>JAESGR010000015.1_pt1 | contig 976915 bp, 955 predicted proteins | sample 9269771 | NCBI WGS metagenome assembly JAESGR01 (sample SAMN15739572, study PRJNA653492) | algae metagenome | isolation source: Chroococcus sp. CMT-3BRIN-NPC107 and co-occurring heterotrophs from well... | place: USA: Clark Mountains Wilderness, California | collected 2010-04-18 | reverse complement strand
CAAGGCTTGGGAGAGTAGGTCACTGCAAGGTCTGCCAAAAACATAAACGTCTCAAAAACGATACTCGAAACAACAAAACCCCCGTAGCGAAAGCTGCGGGGGTTTTTGCGTTCAGGAGGAGAGGTGGTTCGCCTTAGAAATGGAGAAGCCGCATTACCGGTGCCATCTTAGATCAAACCTATGGAGTGGACCCCGTTTCACCGGACAGTCGGCGGTTGGGTTTAGGCACTGAGGCGCAGGAACTCGCGTGGTGAGCGAAACTTGAGCCCAGTGTGCGGATGGACCTCACAGTAATCAGTAATCGTCGAACCATTCGGGCAGCAAGGCCAGGATGGTGTCGGCGTCTGGGAGGATAGCTGTTGAGGCATAGTCCCTTTTCAAGGTTTTGACGAAGGCCTCGGACATGCCGTTGCTCTGTGGGCTTCGGACCGGAGTGAAGAGTAGGTGGATGCCCAGGGCTGCGGCCACCTGTGCGGTCTGCCTGGCGATATAGGCACTGCCATTATCCAAGAGCCATTCGAGCCGCTGTGGGACCTTGACAGTCCGGAAGCGGCGTTCAACGGCCGCGATCATCAGATCGCAGACCATCTCGCCGGAGATGCCGGCATTGGCCACTGCCGACCATGCGATGATCTCTCGATCGCAGGCTCGATAGGTGGGTCGCTGGTCGATGATCGGACGTAGTTCGGCAAGAAGAGAAACATCCTCGGGCTTGCGATAAGAGCCTCTACGCCTTGAAGGCTTGCTGGCGCGCTCGATCAGGTTGGACCTGGAGACGCCAAGCGTTTTTGCAATGGCGCTCATTGGGTATCGTCCTCGGGATTGCTCCACGAGAGCAAGGGCGAGGTCCGTTTTTTCGGCGCGCAAGATCCAGGGCCTCCTTAGGATCTCTGCTTCCATGGTTTTCCTGCCCAGCATACGCTCGGAGTCGCGCACGCGCTTCTCTAGGTCGCGAACCTGGGAGGCGTCGACAACATCTTCGTCGGCATGAACGGCCGCGTGGCCGCCTTCGAGCATGCGGCGCTTCCAGGCCTAGAGCTGGGAGGGGAAAATGCCGGCTTGGCGGGCGACATAGGAAATGCTCATGCCCGGCTGCATGGCTTCCTCCACAAGCCGACCCTTCTTGGCAACGGACCAGGGCCGGCGGCGCTGCACGGAGGTGATGACTTCGACACGTCGTAACGGCTCGTCGTAACTCTTGGACATAGTCGTATTCATAGGCTCATGCCAATGCCTTATCGGCTATGCCGAGTGTCCGTCAAAATGGGGCGCGCTCCAACCTAGCAGTTAAGTTTTAGTCAAACTGTTGGTCAGGTGCCTTTAACAGCTCAAGAGTCTTCTGAAACCTGTTCTCCCAATGCCATCGAAGACAATCAGGATCTGGCCATTTTCTAGGGTTTAGTGGAAAGCGTATCTGTTTGCGTCCTTTAAGAAGGGACATTAAGCTGTGCGGAGCACCTGGGGCAGCGACAATCTCACCCGCCGGCCGAATACCGAACCAGCCTTTATCGATGCACCAATGAACAGTTCGGATCGCGGGCATAACGTTGTTTATGGTATCCGGTCCGCCTTCTCCAAACGCCCAAAGGTGACACACTTCAACCTCGTACCCCAGACCACGCGGCGCGGCGATTGTTATGTTGGTTACTGAGCATGCAGGTCCGTACTCTTCTAAAGCCTGGTATCGTAATTGAGCGTCACGCACTTGGCGAGCCTCGCGTGTGGCCGGATCTGCGAACCACCTGTGGTCGAATTGGGCCAGAGCTCCGAACGCCATCAAAGGTGCTGCGTTGAATTCGCTTAAGCCTAACCGCAAACCTCCGAGCTGTTTTATAATACCAAGGTCGGCGACGGGTATTAAGCGGAAGCCAGGAGCAAATCGTCGATAGATCCAGTCCTCATCAACAATCTGGTTCGTCGCTTTGAGGTATCGCCTTGCCGACACAGGTTCAGGAAAAGAACGAATGTGGGATACGGCTACATACATGAATTGTGGATTGTCGAAGTCTGGGCAAAAGTCGATTAGACGCCCAACGGCGTAAAATCCTGATGGTTTGACGTCTCTGGGGTGATAAAGGAGCACATCTCGCTGGAAGGCACGATGGACACTCGCATCTGCCGCTCGTGCCACCCTAATGTACTTCACCGAGCTTCCAAAGTCATACCTGACGTTGATGATAGCGCTGACCATAATTTAATTCCGGATTGTAACCGCTAGGCCTTCATTCGTCGTGACCACACTTTTACGTAGGCAGCCTCCAATAAGCTGTTCATCAGCCATAGGTTGGAGCTAAACAGTTGCGCCTGCTAGTCTCTCGCATGTTTTGACCGGTACCTGGTCAGCGCCTTGCACAGGGCACAATCCAGCTTTAGGACGGCGCCTAGTCGTGCTTCAGCCGGATAACACCATGATAAAAGTTTTTGCGTTCTTGTTGTTCTTCGCAACTTCGTTCGCAGTCCAGGCGCAGACGCCACCCCCCTCTGCTACTCCCGAGCTGTCCTCGGCTGAAGCCGGCGTAGACCAGCTTGTCCAGATTTTGGAAAATGACGAGGCACGTGCGATCCTCATCCAGCGACTGCAGCAGACGGCGGGCGAGGGGGAGGTTCAGGAAGCGGTTGACGCAGAACCTGATCTGAGCCTCGCGCGGCAGCTGTCGCAGTATACGCAAGCGGCGGCGGAGAGCACCGCAGCGACCTTTGTTTCCCTTGGGCGTGTATTCCGTGACATTCAGCGGGGCCTCACCAATACGGAAGGCGATGAGGTGCGGGAATTTCTCGACCTAGCTGCCAATCTGGTACTGGTCGGCGTTACGATGTTCGGCAGCCTGCTGCTGCTACGTCTCATCGTTTTCCGGGCGGAAAGTAGGATTGGCCGTGGCGTAGAGGGAAAGAAGTGGCTGCTCCGGACAATAGGGGCACTGACGGCCATGTTGTTTCATGCTCTCTCCGTCGTGCTGGCTTGGGGCAGCGGCTATCTCGTGGCGCTCCTCTTTGTGGCGTCAAGTTCAGGACGCATGCAGCCTGGGCAGTTGCTGCTGCTCAACGCGTTTCTCCTTGTCGAGCTGACCAAGGTCGCTGCACGTTTCGTGTTGTCGCCTCAGGTTGGAGTTCTGCGGCTGATACCGGTAACGGATGAGAACGCGCGTTACTGGTCCTTCTGGTTAGCGCGTATCGTTGCGCTGATTGGCTACACGTTCATGTTTGTTTCGCCGCTTGTGGCGAGTAATCTCGATCGGGGTCTTGCATCGGCTGTACAGGTGGTGGTGATGGCGACCGCCGTTGTCATCGGCATCATTGTCGTGCTGCAAAACAAGCAAGACGTGCGGCTTTGGCTTACGGGGCTATCGGCCCGGCGCAATAACGATGGTTATGGGCAGCTGCTGTTGTTGATCGGGCGATACTGGCATGTGTTCGCCATCACTTATCTGGTGGCCTTGCTGATCGTCTGGTTCGCCAATCCAAATCGTGCATTGCCATTCATGCTCGGCGCGACGGTGCAGTCCCTTGTCGCCGTGCTCGTGGGAACACTGCTGTTCAAATTCATCGCCCGCTTCGTTAACCAAGACCTCCACATGCCAGGGGGCATCAAGGAACGGCTGCCGTTGCTCGAAACGCGGCTGCAAAGCTTCGTACCGGCCGTGCTGCAAGTTGTTCGATGGGCCATTGTTGCAGGGGTCGTGCTCGCTGTGCTGCAGGCTTGGCACCTGTTTAACTTTGCGGCCTGGATCAACAGCGACGATGGCCAGGCTATGGCTGGTTCGATTTTTTCAGCCGTGCTGATCGTGGTGATCGCGTTCGGCGTTCACGTCGCCATGTCATCCTGGATCGAATATCGACTGAATCCTGATTTCGGCAAGGTGCCGAGTGCGCGTGAAAAGACCTTGCTTGGACTATTCAAGAACGCTTTCACCATCGCCCTGATGGTGTTCGGGATTATGCTCGCCTTGGCGCAGATTGGGGTCAATATCGCGCCATTGCTAGCAGGAGCCGGTGTTATCGGACTTGCCATCGGGTTCGGTGCGCAGAAGCTGGTGGAGGACATCATCAATGGCATCTTCATCCAACTCGAGAATATCATGAATGAAGGTGATGTCGTTGCCGTGGGGGACAAAACCGGGGTTGTCGAGAAGCTGACCATCCGCTCTGTTACTATTCGCGATCTGAGTGGCACTGTGCATCTGATCCCATTTTCGTCCGTGGCGCAGGTGTCCAACATGGTGCGTGGCTTTTCCTTTCACGTTGCGGAGATCGGCGTTGCCTATGAGAGCGATATCAGTGCGGTCAAGGTCGCGATGCGGGACGCATTTGACCAACTCATGCAGACTGAGCACAAGGAAGAGATCCTGGACGAGCTCGACATGCAAGGTGTTATCGCCTTTGCCGACTCTGCCATAACGGTTCGTGCCCGCATCAAGACCTTGCCGGGTAAGCACTGGAGCACGGGACGCGCCTATAGCGAGATCCTCAAGCGCGTGTTTGACGAGCGCGGTATTGAGATCCCATACCCTCACGTCACCTATGTGGCCGCGCCTGAGCGCAAAACAACCGAGCCGCCGTTGCCCTTGCCAGTACCGGTTACGTGATCGTGACGAGCCTTTGCCTTAAGCCGATCTTAATTTGATCGGTTAAGAATTAGGCATGGCGGTCGTTGCGGCAACATGAATGCCAGACTGATCGCTCCTGTCTGGGAATGTAGAGGCTCATGATGACCGTTCTGCCAGGCGCGGCTTTGCGCCCCTTTTCACGTTTCATGGCAGTTGCTCTCGCCAGCGCAATGGCGTTGAGTAGCGTTGTCGAGGTTCATGCCAACAGCGCGGATTTCGTGCGCGGGCTCTGGCCAATGGCCGAGCAGCGCGGCGTCAGCCGCTCAGCGTTTGAGGCGGCGTTTTCTGGTTATAGCTATTTGCCCAAAATCATGGAGTTGACCGGCAAGCAGCCAGAGTTCCGGCAGACAGTGCAGCAATATGTCGACAAGCGGGTGACCGCCGCGCAGACCAACAAGGGACAGGTCATGCGTGGGGAATGGGCGCAGACCCTGGCCGGTTCGGAGCAGCGCTGGGGCGTACAGCCCGAGATCGTGCTGGCAATTTGGGGCATGGAGACCAATTTCGGTGGTTTCATGGGCGGCGAGAACACTATCCATGCGCTCGCGACCCTGACCGAAGGTGGATATCGCCCGGACTTCTTTCGCGAGGAACTGCTCACGGCGCTGCGGATCGTGTCCGATGGACATGTGAGCCCGCGTAACATGGTAGGTTCATGGGCGGGTGCCATGGGCCACACACAGTTCATGCCGACGAGCTTCATGGCTTATGCCGTCGACTACAATGGTGATGGCCGCAAGGACATCTGGAATTCCGTGCAGGATGCGCTGGGGTCCACGGCTAATTATCTCAACAGGCATGGCTGGCGCCCGGGAGAGACCTGGGGCTATGAGGTCAAGCTGCCGCAGGGCTTTGATTTTGCCAGTGCCCGGCAAATGGAACGGGCGCCGCTGGGCCAGTGGGCATCGATGGGGATCCAGCGTGTTTCCGGACGGGCCTTTCCACGTCCGAGCGACACGGGGCGGCTCTACCTGCCAGCAGGTGCTGCAGGCCCGGCTTTCCTACTGTTGCCGAACTTCGATGTGATCAAGAGATACAACAATTCCGACAGCTACGCGCTGGCAGTCGGACATCTGGCAGACCGCATCCTTGGCGGGGGCGGGTTCGCAACGCCATGGCCGGCCGGTGACTATGCGTTGACCGTCGCACAGCGGGCAGAATTGCAGGCACTGCTGAACCGTGTCGGCTATGATGTCGGTGCTGCCGATGGTGTGATCGGGCCCAGGACGCGTGCTGCTGTGCTTGCTTACCAGTCTCGTGTAGGTCTGCCGGCCGATGGCCACATCTCTGGTCGCCTGTTGGAAAGATTGAAGAATTAACCTTTCGTTAACCACTTGGTAGCACCCTTAGGGAGCTTAAGTAGAGGGCAGGTCAGTCTCGGACATTGAGGCGCCTGCCCTCGCCCATTCAGAGGAACATGCCACAAATAGCCCGGCTTTGCGGGCTAGGCAGTTACCCTCCCAAATTCAAGAATTACATCGCCATGCTTGTTATGACTTCGCTGACGCGACGCTTCCTTCTTTTGCTGCTGGTAGCGTTTGCGCTCCTTCCAGTGCCTTCCTTTGCCATCTCGGTGATGGACCCATTCAACCTGCCGGCGTCGATGGACGGGGGCACGGTGAAGGTGGGAGATGGTGTGGCCTATGCCGATGGCTCCCGCCACAAGCTTGATGTGTATGCGCCCGAAGCACGGGGCGTTGCGGCGCCAGTGGTGTTCTTTATCTATGGTGGTGGCTGGAACAGGGGCCAGCGCAGCGACTACCAGTTCGTTGGCCGCGCCTTGGCCGCCCGCGGTTTTGTCGTGGTGATTGCTGATTACCGGCTTGTGCCGGAAGTGCGCTATCCGCAGTTCCTGGAAGACAGCGCTCGAGCACTCGGATGGGTGCAGGACAATATCGCTCAATATGGCGGTGACCCTAACCGGCTGTTTCTGGCCGGGCATTCGGCCGGCGCTTATAATGCGGTCATGTTGTCGCTCGATCCTTCGTTTTTGCGGGAATACGGGGTGACCATGCCTATATTGGGCGTGGCCGCTTTGTCAGGCCCATATGATTTCTATCCATTCGAATATGGCGAGGTCCGCGAAGCCTTTGGCAATGCGCCAAACCCGGAAGGGACCCAGCCGATCAATCTTGTGACCAGTGACAGTCCGCCCATGTATCTGGCGACAGGCACGACCGACCCGATTGTGCGAATGCAGAATACCGAGCGGTTTGCGCAGAAGCTTAAGAGCAATGGGGTCTGGGTGACGACGCGGTATTATGAAGGTTTTGGGCATATGGAGCCGGTGATCGCCATGGGCTCGCTTTGGCGCTGGCGCATGCCTGTGCTGGACGACATGGTGGCGTTCTTTCAGATGTTCGGCGCCTTCCCCAGTGGCGTGCCCTATGTTGCGGTGGTACCCAATGCGCCCGAGCAATTGCCGGAGGCCATCGCGCCGATGGATCAGATCGTGCAGCAGATGAACGCGATGTTCCAGCCGATCGAGCAGTAAACGCGCCATTGGGCATGACCAGGTAGCCGGCTCCGATCAAGTCGGAGCCGGATGAGGGTTGAAGCGGCTCTGGCGAGGCGTAGCCTCGGGAGTAAAGGTTGCGCAAAAGGTGAGGCTAAACCTCGCCAGAGCAACAGGCCTATCGTTTCGACGGCTTGGTGATGCGAACAAACCTGCCCGCAGCGCGCGACAGCCGCTCCATCGGTGCTGAAGCCGATGGTTTGGCTTGGATGGCTGGTTCAGCCGCCATCCAGTCACCTCGTGCCCCCGGCTTTAAGGTGGGCTCACGAAACCGGCGGGATCAGAAACGGGCGACCCCGTTCCGCCTGCCTCGCATTCCGATCACTCGTCATGACCGCGCTTCGGAATGCGATGGCCGTAGGATAGGGGCATGCGGATGTGCGGGGATAAGCTGAACAGATTGGATCGATGAGCGATGGTCAGCAGTCGCTGTCCGGCCTGATCTAGACCGCTTCTATGCGCACCGCGTCGGCGGAGCGCGTCGAGGGTCCGTGGAAGACGGCCTCGATATTGTTCCCGTCGGGATCTAGGACAAAAGCGCCGTAATAGCCGGGATGATACGGCCGCTCGCCCGGCGCCCCATTGTCCTTGCCGCCAGCCGCCATCGCTGCAGCGTAGACAGCATCGACCATTGCCCGGTCCTTGGCCTGGAACGCCAGATGCACATGCGTCGGCGGGGTGTCAGGGCCGGCGGCATCGACATAGAGTTCGTCGAGCTGGAACGAGTTGTCGCTGCTATGCGCAATCTTGAGGCCCAGTACGGCAAAGACCGCTTCATAGAATTTGCGTGTCTTGGGGAAGTCCTTGGCTCGCAGATGCACATGGTCGATCAGGCGGCCGGTGTAATAGGTCATGATGTCCTCCTCTGCCAGGAGGCAAAACAAAGCTGCCCGGAACGGGGTTCCGGGCAGCTTGTGATTCAAGATGGCATCTTATTCGGCTTCGTTGGCCGGGGCGGCATTGAGCAGGCCATAGCGCTCCTCGCCGATCTTGCCGAGTAGGTCCAGCTGGGTTTCGAGAAAGTCGATATGACCTTCCTCGTCGGTCAGCAATTCGTCGAACAGTTGCTTGGAGACATGGTCATGCAATTGCGAGCACAGTTCGCGGCTGTTTCGGTAAGCCTCGCGGGCCTCGTACTCGCCAGCAAGATCTGCCTCGAGCACTTCCTTTATGGTCTGACCGATTCGCAGCGGTGCGACGCGCTGAAGGTTTGGGTGGCCCTCAAGGAAAATAATGCGCTCGATCAGGCGATCGGCATGGTGCATCTCTTCAATGGATTCGGCACGTTCCTTGCTGGCCAGCTTCTTGTAGCCCCAGTCTTCAAGGAGGCGATAATGCACCCAATATTGATTGACTGCTCCAAGTTCGAGAAAGAGGGCTTCGTTAAGCCGCTCGATAACTTGTGCTTCGCCTTTCACGACGTACTCCACTCTGCTGTTTCTTGAGCTTTTCCAGGCCGGTCTGGATATGTACCAGATCTGCGGGAGGATGAGCCTGTTGCGCGTGGTAGTTTTCGGTGACGCGGACGATAATGTCCACCACATTCGGCACACAGCCGCTGCATTTTGCGCGGCGATTAAGCTCACTGTAGACCTTAGCCGGGACGACCAATTGCCAGGGATCGGCCTGCAATAGATCAAGGACAATGTCCTCGATTTCCTTGCTGGTGATCATGTTGCACTGACAAACAAGCATAACGCGCCCACGGAACGGCTGGCTTTAGGTGGCCGCATAAAGCGACTACATTAGCTGAATGTCAATGTCATATATGTGTGATTAAGCTGGGCTGTAGGCATCCAACCATTGCGCCAGTGCGGCAGCCGGCATTGGACGCGCCATGTGGTAGCCCTGACCCTCGTCACAGCCCAAGCTTTGCAGATGCTGATAGGCGTGGGCCGTCTCAATGCCCTCTGCACAAACACGGAAACCAAGGCCAGTCGCAATCGACACTACATGGCGCAGGAGAAAATCGTCGTCGCCTTCCTGCTTGAGCGGACGGACAAAGGACTGATCGATCTTGAGCACGTCTGCCGGAATCCGCGAGAGGTAGGACAGGTTTGAATAGCCCGAGCCGAAATCATCGAGTGCAACCCGTATCCCTGCCGTGCGAAGGCGCGCCAGTTGCTGTACTGTCCGCGCCGAGTTGGTCGCCAGCGTGCCCTCGGTGAATTCAAGCTCGATATGTTGCGGCTCTAGACCTGCCGCATCGCATTGCTGCAGCAGCATGTCATCGAACCCGCTTTCAGACAGATTAACCGGCGAGGCGTTGATCGAGACGCGCATATTGTGCCCTATGTCGAGCAGCTTGCGGTTCTCGGTCATGGCGCGGAGCATAACCCATTCGGTCAAAGGTCCAATCAGGGCCGTCTGCTCGACCAGCGGAATGAACTCTCCTGGCGAGATGAAGCCCAGTTCGGGATGAGTCCAGCGGATCAGCGCTTCGGCACCGTGGCATGTGCCCGTCTGCAGATCGATGCGCGGCTGGTAGTGCAATTGCAGCTGGTCAGCACTTTTCATGGCTTGAGGTAGATCGGCCAGAAGCTTGAAGGCACGAAGATGCGCTGCGTCGGATTGATGATTGTAGAAGGCAATGCCGCTTTCGGTACGGCGGCTATCCTGTGCGGCGACCAGCGCCGCGCGCAAGGTTTCTGCCGCCCCACGCTCCCGTTCGATCGGCAGCAAACCGACGCCAACTTGCGTCTTGATCGGGATGGCGTTCACCTCGATAGCCCCAGCAAAGGCGGCAGCGATCACCGACGCCATGACTGGCACCTGCCGAACATTCTCAGCAGGCACAGACGCGGCAAAGCTCAAGACGCTGACCTGGAACAGCGTTGTGTCGCTGGGCAATAGCGAAGCCAACAATTTGGCGCCGGCGCGTACGAAGTCATCGGCGAAGGACATGCCCAGAGCGCGCAATATTTCGTTGTAGTGACGCGCTTCTGCGAGCGTCACCAAGATCAACATATTGGGCTTTTGGGTGGTCGCGAGGCTCTCGAAACGCTCCATAAACTGCAGCCGGTTGGGCAGGCGCGTCACATGGTCATAGCGGCCGATCTGCGCCAGGAACTCAGCATCGGCGTTATGGAGCAATTCGCCGGTGCCTGTTTCTGCTTGCATCACAGAACTGTTCCGGCCGCTCACCACTTTCAAATACTCCCCTGGGCTCCCTATTCGGGGCAATGTCCGACAATTTGCCAGATCACACCTTAAGCCCTGGTGAATCCTGTTCATTGTCAAGTGGATGTGAAGGAAACATTGTTAGCGCTTATGTCGTATCTAAGCTCGTCACAGAGGCGGCCATGGCTATTTCCATTCTCGGCATTATCAACTTCCTCAGTCCTAAGGACGCCGCCTCACGCAAGATCGCCAGCGATGTTGCCTACGGCGCCGCAGCCCGTCAGAAGCTCGACATTTACGCGCCAAAGAGCGCGATGGGTCCGTTGCCTGTCGTGTTCTTCGTTTATGGTGGCTCGTGGAGCGATGGCGATCGGCACAATTATGATTTTACCGGCCGTGCGCTAGCGGCTCAAGGCTTTGTAACAGTGGTTGCCGACTACAGGCTGGTGCCGGAGATCGAGTATCCCGGGTTCCTTGAAGATTGCGCCGCAGCCTTTGCCTGGGTGGTGCAGAACATCGCCACCTATGGAGGGGATCCCAGCCGCATGGCGCTGATGGGTCATTCGGCCGGCGCCTATAATGCCATCATGCTAGCTTTGCACCCGGACTATCTTGCCGGACAGGGGCTGCTAAGCCACGTCAAATGTGCGGTGGGGCTCTCAGGGCCTTACGACTTTTTTCCGTTCGATGGTCCAATCAGCCTGCGCACCTTTGGTGCCGTTCGCGAGCCTCGTAGCACCCAACCCATCAGTCATGTCTCGCCCAAGGCGCCGCCCATGTTCCTTGCTACCGGCGACAAGGATACATTGGTTTACCCTCGCAACACGGTAGCTCTTGTGGCGAAGTTACGCGAGGTCGGCGTTGCTGTTGAAGAGGTGCACTATCCAGCGTTGAGCCATCCCGGTCCCCTCATGGCCCTTGGGCGTCCGGCACGCCGTCTAGCGCCAGTCCTCGCCGATGTTGCCCGCTATCTGCGCCAGCATCTCGGCTAAGGCTGCCTGCTTAAGGCCGCCTTCCTTGCTGGCGTTTGGCAGCGATCAAAGCCGCTGATGCCGCTGTCCGGTGTGATGACGAGAAGAATTCCCGATGGGCCAGGATCAGTATCGTCGCGACACAGGCGGCAATCGGAAGCCATTCCGAAACGAACCAAGCCACTGTAGCGACTGAAAAGTAATAGGCGCGTATGCCGCTGTTGAAGTTCTTGGCGCCCAGCGCATTCATCCGCGTAATCGCGTCAAGCTCTTCGTCGCTGGTGGGCTCGGAATGATCCATCGCACCCAGCATGATGCAGAAATGGTTGAACTGTCGCAGCGACAGCGTAAAGGCAAAGAATGCCAATACGAACATGGCCAACATGACGAGCAGATGCAACTGCACATCTGCCACCGTATAAACCCGCTCCAACGATAGCGAATTGAGCGCTTCCATGAGCGCCGGCACCTGTCCAAATAGGGCAAAGATTGCAAGGATCAGCAGCACAGCGGTGGAGGCGAGGAAACTCACCGACCCCATGATGTTGCCCGACAGGATCGCGTCGAATGGATTGTCGCGACGGCTGGCGTTGGCTACCCAGCGGCGGCGCTGCATGTTCATGATAACCGACAGGGACGGCCGCAGCTTTTCCACCTGCGGCACGATGATGTTGTAGGCAAAATAGCAGAGCAGGGGGAATAGCGTTGAAATCAGCGTCGTCGACAAATTTGCCCCCGCAATTGGATGCTCTCGTATACTTCCCTAGGCGCCCAAGACGATGCCCACTTAAATCGTCCGCGGATAGCGGCGGTGAATGCCGTCGATTTCGGCGAGCACTTCGGCCGATAGCGTGAGGTCCTTGGCGGCAATAGCATTGGCCAATTGTTCAATGCTGGTTGCGCCTACGATAACCGATGTCATGAACGGGCGTGTCAGGGCAAAGGCGATAGCCATCTGCGCAACATCCAGGCCGTGCCGTTCTGCAAGAGACATGTACTCCTTGGTCGCTGCTTCCGAATAGGCGTTATGCCGCCAAAAACCCTTCTGGTAGTCGCCGCGGCTACCCTGGGGCATCTGCCCGTCATTATATTTGCCGGTGATCAAGCCACCGGCTAGCGTTGAATAGGCAAGCAGCCCGACGCTCTCGTGATGGCTGAGTTCGGCCAAGTCCAGATCGAAATGGCGGCGCAACAGGCTATACTCGTTCTGCACCGAAGCCAGCCGCGGTAGTCCTCGGGCCTCTGCAATGCGCAGCCATTGTGCAATACCCCATGTGGTTTCGTTTGAAACTCCGATGTGGCGCAGCTTGCCTTCCTTGACGAGATCGCCGAGCGTTAAGAGCATATCCTCGATATTGGCTAGAACGTCCGCTGTATCCTGCTTCTGCGGCGCATAGGTCCACGATCCCTCGAAATTGTAGCTGCCCCGTCCGGCCCAGTGAATCTGGTAAAGGTCGATATAGTCAGTTTGTAGCCGCCTAAGGCTATTTTCTACCGCGACGCGGATGGTCCTACCTTCTGTGCGGGTGTTGTTGCGGATAAAGTCCACCGGCCCGCCAGCAACTTTACTCGCAAGGATCCACTTGTCGCGCTTGCCGGCCTTTCTAAACCAATTGCCGATGATCTCCTCGGTGCGGCCCGATGTCTGGGGGCTGCGCGGCACTGCATAGATTTCGGCCGTGTCCATGAAATTGAGGCCGGCGTCGAGCGCCATATCGATCTGCGCGTGCCCTTCAGGCTCGGTGTTCTGGCTGCCCCACGTCATGGTGCCCAGGCAAAGTTCGGTAACCCGCAGATCGGTGCGGCCAAGCGGCTTCAGTTTCATGAAAGGCTCTTGAGAAAAATCGGAAGGCGGGTCCACACTACTCAATCGCCCAACAAAGAGAAGGGCCGCTGCTCCAAAAAATAGACCGTCAAAAAAGCGTCACGCAGGATCGTTTTAGGGGTTGAGCTATCCAGCGGCAGCCCCTATATACCCCTCACGTCGCGACCACGGTCGCACTTGATGACGCGCCCAACCGGCATTGTTATCGACTTTGACGCGGGATGGAGCAGCCCGGTAGCTCGTCAGGCTCATAACCTGAAGGTCGCAGGTTCAAATCCTGCTCCCGCAACCAATAAAACTCCGGTTAAGCCAAGTGCTTAGCTGGGGTTTTCCTTTTTACTGCAGCGAGCAGCGTCAACGGACCGGAATCATTTCGGAATCAAATGCAACGAAACCATAGCGTGCGAACGGCGCTTTCATAAAAAAGCGATTGCCCGTGTCGGACTTGTGTTTGCTCTAAATGATAGCGCCATTGTCCCTCCATCCTGGAACCGATTGCTGGGTTTGTGCGCCGGGTTTGAGCGTTGCCTCCGAAGGTGCGTGTCAAGTCGGTGCGTGACGAAATGGAGAGAAAAAGACGCTAGAAGATGAACGACTTACGCGAGGGGTATCCAGTCCCTCAAAATTGCGGAAATTCTGCGTAAGCATCGCGTAAGTAGGATGCACCCGTAGCTCCACTGGATAGAGCGTCGCCCTCCAAAGGCGAAGGCCACACGTTCGAGTCGTGTCGGGTGCGCCATTTCTTAGTTTCAATGGAAGAGGGCCTTGGTTTTCCTTTGGATACCTGACCAGCCGTGCGCGGATTGGGTGCCGTCCAGCGGTCCGCCGCCGCAGAGCTTCTCTTAAATCAGTGTTGCTGTGTTTCCCCTGCCTATGGGTGGAGTGGGTTCTTGCTCCCCCACTGCCGTGTGTCAGCGCGGTGCTGCTTCCAGACATCGCGCAGAAGGTAAGGCCTCTTCTTCCCTTCGTCTCGAAAATGTCTGTAGAACCTTTGAGATCGGTTGGTATGCCGAATTCGAGACTTGGCTCGCGTCAAATGCCTAAGGATGGCTATTCCTAGGATCGGTGGACGAAGCAGGACTCTCCCCAACATTGGCGAAACCTTTGAAAACTTGGGGTTTGCCGACATCCTTCAAGGACAATCCTGTGTCGGCGCCCCGTACAATTGACAAGCGGACGGGTGCATGCGGCATCCGGCGAGAACCGGAACCCCGCCCCCCTTTCGGTAGGCTTATCCCATTGATGACCGTGGAGATGACAGATGAACCGCCGCCAGTTTTCCACGGCTCTCGCCGATTTCGTTCTTCTCAGCGGCTTTGCCGGCAAATCCACCATTGCAGAGGAGCCTACCGCCATGACCACCATTCCGTTCCAGATCACCACTCCCCAAGCACAGCTCGAGGATCTCAAGTACCGGCTGCAGCACACGCGTCGGCCGGATCAGCCTGAAGATGCCGACTGGTCGCTCGGCACCGATCTCCACTACCTCAAGCGCCTCACCGACTACTGGATCGATGGTTATGACTGGCGCAAGGCGGAAGACAGTCTCAACGCGCTCGGCAACTTCAAGGTCGAAATCGACGGCATCGAGTTGCACTTGGTCCACCGCCCCTTGGCCAATCCGAACGCCACGCCGCTGCTGCTGCTCCATGGCTGGCCGGACTCGTTCTACCGCTACCACAAGGTGATCGACACGCTATCGAAGGACTTCCATGTCGTCGTGCCCTCCATGCCCGGCTCCGGCTTTTCGAGCCGGACGGCGCTGCCGATGGACCAGGTCGCCGATCTCTTCGCCAGGCTGATGACCGAGACCCTTGGCTACGGCAAGTTCCTAGCCGCGGACGCTGCTGGATTACTATTCCTCAACCAAGGGGTCAGGCTATGGAGCCTTCGCAAGGCCGCAGTGTCCGCGAGTTCACTGGGAAATTCTAAAATGGGCGCTGTTGCGCAGAGCATCTGAAAGGGACCGATCGACGCTCCCGTCCTTGCGGATCAAGCCATGGCTCCAGCGGGTGCGGGATCGTGGCCGCTGCCAGGGCGGGCAGTCGATGATCGGGTACCAGCAGACTCCGCAAATCTCGACGCCCTGAGCCCTGGCATCAGCGATCTGGGCGGCGACAAAGCGAAACCAAGCTCCTTTGTCAAAGCCAGGGTGCCTGCGGTGGTGGATAGGATGGCCGTCGTGCCAGCTCGTTTCGGCAACAAGGATCGGCTTGCCGTAGCGTCGCCAGGTCTTGAGCAGAACCTTGAGCAGCGACGTTCGCGCGGTGTGCGGATAATAATTGACCCCGACGACGTCCACGAGGCCGGCACCAACTAGGCGATCGGTTGCCGCGAATTGCCGCTCACCGATGCCGGTGATGGGGTCGGTACTGAGGATTTTGACGTCGGGATGATGATCGCGCGCCACCCTGCCCATGGTAATGGCAAGCTCGGTCGCCTTTTCCCAAAGCATGCCAGCGAGCATTGGGTAGATCATGGGCTCGTTGACCGGGCAAGTCCAGAACGGCTTACCTGGGTCGGCAGCGCGGGCACAGCTTCGGGCATGCTCGACCGGGTCGGGGGGTGGATCGTAGTGGTTGAGATCCCAGATCACCTCCATGCCAGCGTTTTGCGCCGTCTGGATGCGTGCAGCCGGATCGTGGCGCCAAGGCAAGCCATCCCGTGCAGTTCTCAGGCCATGGCGGCGGGCGATATCGTAGTGGATCGCCATACGATCCCCCGGCAGATGACGGGTGGTGACGAGCAGATCGTGTCCGTTCCAGCCCAAGTGCCCACATTCAAAGCCGGCGATGACTGAAGAGGCAAACAGCCCCTCTCTTGGCGCCAGTGAATCAAGCGCCTCGAAATAGCTGAATAGATCGGTCTGGCTGAAAGAAAGAATCGCGGCGGCTCCTCAACGGGAACAAACAGCGAAACTAGGCCTCTGCCAAGTCCCTATCAGCGGGGGCGGCAATGTTGGTCTTCGGCTGCACCTGCGAGGCGAGAATTTGCGCGTGGATGGCCTGCACGCGCCCAAGCTCGTCGGCGAGGGGCTGGTACACAGCGCGCTTGCCCTTGGACCAAGGCTGCTCAAGCAGCCCGTTCTGGCAGGGGCGGTCATCGTCCCAACCAAAATGATTGAGCACCGGGTAAAGGCATAGACCTTCGAGGGGCACGCCCTTGATGCGGGCGGCTTCAAGTTCTCCGGCCACATAGGCGAGCCATGCCGGCCGGCGATCGAACTCGATGCCGGTTTCCGCCAACAGCATGGGGCGGCCATAACGGCCGTAGATTTCCATCAGGAGGCGATGGAGTGGCCGGTATTGCCGATGGCCGATATCGATGGGTGGTCCGCCATGGATCCACTGGTTGTTGAAGTAGTAATTGACCCCAATAATATCGAGCAGTTCGGGCCTGCCCCCCAGCTGGGGCCAAGAGGTCCCTGCGATCATGTCCCAGGCCTGGTATTGCGCCTGGCGGTGTCCTTCTGCAGCCCAGAACTCGTGCCGGCGGCTCGGGTCCGTGATGACGTTGATGGCGGGATCGGCATGCACGAAGCGAGCGCGTGGATCGACTTCAAGGATCGCCTCCATGGCCGCGATGGCGGCACGCACCAATTGCACTTTGAGCTCATAGCCGCGCCCGCGGCCGAAAGGATTGAGATAGCCCGCATCGCCACCGCCCCAGGAGGAAAAGGAAATCTCGTTTACCGGGCAATAAAACGGCACCTCGTCCGACTTGTCCCGAACGTGCCGCGCCGCGGCTCGGGCAAAGCGGGCGAAGCGCTCAACAAATTGCGGGCGCCAGATGTCGATGTCGTCGGGCCAGCCATAATGCAGCAGATCCCAGATCACCTGGGTGCCGTTGCGCTGAGCCGCCTTCCACATGGGATCAAAGCTCGACCAATCGAACTGGCCCGGGGTTCTTTCGATCCGGTGCCAGCGCAGACCGTCGCGCACTGTCCGGATGTCGAAGCCTGCCAGCTGCCGATAATCGGCCTCAGCCAGCCGGTCATGCTCGCTCGATTGCAGAATATCGAGCCTGCGACCATTACCCAGCCGGTGGCTCGAACATTCAAAGCCGCCTTGCCAATAGCTTTGGAAAACGGATGGCGCAGGGGCGGGCTTGCGCTCGGCCAAGACGGCATCGAACAAGGCAGCCCACTGGGGAATGACGGCGGGGATGCTGTACCGCGTCTCGACTGTTCGGCGCAGGGCCAAACCCAGGCGCTTGCACAGCAGGGGATCGTCGAGCAGTCGCACCATGGCTTGCGCCACGGCCTGCGGTTTCTCGTGCGGGACGAACAGCCCGGACACACCCTCTTCGATCTGCTGCAGGGCGCCGTTGTCTGGCGTGGCGATCACGGGCAACCCGGCAGCACCTGCCTCGGCTATGACATGGGGCATCCCTTCGCCGCGAGAGAGCCAGGTCAAGACGTCCAGCCCGGCACAGATCGCCGGGATGTCGGATCGATCACCCAAGAAGCGTAAATGGCTGGTCAGCTTGCGCTCAGCGACGAGTGCGCGGAGCCGCTCGGCATAGTCGGGCATGAACGCGTCTGGACCGCCGATGATGACGAATTGCGCATCGGGGCGCTGCTGATGCACGATTGCGGCGGCCTCGATGAAGTCCTCGACGCGCTTCTTGCTGTCGAGCCGTCCGATCCAGCCCAGGAGGGGGACTTCGTCGGCAATCCCCAGCTCTCGGCGCACAATGGCGCGGTTAGCTGGGTTGAACGCTGAGAGGTCCACCATGGATGGAATTTCAAGCGCGTGGTGTTCACGCCCTGCCATCTTAGTGGCAGCGGCCTCCTGAATGGTCTGGCACACGCCGACATAGCGGTTGGTGAAGTGTTTTGGGCCAGCCAGAGCCTCGGACACCAGGCCACCATGCTCGATCAGGGGCGGGCGCAGGTGAGCCCGTTCCAGCGCGGGGTAGATGTCCGCAACGTTCTGGCAGGAAACCACGATATCATAATCGGCGACTTTGCGTGCGAGGTAAGTCACGGTGTCCTCGAACGACAAGGCATAGGGTACCGTGTCGACGTCCACGCCCAGCTGACGCAATTGCTGATGGGTTTGTTCTGGCATGCCCGGCTTGCGGAAGCATGCCACGACATCGATGTGGTATCGGCTGCGATCGAGATGCTGAGCGAGCAGGCGCACTTCGGTTTCCTCGCCGCCCACAACCAGCCAGGCAAAAACGAACAGGATGCGCGTTGGTTCGCTGCTCATGTGTTGACCTCGAAGACGATCTGCATGAACTCGGGCCTGTTCTCGACCAGCTCTGCCAGAAATGCCGGTGCGTCAAAGAAGGGGACGATGTGGGTAATGATTTCGCGCAAAAGCGCTGGAGCCTCCTCCTCCAGGAGCGCGATCGTTTCCAAAGCAAGCCGCTTGCGGTTCCATAGATGCGCCATGCCGCGTGGCACGCGGTTGATCTGCGCGCAGCGGATCGCAAGGCCATTGTGATGAAATTCTTCGCCCAAGCGCAATGCCTCTGCACCGCCCTGATAAAACGCCAGATCGATCACGGTGCCCTGCGGCCGCAGCGCTCGCAGCGCAGTATGCAGACTTTGCGGATGTGCGCGCGTCTGGAACACGAAATCCGCGCCGCGCTCGCCACCGCTGTGCCATTGGGTGCGCGCATGCTGCCAGGCTTGCTCTTCGTCCATGGCTACGAGCCCCAGCGCTTCGATCCGCTCGCGCCGAAAGGGGGAGGGATCAGCCACCACCACCTCTGATGCACCGGCGCGGCGGGCAAACAGGGCCGTCATCAGGCCGACCGTTCCCGCTCCAATCACCAGGACCGGCCGGTCCTTAAGCGATTGCCCGAGCGCTCCGGTGTTGGGGCCAAAGAACTCCGCATCGGCGTGCAAAATCCCGTTGGCCGCGATGGGGCCCATCTGGGCAACGAAAATGCCCAGGATCGGGTCGAGCCCGGCCGGCATCGGGATCAGCACGTCGCGGGCGGGATCCGCGGTGTGGCCGCTCTTGTGGCCAAAGGTGGTCGCCAGTACCTGGCCCTTGGTAAAAGCTGGCGTGCGGCTCTCGACCACCCGCGCTACTTCCATGTAGCCCAGGAATGGCACGGGATAATCAAGGCTCGGCTCGCCCGCAATGAACACGCCCCGATCTGCATCCCAGCGCGAGTGGAAATAGGGATTGGTGTGCTTCATGAAGGTCAGCTCGGTTCCAGCCGAGAAGCCGGTATAGAGCGTTTCAAGGCGCACATGCCCCTCCGGCGGGTCACCTTCGCCATATGGAAAAATGTAGGCCTGGCCTTCGCACTCGATGCCGAGCGAGTGTATCTGTCGTTCTGACATGGATTGTCCTAGCGGCCGTCGGGAAGGTCGATGGCCTTGCCCTCTTGCGCCGATTGGCTGATGGCCAAGGCGACGCGATGGGTCTTGAGCGCTTCGCCATAAGAGCAGCGGATATTGTTGGCGCCGCCCCGCACGGCATCAATGAAATCGCGATCTTCACGCCACACTGGATCACCCTGGGCATGCTGATGGGGGCGGCCTGCACCCACGTCGATCATGATGTCGTGATCGGTCAGTTCGAGCGCCATGCCTTCTGCAAAGACATGCAGGCCAACGCGGTGACCCCAATTAAGCAGGCAAGTCGAGGACAGATTGCCGATAGCGCCGGAAGCAAAGCGAAGGCTTGCGGCGCTGGCAGTGGGAACATCAAGACCGGGGAAATTGGCGCGATCCTTGTGCCCGGCAAGCCCAAACACCTGGGTGACATCGCCCACGAGATAGCGCGCCAAGTCGATGATATGCGTGGTTTGCTCCACCATCTGCCCACCGGACTGGTCCATGTGCCACCACCATTGCGGGGGCGGGGTCTGGTCGAGCCAATAGCCAGATACGAGCTGCGCTGGACGGTCGGCGAGCCTGCGCCGGGCTTCCTCAACCGTGTCGATATAACGCCAATGGTAGCCAACGCCGGTGATCAGGCCACTGGCCTCGACTTCTTCGGCAATCGCTTCCGCCACGTCGATATCGAGGGAAATGGGCTTTTCAACAAAGAACGGCAAGCCGCGCGCGATGGCGAGGCGTTCCGGTTCGCCATGGGCGAAGGGGGGTATGCAGATATAAACTGCGTCAAGTTCGGGATCGGCGAGCAACTCGGCGAAGTTGCTATGCGCACGTGCCCCGAAACGTGCCGCCGATGCGGCAGCCCGTTCGAAATCGGGATCGGCAAATCCCACCAATTCCACATCGTCGAACTGTTCGAGCACACCCAGATGGCGCTGGGCGATGCCGCCGGCGCCAATAAAGCCGAGCCGGGTCTTACGCATAGGCTGAAACCTTTGATGTGTGGGTCGTGAGAAGAGCGCGGTAGATCTGGGCCGTTTGCTCGCCCATGCGCTGCGCCATAAACCTTTCTGCGAAGCGCCGGCTGGCGGCTTGCGCCAGGCGGGCCGTGTTGTCGGGGTCCGCGAGTGCGCCAAGAATAGCTTGGGCCAGCGCCTCTGGATCACCAGGCGCGACGAGATGACCGTGGTCGGCGCTTAAAGCCTCCACGACACCCCCGATTGCGGTTGCAACGATCGGAACCCCGGCAGCCATGGCTTCCAACACGGCCAGTGGCAGGCCCTCGAACAGCGAAGGAAGGACGAACAGGTCAGCGGCAGCCAGCAGGTCTGGCACGTCGGTGCGAGGGCCGAGCAGCAGTACATCTTCCTCCAAGCCAGCAGAAGATACGCGAGATGTTATGGCCTCGCGCTCGGGTCCGCTGCCGACCAGAGCAAATTTCGTCTTCGGCCTAGCCCGGAGAACGCTCGGCACAGCCGCAAGAAGGACCTCATGTCCCTTCTGGGCGGTGAAGCGCGCGATGGTGATAACAAGGGTCTCATCTAAGGAAATACCCAGGCGCGCCCGCATGTCCTTGCGCGAGAGGCTAGGCGCGCGGGGCACAATGCCATTGAGTACGACAGTCATCCGACCGCCGCCGCGGTTCCGGTAGGAATCCGCAACACCCTTCGAAACTGCGATGCGCTGATCTACCGAGAGCAGCATGGCGCGGTACTCGGCCTGTTGCACGACACTGGTCAAAAGATCGGGCAAGTGTTCGGTTCTAACCACCGGTACGCCAATTGCCCGGGCGGCACGGACGAGACCACGTCCTTCCCATCCGATACCGGCATGAACATGAACCAAATCCGGCGCATAGGCCTTGAGCCAGCGCCGCAGTTCTGCCGGCCGGTCGTGCGCAAAGGACTTGATGCGCAGGCTGCGGGACGCAGCAGTCAGCAGGAATGGAGCGCAGTGCTCACTCGTCGATGCTGCGACAAGCACATCGAACTCGTCGGCCAGTGCCGTGCCGAGTGTCAGCATGTGTTCGCCCATGCCGGACGGCTCAAGGCTGTCCGTTACCAGAATGATCCGCCGCTTCACGCCGACACCACCGCCGGTTCGCGTGCTAGACTTGCTTCGGTCATGCGGCGGTAGGTCGCCAGCGCCTGTCCCACCACCTGGTCCATATTGTAATAGCGATAAGTGCCCAAGCGGCCGACAAAGGTAACGTCCAAATGATCCTTGGCGAGTGTTTCGTAGCGCTTGTAGAGCGCTGCATTTTCCGGGCGGGGAATGGGGTAGTAGGGGTCCCCGTTTTCTTGAGGAAACTCGTAAGTGATGCTGGTCTGACGATGCACCTGGCCGGTCAGATGCTTATATTCGGTAATGCGGGTATAGGACACGCCAGGATCTGGATAGTTGACCACCGCCACAGGCTGAAAGCGCCGCTCGTCGCGTGTTTCGTGCCGGAAGGCAAGGCTGCGATAGGGCAGGGGGCCGAACCTGTGATCAAAATACTCGTCGATCGGGCCGGTATAGATGATCTTGGGCGCCATCTGGTCAGCGCGCAAATCTTTGAAGTCGACGCCTAGGGCTACGTCGATTTTATCATGATCGAGCATGTTCTCGAACATGGCAGTGTAGCCGTGCAGCGGCATGGCCTGGAAGCGGTCAAGGAAATAGCGGTCATCGGCGTTGCAGCGTGTAGGGACACGCGCTGTGACGGTCTTGTCGAGAGCGCTGGGATCGATCCCCCATTGCTTGCGAGTATAGCCCTCGAAAAAGGTGCGATAGAGTTCGCTGCCGACTTGGTTAATCACGACGTCCCGCGCGGTTTCTATAGGGCTGACCGGCTCGGCACGGGACAACAGGAATGCCTCGGTTTGGGCATCGGTCTGCAGGTTCAGGCCATAGAGTACATTCAGTGTCGTGCGGTTAATCGGCATGGGCAGGCGCTTGTCGCCCACTGCGGCGAGCACCCGGTGCTCATAGGGACGCCACGCAGTAAAGCGGGAAAGGTAGCTGACTATGTCGTCGCTATTGGTATGAAAGATGTGCGGCCCGTATTTGTGGACCAGAATGCCCGCGGCATCGTAGTGGTCGAACGCATTGCCACCAATATGCGGCCGCCGGTCACATAGCAGCACCCGCTTACCCGATCCCGCCGCCAGGCGCTCAGCCAGCACGCTGCCAGCAAATCCCGCCCCGACAATCAGGTAATCATAGGGGCCACCTTGACCCCGGAGCTGCACAGATGGCGCAGGCACGTTATTGTCCCGTTCGCGCCGGATCGCTTCTTCCACCAAGCCGTTGATGCGCCGAAAGATGTCGTCCCAACTCATGGCAGCAAGCTTTTCGTCGATCTTGGGCAAAGCCGCGGGCACATCCATTGCGAGGGCCCCTTCGCACGCTGAGACGAACTCCGCGGGCGTTCCGGCGATGCGGACCGCGTCGATATCGCCATAGGTGGCGATCACATCTACGATCGGCGTCGATACCACGGGCAGGCCTGCAGCCAGATATTCGGGGGTCTTCGTTGGGCTGATGAAGCGTGTAGCCTCGCTGATCGCAAAAGGCATGAGTGCTACGTCCCAGGCCGCCAGGCAATTGGGCAGTTCGCTGTAGGGTCGCGGCCCCATGAAGTGCAGATTGTGGACTTGCGGCAGGTCATGCGGGGCAATCTTGGCAAGCGGGCCCACCATCACAATAGACCAGTCGGGACGCGCACGGGCCAAATCTGCGAGCAGTGGCAAGTTGATGCGCTCGTCGATGACACCGTAAAAGCCCAGTTTCTTGCCGGGCAGTGCCGCCATGTCGGCGGCCGGCTCAGCGCCAGCGCGGCCTCTTCGGAAATGATCTAGTTCCACGCCGGAAGCAAAGAGGTGCAGATTGTCATGCCGATTCTTGCGCGCCTGGTAAAGGCTTGCCCCCCCTGTCAGCACCAGATCGGCACGGGCCATCAAGTCGGTTTCGAGCTCCTTTAGACCAGCCGGAGCGAAGCGGAAATTGGCCAGCTCATCCATGCAATCATAGACCACCGCCGATGAATCGAGATGTTTGGCAAAGGCATACATGACGGGGCTATAGAACCACAGCAGTGGTTTGCTGATGCGGTTGACGCGCACCAGCAGGTCCAGCAGCTGGCTGAGCCCCGCCTCACGCTGCGCCTGATCCCAATGATGGGGTAGTCTTGGCCGCAGCGAGATGATGTCGGTGCCCGCATAAGGATGGTATTCCAAATAGGGCGAATGGTGGTCGGTCGGGATGAACTCTTCAAAGAAATACACCTGCCGGTTGCGGGCAAACCGGTTCATGAGGTGCTGCGGCCGCTGCAGGACGAAGTCCCAGCGCAGATGGGAAAAACAGATCAGCGGTGCGCTTGAGAGCTCGTCTGCTGCAGACATAGGGGAGACTTGCTGGTTCATCTTGTGCTCACACAAACTCTGGCTGCGCATGGGTAGGATTCGAGGCCGCTTTGGGATTGCCCATTAAGTCGGCCAGCTTGCCGATCGAGTGCGGCCATGCCCAAAGGTCGATCACTGTCTGGCGGGGCGAAAAATCGGTGCGCGCAAGCGCTTCGAGGATCGCTATTTCAAACTGCTCCGGTGGCGCAACAATCCCAGTCTGTGGCAGAATGTACTGCAGGCCACAGCGCAGATTGGCGTTGGCCACGACGGGAAGCCCTGCCAGCATGTATTCGGTCAGGATTGCAGGTGCGCCGTCATTGGCGCCACAGACCACGCCTACGCGGGCCTGGTTCATCAAGATATTGACCTCGGCATGCGAGACACCGGGCGGACCGACAAAGACTACATCTAGACCTTGTTCGGCCGCGTGCTGGCGCAGCCGGTCGCCATCTTCGCCATAGCCCATGACGCACAAGGTTCGGAGCGGGCGCGGCGAGCGCGCCAGCGCTGCAAAGAGCATGTCGTGCTCCTTGTAGGGTTGCGCTGCCGCAACATAGGCCACGTCGAAAAACTTCGGTGCATCGGCAATGGGGAAAAAAGTTTGAGGAGACGCAAACTCCGGTCCGATCGGCAATATTGCCGTCGGCATGGTCGGATGGCGTTGCCGTACATCGTCGCTTTGCCATTGCGCCCCGGTCAGGACCAAGTCGAAATGGCGGCTCACCTCAGGCGGCACCCGCAGAGGCGGAACGTCGATGGAATTGTAGACAATGGTACTGGCTGCGCATGCGTCCAAAATGCGTTCGGAGACGCCCAGCCCCCAAATGCAAAGAATGCGTGGTGCGCCATATTCGGCTATGAATTGGAGCATCGCCTCGGAGTGGAATGGAGCCTCGCTATCCACCGGAAAGGCGCGTCGCGTTAGCAAATCGTTGTCCCGCTGTGTGGCAATACCGCAGGCTTGGTGATGATGCCAAATCTCGACAAAGTTTGCCAAACCGGCACGAACCGCAGCCAGGGGCAGCCGTTCCAGATATCCGCCGGTTACAGCACAACTGGAATCAGTTTTACGCGCGGGCGCCTGGGGGTGCGCGGGAGGAGTCTGGACGGAAAAGCTGAGCTGGGCCTCTACTAGATCACTGATGACGACAATCGCATCGGAGAGGGGTCCACCAGCTTCAGCCAATCGGCACTCCTTGCAAAAGCGTTAGCAGGAGAGCACCGGGTTCAGCGTCAGCTCACAGCTTAGGCAACAATGCCCGATAACCACCAACGTTCCTTTGCATCAGGATGAGACGCGCAAACGCCGCAGGGTTGCCTGTGATGGCGCTGTCATCGTTCAGCTTTCGCCAGCTTGTTAGGTTAGATCATCCACATAACTTAGGTTAGATCATCCACCTAACGTAGATTAAGCAAGCCCCTCTGCCTTAGCCGACCGCTAATGAGGGCGTAACGACTGTGGTGCAGCCTTACAAGGACCACTCGACATGTCTTTGTTAAAGCCCGGCGCTTGCGACCGCCATACGATAAGATGTTGGATAGTGGAACCCAACTTGGCTCAAGCGTCCGTATGGCGTATCCACTTTCGCTCTGTCAAAAGCAGCGGCAATCGCCTTCGCAGTTTGCTATCCGTGAAAGGCTTGGCCAAGACATTGATGCCGGTGGAACGTCGGCACGTTCGCTATAGCCGATCGCTATGATCATCGGAATTGCGCGTTCCAATTGCCGCACTAGGCCGCATAACTCGAAGCCTAGTATGTCTGGGACGAGCTGATCGGTCAGATATTCTCCATGTATGGCAACTCGCTTGCCGGGTCAGGAACAGCGTTCTCAGACGCAGGCAAAATGGCTACTGGCGTTCCAACCAAATTTTGGCTCCTGATCGGGGTTTCTGCCGCGCTGGGCGTCGGCACGGCGGCATGTCTGTTCGACTTCTCTGAAAGACCAATCAGCAAACGTCCGCTTCCTGGCTAGGTAAACCCGGAAGCGGACCAGCAGCAACCCACCCATAGCGGCCAATTGGCTTGGGCCAAGTATGCCGATGAGCCCATCGTGGCAAGTTCCACCTGCCATTTCGATCATCACGCCACCCAATCGGTGTTGACTCCGTGTATTTACACGGGAACAGAGGGGCCATGGCCGACGACAACTTCGATCTCTGCATGGTTCTTAACGCACGCATGCGGCCCGAGCCATTACTCGCCGTGCCGATCGAAAGCTGAGGGCTTTCGGGATTTCTTCAGCACAGTTTACGATCTTGGGCTCCATGGCTAAACAGCCCAGCCGGTCCGTCACCGAGATAGCTGACGCTATTGCAATGGATCGCACCACGCTGTCGCGGAATCTCAAATTGCTCGAGCGTAAGGGGCTGGTCACGACGGCACCCGCTGAACGGGGCAATGGACGCATAGGCTCGGTAACCCTGACAGGCACAAAGATCATAGAAGATGTACGTCCGGAATGGCGCAAGGCACAGTCGGAACTGCGTGCTGTCTTGGAAAGTCCTGACTTCGATACAATCCTTACCGGCGTGCGGCAGCTCGCACGACTTTGAGGTCTCGACGCTGAGTTTTAAGCTTTTGATCAATCGTGCATGAACGCCATAGGATAAGCTATGTTGAAGCCTGACCCCACCGATCCCATCGTCGTAACTGTTGCAAGAGCCTTAGCCTCAAACGAAAGCGACGAAGTCCACCGGGATTGCAACAACAGGGTATTGAGAGACTTTAGTGGACCTGCCGCTCCCAGAAGCGAGCTTCCACGACAAATTTTGCCCATCGTAGTCCTGCTTTGAACCATGGGTAGCTCTGCGGCAACCAAGGCACTAAAAGGTGCCGTCTTGCGAGCGCCTCGACCGGTTATTACTTCATCCCCAGGCACTACTAGTGACCTAGCTACTGATGAGTACTTGGCGGGATTTCTTAGGCTGCCAGCTTGAAATTTCCGCATAACTGGAAAGGGAACACACCATGTTCCGCAAATCTGCCTTAGCTTCGCTTGCCCTCGTTTTCCTGTCTACCGTTGCACACGGTGCGGAGAGCCTGACATCGGATCGCGAGATAAACGGCCGCTCGATCGAGTCGATCACTGCAACCCTGGCCGAATACCACGGTATCGATGCTAACCTCGTTGAAGCCTATGGTGACAAGATCCTGGTTCATGCCAAAAACGAGAATGGCACCAATAGCATCCTGTTCGTTGACAAGGATACCTTGCAGCCACTCTCGAACGCTTCCCGCGTGGGTACCCGCTTGGATGTCGGAAGGGTACAGGCTTCTCCTGCTTCGATCGGCTGGGCCGATGAACCCACCCGCTCGCTCGTCGAGAGCGACGACTGACAACTTTTATTCAACCAGCGCCAAGGATCCGAGACACTGGCCCGCCATAAGGTGCTGAATGCGAACTTGGACGGTCAGAGGCTTGCCATATAGCCCCGGCCGCCGGGTAGTTCTTCTTGGCGCAGGATCTTGTTGCGCGTGTTCCTCGAGCCAGGGCCGCCTAAGGTTGATCGCTAACCATCGAAACGAACTCCCTGCAGCGATCTGAAACCAGTCCGCTACGAACCCACTTGCTGAGCCATGGGGGAATTTTGATGTTGACCACTCGCCGGCGCCGCTATCGAGCTTTGCTTCTGAAAGGGCTGTTGATTTCCACGCTGGGGGTGATGTTGTTCATGCCCAAGCTCCATGCTCTCAAATTGCCGGAGCTTGGATTTCCCTTTGTGGGCACTGCGGTGGCTACCGAGCCCAAATAGCGCCAAGGTCTGCTTCAACCTGCCTAATTCAGCACTTCCACCGCTCAGGGCACGCCATAGTTAGAGCTCACGCGGTCTTCGTCTCATTTGGAACCAGCGTAACCGGATTTGTTAGCTAGCGCAGCTCACCGCTCTCCACCCAATCTCTGATGACCGTGGCCGACCCCATTTCAGACGTCTTGCGCAAGGGCTTTAGTCGCGGGCTCAAAGTATCACCAGCTGAGCTTCTATTTCGATGATAATCGTGGTTGATCAGCCTTGCGACCATAAGCAAGTTGACTGTTGTCTAGGCGGCAAAGCCAGTGCGGGTGTCGATCCCAAACTGGATCATCAGAGTCACTTTCAAAGGTGCTGCAGATACGTATTCAGCGGTCGATTATATCAATTTACGTCGAACGATACTGAACAGCCTACAAGCTCTTGTCCGTTGATGGTGCCGTTCTGACCTGTAGTGGCGTTCGGAACCGCACGTCCGTTTGCGGATACGGGATCTCTATGTTTGCGGCTTTGAGAGCATCCCATAATGCGAGCACAACGTGGCCGCGGATATTGGTTAGTCCATTACATGGATCGGTGATCCAGAAGCGCAGCTTGAATCGAGCGAAGATGCGCCGAATGCAGTAAGCCAGCACACCGGGTCGTTGAAGGAACTCACCCGCTCTACAGTTTTCGCCGCTGCAATGGCTAGTCTGCTGACTTGGTGTGGATCGCTGTTGTAGGCAACCCCGAATTCCACATCGACACGGACATTTTCATCCGAGTACGACCAGTTGATAACTTGCTAGGTGATAAAGTCTTCGTTGGGAATGAGGTACTTTCGACCGTCCCGGGTCATGACGGAAACAAAGCGGGCTCTTAAGCCCACGATCCAGCCGAACGTGTCCGCCAACACAATGGTGTCGCCTGGCTTGATGGACCGGTCGAGCAAAATGATAGTACCTGAGATAAAGTTAGAGACTACCTTCTGCAAACCGAAGCCAACTCCAACGCCGATCACACCCGACACCACTGTCAAGGCAGTCAAGTCAATGCCGCTCGCCGTCAAAGCAAAGGCGCCGGCGCCAATAACAAGCCCTATTCGAACACGCTTAGAAAACAGCACCTTTGCCGAACGGAAACATCTTCCGATCGTTTGAGACGTGCTTCAATGATGTGACTGACAATATGGCGCACCAGATAACACCAGCGGTGACCAAGCCTGCTCGTAAGAGAAGCAGTGCCGAGATGCGTACCTCACCTATGCTGATGGCGAGGTAGTCCAAGGCACGAAAAAACGGGGCAGACATCTGAGCTCTGGGAGATGATCGTCACAGATGAACGGGCGTTGAGTTGTTCCAGCTTCAGTTTGCCGGGAAGATGATGATGCAGGCTCCCCAAGTGCTAGACAGCTTTGGGGAAAGCACAAACGTCCTTTAAGTCTAGGTGCTTGTTCCTGCCTTATCTACCTGGACCATCTTGGCTGTTTGTTCGTTGCTCTCGCAAGGTACAGTTGCACAGAACAAGGCATATCCTAGCTCCTTCAAATCTATGCGCATTGGGATAACGTTGCGCGTGTCCGCATCCTCGAAATTAGAGGCAGTAGTCTCCCGATCCAGTTGTGCAAACTGCAGCGGGATCTCAGGCCATCGCTCCTGGTCGACAAACAGCAACCAGGTGCAGCCTTCACCCGCCAAGACGGGCAGGTTCAGAACCGGCTTTTGGTCCTGCCGATGAACCCTGAAACGCCTACTCCGAAGAAGCACTGAGAGGCCTGGCGCTAATATGCTACTGCCAACACAACTGACCGGATGTTTGGTGATGTCGATGCGCTCGCTATTGAGATTGAGATTGGCACTATCGGCTTTGCCGTTGTAAGCTCTGATGTGCCAGATCGGCGCTGACGAGCCGCGGCAAACAACAGAGTAAACATGCCCGCGTATAGGTTTACCTTTCACATTGGCGATGCGCTTACTATCCAGGACACGCGAGACCTGCAGGCGCTTCGGGCTGACTTGTCCAAAGTCGGCTTTGTGGAGGTCCAGCGGACCGCCATTGGCTACTTGACCCGACCGAGGTCAATCTCACTACCTGAGTGGGCGGTCGCCGGCATCGAGCTGGCTGACTAGACGAAACCGACCCCTCTTTGGAGTGGTTGCGATTGATTATTGGTATCGCCTAGTTGGTCTGCTCCCAAAGGTCCGACCATACCTCAGCAAAGCGCCGCGCCGGCGCGTTCGAATGCTTCGCCGCCAGAATCGGAACATACGCATCACTGTACAAGAAACTTAGGTCTGCTCCCCAGGCAATGAACATGGCTTGCCGTGCCTCCGACACCAGGCTTGCATGGAGCCTTAGAGGTATTGGCCAATGGTCATGGAGGCTAAGTACTAATCTCGACCAATCACGTGACCGCATGAGTTTCGGATTTGACCCGGCTCTGCAAGTAGTTCGAACAAGCTCAACTCTGATGCACGCTGCAATTATAATCGGTAAAAATAGATGGCTTAACAGAAGCAAGCTAGGGCCATCAAGGTCTTTGCGCTTGAGAGCCACAGCGCCAGTTCCGGTGCGGAAGGCCAGGGTTTTGAGTTAGGCCGCTGCTGGGTTCTCGGAGACTGTCATATCGTGATTAGGCATACGCAACCCGGCAAGCCTCGCATCGTTGATGGTGTCTGCAACCTCTTAAATGCACAATTCAATATCTCTTGCTCCAGAGTTCACCGGACACGAACCCTCGAGGTTTTGTGTGACCTCCGGAGGGGCAAGCGCTTCAACTTGGCATGGCGAGCACCCGCCGGAAGTCGCCAGTGCGCATTGGATTTTATTCGCGGCTTACAAGTCTGTACTCTAACTTCAAGAAAAGTGTTTATGGCCAACCATCTCGACGAATTAGCCGCAAGCCATGGGATCGAGGTCCGTTACACTTCTGAAGCAGGCGAAAACGTCGAAATTTCTAATGAGGCGAAACGCGTCCTGTTAGAAGCGTTGAAGGTTGATCCAGAAGGATCACGCTTGGGTGCCTTCAACGACATGAACCTGCAAGACGCGGTATCCTGCGCATTGCCCTCAGCAATTAGGGGAAAGCGCCTATGGGGAGTGACTTGCCAATTGTACGCCCTGCGTTCGGCCCGCAATTTGGGTATCGGAGACTTTGAGGACCTTGCCCGTCTTGCAGAACTTTGCGCCGGCTTAGGAGCGGACTTTCTCGGGGTAAACCCATTGCATGCGCTTTTTATGTCGGACCCGCTCCGCACAAGTCCTTATTCTCCTTCCACAAGGCAGCATCTGAACCCGCTCTACATTGCAGTTGATGAGGTTGAGGGCGGCGAAGAAGCGCAAAGGCATCTGCGTGAGACACGACCTGAATTGTTTTATCACCTCGAAGGGGAACTCGTAGACTATGCTGCTGCCACGGCGCTGAAGGTCAAACTGCTGCATACCCTCTTCGAGAGCGCTGATCCCTCGGCCAATAGCGACTTTCAAGGGTTCTGTCATAAAGGCGGGGCAAGCCTTCGATCATTTGCACTTTTTGAGGCAATCTCACACCATGAAGTTGCGTCGGGTGGTGAAGCGGGTTGGAGCCATTGGCCCGGTGATATGCAGCATAGAGACACCGATGCAGTTAAACGCTTTGAAAACGACCATGAAGTTGAAGTTTGTTTTCACCTTTGGCTGCAGTTCATAGCGGAGGCTCAGCTTGCCAGAGCCAACACCCGCGCCAAGCAAGCAGGTATGCAGCTTGGTCTCTACCTTGACTTTGCAGTGGGAGTTGCGCCCGACGGCGTAGAAACCTGGGCGGAGCCAGATCTTGCTGTACGCAACGTTCGGATTGGCTGACCTCCTGACGTTCTGAACTCTGAAGGCCAAGACTGGGGGCTTGCCCCCCTTGCGCCGCAAGTGCTCGCTTCTCGCCAGTTCAAGCCCCTGACTGACGCTTATTTGGCCCTGATGAAAAATGCTGGAGCTGTCAGGATCGACCACGCCATGGGTCTTGCCCGGCTGTGGTGGGTTCCGGCCGGCGGCAAACCCAACGAAGGCGGGTATGTGCGCTATCCTTTTGGCGCAATGCTAAACACACTGGCTAAGGCATCTCGGCAAACCGGCACGGTGGTGGTCGGAGAGGACCTGGGTACTGTTCCTGAAGGCTTTCGAGAAGCAAGCCAAAAGGCGGGCCTTTTTTCTTACCGGGTTCTTTATTTCGAAAAGGATGCGCACGGTTCTTTCAACCCACCGGAGAACTATCCGGAACACGCACTTGCGAGCATTTCGACCCATGATCTGGCGACGCTGGCAGGCTGGTGGGAAGCCTCTGACATTCAGTTGCGTGCCGAAATGGGAAGGCAATCGGAACAGGACACGAAAGCCGCTTTTGAACAGCGTTCCAAGGACCGGATCGCCTTGCTCGAGGCATTGGGTCAAGTGGGTCTTCTAAGTGAGCAGTATATCGCCAGTATTGACACAGAGGCGAGGCTGCCCAAGCAATTGGATAACGAGTTATTTTTGGCTGTTCATCGTTACGTTGCACGCGGCGCCTCTATTCTCTTTGCAGTTCAACTCGACGACATGTTGATGTCTCACAAGCAAGCTAACTTGCCGGGCACCACTACTGAGTACCCAAACTGGAGCATTCGCACCAGTTGTCTGCTGGAGCAGCTCAGCGCTAACCACACCTTCGATAGTCTTGCACGGATGCTCCAAGTTGAAAGGCCAAGGTCGTAAGGCCGCTTGGCTTCTCTGGTGCGCGGCCCTGCACACATATCTCTCAATGAACAAGTGCGAGGATGGCTGCCGTTGGGACCGTCGTCGCTGACCTTCGAGGTCTTGTCTTGAACTCGCATCTTCATGGGAATGTAGGTCTTCAAAGAACTTTACCTGCCGTTGACTTCATGTTGATGTTGGGGAAGCTGCGGAGCAAAAAGCCCAACAAAAGGGTCGCGCCACTTATCTATTTCCGAGCGGCCTGTACCAACGGATTAAAGCAGGGTAGTCGCTGATTGGGAGTTGGGCAGGATCGTTGAACGAAGGAATGTGGAGATGCGGAAGTCTGCAAAAAGAGACCGAGCTTCCCACCAGCTAGGATCAGCTTGTTAGCTCCTTCTCTAAAAGCTGAGCCGCAATGTGGAAGAGCTCAAGGCCCTGCTGAACGGCTTGTTCGTCGCAAGACCCGATCTCGTAGCGGAGCTTGGTACCACGCTCCCAATGGACCATGTCACAAGCCTAGACGAAGTTCTCTTTGGCACTGCCTTCACGACGGATGGGGGAGACGCCCTGCGACAGGGTCATAAACTCGCCTGACGATTTCAGCATCTCAGCCGAACTCAACCTGACTTAGAGAGGGTCTTCCTTGAGCTGCCGCTGCAGACCCCATTTCAGACGTTCACTGATGATCTTTCGACTCCAGAAGCAGACGTGGAAAGACTTAAGCGCAGGGGTACCAGACTTCTGCAAAGCTCATGTGACCGATACCAACTGTCCGAAAGCATATTGTGTTGGGGTGTCAAGCTACGTGGCATTGCAGAGGCTTCCCGGCAGCAATGTCCCGCAGTATTGGAGGCTTGCAAAAGACGAATTGGCAAAGACGCAAGCTAGGCATAATGTCTCAGCCGGGTTCGGCGACCAGGCATACATGCTGGTGCAAGATGCCTTGCTCGTCCCGCTCATCAGCAGTACCGGAAAATTACGGTAATGAACGACCACCAACGCTCTAACGATGCGAATGAAGTTGCTGAGCTATTCAGACCCGCAGATGATCTCCGCCAGCAAATGGATGGCGCTGAGTCAATTTTATTTCGGCAGTTTGCAGAGGCTTTGCCGTCACTTTGTTGGATGGCGGCTCCCAATGGCGAGGTGTTTTGGGCGAACTCCAATTGGCATACTTATACGGGGGGCACGCCTCAGGATGGTGAAGCTACGGAATGGCGAAATCTGTTCCACCCGGAAGAGCTTGCCGCAGTATTAGGCGAATGGGCGGAGGCTGTAGCAACGGGTCAAGTGTTTGATCGAGTGCTTTCCATGAAAGGGGCGGATGGGCTCTACAAGCCCTTTCTCACCCGAGCCGCACCAATGATGGACAGCCATAACAAAATCATTGCTTGGTCCGGCATTAACATCGAGATTGTCGAACTCCACCGGCAACAAAGCTTAGCGGATCAAGCTCGGAGGAATTTAGCGGATGAGCTAGACGATCTGAAGCGCCTGTTCGCTCAGGCCCCGAGCTTTATGGCAATGCTGCGCGGACGGGACCACCGTTTTGTCCTGGCAAATTCTGCTTATATGCAGCTAATTGGTCACCGCGACATATTAGGAAAAACCGTCGCTGAAGCATTACCTGATGCAGCCAAGCAGGGTTACGTGGACCTGTTGGACAAAGTTTATCGCAGTGGTGAAGCCTACAGTTCGGCAGGTGCGAAGTACGCCGTTCAGGTCGTTCCGGACGGACCTATCGATGAGCGCTTCGTGGATTTCGTATACCAACCAGTTTCAGGGCCGACAGGCGAAGTTGTTGGCATTTTCGTTGAGGGATATGATGTCACCGAGCGAATTGAGGCAGGGGTACGGCTCGAGGTCACGCTAGCCGAGAAAGACCGGCTTGCAGAACATAATGAGTTGATCGCACGTGAGATGAGCCACCGGGTCATGAACAGCTTTCAGCTAATGGAAGGTATGTTCAGGGTCCAGACGGGCCGCATCACCGATCCCGCTGCAAAAGCTGCCGTCGAGCAGGCAGGGCAACGGCTTCATGCCATGGCGCTTGTTCATAGGCACCTGTTCCGAATTACCCGGGACGACATCACTCAGCTCAATGTCAGCCACTATTTGCACGAGCTTCTAGGTGAGGTGGGGCCTGCCTTCATTACCGACAATCAGTGTACCCTGACTTTGAATGTGGCCGATGACATTGACTTATCGAGCGCTCAAGGCGTCGCTCTGGGATTGTTCGTAACGGAACTGATCATCAATGCTTGCAAGCACGCTTTCAGAGCTGGCGACAATGGCCGGATCATTGTTGAGCTCACCAAGGAAGAGAATAGCCAGTACAAGTTGGTTGTCTCAGATAACGGCATCGGCTTACCACCAGATCATGATGCAACGTCGTCTAGCGGGCTCGGCATGAAGCTTCTGAGTAGCTTTGTCCGGCAACTAAAAGGCCAACTAACGGTAAGTGGTCCGCCGGGCACCAGCTTCCAGGTGATCTTTCCACTCCTCGATGAGCTAGAACAATAAGCACTTTGACGCTGGCAGGCCAAGATCACCCGTATAGTGAATTTGGCGCAAACTTGCCTATTAGACGAGCTATTTATCGCGTTTCCGACTACGAGCCAGCGCCCGAGCAAAGTGAGTCACTGGGGCCTAGCTCACAATCGGTAGTGACAACAGGCAGGCGCAATTGTTCTAGGGCCAGCCGTCCTTTCCAAACGCGCCAAGGATATGCCGCGGCTGTCCAGCATTGCATGTGAACTTGCCTGTTGCACAGAATAGCTTGGTGGTCTCATGAACGTTTTTCCTTAAGGAGGTAGTGGCAATAGGATCAAGTGGTATCAATTCGAGCCTTGAGGGTGCTAAGGTGTCCTATGGGAAACATTGCAACACCACTTGAACGTGCATTTGAGCTGGCTCGGTCCGGAAATTACCGCAACATCGAGGACATAAAGAGCCGGCTCAAGAAAGAAGGCTTCCAGACTGATCAGGTGAGCGGTGGTAGTTTGCTACGTCAGCTGCGAGCAATGATGAAAGCGTCTGGAACTACAGTGGTGAGCTGAACAAGTAGCGCTTGGTCTTAAGCGCTATAGAGTTGAACAAACATCAGAGGGCCATTTCCCGCATTGCACCGGCAATGGCGGTAACGGCGTAGGGCTTGCTGAAAAACCGGCTGTCGTCCGGCATGTGCTCAGGCAACACGACGTGCTTGCCCGATGTCACGATGATCCTGACCAACGGCCATCGGTCCCGCACCTGATCTGCAAGCATCAGCCCGTCCATTGCACCGGGCATATCGACATCTGTAAACATCACATTGATCGCGTCGGTCTCGGATAGGATTAGCAAGGCTTCTTGAGCATTGCTGGCTTCGATGACCTCAAACCCGTATTCGGCAAGCTCGTCGGTGACGTTCATGCGGATGAGGGTTTCATCTTCTACGATTAGGACAACCGGTGGAGCAACCAACAACTCAATATCCTTATTGTTCCCTTCTAACGTAGGTTTAGACAATTCGATCCTGGAACCCGATCACGATTGCTAAGCCACGGTAAACGCGCAAGAAGAAAGAACGATCGGAGAGCGCCGTGTTGGTTATCCCACGTAACAATGTTCGCATGAACGGGTCCGGCGACCGGGTGATGGTGTTTGCCCATGGTTTTGGCTGCGATCAGAACATGTGGCGCTTCGTTGAACCTGCCTTCCGCGGCCGGTTCCGCACCGTTCTATTTGATCATGTTGGCGCTGGGCAGTCCGACCTTACTGCCTATGATCCTGGCAAGTATATGAGCCTCTACGGCTATGCCCAGGACGTAGTGGAGATCGGGCATGAACTCGAACTGACGAACGCAGTGTTCGTGGGCCACTCCGTCAGCGCCATGATTGGCGCTTTGGCTTCCATCCAAGCGCCAGAAATGTTCAGCGACCTGGTGATGGTCGGACCGTCGCCCCGTTACATTGATGACGGCGACTATGTTGGAGGCTTCAGCGCTGAGCAGATCGAGGAACTATTGGCATCTCTTGCCGACAACCACATGGGCTGGTCCGCTGCCATGGCGCCTGCCATCATGGGCAACAGGGATCGTCCAGAACTCGGCGAAGAGCTGACCAACAGCTTCTGCAGGACTGACCCGGAGATTGCCAAGCAGTTCGCCCGTGCCACGTTCACGTCAGACAATCGCTGTGATTTGTCGAGGATTACCGCGCGCACACTCATCCTGCAGGCCAGCGACGACATCATCGCGGGCGAGCAGATTGGGGAGTATGTCAACCGCGAGATACTGGGCAGTAGCCTGGTATATCTAAAAGCGAGCGGGCACTGTCCCAACTTGAGCGCTCCGGCAGAGGTCATTTCGGCGATGAACGACTTTGTCTGATCAAGGCGCAAGGGAAGACCTCGAAGATCTCTACGAGAACGCCCCATGTGGGTACTTGTCACTGCGGCCTGACGGCAAAATCGTCAAGGTCAACCAGACCTTGTGCACTTGGCTCGGCAAATCTCGAGAGGAAATGCTTGGCAGGCGTTTGCGTGACCTGCTGAACATTGCGGGTTCGATTTTTTACGAAACTCATTTCGCCCCATTGCTGCGGATGCAGGGCTTCTACCACGAAGTCGCCTTGGACATGGTCCGGGCGGACGGTTCGCGACTGGCCGTGCTCGCCAACGCTGCGGAGCGCAGGGATAGCGACGGCAATCTGCTCTTCACACGCGTAACCATCTTCCAGGCTACGGAACGTCGCCGGTTCGAGCGCGAACTTGTCGAAGCTCAGGCTGGTGAACGCCGGGCGCGCCAAGAACTGGAAACACTGGTCGCTTCTTTGCGCAAGGGTATGGCCGAGCAAACCAGTCGTCTATTGGAAGAGAGGGAAGCCGCTGAGCTTCGAGAGCAGTTCATCGCCGTGCTCGGACATGACCTCCGCAATCCCCTTGCATCCATCGACGCCGGAGCCAACAAGCTGATGCGTGATGGTCAGTGGACGGAGAAGACACCGACTATTTTGCGGCTTATGAAGAACAGCGTGACCAGAATGAGCGGGCTTATCGACAATGTGCTCGACTTAGCTCGCAGCCGGTTGGGTGGCGGCATTGGGCTTAACCTCGATGCCGAGAAGCCTTTGCAGCCGACGATCGCACAGGTGGTCGATGAAATCCGCACGGCCAATCCAGATCGCATGATTGAGGCGGAAATCGATATTCCCAGGGCAGTGAAGGTGGACCACCACCGCGTGGCCCAGATGTTCTCCAACCTGCTTGGCAATGCAGTGGCGCACGGCTCTGAGGAAGGCGTCATTCGCATCAGGGGGGCATTGCTGGAAGACGGCGTCCTCGAGCTCAGCGTCGCCAACCCTGGCGATCCGATTCCGCAGGAAATGGTGCAGCATCTATTTAAGGCTTTCCATCGTGGCCAGGTCCGCAGCAATGCCGAGGGTCTAGGCCTAGGACTATACATCGCTTCACAGATCGCCGAGGCCCATGGCGGAAAAATTGACGTGCAGTCCAATGCCGCCGAGACCCGTTTTACGTTCCGAATGCCTGTGGATTGAAAACGGAACGATACCGACCTTATCGCATTAGCTTCCCCGAGACCGGCTGCGCGTCAACCGGACATGGCGGCATAGGGAACGGGGATGGTTTTTCCGGTTTCCCGCCCCGGCCAACGAATTGGCAGCCGAGCCCTTATCCCGCCCGCACCGGTCTCATTTTCCCCTTATTTAGCGAACCTGCGCAACAGCTAATTAAGCGGCAACAGAGATGCCGTTGATTAAAGTCATCTCGCCCTACGAACTACCCGCCGCCGAGTGGAGCAGAAATATCCCCAAATTGTGCACAAGCAAATGGATCGATGCAGCAAGCATCCTTGCTTTGGTTGGCCGTTCGCAATCCGTCTCCCGCGGGGCGCCACCGGGAGCGGGTTTGAGCGTACCTTTCCCGAACATTTCGGGGCGATGTGATAGCTTGTTGCCTAGCGACGCGACGGCGAACGATCTAAGTTGATGCGTTCGGAACGAAGAGTAAGTCTTGATGACCACCAAAGCTGGGCTGCAAACGCCCCGCGGATCTCGCCCGCTTGCCTTGCTTGCATTGGTGGCCATTGTACCGCTTCTTGTTCTTGGAGCAGTGCTGACACAATGGTATGCGGCGCGGGAACAAGGCGAAATTGATCTGCAGCTGCAGCTGCAGCTGCAGCGCGCCGCCGGCCGGACAGCGAGCGCGGTGTCGCGCGAGCTGCAGGCCCAAGTGGACCTCCTCAGCATCGTCGCTGAGTCTCCGCGGCTGGACTTCCCGCTGCAATCCAAATCTTTTGGAGAGATTGCGGACCGGCTAGGTTTTTGCATTTCGGCTTTGCGCGACGCTAGACGGACCGACATACCAGTCCGCGGCGGCAACTTCTTCGAACACAACCCAAACATCCCCATCGGAGAGGCCAGTTGCTTCGGTGACGGCGCGCGTGATATTGCCAGCCATTTCGGCCTTCAGCCGGGCCGGATCGTGGGCAATGACTTCGCGCACAGGGCGGATGTTGATGAACGGCATGATGATCTCCTCTGTATAGAAAGCGTTTCGTGGCTTTGCTTTCGTGGCAAGTGGCGCTGGCAACATGCTGGCGCATTGCTATAGAGCCCGTCAGTATATTCTCGAGAGAAGCAATACGGACCAGCCGCAGAAGTGGCTGGGCATCTTGATGAAGCGCCTTGCTCTGCGTTCCCACCTTGCACGGACGTACCGCCTGCGACAGGATGAGGTCGGACTGTTGAGTACCGCAGGATCGAGAACCGACCGCGGCTAGGATCCTTTAGATTGCTGCATTTTAGGAGGAGTACTTTGCCTGCGTCTGACTTTCTTATCTTGGACGAGCGTTTTGCGCGCTTGCCCTGTCCAACCGCGACGATCCGCAAGCTTTTCGACGGATGCGATTGGGCAGAGGGGCCGGCCTATTTCCCCGCTGGACGGTACCTTGTCTGGTCCGATGCGCCGAACGATCGGATGCTGCGCTACGATGAAGCCAGTGGCGCGGTGAGCGTGTTTCGCCAGCCAGCCAACAATTCTAACGGCAACACGGTCGACCGACAGGGAAGGCTGGTGACCTGCGAGCATGGCACACGGCGCGTCACCCGCACCGAGCATGACGGCACCATCACCGTTCTGGCGGATCGCTTTGAAGGAAAGCGCCTCAACAGCCCCAATGATGTGGTGGTCAAGTCAGACAATTCGATCTGGTTCACCGACCCGACCTATGGCATCGATTCAGACTATGAGGGCTACAAGGCCGAGAGCGAGATCGGTTCGTCCTATGTGTATCGAATCGATCCACAGACCGGTGACATCAGCGTTGTCTGCGAAGATTTCGTCAAACCCAACGGTTTAGCTTTTTCGCCCGACGAGAAGCTACTTTATGTTGTCGATACCGGGCGTACGCATGGAGCGGACCATCCTGCGCATATGCGCGTCTTCAATGTTGATGCAGACGGGCAGCTTTCCAATGGCCGAGTGTTCGCCGACTGCAGCAATGGGTTATTCGATGGTTTTCGGCTCGATATGGAGGGCCGCATCTGGACCTCGGCCGGCGATGGCGTTCACGTTTACCATCCTGACGGAACATTGATTGGTAAGATCCTGATTCCCGAGGTCGTCGCCAATGTATGTTTCGGTGGGCCCAAGCGAGATCGGCTCTTTATCTGCGCCACGACAGGGCTCTATGCGGTTCGGCTGTTCGTCAACGGCGCGAAGACGTTCTAGCTTGCGTGGGGTTCTGGCCTTGTCCACTCAGGTAGCGGAAAAGGCACCTCAAGCCCAGCTTGAGCCAGCGGCCGCAAAGAAGCGGTATCCGAAACACACAATTCGCTGGATGAGTACCATGTCAACAGTGACAGTTGGCAAACCCACTAACGTGCTGGTTTTCGACTGGCAGCGATTATGACAGCTATGATGATGACGCCGGTAAGCAGCATCCGGAGCCCGGCACTAGCGCCGTAGGTATTCAGCATCGAAACAACCAGAAACAGGAATAGTGCGCCACCCCAAATCCCAGGAACGTTTGCAAACCCACCGGCAACAGCGGTGCCGCCAATGACAACGACTGCGATGGAGGTTAGAAGATATTCTGCGCCCATGTTCAGAGCTGCTCCACCCGAGAAGCAGCTCAGGACCAGCCCAGCGAGAGAGGCGAGAGTGGCGCAAAGCACATACGTCGCCAGCCGAGTCCCATCCACTGGAACTCCAGCCAGACGCGCTGCCCACATGTTCTGCCCGATGGCCGCGACGCGACGGCCGAAGATGCCCTTCTCCAACAGGATCCACGTGCCTATGGAGATTAGCAGCGCGACGATTGCAACGTTTGGAATGCCGGCCGTTGACCCAATGGCGAACTGGGTCAATGTGGCTGGGGGTTTAATGCGCAATCCGCGATTGTACCAGATCGCCGTGGACTGGATCAGGAAGCTCGACGACAAGGTGGCAATAATCGGCGGTATGCGCAGCAACTTAATAAGAGCGAAATTGGCAAGGCCGATACATACTCCGATCGCGAGGGTGACTAGGATACCCGCCACGATCAAGCTGTCGTTGGTCTCCATAGTTTTGAGGGCCACAGTTCCCGCGAGGGTCATGGTAGCGGGTATAGACAGATCCACATTGCCAGGACCAAGTGTTATGACGAACATTTGCCCCAGGCCGACGATGACAGAGAATGCTGCAAATGTGAGAGCGGCCTGCGTCACGCCAACGGTTGATGCGCCGCCAGTAAAGAGAATGGTCGTAAGCCACACTCCAAAAGCCGCAACGAACGACCAAATCCAGGGTTTACGGAGCACGTTGGTCATTGGCCGCCCGTCCTTGCCTGCTGCCGGTTCAGCAATAGCCTGAGGGCAAGTACCAGTATTAGAATGCCACCTTGTGCGCCGATCTGCCAATCAGGGGAGATCCTGAGGAAGCTCAGGAAAGAGGCGGCAAGGGTCAAGGTCAGGGCTCCGATCACCGCACCAATGGGAGACACGCGTCCGCCTACGAACTCCCCGCCACCCAGGATGACGCCGGCAATTGAGAGGAGGGTGTAGCGCAAGGCGATGTTTGCGTCCGCCGACGTAGTGAGGCCCACAAGAGACATGCCCGCAAGTACGGCAAACAGGCCAGCAAAGCCGTATGCCAAGGCCTTGGCCCGAACCACCGACCAGCCCGCACGCTGCACAGAGCGTTCATTGCCGCCGACGCCACGCAACAGGACACCCAGTGCAGAGCGGATCACCAGCCAATGAGTCAGCGCTGCAATCAGGACGCTGGCTACAATGGCAACGGGAACAAACGGCGGCTTGCTGGTCATCAGCCAACGGATCCATTCCGGGGCTGTTCCACCGGGAGTTGGCAGCATCAGCACGGCAAGTCCGCCCCACACAAAACTCATGCCCAGAGTAACCACGATCGAAGGCAGGTTGCGCAGGTAAATGACGACGCCGAGCACGGCATAGGCGAGGATCGATGCGACAAGGATCAGCAGCCCCAACCAAGGCGTGGTCTGCAGGAAAGTAGCCGTCACGCAGGCAACGAAGCTGACAAAGGTACCCATGGACAGGTCGAGATCGTTCACCATCATGATGAACATCTGCGCGATGGTCGCCAGCGCAATTGGCACCGCAAGGTTGAGCAGTAAGTTGAGCCCGACGTAACTCATGGCGCGGGGCTGAAGGTAAAAGATGGCTCCAAGCAGAACCAGCAACGACAAGGCCGGCACCAGCAGGCGGAGGCGATCAGCAGTCAACCAGTTCACGCGGCCTGCTCCGAAAACGATTCAGCCAGTATCCGATCCTCGGTTATGTCTGTGCCACTGAGTTCTGCAACGATCCCGCCATTCAGGAACACGTAGACCCGGTCGCACTGGCAGATCTCATCCATTTCTGTTGAGTACCACACAAAGGTTCGGCCCTTTTGTGCCTCTTGGCGCAGGATGGCATAGACTTCCTGTTTGGTCCCAATATCCACCCCGCGCATAGGGTCATCCATCAGCACTACGGGAGCACGTGTCGCCAATGCGCGTGCAAACAGAACCTTCTGCTGGTTGCCGCCGGAAAGCGAGAGGATGGGATTGTCGAGATTTTGCGTTCGCACTTCAATTCGCTCCCGCCATTGGCGGGCAATATCCGCCTCTTTCCCTTCATTCACGATGCCGAACCGCGAGAGATCCGGCAGGAGCGTTACGGTTAGGTTTTTGAGAATGCTCCAGAGTGGCAGATTGCCATCGACATGCCGGTCACCGGCAACGAAAGCAGCCTTGCCATCTTTGCGCGTGATCCAGTCTCCTCCCTGGCCAAGAAAAAGGCTGACTAGCGTCTGGGTCTGGCCATGCCCTCCGAGACCCGCCAAGCCCACGATCTCTCCGGAATAGGCTTTGAAGTCGATCGCGCCGGACCCACTCGCAGCTTTTCGTGTGAGCACCGGCTTGTGGTTCGTACGGTCGCCGATCGGGGCAACGCTGTCGCGCTCCCGCACCACGCTTCCCATGGCCGCAACGAGGCTATCAACGGTGAAGTCGGCGGCACGGCGTTCCGTCACCACCTGTCCGTCTTTCATGACGACGACACGGTCGGCCGTGGACAGGATTTCTCCCAAGATGTGTGAGATGATGACAACCGAACCACCTGCGACAACAAACTTACGAACATAGGCTAACAACTGGGCGGCAAGGCCGGCGTCCAGTGAGGATGTGGGCTCATCAAGGATGACAAGGCGGACCTTGATGTCGCTCTCGGAAAAGGCGGTCGCGATTTCGACCATCTGACGCTTGGCAATGGAAAGTGATGCAATGCTCGCGCCGCAGGCTATGCCGTGTCCTGGGAAGATTTCATCGAGCTTTTGGCGAATTAGTTTCTCCGCACGGCGCCTCCACCCCAGTCCTGAAATGGAACGATGGGTTATGCGCGTGTTTTCGGTGACAGTTAGGTTAGGGCAGAGCGAAAGCTCCTGGAACACACACCTGAGCCCGTTCAGGCGAGCCGTATTGATGCTGTAGGTTTCGGTAACATTGCGCTCATCAAATAGGATGCTGCCTTTGTCTGGCGAGATAGCGCCGGTCATGATGTTAACAAGCGTTGATTTTCCGGCGCCATTGTGACCGACGAGACCCACGCACTCACCAGCATGGACGACGAAGTCGACACCTGCTAGCGCACGAACGGCACCGAAACTCTTTTCGGCACCGTTCAACGCGAACACGTCTGCTGGTTCAGCAGCGTTCATCAAGAGATCACTTCGCAGCAGCGATGGTGGCTTGAGCGTCTTCCAGGGTGTACTCCACGTTGGTAACGCTGCCCGCTCCAGTTGCGGCTAGCTGGTCCTCAAGGTTTTCCTGCGTCACTTCCACCAGAGGCACGACCAATTCTTTCGGAACGTCGGCGCCGTCAAGAATCTGCTGAGCAACCCAGAAGGCGAGAGTTGAGACGCCGGGCGCAATCGAAACCGAATAGGTCTCGTATCCATTGGCGTCCTTCTGCTCCTTCCACCACTTCAACTCGTCTTCACGGTTGCCCATGATGATGATCGGGGTTTCGCGCCCGGCAGCGGCAAAAGCTTGGGCAGCGCCATAGCCGTCGCCCCCTTGCGTGACCACGCCAACGATGTCTTCGGGAAGACTGGGCAGAATGCCCGCGACAGCCTTCTGCGCTACGTCTTGGGCCCAGTCGCCGTTCACCGAGCCGACGACCTTAAGATTGGGGTGGGCTGCGAGCCCCTTTTCGATACCTGCATGGATCTCGTCGTCGACCGAAACACCTGCCAAGCCACGAATCTCGAGCAGATTGCCACCTTCGGGAAGCTTCTTGGCAAGGAAATCGAGCTGGTTAACGCCCATCTGCTGGAAGTCGACGGCAATACGCCAGGCGCAGGGTTCGGTCACAATGCCGTCGAAGGAAACAACGGTAATGCCTGCATCACAAGCTTCCTTGATCGCGCCGTTAAGTGCTGTTGGGGATGCCGCATTGACAACAATGGCATCATAGCCCTGCAGGATCATGTTCTGTATTTGGGCCGCTTGTTCGGTGGCCTGGTTTTCCGCCGTGGTGAATGCGTCGGCAGCAGCTACAACGCCCGACTCAACGGCGGCCTTGGTGATCGTATCCCAGCTCGTCAGCATGGCTTGCCGCCAGGAGTTCCCAGCGTAGTTGTTCGACAACGCTATGCGTTTACCGCTGGTTTCAGCCATAACAGTGCTCGATACGAGCAAAGCTGCCAGCGCACCCAGAACGAATGCTTTCTTCATGATGTCCTCCCTCACGCCTAAACTGGCATGTTGTGCTTTGGCCTATGGCCACAAGCTGCGCGGACACTAACATGTTAGATGTAGTCAGCAAGACAGCTAGATACAAAATTTTGGCTGGGTGTTCTGGAGAACTATCCCTAAACGATGCCACAGTAGTTCGAGCATTCGCAGGAATGTCGCTGGTGTCGTGATGCTAACAGCGGACCTCATGGGTCTAGTTGGCGATGAATGCGTAGAAACAAAAAGAGCTTCCAGTCTCTTTCGCTCATACGTCCCCAGGACCGAGCCCAGCCAATCCTTCGCTCAAGCACACAATCTTCTGAAAGCATCTCTGTATTCAACTCCTTAAAAGATCCTGGCGAGTCACTGGCGGACGTCTGCTTTAGGAACCGGTTGTGGAGCCCTGAACGGCTGAATTGGGGCGGGTTGCAGGCGTGAGCCTGCCAAGCTTGTGTGAAGCCAGTACCGCCGCTATTCTAATTCGGCACACATCAGGGTCGGGTATATGCCCCGTCCGTTGCTCGCTCTTAGCGGCCGGGTGCAGGGGCGCCTATGCAGGTCTCGGCAACTTTCTGGATCGTCATTGATCTTGGAAGTGCCACGTCAAAGCTCAGCAAGCTGCGCAATCAAGCCTACAACCGCCAAAATGGGAAATGCTGGTATTGCGCTCGCACCATGTCGCCGACCTCAGACAAAAGTCCACGCAGATGCACTGCCGAACACCTCCGTGCGCGATGCGACGGAGGTAAAGATACTTCTCGAAACGTTGTGGCGGCTTGTTTCCTCTGCAACAGCCGCCGGCATCGTCGGAAGGCGCCGCAGCCACCTGAAGATTATCGCGAGTTCGTTCGTAAGCGACTTGCAAAGGAACGATGGAACGATGCCGACGGTCCAATCGGAGCCCTGATTTCACGTCAGCTTTCGGGAGCCAGACGAACCCGCATCTAAGGCCGGAAGGGGGCGCGTTGCAGAAGGGCAGGTTCTCATCGTGGCAGGTATTTGCCGGTCCGCGTCTTGTACGCAGGAACACTCGCGGCGAGAGTTGCCGTGCTCAACGAAGTGATGCTGAAATTTAGGCAGGCAGCCCGCAAGCTCTGCAGTTGGAGCGTCACTTTGCCACTACGGCTTAGAAAGGATAGGCAGCTAACCTGCTGATCAGGTGAAGTGGGGATATCATTTTGAGCGGCGGTCTCGATATTGCAGTTGCCGGTGCCGGCCCGGGTGGACTGGCGATAGCTTTGTTCCTGTCACGCCACAGCCACAGGGTTCACCTTTTTGAACGCTTCGAAACACCCCGGCCTCTTGGATCAGGCCTCATGCTGCAACCCACGGGACTGGCAGTTCTCGAAGCGCTTGGGCTGAGCGAGAAACTCGGCAAGCTGGGCTCACGTGTTGACCGCCTTTTGGGCACAGATTCTCAATCGGGTCGGACGGTGCTCGATGTCAGTTACAAGCCCCTGGGACCTGATGTACATGCCTTGGCCGTCCACCGCGCGGCAATGTTCAACGTGCTGCACGATGCGGTCATCGCTGCCAAAGTTCAGATCATGGTTGGGTTCACCGCGACCGGTATGTTCGCGTCCGAAGGGAGCTATTTCCTCCAAGGCAGCATAGGAAGCCACGGTCCCTTCCATCTAATCATCGACGCCACCGGTTCATCATCTCCACTACGGCAATACGCAAAGCGCAGGCCAACTGCTCGCCCCCTGGAGTTCGGCGCCTTTTGGGCTACCCTGCCCTGGGTGGAGCATGGCTTTGACCGCAGCGCCCTGGTGCAACGCTACCGGAAGGCCAATGTCATGATCGGCGTTCTTCCTGCAGGCCGGCAAGTCACCGATGGCCCAGAGCTCGCCGCGTTTTTCTGGAGCTTCAAACCAGCCGATTATGATGCGGTGCGCAGCGCCGGTATCGCCGCATGGCGCTCCGAAGTCCGCAAGCATTGGCCCGAAACGCAATCTCACCTGGAAAATATCGAGGATTTCGACCAGTTGAGCCTGGCTCGCTACACTCACTCAACTCTGAGGGTGCCGGCAGGCGACGGGATCGTGTTCATTGGCGATAGTGCCCACTTAACCAGCCCACAATTGGGCCAGGGAGCCAACATGGCTCTGCTCGACGCTGCCGCCCTTGCTTGGGCAATTGGTGACACAAGCAACATTCAGGACGCCCTGGCAAAGTACGTCCAGGTGAGACGCTGGCATGTTCGTCTGTACCAATTCTTGTCCAATGCACTGACGCCGCTCTATCAGTCAGACAGCTCTATCTACCCCGTTCTCCGTGACATCGGCACCACTTGTCTGGCGAAGATACCCCCTATGCCGTGGCTGCTAGCGAAGTTGATTTCCGGACAACTTCTGCTGCCGCGCCGTCCGCTTCTGTTCAATGGAGCGAAGGCGTGAACCGACCACATGTCGTCATTGTGGGCGCATCGGGGGTCTTCGGCTCCAGATTGGCTCGGCTGCTTGCAGGGCGACAGGCGTATCAAGTAACCCTTGCAGGACGAACGCTCGGGAAGATACTGCCGCTGCAGCCGGAACTCACCAAGACCCATCTGGACGGCAAGTACGAATCTGTTGTTCTGAACCGCGATCTTGTCCAGCCGCAGGACCTTCGATTACTGTGTTGCCACGTAGTTGTCGATTGTTCCGGCCCATTTCAGACGAGGGGCACCAACCTCATTGAGGCCGCGATCGGAGCTCACTGCCACTGGATTTGGCGGACTCCCGAGCTTTCGTCGCCCAGATTGGCCGTTTTGATCTTGCGGCCAAGGAGGCCGGCATAGCTGTGCTATCAGGAGCAAGTTCATCGCCCTGTCTCAGCAACGCCGTTTTGGATCACCTTGCTGGTAACTGGGTGAGCATCGACACAATCGACTGCGCCATTGTTCCAGGCAATCAGACTCCGAAGGGCAAGTCTGTCATCGATGGGATCCTCAGCTGGGTTGGGCAGCCCATCAAGTTCTTCCGAGAGGGCATGTGGCGAACAGGCGTGGGATGGACTAGCGGGCGGACCATAGCCATTGATGGTGTGTCCCCACGTCGAGTCATGCTCGCGGAGGTGCCCGATCTCGATGTTGTCCCCGCACGCTTCTCGCCCAGGATCCGGGCCGGCTTCGATGCCGGCATGGAGCTGCCTTTACTCAACATACTGATTGGATTAGCCGGGCTAGCCGTGCGGCTGCGTCTTGTCAGGTCGGCACGCACATTCTCAGCACTCGGTAAGCTGATTGCCAACGCCCTTGATCGGTACGGCAGTCAGGACGGCGGGATGATGGTGGAAGTGACCGGCCTTGATGACTCTGGCCATCCTGGACGAGCCATCTGGCTACTAAAGGCCAGCAAGGGGCATGGACCCTATGTTCCGATTGGACCTGCTGCGGCGCTGATCGAAAGACTCGTGCTCTCCGAACATGTGACGACCGGCGCAGCCAACGCAGCAGGTTGGCTCGTCCTAGACGAGATCATGCCCTGGTATTCAGGTCTCAGTGTCAACACACAGCAAAGTGCTAGGACTTTTCAACGGTCGCTTTTTCAGCGCGTGCTTGGGGATAGTTTCGAGCAAATGCCGGAGGTGACGCGGAAACTGCACCGCGGATGGCCTGCCGTTATTGCTCGTGGCAGCGCAACGGTTGAGCCAGCAACCTCGCCCCTGGGCCGGGTCCTTGCAAAGATGTTTAGGCTGCCTACAGCGGCTGGCGAGCACCAGCTGGCAGTGGTCATCGAAAGCAGGGATGGCCATGAGCACTGGACCCCGCGCTTTGGCTCCCACACGATGCACTCTGTCATGCGCGTCGATGGAAGCCTGCTCGAGGAGCGTTTTGGCCTGGTGGCCACTACGATGCAACTCGTCGCGACAGCAAAGGGGTTGGACATGCATCCGCTGAGGGGCCGCTTCAACAGCATTCCCCTGCCGCGCTTCCTCCTGCCAGTCGTCACTGCTCGAGAAACCAGCGTGGCAGGGCGCCATTGCTTTAAAGTCGAGATCGCTCTGCCAATCATTGGACGCTTGATGGCCTATCGCGGAAGCCTAGACGTGTAGCAACATCCAATTCTGAGGAGCATCTGCACAAATTCTGCAATCACGTGCAGCACTCTAGCGGCATGCGCAATCCTGATCCCAATTCGTCCCGGTCCGCCGTGCGACTCCCCAGCAGCATCGTCGACAACGGCTGGTGGCTGGTGGAGGAGTTCCCCACCCTAACCCGCCTGGTTCAACGGCGATTAGGTTGCGCCCTCTATATCATCAACAAAGGCGCACCTGATGCAGAACCAGACGAAACCAAGATCGACAAAGCCCCACATCCTGCTTGGGGCGTTCATCGTAACGATCCTGCTGGTGGCGCTAAGTGACGTCCTGCTGTTCGATGCCGAACCCGGCATCAACCTCTTTCTGAGCGTTGTCGCAATAGCCTTGGGCATTCTGGTTATCGCCTGCCGCCGGGAGCGCTACCGCCAAGGGGCGGCAGGTTTGATGACAGCAACTGTCCTGTCCCTGCCGCTTGTCGAAGCACCCTCATTGCTGGCTTGTGGCTTCGCGGCTTTGGGGTTGAGCCTTTCTGCGCTTATTGCTGTCCGGCTCCTACCAGATGAACTGGAGCGCGTTCCCGTAACAGTGCTGCGCTTTTTGGTGCCCACGCCCGCTACGCTGATCCGCGATGCTGTCGCCTTGCGTCCTGCCATTTATGATCAGGTCGGACGAAAAGCGGCAGTGTGGCTGATGGCCTGGGTCGTGCCCTTGAGCCTGGGCGCTATTTTTGCCTTCCTCTTCGCGTTGGCCAACCCAGTGATCGAAGGGATTCTATCGCAACTGCGGCTGGAAACCGTGCTCGACCTTCTTGATCCCGTCCGCATGCTGTTCTGGCTGGTGCTGGCCACGGCGATTTGGTCGCTGCTGCGCCCAAGATTGCTGCCTCGGCGGCATCGCAGGAAGACTGCACAGCTGCTTCCCGATACAGACTCCATCTGGCTGGGGCAGGCGGCCGTTTTCCGCTCACTTGTTGTGTTTAATGGGCTGTTTGCCCTCCAGACAGGGCTTGATCTGACCTATCTTTGGGGCGGCATGGCCCTGCCGGATGGCATGAGCCATGCCGAATACGCCCATCGCGGTGCTTATCCCCTGATCGCCACGGCTCTGTTGGCCGGAGCCTTCGTGTTGGCAGCGATGCGCGAGAATGGGCCGGGACATCACCACAAGGTCATTAGGGCTTTGGTGTACCTGTTTCTCGCGCAAAACGTTCTTCTCTGCCTCTCGGCCATGCTGCGGCTGAACCTTTATGTCGAGGTCTATTCAATGACCGATTTGAGGCTAGCGGCGGGAATCTGGATGGGGCTGGTGGCCACCGGATTGGTGCTGGTCACGCTGCGCATCTTGTTGCGCAAACGCAATAGCTGGCTAATCGCGACAAATCTGGTGGCGTTGATGATGGTACTCTACGCGTCCGCCATGCTGGATCTTTCCAGCTATATCGCCCGTTTCAACGTCGAGCATAGCTGGGAGCTCACCAAAACTAATCTGCCTACAGACCTTTCTTATCTGCAAACGCTCGGGCCGAGCGCCATTCCGGCGCTTGACCGGCTGATCCCGCGTCTTATTCCCGGCGGCAGTCGTTGGGCTGAGGCGGTAACGATCCGGGCGGCCCTGGTCCGGGGCGTCGTTGACGAACCCGGCGACTGGCGTAGCTGGTTCTGGCGCATGCAGCGACTGCAGGATTACCTCGTCATGCACGAACTTGCCTCCGCGCCGCCAAACCGGCAAAACGGTTCGGCGTTCGTCAGGTAGGTGTCATGAGCAGCCGCATTCTTATTGTCGACGACGAGCCCCATATTCGGGATGTCATCACCTTTGCGCTCGAACGGGCCGGCATGACGGTCACCTCGGCCCGCGATGGCACCGAAGCCCTGATCGCCTGGAGACGCCATGAGCCGGAACTCATCGTGCTCGATATCGGCATGCCTGAACGCGATGGGTTGGATGTGTGCCGAACCATTCGCAAGACCTCTGACGTCCCGATCCTCTTTCTGTCTGCCCGCGATGAAGAGGTGGACCGTGTCGTCGGCCTCGAGATCGGCGGCGATGACTATGTGAGTAAGCCGTTCAGTCCACGCGAACTGGTGGCCCGTGTCAAAGCCATTCTCAAGCGAACAGCGGGGAATGCAGGGAACCGGCCTGATGTCCTGGTGCGCGGGCTGCTGAGACTAGATCGTACTGCCCATAGCGCAACGTGGAACGCAGCGGCAGTCACCCTCACCGCACTGGAGTTTTCCGTGCTATCTGCTTTAATGTCGCGGCCTGACATGGTGTTTTCGCGCGAGCAACTGATCGTAGCGTCCCATGGCAGGGACATGCATGTGTCGGACCGCACGGTCGACAGCCATGTGCGCAACATCCGCGCCAAGTTCATTGCTGTCGGTGGCTCCAATGTAATCGCCACTGTTCACGGTGTCGGCTTTCGACTGTTTTCACCGGAGGCTGTCACGTGACAGCGCCGCAGGTGCCCGACAAATGGCGACCGTCGCTGGCGCTCGTAGTTTATGGTGTCCTGCTTGCCGTCTTCGGTATGCCCTCTGGTCTCATCGTGCTCGTGCGCCTTGTCGGCGGGCGTGGACTGTCAACCCTCGAGATTGGCGTCCTGATCGTCTCGCTCATCGGCACGCTCACGATCGCTTATGTACTCACCCGTGCAGTGACTAAGCCCATTGAAGGTCTGGTGACGCGCACGCGCGAAATCGCGCAGGGCGGTCGGAACGCAATTCGGCCACCCGACGCCTATGGGACAGCCGAATTGGCTGTCCTGTCGCAGGCTTTCCTTGACCTATCATCCAAGCTCATGGATCGGACTGAATATATGCGATCGTTCGCAGCGCATGTATCGCATGAGCTAAAGTCACCGCTGACAGCTATCAAGGGCTCGGCCGAGCTGATGCGTGACGAGGGCGATAGCATGACGCCCGCACAGCGGCAGAAGTTCCTCGACAACATCGTCAAGGATGCTGACCGGCTAACTCAGCTTGTTGCACGGCTACGAGAACTCGCCGGGGCTGAATTGCCTACCGCTCCAGGAACGACAACGCTTGGCGAGATCCTTCCTCAACTGCAGGCTCGATTTCCCAAGCTCAAGATCGTCTTATCTGGCGAAAACGTCCCAATCGGGCTGCCTGCAGAGACACTCGGTATTGTATTGGCGCATCTTGCCAGCAACTCGGAGCAGCATGGCGCATCACACCTAGCGGCCGGCGCCACCCAAGATCACGGCCGCCTCTGCATCACAGTCACCGACGATGGATTGGGCATCTCCGATGGCAATCGGGACCGTGTATTCCAACCGTTCTTCACCACTAGGCGCGACAGCGGCGGCACCGGCATGGGTCTTGAGATCGTCAGGGCCATGCTCCAGAGCCACGGCGCTGAGATCGAGCTTGTCCCTTCCAGCCAAGGCGCCAGCTTTCAGATCCATGCACTTTGCACGCGAAACAATTAGTGCTGCTAACGCCCTGAAGTATTCAATCTTCGTCCGATTTCGCGACGACGAACTGTTTTGCAGTCTGCATCAGCTTCAAACTGGCTGCCCCACTAGCCACTGTTGGATGTCTGCTTCCGGGAACGGGGAAAATATGGACAGACCGCCAGAATGGGGCGCAGTGAAGACGGGCAGGGCAGGGGCATGTAGCGGCTCTGCCGGACTGGGCAAAGCCGCGTTGCTTAGATCTCCGTTGCCTCAGATAGTGAGAGTGTATCGTCTACGTCGACACCCAGGTACCGCACGGTGTTCTCGATCTTGCTATGCCCGAGCAATATCTGAATGGCTCGGAGGTTGCCCCTGGGCCTTGTAGATGATCGACGCCTTAGTTCTGCGCAGGGAATGGGTGCCATATTCTTGCAGTGTCAGACCAATGGCGGTGACCCACTTGTCGAGCAGCCGTGCATACTGACGCGTGCTCAGGTAGCGATCAGCATTGACGCGGCTCGGAAACGCGAAGTCATCAACCGTGCCGCCTCGTCGCCCAAGCCAGGTCAGAAGGCTAGCTCTTGTGTCCGAGGTGATCTCAAACTGAACGGGTCTGCCCGTCTTCTGCTGGATCACCATCGATCTGGAACGGATTGTCGGTCCAGCCACGAGTGTGCAGATCTTTGCCGCTCGGCGTTGGCGCCTCCGCGCCCTTATGGCGGCTATCGGTTTTATCTGGAAGTACTGGTCACGATGGCAAGCCAATCATGATCCTAACTTTAGCTACCAATTTGGCGGTGGCGATTTTGTCAGAGACATAGATGGAATACTCACATCGTACGGTCAGTGGGCGGAGCTTCAGGACACCATACGGTTCGTGCTGATAGGAGCCGTCGTTGCATTGGTTGGTAGAAAGATCATTGGTCCCCCTACATAGGCGGAGCCCCGACCGTTATAATTCTTGGCGGCTTACGCAGGAAAACCACTGAAAGCCGACAGGCCGGAAACCACCCCAAAGTCGCAGTGGAGCAAGAGGCCGCTGCGACCCCATTTCAGACCTCCGCAAAGGACGCTCAAAGTCCTGTAAGCTGCCTTTCATCTTAGTTTTCTAAGCAACTTAGCACCGTATGGTCGGCATTGCTTTGAAAAACCGGCAGATGGCAGATCTTGTGAATTAATCGGCTAATCCACCTGCTGAGCAAACCCGTACTTTTGTTGTATCGGTCGTTTCAAATGGTCTCATGAAGGTATCGAGCTTCACAAGCATAACCGATGACGGCTGCACTTGGTCCCTCTTTGTTGACGAAAACCGGTGGACGGGGATTCCACCGCACCTGGAGCATGGGGAATGGGTTCCTGCTGTCCTTAAGTTTGAGGATGAGGACAAGCGCACTTTGATCCCGATGCGCATCGATTTGAAGGAGCTTGGATACGCCCTGGTTCTAGGGCATCCTTCCCCCAGCGTTAAAGGCGAAATCACAGGAACAATCTCGGCGGAGCTGTTTCCCGAAAGTTTCTGATCTTACTCGAAAGCCTTACTGTCTGCCCGTTCGTCTGACGTATTCAACGCCTGCGTAGTCATTGTTCCGGCAAACTCGAGCAAGAACAACTTAACACTGTTCTCCGCTGTAACGATCACCGTCCAGAGCTCTGACACCCAAAACTTCTCACCGAGATCACCAAAAATCTGCGGACTCGAAATGGTGCCTTCCTTCTTTGCTGCCTCGGCATCCGGCAGCTCCGAGCCCATGTCGTCTTTGATCTCGATACCGTCTTAAACATGAAAGTAATAGCTAGGCATATGGGACTCCCCTAGGGCGGGAGCACAGCGATGTCTCTCAAGCACCGAAACGCCAGAAAGGGGCCAGTGACACGACTTCAATGATCGTGCGAGAAGTTGAATGCAGTGAGTCTGAACCCTCTAGAGAATGCTTCTTTGGGCGCACCGTCGCCTATCTTGGATCAACAAAAGTGCTTCCTCCAGCAGATTTAAGTGGCACAGCATTGGGTCAGTTGGGAGCAAAACTCTTTATCACTGAAACACCAGTGTGCCGATCCTATCTGGGAGGAAAAATTGCATTGGCTTGGCAACAGTGAGAAGGGGTCTCGCATCAGTGAGTTCGATTGGTCCACCACGCCGCTCGGTCCGTTGGAGAATTGGCCTTCTGGCGTAAAGCGCGAATGGGCCCAATCCTTGAGGGCTGATAAGGTCGCACCAGAACAATTACAAACCAGTGGGGAGCGCAGCCTCAACCAAGCAGTTGAACTCCGTGCAGTGATCGAAAGCCTTAACGACGCCATCTATATTGGCGGTTTGAACGGGATAACCCTGGCCAACCAGGTCGCGCTTGATCAGCTCGGCTATCGATCAACTGAAGAACTTAACCGCAACATTGGTGCCCTAGCTCAAGAGATTGACACGCGGGACGCCAACACGGGAGAGCAGATCGCCCTCGAGCGGCAGCCATTCGCCCGAGCTCTTGGTGGTGAGAAGGTGGTGCAGGAGGTCAAGGTACGTCACCTCCGAACCGGAGAAGAACGGATACTTCGCAGCGCCGCTGCTCCTGTGGTGATGGGTGGCAAGGTGATCGCCGCTGTCGCCATCAACACAGATATAACCGACCACAAGACCGCCGAGCAGGCGCTTGCAGCGGGAGGAGCGGGAAAGATTTCTCTTGAAGCTCAGCGATGCCCTTAGGCCCTTGGGCGACGTCCATTCGATTGAGCAGACTCTAACGCGCTTGGTCGGCGAACAATTGGGTGCTGACTGGGTGGTGTACGGCCATATTGAAGAAGACAACAACATAGTCGATATCGGTAGAGGCTATCAGCGGCAGGGAGTGCCTCCGATCGCTGGAGTGCTGCCACTTTCATCCTTCGGCTGGGCCCTGCCGACCTATAGGAAAGGCATTACGCTGGTGGTACACGATACTCAGACTTCAGAGTTGGTGCCGGTCGCTGACCGTGAGGCGTGTGCCGCCCTTGGCATGATTGCACTTATTTCAGTGCCGCTGATCAAGGACGGGGAGCTTGTTGGCGCATTGGCCGTGTCGCAAGCCACCCCACGGGTATGGACGCAAGCAGAGACCGTGCTAGCAGAACAATCAGCGGAGCGGATCTGGGCCATCATGCAACGTGCCCGGTCGGACGATCGGCTCCGGGCTAGCGAGCAGCGCTTCCAGCAGTTCGCAAATGCGTCCTCCGACGTCCTTTGGATCCGCAATGCGGAGGATCTCTCCATGGAGTTCGTCAGTCCCTCGTTTCAGACCATTTATGGCGTGGCACTAGCGGAAGTCATGGGCGACATCCGTCGTTGGGCAGCCCGTATCGTTCCTGATGACCGGCATGCGGCCCTAGCAGCACTCAAGCAGGTCCGAAACGGAAAGGCGGTCGTCCATGAATTCCGCATCCAGCGAGCGTCGGACGGTGCATTCCGCTGGATCCGCAACACGGACTTCCCCTTGCATAATGACAATGGTCAGGTACAGCGTGTTGCAGGCATCGCGACCGACATCACCGATGAAAGACTTTCCGTGCAGCATCACCGGATCCTGCTTGATGAACTGCAGCATCGAGTGCGCAACATCATGGCCATGATTACGTCCGTAACCGCTCGCACCGCGGACACCGCCGCTAGTGTTGAAGAGTACGCGTCCTTGCTGACAGGTCGTCTCGCCGCAATGGCACGGACCCAATTACTGCTGACCCATGCTGTGAACAATGGGGTTGAGATCAGCACTCTCATCCGCAATGAACTGGCTACCCAGGCGCACCATGAGGGGCAGTACGAACTGTCGGGGCCAGAGGTGACTGTTTCTCCCAAGGCTGCGGAAGTGCTGACCCTTGCGGTGCATGAACTCGCAACCAATGCCCTTAAGTATGGAGCCCTAGCGTCCAAGAACGGAAAGATCACCGTCAACTGGCGGTTTGTTCAGGCGCACGGTCACCTACGCTTGCGACTGACGTGGTCGGAAAAGCGGTCCCCCATGCAAGGCTGGCAGCCAGCGACCAGGCGCGGGTTCGGGACCATCCTGATTGAGGAGCGTGTACCCTATGAATTATTTGGTGAAGCCAAGGTCGAGATTACCCCAGAAGGCGCGCAGGCTTGGATAGAATTTCCGTTGCAAGACGGCGCCAGCATCCTCGAAACCGGTTCTCCGGTCCTGACCGCCATCTCGGGAGGATCAACTGACATGAGCAGCACGCCACTTCTGTCCGGCAAGCGCGTCCTTGTTGTAGAAGATGACTTTTACCTGGCCAGCGATCTAGCCGCTGTGCTGCGCAATTCAGGTGCGCAGGTCGTGGGCCCCTTCAGTACGGAAAGTCAGGCCATTGAAGCTGCCATGGCCGCCATTATCGATGCTGCTGTGCTGGACATCAATCTTGGTCCAGGGCCGTCATTTGCCGCAGCAGGTGCTGTGAAAGACGCAGGTGTCCCTTACCTTTTCTTGACGGGCTATGACACGTCGATAATCCCAGCGGAATTCAAGTCAGTACCAGTTGTGGGCAAGCCGGCTAACCTGAGGATGGTTGTACAAGAGCTGGCGAGGGCGCTCCAAGCCGGCTGAGTTGCCGCACGCCCGCAGCATGACCGAAATGCTCAAGCCGAACCTTCAGCGGGGGCCGCGGGCAGACCGAAAGCAACGCTGATCCTGCCGAGCGTGCATCAATCACCGTGCTCGACCGGACCAGTTGGAATTCCTCTACAGTGACGTTTACGGAATAGCCGACGCCGAGTACGAGCGCCTGTTCGCATAGCCAAGCTGTGACTAAACCAACGCACTCGGGTAAGTGGGCAATCGCCGCATGGAGATGCTGCCTCGCAGGCAAAGCCTTCCTGAAAGCAGACCGACCGCCTCCCACCCCAAAGGCGAAGTAGGCCAGGGACCACTTAGTTCGCCGCGATGATGCGGCTCGGGGCCCTTAAAACCGTGAAACTTTTGAGGGTACTTGGATGCTTTGTCTCTTCCCCTCGGGGTCATCCATTCGCACGAACAGTTGAGCCACCGCAGCAGAAGAGAGTGCAATTGAGTCCGGCTCGATACGCAAGGCTAAGTTCCCCGCCTCTGCTCGCGTCGACGCTTTAACATGATCAGCCTGCTTAGGACGTTCGGTAAGCACGACAACAGCGGGGTCTGTGCCAGTCAGCCTTACACCTGCGGTCTTTAAGGCCTTTTCGACCGCGGGCACTCTGCTCTTGGCGGTTATAAAGACTCCTTGCAAAGCACCGTCATTTTTTCGCGCGGCGGAAGCAAGTGCTGTAGCAACGTCCTCTAACACAACATCGAAGTCGCCTGCTACGGTTGAATTGGCGATGAAGACGACGGGCGGACCATCCTTCAAAAGTAGCGCCGCTTTCTTGCGATTAGCCGCGGACTCGATGATCATGCCTGCCACTCGCCAATCCTGCATCCGCCCGACAAGCTCGATCTCACGTGCCTCGGATTGTCGGCTGGACGCGGCGAGCACGGTAAATCCCCTGTCTTCGACATCACGCTCGATAGCTGCCAGCAATCCTGCAGATTCTGCATTCTCGAAGTCTGAAACGATCACTCCCACCAGCTTTCTTTGCCCGCGACGCAGTTCCGCTCCGAGCGGATTGATCCTGTAACCCAACGCCTCAATAGCGTTCTGCACGGCTATGACGTTTTCCTTCCGAACTGTGGTTACACCCTGCATAACCTTGCTAACGGTCGCTATGGAAACGCCGGCATAAGCCGCTACGCTGTACATGGACGGTCTTGCATCTGCCTTCTTGTCGATCATCGTTGTCCCTCCACGTTCACTTACGTACCGCAGAATTAAACGATTTACACGGGCGGAGTAAACGTTTAATTCTTTGCCTGCTCTCCCGTAGAGGACAGGAGAGTCGGAGGAGTTTACAGAATGAATCTGCGTGTGGCCTTGATCGGGCTTGGCTTTGGTGCGGAATTTGCCCCCATCTACCGTGACCACCCGGATGTGGAATGGGTAGCCTTGCACGACATTAATGCCGAGAAGCTGCAACAAGCCAGTCAGCGGTTCGGCATAGAGCGTTCATATGCCACGTTCGAAGAAGCGCTCGCCGACCCAGCCATCGACGCTATCCATCTCGTAACGCCTATCCCGCTCCATGCGGAGCAGGCCATCCGGGTTCTCGAATCCGGCAAGCATTGCGCCTGTACTGTTCCGATGGCGATCCGGATGGAGGATCTGCATCGCGTCGTCGAGGCCGAGGATCGATCGGGCAAGAATTATATGATGATGGAAACCGCGGTCTACACACGCGAATTCTTCATGGTCCGGGACCTCTTCGACAAGGGTGAGTTCGGCACCATATCGTTCGCTCGAGGCGGTCACATGCAGGACATGGAAGGCTGGCCAGACTACTGGATGGGCTTGCCGCCTCATCACTACATGACCCATGCAATTGCTCCCGTGCTGCAGTTGCTCAAGACGGGCGTGGAGCGGGTGCACTGTTTTGGATCGGGACGCCTGCCGGAAGACAGGATCAAGCAGTACGGAAACCCCTTTCCCGTCGAGACAGCCATCTTCCGGCTGCGCGACAGCGATGTCGCGGTTGAAGTAACGCGTTCCCTGTTCCAGACCGTACGCCCATATTCCGAGTCCTTCGCCATCTACGGTGACAAGCTTGGTTTCGAGTGGCAGCAGATCGAGGAGGAGGATCCGATGATCTTTTCCTTGCCGCAGCCGGGCACAGGTAGGGGACGCAAGATACTGCACGAAGCCGTCCAGCCGCCCGATCGTCAGGACCTGCTGCCGAGCGAGATCGCCCCATTCACACGCAAGGCCGTCTTCTCGGACGGCAAACATCTCTCCTTCGTTCAAGGAGGGGGGCATTCCGGATCTCATCCGCATCTCGTGCATGAGTTCGTGCGGTCGATCATCGAGAACCGCAAAGCGGCGGTGGACGCAAGAACCGGGGCCCGTTGGACGGCTGCCGGTATAGCCGCACATCAGTCGGCGATGTCGGGTGGTGCTGGGGTGGAAGTGCCTGAATTCAGCGACTGAACGCCTAACTCATCTACTGCCAGTCTTAAATAGTGAACCCAGGGAGGAAACCATGTTCACGACCGCTTTGACTCGCCGAAAATTCCTGCAATCTACAGCCGCAGCCGGGGCAGCCTTGGCCATGGCGCCTCACGTAAGGGCGCAGAGCGCAAACGAGATAAACATGATCGGGTGGAACAGCCCGGTGTTAATGGACCTGTTCGCCCGAGCCGAGAGCGAAATCGGTGTGAAGATCAACTATGACGTCCTTCCGTCCAAATGGGACGACGTCATGCAGAAGATCACGCTCTGGGGGCAAACTGGCTACGACGGCCTCGACGTCATGTTCGCGGACGACTTGATCGGCGGCCTTTGGGGAATGAATGGCTGGGCGGAGGACCTCAGCGGAACAGATGCCTGGACCAAGAATAGCGCTGACACGGTTCAGAACATCGCCGACCTGAACAATGCCGCGGGTGGTGTTTACCGGGCGTTCTTCACCATGGGCCTCGAGCCCTTTTTTTACAACAAGTCACTTGTAAAGACCGCGCCTACGACCTGGGAGGAAATGGTCGAGATGGCGAAAGCTGTCACCGACGCTGATGCTGGTGTCTACGGCTGGCGGCCACTAGGTGGCGAAGGTCATGCATTCAATACTGTCCTGCTGATGCTCAACCAAGCCGGTGGTGATCTCTCGAGCTTGAGCGACCCGAACTCCCTGAAGGCATTCCAGTTCATGTCGGACTGGGTTCAAAAGGAGCAGATTACGCCCGGTTCTACCGTTAGCGAAGACAATGCCGCAGTCGAAGCGTTAGCCGCTGCAGGTAAGGCGGGCATGTGGTGGACCTATGAAGGTGGCCTTCGCAACATCATCGGGGTGGAAGGCAGCACTGTCACTAAGGAGACGCTCGGCGTATCGCCGTGGCCGGCCGGCCCTGCAGGAAACACGGGCCTCGTGCATGGTTGGGGTGTCATGCTGCCGAAGGCATCCAAGAAAAAGGAAGCGGCCATCGAGGTGATCAACTGGATCTCCAGCCCTCAAATCGTCAAGGAAATTTGCGTCGCGCAGAGCGCTGCGCCTCCATACCGTTCCATGTTTGAGGATGCTGACATAAAGGCCAAGGTTCCAGCTCTATCTCTCGACGTCAGCTGGTCTGACTTGATCGCCGGCGCCAAGTTCCGTGAGCCGATCATCAGCTCGCCACAGGTAACCCAGCTCTGGTCCATGTTCGACAAATTGGGCAGCTACATCCTTTCGGGGCAACGCACGCCTGAGGACGCACAGCGTTGGGCGGCCGACGAGTACAGCCTGATCAAGCTATCCTGATCAAATAGGCTCTCCCAATTCGTCCGCACGCCCAAGAGCCGCCCGTAACGCACGGACGGGCGGCTCTGTCACAATCTACAAGGGCCATTCCATCATGACGATATCGGCTGATGCAGCGACAACGCCGCTAACTATGGGCGGCCGATTCCGAGCTATGGCGGCCGGACCAAACGCGTTCGCCTATCTTATCATCCTGCCGGCTATAGTCCTGCGTCTGACCTACAGCCTAGTGCCATTAGTCCAGACCGTTTGGATGAGTTTTACCAATCGATCCATTACGAACCCGGGCCGGTTCATAGGACTTGCGAACTACGAGTTCCTGATCCGAGACGAGCGCCTCATCGGATCGCTGGGCTTCACCTTGATCTATACGTTCGTGAGTGTGGCCCTTGAGGTCGGACTTGGGCTCTTGCTTGCATTGCTCCTCATGCAGAGCCTACGCGGTCGTTGGCTGAGCAACTTTATCATGCTGTTGCCTTGGGTCATGGCACCATTGTTGGCCGCCACGGTCTGGAAGATCATGTTCTACGAAGACGGCGGCATCTTAAATGCTGTCCTCCGGGACATCGGCCTCATCAGTTCGCCCATTCGTTGGCTTAGCGACGCCAATACTGCTCGCGTTTCAGTGATCATGGTCACTGTATGGAAGAACGTATCCTGGTGCGCGCTCATCTTCATGGCGGGCATCGCAGCCCTGCCAAAAGAGCTCTACGAGGCCGCCGAGGTTGACGGGGCCAACATTCTTCAGAGGTTCTGGTTCGTCACGCTGCCCATGCTGATGCCTACTGTCTACCTGATCGTGATGCTCCGCGGCATGGCCGAGGTTCAGACGTTTGAGCAGATCAACGGCTTGACGCGAGGCGGGCCGGGGACGGCCACCGAAACCATCGCCGTCTATGCCTACTCTCGGTTCTTCCAGGAACTTCGGTATGGCTACGGCTCCGCAATTAACTTGCTCCTGCTGCTATGCAGCGTGACGATCGGCGGCTTTTTCGCATGGAGACTTTACCGCGCGAACAGAAGCGGAGTTTGACATGCCTCCAATGATGCAACAACGACTGGGGCGCACTGCCCAATATGGCACGCTGATCATCGTACTTCTTCTGCTGGCCTTTCCCATCTACTACATGGTCATCACGTCATTGAAGCCGCCGGGCGAGGCTTACCGTTTACCACCGACGTTATGGCCAAGGAATCCCACCATCGATGCCTATCCGTTCGTGGTCAAAGCGTGGAACTACTTCGGGAGCCTCGCCAACACTGTCCTTGTAGCCGGGAGCGCCGCGGCCGGAGCGACACTGCTCGGTGGGCTAGCGGCATATGGTTTCAGTCGGATGACGTTCCTGGGCAAGTCAGCCCTTTATAGCGCTCTGGTGGCTACAGTTGCCATCCCAGGCATGGTTACTCTAGGGCCGGTGTTCATCGCCTACAACGAGCTTGGACTTCTCGACACCCATATTGGGCTAATCCTGATCTTCATGTCAGACGGCATCCCGTTCGCGTTCCTCACCTTGTTCGCATACTTCAGATCCATTCCGCGGGAGTTAGACGAAGCTGCCTGGATCGACGGGGCAGGGCTCTTCAGCACCTTGTCCAGGATCATATTCCCGATCGCTATGCCTGCTTTCGCCGTAACGTTCCTCCTGCTGTTCATAGCTGGGTGGAACGAGTTCCTTTACGCCTTCACACTAACCGTATCGCCTGAAACCAGGTTGCTCACCGTACGCTTATTCGAGGTGCCGGTCAGGGCAGATGCAAACACCACTCCCTATGACCTCATAGCCGCCGGAGGTGTCTTAATCCTCCTACCTCTCATTCCACTTCTCGCCCGCGTCCAGAAGCAGCTCGTGCAGGGCATTCTGGCTGGTGCTGTGAAGGGCTGAACTGCAGAAGAAAGTAGTCCGCAATGGCACCGGTTAAGATCAGCAATGTTGTCAAACGTTTTGGCGCTGTCGAAGTATTAAAGGGCGTTTCCGTTGATATTGCAGAGGGCGAATTTGTTGTCCTCGTGGGCCCCTCGGGATGTGGGAAATCTACCCTGCTGCGAATGGTAGCAGGTCTTGAACCCATTTCTGGCGGGACCATCACCATCGGAGAGCGTGTAGTGAATGGGCTCCCGCCCAAGCAACGTGACATCGCAATGGTTTTCCAGAGCTATGCCTTGTATCCCCACATGACCGTGGCAGAGAACATGGCGTTTTCGCTGCGAATGAAACGCATAGATCGGCGCGCGGCGGACGCTAAGGTCGAGCAGGCCGCGCAGATGCTGGGCCTCGGTAATTTGCTCGGTCGATACCCCCGAGAGCTTTCGGGTGGACAACGTCAACGGGTTGCAATGGGACGAGCGGTTGTTCGCAATCCTGCGGTCTTCCTGTTCGACGAACCGCTCTCTAATCTTGATGCCAAACTTCGGGTCCAGATGCGTGCGGAGATTAAAGAACTGCATCAACGGGTCCGCACCACTACTATCTATGTGACGCATGACCAGATCGAAGCAATGACGATGGCCGATTCCATAGTCGTGATGCGCGATGGCAAGGTCGAGCAGATGGGTTCGCCGATCGATCTTTTTGACCGTCCGCGAAACATATTTGTTGCCCAGTTCATTGGATCGCCTTCGATGAACATCGTAGAGGGGAATCTAACTGAGCAAGGGTTTGTCACTTCGGACGGTCAAGTCCTTCCGGCACCGTCCGCTACCGGATCAGCGGCCTTTTACGGTGTTCGTCCAGAACACTTAGTGCCGAATTTTGACGGCATTCCGATGGAAGTTGTTGTCGTTGAGCCAATGGGATCCGAAACTCAGCTCGTCTTAAAGCTTGGGCAGACGACATTAATCAGTCTGGTCCGCGAGCGTTTAGCTGTTACACCGGGATCTGTGATGAGGTTCAAACCCGAACTTCAGTCCGTACATCTGTTCGACGGGGAGAGTAACCGCTGCGCGATGAACTGAGTCCCTCCTTATATGGCATTCGAACTGTATAGTTATTCTGGACCAGTGCTGTTGGTGACGGCGCCACAAGTTTACCTCGTCCACGCGAAGCAACCATGTTCAGGCCGATCTAACGGCCGTTTATATGGCTGGAGGCACAATAGCAGCCGGGCCGGAATCCCCCCAATTCAGCTGAAAAGAGTCAATTTCCGGTGGCATCAGGCTCCCTCAACCAATGACGTGAAAGAAGGCGCTCGCAAGGGCGCCTTTTTTTGTTTGTCGTACTGCTTTTTCTTTAAACTAAGCGTAATTCAGCGTCGCCGTTTGAATGATCTGCATCATCCCAGTTCGCCGCTTCCGCAAGATTAGTGATTCAATATTGCTTCTGAATTTCAGGGCTTGCATTTGTCTTTGGATTTACAGGAATAATCTACATATTAGAATTGCTACGTTTATCGTTTTGAAAACTTGAAAAAATTGGTGGGTTGACAAGTTAGGTAGCTGCGGTAACGTTCCCATAACAGCCCGGGAGGGGTTATGGGTCAGAGTCGCGGTCGGCGGCCGACGATTATCGATGTGGCGGAGCGTGCCGGGGTGAGCAAGAGCACCGCGGCGCGGGCGCTGGCGGGCTCGTCCAATATCACGGAGGAGACGCGGGAGCGCGTGGTCAAGGCAGCTGCGGCGGTTGGCTATGAGCGCAATCATCTTGCCGTGGGCATGCGCTCGGGGCGCAGCGGCATGCTGGGGCTGGTCATTCCGGATATCACCAATCCTTTTTGGGCCGAGGTGGCGCGGGGTGCGCAAGACCGGGCGGCGCGGGCAGGGGCTTCCTTGCTGGTATTTTCCTCGGACTGGGACCCCAAGGCCGAAGCGACTCATCTAAGGACGCTGCACCGGGCGCGGGTAGATGGTGTCATCGTCAATCCGGTGTCTGACAGTTTCGATGACCTTGACCGGTTTGGATTGCCGTGTGTTTTCATTGGCTCGAGCGCCGAGCGCTTCCACGATGTTTCGAGTGTCGGCTCGGACATCGCCCAGGCCGTCCGGCTGGGCCTTGATCATCTGGTTGCCAATGGCCACCATGCGCCTGCGCTGATCCTAGGGCCAAAGTCGCGCCTGGCGCGGGCGCGTTTCCTGCGGGCGGTGCATGAGCACTGCGTGGAGCGTGATGTGGATCCGGCGATCCTGCGCATCGAGGAGGGCGAGTATACTGTCGAGGGTGGACGGCAGGCCATGCAGCGCCTGCTTGAAACGCCGCGCGTCGGGCATTTGGCGGTGTTTGCCGCCAACGACATGATGGCTTTGGGCGCGATGATGGCAGTGCGCGATGCCGGGCTAGATTGTCCACGCGACGTGTCGATCCTCGGCTTTGACGGCATTCCTTCGGGTGAATTTGCCTGGCCAGGACTGACCACCGTTGTCAAGCCCGGCCGCGATATCGGCGAGCGGGCTGTGGAATGCCTGTTCGATGAAATAGAACACAAGCCGGACCACCGGCGCATCTACATGCCGTGCCGACTGCTAGAGCGAGGCTCACTCGCCGATTTGTCTGCACAACAGCCCAAGCGTGTTGCGGGGGTGGGGAGGGTCTGACATGGTTGCCAAGACTGGCGCAAAGATCGCTGCTGTGCTGTCAGATGGGAACGTTCCCATTAGCAGCAGCAATTCAGCACAATTTGATAGCGGACTGTTAGCATCGAGAGGCGCATTCGGCGCAAAGGTGCGGCATTGGTGGCCCTACTACGCCATGATGGCGCCGGGCCTGCTGTTTTTCTTTGTTTGGCACTATGTTCCGATCTGGGAGGCCAAGATGGCCTTCGAACAGGTGAAGATCATTCCGCCTAATATCTGGGTTGGGCTCAAGAACTTCCAACAGCTGTTCGCATCGCCGATCTTCTACCAGGTCCTGTTCAATACCCTGATCATCTCGGGCATGAAGATCCTCTTCGTGTTTCCGGTACCTATCATTGTGGCGCTGCTGCTCAATGAAGTGCGCAACGGTAAGCTGCGCGGCGCGATCCAGTCGGCGATCTACCTGCCGCATTTTCTGTCATGGGTGGTAATCGCCGGCGTGTTCATTGCGCTGCTGTCGCCCACGGACGGTGCGGTCAACCAAATCCAACAGTCTATGGGGTTCGGCACCATCAATTATCTGACCAACACCGGGACCATTCGGTGGGTGCTGGTGATCTCAGAAATTTGGCGCTCGGCCGGGTGGGACAGCCTGCTCTATCTCGCTGCGATCTTCGCCATTGCGCCTGAGCTCTACGAGGCGGCCGAGATGGACGGCGCCAATCGCTGGCAAAAGATCTGGCATGTGACCATCCCCGGGATCGTGCCGACTATTGCGACCCTGTTCATCCTTAACATGGGCATGTTCCTTAGCGCCGATCTCAACCAGATCATCAACTTCCAAAACGACGTCAACGCATCCACGATCGATATCCTAGACACCTATGTCTACCGGCTGGGGCTCTCAACCGGTGAATACGCGCTTGCGACGGCAGCGGGCTTGTTCAAGGCCGTGATCGGCATGATTCTGGTGATCACCTCCCATCTCGTCAGTAAGCGGCTGACCGGCAAGGGAGTGTGGTGATGGCAAGCCAATCGCGCCGCACCCCGTTGGAGCGGGTCGAGTATGTGCTGATCGTATCGACACTGCTGCTATTGGTGGTCTTTACCCTGCAGCCGCTGTTGAACCTGCTTGCCCTGTCCTTCACCGACCCCAGCAATGTCCCGGGCTTTTCAGGCCTGTCCATCTTTCCCGAGGGCTTTTCGACCGATGTTTGGGCGCTGCTGCTGCAGCATCCCAATGTGCAGCGCGGACTGTTCAACTCCATCTGGATGACGGCGACGAGCGTCTGCATCGGGGTGATGGGCACTGCACTCATGGCCTGGGGCATGTCGCGGCCGGGTCTACCCGGACGCCGGCTGATCTTCATCCTGGTGCTCGTCACCATTGTTTTCGAGCCGGGCATCATTCCCGATTACTTTCTGATGAAGCGGCTGGGCCTGCTGAACACGCCCTGGTCGGTGATCATGTATAAGGTGATCAGCGCCTGGTATTTGATCATCCTGATCCGCTTTTTCGAGGAAATCCCCAAGGAACTGCTGGAGGCCGCCGAGCTTGACGGCGCCAACCCGTTCCAGACCTTCTTCATGGTCGTGCTGCCACTGGCAAAGCCCGCGCTCGCGACGATTGCCCTGTTCTACCTCGTACTTCATTGGAACGAGTTCTTCCGGTCCATGATCTATTTGAACGATCAGAGCAAATGGCCGCTGCAGGTGGTGCTCCGACAGTTCGTGATCGAAGGCGACAAGATCGCCATCGTGGGCGCCAACAATGCCAACAATAATATTGGGCTGGCGCAGATCGATATCCGCGCGCTCAAGGCCGGGATGATCTTCATCACCATCCTGCCAATCCTGGCGATTTACCCGTTGATCCTTAAGTTCTTCACCAAGGGTACAATGTCGGGGGCACTGAAGGGATGAGTTTTGTCCAGACGTTCGTGTATGCGGCCTCGCCCCCACCCGGCCTCCCCCTCGCGGGGGAGGAGAAAAGGAGGATTGGGCGGTATGGTGCCAAAGTCGCCAGAGAACTCGTCCCACTGCCAGGGAGAGGTCGGGTGGGGGTGCGAGAGCCCGGATATTTGGGTCAGCCTACCCCCACCCTTAATACCTCCCCGCAAGGGGGAGGGTGTCGACTGAGGGATCGGAAAAAGAAATCCGCGTAAGCGGCGAAACGAGAACAAACGAGGAGGAGAAGACCAATGACTTTGAAGAAACTGCTTTTGACCACAACCGCTATGGCCATGCTCGGCGCCCTTGCCGCGCCGGCTTTTGCGCAAACCACGATCCGGCTGGTGAGCAAGGATTTGCTGAGCACCAATCCGGATGACGTTAGGGAGATCGAGGCGATCGAAGCGGCGCTCAAGGCGCAGGGCAAGGATATCGACATCCAGACCATCGACCTGCCGAGCGGCACCTCGGCTTATGGCGATGCGCTCGGCGTGATGCTCCTTTCAGGCGATATCCCTGACATCATCTATTTCCAAGGCGGCGATCAGAAGATGGCCGAGCAGGGCATTCTAGAAGACCTCAACCCATGGATCGAGAAGTCCGAGCACATCAAGGCTGCGCTTTGGCCACACAACGTGGAACGGCTCGCGGCTTACCCCTACCTGCTCTATATCTACCCGCCGCGTGCGCCGCAGCCTGTGATCCGCCAGGATTGGCTTGACCAGTTGGGGATTGAGCCACCTAAGACAGTGGAAGAGTATGAAGCGCTGTTCCAGGCGATCAAGGATGCCGACCTCGACGGTGATGGCACCCCCGGCAATACTCTGGGCCTGACCGGGTTTGGTAATACGAGTGAACTGGACTCCGTGTTCAACCAGGCCTTTGGCGTCACCGGCACCTGGATGAAGGATGCCGAAGGGCAGTGGGTCAATGCCCGCGTCACCGAAGCGGAACGGGCCAAGATCGAGTTCTATGCGCGACTTGCCGAGAAGGGCCTGTTCGACAAAGAATTTGTGACCAACACGTTCGATGTGAAGGAAGACAAGTTCTATACCGGCAAGGCCGGGGTGATCTTCGGCTCTTCGCCTGAAGTCATCGACATCTACTCCGGCAAAATGCGCCAGGCTCATCCCGGCGAAACCATTGACCTTGCCCTTTTGCCGATTCCCTCGGGCCCCGGCGGACAAGGCCTCGCTGCAGTGGACGTGTCCAAGGAATCCCGCGGCTGGGCGATGTCCTCGCTTTCCGAAAACAAGGAAGCAGCTTTTGCAGTTCTCGATTTCATGGCGTCCAAGGAAGGCCAGGACATCGATCGCATGGGCTTTGCCGATGTGCACCACACGGTCGGTGCTGATGGGACGGTGACGTTCACGGACCAGATCTCGACCTGGTACGCTCGCTTCTTCAACGCTGCCAACTGGACCCCGCCGGCTCCGCTGCTGTCGCCCACGGCGCAGGCCGCCCTCGACACGATCAAGAGCAATTTCGTTGCTGATAATGCCTTCGTTTGGCCGGCCGAGTACGCCGCCGAGGTGGATGCGGCCGAGCAGGTCTATCGCTCATGGGTGGCGAGGTTCATCACCGGGGAAGCGCCGCTCGACCAGTGGGGCCAGTTCGTCAGCGAGTACAACGCTGCGGGCGGCACGCGCATGGCCGAGTATGCGGCAACAGTGTTGGGCGAGTAGGTCGCCTGAGCCAGATGAGCTCCTCCCCCTGCCAGGGGGAGGCTAGGTGGGGGTGCGACAGCCCCGATATCGGAGCCACCCCCCCCCCCACGCCGACCCTCCCCCTCATAGGGGGAGGCATCGACTGAAATAGCAGTGCTTCCTCGGAGGCAAAGAGGCAAAGAATATGACTCCAAATCTCCAATCGCGCATTCGCGGCATGTTGCATGGCATTGCGCTGGGCGATGCCTTGGGTGCGCCGGTGGAGAAGCTCTCGGCAGCGCAGATCCGCGAACGCTATGGGCGGGTGAATTCGGTGATGACCCGCTGGCACAAGATGGATCTACCGCCCGAGCAGCGCAATTATCGAGTTCGGGGCGACGGGATCGTTACGGACGATACCCTGATGACGCTGGCCTTGATGAACATTTACGCTGATGTGCGCCGCCATTTGGACGCCTGGGATATGGCCGACGGCATGGTGCGCCAGATCGCCTGGACCAAGCGCTGGGTGCCCGAATTGGGGCGTGAAGCCATGCTGATCGACCGTTTGTTCTATCCCGAGAAATGGATTTTCCAGCGCCATCAACTCAGCAATTGCGACCCGCGCCAGGGCGGCATCGGCAATATGGTCAATTGCGGCGCGGCCATGTACATCGCGCCCATCGGGGCCGTGAACGCGGCCGATCCCAAGGCTGCCTACAACGAAGCCATTGCCTTTGCGTCGGGCCACCAGGAAAGTTATGGGCTCGAGGCGGCCGGGGTGATGGCTGGTGCGGTGGCGGCGGCTTTTGTGCCGGGCGCGACGATCGAGCAGATCTTTGACACGGCTGTGGGCCTAGCCAAGGACGGGACGCGCGATGCTCTTATCGCTGTCGGCGAAACGGCGCGAGATTTGCGCGGCATCGGTGCAGATCATGCAACGGTGTGCGACGCCTTCCACACCACCATCGCGCGCTTCTCGGTTCTGGGCGACGACGTCAATCACAGCGCGGACAAAGTCGGTCGGCTCACCGATGCCTATCGCCCGAGCCGCCTCCAATCGATCGAGGAACTGCCCCTCGCGCTGGGTTTTTGCCTTCTCAACAATGGCGATTTCCGCCTGTCCATCGAAGATGGGATCAATTCGGGCCGCGACACCGACTCCATCGGGGTGATGGCCGGGGCGATCCTGGGGGCGCTGCATGGCGAGGACGTCATCGACCCGCAGGACAGCCGGCAGATCGACGCAGCCAACCGGCTCGACCTCAACGCTTCAGCCGATGCTTTTACCCAGATAGTGACCACGATGCTGACCGCGGATCGGGCGGCAGCCAGCCAACGCGATGCAGCCTTGGTTGCCCTTTTCGAGCCAGTGCCCGCGCTGGCATCCTGACCCTCTTGCCTGAAAGACCCCTGATGCTCTCTGAAACACAAATTCTCGAAAAGATCTATGCCGGCTTTATCGGCAAGGCCATTGGCGTGCGGCTGGGGGCGCCGGTGGAGCCGACCATCTGGAGCTATGAGCGCATTCAGAAGACCTATGGCGAGGTGACGCAGTATTTGCGTGATTTCAAGAATTTCGCGGCCGACGACGACACCAATGGCCCGGTCTATTTCATCCGGGCGCTGCGCGATTATGGGCTTGGTTCGACGGCCGAGGATGTGGGCAAGACCTGGCTCAACTATGCGGCCGAAGAGCATGGCATGTATTGGTGGGGCGGCTTTGGCGTTTCAACCGAACACACGGCCTACCGCAATCTGCGTGCGGGCATTCCGGCGCCCCAATCGGGCTCCATTGCGCAGAACGGCACGACCGTCGCCGAGCAGATCGGCGGGCAGATCTTTATCGACAGCTGGGGCTGGGTGAACCCTGGCAATCCGCAGCGGGCCGCCGACATGTCGGCGATGGCCGCGAGCGTGGCGCATGACGGGGATGGGCTCAATGGCGCGCGCTTCTGCGCTGCAGCCATCGCGGCGGCGTTCGAGGCCAGGAGCATCGACGAGATCATCGAGACGGCAATGTCGACCATTGATGCTGGCGCGACTTATGCGCGGGTCTGCCAAGCGGTGATCGACTTTCACAAAGGCAATCCGGACGATTGGCGCGCCTGTCGCGACATGTTGGGCGCCGAGTGGGGTTACGATCGTTATCCCGGCGTCTGCCACATCATTCCCAACGCCGGGGTTACCATAATGGCCATCCTTTATGGCAGGGGCGATCTGCCGCGCACGGCCGAGATAGCCACCATGGCCGGATGGGACACCGACTGCAACGCGGGCAATGCCGCAGCCGTCGTCGCGACCTTCCAGGGCCTGCAAGAGGGCTGGGACAAGTACCGCAAGCCCATCAACGATTTCCTCGTCGCGTCGGGCATCGTGGGCACGATCAACATCGTCGATATCCCAAGCTTTGCGCGCGAACTGACTGCGCTGGCGCTCCAGCTGGCCGGGCGCGAGGTGCCTGCGCTGTGGCTGGAGGATTGCACGCGCCGTGGACTGCGGTTCGATTTCGACCTGCCGGGTTCGACCCATGGCTTCCGTACGGAGGGGTTCAACCAGATTTCGCTGCGTCATTCAGCAGAAAAGTATGTCGAGGGCTCACGCGGCTCGCTTGAAATCCAGCTCGATCGGCTCGAGCGCGGGCAAGGCGGGCGGGTGTTCTGGAAGCCGTTCTATCGCCGGTCGGATTTCGATGACGAGCGCTACCGGCCGATGTTCAGCCCCGTGGTCGATGCCGGCCAGACCGTCAGATTCAAGCTCTGGCTCGATCCATGGAATGGCGATGGCAATCTGCGTGTAGCGCCCTATGTACGGCGCACCATGAGCGGGGCAGTGGAGGAAACCGGCGCTTGGGACGTGCCCTCGGCGGAAGGTTGGCAGGATTATAGCTTCGTCGTGCCCGAGGGCGTCGAGGCGATCGACGAGATTGGGATCTCCATCGAGTATTTCGGACGGCTCAAGTTCCTCGGCCGGCTGTTCCTGGCGGATTGCCGGGTGGATGGGCCCGGGCATACGGTGATTGAGCCAGAGACCGAAACGCAGGAATGGGGCGGCATCACGCGCTTCACCTTCAATCGCGGGCACTGGACTAAAAGTTTTGGCCGCATCCAGGGACACACGGCGGGTGACGCCGACATGTGGACTGGGCATTATTATGCGCGGGATGTTGTGGTGAGGGCCGATATCCAGCGGTTGGCGGGTGTTTCGCAGCTGGTGACGGCGCGGGTGCAGGGCACTGGCCGGTTCTACGCCGCGGGGTTTGAAAGTGACGAGGTGGTCATCCTCAAGGAGGATTTCGGCTCGACCGTTCTGGCCCGCGCGCCGTTCAAGGCGGAGACCGGTAAGAGCTACGTCTTCGAGTTTCGTACAATCGGCGATCGGTTGAGCTTTGCCGTGGACGGGCAGGAGCTCATCAGCGCTGCCGATGGAGAATATGCATACGGAATGGCCGGTGTTCGGCTGGCTTCGGCCGGACGACTGAGTTTGGGCCGCTTCGAGATCATCGAAACCGCATAGGCGGGGGAGACCAGCATGTCTGAAATCGAACTGAAACATGTCGGCAAGCAGTACGGGCAGGTGACCGTGCTCAAGGACATTTCGCTTGAAATGGCCGATGGCGAGTTCGTCGTGCTGGTCGGGCCTTCGGGCTGCGGCAAGTCCACCTTGCTGCGCATGATCGCGGGGCTGGAGGACATCACCTCCGGCCAGATCACCATCGGCGGCAAGATCGTCAACAACATGCCGGCCAAGGAACGCGACATCGCCATGGTGTTCCAGAGCTACGCGCTTTATCCGCACATGAAGGTCGCCGACAATATGAGCTTCTCGCTTCGTTTGGCAGGCACCTCTAAGGCCGAGATCAAGAGCCGCGTGGCGGCGGCGGCTGAAATCCTGGGCTTAGAGGATCTCTTGGACCGGCTTCCGCGCGAGCTTTCGGGTGGGCAGCGTCAGCGCGTGGCGATGGGCCGCGCGATCGTGCGCAATCCCCGGGCATTCCTGTTTGACGAGCCCTTGTCCAACCTTGATGCCAAGCTGCGCGTCAAAATGCGCGGCGAGATCAAGCGGCTGCATCAGCGGTTGGGCAAGACCATGATTTATGTGACGCACGACCAGACCGAGGCGATGACCATGGCCGACAAGATCGTGGTGCTCAATGGTGGGCGCATCGAGCAGGCCGGCGCGCCGCTCGAGCTCTACAACAATCCGGCGAATTTGTTCGTCGCGAGCTTTATCGGTTCGCCGGAGATGAATTTGTTCGCGACGCGCTATGAGAGTGGCGCTGCGGTGAAGGTCAGAGGCGGTCAGGCCATGCCGCTGGGCCAGGCGCTTGATATCGCGTCGGGCACCGACATCGTCTATGGCGTGCGGCCACAGCATATCGGGCTGGGCGCAGGGGGCGTTCCGGCGGAGGTATTGGTGGTGGAGCCGACTGGCGACGCGCAGGAGGTTCTCGCCCGCATCGGGGAAGAGGATATCTCCGTCGTTGTCCGCGACCATGCGCTGCTCAGCCCGGGGGAAACGATCCATCTGGTGATCGATCCGGACAAGCTCTTTGTCTTTGACAAAGCTACGGGACTGCGGCTGCGGTGAGCCACGCCAGAAGGAGTTTCGATCCAACCGCCAAGGGTCCGCTCGACGGCATTCGCGTGCTTGATCTGTCGCGGTTGATGGCTGGCAATATGCTGAGCCTGCAACTAGCCGATTTCGGCGCTGATGTGATCAAGATTGAGCCGCCTGAGGGAGACCCGCTGCGGGACTGGCGGGATGATGGGCATTCGCTGTTCTGGAAAACCTATGGGCGCAACAAACGCTCCGTCGTGCTCAATCTGCGCCGACCGGCGGCCATGCAGGCGCTGTGGACATTGATCGAAGGTGCCGATGTTTTTGTCGAGAATTTCCGGCCAGGTACGCTGGAGAAAATGGGCCTTGCTCCCGATACGCTGCTGGCCCGAAACCAGGACTTGATTGTGGTGCGGATTTCCGGGTTTGGGCAAACCGGTCCCTATGCGCAATTTCCGGGCTTTGGCACTATCGTGGAGGCGATGAGCGGCTTTGCGGATCGCACGGGCTTTCCTGACCGCGAACCGGTTCTGCCGCCGCTTGCCTTGGCCGACATGATCGCGGGCATTTATGGCGCGTCGGCCACCACGATGGCACTGTTTGCGCGCCAGAGCGGTTTGGCGCGCGGCCAAGTGATCGATCTGTCTTTGCTTGAGCCAATGTTTTCGGTTTTAGGCCCCGAAGCAGCGATCCACCACGTCACCGGCAAGATCAAGCGGCGTGTCGGCAGTGCCTCCAACACTGCCTCGCCGCGCAATGTCTACCAATGCGCCGACGGCAAGTATCTGGCGCTGTCTGGTTCGACTCCAGCTGTGGCGCGACGCATTTTCGAGATCATCGGCCGCCCGGACATGAACGAGGATCCGCGCTTTGCCACCAATTCTGATCGGGTCAAGCATCGAGAATTGGTCGACGACGCGGTCGGGGCGTGGTTCGCTCTTCGAAATAGCGCAGACGCCCTTCAAGTCATGCGTGAGTCCGGCGCAACCGTCGGCCCGATCTTCAACATAGCCGACGCCATGGCCGATCCGCACTTTAAGGAGCGCGAGATCATCGTTGATGTCGAAGACCCGGAATTCAAAACATTGCCGATGCACAATATCGTCCCCTATCTGTCCGCCACGCCTGGCACATGGCGGCGGCCGGCGCCCGATTTGGGGCAGCACACCGATGAAGTGTTGCTTGAGGCCGGTATCGACGCGGCTCTTCTAAGAAATGAGCCCACATGATGCGTTCGCTTCTTTACGTCCCCGCCCATTCCGAGCGCTTCATCGGCAAGGCGCATGAACGTGGTGCCGATGCCATCATTCTTGATCTTGAAGATTCTGTTCCGGAAGACGCGAAAGACGAAGCGCGCGATAGCCTGATCGATGCTGTTCCCATGGTTCGTCGGGGCGGTGCAACAGTATTGGTTCGCGTCAACGCAGGAGAAGAGCGTCAGCGCCAAGATGCCCTTGCCGCGTGCCGCAGTGGCGCGGATGCCCTATATATACCCAAGGTCCAGAGCGCCGACGCGATCGCGGGTTTGGCGTCAGTTTTGGAGATAGAGGAAGCTCGATCGGGTCGGCCGCCAATGCGCTTTGTTGCTTTGATCGAAGACCCAGCTTCGGTGCTCAACGCCGTTGCAATAGCCGCCGCGCCGCGTCTCCTTGGTCTTTCGCTTGGCGGCGAAGACCTGGCGCTGGCGCTGGGCGCCACGCCTTCACCGGACGTGCTGCGGTTTCCCAAGCTCCTGGTGCATTATGCCGCAAAGGCCAAAGGTCTTTTGTCATTCGGCTTGCTTCGCAGCGTAGCCGATTATTCGGACCGTGACGGTATTGCGGTGGCAGCGCGTGAGGCGAGAGAACACGGGTTTGATGGTGCTACTTGCGTACATCCTTCCGTAGTTCCGCTCCTAAACTCCGCCTTTGCACCGAGTTCGGAAGAGCAGGCTTGGGCAAGGCGTGTGCTAGACCATGCTGCTGAACGCGAAGGCGCTTTCGAATTGGATGGCACCATGATCGATGCACCCATCATTGCGCGCGCCGCTCGTATCATGGAGGAGCGATAGTGGTTTGGCATGCGGGCTCCCATCCTGGCTGGGTTACCTGCCACGCCCCGCATCTTCGATCCTGACCTGCCTCAGCACATACTTAAAGTGTTCGATCTAGTCGTTTTGACTGAAACTTAAGCGCAAATGCACCGTAGCTTCTGCAGGTCCCAAAAGAACGATGGGAGTGAACCAGAGGAGCGCACGGGCTTTGAAATCCGTGCATTTGCCCAGTGTTTCCTGAGCGTTCGCATTCCTGGCTAGATAACAGCACTCCCATGCAAGAACCTATCGATCGCATATTGCTCCAGGATGATTCTGACGCTCCGTGGGCGCCAATGATGAAATTCGATATTGCCATGTGCAGCGTGGACGCTGGCATAATGCCGCCCGGCTCGGCCGCGGCTGAATGGTTCTTGGTGCAGGAGAGTAGTGACCTTGCCTTAGGAGAGGTCATTATCTTTTTGCCCGAGGGTGACAAACAATTGCTCCGGGTGAAAATTGCCGAACAAGCCGATCTAGTTGATTTGGACCGCAGCTTAATGGGGCGGGTGGTTGCCTGGGGTGCAGACTTGAGCGTTGCCTAAAGCATGCCGCTGTCCGACTGATGTTCAACCCTGCTTAGCCAATCTAGACGCAAGGCGCCGGTTCTGCGTGGTTGGGATAATCGACTTATGGCCGTAGTGTTAGCTCTTCCTTAACGGTGATCCGCAGCATCCGTGCATCGTCACAGGTGTTCGTAGGCGCGCAGTATCGTCGGCCTTTATCCGGGCGCAATTGAGATGCCGAACCGAGGGCACCTCCAATTTGCCCCCGGGCTGACAAGGATAGAGTGATGGCCACCCAGCCCTTTTCGGTCACCGTCTACCGCATGAACCAGGATGAACATGAGGATAGGACGGTGACGTTGGAAGCCGTGGCAATGAACATTGCTGAGAATGGCAGCTTGATGATCACCAGACCGAACGGACGGGCCGCGCAGTTTTTGCCCGGCACTTGGGGTCATATCGATGTGGTGCGCGTCAAGGGACGCCGCGAAGAAGAGCAGTGAAGTGCGAAGCAGTGGTCCCGGTTGACAGGCTCGTTGCGGTTCGACGGCTTCTTTGCTGAGTAGCGATGGTGTGAAACACCAAAGCGGCTTGGAAGCACTGGCGAGCAAACGTGTCTCGCGACTAAGTGCCATGAAGGGAGCCGTTTTGATTGCTGCAAGCCCATAACTAGCGGCTTTGCTTCATGGCATTGATTGGAACTCGTACAGCTTCCAATTGTCTCCATCAAACCGGTGCTGGAAGCTGACGGCATGGTAAGGCTCGACTGCTTTGGCCCAAAACCCACTTGCCACTTTGTTCTTGTCGATCACACCGATTTGCCATTTGCCAGCATGAGCCCGCAAGATTTGCTCGAAAGCCGCCAGACCAACGCCCCTTCCGCGATAAGCCTTGAGGACGAAGAACTCGGCAACAAAAAAGCAGTCCGGAGTGTCAGTTACTGGGCTGCCTTTTATGACAAGAGCAAAGCCGGCAAGCTCATTACCTCGGAGAATAAAGTAGGGATTTTACCAGAAGCGATCAAGAAACTCGTACTCAAACCGTCCGTCTCGTCCCACAGGAAACGGCAAGTCGCCAGTCATGTCATAGAGGTAAAGCTGGATCAGGTTGCTAATAGCAGCCTTGTCGTTGGTTTCCGCTTGGACAATTGACACCGGACTTTGCTGCTCATCCATTCCAAAGCCCTACCCATCTGTACAAAGGTTCAAACTGAAAAGTCCAGGCTTGTTGCTTAATTATGAAGTCGATTGTCCGAGCGTGTCACTATGTGGCTGGATCTGAAGTGCACCGGGCTGCGGCGTTGATACCGCGCTGCTTGTCAATTGCTGCGCGCGGACGCAGGCATGATCATACCTTCATAGAGGTAGAGTTCCGGCCGGCCTAGCGAGCCAGGACGGATGCGATTGAGACCATAGCGGGACAGCATGACTCTTCGGCCAGGTTCGACGCTGGCGTTTGGTGTTGCGCTGATGATCTCGGCGAAGGGAACGTCGTCAACGACAATCAGATTTGCAACAGTGTACGTCACGCCTCCAGCATCGAGCGGCAGTGGGATAACGACCAAATCTTGTTCGATCATGTTGATGGTCCTGTTTTAAGCGCCGGCTTGCGGGTCGATAGTAGTGAACATCGGTGACAAGGGAAGTGCGTTGACAGCTAGGCATTGCACAGACCAGAAGCGGTTATGCCGTTTATCCAATCCGGAGCTGCACTTGCCTGATCCTCGTTTGACCTTGGCCCGAGACGGCGTTGCTGCCCGTTCGCTGGAAGGAATTGTACCTGCGGAGCGGTACCTTGAGACAACAACGCGGCAGACGCGCCTACCCTCTACCGCACTGCGCCGGGCGCCGTCGTCTAGTGCCGAGCAGCTCGACCAATTACTGTTTGGCGAGAATTTCGAGGTGCTCGATGAGGCAAGTGGCTGGGCTTTTGGGCAGGCGCAGCGTGATGGCTATGTCGGTTATGTCGAGGTGGCAGCCCTGGCGGAGCACGTGGTAGCTCCCACCCATACCGTGCGTGCGCTGCGCACCTATGCCTTCACCGAACCCAGCATCAAGTCGGCGCCGACGGGGCTCTACTCGATGAACGCCCTGCTGACTGCCGGTGGGCAAGAGGGGCGGTTCGTTAAGACCAGTGGCGGCTGGTTCGTGGCGGACCACCTCGTTCCGGTTGGGCAGGCAGAGCCGGACTATGTGATGGTAGCGGAGCGGTTTATCGGTACACCTTATTTCTGGGGCGGGCGCGAGAGCCTCGGGCTGGATTGTTCTGGCCTAGTGCAGCAGGCGTTTTATGCAAGCGGCCGGACGTGCCCGCGTGACAGCGACCAGCAAGCCATGCTGGGTGAACCGGTCGAGACTCTTCAGCGCGGGGATTTGGTGTTCTGGCGCGGCCATGTGGCTGTGATGACCAGCGCCACTGATATCATCCATGCCAATGGATTTCACATGGCCGTTGCGGTCGAGCCGCTGGCTGTCGCCATTGAGCGGATCAGCCGTTCCGGCGGGGGTGAACCGACGGCGTTTCGGCGGCCCTGAGGCCGATCACTCAGGCATCGGGCGGATGAAATGGTTCGGTCCGACCTCGCGGACTTCAGGTTGCGCGAGCGCGGATTGGCGGCGGATCAGGCCGATGCTGCCGAGTTCGTCATCGGCCGGGCCCTCGGCAAAGCGCCGGTCGGGATCGGGCACGGCCGAGAGCAGCAGCCGCGTATAGGGATGCTGGGGACTGCCGAGCACGCTTTCCATGTCGCCCCATTCAACGATCTGGCCGGCATACATGACCATGATGTCCTCGGCCACGTAGCGAGCGGTGGCGATGTCATGAGTGATGTAGAGCAGGGCCAGGCCAAGCTCTTTTTTCATATCGTTGAGCAGGTTGAGGATACCGAGCCGGACGGAAACGTCAAGCATGGAGGTCGGCTCGTCGGCGACGATGACGGCGGGATTGACCGCAAGGGCACGGGCAATGCTGATGCGCTGGCGCTGGCCACCCGAGAGTTCGTGTGGATATTTGCCGGCGATTGCCTTGGGGTCGAGTTTGACCCGTTCGAGCAGTTCGGTGATCGCCGCCTTCCGCTCGGTTGAACGAAGCTTGGGCTGATGAAGGCGCAAAGGCCGTTCGAGGTGGTGGCGGACTGTGTGGGCCGGATTAAGCGCCGAGAACGGGTCCTGGAACACCATCTGCACCGCAGCACGATAGTCCTTGAGACCGCCCTTGCTGACGGGAGTGCCCCGGAACAGCAATTGGCCTTGGTCGGGCTGATATTCGCGCATGATGAGGCGGGCCGCCGTCGTCTTGCCGGAGCCGGACTCGCCCACCAGCGCCAGGGTGCGGCCGGAATGGAGCGCCAATGACACGGCGCGCGCGGCATAGACCGGCTTGTCCTTGCGGCCAAAGATCTTGGTGACATTGTCGAGGGCGAGGACTGGCGAGGTCATGAGGCAGGCTCCCGCCGGGTACTGGCGCCGTGCAACCGCGGCATGGAGGCCCAGAGGCGCTTGGTATAATCGTGGCGGGGTGCGCGATAGATGGTTTGGGCGTCGTTGACCTCGACCAGTTCGCCCTCGAGCATGATGCCGATGCGGTCGCTGACCTGCACCATCAAGCCCAAATCATGGGTGATGAAGAGGACGGAAAAGCCCAGATCCTTGCGCAGCGTATCGATGCGTTGGAGGATCTCGCGCTGCACCACGACATCGAGCGCCGTGGTCGGCTCGTCCATGATCAAGAGCTTTGGATTGAGCGCCAGACAGATGGCGATCACAATGCGCTGCCGCATGCCGCCTGAGCACTGGTGCGGATAGGAGGAGAGGCGATCGGGGGAGATGTCGACCAGCTTGAGCAGTTCGGCCGCGCGTTCCTTCGCCTGTGCGCGTGAAAGGCCCAGATGGGTCTTGAGGACATCGTGGAACTGCGCCTCGATGGTGAGCACCGGATTGAGCGAGTTCATCGCGCTCTGGAACACCATGGCTACTTCGCGCCAGCGGAACTGGCGCAGCGCTTCGTCACTGAGCGCCAGTACGTCGCGGCCATCGACCAGGATCTGGCTGCCCAACCGGATCAGCGCCGGTGGGCGATGCAGGCGGCTGATGGCGAAGGCGATGGTGCTCTTGCCGCAACCCGATTCCCCGGCCAGCCCGAAGAACTCGCCGGGCGCGATATCAAAGCTCACGTCTTTGACAGCATGGAAGACGCCTTCGGCGCCGACATAGTCGATAGAGAGATTGCCGACAGACAGGACGCTCACAGCCTGCCCTCTCCGGCGCGAACCATGCGCGTCCAGCGGCCCAGCATGCCGCCGGTGCGCAGGCGTGGATTGGCGACTTCATCGATTGCAAAATTGATCAAAGCCAGGCCGAGGCCGAGCAGGGCCAGGGCAAAGCAGGGAGAGAGCAGGTCCCACCAGGCGCCGACGGACAGGGCCGAGGCGTTCTGGGCATTGTAGAGCATGATGCCCCAGGAAACGGTGTTGGGATCGCCCAGGCCGAGGAATTCCAGCGTGGCTTCGGTGATCACGGCGAAAATGACGCTGCCGATGAAGTTGATACCGACAATGGAGACAAGGTTGGGAAAAATTTCGAAGGCCATGATCCGCCAACTGGGCTCGCCCAGCACTTCAGCGGATTTGACATAGTCACGCTGGCGGATCGAGAGCGTTTCCGAGCGCGTGACGCGCACGCCCCAGGCCCAGGAGGTCAGACCAAGGATGATGGCAATGACCGGCGGGCTGGCTTGGCCGACGAAAGCTGCGATGACCAGCAGAAGCGGCAGATTGGGAATGACCAGCACCAAATTGGTGAAGAAGTTGATGACCTCGTCGACCACGCCGCCTTTGTAGCCGGCGAGGATGCCCAGCACCGTGCCGATCAGGGTGATCATCAGGCCTGCACCAAAGCCGACAGCGAGGGATATGCGGGCGCCGTGGATCAGGCGGGTAAACACATCATGGCCAAGGCGTGTTGTGCCGAGCCAATGATCGGCCGATGGGGGTTGATGGGGCCGGCCGACCCGCTGCGTTGGGCTGTATTCGCTGAGGAATGGAGCAAAGATCGCCACTAGGATGATAATGGCGAGGATAATCACGCCCACTAAGGCCTTCTTGTTCTGCAGAAGTTGGGAAAGCTGCATGGCTCAGGCTCTTTTCAGGCGTGGATCGAGCAGCACGTAGCTGAGATCAACGACAAAATTGGCCACCAGCATAGCCGCCGTCATGATCAGCAATTGTCCCTGGATCACCGGATAGTCGCGGGCGAGGATTGCCTGGTAGAGCATGTTCCCCAAGCCCGGATAATTGAAGACGACTTCGGTGACGAGCGAGCCGCCTAAGATGGTGCCAATGGAAATGGCCAGGGCCGATACCGTGGGCAGGAGCGCGTTTCGGGCGGCATACCAGAGCATGACGCGATTGTCGTTCAGCCCCTTGGCACGGCCCATCACGATATAGTCCTCGCCCAGAAGGTTGATCATGTTGTTGCGCATGGTGACGGCGAAGCCGCCGGTCAGCGCGATGACCATGGTGAGCATGGGCAGGGTGCCGTGGTGGATGACACTGGAAACGTATTCCCAGCCGAACGAAGGATCGAGCATGGGATCGGCGGCATAGCCATTGGGGAACCACCTGAGCTGATATCCGAAGACAAACAGCGTGGTCAGCGAAATAACCACGGCGGGTACTGAACTGGAAAAGATCGCAAGCACTGAGACCACGGCGTCGAACACAGTGCCGCGGCGCCAAGCCGCCATGACGCCGAGAAAGGTGCCCAGGGCAAAGCCGATGATCGTGGCAGTTCCGACCAGGCCGACGGTCCAAATCAAGGCACGGCCGAGCAGTTCGGTGACGGGCAGGGGGAAATATTTTATTGAGCGGCCGAGATCGCCGGTAAACACGCTTTGGAGATACTTGATGTATTGCTCGCCGATCGGCGCGTCGATGAATCCAAAGGTGAGCTTAAGGGCATTGAGGTTTTCCATCGACAGATTGGAGCCGGCGCCCGCAAACATGATCTGGACGGGGTCGCCCGGCATGATGCGGGGCAAGAAGAAGTTGATGGTTGCGGCAGCCAGGAAAGCGGCAAGGTAAAACACCACGCGCCGAAGCAGAAAGGCCATTGATGAAGGTGCTCCCCGGATTTCGGCTTAGCTCATTCTGGTGAGGACGCACCTTGGCGCGTCCTCCTATGGGGTGGTCGGCTTACTGTGCGACAGGTTCAAGCGCCAGCAGCTGGATCAGGCGACCTGGATTGGCGTTGGAGACCACCGGCGAGGTGATGGGGTTCTCGGCGCTCGCCCAACCGGTAAAACGCTTGGTGTTGTACTGGTAGAAGGAAGGGCTGTTGTAGACCGGGATCACCGGCATAGCTTCCGCCACTTTCAGCTGAATGGCGTCCATGATGGATTTCTGCTCGGCCGGGTCCTTCACCTGCGTGTACTTATTGAGCATCTCGATGACTTCCGGATCGGTCCAGCGCTGGGCCGCAGCGCGGCTCTTGCCGAAATCGGCCGGGTTGAACGAGCGGATATATGGGAAATAAGGATTGGCAGCCGAGCCGATTGCGTTGAGCGAGGCCGTGTATTTGGCGTCGATCAGGTCAGAGGCCCAGACGGACTCCTCGGGCGTGCTCATTTTCACATTGAGACCAGCCTGGGTGAGCGTTTCGATGGCGATCTGAGTGGCGTCTATCCAATCGGTCCATCCATTGGGGATTTCGATGTCGATGGTGATCGGCGTGCCGTCGGGATTGTCGCGGAAGCCGTCGCCATTGGCATCGACATAGCCTGAGCTTTCAAGCAGGGCGATGCCTGCTTCAAGGTCGAACTTGCCGTATTGGCCAAACTGGGTCTGCACTTCGGGATTGCCAAAGGCCTTGTAGAACTCGCCTAGCATGGCAGGGTCTTCGTTGATCACCGGATAGCCATAGCCGGCGATGTCGATGATGGTCTGACGGTCGATCAGCATGCTGAGCGCGCGGCGGAAGTTGACGTCGTTGAACGCCTTCTTGTTGTTTTCGTCCGGCGCTTCGAGATTGAGCGTGATCGCAACCAGGCTCGAGGGCAGGAACCAATATTTGTGATGTTCCGGGTCCTTGGCAACGAATGTGTTTTCAATGTCGGGGATGAAGCTGGTTGCCCAATCGAGGGTGCCATCTGCCAAAGCAGCAAGCACCTGCGGATTGTCGGCGAGCTGAGGCAGGCGGATGCAGTCGACTTCCAGATTTGCAGCATCCCAATAATTGGGGTTGCGGCACTGCTCGTAGACTTGCGGGGTAAACCGGGTGATCTCGGTTAGCGGACCCGAGCCGATGGGTGTTTCGTTGGCGAAGGTCACCGGATCGGCGACGTCCTTCCAAATGTGCTCGGGAACGATCGGCATGCCGACGATGGTGGTGGCAATGAGCGAATTAGGCTGGATGAGGTTGAAGCGGACGGTCCGCTCGTCGATTTTTTCAACCGATTCCATCAGCGGAGATACCGAGTTGAAATCGAGCGCCGGAAACTTCTTGAGGTAGTCGTAGGTGAACACCACGTCGTCGACAGTGATGGGCTCGCCGTCGGACCATTTGAGCCCGTCACGCAGGGTGAAGCTGATGGATTTCAGATCATCTGCCAACTCGAAGCTTTCGGCTAGGCGATATTCCCATTTGTTGCCGGCAAGGCGATTGAAGATCGCCAGCGGCTCGTAGATGAAATCCTTGGTCGTGGCCCGGGCAGAGGTCTGGTTGAACGGATTGAAATTGCGCACCCAGGTCGTGGTCTGCTCTGCACTCACCGTCAGCACCGCCTGAGCATTGGCCGGTACCGCAGCCATCGCCAGGGCCATGGCGGAAGCTGCCAAAATCAACCTATTTTTCACCACTGCTTGTCTCCTCTGCATCTGAACATCGCTCAGGCGATGCCGTTTTCCTTGAAGATTTGCTCAACTTCGGCGTGTAGGGCGGCAATGTCCACCCTCATCTTGCCCCGCATCGCCTGTCCCCGTTCAATTCGCGCGAGACTTGCCGGCGTGAGCGGCCGGGCGGCTTTGGCGATGGAGTAGTTGGTTGCGAGATCGCCCTGGCTATAGAGCGCGATGTCATAGCCCGCTTCGAGCGACGCTGCGACGCGCTCGGCCGGCGTGCCCTTGAGCGCTTCCATGCTGAGGCAATCGGTAATCAGCACGCCATCGTAGCCGATGTCCTTGCGGATCAGATCGTGAATCAGCGGGGACACCGATGCGGGGCGGTCCGGGTCGAACTGGGTGAAGATCAGATGCGCGACCATGGCCCAGGGTGTGTCCTTGAGCGCGACGAATGGCTGGAAGTCGGTGCTGCGCAGATCCTCGAGGGTAGCGTCTACCACTGGGCAGTCGAAGTGCGGATCGACCGTCACCCGGCCATAGCCCGGGATGTGCTTGATGACGGGCAATTCGCCGGCTTCTAGCATCCCGGCTATAACTTCGCGGGCCATGGTGGCGACGAGGTAGGGATCGTCGCCGAACGCGCGCTGGCCGATGACGTCGTGGGTGCCGGCGCGAGCAAGGTCAACCACCGGCGTGGTGCCGCTGTCGATGGTCAACTCTGCCATCAGCGAACCCATGGCCTGGGTGGAGAGCCGCATGGCGCGCTTGCCGAGTTCGCGATCCTTGCGGGCAAGGGCTCCGAATTCGCCAAGGCTGCGGAAGCTGGGCCATTTGCCATTGTTGAGGCGCTGCACCCGGCCGCCTTCCTGGTCGATGAAGACCGGCGCGTCTGGGCGGTCCACCGCCTCGCGGAATTGCTGGCAGATGTGCCGCGCCTGCTCGGAATTGTCCAGATTGCGCCGGAACAGGAACAGCCCAAAGGGATTGGTCTCACGGAAGAAAGCTATCTCGTCAGTTGAGAGCTCCAGGCCCGGCATGCCGACAAAGAGCGCGAGAGGCGTCGAGGTTGCCATTATGCGCCCGCCTTTGGCTTGGGTGGCACCCGCAGCAAGCCCTGGTAGATATCTTCCCCGTTTGCCTCGATCGGAACCGCTCCCAATGCCTTAACATAGAAATCCACCGGACCGGCTGAGCCGATAATGGCATAGGCGTAACCGTGAGACTTCATTGCGGCTAGTGTGTGATAGAATAGCGCCAAGCCAATGTTCTTGCCCCGGTGGCTTTCGGCAACGCCGGTGGGACCAAAAAAGCCGCGCACTGTAGCGTCATAGCAGGCAAAGCCGACAAGTTGCCCGTCGAGAATGGCGACAAGGCAGCCCGGTGGTTGATGGGCCATAGCGACGGTGACCTCACTGACCCAGTACTCGCTGAAATGTTCGCGCACCCAGCTTTGGATCAGATGGAGTTCGGGCGGCAGCGCAACTCGGATCGTAGCCTCGACTGCTTCTACCCGCTTTTGCAGGCTGTCCATGCGTCGGGAATAAAGATTTACGAGGCAATCCATAAACACGGAATCAATCAGATTCTTTTGGACAAGGCGAGACTTCTGCCGAGGACCTCTTTGCAATCAGCCGTGTAGAGCTGTGCGCAGATTGCCTCCGGCTGCATCGAGTACTTGCTGCGCCGCGTCTCGATCAAGCTTGAGCACGAGCATGGTTGTCGCCAGCTTGATGCTGCCCTCCGCGACTTTCAATGCATCAGCGGCGACTTCGCACTCGGCTTCAGCCAAAGCGGCGACCATCTTGACTGCGCGGTCCTGCAGTTTGACATTCGTGGGGCGCATCTCGACCATGAGTCCGCGGTAAACGAAGCCAAGCCGGATCATGATGCCAGTGGAAATGCAGTTGAGCGCGGCCTTTTGAGCGGTACCGGCCTTCATCCGGGTGGAGCCGGATAGAACTTCCCCTCCTGTCTCTAGGAGGATTGGGATATCCGCCACCTCGCCCAGCCGCCCCTCGCGATTGTTGAAGATCCCAATCGTCAGCGCGCCTTTGCTTCGCGCATGCGCCAGTCCGGCGATCGCATAGGGCGTGCGCCCGCTGGCGGCGAGCCCGATCAGCACGTCATCGGCAGCAATGCCGATTTCATCGAGCGCATCGATGGCTAGTTGCTCGCTATCTTCGGCGCCCTCGACTGCCCGAAACACCGCCTGCTGGCCCCCGGCCATTAGCGTGATGGCGCGTTCATAAGGCCAGTTGAAGGTCGGTGGCAATTCAGCCGCGTCTTGCGTGGCAATGCGACCGGAAGTGCCGGCACCCAGATAGATCAGGCGGCCTCCCCGCGCGAGCCGTTCGGCGCTGCGGTCGATGGCCTCGGAAATGGCGGCACTCGCAGTCTGTACGGCGGCAATGGCGGCATATTGCCCCTCAAGGATTCCCGCGACGAGATCATCGCTCGACCACTCCTCCAGCGTGGCATAGCGGGGGGAAGCAGATTCGGTGGTGCTCATGAGGTGGTCTCGTTCTCGTGCCAAATTTGCCGTGCCCATCGCGCTGCATGTGTTGCTGCATCGACCTTGGGGAAGCTGACCGATGCGTCAGGCAGCGCCGCCCGGAGCATAGGCTGCATGGCGGGATGAAGCGAGATGATGCCCCCAACAAACGCGATTGGCAGATTCCCTGCCCGTGCGATCAGCGCGCTCGCAAGACGGGCCAGTTCCGTTGCCGCGCGCTGGAGGATGTCGTTCGCTAGCGGGTCGCCCAGTGTAGCAGCGCGCGCCACAGCTTGCGCCAGCGTGCCGATGCGGCCACGATCGCTGCCATAAACGAAGCTACGCGTCTGCTCCCAGCCTTCGCCGCCCATCTCCCTGTAGAGTTCACCCGCAAGGATTGCCGCCTCCGCCGGGTCGCCGGTCCCGTCAATGCGTCGATAGAGTTCGTCTAGAGCCTTGAGCGCGATCCAGGTGCCGGAGCCGGCATCGTCGATCAGCATGCCCCGGCCGCCGACGCGGATCATTGCACCGTCTACCTTGAGATGCACACCGATCGATCCGGTCCCGGCTGAGACGAGATGTCCTTCGCCGGGTGCAAACACGGCGCGGAACGCCAGTTCCATGTCGTTGCCCAGCCGGATCGCGTCGGGTACGATGGCAAATTGTGCGCTAACAATTGCCTTGGTTTCCGCATGCGCCGCCTCGCCTAAGCCAGTAATCCCTAGGCACGCCGACTTGGGTGCATGGGATCGGACTGCGTTGGCTATATGAGACAAGCTGGCAGTCAGCCGCTCGCGCTCCGGTGGGTTGAACACATGTCCTGTGGCGCCCGGAGCGTCGCCTCGATCGACGACGCCGGTCTCATCCACCAGCACCCAGCGAGCCGCGGTCCCACCGATATCGATGCCTAGATATGTGCCGTATGGAGAGGAGCGCATCATCCTGGAACCGCTCTGCCGATGCATTCAGCACTGTCGTGCGGTCCTAGGGTCATCGTTCCCGCCTCAGCGAGTGTAGTAGGCAGCGCTATGGATTCCGGAGCGTCGCTCGCATTAAAATCTTTAAGGCCCATACAATTTCTATGTCGCAGCATCATGCAACGTCGTTTGCATGTAAACCCAGCCTAGATTTTATGTTCACACGATTCATTTCGGCTGCGACTATGCCGCCCGAATAGGTCAAGGCAAAGTCGCAACCTGGCCTTGACGACCAAGCCTATCCGGAGCCTGCATGACTGCCGTCCAAGCCATACTCGAGCGCGCCTTTGCGCCTATTCAGGACGCTGTCCAGTCGAGGCGCATTCCAGGCGCTGTGCTCGGCTTGGTAGGTGCTGACGGTGCCCGGGCAATCCGCACAATCGGCTCAGCCCAGCTTATTCCCACGACGCGTTCGATGACGGAGGGCACATGGTTTGATCTCGCCTCCCTGACCAAGGTCATCTTCACCACTGAGCGCATCCTCGCTCATGCCAAGGCTGGCAGGATCGATCTCGATGCTCCCCTCATGTCCGTCATCCCTGATCTGCGCCAATACGATGCAGACAATTGGGCCCGTCAGGTCACATTCCGACAGTGCCTGGGTCACCAGACCCCGTTTCCGGCTGTGTTCCCGCTCTATACTTACGGCAATGATCCGAACCTGCTGCGCGCCTTCATGCTGCAGCACAACTGGTTGCCCGGTCCAGCGGTTTACTCGGACATCAACTTTATTCTTCTGGGCATCGCACTAGAGCGCCTGGAAAACTGCTCCATCCGACAGATGGACCCTGGGCCGGGTTTCGCTTGGTCCGCCGATCCGGCGCACACGGCCGCGACCGAGTTCGACCCTTGGCGCAATCGTGTCATTGTCGGCGAAGTGCATGACGAGAACTGCTTCGCACTCCAGGGCTCCGGGCATGCCGGACTGTTCGGCACTGCCTGTTCCGTCCTCAATTTCGCTCAGGAGCTCCTTAGCCGGCGGGGCCGGTCTGCCCTCATTCGAACAGCACTGTCCGGTCGCCGTACGCATGGTTGGGAGCGTTTCTACGAAGGTTGGTCGGGAGGGGATTTCTGTTCCGGCGATACGATAGGCCATACCGGATTTACCGGTACCGGGCTATGGATCGATTTCGCCAAGGGCCATGCCTGGACGCTTCTGACCAATCGCGTCCATCCCAGCCGCCATTTTGCGAGCAATATTACCGCACTGCGTCGAGCGGTCGGCGATCTCGTGAATCAGGCATAGGAGCACGACATGAATCCGATCTGGACTGTGGGGCTGATGACCGGCACCGTCCTGGACGGTAATATCGACGTAGCGATGCTCAAAACTGATGGCGAGCGCATCGAAAGGTTCGGGGCTTATACGCTGGCGCCTTATCCTCAATCGATCCGCAGCTTGCTTGAGGAAACACTGGCGCAAGCGCGAAAGTGGAATTTCCAGGGTGACGAGCCCGCGATCTTTGCCGAAGCGGAGGAGGCTCTGACGCGCGCGCAGGCAGCAGCCGTGCGGGATCTGGTGGAAGCCAATAGCATGAGCTTGGCCGAGATTGGTGTGGTGGGCTTCCATGGCCAGTCCGTGCTCCATCGTGCGCCGCAGCGGGGCAGGCCTGGAGCAACCCGGCAACTGGGAGACGGCGAGCTGATGCATCGGCTGCTCGGCGTTAAAATCGCCTATGATTTCCGCACCGCAGACATAAGAGCCGGTGGACAGGGCGCTCCGCTCGCAGCGATTTACCACCAAGCCCTACTGCGCGGCCTGGGCGCCAAGGGCGACGTTGCCGTTCTTAATTTGGGCGGAGTGGCCAATGTTACGTGGTGGGACGGCGCCGATACACTCATCGCCTTTGATGCCGGGCCTGCCAATGCGCCGATCAATGACTTTATCAAAGGCCTCGGTCTTGGGGAAATGGACCGCGATGGTAAACTTGCCCTCAGCGGCAAGGTTGATGAGGCTCGGTTGGCCGAACTGCTCAAGCACCCTTACTTCTCAGCGCCTTACCCCAAATCTCTCGACCGGTTCGACTTCCTTTCTACCATGGCATATGGCCTTGACGCTTCTGATGGCGCTGCAACATTGACGGCCTTTACGACGGCTGCTGTCGGCAAGGCACTCGATCTACTGCCGCAACGCCCTAGCCGGCTCGTGGTTTGCGGCGGTGGCCGGCACAATCCGGCAATTATGGGCATGCTGACCCAGCGCGCCGGCGTTCAAGCTCTGCCTGCTGAAGCTGTCGGATGGCGCGGTGACGCCATCGAGGCGGAATGCTTCGCCTTCCTCGCCGCGCGCACCATCCGCGGCTTGCCGATCAGCTTTCCGTCAACCACAGGTGTGCCGCACCCGCTAAGAGGCGGTCGGGCCGCGGGCTAAGCCGCCGCTTCTCTCAGGTGGCTGACTGTGCAGGTGCCGTTTGAGCCGTGAGCGTGGAGATGAAGCGCTTGGTGCGCTCGTCCTTGGGCGTGCTGAAGACTTGCTTGGCAGGTCCAGCTTCCACAATTTCGCCGCCGTCGAGAAACACCACGTTGCTGGCGATAGTGGCGGCGAGGCGCAAATCATGGGTGGCCATCAACATGGTCGTACCGTCGCGGGCCAGCTGCGCCAAGACTTCCACCACCTCGGCCGCCAATTGCGGGTCGAGCGCGGATGTCGGTTCGTCGCAAAGCAGCACCTTCGGGGCAGGGGCCAATGCCCGGGCAATCGCGACGCGCTGTTGCTGGCCGCCGGACAGGTTGGCCGGCCAGGCATCGGCCTTGACGGTCATGCCGACCTTCTCGAGTAGTTCCATGGCTCGCTGCCGCGCCTTTTCGCGCGGCCATTTGAGAACCGTCACCAGACCTTCCATCACATTGCCCAAGGCAGTCAGGTGCGGAAAGAGTTGGAAGTTCTGGAACACCATTCCGGTCTTGCGGCGTAAGTTTAGAACGGCGTCACGGCTGGCTTTGCTCGTTGGAGTGAAATCTATAACGGCGTCGTCGATCCCGACCCGGCCGGATTGCGGAATTTCCAACAAGTTCACGCAACGCAGCAGCGTGCTCTTGCCGCTGCCTGACGGGCCGATCAGCGCCGTGACGCCGCCCTCCGGCACGACGATGCTCGCGCCCTTGAGCACATGGAGATCGCCAAAACTCTTCTGGATGTTCTCAAGTGCAATCACGATGCGGCCTCGATAAAGCCGCCATAGCGGGAGAAGCGTTTTTCCACCCGCGCCTGCAGGCTGGAGAGCACTGAACTCACCACCAGGTAAATCAGCGCTACTTCGATATAAAGAATGAGCGGCTCATAGCTGGTAGCCACAATGCGCTGTCCGGCGCGAAAGAGCTCCGGAACGGTGATGGCAGCGGCAAGCGAAGTATCCTTCACCAGTGAGATGAATGTGTTCGACAGAGGCGGTACTGCGATGCGTGTCGCTTGCGGCAGGATCGTTCGGCGCATGGCTTGTGCCCAGGTCATGCCGATGGAGTAGGCCGCCTCCCATTGCCCCTTGGGCACGGATACAAGGACAGCCCGGATAATCTCGGACGTATAGGCGCCGACATTCAGCGTGAAGCCGATCAAGGCCGCAGGAAACGCATCGAGCACAATGCCGACGCTGGGAAGCCCATAAAATATCAGGAAAAGCTGCACCAGAAGCGGCGTGCCGCGGATGATCCAGACATAGAAGCGAACGAACGCGGCAAAGGGTGCCGGAGCGAACAGCCGCGTGATGGCCGCTAAGAAGCCGACGCCCAAGCCCAGCACGAAGGACAGCAAGGTCAGTGGCACGGTGAACATGATGCATGCCGTCAAAAGCGATGGCAGCGAGTCGATCATCAGGGAGAGCCAATGCGGCATTAGGGACTTCCGTCAGCTCATGAAAAAAGGACCGGCCGTTCCTGGCCGATCCTTACCGATACTATGGGGCAAGCGCTACTGCGAGACGTCTTCGCCGAAGTACTTCTGCGAAATCTCAGCATAAGTGCCGTCTTCTCTGATTCCGGCGAGAGCATCATTGATAGCCTGCAGCAGTTCGGGCTTGCCCTTGGCGAGCAACACGCCTGAAAAATCGGCGTCGGCTTCGCTGGCGACAATCTTCACATCGGCGTCGGGCTGCTGCTTCTTGAAGTCGAAGAAGGACAGGCTATCGTTGATCGTTGCGTCGGCGCGGCCCTGCAGTACCAGGGCGATCGACTGGTCGAACCCTTCGGTCGGTACGATCTCGGCGCCGTATTCCTGCGCGAGCTTGCCGTAATTGCTGGTCAGCGTCTGCGCTGCGGTCTTGCCGGAGAGGCTTTCAAAGCTTGTGATTTCGGCGTTGTCGCCGCGCACCACCAAAGCAGCCTTGGAAGCGATATAGGGTTCGGAGAAGTCGTACTTGGCCTGGCGCTCCTCGTTGATGCCAACCTGATTAATAACGACATCATAGCGATTGGCGTCGACGCCAGCGATCAGGCCATCCCAAGGGCCTTCTACGAACTGGGCCTCGACCCCGAGACGCTCGGCAATTTCGCGGCCGATTTCGACATCGAACCCAACCAATGCGCCGGTCTCATCATGGAAGGTAAAAGGGGCATAGGTGCCCTCGGTGCCGATACGCAGCGCGCCGGCTTGTTTGACCTGATCAAGCGCGGACTGGGCCAGCACTGGCGCCGAAAGAGCGAGGGCCAGGACGGCCGGCAGCAATCTTGCAAATTTCACGATATTCTCCTTGTTTGGCCGGCAAATTGCGCCTTGCGACTGCCAGTTTCAACTGGCTGGACAGATGTTTTCCCGATGCCTCTTATCGCAAATTGCTTTGCTCCCCTTCGACCTAGCTTGAGTTCTTGCTTGCGCGAAATCGGCGGAATGTGGCTTTCGCTATTTTAGCGTGCATAGCTTGTTGATCCTGTGCAGGGATGCAATTGGAGGCACGGACGCAACATCGGCCACTTTCAATTCGGTGCCGGAGCCGATAATTAGGAGCGCTCACCAAGGGGAATCCTTAGGTACAAGCAGTCCAACAGTCGGAACAAATTTGTCGGTTTTCGAGCCCATAAGAACGGCACTGGCAGACATGCCGCGCCCGCTCAAGCGGATCGTGCTGATCTGCTTTGACGTCGTTGTGCTCGCACTCGCCGTTTGGTGCAGCTATGCGCTGCGCTACGGCACCTACTTCATTCCGCTGCCGCAGCAGTGGCTGCTGATTGCAGCCGCGCCGCTCGTGGCTATTCCCGTCTTCATTCGCATGGGTCTTTACCGGGCCGTGATCCGCTATTTGCCCGAGCGCGCCATTTGGACCATGCTGCAAGCCATGACCTTTGCAGCACTTGGCTGGGTCGCCTTAGTGTTCCTTGCCGAAATGGCCGGCAACGGCATTGTCCCGCGCTCGGTGCCATTTTTTTATTGGCTAATCGGCGGGTTCTTGGTTGTAGGCAGCCGCTTCGCGGCCAAGCACTTCATCTGGGCTCCCGCCGAAGAACAACTCCGGCATGGCCAGATCGTCATCTATGGTGCCGGCGAAGCAGGCTCGCAACTCGCCATGGCGCTGCGCTCACAGGGGCGCCGCTTAATTGTCGGCTTCATCGACGATGAAAAGAGCCTTCATGGGCGTGACATCGCGGGGCAGCGCGTTTACCCCCCGTCGGAGCTTCCGGCGCTCATCACCAATTACGGCGTGGAGGAAGTGATCCTGTCCATGCCCTCGCTCGCGCCTGACAAGCGCCAGCAGATCGTTGCCAACCTGACCCGGCACCCTATCAAGATCCGCACGCTGCCCCATATTGCCGATCTTCTCACCGGCAAATATCTGATCAACCAGATCCAGGAAATCGACATCGACGAATTGCTGGGCCGCTCATCCGTTCCGGCAGAGGCCGATCTCCTGTGCGACATGATCCGCGGCCGGGCCATTCTGGTGACGGGCGCTGGCGGCTCGATCGGTTCGGAACTATGCCGGCTGATAACGCTGTGGTCGCCCAAACTGCTGGTCTTGTTCGAGCAGAACGAGTTCGCGCTTTACAATGTTCATCGCGCCCTGATGGAGAAGGTAGCATTTCCGGTGGTCCCAGTTTTGGGATCCGTGGCTGACGCGCCTTTGCTGTCGCGCGTGCTCCAGGAAAACGGCATCGAAGCGCTGTTTCACGCTGCTGCGCACAAGCATGTTCCCTTGGTAGAGGCCAATGCGCTTGAGGGTATTCGCAACAACGTCTTTGGCTCGCTCGCTGTAACGCGCGCGGCGTTCGAAGCCGGAGTGAGAGACTTTGTGCTGATCTCCTCGGACAAGGCCGTGCGCCCGACCAATGTAATGGGTGCAACCAAGCGCTGGGCCGAACTGGTCATGCGCTACTATGCCGGTAAAGCGATTTCAGGCGGTACCGGCCAGCGCTTCAGCGCCGTGCGTTTTGGCAATGTGCTGGGTTCTAACGGTTCGGTGGTGCCGCTTTTCGAAGAGCAGATCGCCAGAGGCGGCCCCGTTACACTGACGCATCCGGAGATGACACGCTATTTCATGTCGATCCATGAAGCGGCCGAACTGATCGTGCAGGCTGGTGCGCTTGCGGAAGGCGGCGACACATTTTTGCTCGAGATGGGACAGCCCGTCCGTATTGCCGATCTTGCCCGCAACATGATCCAACTGGCCGGTGAAACCGTGCGCGACGCAGCCAATCCAGGTGGCAGCATCGAGATCATTACTGTCGGCAGCCGGCCGGGCGAGAAGATGTTTGAGGAATTGTTCTACGACGAAGCGGCTGCGCACAAGACGCGTCATCCTAAAATTTTGCGCGCTACCGGGCGCCGCGAGATCGAAGATTTACCCGCAGCCTTGGGGCGGTTGGAGCAAGCGCTTGCTGGCCATGACGAGACTGCGGCACGTGCCATCCTATTCGACTTCGTCGCCGAAACAGCTCATGTGCTGCCTCAGGCGGAGCGCTCCACCCCTGCGCCTGCGCCGGCCCATGCCGCAAGTCCGATGAGCGGCGCATAGGCGAGCGGCACGAGCGTCCAGGCGCCCGAGAACTGCGCCCATAATGCCAGCGGTAAGGCCCAAAACAGAGTCAGTGCCCCATAAAGCAGCGTCACCCGGCGATGTCCCCATCGCCGCGCCAATTGTTGATAGGCATGGCACCGATGAGCTTGCCAGGGTCTTTCACCTCGGGCTATGCGCCGCAGCAGAGTCACGGTTGCGTCGGTTACAAAGATGCAGGGCAGAATAAGCCAAGCTTGGTAGTTCAAGTTGTTCGCTGCAATAGTCAGCATGGCGATGGCAAAGATGATCAGCGCCAGTGCGTTGGATCCCGCATCGCCCATGAAGATGCGCGCTGGTGGCCAATTGCGCAGCAAGAAGCCGAGTACGGCAGCGATGGTCACGCATGCCAGCCAAAGCGCCGGCACATCCGGCGCGTTTGATTGCTCGCTCCACCAGATCAGGCACGCGCCGAAAAGGATGAGCACGGATTGGCTGCCGGCAAGCCCATCGATGCCGTCCATAAAGTTGAACAGATTGAGCCACCAGAGCCCCGCAAACAATATTAATCCGGCAAGCAGCCAGCCCGACAGTGTCATGCCAAACACAAGTGGCACCGCTGGCAGCGGCCAGATGGTCCAGATCAAGCTTGCGAAGATCAGTGCCTGAATTGGGAAGCGGAACGCGGCAGGCAAATCGCGCAGATCATCTACGAAGCCGAGTACGGCGATGAGCGCAACGGCGGTGATTATAGGCAGTAGCGTTACCGAGGCCCAAAGGCACAAAACGCCACCTGCCAGTAGTGCCGATACGGCAATAGCCACTCCACCTCCGCTAGGCGTCGGCACCACATGGGACGATCGGTGGTTGGGATGCTGCACCAGCCCAAGTCGCTTAGCCTTGCGCTCAATCCAGATCGTCAGGCACCAGCTCAGCGCTGTGGCGAGGAGGCAGAGGATAACGAGCAAAAGCGGGTGCAACAGCTAGCCTCCCTTGCGTGCGCGATAGTCATTTGCCGCTTGAAAGATCCCGTCGCGCAATTTCACGGGCGGCACCCAATCAAAGCACTGGCGGAACTTGCTAGTGTCGAGCACTAGGCTCTGCGAGAGCTTGTCGATCGGCTGCGCCAGCCCAACCCGGCGCATCGTCTGCAGTGCGAAGTGGGGCACTGCAAAGAGCCGCGCGGGCTTGCCCAAGCCGTCGCCAATGAGCCGGAGCAGTTCGGGCGTTGACAGCGTGCCATCGTCGGCGAGATGGAAAACGCCGCCTGCACGTTCTTGCATCGTAAGCACAGCGCGAACAGCATCCGCCAGGTTTTCCACGGCTAGGTAGCTGCGCTCGTTCTCGATACCGCCAAATGGCAAGGGCAGGCCGCGCTCGCACCAGCGCAGCATTTGCCGGAAGCGTCCGCCTGCGTCTGGCCCGTAGACTAGGGGCGGCCGCAGCGCAGTCACTGACAGTCCCTCGATCTGTGCCAACCCTTGCTCGGCGGCGAGCTTGGATTGCCCGTAAGCTGTTGATGGATAAGGTATATCACTTTCCCGCAAAGGCTGCGGCTGCCCATCGCCCAAAGCGGCGATGGAGCTTATAAAGACCATCTGCCGAACGCCGGAGTTCACGGCAGCCCGGGCCAGCGTCAGCGTTCCCGCCGTGTTGACCAAGTGGAAAGCCGCCAAGTCTTGTGACGCGAGCCGGTTCAGCACGTGCGCTCGGCCGCTGGCGTGTACCACTGCGTCGCACCCAGAAAGGGCAGCGGACCAGTCTGCGTCGGGGCCGAGTGCGATACGGAAGTCCGTGTTATTGCTGGAGAAACCGGCGGTGCGGACGGTGTGGCCGGCACTTTTCAGCGTGGCGACGATAGAGCGGCCGACGAAGCCGCTGGCGCCGGTGACCAGGATTTTCATGCGGCACCTAGTTTTTGGTAGAGGGCGGCGTAGGCTTGGCCCATTTTTTGGGCGGTGAACAGGGTTTCGTAGCGCTCGCGGGCAGCTTGGCCAAAGCGTTGTGATTGCTCAGGATCTTGCCAGATTGTTTGCATCGCCTGGGCGAGTTCGGTGGGGTTGGCGGGGGGGATGGTGAGACCGGTGATGCCGTTGAGGTTAACGTAGCTGGTGCCAGTGCCGATTTCGCAGGAGATCATGGGTTTGCCGGCCCGGGCGGCTTCCAGCAGGGCGACGCCGAAGGCTTCGGAGCGGAGATGCGAGGGGAAGACGAAAGCCGTGCAAGTGTCTAATAAGGCTTGCTTTTCTTCTTCGCTGACTTCGCCCAGAACGGTGACATTGGGGGGTGTTTCACCGGCTTCACCAGAGCCTGCGATAACCACGGGAAGGCCGGTGATGCGGGCTGCTTCAAGCAAAAACGGCAGGCCTTTATAGTACCGCATGGCGCCCAAGAAGAGGAAGAATCCGCTTCGCATCTGCGGTGAATGCGTTAGCGGACTGTTAGCATCGACGTTCACCGATGGCCCGATCCCGATAGGAATGACGGAAAGCTTGCTGGAATAGCGGGCGAGCACGGTGCTGCTCTGCGCATAATTGGGCGAAGTGGCGACGATCGCATCTACCGAACGGAGGAAGCGGTGCATGACTGGCCGGTAAAGCCGGAGCAAGCCCTGCTGTTTCACCACGTCGGAATGATAGGTGACAAGGGTTGGCTTGCGTGGTTGGGTGGCGAGGTGGACCAGATCCATCATCGGCCAGGGAAAGTGGTAGTGGACGATGTCGGCCTGTGCGGCCAAGCGCCGGAAGTCGCCAAACACCGAACGGGACAATCCCGTAGAGGCTATGTAGGCGTCCTGTCGGGATTGGTGCGAGAGATGACTGCCTACGGCGGTGGGTGTGGGGCCCGGATTGCGGCTCAGCGAGAGGACATCGCTTTGGATGCCCAGCGGCGCGGTTGATTCGGCTATGGCATGGATGACGCGTTCAACGCCGGTGAAGCTGTCCGGCAGATAGGTCTTGAAGAAATGCAGAACACGCATGGATGCGGTGTTGATCCGTGCTGTGGCCGCAAGCTCCGCTAGACAAGGGCATAGCTGGCGAAGAAATCGTAATGACCCAGCGTCGAGATGACGCCGCCGTCCCCTAACGTCCAGCTATAGGCGAACGCGGTATCCATTGTATCGTCGAACGCCGTCAAATCAATCAAAACCAGTTCGTTGGCGCTGGCGATCAGCTGGATGTTGCTCGATTGAGCCAGGAACGAGGTGATGAAGGCACGCGCGGCCTCGTCATAGGTCCGATCGATCGGGGTGGGTGGCTGCGGCGCCAGTTGCGGCGCATCGAACAGAATGTCCGCTTGACCGCCGATCAGCAAATTGTCCGCTAGCGTCGGATCGAAGCTCGCTATCAGGCTCAACCCGCCGACATTGTAATGAACCAGCGAGAGGGCAGTACCCAACTGGGTTGCGAGCTCCTGCACAAGGGTCGGCGCCTGCAATTGGACCGCCGTCTCGGGCACGGGGTTGGCCAGCGTAGCTTGTGCAACGATGGGGTTGGCATCGCTGACGATCATGGGCGCCAGGGGCGGGGCTGCGGGCAGGAGGCCTTCGAGCGCCAATTGGTCGATGTCTGCGAGAATGACCGCAGGCGGGACGTCGGGCATTTCGGCCGGCAGAGTGGCAACAGCTTCGGCCTGAAGCTTTTCGGCAGCGGCAATCAAGGCCTTTGCGCTGGTCGAGCCTTCCCAGGCTCCCTGTGCCGCGACCTCGCGCGCGTCGACGGGCGCTACCGGCCGGGCATCGGCCTCGGGCAGCATATCGCCGAGCGGTACCAAGCTCGTCGTATCAGCCTCCGGGCTCACCCCTTGCGTGCCGAGCCCGCTCAAGACCAGCGTGCCGACCACGGCCAGCATCTGCATGGCGGCGATGTTGTTGCCGGCGGGCATGCCGCCGCTATGGTCCACGGCTTGGAGCAAACGGTTTACCAGCTTGTCGGCGGGCGTGCCGTCCACAAGGAGGACCGGCTTGCCCGCTGCGGGTGGGCTCGCCTCGGCGTCGCTCTGTGCCGCAAGCTTTTCGGCTGCGAGCAGGGCATGGGGCGAGAGCCCGCCCAATAGATCGCCGTTGTCCAGTTCGCCGGCTTCCACATGGGTGGTATCGCTCGACCACACATAAAGCGACCAGACGAGAATGGTGAGCAGGGCGGCTGGGTGGAGGAATACCTTGGAGGCGCGGAAGGCGACGACATTGGGCGCTGCGGCCTTGGAGGCCTGGGTGATGAATAGATCGATCAGCTCGGCAACGCTCTGCCCGCGCAGGAGGCGGCCAAGGGCCGGGCTATCAAGAAGATAGCGTCCGTCCAGCCGGCAGAAATGGATGAACACTTCGCCATCGAGCCGGCACAGCACCATCCAGGGATCACCCTCGTCGGTCTGCCGGCGATCCATATGCACGAGTATTCCGGCCTGCCCCAAGGAAGCAACGGCGCGGTAGATATCGCTAAGCTCCTGATTGCTCCAATCCCGCGCACCGGCTTGGGCCAGATTGCCGTCAATCGGGGCTGGCGCAGTCTTTGCCGGACCAGGCTTGGTAAAGCTGAAAATGATCGCCATGCGCCGCCGGCTCCCCCTCAATGCAGGCAGATGAAGCCGCCTATGCCGCGTCTTCGCCGAACAAGATTTCGTAGGAGTGCGGGTCGTAATACATCAGCATGCGCTTGACGAAGATCTTCTCGTCGACTTTGAGCGCCACGGCCCATTCGCGATAACGATTGGACGGGATCTTGCCGCGCCCATTCTCGAGCTGGGAAATGAAGGTGTAGTAGTCGAGGCTGAGCATATTGGCCAGATCGCGCTGCGACAGGCCCGCTTCCTCGCGCAGCTGCTTGAGCCAGGTGCCTGCATCGAGCCGTAGCGGATTGCCCTGCTCGCCTGATGCCTTGTTCTTGGAGAGCATGGTCTAACCCCTGTTGTGCCGCGCCCGCGCTCCCCGGACCCGATCTTTTGCAAGTATAGTTGAAGCGCCGCCAAAATCAATCCGCTCGTGGCAGATCATGCCCCTGCAAGCCTCCAAGGCCCGCAAGTTGCTGAAATGCAGCACCTTTCACGTTTCGCAATCTAACGGGTATGAAATTCGCTGTACACCCCCTCGCCAATATAAATCGTTGGGTTTATCAAATGAACCGGCAGAAACGACTCACCGTCGCAAGTAGATATGGTGATGTTTGCGGAGGAATACTCGTTTATAGACGTACATGAAAATACGTATGTATGCGTTTTGCTGGTTTCATCAGTTGCTATAGTTTATACGGACTTTCTTTCCTGACGGTTGGAAGACCATCAGGATGGAAAGTCGCCGCAACCGGGCAGTGGGGCCCGGGCGGAGTTTTCCAAGCCTCCCTCGTCTTTCGTCTCTTGGTTTTTTCGGACGCGTTCGGAACGGCCTTGGGGTGTGGGCAAAGCCGTGCGGCGCTGTTTGGCGTCGGTGAGGGTACGTCAACAAAGGAATGAGACATGACGCCTGTTGAACAAATTACGTCGCTCTATATCGGCTATTTCGGCCGTGCTCCCGATCCAGAAGGTCTGGACTACTGGGTTGGCCGTTTGGCCGATGGCTTCTCGCTTGCCGAAATCGCCGAGTCGTTTTCGGTGCAGGCTGAATCGCAAGCCAAGTACCCCTATCTGTCGAACCCAAACATTGCTTCGCCACAGGCGTTCATTACGCAGGTTTACCTGAACCTGTTCAACCGCGTTCCCGATGCTGAAGGTCTTGCTTACTGGACCGCGCAGCTCGAAGGCGGCGCAGACGTTGGCGATTTCATTCTCGACGTCATCTCGGGTGCCGTGACCAATCCTGACAAAGCCATTATCGACAACAAGATCGAAGTCGGTGCTGACTTTGCTCTCAAGGCTGCTAACGAAGCAGGCTTTGTTTATGACGACGACGCCGCTGAAGCAGCTTTCGAAGTCATCAACGGTGTTAATGAGACACAAGCATCGGTTGACGCCGGCAAGGCTGAGACTGACACCTTCCTTGCTGACGCTCCAGGCGCGGATGACGAAGTCTTCACGTTGACCAACAGCACCAACCCCTTCACGGCTGGTGTCGACGACGTTTCTGCTGGCGCGTGGGACGATACGATTCGCGCCATTTCTGCTAACTCGTTGGATAGCGGCGACACCATCATCGGTGGCCCCGGCTCTGATGTGCTCAACATCAGTGCCGGCGCACTGGTCGACGGTGCTGCTCCGGTCATCCAAGGCGTAGAGCGCCTTAACAATTCAGCACTTGGCGTCACACTCGACCTTTCGGCGGCACAAAGCGTTGCACAGGTCTGGTCTTCGGGTAATTCGGGCGGATACGACTACAACAACGCCGATATTGCTCAGATCTTTGGTGCCGAGAATGCCGCGAATGGCTCTAAGGACATCGACATTAACTTCGAAGCAACTTTGGATGGGTCAAGTGACACCGTCACCTTTGCTCTTGATGACAACGATGCATCGGTGGCTACTTTCGATTCGACCGACAGGGCCAACATTGAAGGTGTGGCCATTGCTGCCCTTGGTACGGCTGGTAATGCTGATGTTGATGACCAGATCAATATCGACGCGTTCACAGCAGCAAAGACTTTGACTGTAATTGGCGGTGGCGACATCGTTGTGGATGCTTCCGGGGCAACTGCTCTCACCACTGTTGATCTGTCAGCCGCAACCGGAGCAGTCGCAGTAGATATCTCTGGCGCAACCGGTGCAGTGACTGCAACTGGTAGTGTCGGTAACGACAGCTTCAACTTTGGCACCAATTTGACCACTGCTGATGTTGTCAACGGCGGCACGGGCACTGATACCGTCCGTGTGAACGCATCGGCTGATATTTCTGCAGCTGCAGACGCGGCGCCTTTTAATTCGTTGACTTCGATCGAACGGGTGGCTTTTGACGGTGCTGGTGGCGTGACCCTTAATGGCGCGACATTTACTAACACGGGCATCACCAATATTGAATTCAATACCACTGCCGAAACCATTTTCCTACCGTTCCCCTTCCCACCGATCGTTGTTCCCGGCAATGATGTAATCAACAATGCTGGCTCTGCTCGCACCTATGAATTTGGTGTAAACAACACTGGTTCAGCGACATTCAACATGAATGGACCATCTGCAACGACCCTGAACCTAGCTTTGCTTGGTACTATGGGGGGCGTTGCTGCTAACGATGGCAATGATGCAGACGTTGACAATATTATTGTTAACTTGGCGGGCACAGCTCCTGCTGGATCTGTTGCTACCATTAACATCAACTCAATGGGTGATTTGGCTGAAACGGCATTTAACTCCAATGACGTTGGCGTAATCACTGCCGTTGCTGGTTCCACGATCAATGTCAGCGGTGCTGGTAACTTTGATCTTGAAGGACTAACCAATCGCGGCATCGTTAATGCCTCAACGGCGACTGGCAATCTGGTGCTTGAAGGTTCGCAGTTTACCCAGTTCTCTGCTGGTTCGGCTGCAGTGCCTGGTAACAATGGTCCTGACGGCATTGCCGGCAATGCTGACGACGTAGCGCCTGTTCCTGCTGTTCCTGCTACCGCTTTCGTATCGGGTGCTGACACCATCACTCTAGGTACTGGTCAGGACACGGTGCAGTTCTCCTCTGCTCTCGACAGCGGTATAATCAACACCACCAATGCAACCACTACGGCGCAGGGCGTGATTGTTGACATTATCAACGGGTTTACCGCTGGTGCAAACGGCGATGTGCTTGACTTTACAGGCATCGTTGGTGACGCGGACTACACTGCGATCACTGCCGACGATCAGGCAGAGATCAATGCTCTGTCTGGCGGAAATGCCACCTTGCAGAATGCAGCAAGCATTGCAGCTGACTTCGTTACTGCAGACGAGTGGACCGCGTTTACGTTCCAGGGTCAGACCTACGCACTGTACTCGGCAAACAATAACACGGACTACGAAGCTGGCACCGACCTGCTCGTTCAGATCACCGGTGTAACAGTCGCGAACCTGACCGACGCAAACTTCGCCTAATCGCGAGTTCTGAACTCATGGGCGGGGGGCTTCGGCTCCCCGCTTGTTTTACGAACGCCAGAATGATCACCCGGCGTTCTTCTTCAAGGAATTTTCATGGCAAGTGCCGTGCACGCAGTTTCCGCCGAGCGTCACCGCGACCGTCATTGGCGGCCACTTACCAATTTTGCCCATGCGCAGAACCGCGCGCTGATTGGTGTAGTGCCGAGCGAACTGGCGCAGGCCATTCAAGGTTTGGCACTCGCTTTCGTCGTGCAAAACAATGTGCCCGGCATGGTTACGATTCTCGGCATCGAGCCCAATTCCAGCCTGTTCGTGGCGTCGGACGGCAAATGGATGGGGCGCTATGTGCCTGCCATGCTGCGTGCCCACCCCTTCCTCGTTGCCCAGCAGGACGACAAGCAAATCCTCTGCATTGATGAGGCCAGTGGCTTGGCGGCGCCGGGCGAGGAGAATGTTCGTCCGTTTTTCGACAAAGCGGGCGCGCTGGCCAAGCCGACGGCGGACGTCGCGCAGTTTTTGCAGACGCTGAACACTCAATTGCAGCAAGGCAGCCAGCTGAGCGCGTTGCTGCTCAAGCATAATGTCCTGGAGCCCTGGCCTATCGAAATCCGCGGCACCGAGGCCGATCCAGCCCGCAACGTGGAAGGCCTGTTGCGTGTCAACGAGGCGGCCTTGAACAGCTTGCCGGAAGAGGCTTTCCTCGAGCTGCGCCGGGGCGCGTTGCTGCTGGCGCATGCCCAGCTCCTGTCCATGGCCAACCTGGCGCTGCTGCCCCGGATCGCCGAGGCGCGGCAGGCACGGGAGCGGGAGATCAGGCAGCGGCGCGCCGAGGAGGCCGCCATGTTCCAGGCCAGCGGCCCGAGCCAGGACGTGATCGACTGGGATCGCGTGTTCAATGACTAATTGTTACTCCGGTCGCGCAGAACCCTAAAAGCATGAAAGCAGAACGCTTGATGTCTCAAAACGATGTTTTTAGCCGCGCCCTTGGCATCTACAAAAAGATTGTCCTGAGCACGCTGATCTTCTCGGCGGCGATCAATATCCTGCTTTTCGTGGGTCCGCTCTACATGCTGCAGGTCTATGACCGCGTGCTGCAGAGCCAGAACCAGACGACGCTGATCATGCTGACGGTGATCGCGGTGATGATGCTGGTGATCCATGGCGTGATGGAATTCCTGCGCTCGCGCGTGCTGGTGCGCACCGGGTTCCAGTTCGACGAGGCGCTATCCGCGCCGCTGTTTCATCGCGTGCTCAAGGCGAGCCTGGTCAACCCGTCGGGCAACTCGGGTGCGGCGCTCGCCGATGTGGGGCGGCTGCGCGAATTCCTGACGGGCACTGGGCTGACGGCCATGTGCGACGTGCCATGGGTGCCGCTGTTTTTGGCGGTATGTTTCCTGTTCCATCCCTGGATCGGGACGGTGGCGCTGGGTGGCGCGACGATCGTATTCGTACTGGCGCTGGTGAGTGAACTCACCACCAAGAAGACGCTGGACGAGGCGAACAACGCCAACCAATCGGCCCAGCAATTTGCCAATACGACGCTGCAGAATGCCGAAGTGATCCGGGCCATGGGCATGGAGGGGCAGTTGCGCCAGCGCTGGCTCGACCGGCACGACAAAATGATGGATCTCCAGGCGGTGGCGAGCGACCGGGCGGGGGTGATTTCCTCGATTTCCAAGTTCGTGCGCGCGGCAATGCAGATAGCGATCTTGGGGGTGGGGGCGTATCTCGTCATCCAAGGCGAGATGTCGGCCGGCGTGATGGTGGCGGCATCGATCATGATGGGACGGGCGCTGGGGCCGGTGGACCAGGTGGTGGGCCAGTGGAAGAGCTTTGTGGGCGCGCGGCAATCCTATCGCCGGCTCAAGACCATGTTTGCGCAGATCCCGGCCGATATCGAGCGCAGGGCGCTGCCGGCGCCGCAGGGGCGGCTGGCAGTGGAGGGGCTGATGGCGCTGGTGCCGGGCAGCCGTACGCCGGTGTTGCAGGGCGTGACGTTCGGCATCGAGGCCGGGCAGACGCTGGCGGTGGTGGGACCGAGCGGGGCGGGCAAATCGAGCCTGGTGCGCACGCTGGTTGGCGTGTGGCCCACCGTGTCGGGCACGGTGCGGCTCGATGGCACGGAGATCGGGCACTACAATGGCGATGAGTTGGGCGCCTTTATCGGGTACCTGCCCCAGGAAGTAGAGCTGTTTGCCGGCACTATTGCCGAGAACATCGCGCGATTCCGGGAGGCGGACGACAAGGATATCGTGGAGGCGGCGAAGCTCGCGGGTGTTCACGACATGATCCAGAAGCTGCCGCAGGGCTATGACACCGAGATCGGCATTGGCGGGCGTTCGCTATCGGGCGGGCAGCGCCAGCGGGTGGGTCTGGCTCGGGCGCTGTTCGGCAATCCATCGCTGATCGTTCTGGACGAGCCAAATGCCAATCTGGACAGCGAAGGCGAGACGGCGCTGATGCATGCACTGGCCAGCATCAAGCAGCGATCCATCAGCGTGGTGTTCGTCAGCCACAAGATGAACCTCCTTAGCCAAGCCGACATGACGCTGGTGATGAAGGAAGGCCGCGTGCAGCGGTTCGTGCCGACCAAGCAGTTCCTGCAGCCGATGGCTGCTGCTCCCGCCGATATGCGCCCGGCTCCGGCCGCCGCACAGATTTCGGCGTGATGGTGCACAGCAAAGGATGTCTCCCATGATACAAAACGCATCGAAGGCCCGGAAATATTCCCCAACGCCCTTTATCGTCATGGGCTTTGCGACCATTGCCGCCACTTTCGGCGTCATGGGCGTGTGGGCATCGACGGCGCCACTCGACAGCGCCGTTATTGCGCCGGGCGTGGTGGCGGTTGAGTCCAACCGCAAGCTGATCCAGCACCTTGAAGGCGGCATCGTCGCCGAGATCATGGTGACCGAAGGCCAGACCGTCGAAGCGGGCGAGCCGCTGGTGCGGCTCCTCCCGACGCAGGCGCAGGCCAACCAATCCATCCTGCAGCAGCGTGTTGCCGTGTTGCGCGCGACGGAAAAGCGCCTCGAGGCGGAGCGGGCCAATCTGGAACAGCCGGCGTTCGAGGATATCGGCGAGCTTGAAGACAAAGCAGCGCTGGCTTTGGCCATCGAAAGCCAAGGTCAGCTTTTTACCGAGCGCAAGGCCATTCGGGACAGCAAGACCAGTATCCTGCAATCGCGCATCGAGCAGTTTCACCAGCAGATCGCGGGCCTGACGGTGCAGCGGGAGGCAATTCAGCGCCAGCAGGCGTCGATCGATGCGGAGATCGAACGGCTGCGGGGTGGTGAAACTTCGGGCGTGGTGCGCGCCAACCAGATCACCGCCATGGAGCGCGACAGTGCCGCTCTTACCGGCAATTACGGGCAGCTCGTTTCCGAATCTGCCCGGGCTTACCAGAGCATCATCGAGACCGATCTGCAGATTATTCAGATCAGCCAGGAATATCAGGAGCGCGCGGCGTCCGAACTCAAGGATACGCTTGCCGAACTCAACGAAATCACCGAACGGCTGGTGGTGGCGGAGGATGTTAATTCGCGGACGCTGATCCGCGCGCCGCAGAGCGGCATCGTGCAGAACATCCGCGTCCACACAATGGGCGGCGTCGTGCGTCCGGCTGAAACCATGATGGAAATCGTACCGCAAAACGAGCCGCTGGTGATCAACGCCCAGGTGCGGCCGCTCGATATCGACAGCCTGGCACCCGGTCAGGTGTCAGAGATCAAATTCCCGGCTTTTTCCAGCCGCAACCTGCCAACCATTTTCGGCACTGTGGATATCCTGTCGCCTGACCTGATCTATCCCGAGGATACACGCCAGCCGGCCTATTACCTGGCGCGCATCAGCGTACCAGACAGCAATGTCCCCGATGCCATCAAGGGCCGCATTATCCCCGGCATGCCAGCCGATGCGATCATCGTCACCGGTGAGCGGACTATGGTCGATTACCTTGTAAAACCGATCCGCGACTCGCTCGATAAGAGCATGCGCGAGGAGTAGATTACGTATTTACCCCCACGTGACGTTCCTGTTTTGATCACCTATCAGCAAAGCACAAGCGGTGTTTCCCAGTCAGTTCAGGTGCCGGGGCCACTGCCAAACTCTGACTGATGGGCGTTCATGCTGGGTTTATTGCGCAGTCTGTGGAGTTTTCGCGCTTATGTCGCGCGCTCAATCCTCACCGACTTCAAGACGCGCTTCGTCCGTAGCCGGCTTGGCTTTGCCTGGGTGGTGCTCAACCCTCTGGCGCAGGTCTCGATCTATGCCTTTATCCTGTCGGGGCTGATGTCTTCGCGCATTCCGGGCATCGACAACACTTTTGGCTATGCAATTTACCTCCTCTCGGGCTTGCTGGCGTGGAACCTGTTTTCCGAGATTATCGACCGGCTGATGAAGGTCTTCATCGCCAACGCCAATGCGATCAAGAAGGTGCGCTTTCCACGGATTGTCCTGCCGGTGATCGTGGTGGGAACTGCGCTTATCAACAATGCGGCGCTGTTCATCGTCATGTTGGTGCTATTCGCATTGTTCGGTCATCCGATCACGCCCGAGATCATGCTCGTGGTGCCGGCGGCGTTGCTTGTGGCGCTGTTTGCCGCCTGCATCGGCATGATGCTGGGCGTGCTTAATGTCTTCATCCGCGACATCGAGCAGATCGTGCCCATCCTGTTGCAGGTCACTTTCTGGTTCACCCCGATCATCTATCCAGCAAACATCATCCCGGAGCGCTTTCACTTTCTGCTCGAACTCAATCCGATGTTCCAGATCGTCGATCTTTATCATCGGTTGATCGTTTATGCGCAGCCGGTCGCCTGGAATGGACTTGCCTACATCGTCCTATGCGTCCTGGCGCTGTTTCCCCTTGCCATGTTCCTGTTCCGGCGGGCCAGCCCCGAAATGGTGGACGTTTTATGAGCGTGCTTCGCGTCGAAGGGCTCAGCAAATCCTTCCGCAGCTATCGGCGCGAGTGGCACCGGATAGCTGGCTGGTTTGGTCTCAAGCTAGCTCCGGCCAAGGAAGTGCATGTGCTGCGCGACTTGAGCTTTTCCATCGAGCGCGGCAGTGCGGTCGCCATCGTCGGCGAGAACGGTGCCGGCAAATCGACGCTGCTCAAGATCATCACGGGAACGCTGCAGCAAACCAGCGGCAGTATCCATGTGGATGGGCGCGTGGCGGCCATTCTCGAGCTTGGCATGGGGTTCAATGGCGATCTGACCGGCCGGGAAAACGTCATCAACACCGCCAGCATGATGGGGATCAATGGCGCTGAAACCGAGGCGCTGATGCCCGACATCGAGGCGTTTGCCGGGATCGGCAGCTATTTCGATCAGCCAATGCGCACCTATTCGAGCGGCATGCAGATGCGCGTGGCCTTTGCCGTGGCAACGGCGCGGCGGCCGGAAATCCTTATTGTCGACGAAGCGCTCTCTGTGGGTGACGCTTACTTCCAGCACAAGAGCTTCAGCCGCATCCGCGATTTCCAGAGGGAAGGGACAACGCTGCTGCTGGTTTCGCATGACCGCGCCTCAGTCGTGACGCTGTGCGACCGCGTGCTGCTGCTTTCGGAGGGGCGCATCTTGATGGACGGCCATCCGCAGGACGTGATGGACCTTTATAACGCGCTGATCGCCCGCAAGGAGGGCTATGAGGTCAAGCAAGTGGCGCTGCCGGGTGGGCGCACGCAGACGACCTCGGGCACGGGCGAAGCCAGCATTGCGTCAGTCGAACTGCTGAACGCGGATGGGAACGTCGTTGATACTGTATCGGTGGGGGAGCGCCTGACCTTGCACATCCGGGCCGATGTGCATCAGGACCTGCCTGAAATGGTGGTCGGCTACATGATCAAGGACCGGCTGGGCCAGCCGATCTTTGGCACCAACACCTACCATCTGGAGCGCATCCTGGCGCCCAGGCGTGGCGAGCAGATAAGCTATAGCTTCCACTTTCCGGCCAATCTTGGCATCGGCAATTACTCCCTCGCCATATCGCTGCACAAGGGCGACGAGCATGTGGCGGGCAATTACGAATGGCGGGATCTGGCCTATGTCTTCACGGTTGTTAACCCCGCCCATTCGCCGTTCATAGGCACGACCTGGCTGCCTCCAACACTGGAGGTAAGCCGTGCCGGTTGATCGTTTCTATCGCGAGTTCGAGGCGGCGTTTCGCGGCACGCGTGCTGAGATCATTGGACGGCTAGAGGTCTATAACGATTTCCTCCATCCGCTCCTCGCCATCTCCCCGAGCCGCAAGGGGCTCGATCTGGGGTGCGGGCGGGGGGAATGGCTGGAGGTTTTGGGCAAGACCGGCTTCGCCGCCCATGGCGTGGACCTAGACGCCGGCATGCTGGAGGATTGTTTTGCCCGCGGGCTTTCAGCGGAGCAGGGCGATGCCATGGCATATCTCGCCAAGCAGCCGGACCATAGCCATGCCATTATTTCCGGATTTCACATCGCCGAGCATCTGCCCTTCGGCGTATTGCAGGAACTAATCGCGCAGGCGCTGCGCGTGTTGGAGCCGGCTGGGCTCTTGATTCTTGAAACGCCGAACCCCGAAAATCTGCGCGTTGGTGCCATGACGTTTCACATGGATCCAACGCACAACAAGCCTTTGCCGCCAGGGCTGCTTTCCTTTTTAGCACGCCATTACGGTTTTGAACGGGCGCAGGTTCTGCGCCTCCAGGAAGAGCCTACGTTGCGGCGGGCGCCTACGGCATCTCTGATCGATGTGTTTCAAGGCGTGAGCCCCGATTACGCCCTGGTTGCCCAGAAAAGCGCCGCCCCTGAGCACATGCAATTGTTTGCCGAGGCTTTCAGCAAAGACCGGGGCCTGACACTGGAAACACTGTCGGAGCGTTTTGAAGCCGGTGTGACGCGCAAGGCGGAGTTCCGGGCATTGGAGGCCGATGTAGAGCGCTTGCGGGACGCTGTGGAGCAGGTGCGCGCCGAGCTCGAGACGCGCTTGAATGATATTCAAAATAGCACTTCATGGCGCATAACCGAACCGCTGCGTGGGGCAGGGCGCTTGCTTCATGTGGCTCGCAGCAGGGTTTCGCCGGCGGCCATTGCGGATCGCGTACGGCCGATAGGCCTGACGGCAGCATTGGCGGTGCACCGGCGGCCGCGCTTACGCAAGGCGCTAGTGGCCAGTGTGCGCGCCGTACCGGGATTGGAAGGCCGAATCCGGGCCGTTTTGACCATGCGCCAGCGTTCACAGGACAATTGGCACCGCCGGCATGGTCCATCGCAATTGACGCCCAAGGGGCGCGCTATCTTTGAAAAGCTCAAGAACTTGCGGGACCAATAGTGCGCATCGTCATCGACTTGCAAGGAGCGCAGACGGAAAGCCGGTTCCGCGGCGTGGGGCGCTATACGCTAGCCATCGCCAAGGCCATGTGTCGCGCGCCGGGGGCGCACCAGGTGGTGCTGCTGCTCAACGGGGCTTTGCCTGACGCCATTCCGTTCCTGCGGCGGGAGCTTGCGCATGTCGTGGCGGCCGATGATTTTCTGGTGTTTGAGGGCTTGCCGCAGAGCCGGGCGCAGCGGCCGGAGCAAGGCTGGCGGCACGAAGCCAGTGCCTTGCTGCGCGAGGCCTTCATTGCCGCGCTCGAGGCCGATGCGGTTTTTGTGCCGGGGTTCTTTGAAGGCTATGTGGATGATGCGGCTGTCAGCGCGGGTGCGGCGTTTCCTGTGCCGGTCATTGCGACGCTGCATGATCTGATCCCGCTGCTCAATCGCGAGCGCTACCTTGAGCATGACCCGGTGTTCAAGCGCTTCTATGAGCGGCGTATCGAGCAGATCAAATCCGTCGCGGCGCTTGCGGCGGTGTCGCAATCGGCGTCCGAGGAGGCAACGGACCTCCTGGGGTTCGATGCGGCGCGGATTGCCGATACGTCGGAGGCGGCGGACGAATTGTTCCGCCCACTGGCGCTGAGCCGCGATGCGTCCCGGCGATTGCGGGAGCGGTTTGGCCTTTCGGGGCCTTATCTGCTTTATGCCGGGGGTGCCGATCCGCGCAAAAATTTGCATCGTTTGGTGGGGGCGTTCGGGCAACTGCCTGCTGCATCGCGCGAGCAGCACCAATTGCTGGTCGTCGGGCGGATGGGCGAAGGGGAGCGCGCAGCGCTGGTGCTTGACGCACGGCAGCAGGGCCTGCCGGACGAGGCTGTGGTTATTGCAGGTTATGTGCCGGACGAGGATCTGGTTCGGCTCTATAGTGATTGCGCTTTGTTTGTGATGCCGTCGCTGCATGAAGGTTTTGGGCTGCCGGCGCTTGAGGCCATGCAATCGGGGGCGCCAACCATCGGCTCAAACTCGTCGAGCCTGCCCGAGGTGATCGGCTTGGACGAGGCAATGTTCGATCCGCTCTCCGTTAGCGCCATGCGCGAGCGGATCGAGCGTGTTTTGACCGATGAAGCATTACGGTCGCGGCTTGTCGCGCATGGGTTGGAACGCGCGAAGCAGTTTTCGTGGGAGGTTACGGCGCGGCGGACGATCGGGCTGATCGAGCGGGTTGTGGAGGCGCAGACGGTCAGCCGCGACTGGCCGGAGTGGCAGGGGTTTGCGGATGGTCTTGAGGGGGAGTTGCTGAAGGCGATTGTTCGGCTAGAGCCGCGAGGATCGGATGCGGACCTTGCCGATGCGGCGCAAGCAATTGCCGATAACCGGCGGCTGCTGGATGCGCGTAAGCGACGGATGACCTTGCCGGTGCGGCAAAGCTGGCGGCTGGAAGGGCCGTTCGACAGTTCTTATAGCCTGGCGCTCGTCAATCGTGAATTGGCCCGCGCGATGATTGCCGAGGGGCATGAGGTGGTGCTTCACTCGGCGGAAGGTGATGGCAGCTATCTGGCGCCGGCGGAGCTTTTGCGCGATGAGCCGGAATTGGCGGTGTTGTTCGATCCCTTGGCCGGTGGTGGTGGTCCAGGCGTGGTGTCGCGCAATCTATATCCGCCGCGTGTTGCCGATAGCGGTGGGAGGTTCAACTTCCTGCACAATTATGCCTGGGAGGAGACTGGTTTTCCGTCCGGCTGGGTCGACGATTTCAACGATCATCTGCAGGGGATCACGGTTACGGCCGAGCACGTCAAGAAGGTGCTGGTGGACAATGGCGTTGCCGTGCCGATCGAGGTCGTGGGCAATGGCGTTGATCACTGGCAGCGGGTGGCGTCCGAGCCTTTTCCGATTGCCGCCAAGAAGTTCCGGTTCTTGCATGTGTCGTCCGGCTTTCCGCGCAAGGGGCTCGATGTCTTGCTGGCCGCTTATGCGGCCGAGTTCACCAGCCGGGACGATGTGTCCCTGGTGATCAAGACGTTCGATAATCCGCACAATAGTGTCGAGGCGCAGATCGAGGCGGTGCGGCGGGATCATGCCGAGCTTGGCGACATCGTGCTCATCAAGCAGGATCTGACGCCGGGGCAGCTCAAGGGGCTTTATGAGCAGTGCCAGGTGATGGTGGCGCCGAGCCGGGCGGAAGGGTTTGGCTTGCCGTTGGCGGAGGCGGTTGTTTCGGGGCTGACCGTGCTGGCGACTGGCTGGAGTGGGCAGCTGGACTTCTTGGGGGACGATCCGCAGAGCTTGGTGGATTTTGAGTTTGCACCTGCCAAGTCGCATCTGCCGGTGTTCGGTAGCGTCTGGGCGGAGCCGTCGGCGACTGACCTAGCATGGAAAATGCGGTGGGCGCTGGAGGAGCCGCAGGACAGCCGGACGGGGCGATTAGCACGGCTGGGGGAGAGGCTTGAGGCGTTTACCTGGAGAGCAGTGGCGCGGCGCACGAGCGATGCAGCGGCGCGGATTGCCGCGGCGCCGGTGGCGCAGGCGGCATCGGTGGCCTGGGTCAGTACCTTTGCAGCGCGGTGCGGAATTGCCACTTACAGCCAGCATCTGATCGATGCCTTGCCATTGCCGGTGCAGATCTTTGCGGCGTTCGACGCGACTGCGGTAGAGGCGGAGGGGTATAATGTCGAGCGACTTTGGAGCCAGGGTGATGCTGACCTGAGCAAGCTGACTGAAGCTGTGCTCGCGAGCCCGGCTGAGGCCGTGGTGGTTCAGTTTAACTACGGGTTCTTCGATTTTCCGGCTTTGAAGAGCCTGTTGCGCGCCGTTCATGGGAGCGGGCGGACAGTGGTTGTGTTCCTTCATTCGACGCGCGATCCGGCGCATGACACGGGTAAGCGCCTGGCCGATCTGAGGGAAGAACTGGCGCTGTGCGACCGGTTGCTGGTGCATTCGGTGGGGGATCTCAACCGGCTCAAGGCGCTGGGATTGACCCGGAATGTGACGCTCTTCCCGCATGGCGTGTTGGACGTTCCTGCTTTGCCGCCGGTTCGGTCAATGCGCGATGAGCCGATCATCGCCAGCTATGGTTTCTTCCTGCCCAACAAGGGCCTGCCGGAGTTGATCGAGGCGTTTGCGCTATTGCGGGCGGATGGGTTCAAGGGGCGGCTGCGCATGGTCAATGCGGAGTTTCCGGCGCCGATATCGGCGTCGATGATCCTAGAGGCGCGCCGGCTGATCCGTGAGCGTGGCCTGCAGAGTGTCGTTGAGCTTCATACCGATTTCCTGAGTGATGAACAGAGCTTGGCCCTGCTGGCACCGGCGCGGATGGTGGTGTACCCGTATCAGGACACAGCGGAATCGGCGAGCGGGGCGGTGCGATATGGACTGGCGAGCCGCTTGCCGGTGGTAACCACGCCCTTGTCGATTTTCGACGATGTCGCAGGCGCGGTGTTTCCCCTGCCGGGCATGACGCCGCGGGAGATCGCGCTAGGCATTCGCACGGTGCTGCAGCAATTAGAGAGCAAGGACGCCCACGCTGTCCAGACCCTGGAGCGGGCTGCTGCGTGGCGCGAGAACCATGTTTATGGCCGCTTGGGCCGACGCCTCGGCAACATGATCAATGCGCTGGTACGGGATAAAGGCGCTTAGGCGAGTGCCGCACGCATGCCTTCAACGAAGCGCGTGCGGGAGAAGTGTTCGGCGCGGATTTCGCAGGTCTGGCGCCAATCCAGTGCTTTGTCGGGTGTGAGCGTGCTGACGGCGTGGGCGAGATCGTCGACGGTGAAGTTGGGCTTGAGCAAGATGCCGGTTTGCCCATCGACGATGGTTTCGCGTAGGCCGCCCTCGGCAACCCCGATCACCGGCTTGCCGGCAGCCATGGATTCAACCGGTGACATGCCAAAATCCTCGTCCACGGGCACATAGATTGTCGCGATGGCGCGGCCGATAAGGTCGGTCAGTTGTGCTTCACTTACCCAGCCGAGGAACGCGATATTGGGCGCACCGGCGGCGAGTGCCTTGAGGCGTTCCAGATCCTCGCCCGAGGAGGCGACAACCAGCTTGCGATCTGGCATGGCGCAAAAGGCCGAGACAATCTTGTCCACCCGCTTGAGCGGCGACAGGCGGGCCGTGGAAAGGTAGTAGTCGCCCTGCTCGATCCAGCGGAACGCCTGCAGGTCGCAGGGTGGGTAAACCAGTGTGGACGAGCGGCCGAGATAGGTTGCGATGCGCTCCTGCACCGTCTTGCTGTTGGCGACGATGACATCCATTCGCTCGACTGCGGCTTCATAGCCCTGGCGGAATTGCTCCAGCGCCATGCGCCGTGCCGGGTCGCGTCCGGCCCGGTCGGCAAAGTGGTCCTTTTGATCGTAGAGGAAGCGCGGCGGCGTGTGGCAATAAAGGATGTTGCGGCCTTGGCCATGCTTTGGGGCGGCAAAGGGCGCGGCGACGCCACTATAAATGCGGGTGCCGTATTGGCCCGCCATTCCACGTGCGAGGCGGAAGCGCATGGCAAGCGTTGCAGCCCTGATGCCGGGCCGCCGCAACGCGCCGGGCAAGGCGAGATCGACGCTGCCGTCGGGGAACGCGGCGGCATCATAGCTTTCATCGGTTCGATAGCCGTACATGACATCGGCGCCGATAGCCTCGGCCAAGGTCAAGACCAGGCGTTCGCCCCCGCCGCGGATTGCAAAATAATCATGGGCGATGAGCGTTTGCCCATGCGCCAAGGAGGCAGCAAGGCGGGCAGGCAATGCTGAGGTCGCAGCACGGTTTTGCCCACGGCGCGAGCCGATCTTGAGGTCGGCGAGACTGGAAAAAAGCATTGTGCCAGTTGGACATAGCCGTCCTCATGGCACAATTCGGCTACCAACTTACGGGAGTACCCGTATAGTCCAACATCAGGCCGCTATCGATCGGCCGCACCTGCTCCAGAACCGCTAGCAGCCGTCCTGCTGCAAGCATTGGTTCATCTGCCGGGTGAGCGGCGGAACTGAACGGCGCGGAGAGTTGGGTCGCGACCGTACCAGGGTGCAAGGTAAGACATATGGCTTCTGGGTGCGTCCGGCGCAGTTCGATGGCTGCCGTATGCAAAAGCTGATTGAGCGCGGCCTTGGCGGCACGGTAGCCGTACCAGCCGCCAAGATTATTATCCCCGATGCTGCCAACCCGAGCGGAAAGCGCGGCGAACACTGCCTTGCCAGTGCGAGGCAGCAAGGGCAGGAAGTGCTTGGCGACGAGTGCAGGACCGGTGGCGTTGACGGCAAAGCTGGTGGCCAAGGCCGCTGGATCGAGCTGCTTCCAGGTTTTTTCCGGCCGCATCTGCCCATTGTGCAGCACGCCTGTTGCTACAAATACAAGACGCAGAGGCAAGCCCAGCGCCAAGGCAGAACGCGCCGCCTCGGCGATTGAATCTTCGTTGGTAAGATCAAGGCCCGTGCCGCTGCGCGACAGCGACAGCACTTGGGCGAAAGCCCCGGACTGCTCGATGGCGCTGGCAAGAGCCGAACCGATCCCGCCGCTGGCGCCAATCACCACGGCGAGGCCGTCAGCCGGGAAGCTCGTAGGCGAAACTGTCATTGCCGCTGTCTCCTGCCGTCTTTACGAACTCGGCCGGGCTTTGGTTCAGCGCTGTTTCCATTTGCGTAACAGTGCGTGGCGGATCGGCGTGTTGCGTGGCGGCGCCTACTGGCCGATATCTCAGCGCAAGCAGCAATGGAGCCAAACCATGTCGGACTACCAGTTTCGTGAAGGGCAGCCGTCTTCGGATCAAGCGCCGGTCTTTCTCGTTTTTCACGGTACGGGAGGCGATGAGAACCAGTTCTTCGACCTCGCCGGGCAGCTGCTTCCCGGAGCGCATATCATTGCGCCACGTGGCGATGTCAGCGAGGGGGGCGCCTTACGTTACTTCAAGCGGACAGGGGAGGGGGTCTACGACATGGCCGATCTTGCCCTGCGGACCGACAAGATGGCGGCATTTATTGCCAGCCGCAAAACGCCGGGGCGCAAGGTGGTTGGGCTGGGCTATTCCAACGGCGCCAACATTCTTGCATCGGTGCAGTTCAAAGCGCCGGATTTGTTTGACGCAACGATCCTCATGCATCCTCTGATACCTTTTGCTCCAGCACAATCGGATTTCAGCGGCCGGCAGGTGCTGATTACGGCAGGTCAACGCGACCCGATGGCCTCTATGGCTACTACACAGGGGCTGCACGACTACTTCGTTCAGAACGGCGCAGAAGCAAGCCTTGCCTGGCATTCGGGCGGGCACGAATTGCGCCAGGAAGAACTGCTTGCGGCGCAGAAGTTCTTGCTTCCGTTCCGGGCTTAACTGCCCAATCGCCCTTGACCGCCTGCCATATCGGTTGACGCGGCGCAAACGCCCTGTAAGCCTCCGCGCCATCGGCCCGGAGGTTTTCCATGATCGTCGTTCGTCTGCTTGTTGCTAGCCTAGTGCTCGGCTTGTTCGCTGGGCCGGCCACGGCCGCAAGCTTTGATTGTGCGCAGGCGTCGACCCCGTTCGAGGACGCCATATGTGACACGCCAGACCTGTCACGGGCCGATGAAATCCTGGCGAAGGCCTTTGCGACTGCCGTTGGTGGCCTTTCAAAACCATCGGCTGATGCCATGCGAGAGGGCCAGCGTAATTGGCTCGCTTATGCCCAGCGCGTTTGCACCGCCGATGCCAAGCCCCTTGACCGTGGCCGCTACAATGAACAAGGCGCAACGTGCCTTGTTGGCAAGTTCAACGAGCGCATTGATGATCTTGAGCAGAGCCGCATGCTAGACGGCCATCGCTTCCTGATCACTTCTGCTTACGCAACGATTCCGGACCCGGATGAAGTGGCCAATGCAGATTCCTACTATAAGCTAGCCGCTCATGAACTCGTGCTGCCGCAGCTCGATAGCGATGACCCTATTGCAGAGCAGTTCAATGCTTTTGTCATGCAAGAAGCGGGTGTCGGCTCAGACTTGATGGCAGTGTTGGAAAAGGGCGACACGAGCGAACTTGATCCGCGTATCGATAACAGTGTCAAATTCGACATCAAGGAAACCGGCGGCGCCAACCGCATTACGCTTGTCCAAGACAGCTATTACTTCGGGCATGGCGCTGCTCATGGCGGAGCTATAGTTACCTATTTGCACTACCTGGTTAAACAGGACAGGGCGCTAGAAGCTTCGGACATCTTTGCCGGTGCCGATTGGGAGAAGACGCTGGTCGATCTCGCCTGGGCGCAAGTGCAGGCTGAGCACGGGGAATGGATGATGATAAGCTCGGGCGATGACATCGCCGCCATGGTCGTTGATCCGACGCGTTGGGATTTCTCTGACGTTTATGGGCTGGTGATCCAGTTCAACCAGTATGAAATCTCGGCCTATGCCTATGGCACGCCCACGATTACCATACCGTGGAACAAGTTGGAGGCGATCGCCGCCGAAAACCAGGGATCGATGCTTTACGGCCAATAGGCTTCAGGCGTGCAAATCTGCCCACTCAGGATGGCGGCGGAACTGCGCGACAACATAGGAGCAGACCGGCTTGATCTTGAAGCCCTGCTTGCGGGCATCATCAATCGCCTTGTTGACTAGCTTAGCGGCGATGCCGCGGCCCTCGAATGCTGGCGGAACGCCGGTGTGGTCGATGATGATGAGATTGTCCTCACCCTTGCGGAACGTCATTTCCGCTTCGGCGTCGGGCGAGAGCTTGATGAAGTAGCGGCCCCGCGTGGGCCCATCTTCACGCTCAACAGTCATTTCATTGTCGTTCATGAGAATACTTCCTGCCAAGCCCATAATGTGGGACGTCAGGGCGGCGGCTGCAAGCTAAATGGAAGGCGTTTCGTTGAGCAGCTGGGGAAACATGGCGCGTTCGACAAGAAACGGATGAATGTCGAGTGCCGCTATCATGTCCAATAGCGCCAGTCCTTCCTTGCCCTGTTCCTTATACATAACTGCCCGGCCGGTCAGCGCGCCGAAATGGCGTGGCTCCAGTTCCAGAACCTTTCCGATATCGGCAATGGAGCGGTCGAAATCGCGCAGCAGGTAGTAAATGGTGGCCCGCTGGTTCCATGCTTCGGCATAGCTGGGATAATCGACCACAATCTCATCGAGCAGGGCAATAACCGATGGGAAATCGGCGCCCTGGCGTAGCGCGAGCACTTCGCTCATGCGCGCCACGAGCGCCGGATCGGCCGGCGTGGTCCACTGGAGCCATATCTGATCGGCTATGGCCTGTGCCGCAGCTGGGCTGGGGGCTGAGCGGAGCTGCTGAAAAAGCGCGTCGAGTGCCGCATTCTCGGGTGCTGCTTGGGCCGCGGCGGGCATCGGCATTGCTGCAAGCAAAGATGGCCCCAGAAGGGCGATGACGAACCGGAACCGGATTGGCCAGAAACGCATAAGGGGAGACTGATCCGCTTTCGCTTGCCTCGCAAGACAGCAGTTCGTGATCGCTTCGTTGCGATCTTGGTTCTCGGGCGCACCGGTGAGGATTGATCATAAGGCGAAAGCGGCGGGAATTCCGCCAGCGTCCTGTTGACTTATGGCTTGCCAAGCGATGAGGCTCTGATGTCGCTGTTCAAGAGCTGTTTATGACCATCCTTCACCACATGATCGCCTCCGGTCCTCGTCCGGTCGCTCCGTTCTCCCATGCCGTCGAGGCTGATGGCTGGGTGTTCGTCACCGGGCAGATGCCGACCGACCCGGCAGCGCCCGATGCCCCACTGCCTGAGGGCGTCGAAGCGCAGACGCGGCGGGTGATCGACAATCTCAAGGTGGTGCTTGACGGTGTTGGGCTCGGGCTCGAGCACGTCACCATGGCGCGGATTTACCTAACGCAGTTTGAGCGCGATTACGCAGCGCTCAATGCCTTGTGGCCGAGCTTTTTCAAGCCCGGGAAATTGCCAGCGCGCACTACTGTGGGTGTTACCGCGCTGGCAGTGGGCGCGCTGGTCGAGATCGATCTGGTCGCCAAGAGGCCCTAGGCGCTGTAGGCCACCACGTTCTGCTGCTGCTCGCCGAGGCCCTCGATGCCGAGGCGCATGACGTTGCCGGGCTTGAGCCAGACCGGCTCGGGCTTGATGCCCATGCCGACGCCAGGCGGGGTGCCGGTGGAGATGATGTCGCCGGGCTGCAGACTCATGAACTGGCTGACGTAAGACACCACATGGGCGACGCCGAAGATCATGGTCTTGGTGGAGCCATTCTGGAAGCGGCGGCCATCGACATCGAGCCACATGCCAAGGTTCTGCGGGTCGGCGACTTCGTCGGCGGTGACCAGCCAGGGGCCGATGGGGCCGAAGGTGTCGCTTCCCTTGCCCTTGTCCCAGGTGCCGCCGCGTTCGGTCTGGAAGTGGCGTTCGCTGACGTCGTTGACCACGCAATAGCCGGCAACGTGGTTCATGGCGTCGGCTTCATCAACATAGCGGGCCTCGGTGCCGATCACGACGCCGAGCTCCACTTCCCAATCGGGTTTGATGGCGTTCTTGGGGATGATCACGTCGTCATTGGGGCCGATGATGGCGCTGGTGGCCTTCATGAAGATGATGGGCTCGGCCGGGATCGCCGCGCCGGTTTCGGCGGCGTGGTCGGCATAGTTGAGGCCGATGCAGATGAACTTGCCCACATTGGCGACGCAGGGACCGATGCGCTGGGCGGCGTCGAGCTTGGGCAGGACTTCGATGTCGGTGCCGCGGATGCGGGCCAGGCCTTCAGGCGTCAGCGCTTGTCCACCGATGTCGCCGACAATGCCGGTAAGGTCGCGAATGGACCCGTCCTCGGCAAGGATTGCGGGTTTTTCGGCGCCCTTTGGCCCCACACGCAGCAGTTTCATCGTTCTATTCTCCCTTTATTCAGAGCCAGTCGCACTGGCTTGTTGTTCGGTATTTCGGTTGATCAAGCGTCGGGGCGGATGACGCCCTTCTTGAGCAGGATATTGCCATAAAGCCGGCGCTCGCCGGATTGCACGATGGCGTAGCCCTTGCTGACGCGTTCGTAAAAGGCAAAGCGCTCCATGGAGGAGAGTTTCATTCCCGGTTCGTGCCGGGCGATGATCTGGTCGAACTCATCCATCACCGGCTCGCGCTGGCCGGCATTGCCGACCACCTGCATGCAGATGGCCTGCTCGTCTACGAAATCGTCTAGCGGCATAAGGGTCAGGATGGCGTCAAGAACATCGGTGGCGCTGACGCCGTCGAGCCGCACGAGAACCGGCCCGGCACCATCAGCGGGGTAATTGGCGTCCACGATGGCGATTTCGTCGCCATGGCCCATGGCGCGCAAGATGCCGAGCAGGTCAGGGCCGAGAATGGGTGGGATGTTCTTGAGCATATTGGCCGGCCTCCTCAGCCGAAAGGAAAACTATCGCGGTCGAGGGTGTCGCCGTCATCGAACAAGCTGGCGTGCTCGCGGGCAAAGGCAAAGAGTTCAACCATCACCGCATCGATATGGGCGCGGATTGCCCGGATTGCCTGATGCTCGTCGCGGGCAAGAATACCATCGAAGATCGCCTGGTGTTCGGCAATGGTCAGCGCCAGGCGGCGCGGCGTGATGATCAGGCGCCGGGCGCGGTCGAGGTTGGCGCGAGCGGAGTCGATGATGCCTTTGATCTTGGTGAAGCGCATCGAGCGGAAGATAATGTCGTGAAAGTCGATGTCGACCTGGTGGAAAGTTTCGGCGTCGTCCCGTTCGGCCGCCTCGCGCTGCGCTGCCATATTGGCGTGCAGCGCCGCGATCAGCTCGGCATCGTAGCTGCCTATGAAGACGCGCAGGGCTTCTGATTCGAGCCCTTTGCGGATCAGCATGTATTCGCGCACGTCGGCGATGCGCACCAGAGATACGGTCGAGCCACGCTGGGGCGCGATGTCGACAAGTCCCTCGATCTGTAAGCGACCAAGCGCTTCGCTGACCGGAAACCGCGATACGCCGAGTTCAGAGCAGATCAGGGATTTGTCGATGGGGCTACCGGGCGGCAAGGCTAGCGTCACAATCGCGTTTCGCAGCACAGCGGTCACTTCTGCCGTGACATTGCCACGGGTCAGCGGAACGGGGCGCTGGAGAAAAGAATAAGGACTTGCTTCCGTTTCCATGCTAACATGTTAGTTAAAGCCGTGGTGCTTTACAACGCCCAAGGCCGCTGATTGCGGGTGCAATCTGGCGGCAAATGGCGCGTACGTAAAGCAAAGTTGAGACCCGTCCCCCGAAAGCTGCAAATGACCGAAACCATGATCCGCCCAGAGGCTCGCACATTGGTGCTCAATAGCGCCGACAATATTGCTGTCGCCTTGTCCAATCTCGAAGTCGGCGCACAGACGCCGCAGGGCGTGGCGATCGTGCGCCGGGTCCCCAAGGGGCATAAATTTGCCATCCGGCCGATCATGCCGGGCGAGGCCGTGTTCAAGTTCGGGCAGATCATCGGATTTGCCAAGGAAGCCATTCCGCCAGGCGACTGGGTGCATGAGCATAATTGCGGCATGGGCGGACCCGATGGGACGCTGCATTATGATTATGCGTTCACCGAAGGCGCCGTTGCGCCGGAGATGATCCCCCTTGATCAGCGCGCAACGTTTCAAGGTTATCGCCGCGCTAATGGCAAGGTGGGCACGCGCAATTATATCGGCATTTTGACCTCGGTGAACTGCTCGGCAACGGTCGCCAAGTTCGTTGCGGACGCTGTCAATCGCTCGGGAATTCTGGATGATTACCCCGAGATCGACGGCGTCGTGCCGTTTGTGCACGGCACGGGCTGCGGCATGGAATCGCGCGGCGAAGGTTTCGATATCCTCAAGCGCACGCAATGGGGCTACACGTCCAATCCCAATCTGGGCGCGGCGCTCTTGGTAGGCCTGGGCTGCGAGGTGTTCCAGATCGGCCGCATGAAGGAAATGTATGGCATTTCCGAAGGGGAAACCTTCCAGACCATGACCATCCAGGAGCGTGGCGGCACCAAGAAGATGGTCGAGTGGGGTGTTGAGAAGGTCAAGGAAATGCTGCCCGTGGCTGCAGCGGCGCGGCGCGAAACGTTCGACGCCTCGCACCTCACGCTGGCGCTGCAATGCGGCGGTTCGGACGGTTATTCCGGCATTACCGCCAACCCGGCGCTGGGCTATGCCGCCGATATCCTGGTGCGCAATGGCGGCACGGCTATCCTGTCGGAAACGCCCGAAATTTATGGCGCCGAACATTTGCTGACGCGCCGCGCCGTGTCGCAGGAAGTGGGCGAGAAGCTGATCTCGCGCATTCATTGGTGGGAGGATTACACCCGCCGCAACCATGGCGAGATGAACAATAACCCATCGCCTGGCAACAAGTTGGGCGGGCTGACGACGATTCTGGAAAAGTCGCTGGGCGCGGCGGCCAAGGGTGGCACGACGCCGCTTACCGCGGTTTACGAATATGCCGAGCCGGTGACCGAGAAAGGTTTTGTGTTCATGGACACGCCCGGCTTTGATCCGGTGTCGGCAACCGGGCAAGTGGCTGGAGGCGCGAACCTTCTAGCGTTCACCACCGGTCGTGGCTCGGCCTATGGCTGCAAGCCGGTGCCGTCGATGAAGCTGGCGACGAACTCCGATGTTTATGCCCGCATGACGGACGACATGGACATCAATTGCGGCGATATCGTCGAAGGTGTGTCGATCGAGGACAAGGGCCAGCAGATCTTTGACATGCTGATCGAGATCGCTTCGGGCAAGCATACCAAGTCGGAAGATCTGGGTTATGGGGATAACGAGTTCGTGCCGTGGCAGGTTGGGGCGACGATGTAAGTTGGCGCCTGATCGCTGTGGCGGTTGCAGCATCAGTCACGAACTCGATGTCACCCCGGGCTCGACCCGGGGCCCATCTTGAGATGGTTTTTCTAGAAAGCGGATTGTCCAGACGACCTTGCGGCCATGGAAGGATCTTGGGATGGATCCCGGCTCAAGGCCGGGATGACATCGAGTTCAAAGATGTATCGGTGCGTAACTCGTAGACCTGTCCAACCCGTACCGTGCTCTCACGCACATCACCCACATCACCCACCGGATAGGACGCGATCTCCCTCAGCCTATCGATCGGGAGGTCACGACGCTTGGGATCACCTACCAGCACTTGCAGACCTGCCAGGGCACACCGTTCCAAGAACGTCAGCATGAGCCTTGCAACATCGCTGTTGTAGAACACATCGCCAGCCGCAATCAGGTCGATGTCACTCGGCAGCGGTCCATCAAGATCGATGTCGATCATTGCCACGGACACAGCGTTTGCTTGGGCATTAAGCGCGATGGCCGCGCGTCCATACGGGTCGATCTCAGCCGCAAACGTAGTCGCACCCGCCTGCGCCGCAGCAATGGCAACGAGGCCCGAGCCAGCGCCAAGATCGAGCACGCGTTTGCCGCGAACCAGTTCGGGGGCCTCGCGGAAATGGTGGGCTAGGGCCAGCCCACCGGCCCATTGATAGGCCCAATAAGGCGCGCGCGATCGACCGCCGCTAGCCAGCCGCGATAGGCGGCTTCCGGAATGGGCTGAATAGAGCTTGATACTGGGCAAGCCCGGCACCGCTTCGACGCGTAGACTGTTCCGGATGAACGCCGCTTCATCCTTCAAGGGCGCTGCAGGCCCGTGGCGGTGACGTAGAGCGACATCAAATGCTGGCTGCAGGTGATGAACAGCCGGTTGCGGCGCGCGCCGCCGAAGCAGACGTTGGCGGTGGCATGGCCAGTGTTGATGCGGCCGAGCAGATTGCCACCAGGGTCATAGACGTTCACGCCGGGGCCGGCGCTGGTCCAGACATTGCCGTCGGTATCGAGGCGGAAGCCGTCCGAGGACCCGTTGTCGATAATTGTGAACACGCCGGGATTGGTCAGCTTGCTCTCGTTGACACTGAACTGCCGAATATGGGTTGGCACGTCCGGGTTGTGGCTGCGGCCGGTGTCGGAGACATAAAGGATCGACTCGTCCGGTGAGAAGGCGAGGCCATTGGGCTTGGCGAAATCATCGGCAACGACGGTCAGCGAGCTATCGGCTGGATCGAAGCGGAAGACATAGCAGCCGGGCTGCTCCTGTTCGGATTTGTAGCCCTCGTAGTCGGAAAGGATGCCGTAGGGCGGATCGGTAAACCAGATGGTGCCGTCGGACTTGACCACGACGTCGTTGGGGGAATTGAGGCGCTTGCCGTTGTAGCTGTCGACCAGCGTGGTGATTGTGCCATCGAGCTCGGTGCGCAGGACCGCGCGGGCACCATGCGAGCAGGAGACGAGGCGTCCTTCCCGGTCGCGCGTGTTGCCGTTGATGTAGTTGGACGGCGAGCGGAAGGTGAAAACGCCGACTTCGGGAATGTAGCGCAAGAGGCGATTGTTGGGGATGTCGCTCCAGACAAGGTATCCGCCGTCGCCGAACCAAACGGGGCCCTCCGCCCAGCGGCAATCCTCGTAGAGCACCTCCAGCACGGCTGCGCCGATGGTGAGTGACTTGAACTTGTTGTCGATGATCTCGAGCGCCGCGCCGCCTTGGGCCATGGGGTTTCCTCCGGTTTTTTGCATATGACGGGATGGTTGGCCTAGGGGCAAGGGGCTAGTGGTGATTGTTGCCTTTGCTCATAGGACTCCCACGTAGCCTCGCCACCCACAAGGTCATCCGCACCTCCGATGTCATCCCGGCGAAGGCCGGGATTCATCCCGAGATCGTGCCACAGCCGCAAGGTGGTTCGTACTTCGCCCCGGACCCCCACCCAACCTCCCCCTGATGAGGGGGAGGGGCCCATCGCATGTGTGGCACTATCTCTGTTTAGCCCCGATCCGTCCCTCCCCCTACCAGGGGGAGGCTAAGTGGGGGTTCTCTCAACGAACACAAATCTATCCATCTTCTCCCCCCCACCTTCCACTTGCGCTATCCTCCCGCCCATCACCCCGGATGAACGGGCGGCGCTGCAGCGACCGGTGGCCGGGGTGATGCCATCGCGGGAGCGTCGCTGCTCCTTCGGGTTCGAGTTGTGGCCGTAGGGGACGAGCGATCCCCTGCGCGGCTCCCCAACCACTCCAAAAATTGGCAGCCCCGAGGCGATTACCGTCTCACATACTACAAACCTAAGAGGCGATAGCCGTCTCGGGGTCCGCACGTTCTCATGATAACCGCACCCGAGGCGGCGCTTCCGCACGCCTGATTGACGACTAACATGTTAGTTGCTAGGGCAGGGCTAAATGGAGCACTCGCATGGCCGCGCTGAATAAGATTTTGACCGTCGACGAGATGAAAACGGCGGCGCGCCGCCGGGTGCCCAAGATGTTCTTCGAATATGCCGACACGGGCAGTTATACAGAGAGCACCTACTTCGCCAACGAGAGCGATTTTTCCAAGATCAAGCTCAAGCAAAAGGTGGCGGTAAACCTTGAGGGGCGCAGCCTTAAATCCACCATGCTGGGCAAGCCTATCACCATGCCGGTGGCGATTGCGCCGGCGGCGACGGGCGGGATGCAGATTGCCGATGGGGAAATCAAGGCGGCCAAGGCGGCCGAGAAATACGGCATCCCGTTTACGCTCTCGACCATGAGTGTCTGCTCGATCGAGGACATTGCCGAGAACACCACGGCGCCGTTCTGGTTTCAGCTCTATGTCATGCGCGACCGCGGCTTTATCGAGCGGCTGATCGACAGAGCCAAGGCGGCCAAATGTTCGGCGCTGGTGTTGACCATGGATCTGCAGATCCTGGGACAACGGCACAAGGACATTCATAACGGGCTGTCCACGCCACCCAAGTTTGACGCTTATTCGGTCTGGCAGATGATCCAGCGGCCGCTCTGGTGCATGCAGATGCTAGGCACCAAGCGGCACACGTTCCGCAATATCGTGGGCCATGTGCAGGGCGACCATGATTTGGCGTCGCTCTCGCAGTGGACGGCGTCGCAGTTCGATCCGACGCTCAATTGGGCTGATGTTCGTTGGGTCAAGGAGAGATTTGGCGGGCCGGTGATCGTCAAGGGCGTGCTTGATCCCGACGATGCGATTGCTGCCGTAGACAATGGCGCCGACGCTGTCGTTGTTTCCAATCATGGTGGCCGCCAGCTCGATGGTGCGCCCTCGACCATCCGGGTGCTGCCCGAGATCATCGACGCTATCGGGCACCGCACAGAAGTTTTCCTCGATAGCGGCATCCGCTCGGGGCAGGATGTCCTAAAGGCCCTAGCTTATGGCGCCAAGGGTACGTTCATTGGCCGTCCCATGCTTTACGGCTTGGGCGCTGGTGGCGAAGAGGGCGTCACCCGCGTGCTCGACATCATCCGCAGGGAGCTCGACACCACTATGGCGCTTTGTGGCGAGCGCGATATCCTCAATGTGGGGCTCCATAACATTTATTCGAATGATCTGCCGCCGCGCAACGCGCCGCTGAGCAATAGATAAAACAACCACGTCATGTGAATTTCCATGCTGCGGCAACAACATGCTGGACAGCAGGCCATGAGATTGCTTTTGTTGCGCCAAGCGATGCGGCCAGTGGCATGACATCGGCAGTCGTACGCAAAGGGCGTGCGACCACGGGAGGACTTTAATGAAGAGACGCGAATTTTTTAAATCGGCTTCTGCAGCGACCATTGGGGCCGCAGCCACCACTGCGCTGGCCATGCCGGCCATTGCCCAAGGCAATATCAACTGGCGCATGGTTACGACCTGGCCCAAGAATTTCCCGGGCCTGGGCGTGGGTGCGCAGAAGCTGGCCGATCGCATCACCAATGCTTCGGGCGGCCGCTTGAGCGTGCAGGTGTTTGCGGCCGGCGAAATGGTACCGGGGCTGCAGGCGCTTGACGCGGTGATCGACGGCTCGGCTGAAATGAGCCATGGCGCTGCCTATTACTGGCAGAACAAGAGCCAGGGCCTGAGCTTTTACACCGGCGTGCCGTTCGGCATGACCAATCGCGAACTCACCAGCTGGGTGCGCTATCTGGGCGGCCAGGAACTCTGGGACAAGATCTACGACCAGTTCGGCGTCAAGGGCTTTTTGTCGGGCGACACGGGCACGCAGGCCGGTGGCTGGTTCAAGAATGAATTGACCGGGCTTGCCGATGTGCAGGGATTGCGCTTCCGCACGCCGGGCCTGGGTGGCCAGGTGTGGGCCAAGCTTGGTGCATCGGTGACCAACCTTGCCGCAGGCGAAATCTTTGCCGCGCTGCAGTCGGGCACGCTCGATGCGGCCGAGTTCGTGGGTCCCTATAACGATCTCGCCCTTGGCTTCTACCAGGTCGCCAAGAACTACTACTTCCCCAGCTTCGTCGAGCCAGGCCTTGCCACCGAAATCGTGGTCAGCAAGTCCAAGCTTGCGGAGCTGCCGCCCGATCTGCAGGAACTGGTCGCGATCTGTGCGCAGGCATCCTATGACGATGTTGCGTCCGACATGTATGCCAACGATCCGCGTGCGCTGAACGCGCTGGTTACCGAGCATGCCGTCAATGTCCGGCAGTTCCCCGACGAGATCATTGAGGCAGGCGCCAAGGCGTCCATGGAACTGATCAGCGAGATCCGCCAGGGTGGCGATCCGCTGACCAAGGAAGTGGCAGAAAGCTTTGTCGCCGCATTGAATCTCTTGCGCCAGCGTACCGAAGGAACGGACATGCCGTTCCTGGCTGCCCGCGCGAAGTACATCAAGTACGAGTAGTCAACAACTTTCGATCTAACGGAAAGGCCCGGGTTTATCCCCGGGCCTTTTTCGTTCAGTTGTAGATAAGCCTAGGCAGCCAGGTGATCAAATCAGGGAAGAAAAACAGGATCACCAGCCCCGTCAATTGCAGTAGCACGAAGGGAATAACGCCCTTGTAGATCATGCCGGTCGTAACCTTGGGCGGCGCCACGCCACGCAGGTAGAACAAGGCAAATCCGAAGGGCGGCGTCAGGAAACTGGTCTGCAGGTTCACGCCAACCATGACGCCCAGCCAGATCGGATCGACCCCCAGCGCCAGCAGAACCGGCGCGGTGATCGGGATCACGATGAAGATGATCTCGAAGGTGTCAAGGATGAACCCGAGCAGGAACATGATGAACATGACGATGATCGTCGCGCCGATGGCGCCGCCGGGCATGGATGAGAGGAACTCATGCACCAGATTGTCGCCGCCCATCATGCGGAAGACGATGGAGAAGACCGCGGCACCAAACAGGATGATGAACACCATGGAGGTGATGGTAGCGGTGGAGATGACAGCCTGGCGCAGGATGGAAAAGCTCAGCTTCCAGCGCAGGGCCGCCAGGATCATCGCGCCGATGGAGCCCACCGAAGCGGCCTCGGTTGGCGTTGCGATACCGGCAAGGATCGAGCCCAGAACGGCAAGGATCAGCAGGAGCGGTGGCAGCAGGGCTACTACGACTTCACGGAACAGGCCGGCTTTCTCGGCCTCTGGCACAGGCGTCGCCGGGCAGGACTTGGGGTCGGTTATGGCCTTGAAGATCATCCAGAGGGCATAAAGACCCACTAGCAGGAGGCCGGGGATGATGGCTCCGGCGAACAAGGCGCCCACGGACACTGGTTCAGGTGCAAAATTGCCTTTTTCCATCTGCACCTGGGCGTTGATGCCAGAGAGGATGTCGGCCATGAAGATCAGCACGGTCGAAGGCGGAATGATCTGGCCCAACGTGCCCGAGGCGCAGATGACACCGGTGGCAAGCTTGGGATCGTATCCGGCCCGCAGCATGGCGGGCAGCGAGATCAGACCCATGGTGACAACCGTGGCGCCGACCACGCCGGTGGAGGCCGCAAGAAGGGCGCCCACGACGATCACCGAAAGCCCAAGCCCGCCGCGCAGATTGCCAAAGAGCTTGCCCATGGTCAGCAGCAATTGCTCGGCAATCCCGGAGCGCTCCAGCATCACGCCCATGAAGACGAACAACGGCACGGCGACCAGGACTTCGTTGGTCATCAGGCCCGTGTAGCGGCCGATCAGGGAGCCATAATTGGACGGGTCATAAACGCCCAGCCACCAGCCGACGAGGCCAAAGATGAGCGCTGTGCCCGCGAGCGAAAAGGCCACCGGAAAGCCCAGCATGAGCACACCGATCACGCCCACGAACATCAAGCCCGCAAGGATTTCTCCGATCAGAATAGGGTCCATTAATGGGCTTCCTTGGCGTCGTTGGCGCCATAGCGCAGATTGGTGGGCAGCAGATGCTCATTGTTGGTGAGCACGAGAATGGACCGGAGTGCCATCGCCAGTCCCTGCAGGGCAACCAGCACGGCAAAGACGAGGATAAAGCTCTTGAGGATATAAAGCCCCGGCATGCCGCCGACATTGCCGGACGCCTCGAAATAGCTCCAGGAGCGCCGTACGGCGGGCAGGCCGTAGTAGATGACGATGAACATGAAGGGCAAAAGGAACACCAGAACGCCGAAGAGATCGGCGATGGCTTTGCGCCGGATGGATGCGGGGCGATAGAAGATATCGACCCGCACATGATCATCGCGCAGCAAGGCAAACCCGGCAACGCCCGTGAACATGGCCCCGCTTACCCAGACGTACAGGTCCTGCAGCCACAAAGTGCTGGTGTTGAAAAAATAGCGCTGCACCACGACGGTGAAGCACAAAAGGACGCAGGCCAGCGCCAACCAGCACAAGACCTCCCCTATGACCCTGTTAAGGGCGCTTATTGCGCGAATGATGAAGGCCAAGACTTGCAAGCGGCGGTCCCCCGTGATGTTCAGCTCCGAAATTTCGGTTAGCTGCGTTTCGGGCGATTGAACAGGATAGAGTGAGCGCGTCAACGCACTTGTGTGCCGAACAAGCGCAAGTTTGCCCGTTATGGCGTGCAAGCAAGGCTTCTGGTGACAAGCTGATCAAAAATGCTATGTCGCTGACGGCTGGCTAGGGGAGACAAGTGCATGTTCGTAGTGGGTGGCGAGAGCCTGATCGATCTCAAGGCCGAAGTGGCACTGCCAGGCGGCGCGCTGATCGGACGGGATGGGGAAGGTCAGATCGTGCTGACGGCGCATCAGGGCGGCTCGCCTTACAATTGCGCCATCGCTCTTGCCAAGCTGGGTAATTCCACCGGATTTTTGTGCCCGATGTCGGCCGATGCATTTGGTGATTACCTGCTAGGGCCGCTGCAGGAGGCCGGTGTCACGGCGCTGCTGCCCGAGCGGGTCAAGGACTACACGACGCTTGCCGTCGTCAATTTCGACGCTAACCACAATGCGCGCTACGGCTTTTATCGTGCCGCCGATGGCGCGATCGATGCGGCCAGGGCCATTGCGGCCCTGCCTGATGAGCTAAAGCTTTACCAGATCGGCGGTTTTTGCCCGATCAATCCGGAGGAAGCGGCGATCTGGCTGCAGATCGTGGAAGCGGCGATCGCCAAAGGCGCGACGGTCTCGATTGATCCCAATGTCCGGCCGAGTTTGGTTGATGACTTTGCCAGCTATAAGAGGCGGCTTTCGCAGTTCTTGGATCTTGCCCATGTTGTCAAGGTCTCCGAAGAGGATCTGGAGGCACTCGACAACAGCAAGAGCATCGACGAGCACGCAGCCGACCTGCTGGCGCGGCCCAATTGCGAGCTGGTGGTTGTGACGCTGGGCGATAAAGGTTCGCGCGCCTTCACCAATGCGGGCAAGGCCGAAGCAAGCATTTACGCGCCGCCGCAGTTCGGCGATACGGTCGGTGCCGGGGACAGCCTGATGGCGGGTGTCTTGTCCTGGCTCAGCGAGCGTGGGCTCCTTAAGCCCGGCAAGCTTTCAACCCTTGGGCACGGCGCGCTTTCTGAGATGCTCCGGTTCGGCGCCGTGGTGGCTGGGATCAATTGCGGCCGCAAGGGTTGCAAGCCACCGACGCGGGCTGAGGTGGATGCCGTGCTGGCCATCTAAGCGGCAAGCTTCAAAAAATTGAAAGTGAGCATGTAACCTGGCGTGGTCCTGATGCGAATGTTGTTCGTATCTGGATCATCGATAGTCGTCGGGAGTGAGTGGTGCTTGATTTGATCCTGGCCTATGCGGCAGGACTTCTGACCCTACTTAACCCGTGCGTCCTGCCGCTCTTGCCGCTGATTGCTGCAGGGTCCATCACTCGCCATCCATTGGGGCCGCTGGCCATGGCAGCTGGCCTGGCAGTCAGTTTCACCCTGGCCGGCATTTTCATTTTTCAACTCACCCGGATCATCGGACTGGCGCAGGAAGATGTAACGATGCTGGCTGGCTGGATCATGGTCGGGTTCGGTCTGGTGCAGTTGGTGCCGCAAGCACAGGCAGGGTTCTCCCGAATGGCGGGGGCTGCTGCAAGCGGTGGAACGCTGTTGATGGGACGGGTGGAAGGACGGGGCCTGGGCGGCGAAGTCTTGGCTGGCGCGCTCTTGGGACTGGCTTGGTCGCCCTGCATAGGGCCAACGCTGGGCGGGGCAATCGGTCTGGCTGCGCAGGGCGAAAACCTGCTGTTTGCTTTCGCAATCATGGCCATGTTTTCGCTTGGCGCCGCAACGATCATGCTGGGTCTGGCCTATGGTACGCGATCGTTGATCGCGAGCCGCCGCCAAGCGCTCAACTGGCTCATGCCGCACGCCAAGACCGTGTTGGGCGTGGGTCTGATCGTAGTTGGGCTAGGCATCATATTCCATCTGGACCGTTTGTTGGAGGCGTGGGCGCTGAGTACGCTTCCTGGATGGTTCACCGACCTGTCCGTTAGTATCTAGACAAAGGAGACCGCCATGCTTTCCATCCATCGTCGCACAGTTCTCGCCTTATTGACCGGGGTTGCCGCGATGGCCTTGACCGGCAAGGCAGGGGCGCTCGAGACCGTCACCTATACCGAGCAAGCCCTGGCCGATGCGCAACAAAGCGGCCAACCCTATCTGCTCGATTTCTTCGCCACCTGGTGTTCTACCTGTGCAGCGCAGGAGCGTGTGCTTGATAATCTTGCGGCCGCCGATGGCCGCTATGCCGACATCACCATCATCCGCGTTGATTGGGATGAGCATAGCCGGGGTGAACTGGTTACCAGCATGGCCATTCCGCGCCGTTCGACGCTGGTGCTGATGCGGGGTACTGAGGAAGTCGGCCGATTGGTGGCCGAAACGCGGTCCGAGCAAATTGCCGCCTTGCTCGATCTCGCAGCCTCGTGAGATCAGCTTGATTGCCGTATGTCACCGGCTCTGCTTTGATCGGCGGGTGTCGGGGGTGAATCATGCGGCGTGGATTTGTGGTGCTGGGGATATTGGCGATCGTTGCGATCGGCGCGGCGGTTTATTTCCTTAAGCCAGTTAATGGACCCGCGCGCGATCTGACCCTGGTGGGCGATGTCGCGCGTGGTGATTATCTGATCCGGCTGGGTGGCTGTGTTTCGTGCCATACCGACGCGGAAGGTGGCCGGGCGTTTCTTTCCGGCGGTGTCGGGCTCGAGACGCAGTTCGGCATTTTCGTTGCGCCGAACATAACTTCGGATCCCAATGCCGGGATCGGCAATTGGACGCTGGCCCAGTTTGCCGATGCCATGAGCAACGGCATGGGGCCGGAGGGACATCTTTATCCGGTGTTTCCATACGAGCACTATACGCTGATGAGCGATCAGGAGATCGCCGATCTATATGCCGCGCTCATGGCCACCGAACCGGTCAACACGCCGGCGGCGGAGAGCCAGATACCATTTCCCTTCAACATCCGCCTTGCAATGGCTGGCTGGAAGAATTTGTTTTTCTCACCCGCCCGTTTCGAGCCGGAGGAAGGCCGCACGGATGCCTATAACCGCGGCAAGTACCTCGCCTATGGACCGGCGCATTGCGTTGCGTGTCATTCGCCACGCAATTCCCTAGGTGCGCTGGACTGGGACAAGGTGCTGACCGGATCGCCGGGTGGCACTGGCGGCAGGGCACCGGCGATCACCCGCGAAGCGTTGATCGAGGACGGCTACGACGCCGAGACATTGGCGCAAACCCTGATGGATGGTTTCACGCCGAGCTTTGACGTGTTGGGCGGGCCTATGGGCGAGGTTATTGCGGATAATACATCGCAATGGACGGCTGAAGACCGGGCGGCGATCGCAGAGTATTTGCTCGCCGAATAGCTGTTAGCGGAGACGCTCGAAAAAGCGTTGCCGATGCCAGGCAAGCGCCTGCTCATCAGGCCAAGCATCTTGATTTCTGCTTACCACTAGTTTGCCGCTCAAGTTGATCGTGGAGAGCACATCTGTGCCTATGGCTCGGCAATCCATTATGATCTCCAAATCAGGGCCAATGGTCCAGGCGAACTGGTTGAAGAGGTGAGCAGGCTCATCGTGTAGAAAGATGAAGTTGCGCGCATGCGCCCGGCCGCCGCTTTCCAGCGGAACAATCGGCATGGCCAATCCCTCTTCTGCTTCGACGGGCACGCCGGAGAAGCCACAAATACTGTTGTTTTGGCGACGCACCTGTCTTGCAATTTCGGCATAAATATCCAGGGCAAGAAAAGGACTACGCGCCTCTTCGAGGTGATTTCTAAGCACACCGGAATCCGTTTGGAAAAAATTGAAATCCGCATCTTCCAAAAAGAAGAATTGAGCGGCTTCGCGGACATATGGCAACGAAAATTCTGACGCCAATAGACGTAGGTTATTGAGCGTGGCGGTGGGTGGAATTTCTGCTGGAGAGAACTTGGCCAGTTGCGCGGTTGCAGCAATTGTCAGAGGCTGGCCTTCAGCCAAGGCAATCGCAACTAGCACCTCTTGCCCTACAAAGGAGGCAAGGCGGACTGCATCTTCAGCGCTGCAGGCAAATCGAACCGGGTTCTCGCCGAAATTGGCTGGCAGCACACCTATGTTGACGACCAGCTTTGCCACGACATCACAGAATTACGTACGCTATAACACGTATATCCTGTACATCGCTGATTCATAGTCCCTGAACATCGATCAGCTTGGCTGGACGAGAAATCAGCTCTGCTGCTGCCAAACAGGCTTGCGAGAAGTGGGCCAAGCTCCTAACCCTTGCGAAAGTTCATTGACGAGGCCGATTATGCCGCAAGACGCCGCTGCCATTCGCTCCATCCTTTCGCTTGCTCCTGTCGTGCCGGTCATCATCCTTGATGACGTAACCCAAGCGCGTCCTCTAGCTGAGGCGCTGGTGGCTGGCGGGTTGCCGATCCTTGAGGTGACGCTGCGCACGCTCAATGCCCTCAGGGTCATGGAGGAAATGGCCAAAGTCAAAGGGGCCATCGTCGGCTCGGGGACAGTACGGACGGCGTTGCACATGCAGCAATCGGTGGATGCTGGTTGCCAGTTCATGGTGTCGCCCGGCATCTCGCCGCGCATTCTCGATGCCGCCGATGATATTGGCATCCCGCTGTTGCCGGGTATTGCGACCCCTAGCGAGGCGATGACGGCGGCGGAGCGCGGGTACTCGTTTCTCAAGTTCTTTCCGGCGGAAGCCAATGGCGGGGCGCCGGTGCTCAAGGCTTTTGCCTCGCCCATTCCCGACATTACCTTCTGCCCCACAGGCGGGATCGATGCCGCTAAAGCAAAGATCTATCTGGGCCTGCCCAATGTGATTTGCGTAGGTGGGAGCTGGATCATGCCGGCCGATGCTATCGCGGCCAATGATTGGGGGCGCATCGAAGCGCTGGCGCGGGAAGCTTCGGCGCTGCGCGTCTGAGCCATGGGGCAGGTGCCCGAGGATGGGCTGACTCATCTGCGGATTACGTTGGGTGAAAACGCCTATATCGGCCCGGGCCGGGCCGACCTGCTCGAGTTGATTGGGCAGACGGGGTCGATTTCTGCGGCGGGCAAGGCAATGGGGATGAGCTACAAGCGGGCTTGGAGCCTGGTCCAAGCGCTTAACGAGGGGTTTGGCCGCCTATTGGTTGAGTCCAGCCGGGGTGGCGCGTCTCAGGGTGGAGCCCAGTTGACCCAGGATGGCCATTTGGTATTGGCGCATTACCGGCGCATGCAGGACAAGGCGCGTCTGGCCATCGCCGAAGATGTTGCCGCGTTGCGGCAGAGGTTCGATATGGCTGGACGGAAATAACGCTTGCACTGCCTTAGAGACCGGGCGAAAACCGATATGAATGAACAGCCATATCGGAGAGTTTGATGCGCCTCGTCTTTGCTGCAGTTGTCGCCGGATTGCTGATGCCGTCAATTGCCCATGCTGAAACGGTCAGCGTCGCTGTTGCCGCCAACTTCACCAAGGTGGCTGAACAATTAGCGCCGCTCTTCAAGACCGAAACTGGCCACGATGTCAGCTATAGCTTTGGGGCAACGGGGCAGCTTTACACGCAGATCAGCCAGGGGGCGCCGTTCCAGGTGTTTCTCGCCGCCGACGACCAGCGCCCGGCCAAAGCCGTGGAGGAAGATTTGGGGGTCAAGGGAAGCGTTTTCACTTATGCCGTTGGCGCGCTGGCCTTGTATGGCGGGACCACGGATGTGAGCGATGGGGAGGCTGTGCTGGCGGCCGGGGCGTTCGACAAGATTGCCATTGCTGATCCTGCAACGGCGCCGTATGGGGCGGCGGCGATGGAGACGCTGGATAAATTGGGTCTGACCAGCCAGATCGAGCCGAAGCTCGTCACCGGCGAGAACATTACGCAGACCCTGCAGTTCATCGAGAGCGGCAATGCGGAGCTTGGCTTTGTGGCGGCAAGCCAGGTTGTGGGGAAGTCGGGTATCTGGATCGTGCCGGAGAGCTATCATGCGCCCATCCGGCAGGACGCGGTGTTGCTGACGACGGGTCAAGATAGTGAGGCGGCGAAGGCTTTTGTTGACTTCCTGCAAGGCGAGACAGCCCGGGAAGTTATTGAGTCGGCGGGCTACAAGGTCGATTAACGGAGCACGCTGGTGGACTTCGCAGCGCTGTGGCCGCCGGTCAGCCTTACCCTTTTGCTCGCGAGCATCAACACCATCCTTCTGCTTCTTATCGGAACGCCGTTGGCGTGGTGGTTGGCGCGCAGCAGGAGCCGCTATCGTGAGGCGATCGGGGCGCTGGTCACCATGCCACTGGTGCTGCCACCCACGGTTCTGGGCTTTTACCTGCTGATTGCGCTTGGGCCTTATGGTCCGGGCGGGTGGATCGCGAGCCTTTGGGGCGGTCGCACTTTGGCCTTCTCGTTCACCGGCTTGGTGATCGGCTCGATTTTCTACTCGCTGCCCTTCATGGTGCAGCCGCTGCGCAACAGCTTTTCGGCGATCAGCGTGGAGGCACTGGAAGCCGCTTCAAGCCTCGGTGCCTCCAATTGGCAGCGGTTCTGGCGAGTGGCGCTTCCATCAGCGCGATCGGGCTATATCACCGGCGCCTTGATGACCTTTGCCCATACGGTGGGCGAGTTCGGCGTCGTGTTGATGATCGGGGGCAATATTCCTGGGCAGACCAAGGTCATCGCCATTGCGCTCTATGATTTTGTCGAGCGGCTGCAATGGGGCGAGGCCCATATCGTGGCACTTGGGCTCGTTGTTTTCGCCTTCGTCGTTATCGTTGTGACGCTGACAATCGACCGGCGCGTCGATGTTCCCATGCCTTAGCTTTGGGCGCCCACACGCTTGAGCATGGTCTTGGTAATGCTTTGGGTCAAAGAGAAATAGTCCTTCCAAGGGTCGGGCTGCTTGGCGCGCTCGGCGGCGGCGGCAAGGGTGAACTGGTTGGCAGCCTCAATACTGTCCAGTTCGTCCCACGTCACAGGCACGGCCGCGGGTGCCCCTTCACGCGAGCGGCTGGACCATGGTGAAACAGCCGTTGAGCCGCGTTCATTGCGCAAGTAGTCGATGAACAATTTGCCGCGCCGCTTCGCCTTGCTCATGTTGGCCGTAAAGCGGTCGGGAAATTGAGCCGCCAAATCTTGTGCAAAGCTTTTGCAGAAGGCTTTGACGTCTGGCCATTCCAGGCTTGGTTTCAACGGTGCGATTACGTGAATGCCCTTGCCGCCACTGACTAGTGCATAGCTTTGCAGCCCCAAATCCTCGAGCGCCGCTCGAATGTCGGCAGCGGCGCTTCGGACATGCTCGAAGCCCAGGCCTTCATCCGGATCGATGTCGAAAATGATGCGCTCAGGGCGCTCGACGTTCTTGGTGCGCGCACCCCAGAGGTGCCACTCAAGCACATTCATCTGCGTGCCTGCGATCAGCCCGGCTAGGCTGTCGACATAAAAGTAGTCTTCCTCTGTACCGTCCTTTTCGGTGATCATCAGAGACTTCAAATCGTCGGGAAATCCGCCTGTGTCATGCTTTTGAAAGAAGCAGTATTTTGCGCGGCCTTGTGGGCAGCGCAGAAGGCTCAAAGGGCGATTCTCGATGTATGGGAGCATGCGCTCGGCGACGGCGGCATAGTAGGCGACCAGATCGGCCTTGGTGACACCTTGACCCGGGTAGATCACCCGGTCGGGACTGGTCAGCTTTACGCCTGCGGCTTCGGCGGCATTGACGCCGACCTGGGTCTGGAGCGCCGGAGCTTGGGCCGATGGAACAACGGGTTGCTCCGCCTTGACTTCGCGGGCCGGCTTGTCTTCCCGCAGAGCCAGAAAGGACGGGTGGCGCAGGACGCCGTCGGGCGTAAACTCGGTGAAGCCAATCTCGGCGACGAGTTCGGGTGCCACCCATTTGGCGGTGCGGGCAATAGGGCGGGGGACCTGGGCAAAGGGGCTGCTCTTTCGCGTAAGACCATCGAGGCGCGACCGCAGTTCTTCGGCGCTCTGGGCATTGAACCCGGTGCCCACGCGTCCGCGATAGACGAGCTCGTTGTTTTCCCAGGTGCCAAGGAGCAAGGAAGCGAAATGCTTGCGCTTGGTTGAGGGCGACCAACCGGCAATGACGAACTCCTGCCGCTTGGCGCATTTAACCTTTAGCCAGTCGCGGGTACGTTCGGAACGGTAGGGTGCCTGGCCATTTTTGGCGATGACGCCCTCGTGCCCTTCGCGGCAGATGGTGTCAAAGACCTTTTGCCCGTTGCCGGTGACGTGGGCCGAGAATTGTACCAGCGAGGATTGGTTGACCTTACCCAGCAGCTTTTCGAGCTTTGTCTTGCGCTCGATCAGTGGCAGCTTGCTTAAGTCCTCCCCGTCCTGCTCGATGAGGTCAAACGCGAAGTAGGTGAGCGGACCGCCATTGGAGAGATGGTCCTTAAGAGTGGAAAAATCCGTGCGGCCCTTATCGTCAAAGGCGCAGAGTTCGCCGTCGATCAGAGCCGTGCCTTTGGTGATGCGGCTCAATGGGGGAACGACGGCGGTGAACTGCTTTGTCCAGTCCTTGCCGCTCCGAGTGAAGAGGGTGACATCGCTTCCGGCAATTGCAGCCAGACACCGGTAGCCGTCATACTTCATTTCAAAGACCCATCCAGTGCCCTCCGGCACATCTGTTACCAACGTTGCCAATTGGGGGCTGCGGAACTTGGGCAAGGCCTTGCCGCTTTTCTGCGTCCTTTTAGGCAGGGGGTTATCCACGGATTTAGCCGCATCGGAGTGCCAAACGGCATCGTCTTTGGTGCTCGTCTTTTTCTTGGACTTGACCCCGTTGGCGATTGCCGGCAGGTCACGGCCTGTGGCGACCGAGGTGGTGAACTTGTCTGTGATGATTTCACCATCGGTCGCAAAATCATCCTTGTGCTTGATCAGGAGCCAGTTCTCGCGTGCGGGGCCGGACTTGCGCTGCGTATCGCGGCCCTTCATGTGCACGAGCACCCACTCACCCTTCATGCGCTGGCCATTGATGCGCATCTTGAGATCGCCGCTTGCGAGGCCCTCATGCGGATCCCCTATCGGCTCCCAGGTGCCTTCATCCCAAAGCATGACAGTGCCGCCGCCATATTCGTTCTCGGGAATGGTCCCTTCGAAGCTGCCATACTCGACCGGGTGATCTTCGACGCGTACGGCCAGCCGCTTGTCGGCGGGGTTGTCCGATGGCCCCTTGGTGACGGCCCAGCTCTTGAGCACGCCGTCGAGCTCAATGCGGAAGTCATAGTGGAGCCGTGTGGCATCGTGTTTTTGGACGACGAAGCTATTGCCCTTTTGGGGTGCTGAAGCGTCTGCGCCAGAAGGCTCCTGCGTTTTGGTGAAATCGCGCTTGGCCTTGTATTCCTTGAGCAGGGTGTCGGCTTTGCTGGCCATGGCCTAGCTCGCTTTCTTCCGCGGTGCTGGCTTGGCTTCGGGTTTAGCCGCCGTCTTGCGAGCAGCCGGCTTTTTTGCCGGGGCCTTCTCGCCGCCTTCAAGGCTCGATTTAAGAGCCGCCATCAAGTCTACAACATTGGAGCCGCTGCTCCTTGCGGCGGGTTCGTCGCGCGTACTGACCTTCTTGCCCTTGCTTTTGAGTTTGCGGGCAATGAGTTCACGCAAGGCGACCTGGTAATGGTCCTTGAACACCTTAGCGTCGAACTTGTCGGTTTTCTTGTTGATCAGAGCGGTCGCGACATCAAGCAGATCGGGGTCGGCTTTGCGTTGGGGAATATCAGAGAAATAGGGGTCCGATTTGCGCAGCTCATCCTCGTAGTGCAGGGTCTCGAGCAGCAGTCCCTTGCCGGCTGGCTTAACCGCCACCAGGTATTCCTTGCCGCGCAGTGCCAGTTGCCCCAGGCCGAGCTTGTTGCTTTTGCGCAAGGCGTCGCGGATGACTACGAAGGCATCGTCGGCCAGATCGTCGGCGGGGACCATGTAATAGGGTTTGTCGTAATAGAGCGGGTCGATCTCGTTGGTGCCAACGAACTGCGTCAGCTCGAGGGTCTTGCGCGTCTCGAGCTTGACCGCATCGATTTCCTCATCGGTGAGCAGGACATAATCGCCCTTCTCATATTCAAAGCCCTTCATGATCTCGTCGGCGTCAACCGGACCAATGCCATCCACGACCTTCTGGTAGTGCACGGGCTTGCCGGATGGTTCATGGATTTGGCGGAAGCTTGGCTTGGCATTGCTTTTAGTCGCCGTATAGAGCTCAACCGCGATGGAGACGAGCGAAAGGCGCAGTTGGCCTTTCCGGATGGGACGGGACGCTGGCATGGCATACTCGGAGCAAAGAACAATCCTGACGTTTTAACGAGTCTTTAAGTGGCTTCGTTCCGACTCGCGAAGTCGTTGCGCTGACCTCTGCCCCTCCATAAGGTCGCGCCACAAATATCGCGGGAGAATCAAGGATGGAACTGTTGGACGGCTTCGCTCTCGATGGGCTCAGCATTACACTGATAGCACTGGGAATTCTTGCGGTGCTCGTGTTGTTCGCGGGCGCCAAGCAGGTGCCGCAGGGTTACAATTACACCATCGAGCGCTTCGGCAAATATACTCGTACGCTGTCGCCCGGGCTCAACCTCATCATCCCGTTCATCGACAGCATCGGCAAAAAGATCAACATGATGGAGCAGGTGCTCGACGTTCCGCACCAGGAAGTCATCACCCGCGATAACGCGTCGATCACCGCCAATGGCGTGACCTTCTACCAGATATTGGATGCGGCGGCGGCGGCGTACGAAATCTCCGGCCTCGAAAACGCCATTCTCAACCTCACCATGACCAATATCCGAACGGTAATGGGCGCGATGGATTTGGACGAGTTGCTCAGCCACCGCGACGAAATCAACGAGCGCTTGTTGCGAGTGGTGGATACGGCGGTTTCACCCTGGGGCATCAAGATCACCCGCATCGAGATCAAGGACATCGATCCGCCCAAGGATCTGGTGGAGTCCATGGGCCGGCAAATGAAAGCGGAGCGCGAGAAACGCGCGGCTATCCTTGAAGCTGAAGGGCGCCGTCAATCGGCAATCCTGCAGGCCGAGGGAGCCAAGCAGGCCCAGGTGCTGGAAGCCGAGGGGCGCCGGGAAGCTGCGTTCCGGGACGCTGAAGCCCGCGAGCGTTCTGCTGAAGCCGAAGCCAAGGCCACGCAGATGGTGAGCGACGCCATCGCATCAGGCAACGTGCAGGCGATCAACTATTTCGTGGCCAATAATTACATCAAGGCGCTTGAAAGCATTGCCACCTCGCCAAACCAAAAAGTTTTGATGCTGCCGGTCGAGGCTGCCAGTGTTATCGGCGCGATTGGCGGCATTGCCGAGATAGCCAAGGAAACCTTTGGCGGAGCTGGCCCCGCGCCAGTCCGTTCGAGCCGCCCACCGCCCTCGGGCCAATAATGTGAGCCGTGTATGCAAATTGTGAGTTTCGTTGCCGCCAACGCACCCTGGTCCTGGGTTATCGCCGGGCTCATCTTCCTCGCGTTGGAACTGATCCTGCCTGGTGGTATCCTGGTCTGGCTCGGTGTAGCCGGGATTGTCACCGGCTTGATGCTCTTGTTCCAGCCGTTGGACTGGCCGTGGCAGTGGCTGATTTTCGGCGTGCTGTCGCTCGGCTCAATCCTGGTTTGGCTACGCTATAGCCGCAGCAAGCCTGAGAAGACCGACCGGCCTTACCTGAACCGGCGCGCAGACCAGCTCGTGGGGCAGGAAGCAGTGCTTGAGCAGGCCATTGCACAGGGTTTTGGCCGGATAATTCTGGGCGATACCGTTTGGCGTGTTTCGGGACCCGATCTGCCCAAGGGGCAGCGGGTGCGGATCGTCGGCGCTTCCGGCGCTGTGCTGGCGGTTGAACCGGAGCAATGAAGATCAACGCTTCCTTAACCATAAACTGAAAAGCTCCAGCCAAGTTCAGCATTATGCTGGCAGCCGGCGCAGCCTTTGCCCCGGCTTGATCTGGTTGGCGGAGCAGCTCTTGCCTTTGGCCTTGTGGCATTCGGTATGGCGGGTGGGGGCCGTATGCGCCCTGAGCCTTGCCACGCCTGTGCTGGCGGCATCTGACCATTCCAACGGTGATGGCTCAAACGCCGACAATGAGCGGCTTCAGCCAGGAATCTACCCAGCCGCCCCGGTGCTCACCGATAGCGCTTCGCTGCGCGAACCATTTGATCCGTTCTTTGACATCGATTGGTCCACGGCCCTGCGCGGGACTTATACCAAGGCGACGGACGGCGAGAGGTTCGATGTTCGCCTGGTGCCGACGATCAGCTTCGATCACCAAGGCAGCCGTTCGGCCATCAATATCACCAACAGCGCCGAGATCGTGCGGCCGCAGGACGAGAAGATCGATGTCAGCGCGCTGCGGCTGAGCCTTTCGAGCGGGTATCAGCTCGACAGTGTCACGGCCTTGGCAGCGAACGGCAGTTTCTCATTTAGCCAGGATATCGCTGGCACGCCTGGCCTCGACGACAATATCGCTATTGCGCCCGAGACGATCACCGGCAGTCTCGATCTTGGCCTCACCCGCCAGTTTGGCAAGTTCAATGTCGGCGTGACCGGAGCCGTGCAGCGCAGCGTCTATGGCGATACGATCCGGACGAACGGAACGATCACGGACAATAGCGACCAGGACGTATGGTCGCTGGACTCCGGCCTGCGGGTGGGCTTCCAAGCTACGCCGATTTTTGAGATTTTCGGACAGGCGGGGCTTGGCCGGGAAGTGTTCGACCAGCCCTCGTCAGTGTTGCTGGTCAAGACTGACGCGACCGACGCCATAATCGAGGGCGGTGTTACCGGTCGTTGGAACGGGATCCTTGAAGCAACTGCTTCAACCGGGCTCAATTTGCGCCGGTTCGATGAGGCAAGCCTTGGCGAGTTCACGACCCAGCTCTATGACGCGCGCGTTAAGTTTACGCCCGATCCGACATGGCACTTCGAAGCCGGCTTTAGCACGATCGTCGCGCCGCCCGGCCCCAATAGTTCAGGCACGAGCCGGGTCGAGTATGTGGCCGATTTTGGGGTCGGCTACACCGTCAATTCCTGGCTTGCCTTGCGGGCGCAAGCGAGTTGGAACCGCGCGCAGTTTACCGGCAGTAGCGAAACCGAGCGCGGCTATGGCTGGGGCTTGGGCGCTGACTACAAGGTCAACGCCCACACGGCCGTCACCGCCGACTACGACTATGCGAACTCCACCAGTTCAGCCGATGGCGTCGAGGACGCCCATCGCGTCAGCATGGGCGTGACGCTTTCCCGCTAAAGATGATCGCCCAGATCGAGCTTGCGGAGTTCCTTGACGAATCCGTCGCGAATGTCGTCGCGATCGAGTGCATAGACCACGTTGGCGGTCAAGAAGCCGATCTTTGAACCGCAGTCAAAGCTCTGCCCTTGGTATTTGACGCCGGTGAAGTGCTGATTGTGCATCAGGGTCTGCATGGCGTCAGTCAGCTGAATTTCACCGCCAGCGCCGCGCGGCTGGTCGGCCAGAAGGCTGAAGATTTCCGGCTGCAAGATGTAGCGGCCCGAGATGATGAGATTGGAAGGAGCGTCTTCGCGCTTTGGCTTTTCGACCATGCCCGTCAAGCTGAAACCAGTGTCAGGGCCGTCACCGCGGGCGATCACGCCATAGGATGACACTTCGCTTTCGGGCACCTCTTCCACGGCAATCACATTGCCGCCGGTTTCCTCATAGGCATCCATCATCTGGCGCAAGACGCCCGGCTCGCCCTTGAACAACATGTCAGGCAGCAGCAGCGCAAAGGGATTATCACCCACGATGTCCCGGGCGCACCAGACGGCATGGCCGAGCCCCAATGGTTCCTGCTGGCGGGTGAAGCTGGTGCGGCCAGCGGAGGGCAGGTCCTTCCGTAACTCGCTTAGGGCAGATGTCTTGCCGCGCACTTCAAGCGTGGTTTCAAGCTCGAACTGCCGGTCGAAATGATCTTCGATGACACCCTTGTTGCGGCCGGTGACAAAGACAAAATGCTCGATGCCGGCTTCGCGTGCTTCATCCACGGCGTATTGGATCAGCGGGCGGTCCACGACTGTTAGCATTTCCTTGGGTAATGCCTTGGTTGCGGGCAAGAAACGTGTTCCAAGTCCAGCCACAGGGAAGACGGCTGTTCTGACGCGTTTGAGCAAGGCGAGCACTCCATTTTCTATCGGCGCGTAAACCTATATCAATCTGTGTTGAATAACATCACGCCAAAATAGTGTTTATACATTAGGGGTTAACGTATGGCGGTACTAGTTACCGGAGGCGCTGGCTATATCGGCAGCCACATGGTTCTCAATCTGGCCGATGCCGGCGAAAGCGTCGTTGTCCTCGACAATCTCACCACGGGATTCGATTGGGCGATCGATGGACGGGCAAGCTTCGAGACCGGCAATGCTGGTGATATCGAGCTTGTCCGCAGGCTGATCGACAAGCACCAGATTACCGAGATCGTGCACTTTGCCGGCTCCATCGTGGTACCGGAATCGGTGTCCAATCCGCTCAAATACTATGGCAACAACACCGCTACCTCGCGCAATCTGATCGAGGCGGCCGCGCTTGGCGGCGTGAAGAGCTTCATCTTTTCCTCGACGGCTGCTGTTTATGGGATGACGGGGCTCGATCCTGTGGTGGAGACAACGCCGCTCAACCCCATGTCGCCCTATGGCCGCTCCAAGCTGATGACCGAGATGATGTTGGCCGATGTTGCAGCGGCGCATCCCATCACCTATGGCGTGCTGCGCTATTTCAACGTGGCGGGGGCCGATCCGGGCAAGCGCAGCGGGCAGTCCACGCCGTTTGCCACGCATTTGATCAAGGTTGCCTGCCAGACGGCGCTCGGCCAGCGCGAAAAGATGGACATTTTCGGGGCCGACTACGAAACGCCTGATGGTACATGCGTGCGCGACTATATCCACGTGACCGATTTGATCGCCGCCCATGCGCTCTTGCTCAAGCACTTGCGGGCGGGTGGCGAGAGTACGACGATCAACTGTGCTTACGGGCAGGGCTATTCGGTGCGGCAGGTGGTGGAAACGGTGCGCCAAGTGTCCGGCATCCCATTGCGGGCCGACGAAGGTCCACGCCGTCCCGGTGACCCAGCCTCTGTCACGGCGACGGGCCAAAAGGCGCGCGAACTGCTCGGTTGGGTGCCACAGCATGACGACCTTACTGAAATCGTCGAATCCGCCTATGCTTGGGAGCGGCATTTGGTAACCCGCAATCGCTGAACAAAGGAGCAGGGCCATGCGCCTTCCGGCATTTTTCCTGCTCTTGATGATCTTGCCGGCTGTGGCGCAGCCGGTAGAAGACTTTGACAGCTTTATTGCCAATTTTCGCAGCAAGGCCGTGGCGGCAGGTGTTAGCGGCCAAGTTTATGATGCGGCAATGGTTGGCCTTGCGCCGGACCCGCGCGTTCCGAACCTGGTTTCGTCGCAGCCCGAGTTCACCACGACCATGTGGGACTATATCGAGGGGCGTGTCACCAGCGGGCGGATCGAGCGAGGCAAGGCGGCTATCGGGCGCAATAGTGAGCTCTTTGCATCGGTCGGACAGGCTTATGGGGTTGACCCCTATGTGTTGGGCGCGATCTGGGGCATGGAGACCGATTACGGTGCGGTGCTCAGCAATACTGAGCTGATCCGGCCAATCGTTCGTTCGCTCGCCACGCTCGTTCATCAGCGCCGTACCAGGCTGGTGGAAGATGAAGGCGATCTGATTGCGGCCCTAAAGTTGGTGCAGCAGGGATCTTTGAGTGCCGACGGCCTTGTCGGCTCCTGGGCTGGAGCAATCGGTCACCTGCAGGTCAATCCGTCTAATGTGGTGGCGCACGGAACGGACGGGGATGGTGACGGGCGGGTCGATCTGCACAATTCGCTGCCCGATGCGCTTGCAACCAGTGCTCGGTTCTTGCGTGCGCTAGGGTATCAGCCGGGGATGGACTGGGGCATGGAAGTCGAGGTGCCGCAGGGTTTTGACTATCTGCTCGCGACGCGGACGCAGATGCGGCCGACATCCTTCTTCGCCGAGCGTGGCGTAACGCGTGTGGCGGGGCGCCAGTTTGCAGATCCCAATTTGCCGGTGTTTCTTTATGTGCCGGCTGGCAAGGACGGCCCCAAGTTTTTGATGACGCAGAATTACCTGGTGCTGAAAGGCTACAATTTTTCAGACAGCTACGCCATGAGCGTGGCCCATATGACCGATCGGCTGAAGGGCGGCGGCGGGTTTGTCGATGATTGGCCGCGCAATATCGCATTCCCTAATCTAGCGCAGCGCAAATCCATCCAGGAGGCACTGATCCGTCTTGGCCTTTATCAAGGCGCCGTGGACGGTCGGCTGGGGCCGATTACCCAGGAGGCGTATTCACGTTTCCAAGCGGCAAGGGGCGAGGTGGCCGATGGCTTCATCACGCACGCTTCCTATGAGGCTTTGGCCGCTGCCCGATGAACTTGCGGCGAGCAATTGGCGTTTAGCGATCAGGTTTGCTAAAAGGCTCGCCGAAAGTGAATTGAGGCTCGCGTGAAGCTCTGGTTTGTTGCAGTTCTGGCCGCTATGCTCGTCTTTATCGACGTAGCGCCGGCGTTTGCCCAGCCGGAAGAGCGCTTTCATCTTGCGCAGCAGCAAAAGCGCCGGACCTTGTTCGACATGCTTTTTGGCGAAGAAGAAGCTGCGCCGCAACCGCCACCGGCGCAGCAGCAGCAAAGACGGCAACCGCGGCGGACCGAGCAGGAACAACCCCAACGGCAAGCCGAGCCGGCGCCAGCGCCGCCACCTGCCAAGCCGCAAGTCGAGAAGGCTGAAAATGCCACGCGCCTCGCCGTTTTTGGCGACTCGCTGGCGACCGACCTCAGCAAGGCGCTGGACCGGTTCTATGCCGAAGATCCGAACCTTGTTGTGCTCGATCAAGGGGTTAACTCGTCGGGCTTTGTGCGGTCGGACTTCTTCGACTGGGAAAGCGAGATCGACAAGAAGATTGCGGAGAACAGTTTTGATCTCGCCGTGGTGATCATTGGTATCAACGACCGGCAGGAACTGAGCGTCGATGGCACGACTTACGAGCCGCTGACCGATCAGTGGAACGCGGCCTATCAGGCTCGCATTTCAGAGTTCCTGGGCAAGTTGCGGGCGGCGCGCAAGCCGGTGATCTGGATCGGATTGCCGCCCATGGCCAAGAGCCAATATTCGGCGGCGATCAGCCAGATCAGCAATATCCAGCGGTTGGCAAGTTTTTCAGGCGGTGCTGAGTTCCTTGATATCTATGAGCGTTTCTTGGGTGAGGACGGCAAATATTCGTCCTACGGACCAGATCTGAACGGGCAGAATGCGCAGATGCGCAAGGATGACGGGATTCATTTCACATCGGCAGGTGCGGACAAGTTGGCATTCTATCTCAGCCAGTCAATACAAACAATTTATCGCGGCGGGGCAGGGGTTTCGTTGGCTGTGGCGGATCCCTTACTTGGCACCGACGCCGCGGCCATGCTGCGCCCGCCTTATCAGGGCCTGGGACAAATCCGGCTGCTGGAAGTTGCCGGCGCAGTCATTCCGCTCAGCAGAGCACCGCAACGCGCAGGTGATCTGCTGAGCGCCAGCAATGCGCAGCCGCCACCAGCACCTTTTGCGCTGGACCAGCTTGTAACGGCGCCGATGGGCCGTGCGGATGCGTTCGGCGTTGGGATCGATCCCGCGGCAGCCGAGCCTGAACCCGCAGCGCCCTAGCCTTCGTCCGTGAACCGCACAGCACCGATATGGGGCAAGTTGCGGTTACGTTGGGCATAGTCGATACCATAACCCACTACGAACTTATCGGGGATATCAAAGCCAACCCATTTAGCCTGCACGTCTATTTCGCGCCGAGAAGGCTTGTTGAGGAGGGCGCAGACTTCGATACGGCGGGGATGGCGGGTTTCAAGGATTTCCAGCACGTGCTTGAGGGTGTGGCCGGTGTCGATGATGTCTTCGACAACGAGGACGTCGCGACCGGCGATCTCGCCGCGTAAGTCCTTAAGAATACGGACTTCCCGGCTCGACTCGGTGGAATTTCCGTAGGAGGAAGCCTCGATAAAGTCGACCTCCACGGGCAAGTGAATCTCACGGACGAGATCGGCGATGAAAATGAACGAGCCGCGCAAAAGTCCAACGACGACAAGCTTTTGCGTGTCCGCATAGTGGGTGGATATCTCCTTGGCCAAGGCCTCGACGCGGGCGGCAATGGATTTGGCGGAGATTAGTTCGTCGACGGTGTAGGGCCTGGAGGTCATCAAGAATCCTGTCGCATCACCTTCGATGCGCTGTAGCAGATCGGCTATAAAGGTTAGCAGACTGCTAGCGTTGACAGTAGCATGGCGGTGATGGGTAGAACCCCCACCTGACCTCCCCCTGGAAGGGGAGGAATAGATCGGAGTTCGCTCAGCTAGCGCGGCAAGTCTGTCTTGCCCATCAGGTCAAAGTCGATGGAGCGGGCGGCCTGGCGGCCTTCGCGGATGGCCCAAACGACGAGGGACTGGCCGCGGCGCATGTCGCCGGCGGCGTAGACCTTGGGAACAGTCGTCTTGTAGCTCAGCGTATCGGCAAAGAGATTGCCGCGCTTATCGAGCTGGGCGCCCAGTTCGGTCAGCATGCCGTCCTGGACCGGTCCGGCAAAGCCGATGGCAAGGAGGACGAGGTCGGCCTTGATGATGAACTCGGTGCCGGGGATGGGTTGGCGCTTGCGATCGACGCGGGCGCATTCGACGCCCGTGACATGACCCTTGGCATCGCCCAAGATCTTCATGGTACCGGCGGCAAACTCGCGGATGGCGCCTTCGGCCTGAGAGGACGAGGTGCGCATCTTGACAGCCCAGTTGGGCCAGTTGGTCAGCTTGTTTTCAAGCTCGGGCGGCATGGGGCGGACGTCGAGTTGGGTGACGGCAATGGCGCCCTGGCGGAAGCTGGTGCCAACACAGTCGGACGCCGTATCACCGCCGCCGACAACGACAACATGCTTGCCGGCTGCGGTCAGCTGCACCTCGTTGGAGATGTCCTCGCCGCCAAGACGACGGTTCTGCTGCACCAGGAATGGCATGGCGTATTGCACGCCGTGGAAGTGCGTGCCTTCCGATTCAACCGCCCGAGGCTTTTCGGCGCCGCCGCTGAGCAGCACGGCATCATACTGCGCCTGTAGTTCGGAGAGCGGACGGGTTACGCCAATGTTCTCGCCATAATGGAAGGTGACGCCTTCGGCCTGCATCTGGTCGATGCGGAAGTCGATATGATCCTTTTCCATCTTGAAATCGGGGATGCCATAGCGCATCAAGCCGCCTGCCTTGGGCTCGCGCTCATAGACATGAACATCGTGGCCGGCGCGGGCAAGCTGCTGGGCTGCGGCCATGCCGGCGGGGCCCGAACCGACGATGGCTACACGTTTGCCGGTCTTGTTCGGGTTGATCTGGGGCTGGGCCCAGCCGCTGCGGATTGCGCGATCGCCGATGGCCTGCTCGATGGTCTTGATGGCCACCGGCACGTCTTCCAAATTCAGGGTGCAGGCTTCCTCGCACGGGGCGGGGCAGATGCGGCCGGTAAATTCTGGGAAGTTGTTGGTCGAGTGGAGATTGCGGGCAGCTTCTTCCCAATCACCGTTATAGACGAGATCGTTCCAGTCCGGGATCTGGTTGTGCACCGGGCAGCCCGTGTCGCCATGGCAGAACGGAATGCCGCAATCCATGCAGCGCGCCGCCTGGTCGACAATGCGCCCTTCGGACATCGGGATGGTGAACTCGCCGAAATGCCGGATGCGGTCAGAGGCCGGTTCGTACCGGGGCTCTTCGCGGTCAATCTCGAGAAAGCCTGTTACTTTTCCCATAGTCGGGCCCCTAATTCGCTGCCATGAAGGCAGGTAGTCCAAGTTCTTGTTCGCAGGCGGCGATCCAGCGCAGGAGTGCCGGACGGCTGGATAGGTCGAAGCCGGCCTGCGGTGCCTGCCTTGTATAGGCCAGCAAGGCGATGTCGGCGATGGTCATGCTGTCGCCGACCAGAAAAGGTGTTTCGCCCAGTGCCTGTTCAAGCCGGTCTAGCGCCTTGTTGGCGCGGGCGACCAGGCTTGGGTCGAGGTCCTCGGGCTTTTGACCGTCATAGACGACGCGGGCGCGGGCCACCGCCACAGTGGGCTCGTGGCTATATTGTTCCCAAAACAGCCACTCGTCCATTTTGGCTGCATCGTAGCGGTCGGTGGGAATAAAGCGCGTGCCATGCGCCAGATAGCGCAGGATAGCGTTCGACTGGGCCAAGGGACGGCCGTCGTCCAACACCACGACGGGCATCTGGCCTGCCGGGTTGAGCTTGAGGAACTCAGGCGTCGCGGTGCCGCCCGAGCGGGCGGGCACGTCGTGCCAAGTGTAGGGCGTGCCGGTGGCGTCGGCGATGTACTTGACCTTGAGGCAGTTGCCCGACCCAAGGTCGCCATAGACCTGCAGCATCATTCCGCCGCCATTACGGTAGCGCCACCAGCGCGCTTCTTTTGCATTTCCTGGATGGCGCGGCGGTATTCGACCGGCATCACTTTCACGAACTTCGGCCTCATCTCGACCCAATGGTCGAGAATGTATTTGGCGCGGTTGGAGCCCGTATAGTGGAGATGGTTGGAGATGAGCTGGTGGAGGCGCTCGTCGTCGTGCTTGGTCATGTCGCCGGAGATGTCGACGCGGCCATGCCATTCCAGATCACCACCGTGGTGATGATGCTTTTGCATCAGGGCTTCTTCCTCAGCGACGGGCTCGAGATCGACCATGGCGAGGTTGCAGCGCTCGCGGAAGGTTTCGTCCTCGTCGAGCACATAGGCGACGCCGCCGGACATCCCAGCCGCGAAGTTGCGGCCGGTTGAACCGATGACGACGACGACGCCGCCGGTCATGTATTCGCAGCCATGGTCGCCCGTGCCTTCGACCACGGCGATGGCCCCGGAGTTGCGGACGGCGAAGCGTTCCCCGGCCACGCCGTGGAAATAGCACTCACCGGCAATGGCGCCGTAGAGCACGGTATTGCCGACGATGATCGACTTTTCGGGTGCGAAGTTGACCTTGGGGGAAGGCCGCACGACGATGCGGCCACCGGAGAGGCCCTTGCCGACATAGTCATTGGCATCGCCGACCAGATCGATCGAGATACCGCGGCCAAGGAAAGCACCAAAGCTTTGCCCCGCCGTGCCGGTCAGCTTGATCGAAATGGTGTCTTCGAGCAGGCCTTCATGACCGTACTTCTTAGCGACGGCGCCTGACAGCATGGCGCCAGCGGAGCGGTCGCGGCTGCGGATAGGCAGGTCGATCTGCACAGCCGTGCCGTTGTCGAGCGCTGGCTGGGCCAGTTCGATCAGCTTGCGATCGAGCACGGCTTGGAGGTGATGGTCCTGCGTTTCGGAGCGGTAGAGCGTGTCGCCGCCGAGCGGTTCGGGCTTGTAGAAGAGTTTGGTGAAGTCAACGCCTTCGCTCTTCCAATAGTCGGCGAGCTTCTTCTGATCGAGCAGGTCCGAACGGCCGATCAGGTCCTGGACTGTCCGGGCACCCATGGCGGCCATCAAGCCACGCAGTTCTTCGGCGATAAAGAAGAAGTAGTTGATGACGTGCTCGGGCGTGCCCTTGAAGCGCTTGCGCAAGACGGGGTCTTGCGTGGCGACGCCGACAGGGCAGGTGTTGAGATGGCACTTGCGCATCATGATGCAGCCGGCCGCGATCAGGGGCGCGGTCGAGAACCCGAACTCGTCGGCACCGAGCAGGGCACCGATAAGGACGTCGCGACCGGTCTTGAGACCACCATCGACCTGCAGGACGACGCGCGAGCGCAGGCGGTTGAGCACCAGGGTTTGGTGGGTCTCGGCCAGGCCGATTTCCCATGGACCGCCGGCATGCTTGAGCGAGGTCAGGGGCGAGGCGCCCGTGCCGCCATCATAGCCGGAAACGGTGATGTGGTCGGCGCGTGCCTTGGCCACGCCAGCCGCAACCGTGCCGACGCCGACTTCGGAAACCAGCTTGACCGAAATGTCGGCTTGCTCGTTGACGTTCTTGAGATCATAAATGAGCTGGGCGAGATCTTCGATGGAATAGATGTCGTGGTGTGGTGGCGGGGAGATGAGGCCCACGCCGGGGGTGGAGTGGCGCGTCTTGGCAACGATCCAATCGACCTTGTGGCCCGGCAATTGCCCGCCCTCGCCGGGCTTGGCACCCTGCGCGACCTTGATCTGGAGCTGGTCGGCATTGACCAGATATTCGGTGGTGACGCCGAAGCGGCCCGAGGCGATCTGCTTGATGGCGCTTCGCATCGGGTTGCGTGAGCCATCGGGCAGGGGCTTGTAGCGGTCGGGTTCCTCGCCGCCTTCGCCGGTGTTCGACTTGCCGCCAATGCGGTTCATCGCCTGGGCGAGGGTGGTGTGGGCTTCGCGCGAAATGGAGCCGAAGGACATGGCGCCGGTGACGAAGCGCTTGACGATGTCGACGGCGGGCTCGACTTCATCGAGCGGCACGGCCTCGCCAAGCGGCTTGATATCGAAAAGGTTGCGGATTGCGAGGTAGCCGTTTTCGCCGGAGTTCACGCGCTGGGCAAAGCTGTTGTAGCGATCCTGCGCGGTTTCGGGGCTATCGTCCTTGGTGCGCACGGCGTGCTGAAGATCGGCAACGACGTCCGGGCTCCAGGCATGCTTTTCGCCGCGGATGCGGTACATGTATTCACCGCCCACATCGAGCGCCTTGCGGAGGACAATGTCATCGCCAAACGCATCGCGGTGGCGGCGCACGGTTTCCTCGGCCACTTCGGCAAGGCCAACGCCTTCGATGCTGGTGGCCGTGCCGAAGAAGAAACGCTTAACGAAGTCGGTCTTGAGGCCAACAGCGTCGAAAATCTGGGCGCCGCAATAGGACTGGTAGGTCGAGATGCCCATCTTGCTCATCACCTTGAGCAGGCCCTTACCAACCGACTTTATATAGCGATAGACCACTTCATGGGCGTCGACTTCGGCCGGGAACTCGCCTTCGGCATGGAGCGCGGAGAGCGTTTCGAAGGCGAGATAGGGATTGATGGCTTCGGCGCCGTAGCCGGCTAGCATGGCGAAATGATGCATTTCGCGAGCTTCGCCGGTTTCCACGACCAGGCCGGAGGAGGTGCGCAGGCCCTTCCGGATCAGGTGGTGATGCACGGCCGCAGTGGCCAGCAGCGCCGGGATGGCGATGCGGTCGGACGCGAGTTTGCGATCGGAGAGGATGATGATGTTGTATTCGCCGGCGATGGCGGCTTCGGCGTGTTCACAGATGGCTGAGATGGCCGATTCCATGCCCACCGCGCCCATGTCGGCGGGGTAGGTGATGTCGATGGTGAGGGTCTTGAACTGATTGTCGGCCATGTCACCGATGGCGCGGATCTTTTCGAGATCCTCGTTGGTGAGAATGGGCTGGCGGACTTCGAGGCGCTTCTGGTGGGACACGCCTTCAAGATCGAAGATGTTGGGGCGCGGGCCGATGAAGGATACCAAGCTCATCACCGATTCCTCGCGGATCGGATCGATAGGCGGATTGGTGACCTGGGCGAAGTTCTGCTTGAAATAGGTATAAAGCAGCTTGCTCTTGGTGGAGAGCGCCGAGAGGGGCGTGTCCGTTCCCATCGAGCCGACGGCCTCCTGGCCAGTGGTCGCCATGGGCGCCATCAGGAGCTTGATGTCTTCCTGGCTGTAGCCAAAGGCCTGCATGCGATCGAGCAGGGACTCGGACGTGACCGGCGCCTTGGGCTCGGTTTCGGGCAGGTCTTCGAGCACGATCTGCGAACGGGCGAGCCACTCGCTATAGGGGTTCCTGGTGGCAAGGGTGCGCTTGATCTCATCGTCCGAGATGATGCGGCCTTCCTCAAGGTCGATCAGCAGCATGCGGCCGGGCTGCAGGCGCCAGCGCTCGACGATGTCCTCGTCGGGGATGTCGAGGACGCCGGATTCCGACGCGAGGACCACATGGCCTTCGCGGGTGACCAGATAACGGGCGGGGCGCAGACCGTTGCGGTCGAGGGTTGCCACGACATAGCGGCCATCGGAGAGCGACATGGCGGCGGGACCATCCCATGGCTCCATGAGCGCGGCGTGGTATTGATAAAACGCGCGACGCGTATCGTCCATCAGCGGATTGCCAGCCCAGGCTTCGGGGATCAGCATCATGGCCGCATGGGGCAGCGAATAGCCGCCGCGCACGAGGAATTCGAGTGCGTTGTCAAAGCAGGCCGTGTCGGACTGACCTTCATAGGAGATGGGCCAGATTTTGGTGATGTCGTCGCCGAACAGGGGCGAGCTGACGGAGGCCTGGCGGGCGGCCATCCAGTTGACGTTGCCACGGATGGTGTTGATTTCACCATTGTGGGTGGTCATGCGGTAGGGGTGCGCGAGCTTCCAGGAGGGGAAAGTGTTGGTGGAAAAGCGCTGGTGGACGAGAGCGATGGCCGACTCGAAGCTTTCGTCCGACAGGTCGGGGTAGAAGGCTTTAAGCTGGGCGGCGAGGAACATGCCCTTGTAGACGAGCGTACGCGCCGACATGGACACGACATAAAAGCCGTTGTCGGTATTGGCCTCGGGAACGGCGGCATAGACCGTGTTGGAGATGACCTTGCGCACGATGAGGAGCTTGCGCTCGAATTCGTCGAGGCTGAGGCCAGCCGGACGGGCGATCACCATTTGCTCGATGATGGGCTGGGTGGCGATGACGCCTTCGCTGAGGGGCGAATTGTCAGTGGGGACCACGCGTTCGCCCAGGAGCTGCAGGCCTTCGCGAGCCAGGCAGCCGCGCACAGCTTCGGCGCAGCGGTCGCGCAAAGCGATGTCGTTGGGGTAAAAAATCATCGCCGCGGCGTAGGCGTGCTTTTCCGGCAGTGGGAAGGGCATGACCTTGGCTAGGAAAGCATGCGGGGTCTGCACGAGGATGCCGGCGCCGTCGCCCATCAGCGGGTCCGCGCCGACGGCGCCACGGTGTTCAAGGTTCTCGAGGATTTCGAGACCCTTCACCACCACTTCGTGGCTGGGCTTGTTCTTGATGTTGGCGATCATGCCAATGCCGCAGGCATCGTGCTCGTTGGCGGGATCGTAAAGACCCTGCGCCTGGGGGCGACCCGACACGCGGCGGCCGTTCTCGATCAGGGTTTTGCGAGTACTGGCTTTGCTGGTCGCCGGAGAAATCTGTCCGTTCCGCTCGTGTGCCATGATGTGTTCCTCGCTCTTGATCGTGCCTGTTGCCAGGCGGCTTCGCTATGTCGTGTGCATCCTGTTGGAGCCGGTTGCGGCGGGCGGGATGCAGTCTTGTCCTTACGTCAGGCATGTTGCTCAAGCCGTCGTACTACACAGTACGGCTCGGAAGAGCAAACACGTCCATGCTTGGGAGTGGCGCTGCATCCAAATGGCCACTCAAACTTCGAGCTATATACGCTCCGCCTATCCGTTTCCGATCATCGCAGATCGGTCCAGCCGGACCAGCGTGCGTGCTTGCCGCGGAGAGCGGGGCGACGCGTCAGATAGGACAGCCGTGCTGCCCTAACGATGTCACATTTGCATAATTCCAAACTGTGAGCAAGCCCTATTGCGGATGTCCTATAGGAGATTTCCAGCGCCGGTATAGGAAAGCGTAGGAAAGCCTCAGCTGCGCTGCCAGTGGGTGAGCGTTACGGAGGATTGAGGGTCTAGGATTTCCCAGGTTTTTGGCGCCAAGCCGTGCTGCGCAAGGACCAGGCGCGGGTGCCCTGTTGTGAAGCAGGGAAGGCCATCAGGGAGAAGGAGTGTCTGGCTTTCGGCGAGGTCGAAGGCGGTGAAGAGATGGGTGAAGAGGTCGAAGACGCCGGCAATGGCTGCAATGCCGTTTGCGAGGCCGAGCGATTTAGCAGCTTCGGCAAAGCCTGTTCCGGCTGGGTTCCATAGCGCGGCGCGGCGGTCATTGGGATCGTCGGCAAGAGCTGCGACACTGCGGGTGGCGACGAGGCGGCGGCGGCCAGGGTTGGGGAAGCGTTCGTGACCCTGGCGGCCCAGCACGACAATGTCGGAGCGGTCGAGCTGCGCCTGAAAACGCTGCCAATCGGCATCGTTGCGCAGTTCGGGAGGCATGCGGCCATCGGCGGAAGCGATCTTGCCGTCGACCGAGACGATGGCGTGGCCGATGATCTGCACGGCTGATTCTCCTGCGGCAGGGGCTGACGCCTTTCCTGCCACAGGATGGGCGGAGAGGCTATTCGAGGTGGGACTTGATGAACCAGAGTTCCTTGTCGAGTTCACGCGAAAAGGCCGTCAGGATATCGGCAGCGTCGGCGTCGCCGGCTTCCTCGGTGTTGTCGATGTCCTGGCGGACTTGATTGGCGAGCAGAGCGTAGCGTTCAGCCAGCGCCGAGAGGTAATCGGGAACCTTGCGGATATCGGTGGGATAAGGCGGTAGCTTGCTCGATTGGGCCACGACCTGCGTGGTGCCAAGAGCGATTCCGTCGAGCTGGGCCACTCGTTCGGCAATGGTGTCGACATGGGTGTCCACGGCAGCGCGGAACAGATCGAGCATTTCATGAACGGCGATGAATTCACGACCTTTCAGGTTCCAATGGGCCTGCTTTATGAACAGCGACATGTCGATGGCGTCTGCAAGACGGGCATTGAGGATGTCGATAACGGCGGACTTGGCATTGTTGCCGGCAAGGGCAATGGACGGGGTGCTCATGGGAAATCCTTTGACGCGGGGGTTGCTTGTTCAACAGCTACGCGCTGGGCGAGTTCCCTGATCATTGTTTAAGCAAGGATTAGGGGAGGGTTATAGAGCCGGGGCATCTCAGGAGGGATCCCGGCCTGCGCCGGGATGACATCGAGTTTAGTGTGGGGTATGAGGGCCAACAAAAAGGCGCAGCCCTGGTGGACTGCGCCCTCTATCGTCACTGACGGGCCGGATTAGTTGACCGACTGGTCCTCGATCGTCGGCTGGGCAGCGCCGTTGATCTGGATGGTGCGCGGCTTCTTGCTTTCGGGCAGTTCGCGCTTCAGTTCCAGATGCAGCAGCCCGTTCTCAAGGGTTGCGCCCTGAACCTCGACATAGTCGGCCAGTTGGAAACGCAGCTCGAAAGCGCGTTCGGCAATGCCGCGATGGAGGAATTCACGGGTCTTGTCACCTTGGGTTTCGGGCTTTGCACCCTTGACGACCAGGCTGTTTTCCTTGGTTTCGATGGCGATATCGCCATTGCCAAAGCCCGCTACAGCAATCGAGATGCGGTAGGCGTCATCGCCGGTGCGCTCGATGTTGTAGGGAGGGTAGGTTTTGGCTTCCTGTCCGACCAAGGTGTCGAGACGGTTGAACAGGCGATCGAAACCGACGGTGGAACGATAGAAGGGGGAAAAGTCGATGGTCTGCATAGTCACATTCTCCGTAAAGCAACGTGGATGTCCCGGTGGTCTCGCATGGTGCTCCCAATATTAGGCGAGCATCGAAGGGCGAGGTCGGGGTTCCCGGATAACCGGCGAACGCCACAGATATGGGAGCAGGGTTCGGAGCTTCAAGAGTTTTAGCGCATGGCATTTTTGAAAAACTTTTGCTCCTGGTCGGCCCAAGATGAACCGAATATGAACGAGCTAGTCCGTTCGAGTTCATGCTGAGGAGTTCATAAGGGGGCATGTGCTGAGGGACACCTCGGTACGCCTCAAGCGGTCCATCACCCGCCCCCCGCATGGACCGTGAAAAAAGAGCCAGTACATCGCAAGATGTGCTGGCTTTTTTCTGTATCGATTTTCGCGGGCCGCGCGTCTGCAAATGGCAATCTCTTGCGCTTCCGGTGCTCACGTACTCAAGTACGCTGCGCTCCGGTGCTCGGAGTTCACCATTTTCGACTCCGCGGGCAGCGAATCTCGATACAGAAAACCGTGCCTGCCAAAGAAGGTGCTTGCATGAACGCCGTTGTCGATCCCCATGGGCCGAGCCTGGTCAATATAGCATCCAATCCGGTGCCGGAGGGCGGGCGGGTGGCTTTCTTCAAGACCAGCGACGGGGTGCAATTGCGCTATGCGCACTGGCCTAAGTCTGAGGGTAAGCACCGGGGCACGGTGTGCCTGGTGCATGGGCGCACCGAATTCATCGAGAAATATTTCGAGACCATTGCCGACTTCCGCAAGCGCGGCTTTGCCGTGGCGACCTTTGACTGGCGCGGACAGGGCGGGTCCGACCGGCTCATCGGCAGCAAGCTTGGTTATGTCGACCGCTTCGAGGATTACTGGACGGACCTCAAGAGCTTTCATGGCGAAATCCTTTTGCCCGATTGCCCGCCGCCATTCTACCTAGTGGGGCATTCGATGGGCGGGCTGGCCTCGCTTTTTGCTGCTATCAACGACCGGTTGATGTTTGACCGGGTCTTCCTGTCTGCCCCCATGCTCTCATTGGAGGGCCAGCCGCTCAGCATGGGCGGCATGGCACGGCTCTGCGAAGCGCTGAGTTTTTTGGGGTTGGGGCGGGTGCCCGTTGCGCGGCCCGCTGACCGAGCGGCGACGCAGGCAACTTTTCCGGGCAATCCGCTGACCAGCGATCTTATCCGCTACATGCGCACGGTGGACGTGCTCAAGGCCCGCCCGGCGCTGGAAACCGGTGCACCTACCATCCGATGGGTGGCGGCAGCGATGGGCGCCATGGCGGAGGCCGGCCGCGACGATTTCCCCAGCCACATTCGCATTCCCCTTCTTATGCTTGCCGGTGCGCGCGACGAGGTCGTATCGACGCCCGCCATCGAACAACTGGGGTTGACGATGCGTACGGGCCGACACGTGGTAATTGCTGGTGCCCGGCATGAACTGTTCATGGAGAATGATATGATCCGCGGACAAGTGTTCGCGGCGTTCGATGCTTTCATTACTGAGCAATCCAGCTAACACTATTGTAAGCTAACGGCTAAACGCTTTGTAAAGTGCACCAGATGTATTGATCGTGCAGCCAAACCGGCTATGCGCGAGAACCAAGGTGTCTTTCAAGTCTCTGCTTCGCAGGTTTATTGTCAATTGCGACGGAAACGTCGCGATGATCAGTGCTTTTGCATTGATACCCATGCTGGTGCTCGCCGGCGGGGCGACCGATATTGCCCGGCATGAGGCCTATCGGGCGCAATTGCAGGACAGTGTTGATCGTGCGGTGCTGGCGGCGGCGTCGCTGACGCAGAAGCGGAACGTTGAGAATACGGTCGAGGATTATTTACAAACACTGCCATTCGCCAAAGATGTCACGCTCAAATTCGATCATGTCACCAGCACTAATGAGCGAAAGGTGACTGTTGTAGCCACCTATTCGATGAACACCTCGTTCCTTCCACTCATTGGCATCAACAGCCTAGGTGTCAATGTATCCGCAACGGCCCTAGAGCGTCGCAAAAATATAGAGATTTCCCTTGTTCTCGACATTTCTGGTTCCATGCGAGAAGGCAAGCCGCCCCGATTGGATCGCCTTCGTCCGGCTGCACAAGGGTTTATCGATCGGGTGGTCACGACTGATACCGCGCCTTACACCTCAGTCAGCATTGTACCTTATGCTGGGTCGGTAAACCCCGGCGCGATTGTCTTTGATTTCCTAGGCACGCCTCGGCAGCACCTTTATTCGTCGTGTATCGAGTTCGCCAGCAATGATTATGGCGTCGGAATGATACCGTTTGCGCAACGTGCTCAATTGGCTCACTTCACTTTCAATCATAAATCATCCCCTTACTCTGGCAAGAATGCCGCCGGCCAGAACTATACCGGGTTAGAATGGTCGTGGTGCCCCCATGAAGAAACAGCGATTACCTATTTGAGCAACGACGCGGCGGCACTCAAGGCCAAGATTGCCAGCATCAAGATGCATGACGGCACTGGGACGGCCATTGCCATGAACTGGGGGATGATGCTGCTCGAACCTGCGGCTAAGCCACTGGTGAACGTAGGAGTGTCCAACGGCTATATTCCAGGCCAGTTCGCAAATCGGCCCGCAGCGTTTAACGATACGGATACGCTAAAATTTATCGTGCTAATGACTGACGGCGAGATCAGCCCTCAATATCGCCCCAAGCAGTATCAATATCCGCGCCCCTGCAACGACGCTACAGCGGGGCCGCAAAGCGACAGATGTAGTACAACCACGCAGTTTGCAGAAGACGCGGTGCTGAAGATGTATGCGGTGTGCGACCGCGCCAAGTCAAATGGTGTCGTTGTTTTCACCATCGGCTTTGAAGTCAACGGAAATGCGCAAAAACAGATGGAAAGCTGCGCATCCAGTCCAAGTCACTTCTACAACGTTGCTGGACTTGACATCAACTCCGCCTTTCAGTCAATCGCGTCGGCTATCGATAAGATTCGGCTGGTCCAATGAATCGGCTGCATCTGTTTGCAAAGTGTATTCGCGACCAAACTGGCGCGGCTGCTATTGAATTTGCCCTCGTCGCTCCAATGCTGCTGGCGCTAGTCTTCTCTACGCTCGAAGCGGGCTGGACAATGGTGCAAACCATTATGCTGGATCGAGCTCTAGACATCACAGTACGAGAACTGCGAATCGGCCAGATCGTTAATCCGACGCAATCGAATGTCCGAGCGCGCATTTGCAGCAACGCAGTAGTTTTATTCGATTGCGATAAGACTCTGGCGCTTGAGTTCATTCCTATCACTAGCGAGGCCAGCTACCCGACGGATGCAGATCGCTGCGTTGATCGCAACAGCAAAGTAGCGCCTGTCCTTCGGTTTGATGCTGGTGGCCGTTCTCAGACTGTGTTTGTCCGCGCATGCTTCGTTGTGGAGCCTTTCACGCCGGGATTAGGGCTGGGAATGGCCCTACCTAAGGATAGTACGGGAGCTTTCCGGATTATCGCCAAGTCAGCTTTTGCTAACGAGCCATGATGAAGCAGGGTACGGTAAAGCGTTTCGAGACAAATGAAGCAGGCGCATCAGCGATTGAATTCGCGCTTTTGGTTCCAGTCCTGATCGCTGTTCTACTTGGTACAGTTACCTTGTTTGATATGTTCCGCAATTCACAGAATATCGAGAAAGCAACGTTCACAGTCGGCGATATCTTATCGCGACAGACCACAGTCAGCGATGCCTCAATGAATGCTCTGTTATCGCTGCTCAAACATACTGTGCCTACTGCCGCTGACGGAGCAATGCGGGTGAGCAGCATCGTACGGGGAAAAGGCAATAAGCTTGAAGTACAATGGTCTAAAGTTGTGGGGAGCACTACTGTGTTGGATTCAGCGAGCATTCCCGAAAACATTTTGCCCGATATCGACAAAGGAGACTCGGTAATTCTTACCGAGACTTTCGTTCCGCATTCCGCAGTTTTTTCAGGGTTCGGGCTTGATGTTCTCACGTTCAAGTCCCGCTCAGTACACAGGCCTCGTTTCGTCAGCTCGATCAGCTTTCAGAACTAAGCGCTGTTGACCAAGTTCAACGCCGCTTCCAGCAGTTGGGGCGTGGCAGCGGCAATGACGTTGCCGCCGCCCGTGGGCTCGCTGCCGTCCCAGCAAGCGATGGCGCCGCCGGCTTCGCGGATGATGGGGACGAGGGCGGCAATGTCATAGGTTTGGAGTGACGGTTCAATCACGAGATCGGCGTGGCCAGCGGCGAGGAGGGCGTAGCCATAGCAATCCATGCCGAAGCGCTGTAGGCGCGTGGCGGATTCGATGGCGGTCCATTGGGCGAGCAGTTCGGGCGTGCGGAACAGCTTTGGGGTGGTGGTGAAGACCTTGGCGGCGGCAAGGTCAGTCTGGCCGCTGGTGCGCAGGGGCTGGGTCTTGCCGTTGCGATGGTAGGTGGCGCGGCCGGGGACAGCGAGGAAGGTCTCGCCGATAAAGGGCTGGCTCATGAGGCCGGCTATGGCGACGCCGTTTTCGGCAAAGCCGATCAGCGTGCCCCAGACGGGGGCACCGGAAATGAAGGCGCGGGTGCCATCGACCGGGTCGATGATCCAGGTGAAGGGGCCCTCGCCAGTGGTGCCCCATTCCTCGCCGATGATGGCGTGGTCGGGGAAGGCACCGGTGATGATCTCGCGGATGGCAGTTTCGGCGCCACGGTCGGCCTCGGTGACAGGGTCGAAGCCCGATTGGAGCTTGTTGTCGATGCCGAGGTCTGTGCGGAAGAGGGGGAGCGTGCGGGCGGCAGCGGCGTCGGCTGCGGCAAGGAGCGTGGCTTCGACTTTAGCGAGATCGAGGGGCATGGGAAGGTCCGGGGCAGTGGCGCTGGAGGGTGGTAGCATGGGCAGGGGTGGCAGGGAATGCAGCCAGCACTGGATAAGGCTTATAGTGCAACCCTAATGGTGTCATTCCGGGCGCGACCCGGCATCTATCCTGAGCTCAAGCCGCATGGTCGCTGGTGATTATCAGGACCAGTTGTGCAGGTGGCTTGAGCTCAGGATGGATCCCGGCCTGCGCCGGGATGACATCGAGTTTGAGGATGGTCTGGTAGGTTCCGGCTATTCCGCTGCCAGGTTTTCCGGCGCGGGTTGGCTGCCGACTAGGGCGGGGAGGTCGAGGCCGATCAGGGCGAAGATCAAGCGGTCTATGATATTGACGATTGCCGTGAAGCCGCTGTTGCGGGCGAGGGTGACCTCGTTCATGTAGAGGTGGCGGCTGATCTCGATCTGCAGGGCATGAACGCCATGCTGGGGGCGGCCATAGGAGCGCGTGACGAAACCGCCGGCATAGGGGCGGTTGCGCGCGACGCGCAGGCCGGCGCTGGTGAAAATGGTTTCCACAAGGTCGATCAGGGCCGGGGCGCAGGTGGTGCCGTAGCGGTCGCCGAGCACGATGTCGGGGGCTGCCTTGTCGCCACTGCGGTTGATGCGCGGCATGGAGTGACAATCGATCAGCAGCGCGATGCCATAGGCGGACATGGCCTCGCCCAAAAGCTTTTGCAGAGCCGCATGATAGGGATGATAGATACCCTCGATGCGCATGCGGGCATCGTCCAGGGTCAGCCGGTCGCGGTAGATCGGCTTGTTCTCGGCGACCACGCGGGCCAGCGTGCCCAGGCCGGCCGCGACACGGGGCGAGGTGGTGTTGAACCGGTCCGACAGCGGTTCGACGAACATGGCCGGATCGAGTTCCCAAGGCTCGCGATTGACATCGAGATAGGCGCGGGGGAAGTGCGCCCGCAGGAGAGGGGCGCCGAGATGGGGCGCGCGGGCGAAGATTTCGTCAACCCATGCATCTTCGGATTGACGGATGGACAGGTGATCAAGCCGGGTCATGGCGAGGAACCGCTCGGGATAAACCCGGCCCGAATGGGCTGAGTTGAACACAACAGGGGAAACCAGGCGGCGGGGCCTTATGGTTTCAAATGCTGGCTGATCCCAATAGTCGGACCGCACGCTACCTCCGGAATGGGCGCCACTGGCTAGCGCCGGACTGATTTGCACAGTCACTGTCGCGCTTTAAAGCTCCGATGTCTAGATTGTCACACAATCGAGCTTACAAAACGCTGAGCGTTTGCAGATCGGCAAACTTGCCTTAAACATCAGCCGGTATGATCCGACTCAACAAGGCTTTGGCCCGGAGAAGTTGATGAAACGCATTCTGCTCGCGGAAGACGATAATGACATGCGCCAGTTCCTGACGCGTGCGCTCAAGAACGCGGGCTATGAAGTGGTGTCGTTCGACAATGGGCTGAGCGCCTATGAGCGCCTGCGCGAGGAGCCGTTTTCCCTGCTGCTGAGCGATATCGTGATGCCCGAAATGGACGGGATCGAGCTGGCGCGGCGCGCCACCGAACTCGATCCGGACTTGAAGGTGATGTTCATAACGGGGTTCGCTGCGGTGGCGCTGAACCCCGATAGCGATGCGCCCAAGGATGCTTCGGTGTTGAGCAAGCCGTTTCACTTGAAGGATTTGGTGAACGAGGTCGAGCGGCTGCTGGCGGCTTAGACACAGGGCTGCCTCCGATTCCAGTGTCATCCCGGCGAAGGCCGGGATCCATCCTGATATGCATGTCCGGACGCGGTAGATGGATCTGCGACCTTGCGGCAGGAGATCGATCTCGAGATGGATCCCGGCCTTCGCCGGGATGACATGGTGGGTGTGGCTGGATCGACCTTCCACATGCTTCTAGAACTTTAATCTGACCACTTGACCCGTTCGGGGGTTTTATGGTCTATCCGCGCCACTGGAAGGGCCTTGCCATTCCATCCCGGAGAGATGGGCGTATAGCTCAGCGGGAGAGCACCTCGTTGACATCGAGGGGGTCACAAGTTCGATCCTTGTTACGCCCACCATCTCTCTAAGACTTTCGCCTTCAGGCGACGGGAGTATAGCTCAGCGGGAGAGCATTCGCTTCACACGCGAAGGGTCACAAGTTCAATCCTTGTTACTCCCACCATTCACCTCATTTTCGATCCAGGGAGGCCTGCAAATGGGCGAGCCCTCCGCTTCCGGTGCTCACGTGCTCACGTGCTCATGCACGCTGCGCTCCGGTTCTCGGCCATGCGCCATTTTCGACTCACCCCGGATCGAAACTGAGGCGAATGGTGCCCTCCTGACCTGAAGAAACCCGCTTTGTAGGCGAAGGAAGAGTGTCACCACATGGTTTGCTTGGCGCGTTCGGGCCAGGCTTGGTCGTAGGGCTGGCCGCCGACAGCGCCATTGGTCATGCTGGCGAGGATTTGTCCCGGAGTGGGCAGGGTCGAGAGGTCGATGTGGCGGGCGGGGTTCCAGAGCTCGGAGCGGACGATAGCGCGGGCGCATTGGAAATAGAGTTCGTCGATAGCCATAATGATGATGGAGCGGGGTGCTTTGCCGTCGACGGCGAAGCTTTCGAGCAGGTCCGGATCGATGCTGAGGTGGGCGCGGCCATTGGCGCGGAAGGTGGTGCCGGAGCCGGGCAGAAGAAGGAGGAAAGCGCAGCGGGGGTCGCGGACGATGTTGCGGAGCGAATCGATGCGGTTGTTGCCGCGGCGGTCTGGCATCATCAGGGTCTGGTCGTCGTGGATGCGCACAAAGCCGGGCTGGTCGCCGCGCGGGGAGCAGTCGATGCCTTCGGGGCCGATGGTGGCAAGGGCGGCAAACGGGCTGGCTTCGACGAGGCGGCGGTATTCGGTGGTCATGCGATGAGCGACCTTGACCGTGGAGGCGGCAACCGGGGCGGGGGTGTAGAGCGCTTCGAGTTGCTCGATCGTGGTCACGGTGGTCATGGAGGTCACTTCAGGTTGATGGTGGCGGGGGCTCGTCGGGCGGCGTTCGGATGACTATATCTAGGCCATGTTCACATTCTGGAAGAAGCGGGAGAACCCCATGGACGCTCATACTTTCGCAGTGACGCGCACGGACGCCGAATGGAAGGCCCGGCTGACGCCGGAGCAATACCAGGTGATGCGCAACCATGGGACCGAGCGGCCCGGCTCATGCGCGCTACTTTATGAAAAGCGTGCTGGCACATTTTCATGTGCGGGATGTGACAGTCCACTGTTTGAATCGACATTAAAGTTTGAAAGCGGCACGGGCTGGCCGAGTTTTAATGATCCGGTGCCCGGTTCGGTGGAGAACACCGAGGATCGGTCTTATGGAATGGTGCGGACAGAGTGCCACTGCGCGACGTGTGGGAGCCATCTGGGACATGTGTTCCCGGACGGTCCACCGCCGACTGGGTTGCGGTATTGCATCAATGGCGTGGCGCTCAACTTTTCGCCGACCGAATAGCCGGAAACCAGCAAGGGAGGCGCCGACGAGGCGCCTACCGTTTTGCCCGACACGCGTCGGAGCAGTACTTCACCTCGTCCCAGACCTTCGCCCACTTCTTGCGCCAGGTAAACGGGCGGCTGCAGGTGGCGCAGGTCTTGGACGGCAGGTTCGCTTTTTCGATGCGTTTGGCCATCGTCGGTTTCCTCCGCGGATAAAGCGGTCGTCCTATCTGGGGGCGGCAAAACTTGGGGTCAATGGCCTCGAGGGATCAGGTCCCGCGTGGCTTGGCCCGAGCCGTTGCCGCCGCATTGATCGGGTCGTCGGGCCAGAAGTGGCGGGGGTAGCGGCCTTTTAGGTCCTTGGCTACGTCTTTCCAGGAGCCACGCCAAAAGCCGGGGAGGTCGCGCGTGGTCTGGATGGGGCGGTGTGCGGGGGAAAGAAGGATCAGCAACAGCCCGATCTTGCCGTTAGCAATGGCAGGGTGGCGGTCGAGGCCAAAGAGTTCCTGCACGCGCACTTCAAGGGACGGAGCGTTTTCGGCGGTGTAGTCGATGGGCAGATGACTGCCCGATGGGGCGCTGAAATGGCTTGGGAGGAGCTTGTCGATCTCCTGGCGCTGCGACCAGGGCAGGAGCGTATCGAGCGCATTGCCGAGATGGGCTGCCATGATAGCTGACAGGCGGGTTTCCCCGATGATGTGGGGCGCGAGCCAGGATGGGTCGGCGGCAAGCGCCGTGTCGGACAGGTCGGGCCACCCATTGCCCAGCGTTTGACGGAGGAAAGTGGAGCGGGCGCGGAGGACGCGTTGCTCCTTGGTCCAGGGGAGCTTGTCGATGCGGTTGATGGCGGCCTGGGCGAGGAGGTCGGCGGCCTTACCGAGGTCGGTGACGGGAACGGGTTCGTCGGCGAGGCGGAGGGCGCCGAGCTGGCGGGTCTTGCGGGCGCGGATGGCGCCGGAGGCGCTGTCGAAGCTCAGGGTTTCAATTTCGGTGATGCGGTGGGCAAAGAGCGTCTCGAGGTCGGCACGGTCAATGGCTGCGGCGGCGCGGATGCGGCTGGTGGCGGCGGCGCCGGTCATGTCGGTGACAACGAGGAAGGGTTGGCGGGCGAGCGGGTCGGTGTCGTCGAGGCTGGCCTGGCGCCTATTGGCAAGGCGGAAGCGGCCGGGGGCGCCGGCGGATTGAGCGACGCGGTCGGGGTAGGCGCGGGCAAGGTGAGTACCAGGGGAAACAGGGTCGTTATTGTAGTTGCCAGCCAGCTTGGCCCAGCGGCGGGCGAGGGTGCGGGCGTCTTCGGCGCGTTTGGAGCGATCGGTGCGGAAGCGGTCCAGGCGATGGGCAAGGTCGGTGCTGTTGCCGCCGAGGCCGCGTTCGCCGATGAGGACGGCAAGGTCGGAGGCGGTTTGCCGATCGCCTTCGGCGGCGACGATCATGTGGGCGAGGCGGGGGTGGAGAGGCAGGCGGGCGAGGGCTTTGCCCTGATCAGTAAGACGGCCAGATGTGTCCAGGGCTTCCAAAGATTGGAGCAAGGTCCTTGCTTCGGCCCAGGCGGGGGCGGGGGGTGGATCGAGGAAGGTCAGGACTTTGGGATCGTTGACGCCCCAGGCGGCAAGGTCGAGGGCGAAGCTTGCGAGGTCAGCAGACAGGATTTCAGGCGTGTCGAAGGGTTCGAGAGCGGCGGTCTGCCCTTCGTTCCAAAGGCGGATGGCGATGCCGGGGCTGGTGCGGCCGGCGCGGCCGCGGCGCTGGTCGGCGCTGGCACGGGATACGCGGCGGGTTTGAAGCGTGGTGAGCCCAGTATTAGGTTCGTAGACTGGTACGCGACGGAAGCCGGAATCGATGATGATGCGAACGCCTTCAATGGTGAGCGAGGTTTCGGCGATAGAGGTGGCGAGCACGATCTTGCGGCGCCCTGGTTCGGCAGGGCGGATGGCACGATCCTGATCGGCAGGGGTGAGCTGGCCATAGAGGGGAGCAATGTCGGTGTTGGGCGGGACGCGACTGGCGAGGCGTTCGGTGACGCGGGTGATCTCGCCTTGACCAGGCAGGAAGACAAGCGCTGAGCCTTCGTGTTCGCGGAGAGCCATCAGGACGGCTGAGGTGACCTGGTCTTCGAGGCGCTGGAGCGGGTCGGGCTCGCGGTGAATGGTTTGCACCGGGTAGGCGCGGCCGAGGCTTTCGACCACGGGAGCGTCGTTGAGGAGCTTGGCGATACGGGCGCCGTCGATGGTGGCGGACATAACAAGGACGCGCAGATCGGGGCGGAGGGCGGTGGCGTCTAGCGTCAGGGCTAGGCCGAGGTCGCCATCGAGGCTCCTTTCGTGAAACTCGTCGAAGAGGATTGCGGCGATGCCGGTGAGTTCGGGATCGTCGAGCAGCATACGGGTGAAGACGCCTTCGGTGACGATCTCGATGCGGGTTTTGGCGGAAATCTTGCTGTCCATGCGAACGCGATAGCCGATGGTCTGGCCAACATCTTCACCCAGAAGGCGAGCCATCTGCGCGGCGGCGGCGCGGGCGGCGAGGCGGCGGGGTTCAAGCATGATGATGCGCTGTTCCCGGCGCCAAGGGGCGTCGAGGAGGGCGAGGGGAACGCGGGTGGTTTTGCCGGCTCCGGGCGGGGCGACGAGGACGGCGTAGGGGTTGGCGGCCAGCGCGGAGAGGAGCGCGGGCAGGGCGTCGTCGATGGGAAGGGGCGGCAGAGGCATGGTGGGGTTTTGGGGGATTGGGATAGCGCAAGCAAGAGGGTGTGGTGTTCCTCGGTCTTTTAGGTTCACCTTGAGGCAGCGGGGCGATCTCGGGATGGATCCCGGGTCAAGCCCGGGATGACATTGTGTGTGGGGTGAGATGGTGCGAGGCGCAAGGTTTCCGAAAGTGCTTCAAGAGCGTTAGGGTGCAAAGGTTCACCAAGGAGACGAGAATGAGCAATGTCCGCATCGCCAACGAGCATTTGAGTGTCGAGGTGGCGCCGCTAGGGGCCGAAATGCAGAATTTGGTGACCAGCGATGGGGCGAACTGGCTCTGGAATGGCGATCCGCAGTTCTGGGCGGGGCGGGCACCGGTATTGTTCCCAATGGTGGGGCGCGCGCCGGAAGATCATGTGCGGATCGAGGGGCAGCGCTACAAAATGAGCCAGCATGGCTTTGCGCGACGCAGCGAGTTTGAACTGCTCGACAGCGGGGAGGATTTTTCCCGGTTCGAGCTGCGCGCTAATCCGGTCACGCATGAAGTCTACCCATATGAGTTCAGCCTCGTAATCGAGCATCGGCTCGAAGGGCGCGGAGTGCGCATTACAGCGGAGGTGCAGAATTTAGATCAGCGCGCCATGCTCTACGGGATCGGGTTTCACCCGGCTTTCTTGTGGCCGCTGCCGGGTTGCGAGGGGCAGAAACACAAGGTGACCCTGGACAATGAGGCTGAGCCGCTGATGGTGCAGCTTTCCGAAGGCTTGGTGAAGCCGGGCAAGGTGCCATCGCCCTTTGCAGAGGGCGAGTTGGTGCTGCATGACGATGTGTTCAAGGCCGATGCGCTGATCTTTCCCGAAGGGGCGGGTAACAGCCTGCGCTATGCGGCGGATAACCGGGCGATCCGTTTTTCCTGGGAAAATTTCCCGAACTTGGCAATTTGGTCGCGGATGGGAGGGCAGTTTGTCTGCCTTGAGCCGTGGCATGGAACGGCAGCTATGGTTGAGGGGAGCGACGCGCTGGAGGAGCGGCCGTTTGTTGTGGTGCTTGGGCCCGGGGAAAACGGGCGGCATGGGTTCAAGGTGGAGTTGGAGGGGTAGGTTGCGCTGCTAGTGGTGTTGAACGGACCACCTTGCGGCTGTGACCCGATCTCAAGATGGGACCCGGCCTGCGCCGGGATGACATCGTGGGTGAGGACGGATGGTGCGCAAACTGCTTAGCGCCGGACGCCCAGCCGGGTCATTTTCTCGCTCAGGGTGCGCCGGGGGACCTGGAGGGCATCGACGACGGCGGCGATGGAGTCGTTGTGACGGGCGAGTTCGGTTTCGATGATGTGGCGCTCATAGGCGGCGACGCGATCGGCGAGGCTGGCGGAGGAGGGCACGGCTCTCGATTTGGGGCCCAGGATCGTGTCGAGTGAGCGGCCGGTGGTATCGAGACCCAGGGCGAAGCGGTCGGCGGCGGCCTTGAGTTCGCGCACATTGCCGGGCCAGTTGTGGACCAGGAGCGCGTTAATGTCCGCAGCGTGAAGGATTGGCGCTGATTTGTTGAAGCGTTGGGCGGCCTGGCGCAAAAAGTGGTGGAACAGCAGGACGCAGTCGTCGCCGCGGTCCCGCAGGGGCGCAAGATGAAGGGTGGCCATATTGAGCCGGTAATAAAGGTCGGCGCGGAAGCGGCCGGCTTCGCTTTCGGCAGCAAGGTCAGCCTTGCTCGCAGCGATGATGCGTAGGTCGAGCGGGATCTGCCGGTTGGAGCCGACGCGCTCGACGCTTCTTTCCTGAATAACGCGGAGGACCTTGGCCTGGGCCAGGAGGGGCATGGACTCGATTTCGTCGAGCAGCAGGGTGCCGCCATTGGCGAACTCGAACTTGCCAATCCGTTTTTCGCGCGCTGACGTGAAGGCACCGGCCTCGTGGCCGAAGAGTTCGGATTCGATCAGCTCGGCCGGGATGGCAGCGCAATTGACGGCCACGAAGGGGGCCTTGGCGCGTGGGGAGAAATCATGAAGGCAGCGGGCGACGACTTCCTTGCCTGTGCCGGTTTCCCCGAAGATGATGATGTCGGTGGGTACATTGGCCAGTTCGCGCACGGCGTGGCGCAAATTCTCCATGACGGGAGAAGCGCCGACGAGGCGGGTAGCCAGTTCGTTTTCGCCGCCGTCGAGCTTGCGGCGGAGATCGGCGATCTCGCGCTTGAGCCGGGCCTGTTCGGCGGCGCGGCGCAACGTATTGACCAATTGCTCGGGCACATAGGGCTTTTGCAGGAAATCGAAGGCTCCGGCGCGCATGGCATCGACCGCCATGGGCACATCGCCATGGCCGGTGATGAGGATGACTTCAGTGGCAAGGGCGCGCTCGCGCACGGTGCGAAGGAGGTCCATGCCCGAGAGGCCCGGCATGCGCACGTCGGTCAGAAGGATGTGAGGGTGTTTGTCATCGAGGAGCCGCAGCGCTTCGGCAGCGTCGCCGGCGACATGGGTAGTAAAGCCGGAGAGGCGCAGCCATTGCTCAAGCGCGGTGCGCACCATTTCTTCGTCATCGGCGATTAGGACGATAGGGTCGGTCACGCTGGTTCCTTTTCAAGGCGGTTGGACTGCGTCACAAGCGGCAGGCGCACGGTGAAGGTGGAGCCTTGGCCGGGGCGGCTGCGGACAGTGATCGTGCCGCCCATGTCGCGCACGAGGCCATAAGAGATGGAAAGGCCCAGGCCGAGGCCGCGTCCGGCCTGCTTAGTGGAATAGAATGGGTCGAAGAGGTTGGCCAATTCGTTGTTAGGGATGCCGGCGCCGGTGTCAGTGACAGCGATTTCGACCCAGTTGCCGGATGGCACAAGGGCGATGGAGAGGAGGCGGATGGGGCTCTCCTCCATGGCATCGGCGGCGTTGGCAAGGAGGTTGATCAGCACCTGTTCGAGGTGGATGGGATTGCCGGCGACGTGGAGCTTGCCGCGATGGCGGTGGTAATCGGTGTCAATGCCGAGCGCCTTGAGCCTATGGTCGACGAGGTCGAGCGCATTGCCGACGACGGCGGAAAGTTCGGCCTGCGCTTCGGTGCGGGTCTGCTTGCTGGAAAAGGTCTTCAAATGCCCGGTGAGGGCGGCAAGGCGGTCGACGACCTTGTCCATTGTGCTTAAAATCTTGCCAATATCGGCATCGTTGCGCTGGGCAGCGATGAGCTTGGCGCTGGCGAGATGAGTGGTGAGTGCCGCAACAGGCTGGCTGACTTCGTGGGCGACGCCAGCGAGGGCCTGGCCGAGGCTGGCTAGCTTAGCGGCTTGCACGAGGCCGTGCTGGGCGTCGCGCTCGGCCTTTTCAGCGCGAATGCGCTCGGCGATTTCTGTGCGGAGGGCTTCGTTGGCAACGTGTAGGTCTTCGGTGCGTTCGGCAACGCGCTGTTCGAGCCGCTCATGCTCGGCGAGGCGCTGGCTAATGCTGCGCTGCCGTTGGGCCACAAGCGCCAGGATCAGGATGAGGGCGGCGGCACCGAGGGCGGTTGCGGCGGCTGCGGTCCAGGCATCGCGGAAGACAACAGCAGCGGGGGTAAAGGATACGATGCGCCATTGGTGGGTGGGCAGGCGGAGTTCATCAAGCACGAACAGCCCAGCCGTTTCGGGGTCCTCGCCCGCGATGTAGGCGAAACTGGTGCCACGCGAGGGCCAGATATCGGCGGCGACCGGGCTAATGGTGAGCCCGGCGGCGCCATAGCGGCGCTCGGCCTCGATGCGTCTGCTATCGGCGGGTTCGAGGGGCAAAAGCGGGCGGTAGCGCCAATCTGGGCGGGTGGAGAGGATGACGATACTGTTTATGTCCGCAATGCCGATGAGTTCGCCCGACCGCCACCAATTGGCTTCAATCTCTCCCAGATTGACCTTTGTGACCGCAACACCGAGCGGGCCATCGGAACCATCGATGCGGCGCGCGAGGAAATAGCCGGCGACGCCGGTGACGGTGCCGACAGCGTAGAACTTGGCATCGCCGTCACGCAGGGCTTCTTCGAAGTAGGGGCGGTAGGCAAGGTTCTCGCCGACAAAACTATCATAGGCCCACCAATTGCTGGCGGCGACAACCTGGCCATTCAGATCCATGATAAAGAGCTCGCCGGCGCCCGCGGTGTCGTTGAGGCGGGAAAGGAAGACGTTGGCGCTTTCGCCGGCTTGAGGATCATTGGGGCTGGCGAGGACGGCGCTGGTTTCGGCGGCGAGGGCGATGCTGGAGGGCAGGTAATGGAAGCGCTCGATCATGGCTTCGAGCGTGCGATCAAAAAGCGCAAGGCGGCGATCGGCTTGTTGCCCGGCATTGCCGATGGCGCCTGCAAGGGCGAGCTCGAAGGCTGCCCAGCCGACGAAAAGGACGCACAGGAGCGCTGCACCGGACCAGATCATCTGGCGGCGGGAAAACAGGTCTCTGAACGCCAGTTTCGTCGTCAGTGGCACACCTCCGGCAAGAAGTTGCTCATGGACAGCGGGAACATCGGCAAGATCTTGCCCAAGAGGTTAGCATGACTTCCGCATTTTGCATATCTGCCTTGCGGTTCTAGGTTGGCATGGGCTTTGCAATGGGGTTCAACAAGCCGGCGGGGAGCCGGTGTTCAACTATCCTCGGGAGGAAGAACAATGAAAAAGACTGCTTTGACTTTGGCCACAGGCGCATTGCTGGCCGGCCTGACTTTTACGGGCGCGGCACTCGCCCAGGATTATCCTACCAAGCCGGTAACCGTCGTGGTGCCGTTTGCGGCGGGTGGCCCGACCGACACGGTGGCGCGCCTAGTGGCGGAAGTGATGAGCGCCGATCTTGGCCAGCAGGTGGTGATCCAGAATGTCGGCGGTGCCGGCGGTACGCTGGGCGCAGGGCAGGTCGCCACGGCGCCGAACGATGGCTATACGCTGCTGCTGCATCATATCGGGATGTCGACTGCACCGACGCTGTACCGCAGCCTGCCATTCGATCCGACCACGGACTTCGCGCCGATTGGGCTCATCACCTCAGTGCCGATGACGCTGGTGGCGCGCAAGGATTTCGAGCCAAACACGATGGCCGAACTGCTCGAATACGTGAAGGCTAATGGCGAGAACATCACCTATGCTCATGCTGGTATCGGTTCGGCCAGCCAGCTTTGCGGCATGTTGCTGATGGATGCGGTCGACACGCAGATGACCACCGTCCCCTATCAGGGCTCCGGACCGGCCATGACCGATATTATTGGCAGCCAGATCGACATTATCTGCGACCAGACCACCAACACAACTAGCCAGATCCAGGCGGGCGAAGTGAAGGCCTATGCCGTGACCTCGACTGAGCGTCTGGGTAATCTGCCAGATCTCCCGACGACGGCAGAAGGCGGATTGGAGCTGGAAATTGGTGTGTGGCACGGGCTCTATGCGCCGGCTGGTACCGATCCGGCAATCATCGCGCGGCTTGAAACATCGCTGCAGGCTGCGTTGACAAACGAGACGGTGGTTAGCCGCTTTGCTGAATTGGGAACCGTTCCGGTTACCGCCGAGGAAGCAACGCCCGACGGGCTGGCACAAACGCTTGCGAGCCAAATTGAACTATGGCGCGGCGTTATCGAAGCAGCCGGCGTCTACGCGGACTGATCGGTTGATCAAACCCAGCCCGGCGCTGCAGTGTCAGTGCCGGGCTGAGTTTTTGGCGCAAGGGGAGGCTTGGGCATGGCGGCAGGATTTTCAACCAAGGATCTGGTGTCGGGCGGCATCTTCGTTGCGGCAGGCACGTATTTTGCTCTTGAAGCCCTGACCTATGAGGTGGGAACGGCCTTTCGCATGGGGCCTGGGTTCATGCCGCTGGTGCTGGGTGGCGTGCTGGCAGCCTTGGGCCTAGCGGTTGCGATTGGCGGCTTGCGGAAGCCTGATGGCGAGATGCTGCCGGCGCCTTCCTGGCGGGCTATCGTCCTTATCATCGGGGTCGTCATCTTTTTCGGTGCGACGATCCGTGGACTGGGTTTTGTGCCTGTCGTGCTGATTGCAAGCTTTGGCGCCGCGATGGCGAGCCGGCTCAATTCGCCCCTGTTTGCCCTGTTGCTGGCTGTAACGTTGACCGTCATGTGCACGCTCATCTTCGTTATCGGGCTCGGCATGAGCGTGCCTTGGTTCGGCCCCTGGCTGGGGATGTAGGAGCCAATTATGGACATCATTGCATCGCTTGGACTGGGCTTTTCAGTCGCGCTCGACCCGATGAACATCTTGTACTGTTTCATCGGCGTGCTGTTGGGCACGCTGGTGGGCGTCCTACCCGGTATCGGGCCGACGGCGACCATCGCCATGCTGCTGCCGATTACTTTTTCCCTTTCGCCGGCAGGAGCGCTGATCATGCTGGCCGGCATTTATTACGGGGCGCAATATGGCGGTTCGACCACGGCAATCCTGATCAATTTGCCGGGGGAAAGCTCCTCGGCAGTGACGGCGATCGATGGATACCAGATGGCCAAGAATGGCCGGGCCGGGCAGGCATTGGCCACGGCCGCGCTGGGCTCATTCTTTGCGGGAACGGTCGCGACGCTGCTGCTGGCGTTCTTTGCGCCGCCGCTGGCAAGAGCCGCACTCAATTTCGGGGCGCCGGAATATTTCGCTTTGATCGTGCTGGGATTGCTGGTGTCCATTGCGCTGGCGCATGGGTCTATCCTCAAAGCGCTAGCTATGATCGTGCTCGGGCTGCTGCTGGGCATGGTGGGGCAGGACATCTATACCGGCCAGCCGCGTTTCACCTTCGGCATTCGCGAGCTTTATTCGGGGCTGAACTTCGTTTCGGTGGCTGTGGGTGTATTCGGCGTGGCCGAAATCCTGCGTAATCTCGAGAACGAGAAGGGCCGCGACGTTATGGTCAAATCGGTCAAAGGGCTGTGGCTCTCGATGACCGATTTCAAGCGCATCATCGCGCCGGTGCTGCGCGGCACGGCACTGGGGTCGCTGCTTGGCGTGCTGCCGGGGGGCGGGCATATCCTTTCGTCCTTTGCCTCCTATTCGGCGGAAAAGCGGCTGTCCAAGAACCCCGAAGAATTTGGACGCGGGGCGATCGAAGGCGTGGCAGGGCCGGAATCGGCCAACAATGCCGCAGCGCAGACCTCGTTCATTCCATTGCTGACGCTGGGTATTCCGGCGCATCCAGTGATGGCGCTGATGGTGGGGGCGTTTATTCTCCAGGGCATCACGCCCGGGCCGAATGTCATCAACGACCAACCGGCGCTGTTCTGGGGCATCATCGCTTCGATGTGGATCGGCAATGTTTTGCTGGTGCTGCTCAATCTGCCGCTGATCGGGCTGTGGGTGAAGATGCTGTCCATCCCCTATCGAGCGCTGTTTCCGGCCATCGTGCTGTTTGCGTGCATTGGGTGTTTCTCGATCAACCAGAACATCTACGATGTGTATGCGATCGCGTTCTCCGGGGTGCTCGGCTATGTGCTGATCCGTTTTGGCTGCGAGCCGGCGCCGCTGCTGCTGGGGTTCGTGCTGGGGCCGCTGCTGGAGGAGCATTTGCGGCGGGCGATGATCATTTCGCGTGGCGATCCGATGGTATTCCTGGAGCGGCCGATATCAGCGACGTTGCTTGGATTGGCGGTTTTGGCGGTGGTGATCGCTGTGCTGCCGAACATCCGGCGCAAACGCAAAGAGGTGTTTGTGGAGGAGGATTAGGTCTCTGCAAGATGACACAGTGGGTGGGGAGAACTGGTGCATTACTCTGCCGCGTCGCGTGGTTCAGCCATGGCATCGGGGCCGTTCGGATCGCCGGGGGCGGTTTCGGCTGCGAGGTCTGGGAAAGCAACAACGCGGTTATTGCGGAAATCGAGACGGACGACGAGGAGGCCGCGTTCTTCGAACCAGGTGAGGAGACGGCGGGCGCGGCTGGCTGAGTGGGTACCATAAAGGCGCGCAAGAGTTGCGTCAGAAGGGCATGGGGCGCTGGTGAGTGCCGCTTGGGCGAGGACGAGGAACACGCCCTGGACATCATCGGTCAGCGTTTCGCTCAGGGCTAGGGCCTGTTGCCAACCGTCGGACTGGGCAATTTCGGCATCGGGAGCGACGCGGGCGACGGCGAGCTTGCGCTTGAATGCAGGCAGGGCAGGTGGTTCGCCGGGAACGCGGCGGATGCGGCAGCGGACGAGGAAATCTTGGTAGAGGACGGCGACCGTGCGGAAGCTGGCGTCGGGGTCGCCCAGGAGTTCGGCCATAATTGCGCTGATCTGTTCTTCGCGTTCCTTTTCGTCAATTTCGGGAAACAGCGTCTGCGGCGCTGGCTCGGCTTCGGGACGCGGGCGGGAGAGCTGAGCCAGGAGTTCGTTAGTGGAGGGCGGCGGAGGCGGCGGCGTGCGGCGCATAACGGGGCGCGCGGTTTCGTCGGGGGAGGCGGTGAAGATCAGTTCAGCTGCATCGACGGGCGCTTCAGGAAGCGGCGTGAGCTTGGGGCTCGTGGAGCGGGCCGAGGTTTCGACTGTGCCGATGATGACCGGCAGGGGTCGGCGGGAAATGGCAGGGCCAAGCGCGATGAAATGGCCGCGGGCGAGATCGCGGAATTGTTCGGCCTGGCGCTTCTCCATGCCCAGAAGGTCGGCAGCACGGGCCATGTCGATATCGAGGAAGGTGCGGCCCATCAGGAAATTGGAAGCTTCGGCGGCGACGTTCTTGGCGAGCTTGGCGAGGCGCTGGGTGGCGATGACGCCGGCGAGGCCACGCTTGCGGCCACGGCACATGAGGTTGGTCATGGCGCCAAGGGAAAGCTTGCGCGCTTCGTCGGAGACTTCGCCCGCGACGGAAGGGGCGAACAACTGGGCTTCGTCGACGACGACGAGTACGGGATACCAGTAATCGCGATCGGCATCGAACATCCCGCCGAGGAAGGCGGCGGCGGCACGCATCTGCTGCTCGACGTCAAGCCCTTCGAGATTGAGGACGACTGAAACACGGTGCTGACGAACGCGGGCGGCGATGCGGGTGAGTTCGGCTTCGGTGCGGGTGGCGTCGATGACCTGGTGACCGAAACGTTCGGACAGGGTGGTGAAATCGCCTTCGGGATCGATGATGCATTGCTGCACCCAAGGGGCGGACTGCTCGAGGAGCCGGCGCAGCAGGTGGGACTTGCCGGAGCCCGAATTGCCCTGAACCAAGAGGCGGGTGGCGAGCAATTCCTCCAGATCGAGCATTGCGGGCGCCTTGCCGGTGCTCACGCCCATGTCGATGGCTACTTTCATCGGGTCTCCCAGACGGGTGTCACATCCCAATCAACCGGGAGGCACGCACACACGCAGAACTTGAATGGGATGAATAGCACGATCTGTCCCCGATTCGGGGGAGGGGTCTGTGGTCTTGCACAGGAAGTGGGGGTGGGGCTGTGCGATGGGTTATCGGGGCCTAAGTTACCCTCACCTTGATCCTCCCCCTACAAGGGGGAGGTGTCGACTGAAACATCCGGGCACCAGACCAAAGGTATTAACTGAAAGGTCTGTGTTGCTAGAGCTTGACCAGCGTGTTCACGTTAACCGGCAGGCCAGTGTTGAACGACTGGTTGGCGGCAATGCCCGTGAGGATGGACAGGGCGCCATCGCGGTGATTGGCGCCATAGCCCGGGCGGGGCGTTGCTTTGCCGAAGATTTCTTCCAGCATGATCTTGTCGCCGCCGCCGTGGCCGCCTTCGCCTTGCTTAACCGGAACGACGCGCGCTTCTCCATGGAGGGGGAAGTGGTAAAGGTTGATGCCTTCGGCGGCGCCTTCGGCAGTCGAGGTGGAGCCGGCGTTGATGTAGGAGGTTTCGCGCACCATGAGTTCAAGGCGGCCGCCCGTGCCGTTGATGGCGACGTTGAAGCCTTCCCAGGGGGCATAGGCATAGAGTGAATAGGTCATCACTGCCTTGTTGCGGTAGCGGACCATGACGTTCATGGTGTCTTCGATGGAGATGCCGTCACCGAAGACGTTCTGGTCGCGCTGGTAGCCGTCTTCCTGTTCAGCGTCCCAGTAGAGGCCCTTCTGGACCGGGTTGGCTGTCAGGTCGATGGCGAACTTGTCGTCCTTGGCTGCTTCGACGCCGGTGGTGCGGGTATAAGGGGTGAAGACGCCGCGCTCTTCGGCATTGGCACGGCCGTAGAATTTGAGATCGCCCATGGCAAACACGGTATCTGGTTGCGAGCCGAGCCAGAAATTGACAAGGTCGAAGTGGTGGGTGGATTTGTGGACCATGAGGCCACCCGAATTGCGCTTGTCGCGGTGCCAGCGACGGAAATAGTCGGCGCCGTGGCGTGTGTCGAGCAGCCATTCGAAATGCACCGAAGTGGGGGTGCCGATGGCACCTTCGGCGATCAGTTCACGCAGGGCTGAGTTGTGGGGCGCATAGCGATAGTTGAAGGTGACGCGAACCGAGCGACCGGTGCGCTCGACGGCGTCGAGGATCGCCTGGCATTTTTCGGGGTCGGTCGTCATCGGCTTTTCGGTGATGACGTCGCAGCCGGCTTCGAGCGCCGCGATGATGTAGTGGTGGTGCGTGCGATCAATAGATGTGACGATCACCGTGTCGGGCTTGTGCTGGCTCAGCATGGCCGCAAAATCATTGGCCTTGAAGGTGGGAACGGGCTGGCCGCCGAACTCCCTCTCGATCACGCTATTAGTGTAGTCCATGCGCACCTGATTGGTGTCGCAGAGGGCCACGAGGCGTGAATGGTCGCGGTGGGGGCCGAAGATCGCCTCATAAAACATCCGGGCGCGACCCCCTGTTCCCACAAGCGCGTAGGTCTTGGCCATTCGATAGTCTCCAGTGTCGACGAATTTGCTGCGCATGAGGATGGCGCTTGTGAGCCATCTACCATACAAGATTGGGCAAGGTCACTATTGTTTTACGTGGTAATGTGGCAAGCGGAGCGTAGGTGATCTGTGGGGAGATGCGAGTAAACTCATGACCGGCGTGCTCGACGTTCCCGAAGAGACCATGGCTTGGCGCGTGGTGGGCGCTTTGCGCGACGAGATCGTCAGCATGGCGCTAAAACCTGGCGATGTAATTTCCGAGAGCGACATCGCGGCGCGCTATGGTGTGTCGCGGCAGCCGGTACGTGAGGCCTTTATCCGGTTGGCGCAGCAGGGATTGCTGCTGATCCGGCCCAAGCGGGCAACGGTGGTCAAGAAGATTTCACCTGAGGGGGTGCGCCAGTCGCGGTTCATTCGCGAATCGATCGAAGTCGAGATCGTGCGGCGGGTGGCGGCCAAGGGCGGGGCTGAAGCCGAGGCTGTGTTGGCTGATCTGATCGTAGACCAGGAGGGCGCCTCAACGGCCAAAAACAGCCGGCAATTTCATCTGCTGGACGAGCTGTTCCACCGCACGCTGGCACGGTTGGCGGGCGTAGAATATGCGTGGCAGCTGATTGATGACCATAAGATGCAGCTCGATCGGGTGCGCTATCTGACGCTCGGGGTTTCGTCGGCGCAGGTGGCGATCGGCGAGCACAAGATCATCGTGAGTAGGGTTGCCCAGGGGGATGTGGCAGGCGCAGAGGCCGCGATGCGGGCCCATCTAGGCCGGGCGGAGATCCTGCTGACGCAGACGATCAACGACTTTCCCGATTACTTCGAATAAGCAAAGCCAGCGAATGCACCATTTTCCCTGGTGCAACGTTGAAGCATGGATGCGCCGTGCGGGCGGCGCCTGACCTATTTTTGGAAGAGGAATAGCAATGAAAACGCGGCGCTTGGGCAAGACCGGGTATCAGGTATCCGAAATCGGGTTGGGCTGCTGGCAATTGGGCGAGGCGTTTGGTCCGGTGAACGACCAGACGGCCGAGGACATTCTCCAGGCGGCCGACAAGGCGGGCGTCAATTTCTGGGATACGGCGGACGTTTATGGCGGTGGGCAGAGCGAGCGGCGCATTGGCGCCTATAGCAAATCGGCCGATGTGAAGGTCGCGACCAAGTTGGGCCGCTCGGGCGCGCTATTTCCAGACAAATACACCAAGGACGGCATTCGCGAGAGCCTGCGTGGATCGGCCGAGCGCCTGGGCGTCCAGAGCCTTGATCTAGCACAACTGCACTGTGTGCCCACCCAGGTGCTGCGCGATGGAGCCATTTTTGGCTGGATGGACGAGCTCAAGGCCGAGGGTCTGGCCAAGCATTGGGGCGCGAGTGTCGAGACTATCGAGGAGGGGATGATCTGCCTCGAACAGCCGGGCTGCGCGACCCTGCAGATCATCTTCAACCTGTTCCGCCAGGATGCAGCCAAGGACTTGCTGCCCAAGGCGGCGGAGAAGGATGTCGGCATTATCGTGCGTCTGCCGCTCGCAAGTGGGCTGCTGAGCGGGAGATACGACAAAAACACGCGGTTCGATGCGAGCGATCACCGCAATTTCAACCGCGACGGGCAGGCGTTCTCCGTGGGCGAGACCTTCTCGGGCGTGCCGTTCGAGCGTGGCGTGGAACTGGTGGCCGAGCTGCGGGGCCTTGCGCCGGAAGCCATGCCGATGAGCCAGTTCGCTTTGCGTTGGATTTTGGATCATCCAGAGGTGTCGACAATCATCGCGGGCGTGAGCAAGCCTGGGCAATTGGCGGACAATGTTGCGGCAAGCGAGCAGAAAAGCTTGTTCCCGGCGCTGATGGGCAAGCTCAGCGACTGGTATGAGAAGAATGTCAAGCCGGAGATCCGAGGGGGAGTGTAGAGAATATCAGGCGTCTTCCAATCACTGCGCTTCCCTCGGGCTTGACCCGAGGGCCTGTCGCAGTCCGGCGCAAGTGGCAGGTGGCCCTCGGGTCAAGCCCGAGGGTGACGGCTGGAGGGTGCGCGGAAACCTGCAGCCCTAAGCGTCTAGCTTGCTGCGCCTCTAGCGCTTCGGGAGAGGCGTGCCTAGATTGGTAGCCAACACCACAATCCGAGTATTCCCATGACATACCACGCTGCTTTCGAGTTGATCCGCGACGAGCATATTGCGGAGGCCAATTCGCAGGCGCTGTTGTTTCGGCACAAGAAGACCGGAGCGGAGGTGCTCAGCCTCGTCAACGATGACGAGAACAAGGTGTTCGGGATCACCTTCAAGACGCCGCCCGATGACTCGACGGGCGTAGCGCATATCCTGGAGCATTCGGTGCTCTGCGGCAGCCGCAAGTATCCAGTCAAGAAGCCCTTTGTGGAGCTGATCAAGGGATCGCTCAACACGTTTCTCAACGCCATGACTTTTCCGGACAAGACGGCCTATCCCGTGGCGTCGCAGAACCTCAAGGATTTCTACAATCTCGTCGATGTGTATCTCGACGCGGTGTTTTTCCCGCTGATCACGGAAGACACGTTCCGGCAGGAAGGCTGGCACTACGAGCTTGAGGATGTGCAGGCGCCGCTGGTCTACAAGGGCGTGGTGTTCAACGAAATGAAGGGCGTGTTTTCGTCGCCGGATGCGGTGATGCGCGACCTGTCGCAGCGCTCCCTTTACCCCGAAGTGACCTATGGCAAGTCATCGGGCGGGGACCCGAAGTCTATTCCCGACCTGACTTATGGGCAGTTCAAGCGCTTCCATGAGAAGTTCTATCATCCGTCCAATACGCGGGCGTTCTTTTCGGGTGATGACGACGCGGGCGAACGATTGGCGATTTTGGATGCTTACTTTTCGCAGTTCGAGCGGGCTGAGGTGGATGCCGAGGTGCAGTTGCAGCCGCGGTTCAATGCTCCTCGCCAAATCGTGGCGACCTATGCAGGCACGAAAGAAGCGGGCAAGGCGCGCGACGGCATGGTGCAGGTCAATTGGATGATCGATCCGCCGGCCGACCGGACGGAAGCTTTGAGCCATGGCATGCTGAGCTATCTGCTGGCGGGTAATTCGGCGGCACCCTTGCGCAAGGCTTTGACGGAGTCGGGGCTGGGCGAGGGCATGACCGGTGGCGGGATCGGGTCGGGGTTGCGCCAGCCCATGGCGAGCTTTGGGATGAAGGGGATTGATGCGGCCAATGCCGAAAAGGTCGAGGCGCTGATCCTTGCAACGCTCGAAGAGATTTCGCGGACCGGGTTTGCGGCGGACCAGCTGGAAGCCGCGGCCAATACATTCGAGTTTTCGCTGCGCGAGAACAATACCGGGTCCTATCCGCGGGGCATGAGCTACATGTTCAATGCCTTGGGGACTTGGCTGCATGGCGGCGATCCGCTGGCGCCGCTGGCCTTCGAAGGGGCGCTGACCGCTCTTAAGGAAAAGGCCGGAAGCGGCCATTTCGAGCGGGAAATCCGCCGGTTGTTCCTCGACAATAGCCACCGCACCACTGTGGTGCTGAGCGCAGATCCAGAACAAGGTGCGCGCGAGGCGGCGCGGGAAGCCGAGACTTTGGCCGAGGTGCGCCAGGGGCTGGACGCAGCGGCGCTACAGGAGACTGTGGCGGAAACGGAAAAGCTCAAGGCCTTGCAGGAGGCGGTGGACGATCCGGCTGATCTGGCCAAGATCCCGACGTTGACGCTTGCGGATCTGCCGCGCGAAATCCGCAAGGTGCCGATGGAACTCGGCACGCTGGGGAATGCGCGGCTGTTTTACCATGATTTGCCGACGCTGGGCATTTTGTATCTCGATTTCGGGTTCGATTTGCATGTGCTGGACAAGGAACTACTGCCCTATCTACCGCTGTTCGGACGGGCGCTGCTGCAGACCGGCACGAGCAAGGAAGATTTCGTTTCGCTGACGCAGCGGATCGGGCGCACGACGGGTGGCGTTGCCCAGCATCGTGGGCTGTCGGCGCGGCAGGGCAGCGATGGCAGCGCGGCTTGGTTTTTCCTCTCGGGCAAGGCTGTACCAGACAAATTCGGTGAGATGCTCGCGATTATGGGCGACGTGCTGCTCGATGCGCGGCTCGACAATCGCGAGCGCTTCCGCCAGATGGCATTGGAAGAAAAAGCCGGGTTCGAGGCGCGCATGGTGCCGGCGGGCAATTCCATTGTGGATACGCGGCTTAAGTCGGGCCTGACGGAAGCCAGCTGGATTGCTGAGCAATTGGGCGGGGTCAGCTATCTGCAGTTCCTGCGCGGTTTAGTGGAGCGGGTGGACAATGACTGGGCCGTGGTCGAGGCGGCGCTGGTGCGGATACGCGACACGCTGTTCAATCGTGGGCGGATGGTGATCAATGTCACGGCTGATAGTTCGCTATGGGAGCGGGCGCGACCGGAGATCGAGACCTTCCTTGGGCGCTTGCCTGATGCGGATTATCCAGTTGCGGACTGGAGCATAGATTACCGGCCACGCTCGGAAGGGCTGATCATTCCGGCACAGGTTAACTATGTGGGCAAGGGTGCGAATCTTCGTGCGCTCGGGTTCGAACTCAGCGGGGCAGCGAACGTCGCGATCAAGTTCCTCAACACCACGTACCTTTGGGACAAGGTGCGGGTGCAGGGCGGGGCGTATGGTGGCTCGTCGCGGTTCGACCTCACAAGCGGGAACTTCTCGTTCTTGAGCTATCGCGATCCCAATCTGCTCAAGACCATTGATGCCTATGACGGGGCCAGCAAGGCGCTGCATGCCCCGGTTGGCGAAAATGATCTGACGCGCTCGATCATTGGGGTGATCGGGGATGTGGATGGATATGAGTTCCCCGATGCCAAGGGCTATTCGTCCATGTGGCGGTTTCTGACGGGTACGACGGACGAGATCCGGCAGAAGCGGCGCGACGAGATTTTGAGCACGACGCAGGCGGACTTCAAGCGGCTCGCGGAGGCGATCGATGCCATTGCCCGGCATGGGCATGTGGTGGTGCTCGGCGGCGAGGCGGCGATTTCGGGGGCGAACGAGAAGCGGCCGGGGTTGCTGGAGGTCACGCGGGTGATGTGAGGGCGATGCGCCAGCGAGTCTGAACTACTCCGCTGGCGCCTGCGTTTACATTCCATGGCAACGCAAATTCTCGACCGGCACCTGCATATCAAGGCGATCGACGCCTTTATCGATCCGAGCGTGCCGCGGGAGCGGGCGATTATCACGCACGGGCATGCGGATCATGCGCGGAGTGGTCATGGGGCGGTGCTGGCGACGCCCGATACGATCGCGATTATGAAGACGCGGTATGGCGAGGATTGTGCGGGGCAATTCCAGGCACTCGAGTTTGGCGTGCCGCTCGCCATTGATGACGTGACGATCACGTTTTTTCCCGCCGGGCATGTGCTGGGGTCGGCGCAGGTGTTGATCAAGCACCGGGGCCAGCGCGTGGTGGTGACGGGGGATTACAAGCGGCTGGCGGATCGGACTTCGCAGCCGTTCGAGCTGGCGGAATGCGATCTGCTGGTGACAGAGGCGACGTTTGGCTTGCCGGTGTTCCAGCATCCCCATCCCCGGCATGAAATTGGTCGGCTGCTGAAGTCGGTGGCTGATAATCCGGAGCGCTCGCACCTGGTGGGGGCTTATGCGTTGGGCAAGGCGCAGCGGGTGATCGGGCTGTTGCGCGACGCGGGGTGGGAGCGGCCGATCTATTTGCATGGCGCGATGATCCGGCTTTGTGAGCTGTATCAGGAATTAGGCGTCGATCTGGGCGATCTGCGGCCGGCTACGGGTACGACGAAGGCCGAGATGGCCGGGCAGATTGTCATTGCACCGCCTTCGGCCATTCGCGACCGGTGGAGCCGGCGGTTCCCTGATCCAGTGGTGTGCCAGGCGTCGGGATGGATGAGTGTCAAGCAGAGGGCGCGGCAGGCGCTGGTGGAATTGCCGCTGGTGATTTCGGACCATTGCGACTGGGGCGAACTGCTGCAGACAATCGGCGACACCAAGGCGGAAACCGTATGGGTGACGCATGGGCGCGAGGATGCACTGGTCTATTGGTGCAGGCAGCAGGGGCTGCAGGCGGAGCCGCTCAATATCCAGGGCTTTGAGGACGACGGCGGGGAGGGCGTGGAATGAAGCGCTTTGCCCAATTGCTGGAACTGTTGGCGCTGACGCCGTCGCGTAACCGCAAGCTGCAAGCCTTGACTCAGTATTTTCGTGAGGTGCCGGACCCGGACCGGGGTTTTGCGCTGGCGGTGCTGACTGGGGCACTGACGTTTCGCAATGTGAAGCCGGCGCTGCTGCGCGAGACCGTGTTGCGGGAGGTAGACGAGACGCTGTTTGCCATGAGCTATGATTATGTGGGGGATCTCGGCGAGACGATCGCGTTGATCTGGCCGCATCATGGGGAAACGGGCGATCTGCCGTCGCTGACCGATTTGATCGAGCTGTTCAATACGACGAGCAAGAGCGATCTGCCCAAGCTGATCGCGGCGCTGCTGACGCGGGCGGAGATCAATGAGCGCTGGGCGCTGGTGAAGCTGGCGACGGGGGCGCTGCGGATCGGGGTTTCGGCGCGGCTGGCCAAGACCGCGCTCAGCGAGATGAGCGGGAAGGATTTGCAGGAGATCGAGGAGGTCTGGCACGGGTTGAAAGTGCCGTATCTCGATCTGTTTGCTTGGCTGGATGGAGCGGCGGAGCGGCCCGATATCGATCATGCGGCGCGGTTCCACCCGCTGATGCTGAGTAACCCGATCGACGAGGAAAAGGATCTCGCCAAGCTCGATCCGAAGGATTTTTCGGCCGAGTGGAAATGGGACGGGATACGGGTGCAATTGGTCCTTGGGGAGGGCACGGCGTCGCTGTTTTCGCGGACGGGCGACGATATCGCCAATGCATTTCCTGACATCGTCGAAAACGTTTCCGGGCAGGCGGTGCTCGATGGGGAATTGCTGGTGGGCAAGAACTTTGAGGCCGGCAGCTTCAATGATCTGCAGCAGCGGCTGAACAAGAAGGTGGCCTCGGCCAAGCACCTCAAGGACAGCCCGGCCTTTATTCGGGTTTATGACATGCTGTTCGATGGGCGCGAGGATATTCGGACGCTTCCCTGGACCGAGCGACGGCAGCGGCTGGAGGCTTGGCTCCAGGCCAACCCGCAGACGCGGCTGGATATATCGCCTCTGCTGCCGTTCTCGAACTGGGATGATCTGGCGGCGCAGCGGCGGCAAGGGGCGGACGAGCAGGGGCATGAGGGAGTCATGCTCAAGCTGCGGACTTCACCTTATGTGCCCGGGCGGCCGAAGGGGTATTGGTTCAAGTGGAAGCGGGACCCCAATGTGGTGGATGCCGTGCTGATGTATGCCCAGCGGGGGCATGGCAAGCGCTCGTCGTTCTATTCCGATTACACGTTTGGCGTGTGGAAGGGGAACGAGATCGTGCCGATCGGAAAAGCGTATTTTGGGTTTACGGACGAGGAGCTAAAGCTGCTCGACAAGTGGATCCGGGCGAACACAATTCAGGCGTTCGGTCCGGTGAGGGAAGTGCGCAAGGAATTGGTGTTCGAGGTGGCTTTCGACTCGGCGCAGGAGAGTGCGCGGCATAAGTCAGGGGTGGCGCTGCGGTTTCCGCGGATTAACCGGATAAGGTGGGACAAGCCGGCGACGGAGGCGGGGACGATCGAGGATATGGCAGTGTTTGTCGCTGCGTCGTAGGCTTGTGATGAGACCTCAGGATGGATCCCGGCCTGCGCCGGGATGACATCGTGGAGGTGGAGGGTCTGGAGCGATGTCGTCGCGCACTATTCACGAGAAGCTGGTGGCATTAGCCGAGCAGATGCAGGCGGCGGCGGAGGCTATGGATTTCGAGACAGCGGCGGCTTTGCGCAATGAGATTGCGCGGCTTAAGGGCGAGGAGAGCGGCATCGTGGGTCAGCCGCCGCCTGGGGCAATGGGGCTAGGCACGCAGGTGCCGGTGCGGCAGCCGCCGAAGGGTTGGGTGAAGCCGAAAAAGCCGGATGCGATGACCACGAAGATGAAGCCGCGCAGTGGGCGCTAGCTTGCTTTCTCCAGCCGGTCATCCGCCAGTTTGCGGATTTCGCGCAGTTCGGAAATCGTGGTTTGCAGGTCCAACAGCTGACCCTCGAGTGAGGCGAGGCGCTCGTCGACCTTGTCGATAAGGAGGTTCACCTGCTGGGAGCGGTTCGCGTCGTAAAGGCTCAGGTAGTCAGAGATATCGCGCAGGGAAAAGCCGAGGCGCTTGCCGCGTAGGATCAGGATCAGCCGCGCGCGGTCGCGGCGGCGGAAGATGCGGGCGGCGCCGACGCGTTCAGGGGCGAGCAGGCCCTTGGCTTCGTAGAAGCGGATGGCGCGGGTGGATATGCCGAACTCCTTGGCAAGATCGGCAATGGCGTAGAGATCGCGGTTGTCGGTTTCGATGCGGCTCATCAATGGCTGCCCCGGGTTTGCGCGTATTCCTCGCGCAGTTCTTTCTTGCTGAGCTTGCCGATCAACGTCTTGGGGAGGGCATCCTTGAAGATAATTTCCTTGGGCATTTCGATCTTGTTGAGGCGCTCTGCAAGATAGTGCTTGAGGTCGTGCTCGGATACGGTCTGGCCGGGCTTGAGCTTGACGAAGGCAACGGGTGCTTCGCCGCGATATTGATCGGGGACGCCGATGACGTTGGTTTCCTCGACGGCTTCGTGGGTCATCAGCGCTTCTTCGATGGTGCGCGGATAAACGTTGAAGCCCGAGCAGATGATGAGGTCCTTGATGCGGTCGACGAGGAAGACATAACCGTCCTCGTCGATGTGGCCGACATCGCCGGTGCGCAGCCAGCCGTCCATGAATGCCGCTGCGGTTTCCTCGGGGCTATTAATGTAGCCGGTCATGACCTGCGCACCCTTGACCTGCAGTTCGCCGTCCGCGCCAATGCCGACCGGTTTGCCGGTGTCGATATCGACGAAGCGGATGTCGGTGCCCGGCAGGGGCATGCCGATGGACATGGGCTTGGACGGCACGCGCAGGGCGGCGCAGCACACGACAGGAGAGGCTTCAGTCAAGCCATAGCCTTCAGCGAGAAGCGCCTTGGACTTTTTGGCGAATGAAGCACGCACTTCGTCGGGCAGGGCAGCGCCGCCCGAAATGATGACGTCAAGGCTGGCGAGTTGTTCGGGCTTGGTCGTGCTCGCGCGGGCAATGGCGTTGATCAGCGTGGGAACTGCGGGCATGACGTTGGCGCGAGTGCGCACTAGAAGGTCGAGCAGGGCTTTGAGCTCGAACCTGGGCAGCATGACCACTTGGGTGCCGTTGCAGAGCGGCACGTTCATGCAGACGGTCATCGCGAAAATGTGGAAAAACGGCAGAACGGCCACGACTTTGCTGGGCGGGTAGAACAGTCCGCAGCCCCATTTGTCGATCTGGCTCATATTGGCCGAGATATTGGCATGGGTGAGCAGCGCGCCCTTGGGGATGCCGGTGGTGCCGCCGGTATATTGTTGGACGGCAACGTCGTTCTTGGGGTCGATGACCACCGCGCCGGGTGTTTCGTTGCGGGCGATCAATTCGGCGAAGTGGGAGATGTTGCCAGCCACCGGCGAGCGGGCGAGCTTCGCCAGGTCCTTCCGCTTGGCGACGGAAAAAAGGACCTTCTTTACGAGCGGCAGCGCGTCGGGGAAGTGGCAGACGACCAGTGACTTGACGTGTCCGGCTTGGACCAGCTTTTCGGCTTTGTCGAAGATCTGCTGCAGATCGAGGGTGACGAGGACATCTGCGCCGGCATTGCTGGTAATATGGGCGAGCTCGTGCACCGTATAGAGCGGGTTGCAGTTCACGACGACGCCGCCGGCCCGCAGAATGCCATAATAAGCAATGGGGTAGAACGGCGTATTGGGCAGCATGAGCGCGACGCGTGTGCCTTTCTTTACGCCGAACTGCTGCTGCAGGGCGCCGGCAAAGGCAATAATCTTCTTGGCGAGGTCGCCGAAGCTGGTGGTGCCGCCCAGGAAGTCGAGCGCGGGGGCAAAGGGGTTCTTGGCGCAGGCGGCAAGGACTTGTTCGTGCACTGGGCGGATGTCGAGATCGGCCTCCCAGGTGATGCCGTCGGGGTAGCTCGAGATCCAGGGACGCAGGTGAGCGGCGGTCTCGATCGGGGTATCCATGCTTATCCTCCGGCAGCGCTTGAACGCGTGGGCTTTTGCCCTTTGGTGGGAATATTCCACGGCTTTACGTTAGCGTCAAATGGGTGCCGTACGTTTTTGGCATGGGTGTCAGTTACGCCCACCCGCTTTCTGCGCCAGAGTGGGAGCAAAAGGAAAGCAAGCTAACAAAGACGTAATGGGCGTTTAGTTGACGTTTACGTAAAGCGCGCTAAACTGCGCTCAACAAGACGGACTGGCTGCGCTACGATGATCGCGCGGTGGACCCAACGACAAGGCCGGACGATTCGGCGCCTGGTCCGTCTGTTCGAGGAACAGCCTTGCGGCCAAAGGGCCAGCAAGGCGAAATGGAGGGCACGCCGTGACCATTGCGCTTATCGTGATCAGTCTTGTCGCCTTTGCGGTTCTGGCCGTGCGGGAAAGTCCGCTATGGCAATGGGCCGTGGCGGCCCTTGTCATCGGGTTGCTGACGCGGATCGATTTCACTGGCGATGGTCTGGTCGTTGCCACCCATTTGGGTGGCTTGATCCTGGTTCTGCTGCCCGCCATTATCCTGGGGCTGCTCAGCATCGAGGCGGTGCGCAAGGCGACGCTGCTGCGCCCGATCTACGGCGCGGTCAAATCCATCCTGCCGCGCGTGAGCCGGACCGAACAGGAAGCGCTTGATGCAGGGACGGTGGGTTGGGACGCGGAGTTGTTTTCCGGGCGCCCGGACTGGAGCAAGCTCAATGCCATCCGACCGCTGACCCTGACGGCGGACGAGCAGGCATTTCTCGACAATCAGACCGAGATTGCCTGCCAGATGATCGACGACTGGGATATTCGCAACAACCGGCAAGATCTCAGTCCCGAGCTTTGGCAATATTTCAAGGACGAGGGATTTCTCGGCATGCTGATTGCCAAGGAACATGGCGGCCTTGGCTTTTCGGCGCAAGCACAGTCGATGATCGTTTCCAAGATAGCCAGCCGCTCGGTGTCGGCGGGGATCACGGTCATGGTGCCCAATTCGCTGGGACCGGGCGAACTGCTCGAAAAATACGGTACGCCGGCGCAGAAGGAAAAATATTTGGCCCGGCTGGCGCGTGGTCTTGAAGTGCCATGCTTTGCCCTGACGGGGGTGCATTCCGGCTCGGATGCCGGCGGCATGCGCGATGTCGGTGTCGTCACCAAGGGCATGCACAATGGCCAGGAGGTGCTGGGCGTAAAGCTCAGCTTCGACAAACGTTACATAACGCTGGCGCCGATCGCTACGCTGGTGGGTCTTGCATTCATCCTTCGCGATCCGGACAATCTTTTGGGGCGTGGCACCGATATTGGGATCACGCTAGCGCTGGTGCCCCGCACGCACCCGGGTGTTGATATCGGACGGCGCCATTTCCCCGGGCGGCAGGCGTTCATGAACGGGCCGGTGCGCGGCACGGATGTGTTCATTCCAATGGACTATCTGATCGGCGGGCCGGCCTATGCCGGGCAGGGCTGGCGCATGCTGATGGAGTGCCTGTCCACCGGACGGGCAATTTCACTGCCAGCGATCGGGACTATCTCCATCAAGCATGCTCTGCGCACGACCTCGGCTTATGCACGGGTGCGGCGGCAGTTCGGCATACCGGTCGGTACCATGGAGGGTGTGGCCGAGCCCTTGGCCGAAATGGTCAAACGGGCCTACATGTTCGAGGCCGCGCGGCGGCTGACGGCCTCGATGGTGGATGAAGGTCAGCGCCCGGCAGTGATTGCAGGCCTACTGAAATATACCACGACCGAAGCCATGCGCGACAGCATGGACGATGCGTTCGATATCCATGGTGGGCGGGCTATCCAGGATGGGCCGAGCAATTACCTGTTTGGCGCCTACATGGCGATCCCGGTTGCGATCACGGTCGAAGGAGCCAATATCCTGACCCGTACGCTGATGACCTTTGCGCAAGGCGTGCTTCGGGCGCATCCATTCCTGCTTAGGGAAGTACAGGCGGCGCAAAACAAGAACCAGCGCCAGGGGCTTGATCAGTTCGACAAGGCGTTCGGCGGCCACACCAAGTTCATGCTGCGCAACATCGCGGCAAGTTTTGTGCATGGTGTCAGCAATGGTGCGTTCATTGCGGCGCCCAACAACGGGCCGATGGCGCATTGGTATAAGAAGCTGGCGCGCTATTCGCAGGACTTTGCCCTGGTCGCGGATTGGACCACGGTAGTGTTAGGCGGCCAACTCAAGCGTAAGCAGAAGCTAAGCGGTCGCATGGCCGATATATTGAGCGATCTCTACATGATGTCGGCAACGCTGCGGCGCTTCGCGGATGAAGGGCAGATCGCCGAAGACAAGGAAGTGGTCGACGCGATCATGGCAGACCGGGTCGCCGCGATCGAAAAGAATTTTGGCGAAGTGTTCGCCAACTTCCCCAACGGGCTGTTCGCCAATGCCATGCGGGTGCTGTGCTTCCCACTGGGGCGGCATGCGCGTCGTTCCAGCGACCGGATCAACTATCGCCTGGTGCGCGCTGTCATGCGGCCCGGCGCATTCCGCGACCGGCTCACGACAGGTGCGTACATCTCGATGGACTCCGATGACGTCACCGGCGTCCTCGAGGATGCACTCATCAAGGTGACTGAGGCTGAAGAGATCGAAGGACGGTTCATCAAGGCATCGCGCAAGGGCGTCATCGAGCGCCGGCTGGATCGAGATGCCATAGCGGACGCGGTGGCAGCCGGGGTGCTGAACGACAATGAAGCGGGCATCATGCGGGCGGCCGATGAGGCGACCGACAGGGTAGTTAAGGTTGACGACTTTGCTGCCGATGAGTTGGCCCGCGCCAGCGTTCCCAGATTGGCGGCGGAGTGACACGAAGCTCTTGTAGAGCGCTCCTGCCCGAGCCTCCTGCCGTGTTTGGCAGCAGTGGGTAGACAAGTTCGAGGATAGTAAAGCCATGATCCAGCCGCAGATGCCGCAGTCCAAGCATTGGAGCTTCCATCGGGATATCGAGAATGTCGGCTGGCTGACGATCGATACCCCTGGCGCACCGGTCAATACGCTCAGCCGCGAGGCGATCATGGAACTCGAAGCGTTCGTGGCGCGGTTCGAGGCACTGGCCGAGACGCGGGAACTCGAAGGCATCGTCCTGCTGTCGGGCAAGGAAAGCGGTTTCATCGCAGGGGCGGATATTTCCGAGTTCGACGCGATGAGCGATTTTTCGGTGCTGCCGCAGGCACTGGAGCGGACGCACAATCTGTTCAACCGCATTGAGGGGCTCAAGATTCCCGTAGTCGCGGGGATCCATGGATTTTGCCTGGGCGGCGGGCTGGAGCTGGCGCTGGCGTGCCATTATCGCGTCGCGGTCAACGACGACAAGACGCGCATCGGGTTCCCTGAAGTGAACCTTGGAATTTTCCCAGGCTTTGGCGGCACCGGGCGCTCGATCCGGCAGGCGGGGCCGATCGATGCCATGCAAATCATGCTCACCGCCCGCATGCTCAAGGCGGGTGCGGCGCGCGGCATGAACTTGGTCGACAAGCTGGTGCGTCACCGCGACATACTGCGCTGGGAAGGCCGCAAGGCGGTGCTGCAGCATCGCCGTTCCGCCGAGGCGCCGTTCACCAAGAAGGTGGTCGCAACTGGCCTCCTGCGCGAATATATGGCCAACAAGATGCGCGAGCAGGTCAAAAAAAAGGCTCGCAAGGAGCATTATCCGGCGCCCTATGCGCTGATCGACCTGTTCGAAAAGCACGGTAATGACTGGCGTGCGATGAGCCGGGGCGAGATCGCAGCTTTCGTGCCGCTGATGGGCAGCGACACGGCCACCAATCTGCGCCGAGTGTTTTTTGCGCAGGAAAGCCTCAAGAAGCAGGGCGCCAAGGGTGTCAAGTTCGCGCGGGTGCACGTGATCGGGGCGGGCGTCATGGGCGGCGATATCGCGGCATGGTGTGCGTTGCGCGGCATGGCTGTGACGCTGCAGGACTTGGACATGGCGCGGATCAATCCGGCGCTGGAGCGGGCCAAGAAACTGTTCAAGAAGCGGCTCAAGAAGAAGCGCGAGGTGGATGCTGCCATGCTGCGGCTCGAGGCGGACCCTTCTGGCAAGGGCGTGCCGCGAGCGGATGTGATCATCGAAGCGGTGGTTGAAAAACTTGAGGTCAAGCAGGCGATTTTCGGTGGGCTCGAGGACAAGCTCAAGCCTGGTGCGATCCTTGCGACCAACACCTCGTCCATCGAGTTAGAGCGGATTGCCGAACATTTGAAACAGCCGGAGCGGCTGATTGGGCTGCATTTCTTCAATCCTGTGGCGCAGTTGCCGCTCGTCGAGGTGATCCGGTCCAAGTTCAACACCGATGCTGAAATCGGCAAGGGCGCGGCGTTCGCGCTGGCCATCGGTAAATCGCCAGTGGCCGTCAAATCGGCGCCAGGCTTCCTCGTGAACCGGGTATTAATGCCCTACATGCTGGGCGCGGTGCAGCGGGTGGAGGCCGGAGAGAGCAAAGAATTGCTTGATGCAGCGGCAGTGGCGTTCGGGATGCCGATGGGGCCGATCGAGTTGATGGACACGGTGGGGTTGGATGTCGGTCAGTCGGTCGCGACGGAACTTGGACATCAGGTGCCAATCGAGAGTCGCTTCGCGACGTTGGTGCGCGAGGGGAAGCTCGGGCGCAAGACCGGCGAGGGCTTCTACAAATGGGAAGATGGCAAGGCGCAAAAGGGCGAGGCGCCGCAGCGGGCCGATTTAGCGGCTCTGGGCCGTGAATTGGTGAAGCCCTTAGTGGACATGACCGAAGTGGTGCTGGCCGAGGGCGTAGTGGCTAGTGAACGCCACGCCGACATCGGGGTGATCCTCGGAACCGGGTTCGCGCCGTTCCTTGGTGGACCGCTGAAAGCCAGACAAGATGGAAGAGCATGAAATTGGCTCCACAATACGTGATGCCGGGCTGCGAAAGGCGTTTGTCTGCGCTCCGGTGCTCACGTAGTCATCTACGCTCCGCTCCGGTGCTCAACAAACACCTGTCTCGCTCCGGCCTGACGCATTGCAGAACCAATTTCAGGATAGCAAATGACTGAACTTCGCAAAGTTGCCATCGTGGGTTCGGCGCGCATTCCCTTTGCGCGCGGCAATTCGGCCTATGCCGATGAAACCAATCTGTCCATGCTCGGTACGGTGCTGACCGGGCTGGTCGAGAAATACGGGCTTAAGGGCGAGAAGATCGACGAGGTCATGGGCGGGGCGGTGATCGCCCATTCGCGTGACTTCAATTTGATGCGTGAAGCGAGCCTTGATGCTGGCCTGTCGCCACGGACGCCGGGCACCAACATGCAGATTGCCTGTGGCACGAGCCTGCAGGCGGCGCTTACGCTGGGCGCCAAGATTGCGGCCGGAGAGATCGGTAGCGGGATCGCGGCCGGGTCGGACAGCGTCAGCGACAGCCCGATCGTGTTCGGGAACAAGTTCCAGCACCGCATGATCGATTTGAGCCGGGCGCGCTCGGTGGGCGAGAAGTTCGGCACGTTCAAAGGGTTTTCCCTGGGCGAGTTGACGCCGGTGGCGCCATCGGTGAACGAGCCGCGCACGGGGCTGTCGATGGGGCAGCATTGCGAGCTGATGGCGCGTGAATGGGGCATTTCGCGTAAAAGCCAGGACGAGCTGGCGGTGGCAAGCCATCGCAATGCGGCCAAAGCTTACGATGAGGGGTTCCACGACGATCTGCTGGTGCCCTGCGCCGGGCTGGTGCGCGACAACAATGTGCGGGCTGATGCGAACCTGGATAAAATGTCGACGCTCAAGCCAGCTTTCGACAAGTCGAGTGGGCAGGGGACGCTAACGGCAGGCAATTCGACGCCGCTGACGGACGGTGCTTCGGCCGTGTTGCTGGCTAGCGAGGAATGGGCGCGCGCACGAGGCTTGCCAATTCTGGCATATCTCACCACCGGGCGCGTTGCCGGCAATGACTTTGCCCATGGGCAGGGGCTCCTGATGGCACCGACGATTGCCGTCAGCGAGATGCTGGAACGTGCTAGAATTGGGTTCGACCAGATCGACTTTTTCGAACTGCACGAAGCCTTTGCGGCGCAGGTGTTGTGCACGCTTAAGGCCTGGAACGATCCGGCGTATTGCAAGGATATGCTGGGGCGCGATCAGGTGTTAGGGCCGATCGATCCGGCCAAGATCAACGTGAAGGGTTCAAGCCTCGCCTATGGCCATCCCTTTGCAGCGACTGGCGCACGCATCCTCGGGCTTACGGCCAAGCTCCTGTCGACCGAACCGGGAAAGCGGGCGCTGATTTCTGTGTGCACGGCAGGTGGGCAAGGCGTCGCGGCTCTGGTAGAAAGCGCTGCATGAGCGATAATGTCGTCAAGTTCCGCCGCATCGAGAAGAAGCCTGAACCGCCGGTGAAGAAGCCGCGCGGTCCAGCACCGCCATGGCTGCCGTTCGTGGCCTTGGTGCTGCTCGCCATCGGCATCTATCTTATTCAGCGCTCGGGGCTGCTGGGCTGATCGCGACGGGTAGAAGCCTGCTCGCAAGCCAAACCCCTCCTTCTGCCAGCCATCCATGACAGAATGTTAACAAATTTTGTTGCGTTGACGTTTAGGTCAATCTTTTGCTTGTCAGTGGACGGAAAGCCGTAATACCGTCCAACAATCTTGACCAGCGGGTAAAAACCGCGGGCCACAAGGGCATACAAGCACCGCAGCAGCATGATTGCGGGACAAAGACGACTTCAGGAATTTCCATAAGGAGATGGGACGAGCATGAAACTCACGCAAACCCTGACAGCGGTTGCGACCGCCGGCGCCATGGCGCTGCTGATGAGCACGACGGCATCAGCCGTGACGCTCAACATGATGAACGGCTCCGAGCCGGGCTCGATTGACCCGCACAAGGCATCCGGTGATTGGGAAAACCGCATTATCGGCGACTATATCGAAGGCTTGATGGCCGAAGATGCCAATGCGCAAGCCATTCCAGGGCAAGCTGAAAGCTATACCATTTCCGAAGATGGCCTGGTTTACACCTTCAAGCTGCGCGACGGAATCCAGTGGAGCGATGGCGAGCCGGTAACGGCTGAAGACTTCGTTTTTGCATTCCAGCGCCTGTTCAATCCGGCGACGGCGTCGGACTACGCCTATCTGCAGTTCCCCATTCTCAACGGCTCGGAACTGGCTGAAGGCGCAATCACCGATTTCAGCCAACTAGGCGTCAAGGCCATCGACGACAAGACCGTCGAAATTACCCTCGAAGGGCCGACCCCGTTCTTCCTCCAGGCGTTGACCCACTACACCGCCTATCCAGTGCCCAAGCACGTCATCGACGAGCATGGCGACAACTGGACGAATATCGAAAACATCGTTTCCAACGGCCCGTATACGCCAGTTGAGTGGACGCCGGGCAGCTACATCAAGTCGGTCAAGTCTGAGACTTATTGGGACGCTGCCAACGTCCAGATCGATGAAGTCAACTACTTCGTGCAGGACGATCTGGCCGCAGCCCTGGCGCGCTATCGCGCCGGCGAATACGATATCCTGACCGATATTCCGTCCGATCAGTCCGAGTGGATCACGGCCAATCTCCCTGGTCAGGACTATTTCGCGCCGTTCCTTGGCATCTACTATTACGTGATCAACCAGGAAAAGCCGCCCTTTGATAATCGGGAAGTGCGCAAGGCGCTGTCCATGGCGATCAATCGCGATGTGATCGGGCCGGACGTGCTCGGTTCGGGCGAGTTGCCGATGTATGGCTGGGTGCCGGAGGGCACGGCCAATTACGAGGGCGTGCCGGTTTATCAGCCGGAATGGATCGGGCTTTCCTACGAGGAGCGCGTGGCTCAGGCCGCCGAGATCATGACGGGCCTGGGCTATACGGCGCAGACACCGCTGCAAGTTCAGCTAAAGTACAATACCAATGACAACCATCAGCGCATTGCGGTAGCGATTTCGTCGATGTGGGAGCAGATCGGCGTCAAGACAGAACTGTTCAACTCGGAAACCGCCGTGCACTACGACGCACTGCGCGCCGGGGACTTCCAGATCGGCCGTGCCGGCTGGCTGCTCGACTATTCGGATCCGTCCAACACGCTTGACTTGCTACGGAACGGCATTCCACAGGGCGGCGAGATCAATTGGGGCAACAATTACGGCCGCTATTCGAACCCAGAGTTCGACCGGCTGATGGAAGAAGCCACCAAGGAACAGGATTTGGCAGCCCGTGCCAAGCTGTTGGGCGATGCTGAAAAGCTGGCCATGGATGAATATGCCGCGATCCCGATCTACAACTACATCGCGCAGAACGTTGTAGCGCCGTCGATTACCGGCTTCGTCAACAATGCCTCGGATATTCACCGCACACGCTGGCTGACCAAAGCCGAGTAAATCATCAAACCCTGGTGCCGCCTTCTCTAAAGGCGGCGCCAACTCTCCGCCTCGAGACAGCATTGTGACTCGGCGGACTTGAAAGGTGCCCATCCATGTTTGGATACGCCATGCGGCGCGTGCTGTCGGCCCTGCCGGTAGCGTTGATTGCCGTTACTGCATGTTTTTTCATTCTGCGCTTGGCGCCTGGTGGCCCGTTCGATGGCGAACGCGCACTGCCGCCCGAGACGCTTAACAACCTGCGCGCGCACTACAATCTGGACCAGCCGCTGATCAACCAGTATTTCCTTTACATCTGGCGATTGCTGCACGGCGATTTTGGACCTTCCATGGTCTATAACGACTTCACCGTCAGCGAAATGCTGCAGATCGGCTTGCCGTTCACGCTTATGCTGGGCTTTACGGCGTTCATCATCGGGACGGCCGTTGGGCTGGTTGCCGGTGCTTTGTCCGCGCTCTATCAGAACAAACTGCCCGACTACCTGCTTGTCCTGCTGGTGATGATAGGGTTGGTCGTTCCCAATTTCCTGATCGGCAGCATTCTGCAACTGGTCTTTGGCGTATACCTGGACTGGTTTCCGGCCGGCGGCTGGCAGAACGGATCGCTGGCGCATCTCATACTACCCGTAACCGTGCTGGTGCTGCCTCATGCGGGGCGGACGGCACGGCTGATGCGTGGGTCCATGATCGAGGTGCTGGGCACCAATTATGTGCGCACGGCGCGGTCCAAGGGTCTGGGCACGCGGCTGATCTTAGCGCGGCATGCGATCAAGCCGGCTCTGTTGCCTGTAGTGAGCTATTTGGGGCCGGGGTTGAGCTATCTGCTCACCGGATCGCTGGTGGTGGAGCAGATTTTTGCCCTGCCCGGGATCGGTAAGTACTTCATCAACGCCGCGCTGAACCGCGATTATGGCTTGGTGCTGGGTACGACTATTTTGTACATGTTCATCATCCTTGCGGTGAATTTGATCGTCGACGTTATCTACGCTTGGCTCGATCCGAAGGTGAGGTACAGCTGATGGCCGGTATTACGGGCAAGGACGCTATCCTCACTGATTATGCCAATAAACTCGAAAAGCTCGATCCGCCCAAGGGCCGCTCGCTGACGCAGGATGCCATGCGGCGTCTCGTCCGGAACAAGGCCGCGGTTGCCTCGATCTTTGTAGTCCTGTTCATCGTTTTGTTCGCCTTCGTGGGCCCTTATTTCATCCCCTGGACCTACGACAAGATCGATTGGAGCGGCATTCGCAAGCCACCCAACTTCGAAGCCGGGCACTTTGCCGGTACCGACCAGAACGGCCGCGACATGCTGGCGCGCATCATGCAAGGTACGCAGATGAGCCTGATCGTGGCGCTGGTCGCCACACTCGTCTCGGTGATCATTGGCGTCGTCTATGGTGCTGTTGCCGGCTATTTCGGCGGCAAGGTCGATGCGGTCATGATGCGCTTTGTCGACATCATGTACGCTCTGCCCTACATCTTGTTCGTGATCATCCTGGTGGTGATCTTCGGGCGCAATCCGGTGCTCCTGTTCGTGGGCATCGGGTGCCTGGAATGGCTGACCATGGCCCGCATCGTGCGGGGCCAGACGCTGTCCATCAAGGAACGCGAGTTCATCGAAGCGGCCAAGGCTGGCGGGGCCAAGCCTTGGACCATCATCATGCGCCATATCGTGCCGAATTTGACTGGCCCAGTGGTGATCTACGCGACGCTGACCATTCCCGAAATCATCCTGACCGAGAGCTTTCTTTCGTATCTCGGGCTGGGCGTCCAGGAGCCTCAGACCTCGCTGGGTACGCTGATTTCCTTTGGTTCGCCGGTGGCTGAAACGCTGCCTTGGATGCTGATCGGGCCAGCCGTGGTGCTGGTCTCCCTGCTACTTTGCCTCACTTATATCGGGGACGGATTGCGCGATGCGCTCGACCCCAAGGATCGATAAATGAAAAACGTTTTGTCCGTTCAGGACATGTCGGTGACATTTGCGCTGCACAACAGCGAAGTGCACGCTGTGCGTGAAATGAACTTCAACCTTAGCCAGGGCGAGACGCTCGCCGTGGTGGGTGAATCGGGCTCGGGCAAGAGCCAGGCCTTTCTTGCTATCATGGGGCTGCTCGCCAAGAACGGGCGCGCCGGCGGCCGCGCAATGATGGGCGACATCAACCTGATCGGCATGGCGCCGGGTCAATTGGACAAGCATCGCGGCAAGGACATCGCGATGATCTTCCAGGATCCGATGACGAGCCTGAATCCCACACTCAAGGTCAAGACCCAGTTGGGCGAAGTGCTGGTCAAGCACCGGGGGTTCGACAAAGACAAGGCAGTCAGGGCCGCAACCGAAATGCTGGAGCGGGTGGGTATTCCTGAGCCAGCCAAGCGGGCTAATGCCTATCCGCACGAGCTTTCGGGCGGTATGCGCCAGCGCGTGATGATCGCCATGGCGCTGCTGTGCCAGCCCAAGATCCTGATCGCGGACGAGCCGACGACGGCTCTCGACGTGACGGTGCAGGCGCAGATGCTGGACCTGTTCAAGACGCTGACAGAGGATTTCGGCACCTCGCTAGTGCTGATCACCCATGATCTTGGTGTGGTGGCCGGCGTTGCGGACCGCATGATGGTGATGTACGGCGGACGCGCGGTGGAAAAGGGCGTGACCGACGATCTCTTCTATGATCCGCGCCATCCCTATACGCTGGGCCTGCTGCACTCGACGCCGCACATTGCCAAGCGCGCCGAGCGGCTCGACCCGATCCAAGGGTTGCCGCCGAGCCTTGAAAACCTGCCCAAGGGTTGTTCGTTCAACCCGCGCTGTGCCTTTGCGTTCGACCGGTGCCTCGTCGAGCGGCCGCCGCTGATGGATACCGGCAATGGTCGGGAAAAGGCATGTTTTTACGAAGGGCCGATGACCTATGGAAAGGTCGCCTAATGGACCAGACCCCGATCAACCTGCTCGAAATCCGCGATCTTAAGAAGACCTTTTTAGTTTCGGGGGGGCTCTTTAGTCGGGCGCTGACGCTGACGGCGCTCGAGAACATCAACTTTTCCATTCGCAAGGGAGAGACCCTGGGGATTGTGGGCGAAAGCGGCTGTGGGAAGTCGACGCTGGGGCGCTGTATTCTCCAATTGCTTAGTCCCGATGAAGGTCAGGTGCTGTGGCTAGGTCAAGATTTGACCAAGCTGCCGGCGGAAGAAATGCGCAAGCGGCGGCAGGATCTGCAGATCATTTTCCAGGACCCACTGGCCTCGCTTAATCCTCGCATGACTGTAGGCGAAATCATTGCCGATCCGCTGCGAACGCTCCGGCCCGAATTAGGCAAGGAAGAGCGGCGCGCGCGCGTGCTCAAGATCATGGAAGCGGTGGGATTGCTGCCCGAGATGATCAACCGCTATCCGCATGAATTCTCCGGCGGGCAGGCGCAGCGCATCGGCATTGCGAGGGCGCTGATCACCGAGCCCAAGCTGATCGTTTGTGACGAGCCGGTGTCGGCACTGGATGTGTCGATCCAGGCGCAGATATTGAATCTTCTCAGCGAGCTCAAGGATGAGTTCGGGCTGACGCTGATCTTTATATCGCATAATCTCAGCGTTGTGCGGCACGTATCCGACCGCATCCTGGTGCTCTATCTGGGGCGCATCGTGGAACTGGCGACGGGCGATGAGATCTATGAGCAGCCGAGGCATCCCTATACGCGGGCGCTGCTGACGGCGGTGCCGATCCCCGATCCGCGTCTGGCGCGACGACGTAATATCGATGCGCTAAAAGGGGAAATTCCGTCGCCGATCAACCCGCCATCAGGGTGCACGTTCCGGACGCGCTGCCGCTTCGCCAAGCCTTATTGCGCCGAGCATCGGCCGCCGCTGGAGACGATCGAGGACGATAGGCTCGTCGCGTGTCACCGTTGGCGCGAGATCGAGGTGCCCGAAGAGGCAGTCCTAGGCGTTTAGGAGGGCTCCCACCTAAGGGCCGCTAAGCCTTGCCGCCGTCGCGCCGGTCGTTCTCGCCGACGTCGACAATCTTGCGGCGCCGGTCTGGACCTTTGTATTCGCCTGCTTCAATGAAGCCGCGCGGGTTGCTTTCGATATTGGTTAGGCGCGACTGCAGATGATTGGCAGCAAATGGCTTGCGCAGGAATTCGGTGACGCCTGCATCGCGCGCATCGGCGATGCGCTTGGCGTCGGGAGCCGAACTCATCATGATGATGGGGACGAGCCGGTTCTGGCAATCGGTCGCAGCGCGTAGCTTTTTGGTGAAGGCAACGCCGTCCATGCCGTCGAGTGCGTCATCCACAATGACAATATCAAAAGCCCGGCGGCGCAGCTCGAGCATGGCGCGGTCAGCGTCCGTGACTTCGCGAATGTCCTTGCGGCCCAGGCTGCGCAGCATGACGCTGACCAAAGCCGCCATGTGAGGCGAATGATCGGCAACAAGAACGCCGCGTTTGGTGATGGATTCGATGGGCATGGGGGTCACCGCGCCAGATGAAAAGTGCCGGGTTACAATAGCTTGGCTTTGCCTATAGGCGGTTAATCCGAGCGGCCAAATAGCGGCTTTGTGTCATCCGTGCTCCACAAAAAGCTTTCCTCTGCCGCGTTGACAGCCCCGTGCATTTTCCCTATGAAGACGCACAAGTTTCGGGCGCTTAGGCGCCCCTTTTATTTGACCCGAGGATACAAGAGATGAAGATCCGCAACTCGCTGAAGGCGCTGATGACTCGCCACCGCGCGAACAAGCTCGTCCGCCGTCGCGGCCGGGTGTACATCATCAACAAGGTCGACAAGCGCTTCAAGGCCCGCCAGGGCTAAGCTTGCCTGACTTACCGAACTAACATGCAAGGCCCGCGAGAGCGGGCTTTGTTGCTTTTTGCGCTGTGCCACGGCGTCCGAGATTTCCATGCGGCCTTCCCATACTATAAGCCTGTCCATCCAACGGTCGTTCGACGAGGTTTATGCTTTTCTCGTGAAGCCTGCCAATTTTGAGCAATGGGCAGCGGTCGAGCCCGGAACGCTCGAGCAATTGCCAGATGGGGATTGGCAGGTGCAGATGTCTTTTGGCTTTCGTCATGTCCGTTTCACCCCTCGCAATCGGTTCGGCGTCCTTGATCACGCTATTTTCGAGCCCGGTGGCTCCTTGCTGTTTACGCCCATGCGGGTCTTCCCCAATGAGGACGGTTGCGAGTTGAGCTTTACCTTCTTTCGCCGCGACGGCATGGACGATGCGCAGTTTGCGTCCTCCATTGAGTGGATTACGACGGACTTCTTAGCCCTCAAGAGCCTGCTGGAGGCAGGAGCATAGAAACCCCTATTGCGGCGGCTGAGCCTTCAATGGCTCAATTTGCGCATCATTTTCTGCGATAGCCTGGCATTCTCCAGCAAGGGCGTGAGATCGCTGACTTGGTCGAGCGAGCCGACGATCGGCAGGCTCTTGATCTGCTGGTCTGAAAGAGCAGCCTGCGCGGCAGCTATGGCGTCATCGGCATTGATGGTGGTGAATGGCCGCTGGTGATAGGGCCCGATAACTGGTCTGAACGGGGCGATACCAAGTGCGTTTTGCTTGCGAGCGAGTTCGAGGTAAGCGCCAGCCAGCGCCTCCTGCCGCTCTTTCCAATCTTCTGCTCGCAGGGCTTGATCTAGGTGCGGAGAAAGCTTTTCTGCTATTGGTAGCCGGGCAAAACCGCTGCCGAACCACTTGGCATAAGGGGCATAGCGGCGCTCAAGCAGGAACCCCATGCGCATGACGTCGCGGACCAGCCGCGCGGCAATCACGCGGGAGCCAAGATCGTCACCGACCTGCCCGGCTCGTCCGACGAATGCCTGCTCCTCGGCAATGCGGCGCCATTGGCAGGCGATCTTATAGAGCCAGACATCGTCCGGGAGATAAGTAAGGCGGCTCCTTGCCTCGGTCAGGCGACCGTCATCGTCGTGGAACACGGCGCCCGCGGTGAATGCCAGGAGCTTCTGCTCGGCAAAACCCAGCCAATGGAGAGGCGTCAGTTCCTCTAGTGATCGCAGCGCGAAATTGCTTTCAAGACGCGCCTCAAGCGTGTGGAACTCAAGGCCGTGCTCCATTGCCCCTACGGCCTCAGGACCATCCGCCGCCGGATGTGGCCGGCTGCGCCAGCCGATCGGTTCGCCCATAAAGCTTTGCGGCGCAATGTCGCTAAACTCGCTTACCAGCCGCCGCGCGTATCTGCCGAAATCACTGGGCTCGACGATGATGTGCACTCGCGGACCCCAATTGTGGTCCTTGGACGTTTCATCGTCTAAACCCAGCAGTTCCGAGCCATAGCCGATCAGGGCCGCCGCATAGCGCAATTCCGGCGCCGCTTCACGCAGCCAAGGCTCGACAATGTCGGTATAGAACCGGCGCGATAAGTTGATGCCTTGCATAGGTATAGCCTCCACAAACGCACCAACCCCCAGAATTTTTAAACTGCCTCTGCCATGCTCAACAGCCATTCAGTTTCGGCAGGCACGCCTTCTGCAAGCCTTGCGGCTGCTACAAAGGGGAGCCAGGCGCCTATTGCTGCGGGGCCAAGATCCGTCGCCTGGCAATAAGCTTGAAGGTATTCCTTGGCCATTTGTTTGTCCAAACTCGTCATCAAGACGAACGACCGGCAAACATCCGCGGCCGGAGTGCCGTGGCAGGCATCCAGCCAGTCCACAATTATGCCATTACCCACTTCGCCAATGATGTTGAACGGATGGAAGTCGCCATGGCAGAGGCAAACGTCATCCGCCAAAACGGCAAGACCATCGAGCAGCCTATTGCGAACTGCATCTCTCAACTTCGACGCCAACCCGATATTGCCGGCCAATTTCACTTTTTGCGACGGCAGGTTCCGCCCGCTCTTGCTATGAACCAGTTGGTGCAGTCGCGCCATGTCGGCGATAGCTTCGGCACGACCAGGGATGTCCCGCATCTGATTGGCGTAAGGATGACCTATTGCTTTGGACATCTTAATGCCCCAGCGCTTGCCAATCTGGTCAATGCTTAAGACCGAAGGTGCCGGCAGTTCGAGGCTCTCCACGATGGCGAGAACTGCGCCCTCATAGAAGGCCGAACTCTTGCTGTGTTCGGATCGGTAAAGCTTTACAACATGCGCGCCGGCGTCGAACACTTCGGCTTCCTTGCCTGCGCCGATGGACTCGCCGAGATACACACTTTCCATTTGCTTCCCCCAGGCGATAGTGCGGCAAGCTGGCCCTTCGCAGAAACAAAAATGCCCGCTGGTAGGCGGGCAATATTGCATGACTTTGGGCTGAGATCAGCTAGAGCCGGCGCCGTCCTGGCGGACAAAGGCGATGCGGAGCATGTTGGTGGCGCCTGGGGTGCCCAAGGGAATGCCGGCGGTGATGGCAACGCGGTCACCAGGGCGGGCGAAGCCTTCCTGATAGGCGATAACGCAAGCGCGGTCGACCATGTCCTCGAGCGACACCGCGTCTTCGGTCTGCACGCAGTGAACGCCCCAGACCACCGACATACGGCGGATAGTGCGTTGGTTGGGCGACAGAACGATGATGGGCTTGGTTGGCCGCTCGCGGGCAGCACGAATACCGGTGGAGCCGGATGCGGTGTAGGTCACGATCGCGGCAAGGTCGAGCGTTTCGGCAACTTGGCGTGTCGCTGCGGAGATGGCGTCGGCAGCGGTAGCTTCCGGTTCGGTCTGGGCAGCACGAATGATGCCGCGGTAATTGGCATCGCCCTCAACGGCGACGGCGACCTTGTTCATGGTCGAGACGGCTTCGATCGGATATTGGCCGGAAGCCGATTCGGCCGAGAGCATGATGGCGTCGGCGCCTTCGAACACGGCGATGGACACGTCCGAGACTTCTGCACGGGTCGGGACAGGCGCCGTGATCATGGATTCCAGCATCTGCGTTGCGACCACCACAGGCTTGCCATAGCGGCGGCACATGCGGATCATACGCTTTTGCAGGCCCGGCACGGTTTCGAGCGGCAGTTCGACGCCTAGATCGCCGCGGGCTACCATGATGGCATCGGAGAGCTTGACGATCTCTTCCAGACGATCAATCGCCTGCGGCTTTTCGATCTTGGCCATGACGCCGGCGCGACCCTGGACGATCTTGCGCACGTCGATAATGTCTTCGGGCCGCTGCACGAAGGACAGCGCGATCCAATCGGCTTCACATGCAAGGCCCGCCAGCAGATCGGCATGGTCCTTCTCGGTGAGGGCGCCAGTGGGCAGGAGCGTATCGGGTAGGGACACGCCCTTCTTGTCGCTCAGCTTGCCGCCATAGATGACTTCAGTTTCGATAACGCCACCGCCTACCTTGGTGGCCTTGAGCGCAAGCTTGCCGTCGTCGAGCAGGAGGCGGTCGCCCACGGAAACGCTCTCGATGATTTCGGGATGCGGCAGGTAGACGCGCTCGGCATTGCCGTTATCGTCCTTCTGGCTATCAAGCGTGAACTTCTGGCCGGCCACCAGGTTCACCGAACCGCCAGCAAATTTCCAGACGCGCAGCTTGGGTCCCTGCAAATCGACGAGGATGCCCAACGGGTGGTTGAGGCGCTTTTCAACGATGCGGATGCGCTCCACGGTTTGCTTGAGCAACTCGTGGCTGGCGTGGCTCATGTTGATGCGGAACACGTCTGCACCGGCCTTGGCCAGTTCCTCGATCATCTTTTCTTCGTGGCTGGCGGGCCCGAGGGTCGCGAGGATCTTTGCGCGTCTCATGCGTCTCATTGCGTGTCCGTTCCTTGCGTATCTATGTCGTCTTGCGGTGCGTCGGTCGAGGCATCCTCGGGATCGACGAGAAAAGCGGGGTCTTCCAGATCTTCGCCAGCTTCGGGACCGACCAGGGCAGGGCCGGCATTGTCCTCTGTCAGCTGCAGCGTCCAGTCCGTCCGGTTCTGGGTGTCAATCTCAAAGAAACCGGTGCGCTCATAGCCGCGGGCGAGGCAATCCTCAACCCCGAATATCGTGAAGGTCTCGTCACGCGTACACATGAACACCGAACCCTCCCAAGCGCCGCCGCCAATATCATCCACTGCGTAGATGTAATAAAAACGACGCTGCAGATCGCCCTGGTAGAGCACCCGGCAATCGCCAGGAGGGGCCTGCCACCAGCCTTCGCTCATCCAGCCGCGCTCGGCGCGATAGCCCATGGACACCGAGATGAGGTTTGCGGTTTCATTGCAAACACGCAGGTCGGCCTTTGCCGGCGTGGCAAAGAACACGAGGCTGGCGCCGATTGCACCGATCAGGGTCAGGCCGGGACGGATAAAATGCAAAAGGGTGCCGGAAGCCATTGGAAAAACGTGCCTTGTTTGAGCCCATGGTGACGCATAGGTCAATCGAAAAAGGGGCAATTTAGGGCGAATGCAAACCTTCCAAGGCGCTGCGCATGTGGATTGGATCACAAAGGGGTTGAACCGGCGGCTCCGGTGCTGTTGAAGCAGCGCTTGATCGAGCAGGACGATGCTTTCGGATCCCTGGCCAGGCCATGGAGTTCGATCCTTCCAGCAGCTTCGTTCAATCGGAAACATATCATGATTTGACTGGGTGACGCTCTGGCGCGCCGGGTCGCAAGGCGGAGGGCCGCATGGCCGAAGAGATCACGGGCGACAATGTTGCGGCCGACGAGCTGCGTCAGTTCATCGAGCGCATTGAGCGCATGGAAGAAGAAAAGGCAGCCATCTCCGCCGACATCAAGGAGATATTCGCTGAGGCCAAGGGGCGGGGCTATGACACCAAGGTGCTCCGGCAGATCGTTCGCATCCGAAAGCAGGACGCCAATGAGCGCGCCGAGCAGGAAGCAATCCTTGACCTTTATATGCAGGCAATCGGCATGAGCTGAGCCTGCTGGGCTCTTGGTCAGTTTATCCGGGCGGCGCCATTGCAAGAACTGGCGCCGCTTGTTCATGGAATAATGCCACAGCGCTTGAGCAGGTCTCGGGCGGTGGCGGATTCCCACGGCGTCTCGTCGCTGGCAGGTGGCATCTCGTCTTCGCGGACGGGTGTCACGCGGATCAGCGGCACAGGGCCGAAGGACAGGCCAGTAATCTCGGCGCCCAGGGAACTGAAGATGACGAAAGACATGGGCTTAAATTCTGCGCTTAGGCCGCTGAACAAGAGCGCGCGATGGGTTTGGACATCCCGGGCGACGCGATAACGGTCAGCGACCCGATCACCCAGGCTGATCATGAGGTCAGCCCAAGCCTGGAGCTGTTCCGCGTTCATGCGTTCGGGCCATTCCAGCACCAATTCGCATTCCACCCCGTTCACCCGGTCGGCGACACCAGCCCAGGGGGTCGACAGACCATCAGTGGCCAGGAGTATGCTGCCCGGTCTGTTGACGCGCAGTACGCGCCGATGCGGGCCGAACCATTTAGTTTGTCCATAAGTGTTGGGTGTTCCGCGCTCGGCTGCCGGATCGGGTGCGAGGTCTCCATAGCGTTGCCAGTACTCACGGCGCGCAGCGGCCGCTTGTTCGTAGACCGGATCATCGGGAGCGCGAGGCACGATCACCGGATCGAAGCGGATATCCAAGGTGACGCGGCCTTGTCGCTCAAGCCATCGCGCCCGCTGCCAAGTGACGTCGAGCCGGTTGAAGGCAGGCTCCCCGGCTGCCTCAAGCCGTTCGACTATCTGCCAGATGATCCTGATCACATCGGGATCGCGCACTTCGACGCTGTGCCCCTGGCGGTCCTTGAAGCCGTCGTGACCCTGCCCGTGACCAGCCTGGATTGTGGTTACGTTCCGCTCCCCGCTCTCGGCTTGACGCGTGGCGCGATCAAGAATTGCAACCAGATCGCGTATTGCATCGTCTTTGGTGTAGGGCATTGCAAACGATCTGCTTTCTCTTGTGCACCAGCATCCAGCCCAATGCTGATGCACGTCAATCTTGTCAAAGCGCTGTCACACCGATTTTCGACGGCCACAGTTCAAGTCCTTTTTCCCTAGTGGCAAAGGGTGGCGCAATGTCACGGAGCAGAGCGCGTCGACACGTCATTTCTAATTGCGCCCTTGTCTGCGGCGTGACTGAGTTAACCTGGCAGAACGAACAGGATGGAGAAAAAGCCTGATGAGCGCACAAGATGAGCGGATCGACAAAGAGTTGCACAAGATTTCGGCTTCCAACGACCCGTTCGCGGCTGCCGTACCGGCGACCCGCATGCCCATGCTGGTGACGGACCCGTCCCAGCCGGACAATCCGATCGTTTTCATGAACGACGCTTTCACCAAGCTCACCGGCTATACGCGTGAGGACGTCATGGGACAGAACTGCCGGTTCCTTCAAGGGCCGGGCACCAGCCGGGAAGATGTCACGCGCGTCCGCAACGCTATTGCCCGGCGCGAGGCGATCGAGATTGACCTGCTGAACTATCGCAAGGACGGAACCACGTTCTGGAACCGGCTGCTGATTTCACCAGTATTCAGTGAAGCGGGAGACCTCACTTACTTTTTTGCTTCACAGTTCGACGTTTCGCCCGAGCGCAATCGCGTCAGCGAGTTGCAATTATCCCATAGCGAACTTGAAACGGAAATCGAGCGGCGCATGCTCGATGTGATGGCCAATGAAAACCGCATCCGGTTTATTCTAGATTCTGCCAAGATGGGCATCTGGACGCTCGATTTGGCCACGAACCGGCTGATCTGCTCGCCGCAATGCAAAGCCAATTTTGGGCGCCAGCCGCATGCGCCTTTTACCTATGAGGAACTACGGGCCTCTATTTTGGAAGAGGATCGGCTGCGCTGGACCGAAGTGATTGAGGCGGCGTTGCAAAGCGGGGATAGCTTCGAGATCGAGTACCGCATCAAGACGCCGGAGGGCGAAGTACGCTGGGTGGCTGTGCGTGGACAGGTTTCGCGCAATTTGAACGATGAACCCTCGGTTATGTCGGGGGTATCGCAGGAGATTACGGAGCGCAAGGAGGCCGAAGAGCATCGCAAGCTCCTGGCGCGCGAGCTCAATCACCGCGTCAAGAACATGCTGGCAACTGCGCAATCAGTGTTTGTCCAATCGCTACGCTCCGCCTCGACGCTCAAGGAGGCCCAGGAGATTGCCGTCGGCCGCATTCATTCGCTGGCGACGGCCCAGGATCTGCTGACGCAGGAAGGCTGGAGCAGCGCGACCATGCGCGATGTCGTGGAGCGGTCGATCGCCCCGTTCGACGGGGCAGACTTCCGCATTGCGGGCCCGCGTATCTTGCTTGGCGCAAAGGCCGTTTCAACTTTGTCTCTGACGCTACACGAGTTAGCGACCAACTCGATCAAATATGGTGCCTTGTCCAAGGAAACCGGTTCGGTGACCGTGACGTGGGAAGTGGAGCCGGGCGATCCTGCCATGCTGCACTTTCACTGGAGCGAGATGGGCGGGCCGCTGGTGCAGGAACCTAGAAAGCGGGGCTTTGGATCGTGTGTGGTCGAGAACATCGTCAGCGCCGAGTTTCAGGGCGAGGCCAAGATCGAGTTCCGGCGCGACGGCATCATCTACGATATTCATGCGCCGATCGACCGGTTGACGGATAACTACGACGCATATTCAGGGCGGCCAGAGGTCGAGGTCTAGAGAAAGTGGACGACGAGCGCGAGCCATTGCTGCTCCGTCTTGTCGCTTGTGCCTCAGAGCAGCCATTCGCGGGCTCATACATTAGGGAAGCGCTCCAACCGTGCATCTCAATGTGGCGGATAGTGAGAAGGTGCTCGGTGCACTGCAATGCGAAGACGAAGTGGCCATTCGCACGAGCATGCCCTAAGTTGCCACCCGCCTTGCCCGGACGCCCGTCGGCGGCGATATCCTTTTGATCGAAGCGACCCGGGTTCCTGGCAAAGGCGGTCTGATCTGTACCGGTCAGTTGGGGGATGTGATGCGCGAACGTGCAAGAGCGCGATGAGCTTGGTCAAGAGCCGGGCAAAGAGCGGCTCAAATTTATCTAGCTTGAGCGCATCGAAGATGCGGTTGCGGCAGGTCTTGGAGAACAGCAAACGCCTGCGACCGCCGCAGAATAGACGGCGTGCTTGCCTGATCCAAATGGGTCTAGAAACGTAAGAGCAGCATGCCGCCCAGCGCGCGTGGCTGGCAGCGGAACAGAGCATGACACCACCCAATCGGCGCATCGCGGCACTCCTGACCCATGCCGGTATCCTGCCGCCATGGCTGCTGCTGGCCGTGCATGTGCTGACACCGCTCGAAGGCTTGCATTTGTTTGCGCTCAGCTATGGTGCGGTTATCACGAGCTTTGTATGCGGCATGCATTGGGGCACGTTCACCCGCTCGGACGAGCGTATGACGGTTAATCTGCTGGTGACGAGTAATGTCGGTGCGCTGCTCGCCTGGGGCGCGGTGCTGCTCTCAGCATGGTGGGTGCCTGCGGCTTTTATTGGCTTGGCTTTGATCCTGGGCGCGTTGCTGGCGCTCGATTGGCGCTTGCTGAAGAGCGGGAACACCGAGCCATGGTTCTGGGCCATAAGGCGCAATGCGACTATCGGGTTGGGGGCCAGTCTGCTGCTCCGGGCGGTGCTGGCGTGAGTCGCATCGCGATCATCGGTGCCGGGATTGGCGGGCTAGCGCTGGCAAACCGGGTAAGCGGCAACCATGAAGTCACGATTTTTGAAAAGGGCCGCGGAGTCGGTGGCCGCATGGCTTCGCGCTATGCCGGTGCCTTTATGTTCGATCATGGGGCGCAGTATTTTACCGCGCGTGACGAGCGGTTTGTAAGATTGCTCCACCCTTTGCTCGCTAGCGGGGCTGTTGCGGAGTGGAAAGGGCAAACAGCCAAGATCGACGGGGCTCGCCGGATCGAACTGCGTCAGCCTAAAGAGACCTGGTATGTTGGTGCGCCGAACATGAACAGCATGGCCAAGGCACTTGCCGCGGGACTTGACGTTCGGACCGGCGTCGATGTGGCCCCGCTTGACAGTAAGGCTGCTGACGGCTGGCACTTGCGTGATATCGCCGGAAACGATCTTGGCGTTTTCGACTGGGTGATTTCCACCACGACGCCGCACCAGACCATGGCGCTATTCGCCGAGTATGCTCCCGCCCACGGGCCCCTAACCACATCGCGCATGCTGCCTTGCTATGCCCTGATGCTGGGGTTCGATCATAAGCTTGTTTTACCTTGGATTTCGGCGCGGGTGGACAATAGCGCGATCAACTGGATTGGGGTCAATTCCAGCAAGCCCGGGCGGGACGATGGTGTCACAACGCTTGTGGTGCATTCAACCAGCCAGTGGGCGGCGGCGCATCTAGACCAGCCAGCGGAAGTGCTGCAGCAACAGCTTGAACAAGCCCTGGCTGAAGCCATCGGCGTTGATCCTATACACGCGTCGTTCCGCGCCCTTCACCGGTGGCGCTCGGCACGGCTCGATGGAGTGCAGCAGACTGCCTCCTTCTTTGATGCTCAAAACGGTATTGGCGCCACAGGCGATTGGGCAAAAGGCAGCCGAGTGGAAAATGCGGTGGTGAGCGCCCTCGAACTCGCCGACCGACTGCTCTAGGCGATCGTCCTTGACGCTGTCCGTTCGTCTTCGTCCTCAGGATCCTCGACGGCACCGATGCTCTGCAGCTTGAACGCTATGGCGCTGCACAACACGGCCCAGGCTGCGCCCAGGCACCAGCCGGCCAAGATATCACTGGGATAATGGACGCCCATATAGAGCCGACTGAAGCCTACGATAAGGGTCAAAAAGACAGCGCCGGCAATGCTGAAGATCTTGAGGCCCCTACTGGGTGCCAGGCGGGCGAGAACTGCGCCGATGGTCAGGAACGTCACGGCCGACAGCATGGCATGCCCGCTGGGAAAGCTGGCGGTGAACTGTTCGGACATGGCGGTGAGATCGGGACGTGGTCGGTTGTAGCCCATTTTCAGAAAGGTACTGAGCAAAGTGCCGCCAATCACAGACACGATCAGAAGCAGCGCCGCCGATTTGAGCCGCACCATGACGAGGTAGGCGCAAACGCCAAAGACCGCTAGCCCAAGTAGGGAAAAGCTACCCAGCGCCGTGATGTCGCGCACCATCTCATGGGCCCAAGCCGGCCCGATGACCTGATCGACATTATTGGGGTCTCGAAAAAGCATGAGGATTGAATTGTCAAAGGCTTCAGTTTCGCCTTCGAGGACTTCGTCCGCGATGCTCAGGAAAGCAAGGATCAGGCCGCTGGCAGCCGCTATGGAGGCAAGAAGCCAGATTTCGCCCGATACGAAACTCTGGATGCGGCGGTAGTGCTCATTGGCCAGGAGGCGATGAAACATTGGACTCATTCTCTCGTCTGCAACGCAACGTCTGACCCAAGCGCACGTTCCGCTAGTACAGGGGTATCAACTTGGATCCGACCAGCATGAGCCAGGCGCCTTACTTTGTTATACTCAATGCCAATGCCGGCACTGCCAATGCAATTGGTATCACGGCGGAAGGCCTGCAAGCCTTGTTCAAAGAAAATGGCATGGACGCCATTATCGATGACGAGTCCGAAGTCGGGATGGCCGTGCGCATCGAGCGCGCCATGAAGAGCGGCGCCGGCACGATTGTCGCGGCTGGGGGCGACGGCACGATCACGGCTCTGGCCGCTGCATTGGTCGACACCGATCGGCAACTGGCTATCCTGCCGCTTGGCACGGTTAATGCGCTAGCCAAGGATTTGAAAGTGCCGCTTGATCTGCCGAGTGCCGTGGTAGCGCTGCAGACCAGTGAGTCCCGTCGCATCGATGTGGGCGAGGTCAATGGTCGCATCTTTCTTCATAAGGTAGTCATTGGTTTGATCCCCGGCATGGCTGCGGGCCGCGAGAAAATTCGTGGGCGCTATGATGTCTCGGCAAAGATCGGGTTCTTGCGTTATTTCTTCCGCCGCCTGGCACGTGCCAAGCGCATGGCTGTCGCGATCGAGACCGACAACGGTGCTCGCCGAGTGGAGCGGGTGCAAGCCTTGGCCGTTGCCAGCAATGCTTATGACGAAGGCCTCGGGCAGTTCTTTTCCCGACAGAGCCTCGATCGCGGTACCCTGACGCTTTATGTGCTTAGCCACTTCACCTTGGGCGATTTCCTGCGCCTCACCACGGGCATGCTGATGGGCCATTGGCAGGACGATAAGGCGCTGCGCATGGAGAGCGTCAAGACGGTGACGATCACGACGCATAAGTCGCTTATGAAGGTGATGTTCGACGGCGAGGTGGAGAGCTTGCAGACGCCGTTGCAATTTGCCATCCGGCCGTTAGCGCTTACGGTATTGGTGCCGCCGGCACCGACCCAGACTAAAGCAGGAGACCAGGCAGCGTGAAGATCGTGCATATCTCTGACCTGCACTTCGGCCATCATGATCCTATCTTGGCAGAGGGCTTTGCAGCCGACATCAACGCCTTGACCCCTGATCTGGTAGTGGCAAGCGGCGACTTCACCCAAGTCGGTACGGAAGAAGAGTTCCGGCAGGCACGGCAATTTCTCGACATGCTAACGGCGCCGGTCTTTGCAGTTCCCGGCAACCACGATGTGCCTGCTATCAATATCTTCCGGCGGTTCTTCAATCCCTACGGACTCTACAAGAAATACATTTCCAATGACCTTGAGCCGTTCCTCGAAATGGGCGGCGCCGTGCTGGTGGGCATGCGGACCTCGCGCCGGGCGCGGCTGGAATGGAATTGGGGTCATGGCACGATTTCGCGCGGCCAATTGGAAGATTTGGACGAGCGATTTTCCCTAGCTGCCCCCGATGCGGTGCGCGTGATCGTGGCGCATCACCCGCTACTATTTCCGACCCAGCCGATGATGCAGAAAACCCGGCGGGTCAAACGGGCCGACGAAGCCCTGGCGACCTTTGCCCAACTTGGCGTGCGTTTGGTACTTTCGGGGCATTTTCACCTGAGCTACGTCCGCAAGCACGAGAGCCTTGATGAAGCTCGCGAAGGCCAGCCGATGGGTGTCAGTAAGTCGGTCGTGGCGCCAATCCTCGTAGCGCAGGCCTCATCGGCCATTTCGACACGTCTGCGCGGCGAGGCAAACGCTTACAATCTCATCGACATCACGCCCGAGCGGATCACCATCACAGTGCGCGAGTGGCGCGACGGACAATGGCGTACCCGCGACAAGGCAAGCGAGCCGGTCTAGGCTGGCGAGAGCCGCGCCGTAATCAGCTTGACCGAGCGCCAATAGGTGTTGTGGATGCCCGGCGATGTCTCAATGGCATTTGGAAAATCCAGCCGTAGATCGACATAGCCATCCTCGATGGCGCTTGCTGGAATGGTGAAGGTGAAACTGTCGGTTGCTTCCGCACCAACCATCGCCTGACCGATTGGCTGCTCTCCGGCAAACAGCCGCACATCGCGGTCACCTGCATCGTTGAGATTGATGCCCTTAAGCACAAGTTCAAGCTGCAGATCTTGCGCTGGGCCGACTGCAAAACGCATGCGCGACGTTTCACCCAGTGATTGGCGGCCATCATCGTTCGGGCGTTCCCAGCCGCAGGGCAGCAGTTCGCGGGCAGCGCCGATGTCGCCGGCATTGGTGAAGTCGACGTTGGTGCCAAGCGTATAAGCCGCCGTGACGGGTTGCGGCAGGCAGGTAGTCGTGCGCGTGATGTAATAGGCACGATAGTCGTCGGAAACATTAGGGTGGATGGCTTGCCAAAGCACGCCGAGCTCCACCAAGGCCAATAGTGCAGTAAGGCCATAAAGGCCGACGGCTTTGGGCGACATATCAAACGAGCGCAATATTGCCTCCCAGCCAAGCGAGGGTTGTAAACCATGCGCCCAGCAGCAGCCCAATCATGCTGAGGACGAACAACCAGTTCCAACGGGCGAGCAGGGTCATCAGCGTGATCGTCAAGGGCGCCAATCCGGCCATGAAGCGGAGCATGGAGGCAAGACCTGCCGTTAGCGGAATGATAATGGCGAGAAAGGCGAAGGCCGCCGCTGCCCATTGCCGCCGCCATGCTAGCACCCCAGTGAGCACAAAACCGGCGCAGGCCGACAGCGCTAGAATTTGGGAGGGCGACAGACGCAGCCCATCGTCTGGAAAATTGGTCAGGCCGCGCCAAAGATAGCCGAACGGGTTGCCGAACTGGCGCCCCCAGGCGCGCTGGGTATGGCTGAAGGCAAAACTATCGCCGACCCAGTAGTGAAGGAACGCCATGTACACAAAGAGCCCTAGCGGCGCGACAAAGATGGCAAGCACCAGCTTGGGCTGGCCCAGAATGCCGCCGATAACACCGCGCCAAGTGCCCGTTTGGCGCCGATAGTCGACCAGCGCCTGAACGCCCATGGAGATCGCAACGAAGACGCCGATAATCCGGGTGGCCGACAACAGTGAAGCGAAACCCCCTGCCGCTAGATAGTTGGAACGAGCGAGGAAGCGGAACACCAGGGTCGTCAAAAGGACGAACATCACTTCGGTAAAGAAGGTGGTGAAATAGAACGATACCGGGCCGCTGAGCATAAAGGCCGCATAAAGCGTGTAGGCCTTGCGGTCGCGGCCGAGCAGCGGCCAGGCTGCCACAACTGCAGCATAGGCCACGGCCATAGAAACAAGGCTCCCCACTACCACAGTCGGCAACGGCACCAGCTTGGCAACAACGCCAACGAATATGGGGTAAAAAGGGAAGAACGCCCAATTGCCCGCGTTGACCCGATTGGGCGTAGGGAACCGGTCATAGCCTTCCTCGGCCATTTTGACATACCAGTGGCAGTCCCAACGGCAGAGTTCGTCGAAATAGCGATTGATCGGCTCGTCAGGCAGTTCAAACCGGAAGGCTGCGAACCGGATAAGGATACCTACGACTAGGAAAACAAAGGGGAGAAGCAGTACAAAGCTGGTCTGCCGGTCCTGTGAGAGGCCGATACTCTTATGCAAGAAGACGTCTCCGGCTGCGTGGCGACCGCTTGATTGCCACAATAGAGATCCATTTGGCCCTGCGCTTGTTGCAAAGCAGCCATGGCAAATCAGCGGGCAACTTTAACCCAGGCTAATGCTTTGTAGAAGCTGGCCTTAGATGTGGGAGCCAAGTGGGCATAGATGTCGATCGGATCGCAAGCAAGTACTCAATCAGCGGCTGCATTTGAGCAATCCGTTTTCCATCCTCCCCAACTCGCCGTCATTGTTCCGAGCTATAATGAGCGGGACAATATCGAGCTGCTCTACGAAAAAGTAGCCATAGCGCTCGGCAGCACGCCTTGGGAGATGATTGTCGTCGACGACAACAGCCCCGATGGCACAGCCGAAATCGTGCATGAGCTTTCGCTTGTCTATCACAACATCCGCTGCCTGCGCCGTTTTGGTCGGCGGGGCCTGGCGTCGGCTTGCGTCGAAGGCATGGCGGTGACGGCAGCGCCCTATGTTGCCGTAATCGATGCCGATCTGCAGCACGACGAGACGATCCTGCCTGAGATGCTGCGCAAGGCCCTTGCCGGTGCCGATCTGGTGGTCGGCTCTCGGTTCATTGAGGGCGGTTCGGCTGGCGAAGGGCTCAGTAAAACTCGGCTCTCGGGTAGCCAGTTCGCGACCAAAATGGCGGGCCTGATCGCAGGCCAGTCGGTCAGCGATCCGATGAGCGGCTTTTTCCTGATTCGGCGCGAGGCGGCCTTAGCAGCCGCGCCAAAGCTGGCAAGCGATGGCTTTAAGATCCTGATCGACCTTATCGTAACCTCGCAGCGCATGGGAAAGCCGCTGTCGGTGGCCGAGGTGCCTTATACCTTCCGGCCGCGCCATGCCGGCGCTAGCAAGATGAACCCGCTAATCGTGATCCAATATCTGGGTCTATGGGTCTCAAAGCTCACCAATGGCGTGTTGCCGCCAAGTTTTCTGCTGTTCGGACTGGTTGGCGGTACGGGCGTCGTGGTGCATCTGGCGACCTTGGCGCTCTTTACATCGGTACTGGGCCAAGCATTCCTATTCTCGCAAGTTGCGGCGACCCTGATCGCCATGACTTGGAACTTTGTGCTCAACAACAATCTGACCTATGCCGATCGCAAGCTCCGTGGGGTCAAGCTGATTCGAGGCCTGCTGAGCTTTTTCGCTATCTGTGCGCTTGGCGGTATCGCCAATATCTCAGTGGCCAACGCGATCTATCAATTCGATCACCATACGCTCATAGCGGGCCTTGCCGGCGCCATCATGAGTTCGGTGTTCAATTACGCAGTCACGCGAGCTTTTACCTGGAAGTAAGCCCGGCTTCTCGGAAGCCAAACTGGCCGCTGCGGCGGCTAGTTGATCTTGCCCAAAGCTGCGGCCATTGCTGCTTGATCGAAGCCCAGCGTCGTCAGCGCCGTGGTGACAATGCCGGCGCGGTCCAGCCCGGCTGCGGCGTACATATCGTTTTGGGTCGAATGTTCGTCAAAGCGATCAGGGATCATCAACGGACGAAAGCGCAGCTTGCCATCGAGCAGGCCGTTGCTGGCAAGAAATGTCGCGACATGGCTGCCAAAGCCGCCAATGGAGCCTTCCTCGGTGCTCAGCAAAACATCGTGCGTGCTGGCGAGCTTGGCAATAAGTTCTTCGTCGAGCGGCTTGAGGAAGCGTGCGTCAGCAATAGTGGGGTTGAGACCCAGGGCTGCCAGCTTGTCGGCGGCCGCAAGCACCTCCGCGAGCCGCGTCCCATAGCTCAGAATGGCGATGGTCGCACCTTGGCGGACAATGCGGCCCTTGCCGATCTGCAGCTTCTCCCCGCGTGCAGGCATGTCGACACCCATGCCTTCGCCACGCGGGTAGCGGAAGGCGATCGGGCCATCGTCATAGGCAGCAGCTGTTGTCACCATGTGGCGCAGTTCAGCTTCATCAGCCGCGGCCATGACGACCATGCCGGGCAGGGCGCCGAGATAGGCCCCGTCATAATTGCCCGCATGGGTTGGACCATCAGCCCCAACGAAACCGGCCCGGTCAATGGCGAAGCGTACGGGCAGATGCTGGATGGCAACGTCATGCACCACTTGATCATAGGCACGCTGCAGGAACGTCGAGTAAATGGCACAAAACGGGCGCATGCCCTCGCTTGCAAGGCCTGCTGCAAAGGTTACCGCATGCTGCTCGGCTATGCCGACATCGAACACGCGTGTGGGATGCACTTCGCCAAATTTGTCCAGCCCCGTGCCTGCCGGCATGGCGGCGTTGATGGCGACAATTCGCGGATCGTCATTGGCCTCCTGGATCAACGTCTCGGCGAACACATTGGTGTATGACGGGGCATTGGACACCGCCTTGGCCTGCGCGCCGGTAATAACGTTGAACTTGGACACGCCATGATATTTGTCAGCAGCGCTCTCTGCCGGCTCGTAGCCCTTACCCTTTTTGGTGACGACATGAACCAGGATCGGTCCTTCGCTGGCGTCGCGAACATTGTCGAGGATGGGCAGCAGATGGTCTAGGTTATGACCGTCGATCGGGCCGACATAGTAGAAGCCGAGTTCCTCGAACAGCGTGCCACCGGTGAAGAACGAGCGGGCAAATTCCTCGGTCCGGCGTGCGGGTTCGTGAAAGAATTGCGGTAGCTTGCTTACAACGGTCTTGGCCGCTTCGCGGGCACCGCGATAAACCGGACCAGACACCAAGCGCGCTAGGTAGGCGCTCATAGCGCCAGTAGGCGGGGCGATGGACATGTCGTTGTCGTTGAGGATCACGATCAGCCGGGCATCCATGGCACCGGCATTGTTCATGGCTTCATAGGCCATGCCTGCCGACATGGCGCCATCTCCGATCACGGCAACCACGTTGCGTCTTTCGCCCAGCATGTCACTGGCGACTGCCATGCCCAGGCCCGCCGAGATGGAGGTCGACGAATGGCCCGCGCCAAATGGATCGTAGGGGCTTTCAGCGCGACGGGTGAAGCCCGAAAGGCCGTTCTTCTGGCGCAGCGTGCGCATACGGTCGCGCCGGCCAGTCAGGATCTTATGGGGATAGGCCTGGTGCCCGACGTCCCAGATGATGCGGTCGTGCGGCGAATCGAACACCGCGTGCAAAGCGACGGTTAGTTCCACCACGCCCAGGCCGGCGCCGAGATGCCCACCGGTGACCGAAACGGCGTCGATCATTTCCAGCCGCAATTCATCGGCAAGCTGGCGCAAATTCTCGCGCGGCATGGCCCGCAAATCGGCCGGTGTATGGATGGTGTCGAGGAGCGGCGTGGAAAGCTTGTCGGCCAAGCGGTCGGTCCTTCAGCAAAGGGTATAGCCTAATTCTTTAGGCCCGGGGCGGCCGCTTTGCAACCAAGGCAAACTCCCTGTGCGAAACTGCAGCAGGAGATTGCTAGGGTGCATTCATGCTGAAAATGCGGCTGATATCAGTTCGCTGCGAGCGGCGCCGGTTTGGCCGGAACGAACTGGGTGTGCGAAAGCCCTTCGGGGAAGCTGCCGACAGCCAGCACGGGCACCTGTTCGCCAAGCTCGGTCGCCGGGCTGAAATCGGCCTCGTCATGATCCCAAATCACCGCGAAATGCTCGGATGTAAGCGCAGCAGGCGTCGTGAACACATCTGTCACATGCTCGAGGTCTGGGGCAATCAGTTCACGCTGGCGCGTGGTGCCGGCACTCGCCTGGCTGGCTATGTGCCCAGCCAGGGCTTCGACGATGGGCTCATGCTGCTGGGCGGCGCTGAAGGTCTGGTCGAACAGGCCGGCCAGCGCGCCATTGACCGCACCACCACCGAGCGAAGCGGTATGAACACCGGTTGCAGCCGTCAGCGGCGGCAAAATCGGTAGGCGCTTGGTTGGATTGGGCGGACTTGCCGAAACGGCAGGGGCTGCTGAAGCTGTGGTTTCGCGTTCGATGATGATTTCCAGCGCGCGCTGCGCCTCAGGGTCCTGTGGAATCGGAGGCAGATAAGCGGCGACCATCGCGGGCTGCTGATCGGTCATGTGCAGGCGCGGCTGCGGCACGGGTGCGGTAAGCGCGGCAAGGGCGGTGACTGCATCGCCTGCTGGCAAATTGCTGGCAGTCGCAAGTTGAAGTGTTTCCGACTTCATCACCGGGAACGGGGTCGCACGCGGCGTCGTCAACTCGGATGGGTCGAGCGGCGCGCTGCCATTGGTGCCAAACGGAATGGCGACAGGCGCGGCTTCCGCAACGTCCATGCTTGCCGCGATGCCACCTAAGCTTGCCGGACGCATGGCTGGAATGGGCGCATTCTGGGGGATGGGCGCTTGTGGCGCAACTTCTGCCATCTGGACCGGGGCAGGAGCCGCTGCGGGTGCTGATGGAGCGGCAGCCGGGGCAGACTGCTCATTGCCGCCAAAGAACATGTCCATCAGCGTCTTGCCACTGCCGCCCGACGCGACGCGCGTGCCCGAGGAGCCGCCATTACACGGATAAGCATGGCAGGTTTTCCACTCCGCAAGGGCGATTTTGTAGCCTTCCTGCGAAAGGGGCTTGCCGTCCGTAGGCAAATGCATGGTGCGCCCGTCAGGGAAAATGTCCTTGAGCTGGGCGCGCGTCATGCGTGGCCAGGCGCGCACCGAGCCGGTATCGAGGTGAACGAAGGGGCTGCCCGATGTCGGGTAATAGCCAACACCGCCGACCTGCTTGCGCATAGCCGCAGCGCGCAACTTGGCTAGGGAGATGCCCGGAATAAAGAAATCCATGGCATTGCCCTTGGTGTGTTGGGAATTCTCAGCAACGCCTGAAGAGTTCTCGCGCAACATGGCATTTGTCTTGGGCGAACGATACGCCGACACAATATGGACCGGCTGGGATGCGCCGACTTCCTGGTAAACTTCCCAGATCAGATCAAAAAGGCGGGGGTCCATCTTAGTAGGCTCGTTCCGGCGCCAGTCGCGCAGGAAGTTGTTGAGATCGTTAAGCCCAGACTGAACATAGCGGCCATCGCGCTTGAACACGATGCGTGCCGCTTCCTTGGTGTGGGTATAATAGAGATATAAAGCCCGCTCCGAAGCGGCTGCGGCCGGTATGACCGACTGGGGCAGAACAATGGTGATGCTCATAAGGGCAGCCACAAAGAGCCGCGCGATATGGTGCCGTTTCAAATTGCCATTCTCCGCCACGTCAAACTCCGCCCGGTTATCTCCAGTCGTAGTTGGAACTTAGCGCTAAATGGGATCAAATTGATTAACGCTAACAAGCTCTCAACCTGCTTGGCCCGGGCCCCTCACGCCAATGTTATTAGGGGCAAAAGCAGGCGCAACCAAGGCCAAACTGTAAACCGGAGGTTAAGGCGCCAAAGCCGTATCAGCTGCCTGGGCTATTATTTGCGGCTCCACAGGGGCTGAGCCCAGACCCAACTCCGCGATCAGCTTGGCGTTGTGGCCATAGATGTCATCGAAGGACCGGAGCGTTCCGTCGGCTTGTGGACGTACGGTAAAGTACGCCAAATGCACAGGAATTTGCTGCTCTGGGTTCACCCAGCGCTCGGAAGGTCCAAACATGGCTTCAAGCGATTCACGGCTGATGTTGGCTTCGTTGGCCATCAGCGCGCCGGCAAATTCCATAGGGTTCTGCACGCGGATACAGCCGTGGCTGAGTGCACGATTGTCGCGGGCAAAATAGGATTTGGACGGCGTGTCGTGCAGATACACATCATGCTTGTTGGGAAACAGGAACTTGATCTGACCCAAGGCATTGCTTGGCCCTGGCCGCTGGCGGATCTTGAACGGAAAATAGCTCTGGCTGACCATGGACCAGTTCACCTGCCACGGGCTCACGGGATTGCCTTCATAGAGCAGGTCGTAATTGTGGCTGTCGATATAGCTAGGATCACGCAGCACAGCTGGCGCGAGCTCGCCTTTGACGATGGATCTGGGCACGTTCCAATAGGGATTAACAACGATGTGCTGGATGCTGTCTGAAAAAATCGGCGTCTGGTTCTTGAGGCTGCCGACCACAACGCGCGTGGTATAGGCCTCGGCGCCGGAATTGTTGATGGCCAGACGGAATTCGGGAACATTTACAAAGACATGGAACGCCCCAAGCTCGCGCGGCATCCAGCGCCAGCGCTCGATATTGGCGATGATATCAGCGCGGGTCAGCGGCGCCCCGCCATTAATGGCCATCAGGGTCGCAGGGCCCATAACGCCATCTACGTCAAGGTTGAGACTTTCCTGGAACGACTTCATGGCATCAACCAGCGCGTCGTCATAGACCAGGCTATCAGAGGGCGGCAGTTCGAAGCGGGTTCTGAGCGCCGGAACACGATCATCGCTCATGCCAGGCTTAAGCGTCGGGCCCACGGCAATACGAGCCGGAGCGTTGGTCTGGGTTTCGTCGAAAGTCGCTAGCGCCATTTTGAGGGCCAGGAACTCGGGATGGGTGGGCTGCAGCGCCTCGAGCACCGACACCGGATCGTTGCTGGACGTCAATTGCATCAGTAGCGCCGCTTCATCAAGCTTTTTGGGCTCTATATCAAGCGAAGTGCTAACCGACTGAGGGTCGACACGGCCGGTATAGATATGAGTGGCATAGCGCATGGCGGCGCGGGAGAATGCAGTCTCTAGCGCGGCTTGCTTGGCGGGGTCGGCTTTGGGGCCGGGGAGGTCCAGATCGGGCGTCAGATAGTCCGACGGTCGCAAGCCTTCGCTCTCGGCCGCTTCGAACAGCTTCATGATCTTTTGTGCGCTGGCAGAAAAGCGCACCTCGCCATTGGTGCCTTCATCAAGCCAGATCGGCTCGAAATGGCGCGCACCATAAAAAAAGTAGAGCTTTTGAGCTTCGCCATAAGCAGTCGTGTCTTTTGCCGCTCCGGCGTATGCTGCAGCCAAAGCCGATTTGATGGTCTGCCCGAGTTCGGTTTGTGGAGGCGCAATGATCACGGGACCGGCGGCAAGACCTGCCACATCCTGTGCCAGCGCTGGTCCAATCGGGGCAGCGCTGACCAGCGCGGCGGCGAGACAAACCACAAACTTGTTCATATGGGCTCCATGCACGGCAACGCCTCGGGATGCTCGTTCGTGGCTATCCAGACCAGCACCCAATGCTGCCCATTGATACTCCGCAAACCTTAACAGGAGCAATCACTCGCAAACTCGTGAGTTTAATCTGTGTTAGCTTTGCAACTGTTGGCGATTTGGCATCACGAAAGTTGCGTGCTCCAGCGCCACAATCCCGCCGGTCTTTGTTGTCCTTCCTAGCCGTCGTCCTGCGTTCATGGAGCCCACATGCGCTACCCGATTCTTTGTGCCTGCCTTCTTGTTTCGCTGCCGGTTGCTGCCCAGGAAGACTCTGCACCAGCCACCTGTGCTGAACTTGCAGCGGTGCTGGAGATAGTGGAGGAAACGCCAGAAGCGATGATCGAGGACACCGAGACTGGTTGCCGCCTGAGCAATGTCTTTCTAAATTTCGGCAATTACACCCGCTACCGGGTGGAAGAGATAGTCTTGCGCGCACCAGGCTTGTTCGAGGAGTTCGCGCAAGAGCAACTACCAGCCGAGCTGGACCTCGCCGTCTCCGGACTGACCATCGCGCCTGACACGGGCGGGCCGCTGATGAGCTATATCATCGAAGTGCAGTCTGAGCCCATGGACATCCATCTGGCCTACAAGTGGGACCGCGACGCTCGCACTGTCGATCTGACTGATCTGTCTGTTGTGGCAGAGTCCGGTTCCAGCTTCCGTTTTGCCGGGCGCTTTTCCAACACTGAGCTTGATCCGGATCGCCTCGGCAACCCGCTTGGTTTGCCGGGCCAGATCGACGAAGCGCAACTAGAACTCAACGGTGCTAGCTTTTTTGGCAATTTCGCGGTTTCGCCGCTTCTCGCCTTGCTGCCGCCCAACCAAGACCCGCGTCCTCTAGTCGAGAATTACAAAGCCGCTGTGACGAGCTTCATCGAAGCCTTGCCACAACAAACGGCAGATGACGCCAGCAAGACCGCGCTCACCAGCTTAGTCGCAACCTTTCCTCGCCTTCGAGGCGATCTCGCTCTTTCCATCACCGCGGCGGAAGGCTTGGCCTTCACCAGCCTTGCTGTTGATGATCTCGCTGATATAGCCGGGCTCTTGAGCAGGCTTCGCGTCACCGCGACGGATGCGCCATCTCAATTCTAAGGAGTTGCTTGCCTGCGGCCACACTATCTTTCCTCGTTAGCGTCGATCACGAGCGGCAATTTTTCGTAACCAGGGCGGACAATTTTTCTCCCATAAGGCACGCCGTTAGAAGGTTAAGCCTCGTTAATCTTTACTGCTCTGCTAGGGTCATTGGGCCTGTCGACTACATGGTCTGGCCGGCTTGCCGGTGCAATCAAGGAGTAGCAACGATGATCCACTTCTTTGGTATTCTCGAGCCGTTGGCCGCCAAGCGCCAGCACAGTGACGAAGCTCCGGCCAAGAGCGCGTTCTTCGGCCCAGAGGACGAAGCTAAGGGCCAAGGGCCTAGCCAAGCTGAAGCCAAGCGCGCCAATATCGAAGAAGCAACGAGCGAGCGGCAGCGTTTTCTGCTGCAAAGTTTTGCGCCACAATTCTGAGATCATGCAGCTCTAGGCGGCCGCAAACCGGCCGTTTTCTAGTCTGCTTTAACATAGGTGACAGCGCTTTTTGCGCGGAATTGCTAAGTCCTTTGGCGCAAGGAGGGCTGCAATGATTTCTTACCGCGTTGTGGATTGCCGCACCACCATTATTGATCCCAACGAAGTCGTTGTGTCGCGCGCTAGCTCGCCCGAGGATGCCGCCTATCAGGCAATCGGAGAAACGCTGGTCCGCAGCGGTCGACGCTCCGATTTGCGAGCACGGGTTTATTTTCAGCATCCCAATCAGCCTATGTCGATGGTCCGGCTTTATGCCAAGGCGGTCGACCGCGACAGTCCGGCAAGCGTGTCGATTTCTGCGGTTTTCTAAGACGGGCTTGCCTGTTCCTAGGCATCCTCCTAGCGTCCTGCCGGGAGGAGACTTGTTATGGACCGGCAATCGCACTTCGTGGTCGTCGGCGGGGGTACCGCTGGCTGGATCGCGGCTTTTATTATCCAGGACTCCGCGCGGCGGGAGGGCATTGATGCCCGCATCAGCGTGGTCGAGCCTTCCAAGATTCCGACTGTCGGCGTTGGTGAGGCAACGACAGCTGCCTTCCGCGTGCTGCTCAAGCATTTTGGGATCGACGAGTTCGAATTCTTCCGCAAGACTGGTGCGACCTTCAAGCTCGGCATTTGCCACGAAGACTGGCGCCGCAAGGGGTTCACCTATTATGGACCGATCGATGATCCGCACCAGGTAGTCCAAGCGCCTCCCGGAGCACCGTCGGATTACCTCAACGTCTATGCAGTCGCAGCTGGGCGACCGATCACCGACATGCATCTGTTTGGCCCCTTGCTCGAACAAAAGAAGGCGCCCTACGCCCAAAAAGCCGATGGCTCCCTAATCCCACTTGGGCCGTTCCACCATGCATATCATTTCGACCAGGCCCTGGTGGGCAAGTTCTTCGCCAGCAAGTCGAAGGGCGTCGACATCATTGATGCTGTGGTTTCGGGCGTGCACCGCGAAGGTGAAACTGGACATATCACAGCGCTAGAACTCGACAATGGCGAGCGTCTCGAAGCCGATTTCTTTATCGATGCGACCGGCTTTCGCAAGCAGCTCATCGTCAAGGAAATGCAGGCGCCCTGGATTTCGTACGCGCATGAGCTGCCTGTGAACCGGGCCTTGCCATTCTGGCTCGATATAAAACCTAGTGAGGAGATCGCCAACTATACCCGTGCCTGGGCACAGGATAGCGGATGGATGTGGCAGATTCCGACGCAGGGCCGCTATGGCTGCGGCTATGTTTATTCTGACGAGTTCGCCACGCCCGAACAGGCCAAGGCGGAAGTCGAGAGCATTTTGGGCCACGAAATTGAGGTGCGTGGCGATATCCGCTTCCAGATCGGGCGGCTGGAGAACGCGTGGATCGGCAATGTGCTGGCGGTGGGTTTAAGCTCAAGCTTCCTTGAGCCGCTGGAATCCACCTCCATTCACGGTACAATCGTCCAAATGATGCTCTTCGCCGACCGGCACCTCAAGCATCCAGCGGATATGACCCCCGCGGATCGAACCGAATACAATGCCCGCGTCGGTCGCCAGGTCGATGACTTCCGCACCTTCGTTAATACCCACTACTTGGTAGAACGGGACGACACTCCGTTCTGGCGGGAAGTGCGCCAAAACCGTATTCACCGCGAGACCAAGGAGCGGCTCGCCTATTGGCAGGCCCACATGCCGCGCCACGAGCATTTTCCCGATACGCTGTTCGGGCTGCCGCACATCCAGACGCAATTGCACTATCCGGTGCTGGCAGGACTAGGCCTTCTCGACCAGAACCTTGCTCGCAAGGAAATGGATGCCGACCCAAAGCTGCGGCAGTTCGCACGCCAAGCGTATGAGGGGCTTGTGAAAGAATACCGCGAGGCGGCGCGGCACGCCTTAGGGCATGCTGAGTTTTTGCAGATTGTAAGAAGTATGGGGTGAGCCACGGCTAGCCGTGTTCGTCGTCACCCGGCCTATCCTGGTACTTTATGGTTCAGCACATGTTGCAAGACTGAATTGCCCAGACAACCCGGGCAATGACGATCATAGGAGCGACCGATTTCAGTAGGCTAGGCCGCGTCGTGGATCATCTCGTCGGCCAGTCCATACTCATGCAGTTTGCGATAAAGCGTCGAGCGGCCGATCTTGAGCGCGCGGGCGACGCGAGACATGCGGCCGCCATGGTGTTCGATGGCAAAGACAATGGCAGCGCGTTCAATTTCGGCCAGAGCTGCGATTTCACCCGTTGGGTCGAGAAAGCGATCATGCTGGACTGGCTGTTCGGCCACGATGCGGGGGCGAGAGGCAGCCATGTCGATATGGGTTGGCGCAGCGGCCACCGGCACGTTCTCGACCGCTTTTGCTGCAATCTCGCGGCCATTGGCCTGGGCAACGATCTGAGGGAAATCGACCGGTTCAAGAAAGGCGCTGTCGGTCAGGACAACGGCGCGATAAACGGCGTTCTCAAGCTGGCGCACATTGCCGGGCCAGTCATAGGCCATCAGCAGCGTCAATGCGGCGGGTGAAATCCCGAGCACGCGCTTGCCCACTTCGGCCGCAAAGCGGGCGGTGAACATGGCCACCAACGCCGGAACGTCTTCCATCCGCTCGCGCAGGGGCGGGGTATAGATGGGAAAAACATTGAGGCGGTAATAAAGGTCTTCGCGGAACTCGCCAGATTTCGCGAGATTGAGCAGGCGCCTGTTGGTGGCCGAAATCAGCCGCACATTGACGCGCTCGGGGCGCGTGGCACCGACTGGCTCGATCTCGCCCTCCTGGATAATGCGAAGGAGCTTCACCTGCATATCGAGCGGTAGTTCGCCCACCTCGTCCAAGAACAAAGTGCCGTTATGTGCCTCGGCAAACTTGCCCGCCTGGTCGGCAATTGCGCCGGTGAAGGCACCCTTTTTGTGGCCGAACAGGACTGACTCGACGAGGTTAGGCGGAATGGCGCCGCAGTTGACGGTAACGAATGGCTTGCCAGCGCGCTCGCCTGAACCTTGGATGATGCGGGCGATTAGTTCCTTTCCGACACCAGTCTCCCCTTCGATCAGCACGGGAATATTGGACTTGGCTGCCTTGCCGCAAAGTGTCAGGACACGCGCCATGCTCGGTGCCTTGGCGATCATGTCGGCGGCGGTGAAGACGCCCGATTTGCGAGCGTGTTCGGCCCGGATAGCGGCTTCGAGCGCGTCGAGCTTCAAGGCGTTGCGCAGGGAAATAACCAGCCGCTCGGGTGCCACGGGCTTGACGAAGTAATCGGCCGCGCCATTGCGCATGGCCGAGATGACGGTCTCGAGCGAAGCATTGGCGGTCTGGATGATGACGGGCGTGGTGAGCCCCTCGCGACGCATGGCGTCCATTACGCCCATGCCGTCAAGATCGGGCATGACGAGGTCCAGAATCATGACGCCGATATTGCGATCCTCGCGCAGGATCGTCAGCGCTTGTTCGCCGCCCATGGCCAGCACGGGCTTGAAACCCGCCCGGTTGGCGACCTCTGCCGTCAAGCGCAACTGAACCGGATCATCGTCGACTACGAGAACGCGCGTCATCCAAACTCCGATGGTCTTTCCCGCGGCACGATTCGTGTGCCGTTTTGGGAACAAGATGAGCGGACGGTCTTAAGAGGGGATTAATCATAAAGATTTTGTCCGCGACACTCCCACGTGACCTCCTGCTGGAAGGGAAGGGACAACCACAGTTCATCCCTCTTTCGGGTGCCCGCCGGGCCGTTCCTCCCACTCCCGGCAGGAGGTTAGGTGGGGGTTTTCCCTCATCAAAGATTGATCCAAAACGCTTCCAATCAGGAGTCCCGCTCGCTAAGGTCCGCGCCTATCGACCAGCCGGAGACTTGCTATGACCGAAGCCGCGCAGAAGAGCCATAACCAGTTCGGCGCGCTGCCCGTTTGGGACCTCAGCGATCTTTATCCGGGCAAGGACAGCCCGCAGTTCAAGGCCGATCTCGAACAAGCCAAGGCCGATGCCGCCAAGTTCGAAGCCAATTACAAGGGCAAGCTTGTCGAGCTCACCAAGGCCGGCAAACTGATCTCGGCGATCAAGGATAGCGAGAGGCTCGGCGATCTCACCGGCAAGATCGGCTCGTTCTCGTTCCTGCAATATGCGCAGAAATCGACCGATCCCGATCGCGCCAAGTTCATGGGCGACACCAATGAGGCGCTGACCAATCTGTCGACCCGCGTGCTGTTTTTCGAGCTCGAACTCAACCGCATCGAAGACGCTGATCTCGAAGCCGCCTTTGCCGCCGATCCGGAACTGGCGCGCTACCGCACCTGGTTTGCTGAATTGCGCAAGGCCAAGCCTTACCAGCTCGACGACAAACTCGAAGAGCTGTTCCACGACAAGTCCGTCACCGCTTATTCGGCCTGGAATCGCTTGTTCGACGAAACGCTCTCAAGCCTTGAGTTCGAGGTGGATGGCGAGACGCTCAACATGGAAGCGACCCTGCACCTCCTTAGCGAGAAGGACGAGACAAAGCGTGAGAGCGCGTTCAATGCCCTCGCCAAGACGCTCAAGGCCAATGGGCGCCTCTTCACCCACATCACCAATGTCCTCGCCAAGGACAAGGAAATTTCCGATCGCTGGCGCGGCTATGAGGATATCGCCGATAGCCGCCACATGGCCAATTCGGTGGAGCGCGAAGTTGTCGACGCCCTCCAAAAGGCGGTCACCGAGGCCTATCCGCGCCTCAGCCACCGCTATTGTGCCATGAAGGCAAAATGGTTCGGCAAGGACAAGCTCAATGCCTGGGATCGTAATGCGCCGCTGCCCACCAGCGATGAGCGCACTTGGGACTGGAACAGTGCCGTTTCAACCGTTATGGAAGCCTATGGGCAGTTCTCGCCCGAACTGGCGGAAGTCGCCCGGCCGTTTTTCAATTCCGGCTGGATCGACGCACCGGTGGGCGACGGCAAGTTGTCCGGTGCCTTCGCACATCCGACGGTGCCCAGCGCTCATCCCTACCTGATGCTCAATTATATGGGCCGCTCGCGAGATATCATGACGCTAGCGCATGAATTGGGCCATGGCGTGCACCAGCGCCTGGCCGCGGCACAAGGCCCGATCCTTTCCAATACGCCGCTGACGCTTGCTGAAACCGCTTCGGTCTTTGGCGAAATGCTAACGTTCCGCTCGCTTCTCAATAAAACGACTGACCCGAAGCAGCGCTTTGCGCTCCTGTCCTCCAAGGTCGAGGACATGCTCAACACCGTCGTGCGCCAGATTGCTTTCTACACGTTCGAGCGCCGCATCCACACGGCCCGCCGGCAGGGGGAGCTTCGCACTGAGGAGATAAACCAGATCTGGCTTGACGTGCAGAAGGAATCCCTTGGCGATGCGATCGTCCAGAACGAGGGATATGAGACCTTCTGGGCCTATATCCCCCACTTCATCCACTCGCCGTTCTATGTCTATGCTTATGCCTTCGGCGACTGCCTTGTGAACTCGCTCTACGCACAGTATGAGAAGGCCAATGAAGGGTTTGCCGAGCGCTATTTCGAGCTGCTCAAGGCGGGGGGCAGCAAGCATCATTCCGAACTCTTGGCACCCTTCGGCTTGGACGCGAAAGATCCGCAGTTCTGGTCGCTCGGTTTGGCCATGATCGAAGGTTTGATCGACGAGCTGGAAGCCACAAGCCCCTGATCGGCGTTGGACGAACCACTGCCTAAACGAGCAGTTTTGACGAGGATATCATGGCTAACACGCACCATCCCGAACACCATGCCGAGCCCGTGCAGGAATCGCCCATGGATTATGCGCAGCACGAGAAGACCTATAACGGGTTCCTGACGGCCACTAAGTGGACGATCATTGGTCTCGCCGTTCTGATCGTGATCTTGTACTTCCTGATCCAGCCCTGATCCCAGCGCATAAACAGGCATTCGACACAAGCCTGTCCGTCTGACAGGCGGGCAGGAGTTCAAAGATGAAGATCGCCGTTCTTCGCGAGCGTTTCGCCGGTGAAAACCGTGTCGCGGCCACGCCGGAAACCGTGGGCAAGCTGGTGGCTCTTGGCGCGGCGGTTACCGTTGAGGCCGGGGCAGGGGCTGGATCGCGCATCACCGATGCCGATTATGCCGCAGCCGGCGCCAGCATCATGCCAGCGGCCGAGGCTACCCTTGCGGGCGCTAACATCATCCTGTCCGTCAGGCGTCCTCAAGCCGCACTCGTTGCTGGCGCGGCGTCGGGCGCATTATTGATCGGCGCGCTGGACCCTTACGGCAATGAGGGGGAACTCGCAGCGCTTGCCCAGGCCGGCATCACCGCCATGTCCATGGAGTTCATGCCCCGCATCACCCGTGCGCAAGTCATGGACATCCTTTCGTCACAGGCAAATCTTGCCGGCTATCAAAGCGTCATTGAAGCAGCGGCTGTGTTCCAGCGCGCTTTCCCCATGATGATGACCGCCGCCGGCACCGTGCGCCCGGCCAAGGTCTTCGTGATGGGCGCAGGTGTCGCGGGCTTGCAAGCCATTGCCACCGCCAAGCGCCTGGGCGCGGTGGTGTCTGCCACCGACGTGCGCCCTGCCGCCAAGGAGCAGGTCGAGTCGCTCGGCGGCAAGTTTATCGCCGTTGAGGATGATGAGTTCAAGCAAGCCGAAACCGCCGGCGGCTATGCCAAGCAGATGAGCGCCGAGTACCAAGCTAAGCAGGCCGAACTCACCGCGCAGCATATCGCCAAGCAGGACATTGTCATCACCACTGCCCTGATCCCCGGTCGTCCCGCGCCGCGGCTGATAACCCGCGCCATGGTCGAGTCCATGGCCGCAGGCTCTGTGATCGTCGATCTTGCAGCTGAACGCGGCGGCAATGTCGAGTTGACCCAGCCCGATCAAGTGATCGAGCATAATGGCGTGCGCATCGTCGGCTACACCAATGTGCAGGGCCGCATCCCGACTACTGCCAGCCAGCTTTATGCGCGCAATCTCCTGGCCTTCGTTACCACCCTGATAGATGCCAAGGCAAAGACGCTTGCGGTCAATTGGGATGATGAACTGGTCAAGGCCGTGACCCTGACGCGGGACGGGCATGTGGTTCATCCTCACTTTGCCGCGGCAATTCCGACAGGGGAACCCAGCTTGGCCCCGAGCGACCCGACGGTACCTCCCAAGCCTTCGCGCAGAACCATCGCTCGCAAGGCGCAAGTGCCGGCCATGGCGGATACCCCCAAGAAAGCTGCGCCAGGTGTTGAGCAATCGGTGCCCGCGTCTGCCGGTCCGCAGCCAACGCCTGCCAAGCGCGCCGCCACCAAGAAAGCGGCAGCCCTTATCAATGCTGCAGCCGCGGCAAAGGCTGCCGCGCCAAAGCCGAGCGCGCCTCTAGGCAGCGACCAGCTGGCGGCGGCAAAAACGCGGACCCGTCGCGTCATCAATCCTGCCATGCTGGCGCCCGACGCAACCCTGGGTCAGCCCGTGCGCCGGCCCCGCAAACCCGCAGCGCCTAAGGACAATACATAAATGGAAACCACGGCAGCACAGACCAGCGATGTTGTGGCGGCGGCAGCGCATGCCGTCACGGGTGGCGCGATCGACCCCTTCACCTTCCGCCTGGCAATTTTTGTCCTTGCGATCTTCGTTGGCTATTTTGTGGTCTGGTCCGTCACCCCGGCGCTCCATACTCCGCTCATGAGCGTTACTAACGCCATTTCCTCGGTCATCGTGGTCGGTGCACTGCTCGCGGTTGGCGTAAACCTCACAACTGATGCGAGCTGGATTTCCAAGCTCTTCGGATTCATTGCCCTGGTCTTTGCCAGCGTCAATATCTTTGGCGGGTTCCTCGTCACCCAGCGGATGCTGGCCATGTACAAGAAAAAGGGCTGAGCTGATGATTTCTGCAGATTTTGCAGCTCTGCTTTATCTCGTATCCGGCGTCTTGTTCATCCTGGCCTTGCGCGGGCTGTCCAGCCCCCGGTCTTCCCGCCAGGGTAACATGTTCGGCATGGTGGGCATGGGCATTGCCATTGTCACCACGCTCCTTGTAGCCGCGCCATCTGACTGGGTAAGCTGGCTCTTGATCATTGCGGGCCTAGGGATCGGCGGCGGGATTGGCGCCTATATGGCGCGAACCGTCAAGATGACCGATATGCCCCAGCTTGTCGCCGCTTTCCACTCGCTGGTGGGCCTAGCGGCGGTGTTCGTGGCGGCCGCTGCACTTTACGCGCCCGAAGCCTTTGGTATCGGCGTGCCCGGCGATATCCATGCGCAGGCGCTGATCGAAATGAGCATCGGCGTAGCTATCGGCGCTTTCACCTTCACTGGCTCGGTCATTGCCTTTGCCAAGCTCAACGGCAATATGAGCGGCAAGCCGATCATCCTGCCGGCGCGCCACGCCATTCACATCGCAATCGGCGTTGCCATTCTCCTCCTGGTCTGGGCCTTTACCGTTACGGCCGAACCCTGGCTGTTCTGGGCCATCACGCTTTTGGCCCTGGTGCTGGGCGGGCTGCTGATCATCCCAATTGGCGGCGCGGATATGCCGGTTGTCGTATCCATGCTTAATTCCTATTCCGGCTGGGCCGCTGCAGGCATCGGTTTTACCCTTGGCAATACCGCGCTCATCATCACGGGCGCGCTGGTGGGCTCATCGGGCGCGATCCTGAGCTACATCATGTGCAAGGCCATGAACCGCTCCTTCATCTCGGTGATCCTGGGCGGGTTCGGCGGTGACAGCAGTGCTACGGGAAGCGGCGCCGAGGACGATCGCCCGGTTAAGCAGGGGGCGGCGGAAGACGCTGGGTTCCTGATGAAAAATGCTGGCAAGGTCATTATCGTGCCGGGCTATGGCATGGCCGTTGCTCAGGCGCAGCATGCGCTTCGCGAAATGGCCGATCTGCTCAAGGCCGAGGGCGTTACAGTCAAATACGCCATCCACCCGGTTGCCGGCCGCATGCCGGGCCACATGAACGTGCTGCTTGCCGAAGCCAATGTGCCCTATGACGAGGTGTTCGAACTTGAGGACATCAATTCGGAATTCGCGCAGTCCGACGTGGCTTTCGTGATCGGCGCCAATGACGTGACTAACCCATCCGCCAAGACGGACAAGACCTCACCCATCTACGGCATGCCGGTGCTCAATGTGGAAGATGCGGGAACCGTGCTCTTCATCAAGCGCGGCATGGCGGCGGGTTATGCAGGCGTGCAGAATGAGTTGTTCTTCCGCGATAACACCATGATGTTGTTCGGCGACGCCAAGAAAGTGACTGAAGACATCGTGAAGGCGCTGGGGCACTGAGTTTTGATGAGCTCCACCTAACCTCCCTGAAAGGGGCAGGTGGGGTTGCTTCGCCCTTAATAATGCGGCGGTGGTGCTTCCGTGCTCGGATCAGCGATTTGCACGCCTGAGCGGACCTGCTCTTCCACTGTATCAAGCTTGCGCGTCAACACATCGATCTGCCGCCACTGCGCCGTAATGGTCGCATTGAGCTGTTCGATTGTTTGGTCTTGATACGCAATGCGGATTTCGAGAGCGTCAAGACGCTCGGCTAAATCGCTCATGTCCTGGCTTCCGCGCTACTAATCGAAGCTGCTTCTAAGAGCTCAATAAACAAATGGCCAGAGGCCGGGTTGTGCCCCGGCTCCTGATCATTGCAAATCTTTAACCCGCCACCCAGCGTGTCGGATCGGACGAGGACATGGTGCGGATGTCGTAGCCTGAGGCACGCAGGGTCTTGACCTGGTTGCTGAGGTTGTCGAGCACATAGTCCCCGGCACTGGTCTTGACCACCAGCACCGCATGAGCCTCTCCAGATCTGGTGTGGGTATAAGCAATGCGCAGCGATCCAGCCGGCAAGCCCTTGCGGATCAGTTGGGCTCGTTTGGTCAGCACATAGTCCTCGCAATCGCCCGAGCTGGCATTGGCCTGCCACACATCGGCGCCATCGCGGCGCGGAGTAATGGCCTTGTTGATGCGGCGGTTCACTTGGCTGAGCACCGCCAGCAGATCATTGCTGGCCGTCACGCGGCTGCTGGTGCTGCCACCGGCGCATTGCTCTGGGCTCTTGGCGCAGAACACCTGCATGGCAAAGGGCGTCAGCGCCGCTGTCTGCATGGCCGGGCGTGCCGAAATACCGCTGTGCGGTGCATAGGCCGAAGCCGTGCTGGTGGAAAAAAGGGTCAGCGCCAGAGCAGCGCCGGAAAGCAGTGCAGCCAATTTGGTGTTCATTTGAGCCATCCCCGTGTTGATGGCTTAAGCATGCCCAACCCTTATTGCCCGAGCGTGCGCAATTTCTCTAAAATTTTAAGCAAATGCCACCCAATGAGGTGGGTTCGTTCTCCCGCCAAAAGCATAGACCGGCGCTTAGCGCAGACAACCAATCCCCACAACGTGAATTGACGTTAACGGAACCGAACTGCCGCTCGCGCTCTTTCTTGTTCAATTCTTTCTACGCAGGTGCCGAAAATGGCGACCATCACGACAGTAAGCTATGCAACAAACGCCAAGTCACTGCTCGACGCCAACCGGCACGACGTCCTGGGTTTGCTTTTGAGTGCAGCGCTGCCATTGGCCGCCTATGTCGTTTTTCATGGCTTTGCCCAGCTCAACGACGTGATGCCGTTGTTTTTTGCACCCTTTGGTCTTCCCGGCTGGGCTGGTTGCGCGCTTTATCTGATGGCGCTGCCCTTGTTCGGCATTGCCCGCTGGATGGTTGCTGATAAAGGCCAGCAGGGTGCCAATGCGGGCTGGTGGCTAGTTGCGCTGATGGCGGGCACGATCGTCTTTCCGTTCATTGTTGCGCCGCTTGACTCGCTGATGCTCAGCATCATCTCGATGACCCTGCTGATCGTGGGGCTTGGTGCTGGTGTGCGCACTGCCCGCATTTCGCGGCTGGCCGGCCTTGTCATGCTGCCAGGCTTGGCCTGGATGGGCCTGAGCGCTTTTATCGGTCTCAGCTTTGTTGCGGCTTGGGCCCCGCCGTTCGGCCTGACCAACGCCAATGCCAATGTGAACGCTGCGGCCTAACGTCCAAGCCGGTTACCTTCACGTGCGTTCTTGCAGGCTGCGCCCAAGCGCGCCATGTCATGGCAAAGAGGATTTGCCATGACCAAACAGCTCAAGATTGATGTCTTCACCGATGTGGTGTGCCCCTGGTGCATTGTTGGCTCCGCCCGACTCGATGCGGCGATCGCCAAACTTGACGACGATGTCGACGTGATCGTCGAGAACCATCCCTTCTACCTCGACCCAGACACGCCCGCCGAGGGCGTTATTGTCGCCGACATGCTGCGCCTGAAGTACGGCAAGGACGCCCGCGAGATGTGGGAGCGGGTAGAGGGCGAGGCGCGCAAGGCGGGAGTTGACCTTGATCTCTCCAAGCAGCCGCGCATGTATCCTACCAAAAAGGCGCACACCATCACGCGGCTGGCCAAGCCGCTCGGCATCCAGCACGAGCTGGCCAATGCCATTGCGAACGCCTACTTCCTCGAACACCGGCAGATCAACGACGATAACGTCCTGGCTGATATCGCCGTTGAGTTCGGCTTCGACCGTGGTGACGCGCTCGACGCCATGAACGACCGGCATGAACTGGCGATTACCGAGCAACTTGCAACAGACGCAGCGGCGCAGGGCATACGCGGCGTACCATTCTTCATCTTCGGCGGCAAATATGCCCTATCCGGCGCGCAACCGGCGGAAGTCTTCGATCAGGCACTGGCGCAGATCACGGCAGAGCTTTAGGAAAGAAGTGGCCCAACGCACCGGCGGCGAACTGCGCTGTTGCTCCGGCTGGCCGCCTAATAGTTTCCGAGGTTTTGCTTGAAGCTTTTTGTCCGCATCCTTTTGAGCCTCGGTGCCGTCCTCGTCATAGGCTACGCCGCTATTGTCGGTTACATGTATTTCAACCAACGCGCCTTGCAGTACTTCCCGACGGGAGAAGTGGCGGCGCTGGCGGATGCGGGCTTGCCGGGCGCGGAAGCTGTCGCCATTACGGCAGGCGATGGGCTAATCAATGGCTGGTATCAGGCGCCACCTCCCGGCCGGCCACTCATTATCTACTACAAGGGCAATTCAGGTAGCTTCAGCGCAGAAAACGAACGTTTCCAGCAGTTCGTCGCCGATGGCTATGGCTTCCTATCCTTCGATTATCGCGGCTACCCCTTGTCCCCAGGAACCGTCACAGAGGACAATATTCTACAGGACGCGCTTGCCGCTTTTGACTGGGCGGCGCAAAAGGGCGCACCGATCCTGATCTGGGGCCGCTCCCTAGGTTCGGCTCCGTCCACCTATGTGGCCAGCCAGCGCGATGCCGAGGCGCTGCTGCTCGAAACACCGTTCTTATCCGCCGTCAGCGTCGCAGGCGAGCGTTACCCTTATTTGCCGGTGGCGCTGGTTATGCAGGATCAATACCGGGTCGATCAGTGGATCCTCGATGTAGCTGAACCTGTGCTCGTCGCCCATGGCACGGCGGACCAGACGATCGAAGTGAGCCATGGCGAGCGGGTTCATGCCCTCGTTCCCAATAAGGACGAACTCTGGATCGAACCGGGTGCCGACCACAGCGATCTTTGGGCCCGCAACATCTGGCAGCATGCGCAGCCGTTCTTTGAACGCGCCATGGCGTCACAGGGTTGAGCGCGCCGTCCGAGCGTTCAGCAGTCCTGGAGAAGTCTGAAGCGTGAGTGCGGCGCCTACCCCTATGTCGGCGCGCCGCACTGCCTTGGTCGGTGGCCTGATGGTGGCGGCTGGACCTTTATCAATTTCGCTCTACGGCCCGGCTCTGCCTACTATCGTCAGCGAATTGGGCACGACTGACGCCTTGGGCAAGCTGTCGCTCTCGGTTTACTTTGGCGCCTTCGCGCTAGCGCAATTGGTTTGCGGTCCCCTGTCGGACAGCCTTGGCCGCCGCAAGGTCACCATGCTGTTCTTTGCGCTTTATGTGGTCGGCAGCGTTGTTGCGGCGCTTGGCCCAAACGTCGAGTTCCTTCTCGCGGGTCGTGTGCTTCAGGGCGTTGGCGTCTCGGTGGGCGTCGCGCTCTCGCGGGCCATGGTGCGCGACCAGTTTGTAGGCGGCGAATCGATCCGCATCCTGACTCTTATCAACCTGATTCTCACCGTCGCTCCAGCAATTGCTCCCACATTGGGCAGCGTCGTGCTGCTGTTCAGTTCCTGGCACTTTCTGTTTCTGCTCATGGGCCTCTACGGGCTCGGCATCATTGCCCTGACGCGGTTCACCACACGGGAAACCCATCCGCCCGCAGCCCGCATCCTGTTCCGCCCGCTTAGCGTCATCTGCAATTACCGCATCCTGCTCGCCTCACCCGCCTTCATGATCCCGGCGCTGCTGCTCGCCCTGTCATTTGGCGGTTTTTACGGCTTTGCCGCACTGCTGCCTTTTGTTCTAATCGACGAGATCGGGCTCACGCCGTTCCAGTTCGCGCTAGTCATGTTGATCCAGACCGGCGCATTTATTACCGGCAATATCGTCGCCGCCTATGCCGCCAAGCGGCTCTCCGGGCTGAACATGGTGCGTGTGGGTCTGGTGCTGCTAGCCCTGGCCGGCCTGGGCTTTGCTTTTGGCTTGCGCGTTTTTCCGGACGGCGTTCTACCCGTCATGCTGCCGGTTGCCTTTTGGATGCTCTCGCTGGCCTTTATCGGGCCAAGCACAACAGCGGCGGCCATGGCCGGCTTTGGCAGCATTGCTGGGGCCGCCGGTGCGCTCACGGGGGTATTTCAGGTCGGTGGCGGCTTCATTGGTTCAACACTCGCCAGCCTAGCCTTTGCCGATGCGAGCGCAGCGCTCGTGACGCTCATGCCGATCATGGCCGGCCTTGCAATTGCCCTTGCCGTGTTAAACCGCATTGCGGTGCGCCCAAGGGAAGTGCAGCCTCCGCAAACCTGAGGGCTTATGGTGATGGTGCGGGCTGGTCCGGCGCTTCGCCGCCCACAACATCGGGCGCGACTTCGCGGGCGCTTGCCGACACATTATCCTGTTCGGTCTGCCCATCGCCGGCGCTTGGACGGCTATTAATGTTAGTGAACATGAAGATCACGAATATGACGCCTATAACCACAATCGCGATGCCGATCAGGGCGTTTTTGTTTCTCATCGTTGTGCACCATTCTGCTGAACATCGGGTGGACAACGGTGGGCGCCCCTTTCGGTTCACCTGCCGAAACAGCCGGGTGTGGGACCAAACAAAAACGCCGCCCTAAAGGACGGCGTCTTGCAATATCGAACGCTCGACTTAGCTGCGCGGCGCGGCTGCAGCCGGACGGCCGGGCTGACCGGGACGTGCCACCGGCGCTGGCGCCGGCAAACCGCCCTCGCGCTGCAGGCGCTTGCGGGCCAGCTTGCGGGCGCGGCGAACGGCCTCAGCCTTCTGGCGAGCCTTCTTTTCAGATGGCTTTTCGTAGTAGTTGCGCAGCTTCATCTCGCGGAAGACGCCTTCGCGCTGCAGCTTTTTCTTCAGCGCGCGCAGCGCCTGGTCTACGTTATTATCGCGAACGACTACTTGCAAAGGTCAACCGCCCTTTCGAAGCTTGGTGTATGTGGGTTTGGAATAAACGGCGGAGCAAAGAACCCCGTCGCCGACCAGCAGAGCCAGTCACCGTGGAGCGCTCTATAGCCCAGGCATCTGGGCTTGTCCACTGGGGAGGAGAGAAAATCCGCGGAACTGCACTATCCCGGCTTGCTCTTCGCGCCCCTGAGCGGAACAGTGCGCCCGTCGATATTGCCCGGAGAGAGTGGTTATGACAAGCGATCTGCTGTTGCTGCCCGGACTGCTGTGCGATGCACGGCTGTGGCGCGATGTCATCGCAGGCCTGCCGGTACGCTCCCATATCGCCGATCTGACGCAGGATGATTCCATGCCGGCCATGGCCCAGAAGGCGCTCGCGGCTGCGCCGCCCCGATTCGCATTGGCCGGTTTATCCATGGGCGGGTATGTGGCGCTGGAAATCACGCGGCAAGCACCCGAGCGGGTCACCCATCTGGCTCTACTTGATACATCTGCGCGGGCCGACGATGAAGCGCGCAAGGAAACGCGGCGCAAGGGCATCGAGATGGTGGGGCAGGGACGTTTCATCGGCGTTTCGCGTGGCCTGCTAGCGAGCCTTCTGGCACAGCACCATTTGGGCACGCCACTGGCGCAAGAAGTGCAGGCCATGTCCGAGCGCGTCGGGCCGGAAGCCTATGTGCGCCAGCAGACCGCAATCCTGAACCGGATCGACTCGCGCCCCTTGCTGCCTGCCATCACGCAACCGACCCTGGTGGGCGTCGGTGAAGCCGACAAGCTGACGCCGCCTGAACTCGCCGAGGAGATGGCAGCGGCCATTCCGGGCGCCGAACTCGTGCGCTTTCCCGACAGCGCCCATCTGCCCACCATGGAAAATCCCGGCGCAGTTGTTTCGGCAATGCAGGCATGGCTCGGGCGCTAGCTGCGCACGATTCGGTTGATGTGCCCCATCTTACGGCCCGGCCGGGCTTCGCTCTTGCCGTAAAGATGCGGCTGCGTATTGCCGTCCAGTTCACCAGGCAGGCGCAGGACGTCGTCGCCGATCAGGTTTTCCATCACCACATCAGCCAGCCGTGCGGGATCGCCTAGCGGCCATCCCGCGACGGCGCGGATATGCTGCTCGAATTGGTCGGTCAGGCAAACGGCCTCCGTCCAATGCCCCGAATTGTGCACGCGTGGCGCGATTTCGTTGACTATTAAAGTTGGCCGCTCACCCGGTACCACGAAGAACTCGACGCCCAGCACGCCGACATAATCAAGCGCGACGACGACCACCTTAGCCAGCATGGCCGCATGTTTCTCGACACCTGGCGGGACATTGGCCGGTACGGTGCTGGTATGAAGAATGTGATGGCGATGCACATTCTCTGCCGCATCGAACGCCCGCACCTCGCCTTGGGCATTGCGGGCCACGACAACTGAGATTTCCAACTCGAACGGCACGAATGTTTCCAGCACCAGCGGCTTGGGCTCCAACGCCGCAAACGCCTCCGCCGCGTCGGAGCGGTCGCGAAGCACACGTTGGCCCTTGCCGTCATACCCTAATCGCGTCGTCTTGAGCACGGCAGGCAGGCCGAGCTCTTCAATTGCCAATTCTAGCTCTGCTTCATTCGTCACCGCGCGATATTGCGCAACGGGGATATTCTTGGACTGCAAGAACCCCTTCTCCGCCAGCCGGTCCTGGGAGATCGCCAAGGCATTGGCGCCCGGCCGAAGCGGCTTGCGTTCCGCCAGGAATGCCGCCGTTGCCGCCGGCACATTCTCGAACTCATAGGTGACCACGTCAACCGCGTCTGCAAACGCCGCGAGCGCCCCTTCATCGTCATAGGCGGCGACAGTCTTGTGCGGCGTCACCTCGAAGGCGGGGCTCGCCGGATCGGGGCAGAAGATATGCGTGCGCATGCCCAGCTTGCTTGCGGCCAGGGACAGCATACGGCCCAATTGGCCACCGCCGACAATGCCGATGGTGCTGCCGGGCGGCAGGGGTGCGTTTTCTTGCGCCAAGAGCTTACTCGGTATCTGCGGGGAATAGCGGGACGGCTTCGGATTGCCGAGCGCGGAACGCATCCAGCCGGTCGGCCAGTTCGTCGTCGCTCAGCGCCAAAACGGCGGCAGCAATGAGCGCGGCATTGATCGCGCCCGGTTCGCCGATTGCTAGCGTGCCGACAGGGACACCGCCGGGCATTTGCACGATGGAGAGAAGGCTATCCTGCCCGTTGAGCGCCTTGGAGCGCACCGGCACACCAAACACGGGGAGGGGCGTCATAGCGGCGATCATGCCCGGCAGGTGCGCGGCACCCCCAGCCCCGGCAATAATCACCCTGAAGCCTTCCGCCCGGGCGTTGCTGGCAAAATCGACAAGCCGTTCGGGCGTTCGATGGGCGGAAACGATGCGCGCTTCATACTCGATCTCGAGCGTCTCGAGTGTTTCGGCGGCCAGACGCATGGTAGGCCAATCCGATTGGCTGCCCATGACGATCGCAACAGCGGGTTTGGTGAGCACGGCCGATTCCCCCATCGGTCTCAAGCAAAGCGCGGCACTAGCCCAATAATGGCCACACATCAAGGCAGCCAAGCCCTTACGCGATGATGTCGGGCAGCAAAATGTTTTCGAGCTGGACGATGCGGTCCTTGAGCGCGAGCTTACGCTTCTTCAGCCGCTGCAACAGCATGCGGTCGGCAACATGTGACTGGGTCAGCGTATCGATGGCTGCGTTGAGGTCGCTGTGTTCCTGGCGTTTGGTCGCCAGCTCCAGCCCGAGGGCAGCCTCCTGTTCCTTGTCCAAAGGCATCATGGTCTGGAGCGCACCCCACGCTTTTCCGTTAGCTCTGGTTAACCGATCGGGACCAGTTTTGCATCACATTTCAAAAGCCATGCTTAAGGCGGTCGACAAAGCGTGAATTATTTGTGACGATGCCCAGGTCCACCAAATCTTCTAGGAGTTGTTATGACGACTGAAGGGCATGTTGCGGCGCTAGAACGGCGCCATCAGGAGTTGGACCGGCAGATTCAAACCGAGATGCAAAGCAGACGGTATGACGATCTGGCGGTCGCCGCACTCAAGCGGAAAAAACTCGAAGTGAAGGACGAACTCTACAAATACTCGAGTACCAGACAGTAGGCGTAAGTTCCCGGTGGGAGCTAAGGGTCACAGCATAGGCTGCGGCCCTTTTTTGTTGCCTAGAGCCCCAAGAACACGCCCCGCACGCCGTCCCACACGAGCTTGAGCGCCAAGAGGAACACCAGCCAATAAGCAATGCGGTAGAACCATTTCATGGAAATGCGCCGCACCAGATAGATGCCCAGAAACACGCCCGCGATGCCAACCGGGATCAGGGCTGCAGAGAGCTGCAGATTATGCACGTTGAGCTGGCCCAGGAAAAAATAGGGTATCAGCTTGGCCGTGTTGACGATGGCGAAGAACACGGCCGTCGTGCCGGAATAGGTGGTGGGCGGCAGGCGCTGGGGCAGCACATAGATCTGGAACGGCGGGCCACCGGTATGGCTGATGAAGCTGGTGAACCCGGCCAAGCCGCCCCAGAACACACCCCATGGCTGGGACGGCGGCAAGCCTTCGAGCTTTTTGCGCAGCGGCAATAGCGCATCGAGGATAAAAAGCAGCGTCACGATGCCGACGAACAGCAGCACGGCCGCGTCTGACACGATGGCCCACAGCGCCCAGCCAAGGATTGTGCCGATGGCCGCACCAGGCAGCATGATCCGCAAAATGCCCCAGTCGACATCCTTGCGATAGGCGTATACCGCGATCGCGTCCATGGCCAAAAGCACGGGGAGCAGCATGCCCGCCGCATCGCGCGCCGGCATGACAAAGCTCAGGAGCGGCACCGCCACCATGCCAAGGCTGCCCAGCAACCCGGCCTTGCTCAGGCCAACAATAAGCACCGCGATCACGGCGATCGCGACAAAATACGGATCTAGGAGGGGCATGATAGAAGTCCGGCGGGCGTCGTACCTACCGGTACGCATCCATGCAGCATTGTCAACTGGTATGGAAGCACAGAACGCTTTCGCGAGGCCTCAGTCCAGGACACAATCTAACGCCACCACCATGTCACTTAGGCCTTGAGTCGGGGCTCATCCTGAGATGTTCGGAACTGGTTGCTAGCCAATCTACAATTAATAATCGCCCAGCACTCTCAAGATGGACCCCGGCGCCAGGCCGGGATGACATCGTGTGTGTGGGGTCAGTGTGCGGAATGTACGACCGACACAAACAAAAACCCCCGGATCAACCGGGGGCTATTCGTCTTATTCGTCGCTGTTGTTCTTGAGCGATTTAAGCTTGGCGAACACCGAGTCCGCATCAAAATCGTCCTGCGCTTCGGCCGGGCGGTGGTCGTTGGCGGCAAATTCGCCATCGGGGCCTTCCGAATGGCCGCGAGCACCGGCGCGGATCAAAGCTTCCTCGGCTGTCATCAACGTCGTGCCTTCCGGGATTTCGTCGACGCCTGGGCCGCCCTTGGACGAGCGCTTGACCTCAAGGTCAAGGTCGATCTGGCTGCAGAGGCCCAGGGTTACAGGGTCCATGGCCGTCAGGTTTGCGGCATTCCAGTGAGTAGATTCGCGCACCGAATCGATGGTCGACTTGGTGGTGCCCACCAGCCGCATGATCTGGGCATCCTTGAGTTCGGGATGGTTGCGGACCAGCCATTTGATGGCATTGGGCCTTTCGTTGCGGCGCGAAATGGGGGTATAGCGTGGACCCTTGCGCTTAGCCGCCGCGACACGAACCTTGGGCTCGCTCAGCTTCATGCGATAGCTGGGGTCCTTCTCCGCCTTCTCGATTTCTTCGCGCGTCAACTGCCCGTTCTGGATCGGGTTGACACCCATGATCCCACCGGCGACGTCGCCATCGGCAATGCCTTGGACTTCGAGTGGGTGCAGGGTGCAGAACGCAGCGATCTGCTCGAATGACAGCGCAGTGTTGTCGACGAGCCAGACGGCAGTCGCCTTGGGCATCAACAGGGGCTGGCTCATAATAAATCTCTCCTGCAGGCGCGGCCGGTTTTCCTCCGGACCGCTCCGCCTCTTTGCTTCATGCTGAGGGGGAACAGCACGCAATATAAGGCCTGCGCCGCCGATCCGCAATGGCGATATCTCGCTTGCGCACTGTCTCGTATTGCTAAGCTAAGCTAAAGACCGGCGCCGAACCGGGTCACGAGCACGATCTTTCCCCTATGGCCGCGTCCTTCCATGGTTTTATGGCCAGCGGGCGCCTCTTTCATCGGCAAGATTTGGATATCCGGCTTGATGAAGCCTGGCTGGGTCAAAGCGGGCAGCAAGTCCTTCCTGATGCAGCTCGCGATAGCGGCCTTGGTTTCTCCGGTTTGCGGCCGCAGAGTCGAGCCGGACAGACTTAGCTGTTTGGCCATAATCGCGCGCAGCGAGAGCGTCGCCGCGCTGCCACCCAGCGTGGCGATCTGCACGATATGCCCGCCGCGCGCCGAAGCTTCGATGTTCTTGGCGGTCATCTCGCCGCCGATCAGGTCGACAATCCGGTCCACGCCTTTGCTGCCCGTGAGTTCCATCACTCGCCCGACAAGGTCTTCCCTGGTGTGATCGATGGTGCCGACGGCGCCCAGCCGCAGAGCATATTCGGCTTTTTCAGGTGACGACACGACGCCGATGGCTTTCGCGCCAAGAATGGACGCTATCTGGATTGCCGCGCCACCAATACCGCCAGACGCGCCATGCACCAGAACGCTCATGCCTGCTTCCAGCCCCGCACGCATCACCAGCGTCTGCGTAACGGTGAACCACGTCTCGGGCAGGGCCGCCGCTTCGATTAGCGTCCAGCCTTCCGGCACAGGCAAGACTTGCCCTGCCGGTACCGCGACAAAGTCCGCATAGCCACCACCATTGACCAGGGCCATCACCTTGTCACCGACGCGCCACTGCTCAACTGCGTCACCCAATGCTGTAATCTCGCCGGCGACTTCCAATCCGGGCAGTGGCGAGGCGCCTGGTGGCGGATCGTACTGCCCGCCCCGCTGCGCCAGATCGGGTCCGTTGACACCTGCGGCTGCAACCCGGATCAAGATATCGCCCGGGCCGCATTCCGGCATGGCCCAGGAAACAGGCTGCAACACTTCGGGCCCGCCCGGCTTTGTTATGGCAATCGCTTGCATATGGTTCTGCTTGGTCATGTCCTCATGCTTGCGCGCAACGCCCTTGCCCTGCAAGCCTATGGCGATAGGTTGGGGCAGGCAAATTGCTAAAGGAGGCTCCCGTGGAAGAAGAGATCATCAAGAAGCCCCAGGCGCACGAAGTGGGCATGCCGCTTGATGCCATGTCGGTCGAAGAACTTGAGCAGCGCATCGACCTGCTCAAAGGCGAGATCAACCGGCTTAAAGCAGCGATCGACTCCAAGAGCCAGACGCGGAAAGCCGCAGAATCCATTTTCAAGTTCTGAGGGAAGCCAAAGCTGTCCAAACCGGGTTCAACTTAGTGGCGACGGCGAGGCGCCGGGATTGGTCAATGCCCTGGCAATTGACAGGGTTAAGAATTCGAGTCCTGTTAACGTGCAATTAATCTCTTGGCGTTAGGGTCTTCTTATTCAGATTGTTCTGGATTTTGCAGAGCGATTTCTCCTCCCTCTGTTTGACGCCTCCCTGTTGACTTCGAGAGCGGTCCTTGCCGCTCTCTTTTTCTTTTCTGGGGCATGTCGCTGATATCAAAGCTCTTTTCAGTTTGATCGCAGCCCGCTGGTGACGCTTGCGGCTTTTGAGCGTATCCTTGAAACAGCTAAGGGAGCACCAGCTTTTGACGGATGTGAACGAAACCGGAGCGGCAATCGCCATCGGCCCCCGCATCGTCGCCTCGGGCGGCTTTGACCTGCTTTATCGCGAGGGCATGACCCTGATCGAGGAAGTCGCCTCCTACCTTGATGGCGATGGCCGCGGCGAGAGCCGTATCCTCAGCCGCGAAGCATCCTTCCTTTACGCCACTGAGTCCATGCGTTTGACCACGCGCCTCATGCAGCTGGCATCCTGGCTTTTGCTGCAGCGCGCAGTCAACGAGGGCGAGATTACCAAGGAAAATGCCCGCTCCGAAAAGGAGAAGGTCAAGTTTTCCGCAACCCCTTCAGAGCGCGGCGGGCCAGGCTATGATCAATTGCCGCAAACCTTGCGCGACTATATCGACAAGGGCGACCGCCTGTTCGACCGGGTTATGCAGTTCGATAGTTTGGAGCGCGGCAAGATGCCGGTGCTCGATGCCGGCATTGCCAATGGCATTGCCGATCAGCTGGCACGCCTCAAAGCCGCTTTTGGGCGCAGCTGAATAGCCAACGAAAAACCCGGCACAATGGCCGGGTTTTCATATTCAAAACAATGACTGGCTTAGATGCCGAGGCCCTTGAAACGCTCCTTGAAGCGCGAAACGCGGCCACCGCGGTCGAGCAACTGGCCCGTACCGCCGGTCCAAGCCGGATGGGTCTTGGGATCGATGTCGAGCTGGAGGGTGTCGCCCTCTTTGCCGTAGGTCGAATAGGTCTGGTATTTGGTGCCGTCGGTCATAACCACGTTGATCAAGTGGTAGTCCGGATGGGTATCAGCCTTCATCGGTATTCGCCTCAAATCAAACGGGCGCCGCAGCGCCCGGAGAGCATTAAAACTGGAGTTGGCCGCTTCATACAGAAAGGATCGACACACTGCAAGAGCATGGGCGCGGCAAATTCACGCCGGACAAAGCTGTTGCCCCATATCGCCCCAATGCCTATATCGGAGCCGCAGCGCGGCCCGGCTGATCCGGACCCCTCTCCAAGAGTGGCGAAAACCGAGCGATGACAGACCAGGCCGTTCCGGTTCAAGCCGACACCGACAAGATCGTTCCCAAGACCATCCCGGCTACGCGCAAGCTGCAACCCTTGCGGCGGCTGCTGCCCTTCGTGCTGCGCTATCCCGTGCGGCTGGGCCTGACAATCCTTTTCCTCCTGATTTCCACGATCTCATCCTTGGCCATTCCGGCGTTCCTGGGCGGAGCGATCGACCAGGGTTTCGTCCAGCAGAACCTTGAAAATGTAGGCCGCTACGGCTGGGTGATCATTGCCATTGCGGCTGTCATGGCCATTGCCAGCGGTGCGCGCTTCTACTTCATCTCGGTTATTGGCGAGCGCGTGCTGGCCGATCTGCGCCAAGCAGTGTTCGTTCATCTGCTGCGGCTGGATGCGCGCTATTTCGATACGAACCGGGTGGGCGAACTGACCAGCCGGCTGAATGGCGATGTGGGCGTGATCCGCGCAGCGGTAGGCTCCAGCTTCTCGCTGGCCCTGCGCTCCATAGTGACGATCATCGGCGCGCTGATCATGATGTTCCTGACCAGCCCGGTTCTGACGCTTGCTGTGGTGATCATCGGGCCGGCAATCCTTCTGCCCATCATTGCCTTCTCCCGCCGCCTGCGCGGCATGTCACGCCGCACGCAGGACGCCTTGGCCGACCTATCAGCCATGGCAACCGAAATGCTGGGAGCCACCCGCACGGTCAAGGCTTTTACCCAGGAAGACGTACAGGCCGGCATCTATGACTCGCGCAGCGAAGACAGCTATCGCGCCGAGATCAAGCGCCTCGGCGCCCGGTCCGTGCTGGTTGGCATGGTTATTTTCCTAGGGACGGCAGCTATCGTCTTCCTTGTCTGGTGGGGCGCCCGTTCGGTGTTCGAGGGTACGGTCACTGCGGGTCAGCTGGCGCAGTTCCTCATTTATGCCCTGATGGCTTCAGGTGCGCTGACCAATGTCAGCGAGGTGCTCGGCATGCTGCAGACCATCGCTGGCTCTACCGAGCGGTTGACCGAAATCCTCGATACCGAAGCCACGATCAAGGATCCTGAGAAACCGGTGAAATTGCCCGAGCCGCCGCTGGGCACGGTCGCATTTGAAAATGTCCATTTCGGCTACGACACTGGTGGCTCCGAGCGCGTCTTGACGGACTTGAGTTTTGCCGTCGGAGCAGGGGAGACAGTGGCGCTGGTCGGTGCATCCGGGTCGGGTAAATCTACCACCCTCTCTCTGCTGCAGCGCTTTTATGATGTGGCTGGCGGCTCCATCCAGGTCGATGGCGTTGATATCCGTCAGGTGCGCCTACAGGATCTGCGGCAGCGTTTCGCCTATGTCGAGCAGGAGCCGACTATCTTTGCGGGAACGATTGCCGACAACATTCTGTTCGGCAAACCGGGTGCCAGCGAAGCTGAAATGGAAGCCGCGGCCAAGGCGGCGCTGGTGCATGATTTCGTGCTCGAACTGCCCCAAGGTTACGAGACGCTTGTAGGCGAGCGCGGCGTGATGCTCTCTGGCGGCCAGAAGCAGCGCCTAGCTATCGCTCGCGCCATCCTCAAGAACGCCCCCATCCTGCTCCTTGACGAGGCGACCAGCGCCTTGGACGCACAAAGCGAGCGGCTGGTACAAACGGCGTTGGAATACCTCATGCGCGGCCGCACGACGCTGGTGATTGCGCACCGCCTTGCCACTATCCGCGATGCGGACAAGATCCTGGTGCTCGATGCTGGCCGGATCATTGACCAGGGGACGCATGACGAACTCGTCACCAAGGGCGGGCGCTATGCCGAACTCGCGCGGCTGCAGTTCCGGCTCGACGATTTGAGTGCCTAGCCCTCGGTCAGCTTGAACTCGATGCGGCGATTTCGCCGATAGGCGTCTTCCGTCGTGCCCGGATCGAGTGGAGTAAATTCGCCGAACCCTGCAGCAACCAGCCGGTTAGGCGAAACGCCGCGGCTCACCAAATACTGCGCCACGGAAATGGCGCGGGCTGCTGACAATTCCCAGTTGGATGGGAACCGCTCGTTGGAGATCGGTCGCGCATCGGTATGGCCGTCGATCCGCAACACCCAATTGATATCGGGCGGGATCTCGGTCTCGAGCTGAAGGATGGCTTCGGCAAGGGCATCAAGATCGGGCAGGCCGGCGTCCTGGACATCGGCTTGTCCCGGATCGAACAGCACTTCGGACTGGAACACGAAGCGGTCGCCAACGACGCGCACATCAGCCCGGCCCTCAAGAATTTCGCGCAGGCGCCCGAAAAAGTCCGAGCGATAGCGTGACAGATCCTGCACGCGTTGGGCGAGGGCCACGTTAAGGCGGCGGCCGAGATCGGCAATTTGGGTGCGCGATTGCGTGTCGCGGGATTCTGAAGCTTCCAGCGCAGTTTCCAGCGCCCCGATCTGGGTGCGCAGCGCGGCCAGTTGCTGGTTCAGCAGCGCCACTTGCGCATTGGCTTCGTCAGACAGCTCCTGCGCATCCTCCAGATCGCTTTGCAATCCGGCAATCTGCTCGTCCTTGCCGTCAATGCCCGACCCAATGCCGGCAAGCTCCGAAGCAAGACTCGCATTTTCCGATTGGGCGCTGCCTAGCGTCGCTGTCAGTTGTGCGATCTGGGTGTTGAGGTCTTCGGCATTACTGCGCTCGAGCTGCAATGACTCCGTCAGCTCTGCAATCTGGCTATTCAGACGTGCAAGCGCCGTATCGCGTCCCTGGATTTCCTGGCCAAGGAAAAATTGGGTAAGCATGAACAGCGACAGCATGAAGATAATAACGAGCAGCAGGCTCGAGAGAGCGTCAACAAAGCCAGGCCAGTAATTGGCCTCGACGCGCCGCCTGGAACGGGCTCCCGGCATTGGCTAGTTCCGCCGCTCGGTGTCAGCCTGGGTCAGCACCGCTTCGATCAGTTCGCGCAGCTTCTTGTTGGTCTCGCCCTGCTCGTCAATATAGCGGCGCAGATCGTCCTGCTCGGTGCGCATGTGCTTGACCAAGCCATCAATGCCGCGCGCCAGTTCGGCCATGGCACGAATGGCGTTCTGGCTCGAGTTCTGGTTCTGCATGGAATTGCCGAGCTTGTCGAACATGGCCTGCATGTCCGGGCCGCCGGCATTGGCCTGCATGGCCGAGACCGGGTGGTCCAACTCGGTCATGGAGGTCATCCAGTCTTCGAGATCGGTGTAAAAGGCATTCTGCGCCTGGCTGGTTTGCAGATCGAGAAATCCCAGCACCAGCGAACCGGCAAGGCCGAATAGCGATGAGGAGAACGCCGTGCCCATGCCCGCCAAAGGGGCTGCCAGTCCTTCGCGCAAGCTGGCAAACTGCGATGCCGTGTCGCCGTCAGCAACATCGAGCGTGTTGATGACGCTTGCAACCGACGTTACGGTTTCAAGCAGGCCGTAGAACGTGCCCATAAGGCCCAGAAACACCAAAAGGCCGGTTAAATAACGGGATGTGTCCTTGGCTTCATCGAGGCGATTGCCAACCGAGTCCAGAATGGAAGTCATGGAGGAGGGCGTGATTACCGCCTCTCCGATCCGCTCACGCAGAATACCCGCAACCGGCGCTAGAAGAATGGGTGTCCGGACATTGGCGGCATTGCCGTCTTGTAGCGAATTGACCCATTTCACTTCTGGAAAGAGGCGCACCACCTGACGGAAACTGAGGAAAATGCCCACAAACAGGGCAAAAAAGATCATCGAGTTGATGAAGGGATTGGCCCAAAAGAATGTCACAATGGTGCTGAACAGGATAGCGGCGACTAATGCGACCAGCACCAGGAAAATGACGATCTTGATGAGGTAAACCATCGGGCTGGCGAGGTGATAGGGGTCATAGCCTTGCGTCATCTTGCCTCTAAACCTGCCCCCGAACGCCAAATCACTGCTGCGCAGACTAGTCAGAGCGCCTGACCAAAACAATCATAAAGGTTAACGCCTGATCTAGCCGTGATAATGGCGTCATCTGCCTTTCGCATCTGACAATTATGCCGGTTTGACGCAACTGGAGGGATAGCATGACTTCGAGCATCGAAAATTACTCATCGGCCAATAATCCTGCACCCCCGCGTTATCTCGGCAGCCGCTACAATAGTGCCGGAGAGTTTCTGCCTGATCCCGGTAACACTGTTGTCTGCCATGTCGTGCCCGGATCCAGAACAGAAGCCGTGCTGCTGGAAGTACGTCGGCGCATCATGGAAAAAGCCAGCGGAAGTCTTGCCTTTACCGCGCCGGAAAGCCTCCACATGACGCTGTTCCAGGGCGTTCTGGACCGCCGCCGCAGCTTACCCTATTGGCCGCAAGGCGTAGCGCTCGATACGCCGGTTGCTGCCACGACTGAGTTGTTCCGCGAGCGGCTACAAGATTTCATGCCGGGTCCATGCTTTGCCGTTGAGGCCACCGCCGTTTTCCCTAGCGGCATCATTGTGGATGGCGTAACTGCAGCCGACCGGCATGCTTTGGCCGATTGGCGCAACCGGCTGGCCGATGTCTTCGGCTATCGGCATCCCGATCACGACTCATACGAGTTCCACATCACCTATGCCTATCCAATCCGCTGGTTCGAACTGGCGGAGATCGATGGCTGGCGGATGCTGATGGAAGAATTGCTGATCTCGACCCGGCTTGCAGCACCGGTCCTTGAGCTTCGCCCTCCTGCCCTGTGCAGCTTTGAAGACATGAACTGGTTCGAGGAACTGCTTACTCTCGATGCAAAGGTGCCGGCCTGAGCAACTAGCCTGGAATATAGGGTCCGCCGGTCTCGCCCCATCCCCATTTGGGCATGGGCGCCTGCTCCGAGGCCGTCGCACCATCGGCGGAGTTGATCACAGCAAGGCGCGATCCCCATTCAAGATAGCTGACGAGCGCCGAAGCAAATTCGGGATCAGCAGGCAGGCCCAAATCGGTATAGGTGTCGAGCAGCAGATTGACCCAGCGGCGGCGCATCGGCTCGCTCAAATGCTTGCCCAGATGATGCCGCACCATTTCCGGGTGGCCGCCATGCTCGGCACTGTATAGCGCCGGGCCGCCGAGCACCTCGGCCAGAAACAGCGCGACGTGCTCTGGATGCCCGCTATCCATTCGCGCAAACACAGGGCCGAGCAGCGGATCGCCGGGAACCCGGCTATAGAATTCGGTCGTGAGCCGGCGCAGTGCATCTAAGCCGCCGATCCATTCGTAGAGTGTCGGCAGCGCCATGTTGCATCCCCTTTATCACGGAAAGGTGGGAGCGCAGCGTGGCGCTGTCAATGCCGGCTCAGCTGATCGGCCGCAACTCTTTCAAGAGCGCGCCTTGAAGTGCTTCGTTTCCGGCCACCACTTGCCCGTTCCAGACCGAGCCCGTGCTGCCCGCGAAATCGGAAACAAAGCCGCCCGCTTCCTTGACGGCAAGCAGGCCTGGCGCCACGTCCCAGGGCGAGAGCCCAGCTTCCCAAACAGCGTCATAGCGCCCGGCGGCAAGCCAAGCCATGTCCATCGATATGGAGCCCGAACGCCGAATGCCGGCCACGGCGGGCGTGATATGGGCCAGTTGGCGCAATTGCAGGCCGTCATTGGCGGTCCCTTGGGTCTTGATGCCGGTGCAGACCACAGCGTCGGACAGAGTCCGGCGCCCCGCGACGCGCAAGCGCCGGCGATCGTTCAGCCAGGTGCCGCCGCCTTTTTCGGCTGTGTAAAGTTCGTCAAGCACCGGGTTGTAGATCACCGAAGCCACGATCTCGTTGTTGCGCTCAAGCGCAATCGCCACGGCGAAAAGCGGAATGGAATGGAGGAAATTGGTCGTGCCATCGAGCGGGTCGATAATCCAGCGATGCTGCCCGTCCGTGCCCGCGACCTCGCCGCCTTCCTCCATCAGGAAAGCATAGGTCGGCCGGGCCTTTTGCAGTTCGCCGAATACAATTTGCTCGGCCCGCAAATCGGCCTTGGATACGAAATCGGCCGGTCCCTTGCGGGACACTTGCAGGTTTTCGACTTCGGCAAAATCCTTGGTCAGCGATTTGCCGGCCTTGATGGCGGCGCTCACCATCACGTTGAGAAGTGCAGAACGTGCCATGATCAGTCAGCCCGGCGCATGTAGGTGGCTTCGGTGGTGTCCACCACAATGCGCTCGCCCGTGGCGATGAATGGCGGAACCATCACGCGCAGACCGTTGGACAGGATAGCCGGTTTGAACTGGTTGGACGCCGTCTGACCCTTTTGAACCGGATCGGCTTCGGTGACTTCAAGGACCACATTTGCCGGGAAACGGATACCCAAAGGGGTGTCCTCGTGCATTTCGAGTGTGATCTTCATGCCGTCCTGCAGAAACGCAGCACGGTCGCCAACGAAGTCCTTGGCCAGTTCGACCTGCTCGTAGCTGTCCTGATCCATAAAGACGAGGCTCTCGCCCTGCTCGTATAGATAGGTGAAGTCGCGAAATTCTAGTTCCACCTGCTCTACCGTCTCAGCCGAGCGGAAGCGTTCGTTAAGCTTGGTGCCTCCCAGAATGGCTTTGAGTTCCACCTGTGCATAGGCGCCGCCCTTGCCGGGCTTGACGTGATCCACCTTCACGGCCACCCAGAGCCGGTCCTGATGGTTGATGACGAAGCCGGGGCGAATTTCGTTGCCATTGATCTTGGCCATGCGTGCTGCTTTCGCTGTGATGCCGGAGCGCGAGGGGCTCCCTTAGCGGGCCCGATCCTGAACCTGCCGGAACGACAAGCTCACCATGAGGCCGAATTCTGCTGGTGATGCGCGCAACCGCGCTTGGCGGGCTTATTGCCCCAGAACGCCTGCCGGTTCAAGGGTCTTGAGGGCTTGGCGGTGCTGCCTCCCGTGGGGCAGTGGGCGCCTCACTGGGGTCGGTGGGCGCAGGCAGAACCGGTGGTTCATCGGCAGGCGCCGTGATGGTCGGGATCTCGAGGATCGTTTCGGCAGTTTCCTGCGTGGGCGGTGCCGATGGCCAGAAACGTGCCCGTTCCTCGGCAAGAGCGAGGCTATCGGCGGGAATGGAGACCAGAAGGCGGTCCAGTGAAGGATCGGAAAGCCCTTGCCGGCGCGACAGCGAGCGCCACATGGCAGCTTCCTCAAGATCAAGGGCTACGCCTTCACCTACGGCCAGCAGTTTGGCATAGCGGTTCTGCGCCACGGCATTGCCGGCTTCAGCGGCGCGCTGGTACCAGCTGGCCGCTTCCTCGACGTTTCTCTCAACACCTTGGCCGAGATAAAGCAGGGTTGCAAAATCCACCTGCGCCGGGGTCAGCCCCTCTTCGGCGGCCAAACCGATATAGCGCGCACCCTCAACCGGGTCGGGTGGCAAGCCTGCGCCCTCGATCAGCATCGTGCCATAATCATACTGCGCTTCGGGAAGTTCCGCGTCCGCAGCCTCCTTCATCAGCTTGGCAGCGTCGGTCAGGCTAGGCGAGGCATAGATACCTTCCACATGCAAAAGGGCCATGTTGTACTTGGCGGGAACATAGCCAGCTTCCGCTGCCTGGCGGAACAGGTCAGCAGCGCGGGCCCGGTTCTTGGGAACGCCGATGCCGTCCTGATAATAGAGCGCCAGCTCAAAGGTGGCGAGCCGGTCGCCGTTCTTGCTGGCCAGTTCATACCAGCCCGCCGCCCGTTGATCGTTCTGGGCCACGCCCAGGCCCTTGGCATAGATTTCGGCAATCAGAGTCTGCGCTGCGGCATCGCCCTGCTCGGCACGGGGTAGGGCGAACTCGAGAGCGGTCAGGAAATAACCGCGCTGAAAGGCGCCAAAGGCATAATCCGCCGGAACACGCGGCCCAAAGATTTCCGAACTGATCGCTTCGGCTGGGTCAGCCACGCCAGCGGGTTCTTCAGCTGGTGCTGGAGCAGCTTCAGGCGCAGGAGTCTCGGCTGCTGGAGCTGCAGGCGCTGGCGCTTCCGCCTCCTGGCCATAGCTGGGCGAAACCAGTAAGAGCAGGGCAAGCAGGGGAAGAACGCGAACCATCATGCGTGCTCCTTGAGCGCGGCTGCAATGGCGCGCATGGCTTCAGCAGGCGAAGGGGACAACCAAACGCTACTCGAAAGCGCGAGGAACTCGGCGCCTCTGCTGTCGACCTTCGGTCCGGCAACAGCGGGATCGCTCAAGACCGCCGGTATTTCGAAGGTCGACGCCCACCATTCAGCAAGTTCCAGCGCCTTGTCGTCGCGCTCTCCTTCGAGCGGACCAAAGAAAACATAATCGACGTCCATTTCGCCTAAGGTCATGGCGTCGTGTCGCGTGTTGCCGCTGCTGGCACCGACAATGAAGTTCGGCTTGAGCGTCAGGATGGCGTCGCTTACCGCTTCCGGACCGTCCGTCATGTGGACGCCGTCCGCATTCAGGCGCTTGGCCAGTGCCGCATCGTTCTCCAGCAAAACAGCGGAGCCAGCGCCTTGTCCGATGTTGATCAACTCGCGTGCCCGCTGGCCATAGCCAGCTTCGTCGGCATCGCCGCGCCGGACGAGTAGGGCAGACACCTCCGCAGCATTAAGCACCGCCATCAAGGTGGTGGTGAAACGAGCCGGATCGGGATCGGCAGGCGTGATGAGGTAGAGTTGGGGTGCCATGGAGTTCCGGATTGTCACGACGCTTGGGCTCTTGTGTCGATCCATTTTGGCGACAAAGAGGACGAGTGTTGCAATAGCGGGTCCATGGAGGTTGGCGCAAAGAAAAAGCGCGCTCCCCGAGTGAAGGAACGCGCCAAGTCTTGTCGTAAAACCTCGCCTTAAGCGGCGCGATCGAGCTCGCCCGTCCACTTGCCCAGCGCGGCAAGCGAATTCATATGCGCTCGGTGGCTAAACGCGGCCTGAGCGGCCGGGAAGTTCTCGCGTCGTCCAGCCCAGGTGCGCAGCGCAACATTCTGCAGGGCGCGGCCATAGGAGAAGGTCAGCGGCCAAGGCTTGCCCGGGATCTGGTTCATGGCGGACAAGTGCGCCGTCGCTTCCTCGTCGGTCTGGCCACCGGACAGGAAGGCAATGCCGGGCACGGCCGCCGGAACATGCTCGCGCAAAACCTCGACCGTACGCTTGGCAACATCCTCGTAGGACGGCCGCTCGCGGGAATTGACACCGGGCAAAACCATATTGGGCTTAAGCAGCATGCCCGCGAGATCGACACCAGCCAGGCGCAGTTCCTTGAAGGTGTTTTCCAGCACATCGCCGGTTACAGCCGCGCAGCGTTCCATCGAGTGATTGCCGGGATCACCGTCGCCGACCACTTCTGGCTCCACCACGGGCACGATGCCGGCTTCCTGGCAAAGAATTGCATAGCGGGCGAGGGCATGGGCATTGGCGCGGATATTGTTGCGCGTGGGCGCCACGTCGTTGATGGTGATCACCGCGCGCCATTTGGCGAAACCGGCGCCAAGCCCGGCGTAACGCTCAAGGCGCTGGCGCAAACCATCGAGACCTTCTGTGATTTTTTCCCCATTGTCACCCGGCATAGGGAACGCGCCGCGATCAACCTTGATGCCGGGAATGACGTCTGCATCGGCTAGGATCGCGCGGAACGAGGTGCCGTCGGCCGCAGATTGTTCCAGCGTTTCCTCGGTGAGAATAACGCCTGAAATGTAGTTCTGCATCGCTTGGGTGGACCGGAATAGCATCTCGCGATAATCACGGCGCAGATCGAGCGAATTGGGCAGATTGATCTTGGCGAAACGCTTGGCGATTGTGCCTTCAGACTCGTCGGCTGCCAAAATGCCCTTGCCGGGCTCCATCAGCTTCTGGGCAATGGCGTTGAGCGACTTGGTCATGGGTGAGCCTCCTCATTGGGTTGAGCTCACATTAGACTTTCGTTACCTGCCTTTCGATTAGACCTGTGGTTATTAGACGAAAGGCTAATTCTCGCCGATTTGGCTTACTTCTTGAGCGCTTCGACGCCCGGCAGTGGCTTGCCTTCCATCCATTCCAGGAATGCACCGCCAGCCGTCGAGACATAGGTGAACGCGTCCTTCACCCCGGCATGGGCCAGTGCCGCCACCGTATCGCCGCCACCAGCCACTGAGACCAGCTTGCCATCGTGCGTGCGTTTGGCGACGTGCTTGGCGACTGCAACAGTGCCCTTGTCAAAGGGGTTCATCTCGAAAGCGCCCATGGGTCCATTCCAGACAATGGTGTGCGCGTCATCGATAGCACCGTGGATGCGCTCGATCGATGAGGGTCCTATGTCGAGGATCATGCCATCACGATCAATGGCATCGACGCCATAAAGGCGTGTGGGCGTATCGGCCTTGAAGTGCCACGCAACGACGGCGTCGATTGGCAGGATGATGGCGCAGCCACTATCGATCGCTTTGTCCATGATGCGCAGCGCAGTTTCGGCCAAGTCCTTTTCGGCCAGCGATTTCCCGACGCCATAGCCCTGGGCATGGAGAAATGTGTTCGCCATGCCGCCGCCAATCACCAGGGCATCGACCTTGGCAACGAGGTTTTCCAGCAGGTCGATCTTGGACGAAACTTTCGCACCGCCGACGATGGCGACCACAGGCTTGCGCGGCTTGCCGAGCCCTGCATCGAGCGCTTCGAGTTCCGCCTGCATGGCCAAACCGGCCGCAGCGGGCAGGAGATGCGCCAGCGCTTCGGTCGATGCATGAGCGCGGTGGGCGGCCGAGAACGCGTCGTTCACATAAACATCGCCAAGACTCGCCATGCGCTTGGCAAGCTCAGGATCATTGGCTTCTTCGCCGGGGTGAAAGCGCGTGTTCTCAAGGACCAACACGGAGCCAATCGGCGCAGATTCAATAGCCTTTTGCGCGCCGGAAACGTCAGTCCAATCGGTCGCAACGAACCCCACCGGATGCCCTGTTGCATTGGCCACCGCCTCGCAGATCTGTTCAAGCGAAAACTCCGGATCGACCTTTCCTTTTGGCCGTCCGAAATGGGACAGCAGGATCGCCTTGCCGTCCTTCTTGACGATCTCGCGGATGGTAGGCACCAGCCGCTCGATCCGGGTGGCATCGGTTACCTTGCCGTCCGCGACGGGAACGTTGAGATCGGCCCGCAGCAGCACGCGCTTGTTGGAGAGATCGAGTTCGTCGAGCGTCTTGAAGGTCGCGGTCATGGTGGTGGCCTCCCCGGGTCAGGTTTGGTGGTGGCGTAGCAGAGCCAGCATCAGGGGGGAAGGGGTTCAGTCAGCGCGCGTGAACAGGCCGGGATAGTCGATCACCAGATCATCGCCGTCAACTTGGAGAACACGCTCGAAATCGCTGCTCTGAAACCGGAAGTGCGTGTCGTTGAGCTTGGTATAGAGCTGTTCGCTCCGCGTAACTGTCATCTCGTCCGCATCGATCCACGCCATGGCGAAACGTTGCTCCTGCCCAACCGTCCACTGGGTACGCCAAAGCGGCAGTGAATTGGTCAGCGGAGTGGGCCAGATATCGATGTCAATGCAGTTGCGTAAGGCCGGCAGCGGCTCGGCCCGGTCGTCCGACCAATTGCCTGCGCCATCGGAAAACAGCTCCAGCACCGCTCCATCCGTGCGTTCGAGCTTGACGGTCCGCACATGCTCGCGGTCGTCGAGCTTAACGCGGTAGAACAAGCCATAGTCGGGGGTGATCACCGTCCCGCGAATGCGCGTGTCGCGCTCGGTGGAGATCACGTGGCAATGCTCCAGAGTCACCGGATCAAGGCCGCGCCAGCGGATGGATCGATCCAAGGTCATCCCTGCCTCCGCACACTCGATGTAATCCCGGGCTCGACCCGGGATCCATCTTGAGATTTCAGGATAGGCCCCGGGTCGAGCCCGGGGTGACACCGTGATTGTGGCGCAGTCTGTGCCCTACTAAAGCACCTTGCCGAACGCCACGGCGGTGTCGGCCATGCGGTTGGAGAAGCCCCATTCGTTGTCGTACCAGCTCAGCACGGATACAAAATTGCCGTCCATCACCTTGGTCTGGTCGATCGCCAGGGTGGAAGAGTGCGGGTCGTGGTTGAAGTCGATCGAGACATTGGGGAATTCGGTGTAGCCCAGAATACCCTTGAGCTCGCCATCGGCATATTTGCGTACCGCCTGGTTGATCTCGTCGGCCGTCACATTGCGCTTAGCAATGAACTTGAAGTCGACGCAGGACACGTTCGGGGTCGGTACGCGGATCGAGACACCATCGAGCTTGCCCTTGAGCTCGGGGAGCACGAGGCCAATGGCCTTTGCTGCGCCCGTCGAGGTCGGGATCTGCGACAGGGCCGCAGCACGGCCGCGATAGAGATCCTTGTGCATGGTGTCGAGGGTCGGCTGGTCCCCTGTATAGGAATGGATGGTGGTCATCATTCCCTTCTCGATGCCGAATTCCTTGTGCAGCACATAGGCCAGCGGGGCCAGGCAATTGGTGGTGCAGGACGCGTTGGAGATGACCACGTGGTCCTTGGTCAATTGCTGGTGGTTGATGCCATAAACGATAGTCATGTCGGCGCCTTCACCAGGAGCCGAAATAATGACCTTCTTGGCGCCAGCCTGCAGATGCGCCGAGGCCTTCTCTTTCGATGTGAAAATGCCGGTGCATTCTAGCGCGATGTCGATGTTCATCGCCCCATGCGGCAGTTCAGCCGGGTTCTTGACGGCCGTTACCTTGATCGGGCCACGGCCCACGTCGATTGTGTCGCCGGCAACCATCACCGTGCCGGGGAACCGGCCATGCACGCTATCGAAGCGGAACAGATGGGCATTGGTTTCGACCGGGCCGAGGTCATTGATGGCAACGACTTCGATGTCGGTGCGGCCGGATTCGATGATGGCACGCAAGATGTTGCGGCCGATGCGACCAAAACCATTGATAGCGACGCGGACTGCCATGGAAGGCTCCTTGGAATGGGAGGAGGGAGGAGGGCGAGGCTCTCTTATAACTGTGCGGTGACGGCTTCAACAACGGCCTTAGCCGTAATCCCAAAGTGGGAATAAAGGTCATCGATGGGGCCGGAAGCTCCGAAAGAATGCATGCCAACAAAGCGGCCCTTGTCGCCCAGCAACTTGTTCCAGCTCATCTCGATACCGGCTTCAATGGCTACGCGCGCCTTGGCCGAACCCAGCACTTCGGCCCTGTAGGCATCTGGCTGCTTGGCGAAAAGCTCCATGGATGGAACCGACACGACGCGGGCGGAGACGCCCTGTTCGGTCAACTGCTTGTGTGCCTCGACAGCAATGGTAACTTCCGAGCCGGTGGCAAAGATGATGGCATCGGCATTGGCATCGCCCAAAAGCGTGTAGGCACCCTTGGCTGACTTGTTTTCGCTCGTGTATTCGGTGCGCAGCGTCGGCAGGTTCTGGCGCGAAAGGGCCAGGATTGATGGGTGATCAGCGGTTTCCATCGCCAGTTGCCAGCACTCGGCGGTTTCTACCGCATCGGCTGGGCGGAACACCAAAAGGTTGGGAATAGCGCGCAGGGCGGACAAATGCTCCACCGGCTGGTGCGTCGGGCCGTCTTCACCCAGACCGATCGAATCGTGCGTCATGACGTAGATCACGCGCTGGCCCATCAGAGCCGAGAGGCGAATGGATGGGCGGGCATAGTCGGTGAAGACCATGAAGGTGCCGCCATAGGGGATGAGCCCGCCGTGCAGCGCGATACCGTTCATAACGGCGGCCATGCCGTGTTCGCGGATGCCGTACATCATGTACCGGCCCGAGCGATCAGCAGCCGTGAAGGGTTTGGTATCAGGCGTATTGGTCAGGTTGGAATGGGTCAGATCGGCCGAGCCGGCCAGCGCCTCCGGCACGACCTTGGTGATGACTTCCAGCGCCAGCTGCGAAGCCTTGCGCGAAGCAACCTTTGGTTTTTCTTCGGACAGCTTCTTTTTGTGCTCGTCCATGGCAGCAGCGAATGCGGAGGGCAGGGTGCCCGCCATGCGGCGCTCAAATTCAGCGCGCTTGGGATTGGCGGCCAGACGCGACTGCCATTCGCCCCGCACGTTCTGCGACCGCGTGCCGGCAGCGCGCCATGCGTCCAGCGTGCCGGCGGGAATTTCAAATGCCGGGTAGGTGATGCCGAGGGCAGCCTTGGCACCGGCCAGTTCCTCAGCACCGAGTGGCGAGCCATGCACTTTTTCCGTACCAGCCTTTTTGGGCGCGCCAAAGCCGATCGTGGTCTTGGCCGCGATCATGGTTGGCTTGTCGGAGTTCTTGCTGTCGAGCAGCGCCTTTTCGATGGCGGCCTGGTCATGGCCGTCGATCTCGACCGTGTTCCAGCCGCAGGCCTTAAAGCGGGCGACCTGGTCGGTGGAGTCGGAGTTCGAGACAGCGCCATCGATGGTGATGGAATTGTTGTCCCAGATCAGCGTCAGCTTGTTGAGCTTGAGGTGACCGGCCAGCGCAATGGCCTCCTGGGAAATGCCTTCCATGAGGCAACCATCACCTGCAAGACACCAGGTGTGATGATCAACGATATCGGAGCCGAACTCGGCTGCAAGCTTGGCTTCGGCAATCGCCATGCCTACCGCATTGCCGACACCTTGGCCGAGCGGGCCGGTCGTGGTCTCGATGCCCTCGGCATGGCTGTATTCAGGATGCCCCGCTGTCCTGGAGCCGAGCTGGCGGAAGTTCTTGACCTCTTCGATGGTCATGTCCTTGTAGCCGAGCAGATAGAGCGAGGAATAGAGCAACATCGAGCCATGGCCGGCGGACAGGACGAAGCGGTCGCGGTCAGCCCACTTGCTGTCGGCGGGATCGAACTTCATCACCTTGGTGAACAACACCGTCGCAATATCGGCGCAGCCCATCGGCAGGCCGGGATGGCCCGAGTTGGCTTTTTCAACCGCATCCATCGACAAGGACCGGATCGCATTGGCCAGATCGTTTTGCTCGGCAGTGTTGGTCATCGGGTGCACTTTCTCTGGGCGAAATCTGGGGAGAAGAGGCGGCAAAAACCTGCTCTCAAAGGCGGCTTTACGGCATAACAGGTTCGGATTGCCTGTCAATGACAGCAGGTTGCATTAGCCCTTTTGCTGGGGCACCCTGTTGTAGCCTGCTTTGCCTACCCAGTAAGGACTTGAGATAGCGATGAGCCAGCCAGAGCCCTCCGAAGGTTTGGATGCCGCCCACAAGCGATTCGATCAGGCCATGGCGCGGCTCGACCAGAGCGTCAAGAACCTTTCCTCGCGCCTGCGCCAGCTTAGCCGCATCGAGGTCGATACCCAACGCCTCATCCATGAGCGCGCCCGACTAGCTACCGAACTCGACAAGACCGCAGCGCGCGCCAAGAGGCTCGACGACAGCGCCCATGACGTGTCGCGCCGGCTCGTTGAAGCCATGGAAACAGTGCGCGAAGTGCTGGCGAAAGCGGAGAGCTGAGATGCCCGAGGTCAATGTCGACATAAACGGCCGCAAATACCGCATGGCTTGCGAGGAGGGGCAGCAAAAGCATCTGATCGGGTTGGCCGAGCGGTTCAATGCCCAGGTAGAAGGCCTCAAGGGCGCTGTTGGCGAAATCGGCGACAATCGGCTTACCGTCATGGCCGGCATCGCCGTTGTGGATGAACTCGCCGAGGCCGAACGGCGGATCAAGGAACTGGAAACCGAAATTGTGGTGCTAACGCGGGCCGGTCAGGAAGTTGCCGCCGAGATCGAAGCCCTCGAGATCAAGTTTGCCGAGAAGCTCAGTGGTGCGGCCCAGGCGCTTGAGGGTGTCGCTGGGTTGATCGACGAAACGGCGCCTCTACCGCACGCCTAGCCGCCGTTCTTCTGGACGATACAATTGCCACCTACCTTCAGAAGCTCCTCGCAGAACTCCTGTGCCGCCTTGCGCTCGGGAAAGCCGATCTGTGCCGAATAGCGGGTCCGTGTCCCAAAGCTTAAGTTGCGCGTTGTAATGAGCAGCAGATCCTTGCCTGCCATCAGCGTTTCGAACCGCGATTGGGCCCGCACAAATGCGGCTCGTGCGATATCTTGCGAGAAGTTCTGGGCGATTAAAACGCCCCAGGGCTGCCAGCCGCCAGTCTCGGGCCCAAAACTTGGCATCGGCACGGCCTTAGCCATTTCGACGCAAGCATCTTGGAACGGCTGCTCGGGGCTTAAGCTATAATCCGCCGGTTCGATCGTTTCGCTGAGCCAATAGTCGATTGGCCGGCCAGTGATGATCGACACATAGGCCCGGGTTTCGCCGGCGACCCAACCACCTGCGACGAACCCGGAAATACGTCCTTCACCACCATTATAAGCTGCGGCAGCAAGGCCCAGATTGCCGAACTTGACCTCCAAAAAACGCAGATATTCGGCCGATTTTGCCAGCGCCTCTGCCGGATCGAACGGATCGCGCAAGGACCTCAATTTTGCAGTTCCCGGCATGAACTGAGCAATGCCCTGGGCCCCGACCGGGCTGATTGCGGCCGGATCGAAGCGGCTTTCCTGCCAGATGAGCCGGGCTAAAAAACCTTCCGGAAGGCTGAAGTGGGCGGCATAGGTCTCGATCGCAGCACAAACGTCGGCCGTGTAGTTACCTTGGCTGATACAAATTTCCTGTTCTGCAAGAACGTGGCACGTGATTGCCGGTTCGCCCTCTTCGGCAGCTTGTAACGGCAACGGCCAGAGGAGCAAGAGTGCCAGCAGGGCGATCAGCCGTTTCATGTATCCGTCCCGCACTCTGCGCGTCCGTCGCAACAAGCACATCCAGCGCAAAACTGTTCCAAGGTTGTATGTTGGCAACCTTTGTCAACGGTGTTTGAGGCTGCAGCGAAGGAGTTCCGCTATGGCCACCATGAATGTCTCACTGCCTGATCAGATGAAAGAATGGGTCGAGGAGCAAGTCAAAACCGGGCGATATGGCGACCGCAGCGATTATGTACGCGATCTGGTGCGCAAGGATCAGGAGCGGGCAGAGGCACGCGAGAAACTGCAGCAGATGGTGAATGATGCAAAAGCTAGCGGGGTCAGCGGCATCGGGCAGGAGGACCTGCTTGCCCGCATGCGTTCCAAGGCTCGCGACGCCGTGGCCCAGTAAAAGAGCGCTTAGTTCTTGACATGATATCTAACGAATGTTGCCCGATAGCGGCCGAGGGGGCGCGACAGTTCGGCTACAAGCAGTCAGAAAAGTACGAGCGTGAATTGGTAGATGCTTTGAAGCTGTTGGCGGCAATGCCACATCTGAGCGCCGAGCAGTCAACCGGAACTGAAACAATACGGGTTTTGCCATGTGGAGCTCACAACATTCTCTATGTTCTCGAAGATCAGGACGTTCCTGTTCTTAGAGTGCTGCCTGGGCTGCAAAATTGGGTCGATCTGCTGTAGCTTCCCCTTTGCACGCCATCACAAACACCCTATATTACCCTTGCTGCCCGGTGCGTGAGGATACCAATATCCCCGGGGCCTTAATCGATCCTAAGGGAGCTGTCCCTGACCGGACCCGTGGGTTCGGACATACGGCGCCCACCTACGTAAGTAGGTTCCCGGGATCGTCATCCCACGGCCAGGGTGGCACCTGATTTCTTGCGGGTTGCGGCGCTGCATGGTGGACGAGAAGATCGAACAAGCCAAAGCGGCGCTGCGCCTGCAGGCCCATGCTTCCCGGGCTGCGCTTTCGCAAGTCGATCGTAAAGAGGCTTCCGAAACAGCGTGCCGCCTTTTTTTTGAAGCATTGGTTCTCCGCCCCAAAGACACCGTTGCAGCGTACTGGGCAATCCGTGACGAACTCGACTGCCAGCCGATCATGGTGCGTCTCATGCAAGGCGATCACAAGATCCTCCTGCCTGCCGTCACGGGCCATGATCAGCCCTTGGACATGCGCGTTTGGGAACAGGGCACACCGTTGTTCGAGGCGGGTTTTGGCACGTTGGCGCCTTCCCCACTCGCCCCGCGCGCAGAGCCCGACATCGTCCTTATGCCGCTCTTGGGCTTCGACCAGTACGGAACGCGTCTTGGCTATGGTGGTGGCTATTACGATAGGACACTAGCGTCATTGCAGAAAAAGCCTAAGCTGGTCGGGCTTGCCTTTGCCGTTCAGGAACTGCCTTTGATCCCCCGCGACGCCCACGATATTCCACTCGACTATGTCATCACCGAAGCTGGTGTGCGCCATTTTGGCCCTGTTGCATGAAGCTATTGTTCTTGGGCGACGTAATGGGCCGGTCGGGCCGGGACGCCATCGCCGAGCGCTTGCCGGGTATCATCGAGCGCTATGGCTTTGATTTCGTCGTGGTCAATGGCGAGAACGCTAGCCACGGCAAGGGGCTGACGGAAGCTCACTTTAATGCCATTCGCAATGCCGGCGCAGATGTGGTGACGCTGGGCGACCATGCGTTCGACCAGCGCGAAACGATCAGTTTCATCGAACGCGAAACAACGCTGATCCGCCCTATCAACATGCCGCCGGGCACGCCCGGACGTGGGGCGATGTTCGTGGAAAGTCGCGGCGGCTACCGCGTTCTTGTCATCAACGCGCTAGGCCGCGTGTTCATGGGCCCGGCCGACGACCCGTTCCGCGCTGTTGAAGCCGCCGTCGCAGCTTGCCCTTTGGGCGAACAGGCAGACGCCATCATTGTTGATTTCCACACCGAAGCCACCTCCGAGATCCAGGCCATGGGGCATTTCCTTGACGGCAAGGTGAGCCTGGTGGTCGGCACCCATACTCATATTCCCACATCCGACCACCGCATCTTGCGCGGTGGTACGGCGCTGATGGCGGATGCCGGCATGTGCGGGGACTTTGATTCCGTCATCGGTACCGAGGTGGACGAACCACTCAATCGCTTCTTAACCGGCATTGCCAATGGCCGGTTCAGCCCGGCCGATGGCGAAGCAACCCTGTGTGGCGTCGCTGTTGAAACCGATGCACGCAGCGGTCTTGCGGCCAAGGTCTTACCTGTTCGCCTGGGCGGTTCTCTGTCGCAGGCGGAGCCAGTGTTCTAGCCCCGCTTCACAATCGGGTTGCGCTTGCCTATAACGCGCCACCAATCCAGCACTTAAGAGACGAGGGAGTGACCAATGGCCGGCCATTCACATGCCAAAAATATCATGCACCGCAAGGGCAAGTCCGACGCAGTGCGGTCGAAGGTTTTTTCCAAGCTTGCGCGCGAAATTACCGTGGCAGCCAAGATGGGCATGCCCGACCCTGCCTTTAACTCCCGGCTGCGCCTGGCTGTAACCAACGCCCGTGCCCAGTCCATGCCCAAGGACAATATCGACCGCGCCATCAAGAAGGCGATCGGCTCGGACGGCGAGAACTATGATGAGATCCGCTACGAAGGCTATGGCCCTGGCGGCGTGGCAATCATCGTCGAAACTTTGACCGACAATCGTAATCGCACTGCATCTAACGTTCGCTCGTACTTTTCGAAGAACGGCGGCGCCATGGGCGAAACCAATTCGGTCGGCTTCATGTTCGACAAGGTTGGCGAGATCACCTATCCGCGCAGCGCCGGCTCGGAAGACAAGGTCATGGAAGCCGCTATTGAAGCTGGCGCCGATGACGTCGAGAGCGATGAGGAAGGGCATTACATTACCACATCGTTCGAAGCGATGGTCGACGTCGCGGCGGCCCTTGAGAAGGTCCTTGGCGAAGCCGAATCGGTGAAGGCCGTTTGGAAGCCGCAGACCAACACGCCGATCGATGCCGAAAAGGGCGCAACGCTGATGAAGCTGATCGCGACCCTTGAAGAAGACGATGACGTCCAGAACGTGTATTCAAACTTCGAGATGAGCGACGAGGACGCGGCCAAGCTCGACGCCTGAGCCGGTACAGAATTCAGCAGGGCAGCACTCCGGTGCTGCCCTTTTTCACGCGCTGTATTTCAGTTCCACATGAGGGTGATCGGCCATGTGAACAATCGTTACTTTGTTCCGGCCAGTCTGCTTGGCGCCATAAAGCCGCTGGTCGGCAATGCGGAACAGTTCTGAAAAGCTGGCCGAACCCTCGAACACTGCGCCACCAATACTGACCGACAGGCTCCTTTGCCGCCCGTTCGGCGCAAAATCGACGAGACTGACGGCGCAGCGGATCCGTTCCGCAACCGCTTCAGCGTCCTGCAGGTCGACCCCCGGCAGATAAACCGCAAACTCTTCCCCACCCATACGCCCGACCAGATCGCCAGCCCGCAGAGTGGAGCGGATCGATTGTGCAATACGCGTCAGCGCTTCATCTCCGATGTCATGGCCAAACATGTCATTGATCGATTTGAAATTGTCCGCATCGATCATCAGCAGTGCGCCCGTGCTGCGTGGCCCTTGCTGAGCGAGCAGCGTGTTGACCTTGCCGGTGAAGGCACCGCGGTTGAGGCATGAGGTAAGACTATCGGTCCGGGCGACCAGCCCGAGCCGCCGGTTGACCACAGCCAGCCCGCGAAGCCGCATACTGAGATAGAAGAACAGGGGTACGCCCAGTAAAATGGGCAGAATGGTCGCGCTGAGCAAGGAACGTTGCAGCGCTTCGGCACCGAGATCGCCAAAGAGCAGGGCGTTGAACGTTACGGAAACGATCACGCAGCCCGCCGTTCCGAACAGCGTCCAGCGGGCAACGCTGGACCAACTCTGCAACGCACTGATGGATTTGGCGGAGAGCATCACGTTCAAGGCCGGGCACTCTTGCGGAGTTTGGTTTCCAGCGCCGCTGCAGGCAAGATGGTCATGTTCATTGTTGTTGTTCCTGCGTTCCCTCACGCAAGCTATGGACCCCTATTGAAGATCACCTTGCCTCGTTTGTTGGCATTTTATCGATCACATGTTTTCCACCGCGCTTGTTGCCTTTTTGTTCACTAAGCACTTGGTAGTGTGCTGAAGTTCGGATTAAGGAAAAGCCATGAACGCACCAACGCGAATCATTGGGGTTGACCCTGGGCTGCGCCGCTGCGGTTGGGGCGTCATCGAGACGTCGGGAAATCGGCTCACTTATGTGGCGTCGGGTACCGTCACGCCGCCCCTTGAAGGTACACTTGCCGAGCGCCTTGCCGAGCTTTTCGCTGGCCTTGGCGACGTGCTCGATCGCTTCTTGCCGCATGAAGCGGCGGTGGAAGAAACCTTCGTTAATTCCGGGGCCCGGTCTGCCCTTATCCTGGGGCAGGCGCGTGGCGTCGCGCTGCTCGCCCCAGCGGTGCGGCAGATTGAAGTGTCCGAATACGCAACCAATCTGGTCAAGAAGTCAGTGGTTGGCACTGGCCATGCTGAAAAGAGCCAGATCCAGCTGATGGTCAAGACGCTGCTACCTACAGCCGACTTCAAGGGAGCCGACGCGGCCGACGCTTTGGCCGTCGCTATCTGCCACGCCCATCACCGCGTTGCCAACCAGCGCCTGAAAGCCACGGCATGATCGGCAAGCTCAAGGGTTTGGTGGATAGCTTCGGCGACGACTTCGTGCTGATCGACTGCAATGGCGTCTGCTACGAAGCCTTTTGCTCCGGCCGTACCCTACAGGCCCTGCCGCGCGTCGGCGAGGCAACCGTGGTCTTCATCGAAACCATCGTGCGCGAGGACATGATCCGGCTTTATGGATTTGCCACGCAAGGCGAGAAAGCCTGGTTCAATCTTTTGCTGACCGTGCAGGGCGTCGGCGCTCGCGTCGCGCTGTCCATCCTTTCCGTTCTATCTCCCTCCGATCTCTCCAGCGCTATCGCCTTGCAGGACAAAGCCATGATCGGCCGCGCCAACGGTGTCGGTCCCAAGCTCGCCGTGCGCCTTGTAACCGAACTCAAGGGCAAGGTTCCCGAGGCCGGGGGCATCGATGCGGGCACACTGGGCCTCCAAGCTGCGCTTGGCGAGGGCATCGCCTCCAGCGCCGTCACCGACGCCGTCTCTGCCCTCACCAATCTGGGCTATTCCAGCGCTCAAGCTTCGGCAGCTCTGGCCCGGATCGTGGCGAGGGATGGTGACAGTATACCAACGGAACGGCTTATCCGCTTGGGCCTGCGGGAGCTAAGTAGTTGACCGACATCACCTCCCCCTCTGCCGGCCGAGACGATCCGCTTGACGTTTCCCTGCGCCCCACTGGCTTTGCCGAGTTCGTCGGCCAGGCCGCTGCGCGGGCCAATCTTGAGGTGTTCATCAAGGCGGCCAAGCAGCGCGGCGCGGCGTTGGACCATGTGCTTTTTGTCGGGCCTCCGGGCCTGGGCAAGACCACGCTGGCGCAGATCATTTCGCGTGAACTGGGGGTGGGCTTCCGCGCGACCTCCGGTCCTGTCATTGCCAAGGCGGGTGATCTGGCAGCGCTTTTGACCAACCTTGAAGACCGCGACGTCCTCTTTATCGATGAAATTCATCGCCTCAATCCGGCGATCGAGGAAGTGCTCTATCCCGCGATGGAGGATTTCCAGCTCGATCTGATTATCGGGGAGGGGCCTGCTGCCCGCTCCGTGCGGATCGATCTGGCGCGCTTTACCCTGGTCGGCGCCACCACGCGTGCGGGTCTGCTGACAACGCCCTTGCGCGACCGTTTCGGCATCCCGGTGCGGCTCAATTTCTACACGCCCGAGGAACTGGTCCAGATCGTCACCCGCGGTGCGCGCCTCCTCGGGATGCCCATGGCGCCTGACGGGGCGCTCGAAATTGCGCGCCGCTCTCGCGGTACGCCGCGTATCGCCGGCCGGCTGCTTCGCCGCGTCACGGATTTTGCCATGGTCGACGGCGCCAGCGAGATTACACGCGCCATTGCGGATATGGCCTTGCTGCGGCTCGATGTCGACGCGCGTGGGCTCGACCAATTGGACCGGCGCTATCTGACCACCATCGCCGATTTTTACGGTGGCGGGCCTGTCGGCATCGAAACCATTGCCGCAGCCCTCAGCGAACCACGCGATGCGATCGAGGAGATCGTCGAGCCCTATTTGCTTCAGCAAGGTTTCATCCAGCGCACGTCACGTGGGCGTATGCTGACAGGTTTTGCTTTCCAGCATCTGGGTCGTACGGTGCCGCAAGGCTTTGTCGGCATGCAAGCCAGCCTTTTCGAAGAGCCGGAGAGAGACGCGTGAAGCCTGTGGTGCGTGTTGCCCGCTATGCGCCACCGATCGAGAATTGGTCCGCCAGCGCGCCCATGCGCATCGTTATTCTCACCGATTTCCATGCCTGCGAGCCGTTCATGAATGCTCGCCGGGTAGAAGCCATCTGCGCTCAAGCCAATGCGCTGGGGGGTGACTTGATCGTGCTGCTCGGCGACTTCCTCTCTGGGCCACGCTTCAGCACGCCGCCAAAAGGCCTCTGGGCCGCGCCGCTCAAGGCATTGGCAGCGCCCTTAGGTGTCCACGCTGTCCTCGGCAATCATGATTACAACGGGCAGCCCAAAGGCGTACCGACCGCCGTCGAACGGGCGCTGCATGTCGTGGGCATTCCGGTCTACGTCAATCGTGCCATGCGGCTTGAGCATCGCGGCCAAGGGTTCTGGCTTGCAGGACTGGGCGATCAATATGCCTATCTGCCGCACGGCTTTGCCCAGCAGGTCGGCCACGGCGTCGACGATCTTCCTGCAACGCTGGAGCAGGTCACAACGGACGAACCCGTTCTTCTCATGGCGCATGAGCCCGACATCTTCGCCGACCTGCCCAAGCGCGTGGCACTGACCATGAGCGGTCATACCCATGCGGGCCAAGTGCGCCTTTTTGGCCATGCGCCCGTCGTGCCGTCCCGCTTCGGCGAGCGGTTCCTGCACGGCCATATAGTCGAGGACGGCAAGCACCTCATCGTATCTTCGGGTCTGGGCTATTCTGGCCTGCCCATCCGGTTCGGTGCACCGCCCGAAATCGTTGTTGTCGATCTGGGAGGCAAACAAGGGCCATGAGCAAACACAGCTTCCCCGTCCGAGTGTATTACGAAGACACCGACTTCTCGGGGTTCGTTTACCATGCTGCGTATCTCAAGTTTTTCGAACGCGGCCGCACTGAATGGTTGCGCGAGGCTGGTATTCACCATAGCGAGCTTGCGCAGCAGGGCATAGCTTTTGCCGTTCGCGCCATGGACATCCAGTTCGATGCCGCCGCCCGTATCGACGATCTCCTCACGGTCAAAACTATTGTCCAGTCAATAACTGGCGCCCGGCTCATGCTTGGTCAATCCATTCTCCGTGATCAAACACTGCTCACCCAGGCGAACGTCACGGTAGTGGCCATTAAGACCAGCGGCGGACCAGCACGCATGCCGGCGGCAATTCGCGCTCGGTTTGCTGCCGCAGCATAAGGCCTAGCATTCCGGCGCATGCCCGAGTGACTCTGTTTGTTAACCTCTTCTTGACCATAATCGCGGCAAAGCGAACACGTGTCCGGCAATGGCGGCCTTGAGGCCGATATGCAGGGCATTTCTCTTAATTTTGACAGATTTCGACCCCATCGCCATCAGGGCAAGGGGTCGGGATCGAGAACCGGGCCGAAAAGGATCACTTCATGGAAGCAATGGATGCTGTGGGGGCCGCCGCTCCGCACGCCGACTTGTCTATCTGGGGCCTGTTCTGGGCTGCTGACTGGATCGTGAAGTCCGTGATGCTTGGTCTGGTGGGTGCATCCGTTTGGTGCTGGGCCATCATTGTGGACAAGAGCATCACCTATCGCCGCATGGCTTCGGAAATGAACCGGTTCGAGCGCACGTTCTGGTCCGGCCAGTCGCTGGAAGAACTGTATCAGCAGCAGTCAGAGCGCACCTCGGGTGGCCTGGGCGCTGTGTTTGTCGCGGCGATGAAGGAATGGAAGCGCAGCCATGAGCAGAACGCAGCAAGCTTTGTTGGCATGCAGCAGCGCCTTGATAAAGTGCTCGATGTCGCTATCGCACGTGAAAGCGAAACTCTAGAAAAGCGCCTTGGCTTTCTCGCCACCATCGGTTCGGCGGGGCCCTTCATCGGCCTGTTCGGCACTGTCTGGGGCATCATGAATGCTTTCACCGCCATTGCTGCTTCGTCCAACACCAGCCTTGCCGTTGTTGCGGGTCCCATTGCCGAGGCCTTGTTCGCAACGGCCATCGGCCTTGTCGCTGCTATTCCAGCCGTTGTCGCCTACAATAAACTGAGCTCTGATGCCGCAAAGTTGATTGGGCGCCTCGAAGGCTTTGCCGACGAGTTCTCGACTATTCTGAGCCGCCAACTCGAAGCTCGGAGCCGCTGACATGGGCATGGGTGTTTCGGCGGGTGGAGGTGGAGGCGGGCGCCGCCGCCGTGGCCGCAAGAAAGCGATAATGAGCGAGATCAACATCACGCCAATGGTGGACGTGATGCTGGTGCTTTTGATCATCTTCATGGTTGCAGCGCCGATGATGACGGCCGGCGTGCCGATCGATTTGCCGACATCTTCTGCCGCTGCCATGCCCAATCAGGCCGATCCGATCACGGTAGGCGTAACGCCTGAAGGCGCGGTCTTCATCGATGAGACGCCCGTGGCCGAAACCGATCTGGTCTCGCAGTTGACCGCCATGGGCGTCAACGGCGCTGAGGACCGGATCTTCCTGCGGGGCGATACCAGCGCCAACTACGGAGCGGTCATGCGCGTCATGGGCCTGCTGTCGGCCGGAGGCTACAGCAAGATCGGCCTCATTACGCAGCCGGATCAATAGGCCAAGGCCATGCGCACCGGCGTTACCGTCTCAGTTATCGCACATATCGCCCTCATCGGGATTGGTTTGCTGAACCTTGGGTTCGCCGAGCCGCTGCAGACGATCGAGAATGCGATTGCGGTTGATCTAGTGCCGGTGAGCGAGTTCAACAATATTCGCATGGGCTCGCTCGACAGCGAGATCGAGGATACCGAAACGCCCTCGATTGTCGAGGATGACCAGCCTGCCGAACTGGCCCAGCCTACCGGCAATACCGAGCAGGACCAGCCGACCCCTGCCGAAGCAGCTATCGAAACACCTGCGCCTGTGACCAATTCAGCCCCGGCACCCGAAGCTGCGCCTCCTCCACCGGAGCCGGAACCAACCCCAGAACCAGAGCCCGCTCCGCAACCGGAGCCGGCGCCTGAACCCGAACCGGCGCCTGAGCCTGAACCCGCACCGCAGCCTGAACCCGTTCCCGAGCCAGTGGTCCAAGCTCCGGTCCCGGTTACGCGGCCTGCAGTGGTGGCAACGCCAACACCTTCGCCGGAGCCTGCTCCAGAGCCAGAGCCAGAGCCAGTTCCAGAACCGGTGATCGAGCCGACGCCGCCTGAACCTGTAACACCACAAATCGCTGCGCCTACGCCGGCTGCTCGCCCCGCTAATCTCGCCCAGTTACGTCAGCAGTTTGCTGCCGCCGAGGCCGAGAAGAAGAAGCGCGAAGAAGCCGAGCGCCAACGCGTGGCCCAAGCGGAAGCAAAGGAAAAGGCAGAAGCCGCTAAGCGCGCCGAAGAGGCCGAGCGAGCTGAGCGCACCGCCGAACAGGCAGCGCCCGAGCAGCTCGATGCAGCCCTGGCGGATGATATTTCGTCAATCATCAATCGTGACAATACCACTGGTGCGACCACAGGGCGGGGTGGTGAGCCCACTCTGGGAGATATCACCGGCGCTTCGGCAACCCTGAGCCAGACCGAGATCGGGGCGCTGGTCGCTAAAATCAAGCAGTGCTGGGCCTTGCTGCCGAACGAGCAAACCAGCGGCGTCGAAGTCACGGTCAACATGCGCCTCAACCAGGACGGCTCGCTTGCCGACGTGCCGCGTCTGGTTTCGGTCAGCCAGCAACCAGAGGCTATCACCATTGCCCAGAAGGCCGTAAGTGCCGTGGCCGGTTGTGGCCCTTACAGCATGCTGTCGGCGGCAAGTTACGACCAATGGCAGAATATCAACGTCACGTTGCGTCCGTGACTTATTGGAAGCACGTTCGCGTGGCAGGATTGCTCGCGAACGGCCAGGAATGGAGACTAAAATGACCCTTCTTACTCGGCGCAACGCCATCAAGCTTGGCCTTGCAGGCGGGATTGCCATGGCCGCTGCCTCAAGCGCCAGCGCGCAGCTCAACATCACGGTCGAGGGCGCCAATTTCCGCCCGCTGCCGATCGCCATTCCCGATTTCGCCTCGTCCGATCCAAGCTTCGGGCGCGAGATCGCCGAGATCGTGCGCGCCAATCTTCGCCGCTCCGGGCTATTCCTGCCGCTCGATGCCGCATCGCTCCCGATCCAGGTCGGCGACGTCAACGCCACTCCTGATTTTGCCACTTGGCGTACGGTCAATGTCGATGCCCTAGTCATGGGCAGCGTCGAGCGTGGTGGCTCCATCGCCTCGTCGGTCCGGGTCTGGGATACGCGCCAGGGCTCCCAGGTCGTCGGCCAGAGCTACAACACCGATCCCAATTCGTCCCGCCGCGTTGCCCATATCATTTCGGATGCGATCTATGCTTCGCTGACCGGCGGCTCAGGCTATTTCGACACGCGCGTCATCTACACCGCCGAAAGCGGTCCCAAGGCCAATCGCGTGCGGCGCCTTGCCATCATGGATCAGGACGGCGCCAATGTGCAGTATCTGACCGACGGCAATTCCATGGCGCTGACGCCGCGCTTTTCGCCTAATGGCGACATGGTCACTTACATGAACTTCGCCGACGGCAACCCGCAGGTTTACCTGCTGCAGCTTTCCTCAGGCCGGCAGCAGCGCCTCGCCAGCGTTGGCGCCATGACCTTCGCTCCGCGCTTTTCTCCTGATGGCGGCACAGTCGCCTTCTCGGTGGAGCAGGGCGGCGCGACCAATATCTACGCAGTCGGCATTAATGGTGGCCAGCCTATGCAGCTGACGTCCGGCGCCGCCATCGACACTGGCCCGTCCTACTCGCCCGATGGCTCGCGCATTGCCTTTGAGAGCGATCGCGGCGGCTCGCCCCAAATTTATGTCATGAGTTCGGGCGGCGGCAACGCCAACCGCATCAGCTTCGGCCAGGGCAGCTATTCTACCCCTGTCTGGTCTCCCAAAGGCGACCTCCTCGCCTTCACGCGCCAGTCAGGCGGTCAGTTTAACATCGGCATCATGAACCCTGACGGCTCGGGCGAGCGCATGCTCTATTCGAGCTTCCACGCCGAAGGCCCCACTTGGGCGCCGAACGGCCGCGTCATCATGTTCTTCCAGGATCCAGGCGGCAATGACGGCCCGAAGCTTCAGAGCATCGACATCTGGGGCCGCAATTTGCTGACCATTCCTACGGAGAGCTACGCTTCTGACCCCGCCTGGTCTGGCCTGCGGAGCTAAGCTCCGGAGCATCAGAGAAGTGCTCGCCTCCGGATCCATCCGGAGGCGTTTTGCCGTCCAACGCGCCTCAGCACTTAACCTTAACAACAGCGCCATTCAGCATGTTGTATTTCCGCATCATCACGGAAAAGCCCGGATTTCAGCCACATTGCAGCCGCGATAGGCAAACATTAACCACGCTGGAAAACGTGGCCTTAAGATTAAGAGCGGTAAATGCCGTACTTAAGATTGTTGCCTTTCAGGAGCCTCCCCGTGGTTATCACCGCACCCCTCAACACCGTATTGCGCATGGCCGCGATGCTGCTTTTCGTCGTGGTCGTGGCGGCCTGTTCGCGCACGCCCAACAGCAATGTCGGCATGACCGGCGTAGGCAATGTCGGCCCGGGCGGCGGCCCTCCGGGCAGCCAGCAGGAATTCCTCGTTTCGGTTGGTGACCGCGTGTTCTTCACCACCGACTCGAGCTCGCTGACCCCCGAAGCCTCAGCCACTCTCGACAAGCAGGCTGCCTGGCTCAACCAATACCAGAACTACCGCATCATGATCGAAGGCCATGCCGACGAACGCGGTACTCGCGAATACAACATCGCCCTGGGCGCACGCCGCGCCTCGGTGGTCGTGAACTACCTGGTGTCCCGCGGCGTCAACCAGCAGCGCATCAATTCGCAGTCCTTCGGCAAGGAACGCCCCGTTGCGATCTGTAACGATATCTCCTGCTGGTCGCAGAACCGCCGCGCCGTCACGGTCGTGCAGTAATCGAGAAAACCGGCGCCCTCCAGCGCTGCCGCTACCATCCAGTGCAAACTGGAGGCAAAGGCGCCCGGAGCCACCAATTGGCCCGGGCGCTTTCTTTTGACCAAATTTTGTCGCTATTGGCAGGCTTCCAAAGGTTCGTGGCTCTCGCTGCTGGCGAGATCGTCGGAGGCTCGTAATTGTTCAGCATGAATTTCGTTTCCGGGCGCAAGACGCTTGTGCTTGCCAGCGTGGTGGCGCTCGGCCTTTCGCTGCCGGCCCAGGCGCAACTGTTCCAGTTTCCGTCCAACGAGCCTGCGCCACAGGCGGCGCAGGGCGACAGTGCCCAGCTTCTGGTGCGCATCCAGCAGCTCGAGGAACAGCTTCGCACCATCAATGGCCAGGTGGAGGGGCTGACTTTCCAGCTCACCCAGATGCAGGAACTGCTGACCCGCACCACTCAAACTTATGAGGCGCGGATCCAAGCGCTCGAGGGTGGTACGCGTTCACCGGTGACGACGCAGCCACAGGCAGCGCCAGTCCAAACACAGACAGCACCGGCGACCGAAATTCCACCGCAAGGGGTCCAGCCCCTGCCAGGGGAAACCGAGTTTGACCCAACGTTTGACGACGGCTCCTTGCCCGCCGGCGATCTGGGGAACTCTAACGATCCCCTGGTTGGTACTGGTGCTGCAGGCGGCGTGGATCTGAGCACCGGTCAGCCGCTTGATCTCAGCCTGCCAACTGCCGATTCCGGCGATGCCGATGCCGATGCGCAGTTTGCAGCAGGTGCCGATGCACTGGCCAGCGGCGATTATGCTTTTGCCGAGGACCAGTTCAGCCAATTCCTTTCGCTCTATCCCGATAATCCCATGGCGCAGGATGCCGCTAGCTTGCTCGGCGATGCATTGATGCAGAGAGCCGCATACAACGAAGCGGCGGACGTGCTGCTCAAGGCTTATCAAGCCAAGCCCAACAGCCCGCAGGCGCCAGAACTGCTGCTCAAGCTGGGCGTGTCCATGGCCGGTGTCGGGGAGCGGGAAGTGGCGTGCCGCACCTTCACTCAGGGCGAAAACAATTACGAGGATCTCACAACCGAGGTCTCCACGCGTCTTGCTACTGAAAAAACCAATGCCGAATGCCCACCCGCTTGAGTTTTGATTTGACCGATCCGGCGGTGCTCGAGCGCCTCTTTGCGCCCGTTGCGCAGGAGCCGGCTGTTGCGCTGGCCGTATCGGGCGGTGCCGACAGCCTAGCCCTGATGCTCCTTGCCAGGCGCTGGACAGATGGCCTCGCCCAGCCACCGCGTTTGCAGGTTTATTCGCTTGATCATGGCCTGCGCTCTGAAGCGGCCGATGAAGTAGCCATGGTCCTGCGCGTTGCCGCCGACCTTGGCATGAGCGCCACGGGTCTGCGCTGGACCGGCGACAAGCCGCACACAGGCGTGCAGGAGGCGGCCCGCGTTGCGCGCTATCGGCTGATAGGACAAGCCATGGCCAGCGACGGGATCGGCGTTCTGCTCACCGGGCACCACCAACAGGACCAAGCCGAGACCGTCCTGATGCGAATGGCCCATGGCAGTGGCATCGAGGGTCTCAAGGGCATGTCGCCCTTGGCCGATGTTGAAGGCGTGCGCGTATTCCGGCCCTTGCTGGGCGTTGATCCGTTGATGCTGCGCCAAATAGTAGAAGATGCCGGCCTTACGCCAGCGCTAGATCCATCCAATCAAGACACGCATTATGAGCGGGTACGCTGGCGGCAGGCTATGCCGGCACTGTCCGAGCTCGGGCTGGATGCTGCCGCCTTTTCCGTCTTCGCCGAACGCATGGCCGAAGCCGATGCGGCGATCGCCCAGATTGCCGATGGCTGCTTTGCCGAACTGGTGCGGCTCGACGGGTTCGGTGCCGCCCGCATCGAGCTTGCGCCGTTCATTGGCCTTAGCCCCGCCATTTCCACGCGCCTCCTGAGCCGTGTGCTCAACATCGTCGGCGGCCGTCAGAAGCCACGTGCCCTGGGCCAGGTCGAGCGGCTGCGGCAGTCCATCTGCGAGGGCACCTTACCCAAGTCCACCACGGTTCTGGGCTGCGTCGTTCGTTTCAAGGATGGTGCCATTGCCATCGCACGTGAGCCCGGCCGGACTGCGCCGCCTGATGCTATCTTGGTGCCGCATGGCGAACTGGTCTGGGATGAGCGCTTTTTGATCATCAATGGCTCCGACCATGCCGACCTGACCGCCAGCGTCGCCGACTACCTTCCCCGCCACCGGCTCGAAGACTTCCTTGGCTTCAAGGTCACCACTCCCGCCGAAGCCATCCGCACCGCCCCCATCGTCCGCGACCGCGACGGCGGCGTGCTATCCCTCGGCGGCTGGTCGTTCGACGACCGCATCAAGGTGCAATTGCTGATCGATTGATCCTTCCGGTGCACGATGTCATTCCACCGCACGTTCGGTCTTTCCTCCGTCTACCCTAACCCCCAATGTCATCCCGGCCTCCGCCGGGATGACATCGTGTGTGTTGTGGGTGTGTGGCAACCCAATCCTTGGCCCATAACCTCCCCCTCGAGGGGGAGGGATCAGGGGGGGTCCTTCCCCACCCACCAACTTATCCATCTTCTCCCCCAATCTTTCCCTTGCACTATCCTCCCACCCATCACCCCGGATGAACAGGCGGCGCTGCAGCGACCAGTGGCCGGGGTGATGCCATCGCGGGAGCGTCGCTGCTCCTTCGGGTTCGAGTTGTGGCCGTAGGGGACGAGCGATCCCCTGCGCGGCTCCCCAACCACTCCAAAAATTGGCAGCCCCGGGACGATTACCGTCTCACTTACTACAAACCTAAGAGGCGATAGCCGTCTCGGGGTCCGCACGTTCTCATCTCATCACCGCACCCGAGGCGGCGCTTGCGCTCGCCTGTTGGAACTTTCGATTCTATCCCGTATTAACCCAAACGTGACAATATGGCTGGACGTCAGGACCAAACGACCGCAGGTCTTGCCCTTGTAACGCCCTATTGCCGGACATACATTCGGCGCACGTACCGGCATTTTGCGCCGGCTTCTCCGGGACAGGATTGATGAACGGAAATTTCCGCAACTTCGCCATCTGGCTGGTGATACTATTTATGCTGATGGGCCTGTTCCAGGTCTTTCAATCGTCGACACGCTCCGTCTCGATTTCTGACAAGAGCTATTCGCAATTCGTCAACGATGTCGAAGCTGGTTCTGTAACCAATGTTACGATCACCGACAACGTTGTGTCCGGTACGCTGCGGGACGGTACGCGCTTTGAAACGGTGCTGCCTGCCGGCGCCGATGTCATCTCGCGCCTTGAGGAACGCAACGTCGCCATTACGGCTCGTGCGCCGGAATCAAGCCCGTTCTGGTCGATCCTGCTTTCGTCCTGGCTCCCCTTCATCGTCATCATCGGCGTGTGGTTCTTCTTCATACGCCAGATGCAGGGCGGCGGTCGTGGCGGCGCCATGGGCTTTGGCAAGTCTCGCGCCAAGCTTTTGACCGAGTCGCATGGCAAGGTGACGTTCGAGGACGTTGCCGGTGTCGATGAAGCCAAGCAGGACCTCGAAGAGATCGTGGAATTCTTGCGCGATCCCGGCAAGTTCCAGCGCCTGGGTGGCCGCATTCCGCGCGGCGTGCTGCTGGTCGGCCCTCCCGGTACCGGTAAGACGCTTCTGGCCCGTTCAGTGGCTGGTGAAGCCAACGTGCCGTTCTTCACGATCTCCGGTTCAGATTTCGTTGAAATGTTCGTCGGTGTCGGTGCATCCCGCGTCCGCGATATGTTCGAGCAGGCCAAGAAGAATGCGCCTTGCATCATCTTCATTGACGAAATCGACGCCGTCGGTCGCCAGCGTGGCGCCGGTCTTGGCGGCGGTAACGACGAACGCGAGCAGACCCTCAACCAGCTTCTGGTCGAGATGGACGGCTTCGAGGCCAATGAAGGCATCATCCTGATCGCCGCAACCAACCGTCCTGACGTGCTCGATCCAGCGCTCCTGCGTCCCGGCCGCTTCGACCGCCAGGTCGTGGTGCCGAACCCCGACGTCTCGGGCCGCGAAAAGGTGCTTAAGGTTCACGTGCGCAAGGTGCCACTGGCTCCCGACGTGGACCTCAAGGTCCTGGCTCGCGGTACGCCTGGCTTCTCGGGTGCGGATCTGATGAACCTCGTCAACGAGGCTGCCCTGATGGCCGCCCGCAAGAACAAGCGCTTCGTGACCCACCAGGAGTTCGAAGATGCCAAAGACAAGATCATGATGGGTGCCGAGCGCCGCACCATGGCCATGTCCGAGGACGAAAAGAAGTTGACGGCGTACCATGAAGCCGGCCACGCCATCATTGCGCTTAAGGTAGCGGGCATCGATCCGATCCATAAGGCGACGATTGTTCCGCGCGGGCGTGCCTTGGGCATGGTGATGACCTTGCCCGAGAGCGACAGCTACTCGTTCAGCCGTGAAAAAGCCCTGGCACGTCTCACCATGCTATTCGGCGGCCGAGAGGCCGAAATCATCAAGTTTGGTCCCGAGAAGGTCACATCGGGTGCCTCTGGCGACATCCAGATGGCGACGAGCCTGGCCCGGTCCATGGTGATGGAATGGGGCATGAGTGAGAAGCTTGGTCGCGTCCGTTACAAGAGCAATGACCAGGAAGTGTTCCTGGGCCATTCGGTGACGCAGTCGACCAATATGTCTGATGATACGGCGCGCATCATAGACCAGGAAGTGCGCAAGCTGATCGAGGACGGCGAGCAGTCCGCCAAGGACATTCTCACGACCTACCACGATCAATGGGAAGCGATTGCCCAAGCGCTGCTTGAATACGAGACCCTGACCGGCGATGAACTACGTGCTTTGATGGAAGGTCACCAGCCGGTGCGGCCTGATGATAATGGCCCGACCAACAAGGCGAGTGGTGTTCCATCTGCTGGCAAGCTGGGCAAGAAGCGCCCCGATGCGCCGCCTGAAGGTGGCCTAGAGCCGCAGCCCAATAGCTAAGGCTGGTAAGACATTGCAAAGGGTCGCCGCAAGGCGGCCCTTTCGCTTTGGCCGGCTTTCCGCTATTCCGCCGAAAAGCGGTCTTAACGGTTCGGCGCTATACTCAGAACAGCGGCAACAGCAGAGGGCAGATCATGGCGAGGAAGTATTTCGGCACCGACGGTATCCGCGGACTCGCCAATGGCGACAAGCTGACCCCCGAACTGGCCATGAAGATCGGCATGGCGGCCGGCAAGAAATTCGTACGTGGCGACCACCGCAACCGCGTCGTGATTGGCAAGGACACGCGCCGCTCCGGCTACATGATCGAGACAGCCCTGACCGCAGGCTTTACGGCTGTGGGGATGGACGTCTACCTTCTCGGGCCTATGCCGACCCCGGCTGTCGCCATGCTGACGCGCTCGCTCCGCGCCGATCTCGGCGTCATGATCTCGGCCTCTCACAACCCTTACGACGATAACGGCATCAAGCTCTTCCGCCCCGATGGCTACAAGTTGTCTGACGAAGTGGAAGCCGATATCGAGCGCCTGATCGATGGCGAGAGCCGCTCGCTCCTGGCGCATGGCATGGAAATCGGTCGTGCTCACCGCGACGAGGAAGCCAGCACGCGCTACATCGAATATGCCAAGCGCACTCTGCCTCGAAATATTGACCTGACCGGCCTGCGCGTCGTGCTCGATTGCGCTAACGGCGCCGCCTACAAGGTTGCTCCGATCGCGCTGTGGGAACTCGGTGCCGAGGTCATCACTATCGGCGTCAATCCCGATGGCTACAACATCAATCACAAGGTCGGCTCGACTGCTCCTGAAGCTGTTGCCGCCAAGGTCCGCGAAATGCGTGCCGATATCGGCATTGCCCTTGATGGCGATGCCGACCGCGTCATCATCATCGACGAAAAAGGTAACGTGGTCGATGGCGACCAGTTCATGGCCGTCATTGCCGAGAGCTGGCTACAGCGCGAAATGCTGCAGGGGGGCGGCATCGTCGCCACCGTCATGTCCAATCTCGGGCTTGAGCGTTACCTGCTTTCGCTTGGCCTGACGCTGGAGCGGACCCAAGTCGGCGATCGTTACGTGCTCGAAGCCATGCGCGCGAAGGGCTTTAATGTCGGCGGTGAACAGTCGGGCCACATCATCTTGTCCGATTTCACCACAACGGGCGATGGCCTTGTCGCGGCCCTGCAATTGCTCTCCGTTCTCAAGCAGCAGGAAAAACCGGTTTCGGAAATCTGCTCCCGCTTCGCCAAGGTTCCGCAATTGCTGCGCAGCGTGAAGTTCAAGGCGGGCAAGCCGCTCGAGCACAAGCAGGTCATCGCCGCCATTGCCGATGGCCAAGCCATGCTGGGGCAGGGCGGGCGCCTTGTCGTGCGCGCCTCTGGCACTGAACCTGTCATCCGCGTCATGGGAGAAGCGGACGACGCAACATTGGTTTCGACTGTTGTTGCCCAAATCGAAGCCGCCATTCTCAACGTCGCCTAATTATCTCATACGATGCTTGCCGCTCCAGTACAGCGGCAAGCACAAGCAAAGTAGCGCCTCGTTAGGGTTAAGTGTTTAGGTTAAGCGTGCTTTAAGAAACTTGGCGCATATTCGTCCTCAATCGACTGGTGTCGTGGCAACCAAAGGACGAATTTCATGCGCAAGCTCATCGCTGCGGTTATGGTGGCAGGAGCCACTTTCATCGCCGGTCAGGCAATCGCCGCCGACTTCCCCGAATACCCACCGATCATCGAAATCCCTGAGGTGGATTACGGCGTTGAGGGCTCGTTTTACCTGCGCGGCAGCGCGGCCTGGAACGCCTTATGGTCCAAGGAAGCCAAGGCGTACGAGTGCATTATCTGCGGCGGCGTCGTAGAAACGAAGTTTCCGTTCCAGGAAATGGGCTACGGCTATAGCTTCGGCGCTGGCTTTGGTTACGAAACCGGCACCGGCCTGCGCTTTGACGCAACTCTGGACTACGTTGGCAACGAAGGCCTGCGTGTCACCAAGGGTCCGGAATACGGTTTCCGTCAGGGCAATTACGACGTCAAGCTACGCTCAACGATTGCTCTTGCGAACGTCTACTATGACTTCTCGCTGGGTGGCGAGTACGGCTACGGCGCTGCTGGTGGCGCATTCGGCTACGTCGGCGCTGGCGCCGGTGCTGCCTTCAGCAAAGTCGACATTGCCTCCCCTGCTGGCGTGATTGTTCCGTCAGGCAGCAATACAAGCTTCGCTGCTGCAGCCATGGCCGGCGTTGGCTATGACTTTGGTTCAGTAGTCGCTGACGTTGGCTATCGTGGCGTTTATATTGCCAAGTTGACCAACGGTGCCGCCATTCCGGATACTGTATCTTCGCACAACAATTGGCTGCATGAAGTGCGCGGCACCGTCCGCTACCGCTTCAACTAATCAGGCAGACACTGACGATTTTCAATCGGCGTCCTCAGGGGCGCCGATTTTGTTTGCTCTTCGCACCAATATTGCACTCCAGCCATGCAGCGGCACTTCGCGGATGCGGCGGGATTTACAATGGCATCGTGACGCGGCAACACTATCGTAGCGGGGCAGGAGCTTCGCGTGCCACTCTGGCCGGTGAAAGGTTCTCCATGCGCATCCTACTTGCCACTTTGCTGCTGCTTGTAACTCCGTCGCTGGCTTGGGCGCATACCGGACACGGGGAAGTTGCAGGGTTTCTCCATGGCTTCGAGCACCCGATTGCAGGGCTCGACCATGTGCTCGCCATGCTGGCAGTCGGCGTCTTTGCCTATGTGCTGGGCGGCCGTGCCATCTGGCTCGTTCCTGTGAGCTTTATTGGTATGATGCTGGTGGGCTTCGTCTTGGGCTTGGCGCAGTTTGATCTGCCCTGGGTGGAATTGGGCATTGCCCTGTCCAGCATAGCCATCGGCGGTGCTGCGGCGCTTAATCGTCCCATGCCCACTGCAGCCGCAGCAGGTCTGGTTGGCGCATTCGCCATCTTTCATGGCCATGCCCACGGCGCTGAAATGCCGGCGTCAGCTGAAGGCGTAACTTATGCAATGGGCTTCCTGCTGGCGACGGCTCTGCTTCATCTAGCTGGCATTGCCGCTTCGCTTGGCATGGCAAAACTCGCCGGCCGGCACGGCAAGATGGCAGCGCAATCTGCCGCCGGCTTGTTCGCCATCGGCGGCGTCGGCATATTAGCCGGTTGGCTCTAGCTAGGCACCGATTTCATTGAGGCGATTGGCCTGGCGCGCGAGCAACCGCTCGATGTCGACGATATCAAGCGCTGAAAGCTGAGGGCGCGGCTTGCGCAAAGCGCCAGATCTAATGACGCCCCGCTTGGCCAGCACGTATTTGCGCGCCGCCAGGCCAATGCCTTGCTGCTGCTCGTAGCGTGCCAATGGCAGGTAAGCGTCAAAGATCTCGTGGGCACGATCTACATTATTTTCGGCAAATGCCTTTACCACCCCGACCATCATCTCGGGATAGCAGAACCCTGTCATAGCGCCGTCGGCACCCCGACCCATTTCCTCAGGCAAGAACAGCCCGCCATTGCCGCACAGAATGGCAATGCGGCGGGTCTCGCCCTTGTCGCTTGAGGCACGAAGTGCGGTGATCTTAGCCAAGCCGGGCCAGTCCTCATGCTTGAGCATGACACAATTAGGCACTTCGCAAATGATCCGGTCGATGGTTTTAGGCGCGATGGTAACATTGGTGGTCAGCGGATAATCCTGCAAAACGAATGGGATGTTCCCCAAAGCCTCGCCAACCGATTGGTAAAAGGCAAAGCTCTGGTCGTCCGTCTTGGTGGTCCAGGGCGGCGCAACCATCACCCCGGCCGCGCCCTGATCCATTACGGTTTGGGCCAATTCCCTCATCGGGGCCAGGCCAGGTGCCGATACGCCGACGACCACCGGCAAGCGGCCGTCCAACCGCTTGAGCATGCGTCCAACCACTTGCGCTGATTCCGCAGAGGTCAGCTTGGAGGCTTCCCCCAACTGGCCCAAAACCGTGATCCCGGTAACGCCAACTTCCTCATAGAAGTCGACCATGGAATCCACACTGTCGAGGTCCAGCGCTCCGTTTTCGGTAAATGGCGTAACGGCAATGACGTAAACGCCTTTCGCCTCTTCGGTCAGGATGGCCATGTGTGTCTCCGGAAGGCCGCGTTACGGCGAAAGCTAAGAGAATTTTCGTTTATCCAAGCTGGCGTGGAAACACCATGTGGGATGACCTAACATCAACATCGTTTTCGCGCCTAGTAACGACATTTGGACCTGCGGCACCGGTCTTTGAAAGATTTTGTGCCGGGTTCACTTCGGTTCATGTGCGAATGGAGCCAATTGGGTTAAGGGGTTCTTAACAGAGGTCCCCATTCCATGACTGAACCGATCAACATCACGCTGCGGCGTGAGGTAAAGCGTGCTGTTGCCGAAACCTTGCAACAAGGCACAGCCCTTCATCCTTGCTTGCCCATCAACAAAGCCGCTGGCATCGCTATGGCGCGGGCTCATATTCCGGCAGAGGACCGTCCCAAAGTTGTGCATGAAGTCTGCCGCGAAGGCCTGCGCCTTCGAGTTGTTTTGGAATTTAGCTAGCCTTGGGCTTCGTTAAAAGCGATAGGCAGCCGTGGCTCGGATAAGGTGACCGGACGAGTCTGGCAGCTTGGAATATACGGTTTGCTCAAAGCTGGCCCGCAGCGCAAGCGCTGGAGTAGGGGACCATCCAAGCGTTGCACCAAGCGTTACGACTTCTTGCGTGTTACCCTGATCGACACCATCCGAAGAAAGCTCCCCACCATATTTGTAGGTCCCGTCGATCGAGGCCCAGACTGTTCGGCTCAAATTCCGGGTGATGTGGCCCTGAAGGCTGAACAGCGGGTCCTGGCTAACGATATTTGCGGGACCGAAAGGATCGTCATTATCACCGAAGAACTGAACAACTGGCACAAGCTCGAACGTCGTCAATTCCGGATCGATCATCGTATCCGCGAGCACATAGCTGATAGGCAAGCTAAGTTCGAGCGACCACCTGTTGCCGCCCAGATTCAGCAGCCTGTTTGAGTCATAGTCGCCCGTCGGCAGAAAGAGCTTGGCAGCGACACCAGCTCTGAAGCCCGGCTTATATTGGGCAAACTCCATCAACGACAGTGAAGGCGAGCCGACCAGGCCCAATGCCGCGCCAACGAAGAGATCTCCTTGCGCGGGATCGGTCTCCAGGTCAATGACGCCTATTGGCGTGGCGAGCGAAGCATCGAGGCTGCCTACAGGAATGCCGATCAACACCGAACCGGCATTGCCGAACAGCTCAATCGATCGCCGATAGGACGGGGTCAGCACTGCCGCATCGAATTCGCTCCCGGCAACTTCTGTATGCAGGAGATTCATCGTCAAGCTGATGATGTTAGTGTCTTCGGGTAGGAGGAAATAAGCCCGCGCACCATCTTGCGCCAGTGCGCCAATCACGCTTGAAAAAAAAGCGACTGCCGCCACAACAACTCTAATCAGCATGAATCCCCCACTTGGTCAGTTCATCACCAGCCAGTACATGGCCATAATGCAGTACCTGCCCGAAGCTCAGATACTTGTCCCCGCATTAATGATTAGCTGAATAAACGGACTTGTCGATAAGCTTCCTTTCCTTGGCTACCGGTGCCCACAAGAACCGGGTGCCAAAAACTTCATTTATTGAAGACCAAAGCAAGGGTAGTGCTGTTCCGTGTGGCGGCACCGGATGCCTCGTCACGATGTTGCCTCCGCGAAACTATTCATGTTTGCGGAGGAGCTGCGGAAGCTCAATCGCTGTGTTCCTCTAGTTGCCCAATTGGGCAAAATAAGGATTTTCCGGGAAGTCGCCTTCAAGACACTTGGAAAAAGCCCTAGTACCTTTCTGGTAGTCAAGCCGCTCGCAGGCCGCTCGGCGGTCGGCCTCCGGAAAGGAGGCCACATAAGTTGGCCCAGGCTGCAGGGATGCAATTGATGGATCGGCAGGAGCTTGTGAAGCGACGCGAATTGGCGCTTCACGCACCACTGGTTGTGGGGCCATGAGCGCCGCATTTGGAGCGGTAGACACAAGCCTATCTTTGTCGCGTGTCGAAGAACAACCAGCGACGGCAAAAACTACAGCTAGTAAAATGATGGTCTTGTACATGTTGGTTACCTCCGCCGGGCAAATCCATGAACAGGTTCTTTGTTCCACTTGGGCCTTTTCGAATGGATTTGCAGCATCAAGTTGTGGCTGCAAATCTAATTTAGTAGCCGCAAATATTATTGTTGGAAACTGCAACACATGCTTTGTCTAAGCATGCGGGTGCTCCCGAGCTTATAGCCCTGGCCGACCCAAGAGCCTTGCGCCACTAGATTCGTTCTACGAGATGATTTCCACTGTGACACTAGCCGTTCCGGGGCCGATCATGTCGATAGCCTGTGCTGCGCCCTTAGAAAGATCAATGATGCGGCTACCAACATAGGGGCCTCGATCGTTGATCCGAACAACAACGGACTTGCCGTTCTTGCCATTCGTAACCCGAACCTTGGTGCCGAACTTGAGTGATTTATGCGCTGCGGTGAGTTCGTTCATATTGTAGCGCTCACCATTGGCCGTCGTGCGCCCGTGGAACCCAGGACCGTACCAGGAAGCCACGCCGATCAGTAACGTGTCCTGAGCTTGGGCTTGGGGCAGTGCAACCGCAGTGCTCATTGCAACTGCCAAGGCAACGCTCAGGGCACCATTGAAAAATTTCTTCATGTAGGGAACTAACTTCCGTGAATGGCGCTATGATCGCCGCCTTTCACCGGAGAGATGTGGCCTAAGAGGGTAGTCGGGTAGGCAGAACCGAGGTCATTCTAAGATGTCGCCCAGTTTTGCTCATATTTGATGCTCCCTGCGCCCCACTTATGACCATGCCAGGACAGTCAATCTACAATAGGCATTTCTATGCAGAACATTACGGTATGTGACGACAAGATCACATAGCATCTATATTGTAAGCTTTTTGTCAGCTTTATAGATCTTCTGGAAATATCAGCTTCACTACCGGTCAAAGAGAAAACTAGTCGCATTCTTGCTCCCTTGATGGGCAACCAACATACCACTTGGTGAGTTGCCTCCTCAACTGGTCACAATGGCCGATTGAAATGGAGCTTGCTATGACGTCGAAACGCCCCCTTATGATAGGCCTAGCGGTGGCCCTGCTTTCCACCTCTTCGTTGGCAGCCCTAGCCCAGGACACTACCACACCTGCGGCTCCGACCGCGGTTGAAGTCGATGACGATGCCGATGATGCCGACAACGGCTTTGATCTTGGCTGGCTGGGTCTTCTTGGGCTTGCTGGCCTGCTTGGTCTACGTGGGCGGCGCCACGATGATCATGTGCGCACAACCAACACACGCACGACTACGAACAACCACTAATTATTTCGCTGTGGTTATCCGGCCGTGTGGATCTAGCGAGCCACACGGCTTCTTGCTGGCCGAAAGTAAGCCTTTCTACCAAGGACGAAGTTCAAGCTGCGCGCCAGTACCCTATTAATCTTGTCTTTGACGCGGCGCACGCCTCGCCAAAAGACTCGTTGACGGTTAGGTGCCGTCCAGCGTATCTCCCAACTCAGGACATCTTGCCCTAACGCAAGACACATAGACCTGGGAGGGTCGCTGAAGATGGCTGATATGCCCCTGACCGCACCGGCGGTGAAACCGGCTAATCCAAATTTTTCGTCGGGCCCTTGTGCCAAGCGTCCAGGCTGGACGGTTGAAGCGCTCAGCAATGCGCTAGTCGGCCGCTCACACCGTTCTAAACCCGGCAAGGCGCGCATCCAGCGCGCAATCGACTTGACGCGAGAACTCCTGCAGGTCCCTGCCGAATATCGGATCGGCATCGTTCCAGCCTCCGATACCGGCGCTGTCGAGATGGCCATGTGGTCGATGCTGGGTGAGCGGGGCGTGGACATGCTCGCTTGGGAAAGCTTTGGCGAGGGTTGGGTTACTGACGTTGCCAAGCAACTCAAGCTTGAAGACGTTCGCATCATCAAGGCTCCCTATGGCGAGCTGCCAGATTTGACCCAGGTAGATACCGACCGTGACGTAGTCTTCACCTGGAACGGTACGACTTCGGGCGTTCGTGTGCCCGACGCCGATTGGATCAAGGCCGACCGCAAGGGCCTGACCATCTGTGACGCCACCTCGGCGGCTTTTGCACAAAAGCTCGATTTCCCCAAACTCGACGTAGTGACCTTCTCCTGGCAGAAGGCGCTGGGCGGGGAAGCCGCGCATGGTGTGCTGATCCTATCGCCACGCGCGGTTGAGCGGCTGGAAAGCTTCAAGCCCGATCGTCCTCTGCCCAAAATTTTCCGGCTGACTAAAGCTGGCAAGTTGCTTGAGGAAGTGTTTGAGGCAGCGACCATCAACACTCCGTCCATGATCTGCATCGAGGATGCAATCGACGCCATGGAATGGGGCAGGTCGATCGGCGGGCTCCAAGCCATGCAAATGCGAGCCGATGCTAATTTCAAAGTCTTGGCCGATTGGGTAGCCAAAACAGATTGGGTCGGTTTTCTCGCTAAGGATGCGGCCAGTCGCTCCAACACGTCGGTTTGCTTCTCGATTGTTGACCCTGCAGTGACCGATCTGGACGACATCGCCCAAGCAGCCTTCGCTAAGGCCATCGTGTCGCGGCTCGACAAGGCGGGCGTCGCTTATGATATCGGCGCCTATAAGGACGCACCTTCAGGCTTACGCATCTGGGCTGGGTCGACGGTCGACGCTGCAAATCTCGAAGCGCTGACGCCTTGGCTTGATTGGGCGTTCGCCGAAGAAAAAGCTGCCCTCGGCAAGGCTGCCGCCTGAAGCTTTGAAATGTCGCGCTCTGCGCCGTTCATCTCAACAAAAATTCATTCACACACCCTTCATCGGTGTGGTGAAAGCAAGGAGGGCGTCATGCCCAAGGTTCTCGTTTCCGACAAGCTCAGCCCAACCGCCGTCCAAATTTTCAAAGACAATGGCGTCGAGGTCGACTACCTTCCCGATCTGGGCAAGGACAAGGACAAGCTTCTCGAAGTCATTGGCCGATATGACGGATTAGCAATACGCTCGGCCACCAAGGTGACCGAAAAGATCATTGCCGCAGCCAATAATCTAAAGGTCATCGGCCGTGCCGGGATTGGCGTCGACAATGTCGACATACCTGCCGCCACCAAGAAGGGGATTATTGTGATGAACACCCCTTTCGGCAATTCTATCACTACCGCCGAGCACGCCATCGCCATGATGATGGCCTTGGCGCGCCAGCTCCCGGAAGCCGATGCCTCGACTCGCGCATCGAAGTGGGAAAAGAACCGCTTCATGGGTGTGGAAGTCACCAACAAGACCCTGGGCCTGATCGGCGCCGGCAATATCGGCTCGATCGTTGCCGACCGTGCTATCGGTCTACGCATGAAGGTTATTGCCTTTGATCCGTTTCTCACCCCGGAGCGGGCACAAACGCTGGGTGTCGAGAAGGTGGAATTGGACGAGCTGCTCGCACGCGCCGATTTCATCACGCTTCATACACCGCTGATCGATGCTACCCGTAACATCATCAACGCCGAGGCGCTGAAGAAGACCAAGAAGGGAGTCCGTATCATCAATTGCGCCCGAGGCGGGTTGATCGACGAGGCGGCGCTGTATGAGGCACTCAAGTCAGGCCAGGTCGCGGGTGCCGCGCTTGATGTGTTCCTAGAGGAACCCGCCCAAAATAACCCCTTGTTCGAGCTCCCTAACGTGATCTGCACGCCCCATCTGGGCGCCGCAACGACGGAGGCGCAAGAGAACGTGGCTCTGCAGGTGGCGGAGCAGATCTCGGCCTATCTGATGAGCGGCGAGATCACCAATGCGCTTAACTTTCCGTCGATCTCGGCCGAGGAAGCGCCGCTGCTCACCCCGTGGGTCAAGCTTGCCGAAGCGCTTGGCTTGTTTGCGGGCCAACTGACCGAAACTGCCATCACCGGCATTCGGATCGAGTTCGAAGGCAATGTCGCCCAACTTAACACCAAACCAATGATTTCGGCGGCGATCAATGGCGTGCTCAAGCCGTCCTTGGGAGACATCAACATGGTCTCGGCGCCACAGATCGCCAAAGATCGCGGAATCAATGTCGAGACCACGACGCGTGACCAGCAGGGTGCCTACGAAGGTTATATCCGCCTGACGATCACTACGGCACAGCAGGAACGCAGCCTTGCTGGAACGCTGTTCGCCAATGGCAAGCCGCGCATTATTCAGGTCAAAAACATCAACATGGAAGCCGAACTGGCGCCTTCGATGCTTTATGTAACCAATGAGGACAAGCCGGGCCATATCGGTCGCCTTGGGACCCTTTTGGGCAAGCTTGGTATCAACATCGCAAACTTCAACCTCGGGCGCTCCGACGTCGGGGCCGATGCTATCGCGTTGGTGTCGATTGATGGCACTCTAACCGAGCCCCAACTGGCCGAGGTCGCTGCGCTCGAGGGCGTGAAGCAGGCCAAAGCGCTGCGGTTCTAGGGACAGGCAAACGTCAACATGGGGCTGGCCTACGCGCCAGCCTCTTTCTTACGCCTGCCTCCGCGCGGCCCATTCCGCCAAAACGATCCCTCCGATAATAATGGCTGCGGCAGCATAGTGGTAGCCTTGCATGCTTTCGCCAAGGATGAGCACCGAACCTACGGCACCAAACACCGGAATAAGGTTGTGACTAGGTGCTGCCCGGTTGGGGCCCACCAGTTCGACGCCGCGGGCATAGAACACCTGGCTGAACATGGACGGGAAAATCATCACATAGGCCAGCACCGCCCACACACTTGGTGACATGGCGGGTATGGTCCCAAAACTCGCTAGTCCAGGCCCGAACGATTGCAGCATAATAAGGCCGGTAATGGCCGCGCCCGTAAAGGCAACGGCCATAAAGCTCATCATATGGATCTGCGGGCGGAACTTCAGCGCCAGTGTGTAGGCCGTGTAGGTGAGGCAGGCGAGCAGCACGAAGCCGTCGCCGATGTTGATGTCCAGCGTCAGCAACCGTTCCGGGCTGCCATGGGTCGCCGTCAGCATGACGCCGGATATGGCGATCAGCACGCCTACAATCTGCAACCAGTTGGCGCGTACCCGAAAGACGATGAAATTGGCCAGGAGAATCATCATGGGCAAGGCGCCCGTTTCGATGGATGAATTGACCGCCGTTGTGGTGGTAAGGCCCACATAGAGCAAGACATTGTAAAGTGCATAGCCGAGCGCGCCATAGCCCATGACCAGTGGCCAAGACCGCCGGATCACTTGCCAATCTGCCCGCAAGAACCGCCAGGAGAACGGCAGGATGAAGAGCGTTGCGCCGACACAGCGGGCAGCAAGCAGCAGGAACGGATCGATTTCGCCAACGACCAGCTTGGCGGCAACTACATTTCCGCCCCAGAACAGAGGCGCCAAAAGCAGCAGCAAATACGGTTGGTCAAGCAAGCGGGCAGTTATGCCCCGGTTTTCCGACACGAGCGGCTTGGTCATCTGGGCCTTGGTGATGTAAGGACAGTCGGACTTAGCAGTTATTCGGCCATGATCAAACCTTTACCAAGATCGGCCGGAAGGCAGCCGTCCAATTGGAAGGTGGGTGCGGTGTAATTGCCGTACCCTCGGTGTCGCGCCTATCTGGAGAAGAATTTTCATGGCTAATGTGGTTGTCGTCGGCTCGCAATGGGGCGACGAGGGCAAGGGCAAGATTGTCGATTGGCTCTCGGAACGCGCCGATGTGGTGGTGCGCTACCATGGCGGCCACAATGCCGGTCATACGCTAGTCATCGATGGGGTCAGCTACAAGCTGGCGCTGCTGCCTTCGGGTCTCGTCCAAGGCAAGCTCTCGGTCATCGGCAACGGCGTGGTCGTTGATCCGCACCACTTTGTGCAGGAGATGGCGAAGCTGCGCGGCCAGGGCGTTAAGATCACGCCCGAGATCCTGCGCATTGCCGACAACGCGCCGCTGATCCTGTCGCTGCATCGCGAACTCGATGCCATCCGCGAGGACTCCAATTCCGGTCTTAAGATCGGCACCACCAAGCGCGGCATCGGCCCGGCCTATGAGGACAAGGTTGGCCGCCGCGCCATCCGGCTCATCGACCTCAGCGAACCTGATACACTCATGGTCAAGATCGAGCGCTTGTTGACCCATCACAATGCACTGCGCCGCGGCATGGGCTTGGTTGAGATTGAAGCACAGAAGATCTATGACGAGCTCACCGCAGTTGCTACCGAGATCCTGCCCTTCATGGACCAGGTCTGGAAGGTGCTCGATGACAAGCGCAGGGCAGGCGCTCGTATCTTGTTCGAGGGCGCACAAGGCGCACTGCTGGACAACGACCATGGCACCTATCCGTTCGTCACCTCCTCCAACACTGTAGCCGGCCAGGCAGCCGCCGGCTCAGGCCTTGGGCCGACGGCTATCGGCTATGTGCTCGGCATTACCAAGGCGTACACAACCCGTGTCGGTGAAGGTCCGTTCCCTTGCGAACTCGATGACGAAATCGGCCGTCATTTGGCAAGCGTTGGCCGCGAAGTCGGCGTCAACACGGGCCGCCCGCGCCGCTGCGGCTGGTTTGATGCAGTTTTGGTTCGCCAAACCGTCAAGACCTCAGGAATTTCAGGCATTGCACTCACCAAGCTTGATGTTCTGGATGGCCTAAAGGAGATCAAGGTCTGCGTCGGTTATGAGCTTGATGGATCACGCATAGATTATTTGCCCGCCTCAATGGGAGCACAAGCGCGCGTTAAGCCGATTTACGAAACGCTTGAGGGTTGGTCGGAAACCACTGCGGGAGCGCGCAGCTGGGCTGATTTACCTGCCCAAGCAGTAAAATATGTCCGCTACATCGAGGAGCAGATCGGGGCTCCCGTAGCTATGTTGTCGACGAGCCCGGAACGGCTCGATACCATCCTTGTCGTTGACCCATTCCAAGACTGAGATTTTTTGTTACAACACGTCGCTGACATCGTGAGTATCAAGTAACCAATGGCGGACTACAAAGAGCTGTTGCGCCGGGCCATCTCGGCACTGCCGGAGAATAATGGTGCCGCACGCCGTGCGGTTTACGAAAAGGCGCGCTCGGCTCTAGTGGGGCAGTTGCGCGCCATCCAGCCGCCATTGCCTGCTCGCGACATCACTCAACATCGGCTGCAGCTCGAAGATTGTATCCGCCAGGTTGAACAGGAAGCCAGCGAAGCAATCATCTCGCTTGGCCGCGATGCCGCAATGGCATCGCGCTTCGCTCCGAAACCCGCCAATGTCGAGCAAGAGCCGGCTGGCCCGCCTGCGCCTCCTCCCGTGGCGGAAGAACTCCCTCAGCCTGTCGAGACCAAGCAGCCGGTCGAAACGCTGCGGCCGGTTGAGGCCAGCAAGCCGGAACCAAAATCCAAGCCGAAAGAAGATCCGCCACAGCCCCCTGTCAAGATTGTATCCATCGAGGACATCATTACTCAGGCTGCTGCGGCGTCGGGCACGAGCGTCGTAGCCTCCGATCAGCCAACGGACCCCGTCGAAGCGCCAGCAGAGCCTAAGCCCGAGCTGCGGACTGCGCCGATCAGCGTTGTGAAATCTGGTCCCACGTCGCCGATACCATCCAAGCCGCGCATCAGTGAGGCGCCGGCGAAAACTATGAGCATCGAACCGCGGCGCGACACCCATCCGCTTGCCGCGAATTTAGGCAGCGCCGCGCCCAGGCTGGAGCCGGCGATCGGCCGCAGCCAGGCCGTGGCCCGGCAGCAAGATGTCGTTCCGCTGATTATTCCGGGAACGCAGCCGGTTGAAACAGCCCTTTCAAGCGTCCGGGAAGTCGAGCTGGAGTCCAGCCAGCCCGACCCAAGCGAAGCCGAAAGCGTCATTGAGCGTGCGATAGAAGCGCTCGATCGTGAAGCCCGCGGCGAACCTGCTGAGCCTGCGGCTGAAAGCGCGCGGGAAGCGGCAAACAGGATGTTTGCGGCGCCTAAAACGCCTATTCCAGCAGAGCCTGATGCGAGCGGCTTTGCCGCTGCTGCGGCAACGAACCCGCGTTCCGGCGCGGGCGTTACAATTTTTCTAATCGTGTTTGCCGTGCTGCTGATTGGCGCAAGCGGCGCCGGGTTCTGGGCTTGGCGCGAAGGCTATATCGATCTCGACCAGATGTTTGGCCAAAGTCAGCCGGTTACCGAAACGGCTGATATTACCCCCAGCACAACGCCAACGCTCGATCCGGCGCAGCCGGAGGAGGTACTGCCGCCCGAAGGTCCAAGTATCACGGCAACGGCGCCCGATCCCGCGCCGGCGCCGACCATTGAAACCTTGCAGCCCGAAGAGCGGCTGGCCCCAACGCCAGAACCAGCTACACCCGAGCCCGCCCCGTCGAACGTATTGCCCGACATCAGCCCCTCCAGCGACCCAAAAACCGAGGAGCGGCTGCCCGGCCAAGATCCTGCGGTGGCCGATGTTGCCGACCCGGCCGCATCAGTGGACCCGGCGGTTCTGGCTGGTAGCCAATCGCTTCTGCTTGAGGCGAGCGCCGATGGCCGGACGGGAGCGGTACCATTTTCGGGTACGATTGAGTGGACGCGCGGCGAGGATGAGTTAGGACTGCCTACTATTATTGGCAGTGCCAGCATTCCGGCGCGTAACCTGGGTGTTCAGATCATCATTCGCAAGAATTCCGATCCGAGCCTACCGGCAAGTCATCTGATGGAAGTGAACTTCGACGTCAGCGACACTTTTATCGGTGGTACGATTGCTAATCTCCCCGGCGTTCTACTGAAGAGCGAAGAATTAGTACCCGGAACTCCGCTCGTTGGTGCATCGGCGCGTGTGGTGGGTAATTCCTTCCTCTTTGCCCTGAGTGCTTCGGCCGAAGATCTGGCGACCAATACCGATCTGCTACAGAGCCGTCAGTGGATGGATTTGGCAGTGGTTTACGGCACCGGACGGAACGCTATCATTACACTTGAAAAAGATGCGCCTGCGCAGACCGTGTTCAACGAGGTTTTCACGGCCTGGGCTCAATAGGGCTCAAGCCGTCCCGCATTAATGCGATATCGCCTTTGGGCGAGTTGCTCGATGTCATCGGCGTGATGGCTGACCAGGATCGTGTGCCAGCCATGACGTAGCGTTAGCGTTCGGACGAGATCTCGGGTTGTCACCCGCGTTTTGTCGTCCAGCGCTGAGAATGGTTCATCCAGCAGCAAAACAGGGCGGCTGCGCAGCAGCGTTCTAGCCAAGGCGACGCGCTGCTTTTGGCCGCCGGACAGGGTGGACGCAATTTGCCGCTGCATGCCAGAAAGTCCGACCTCCGCTAAAGCCTGTTCGACGGCTTTGCCCCCATCGGAGCGCAATGTGGTCCGGGGCAAGCCCAATTCTGTGTTGCGCCCGGCGCTTAGATGATCGAACAGGCTTTCCGACTGCAACAGGAGCGAAATAGGCCTTTGCTCGGGTAACATCGCAACAAAGTCGGTGCCGTCCAAAGTGATCTTGCCTGAACGGGGCACAAGAAAACCGGCAACAAGGTCAAGCAGCGTCGATTTACCCGAGCCGCTCGGACCCGAGATTGCGGTAACTGCCCCTGGTTCGGCCGTGAAGCTGAAACAATATTCCATCTGCTGGCCCAGATGAGCATAGCACACATCGTCAACGCGCAGCACTGGCGAGCCTTTCAAAGAGCTTTGGCAGGCCGGAAAAGGCCAGGATCGTGCCTATTAAGAGGAGTGCCGCAAGGGCGCCAGCGTCGTTGTTGCGATAGGAGCCGAGCGCGCGAAACATCATCAGCGGTAGGGTTTGGAAGTCCTGCGTCCCAAACAGCGCGATGACGCCCAGATCGCCCAGTGAGAAGCAGAACGACAGGGCCAGCATGACGCCAAGGTCGCGTCCGATCAGCGGCAGTTCGACTAGCTTAAACTGCTGCCAGCCGGATAGCCCCAGCGAGCGGATAAGCTTGCCGCGACTACGGGCGATTGCCTCAAGCGGTGGACCAAGCGTTGCTATGGCGAAGGGCAACGCCAACAGGCTGTTGCCCAGAATCACGACGAACGGCGCTGCCTGCGCCGGCGCTACCCCCAAATGCCGGACCAGCAGGAAGAAGCCCAGCGACAGCACCACGGCTGGCACAGCGAGATAAGCGAAGGCCGGCATGCCGAGTATAGTGCGCAGCGGCGCATGGGCGCTGGCCGCCCGTCCCGTGGTAAGCGCCAGAGCCATGAAGAGGGTGAGGATAGCCGACGCAATGCCGATCAGGAGGCTACTCATCGTGGCCCACCAGAAGGCCGGCTGCTGCAGCACGCGGCCGATGCTGCCGACACCGTCGACCAGAACCGACAACAGGGGTAGTGCAAAGGCCAGTAGGGCAATTGCGAGCACGCCGGTTTGCAAGAACCGGGCAGGAAACGTGTCCCGCCAGCGCGGCACGCTTGAGGCGCCAAAGCCTGTCGGGACAGGCGCCAGCGCCGAGGCGGCAAGGATGATCACCGAGCAGACGCCAATCTGGGTTGCCGCCAGCCGCACGGCGCCGCCCAGATCGAAATCCTGCCGGACGGCGGCATAGATGGCAACTTCCAGCGTCTGGTTGGCAGGACCGCCACCCAAGAGCAGAACGATGGGGAAGCTGGTAAAAGCCAGAAGGAATATAATAGCCGCGACGCCAGGTATCGTGCCGCGCAAGGCGGGCCAATCAATGATGCTGAACCGCGTCCAGGCCGACAGGCCAAGCGACTGACCGGTCTTGAGCCGATTGGCAGGTATGGAATCGAGCCGCGCGAGCATGATGCGGGCAGCGAAGGCACCATCGAGGATGACATGAGCCAACAAAATGCCGGAGAGTCCATAGGCAGGACTGCCCAAGGAAAATCCGAACAGCGCTTCGCTCGCCTGATTGAGCCAGCCATTGCGGCCCCAGATAGCGAGAAGACCGAAAGCCACCACCATGCCGGGCGTGACGATCGCGGCTGCGAAAAGGCCGACGACGAGGTCGCGGCCGGGAAATCTCAGCCGGTTCAAGGACCAGGCAAGGGCCATCCCGACCGTGATGGATAGAACTGTCGTTAGGCTCGCTTGGATCGCCGTCATCCGAAGGAGGTGCAGGATGTCGATGCGCGAAGCGTTGCCATTGTCTGTAGCGGCATCGAAGATGGCCCAGAGCACGAGGACGATGAGCGTTGCGATTGCAGAGGCAAGCACTAGCGCCGAGCCAATGCGGAGCGGACGATGGGGTAGGGCCAAATTGCGCCACCGGAGGTGATGCGATTTTCTCCCTCCCCATTGCGGGGAGGGATCTGCCGCGGGGGTGCTCACAGCCAGCGTGCCTACTGCACGGCCTGCAGCATTTCGTCGATCCAGCGCTGGCTGTTGGCAGCGATTTGCTCGTCGCTCACGCTTAGCGTTTTTTCCGGCTGGGGCAGGGTGGCAAAAGCCGGGTCGAGTGCATCGCCCAGATCAACGACCGGCAGCATCCAATTGGTGGTCGGAATGATTTTTTGCCCGTCCACCGAAGCCAGGTACTGGAGGAACTGGCGCGCAAGCTCAGGCTGGTCAGACGATTTGAGCATGCCGGCGACCTCAGTCTGCGCGAGATGGCCTTCGCTAAAGAGCGCTGCATGGATAGTGCCGTCGCCCTCTGAAACGATGTGGTAGGCGGGCGAACTTGTGTAACTCAGCGCCATGTCCGCCTCGCCTTCAAGGAAAAGATTGTAGCTCTCGCTCCATTCGCGCGTGACGCTCAGGATGTGTGGCTTGAGGCCCGCCCAGATTTCAGGCGCCCGTTCTCCGTAAGCCGCGGCGATCCAAAGGACGAGCCCAAGCCCCGGTGTTGCCGAGCGCGGGTCCTGCACCACAATCTTGAAGTCGTCCGGTAAAGCGATTAGCTCTTCAAAGGACTTGGGCGGGTTGGCGACCGTGTCAGTGTCGTAGACGAAGGCGAAGTGCGCGTAGTCGAACGGCACAAATTGTGCGTCCGTCCATGCAGACGGCAGGCTCAGAATTGCGAGATCGAGCGCGTGATCGTCAAATAGTCCTGTTTCACGCGCTTCTCCGGCGATGGCGGTATCAAGGCCCACAATCAGGTCGGCCTCGGTGGTTTCACCCTCGAGCTGCACGCGGCGCAGGGTGCCGATGGAACTGTCGGCCGCAATGAACTCGACCGTGCAACCGCCGCAAATGGCTTCAAAGCCCGCCTTGAGCCCGGGTCCGGGACCCCATTCGGCGGCAAAGCCGTCATAAGTGTAGATGGTGAGCTTGGGCGCATCTTGCGCGGCGGCGGGCAAGGCGATGAGTCCGGATAGGACCGCAAGCGCAATGGATGTGAATTTGACCATGGGTCAATCCCTTCAAAGGTTGCAGCCATGAGTGAAGGGATGGTGTCAATGGCGGGACGCGTCGAGACGCTCTTGCCATCTCGAACTTCCTCCGCCAGCATGACCTGGTTCAGGTTCAATGGGTAACTCTCAGCTCCGCAACTTTGCGGAACACCCCAGCGAGACACTGCAAACTTAATGAGAGCATTGTGACAGTGCAAGAGACTTCCGTAGCGGCGGCGGATGCGCCAATCCTCGTCTTTGACGGACCCACGGCCATTGTTGGCGGAGGGGCCGTTGAGCCTGGCCTGCTTGTGGAACTGAACCGGCGCGGCGTGGCGCTGGTCGGTGCCGATGGCGGTGGCGATGCTATCGGGGCGGCGGGTCTAGTGCCGAAGGCCATCATCGGCGATCTTGATTCGCTCGCCGACCGAGCGGGATGGGAGCAGCGGACGCAAGTCATCCATATTCCCGAACAGATCACGACGGACTTCCAGAAGGCACTCTATTCCACGCAAGCGCCGGTGACGCTGGCATTGGGCATGACCGGCAAGCGACTCGACCATACGCTCGCCGCGCTCAGCGCCGTGCTGCAATATGCGCCCACCCGGCGCCTGTTACTCGTTGACGAGATCGATGTGGCGCTGGCTGTAGTGGGGCCCATTACATTTGATGCAGACTCGCGTGAGCGGATTTCCATCCACCCGCTATTGCCGATCCAGTTCGAGCGATCGCAAGGCCTGTTCTATCCTATGGACGGTCTGACGCTGGAGCCGGGTGGTTTGATCGGCACATCCAACGAGGGGACCGGCGGACCTGTCGAGATCGTTCCGGCAGACAGCACGCCCTGGCTGCTGATCCTATCTAAGGAGCGCCTGTGGGACCTGATCGCGGCAAGCCAAGGCTATGCTTCGCCCTGAATGTCGAAACAAAAAAGGCGGGCACAGGGCCCGCCTTCATCATTCAATCGCCAATGCCTAGTGCGCCCGAGCAGCTTCCTTGACCGCGTCTTGCACCTTCTCGAAAGCCCGCACTTCAATCTGCCGGATGCGCTCGCGGCTGACATCGTATTGCTGGGCCAACTCCTCAAGTGTCGAGGGATTTTCCTGCAGGCGACGGGCATGGAAGATTGCCCTTTCGCGCTCATTGAGCACGTCCATGGCGCTGTTGAGCAATCCCATACGCTCGGAATATTCCTCGCTGTCGCCCAACCGGGTTTCAGCGCTTGGCGTTTCGTCGACGAGCCAATCCTGCCATTCGGACGAGCCTTCATCCGCCCGCATGGGCGAATTGAGCGAGGCGTCTCCAGACAGGCGTGCGTTCATCGAGACCACATCCTCGGCCGTGACGTTCAGCGTCGTGGCGATCTGGGCGATCTGGTCAGGATGCAGCGCACCATCATCAAGCGCGGCAATCTGGCCCTTCACCTTGCGCAAGTTGAAAAACAGCCGCTTCTGGGCTGCGGTCGTGCCGATCTTAACCAGGCTCCAGGAGCGCAGGACGTATTCCTGGATCGCTGCCCGGATCCACCACATGGCATAGGTCGCGAGCCGGAAGCCCTTGTCGGGCTCGAAGCGCTTGACCGCATGCATGAGGCCGACATTGCCTTCCGAGATCACTTCCGAAATCGGCAGGCCATAGCCACGATAGCCCATAGCGATCTTAGCCACGAGGCGTAGATGCGAGGTAATTAGCTTCTGGGCAGCGCCCGGATCGGCGTGTTCCTTGTAGCGCTTGGCCAGCATAAATTCCTCATCCGGTTCCAGCATGGGGAACTTGCGGATTTCCTGAAGATAGCGACTGAGGCCACCTTCGGCTGAGAGGACTGGAAGATTGGTCTGGGCCATGATTGCACCCCTTTCATGTTCCCCCACATTGGGCGCGCCCTATTGCTGCGAAGTTTCCCAAACTGCAGCGGCGCCCAACCAGGGCAGATAGCTTCGCCAGCGTCCATCTGGACCATCGGCAAACTACGATGAATATATAATCCGTAATTCGGCGAATGTAAGAGGATTAAGCCGCCAAATCGGTTACAAATACGCAAGAAATCGCGGAGCGTCGCCATTCGCTCTTGGTAGCAGTACGCTCATGTACAAGGTCCGGTTCATTCACCATGCAGTGAATCGCTACCGGGCGAAAGCCTTGTTGTAGCTTTCGAGCGCCTCCTGCAATGCTTTAAGATCAGGGGGCAGGGGGGCTTCAAAGAGCATTTCTTCTTGCGTGACAGGATGTTCGAAGCCCAACTCTGCGGCATGAAGCGCCTGGCGACCCAGCGCCTGGATCGGCGCGACTAAATCGGCGGGCAGCTTGTTGATCTTGGTCGCGTAACCTGAAGCATAGACGCTGTCGGCTACTAGTGGATGGCCGATATGCGCCATGTGCACGCGGATCTGGTGGGTACGCCCGGTTTCAAGATGACACTGCACGCGCGTGATGTCCCAGCCTTCATCGCCAAAGCGCTGTTCGACGAAATAGTGGGTGATGGCTTCGCGGCCATCCTTGCGCACCGCTTGCTTGAGGCGATTGTTCTGGTCGCGTCCGAGCGGGGCATTGATGGTGCCCTTGCCGGTTTCTGTCGAGCCCCAGACATAGGCAAGGTAGGCGCGGTGTAGTGGGCCAGTCCGGCCGTGGTCGGCAAATTGCTCGGACAGGTGCTTGTGCGCCTTCTCCGTCTTGGCGGCGACCATTACGCCCGACGTGTCGCGGTCGAGCCGATGCACGATGCCGGGCCGCTTGACGCCCCCAATGCCGACGAGGCTATCGCCACAGTGAAACAGCAAGGCGTTGACCAGCGTGCCGTCTGGCGAGCCGGGGGCCGGATGCACCACCATGCCGACCGGCTTGTTGATGACGATCAGTTGGTCATCCTCGTAAAGGATGTCGAGCGGGATGTTTTCCGGGTGCGGTTCGGCATCTTCGGGCGGCGGGGCAAGAAGAACGATTGTCTCGCCGGCGCTAAGCCGATATTTGGGCTCGCTGACGGCTTTGCCGTTGATGGTGACAGCACCCTCAAGGATCAAATCCTTGATGCGATTGCGGCTCAGCACGGTGTGCACCTTGGCTAGGGTCGCATCGAGCCGGCCTCCAGCCATTTCGCTATCGACGACGATTTCGACTTCGTCGCCCTCGAACTCCAGTGTGGTATTTTCGGCCATGAGCAATCCTAACGAGACCGGGCCCGGCGGCCCCAAAGCGGACGAGCCACTATCCCCCGAGGCGCTGGCCATGTTCAGCAAGGCGCGCCGTTCGTTCGGAATATCGATCGGCATCCTGTTGCTCGGCTTTATGGCGATTGGCTTCGCCCTTGTCTATCGCGTCATGCGAGATGCTCCCCCGCCAACGGTGGCGGAGCGTGTCGTGCTGCCTGCCGGGGCCGAAGTGGTCTCGGCGCTGGTGAGCGAAGGAACGATCAACGTGACCTACACAATCGATGGTGTCACGACATTGGCGCTGTTCGATCAGGGCACAGGTGAGGTGACGCGCAGCGTAGTGCTTGGAGATTAAGTTAGCGGCCCTGGATTTCCCGCAGTGCGGCCATGCGATCGGAAACTGCGCCCGGACGCTCGCGAGCGGGTCTCACGGGCACTTCGTTGAAGCTTTCGCCATCGCCGGCGAAGCGCTGAACGCGGTCGAACAAGCTTTCTTCTGGGTTATTAGCCGAGGGATTTTCAGTCTCCACGGCATAAACCAGGCGGCTGACGCTGGCGGCAATGTCGTTCAGCCGCTCGCGCAGATGCGCTTCTTCGAGCCGCTCGCTGTCCCAATCGGCCAGAATCGTACTTTCGACATTCGCGACTTTGGTGCGCAGGCTTTCGACCTCAGCCTCGAGCGTCAGCTTGTCGGCCAGCAATTGCTCGGCACGGCCGACGGAGATTTCCACCACCTGGCCTGTTTCGGCAAGCAGAGCATTGAGCCGGTTTTCGGCACTCGCAATGCGCGCTTCGGCGGCAACAAGACTTTCCGCATCGGCGCTCTTGCTATCCTCCCGGTCATTAAGCGCGTCGCGCATCCGGGCGATGGCAGCCGTTGTTTCGGTGCTGCGGCGGTCCGAGCTTTCAAGCCGCGCAATAAGGCTGCGGGCCTGATCCTCAAGGAATGCAGCACGCTTGGTTTCGACGGCCAAGGCTGCACTCAGGCGGTCGATATCGTCGCTGTAATCGCCCGAAAGGGTATTTGGATCAACCAACAAACCGGCTGGCAGGCTCTGGCGTACGCTGTCGCGCAGCTTGCCGAGTTCCTGGGTGCGCACTTCGACCTCGCGGTCCCGCATGCGCAAGCGTTGGGCTAGATCAGTGCCTTCGCGTTCAAGCTCAGTGACGCGAGCGCGCAGTTCGGCTTCGCGCCCTTCGAGTTCCCGCACCACATCGAGGTGCTTGTCGCGTTCGGACTTGAGCGCTGCCAGATCGGCGCGCTTCTGGTTAACCTCGGCGAGCTGCTCGGTGAGCTTCTTGCGCAGGGTCTCGACGTTCATCTCCAGCCGCCGGGTGGACAGGGCGAACTCGGCGCGCAACTGGTCCTTGTCGGCCCGGAACTCGGCCATGGTGATAGGCGTGGCAGCCTCGATGCGGCGCTTAGTAAGGCGCACGGCGCGCTTCCACACGGCGGGCAGGATGATGAGAGCCAACAGGCCCGCTACCAGCGCGCCTAAGGCGAAATACATCATGTTTTCGATCAGCATCAGCCGAGCTCCACGACCGCGCTACAGGTAAGACACGGACTTGTCCTTCTCTGACACCTCAGGCGAGGCCTCGCCATCTTCGCCAGCCATTAACCCTAACGCGCGAGCGGCCCGGCAGAGCCAAGCCGCGCAAGGATATGGCGCCTCTTATTTCACAGGCGTGGCCAGAATGCATCAACTGCGTTGGACTGGAGCAGGTTGGGGCGATCAGTACGGCCAGGCCTTTGTCAGAAGGGGTTCCAGGTGGGCTCATTGGTGAAGTTGAGGTAACCGATGTTGACGCCCAGGCGCGCACCGACACCGGAGCGAATAGGGACCATTACGACTGGACCGCGCTTGATCACCGTCATGCCGAACCCGCCGAGCACATAGGCGGACCCATCGACACCTGCATAGCGGCCAAGCACGTCACCGATCTGGTTAAGGTTATAAACCAGCATCATCACCTTGGAGCCGTCGCCACCCACGTCGAAGCCAATGGAGGGGCCTTGCCAGAAGACGGCGTATTGTCCGGCGTTGCGGGTATAGACGGTGCCTTCGCCGTAGCGCGCGCCAGCGAACAGCGCGCCGCCCGCGTCTTCGCCAAGGATATAGCCGTTGGGCAATCCGAACTGGCTAACTGCACGCTCGACGACCGAGGCCAGCCCTTGCGAAGCGCTGCCGAAAAAGGCGCGCCCGCTGTCAACCAATTCCTCGCCCGAATAGGTGTCGCTCAGTGAACCTTGGGCGAGAGCCGGGACCGCCGGGGCAACCAGGGCCACCAGCAGGGCAAAAAGGAGGGCGAAGCGCTTGATCATCTGGGATCTCCTGGGGCGACGGCGCTTAGGGCAGTTACGGGCTCGTTAAGGCTTAGACCCTAGTTTTAGCCGACGAACCCGCATGCCCGGACTGCCGGTCATTGGATCCATAATGACGCAAACCTCTAAACAAATCTTAACCATGCTCGCCTTTGTTTTGCCGCTGTTCGGCATGGTTTGTGCCGCAATCGCACCGGTACAGGCGCAGTCGGTCGTGACGCTGATCGTTACCGATCCGCTGACGGGTATCGCCATCTCGGGCTATGATCCGGTGAGCTATTTCACTGAAGCCGCTCCGCTGCAAGGTAGCCCTGATTATGAGTTCACCTGGCAGAACGTCCCTTGGTATTTTGCCACGGCCGCTAATCGCGACGTGTTCAAGAATGCGCCCGAAATCTACGCTCCGCAATATGGCGGGCACGACGGCATGGGCGTGTCGCGCGGCTTTGTCGCTGACAGCGATGCCCGCATCTATACTGTCTTTAAGCAGCGGTTATATCTATTTTACTCCGCCGCCAATCGCGAGGCATTCCTGTTGGCGCCCGACGCTGCCGCGCGCACTGGAGAGGAAAAATGGCCGGCGCTTTCGACACAGCTTTCGGTCAACTGACGCCCTTTGGGGTTTTTGTGGTCTACTTTTAACCATCTCCCACTAATGTCTGGCCAATGTGATTCTTGGCGGCACGCCGCCCTACGGAGACCTTCCCTATGGCCGATATTATCGAGCTTCAGGCAACCGATCTTGCCGCCATGCTGTGCAGCCGGGTTTGCCACGATCTGATCAACCCGATCGGCGCGATCGGCAATGGGCTCGAAGTCTTGTCGGACCCTAACCAGACCGAAATGGCCGATGGGGCACGCGATCTGATCGCCAGCGCCGCCCGCCAAAGCCGGGCGAAGCTGGAATTCGCGCGCCTGGCCTATGGCGCATCCTCGACCGCGGGCACCGATATCGACACTCGCGAATGCGAGCGCGTAGCGCGTATTTTGTTCGAGATCGAAAAGGCCGATCTTGAATGGCACGTGCCGCTGATCCTGTTGCCCAAGCACAAGGCCAAGCTCTTCATGAACATGCTGCTGATTGCCGCCATGTCGGTGCCGCGTGGCGGGCATGTCAAGGCTTCCATCTCCGGCGATGCAGGCAGTGAGAAGTTTGAGTTCACCTCCAAGAGCGATCCGGATAAGCGGCAGAAAACGCTGATCCCTTCGGGCGCTGCAGGACTTTTGTCCGGCATGCCGGAAGAAGGATCGGTCGACGCGCGGGGCATCCAGCCGTTCTATACTGGGCTTTTGGCGCGCATGACCAACATGGAGATCGACATCGGCATCGAGGATGCCGTGTTTTATTTTACGGCCATTCCCAAGGTGCTCGAGGGAGCAACAAGCGAAGTGTCGGCCTGACGCTAACCAATCCGTAGGATGTCGTGTTCATAATCGTGTTGTGCGTCAGCCTCTGCGGAACCGGTAGTGATGAAATCCTGCTTGATCGTCGATGACTCCAGCGTCGTGCGCAAAGTTGCGCGGCGTATTCTTGAAGATATGGACTACATCGTTGACGAAGCCGAAGACGGGCAGGAAGCCTTCGACAAGTGCCGGCAGGAAATGCCAGACGCGATCTTGCTCGATTGGAGCATGCCTATCCTAAGTGGGCTGGAATTTCTCAAGCTCCTGCGCGCCTATGTCGGGGGGGAAAAGCCGCGCGTCGTTTACTGCACAGTCGAGAACGACATCGGCGCCATCGCCATGGCGCTTAAGGCCGGCGCAAGCGATTATATGATGAAACCGTTCGACCGGACGATCCTCGAGTCCAAGTTCGAACTGGCAGCTTAAGCCGTTCCCTCCGCCCGCCCCGTCAAATAGGCCCGCTCCCGCGCATTACGCGTGAGTTCCGCGGCACGGCGGAATTCAAGCATCGCTTCGGTGTGGCGGCCTAATTTACTCAGCATATCGCCGCGTACGCCGTAGAGCAGATGGTAGGCTCTGAGCGCCGGATCGTCCTTGATGGTGTCGATGATCGCAAGACCGGCGGCTGGGCCCTCGGCCATCGAAACAGCGACTGCCCGGTTGAGCTCGATCACGGGCGATGGCGTAACCTGTCCAAGATTTCTATAAAGCCGGGCTATGAGGGCCCAATCTGTGTCTTCAGAGCTTTGTGCCCGGGCGTGGCAGGCGGCGATGGCTGCCTGGAGAGCATAGGGACGGTTGGCACCGCCCAAAGCTATGGCTTGCTCAAGCGCGCGCAGACCTGACTTGATCAGGTTCTGATCCCAAAGACTGCGATCTTGATCGCTTAAAAGTACCGGCTGCCCCTTGTTATCGGTCCGGGCTACTGCACGCGATGCCTGGATTTCCATAAGTGCCACTAGGGCGTGAACCTCTGAGTCCTGGGGCGTCAGGCGGACCAGCACCCGGCCAAGCCGGATGGCCTCGTTGCACAAGTGCGGGCGCAACCAATCATCGCCCGAGGTGGCGGAGTAGCCTTCATTGAAGATCAGGTAGAGCACGCCAAGGACCGATGAGAGACGCTCGGCGCGCTCCGGCCCGCGCGGCACTTCAAAGGGAATGCCGGCTTCGGCAATGGTTTTCTTCGCGCGCACGATGCGCTGCCCTATGGTTGGCTCGGCCGCAAGAAAAGCGCGGGCAATTTCTTCCGTCGTGAGCCCGCCCAGCAGGCGCAGGGTCAACGCAACGCGCGATTCGGCGGGCAGGATGGGATGGCATGAGGTAAAAATCAGCCGCAGGAGATCGTCGCCGACATCATCATCCAGATTGTCATGCAGCGCCGCTACATGATCGGGCGCATCGGTTTCGATGCCATGGCCGACTTCGACCAGCTTCTCCGCAGCCATCTTGCGATGCCGGAACAGATCGATCGCGCGGCGCTTGGCCGTCTGCATTAACCACGCACCGGGGTTTTTCGGCAAGCCGCTTTCGGGCCAGCTTTTAAGCGCAATGACCAGCGCGTCCTGCGCCAGTTCTTCGGCCAGAGAGATGTCCCGCACCATGCGGGTGAGCCCGGCAATAAGCCGGGGCTGCTCGTTTTTCCAGACGGTGTTGATGGCGTTGTGGATGTCGGACTGGGTATTCATAGCGGCGGATCAAACCAGTATTGACCCGCCGCGGCAAGCTTCTGCTCGCCCTTGTTGCTTACATTCCCATGAAGCCGGGAGGGGTTTTGCCCTCAAGGAATGGCTCGATGAAGCCGAGCAGCAGCGGTGTCTGGTTGATGACAGCCGTGTGCGAACTTGCTGGTAGAACGGCCAGGCGGGAGGGCGAAAGGGGCGTGCCCATGTCGCCCATCACACCACCGCCCAGAAGGCGAAACAGGGCCACGGAATGTTCCAGCGTTACGACATCGGCATCGCCGGTGATGATAAGCACGGGAGATTTCAGCGCCTTGACGTCCGCTTCCCAGGCCATAGGCTCTTTCTCAAGCGCGACTAGCTTTTCAACAACGCTCCGGAAGCCTTCTGGATTGGGCGCCAGCTTTTTCCATTCGTCTTCCAAGGGTGTGCCGATGAACATTTCGGGCGACATTTGCGGGATGAACTCGACAAAGGCCGGCTGCCAGCCGGAAACATCATAGGTCGCAGAGGCGGCAATCAGTTGATCGACCTTTTCGGGGTGCCGGATGGCCAGTTGCAAGCCTGCTGCGGCCCCCATCGAATAGCCGAAAATATCGGCTTTCTCCAGTTCCACCTCGTCCATGAAGGCGGCAACGTCATCCGCTAGGTTTGGGTAGGTAATCGGGCGGTCGATGTCATTGGTGCGCCCATGCCCCTGAAATTCGATGGCGTAGACCTTATGCGTCTTGGCCAATTCAGGGATGATCTCGCCCATGGACGAAATGTTCATATAGGCGCCATGCAGCACCACCAGCGGGTCACCTTCGCCGGAAACTTCGTAATAAATGTCCATGCCGTTGATTTCGACAGTGTCGCCGACCGGCTCGGTCTGGGCAAAGGCTGGAGCGCTAAGCAGCAGGGCTGCGGCTGTCAATGCTGTGCGGATCATGGTAATTTCCTCTCTTAGCGCCTGAGTTTGATGGCGCATCTGACATCATGACGAGGGCGCATACAGCGTTTCGACATCGGAAAGAATTATTTGCGCTCAAAATAAACCCCGGCTCGAGGCCGGGGTGATCGCACGGGCAAGAAGAAGTGGAAGCCGCCGTTCGCCTTGATGCTTTATGGTGTGCGGTCGAACGCCAAGCCAGACAATACGCAGCCGGGTGCCTCGCCGATAGTAAAGCCATTGTCGTTGCTGGCGACGGGACAGGTCATCGGGAAGGTCGCGTTGCCGATAGCGCCTTGAGCATTAGCCAATTCGAGTTGGTTATCTGTCAGCAGATAATCGCCGGTGACAGTGCGATTTCCCCGGTCACTCAGGGTAAACTTGCCGGCTGGATCGAGCGCGAGGGTAAGCCCGCGGGCCTCGCCGTCACCTGCTACTGTGTAGCGCCCCATAGGCGCGGCAGCATCGGCCCTGGCCACGGCTGCAGCTATGCGTTCCTCTAGGGCAGTCAGTTCCTGGCCGCGTTCGGTGATGGTGCGGGCAAGCTCATCCACTTGCGGCTGAAGCTGGTTGCGCTGGTCCTCATAATTCTGCACTTCAGCGGTCAGCTCGTCCCTGCGGGTTTGCAGCGCCGCCACCTCTTGCTGCAGAGCTTGCAGATCAGTACCAGCCGTCTCGCTTTGGCCGGCAAGCTCTGCCAATTGCGTCTGTGCTGCGGTCAACTGCTCCCGGGCAGTCTGTAATTGTCCTTGCAGATCGGCGAGGTTGCCGGTCGTTGTAGCGGCTTCGTTGGTTAGCTGGGCCGCATTCGCCGTAGCAGAAGCCTCCTGTTGGCGTGCGGCCTCCAGGCGAGCGCCAACATCGGTCAATTGCTGGTTGGCCGTGTCGATCTGTCCCTGCAAGTCTTGCTGCTGCGCCGTTAATTCGGCAGTCTGCTGGCTAGCAGCGTCAGCCTGCTGTTGCAGGGTCGTAGCTTCGGCACGGCGTGCGTTGAGATCGGCTGTGAGGGTTTCGAGTTCCGTCTGGCGGGCGGTCAGATCATTGCGCACGGTTTCAAGCGATGCCGTATTGGCTGCAAGATCCTGCTGCGCGGTGGCAATCTGAGCCTGAAGCTCGACCAGCTCGCCCTGTGCGGTTTCCTGGGCGTTCAGCCGCTGGGCCACGTCGTCGCGCTCGGCGGTCAGAGTGGCAATGGTTTGCTGCTGTTGGTTCGATTGACTCGCCGAATTGATCCACATAGCGAAAAAGGCCAGCCATCCGGCAACGGCAATGACCAGGATGATGATCACCAGCGGTTCGCGCAGGCGTTGCGACAAGTCTGACATGATTGGCTGCCCCTCGAGTTTCACTCGTAGACATTAACGCATGCGCCAAGGGCCGGTTCCGCCTGCTATGACGGCTTCTATAAAGCTGAACGAAAAACCCCGTGTGACAGGTCACACGGGGCGGATTGTCATGACAAAGGGCGCTGAGGGGATCAGGCGACGTTGTCGGCGTAGATTTCGTTCTCGTCAGGCTCGCGCAGCACATAGCCACGGCCCCAGACGGTTTCGATGTAGTTCTTGCCGCCGGTTGCTACCGAAAGCTTCTTGCGCAGCTTGCAGATGAACACGTCGATGATCTTGAGTTCGGGTTCGTCCATGCCGCCATAAAGGTGGTTGAGGAACATTTCCTTGGTGAGCGTCGTCCCCTTACGCAGGGACAGCAGCTCAAGCATCTGGTATTCCTTGCCGGTGAGGTGCACGCGCTGGGTCTGCACTTCGACGGTTTTGGTGTCGAGATTGACGGTGAGTTCGCCGGTGGTGATGACCGACTGGGCATGGCCCTTGGAGCGGCGCACGATGGCGTGGATGCGGGCAACCAGTTCGTCCTTGTGGAACGGCTTGGTCATGTAGTCGTCGGCGCCGAAGCCGAGACCACGCACCTTGTCCTCAATGCCCGCAAGGCCGGAAAGGATTAGGATGGGCGTTTGAACCTTGGCGACGCGGAGCGTGCGAAGCACTTCGTAGCCGCTCATGTCGGGAAGGTTCAGGTCGAGAAGGATAATATCGTAGTCGTAGAGTTTGCCGAGATCGACGCCTTCTTCACCGAGGTCGGTAGTGTAGACGTTGAAGCTCTCGGACTTGAGCATCAATTCGATGCTCTGCGCCGTAGCGCTGTCGTCCTCAATAAGGAGTACCCGCATTCATATTCCCCTTGTCATTCGTTCCTGCTGGAACCGTGGGACCTGGCCTGCCCACGCCAACCCTACTGGATATGACTGAACCCTAAGCTCAAATAGTTAACAAAGTTTAATTCGGTTGGGCAATACGCAAACGGCGTTAGGGTGAATTAAGTTTAAATCATTGAAATATATAGGTTAATCTTATCAATTTTTCTTAAGAAAATGGTTTAAGTGAGCCGCTTAAGCGACTCTGGGGACTCAGGCAATGCGATGTCTGATAGGGGTTTGGAGCAGGGTCGGCACAAAGCTGCGGACGGAATGCTCCACCGCCTGAAATAGCGCTTTTACCTTAAGGATCGGTTACCATCTGATTCGAGATTGCGCTTGAGCGCAGCTACGTGGAAACCATAGTTTGGCACCTTGGCTGAACGGAAGCTGAACACGGCATGAAAGCACTGATCACTGCGATCGACGCTATCGACGACGTAGAAGTCTATGGGAGGGTGAAGTCCGTTCAGGGGCTCCTGATCGAAATCGTGGGTCCGGTGCGCGAACTGCGCGTCGGCGGACGGGTGCAGATCGACACGGTCAACGATGAGCAACTCGCCGCCGAGATCATCGGGTTCAAGGACGGGCATGCGCTTTGCCTTCCGTTCGGACAACTGAGTGGCGTGCGGCTCGGCTGCAAGGCTGTGTTCCAGCGCAACGATGGTTCGGCGTTTCCCTCGCAAGCCTGGCTTGGCCGCGTGATCAATGCCAATGGCGAGCCGATCGATGGCAAGGGTCCGCTGCCGCGTGGGGCATCGGCCTATCCTCTGCGGCAAAACCCGCTTTTGGCGCATGACCGGGTGCGGGTGGGCGATCCGCTCGATCTTGGCGTGCGATGCCTCAACACTTTCACTACCGTATGCGAGGGTCAGCGCCTGGGCATTTTTGCTGGTTCGGGTGTCGGCAAGTCTGTTCTTATGTCCATGCTGGCGCGCAACACCAATGTGGATGTCGCCGTCATTGGGCTCATCGGTGAGCGCGGGCGCGAGGTGCACGAGTTCATCCAGGAATATCTGGGTGAAGCGGGGCTCGCCAATGCCGTAGTGGTCGTGGCCACATCCGATGAAGCGGCGCTGATGCGGCGACAGGCAGCTTACATGTCGCTGGCGCTGAGCGAGTATTTCCGCGACCAGGGCAAGCGTGTCCTTTGCATGATGGATAGCCTCACCCGCTTTGCCATGGCGCAGCGTGAAATCGGGCTAGCCATTGGGGAGCCGCCAACGGCGAAGGGTTATCCGCCAACTGTTTTCACCGAATTGCCACGATTGTTGGAGCGTGCAGGACCTGGCACGCCTTCTACCGGTTCTGTTACCGGACTTTTTACCGTTTTGGTGGAAGGTGATGATCACAACGAGCCCATTGCGGATGCTGTACGCGGCATTCTTGACGGGCACATTGTAATGGAGCGCGGCATTGCCGAACGGGGTCGTTACCCGGCAGTGAACGTGCTCCGGTCCATTTCGCGCACCATGCCAGGGTGTGTGCCGGTTGATTTCCGGCCGACCTTGCAAAAGGCGCGAGAGCTCATGTCCATATATTCGGACATGGAGGAACTGATCCGGCTGGGGGCTTACCGGAAAGGATCAGATCCGAAAGTGGACCGTGCGATCGCTATCAACCCGCAACTTGAGGCTTTTTTGAGCCAGAGCCGGGAAGAAACGACAACAATTGCCGAGGGCTACAAAATGCTCGAAGCGATCGTGGCCGAGGCGGGCGCGGCAGGCTGATGGGACCGTTGTATTGGTCCCGGAACTGACTTGGTGTGTAAGGAGTACAGGTCTTGAAATCGCGCAGCGAGAGCCTAATTCGGCTCAAAAAGTTCCAAGTGGACGAAAAGCGCCGTCAGGTTGCGCAAATCGAGATGATGGTGCGGGATTTCGAGCGCATGGCCGCCGAACTCGACCAGCAGATCGAGATCGAGCAGACCAAGACCGGTATTTCGGACGTGGCCCATTTCGCCTATTCGACCTTCGCCAAGGCCGCCATCACGCGGCGCGACAATCTCTTGGCCTCGGCCAACGATATGCGCGGCAAGCTCGAAGCGGCGCAGGATACGCTCGCCGAAGCGCTCGAGGACCTCAAAAAGGTCGAGCTGCTGGACCAGCGCGAGCACCAGCGCGAAAAAGACGAGCAGCTCAAGATTGAGCAATCCGAATATGACGAGATCGCCCGGTTGCGGTTTTCACGCCAGTAACCGGCACAACCAAAAAGAGCGGCCCGGCATGTCCGGGCCGTCTTCGTTTGTGGCTCAGCCTTCGCTCATCGCGTCATAGCCGGCCTGGCACTGTTCTTCCGAAAAGCGCATTTCCTCGCCGGCGGTGATCGCCTGCGAGACTTCCTCGACATAGGCATCGGCAATGCCGTTGATGCCGTCTTCATCAACGCCACCGTCGGTCAGGGACTGGATGGCAAGGTCGAACATTTCCAGCGATTGCTGGTCGAACTGCTCCTGCTTTTCAGCTGGCAGGTCTGGGATTTGGGTGGCCATGCCAAAGGCTGTAGCGCAGTAGAGAAGCACGTCCTGGCCATCCAGGATTTCTTGTTCTTCGGCGGTCAGGCCCTCGGTCTGGGCTTGGACAGTGGAAAGCGGCAGCAGGAGCAGCGCAGCGGCAAGCAAAAGGCGCATTTTGAGTGTTCCAAACAATGAATGAACCATCCATTGCACGGCTCAAGAAATGCTGCGCGCTTAATCTGCGTTATACTAAATAATTCTGTCCGTCCTAATGCGCCTCAAGGTGCAATCATCATCCGCTGCACGTCACGCTCCGCGGCATAGGTTTCCGGGTTGTATTCCGGCTGGACCTCGAGCTGCTCGCGCGAGGTATTGAGGAACAGATAGCGGTTGCCGAAGGTATCAGCCGAGAAGGTGAGATTGTCGAACCCTACGACCACGGGCTTGGCGCCCAGCCCCAGAAAGCCACCAACGTCCACGATTACCGCATCGAAGCTGCCATCCGGGTTGGTCAGCACATCGCCTATGGTGCCAATTAACTCGTCGTTGATGCCGTAAACTCCAATACCGCGCAGCTGGTCGGCAGTCAGCCCCGTCTCGTCGAACTCGGCAAAACCGGTGCGATTAAGAGGTGCTGCATCCTGCTGCTCGGGTTGATCGGTGGTCAGGGCCGGATCCACCGGTACGGCATTCGGGTCGCCCTCGACCAGCTGTTCTTGCTCTTGCTCAGGCGTGAGCGCCGGCTCGCCGGTGGCTTCCTCGCTTTCGCCCCAGATGAAAGCTGGAGCCGCAGTCAGCGCCTCTACGGTTGTGCCGAGGACCCAGCGGCGCGAGCCATCTTCGCGCTCTGCCCATTCGAGTTGGGCAAAATTGACAGCAACATCCTTGCTGCCGACGCCCAGGAAACCACCGACGCCGATCACTGCGGCCGAAAGTCCTTCGCCCGAGGTTACGATCATGTCGTTAATGGTGCCGATTTCCTGCGCGTCATCGGCTATGGAGGAGTAAACCTGTTGACCCAGAAGCTGGGTCACCAAAATGCCGGTGCCGCTTGCCGCATAGCCCTGGGACAATATCGTTGGGGGCGTAAGCCCAATTTGTTCAAGTTCGCTAGACCCCTGCGTAGGTGCGACAGGCGCTGCATCCTGCCCGTTGGCCGGTGCAGCGAGAAATAATAGGCCCAAGATCAGGCCGAGCGAACGTGCCATGGAACTTCTCCAGAAACTGACGCGAAAAGGCCGGCCCGAAGGCCGGCCCTCAAAGGGAATGATCCGTGGGCGGATTACTGGGCTGCCGGCGCCGCTGGGGCCATGGCGCCACCATCGGCCGGAGCCATTGCGCCACCATCGGCCGGGGCAGCTGCGCCTTCGGCAGGAGCCGCATCAGCTGGCTCATCTTCTTCCTGCACGAAGTCCGGAGCACCCTGCAGGGCTTCGGTGGTTGTCGGCAGGACCCAGCGTTCGGAATTATCGGCGGCAATAACGAACTCGAGCATGTCGAATGGAACTGCAACGTTCTTTTCGCCAATGCCCAGGAAGCCGCCCACGCCAATTACCACGGCGGTTATCTGACCCTGTGCATTGAACACCATGTCAGACACGTTGCCGATTTCTTCAGCGTTTTCACCAGCGGACGAATAGACCGTTTGATCGATCAGTTCAGAGGCAAGATTATCGGTGTCGACTGGGGTATAGCCAGCGGCCATGTCGAAGGTCGGCGGAACGGCACCGGGTGCTGCTTCAACAGGCTCGGGCGTGCCGGCTGCCGGAGGTGGCGCGGGCGGTGTCGCTGCATCCGGGGTTGGCTGCGCAGGAGCCGCATCTGGCGAACCGGGCGTCGAAGGCTGCATCGGCTCAGTTGGTGCAGCAGGGGCTGGAGCAGGAGCAGGGGCTGGGGCAGGCGCCGGAGCCGTTTCCGCTGCTGGTGGGTTTGCAGGATCTTCGACGGGCGTTGCATCCTGAGCGATAACGCCTGCGGACATCAGGGCTGCAATTGCCGTAGTGGCCAGAAGTGTGCGGATCATTAAAGGCTCCATGAGTTCATTGTTGTTATGAACGGGCCGTGCAGTGCAAGACTTGCCAGTCGCGCACCATGCGGCCCTGATGACTAAACAACGCCATGATCCGCGAGATGTTCCGCGAAGCTTTTATTACGATGCTTTTTGGCAATGCATGAAAAGGCCGGCTCTGGAAACCAGGCCGGCCTTGTTCCGCCTCCCTGGCGGTTATGGTTCTGTGCAGCGCGCCCAAGCTGGTCGCGGGCTACCCAGTATCAACGACAATAACGGCTCAAAAGCGTGCGTCCAGCCAGTGCCGCTGAACAGGCTTAAGCGCTTGCTAACTGGTTAATTGAGCCGTCTCGCGATCATAGCTTCGCATGGCACGATGGGGCATGCCGCCATCCATGAATTCGGGGCCGAACGCGGCAAAGCCAAGCTTTTCATACATGGCAAGCTTGTCAGACTGGGCAGTGAGATAAAAACGGTCATGGCCCATGCCGCTGGCATAATCCATGGCATGGCCAATGAGCTGCTTTGCAATGCCCTGCCCCCGAAAAGCTAGGCGCACGGCAACCCGGCCAATCTTGACATGCTCGGGCTTGTCGATCAGCCGCAGCGTAGCAACGACTTCGCCCTGTGTGATTGCTACGAAGTGGGTGGCCGTAAGGTCATCGGCATCGTTCTCCTCCTCCTCGGGCACGTTCTGCTCCCAAACAAAAACCTCGCGTCGCAATGCAAAGGCGGCGTTGCACAAGGTGGAGAATGGGGGGACGAGAAGGATAGTGATGGGCATGTGAGAAGGATAGCCGAGGTCGGACGGTGGGAAAAGATGGGATAGTACAAGCTGTCGATGCTTTACCTCCTACACCCGCCTTGCCTAGGCCTTCTCATGCACCAGTTCGTGGATGAAGCTCAGCTTCTCGATCACTGCTGGTGTCAGGATGAATGGGTAGGCGTCCGGGTGACCCATGGCGCGGTTCAGATTGTTGAGCATGGATGCTAGCGGCACCCAATTATCGACGATGGTTTGGGCGTCGCGCTCGACGTAAGGATCGAAGTCTACGCGGACGGCAAGATTGGCGTCTTCAGTGCTGGGGCGGGCGCGCACACCGAATGCCGCGGCCATCTCGACCGTGTCGGTGATATGGAGATAATGGGCGAAGGTTTCGGCAAAATCTTCCCATGGATGTGCCGTGGCATAGGCGCTGATGTGGGTTTGCGGCCAGCCAGCAGGTGCCCCATTGGCATAGTAGGTCTGCAACGCTTGGCCATAGTCAGCGGTTTCATCGCCGAACAGGGATCGAAAGCGTGCTTGGCTCGGTTTGTTGTCGACCAGCAGGTCCCAATAATGATGGCCGATCTCGTGGCGGAAGTGCCCGAGCAACGTGCGGTAAGGTTCGCCCATGCTTGTCCGCCGGCTTTCGCGTTCGGCATCATCCGCTTCAGCTAGGGCAATGGTGATAATTCCATCCTCATGGCCAGTCATGACGGGCGGCTGACTGCCATCGGGCATGTCGGCCAGAAAACGGAAGGCCAGTCCATGCACAGGGTTTTCGAGGCGTGTTTCCAGCGGCAGGCCTAAACGCAACAGCGAATAGAACAGGCGCTTTTTGGCGCGTTCGATGGTCTGCCAACGCTCAAGATTATGCGCATCCTCGATGGGCGGGATAGTTTCATTGTGCCGGCAGGCAGCGCAGAACAGATTGCCGCCCGTCTCAGCGGGGATCAGCCAATTGCAGGCGCCATAAACCGCGTTTTGGCAGAAAACGAAGCTTTGGCCCGGCATTGCAGGGGATGACCATGCGGTGCCCTCTTGCGAGAGCGAGATCATGGCGTTGGCGTAAGGCAGATAGCCGAGCTGGTGACCACAGCGCTCACAAACGGCATTTTCGAAATAGATCGTGTTGCCGCAGTGATCGCAGACGAAAAGCTTCATGAATGACCCGCTCCCTGTGGCTCAATAATGCATGAAAAGGGGCGCTGTTCCGCAGGGTTTGTGCATGGCAAGGCTCTGGCAGGCGCAGCGCTCCGCCACTAAGGTGAGGTCATGCCGGGGGAGCAAGCAAGCCATGAGCATCGAATTCTTGATCACCACACTGATCGTGGTGGTGTCGCCCGGAACGGGCGCGCTCTATACTATTGCTGCGGGGCTGGGGCGCGGCAGGAAGGCAAGCCTTTGGGCAGCATTCGGATGCACGTTGGGCATCGTGCCGCATATGCTGGCAGCCATCACAGGCCTTGCAGCTATTCTTCATACCAGCGCGCTTGCCTTTGAGATCATCAAGTATATGGGCGTTGCCTATCTGCTCTATATGGCCTGGGCGACGCTGCGCGAAACCGGCGCACTCAGCGTCGAGGCCGGGCAGGTGGAAAAGCCTGCCGGTAAGGTGATTATCGAAAGTATCCTGATCAACATTCTCAATCCTAAGCTGTCGATATTCTTTTTCGCGTTCCTGCCGCAGTTCGTTCCGGCGGCAACGCCCAATGCGATCGGGCAAATGCTGGAACTCAGCGCTGTCTTCATGGCGATGACTTTTGCGGTCTTCGCAGGCTATGGCCTTTTTGCAGCAGGGATCCGTGGGCATGTGATTTCGCGCCCGTTCATCATGGTCTGGATGCGGCGGACTTTTGCCGGAGCCTTCGTCTTGCTGGGTGCAAAGTTGGCGCTGACGGAGCGCTAGTTGGCCTTCAGCGGGTCGTGACCCCAATTCATCAGGGAGTAGCGCCAAGGCGTTTCCTTGATGTCGCCATCGGGGCGCTGCCTGCCATGGCGGGCAACATAGCCGACCACTTTGCGCATGTGGGCGTAATCGTCATCGGTCAATTCGGCCACGCGCTTGCGCTTGATCTCGATGATGCGGCGGCCTGAATGGTGACCAACGGATTCGGCATTGCCGCGATCCTTGGGCCAGCCGACTTCCTTGCTGTGTTCGGTTTTGAGCCAGCTTTCAAGCTTGGCAGGCGACATGTTGACGGCCTGGGCGAATTCCTTACGCGCTTGGCGCTTTTCAGCCTCTTCCATGGGTATTCTCCAGCGATTTGCCGGAGAACGAAGGGAGATGGGGAGGCGTTCCGCTAGACGCTGCCAACGGTCTTGAGCCGCACACGCGGATGGACTTCATTTTGACTCAGGACCACGGTTTGTGGGCGGAAGCGCTCGATGATGGAGCGGACATGGGGGCGGATGCCGGGCGAGGTGATCAGGACGGGCAGTTCGCCCATCTGGGCAGCGCGCTCGAAGGCTTGCTGCACGGCGCCGATGAATTGCTGCAGGCGCGACGGGGCCATGGCGAGATGCCGGTTTTCACCATCGCCCACCATGGCTTCAGCGAAATCGCGTTCCCATTGCGGGGAGAGCGTCAGCAGCGGCAGATTGCCGTCGGGCCCAAGGTTTGCGGCGCAAAGCTGGCGTGCGAGGCGCGAGCGGACGTGTTCGGCGATGGTTTGCACCGAGCGGCCGGGTCCGGCTATTTCAGCGATTGCTTCGAGGATTGAGGACAGATCGCGGATGGAGATACGCTCATTGAGTAATGCCTGCAGGACGCGCTGCACGCCGGAAACCGAGATCAGGCCCGGGACGATGTCTTCGACGAGCTTTTGCTGTTCCTTGGGCAGGCCGGCGAGCAGCGACTGCACGTTTGAATAGCTCAGGAGGTCCGCGACATTGGTCTTGAGCACTTCGGTCAGATGGGTCGAAATAACCGTCGAGGGATCGATGATCGAGAGGCCGCGCAACTCGGCTTCGTCGCGCAGGGCGGGCTCGATCCAGGTTGCGGGCAGACCGAAGGTAGGCTCGGTGGTGTGGTGGCCCGGCAGGTCGATCTTGTTGCCATAGGGATCCATAACCATGAGCTGGTTGGCGTAGATTTCCCCCGCACCGGCCTCAACTTCCTTGATGCGCACTTTGTAGGCATTGGGCTCGAGTTGCATGTTGTCGAGAATACGCACGGGCGGCATTATAAAGCCCAGCTCGCCCGCTAGCTGGCGGCGCAGGGCCTTGATCTGCTCGGTTAGGCGATCCGAGCCGTTCTCGTCTTCCTTGACGAGCGCGAGAAGGCCATAGCCGAGTTCGAGCTTGAGCTCATCGATCTTGAGCGAGTCGGTGATTGGGGCTTCTCCGCCTTGGGGCGCGCCGGGAGCGCCGGGTTGCGCAGCGGCCTTGGCCAAGGCGCTGACGGCATCGGTCATCTTGCGCTCGTCCTTAGAACGGGCGGCGCGCCAGGCGACATAGCCCACGCCACCGGCCAGGGCCATGAACGGGAGGAAAGGCATGCCGGGCAGAAAGGCCAGGGCGCCCATGACTGTCGCCGACATGCCAAGGGCGCGTGGATAGCCGGTGAATTGCGTCGACAGCGCCTTGTCGGCCGAGCCGGTGACGCCGGATTTGGACACGAGAATACCCGCTGCAGTCGAAACGATCAGCGCGGGTATTTGCGAGACCAGGCCATCGCCGATCGTCAGCAGGGTATAAACATTGCCCGCTTCCTGGATGCTGAGGCCTTCTTGCATGACGCCGATCAGGATACCGGCAGACACGTTGATGAAGGTGATGATCAGGCCAGCGATGGCGTCGCCGCGCACGAATTTGCTGGCGCCGTCCATGTTGCCGAAGAACGCCGACTCGCCTTCAAGTTCAGCACGGCGGCGCTTGGCGGTGTCTTCGTCGATCAGGCCTGCGGATAGATCGGCGTCAATCGCCATCTGCTTGCCGGGCATGGCGTCGAGGCTGAAGCGCGCGGCGACTTCGGCGATACGGCCAGAGCCCTTGGTGATGACGATGAAGTTCACGATCACAAGGATAATGAACACCACGACACCAATGATGAAATTGCCGCCAGTAACGAAATTGCCGAAGGCCTCGATAACGTGGCCCGCAGCGTGGGTGCCTTCGTGGCCATGGGACAGGATCAGGCGGGTCGTCGCCAAATTGAGGCCCAATCGCAGCATCGTGGCGATCAGCAGGACCGTCGGAAAGGACGAGAATTCCAGTGGCTTCTGGATAAACAGCGCCGTCATCAGGATCATGACGGAAAAGACGATCGAGATTGCGAGGAGCGCGTCCACCAGCAGCGCCGGCATCGGCACGATGAGGATGACAATGAGCCCCATCACGCAGGTGGCGAGTGCAATATCGCCCGAACGCAGCATGTCTATGACGGATGCTGCGGTTGGTATCTTGAACTTGGCGTGCTGCTGGCCGGTGGGAAGGTCGGTCATCTAAGGGTTAAGCCACCGAACGCCGTTCACCGGGTTCGGGCACGTTGGTGCCCTCATCGGCATATTGGTTGAGCTTGTTGCGCAGGGTGCGGATGGAGATGCCCAGGATGTTGGCGGCGTGGGTGCGGTTGCCAAGGGTATGATCAAGCGTATCAAGGATCAGATCGCGCTCGACATCGGCCACGGTGCGGCCGACAAGGGCCGCGGACATGGTCTGGGCAGTTTGTGCCAGCTGCGCAGACAGTGAGCTGGCGGCAGCAACTTCGGTCAGGCCCATGCCGTCGGGCAGGACGATAGCATCAGGGCCAATGACGCTGCCGGACGACAGGAGAACGGCGCGATGCAGCGTATTCTCGAGCTCGCGCACATTGCCCGGCCATGGTGCCTTGAGGAGAGCATCACAGGCGTCGTGAGAGAGCACGCGGGTCGGCAGGCCATTGGCCTTGGCGTATTTGGCAACGAAATGTTCGGATAGCGCCAGGATATCTCCCGGCCGATCGCGCAACGCGGGAAGCTTTAGATTGATGACGTTGAGGCGGAACAGCAGATCCTCGCGGAAGCTGCCTTCGCGCACGGCTTCGCTCAGGTTGCGGTTGGAGGTGGCAAGAATCCGGATATCTACCGGCACTGGCTTGCCGCCACCAACGCGGTCGATCAGTCGCTCCTGGATGGCGCGCAGCAGCTTGGCCTGGAGACGCACGTCCATTTCCGAGATTTCATCGAGGAGCAACGTGCCGCCCGAAGCTTCCTCGAACTTGCCGATGCGCCGGGCGACGGCGCCGGTGAAAGCGCCTTTTTCGTGCCCGAACAATTCGGATTCCAGCAGCGCTTCGGGGATCGCGGCGCAGTTGACCGAGATGAACGGCTTGTTGGCGCGCTTGGAGCGGGCGTGGACGTATTTGGCGATGACTTCCTTGCCCGTACCAGATTCGCCGGTGATCAGGATCGAGGCATCGGACGAGGCGACCTGGTCGGCCATCTTGACGACGCGTTCCATCGCCGGGTCGCGGAACAGGAAATCGGAGCTGTCGCGCGCCACGGCGGCGATGACGGCGGCGATCAGTTCGGCGTCGGGGGGCAGGGGGATATATTCCTTGGCCCCGGCCCGGATCGCATTCACGGCGGCAGCGGCATTGGCTTCGACGCCACAAGCAACCACGGGAATGGCAATACGTTCACTCTCCAAGCCTGCGATCAATCCGGCGATGTCCATCACCACGTCGCACAGCAGCAAATCAGCCCCGCGGCCGGCACGGAGGGCGGCCAATGCGATCTCGACCGAGGGGGCATGGGCCACCTTGGCCCCGCCCCGTATCGCCATCATGGTGGCTTCGCTTAGTTGACCCTCAAGGGCTCCGATGATCAGCAGACGCATCCTCGCCTCCCTTATTGTGGTTTAATGATTTCAGTCATGGTGACGCCGAGCTTGCCATCGACCAGCACGATTTCACCGCGCGCTACGAGACGCTCGTTGATGAAGATTTCGACGGCCTCCCCGACTTGGCGGTCCAGTTCGATCACGGTCCCGGTGTCGAGCTTAAGCAATTCGCTCACCGGCATTTTGGTACGCCCAAGCACAACCGAGATGCGCACCGGTACGTCGAACACGGCTTCCAGATCGGCCGCAGTGCGTTCGCCATAGCTTTCAGGGCCCATGCTACGGCCGGCGGGGGACATTTCTTCAAAGTTCATGTTTTCACGCATGCTGATGTCGTCGGTGTCGGTAGCGCTCAATGGCCGCTCTCCTCTTGCTTGGCCTTGCCCTGCGCTGCGGCAAGATAGGCGGCGATCTTGCGATCGATGTCCTTAGAAACGGCGCCGATGTCGCGGACCAGCCCGCCGTCGACCCATTCGAGCTTTCCATCGCCTAGGCGCAAATCGGGATCGCCCATGACGATCAAGCGCCCTGAAAAGCCCGAGGTCTGCATATGCGCCGTGGCGATATCTCGGATTTCATCGGCTATGGCAGGGTTGCAGCGCACGACCAGGTGCGGCACCCCGTTCAGGCTCTGCATGCACTCGCCGATTAAGGCGTCCAGTTCCACCGTCGGGTGGCGCGCCAGCAGGTGCAGCGCCAGTTTGCGCCCGATGCTGGCGGCGAGTTCCACGGCGTCGCGCTGCGCCTGGTGGGTGGCGTCATCCAGCGCTGCGGCCATTTCGGCGGTTTGAGTCGCCAGCATGCCGGCTGCGGAAGCCAGCGTCTGGGCAGCCATGGAGGTCGCATTACGCTCGCCGGCGGCCAGGCCTTCTGCGTATGCTTGCTCGCGTGCCTGGGCGACCAGCTGGGCTACCAGCATCTCGGGCACGGTGGGCTCGGGCGGCGGCGCGATAGTTGTGCGCTGCCCAAGGTCGAGATCGAAAGTGAAACGGGCCGGTTGTGCCATCATGCCACCATCTGGTCGTCGGCCTTGGACTTCATGATCATGATTTCGCCCTTGGCTGCCAGGTCCTTGGCGGTCGAAACCATGCGTCCTTGGGCTTCGTCCACGTCCTTGAGGCGGACGGGGCCCATGGCCTCCATGTCATCCCTGAGCAATTTGGCGGTGCGGGCCGACATATTGCCGTAAAAGATTTCCTTGAGGCCATCATTGGCACCCTTGAGCGCCATGGCGAGTTCCTTCTTGTCCATCTTGGACAGCAGGGTCTGAATGGCCGAGGCCTCCAGCTTGCCCAGATCTTCAAAGGTGAACATCAGCGATTTGATGCGCTCGGCATCGTCGCGATTGTGTTCTTCGAGCGTGGTAATGAAGCGCGCTTCGGTCTGGCGATCGAAGCTGTTGAAGATTTCCGCCATCTGCTCATGGCTGTCGCGGCGCTTGGAATGATTCAGGGTCGACATGAACTCCGTGCGCAGCGTGGTTTCGATTTTCTCGAGAATCTCCTTTTGAACGGGATCAAGGCCCAGCATGCGCTGGACGACATCCATTGCGAGTTCCTCCGGCAGGACGGCCAGGACCTTGGAGGCGTGATCGGTAGCGATCTTGGAGAGCACCACGGCGATGGTTTGGGGGTATTCATTCTTGAGGTAGGCGGCAAGCACGTCGGCTTGGACGTTGGAAAGCTTCTCCCACATGTTGCGGCCGGCAGGGCCGCGGATCTCTTCCATAATGGAGTCGACCTTGTCCTGCGGCAGGAAGCTTAGCAGCAGGCGCTCTGTGGAGTCGGTGTTACCCGAGAGCGATCCGTTGGAGGATACGGTCGTGACGAATTCGATCATCAGATCGTCGAGCATTTCCTGGGTGATCGGCCCGAGGCGCACCATGGCGCGGCTCAATTGCTTGACTTCGAGCTCATCCAGTTCGTCAAAAATCGGTTTGCCATAGTCGGGCCCAAGCGCCAGCAACAGGGCGGCAGCCTTTTCGTCGCCCTTGAGCACGCGCTGATTGGCGGCATCGCCAACGACCAGTTGCTTGGCGGCGCTTTCAGGCAGTGAAGTGGATTGAGGAACAAGGGACATGGCGATTACGCTGCGCTACTGAGCCAGTCGCGCACGATTAGTGCGGCCTGACGGGGATTTTCTTCAACTAGGGTGCCGACGGTCTTGAGCGTCTGAAGCTGAGTTTCGCCCATGGACTTGGCATTGGCGACCCAGGCCGGCGTCTTGTCGCGCGGCTCTTCTTCGGCCGGCTGGTCGCTGATAACCTGGCCATTGGCCGACAATACGCCATGGTGACCCAGCTCGGCCGCGCTTGGCAGGGCAAGCGGCTTGGTTTCTGGCGTCAGGACTTTCTTGAGCAGCGGGCGCATGACGAAGAACACCAGCGCCAGGGCAATCAGGAGCGTCACGGCCATTTCGGCGCCGTTCATCAGATCGTCGCGCGTGAAATCGAGCAGACCGCCCGCGCCATCAGTACCTGGCGCTGCGAGTTCCGGGCGTTCGGCAAATTGCAGATTGACGACTTGGACCGTATCGCCACGGGCTTCCGAATAGCCGACGGCCGAACGGACAAGGGTCAATATCTGGGCGACTTCATCGGCCGAACGCGGCGTATAGGTGGAGTTGCCCTGCGGATCGGTCGTATAGACGCCGTCGACCACAACTGCCACTGAAAGGCGCTTGACCGCGCCTGCTTCAGTCACGGCAGTCTGGGTGGTCTTGGAAATCTCGTAGTTGGTGACTTCCTCGGACGTGCTGCCCTGGTCGGTCGGGCCAGTGGCGCCGGCGTTCTGCGAAGCACCGGGGAGCTCATTGGCCACAGTGACCTGGCCATCAGCACCGGCCGTCAAATTCTCGCTTTCGCGAATTTGTGTCGAGCGAACGACCTGGCCCTCGGGGTCGAACTTTTCTTCCGTCGTGGTCGAGCGATTGTAGTCGATCTCGGCGGCGACTTCGACGCGTGCGCGGCCAGCGCCCACGATATTGGCCAGCATGTCCTCGACACGGGTGCGGAGGCGATTTTCGTAACCAAGGGTACGTTCGTCGGCTTCGCCGGCTAAAGCACTGTCTCCATCTTCGGTGCCTGAGGCCAAGAGATTACCCTGGTCATCGACGATCGACACGCGCGTTGGCGTCAACCCCTCGATGGCTGAGGCGACCAGATGCTGGACAGCCCGGATTTCGCTGCTCGACAACTCGCCGCGCACAGATAGAACGATCGATGCGGAGGGGTCCTTGCGTTCGCGGCGGAACAGTTCGCGCTCGGGCAGCACCAGATGCACGCGAGCGGACTTGATACGCGTGAGGGACGAAATGGTGCGGGCCAATTCGCCTTCAAGCGCACGGACATTGTTGATGTTCTGCACGAAGCTGGTGGCGCCCAGCGTCGACTGCTCGTCAAAGATCTCGTAGCCGACCTGACCACGCTGGGGCAGGCCGGAACCTGCCAGGTTCATGCGCAAGGTCGTGATCTGGTCACGTGGCACGAGGATCGTGTCCCCTTCGCCGCGCAACTCGAACGGCACGTTCTGGGTTTGCAGTTCCGCAACGATGGCGGACGAGTCTTCCAGTGACAAGCCGGTATAGAGCGGGGCCAGGTTCGGCGTTTGCGCCCGCATCATCAGAAAGCCGAAAAAACCCAGCATCAACACCGCAACGGTGGCCATCGCTGCCAGGCGCGGCAGGCCAATGCGGTTGATGAGCTGGGTCAGATTGTCCAACGCGGGCACTCGATTCGGGGTAGGGCGGAGCGACGCAGAGGTGCGTTTCAGCCGATGGGCAAAAATTACCTAGTAGATGGTAAACATTGTCTTAACTATCGGTTGCAGTTTGCAAATTCCCGGCAGAAAGTGCCGGGGAGGATGAAGAAAGGGTTAGTGCGGTGCTCAGGATTTTGGGTCGGTTGACGTCCATCAATGTGCGCAAAGTGCTCTGGGCATTGGACGAGTTGAGCTTAGGCTACGAACGGGAGGATTGGGGCATGCCGATCCGCGATCCCAAGGTGCCCGAGTTCCTGGCGCTTAATCCAAACGGGCAGGTGCCGGTGTTCATCGAGGGCGAGTTCGTCCTGTGGGAGAGCAATGCGATCCTGGTCTACCTTGCCGAGCGGGAAGGGGTACTCTTGCCGCAGCATCTGGAATCACGCGCGCTGGCGCTGCAATGGCTGACGTGGCAGGCGACTGAATTGAATCCGCCGTGGGGCTATGCGCTCAATGCCTTGGTGCGCAAGACGCCAGGCTATGACGACCCGGCCAAGATCACGGAGTCGATGCACCAATGGGGTGCCAAGATGGCGATCCTTGAAGCTCAATTGGAGCAGGGTACGCGGTTTGTCGTTGGTGACGAGTTCACCATTGCCGATATCGCCTTGGCCTTGTCAGTGCATCGCTGGATGAGTGTTCCGGCCGACAAGCCTTCATTCCCGGCTGTGGAGGATTACTACCAGAGGATGATGAGCCGCGAAGCTGGGGAAAAATGGATGGGTACAGCGACGCCCTAGTAGAAAACACAAAGCCCGCCAGTTTGCACCGGCGGGCTTTGAACTGTTCTCTGGTAACATTACCCTTCGCGGTAATGCTGTATCCAGGTGGTCCGCAGACCGGCCAGACCATGTTTGTCGATAGCGGCCTGCCAGTTGAGGAATTCATCGACGCTCAGCGTATAGCGGTCGCAGGCCTCTTCGAGGCTGAGCAGACCGCCGCGCACTGCTGCGACGACTTCGGCTTTACGGCGGATGACCCACCTCCGCGTATTGGCGGGGGGAAGGTCTGCGATCGTGAGCGGACTTCCGTCCGGTCCGATAACGTACTTAACGCGAGGACGCATTTGTACGGTCATTTTACTCTCTACTCAACCTGACCATATGAGGAAGAGAGTAGGCCAGTGGCCTTAAAATTCAGCTAAGGGGAAACTTACAACAGGTTAAGAATGGCGTTGAATTTCAAGCAATTGGATTCAAGTGTTGCAATGGAAAGACGCCCTGCGGAACAGGGCGTCTTAACGTGGAGAAAAACTAGTAGCATCAGCGGCTTCAGGTTGCCGGTGTCGTAGGCGTGCTGGAGGGCTGGCGCACGTCCGTGACGTCGGTGATGGCCACTTTGCGGTTGCCTACGGTCAGGATTGGCACATCGCCGGTGAAGTCAACGCCGGTGACCACGCCAACCGACGACAGGGTGACCGGAATATTAGCGCCACTCAGATTGGTGCCCTTGATTTCGATAGTGTAAGTCCCGTTGGGTGCGATGTTGTTGTCGCTGGTCTTGCCGTCCCAGCGGAAGGTGCCTGGACCGGCGTTGAGCGAGCCGGTTTCCGAATAAACCACCGTGCCGCTTGCATTCTTGATGGTGACGTTGGCGTTGGCTACAGCGGACTTGGCGTCATAGGCCCAGAACACGGCTTTTTCGTTCGTCAATTCGCCCGTCTTGCCCGAGGCGGTTACCTGCTTGCCGATATAGCTCACAGCCTCGGATTTGGCGGTGTTCTGCGTCGAAAGCATCAGCGTCTCGAGGAATTCGTTGGTCTTGAGCTGCTGCTCGACGCCGGTGAACTGCACCAATTGCTGAGTGAACTGATTGGTATCGAGCGGGTCCAGCGGGTTCTGGTTCTTCAACTGGGTTGTCAGGATGTTGAGGAACGTGTCGAAATTGTCCGCGATGGTGGCGCGCGATTGGGCTACCTTGCTGGTGTTTGCGGCGGCATTGGCGACGCTCTCGATAGTGGCCATAAGTGAACTCCCTCAAGCGATGATGTTGACGCCGCTGGCCGAGAGGCTCGCGCGGTAGAGATTGATGGTGGGCGGCACTTCGGCCGTCTCGCCGTTTGCATTGCCGGCTGGTGCATGACGGCCATTGCCGTTGCGGCCCTGCTGCTGCGCATCGCCGCCATTGTTCTGCTTGAGCGAGAATTCGAGGTTGGTCTTGGCACTATCGAGACCCGCCTGCTGTAACGCCTTTTCCAGGCCACGCTGGTCGCGCTGCATCAGGTCCAGCGTTTCGGCCTTTTCGACCACAAGGCGCGCATTGACCTGGCCATTCGTGTCGATATCGAGCTGTACGTCGATCCGCCCTAGTTCCGCCGGATCGAGCCGGATCTGGAAGCGCGTATTACCATCCATGGTCTGACGGGCCAGCTCAAACGCGATCTGGGGCAAGTTCAACTGCTGCTGGCTGGTCTGGTACCCAGTCTGCACCACGCGCGGTGCGGCAACCACATCGACCCGCGCCGCTGCCTGCTGTGGTTGGGCCGCAGCTTGCGTATCCACCTTGATCTCGTTGCCATTAGCCGCAACCATCGAAGGCTTCGTATCGGCCGGCTTGTCGTCCTTGCCGCCATCGCTGGTTGTCCCCGGATCAGCTTGCGCCTCGACGGGCTTGATCTCCGCCGTTAGCGAAGTCTCAGCCGCAGGCGCCGCTTCCGCCGATCCCCTGCCAGTCAAGACGGGTTCGCTTAACTGCAATTCAGGCTTGGCCAGCACAGGCGCCGTAACACCCGCTTCCACTTTGGCGCTTGTCGCCAAGAGCTTGGCGATCGCAGCTTCCAATTCGGGGTCAAGCTCCGTCTCCGCTGTCAGGCCAAGCTCGGTCAGCTTGCCGGCGTCCAGTTCGCCATTGCCGATCTGGTCCACCAAGGCGGCAAGCTTTTCGCCCACGGTCTTGGCCAAAGCTGCCGCGTCCTGCTCGACTGCTTTGCCCTCGACCAGAAGATTGGCGATCGGCGCGACGCCACCGGTGAGCCGGGCTGCTAGGCTTGCATCATCAGGGACCGGTGCCCCGAGCAGTGCCGACAGCCGGCCAAGAGCCGGCAAAGCACTCAAATCAATGCCCAGCGCCTCGCCCAGGGCGTCCAACTGCGTATTGAGTTCGGCAAGGAACTCCCCGTCCAGTTCCTCGCCTGCTTCGAGCTTGGTTCTAAGGTCCGAAAGTTTGCCGAGCAAATCTTCGAGCAAGGGTTTCGCCTCAGGCGCCGGCACGGTCGTATCGAACGGCAGCACGGCATTGATTGCGCCAGCGAGAATGTCCGGGTTTTCGGGAGGCTGCTGGCCGGAGCCGCCGGCATTGGCATCTAGCGCCCGACCCACCAGCGCCTCAGCGTCCACAGGGCCCGCCTTGGCCGAGCCCGGGGCGGTTGCCTGCCCGCTGGCAAGGCCAAGCAGCGCGGCAAAACCATCGTCGCCGGCTTCACCAGCCGACTGGCCATTGAGCGGACGTGGCGAAGCAATGCCAATGCCGACGCCGCTGGTAACTGTCAGATGTGAAGCCAATTGCCTGAATCCGTCATGAGGAGATTTCCTACAAGCAGATGCAAGGCCGGTGCCAAGTAGGGTTCAGGCAAAAACTTTCTGCCAGATCAGGGCTTTACTACCTGCTAAGTCACGTGCCCCTTGCTCAACTCACCTTTTCCGCGCGGCAAGAACAGCGGCACATGCGGCAAGTCTTGCCGGGTCGCTCGCCCCCTGTTGCCCAAGGCGCTGGTTCGGCGTAAAACCCCGCCATACGTCCGCTGGCCCTTGAACCCAACCGGATCAAAAGGAAAAATGCTGAACTCGCTTGATATTGCCAAGCGCCCCGAAGACACGCGCATTGTCGTTGCGATGTCCGGCGGCGTTGATTCATCGGTCGTTGCCGGCCTGCTTGCCCGCCAGGGCTATGATGTGGTGGGGGTAACGCTCCAGCTTTACGATCATGGCGAGGCGACCTTCCGCAAAGGCGCCTGCTGCGCTGGGCAGGACATCCACGACGCCCGCCGCGTCGCTGCCACGCTGGGCATTCCCCATTACGTGCTCGATTATGAAGAGCGCTTCAAGAAGGCCGTGATAGCGCCTTTCGCCAATGCTTATCAGCAGGGCGAAACGCCCGTCCCCTGCATTGCCTGCAACCAGAGCGTCAAGTTCGTCGACCTGATGGCGGTGGCGCAGGATCTCGGCGCTGACGCGCTCGCCACGGGCCATTATGTCCAGAGCCGCCTAGGCGAAGACGGGCGGCGCCAGCTGTTCCGCCCGGCCGACAGTGAGCGTGACCAGACCTATTTCCTGTTCGCGACCACGCAGGAACAGCTCGACTATCTCCGCTTCCCGCTGGGCGGCATGGGGAAGGCCGAAGTGCGCGAACTCGCGCGCGAGATGGGGCTGGAGATTGCCGAAAAGCACGATTCACAGGACATCTGCTTCGTGCCACAAGGCAAGTATGCCGACATCATCCGCAAAATGCATCCCGAGGCGGTTGCTACCGGCGAGATCGTCCATCTCGATGGCAGGGTGCTCGGCACGCATAACGGCATCGTCAACTACACGATTGGCCAGCGTAAGGGCCTAGGCGTCGCGGCGGCCGAACCGCTTTACGTGATCAAGCTCGAACACAAGACTGGCCGCGTGATCGTGGGCCCACGCGAGGCACTCAAGACGCATACGGTGCGCCTGCGCGACGTGAACTGGCTGGGCGCGCGGCCGCTCGCCGAGCTTTCGGCGGGCAATGGCGCGCCGGTTGAGGTTAAAGTGCGCTCGACCCGCGGGCCGCAGCCTGCCGTGATCCAGCAGCACAATGGCGATGTGTTCGTGACGCTCGTTTCGGGCGAATACGGCATCTCACCCGGCCAGGCTTGCGTATTCTACGCCGACGACAGCGTCACATCCGAAGTATGGGGCGGCGGCTTTATCGCCGAAGCCGTTCCGCAGGTGTTTGCGGCTTAGCTACCGGAAGTACCACAGACGCGGTGTCACCCCGGGCTCGACCCGGGGCTCATCCTGAGATGACTGGATTGGGACAACAATACATTCATGCCAGCTTGCGGCGGTGGCAAGATATCGAAATTGGCTCCGGGTCAAGCCCGGGGTGACATCGCGTTTTTGGCAGCCGCACCTATGGAGTTGTGACCTCACCCTCAGGCGCAGCATTGGGCCCCACCTGACCCTCCGCCCCGCTTGTCGCCTCCGCATTTGCCTGCCTCAGCGCCTGATAGGCATCGATCCCGCCGCGAAACGTCGAAATTGCGATCAACACGATTACAGCGCCGAGTACCAGGATCAGCACGCGACCCTTGTTGAGGGCGAAAGGGCTTTGCTTGGGGTCTTCCATGGCGGGCCTCAAATTATTTACTTGACCACCCAAAGGCATGGTCCGGCAGCGGCGTCTTACCACTAAGATGGCTCCGAGGGTAAGCTAAGGTGCACACGGCGCGGATGGGACTGACTGCCGCAGACACGATCGACCATGCGCAGGCGGTCACGCAGGCATTGCTGGTACGCGCCCGCAATGGCGATGCACAGGCCTTTGGCGAATTGCTGGAAGATTACTATGACCGGATCTATTGCACCGCGTGGAAATGGTGCGGCAACCGGCATGATGCCGAGGACATAGCTCAGGATGTTTGCGTCAAGCTCGGGCAGGCAATCGGCAGCTTTGATGGCCGCAGTGCGTTTTCGAGCTGGCTGTACCGGATAACGCTCAACGCCGTGCGCGACATGCAGCGGGCGGGCAGGCGGCGCGGGCGGCACGCCGACAGCTATGCGGAGATTGCCCCGGACGAGCATCCAGCGGAGCAAGAGGAGGCCGCAACCAGCCGGCAACTCTGGGCGGCGGTCCGCACGCTTCCCGAAAAGCAGCGTGACGCTGTCCTGCTGGTTTATGCCGAAGAACTGAGCCATTCGGCGGCAGCCGAAATCATGGGCATCAAGGAGGCGACGGTGTCGTTCCACGTCCACGAGGCCCGGAAGACCCTGAGGGGACTGCTATGAGCAACGACATGCCGAACGATCCGCTGAACGAGCTCAACAATACCCCCCTGCCTCCTCCACGCGAGGAGGCAAAAAAGCGTGCCATGGCCGCTGGCATGGCAGCGTTTGAAAGCGCGCCGAAAAAATCGGTCGAGGCACCCAAAGGAAGCTCATGGGGCCGGCGTCTCACATCCATCTTCACTTCCATAGGAGGAAAAACGATCATGGATATGCGTCTTCCCATCGGCACGGCCGCCATTGCGCTTCTGGTGCTGCCGCTTGGCTACCAGCTTTTTTCGACGACTTCGATGACGCAGCTGCCTTCACCGGCGGTGAGCGAAAGCCCTGCCAGTGTTCCGGCTGAAGTAGCACCCCGGCCCGAAGTCGCTGGTGTCGAACCGCAACTGAATGTGGCGCCCGAGCCTGCCCCGCAGGTGCAGAGCAGCCTGACGCAAGCGCCCGTCGCTCCTGCCCCTATGGACGCCGAGATCGGTGCCGCGGCGGATAGTGCGATCACTATGGAATCCATGCCTGCGCCAGCTCCTTCTGCGCCGGCTCCCGTCTTGCGCCAGAGCGCAGGCGCCATGGAGGCTCCGGCGACAAGCTTTGCCCCAACGGGCGACATGATGGTCGCCCCGGTCGAGCCAAGCGGCGATGAATTTACAAGCTTTGAAGAACAGCGGCTCAAGATCGCAGCCGAGGAACCGGTGTCGACCTTCTCGATCGACGTGGATACCGCCAGCTATAGCTATGTTCGCCGCATGCTCGAAGATGGTTATCTGCCCGAGCCTGATGCCGTGCGCATCGAGGAGATGATCAACTATTTTCCGTATGATTACCCGGCTGCTGAAAGCGCAGCCGTGCCGTTCAAGCCGACCATTGCGGTGTACCCCACGCCGTGGAACCCGAAGACGCAATTGCTGCAGATCGGCATCAAGGGCTATGTGCCGCCCGCCGGCGAGGACAAACCGGCAAACCTCGTGTTTCTCATCGACACTTCGGGCTCGATGGATGAACCTGACAAGCTGCCGCTGCTCAAACGGGCCTTCGGGTTGTTGGTCGATCAGCTCGGCGCCAATGATACGGTCTCGATGGTCGCCTATGCCGGCTCGGCCGGCGTGGTGCTGGAGCCAACAATCGCGACCAACAAGGCTGCCATCCTCGGCGCACTGGATAATCTCTGGGCTGGCGGCAGCACGGCGGGTGCCGAGGGGATTGAACTGGCTTATCGGCTGGCCGAACAGCACAAGGTCGGCGGCGGCACCAATCGGGTGATCCTTGCTACGGATGGCGATTTCAATGTCGGGATCGATGATCCCAAACAGCTCGAGGACTTCATCAAGGCCAAGCGCGATAGCGGCGTGACCCTGTCGGTGCTGGGCTTTGGCCAAGGCAATCTCGACGACGCCACCATGCAGGCGCTGGCCCAGAACGGAAACGGCAATGCCAGCTACATCTCCGATTTCCGCGAGGCACAAAAGGTGCTCGTCGAAGAGATCGGCGGCACGCTCGACATGATCGCAAAAGACGTCAAGATCCAGGTCGAGTTCAATCCGGCCATGGTCAGCGAATACCGGCTGATTGGCTACGAGACCCGCGCCCTCAACCGCGAAGATTTCAACAATGATAGGGTCGATGCCGGGGATATCGGCGCCGGCCACACGGTTACGGCGCTCTACGAGATCACCCCTGCCGGATCGGGCGCTGAATTGGTCGATCCGCTGCGCTATGGCCCAACGACACAAACCGCAGCTGCGCCGGGCGAGTTGGCGTTCCTGCACATGCGCTACAAGCTGCCTGATGGCAGTGTCAGCCAGTTGATTGAGCAGCCCGTTACGCCTGACATCGTCTATGCCGATATCGGGCAAATCAGCAACGACATGCGCTTTGCCGCAGCCGTAGCAGCGTTCGGTCAGAAGCTTAGGAACAGCAACTACGGTGGCGACATGAGCTGGGACGCCATTGCCGATCTCGCCCGGTCAGGCCGGGGCGAGGACGAAAGCGGGTATCGTAACGACTTCGTTCAACTGGTGAAGACGGCAAAGGCGCTCAAGCCAGACAATGCAATCAGCCCGCAACCAGAACTGGAATGATAATCGATGCCATGGCACCGGCCATAAACAAGATGAAGGCTGCGACGCTTACCCAAAGGGATTTCTCGATCCAGTACATCATCACTGGGAGCTGACCAAAACGGGCGATCAGCGCCAGGACGCCAAGAATGGCGTAAGTTGCGATGAAGAAATTGAGCGCATAGAAGCCGACATACCATCCGGTGGCGTAGTCGGCACTTGGGGTTCCGGGCACGCCTAGGGCCCATGGCAAATAGAGCAGAAGCGCCAGTACGATGATCAGGTGCGGAATAGACCTGCGAAGTGTTCTGCCAACGCTTGCCAAGATAGCCCCCACAAACAAACGGCGCCGAATCGGCGCCGTTCTCATGTTCAGGCTATCGGAAAACTTAGACCAGAGGCTTAAGATTGGCCTCGATACTGGCGCGCCGGCTCTCGAGGAACGGCGGCAAGGACAGGCTCTCCCCCAATGTTTCCATCGGCTCATCTGCAGCAAAGCCGGGAACATCTGTCGCGATCTCGAACAGGATGCCATTCGGCTCGCGGAAATAGAGCGAGGTGAAATAGAACCGCTCGACTTCCCCGCTGGAGCGGATGCCGAATTTGTTGGTGTGCCTGATCCACTCGCGCAAGCTGTCCTGATCGGGGGTGCGGAACGCTACGTGGTGGACGCCGCCGGCACCGGGCCGGGCAGGCTTGAGCGACGGATCGACAACGACATGCAGTTCCGCAGCTGGGCCACCGGGGCCCATCTCGAAGACATGCGTTTCCGCTACGCCATTTGCCGCCGGGTAGGAGCGCACCTTGCGCATGTTCATCACCTGCGTGAGCATGGCTTCGGTCGGCTCGAGCTTCGGCACGGCCATGGAAATCGGTCCCAGCCCGACGATCTGCCGCTCGGCTGGTACGGGCGACTTGGCCCAGGGCACGACCTTGTTGGCGCCATCGATAACCATGCGAAAGCGCTGGCCTTCGAAATCTTCGAAATCGAGCGAGAGATGGCCATTGCGCTCCTTGATCGCCGATGTCCCGACATTGCTCGACTGCAGATGGTTCTTCCACCAGTTGAGGCTCTCTTCGCTGTCGACGCGCAAACCCGTTCGGCTCACCGTATGATTGCCGCGCTGCTCGCGGGCTGCATCGAAATCAAAGAAGGTGAGGTCCGCGCCCGGCGAGGCAACGCCGTCGCCATAGAACAGGTGATAGGCCGTGGTGTCGTCCTGGTTTACCGTCTTCTTGATCAGCCGCATGCCCAGCGTCTGGGTATAAAATGCCAAATTCTTCTTCGCCTCGGCGGTGACGGCCGTAAGGTGATGAATGCCTCCGAGTTCGAGCGTCATGATGATGTCTCCGGTTGGACGCTGCTGCGTCGCTGTTGATCGAGATGTAGTGGAGAGCTGGCGGTTTGAGGAGATAGACAATATCGACAGACTGATGCGCTTTGCTGAACGATCTTGCATGCGGGGTGTGAACGACAGGGGAGGGCAGCGGATCACTACAAGTCCACACTTTACCGTGCCATGAGGCAACGGATCGAAGGTCATGTGTGTTCACAAACGGATCAGGCATGTCTTTTTAATGTGCACCGATGTGGCACTTACGCTAGTGTCAAAGTGAACATAAAGGGAACGCATAATGACCGTTCTGCCCCTTCGGCGCAAACTTGCTATTCTGTCCGATGCTGCCAAATACGACGCGTCCTGCGCCTCCAGCGGCACGGAAAAACGCAGCAGTGCCGGCACTGGCGGTATCGGCTCGACCGAAGGCAGCGGCATCTGCCATTCCTATGCGCCAGACGGGCGCTGCATTAGCCTCCTTAAAATTCTGCTGACCAATTTCTGCGTCTACGACTGCGTTTACTGCGTTAACCGCTCCTCGTCCAACGTGCAGCGCGCCCGCTTTTCCGTCGAGGAAGTGGTGCAGCTAACCCTCGATTTTTACAAGCGAAATTACATTGAAGGACTGTTCCTGTCGTCCGGAATCATCCGCTCCCCAGACTATACGATGGAAGAACTGGTCCGCGTCGCCCGCACCTTGCGCGAGAGGCATAAATTCGCCGGCTATATCCATCTCAAGCTCATTCCCAACGCCGCGCCTGAGCTCTTGGCCGAGGCGGGCCGCTGGGCTGACCGGCTATCCACCAACATTGAAATGCCCACCGATATCGGCCTTGCGGACCTCGCACCCGAGAAGAACCCCAGCGAAATTCGCACTGCCATGGCCCGCGTCCGCGGCAAGCTGGATGAAGCCGCGCCCGAGAAGAAAGACAAAGTCAAACCAGCCAAATTTGCACCTGCTGGTCAATCAACGCAAATGATCGTTGGCGCCGATGGAGCAGATGATGGCGCTATATTGAACCGCGCGGCTGGCCTTTACTCAGGCTACAAGCTGCGCCGCGTCTACTATTCTGCGTTCTCGCCCATTCCCGATGCAAGTTCGCGTCTTCCACTTAAAGCGCCCCCACTAATGCGCGAACACCGTCTCTACCAAGCCGATTGGCTCATCCGTTTTTACGGCTTTGACGTGCCAGAGATCGTCGCGGGCGGAGAGGGAGGCCTCCTGGACCTCAGCATCGATCCTAAACTCGCCTGGGCTCTCAAAAATCGCCACCGTTTCCCCGTCAACGTCAACCGCGCCGACCGCGAAATGCTGCTCCGCGTTCCAGGCCTTGGCACCAAGAGCATAGACAAGATGATCCAGACGCGGCGGCATCATAGCCTCCGGCTAGATGATGTTGCGCGCATCGCCGGATCGATCGACAAGGTTCGCCCGTTCATCGAGGCGGCAGACTGGACACCAGGCAGTATGACCGACGATTCCCGCCTGCGTGCTCGGCTGACGCCACAACCGGAGCAACTCAGCCTCTTCTGATGCGGACAATCGCCCTTCAAGCGCTGAACGACTTCGACGAATGGCGGAAAGCCGCGCGTAGCTTGCTGCAGGCGGGCATCGCGCCTGAAGACGTGGAGTGGCGCGATCCGGCTTCCGACGTCGGGTTGTTCGGAGAGGACAGCGTTGCTGCACGAGGCGAGCAACCGGTTGGTTCCGTGCCGCCGGCTTTCATCGAACTCGCACGCACTGCTATTGCCAACTCCGATCCGGAACGCTTTGCCCTGCTGTATCGCCTGCTCTGGCGGTTACAGGCAGATCGCACCATCATGGAGGTGTCGTCCGACCCCGACGTTGCCCGCCTCGTGCGCCTGGCTAGTGCTGTGCGGCGTGACAGCCACAAGATGAAAGCCTTCGTACGCTTTAAGTCGATCATCGACGACAGCGGGCTCGAGCGGTTCGCTGCTTGGTTTGAACCGGAACATTACTGCCTTGAGATGACGGCGCCATTCTTCGTGCGGCGCTTCGATGGTATGATCTGGGCCATCGTGACACCCTATGCTTCGGCCTTTTGGGATGGTGAAAGCCTGGCGTTTGGGCCGGGTGGCCAGAAGTCGGATGTGCCTGAGGACGATGCTGTTGAAGCGGACTGGAAGACGTATTTCTCGTCGATCTTCAATCCGGCCCGCCTCAAGGTCGCGATGATGAAATCCGAAATGCCGGTTAAATATTGGCGCAACCTGCCCGAGGCCGAACTCATTGGGCCCCTTATTCGCGGGGCGAAGGAAGCGGAGCAGACCATGATAGAACGTATTGCGAGCCTGCCGCCATCCCGGCATGTGCGCCAGAAAGCGCGAGAAGATTTGGTTCCCGACCAAGAGCCGGAGATTGTATCGCTCGCCGATGCGCGCGCAGCCGTGCAGGGCTGCCAGCGTTGTCCGCTCTATGAGCACGCGACGCAGGCCGTATTCGGGGAAGGGCCTGAACATGCCCAGGTCATGTTTGTCGGCGAGCAGCCTGGTGATCAGGAGGATCTAGCAGGCAAGCCGTTTGTGGGGCCTGCCGGAAAGGTGCTCGATGCCGCGGTGGAAAAAGTCGGCATCGACCGATCGCGTGTGTACGTCACCAATGCCGTCAAGCACTTCAAATTCGAGCCACGTGGCAAGCGGCGCATCCATCAAAAGCCTGATGGTGGAGAGGTTGCTGCCTGCAAGTTCTGGCTCAACCTCGAAATCGAATTCGTCAAGCCTAAGGTCATCGTGGCCCTAGGCGCCACCGCAGCACAGAGTCTTCTTGGCCGGACGGCAACCATCGGCAAACTACGCGGTGCGCCGATCACCATGGATGATGGCACGATCCTTTACGTGACCAACCATCCGTCCTATCTCTTGCGTATTCCAGATCGGGAAGGGCAGGAGCGGGAGCGTGCCAAGTTCGAGGCCGATCTGGTGCTAGTGCGCGATGCAATCATAGCATTGGAGGCTCGGCACTGAAACAAGGGCTAGCGACTTGACACGCGCCTGTGGTAAAATTAGTAAGTCGCAGCGTTGGGCAATGGCCCATTAGCCATGAGGCGGAGTAGCTCAGTTGGTTAGAGCAGCGGAATCATAATCCGTGTGTCCCCAGTTCAAATCTGGGCTTCGCTACCATTAAAAGGCCCGGGAACCTTGGAGTTTTCGGGCCTTACCTTTTCCGGCCATGTCGCATTAGGTCAAGATTAGGTCAAGCGTGCAGAATTCACCGGAGCGGTTAACGCTTCGAGCAAAGGATTTCTGATCTAATCCGTAGTGTCCTTGGCAATTTAGAAAGATGCTATAGGGCAGAGCCACTTAAACTGCTCCTTAACGCGACCGTAGGCTAACGTCTTCCATCATGAGCTCGACCCGATTCGTTATTGCCTTCGATGGACCAGGCGTTGACGCCGGGACAATCGAGGTGCGTGATCTCGCTCCTGCTCTCCTTGCCCTCAGCAAAACAATTGATGCGGCTAACCGGGCCATCAACGGCGATGCGGTGCCGGCGCATATTCAGGTCAAAGCAACGTCCGTTGGAAGCTTCGAGGTCGACCTCAACCTGGTGCTCCATGGTTGGGCTGCGGTGAAGGGACTGCTCCTGTCCGAAGACGGTCAGGCTGCAACGTCCCTACTGCAATGGCTCGGCTTCTTCAGCATCCCGTCGGTACCATTGGGCTTTGGCTTGATCCAGCTGTACCGACGGCTGAACGGACGTGCAGTCGTGGCGGCCCGGCAGGAGGGATCCATGGTCGAGATCACCGCCAGCGACGGTGAAGTCCTGACCATCCCGCTGGAAACTCTGCGCCTGTATAAGGAAGTGGCAGTCAACCACGCCATGGGCCAGCTGCTCGAGACGCTCGAGAGCGATCGTATCGACCGAATAGAGTTCCGGCCAGCTCCGGGCAAGCGACCCATGGAAGTGCTGACCAAGCAGGACCGTGAAAGCTTCTCACTGCCTGTGCCGGAAGATGAGACCGTTGTCGACGAGACGCGGCGCATGGCGCTTTCGATTCGGACGGTGGCCTTTCAGGAGGGCAACAAGTGGCGGCTGTTCGACGGCCAGAACGTCATCACCGCAACGATCGACGACAGGGATTTCCTTGCCCGTGTTGACCGTTCAGAAGTCAGGTTCGCCAAATCTGACGTGTTGATCTGCCTTGTGCAGACAGTGCAGAAGCAAGGTGTTGATGGGCTCAAGACTGAGCACATCGTCAAGAAAGTGCTGGAGTACCGACCTGCGCCGATGCAGATAGAGCTGTTCACTTCGGTGCCGCCACGGGATGGAGAGTGACGCCGCCTCTACAACAGAAACGGCGGCCCCGCTGGACCGCCATTTCTGTTAGATCGACTGCAGCAGGCCAGGGTTGCCCCCATACCGTGCGATGATCTTGTCGGCATAATCCAAATCGACCTCGAAGCGACGGGACAGATAGACAGAGACGCCGGCGTAAGCGTCGATACCTTCGGACTTGAACCACTGCAGCAGAGTCTGAAAAGCTGCAGGTGCCTCGGCAGCCGTCCAGTGTGGCAGGTCCATCGCTTCGGGCGGCCTGCGATATCCAGCAGCGAGCTGCAACTCCGGTGTCGAGATGTAGCCTGAATGTGCAAAGCGCATTTCAAATGTCTCCCAGTATGGCGAGGTCTTCGTCAGAGATTTCTGGCGCCGGTTCCAACGGCAGGGGCAGCGACAGGATGTCGGCATATTCATGGACAAGGCAGAGATCGATGGCCCTGGCTTGACCGACCGGCATGCTATCAAGCTGCTGGAGAATGTAGCCCTGGATCTCGACGAGTTTGGTGATGCCAGGGGCCGTGTACTGCAGCAGCTCACCACGGGCTTCGACTTCGACATCGCGTGCCAAGATCGCTGTCAGCTGCCGTTCAATGATCACCCGGGATGCCGCGACCTTCTTGACCCTGGCCCGCTCCTGCGCAGCCGCCCACCGCTTCAAAGCAGCCCGATCTGCCTTCTCCTCCTCGGCACTGGCCCACCGCCGGGTGCGAACCTTCCGCTCGGTGCTGCGGCTTGCCCCGACCTGGACAAAGAGCAGTTCACGTTCGCCCGCGTTGATCCGCCATGCCGGCACCTTGGCACCGGGGACGCGGGACAAGATGCCGTTGTCGACGCCCCAGCGGATCACCTCACCGCCCCGCTTGGCTTCGAACTCGAGTGAAAAGCCGGTGTGCATGGTGCCTTGGAACGCCTCAGCAACTTCGTCAGCCGCTATGATCTCCCGGCCCTCGAACAGTGCTTTCAGCCAATGACCGAAGACGATGTCGTGGTCGCCGCCTTTTTTAAACCGGTAAAGCTCATATCCGGGGCGCTGGCAGTCGAGCACAATCTCGGCCAGTGTTTTCGGCTTGCCGTCAAATAGAGGCATCGTCGCCTCCGTCTAGATCTAGATAGGCTTCCAGCTCCATTTTGATGCGCATGATCGGCATCGTGTTGCGGTGCATCTCTGCCCACCACGCGTCGATAGCGGCCGCCAGTTTACGCTCAGTGTCATCATTGACGGGGCGGGTGCCGGCGACGATCGAGGCCACATAACCGCGGTTCATGTCGAGCCGGCGGGCCAGCCGTGCCGGCCAGCCGGGTTCGTCGCCAGCAAGGATTTTGCCGGCCTGGATGAACCGCTCGAGGCGCAGCTGCTGAAACTGGTCCGGTGTCATGCCGCCACCACATCGGGGTGGCCATACATCTTCAGCAGCCAGCATACGTCTTTCCAGCGGGCGAAGGCCAAGCGGTTTTCTTCGAAAGCTGCAAGGTGACGTTCACGCAAGATGCTGCAATCCACTTCCAGATCGCTATAGGCCTCGGGATCACCGCGCTTCAGGGCAAAGTCGAGGAGCTTGGCCTGCTTGTTGAGGAAAGCCTGTGCCAGCTCCTCCTGGTGCTCATCGCGCAGTTTGGCGACGAGATCATCCTGTTCGGCCTCGAGACGCACGATCTGCCGACGACGATATTCTTCCGGATCGCCGTCGGTCCATTCGACCGTCCAGTCCTCATCACGATCCCCAGCCGGCGCAAGAGCACGCAACTCAGACCAGTCAGCATAGCCGTGGCGAACGGCGAAGTTGTCCTTCGCGTTCTGCAGGCTGACATCGACCGTCGTTTCTTTGCGACCCAGCGCCTTGTTCTCGATTGTCAGAAAAGCAGACTTGTCGCGGGGGAATGTGCGGTGAAGGTCCACGCTGAATTCATAATCAAAACCACTGCTGTCATAGCCCATCTCGCGATCATGCTGGTCTTCGACCATCTGCTGGATATCGGACAGGGAGTACAGCGCGGCCAAACCCGGGTTGGTGCCCAACGCGTACAGGCCAATCGAGAAAGTACTGTCCGGCTTCAGGTCGATGATCGCGGTGTTGTAGGCCGGGAAAGCAATCCCGAACAGCTGACGCTGATCTTCAGGGGTCAAGTCATATTGCGCGCTTGTCGAGCCAGTTGGGCCCACGAGGGCATGCATGCGGGCGGCAAGGCTTGGTTGAGTTCGTTTGGTCATTGATCTTGCTCCCTATCGAAACAGCATGCTGCGGTGGTTTTCGATCCAGTACTTGGCGGTGGTGCCACGCTTGAGAGCGGCATCTTCTGGATAGCGATTGGCGAATGCCTCCCGGATAGACAGGGCATAGGCGATCTGCTTGGGCGTGCCGGTCAGTTCTGGCAGGCCCTCAACCTTGGGCTGGCCTTGAGCGGCGATCTCGGCGGCCTTTTCGGCATTGAACTCGGCCAAAGCCTCTTTTTCAATGCGACGGCGTTCAGCCTCGGCAGCCTCCCGGACAATGCGGTCCTGCTCTGCAACGCGACGGCGCTCTGCTTCTTCCTCTGCCTCAAGCTTTGCCAACGGCCAGATGCGGGCACGCTCGGCCTCGAACTCGGCACGACTCAGTTCCTTGGCCGCACAGTCAAAGGTCGACACATAGAACGTGTCGCCAGCACGGCTGCTGACAGCGATATCGGACAGGACGTACAGGCGATCGGCTTGGAGCTGCCAGGAGCAGCTGCCCGAACGCTTGGAGCCGGAGCGGTCGTCGCGGAAGAAGTAAAGCGACGATGTTTTGTTGAAGTCGGTGTAGGCGGCGACCTTGCCCGGTCCGACAGCACCGCCGCCGGAGACTTCGCCTATGAACACCAGCTCGGAAGTGATGCGGCCGCGGCCGATAGATAGAGATTCAGTCATTGATCTCGCCCTCCTCGGGCGCTCTCGACAGCCGACAATCCGGATATCGAAGAACACCTATATGCTATCATCCTGGTAGCAAGTCAAGATGCTTGTTGCAAAAAACGTAAGACAACCCCTTGGCGTAAAGAGGTAGCTAAAAGAGGGCGGATTTTAAGTGCTATCTTTCTGGTGGTGCTCTCGCTTGATATTCATAGACCTTCAGACTATCTTACCTGCATCGTTCTCCGGATGGTCGGGGGGCGAGGGCGCCTCCGGAGGGCGAGATCAATGACAATACTTCCTCACATAGCTGGACTCGATTGGACGCCGGACGGCACCATTTTTACCGCTCCTGCAACCAAGCCGTTCTGGGACCACTATTACAATCACTCGGCCCGCCGCCCGCGGCTTTCCGAGATCGGCATCAGCATCAAGAAACTTGATGTCTGGCATGTGCGGTTCGATCCCGCAGCAGCGTTCCCCGAAGTCGTCAAGACTGTGGCAACGGAACTCCGGGAAGAGGCATTCGAAGAAGAGCTGGCCTCCTCGGAGCGTCGGGCCGCCGCAGAGAAGTACCAGCGTGAACAGCAGGCAATTCGTGCAGCCCGGCATGCGGAACGTGAGGAGAAGAGGGCTGCTGCTCAGACTGACGCCCAGGCCCTAAGTCGCGAGTGCCTGGACAGGTGGGGCCTGTTCACGGCCCAGCAGGCGAAAGTGCGCACATGGGTCGATGCTCATTATCTTTACGTCTGGGAGAGCCAGTCGTTGATTGCTGCCGTTAAGGAAACGGAACGCAAAGCCGAGCGCCGCAAGCTGGAGCCGGTTGCTGTTGACCAGGCTGTTGATTGGCCCGATGACATCGTTGAGGCCTGCGTCCTTTATCTGACCGGCCGTGACGCGGATCATGGCAAACTGCAGAATTTTGAAGGGTGGGACGCGGCCGACACGTCACGTGGGCATTGGGTCTGCAGCATGCTCAGTATCGACCGGTCCATGGCAATCGAGCACGCCCGGACGTTTATCCGGAAATATGCAAAGCGCCAGGTTCTTCACATCCTCAATGCTTGGCGCAACCACGGTGAGGCTCCGTGATCCTGCTGCCACTTAATGTTCGTCGTGCTAATCCTTCGGCAGTGATTCCGCTGCCGGAGTATGATGACATGCCGCTTGGCGACCTTAAGCGATCGGGTGTTGCGGATGAGCCCCCTGAGGGCCCGGACATCTTTGCTGAACGGGTCCGGTACGTATTCCCGAAATCTCCAACCGCACGCTTGGCAAAGGCCGCTGAAGTAGATGTTCGGTTGGCTCAGCGTTGGATGTCCGGACGTAACCAGGTGCCGCCACCCGTAGAGGCTTTCATCACTGAGCAGATCAAACTCATGGGGCAGGTCAGTGTCGCCACCATGCTGCATGCGATGGTTGAAGAACTTAAAGCGAAGGGCATTCACATTGAGGCAATCGCAGCCCAGATCGCGGCTGAGTACGAAGCTTTGATTGGTCGTGAAATAGAATAGACTTGTTTAACCTTCGCTTAGAGGAAGGATTGCCTGATCGATAAAGGTCGGGTACGTGCACCATCCCATATTGACGTGCTCCGGTTTGCGGAGGGCGTCTCGGAAGGAACCGATCATGCCGTTGCCTAAGCGCCCTGCGCCTGCCGACACCACATTCATTCCCGCCGATCCATCCGAAGATCCTACCGAACGCTTCCTTGCCGAAGTCTTTGCTGCCGTTGATGCCGGCGACAATGCCCGTGTCGACGAGCTCATAGAGGAAGCCAAGGCTGCTCAAGGGCCCACTTGTCCTACGGTCAGGCTGATCGCCGAACTGGCGAAGTCCGGCAACAAGGATCGGGACAGTTTGCGCAAGCGCTATGAGGTCCTGACGGATCCCATCGGCTTTGTACCCCGGGGCAACCCTGCTGATCATCGTGCTGCATTGCTCAAGGGCAGACCTCATCTGTCTGCTGTCATTGACACTTTGCTGACCGACTTGGCGCCACGCGAAGCTATCCGCTTGCGGCCAACTATCTTCGTTGGGACACCTGGCTGCGGCAAGACCACGTTGGCTCGGTCAATTGGACAGCAGTTGGGTTTGCCGTCGGTGGTTTATCCTGCAGCCGGGGTGGCCGACGCGACCTTCGGTGGAACAAGCGCGCATTGGAGCAACACCGCTCCGGCCGTGCCTGTCCAGCTGCTTGCCCAACACCGCATTGCCAATCCGCTGATCATCATCGATGAGGTCGACAAGGCACCCGTTGGCAATCACAACGGCAGCCTGATGGACGTCTTGCTCGGCTTCTTGGATCGCGGAAACGCCTCGGTTTTCCGGGACCCATCGCTCGAAAGCGTCGTCGATTGTTCACACGTGAACTGGATTTTGACGGCTAATGAAACCGGCAGCATCCCGGGCCCACTCAAGGATCGTTGCCGCATCATCAAGGTGCCAGATCCGGAATGGCGGCATGTGCACGACATTTGCCGTTCCATTCTCGACAGCATCGCTGAGGAAAGAGACCTGGACCGGCGCTGGCTGCCTGATCTGGATCAGGACGAAATCGACCTGATCGGCAAGCATTGGCGTGGTGGCAGTATCCGAAAACTGCACCGCATCGTCGAGACAATAATCGACGTCCGAGACCGGCATCTGCCGTCTGCTTGACGCTTTCAGCCTGGGCTCCATGCCCAAGCAGCTCCCCCAGTTTTCCCAAGGTTTTACTATGTGTGCTCGTTGTTTGCGGGACGGCAACATCGTCGTCTCAAGTCTCATCTTTGTTCTCGGTCGCCTCTACACAACGTCTATGCGGCAGGAAGTCATCGCATTTACCCAGGCGCCTTCTGATGCAAGCCTGCAAGACCTGCTGAAGGGTGATCATCCGCTATACGAGATGGTCAACGGGATCGTGCAAGACATCGGGGCTTTTGGCGGTTTGGAAGAGGTGCTGGCGGCTGCTTACAGAACGCACGTTGAGCATTTCAATAGTGCGGTTGCTTTCATGCGAGGCGACGATGCCGCTTCGTAATCAGATCGAACTGCACGGTCCCGGTCCTGTCAGTATGCAAGCTTTCCGTGAGTTTCAAAGTTGGACAAAGCTCGTGCTCAGAGATGCGGCGCCCTTGCTCAGGATCACAAGGGTCGGCTGGGATTCGGACAAATCATGCTCAGTTGTGCGCTATGCCGGCGTCCCTAAAGGCCGTCCAACGGAGCATTCTCCAGAGTATGCAGTCCTCGTCGAGTCGATCGCCCGGCTGGTCAGCATCAGGAGCCGGCGCCGCGATCACACGACCGGCGACCTAAAGCCGATCCCGGGCAGCTGGCGCACGACGCTGAGGGATAGCTTCGCTCCAATGTACAAGCGGGCCGGGTCCCTGGAGATTTCAGACGGGTGGTTCGACCTGCTGTTGACGATGTCGGATTGGATCTGGAGCGTCGATGCTGATCACGCGATGTCTTTTGATCAAATCAAGAGCAAGTATGGCGGCTTGCGGGGTTATCACAGCACGCTGGATGACGCGATCGAAGACATCGTTGAGAGCTTCGAAGGACTCAGCGAGCACTGCTGCGAGACATGCGGGGCACCCGGCAAGATCCGCGGGAAGGGGTGGATCACTGCTCTCTGTGATGAACATGCATCCGTGGAGCAGGAGTGAGGTCAAGCGGCATAGATGCCACGCGAACCGGATAATCAAACCGACGTGCGTTGGCCGGTGAGCATGGATTGTTAACAACCAGTGAAGAGAATAGAGCGATGGAATCATCAGGCGGGATGCCTGAGTGAAGCTGCAGACGACCTGCTGAAGTTTGCAGGCACACAACGCTTCGCCACTGTTTTGACCGATCCGCCCCGCAGTTCCAGAACCGCACCGGCAAAATCGCACCCGAGCACAAGCGCCTGAACCGCGACGGAGGAAACGAATCCTTTTGGCTATGAAAAGGATTGTGATTTTATTCCTAGAACGTTGCAAATGAATTCACGCAGACGTGATGGAACCGTTCTGAACAACTGCTTCTCAAACTTTTCCGCGTGAACGTTGTTCGTAGTGATTCGGCTCTTGTGCCAGTCGTCAATCCGATCAATCTTTAGAGCTCCATCGGGACGACAGATTCCGAGGATTGATCTGATTGCGGGCACAAATGACTGACTTCACACCAGAAAACTCTCCAGACGAACCCTTTGACCTCGACGCTTTGACCTCTTCGCTGGATCAGGAAGTCACCCTGAATGGCGGCACAGAGCGCTTCTACAACGTTGGCGAAAAGATTTTCGGATCGAGCGCCGTTTTGATGCGTCAACTCGGCTGGACCGTATTTCCACAGGAACGCGATGACCGTCGTATGCCGTCCAAGGTCGACGGCCGGGCTCTCAAGTGGAGCAAGTGGTATGACTTGGGTCCTACGGTGGAAGAGACGGCTCGCTGGGCGGCTCAAGCATCTAATGCCAACACCGCAATCATCCTTGGTCCAGCCTCTAGCAATGTCTTCTGTTTCGATATCGATATTATGAATCCGGTCCTGAGCCTCCAGATTCAGGAACTCGCCGGCGAAATTCTGGGCGTCTCACCCTTCCGAAGGGTGGGCCAGGAGCCTAAAACTGCCCTGTTTTACCGCACCCAAGCCGAACATCTCCCCCGCAACCGGCAGATCGCGTTTGCACCGCAGGCGGGCGACGACGGCGTTCAGGCGATCGAGATACTGGCACGCGGCAAAGCGATCACCGCGTTCGGCTACCATCACAAAACTGGTCGATATTTTTCCTGGCTGGCAGCCCAGCCGACCTATTTCGGACCAGAGCATGCGCCGCTTTTGTCGCCGGCCAGGGTCGACGAATTCATCGACGCCTGCGGCAAGCTGCGGCCCTATGTGCAACACCAGCGCTCTGTTGTTGCTGCCGGTGCTGGATTCGACGGAGCTCTGGAAGTGTCGGGCGAGTGGGTTATCCCCCCAACTCGGACCGAAGGTATAACGCTAAATGAGGCCGGGCAGGTCAACGGGCACCGCGAGATCTGGCTCACGGATATGGCCTACGATCTGGTGCGCATGAACCCCGGCCGGGTCGCGATTGCGGATGGCAATGGTGGCTATGTTTTCAGCCAAGCGGGGATGGATCAAGCCGTCCAGGTCCTCGTGGACGTTGCCGCTGAACGCATGTCGACTTCGGGCTGGAAAAGGGAACTGCGCAAGGAGATCGTCGACAAGCTAGGCCGCTCCGCCCGCTCGCTGAGTGACGGACAGATCAAACACCTGCCCAAACCTCGTCGGGTGGGTGGCAAGATGTATACCCAAAACCGGATCACACTGGCTGCAGCACCGACCGAGGCTGCTGTTTCGATCCTTCCGCCCCGTGATAAGCGTCAGACGCTCAATATCGCTGCCATTTCGCCTGTGGATGCCGACAAGGCAGCAGAACGAGCTTTGAAATCGGATCGTACCGAAACCGTCGATCAGGTCTCCAAGGCCGTTGATGGGGCCTATGCCGCTTTCTTTGCTGATGTTTACAGCAGCGAAACAAAGCGCAAGGAAGTGCATGTCCTTAAAGCCCCAACCGGAGCGGGCAAGTCCAGCAGGACCGTGACATTCATCGTGACTGACCCCCGCACCTATGCCCTGGATGCGATGAAAGGTGCGGATGAGAGCCGACAGGGCCCGCTGCTGTTCCTGATGCCGACATATCAGAACATCAATGAGCTGCGGGAGCGTGCCGACGCCCTTGGACTGGATGCTGCGGCAACTGACGAGCAGCTTGTTCAGGATGCCGAAGACCTCGGGCTGGTGGCCGCCGGCGACGTGGACCACGAGATCGAGCTGATGCAGGCCGAAGTCGGCACCAAGCTCGAGACCATGGTCTACAAAGGCAAGCTGGCCGCCGGTTGCAGGCAGGAGGTCAAAATGAAGCTGGTGCTGGAAGCCGGCATCAGTTCATCAAGCCTGTGCAAGGGACGCAAGAAGGTCCTGGGCGGCTGGGAAGAAGTTGTCTGCCCCTTCTATGCTGCCTGCGAGGCCATCAAGCAGCGGGCGCAGATTGCCAAGTCCCACGTCGTGTTCCTGCCGCACAGTTTCATGGCCCTGACAATCCCAGAAGAATTGCAGAACACCCGGGGCGTCATCGCCGACGAGCGCCTTTTCACGCTATTTGTGCACACAGCCCGCCTCAAGCTGTCTAACCTCCAGCGCCCGCGCAAATTGCCGAAGCTGAGCAAGGTCGAAGAGAAGCTGGGCTTTCACCCTCAAGAGCTGATCGACGATCGCATCGCCGCTGCCCAGATCGCCACCCGTGAACTGCTGGCTGGCCGGGATCCCGCTGCGGCACTGGCAGCGTACAATGAGCAAGCGCCAAAGCGCATGATCACCGGATTGTCGTTGGTGAAGTCGGCAGCCCGCGTTTGCGGTTCTGCAAGCTCAGTGAACGTGTCCGTCCACTCGTCCATGTCGGATGATGAGATCGCCGCCATCTGCTCCCAGCCGACGGGTGAGGAAGTCGGGGTCGAATATCGATTCTGGAAGATCCTCCAAGACCGGATCGAGGCCTTGGAGAAGGGCACAGCTTTGCAGGAGCGGGAAGGGCGAATTCAGCTGCTGCGGCATGCTGCCGAGGACGGCTCCGTCACGCCCCTGATCCGGATCAGCTGGATAACACAACCCAACTGGCCCGCTGCGCCTGTGCTGCTGCTGGATGCTAGCGCCCACGCCGGCATTGTGAGCAAGATCTTCCCGGATCGGACAGTCGTAATGCACGACATCACGGCCGATCTGAATGCCAAGGTCGTGGCTGTTATCGACAAGAGCTATTCGACAGCGTCCCTTGTGCCGCATGCCGATGCCTCTGACACCGCCAAGCTGCAGGCGGCCCGTCGGCTAGACCTGTATCGAGACGCCCGGAACAACATCTGTGCCTGGAATGCCCACGGCAGGGTGTTGGAAACCAGCATGAAAAGCGTGCGTGAGGCCAATTCGACCAACTTTGTGCCGCCGGTCAACCTGGATCAAATTCATCTTGGAGCGGAGAGGGGCCTCGACTTTGCGAAACAGCACGTCGCCTCGATCGGCCTAGGGCGCATGGAGCTTCCGGTCTGGATTATGGACGGTCTTGCAGCTGCACTGGCTGCATCTGATCCCGAACCAGCTGTGCTGCTCGATCCGCTGGGCACTGGGTGCCTTCCGGACGGCGAGCCATTACCACAAGCCCTTGGTGAAATCGTGCTGCCAATGCAAGATGGCAGCGACCTGACGATCATCGGCGCTAAGAACCCCGAAGGATGGCAGCGGGTTGTTCAGCAGCAGTTCCGCGAGGAAGGTCTGCGGCAGGGCTGTATCGGTCGCATGCGGCCGGTTTATCGCGAAGACACCCCAACCGTGTACATCTTTGCGACCTGCATCCCCGAAGGGATTATCGTGGACGAAGTCTGCTCTCTGCAGGACCTGATACCGAGCTATGCGCCTTTGCTGGAAGCTGCTCGCTGGAACGGCGGGGTCATTGACTGGCTGATGGCAACTGCCACACGCGGGGACCTGGCAACCCGATCGGAGTTCAAGGCCCAGTTCAAGGAACTGCCGGCAGAGCTCAAGGCCGCATACAACGTGGTCCGCTACGACGTTGACGGTATCGGGGTGCTTGCTGGCGTACCAGCTATCATCGAAGATCCCGTGGCACACCTCAAGCTGCAGCTGGCACGTGTTGGCATCTGTTTCGACGCAGAACCGGTCGTGATCAAGCAGGCAGTCAAAGGCCGGGTGGCCCCCGCTGGCGCCCGGGAGGACGATGCACTGGAAGCAGCGCTTGGGTCGCCTGCTGATCGTCGCTTGGCCGAGCACGCAGCCCGAGAAGCGGCCCTGCAGGCATCGCTGTCTTATGAGCCTGGCAAAGGGCGCTACAACGTCGGTGAAGCGATCAACGCCCAGGGCGATCGCGTGGCCCTGAGCCTGACCGCCATGGCCTTGTTGAAGCGATTTGGTTCAGAAGCGGAACGGCCGCCCAAGCAGTCGAGTGCGGTGCACATCGAACAAGAGGCTATTTGATCAGGCCCTTTGTTCTGCCGCGTGAATCTTTTTCCACTGACTGTTAAATTCGAAACTGATGGCGTGCTTCACGGCAGCTTATTGTGTGGTAGTGCCCAAACTAGACCAGCAAAAACCCCTAAACAGGCAAAAAAAGGGCAAAGGCAGCTCACGACCTCATTGCGGCTGTTCCAGTATTGCTAGCGGGCTCCTGTAACCTGCCGTAGAGTGGGCCCATGTTGAGGTATTTAAATCGAAGGCTCTTCGGACACATGTCCAGCCACTCTTTCAAGCAATTGAATTATGGCTGGAATGCCGAGCCAAACTCCCCCCAACCCGTTGTAGAGGTCGAGGGAAGCACTGTCCGCCTCAGCTTCTTTCTCAACCCTTTTCAGTTCGAGGCTGGCGAGGAGGAAGTGGCGCAGTTGATTTTTACTGGTGCACGTCAATGGCGGCTTGGAGCTACCAACGATGAAGGCTGGTATCTCGGGCAATGCCGATACACCGGCATCGCGCCAAAATGGGGAGAGTTCTACGAGATCGTTGGGGATGACCCACTCAGGTCAGAACCTTTAGGTTGGATGAGAACGGTCACTGGGGCATGGGATGGTCGACATTTCCTCTTTTATCTTCGGGATGAAACCTTCGAGTGCATAGCCGATGACTGGTCATTGCAACGTGGTCTCTCCCGCCTCACCATCGAGGCCGACCGGTAAAAGCCCGACGCCGACTAGAAGCACGATACGTTTTGGCACGTATGGAGTGCTTGCTTTTCAGGCTCCAGCGCCCAAAGCTGGCCGTCCGCATACCATTCCATTAAGGTCGGTTTGGAATAGGCTAATTCACCCAGTCGAGCCTGATTGCGGAATCTAAATCGCAGTTGGGCGATAAGCGTTGGGGCAGCCTTCATTGAGGACTAGTCAAATATTAGCTGTTTGCCTTGAGCCATTCAGGATCAGGCTCGATCGCTGTAATGATGTCGATAAGAATACCATTTGGATCAGCCGCAATAAAATGGCGCTGGCCAAAGACCTCATCGCGCAGCCGCTGAATGATAGGAACGCCCGCAGCCTTCAGCCGGTCGTGCTCAACACGGGCATCCTCGACATAAAGAGACAACATGACCTTTTGGGTCGTGCCTCGTCCTTGAGGTGGGATCGTTTCGTGGTCTGGAACTATGAATGCGACTTCAAAAGGGTGATCTGCGCTGGCACGCAGGTGAATATACCAATCGCTCCCGAACACACGTGTGAAACCCAAGTGCCGCTCATAGAACTGAGCAGCTGTTTCGATGTCGGCTATCTGAAGTAAGGGGTAGAAGCTTTGCGTTTTGATGGGACTTTCCTCCTGCCGTTCGACGGGAGTATCGTGCCCCGGAGGAGTGACAGTCTGTGTCAGGATTCATCAGCAAGTAGTGTCAGGCGCTCAGGTCAGCCACCGCCGCCAGACGGCCCAAAGGAGACCTGCTGCAATCCATCGACTTCAGATCGATGTGGGCGTTCTTAAACCGCCAAGTCTTTCCGCGATGCTAAGGCGAGTGCCGTAATGAGTTCGTCTGGGATTGGTTTGGCAGGCGAGAAGGTAACGCCGGTCTTCGATGCTTTAAGTCCAGCTGCAGCGATGTCGTCTGAATAGGCCTTGATCGCGCCCTTACTGACATAAAGACCGCACTGTTTGCTGAAGGCTCCGTAACCTGCGATCATCAAGCCTCCGGATTTAAAACCCGGCATGCCATACTGCATGACCTCTTCCGCGTCAGGAAGAGCTCGCTTCAGCCGGTCACGAACAACGACAAGTTGTGGCCGAAGGGCTTCTGGAGCCGCCGCTATGTACGCATCATGGTCAGGAAACTCGGACATGCTTGATCCTCCACCATAGAATGCGCGCGCGCAAGCAGAGCTATGACTGCTTCGGTGCCTTGCCCCTTTAAGAGCCGCCAGTCCGCAAACTGCTTCGCAAACCGTCCGGCAGTTGGCGACTCTAGTTCGAACTTTGAAGGGATTCTTGCGACCCTGGTGGCAGCTATTATGTCCGCAAAGCTACGTCGTACCCCGTGTCTCAGCCCGGCTTTGGCTTGGCTGAAGGCTTGATCCTGCTGCCTTGCACCTTCTCAACGTCATGAGGGAGCTCAGGCGTCGGTACGGCTGATCCTGCTGAAGCAAATTGTTGAACAACAGAACCTTTGCTGGACTGCTGGCGCTTGTTGGATTGTGGCTTGTCGATCTTGGTCATCTGGGGTCTCGCAAAAACAGGCAACGCCCACCAGGGTACTTTTACCCGTGTCATTCACCCGAGATATGCCTGACGCTGAAAGTACAGCGTCCCGTGGTAATCACCACGAGCCTGAGCAACCTGGACCATGGATGCTCCATTGGCCCGAGATGACCACTCTTTTAAACTCTGCCTCGACCAACTCTGCAATCCTTGTCGTTGACGATGAACCACTAGCCCGAATGGAGATTAGCGAAGTTGTCCGCCAGTGTGGGTTCGAGGCTTGGGAGGCTGCAAATACGGCCGAAGCACTGTCCATGTTGGAGCAAGCTGGGAACCACTTTATCGGCTTGATCACTGACATCAACATGCCTGGCACTCGCAACGGCGTTATGCTGGCCAATCACGTCCGCTTCATGTGGCCCCACATCTCCATTGTTGTGGTTTCTGCTGCCCGGAAGCCGATGGAAGGAGAGCTCCCATCTCAGGTGTCGTTCCTGTCCAAGCCTTTTCCGCCAGGCAAGCTGGTTGCGGTGCTGCAATCTAGTGGCTGAACAATCCGGCAGCCGACGTTGGCAGCAGTTATCCGGACCAAAAAAGATGCACGATCAAACCGGACGTTCCGTCGTTGCCTCGTGCAGGCACCTTCACCGAGCGCGCGAGCCTTCTCGTTCCATGATCGGAACTCCAGTGGGCCCGAATGGTTGGTCATGTTCAAGCATTGGAGCAGGCCATGTCCAGCCAAGACACCACTATCCCAGCACAACAACAAACTCCGCCCGGAACAATCTCACAGTTGAACCCGCAAGCCGACCATGGTGAGAAAAGCTATGTGGGAAGCGGCAAACTAGAAGGCAAAGTTGCTCTGATTACCGGTGCTGACAGCGGCATCGGGCGCGCAGTCGCAATTGCCTATGCCCGGGAAGGTGCAGACATAGTGCTGTCCTACCTCAATGAACATGACGATGCTCAGTCCACCGCAGCCTGGATCGAAAAAGCGGGGCGTAAAGTCGTTGTTGTCGCAGGTGACATCAGGGATGAAGCACATTGCAATGAGTTGGTCGAGACGGCAGTCAGCCAGCTTGGTGGACTGGATATCCTTGTCAACAACGCTGCTTTCCAGCGCACCTACGATGACATCGGGGACATCACTGCGGATGAGTGGGACGCCACTTTCCGCACCAACATCTATGCCCCATTCTTCTTGTCCAAGGCAGCAGTGCCGCACCTGAAACCGGGCAGCTCCATTATCAACACGACCTCAATCCAGTCCAAGTCGCCATCCGCCATGCTGCTCGCCTATGCGAGTACCAAAGGCGCTATCTCCAACTTCACCGCAGGTTTGGCCCAGATGCTTGGTGAAAGAGGCATTCGGGTCAATGCTGTTGCACCAGGACCAATCTGGACGCCGCTTATCCCCGCCACCATGCCGAACGAGAAAGTTGAAGGGTTCGGCACGGAGACCCCTCTTGGCCGTGTAGGTCAGCCTGCAGAACTCGCCGGCGCATATGTCCTGCTGGCCTCTGAACAGGGTAGCTACATTACCGGTGCCGTGATCCCGGTGACTGGTGGAGAACCGATGCTCTAACAACTGAGAGGACTGATATTTGCTTGGCGCACTTACCAACTGTTAATTGATCAACCGGCACTTCTTCAAGGCCGGAAAATGGCGGGCAGCTCTCGACCCCGCTCAAGACATTGCCGGTCACTAGACCGTTACCTCAAACCTGCCATAGTGGGGGAAGCTGACATGGATATTGCCCGGGTATGGAAATCAGAAAGGCAACACACGCCGATGCAATAGAGGGCACTCACGTGTTGCGACGATCCATTTCCGAGCTATGCACGGCGGATCATGGTGGAGACAAAGAGGCGATAGCTGCCTGGAGCGCGAACAAGACGCCCCAAATGTGGATGTTGTGGATTGATCAGGAAACGACCGAGCTCTACGTCGCTGTAGATGCTGGCAGCATCGTGGGCGTTGGAATGCTTGGACGAACCGGAGAGATAATGCTCAACTATGTCTCTCCTGACGCCCGGTGGCACGGGGTCAGCAAAGCGATGCTCGCACATATGGAGGGCGAGGCTTGGGCCAAAGGCCTGTTGCTATGTACCCTGAGAAGCACCAGTACAGCGCGTGCTTTCTACGAGGCTGCCGGGTATGTCCCCACTGGACGCGGCGATGAGCTAATCAAGTGTCTCGCGGCCTAACTGGCTGCCTTCCATTGGTCTCGTCCGACAGCCGACAGTCTCTCCCCATCTCGATGATGCCGTTGGCCCTGCGAGACATTTGTGGACATAACATGCTGGTGCATGGGCCGTTCGGAACGTTCGGCAAGAATTCCAATATCAATCCATGACGGGGCGGCAGCAACCGACCCCATCTCCGACAAGCTGAACTGGATTGGGCTGCCATTGAGTGGTCATTGCTGCGGTGCCCCTCGGCAGATTCCCACCCCGTCTAAGACGTCTCTGGCGCACTCAATGATCTTCTGTTCAGAAGGAGAGCCCTCCATGGACATGTGCGTCGGCACGGACAGGCCTGTCGAATTAGTGATACCGTAATAAGGGCAGGTCTCATCCCTGCTGGTTAGTGCGCTGTGTTTCAATAGTACTACAACAGCGACAATCTGGTGCCGGCAGCATTGTACCTATGTCCCTATTGGCATCCGCAAAGTGGCTAAGAAGCACGCGACTCTTCAAATGTGTCCAATGCCGGCCGGCGCACGATTCTCTTTTTCTTTAAAAGAATGGCGCTGCCGGAAGATAAAGCACTGCCTCCATGGTCGCGACGGGGACACAAGACGAGTGGCTGCCTAGCGCATAAAGCGGCGGTCAGGTCTGCGCCGCAAGATTGCTCTTGACCGGCGGCCGAATCGATTCGACCGTAATCTAGAATGTTAAAAAGGACCGCTCGTGACCAACCGCCATCAATCAGGTACAGGCAGCTCAGGATTGGCAAGCCTCAAAAAGTATCTCGTTCGCACAAACGGGACAGTGGCAATTCCCATTGTTGAGCTTCATTCGGTCGATGACACGGTTAGTCATGCTCTGGACTTCCTCACTGATTTCATTTGGAAGAAGATGGATGAACTCGGTTTTGAGACCGAAGAGCAGGCCAATGCAGGATCTCCAGATTTGTGCGATCTGATCTACGTCATGATGCTACTCGAGGAAGCGGCTAGCTTCACAGAAGAACAGGTGAAGAAATCTTTCATACCGCAAGATGTGGCGCTTGGATGACGTTCCTTTTACCGTGGAAATAGCCGGCGGGTGGTAGGTTCACCGTAGGAATGTGCTCGGTGTGACTATGTCGGTTGTGGCGATTGGTCGATGAGCAAACATGCTGCGGCATGTGGTCATTCGATCGCTCAGTTGTTTGAGCTTGGGGAAGATTGGGTCCGGGTTTACATCCGCTCCGAAATTCCCCGATGGACCAATTCTGATAGCCCCCACTACTCGACAAGCCACGACAAAGCTGAAGAGAAGCTATCTTGAGTTGACTTCGCTTTCCTCGCAGCGATGAACCTTGTCCAAGCAGTTCGTGATAACTTTCATTTATCACGAACTGCGCGGTTCCCTCACAGGTTTGCAGCGATGAAGGTCAGGTGGTTCTGCTATCCCAAACTCACACAAGCGGGGAGGTATCAACTCCATGGTACGGGGGTGCGTTTTAGATGAGGTCACAAATAGACCCCGTTTCGCCGGACGTGCGGCAGACTAGAACCGCGCTTTGGTAGCCTCGCGGTTCCACATCCCGTCGAGTGGACCTTCGATACTGAGGGATCCAGCTAAGAGGATCCTCTTGTTCAACGTTTCTGCTTCAGGGCTTCAGAGCGTTGGTGGTCAGCCACTGCACTTGATTCATTCTGAGAAGGGAAGGTCGCTTGGCTACTCGACCATACAGATCGAGCAGCCAAAGCGGCTTCCTCAACGCTATTCGACCATACGGTAGCTATAACCAGGTTTATGACGGTTCCACATAGCCACTTCTTCTTCGGCTTGTTTGCGAGCTTCTCGTCGGCTGCTCACACGAGTTGTAGTCGACATAAACATCTGTCCTTCTGAGTTGAGGACTTCATAGACGCGTGACTTAACTTGTGGTTTAGGGGTAGATTTTCTCTTCGGCATAAGTGCCTCCTTTGTTGAGAGGCAGTCCATTTATACTTGAAAACCTTATTCTAAGTTAGCTGAAACCTAACAGGCAGCTAAACGCAAAAGCGCAATTTTGGGCAAATTGTACTTACTCTATTTTCGGCTGGCACCTGGGCTCACCAGCAATCTGGCGCCATTTACCTTAGCAGGTTTGCGCCCCAATTTAGTCACTCAAGCAATCTTCGTCTTTGCTCAAGAGCGGACGTTCACTCAACAAACGTCAAGGCCTGAGGGGAGAAGCGTTAGTCTCCCTTTGGTGGGATGCCAAACACCTCGCTGCAGCCGCAGGGCTATGGTGTTTTACAACCTTTTACTGCGCACGTTGGCACCGCGGTCCTCCACTGCCTAAAGGACGCTAAAAGCGGAACCAGGAAGAGTAAGGACCAAGCTTTGCCGATTATCTGACCGCCGACATAATCCCAGGAGCCAAAAGCCAAAAACACGAATACCAAGCTGTCTATTGTCCAACCCAAGAGACTGCTTGCAACCACTGCCAGCAAAAACCCTCGTCGACGCAGTGCGCAAAAAACCATCAGATCGATCGACTCAGCGACAACGAAGCTGGCAACCGAGGCGAACGCAAGAGACGGGTCACTTACGATCGCGGACATCAGCCCACCGGTAACGATCGCCAGCACGGCCCAAATAACACCCATTTTCTCCTGAACTAGATCTCGAAGCAGGAAAGATGCGCCTGCAATCAGGACGCCTGACGGCGCCACGATTCCTGGAAAAACAGGTATCAGGCATGGCCCGTCAAATACGCATTCTGTTCCGACGTTTGAGATCAGCCAATTCGATAACGGCACGCACGACAGGAACGCCGAGAACAGGACCCAAGCCTGCCATGACACCCAAACTCGTGCTCGATCGTTGGTACTATGTCTGGACAGCCTTACGTTCATCGTCACCAAGGCTTGGTTGTTAGATCGGTTTGAACATGCTTTCAGCAGTATCGGAATTGAGCCGTGCCCAGAATTCCATGGCGTAGCGATCGGTCATGCCGGCAACGAAGTCGCAAACTTCGCGGGCTTTGACCGATACATGGGGAGCTCGCCTGATCCGCTCACGCACATCAGCCGGCATTAACAGATCGCCCCGATCGCCCATCAAGGCTTCGAAAATGTCAGACACAAGGTCATACCCGCGGTATTCGCCAATCTTCACTCGAGGCGCGTAGATCGCGGCGATAAATGTGTACTGCTTCAAAACTTCCTTACGGAGCATGATCTCTTCTGGCCAATTAACGCCACTTAGCGCCGGGCAGTCGGCATTGTAGTCGAGTTCAACTGCTTCGATGAAACGATGAACCAGTTCCGATGAGAACTTCGTCCTTACGTAACCGTCTTCGCTCAGCTTTTTTGAGGCCTTGTACGCTTCGGTAAACTTTAGAAGTAGGTTGTCGCCATCGTCATCTCCTGAAGCGACTTCGCTGATTTCAGAAAAAATGTCTATCAAGACTGCCTGGACTTGCTTTCGCTGAATAGATTTATTCATCTGCCTTCCGACAGCCGCCGCCACTTGGTCCAGCAGTGTTTTGTCGGATGCCAGCATCTCTGCAGGGGTAAGGAAGCCTACCTTAAGGCAGTCTTCCAGATCATAGACCGAGTAAGCGATGTCGTCCGCCATATCCATGATGGCGCACTCGATCGTCTTGAACTGCTTACTCTCCGGCAATTGATAGTCGCCCAACACGGATGCTTTAATCTTTGCTATGATTTCGCTCTCGGATCCGTAATAGCCCTTTTCCAGCTTTGCGTCGGACTTCCTAACAGTCGCTATGCGCTTGTCATACTTGAGCGTGGCCGCCAGGGTACGATGGCATAAGTTCAGGCCCGCACGGTCGTCGCCACCGATGGGGGTTTTGTACCGCTCCTTCTTCTCCAGCCTTGTAAGGATGCGCAAGGTTTGCGCGTTTCCTTCAAAGCCGCCGTACTGGAGCATCGCCTTATCGAGAGCGCGCTCGCCGTTGTGACCAAACGGCGGATGACCTATGTCATGGACTAGGCTGGCCGTAGCGCAGAGACTGCCCTTTATGGGATCATGCGAGAGAAACTCAGGATGCCGATGATTTAGACGTTCGGCAATGCCCTGCGCGATCTGAGCCACTTCAAGGGAGTGGGTCAGCCGGTTCCTAAAGAAGTCAGATTCATGTCCGGGGAAAACCTGAGTTTTACCCTGTTGCCGACGAAAACTGGCACTGTGAATAATACGCCCATAGTCGCGGGTAAAGTTGTCGCGCCAGTCTGTATGGTGGTCGTCGGACTCCGCTTTATTGACTTCCCGAGCTTCGTCTTCCTTACGGTAGAGAAACATCAGCGCCTTATTCGGCTGGGGGCTTGTCTCCACCGTTGCCGTGTCCTTGATCATTTTCATTCGCCGCCGCCTTCTGCTTTTCGGCGCGCTGCGCCGCTCGCAGAGCAATGGCCTCCCGGAAGGTGTCCATTTCGGCCTCTGCCAATTTTCTTGCTTCTACCACAGCCATTAACACCACGACATTTCCCCTTATCAATGCGAAATCGGCTATTCTGCCGTTTGTTCTCATTATGTTCTCATTGGACGTAAAGAACAACGATATTACGCAACTGCGTTAATCCTTTGGCTCGCATCCACAATCCTTGCCGGCACACCCGACTTCCGCACGACGTCAGCCACATGGCTCGTTAAGCCCACTTCACCGTCCAGGATTACGCCGGCATCAGCTGGTATCGACTCCAGCAGCGACCGCAACGCTTCAAGGCCGTGCTCGATCCGAAACGTGATCCAAGTCGCGCACTCTCCTGGCACAACAACATGACCCGCAGATGTACTCCGCCCGCGATGCAACTGAACGATCCAGACTCGGTTCCCGTCGAAGACCCACTCGAAACGCACGGAACCCAGGGTGGCCGCAAGCTTCTTGTGCAGCGACGAAACCTTCTCCACCACACCTTCAGGCAACTTGGACGGCGCCACGGTTCCCTGCATGAACTGCTCTCCGGTCCCTTGCGTGCCCTCAACATACAGGCGGCCGTCGGCGCCTTCGATGGCTGCGCCTGATTGTATGGCCGATACAGCGCGTTGACACAGGACCGATGCTATTGCCGCACCGCTCGGGTCCTCGGTAGCCAAAAGCCTGAAGGGGTCGACCCAGCCACGAACCGTTGTAAACTTGCCAGGCACTTGTTCCGTTGGACAAGTCCTTGTCCACCATTCGCTGGAGCCGGTTTCCTCACCGAAGGTGAAAGGTGGCAGCCGGCGGCCTATTACCGTGGTCTTGGGTACGTGAAAGCCTGCTAAGTGCGCGACGAGCAGACCGTATGCCTTGTCTCCGACCATGCGGGAAAAGTCATTCGGCCAGGACACATCGACCCGATCCAAGTCGAGCGGCTGATGTTCGCCGAATTCCCAATAGAGAACGTGGGAACGCTTATAGCCTCGAGGAAAGGGGTGCAGGGTAAATTCGAGCCGAGCGTCTTTGGCATCATCGAATGCCGGGGTGAACCCATAGATAATCTCGAACGCGCGACGAGCCCAGGGCACCGGTAGCGATGCAAAGCCGGGTTTCTCCACGCCACGCGGGGTGGCATCCGGTTTGAACTCAACCACTTGATCAATGATAACGCCGGAAACGCCGCCGTCGCTGACGTCGATAGTCTCATTGGCAATGGTGAAGTCGCCCTGCTGCGCCAGCCTGACCAAAGCGGCTAACACTTCATCCCGTGTCGTTAGAGCATAAAGAAACTCTCGACTCTGAGTTGCAGTCTCGCTGAAGCTGCGGATGTTCACCGTGCCGTAGGCGGAGCGCTCAAATAACAGGTCGATAGCCTCGACAGTGCTATGGAAACGATGATTGGGCTCAACACCCGCAATCCGACAAAACTGTTGCACCGGTCCAGAGGCGGACGGCGCGAAACTGACGAACTGGGCGACGTTGAAGTGCTCAGCAAGTCGATCCAGCGTGGCATCCTTGCGGAATGACAGCGCCTCACCTGAGAATGCCGGTTTGCCGTTGAACTTCATGATCGAAACTGCCGCATCGTCGAAATAGGACTCGTGCTGGAAGAGTCGCTGGTCATACACCTAGGACCGTAAACGGTCAGTTGGCAAATGACCAAGCACTGAATCCATATTTTCAAGCACCACGGTGTCCCTGACACGACATTGAGCTGGAATGTGCCTGAAATAGCCGGATGACAGCAGCGCTTCAACTTCCGACACATGCCCGATGTGACAATAATCATATCACGCCAACGCAGAAAGTTCGCGAAGAATATGCATTATATGCATTCTTCGTTCTGGTGATGCCGCTAGAATGCCCGCAACGATCGCCTCTATCTCCGGCTTCGTCGGTACATCATCCATTGGCGACTGATGCGACAGCCACTCCTCCAGCGAAGCCTTAACAGCCCGGCTTAGCGGCGCCTTCCCGCGCAAAACCTTACTGATGTGGGCTTGCGACCGACCACAATATTCGCCAAGCACCTGCTGAGAGGTTCCTGTCCTGCTGGACATCAAGAGCACAGTGTCGAGGAAGGTTTGCACGTTGACGCCGATCCACAAACGCATATTATGCATAAGGTAACGAGGCAATTCATGCAACAGGTAATCGCCCTTGAGGATAGTCGTCCGATCTATTTGGATTTGCCTGATCCCGATGCTGAAGTGATGAGCAATGTGCGCTGGGGGCGGTTCGAAGACGTCCTCACTCCTGCCTTTTGGGCTGCGCAGGCATGGATGGACCCAATCCACGTTGATGATGACTTCGCCTTAGGACGTAGTCTGACCGAAGAGCTTGTGGCTTGCCTGCTTGGCGGCCATGGCGCACCAGCGGAAGTCGGCCTAGCTGCCTACCAACGGGTAGCCTCCCATCTAGAAGAAAATGGGGGGCAGCTATCCTTACACATGGCTACGGAGCTTCTGTCTCGCCCTCTGTCGGTGAATGGACGCCAGGTGAAATACCGGTTTGCAAACACACGAGCGCGTTATCTCGCTAACAGCCTGGAGCGGCTGGCGGATATTGACGAGAACAAACTCGATGATGTGGCGCTGCGGAACAGCTTATGTACACTTCCCGGCGTCGGCCCAAAAACGGCGTCGTGGATTGTGAGAAATCGACGCGGAAGCGACAGCGTGGCAATCCTGGACATCCACATTATGCGCGCTGGGAAGATGATGAATGTTTTTGAGCAAGGCGCAGATCCTGCAAGAGGTTACTTTGAATTGGAGTGTAAATTCCTTAGCTTTTGCAGATCGCTAGGCGTTCGACCATCGATCATGGATGCCGTCATGTGGCGGACCATGCGGATTGTTAGCCCAGCATTAATGGATATCTTGCTCTCTTCTTCGAATCCCGTCTCTAATCCCTCGAAGTACAACCATGGAGATGCGGATGTCAGGGGGCGGCGGAGGCAGCGGCAGGGATGACCTTGCGCCGGGAGTAGGCGGCGGTGCGGATCAATGCGGTAAGTCATATATCGCGCCGATCAACAGCCCGAAGGCAGCCATTCTTAGTTTACTCGCTCCGGGCGCGGTGTTGGACGTGGACGTTCTCACAAGCGGCAGCACCAGTGCTCTGGTGGTAAAGGACGCTGCGGGTGCCCTGGCGGGTGCCCTGACATTTGTAGGGTATCTGATCGTCATCAACTGCATCGTTCAAAAGGGCGTTGCTTACAAGGCAACTATTCAGTCGATCCAAGGCGGTGTGTACACGGTAGAGGTCGCTCCGTTTTGAGAAACGACATGACAGTTGTCGGCGGCATCTACAAAGAGCGATGTCTGCACCCCTCCTGGAATGCTGTCTTCGGCTCCGCAGGTCGCGCGGCGCAAGCTATCTCGCCTCTCGTATCAGGCCGCAAGCGGCTTGCCGCTTACGTTGCCGATCGCATACGCGACGAAGTCGACATGCTAGCGATGCTGACCGATTTCGAGCTTCTCCCTACACCTTGCGCAGAACCAATCACGTTCGACTATGCGCACACGCTTGCCGACCCGCTGATTACGCCGGCTATGTGGCGCATTGTACCGCAGGCACCAATCTTGATTGCGGACGAGAATGTCCTGCGGTATGGCATGCTTGAAGGCGATGCCGTGGTACGCGCCGGGACTGCAGTCTACGACCCCCAATCGGCTTTTCACGGCACTTCTTTCACTTCAAATGGATCGACCGCTGACCGTCTCGCCGTGGTGCTGAATACACTCGAGATGCGTAACATTACCGGCACTGCTGATGCCGACCAGGGTGCGGAGTGGTTCTTCGATAACGACAGTGCTGAAGTAGTAGTCCTCAAAATGGGAGCGCGCGGAGCACGGGTTATCACCCGAGCCGGCCATCATGATGTTCCGCTCTATAAAACCAAGTCCGTGTGGAAGCTAGGATCAGGCGACGTGTTTTCGTCAACCTTCGCGGCGCTCTGGGCGGTGCAAAGGATGCCGGCTCCTGAGGCGGCTGACTTGGCGTCGAGATCCGTCTCTTGGTATTGCCAGAACCGATCGCTACCTCCTCCTGACCCAGTAACGCTGAGCAAATTGCCTATGGAACCGCTCCTCCCGGCAAACGGCAGGGTGTATCTGGCGGGCCCGTTCTTCGATCTAGGACAGAGATGGGTGATTGAGGAGGCTCGGCTCGCATTGCTCAATGCTGGCGTCCAAGTGTTCTCGCCCATACACGAGATAGGTCCGGGTAAAGCAGAGGATGTCGCCTCCAAGGATCTTGAAGGATTGGAGGGTTGCCAGGCTGTGTTGGCGATCCTGAACGGAATGGATCCAGGCACGGTGTTCGAAGTCGGATATGCCAAGAAAATGGGGATTCCTGTAGTTGCTCTGGCAGAAAACGAGCGAGAAGAGGATCTCAAAATGATGGCGGGTAGCGGCATGACCATTACGGATGACTTCGTAACCGCTATTTACCGAAGTGTATGGTGTCTGGGCCGATGAAAACCGCTTTATTGCTTTCGGGCGGAATGGATTCCGTCAGTATTGCCTATTGGAAGAGACCCGACGTCGCCATCACTGTAGACTACGGTCAAAAGCCGGCTGATGCGGAGATTGCAGCCGCGAGCAAGGTTGCCGAACTGCTCGCGATCGAGCACGAAATCATTAGAGTGGATTGCTCTTCGTTGGGATCTGGTGACATGGCAGGGACCGCACCGGCTTCGGCTGCACCCGTATCGGAATGGTGGCCTTTCCGTAATCAGCTCGTTTTGACACTTGCCGGCATGGCAGCCATTCGCCTTAAGGCGTCGCGGCTTCTTATTGGAACGCTGGCTACTGATGGCGAGCATGCAGATGGACGTCCCGATTTCGTCGAGCGCATCTCTAGCCTGATGGGTATGCAGGAAGGGGAGATGACCGTTGACGCCCCTGCGATACGAGTGGATGCAGTAGAATTAGTCCGCCAGTCGGGCATCGATCAGGCGACCCTTGCTTGGGCTCACTCCTGCCACACGGGCAACTTTGCATGCGGTAGGTGCCGCGGCTGCATAAAACATTTCAACACATGGCAAGCACTTGGTTGGACTCCTCATTGACGAGCCAGCGCCGCGCAGCGAACCTGGTGATTGGGCAGCTTGGTTGCCCTCTGGAATAAGGATTGTCGATTCAACTACGCCTGTACCGCGGGACGACAAGCTATTCCTGGAAATCCTAAATGGCAGAAGCTCGCGCGTTGGTGGGAGTGTTGCCTGGTTCCAAATTTCGGACCTGCTATGGCACGCTTGTCGAACAAAGGGTTGGAATGGAATTGGTCGGGCTGGGATTGAGACTGAACACAGGGCTTTCCCTGCAGCGGGCGGCCTTCATGCGGTAGGAGTCGTCGCTCATATGGTCGGTTTGGACGAACCGCCGCGCTTATACCTCCCTGGGCGTCACGCTTTCGCAATACTAGACCGATGTGATCGAGACGCAGCGCAAGCGAACCTCGATGATGTCCGGGACATCATTGGATCAGAGCGAGGCTGCGTGCTCCGCCTTGTGGGGGACTTCTACAAGATGGCAGCGGCATATCACCGCCCAGAAAGCTTGCTCTGGCGCGATGCCGGCGTCATTACCGCAGGGATCTGCATGCTTGCTGAATGGCTTGACCTTTCCAGCGCGCCACTTGGCCTGATTGGGTCGGGACACCTGCAACGAATGGGATTTCCGGCAGATCGTTTCATGGCTCTGGGGGCTGTTCTTGTCAGTGGAAATTCTGACGCGGATTGAGCTATCTTTGGCAAAAGGCAGTATTCGCCAAGCCCTCCGAACAACCATTTGGAGCGGGCAACTATCCAGTGCCCATCACGGCTTAACGGCAGCTTACCATGTTAGGCTGCCTAAAGCTGCCGGTCTGCTCACGGCCCCCGGGAGAGACATTGGCGAGTAGCCGTTTTGGTAAAACTTCATTGCTTGAGGAAGCTCGTACAGCACTGTGCCGCACACAAGCGGATGGGTCCCGACGACGGACACGCCGTTGTAAAAAAGGGCGACCCGAAGGCCGCCCGTAACAGGTTGATCTGTAGCTGCAGCATCGCCATGCTGCGCACATACAATGGGTACTCTGTCTTGGAGCCAGTCACAATGCTCGCCTCAAGAAAACTGTTACCCGGAGTGATGGCGTATGACGGAGTAACGGGGGTGCTGCCGGTTTATGGCTGTGATGGCGTGCGGTGGGCGATGTGGCGATCCATCACTGACTTGAGGTCCCTAATATCCTGATCAGTCCACTGACCACCACCCTCGGGCGGCAATAACAGGGTAGGCTGCTTAGGGTTGGTAGACGGCACCCAGATCGGCCGTTCGTGATCCGAACGATGAGCAATGCGATCACGAACGGCGGCAAGGGAGCCGCCCTTCTTTTTGCCGCCTCGCTTCAAGATCAAGCCCGCAGTGGAAATCACGTCGCCTAAATCGATCAGAGGGCGACCATTAACGACCACTGCCCGGCGAGAAACAAAGGCAAGCGCCTCGCTGAGGGCTAGGTCGATGTCTCGCGCTGTTGGCAAGCCTTCCTGTGCGATCTTCTCCCGATGCCGACGTGCCCGTTCCGCTGACGCACGCTTTCGAGCGGCTCGACGGGCAGCTGGTGTCATTTCAGTTTCAGGTGCTGGCATGAGGATATCGAGGCTATGCATGGAGCTACTCTGCGCACGGCGTATGCATAGAACAAGAGGGACGCGACACTGTTGATCCCGTCGCAAAGAGGCTGACATCAGTCCTGTTTGCAAGCAGTAATGATGACTTGAACAAAAGGGCTGGAGGAGCTTGTCCCTTGGGGCAAGCGAGGGAGGCCCGCTCACTCATCTAAATGAGGACTCAGCTTGCCGACCGGAATCGAGTCAGCCCAAGGGGAAGCTTACCTTTCAGCTTCAGATTCCCGACCGGAGATTTGGAAGCTGATTAGTCCTGAAGAATCAATACCGTGCAAGAGTCCGACCGCCCATTGTAGCTGTCAGAATCTAGAGTCCTGTTATCTATTAAATAGCGAACTTGCATTTTCCAGGAAAAGTAATTTAAGTTCTTGAAATATAACGGATTATAGAATATGTACTGTGGGCAACCGACATCTGCTCATATCCAGATAACTTTTTAGGGCAGGAGATCGATCATGCTGCCTGAAATTATAACATTCCCTGCTGTGACCATCGGCTCTATGGAAGTGGGCGGTGAGCTCACTGCCGGTGATCTGGCTGTGATGCTGACTGTTCTGTGGTACGCGGCCCAGCAAACGCGTGACGGCGTACACGTCGACATTGATGAGAAAGTCATGCGCAATGGGCTCTTCGGCCCCAAGAAAGCACGTGATCTAAAGCGTGACGGCGAACGCCTGGGTCGGCTCGATCAGACAAGGCTGTTCTTTGATGAGCGGCTGCCCGATGTCCAAAATGGCGTGCCGGCGCCCACAATCGATCAGGGCATGCGCCGGGTGCTGGTTGATGGGTGCCAACGCTGGACCATCGATACCGCTCTTCAGGCAGCATTCCGTATTCACGATAACGATGACGTCGTTCAAGTGCCGTTGGCTTTACTGCAGCGTGCCAAGTGCAGGTTCAGCACGCTGCTGTACATGCGGGTGGCAGCGTGGATTGAGGGTGAGCTCGATCGCAAATGGATACGCCGTGCCACCGAAGATAAGTTGTTGCTTCGAGTTCCGCTGCAAGAGGTCAAAGAGGCGGTTGGGTTCGGCGGCGATACAGCCCAGCTGGCAAAATATGTGCTGGCTCCAGCCATATCGGAAATTACCACGCTTACTGATTGGCACCTTAATGCCGTCCTTGTCCGTGCCCCAGGTCGCGGCCTTGGCAAAGTGCTTGCCGTCGACTTCCTGATTGGCCGCCCGACCCTTGTGACCCCCAAGCCACGGGTGCGGAAGCCGAAGCAGCAGGAGCTGCCGCCAAACGTCGTAAGGCTGCCTGTCTCGCAACGGATCACTCAGCGCCCTGTTCCCGACGAAAGCATCGATTTTTAACCGATATCTTGACCAGATATCAAAACGTCTGTGTCATAGAAGCCGACCACACTGGGGAACACGATCATGATGGGCAGGGCAGGGACGAGCAGCACGATTGGCGCAATGCACGTTGGTGCAGGTCTCACCGCGTACGCTGCCGGCCGCGCCGTGGCCGATGGCGTCCAGCGCGCTATGGCGTTGGCTGCTGAGGATAATGCCCATGCCGTCGGTCAGGCCTTGGTCTTGCGTGCACGTCGGCAGCGTCAGGTTGAGCAGGCAAAGGCAGCAGCCGATATGGCCAGACTGATTGCCGAGCGTAAGCGTCTGCACGGGTAACGCTAAAAGCGGCGGATTATTTTCAGATTTGCAAAGGCCGCTGGGAGTGATCCGCAGCGGCCTTTTTAGTTGAGTTATTTCGCGTAAGGGTATTCAGCAGCTTAGCCCGTTTCTAGGCTGTTTTAGCTAAGTGTCAGCAAATCGGCCCGAAAGCCGGCAAAAGCGGTTCTTGCCTCTTCGGGCGCCTGCGCAATCTTTCCAGTTCCGGCTCAGCATCCCTTGCCATGGCCTGCTTGTAGGCGTCCACGCTCTCTCGGTCTGCTGCGAGAAGTCCTCTGATCGTTTTCTTTCCACTGATATGTTCACGTAGCTGATCAGGTTTTGCCTGGGAAACTTGCCGCAGCATGTCGCTATTTATTGCCATGAGCCACTGCAGCGTATGTTCGCCCAAGCCTCTTGCCAGATCCGAGTTTGGCAATTCACCTCGGCTCAAGCCGTCTGCAATGCTCTTGATGTTGGCAAGCCGCTCATCGGGTTTCGGCGCCGCCAGTTCGGCCTGGGCGATCTCGAGATACTCTTCGGCAAGGTTGCCAGGATCCGCAGCCCTGTAGCCTAGCAGGCACTTCAAGATGAACTTACCGAGTTCGACGCTCCACATAGCCACCAGTATGGGCAGCGCCGCCAGTACCATCGCTACCATCTTCAAGATTCGCATTTTGACCTCCGTTTTGAATGCAGCAACCTTGGCAAATTGCTTGGAAATCTACAAACAACTCGGAAGAATATTGGTTTGCAGAAAGATTTTTATGCTTGCAAATGCATGACAAACCCGCGAATACCTCGGAGTTTTTCAATGTTGACAAAAAGTAACGGACGAACGGAGTGGATTTTAAATCTTGGGGTACTTGTGCATATCCGCGTTTCCGCGGATTATTTGATTAAGTTAGATTTACGAGGCCCCTGTGAACCCTTCAACTCCCCGCCGTGTAGGCGTCCCGCCCAAGCCAACCGCTCCTTCTACCGCTATGGATATGCGTGCTCTCGATCTGATGGGTGAATTGCTCGATCTGGGCGTCACGCCTGAACGTGCTGCCGAGACTATGACTGTGCTGGCAAAGGGTCGTTCTTCGTTCGTCACCGAGCTGGTGAAGGCAGACAAAGAATGGACCGCTCAGCGTGAGGCTGCTGCTGCCGAGCTACCGGACTTCCTGCAGCCAGGTGCTCCCGATACGCCGCCAGCGAACCGGCCGCACTCGCTTAACCTTCGCTCCCGTCCGGGGATGCGTCGCTGATGGACCGCCATATCGACTTCGCATCTCGCCCGACAGCTGCGTACGTCATCACGTCCGTCGTTGTTCGCGATAGCCTGATCCCCGGGCTTAGGGCGTATGATATCCAATGCGAAAAGCCTGGCGCCCGTCGCCGCCTCGTCATCCACAGTCGTGATGGTGACGATCCTGTTATTGGATATCAGTTAATTCACCAGCGCCTGATCGGCGGTTTCGCTCCCATGTGGTCGAATACTGCAGAAGCTGATCACGGCCGTCTATGGGCGGAGGCTTTAGGGTCCGCTGCGTCCCAGAGTCCTGGCTAGAGGGAGCGGCACCATGATGACGCTGGAACAAGCAGCTGTCGCCATGCTGCCGATGGTCAACGAGGATGAGCTCCGGAAAGAACTGCAGGATCAAGTTGATGTCGCCGGCAGCCAAACGGCGTGGGCACAGGCACACGGCCTCACGCCCCAATATGTGAATGACATTCTCCGCGGCAAGAGGATGATTGGTAGCGAGTTCGCTCGGTTGTTGAGCCATGAGCGGCTTGTTGTCTACATCCGAATGAAGCCCTTAGACGTCGACGACGAGGTGGCAACATGAAGCGTTTTATCAACACCACAGTTGGGGTGGCATACGACCCTACCGGGTTTGCTGAGGAACTCGCTGCTCAGGACCATGTCGAGGCAGGCACCGCAGCGCTGCCGCCTGAAGAGCGCGCTATGGCTCGGCTTCTAACCAAGCAGCGTTGGTTCATGGATACTGATCCTGCCGGCAATCAATACCTCATTCCTGCGAGCCAGCGCATGGAGTGGGATGCTTGGACGATGGCAGCGGAGGAATCGTCAGAGTTGCCGGTGCTGCCCTCATGGGCACGGCCGCTAAAGGGTCAGGTAAGGTTCGTCGAGTTTGAGCGCCCTGTGGAGGTGATGCAGTGAGCAGCTCCAAACAATTTCGCACCATGCTCATCCAGCGTCCTGACGATGGTAAGTACGACGTCGACCCAATGGCTGTGGCGACTGCCATCGATACGCTCTTCGGTATCTCCAATGGTGAGCCCGGGGACCTCTATGAACGCCTTTACAAAGCAATTTTGGAATGGCATCGGCGGGCCCGCCTTTCATTTTAAGAAACTGACCGACGTCACCACTCATGACGACCGTGCTTATACCCGCCCATACCTCCACATCCTGTTGGACATTATCGAGTTTGGACAGCGGGCGCCCGGCCGCAAAGGTGCCAGATTTTTGAACGTCTTGCTTGGCGATGAACTTGCAGGTGAGTTCCTGGTGGCCGCTCTGGACGGTGATCTGATCGTTATGCGCAGGGGGGAGGGCGCATGACCGCTTCCATCATCCAGTTCGGCTACACGAAGACCCGCCTTTGCCTCACGTGCCGACGCCCCTTCCAGTCTGCCGGCACTCACAACCGAATCTGCCTGCCGTGCGAGTACAAGTCCAACCCAAAAGAGTGGGAATGAATGATGCGTGGTACCGAAATCCTTGCTGCCATTATTTGGGCTGAAGGCGCCGACCCCAAGATCGTTGAAGTCGTCAATGGCGCCATCTTAGATCTCGATCGACAGGTGCATGGCACCAATCGCCCGATCATTGGGCCAGCGAAACTGTACAACGTGCTGTCAGCCTACATCCGCCGGCACAAGTCAGCGTCAGCTGCAGCCAAGGAATTGGGCATCAGCAAGTCCTTCCTTTGCGACATTGAAAATGCCCGCCGGCCAGCGCCCCGTACGGTCTTAGCCAAACTGGGCTACGAGCGGCTGCCGGCACCGGATCGTTTCGCCCAACCTTAATTATTGACCTCATGCGATTCGATGTGCCGTTTCTTGCTAGCCCGCCGAGTACTCTGCACACAGAAAAGCAAACGTGTGTGCAGAGATGCCGGATTTATCCTCAATTACCGTGACGACCAGCAGCGATCTAACCGCTGCCGGTTTCCACTATGACACCGTCAAAGGGCACTTGATGCCGGGCTGGTATGGGACAGCCTGCGGGCTGCGTGGTCCATACCCGTTCCCGATCTCAGCACCGTCATTCCAACCATCCGCAAGCGGCTCGGTCCCATTGTTGATCAGGCCGCAGCACCAACTCTTGGAGTAGCAGCATGAAAATCAAGTCACACGCCAACGGAATCGGCGAAATCTTCTTCACCAGCGATCACCACTTTGGCCATCAGTCTGTAATCGCGATGTGCAACCGCCCCTTTGCGTCAGTCGAAGAAATGGATGCTGCCATGATTGAGCAGTGGAACGCTGTCGTGCGTCCCCGCGACCTGGTGTGGCATTTGGGAGATTTCGCGTTCCGCTGCGAACCGGAACGCATGAAGAAGATTTTTGCCCGCCTCAACGGGCAAAAACATCTGATCCGCGGCAATCACGACCGCAAGCACGTCCAGTCGCTCGCATGGACCAGCATCCAGGACGCAGCACACATCACCGTTGATGGGCACCGGATCCATCTGAGCCACTATGCGCACCGCGTCTGGCCAGCCCAGTATCGTGGCGCCATCCATCTCTATGGTCACTCGCATGGGCGGCTTCCGGGGCACTCGACGACGATGGACGTTGGCGTAGATGCCGTCGGTTATCTGCCGCTGACGCTGGCCCACATCAAAGAGAAGTTGGCCCAGCTGCTCGTGGCCCCGATCCCGGATAATATTGATGCGCTGGATCAAGAACAGGACGAGGCAGCAGACTTCACCGTCTGATTTCCCCCCCCGTTTGCACAGAATTTCCCCACTAACTTGCCCCGTATCTTGGTGAAGTTCGTGGGGAAGGGGTGTAGTATTTTGAGGCTATTCGGCAGCGTCCATGAAGTCGACTGGCTCATCGGGGACTGGCAGCGGTGCTGGCGGGTTCTTGTCGAGGCTTAACGTTACCTTCTTGCCCAGCTTGTGTTCGTCACGCCGTTGTACGACATGCCGCTTGAGCCAGGCGAGGTCGGCAAGGCGAGGATCCCGTTCCAGTTCCTCAATTGCGGCCTGTTCCATCAGGCCGCACCAAGCGCGCATCATTCCCCATTTGGCATGGGTGCCAGCCCATAAGTAGTTAATCACGGTTACATCGCCAGATTCTCTGCCCTCATTGTGGTCCAAAATCGACTTGCACTGGTCCAGGGTCCAATTGAAGTGCTGCGCTCCGATTGTAACAAAGGCCCTGCGGACGTCATGAGGCGTCATGATGATGCCGGGCGAGTACATCATGCCGTGCTGCACATTGCTGGGCGCAATCGACGCCACGGTATCGCCAGCCCGTTTCGGCCGTTGCCCCCTGAATAGGTACGGATTGCTTTCCTCGTCATCGTGCAGGTCAAGCATCCTGTTTACTGCAGCCCATGCCGAGGGCGGCAGCGGAACAATGTGGTCCCCTTCATCGCCCCGTTTCTCGGCGGTCTTGCGGTGCGCTGGCGGCATGGACCAAAGGCCCTCCGACCGGTCTCCGATGCTGCTGAAATCTTCCTTGTGAGCTGTGGCGACTGCCGTCACACGCTGTGCTGTGAACAGCAGCAGCTCCATTGCTGCCCCAACCACCGGGTGGAAAACACCCGAGCGAGCAATCACCAGCATCCTGCCGACTTCCCAAAGCGGCGGCGCATATTTTGGCTTCTTGCGGCGGACGGGTGAACGGCTGCGGGCAGGGGCCTCCAGATCGGCCATCAGCTTCTTGTCGACGATGCCGCTCTGATCCTGCCGATCGAGGTGTGCCAGGTGCCGCCACATGGGCCGGATGACGCTGGCAAGGTGTTCAGCATGCCGCTCAACGCCGCGGCGGTGAACGTCGCCGATTGCCTGTGTCATTTCCTTGAGGGTGATCGATGCCACCGGACGGCCCGCGAACCGCTCCATTTCTGGCGTACGCAGCATGGACGTGTAGTCCTGGAGGGTGCGTGGCTTGAGAGTGCGTTCCACGTGCTTCAGGAAGTCAGCGACACCATCTTCCCAGCGCCACTTCAGAGTGTGCCGGGAATCATTCTGCGGCGTCTCGGGGGCTTCAACCTTTTCATGCTTGACCAGCTGCTCAAACACCCATTCTTTGTCCGGTCGACGGATCCCGGAACGGATGTCTGCCGATGCCGCTGAGGCGACCTCGCGGGCTTCAGCGATGGTCCATTGATCAACATCGCCGATGTCCAGACGTGTGGCCTGACCTTGCATTGTGAAGCGTAGCTGCCACCGTACGCCTTTTGCCCCGATACGGAGAACAAGGATCGGCTCACGCTGGTCATGGATGTCCTGCTGCTTGGCACCGGGCTTGGCTTTCGCTTTGGCCGACTTGATCGTCTGGTTCGTGATCATGGTGTTTGGCATGGCGGAATCGGTTCTAGGTCAAGATTAGGTCAAGCCGCACAAGATCATCTTAACCTTTCGGGGCCAAGGAATACGCCAATGCAGGGTTAATTTACCGCGGCAACCCTTGAGCTTCTCGATTGTCGCTGTAGCATAGAAGGATGGAAGAGGTTTAGACATACGGAATCATAATCCGTGTGTCCCCAGTTCAAATCTGGGCTTCGCTACCATTAAAACCCTCGGGCAACCGGGGGTTTTTTATTGTGTGCTTGAGTGGCTTTTATGGCAGCCAGACAATAAAGACCCTACGTAAACGTTAACTACTCACCCTTACATTCTGCCCCAAACATCTGGGGTGCTTGGAATGCGAGTTGTTAAGGGCTTGCTCAATTCGGTTCACAACAAAGCGGTTTTCCGCAGGCGCGCGCGCGTGCTGTCGGCTCAATTGGCCGAACTCCTGCCTGAGCACGGTACCGTCTTAGATTTAGGATGCGGCAATGGGGAAATTGCAGCCGCGGTCATGCAATCAAAACCAGGTCTGCGCTTCGAAGGCATAGATGTGTTCCTGCGCCCACAGGTCAGGATCCCGGCAAAACAATACGATGGGCACATCATTCCCTATGAAGACGGATCGGTCGACTGGATTACTATTGTAGATGTACTGCACCACACGGACGATCCGGCCATTGTCTTGAGAGAGGCCGCGCGTGTTGCCTGTAGGGGCGTCTTGATCAAGGATCATTTACGCGAAGGTTTTGGCGCCGCGCAGGTGTTGAGGCTTATGGATTGGGTTGGCAATAAGGGACACGACGTCCGGCTACCGTATAACTATTTCTCTCGTGATGAATGGAAGTGGGTCTTTGACGATTTAGGCCTCCAGGTCACTGGCTGGGAGGAGCAAATCAGGTTGTATCCTTTTCCGGCAAATCTTGTTTTTGGGCGCAAGCTGCACTTTGTCGCCAGACTTGAAGCTACAGTTCAGAACAAAGAACTCGAACAACCGCCGGAGCTGCGCAAGATTGCCTAGCGTTGGTATAGCTGGTGTTCCAGACCTCCACGAATCCGTCCGAAGCTCGGCAGCACTTTACGAATTTAGTACATAACATAGATCAATTGACGCTACTGGGTGCCGCCGCCACGGTGAATGCTGCGGGCGTTGGCTTCTACCAAACTGTATAGAGCTAGTCTGCTCAGGCATAACTCTACTCCGGTTGTTGGTAATGGGGTCGACACCTCGGCGCGGTCCGCTCAAGATTAATGCTGTGCCGCTAATCCGTCATTTAAGTGATCTGCATGTCAAGACCGGTCGTAGGGGTTACGATCCGGTCTCCCGGCCTGGCGGAACTATTCCTTCAGATCACACCATGAATGAACGCTTAATCGGTTCGAAACGGCCTCCAAGCTTTGCGGAGATACAGAAAGCCTTAGCCAAGTTATTGAGTTGGGAGCGTATAAGCCGTTCGCAGACGCGCTCGCGGCTACTCAGCTATGTGGTAGAACAGGCCCTAAGCGGCAATGACGCCCGGATAAAAGCTTATTCCATAGCTGTTGAGGCATTGGGCCGATCGACCGATTGGGACCCGCAGCTTGATCCGATCGTGCGAGTAGAGGCCATGCGCCTGCGCAGCGATCTAGAAGAGTACTACCGCAGTGAAGGGTCAGAAGACAGGGTAATAATCCTGCTCCCTAAGGGGCGCTATGTGCCGAGCTTTACCTGGAGCGAAGCAGTCGCAGGTGAGGCGGAGCTTTTAGACGGGCTTGTGGGCGAGCCTGACATCATGGAATGCCCAATTGTCGAGTTGGTTTTCCAAACAGGTGCTGGCGCGAGACCTGCGCACACAGCTTCGCTCGAAACGGCTTTGCGCTACGCGCTGAACGAGGCGGTACCGCGGTTCTGCTTTATACGTTCGGTGAGTGGGGGAGCGGAGCCGTGGCGGAAAATTGACGCCAACAAGGCCTCAACTCACTTTACCATTCAAATTTCGTTCGTGACCGATGATACGGAGCGACTACCCTATACATACCGGGTCATTGAGAACCTCAACGGTACAATCATTTGGCAAGGCCGGGTAGTGGCGGAAAACCAGGACGACATCTGGTCCGGCGTGACTAAACTGTGTGGCGCCGTTCTGGGGCATTCGGGATGTATTCACCGGCACAATCTTGCTCGAATGCTGTCGGGACATGCCTTTGGCCAGCAATATGAATGTTTTCTGCGCTATTTAAACGTCATTCGCATTCATGGCGACCCGATCGCCGAAACCGAGGTGCGTTCGGCGTTTGAAGCGCAGCTTCAGCATGATTACGGGTTTGCGCTTGGCTATACCTGCCTTGCGCATCTGCTGTTCAGGCTATCGCTGACGCAGCCCTTGGGATGGACCCAGGATCACCTCATGTTGCGAGCCTGGCATCTGGCACTGCGGGGAACTGAGCTCAACCCCGCGAATGGCTTCGCACAAGCGACGCTTTACTGGCTTTCGGACATTCGAGGAGAAAGCCACGTTGCCGAAACGGCGCTGAGCGCTGCCAAGGTGCTTAATCCTTATGACGCGGAAATAATGCTGACGCGGGGTGCCCGGCTGATCTGCACCGGCCGACACCAAGAAGGTATAGAGCTCATAGAGCGCTGGTTGGTGCCGGAGGTGGGCTATCCGGTGCAGTACCTGTTTTATCTTGCGCTCGGTAAGTATCTCATCGGTGATCTGGAGGGCTGTGAGGCTTTTGGGTTGCGCATACCTGCAGATATTGCGAGCGGCAGCCAGTCACATCCAGGCGCCTTCTTGTTGCGCGCGCTGATCGCTCGGGCACGCGGAAAGCACGAACTTGCCCAGTCAGCGGCGACGGCTATGCATCAGAGTATCTTCCGGTCCAATATCGGCATCGAGGATTTCGTCGCCCGCTACGTGCAGAACACAGCCGACGCCGGCACAATCGTCAGCGCCTTTGAAGCCGCGAAAAACTCAGCACTCGTTTGACATTGCCGATCTAGATGGACGTCCTGCGCTACAAATCGCGCAGGAGCCGAGCGGGGCGGGCGGATGCGGCGCGCAGGATGGTTGTCGAGCCGAGCAGCGCTGTGATGATCGTTGCCATAGCGAGAACGACCAGCAGAACACTGGATCCTGACGTGAAGTCGACGTCGAGCATGACGAGACTAATCACCCAGCCCAAAGCGATGCCGAGCAGGCTTGCCGGAATGGCAGCAAGAATGCCAAGCACCAAGTATTGCATGAAGGCTGTCAGCATCAGCTCGACACGCGTCGCACCCAAAACCTTGGTGATCACGGCATCGGCTTCGCGTTGCCGGCGGCCAGTTGCAAGGCTGCCGATCAGCACGAGCAGGCCATTGCCAACAGCGAGTCCACCGATCAAGGCCGCTGCAAATGAGAGTTGGCTCAGGGCATTGGTGATCTGCTTAAGCGTGTCGCCAATGGCGATGAAGCTAATGGCCGGAAGGGCCGATGCGAGTTCGCGTTCAACTGTTTCTTCGCGGCCGGGCAGGGCAGTAACGGCGGCGAACAGGGTCGTTGGGTAGGCCTCCAGCACGCCTGGAGAGAAGGTGGCGAGGAAGTCGATTCCGCCCTGCCATGAGTAGTCACGGAAATTGGCGACCTCGACGGTAATGTCTTCGCCAAAGATGACGAAGGTCAGTGTGTCGCCTATGTCGACGCCAAGGCCCGAGCGCAGGCTTTGATGGAGGGACACCAGAGCGGACCCCTGATAAGCGGGGGCCCACCAATCGCCATCAGTGAGCTTGGATGTAATGGGCATCTGGTCACGGTACGTGAGCGGCACTTCGCCTGACAGTAGGAACGTTGCCTCCGGCCCGCGGGTCTCTACATCATCCGCGGGAACCCCGTTAATGGCGGTCAAGGCGCCACGCAACATGGGCGTGGCGACAAAGAAGGGGATGTCGGTGCCTGGACCGGAGAGGTCCTCAAGCATTTCGACCTCGTCAGGGAAAAGGTCGGACGCAACAAAGGTTGGGACATCAAAGGCTGAGGCGCCCAGAAATTCCTGGCGCAAATTAGTTTGGAGGACCAAAACGACAATCAGCATCGTCAAAGCCATTCCGGCCGAGACGACGACAGAGGATGCATTGGCTCCAACGCTTGAAATGGAACGCAGGGCATGGCGCGGGATGCGCCATGCTGCATCGGGCAAGCGCCTGAGCGCCATCTGCACGAGCCAAACGAAAAGCTGGAACGCAAGCGCGGCAAGTATGCTCGCCAAGGCAAAGGCACCGACCAGAAGGGCATCTTCGGTCATGGCGTAGGCCAGCAGCAAGAAAGCCAGCCCAGCCAGCAGCAATGGAACGATGCGCCATGACACCAGCAGCTGGGACCAATCGACTGGCGGCGCGGCCAGGCCCTTGGAGCGGAACAGGTGCACCGGGCGAATCGTCTGGGCCTGCTGCAGCGGCAGATAAGAGAAGGCGAATGCGGTGACGAAGCCGGCTGCCGCTGCAACGAGCAAAGGCTGCAGATGCAGCGCGGAGCCTAGCGCGATACCTACCGCCTGACCGACGAATGGCAGCACCAGATAGGCGATGCCGCCGCCGATAAGCAGGCCTATGCCGACACCAATGGCCGCAAGGCACGCGACTTGTGAGAAGAAGTGGATGAAAACGCGGGAGCGATCAGCGCCCATGCTGCGCAGGATGGCGATGACGTTGGCGCGTTCGGCTATATAGGCCTGCATGCCGCTCCAAACGCTGACGCCGCCAATCAGCAGGGATCCCAGGCCGACGATCACTAGAAAGCGCATGAAAAGATCGTAGTAGCGCACCATGGGGCCCAGGCCATCGCGAGCGGAGCGAATTGTCCAGGCGCTATCGGCCAGTGCTGCTATGACGGCCGGCTTGGTATCTTCAGCGTCCTGCCCATCGAGCAGAATCTTGTAGCGGAACCAACTTCCAAGGCCTGGAAGGGGTGAAGTACGATCGGAAATGTTGGAGAAGGCTTCAGTGGTGACGAGCGTTGTCAGGCCAAGGCGGAAGCCTCGCACGGCCGCGTCGGGGAGCTTGGCTAGTGTGCCGCGGGCCTCAAATTCGGTGCCGCCGAGCTGAAAGCGATCGCCTACTGCAATGCCAAGTTGATCGAGCATGAGCGGATCAACCAGAGCGCCGAATACCTCTTCCTGGGGTGCCAGGAAAGCGGCAATGGAAGTGCCGGCAGGTAGTTGCGCACTCTGAACCGCGCCAACCAGAGGATAATTATCCCCGACGACGCTGAGATCCACAAAGGCGTCGCCGCTAGCAGATTGAGCGCGCACATTGGTGTCGATGACGCTGGCGACGGCGCCGAAGCCTTCCATGATGGCGAGTTCATCAGGGGTCGCAGGGCGGTCAGCGCGAGAGAGCTCCAGATCGCCGCCCATAAGCACGGCAGCATTGGCATCGATGGCGGTGGCAATGCTGGCGCCAACGGAACTAACGCCGGCGATCAGCGCCGTTCCAACAGCCAGACATACGATCAGCAGAATGAAGCGGCGCAGGTCGCCGCGCAGATCCAACAGGCCGATGCGGACAGCCGCCCAAAACGCTTGCATCAGCCGACAACCGTGGATTCTGTCAGCTCGCCCTGCGTCATGGTAAAGACGCGGTCGGCGCGAGCTGCAAGGGCTGGGTCGTGAGTGATCAGAACAACGGCGGTGCCGTTCTTGCGGGCAAGGTCGAACATGAGCTCGACCACTACGGCACCCGTGGTCTGGTCCAGATTGCCGGTCGGCTCGTCGGCCAGCAGGAGGGGCGGATTGGCGACCATGGCGCGGGCAAGCCCCACGCGCTGCTGCTCGCCGCCGGACAGGGCCGTGGGCCGGTGATCGAGGCGATTGCCCAAGCCTACGGCAGTCAAGGCTTCCGCCGCACGTGCCCTGATCTGCGGCAAGGGCAGTTCGGGAGCGGCAATTTCAAGCGCCAGCGCGACGTTGTCGAGTGCTGTCAGCGAGGGGATGAGATGAAAGCTCTGGAAAACAATGCCGAGCGACTTGCGGCGGAAGCGAGCCAGATCGTCTTCGCCAAGGGCTGAAAGATCCTGTTCCTGGACGACTATTTTACCGGAGGTAGCGCGCTCAAGCCCTGCCAACAGCATCAATAACGAGGTCTTGCCGCTTCCGGATGGGCCAACGATGGCAACGACCTCGGAAGGGGCGACACGCAGCGAGACGCCCTTGCAGATATGGAGGGTACGAGATGCAATCTCGAGGGAGTAAACGACGCTTTTCGCATCGATGATCGCTGGTGCGGTCGTATGCAAGAGCCAAATCCACTTTCTGTGCTGCCCGTGGGGGCGAAGGCCGCATAATAATGCCACACAAGGAGTAAACTAATATTGTGCAGGCGACCAGAATGGTCTGTCAGCGTTAGACTGATGGAACCCCTGTATCCTCGGGGAAAAAAGAAGCGATCAAGGCATATAGAGCGGTCTCGACATTCTCCAAAGCTCAGACAATATAGGCTCCGTCCAATACGCCCGTCGCTGGAAGCTTATTTCACATGATGAAACGATCAAAGATGTTGGCCGCTGCCCTGGCAGCACCCTTGGCGCTGGTCAGCATAGCGCCGGCAATGGCCGGACCAAATGAACTTGCCGTGCTGACCTCCTATATCGGTGATTGGCGCGGGGCAGGGGCCTTGGTGGGGGATGGCAAGTCCGAGCCGTTTACGTGCCGGCTCAGCATCGCCAAAGGCAACGCTGAAAAGGTTAACTATACAGGGCGCTGCAGCCTCGTGAGCGCCAATCTGTCGATTAGCGGCACGATCGCCTACAATGACGAGCAGCAGCAATATGAAGCAGCCATGAGCTCCAATGCAGGGTTTACCGGCTTGGCGATCGGGCGCCTGCGAGGTCAGCAGATCAGCTTTGATCTGCAGGAACGCGATCGTGACCGGAGTGGCAGCGATGTGCGTATCGGGTCCAAGATCGTGCTGGTCAATGGCGGCATTACTGTTGATTTTGAAGTCGAATTCAACAATTCGGGTGAAGTGTTGCGCGCGTCGGTTCCATTCTCCCAATAAGCCTATGATAGTTGTGCTTGGCGTCTCCCGATAGCTGGTCGGGAGGCATAGACCTGTGCATGGTTGGGGAAAGCGGAGATTCCCATGGCCTTTCCCGACCTCATTCAGCCGGATCTTGGTGCCTATCAAAGTACGGTCGCAACACCGCAGGATTTCAGTGAATTCTGGCAGCTTACCCTTGCCGAGGCACGAGAGATGGCTGGGCCGATCAGCATCCTTCCAGCGGATACCACACTTAAATTCGTTGAAGCCTTCGACGTAACCTTCCCAGGATTTGGCGGGCACCCGATCAAGGGGTGGCTTGTGTTGCCGAAGCAGCGCGAAAGGCGGTTGCCGCTGGTTGTACAGTATCTGGGCTATGGCGGCGGGCGGGGGTTTCCACATGAGCAATTGCATTGGGCAGCTTCAGGCTATGCCTATTTTCGCATGGATACGCGTGGGCAAGGCAGCGGCTGGAGCATGGGCGGCACGGCGGACCCGGTGGGAACGACGCCGTCGATCCCCGGCATGATGACCAAGGGTATTCTGAACAAAGAAGACTATTATTACCGCCGTGTGTTCACCGATGGCGTGCGGGCAATCGACATGCTCATCGAGCAGCCGTTCGTCGACCGGGAGCGCATTGCGGTTTGCGGTGGCAGCCAGGGCGGTGGGATTTCGCTTGCAGTCGCAGGTATCGATAGCCGGGTAACAGCTGTCATGCCGGATGTGCCCTTCCTTTGTGACTTTCCGCGAGCCATGCAGAAAGCTGTGCGCGATCCTTATGGGGAGATTATACGCTTCTTGGCACAGCACAGGGATAAAAAGGCCAAGGTCTTCGAAACGCTCAGCTATTTTGACGGTGTGTGCTTTGGTCGGCAGGCGAAGGCGGCGGCGCTGTTTTCGTTAGCGCTCATGGACGATATCTGCCCACCCTCAACGGTTTATGGGGCGTTCAATGCCTATGCCGGGGAGCAGAAAAGTATTGTGGAGTATGAGTTTAACAACCATGAAGGCGGCGGGCCGTTCCAGGACAGCGAACAGATGATCTGGCTGGGAAAGCTGTTTAACTTCTAACAAGCCCTTGCCGGGGCTTGCTTTACTCAAAAAACGCAAATATTGCGTAAGGGGACAAGTTTTCAGGCCAGGCGATGCAGAAGCGGGCGAACCAGGCGGATATTGCAGAGCGGCTCGGCGTGTCGGTCAGCACGGTGTCGCGTGCGCTGGCCAACGAGATCGGGATCAGCGAAGCCGTGCGCCGCGACGTGCAGCGTATGGCGCGAACGCTGGGGTATAAGTCCAAACATATCATCGGCGCGGCTGCAGGGGATAAACGCGCGGTGGCGCTGGTTCCGCTGGGCAGTGCAACTAGTGGTTTGTCGGGGTTCTATTTCGGCATTGTGGAAGGCATGCGGGCGCAGGCCGCCGAAGCAGGCATGGTGCTGGATGTGCGGCTGGTGAATGAAGCTGTCGTCACGCTCGACATGATCCGCAAGCAGATCGCGCAGGCCGATGCGGGCGGGGTGCTGCTGGCGGGGATCGATGCCTGGGACGAGTTGGCGCTGTGGTGTCAGGAGGAGAATATCCCGGCAGTCCTGGTCAATGGCAGCGATCCCAAGATGCGGCTGAGTTCAGTATCGCCGGCCAATTTCTATGGCGCCTACCAAGCTACGCAAAGGCTGCTCGATGCCGGACATAGGCGGATATTGCATTACACTCACCGCTACCGGCCAACGATCTTGCAGCGCCAGCGCGGGTTTGAAGCGGCAATTGCGGCAACGCCGGGCGCAGCCGGGACCATCGTCAACACAGCGGAGCGCAATACGGCGCAGTTGCTGGCCGATCTGCTGGCGGGCAAGCATAAAGTGACGGCCTTGTTCAGCTGGAATGACATCGCTGCAGTGGAAATGCTCGAGGCGCTGTATGGGCCTGAAAGCCCGCTACCGGAAAGCTTTTCCATCATTGGATTCGACGATCTGCCGATCGCCGGCATGGCGACACCACGGCTGAGCACCATGCGGGTGGAGCGCGAATCAATCGGTCGTGGTGCGGTGCGCCTCCTGGCGCAACACATGGATGGGGAAACGGCGATCCAGCAGTTGGAAACCGGTGTGACTCTGGTGCCAGGCGAAACAATCTTCACCGTCCAAACCTTCGCCCATCGCTGAGCTGATTTGGCGGCGTTCGCGGCTCGCATTCGTGTCACCAATGGCTGCTTCTTGTTAGCAGACTGTTCCCTTTGACCATCGCATCGGGCGCTTTTCCCAGTGCTATCTCCTTCGCGACCAACATCAATTTCCACAATTTTGCATTTGTTGCGTGATTTGCGCAAAATACTTGCGCTAGCGCAATTTCTGCCTTAGTTTTAGGGAGCGTCATAAGGCGCCGGGCCGGAAAGCAGACGGCCGCAAGGGAGAGCAAATCCATGATGAACACCCAACCTGGGCGGCGCCATCGTGCCGGCCGAGCTATAACCACAACGCTGGCTGCCATGCTGATGATGGGCAGCGCCGCTCTGGCGCAGCAGCAGGCGCCTATGCTGGACGAGATGGTGGCGAGCGGCGCCTTGCCGACGCTGGAGGAACGCCTGCCGGAGAACCCACTGGTGGTGGAGCCGGTGGAAAGCACTGGCGTCTATGGCGGCACCTGGCGCTCGGCGCTGCGCGGCGGGCTCGACAACGCCTGGATCGGCCGGACCGTCGCCTATGATGGCCTTGTGCGCTACGACCGCGAATGGAAAGAGATTATTCCAAATCTGGCGGAAAGCTGGGAAGTCAGCGAAGATGCGCGCACCTATACGTTCAAGCTGCGTGACGGCCTGAAGTGGAACAACGGAACGCCGTTCACCTCCGCTGATATCGCGTTTGCGGTGGATCTGATGAAGGAGCCCGGCTACGGCGTGGGCACGTTCATCAAGAACCCGAACAACCCTGTAACCGTGGAAGTCGTTGACGAAACGACGTTCAGGTTCGTGTTCGAAAATCCCAACGGCATCATCATGGACGAGTTGGCCTCGATCAACGGGCTGACCGTGGTGTCGCTAAGCAAGGATTACTGTGGCCAGTTCTATCCCGGGACTAATCCCAACGCTGCCGAGGACGCCAAGGCAGCCGGGTTCGAGACCTGGGAACTCTGGATGGCGGACCGTTGCTCATGGGCGACTGAAACTATCCGCTGGGCCAATCCCGAACTGCCGTTCATGAACGCCTGGATGATCGAGCAGCCACTAACGGGCGACGCTTCACGCGCCACCTTCGTGCGCAATCCCTATTACTGGAAGGTCGACAGCGAAGGAAACCAGCTGCCCTATATCGACCGGCTTGACATGCGCGTGTCCGACTCGCTCGAAGAGCTGACGCTGATGGCGCTCAATGGCGAGATCGACTTCCAGGATCGCCACATTGCGACTGTTGCCAACCAACCCTTGTTCTTTGATGGGCAGGAAGCGGGCGATTACCGCCTGGGCGAGAACATTCCGTCCAGCATGAACACGATGACGATCCAGTTCAACATGAACCATGTTGACCCAGCTCGGCGCGAGCTGTTCTCCAACAAGGATTTCCGCATCGGCATCAGCCATTTGCTGGACCGGCAGGAAATTATTGACGTAGTGTTCACCGGACAGGGCGAGCCCTTCCAGGCAGCGCCGCGACCGGAATCCCCGTTCTATGACGAGGAAATGGCCAAGCAATATACCGAGTTCGATCCGGAAGCTGCCGATGCCGCGTTCAAAGCCGCGGGCCTTGGCGAAAAGAACGGGGATGGCTTCTACACCATGCCTGATGGCACCCCGCTCCAGATCACGATCGACACCATCGCGGCATTCCGCACCGAATGGACTGACATGATGGAGCTGATCCAGCTGCAGCTGGAAGCCGGTGGCATCGATGTCGAACTCAACAATATCGACCGTACACTTTACTACGACAAGCGTCCGCTGGGTGACTATGACGCACAGATCTGGCAGGGCGACGGCGGCCTCGATGTGATCCAGGAGCCCCGCTACTACATGCCATCAGGCGATGAATCGGTCTGGGCTTATCGTTGGGCACAGTGGTTCAACGGTTCGCGTCCCGAGATTGCGGAAGAACCAGCCCCATGGGCCAAGCAGCAGATGGATCTACTCAATCAGTTGCGCGAGGAAGGCGATCCGGCCCAGCGCGACGAGCTGATGAAGCAGATCCTCCAGATCGCCAAGGAGAACTTCCCGGTGATCGGGGTGAGCTTGCCGGGCAATGGCTACTACATCGCCAAGAACAATATGCGGAATATCACGCCCACGATGCTCCATGCCTATCTGTTCCCCACCCCGGCTCCCTATGATCCGTTCCAGTGGTACTTTGCTGCCGAGTGACGGATCCCTCCCGCCCCTTGCGGTGCTCCCACGCCGCGAGGGGAAGGGGAACCCCCACCTAACCCCCCCTAGGAGGGGGAGGGACGGATAGGGGGATGGGCGAGATGGTTCGTAGGCTCCTTCGTTCTGGGGACCTTCGCACATTGACCTATTCTTAATGTCGTCCCGGCGGAGGCCGGGATCCAACTCGAGACAGTGCCACGGCCGTAACATCGTTGAATTTAACCCAGGCGATGGGAGACCGGGGTAAAACCTCAGGGTAGATCCCGGCCTACGCTGGGATGACATCGTGGCAGGGGCGCCCCCGGTGGGAATAACAAGCTTGGCTGTCGCCAGAACACGAGCTCGAAGGAGACGTCCATGCTGGGATTTATCGGCAAGCGACTGATCGCGATGATCCTAACTTTATGGGCGGTGAGTTTCGTGGCTTTCGCCATTATCCAGCTGCCGCCGGGCGATTACCTGACGACTTATATCGCGACCCTGGCCGCTAACGGCGACCGGGTGGATCCGGCGGCGATCGAAGCGCTGCGGCGGCAATATGGGTTCGGGGAGTCCTATTTCGTTCAGTACTGGAAATGGATTTCCGCCATCGTGCTGCGCGGTGACTTTGGGCAGAGCTTTGAATGGAAGGCGCCGGTGACGACACTGATTTGGGGCCGCCTTGGTAACTCGATCTTGCTCGAAGGCCTGGCTGTTGTCGTGATGTGGCTAGTGGCGCTGCCGATCGGCATCTATGCGGCGGTGCGGAAATATTCGCTGGGCGATTACCTCGCGACAATTGGCGGATTTATCGGGCTGGCCATCCCCAATTTCTTCTTTGCGCTGATCCTCATGTATCTCTCCTTCATCTGGTTCGGGGAAACCATTGGCGGGCTGTTTTCGCCTGGAATGGAGAACGCGCGCTGGAGCCCGGAGCGAATCTGGGACTTTCTGAGCCATGCGTGGGCGCCGATCCTGGTGCTGTCGCTGGCAGGAACGGCGGAGCTGATCCGCATCCTGCGCGCGAACCTGCTCGATGAACTCAAGAAGCCTTATGTGACGACGGCCCGGGCCAAGGGCCTGAGCGAGTTCCGAACCATCATGAAATATCCGGTGCGCGTGGCGCTCAATCCGCTGGTGTCCACCATTGGCTGGTTGCTGCCGGCGCTGGTGTCGAGTTCGGTGATTGTTTCGGTGGTGCTGAACCTGCCGACGGCGGGGCCGCTGCTGCTGCGCTCGCTGACGTCGCAGGACATGTTCCTGGCCGGGGCGATCATCATGCTTTTGGGCATGCTGACGGTGATCGGCACGCTGATTTCGGACCTGCTCCTGGCCTGGATTGATCCGCGGATCCGGTTTGGGAGCAAGTAGATGGCTGTGGAAACCATGACCGATCTTTCTGTCGCCGCTCCAATCAAGCGCGCCAAGCGTGAGAGCCAGACGGCGCTGATGTGGCGCCGGTTCAAGCGGCATCGGCTGGCGCTGGTGAGCTTGTGGATCGTGGCGCTGTTTTATCTCGTCGCGATTCTGGCCGAGTTTCTCGCGCCGCACGATCCCGGTGCTTACAGCGCGCGCTATACCTATGCGCCGCCGCAGGGCTTGCAGTTGTTCTCGACGGACGAAAACGGCGGATGGCGGTTCTTTCCGCATGTGAATGGCTATTCGACCGAGGTAGATCCCAAGGCGATGCGGCGCATCTTTGTGGTCGATCCTGAGGTCGAAATCCCGGTGCAGTTCTTTGCCCCGAGCGAGCCGTACCTCCTGGCGGGTTTCATCCCCATGTCGGTCAAGCTGATTGGTGTGACCGAGGCGCGGGCGCCGTTCTATATCCTCGGCGCGGACCGGCTGGGGCGGGATCTCCTGAGCCGACTGATCCATGGCACGCGCATTTCGTTGTCCATAGGGCTCGCCGGGGTCACGCTGAGCCTGTTCTTCGGGATCATCATCGGCGGCTTTGCCGGCTATTATGGCGGCTGGTTCGACAGCGCAGTGATGCGCGTGATCGAATTCATCCGCTCCATGCCGACGATCCCACTCTGGCTGGGGCTGGCGGCGGCTATGCCCAAGGATTGGACGGCGCTGCAGACCTATTTTGCCATCACCATCATCCTGTCGCTGATCGGGTGGACGGAACTGGCGCGCGTGGTGCGAGGGCGGTTTTTGAGCCTGCGGACCGAGGATTTCGTGACGGCCGCGCAGCTCGATGGCGCGAGCGACTGGCGCATCATCACGCGGCACATGGTGCCAAGCTTCATGAGCCACATCATTGCGGCGGCGACGCTGGCTATTCCCGGCATGATCCTTGCGGAGACGGCGCTGAGTTTCCTTGGGCTTGGATTGCAGGCGCCGATCGTCAGCTGGGGAACGCTGCTGCAGGACGCGCAGAATATCCGGACGCTCGCCAGTGCGCCTTGGTTGCTCGCGCCGGGTGTGTGCGTGGTAATCATCATTCTTTCGATGAACTTTTTTGGCGATGGGCTGCGCGATGCGGCTGATCCTCATGGGCGGTAGTGACATGACCCAAAAACCAATCCTTTCCATTTCCGACATGTCGATCGTGTTTTCCTCGCCCGACGAGGCCGATATCGAGGCGGTACGGCAGGTGGACATGACCCTGACGCCGGGCAAGACGCTGGCGCTGGTGGGAGAGAGCGGATGCGGCAAGTCGGTGACGGCACGCGCCGTGCTGCGGCTGCTCGACAAGAATGCCCAGATCCCGCGTGGACAGATCATGTTTGAGGCCAACGGCGAGGCGCCGGTGGATATCGCTGGGCTTAAGCAGGACAGCCTGCCGCTGCGGGCTATTCGCGGCAACCAGATCTCGATGATCTTTCAGGAGCCGATGAGCTCGCTATCGCCGGTGCATACGATCGGCGACCAGATCGACGAGATGATGACCATTCATGAGGGCCTCAAGCCCAAGCAGGCCAGGGAGCGCACCGTGGCGCTGCTCGACCAGGTGGGAATTCCCGGCGCGCGGGAGCGGGCGGATGCTTATCCGTTCCAGCTGTCGGGCGGGTTGCGGCAGCGCGCGATGATTGCCATGGCCCTGGCCTGCAAGCCGCAGGTGCTGATTGCCGACGAGCCGACTACGGCACTGGACGTGACCACGCAGGCGCAAATTTTGGATTTGCTGCGGCAGTTGCAGACCGATTTTGGCATGGCCATGCTGTTTATCACGCACGATCTGGGCGTGGTGGCCGAGATCGCGGACGACGTGGCGGTGATGTATCTGGGCGATGTGGTGGAGCAGGGGAGCGTATTCGACGTTTTTGCGCAGCCAAAGCATCCCTATACGCAGGCGCTGATGAGCTCCATTCCCAAGATGGCGCGCAAGGCCGACCGGGTGCGGCTGTCGCCGATCAAGGGAACGGTGCCGGCGCCCAAGGACCGGCCGGAGGGCTGCGCGTTCACCAGCCGCTGCCCGCATGCGTTCGAGCCATGCCCCACGATCCGACCGGCGCGGACGGATCTGGGCAACGGGCACCATGCGCGGTGTCATTTGCTGACGCGCGTTCCAGTGGAGGAGCCGGCATGAGCACGCTGCTGAATGTCCAGAACCTATCCAAGCATTACACGCTGAGCGGCGGGCTGTTTGGCGCCGAACGGCGGCTCGATGCCCTGACCGACATCAATCTCGACGTGGAGGCGGGGGAGACCCTCGCCATCGTGGGCGAAAGCGGCTGTGGCAAGACCACGCTCGGACGGTGCATCATCCAGGCGCAGCCGGCTTCTGCGGGCAAGGTGGTGTACCATCCCAAGGCTGGCGGCGACGTGGAACTGAGCGCGCTCAACAAGCGGCAGATCAAGCCCTGGCGGCAGGATATCCGCATGATCTTCCAGGATCCGATGAGTTCGCTCAACCCCAATATGCGGGTGTTCGACATCGTCGCGGAGCCCTTGCGCATCCACAAGATCTGCCGGGGGCGGGAGCTGGAGGACCGGGTGATTGGGACGCTCGAGAAGGTAGGCATTCCAGCTGAAGCCATAGGCCGCTATCCGCATGCGTTTTCAGGCGGGCAGCGGCAGCGCATCGGCATTGCGCGGGCGCTGGTGCTGGACCCCAAGCTGGTGATCGCCGATGAGGCGGTGTCGGCGCTGGACGTCTCAATTCAGGCGCAGGTGCTGAACCTGCTCGAAGATCTCAAGGCCGAGTTTGGGCTGACCTATATTTTCATCAGCCATGATCTGGGGGTGGTGAACTACATCGCGGACCGGGTGGTGGTGATGTATCTGGGGCATGTGGTGGAAAATGCGCCCACCGAAATGCTGTTTGAGCGCCCGCGCCATCCCTACACCGAACTGCTGCTTGAGGCGCTGCCGATCGCCGATCCGCTGCGGCGCAAGGGGCGAAAAGCCGAGGTGCGCGGGGAAATCCCCTATCTTGGCAATCGCCCGGTCGGCTGCCCGTTCCATACGCGCTGCCGCTACGCCCAGGATGTGTGCCGGGCAGAGAAGCCGGCTTTGCGCCCGATCAACGGCACGCCGCAGGAGGCTGCCTGCCATTTCGCCGAAGAACTCGAATTGAAGGGCGCCTACGACGACGCGTCCGTGAAGGAATTTGCCTCACATGACCTATGATCCCGTTTCTGCCAATCCGCTCCATGGCAATCCGCTCAAGACGCGGGCCGATGTGGAAAAGGCACTGCATGATCTCTTTAACCCCCTGCTGCCGTTTTTCTCGGACGGTGGTGCGCGGGTGCGGCTGGATGGGGCTGCGGCGCATTTTGACCGGGCAGCGGCCGATCTTGAAGGGTTTGCGCGCCCGCTCTGGGGGCTGACGCCACTGGCGGCGGGGGGCGGTACGTTCGACCATTGGGCGCTGTATCGGCAGGGGCTGGCCAACGGGACCGACCCCGAGCATCCCGAATATTGGGGGCAGGTCAATTCAACCGACCAGCGCATGGTGGAGCTGGCGGCGATCGGGTTCACCATGCGTCTGTTGCCCCATCTGGTGTGGGAGCCGCTGTCCAGACAAGCCAAGGACAATCTGGCGGCTTATCTCAAGCATGCGCGCCAGTTCGACTACGCCGACAACAACTGGAAGTTCTTCCGCATTCTCGTCGATCTGGGGCTGGAAGAATGCGGTGTCGACTTTGACCGTTCGCTGACCGAGAAATATCTCGAGGAGTTGGACGGGTTCTATTTGGGCGATGGTTGGTATCGCGATGGCAATATCCGCCGGATCGATCACTACATTCCTTTTGCCATGCACTTTTACGGGCTGATCTATGCCAAGCTGGCGCGGGGTGATGAAAAGCGGGTCGCGGCCTACAAGGAGCGGTCGGAGCTGTTTGCCCGGGATATCCGGCATTGGTTCGATGACGAGGGTGGTACGCTGGCGTTTGGGCGGAGCCTGACCTACCGATTTGCCTGTGGCGGGATCTGGGGGGCGCTGGCCTTTGCCGATCTCGAGGCGTTGCCCTGGGGCGAGATCAAGGGCCAGTTCCTGCGCCATCTGCGGTGGTGGGCGGACAAGCCGATTGCCAATCGTGATGGTGTTCTTTCGGTGGGCTATGGCTACCCGAACCTGTTCATGAGCGAGAGCTATAATTCGGCGGGATCGCCCTATTGGGCGCTCAAGGCCTTTCTTCCGCTGGCGCTCCCAGAGGATCATCCGTTCTGGGCGGCGGAAGAAGCAGAGGCGGTAACAGACGAGGCGCCGGTGCCGCTCAAGCACCCGGGCATGGTGATGATGCACACGCCGGGCAATGTGGTGGCGCTGTCAAGCGGGCAGCAAAACTGGCAGATGCGCAACGGCACCGAGAAATACGCCAAGTTCGTTTATTCGTCCCGCTATGGCTTTTCGGTCGAAGTGGACGAGCGCGCCTACAATATGGGTGTGTTCGATGGAGCGCTGGCGCTGTCCGACGATGGGCGGCACTACCGGGTGCGCGAGGCCAACGAGGCAGCGCAGATCGCGGGCGACACGCTTTATTCGCGCTGGAAGCCCTGGAGCGATGTGGAGATCGAAACCTGGCTGCTGCCGGCCAATCCATGGCACGTCCGCGTGCACCGGATCAAAACCCCACGCGCACTGCATGCAACGGAAGGTGGCTTCGCCATTGGGCGGGCAGACCTGAACGCGGACGAGTTGCTAGAGGAGGCCGGGCGCGCCGTGGCGCGCAGCCAGACCGATGTGAGCGCCATCGTTGATCTTTCGGGACAACGTGCGGGGCGGGCGCACAAGCCTTTTCCCAACACCAATCTAGTTGTCGCCAAGACCATCGTGCCGCAGTTGCGCGGCGAGATCCCTGCGGGAACGACGGTGTTGGTGACCGCCGCCATGGCTTTGCCCGCTGCAAGCACTGCCGAGGCGGCGCTTGGGCGGACGCCCCAAGCGCCTGACCTGGACGAGCTTGAGCGGCTATTTGCTCGCGAAGGTGTTGATGTCAGCGCCATTCTGGTGCCGGAGCGGTTCTGATGCGACCAAAACTCGCCTTCGCAATGGCGGCAGACAAGACCAAATATGTGTTTGACAGCGCGGCCCTGCGGCGGCTGGCGCAGTGCTGCGAGATCGTCCAAGAGGCGCCGCTGGAGGAGTTCACCAGCGTTGAGGCGCGTGCCGTGCTGCGTGAGGTGGACATACTGGTGACGGGCTGGGGCTGTCCGACCGTGAGCGACGAGGTGGTGCGCAGTGCGCCACGGCTCAAGCTCATTGCCCATGCGGCGGGTACGGTCAAATACACGCTTGAACCGGCTGTTTATGAAGCCGGAATCCGGGTGACGCATGCTGCCGATGCCAATGCGGTGCCGGTGGCAGAATATACGCTGGCGTCGATCATTTTTACCAATAAGCGGGTGTTCGAACTGCGTGACCGGTATCGGGGCGATCCGCTGCGGCGGACCAGTTATGCCCTGATGAACGAGCCTATTGGCAATTATGGTCGGGTGGTGGGGCTAGTGGGGGCTTCGCGCATTGGCCGAAAGGTTGCCAAGCTGCTCCAAGCGTTCGATTTTACCGTGCTGCTGAGCGATCCCTTCGTGCGCTCAGGCGATCCGATCCTTGAGCATAGCGAACTGGTGAGCCTCGATACGCTGATGGCACGCTCGGATGTGGTGTCCATTCATGCGCCATCGCTCCCCTCGACCCGGCACATGATCGGCGCGCGGGAGCTCGCCTTGATGCAGGACGGTGCGGGCTTCATCAATACAGCTCGTGGAGCGCTAGTGGACGAGGCAGCGCTGATCGCGGAGCTGCAAACCGGGCGCATTCATGCGGTGATCGATGTCACGGAGCCGGAGATACCGGCGGCGAATTCGCCACTTTATTCGCTCTCCAATGTGTTCCTGACGCCGCATGTGGCGGGGGCGGTGGGCATGGAGCGGCTGCGCCTGGGAGAAATGGCGGTTACGGAGGTGGAGCGGTTCGTCCGGGACGAGGCGCTGGAGTTCGAAATCGAACCGGCACTGCTGGAAAGATTGGCGTGATGAGTTCAGCCTTTAAAAGGGATACATCCAGTGCTGATCTGGATCCGTCCGTAGCCGAGCGCGAGGCGCGGCTGCAGTTTTTGACATGGGATCGGACGCCGGCGGAAATCGAGAGTCCGGCGCATCGGGCACGACAGGCGCGATGGCAGGACATAGCGGGGGCACATTTTCATCCTACCGCCTATGTAGCGGCGGAGGCGGCGATCTTCACGACGCACCTGGTGCTGGGGGAGCAATCCTGGATTGCCGGGCATGCGCTGGTACGGGGCGACGTGGAGTTTGGTGCCCATACGACGGTCAACCCCTATGCCATGATCTCGGGCAAGGTGCGATGTGGCGATGGGGTGCGGATCGCAAGCCATGTGTCGATCGTGGGATTCAACCACGGATTTGATGATCCCCATGTGCCTATTCATACGCAAAAGCATGAGAGCCTTGGGATCACCATCGAAAACGATGTGTGGATCGGGGCCAATGCAGTGGTGCTCGATGGGGTGCGTGTCGGGCGTGGCGCGGTGATCGCGGCGGGCGCGGTGGTGAGCAAGGATGTGCCGCCCATGGCGATCGTTGCGGGTGTGCCGGCCAGGGTGGTGCGCTTTCGCGGGCGGACGGCGAAGGCCGATGCGGTGAGCGTACTGGGACGGCTGGGAGCAGCGGCGAAGGCGCAGGTGCACGAGGTCTTGGCGGCTTACCACGAGAACGGAGAATATGTGTCGCGGGAGGCGGACGGGCAGGTGCGGCGCAGCGCGCGGCATTTGAACGATGCAATTGAACTCGCTGCGGGTTTTGACACATTGCCCGAAGGTTTGGATGTCGCGGCGACGCTGGCGCAATTGCAGGGGTCGCAGGACCCTGCAACAGGGCTGTTTCCCGATCCGTACCAGCTGCCAGCACCCGGCCAGGCGATGCGCGACAATGGCCTGGCAATCTACAATGTGCTGTCGGTCGGCTATGCCATTGAGGTTTTGGGTGGGCGGCCGTTGTACCCTATCGGCGCGGTGGAGCTGCCGGCTGATGCGCTTTGCGAGTGGCTCGAGAGCCTGCCCTGGCGGGAGCGGGCCTGGTCGGCGGGGGCGGGGGTCGATTCCATCGGCACGGCGCTTTACTTCAACGCGCGCTACCATTCGACTGGACGGGCGCGAGAGACGCTGTTTGGCTGGCTGGCGCTGAAGCAGGATCGCGGAACGGGGGTCTGGGGCTCCTCTACGGCCGAGCAGGGCTGGCTGCAGCCGGTCAACGGATTTTACCGGCTGACGCGCGGCACCTATGCGCAGTTCGGACTGCCGGTGCCCAATCCAGAGCGGGCAATCGATACGGTGCTGCTGAACTATCGCAATTATGGCGGGTTTTCGGGGGCTACTTATACGGCGTGCAATCTGCTCGACACGATCCATCCACTGCTGCTGTGTTTGCAGCAAACCGATCACCGCCGGGCCGAGGCGGAAGGGATTGCAGCGGCGATCATTGCCCAGGCGGAGGAGCGCTGGGTGGCGGGGCAGGGTTATGCCTTTGCCAATGGCCAGGCGCCGAGTTTGCAGGGCACGGAGATGTGGCTGTCGGTGGTGCATCTGGCGGCAATGATGCTGGGGATTGAAGCTGAATTTGCATTCGTGCCGAAGGGGGTGCATCGGACGCAGGCTGTGGGGCTGGGGCTGTGAGCGGGGAGAGAAAAGCCCTCGTGGTTTGGGGCGGCATGGAGTTGCATACGCCGGAGCGGGGGGCGCATGTGGTGCGGGAACTGCTAGAAGCCGAGGGCTTCGCGGTAAGGGTCACGCCTGACTATGATGCGCTCGGGGCCGAGGATGTAGGTAGCAACGATCTTGTCGTGCCGGTGATTACCGACGGCACACTAACGCCTGAGAAAATGGCCAAGTTGATCGATGCGGTGCGGGCGGGGACAGGGCTGGCTGGGTACCATATGGGGCTGGCGACGAGCTTTCGGGCGTCGGTGCCGTTCCGTTACGCGGCGAGCTGCTATTGGGTGCAGCATCCGGGCAATATCATCACCTACCGGGTGGATGTGGCCCAGCCGAAGCATCCGATTATGGCCGGAATCGAGAGCTTCGAGCACACATCGGAGCAGTATTATCTCAATTACGATCCAGCGATTGAGGTGTTGGCAACGACGACTTTTTCGGGCGAATTCCACCCCTGGCGCAAGAATGTAGTAATGCCGGTGGTGTTCACGACGATGCATGACCGGGGAAAGGTGTTTTATTCCTCCCTTGGGCATACGGCAGATGAGCTAGGGGGCGGGCCGGTGCGCGAGATTTTGCGGCGGGGGCTACTGTGGGCGGCGCGGACCCCCACCTAACCTCCCCCTGAGAGGGGGAGGGATTACCCAGCGCCTTGAGCGACATCTGGCCATAGTCCGAAGCTGCGCCCAGCCCGGTGAGGTCAGGCTAGCCTACTGTTGTGCTTGTTCCGCTTGCCGCCGCAGGACTTCTGACTCGGGCAGGGCGTTGGCGTAGCGGAGTTCGCGGTTGGCGCGTTCCCAGAAGCTGGGGTGGACGCGGTCGAGTTCGGCAGGGTCGGCAGGGGTGAGGGCGAGCGCGCGGCGCGATGCATCGTCCAAATAGAGGATGGCGTTTTGCCGATACCAGGCGGGGATGGCGTCGTCGGCCCAGACGATCGGCCGGATGATATCGTGGGCGGTGTAGCCCTTAGCGGAGAAGAGCTCCGCCCAATAGCTGTGCCAGCGTTCGTTGCGGTGGCCGACGCCGCCTTGGCCAGGGATGGCCGCGCTGAAGAGGATGGCTGGGGCAAGGGCAACAAGGTCGGCGACGAAGCTTTCGGCGCGCTCTGGCGATAGGTGCTCGGCCACTTCGAGCGAAATGGCGAAGTCGACGCGGGGCCCAGTGAACCGCTGCTCGAGATCGTGCGGGCGAAAATCGATGCGGGGATCGTCCAGCATGGAGTTCGTGACCCAGTCGCCCTCGATGCCGAACGCCGATTGGCTACCCATGGAGAGAGCCGCTGCAAGCCAGGTGCCGGTACCGCAGCCGATGTCGGCAACGCTGGTGCGTGGCAATTCGGCCGGCAGCGCGCCGAGCAGGCACCTTGCAGCGTAGGAAGTATGGGCGCGGCGGTTCTCGTAAAAGCCGGCAGGGTAGAGCGAAGCGGTCATGTTAGGGGAGCGATCGGTGCGATTTGGGGAAGCTTAAGCCGGGTACGCGCGGAACGCCAGACAGGATCATTTCGGCCGGAACCCTAAAGGGGGAGCGCCGTTGAGTCGGCAGTTATCATCCCGTAACTGGAGACGAGAAATGGCTGAAAAGACCCTGAATGACTTGTTCCTCGATACGCTCAAGGACATCTACTACGCCGAAAAGCAGATCCTGAAGACTTTGCCAAAAATGGCGAAGGCTGCGACCTCGGCTGAGATGAAAGCGGGTTTCGAAAAGCACGCGGAAGAAACGGAAGGCCAGATCGAGCGCATCGAACAAGTCTTCGAGCTGCTTGGGAAGCCAGCCCGTGCCAAGACCTGCGATGCCATCTTGGGTATCATCGAGGAAGGCAAGGAAATCATGACCGAATACAAGGGCACAGATGCTCTTGATGCCGGCCTCGCTGCGTCCGCCCAGGCTGTCGAGCATTATGAAATTGCCCGCTATGGTACGCTCAAGAGCTGGGCGCAGCAGCTGGGCATGAACGATGCCGTAAGCCTGATCGACCAGAACCTGCAGCAAGAAATTGCAACCGACCAGAAGCTCACGCAGCTGGCCGAAGCCCAGGCGAACAAGAAAGCCGCCTAATTGCTTTAGCGGCTTGGAACAGAAACGGGCCCGTCAGGGCCCGTTTTTTTGTGCCGGACTAAAGCCATCAGTCCTTGGCGCGTTCGACGTAAGAGTTGTCGTCCGTGAGGATCACGATGCGGGTGCCGGCGCCGATGTGGGGCGGGACCATGACGCGCAGGCCGTTGTTGAGCACGGCGGGCTTGTAGGACGAGGAGGCCGTCTGGCCCTTAACGACAGGCTCGGTCTCGACGATCTCGAAGGTGAGGCGCTGGGGTAGTTCCATCGAAAGGGCCGTGCCCTCGAAGGTCTTGAGGTGCACCTTCATGCCATCGATCAGATAGGCTTTCTGGTCGCCAATCACGTCGTCGGAGACGGTGATCTGCTCGTAGGTGGACGGCTCCATAAAGTGGTGGCCTTCGCCGTCGGAGTAAAGGTAGTCGTATTCGCGATCATCGACGTCGGCCTTTTCGACCATTTCCACGGTGCGCCAGCGGCCGACCACCTTCACGCCATCCGAAATGCGGCGCATGTTGACGTTGGTTATGGAATTGCCCTTGCCGGGGTGGACGTTTTCGGCCGTCAGGATGACATGCAGATTGCCGTCCTGCTCGACGACATTGCCCTTGCGCAGCGAGGAGGCGATGACCTTGACCATTATTCTTCCTTGTTCGTTTTCCAAGCGCGTACTAGAGGCTGGGCCGTCCGGCGCTTGTTGAATTCATGTTCGTTGCGCCAACTACCTCATCTCAGCCAAAACTGCCAGCCTGCCCGTGATAAAGGTCGCATGAGCCAGAATATCGATAAGCCTTCGCCATGGTGGACGCCGAGCCGGCACGCGGACCGGCGCCCGATTCTTTTGGCACGCGGGCGGATTGAGGCGGCCGTGCGTGGATATCTGACCAATCAGGATTTCCTCTTGGTTGATCCACCGGCGCTGCAGCGCTCGCCAGGCAATGAAACGCATCTGCATGCGTTTGGCACGGTGATGATCGGCAACGATGGGGTGGGGCAGACGATGTATCTGCATACCTCGCCGGAGTTCACGATGAAGAAACTCCTCGCGGCGGGAGAGCGGCGGATTGCGAGCCTGGGGCATGTGTGGCGCAATCGGGAGCGGAGTGCGTTGCATCATCCCGAGTTCACCATGTTGGAATGGTATCGGGTAGAGGAGCCGTATGACGCCGTGATCGCCGATTGCGTTGCGATGTTGCGGCTGGCGGCGCAGGCGACGGGGGCGGAAAGTTTGCGGTTTCGGGAGCGGGCGTGCGATCCGTTTGCGCAAGCCGAGCGTCTGAGCGTGGTCGAGGCGTTTGCGCGGTATGCGGGCGTGGATTTGTTTGCGACCATGGACGGCGAGGGTGTCACCGATGGGGAGGCACTCGCGGGGCAAATGGCGGCGCTTGGCATAGCTGTGCCGCAGGATCGGAACTGGAGTTATCTGTTCAGCCTGATCCTGACTGAGAAAGTTGAGCCGGAGCTGGGCAACGGGCGGGTAACGGTGCTGGACCGGTATCCTGCGGCCGAGGCGGCGCTGGCGCGGCGGGCGGCGGATGACCGGCGCGTTTCGGAGCGGTTCGAGCTTTATGCCTGTGGGGTGGAACTGGCCAATGGGTTTGGCGAACTGACTGATGCGGGGGAGCAAAGGCGGCGGTTTGCGGCGGAGATGGCCGAGAAAGAGCGCATCTATGGGGAGCGCTACCCGGTGGATGAGGATTTTTTGGCGGCGCTGGAGATGATGCCGGAGGCTAGTGGGGTGGCGCTGGGGTTTGATCGGTTGGTGATGCTGGCGACGGCGGCGCCGCGGATCCAGGCGGTGCTTTGGGCTGAGGTGGCGGATTGAGTTTCGTGGTCACAATAGGGGCCCCCACCCGGGCCCTCCCCTCAAGGGGGAGGGGGCTAAAGGGGCCGGGCATCAGAAACGTGGATGAGCTTGTCAAGGCTGGCCTCGTTGAAGAACCAGGTGCGCTCGAAGGTGTTGCTGCCAAATACGCCATCGGGATCACGTCGGCGATTGCTGATCTGATCGACAAAGGCGATCCCGATGATCCTATTGTGCGGCAGTTCGTGCCGTCGGTGGATGAGCTGGTGACCACGCCGGAGGAACGGGCGGATCCAATCGGTGATGAGGCGCATTCGCCGGTGAAGGGGATCGTGCATCGATATCCGGACCGGGTGCTGCTCAAGGCGGTGCATGTTTGTCCGGTGTATTGCCGGTTTTGCTTTCGGCGCGAGATGGTGGGGCCGCAGGGGCTGGGGACGCTGACTCCTGCGGAACTGGATGCGGCGATTGCGTATATCGCGGGGCATCCAGAGATCTGGGAGGTGATCCTGACCGGGGGCGATCCGCTGGTGTTGTCGGGGCGGCGATTGCGGGAGATTACCGGACGGCTGGCGGGGATCAAGCATGTGAAGATCGTGCGGTTTCATACGCGGGTGCCGGTGGTGGAGCCGGAGCGAATCGATGCTGATCTGATCGGGGCGCTGAAGGCGAGTGGCAAGGCGGTTTACTTGGCGCTGCATGCCAATCATCCGCGCGAGTTTTCGGGGGAGGCAAAGGCTGCTGTGGCGCGGCTAGCGGATTCTGGGATCGTGCTGGTGAGCCAGTCAGTGTTGCTGCGGGGCGTCAACGACAGCGTGGAAACTCTGGCCGAACTGATGCGCTGTTTTGTCGAGAACAGGGTGAAGCCGTATTACTTGCACCATCCTGATCTCGCGCCGGGGACTGGGCATTTTCGGTTGAGTATTGCCGAAGGGCAGGCGCTGGTCGCGGGATTGCGGGGGCGGGTGTCGGGATTGGCGCAGCCGACGTATATTCTCGATATCCCTGGTGGTTATGGGAAAGCGGATATTGGGGCAGCAGAGATTTTGGGTGGGGATGGGTGTTTTACCGTGCGGGATTGGCAGGGTGAGGAGCATCGCTATCCGCCTGACGGCGTGGAGCGTTGATCGCGATTGGCGATAAGGTGCTGGTGTGCTCTGGCGCGACCAAGTTGGCTGGTGTCGTGTTCGACTTTGAGAGCTGGCGCTGGATTTTGGCGCAGACCGAGGACGGGCGGCTCTGGCTCGAGGTAGTGATGAACATTTCAGCCGTCGACTGGACGCAATTGGTGCTGCTTGAAGCCGATGTGAGTGCAAGCGACCGGCAGCGCATCATGGCGATCGGGGAAGCGATTGCATATCGCCCAAAGCGGACGGATGTTGAAGACGTGCCCGGAGCAGCGCTGTTTTGTGCACAGCATGATCAGATCAGGATGGTGAAGGCTTGATCTTTGCGGTGCGTATGTGCGTCGAAGGACATCTCAGGATGGGCCCCGGGTCGAGCCCGGGGTGACATCGGGGGTGGGGTGGGAGTGGTGACTGGTTGGAAGCTTTAGTCCACCACTTGCGGGTCAACGTCTTGCAAGTAATCTACCCCGCCGAGGCCGAAGCCGAAGAGTTTGAGGAATTCGGTGCGGTATTTTGGTAGGTCGGCGAGGGCGGGGAGGCTCTCAGTGGTTAGGGCAGCCCAGCGCTTCTTGAGTTCGGCCTGGACGGGTGGGGAGAGTTCCCAATCGTCGACGCGGATGCGGTTTTCGTCGTCGAGAGTGGGCTTGCCCTGAAGCTTGTCGCGGAAGAGGCGGTCGATCTGTTCGATCGTGCCTTCGCCGATGCCCATTTCGTCCATCACCTTGATCAGCAGCGTGCCATAGAGAGGCACGACGGGTATGGCGGAGCTGGCCTGGGTGACGACGGCCTTCAGGGCGACGACGTTGGCGGCACCATCATCGAAGCGGGCGCGGATGGCGGCCGCGGCGCGGTCGAGGTCGCCCTTGGCTTTGCCGAGGGTACCCTTGTGGTAGATGGGCCAGGTCAACTCGCTGCCCAGATAGGTGTAGTTGAGGGTGTGGAAACCGTCGGCCAGCACGCCTGCATCAGCAAGGGCGGCGATCCAGAGCTCCCAATCCTCGCCGCCCATGACCTTTACAGTGGCGGCGGCTTCTTCCTCGGTGGCGGGCTCGACCGAGATCTCCGAGACTTCGCCGGTTGTGGTGTTCAGCGTCTTGGAGGTGACCGAGGTGCCGTAGGGCTTGATGGCCGAGCGATAGGTTTCGCCGGTTTTTGGATCGGTGCGGACGGGGGAGGCGAGGGAATAAACGATTAGGTCAATTTGGCCGAGATTGGCCTTGATGGCTTCGATCGTTTCGGCCTTGACTGCATCGGAGAAGGCATCGCCTTCGATGGTGATTGCTTTGCGTCCGGCGGCCTTGGCGCGGTTTTCAAAGGCGCGGTTATTGTACCAGCCGGCAGAGGCGGTCTTGCCTTCGGCCGGGGGGCGCTCGAATGACACGCCCACGCTATCGGCATCGCTGCCGAAGGTGTTGACGATGCGGGAGGCGAGGCCATAGCCGGTGGAGCAGCCGAGCACCAGGACGCGCTTGCGGTTTGACGGGATGAGCCCCTTGACCACGACATGATCGATCTGCCGCTGCACATTGGTGGCGCAGCCGACCGGGTGGGCCGTGGTGCAGATGAAGCCGCGAATTTTGGGCTCGATGATCATAGGGTGCTCCAATGGTTTTGTCTTGGGAATAGCGGGATTGAGGGCGCGGGGCTAGTACCTCTGCCTAACCTCCCCCTTGAATGGGGCGGGGCAGACAGTGTTTTTGGCGAGGCAGCGCGTCGCCAAGCTATCGAAGTAGGCGGCCAAATCTCAGGATGGATCCCGGCTCAAGGCCGGGATGACACCGGGGGTGTGCAGGGGCTGGGGTAAGTTCAGGCGCTTTGAAGTGCCCGGCCAGCGGGGAAGATGCCTGACATAACGGTGAAGCCTGGGATGCGGCGGACGCGGTCGGACCAGCGGCGGAGGGCGGGGTAGTCCTGCCGACTGATGCCGCCTTCTTCGGAGAGCATGATGTAGGGAAAGCAGGCTATGTCGGCGGTGGTCGGGTGCGGCGGGGTGCAGAGCCAGTCGCGGCCTTCGCGTTCGCCAAACCAGAGGTGTTCTTCGATGAGGCGAAAGATGCGGTGGGCGCCGGCTTGGGCCTTGGGGATATCGAATGGGTAGTCGAAGCCAAGGGCGAGGCGGGCGGCGGAGGCGGTTGAGGTGATGTCGTCGGCGATGGCGTGCCAGCGCAGGATTTCGGCGGTGGTGGCGGGATCGTCGGGGAACCAGCGGCCGGTTTCGTCATATTTTCTGGCGAGATAAGCGAGGATGGCGCCGGAGTCGGAGAGAACGAGGTCGTCATCTTTGAGGACGGGAAGCTGGCCGAAGGGGTTTAGCTTGAGGAACCAATCTGATTTGTGCTGGCGGCCGGGGAAGAAATCGACCGGGATGATGTCGTAGGGCACGCGCAGAATGCTCATCAGCAGGCGCAGCTTGTAACAATTGCCGGAGAGTTCGTAGTCGTAGAGGGTGATGGTCATAGTAGCTGGCCTAGAGGCTTGCGCACCCTCCCCCTTGAGGGGAGGGCTGGGGAGGGGGTCGTGCGGTTTGTCACTGATGGACCCCCACCCCCGACCCCTCCCCTCAAGGGGGAGGGGAGAGACAGAGCCGCAACAGCTGAGGTGGACACCAACATCAGATATCCAGCACCAGGCGCGCTGACTTGGCGCGGCTTACGCAGGTCAGCATCGCGGTGTTGGCTCGTTTCTCGGTGTCGTTGAGGTAAACGTCCTGGTGGTCACATTCGCCTTCGAGGACGCCGGTGAGGCAGGTGCCGCAGGCGCCTTGTTCGCAGGATGAGGGCACCTGGAGGCCTGCCTCGCGCATGGTTTCGAGAATGGTCTTGCCGGCGGGAACCTGGAGGGTCATGGCGGAGCGGGCGAGTTCGACTTCGAAGGACGAGCTATCGTCGATGATTTTGTCGTTCTTGAAGTATTCGAAGTGGATGGATTCCTCAGGCCAGCCTTGAGTGGCTGCGGTGACGCGAACGGATTCCAGCAGGGCCGAGGGGCCGCAGACATAGACGTGCTGGGCGTGGCTCCATGCGCCCAAGGCTTGCGAGATGGTTTGCGAGATTTCCGTGCGGGCGCGGCCGGTGTGGAAATAGACCTTGCCGTGGAGTGCTTCGAGTTCGGCGCGGAAGGCGATGTGTTCGCCCAGGCGGGTGAAATAGTGGAGCTCGTAGGGCAGGCTCGACTTGTCAAGGAAGCGCGCCATGGAGAGGAGCGGGGTGATGCCGATGCCGGCGGCGATCAGCACGGTGCGGACGGCGTCGCGGCGCAGGGGGAAGTTGTTGCGCGGCTCCGAAATGGAAAGGAGGTCGCCCTCACGGACGCTCTCGACCAAAACCTTGCTGCCGCCCTTGCTGGCGCTCTCCGCCTTTACGCCGATGATGTAGCTGAGGAGATCACCAGGCCCATTGGTGATGGAATATTGGCGGACAAGGCCGTTGGGCAGATGCACGTCGATGTGCGCCCCAGGTTGGAAGGTGGGCAGATGGCCGTCGCGCGGGGCGAGTTCGAAGCCGATGACGCCGTCGGCGCTAGTCCATTTGCGCTTGACCACGACGGTGATGGTATTGCCGCGTGGGATGGCGATGTCCGGCATGGTCGCGAGATCGACCGAGACCTGCTCGAAGGCAGGCTGGAGTGGTTCGGGCGCGGGCTTTTTTTGCGCGGCGCGTTCGAGGCGGTCGCGCAGCTTGCCCAGCAATTCGCTGTAGTGGCGCAGGACGGTGAGCGTGTCTTCAGGCTGGCCTTGCATTAGGCCCCGGATCACGGCGCGGTTGCTGTCGACGGGTTGGACGAAAAACAGCGCCGGGCCGGTGCGCACGGCCATGGGCGCCAGCAGGTCGGCGGGCTGATCGTCAGGGGTGAGGCCGGTCAGGCCTGCCAGCACATCTTCGGGCGTGGCGTTGACGGGAATGGGACGCAGGGGGAAATAGTCGCCGGTTTCGGCCCCAGGGAAGGGCTGGAACGGGATGTCATCGTTGGCGGCGGACCAGACGAGGCCGAATGCTTCGCGCACAGGGTAGGTCTTGTTCTGGATGCGACGGGCCGGGGCGTCGGCGGGGTGGGCTGGAATGTAGGTGCAGCCGGCGGAGCGGTTGGCATAGCGCCAGCCGTGGTACTGGCATTTGAGCTCGCCGCCCTCGTTGATGCCAATGGACAGGCGCACGCCGCGATGGAGGCACCGGTTTTCCCAGACATTGACGTTGCCATCATCGGCGCGCCAGACGGCCAGTTCACGGCCGAGCAATTGGCCATGATAGACGTGGCGGAACGGGAGGTCGTCGGAGCTGGCGATGGGGTACCAGGTGGTGTCGGTCGGCAAGAGGGCCATGGGTCATCCGGTTTGCAGATCGCGCCACGATCGGATGAGTTCGTCCAGCTGCCCTGGCGTACGGAGCAGCCCTCGGATCAGCCGGCTGCCGGAATGACCCCGTAGGTAATGCCCTTTTGCCCAAGCCAGCGGCGGTAGGCAATGGCTGATTTGTCGGCGCGGATGGGGGTTTCCGAGCGTGGATCGAGGGGGAGGCGCTTGGGGTATTGGTTCTCAAGGATCGGCTTGTCCTGGCCGAAGATGGTCTGCTGAAAACGGCGCAGTTCGGTGATGGTGGAGGTGGAATCGATCATCGACTGCAGCAGATGGGCGCGGCAGCGTTCCTGTGTCACGGGCTGGAGGAAGATAGCGATGACGTCGCGCCGCTCGGGCGCTTCGGGCGAGGACTTATAGAGCACCGAGCAATAGGGATGGGGTACGCGATAGACGTACTCGACTTCCATGCCGTCGGTGGCCGACAGGGCAGCGCGGGGCTGGAAGAAGCGGCAGCGGGTGGCGAGGACTTCGTCGCGCTCCTCGGAGACTTCGACGTCGTATTCCTTGACCTCGGTGTGCGGTTCGGCGCCGAGGATATCGGTGTGGACGTAGGGAAAGTGGCCCATGTCGAGGAAATTCTCGACGGCACGGGGCGCCGAGACGTGGATGCCGATGGAGCCGCAGCTCATATTGACGCGGTCCGGTTCGGCATATTCGGGAATGGGGAATAGCTCGCCGGCTGGGGTGCCGAGCGAGGTCCAGATGAAGCCGTAGCCGGTGGTGACGGGGAGGCGATCCAGGATGGTTTCCGGGTCGATCTCGTCACCGGCTTCTTCGTCGCTGCGGCGCCAGACGACGGGGCGGCCGTAATTGTCGCGCGTCAGGGCTAGGGGGATGTCGAGCAGCGTGGTGCGCTCGATCGTGCCCGCAGGGATATCGTCGAGGGCGGCGATGACTTGCCAGGAATTGAGGGTAAGCGGGTCGGGTGTGGTCATAGGGGGGAGATTAGCGATCAGTGACGCGGAGGGGAATGGGGAAGTTGCGTGCGTTCAAAGTCGATTTCAGGATGGATCCCGGCCTGCGCCGGGATGACACGGTGCTGGGGGAGAGTCCTGAGAATTAGCCGCGGAAGATGTCGAAATTGCCGAAGGCCTGTGTCGTTGCCATTACCTGGAGGCGGTTGACGTTGACATGGGCGGGCAGAAGGGTGGACCACATGATGGTCTCGGCGATGTCCTCGGCGTTCATGGCTTTGGTGTTTTCGTAGGGCTTGGCGGCTTTGGTCTCGTCGCCCTTGAAGCGGACGAGGGAAAATTCGGTTTCCGTGAGGCCCGGCTCGATATTGGTGACGCGAATGTTCTTTCCCTGGACGTCGGAGCGGAGATTAAGGGCGAACTGTTTTACGAAGGCCTTGGTGGCGCCATAGACGGAGCCGCCGGGATAGGGGTAGTCGCCGGCAACCGAGCCTAGGGTTACGACGTGGCCGCCGCCGCGCTCGATCATGCCGGGCAGGAGGGCGCGAACCGTATAGACCAGGCCCGTAATGTTGGTTCCGATCATGGTTTCCCAATCGGTGATGTCGGTTTCGGCGGCGGGCTGAAGGCCAAGGGCCAGGCCAGCATTGGCGAGGACGATGTTGATGCCGGCGAACTCGGGTGGGAGGGCTGCGATGGCGGCGTCGATCGCGGCGCGGTCACGCACGTCGAGTTCGATGATGTGGCACTTGTCCTTGCCCAGCTCATGCTGCAGTGCGACCAGCCGGTCGTGGCGGCGGCCGGTTGCGATCACCTTGCCTCCGGCCTCAACATAGCGCCTAGCCGCGGCAGCGCCGAAGCCGGAGGTGGCGCCGGTGATGAAGACAACGAAGCGGCTGGGGTCAAGCAGCTGGTACATGGCAAGGTCCGTGGGGTGAGCGAAGATGCCGGTAATTGGCCTCTATTTGGCGCTTCGGTCAACCTGCGCCAGACAAGCAAGGCGTTGCGCATCGGCCACGCCCGAGCACTCAAATAGGGACTGAAAGGGTAAAAACTTGTTTGTTGCCTCAGGGCAGCCCTAAACTCGCCACGAAACGAACGCCGCTTGGGCGGGCGTTTAGCGTCGGCGCAACCGGGCGGATTTTGTTTAACGCAATCTTTCCGCTCCAGAAGGCAATCTACGCGTCTGCCTTTTTTGGTTGATGCGTAACGGGCGGGAATTGGTCCACTGCAGATCGCGCGATTAGTAACGAGTATTGGCGCATTGTGCGTTGCCGCTGCCGGCTTGAGCCTGGTGGCGCCCGCTAATGCATTCGAAATTTTTGGCCTCAAGCTGTTCGAGGATCAGAGCGACGCGGACGCCGAGGCGGTTATCGCTGACCCACAGCCCTACACGGTCTCGTTGGTGGTGAACGCCACGGGTGAGCTTGAAAGCGTGGTGCGCAATGCATCGGCGCTGGTGGCTGACGAGGCGGAGCCCGCATCGGGCGCGGCGGGGCTGCTGGCCAAGGCACGCGGCGACTACCGGCGTATCGTGGCGGCGCTTTACCAAGAAGGCCATTACGGCGGGGTGGTAAGCATCCGTATCGGGGCGAACGAAGTTACCAGCCTCCCTCCCGATGTCGATCTACCAGACCCCGTGCCCGTCACCATCGTGGTTGATCCGGGGCCACTGTTCAATTTCAACCGCGTCGACATTGTCAACCAGGCGCCACCCACAAGCGATCCGTTCGACCAGGTGGATTCACCGGCTGGGCAGGGCTTCGGCGTGGGCGAAGTGGCGCGCTCCAGCGTTATCGTGCAAGCCGAGGGCCTCGCGCTGGAAGCCTGGCGGCAGCAGGGCTATGCCAAGGCGGAGATCGCCAGCCGCGACGTGGTGGCAGACCATGCAACGAACCTTGTTGATGTAACGATCACAGTCAATCCTGGGCAAAAGGCTGCTTTCGGGGATGTTACGGTGCGCGGCACGGAGCGCATGGACCCTGAGTTCGTGCGACGGCAAACGGGCCTGACGCCGGGCGAGGAGTTCGATCCTGAGGAGGTGGAGCGAGCGCAAAAGCGGCTGGACCGGCTCGAAGTGTTTCGCGCGGCGCGACTGGAAGCGGCCGAATCGATTGGGCTCGATGGGCTGTTGCCCTATGATCTGATCGTGCAGGAGTTGCCCGGCGCGCGGTTCGGCGTCGGCGCGACTTACTCAACGATCGATGGCTTGGGCGTCGAAGCGTTTCACCTGTGGCGCAATTTGTTCGGGCAAGCGGAGCGCTTGCGGCTCGATGCACGGATTGCCGGGATTGGCTTTCCGGTCGAGACCGAGGAGTTCGATTATTTCTTTGGCGGAACTTTCACCAAGCCAGGTATCTTCACGCCAGACACAGACCTTGTTGCGACCATCTCGGCAGAGCGCACGGTTTATCCCACATATACCGAAATTTCGGCGCTGGGCCGCATTGGCCTGACGCATCTGTTCTCCGACCAGATTACCCTTGAAGGTGGGGCGCAGTTCGAGCGCAGCGAATTTGAAGATGTGTTCGGCACGCGCGACTTTGCGCTGGCGGGCCTTTATGGCGCTGCGACGCTGGACTTCCGCGACGACACGGTCGACCCGACCAGCGGGTGGTATCTGCGTGCCGATATCGAGCCGTTCTATGAATTCAACTATGGCAATGCGGCCGGGCGGGTGACCGTTGAGGGCCGGACTTATTTCGGGTTCGGCGAAGACGATCCGTTTGTCCTGGCCGGGCGGGTCAAGGCGGGTGCGGTGCTGGGCGCCGAGCTCAATGAAATACCGCCGGACCGCCTGTTCTTTGCCGGCGGCGGCGGCTCGGTGCGTGGCTACGGCTTCCGCTCAATTGGGGTCGATGACGGGTTCGGCAATATCATCGGCGGACGATATTTGCTGGAAGGCTCGCTTGAAGCTCGGGCCAAGGTAACCGAGAGCATCGGCGTGGTCGGGTTCCTCGATGGCGGCTATGTCGCCGGCGACGAGTTTCCGGGGATCGAGGATCTGCGGCTCGGGGCTGGTGTGGGCTTGCGCTATTACACGGGGCTGGGGCCGCTGCGGCTCGATGTTGCCGTGCCGCTCAACAAGCGCGAGGGCGATCCGGACTATGCAGTTTATGTCGGCATAGGGCAGGCGTTCTGATGATGCGTATTCTTGCTCCTATCAAGCGGTTCGCGCTGGTTGTTGCTCTTGCCGGTGGCTTTGGGCTCCCAGCCGCGCCTATGGTTCTTGCCCAGGAGGTTGCCGGGACGGCGACCGAGGCGGAGAAGGGTTTCCTGACCAATTTCGTACAGGACCGTCTGTCGACGCCTGAGCGGCAAATCCAGATTTCCAACATCGATGGCATTCTGGGGTCTGACGTTTCGGTGCGTGAGATAACGATCTCCGACGAGCAGGGCGTTTGGCTGCGGGTGAACAATGCGCGGCTAACCTGGAACCAAGGCGCACTGCTGTTCGGGCGGCTGGAAGTGAGCGCACTAACGGCCGACTCGATCGAGTACATCCGCAATGCCGTACCAGCCGAGAGCGTGAACTTGCCCCCGGCGGAAGCCGGCACACTGCAGATCCCCGAGTTTCCTGTCGCGATCATCCTGCAGCAACTCACCGTACCCAGCGTGACCTTTGGCGAGAATGTCTTTGGACTGGGCTCGCAGATTTCGCTCGCGGGAGCCTTTACGCTGGAAGATGGCAATCTCACCACCAATCTCGATGTGGTGCGGCTTGATGGGCCGGGTGGCACGCTGGACCTCGATGTCGTTTATACCGGCGAGACCAACGCTATCGACTTGGGCTTGTCGCTCGTTGAGCCGGAGAATGGCGTCATCGCCAATTTGCTCAACATCGAGAACCGGCCGGCCGTAACGCTGACGCTGAACGGCGAAGGGCCGGTGTCCGATTTGCGCACCGATCTGGTGCTGCAGGCGAATGGGCAAACGGCACTTGGCGGCGTGGCGACGATCCAGCAGCAGGCGGAGGGCTTTGCCGTCAATGCGGATCTGCGCGGGCCCTTGTCGCTGCTCGTGGCCGAGCAGTACCGGCCATTTTTTGGCGCGGAAACGGCGCTTACCGCCAATGCGCTGGTGCGCTCCAGCGGTGGGCTGTCGATCACCGGCCTGCGGCTCAGCGGCGGGCAGCTTTCGCTGGAAGCAGCGGCGGAAACGACGCCGGATAATTTCCTGCGCACTTTGGCGCTCAATGCCGTGATTGCCGATCCGGCCGGTGCGGCGGTGACCTTGCCGGTGCCGGGCAGCGCGACGCGGGTCGATTCGGCGCAGTTGGCCGTCGCGTTTGGCGGCGAGGGCAATGAGGATTGGAACGCGACGCTGGCGGTGTCCAATTATGCGACGGAGGGTTTTGCCGCCGACACGTTGGCGCTCAGCGTCGGCGGCGTGGCGGCTAATCTGAACGATCCGGCGACGCGCCGGGTGACGTTCAATGGCGATGGCATGCTCACCGGCATCGCGGCATCGGAGGAGATCGAAGCGGCGCTGGGCGGCGGCATCGGTGTCGGTATTGCGGGAATGTGGAGCGCGGGCCAGCCGGTGGAACTGGCAGAGTTCCGCATTGCCGGAGATGCGCTGACGGCGATGTTGACCGGGCAGGTCAGCGGGCTGGATTTTACCGGTGACATCGGTATCGAGACGTCGAGCATCTCGCCGTTTTCGGGGCTAGCCGGACGCGATCTTAATGGCGCGCTGTCGTTGCGGGCCAATGGATCCATCATGCCGGTGACGGGCGGGTTCGACCTGACGCTGGATGGCAATGGCACCGATCTGGCCATCGACGATGACGTCGCCGATCGCTTGCTGGCAGGCACCGTGGCGCTGAGCGGGCGGGTGGCGCGTGGTCCAGATGGACTGAGAGCAGACGATTTCCGCATCGAGAACCCGCAATTGCAGGTTCTGGCGGATGGCAATTACTCTAGCGAGATTGCGGACTTTACATTCAATCTAGGGTTGAGCGATCTGGCGCTGCTGTCCGAGCAGGCCTCTGGTGCGCTGCGCCTGGTTGGAACGGCAAAGGGTGCCGAGAGCGTCATCGATCTCGACCTTGAGGCGCAAGTGGCGAGCGGCACGCTGGCCGGACGGCAGTTGCGCGAGGGTCGGCTTGGTTTTGCCGGGCAGTATAATGTCGATACGCTTACGGGCACGATCAGCGGCGATGCGGGCCTTGATGGTTTCCGTACGGCTCTTTCGGCAGGGGTGAATGTCACGCCAGCCGAGCAGGTGTTGAGCGATCTTGATTTCCAGGCGGCGGGTACGCGGGTCACCGGCGATCTGGCGCGGGTAACGCTGACCGGATTGATCAATGGCGCGCTCAATGTGGTCTCGCCCGATGTTTCCGTGCCTGCGGCACTGGCGCTGGTCGAGGCCTCAGGGGCCGTCAATGCTGATGTGACACTGGAGCCGACTGGTGGCAAGCAGGGCGCCAGCGTGCGCGCCGATGTACGCAATCTGGCGGTGAACGATGTTGAGGTAGGTGCGGCAGACATATCGGCCACGATCGTCGATCTGTTCGGTGTGCCCGTGATCGACGGGTCGATCAATGGCCGCGATATCGCGGCGGCGGGTGTCGAGGTTGAGACCCTGGTGGCAACGGCCGCGCAAAATGGGACAACAACGGCGTTTGATGCGCAGGCGGCGCTGGCGAGCGGTACGAATGTCAATATTGCCGGTGCGTTAACACCAGTGGAAGGCGGGTACCGGCTGGCGCTTGAGCGGGCGGAACTGGTGCAGGGGCAATTGTCGGCGCGGCTGGCGCAGCCAACGGAGTTGCAGGTGGCGGGGTCGAACGTGACGCTTGATGTAGTCCGGTTCGATGTCGGATCGGGCTCGATCACGGCGACGGGCTCCGCAGGAGAGCAACTCGATATCACGCTCGATATCGATGCCTTGCCGCTGTCGATTGCGAATACCGTGGCGCCGAATCTTGGGCTGGCCGGATCGTTGAGCGGACGGGCAAGTATTGGAGGGACAGGCACGGACCCGCAGGTGCAGTTTGAGGCGCAGGCGCAGGGTGTCGACGCAGCGGCGATCGGCGATTTCGGTATTGCGCCGTTAAGCGTGGCCGCTAGTGGCAGCTATGGCGGCAGCGTGGTGACGCTGGCGTCGTTGAGCGCGCAAGGGTCGGGTGGACTGACGCTATCCGGGTCCGGCACGGTGCCGCTGAGTGGTGATGAGCTGAATGTCAAAGTCGAGGGTTCGGCGCCGCTGGCGCTAGGCAACAGGTTCGTGGCCGATCGCGGCGGGCAATTGAGTGGTGTAGTGACGCTGGATGCGCAAATCAACGGCAGCTTGAGCAGTCCGCAGTTCGGCGGGCGGGTGGCGACTAGTGGCGCCGGCTATGTGGACCCGGAGCTCAATTTGCGGCTGCAGGGGATTACCGGCTCGGCGAGCTTGAGCGGGAGCAGTCTTGTCATCGACTCTTTGTCGGCGAGCCTTGCCACCGGGGGCTCGATTTCGGCATCGGGTTCGATCGGGCTGACGGGTGGCTTGCCTGCCAATGTCGCCATAGCGCTACAATCGGCCCGCTATGCGGACGGCAACCTTTTCGTGGCGACTGCCTCGGGCGATCTGGCGCTGACAGGCAATCTGACGGGATCGCCGCTGCTGAGCGGGGACGTGCTGATCGAGGAAGCCAACATTACCGTGCCGGAGAGCTTTGGCGGCGGTGCGGCTCTGATTGATGTCGAGCATGTGCGCACGCCTCCAGCCGTGGAGCAGACGCTCGCCAGAGCGCGGATTGATGAGTCAGGAGCGCCGGTGCCGCAGACGCGACCGGGCGGGGTACTGCTCGACATCAACGTGAATGCGCCTAATCAGATCTTTATTCGTGGCCGCGGCTTGGATGCCGAAGTGGGTGGCCAAGTGCGGATCACCGGGCCGATCGGCGATATTCAGCCGGTGGGTGCGTTCGAACTGACGCGCGGGCGTTTGGCGATCCTGGGGCAGCGGATCAACTTCGAAAGTGGCACGGTGACGCTAGTGGGCGATCTCGACCCGGAGCTAAAGTTGGTGGCCAGCGTCGAGGGCGAGGACATCACCGTGTTCGTGACTGTCGCGGGACGCGCCTCGGACATCGAAGTGTCATTCACCTCGTCGCCCGTATTGCCGCAGGACGAGGTGTTGAGCCGGTTGATCTTTGGGCGCTCGATGGGCGAACTTTCCCCGTTGCAGCTGGCGCGGCTGGCGGCAGCAGCGGGCGAGCTGGTAGGTGGCGGAGGCGGCGGTGGGCTGGTGGACAGCTTGCGCGGTGCTGCGGGACTTGATGATCTCGATATTGTCACGGACGATCAGGGCAATGTCGCGGTGCAGGCGGGCACGTATATCCAGGACAATGTGTATCTGGGCGTGCAGGCCGGCGCGGGCGGGCAGAGCCGGGTGACGATCAACCTTGATGTTACCGATGATCTCAAAATCACGGGCGCGGCAGGACAGAATGGGGATTCGAGCCTGGGCGTGTTCTATGAGCAGGATTATTGAGGGGCGCTGCTCGTATGGTGGGCGCTTGTCGCTAGCAAGGTGCTCTGCGAACACCGTGCTGCCCTTGGGCGTTGACCCGAGGGCCTTGCAGGGAGCTGCGATACTTGGCGTTTGCTAAAAGTGGCCTCGGGTCAGGTCCAAGGACAGCACGGTGGATAGGATAACCGTGTCCCTGCGCACAAATGACTGCACTTGACCTTAGGAGGGTGAGGGTCAGCCGACCCACCTTACGACGGTGCTGATATCGCGGGATGGATCCCGGGTCGAGCCCGGGATGACATGGTGGGTGGGATGGGCTTGGGGTATCCCTGGACCCGGTAACGTTATTGCGTGCCGCCGGTCTTGGCGGCCTTTTCGGGATCGAACCACCAGATGGTAGGGAAGCCGCTGGAGAATTCGGGCAGCGGGTCGGGGTGGCTGAAGCGGTCCCAGCGGGCGATCCGAGATTGGCGCAGGGAATAGCTGGGGACCATGAGGTGATGGTGCAGCAGGGTGCGATCAAGTGCTTTTGTGGCCGCTTCCTGAGTGGCACGGTCATCGGCGCCGATGACTTTGTCGATGAGGGCGTCGATGCCTGGATCGGCGAGGCCGAGGTAGTTTTGCGAGCCTTCCTCGTTGACGCTCGAAGAGCCAAAGAAATAGCGCTGCTCGTTGCCTGGTGAGAAGGACTGACCCCAACCGGAATAGATCATGTCATAGTCGAAGCTACGGACGCGGTTGATGTATTGCGGGCTGTCGACGGAGCGCAGGGACGCCTGAATGCCGATCTTGCCGAGATTGGTGACGAGGTTCTGCGCCACCGGCTCGATGGTCGGGCCGTTGAGCAGGATCTCGAAGGTGAAGGGCGCGCCGTTAGGATCAAGCAGTTGGTTGCCCTGAAGGGTATAGCCGGCCTCAGTCAGCAGTTGCAGAGCCTGGCGCAGATTGTCACGCAGCTTCTGAGGGTCACCGCTGACAGGGTTGGTGTAGGGTTCGGTAAAGACGGACGCTGGCACCAGATCCTTAACCGAGTTGAGGATTTCAAGCTCCTCGCCTTCGGGCAGGCCGGTAGAGCGGAAGGGTAGGCCGAAGAAATAGCTATCGATGCGCTCGTATTGACCAAAGAACAGGGTGTTGCTGAGTTCTTCGAAATCAAAGGCGTAGTTTAGCGCCTCGCGGACACGCTCATCCTGGAACTTAGGGCGGCGCAGATTGGGCACGAAGCCAACCATGGTTCCATAGCCGTTATAGTCTTGAGGGAAGAGTTCCTGCACCACCCGACCTTCATTGACGGCAGGGAAATTGTAGGCCGTGGCCCAGCGCCGGGCTTGGTTTTCGTTCCACCAATCGAACTGATCGCCTTTGAAGGCTTCGAACTGGACGGTCAGGTCGAGGAAATACTCAGTCCGGTACTCGTCGAAATTATTGGTGCCGACTTGAGCCGGGTGGTTTAGGCCCCAATAGTCGGGCACGCGGTTAAATGTAATCGAGCGGCCTGGATCGAAGCTGGCCAGTGCATATGGGCCGGAGCCCAAGGGCGGCTCGAGAGTAGAGTCGGCGATGTTGCGCTGGTTGCCTTGCGCGTCCGTACCCTCCCACCAATGCTGCGGCAATACTTGAAGCTGACCGAGGATCAGCGGCAACTCGCGATTCCCGGTTTGATCGAAGGTGAAGGTGACTTCGCCCGGAGCGGTCACTTCAGCACTGACCACATTGGCGTAGTATTGAGCCTGGTTGGGGTTGAGTTCCTTTGCCTTGTTGAACGACCAGACTACGTCCTCAGCAATGACGGGCTGGCCATCATGCCATTTCGCGGCGGGGTTCATGCGGAAGGTGACTGCGCCATAGTCTGGTGCGATCTTGAGGCTCTCGGCGAGAAGACCGTAGTAGGTGTTCACTTCGTCCAGCGACGGCACAAGCAGGGTTTCGTAGATCAGTCCAATGCCGCCGGCCACTTCGCCCTTGGGCAGGATCGGATTGAACGTGTCAAACCCGCCCATTTCACCCAAACGCACCACGCCGCCTTTGGGCGCATCGACATTGACATAGTCGAAATGGGCGAAGTCCGCCGGATATTTCGGCGCGTCAATCATGGTGAAGGCGTGGGACCATGTGTCTGTTGGGGTCTGCGCAACAGCAGGCGTGGCGATGCCCAAGGTCAGCAAAGCGGTTATGAGAAGGGGCTTGATGTTCATCTTGTGCCTCGGGGCTGAGGAAGGGTTGAGCAGAGACTACGAGCAATGATCATGATGCAACAGGGGGATCAAGCGATGGTGCGCCGACAACGGCAACGTCGAAAGCCGCGGCCATAAGCGCTTTGGTGTAGTCGGACTTGGGCGCAGAGAAGACATCCGCGGCCGAGCCTTGCTCGACAATCTTGCCGTTGCGCATGACGATCAATTGGTTGGCCAGCGCCCGTACGACCTTGAGGTCGTGGGAGATAAACATGTAGGTGAGGCCGTGGCGCTGTTGGATGTCGCGCAGGAGGTCCACCACTTGCGCCTGAATGGAGACGTCGAGCGCCGAGGTGGGTTCGTCGAGAACGACGAATTTGGGTTCCAGCACCAAGGCGCGGGCGATGGCGATGCGCTGGCGCTGGCCGCCGGAAAACTCGTGGGGGTAGCGGAAGCGTGCTTCGGGCGGCAGACCAACTTCAAGCAGGGCTTTGACGACACGCTCGTCCCGCTCGTGGGCGGAGAGCTTGGGCATGTGGACGGCCAAGCCTTCGCCGATGATGCGATCGACCGATAGGCGCGGGCTGAGCGAGCCAAAGGGGTCCTGGAAGACGATCTGCATATCGGCGCGGAGCGGGCGCATGGCTTTCCAGGAGCGGCCTTGTAGTTCGTTGCCGAGCACGACGATGCGCCCCTCAGAGGGGATGAGGCGGAGGAGGGCAAAGCCAAGAGTTGATTTGCCTGAGCCGCTTTCGCCGACGACGCCCAGCGTTTCCCCGCGGCGGATGGAAAGGTCAATGCCGTCGACAGCCTTGATGTGCCCTACAATGCCGCGCAGCACGCCACGCTTAACCGGGAACCAGACCTTGAGATCGGCGACGTCGACGATGGACGGCGAGGTGGGATCGGAGAGGGGAGGCTTGCCACGGGGTTCGGCGGCGAGCAGATGTCGGGTGTAGGCGTGCTGCGGGTTATCGAAGAGCGGAGCGACGGGGCCGGTTTCGACGATGTCGCCCTTGGTCATGACGCAGACCCGGTCGGCGATTTTGCGGACGATGCCAAGATCATGGGTGATGAAGAGCATGGCCATGCCCAGGCGCTGCTGTAGCGATTTGAGCAGGGTCAGAATTTGGGCCTGGACGGTGACGTCGAGCGCGGTGGTGGGCTCGTCGGCGATCAAAAGGTCCGGTTCGTTCGCAAGGGCCATGGCAATCATGACACGCTGGCGCTGGCCACCCGAGAGTTGGTGCGGATAGGAGTTGAGGCGGCTTGCCGGGTCGGGGATGCCGACAGCGTCGAGAAGCTCCAGCGTGCGGGCCCGGGCGGCGTTGGGGCGCAAGCCACGGTGAATGGCGAGGACCTCGCCGATTTGCCGCTCGATGGTGTGAACCGGATTAAGCGAACTCATCGGCTCTTGAAAGATCATCGAGATGTCATTGCCGCGCACGGCGCGGAGTTCTGCGGCGGGGGCCGTCACGAGGTCCTTGCCCTTGAACAGAATCTGGCCGGTGAACTGCGCCGAGGGCGGCAGCAGCTTGAGGACTGACAGGGCAGTCACGGATTTGCCGGAGCCGCTTTCGCCGACGAGGGCAAGCGTTTCGCCGGCGGCTATGTCGAACGACAGGTTCCTGGCTGCGGTGTTGGCGCCGAAGCTTATGGTGAGATTACGAATGGAGAGAAGGGAGGTCATGCCAGCGACTTTCGTGGGTCGAAGGCATCGCGCACGGCTTCGCCGATGAAGACCAGGAGGGTCATCATCAAAGCGATGGTGAAGAAGCCGGTGAGGCCGAGCCAGGGCGCTTGAAGGTCGTTCTTGCCCTGGGCCAGGAGTTCGCCAAGGGAGGGAGAGCCAGGCGGTAGGCCAAAACCAAGAAGATCGAGAGAGGTGAGGGTGACCACGGAGCCTGACAGGATGAATGGCATGAAGGTGAGCGTTGCCACCATGGCATTGGGCAAGAGATGGCGGAACATGATGGTCCAATTGCTAACGCCTAAGGCCCGGGCGGCGGCGACATACTCGAAATTGCGGCCGCGCAGGAATTCGGCGCGCACAATGCCAACAAGGGTGACCCAGGAGAAGAGCAGCAAAATTCCCAGAAGCACCCAGAAGCTTGGCGCAATCACCGACGAGATAATCAGCAATAGGTAGAGTGCGGGGATCGAGGTCCAGATCTCAATGAAGCGCTGGAAGAGGAGATCGGTCCAGCCGCCGAAATATCCTTGCACAGCGCCGGCAACAACGCCGATAATGGAAGAGAAGAAGGTCAGGGTCAGCCCGAATAGGACCGAAATGCGGAAACCATAGAGAAGCCGAGCAAGCACATCACGGCCGCGCTCGTCGGTGCCCAGCCAATGGTAGTTGCCCCAGTGGCAGTTCGGGTCAGCCGTTTGCTGAGGGTAGCGAGAGCAGTTTTCTTCCCAACTCATCAGCCAACTTGGTGCAACAGAGCCGGAATAGGGAAGATATCCATCCACCGTCTGATAGTTGAAACGGACAGGCGGCCAGACAGCCCAGCCGTTGGCCGTGATCTCGGACGCGATGAAATCGTCCCGGTAATTGGTGACGGCGAGGAAGCCACCGAACTTGGATTCAGGGTAATCCACTAAGGCAGGGAACAGCAGTTCGCCCCTGTACGAGACCATGATTGGCCGGTCGTTGGCGATGAACTCGGAGCCGAGGGTGGCGAGGAAGAGCGTAAGGAAAATCCACAGCGACCACCAGCCGCGCCGGTTACGCTTGAAGTTGGACCAGCGGCGACGATTGAGCGGGGAAAGAGTGGGATTGCGCGGCGCTTCGATAGCGGCGGCTTGCTCCATCTGATCGGTCATACTTCGCGGCTTTCAAAATCTAGCCGCGGATCGACCCACATGTAGGCAAGGTCGGAGATAAGCGCGACCACAAGCCCAAGCAGGCTGAAGATGTAGAGCGTGGCGAAGACAACGGGGTAGTCGCGATTGGATACGGATTCCAGCCCCAAAAGCCCCAAGCCATCGAGCGAGAAGATGGTTTCAATCAGCAGGGACCCTGAGAAGAAGGCGGCGATGAAGGCGGCGGGGAAACTGGCGATAATCAGCATCATGGCGTTGCGAAAGACGTGCCGGTAGAGGATCTGCCGCTCAGTCAGGCCCTTGGAGCGGGCCGTGGTGACGTATTGCTTGCTGATCTCGTCGATAAACGAGTTTTTGGTGAGCAGGGTTGTCGTGGCGAAAGCGCCCAAGCCCATGGCAATGATGGGCAGGGTCATGTGCCAGAAGTAATCGAGGATTTGGCGCCACCAGGGGAAGTTCTCCCAGCCCGGTGAGGTGAGGCCGCGTAGCGGGAAAATGGACCAGAAGCTTCCGCCGGCAAAGAGGACGATCAGCACTATGCCAATGAGAAAGCCAGGAATGGCATAGCCGATGATGACAATGGTGGAGGTCCAAACATCGAAGCGCGAGCCGTCGGTAACGGCTTTCTTGATGCCAAGGGGAATGGAAATGCCGTAGGCGATCAGGGTCATCCAAAGGCCTAGCGAGATCGAGACCGGCATCTTCTCCTTGATAAGGTCGATGACAGAGATGTCACGGTAGTAGCTCTCGCCGAAGTCGAAGCGGAGGTAATTCCAGAGCATGAGGCCAAAGCGCTCGAGTGGGGGTCTGTCAAAGCCAAACTGCTTTTCGATGCGGGCGACGAGGTCTGGGGATAGGCCCTGGCTGCCGCGGTAAGCGCCGCCTCCGCCGCCTTGTCCGGGCTGGCCGGCGAAGTCGCCTGCTTCACTGCCCGTGACGCGCTCGGTAATGGATTGGTTCTGTCCGGACAGATTGGCGAGCGCCTGCTCGACCGGGCCGCCGGGTGCGAACTGTGTGATGAGAAAGGAAATAGCCATGATGCCGAAAACGGTCGGTATCATCAGCAGCAGGCGACGAAGTATGTAGGCGCCCATTCATTCCCCAGTGGCGGACTTTTGTCCCATTCGAGCTAAATGCCCCTCCGACTTAGCGGCAAATCACCTTAGGGTGAAATAGCTTAGGGGCGAGTGCAACATTTTGATGGCATCTTTGCAAGGGACGGAGCCCCTTCAGCGGTTTGCGCTTGCTCCTTGGATGGGCAAGCCTCAGGATTGGTATGCGAGCGGAGACTATGATGAGCTATCAAATAATTGCCCATGTGAAGAATCCTTCGGCCGCCCGCGTGCTTGTAGTGGCGCTGCGGGCGCATGGGTTTCATCCGCTGGAGCAGGGCGAAGGCGGGCTCCCGGGCGTGCCCAATCTCTTTGGGGCGGAGGGTGTGCCGGTGCAGGTGCCGGAGGACGAAGTGCGCGATGCTACAGTGCTTGCTGAGGAATTGTTGAAGGACATGGCGGCGTCCTGATCCGTAATGCGGCCATAATGGTGTGTGTTGGGTCTTATGCGGACCGGGCGGTTGTATGCGGCAAAGGCTTTGGCTATAAGGCGGCCAAGCTGTTAACCTTTATTTAGCCTTCGGGCAGGAGCGAACCATGACGGTTTGGATGCGCGGATCGTTGTCCGCGGCAGGAATTGCGACAATCGCGCTTGTGCTGGCGGCGTGCCAGTCGACGGGGTCCAACACGGCCAACCTTAATACAATCGGCGCACCAGCGCAAATTGCGCCTGTGCAGAATTCCACGGTGCAGCAAGGTACGCTGCCTGCTATTGGGGCAACTGGCACGCCGGCTCCCGGCTTGGCTGGACAACCTGTGCTGGGCGGTGTTCCCGCCAACCAGCAGATGGCAGCCGTATCGCCCGGTGTGGTGTCACCGGGTCCCACGACGACCACGCTTGGCGCAACGACCACGACCCCGGCTACGCAGCCGGGTGGTTCAATGGTTTCATTGGCGCCGCTAGCTCAGCCGGCTGTTGGCGGCATGAGCGCAGGACCTGAAGGCGTGTGGAATGTCGTGGCTGGTTCGTCGCAATGCCGGCTCAATCTGCCTATGACTGCCAAGGCTGGCACGAGCTATTTCCGCGCTTCGGCGCCGGGTTGCACCGTGCCGGGATTGTCAGCCGTGACCGGCTGGCAGCAGGTGGGCAGCCAGTTGCAGCTTTATGATGACAACGGCAATATCGCCGCCTTCCTTGCGCCAAGCGGCGGCCGTTACATAGGGACTATGGGTGGCGGCCAAGCCATCTCCATGGCCCGCTAGGTTTTCGCTGAAGCCGGTATGAAAAGGCCGGCTTTGTGCGCTTCCGGTGCTCACGTACTTAAGTACGCTGCGCTCCGGACCTTTTCTAAATGCACTCATAACTCTCGTAAGCCAGCCTTCTCGACTCGGCTTGAGCGAAAACGCATCGAGTCCGGTCAAGTGTCCTCGGTTCTCAATAGTACAAGTTCAGCCGGCCCTGTTAGTGCTTCCTATGCAGAGCTAGCGGGTAAGGGTGTTTTGACGGCGGACCCGGCGCAGGTGGATGCGGCTGGGCTGCTCGACCGGGTGCTGGCTGGGCTGATGGCAAGCAGGCCGCGTGGGCTGCTGGCGAAATGGTTCGATAAGCCGGAGCCGGTGCGGGGCTTATACCTGCATGGGGAGGTCGGGCGCGGCAAGACCATGTTGATGGATCTGTTCTATACCGCCGTGCCGTTGGAGGAAAAACGGCGGGTGCATTTCCATGAATTCATGGACGAGATGCACGCTGGCATGGCGGCTTTTCGCAAGAGCGATAAGGGGCAGGATGCCGATCCAGTCGAGGCGGTGGTAAAGCCGATCGTCCGCTCGGGATTGCGGCTGCTGTGCCTTGACGAATTCCATGTGCATGACATTACCAATGCCATGCTGCTCCAGCGCCTGTTCGAGAAGCTTTTTGCCCATGGCGTGACGCTGGTTGCGACGTCCAATGTGGTACCGGACGAGCTCTACAAGGACGGGCTAAACCGGCAATTGTTCTTGCCGTTCATCGCGCTTCTGAAACAGCACCTTACCGTCGCCGCGTTGCCAGCGGCGCAGGATTATCGGCGGCTGAAATTTTCCGGGCAGCAGGTTTACGCGTTTGGGACGGGAACCGCGGCGCGCGAGGCCATGGACCGGCTATGGCTGCGAATCACGGGCGGGGCCGCAGGCAAGCCGGGCGTGGTGGAGAGTATCGGGCGGCAAATTGCCGTTCCGCTGGTAGCAATGGGCGCTGCGCGGTTTAGCTTTTCTGACCTTTGCGAGAAGCCTCTTGGATCGCGCGATTTCGTGCGCATTGCACATGCGTTCGACTCGGTGATCATTGACGACGTTCCGCAGATGGACCGCACGAAGTCGGATGCAGCCAAGCGCTTTATCCTCCTCATCGACAGCCTTTACGATCGTGGGGTAAAGCTTGGGGCGAGCTTTGCCGTGCTGCTTGAGCAACTGGGCGAGGACAACAAAACCGCATTTGAGTTTCAGCGGACGGTGTCGCGGCTGATTGAGATGCAGTCAGAAGATTATCTGGCCAAAGGACTGCGGGATGCTGCGCCCGAGGGCGGCAAGTAGCCATATTGCGTTTTGGGCATGCCACCTTCGCTCATGGGCATGGGCTGAAGCTTGGTTTAGACGAAGGGTTCACTTGCCCCTCCCGGCGCAGAGGGTTAAGACGTGCGCCAAATCAACGCATATCGGGATGAGGATTTATGGCGCGCAAGAAGATCGCTCTTATCGGCTCGGGTCAGATCGGTGGCACCCTGGCGCACCTGGCGGCCCTAAAAGACCTCGGCGATATCGTCCTGTTCGATATCGTTGACGGCGTGCCGCAGGGCAAGGCGCTCGATATCTCCCAGTCGGCTCCGGTGGAAGGCTATGACGCCAAGATCACCGGCACATCAAAATATGAAGATTTGGCGGGTGCCGACGTCGTCATCGTCACCGCCGGCGTGCCGCGCAAGCCGGGCATGAGCCGCGACGACCTGCTGGAAATCAATCTCAAGGTGATGGAGCAGGTGGGCGCGGGCATTGCCAAGTACTCGCCAAACGCTTTCGTCATCTGCATCACCAACCCGCTCGACGCCATGGTTTGGGCGCTGCAGAAGTTTTCTGGTCTTCCGACGAACCGGGTCATCGGCATGGCGGGCGTGTTGGACTCCTCGCGCTTCGTCCATTTTATCGCAGATGAGCTTGGCGTCTCGGTCGAGGACATCAACGCCTTCGTTCTGGGCGGTCACGGCGATACCATGGTGCCGCTGGCGCGCTATTCAACCGTTGCCGGCATTCCTCTAACCGACATCGTCAAGATGGGCTGGATGAGCCGCGAAAAGCTCGACAGCATCATCCAGCGCACCCGTGACGGCGGCGCGGAAATTGTTGGCCTGCTCAAAACCGGTTCGGCCTTTTATGCGCCTGCCACGTCGGCGATTGCGATGGCGGAAAGTTATCTCAAGGACAAGAAGCGCGTCTTGCCCGCTGCCGCGTACCTTGATGGCCAGTACGGCGTTAAAGGTACCTATGTCGGCGTCCCGGTGGTGATCGGTGCTGACGGTGCAGAGCGGATCATCGAGATTGCGCTTAATTCTGCCGAGCAGAAGGCCTTCGATAAATCGGTTGGTGCTGTCGAGGGGCTGATCGAGGCATGTAAGAAGATCGCGCCCAAGTTAGCTTAGCAAACTCGGCGTCATGCCCGCGAAAGCGGGTACCTCCGTTTCTTTTCGCCATCGTCAACAGCTTTTCCCGCGTTTGCGGGAATGACCCGGTGAGGGTGTTGGCACTGCAGGCCCATCCAAGGGGATACGAATGAACATCCATGAACATCAGGCTAAAGAGCTGTTGAAGTCCTACGGGGCGCCGGTGGCGCAAGGTGTGGCGATTTTTTCGGCGGATGAGGCTGAGGCAGCAGCGCGCCAATTGCCAGGGCCGCTTTACGTGGTGAAGTCGCAGATCCATGCGGGTGGCCGCGGCAAGGGCAAGTTCAAGGAACTTGGATCGGACGCGAAGGGCGGCGTGCGCCTCGCCAAGTCGGTGGAGGAAGTGGTCAGCAATGCCCGCGAGATGCTCGGCAATACGCTGGTGACCAAGCAGACCGGCGATGCTGGTAAGCAAGTCAACCGCCTTTACATCGAAGACGGTGCCGATATCGCCCGCGAGCTGTATTGCTCGCTGCTGGTTGATCGTACCAGCGGTCGCGTCTCCTTCGTTATCTCCACCGAAGGCGGCATGGACATCGAAGCGGTGGCGCACGATACGCCTGAAAAGATCATTGCCGTCGATATCGATCCGATGGCTGGCGTGAGCGACGCCAGTGTTGCCGAGATCGTGCAGGCGCTCAAGCTTGAGGGCGATGCGGCGGCTGATGCGGCCAAGCTGTTCCCGATCCTCTACAAGGCGTTCACAGAAACGGACATGAGCCTCCTTGAAGTCAATCCGCTGATCGTGATGACCGACGGTCATTTGCGCGTGCTCGACGCCAAGGTGAGCTTCGACAACAATGCCGCCTTCCGCCACGAAGAGCTCAAGCCCCTGCGTGACCTCAGCGAAGAAGACGCCAAGGAAATCGAAGCGTCCAAGTTCGACCTGGCTTATGTGGCGCTCGATGGGAACATCGGCTGCATGGTCAATGGCGCTGGGCTGGCCATGTCCACCATGGACATCATCAAGCTTTATGGGGCCGAGCCCGCCAATTTCCTCGACGTGGGTGGTGGCGCTTCCAAGGAGAAGGTCACGGCGGCGTTCAAGATCATCACCGCTGATCCGGCCGTGAAGGGCATCCTTGTCAACATCTTTGGCGGCATCATGCGCTGCGACGTCATCGCGGAAGGCGTTATTGCGGCGGTCAAGGAAGTGGGCCTGCAAGTGCCACTGGTGGTGCGCCTAGAGGGCACCAATGTGAAGGAAGGCAAGGCCATTCTCAATCAGTCCGGCCTCAACGTCATTTCCGCCGACGATCTTGACGACGCCGCGCAGAAAATCGTCGCAGCCGTCAAGCAAGTCGCCTAAGCCCCGCAAGAGAGTTTCAAAACCGATGTCCATTCTCGTCAACAAAGACACCAAGGTTCTCGTGCAGGGCCTCACCGGCAAGACCGGCACGTTCCACACAGAGCAGGCGTTGGCCTATTACGGCACCAAGATGGTGGGAGGCGTGAACCCCAAGAAGGCTGGCGAGACCTGGACCAGTGGGGTCGACGGTTCGGCATCGCTGCCAGTGTTCGCGACCGTTGCCGAAGGCAAGGAAAAGACCGGCGCCAACGCTTCGGTGATCTATGTGCCACCTCCGGGTGCCGCTGCCGCGATCGAAGAAGCGATTGACGCGGAAATCCCGCTGATCGTGTGCATCACCGAGGGTGTGCCGGTGCTCGACATGGTGCGGGTTAAGGCAAAGCTCGAAAGGAGCAAGTCGCGGCTGATCGGCCCGAACTGCCCCGGCGTGCTGACGCCCGAAGAATGCAAGATCGGCATCATGCCGGGTTCGATCTTTTCGAAGGGCTCGGTGGGCATTGTTTCCCGCTCCGGCACGCTTACCTATGAAGCAGTATTCCAGACCACCAATGAAGGCCTTGGCCAGACCACCGCAGTCGGTATCGGTGGCGACCCGGTTAAAGGCACCGAATTCATCGACATGCTCGAGATGTTCCTCGCCGACGAAGCCACTAAGTCGATCATCATGATCGGCGAGATTGGCGGCTCGGCAGAGGAAGACGCAGCGCAGTTCTTGATCGATGAAGCCAAGCGCGGCCGCAAGAAGCCGATGGCTGGGTTCATCGCCGGACTGACGGCACCCAAGGGCCGCACCATGGGCCATGCTGGTGCCGTAATTTCGGGCGGTAAAGGCGGCGCCGAAGACAAGATCGCGGCGATGGAAGCGGCCGGTATCCGGGTGTCGAAGTCTCCCGCACGGATTGGGCGGACATTGGCCGAAGTTCTCAAGGGTTGAGGACTTAGCCAAAAGTCGGTCGCGCTTCGGACACAGAACGGTGCTAGTCACCTTATGTGTCCGGGCGGAACACAATGGAGTGAGCTGCGGCGCCTATTGGCGCCGTAAGTCTTAACAAGATGCAAAGGAAAAGCGGTCAATATCTGCCAATATTTTTGACCGCCCATGAGACCGGCGTATTGGCTGGTTCGTTGAGAAGGATGGCGGGGCCAGCGCCTCGCACAAAAAAGCGATGACACGACAGGAAAAGAACGACACGTTCTTACTGACCTCGTTCCTCTATGGTGGGAACGCTGACTACATCGAGCAACTCTATTCCCGCTACAAGACCGATCCGAGTAGTGTCGATGAGACCTGGAAGAGCTTTTTCGGCCGCCTAGACGATGCCGAGGGTGTCGCCCAACAGAATGCCGAAGGGCCAAGTTGGGGCCGCAAGGACTGGCCGCAGGCTGCCAATGGCGAACTGGTCAGTGCGCTTGATGGGAATTGGGGCGACATTGCCGTCAAGACCGAAAAGGCCGTGGCCAAGAAGGCAGAAGCCATGGGCGTGGCTAAGGCCAGTGTCGCCGATGTGCTGCAGGCCACGCGTGATTCCATTCGCGCCATCATGATGATTCGTGCCTATCGCATGCGTGGCCATCTGCATGCCGATCTCGACCCACTCAAGATGAAGGCGGAAGACCCGGCGCCGGAGCTTGATCCCAAGAGCTATGGCTTCACCGAAGCCGACTACAGCCGCAAGATCTTCATCGATAATTATCTGGGGCTTGAATACGCGACGCTCCCCGAGATGCTGGCGATCCTCAACCGCACCTATTGCGGCACGGTCGGCATCGAATTCATGCACATCTCCGATCCTGAAGCGAAGCAATGGATCCAGGAGCGCATCGAAGGGCCGGACAAGGAAATCACCTTCACCGGCGAGGGCAAGAAGGCGATCTTGAACAAGCTGATCGAAGCCGAGGGTTTCGAGAAGTTCATCGACGTGAAGTATACCGGCACCAAGCGCTTCGGACTTGATGGCGCGGAGTCGACCATTCCCGCGCTCGAGCAGATCATCAAGCGCGGCGGCGCACTCGGGATCAAGGACATCGTACTCGGCATGGCCCATCGTGGCCGGTTGAATGTTTTGACCCAGGTCATGCATAAGCCGCACCGCGCCCTGTTCCACGAGTTCAAGGGCGGGGCGTTCTATCCGGACGACGTGGAGGGCTCGGGCGACGTCAAGTACCATCTGGGTGCTTCGTCGGATCGGGAGTTCGACGGCAAGAAGGTCCACCTTTCGCTGACCGCCAACCCATCGCATTTGGAAATCGTTGATCCGGTGGTGCTGGGCAAGGCGCGCGCCAAGCAGGACCAGCATATTTCCCCTGATGGTCGCCTGATCAATATTGCGACCGACGGCAAGCCGGACCGGTCCATGGTGCTGCCGCTGCTGATCCATGGCGATGCGGCCTTTGCGGGTCAGGGTGTGATTGCCGAGTGCCTGGGACTGTCGGGTCTGAAGGGGCATCGTACGGGCGGTTCGATCCACTTCGTGATCAACAACCAGATCGGCTTTACGACAAGCCCGATGTATTCGCGCTCCTCTCCATACCCCACCGACGTCGCCAAGATGATCGAAGCGCCGGTGTTGCACGTGAACGGCGACGACCCGGAAGCTGTGGTTTTTGCGGCCAAGGTGGCCGTTGAGTACCGGCAGAAGTTCGGCAAGCCGGTCGTTATCGATATGTTCTGCTATCGCCGGTTTGGGCACAACGAGGGTGATGAGCCCTCTTTCACCCAGCCGCTGATGTATTCCAAAATCCGCGGACACAAGACGACGCTGGAGATCTATTCGGACAAGCTAGTCGCCGAAGGCCTGCTCAGTGCAGAGGAGATCGACAAGCTCAAGGCCGAGTGGCGGGCCAAGCTCGAGACAGAGTTCGAGGCGGGCCAGGATTATCGCCCCAACAAGGCCGATTGGCTGGATGGCGCATGGAAGGATTTCCGCCCTGCCGACCAGGAGGGTCCACGCCGGGGTGACACTGGGGTGGCGATCGATCGCCTCGCTAAGGTTGGCACGGCACTCACGCGCATTCCTGAGGGCTTCAACGTCCACAAGACGGTCAAGCGCTTCATGGACAACCGCCTGGCCGCCATTGAATCGGGCGAGGGCATCGACTGGGCAACTTCGGAAGCGCTGGCGTTCGGCACGCTCGTCACCGAAGGACATCCCGTGCGCCTGTCGGGTCAGGATGTCGAGCGCGGCACGTTCAGCCAGCGTCATTCGGTGCTGAACGACCAGCAGGTGGATAACAAGAGCTATACGCCGCTCAACAATCTGGCCGAAGACCAGAGCCGTTACGAGGTCATCAACTCGATGCTCTCCGAAGAGGCGGTGCTGGGTTTCGAGTACGGCTATTCGCTGGCTGAGCCCAAGGCGCTGACGATCTGGGAAGCCCAGTTCGGCGACTTCGTAAACGGCGCGCAGGTGGTGATCGACCAGTTCATCTCCTCGGGCGAGCGCAAGTGGTTCCGCATGTCAGGACTCGTGATGCTGTTGCCGCATGGCTATGAGGGCCAAGGCCCTGAGCATTCCTCGGCACGGCCCGAGCGCTTCCTGCAGCTTTGTGCGGAAGACAATATGCAGGTCGCCAATTGTACGACGCCGGCCAACTATTTCCACGCGCTGCGCCGGCAGGTGACCCGCGACTTCCGCAAGCCGCTGATCCTGATGACGCCGAAATCGTTGCTACGCCACAAGCGTGCGGTTTCCGGGCTGGTCGAAATGGGCCCTGATTCGTGCTTTCATCGTCTTCTTTGGGACGATGCCGAGGCGCCCGGTGCGCCAAAGACCAGCATCAAGCTGGCGAGCGACGACAAGATCCGCCGCGTGGTATTGTGCACGGGCAAGGTTTACTACGACCTTCTAGAAGAGCGTGAAAAGCGTGGGCTGAACGATGTTTACCTGCTGCGCATCGAGCAACTCTATCCATTCCCGGCCAAGGCGCTGCTGGACGAACTCAATCGCTTCCAAAATGCCGAGATCATCTGGTGCCAGGAAGAACCCAAGAACATGGGTGCATGGGCGTTCATTCAGCCCTATGTTGAATGGGTGTTCGACCAGATGGGACGGACTGGTCAGCGCGTGCGCTATACCGGCCGGCCGGCCTCGGCATCTACTGCTACCGGTCTGATGCGAACCCATCTCGCGCAACTACAAGCCTTCCTCGACGAAGCACTGGCTCAATAAAGGACAATATCAATGTCGACTGAAATCCGCGTTCCCACGCTGGGCGAGAGTGTTACCGAGGCTACGATCGGCCAGTGGTTCAAGAAGGTTGGGGACAGCGTCAGTGCCGACGAGCCAATCGTCGAGCTTGAGACGGACAAGGTGACCATCGAGGTGCCGGCGCCATCTGCCGGCGTGCTTGAAGCTATTGCTGCCCAGCCAGGCGAGACGGTGGATGTAGGTGCGCTGTTGGGCGCTATCGGTGGTGCAGCAGCTGCGGCAAGCCCGGCGGCAGCGCCTGCCGAAGCCCGGCAGCAAACACCGGCGAACAATGCGGCTGGTCCAGAAGTGGTCAAGCCGGAACCGGCGCCGCAGGCAATTACTGCGACAGACCGCGCGCCTGCACCTTCAGCACAAAAGCTAATCAACGAGAACGGGCTCAATGCCGGTGAGTTGAACGGCTCGGGCAAGCAGGGCCAGGTGCTTAAGGAAGACGTGCTGGCAGCGCTAAGCCGGCCAGCTCCGGCAGCGGCACAGCCGGCGCCCGCTGCGACGCCACAAGATGCTGCGCCAAAGGTTTATCAACCCGCCCCGGCGTCAGCACCGGCTGCCAAGGCGCCAGAGGTCAAGGCTCCTGAAGCCAAAGCTCCTGCTGCGCCGCGTGCTCCGGTTGCGGCCGATGATGCGGCACGCGAAGAACGCGTCAAGATGACCCGGCTGCGCCAGACGATTGCACGCCGCCTCAAGGATGCGCAGAACACGGCCGCTATGCTGACCACTTTTAATGAAGTGGATATGAAGCCGGTTATGGATCTGCGCAATTCCTACAAGGAACTATTCGAGAAAAAGCACGGCGTGAAGCTCGGCTTCATGGGCTTTTTCACCAAGGCGGTTGTTCATGCACTTAAGGAGATCCCGGCGGTCAATGCCGAGATCGACGGCGATGATTTGATCTACAAGCAGTATGCCCATATCGGCGTAGCTGTTGGCACCGAGAAGGGCTTGGTGGTTCCGGTGGTGCGCAATGCCGACCAGATGAGCATTGCCGAGATCGAAAAGGAAGTCGGCAATTTGGGCAAGAAGGCCCGTGACGGGCAATTGTCGATGGCCGACATGCAGGGTGGCACCTTCACCATCTCCAATGGTGGCGTCTATGGCTCGCTGATGTCGACACCAATTCTCAACGCCCCGCAGTCGGGCATTCTAGGCATGCATAAGATCCAGGAGCGGCCGGTGGTTGTCGGCGGGCAGATCGTGATCCGTCCGATGATGTATCTGGCGCTGAGCTATGATCACCGGATCGTCGACGGCAAGGAGGCCGTGACGTTCCTTGTGCGCGTCAAGGAAAGCCTTGAGGCGCCGGAGCGTTTGGTGCTCGACCTCTAGCACTTGCACTCATTCTTTCGAGGCCGGGGCGATGCTCCGGCCTTTTCATTTGGCGGGTGGGAAGATGGATAAGGGTGTGGCTGTTGTCACGGGCGGTTCGCGAGGGATCGGGGCAGCTATAGCGATCCTGGCGGCAGAGCGCGGCTATGGCGTCGCTGTCAACTATGCCGGCAACCGGGCGGCCGCAGAATCGGTCTGCGCAGAGATCACGGCTAAAGGTGGCACGGCCATTACTGTGCAGGCCGACGTATCTGTCGAAGCGGACATCGTTGAACTTTTTGCCCAGGCAGATGCGTTCGGTCCAGTGACGGCGCTGGTCAACAACGCAGGTGTCGTGGACAGGGCAGCTCGCGTCGACGAGATGGACATGGCGCGGCTTATGCGTATGTTTGCGATCAATACATTCGGTTCGATGCTATGCGCCGGGCAGGCGATCAAGCGCATGTCGACGCGCTTTGGTGGCAAGGGTGGCTCTATAATCAACATTGGCTCGGCTGCTTCCAAGTTAGGGTCGCCTGCGATGTTCGTCGACTATGCTGCCGCCAAGGGTGCAATAGATACGTTCACCATTGGGTTGGCGCTGGAAGTGGCCAATGAAGGCATTCGCGTCAATGCCGTGCGACCGGGCATTATAGCAACCGATATCCATGCCTCGGGCGGCGATCCAGAACGAGCTAGCCGGATGGCACCCAGCTTGCCAATGGCGCGCACGGGAAGTGCCCAGGAAGTTGCCCAAGCTGTGCTGTGGCTGATGTCGGACGAGGCAAGCTACACAACGGGCACGGTGATCCACGTTTCGGGCGGGCGGGCGATTACGCCGTAACAAAGCATCTGCGGGCCGACTTGCCGCGTCCTCACGATGGCGTGGGCCGCGTGTGAAATTAAGGATTTCGTAGCGATTTAGGCTGCTTAGAAGAAGTCCCGTGAACAGTGTCGGAGTTGGATTGTTGAGACGCTTGCTGCCCTTCGTGCTGTGTTTGCTCGTGCCGCAGGTTCATGCGCAAGAAGGGGCAAGTGCTACGCTAGTGGGTGAGTTGATGGCGTTTCACGCCTCTGAATCCATCGTTTCGGCCATGACTACGCACTGCTATGAAACGACCGGGCTCGATAGCGCTTACAAGACGGCATACGAGAACTGGTATCTGCGCAATATCGGCTTTCTGGACCTGGCCGATCGCGTTGCCGCAAAACTAGGCGGCGGGACGCCAGAAGAGATCGCGGCAGCCGAGAACTATGGCGGGAGCCAGATCATGAGCGCTTACAATCAAGCAGACGACAAGAACGTGTTTTGCCGCTCGTTTCTTGAGCGCGTGGACAGCGGTGCACTGGACATAGACAAGCAATTGCCCGAGGCACTGCGACAGGCGCAGGAGATCGCAGCGCAATAGCACATTATTCAGTTTGTACTTGAACCAACCTGACGTCGGCGGATCGAAACTGCGCTTGGGCTTGCCACAGCCGCTGGCTCGTCTAAACAGGGTTAAGCAAACCCGGTGTAATCATGATGTTTCCCTGGCTCGAATTTGCCGCCCTTATGTTGGCCTTCGGCATCAACGCCATCATACCAGGGGCTGATTTCGCCATGGTGCTGCGGCAATCCGTTGCGCACGGGCGGCGGGCGGCGCTATTCACCTCGGCGGGCATCGCCACTTCCATCCTTGTTCATGGCAGTTACACTCTTCTCGGCATTGGCGTGCTGGTCGGGCAATCGCTGATGCTGTTCAATATAATCAAATGGCTTGGTGCCGCTTATTTGGTATGGCTGGCGATCTCGGCCCTGCGCAGTCCGCCGCCGCGCCCGCCGGCGGAGGGTGATTTGGCTGGGGCCAGGCGCGGGGACTTTGCAGCATTTGCACTGGGATTCCTCACCAATCTGCTCAACCCCAAGGCGGTCCTCTTTTTCCTTGCGCTCTTTACCACGCTAGTTTCGGCGCAGACCGCAGGAGATACCAAGGTCATCTATGTCTTGTGCATGAGCCTAATGCTTTTTGCTTGGTTCGCTTTGGTGTCGGTTTTCTTTACGACTGCGGCGGTGCGGCAAGGCTTTTTCCGGTTCGGCCGGTGGTTTAATCGAGTAACGGGCATTACATTCATTGCGCTGGCCGTTCGGGTCGCACTGGCGCAGCAGCACTAAAGCAAGGTTCAGGGCTAGTATCATGGCAGACGCGTTCGATCTCATCATCATCGGCTCGGGTCCCGGGGGCTATGTCGCCGCGATCCGTGCGGCTCAACTGGGCATGAAGGTCGGCGTGGTGGAAAAGTGGCCGACGCTAGGGGGCACTTGCCTCAATATTGGCTGCATACCGTCCAAGGCGCTGCTGCACGCGTCCGAACTGTTTGAAGAAGCAACGCACGGCTTCAAGGCTTTGGGGATCGACATCCCCACCCCGCAATTGAACCTTCCGCAGATGATGAACCACAAGACCGAAACGGTCGCCGGCAATGTTGGCGGGGTGGATTATCTGTTCAAAAAGAACAAGATCACCGTGCTGCGCGGTATTGGTACGATCGCCGGGCCGGGCCGGGTGCGTGTGACGCCGCAAAATGGGGCGAGTACTGAGGTCGAGACCAAGAACATCGTGATCGCAAGCGGTTCGGTTGCGGCCAGCCTGCCAGGTATCGAAATTGACGAAAAGAAGATCGTTACCTCTACTGGTGCATTGACGCTGGACCGGGTGCCGCGCCGGCTCGTGGTCATCGGTGCGGGCGTGATCGGGTTGGAGCTTGGCTCGGTTTGGGCGCGGCTGGGCAGCCAAGTGACAGTGGTAGAATATTTCGATCGCATCCTGCCGGGCATGGACAGCGAGGTCGCCCGGCAGTTTCAGCGCATGCTGCAGAAGCAGGGTTTGGAATTCAAGCTCTCGAGCAAGGTTGCCGGCATCGATAAGCAGGAGGACGGCTCGCTCAAGGTGCGGGTCGAGCCCGCAAAAGGTGGCGAGGCAGAAGTACTGGACGCCGATGTTGCGCTGGTTGCCATTGGTCGCAAGCCTTATACTGAAGGGCTAGGCCTCGAGATCGTCGGCGTGGCGCTAGACGAGCGCGGGCGTGTTCGGGTCGACGGGCAATTCAAGACGTCGGTTGACGGCATCTATGCCATTGGAGACGTGATCGCCGGGCCGATGCTGGCGCACAAGGCCGAGGACGAGGGCATTGCCGTCGCTGAAATCCTCAACGGGCAGGCGGGGCATGTGAACTATCATGCCATTCCGGCTGTGGTTTACACCAATCCTGAAGTTGCTTCGGTAGGCAAGACCGAAGATGAACTTAAGGCGGACGGCGTCGAGTACAAGATCGGCAAGTTCCCGTTTACGGCCAATGGGAGAGCCAAGGCCATGCTGGCGACGCAAGGGTTCGTGAAGATCCTCAGCGATGTGAACACCGACCGGGTCCTCGGCGCACATATCGTCGGCAAGAACGCTGGCGAAATGATCCATGAACTGGTGGTGCTCATGGAGTTCTCCGGATCGTCAGAAGATCTGGCGCGCTCGACGCATGCCCATCCGACATTGTCGGAAGCCGTGCGGGAGGCGGCGCTGTCGCTTGGTGATGGTGCGATCCACATCTAGGCAGATCGGATAGGCCGGGCGCACGTGCTGGCTAGCCGAACTCCTTGATCATCTGAGCATAGGCCTCATCATGCCTGCCAGCCCAGTTGCCTTTACCAGGTGCGGTCAAGACGCCGCGGCGGGGTGGGATGAAACTGTGGACGCGACGGATGGGGTCTTCGCGCCAGCGCAGATTGAAGGCGGCGTAGCGGGGGAAGAATTCCATTTCTGAGTATGGCAAGTGGTCATGTACCCACCAAGCCATGGCCTCCCAGTCGCCAGTGCGCTCATAATGGGAAATGAACCTGTTGACGACGATGCAGGCGGTAGCGCCCATGCGGTTTTGGGTATCACGGCGGTCCCAGATGTGGCCTGCGCAGTTGGTTTCATTGCGGCCGCAATTGAGTTTGTTGGTATTGCCGAAGTGGTTGACCTCTGCTGAACGGTAGGCCGAGCGGATGGAAAGACGGCCGAAGCGATCCTGCAGTGGTTCGAGCAGGGTCTCGCAGAGGGCTGTACCGGCAGCAATAGCGAGGTCGGGGTCGTCCGGAATGTTGGTGAAGCCATGTAGAGCGGCGATCTCGGAGTAGAGAAAGTCGCGCATGAAGAAGTTTGTGCTCAGGCGAGTGCGGCCGAGTTCTTCGAGTGCTTTGACGGTTTTGGGCTGGCGCATGCTGGCTCCGGCTAGACGCTGTAATCTCTTGCGATAGGTTTAGCCGGACAACCCGGTTCTGACAGGATGCCTCATGCTGGACTTGATTTTCTATATCGCGACGGCAGCCGAGGCGATGACAGCGGCGCTGGCAGCGGGGCGGCGCAAGATGGATTGGTTCGGGGTATGCTTGTTGGCATGCGTTACCGCACTAGGTGGCGGCACGATGCGCGACACGTTCTTGGGACATTATCCGCTGTATTGGGTCGGTAATCCTTACATCCTCCTGCTGGTGTGTGGGGCAGCTCTTTTCACCATTGCCATCGCACGCGTGGTGGATCGGCTCAGATGGCCTTTTCTGGTGCTCGACGGGTTGGGGCTGGTTGTTTTCACGATTATCGGGTGCAACGTGGCGATGGAGATCGGCGCGCATCCCCTGATCGTCATCGTTTCAGGCATGGTAACAGGTATTGTCGGCGGAATTTTGCGCGACGTGCTGTGCAACGATGTGCCGCTGGTGTTCCGCAGCGAACTCTATGCAACGGTGTCGATCGTCACGGCAGTGATCTACTATTTTGGGCTAGCGGCCAATCTACCGCCTGATCTGGTAATCCTTGTTGCGCTAGCTGTTGGCTTCCCCTTGCGCATTCTTGCGCTGCTCAAAAAATGGGAAATGCCAAAATTCGTCTATGACAAGGAGTTCTAGACCTTTCCGCCTTCACTCCATTGTGGCAAGCACTGCCATACAAGAAGGAGAGTTGAAGCGATGCGGCAGACCTGGCGGTGGTTCGGACCCAAAGATTTGTGCAGCATCGACGACATCACTCAAGTTGGTGCCGAAGGCGTTGTCAGTGCGCTGCACCATATCCCCAATGGTGTGATTTGGTCACCTGAAGAGATTGCACAACGCCAGCGCGAGATCCAAACACGCAAGGATGGTTCGCCTTCGGGGTTGACCTGGGATGTGGTGGAAAGCCTGCCTGTCAGCGAGGACATCAAGAAGCAGAAGAACGACTGGCGTGAGCATATCGACAACTACAATGTTTCGCTGCGCAATCTGGCTGATGCCGGCATTAAGGTCATCTGCTACAATTTTATGCCGGTGCTGGATTGGACGCGGACCAATCTACGCTACACAGTTGCAAATGGCGCATCGTGCATGCGGTTCGACATCAACGACTTTGCCGCTTTCGACATCCATGTGCTGGAGCGGCCCGGTGCCGCCGCGGACTATACCAATGCCATAGCCGTCGAGGCAGGGCGCCGATTTGCCGAACTCGACGATGCAGGGTGTAAGCAGTTGGCGCGCAATGTGACCATGGGGCTGCCGGGCTCGACGGAGTCCATGACGCTGGAAGATGTGCGCGGTCATTTGGCCGAGTATGGCCATATCAGCCGGGACCAGTTGCGGGCGCATTTCATGGATTTTTTGAGCGAAGTGGTGCCGGTGGCGGAGGATCTGGGCATGCGACTGTGCTGTCATCCGGATGATCCGCCGTTTGCGCTGCTGGGCCTGCCGCGCGTGATGTCGACGGAGGCAGACTTCAACTATATTCTCGATGCAGTCGACAGCCCGGCGAATGGGATGACGCTCTGCTCGGGATCGCTCGGGGCGCGGCCAGACAATGATTTGCCGGGCATGATGGACCGGCTGGGCGATAAGGTGCATTTCCTTCACTTGCGTAACGTGAAGCGAGACACCGACGACATTATCGGGTCGTTCTTCGAGGCCGAGCATCTGGATGGCGATACGGATATGGTGGCGCTGATCGCGGCTATCGTGCGGGAGGAAAAGCGCCGCCGGGCTGCTGGACGCCTTGATCACACCATTCCCATGCGGCCCGACCACGGACAGGATATTTTGGACGATCTTGGTCGCCGTACGCAGCCGGGGTATCCGACCATTGGGCGCATGAAGGGCTTGGCCGAACTGCGCGGCGTCATGCGGGCGTTCGAGCACGCGCAGCTTGGGCTATAGCGCGCTAGGCTAATCCTCGAGAAGATAACCACCGCTGCGCGAAGGCAGGGGCTTGTCGCCCACGATTTTGGCAATGGACGTGCCACGCCGAACGTATTTCGCGGTGAGGCGGGAAAGCACAAAGCCGTCCGTGCCTGCCAGGATCGGCGTGCGGGCGAGAAAGGCTTCTGGGCCATCCATTGCGATCAGATCGGCTATGGGCTGACCCTTGGAGACGCGTTCGCCCAATCGCACGCGGTACGCAAGCAAGCCGGGGGCGGGCACCCGCAGCACTTCAGTGGCCTCGAATGATGTCGGGCCGGGAGCGAGTTGTGGGGCCGTTGCTGGTTGTACAGTGATCAGACCGCGGCCTGCAAAGAAGTTGAACAAACCATCAGCATCAGTTCGGCCGAACTCGTCGAAACTGTCGGCGCGGCCGCGGTACTCCAGGGTTGCCGTTTCTGCGCCATTCGGAATGGGGCAATCGGGATTGGCAATGCGGGCCTTGCGATACAGCGAAGGAAGGACCTCGTCGAACGAGCCGCCGCCGCTGTCCTCGGCAGTCAGCGTTGCAGCGACACCCATCCAGTCGGCCAAATCTTGCAAGCCCGGCATGAGCTCGGGCGAGGTGAAGATGTGCATGAGGCTTTCGTCGTCGCAATGCAGGTCAAGGATGATGTCGGCCATGGCGGCTGAGCGCAGGATCAGCAAGCGCAATTGCTGAATAGTGGTGGCGCCCGCCTGGCCGTCGATCCAATCAAGCACGGCTTGGCGGAGAATGACTATGTTGGCTTGTGGGTCGGCTCCAAGTTGGCTTGTAACGGTATCGGCCACCAAGGGGTAAAGATCGGGCCAGCGGCGATTGTAGTTGATGCCGGTCTCGACATCGTAGCGGCCGATATGGTGGCGCAGCGAGCGGTTGACGAGGCCAAGCGGATTGACGGATGGAAAAATTGTGAAGTGTGCCCGTAGCTGTCCAGCGGCGTCAGCGTCGCGCAGGCGCGGCAGGAGATGGTGGAGCGCCATGGTGCCGGGCTGTTCGTCTGCATGCAGGGCTGCCTGCAAATGGACGCGGGTTTGTGCGTCAGCGGGGCCTGCTGTGTACCAGTAAAGCTCGGTGGAGTAGCCAGGCGTGTCGCCGCTCAGGGCGGTGCGGTGAAGTTCAAAGGTCATTGGAGAGCTTTCAGCGAATCCACTTAGGCGCATAGCGCATGCGGGGAGCGGCAGGCATGTGGCGCATCAGGCGCTGATAAACCAAGCCGAAGAGGAAGAAAACCACCAACGAAACGGCAAGGAAATAGAGCGCCGCGACAGAGAAATGCAGGAACGCATTGTAGTCGCGCTCGAACAGTTCCTTGGCGGTGATCATGAGGTCCTTCTGCTGACCAATAACAGGCAGGGCGAAGTAGACGATTGCCGTGGCGTGGAAGAGGAAGACAACTTCGTTGGTGTAGGCGGGCCAAGCCAGGCGGATGAGGTTGGGCCAGATCACACGGCGGAATTGTTGCGCGCGAGACATGCCATAGGCGCGGGCTGCTTCGACCTCGCCGCGCGGCACGGCCCTAAGGGCGCCGTAGAAGATTTCCGCCGTGTAGGCTGCCGTGTTGAGGACGAGTACGAGTGGGCCGATGAACAGTGGGTGCAGGATGAACCCGGAAATGCCCAACGGCCGCCAAATGGAAACGTTAAATGAGAGGCCTAGCGAATAGACCATGAAGAATTGGATGAAGAGCGGCGAGCCGCGGAAAGCGTAGATGTAACCCCGGCTGAGGCGCGAGATGAAGGGTTTTGCGGAGGCTTTGCCCAGAGCAAGGAAGACCGCAAACACGAAGCCCAGTGGTATGGAGGCTGCCGCAAAGTAGATGTTATAGATCGCTGCAGGGGCGAAGATTTGCAGTTCGGCAAAGAAGCGGTCCATCAGCTGCGCGCCTCGCTCAGAATGCCGCGGCCCATGCGCGTCATGAGGGCACCAAAAAACTTTTCGGAGAGCAAGGTCACGAGAATATAGAAAAGGAACAGGACCAGGTAATAGCGCCAGCGCCAATCGTCATGCACTAGACCTACCGTGGGCAGGAAATTAGGCGCACCTAGCCGTTCGGCCCACAGAACGATGTCGGCGATCTGGAGCAGGGACAATAGCGAGGTCGCCTTGACGATCAGCATCCAAACGTTGGACAGGCCCGGCAGGGCATATACCCACATCTGGCGGATCTGAATGCGCCAAAGTACTTGAGAGGCCGACATGCCATAGGCGCGGGCGGCTTCGAGCTGTCCCTTGGGAACTGAGCGCATGGCGCCATGGATGACGTTGGTGGCGAATGCGCCGTAGACCAAGCCCAGAGATACCGATGCGAGGATCAGATATTCCGGCGTCCCCAAGAACCAATTGGCTTCACGACATGGAGGCCACGCAGCGGTTTGGGCGGCAATGGCTTCAGGTGAGCAGACTTGGGTTGCAATGACCCATTCAACGCCTTGCTCGAAGGCCAAAGGAAAGAAGAGGAAGAAAAGGACATCCGGAACGCCGCGGACGATCGAGGAGTAGACGGTGCCGATCAGGCGCAGAGGCAAGAACCGGGAGTTCTTGAGCGTGGCGCCCAGCAGGCCGAATACGACGGCTAGAGTGCCACCGACGACAGCAGCGAAAACGGTGAACTGGAAACTCGCGTACCAGGTCAGGTGCTTGCCATTGGTCAAATAGCTTAGCCAAAAGGCAAGATCTTCGATCATGTCGGATGATTACCGCCTTGCCCTCGCGCCGAAGCCGGCATGGATTGGTCCGCCCACTGGGCCAGCGGGCGGACCATCAACAGTTTATTCAGCGAAGTAGGGGCCGCGGCCTTCGAAGTATTGTGCGATCAGCTTATCGACGGTGCCGTCAGCCTTGAGGGCTGTAAGGGCGTCGTCGAACTTGGTCTTGAGTTCGGCATCGTCTTTTCGCACACCAGCGCCAACGCCGCCACCAATCATCACATCTTCGCCGACAAACTCGAGCGAACCGCTGGATGCGGCAACGACTGGCTCAAGATAAGCGCCGTCCGCTAGGATCGTGTCCAGATTGCCTGCGGCAAGATCGGCCATAGCCTGATCAGCCGTGCTGAAGGAGACGATCGTGTTGTTGTTGCCGAGGTTTTCTTCGGCATAAGCAGCCTGGATAGTGCCGCCCTGAACACCGACGCGCTTGCCTTCCAGTGCTGCCGGATCAATGCCAGCGCCGGCCGCAGCCACGAACTTGGACGGATCGGGTGGGAAGTAGTTCTGGGTGAAATCGATGGTCTCAAGTCGTTCTTCGGTGATCGACATACCAGCCATGATGACGTCGTAGTTGCCGGCGAGCAGGTTCGGGATAATCGAATCCCAATCATTGCTGATGATCTCGCAGGTCAAACCGGCCTTTTCGCAGACGGCGTTGCCGAGATCGATCTCATAGCCCGCCAACTCACCGGCTTCGTTGACGAAGTTCCAGGGAGCATATGCGCCTTCGGTGGCGATGCGTACGGTCTCTTGCGCCTGAGTTGCCCCGCTCAAGGCTAGAACGGCAGTCGCCGCCAAGATCAGCTTCTTCATTTGTTTCTCCATGATCCTTTTGTTGGTCTCATTATTGTTCCCTGATCTGCCTATTCGTGGCTGGCAGCATTGAGGAATTGTTTGAGGCGAGCCGATTTGGTGGCGCCGAAAACCTCTTCGGGCGTGCCTTCCTCTTCGATCTTGCCATGATGCAAGAAGATGATGCGATCACTTACAGAACGTGCAAAATCCATATCGTGCGTGACAAGGATCATCGTGCGGCCTTCGTCGGCAAGGATCTTGATCACGCGGAGAACTTCGACTTCCAACTCTGGGTCGAGAGCCGAGGTTGGCTCGTCGAAAAGCATTACCCGGGGGTTGATGCAGAGTGCTCGCGCAATAGCAGCGCGCTGTTGCTGGCCACCGGAAAGCTGGTTGGGATAGGCATTGGCCTTTTCACGAATCCCGACTTTGGCCAGCATCGCAAGGGCTTCCTCTTCCACTTCCGTCTTGTCACGGCGCTGCACGATGAGCGGCGCTTCCATGACGTTCTGCAGAATAGTGAGATGAGCCCAGAGGTTGAAGCTCTGGAAGACCATGCCAAGCTCGGAGCGAATGCGGCGAATCTGCTCCTCATCCGCGATCCGGCGATTAGCCCCTTCGCCTCGAAGTTTGATAGCCTCGTTGTCGATGATCACACTGCCGCTGTCGGGCACTTCGAGCATGTTGATGCAGCGCAACAGGGTCGATTTGCCTGAGCCGGAAGAACCGATCAGCGAAACAACCTCACCCTCATTGGCCGAAAACGAAATGCCCTTGAGCACTTCAAGCGCACCAAAGGACTTATGCAGGTTCTCGATCGCCACAACGGGTGTGGGCTGTGCCAAAACGGCAGCTTGCGCCATAATTCCCAGCCTGCAGTGCAGGCGCCTTCCTAACCGGCGATTGCCTTATTATGAGGCTGGCAACCTTAACCGCCCGCAAGAAAAGCAAAAACGCACAAGATAGCAAGCAGAAATGCGTGCGGAGGGCGAACTCTCCCGTGACGATTGTCAGCGAAGGTTACCAGCACGCTCGCCATCAAGCCTCGTAGTACTGGCTGGGAATGGCCAGACGGTAGTGAACTTGGTCGTTCGCTATTGAAAATGTCGCCGTTCCACCAACTGACAGGGGGACGATCCGCTCCAAGACCAGGGTACCAAACCTGGGAGTTCGGGAGATTAGCGCAGGGCCGGTCCGGTTTTCAAGCCACTCGAGGATTAGATGGTTGCCTGTGTCGGCTTCATCGAATGCGGCGCTTACCCACACGCCGCCGCCTTTGCCCTCGGCAAGCCCGCCGTGGGAGACAGCATTGACTGCTAACTCATGGATGGCCAAGCCCAAGTGCAGTGAGGCGTTCGGTCCCAGCAGTGGGTTCTCACCAGTGACTTGGACGTGCTTGGATGCGGCCTGACCAACGCGCGCCAGTTGCGAACTGATCAGCGGCTGCAGAAACGTGCCTTTCCAGTCGCTCTCGGTGACAAGGTCCTGTGTGCTCGATAGTGCGTGAAGGCGCCCACGGAACTTGTTGAGAAAGCCCTGAACGTCGTCGGTATGATGAGCCGTCTGCATGGCCACGGACTGTACGATTGCCAAAAGGTTCTTCGAGCGATGGCTGACCTCACGTAGCAGGGAGGCAATCGCTGCGTTACGACTTCGCTCTTCGGTGACGTCCGTGAGAATAGTTAGGACACCATCCTCATCGGGCACAATCTTTGCTTGGTAATAGGTCGTCCGCGCCGGTTCGGCGAGTTGGAATTCCATCGAAGCCGGATGCTTGGACCGGAGGCACTCGGCGACAGCTTCTGTGAACTGGCTTGCCAAGGGCTCACCCATGAAATCGGTCTCCACTTTGTGGAGCACGCTGGATGAAGACCACATCGGCGGAAGATGTTCGACCAAATCGAAGCGATGATCAGGCGTTTGGTGGAGAATGCAGATGCCCCGGCCTTCTAGCGCAGCTGCAAGTGCCCTAAGCCTCAACTGCGTTTGCGGTGGGGAGGCGGTGGAGGGCATGGAATACTCAAGACTGGTCTTTTGAAACGTAAAGGCCTCACCCAGAGCGAGGCCGCAAATAACGCAGCGCTAGTCGGCACCAACATCAAACACGCCGGACAAGTGCCACAACCAGTGAAATAACGAGGAATGCGAAGAAGAGATAGAATAGAACTTGCGCGATCCCCGCAGATGCAAAGGCAATCCCGCCGAATCCCAGCACTCCAGCAATCAAGGCAATAACTAGGAAGACGAGAGCGTAATAAAGCATCTTAACTCTCCGCCGTAGTGTCTTTGATCTACAACGATTGAGCTATGGGGTAGTTCCTGTTCGCAGCAAAAAAGGCCGGGTTGAACCCGGCCTTCGATCAAGTCTGAAAGGTCTTAAGCCGCTGCGCGCGAGCCTTCATCAAAGAACAGCGCTTGGCTGATCAGCGCCTTGACCATGTCTGGATTGAACGGCTTGGTGACAAGGAAGGTGGGTTCAGGCCGTTCGCCTGTCAGCAGCCGTTCCGGGAAGGCCGTGATGAAGATTACTGGAACCGAATGGGTGTTGAGGATGTCGTTTACTGCATCAATACCCGAGCTGCCATCAGCGAGTTGGATGTCTGCCAGGATCATGCGCGGCTGAGTCTGGTTGAAGAGGCTCACTGCTTCACGGTGCGTACGGGCAACGCTGACGACTTTGTGGCCGAGGCTTTCCACCAATTGCTCGATGTCCATCGCAATGAGTGGCTCATCCTCGATGATCATAATCTCCGTTGCGACCTGACGGGAGATCTCGACGGTTGCTTCTTCCAAAAGGGAAGCAAATTCTGCGTCGCTGACGCTGAGAATTTCGGCTGCTTGGGCATGGGTAAAGCCCTCAACTGCAACGAGCAGGAAAGCCTGGCGCGGTCGCGGGGAAAGATTTGCCAGGTTTGTTGCGGCGCGCTGTTCCCAAGCAAAAGTCGACGTGGGCTGTGGCACGTTTACAGCCGATGTCGAAAACAGGGCCGAGAACAGCTTGTAGAGCGCAATGCGATCATTGGAAGCGTCAGGGAATAGGGAAATGTCGGCAATCAGGGCTTCAAGTGTTGCGGCAACATAAGCATCGCCAGAGGTTTGCGATCCGGTGACCGCGCGCGAAAACCGCCGCAGGTACGGCAGGTGCGGAGCAATCCGCGTGGACAAAGTCATATAGAAACTCCCAGTGACGCTTATGCTCGTGATGACACGAAACTCTAAAACGGAATGTACCTTCAAAAGTTCCTTCGCGATGGAACTTTTTTGAGTTCCGCGCTTTGTGGTGTCGAATGTGGGCAAATCATTTTTTGGCGGTCTAGCACGGCATGATGAAGGACAAACTGGTGACCCAGCAACGTATGCGTACGCAGGCGGGGCGAGCAGACGATGGCTTGGGTCCGAATACGGACATCGGCAATCGCTTGCGCGCGCTTTATGGTGCAGTGCAGGAAGAAGGCGTTCCCGATCAATTGCTTGATCTATTGGAGAAACTGGATAGCGCCGAACAGGCGCAACAGAACAAGGCTGTTTCGAGAGAAGGGGAGTAACGGCATGAGCGCCGAACCGACCTCTTTCAAGCGAGAAATGCTTGCGACCCTGCCTAGCCTGCGTGCCTTTGCCGTGTCGCTGACAGGTAAGCACGACAAGGCTGATGACTTAGTCCAGGACACAGTCATGAAGGCCTGGGCAAAACAGACCAGCTTCGAGATGGGTACCAATATCAAAGCTTGGCTTTTCACCATCTTGCGCAATGAGTTCTATAGCCAGATGCGCAAGCGTGGCCGCGAAGTGCAGGACAGCGATGGTGCCTTTACCGAACGGCTTTCGGTGCACCCATCGCAGTATGGCTCAATGGACATGCAAGACTTCAAGAAGGCCTTGAGCATGTTGCCTGACGATCAGCGCGAAGCGGTGATTTTGATTGGCGCTTCCGGGTTCTCATATGAAGAAGCCGCCGATATTTGCGATTGCGCAGTGGGAACGATGAAGAGCCGGGTGAGCCGCGCTAGAACGCGTCTCCAGGATCTGCTTAAGATCACCGGCGAAGCTGATTATGGTCCTGACGCTGTTTCGGCGCAGGTCACAACCACCAACCACTCCTTTTAGGAGCGTGGGTTGAAAACCTGGCCAATGGCATGGACCAAATCGGTTTCAGCCATTGGCTTGGTGACAACTGGCAGGCGCGGATATTGCGCTATGCCGCGGCGCAGCGCAGCATCCGCTGTGCACAAGACAATAGGAATGCCGCTGAGGATAAGCTTGTCGACGAGTGCCAAGGAGCCGTCCTGCTCCAGCGCAACTTCCACTATTGCAAGCCCGACATCAGCCCAGTGGCTGTGCAAGCTGATGGCCTCCTCTACAGTACGGGCGAACAGAATCTGTCCGGACTGCATGGTTTCGAGCATGCGCTGGATGTCCAAGGCGATCAAAAATTCTTCCTCGACAACGAGGACATTAGTGCCGTTGAGCATTGATCGGGTCCGCAAAAGTGGTCCCCTAGTGGCGGCACAATATTTTGTTGTCATTTAAGTTTGACATGTGCCGGAGCCAATCGGCTCTGTTATGGTCCGGCCGTAGCAGTTCTTATGCATTGCGGTGTCGATTGAGTCTCGTCCTTCCTAGTTCCGGGCGCCGGGTACCTTGTGAGCAGTGCCCGCTCCGGATCATGTCTGGCTTTCGTCCGTTTGAACCGTCCGAGCTGCAGTTCGTATCGTCTTTCAAGACGGGCGAGCTCTTGGCGGAGACAGGCACAACCGTGCTGACCGAGGGCACCCATAGTGCTCAACTATATACCCTTTTGTCGGGATGGGCCTTTCGCTACAAATCCTTGCCCGATGGCCGCAGGCAGATCCTCAACTATTTGTTGCCAGGCGATCTCTTAGGCCTGCAAGGTTCAGTTATTGGAGAGATGGAGCACTCGGTTGAGGCGCTCTCCCCACTGGTCTTGTGCGTTTTCCATCGGGACCGTTTAAGCGAGCTGTTCCGCAACCATCCGGGACTCGGGTTCGACATTACGTGGCTCGCCGCAAGCGAGGAACGGATGCTTGATGAGCATTTGTTGAGCCTGGGGCGGCGCAGTGCAATGGAGCGAGCGGCCTACTTGATCGCCTTTCTGCATCAGCGGGCAACATCGGTCGGTATTTCTTCAACCAAGCCGCTGTTCATTCCGATCACCCAGCAGCATGTCGCCGATACGCTGGGCCTATCCATTGTTCATACTAATAAGACTCTGCGCAAATTGGCCGATCGGCAGTTGATCCGCTGGCTGGACCGGGCCTGCGAAGTGTTGGATGTAGATGGTCTGATGGAGCTTTCCGGCTGGGAAGGTCTTCCGGAACACCGGCGCCCTTTGATTTAGGGAGAGATTTGTTTAGTCACCTTTGCAGCGACGCCTGTAACCAGCAATAGTAAGGAAGTCCATCGGACGCGAGCCGACATCAAGTATGAGCATCGCTAGCAAGATAATCGATAACGAGCCACTGGCTGCAGCGCGTAAAACCTTGTCGCTGCGACCGGGCGTGTTGATATCACTTGTGCTGGTTATTCTGGCTGCCATTGCCGCACTTGTGCTCGTGCAAGGCATGGACTGGCAAAATGCAGATGTGGAGCATAGTCATGATGTCCGTAACCAGGCTCGGGAGCTCACCGCAGCATTGAGCGAAGCTCAGGCTAGCGAGCGGGCTTATGTACTGACGGGAGACGAGGTCTATATTGAACCGTACCGTCGGGCTACAGCGGCCGTTGAGACTCGTCTAGCGACCCTTACTGCGCTGACTAGGGATAGCACCGCACAATCAGCGCAAGTAGCGTCAATTGCCGGAGCATCTCAATTGGCGTTGGCTGAACTGGAGCGAACGCTTGAGTTGGTCAGAAACGGCCGTGCTGTCGAAGCGCGGACGCTCGTGCAGTCGGGGCCACAGGTTCAATTGCTTGGTAATCTGCGGCGGTCGCTTGAGGAGTTCATCAATCAGGAAAGCCAGACGCTGTTCACTCAGAACCAGCGGGTGGATGTGTGGCGGCGTTGGCTGGTCGGGGCAATTGTTGTTTCTTTGGCGGCCGCCGTGTTGCTGGCCTATGTGCTGTTTTCCCGCACACAGCAGCAGGTCAGCGCTCTGGCGCAGACGCGCTCGGCATTGCAGACGGAAAACGAGGTGCTCGACGCACGTGTCCGTGAACGTACGCAGGAATTGGAGGAAGCACGCCAGCATGCCGAAAATGAACGGCAGCGGGTAGAAGCGCTGCTGCAGGATGCCAGCCACCGGATCGGCAATTCCTTGGCAACCGTGTCATCGCTGCTCGGGCTACAATTGCTGCGTAGCAATTCTGACGACGTGCGTTTGGCATTGGAGTCGGCGCGTTCCAGAGTTCACGCCATTGCCGCCGCCCATCGCCGGCTTCGGTTGGGACATGACATGGAAACGGCCAGCACGGATGATTTCTTGCAGGCGGTCCTCGAGGATCTGGCAAGCACCATCAGCAGTGCAGACAACATCGCTTTGTCTGGCAATATCGCGCCGATTGTCGTCAGCGCGCGCGACGCAACCACCTTGGGGATATTGCTGAGCGAGCTGGTGACCAACGCGATCAAGCACGCTTTCCCGGAGCGATCAGGCGGTGTCATCGAGGTAGAACTTGGCCGCCTTGATGGGGTGCCAACCCTGATTGTAAGCGACGATGGTCATGGACCGTCATCAAGTACCAGCCCGGGCGAAGGTGGATTGGGGTCCGTCATCATCAAGCAACTGGCCAGCCAGTTTGGCGGAACTCCCAGCTATGGAGCCCGGCCGGAAGGTGGTCTCAAAGTGTGCATTCCCCTGCCGGGCCTAGACGGAAAAAAGACATCGCGAACGAATTGAAACGGAGCACCCCTTGCATTTTATAGCAGTGCTCAACCGAGGTGGCGGCACGCTACGCACCATGGATTTGGAGAGCTTCTGCGCTTCGGCCAATAAGATTTTCTCGACCCACGGCCATACAATAAAGTGCATCGTAACAACAGGAAAGTATGTGGAGCAGCGCTTGCGTGAGGCTGCTACGGCAAATGGGGTGGACGTGGTGATTGCTGCTGGCGGGGACGGAACTATCTCAACCGCAGCTACTATCGCTTATGAAACGGCTATGCCATTGGCTATTCTTCCTGCCGGAACCATGAATCTCTTTGCCAGGGCACTTAAAGTACCGCTCGACTTATCAGAAGCTCTTGAAGCCATCGCCACTGGTGAGATCGGGACCGTAGATATCGCGACTGCCAACGGGCGACCCTTCGTGCATCATTTTGGTGTTGGTATTCATGCGAGGCTTGTCCGCATTCGTGAGGATATGACCTACAAGAGCCGTATAGGAAAAGTGTTGGCCAATTTGCGGGCCATCACCATCGCAGCTGCTAATCCGCCGAATTTTGAAGCAGAGTTACAGACGCGTAGCCGGCTTGAGCGGCAGAGAGTTTCAGGAATTGCCGTCTCCAACAATCCATTCGGCGAGGGCCATATTCCTCATGCCGATAGTTTGGATGCTGGCGTTCTAGGAATTTATCTGGCGGCGCCGGTTTCCACAGCGGCTTTAATGAGGCTTTGGGTAGAAGTGCTGACAGGCCGATGGCGCACGAGCGAGGCGGTGACGGAGAGAAAAGTCCAGGACGTAACACTGCGATTCCCCAAGTACAGGCGTGGCCTGCGTGCGGTGCTGGACGGAGAATTAATCAGGCTTGACCGTGTCGTTAAGGTCCAGGTTCATCCAGGCGCGCTCAAGATGATGCTGCCCCGTGTGGGTGAGCCGCAGAAAGCTGCTTGAGGCCAGAGCTTGGAACCGAGTCATTGTATCTGCCGTTTGCAAGGATTGCGTCATGCATGGCCGAGATTTCGCGCCGCCGAGTAAGCGTCAGGACTATAAGTGAAACAAATAATGCCCCCCCTGCCAGTCGGGGTATTGAAAGTTGTCAACGATCCGGCCCGTTTAGAGGTGCTTGCGGAGCTAGAAGCGCTACCGGGGGAACCTGACAGCGACTTCGAGCGGCTAAGCCGCCTTGCTGCAAGCCTATTCCAGACCGAATACGGATTGGTGACACTGGTCGGTAAGGACCGGCAGTTGTTCCGCGGCTGCTTCGGGCCGGTGGAAATCGATAGCACTGAAACCAGCGTCTCGTTCTGTGCCCATACGATCGCGCTGCCGGATCAGGAGCCATTAGTCGTGCTCGACACGCATAAGGACGAACGCTTCCGGGACAATAGTCTGGTCACGGGATCGCCTAATATCCGGTTCTATGCCGGAGCGCCGATCATTTTGGCGGGCCAGAAAGTGGGCTCAGTGTGCGTGCTCAGTGCCAGAGAGCGTTCAGCAACAGAGCCACAGCTACTGGATCAGCTGACAGATCTTGCCGCGATAGCTTCAGCGCTATTTTCGCTCAAGGATGAAGCATTGGTCAGAGCCAGAACTGCTGCCGCATTAAAACGGGAAGAGTGGCGTCATGCCCTGACGCTTGAGGCAGGCAAGGTCGGCAGTTGGGTGTGGGATATCAGAACCGGAGAGATCGCCTGCAACGACATGTTCCGGCGCATGTACCAACTGCCTGAGATTGGTCCGGTGCACGCCGAACACGTGCTCTCGTCCATCCACGAGGCTGACCGCGGCGCCGTAGACGAGGGCATCCGTGCCAGCCTTGAAGATGGGGTGGATTACAGAGCCGAGGCGCGCGTGGGGAACACCGGGCGCTGGCTGACCATGCGTGGTCGGGTTTACCAGCGCGACGCAGAGGGCAAGCCCCTCATCATGATGGGCGCCAGCATCGATGTCAGCGAAAGCAAGCAGACGGCCGAGCAAACCCGTCTTCTGCTGCGGGAACTTAATCATCGGGTGAAAAATACCCTTGCAATGATCCAATCGGTGGCGCGCCAAACAATTCGGCAGAACCCCGATCCGCGTGCGTTTATAGAGGCATTTTCCGGCCGGCTGCGGACGATTTCGGACGCGCATGTTTTGCTAGCCGACCGGGATTGGTCAGGCGTTCATATGTTTGAGGTCATTGGGTCGCAGCTTGGCCCCAATTTCCTGACCAAGCCAGACCGGGCGGAGGTCAAAGGCAAGGATATCGCACTACCGGCTGACCATGCGCTGGGACTCGGGTTGATCCTGCATGAACTCACGACCAATGCCTATCGTTATGGGGCCTGGTCTACCCAGCAGGGCGTGGTTCGGATTGAATGGACTATCAGGGACCAGCCCGAGCGTGGATTGGCGCTGCGCTGGCAGGAAGTGGGTGGTCCCAAGGTCAAGGCGCCAAAGGATTACGGGCTTGGTGCAAAACTCATTGAGCGTAGCCTTGCCAAAATTCTCGACAGTAAGGTGGAGTTGGATTTCGACAGCCAAGGCGTAATTGCAAACATTTGGCTGCCCTTGCCGGCCCAATGAAAAGGGCCGCCAAAGCGGCCCTAGTTAGTTTCTCTTGTTGCCGCGGATAAAGAACAAGGCGGCTATAGCGGCCGCCGGTAGGCCAAAGGTCCGGAACGCAGGAGAGCGCAAGAGCACCGGCAAGGCGGTTAGCGCAGCCGTGGTGACGAATGCGCCGGTTTCACTGGACCGCCGCTTCTCCACCGCCGCTCGGCGATCCCTTGCTGCGCCAGCCTTGATGCTGAGGTGGACAGCAAATGCCGCGAGAAGAAAAATAGCGGCGAAGCAAAGTGCGGCGTAGATCGGTCCAGTCAACGCAGTTAGCGCGAAGAACGCGGCAGCTAAAAGGAAGCTGGCGCCCATTAGCGCCAGCACGATCATGACGGCATTGCCGAACAGCGTGCGTTTGATCCGCTCCTTGATTGTTTCGGCTTCGAAACCGAGCAAGGCGGCCAGGGGCACAAGGAAGTTCATGGGGTTCAGCGCCTGGACAACAGAGCCAGAATGAACCCGATGCCCATTGCGCTTGCGACGGCGGTCAGCGGTTTTTCCCGAATCTTGTCCTTGAGCTGCTGTTCGAGCTCCCCCGCCTGGTCCTGCACGTCCTCCAAAACGTGCTGGCCTTTGCGCTGGAGGTGAAGAGCTTCGCTGCGGGCAACATCCTTGGCTTCGTTGACCTTATCGCTGCTGAGTTGCGCCAGGGTGGCGGCAATCCCTTTTAGGTCTGCCTGCAATTGGGCAATCTGGACTTCAAGTTGTTCTTCGCGAAGCTGGGCCGATGCACGGCTCGCGGCAGAAGCCGCCTTGCGGCGGGTGGGGGCAAGATCGGATGTGGTAGCCATGTGACGCTCCTGTAGCTATGCAGAAGAAACTCCCGATGCCGGGCGGAGTTCCGCTTGGCGCTCAGAAAGACACCCCGGCACGCTGGGCGTGACGGGGTGTAAAGAGGCGGGCGGAAGCGGGGCAACTTCAATGCCCGCGAGCGCTGGGGGGTATACACCCACCGAGACAATCGCGCTTGTGTTGTTGTTATTAAGGCTAAATGCGGCCCATCAAGACTAGGATCAGAACGACGACTAGAACGACGCCCAAGATGCCCGATGGTCCATAACCAAATCCGCGTGAATAGCCCCAGTTGGGCAGAGCGCCGATTAGCAGTAGAATGAGTATAATAATAAGTATTGTGCCGAGACCCATGATGGTCTCCTTTTTTTTATTGTGACGCTTAGAGTAATGCGAGCATTAACGCAGTTGCAGCAACCAAAATGAACAAGGCTGGCGCAAGCGCCTTGAGTACGTCGGCAAAATGGCTTTCGCCATCATAGCCTTCCGTCCAAGCCATTGCAGTCCGGCCGGCATGCTCAAGAGCCTTGATTTCCATATTGGTCATATCAGCCTCTCCCTGGCACAGCAGACGAACAGCACACTGTCGAGAGCTGGTTACTTGCGCGATGCAGCGCACGCCGGATAAACGGACAGTAATTGGCTTTGGTTCCATGTAGAGCGTTGAACCGAGCGCCAGGTTTTACTCGACGCGGACAACATCGACGGATTGAGCCGTTTCATGGGAGCCGCTGGTCTTGAGAACTCCAACAATGGGAGAGATGTCGGCATAATCGCGACCGTAGCCGATGGAGATATGATCGGGTCCGGCCAGCATGGCATTGGTTGGATCGAACTCGACCCAACCGGTCAGTTGTCCGCACCAGACGCGCACCCAGGCGTGCATGGCGTCGGTGCCCTCAAGGCGTGGCTTGCCCGGGGGCGGATCAGTGCGTAGGAAACCCGAGACGTAGCCAGCGGGAATGCCGATGCCCCGAAGTCCTGCGATCATGACATGGGCAAAATCCTGACAGACGCCCTTGCGCATGGCGAACGCCTCCGCAGGTTTGGTCTCCACGTCAGTAGCCTTGGTATCGTATTTGAAATCGCGGTGGATCGCCAGACAAAGGGCATTGGTAATGGACATCACCGATTCATGCTCGCGCGCCACCTCTTGAGCGTAGTGGGTGATGTCCGCTTCGGTTTGGACGCGCAGCGAGTTCGCCATGAAATGGTGTGGGCTGTCGGGTTCAACCGACCAGTAGCGGGTGATCTCCTGCGCGAGGGTATCTTGCGAGGGAGAGAGATCGACCGGAGGCTGGGTGTCTTCCACAAGCACGCGGGCGCTCAGGCGAATGTCGAGCCGGTCATGGGGCTCCGCAAAGTTGATTACAGTGGCTGAATTTCCGAAGAAGTCGGTGAAAGTCGTCTCCCGTTGCGGGCGCGGTTCGATGGAGAGGCTTGAGGCAATTATCCGCTGCACGCCTGGCACGGTGATGGGCGCAACGCGAACAAGATGCCGCCCGCCATGCACTGGCGCATCGTATTTGTAGGTCAGTTCAAGGCGTACGTCGTAGAGCATGCCGGCTACACGAAATAGGCTGCGGCAACGAGGCTGGACAGCATGCCCATGTCGGAAGCAAGCTTGTCCAAACGGGCCGGGGTCATGTCAGCCGCTTCCGTAACGCGTAGATCGGTTTCGATCTGCAAGGCTGCCTTAGCGGCAGGAGAGAGCTGGCCGTCTTCTATGCCGCCGGGAAGCATTTCGATCTGGAGGCGAAGCTCGGTAAGCTGGAAAATCACCGAGCGTGGGTTGAGTGGATCGAGCGCCAGAAGATCGATAACGCTTTGGGTGCCGGCGCTGACAGAGTAGCGCCGCCGATGCGACATGACGCTGTCCCCGATTTCAAGCAACATCTCCAGCGAGCCGTCGGGCGCGTCTTTTTCTGTTAGCCAGGCAGTAATGCGGGAGGTTTGAATAGCGCGCTCGAGACGGCGTCCGAGCTCAAGAAAGCGCCAGCCGGCAAAGCGGTACATATTTTCATGCACAAGGCCGGAAAAGCCCGCAAGCTTGCGCAGGAGCACCGTCATGGCACGCGTGGCATCATCGCCCGGCTTTACCCTTGAGGCGAAACGTTGCGCCGTCTTTTGCAGATCATTGAGCGCTAGCCAGCCATCCGGCGAGAAGCGGTCGCGGATTTGACTGGCACTATGAACGGCGCTGTCGATCGAGGACAGCAGACCGACCGGCATAGCCTCGTTTGCATCCACATCAATGGTTTCGAGGAACTCGGCGCAACGAGTGAGGATCGGCAAATCCGCTTTGCTGAGTTCTGCCAGCCGCGCGTTGTAGGCCCGTAGAATGCGAACAGTGGCTTCGCAACGCTCCGCATAGCGACCAAGCCAGATAAGATTGTCGGCTGCCCGGCTCGGCAGACTGCCGGGTGAATTGCGGACCAGTTTTTGGCCGTCTTGCGGAAGAAGCGAGACGCGCTCCACCGGCTTGGATGACAGCACCCAAACATCGGCCGCTTGGCCGCCACGCTGCATGGCTATGGCAGTGGTGTCTTGCGTCGAACCGACCCGGGCGAAGCCGCCGGGCATGATGGTCCAGCCGTCCTGAGTACGGGCAGCGTAAACGCGCAAGGTGATGGGCCGCGGTTGCAGCTTGCCGTCGACATAGACGGGCGCAGTAGATAATTGCACCTGCTCTTGGCCTACGTAGTTTGCGCCTTGAGCTCGAATGCGCTCCAGTAGGGCTTCGCGCTGGTCAGCGGGCACAGCTTGCCCGAGCCGGGTGCCGCGCTGATCGTCAAACGGCAGGGTGGTTGCGAAAGCTGGGCCGATCATCAGCTTGTCGAAATTGTTGAGGACATGCCGCCGTTCGGCAGGTTGGCCGCACCACCAGGTTGCGATCTCGGGCAGGAGCAAATTCTGGCCGAGCAGCTTCTGCGCCAGCCGCGGCATGAAGGCTGCCAAAGCGCGAGTTTCCAGCAAGCCCGTGCCGAGCGCGTTGATCATGGAAATAGAGCTGTTGCGCAGGGCTTCGACCATGCCGGGGGTGCCGATGCGGCTGTCATAGCGCAGCTCAAGTGGATCAACGAAGCTTGCATCCATGCGGCGCCACAACACGCTGACGGGCTTCAGGCCAGCAACAGTGCGCACCATTACGCGCCCATCGTCGATGACGAGGTCTTCGCCTTCAAGCAGCATCAGCCCAAGGTAGCGGGCGATGTAAGCGTGCTCGAAATAGGTTTCGTTGAGCTGGCCTGGGGTCAGGATTCCGACGCAGCCACCATCGCGCTTCGCGTCGGCAAACAGGGTATCGCGGAAGCTGCGGAAGAAGCCGGCCAGTCGTTGGACGTTCATATCCGCGTAGATATCGGACAAGGCGCGGGTGGTGGCGACTCGGTTTTCAAGCGCAAAACCAGCACCAGACGGCGCTTGGGTTCGATCGCCAAGCACCCACCAGGCCCCATCTGGCCCACGGCCAAGCTCAAAGGCGCAGAAGTGAAGGAAGTGGCCGCTGGATGGCTTGATGCCAACCATGGCGCGCAGGAATTCACTGTTGCGGGCGATCAGCTCAGGCGGCAGCAGGCCCTGCTGCACAAGGGTGTTGTCGCCATAAATGTCGGCAATAATGATTTCCAGGAGTTCGGCTCGTTGTACAAGGCCGGCGTTGATGCTGGCCCAGTCGCTTTCTGCGATCAGCAGGGGGACATGGGCCAGGGGCCAATCCCGCTCCTTGCCTTCGGCACCGTCATACTTGCGATAGAAAACACCAGCGTCGCGCAGATATTGATCGGCTCGCTCGAAGCGTGCGGCCATTTCGGCAGGACCCAAGCGATCAAACGCCGACATGAGTTCGGCCCAGCCCGGACGAATGTTTCCGGCAGGGTCGATCATCTCGTCGGGCACGCCAGGTTGCAGCTGGTAATCAGCAATGATGCTGGATCCAGCCGAGGGCTTGCCGCGCTTGGGGTTTGCCATTTCCATGCGCTACCAGAAGCGCGGCGGGCGGCGTAGGTCAAGCGTCAGCGGGAACTCGTCCGCAGGCTTTTCTTGCCGCAAGGTAAAACCACCGGCGGTGTAGTTTTGCGGCACGAAACGGGCGAGGCGGCGAGCCTCAGCTTCGTTGCCGTTGACCGGGAAGGTGTCGTAGCTGCGGCCGCCGGGATGGGCAACATGGTAGACGCAACCGCCGACTGGGCGCTGGGTCCAATTGTCGTAAATGTCGAACACCAGGGGGGTGTTGACGGGAAGGTTGGGATGGAGGCCGGAGGCGGGTTGCCAGGCCTTGTAGCGAACGCCTGCAACGGAAATGCCCTTTGTTCCTATAGGTTTGAGCGGTACAGGGCGCTGGTTGCAGGTGACGGTGTAGCGGTCAGGATTGAGCGTTTCGAGCCTAACCTGAAGGCGTTCGACGGAGGAGTCAACGAAGCGGACGGTGCCGCCGATAGCGCCTTGTTCGCCCATGACGTGCCAGGGCTCGAGGGCTTGGCGCAGTTCGAGTTTTACGTCCTCGTACTCGACTTCCCCACAGAACGGGAAGCGGAATTCGAGTTGGGCGGTGAACCAGGCGGGGTCGAGCTTGAAGCCGTGGCGCTCGAGACCCGCGAGGACATCGAGAAAATCCTGCCACACGAACGCCGGCAGCATGAACCGATCATGCAGGGTGGTGCCCCAGCGGGTGAAGGGGCCTTCGAGTGGGTTGGTCCAATAGCGGGCGATCAGCGCGCGGATAAGCACCTGCTGGGCGAGCGACATGCGCGCGTTGGGCGGCATTTCGAAACCGCGGAATTCCAGCAGACCCAGTCGACCTGTCGGCCCATCGGGCGAGTAGAGCTTGTCGATGCAGATTTCGGAGCGATGGGTGTTGCCGGTGACGTCGACGAGGAGATTGCGGAACAGGCGATCAACGAGCCAGGGCAAGGGAGCAGGCTCGCCGGACGCCGGATTGGGCACCTGCGCCATGGCGATTTCGAGTTCGTAGAGGCTGTCGTGGCGCGCTTCGTCGAAACGGGGCGCCTGGCTCGTCGGCCCAATAAAGAGGCCCGAGAACAAATAGCTCATGGACGGGTGGCGCTGCCAATGCAGAACCAGGGACTTGAGCAGGTCGGGGCGGCGCAGGAACGGGCTGTCGTGCGGGGTAGCGCCACCGACGACGACGTGGTTGCCGCCGCCCGTGCCGGTGTGGCGGCCATCAATCATGAACTTGTCGGCGCCAAGACGGGAGAGGCGGGCTTCCTCGTAAATGGCGGTGGTCGTGGCGACGCAATCGTCCCAGCTTGATGCCGGGTGGATATTGACCTCGATCACGCCCGGGTCGGGCGCAACGCGGATGACGTTGAGGCGCGGGTCGTCGGGCGGCGAGTAACCTTCGAGGTGAACGGGCTGGCCGATCTCGCGTGCTGCAGCTTCGGTAGCGGCAACGAGTTCCAGATAATCTTCCAGCTTTTCGACCGGCGGCAGGAAGACGCAGAGGCGATGATCGCGGATCTCTGCGGTGACAGCGGTGCGCACCTCGCCTTCGATCTCGCTGATTTCCTGTTCGGTGCGGTCCTGCTGTTCGGTGGCAGCGGTGAAGGAAGCGGTTGCTTGCCCACGCGGATCGGCCTCAAGTCCGGGCGTATGGCGCGACAGGATCTCGGTAGGATCGGGCAGGGGACCGCGCGGTGCGCTTGGGTCCTGCGCAACGACGTGTGGGTATTCCGTCGGCTTGATGTGCTTGAGCGAACTCAGCGGCAGGCGGTAGCCGGCCGGGCTGTCACCGGGCGCAAGGAATAGCTTGCCGCGGCGGGTCTTCCACTTTTCGGTTAGCCAAGGGCTTGACGCGGCAGCGTTCCAGCGCTGCACGGGAAGCACATAGCCGGTTGGGGTGGTGAGGCCGCGTTCGAACACCTTAGCTATGCGCGATCGGGCTTCGGGATCGGCCAATTCGGAATTGGCCGGATCAACATTGGGCGGCAGATTGGCTTCCTTAAGGAGCCATTCGCCGGGGTCTTCATAGGCTTCGTCGATGGTGTCGCCGGTTAGGCCGAGTTTTAGTGCAAAAGCATTGAGGAATTTGCGCGCGTCGTCGTGGGTGGCCGATGTCTTGAGGCCCTCGCGGGCAATCAGCTTTTCGTCTGACCAGACTGGCTTGCCATCAAGGCGCCAATAAAGCGAGAAGGTCCAGCGCGGCAGGGTTTCGCCGGGGTACCATTTGCCTTGGCCATAGTGGAGCATGCCGTTGGGCGCAAAGCGCTCGCGCAGGCGACGGATCAGATCATCGGCCAGAGCGCGCTTGGTGGGGCCGACGGCGCCGGTGTTCCACTCGTCGGCCTCGAAGTCGTCGATGGAGACGAAGGTGGGCTCGCCCCCCATGGTGAGGCGGACATCGTTTTCGTTGAGAACGGTGTCGATGTGCTGGCCGAGGGCGTTGAGTTCTTCCCAGCTCTGGTCGGAAAACGGCTTGGTGATGCGCGGGTGCTCGGCGACGCGGTTAACGCGCATGTCGAAAGCGAAGTCGACTTCGGCATAGGAGGCAAAACCGGAGATAGGAGCGGCGTTTCGGTAGTGCGGGGTTGCGGCGAGCGGAACATGGCTTTCGCCGGTGAGGAGGCCCGAAGTGGGATCAAGGCCGACCCAGCCGGCGCCGGGGAGATAAACCTCGCACCAGGCATGGAGATCGGTGAAATCATGGTCAGTGCCGGCAGGGCCATCGAGCGAAACCAGATCAGGCTTGAGCTGGATGAGGTAGCCCGACACGAAGCGAGCGGCAAAGCCCAGATTGCGCAAGGTTTGCACAAGCAACCAGCTTGAGTCGCGGCACGAGCCCTTGGCATTGCCCAAGGTTTCTTCAGGCGTCCAGACGCCGGTTTCCATGCGCACAATATAGGCGATGTGCTGCTGGATAGAGGCGTTGATGGCGGTAACGAAGTTCACCGTGTTCATTGGCGTCTTGTTGATGCCGTCCAAGAACTGCTGGAGCAGCGGACCGACGGGCTCGGGCTGCATATAGATGGAGAGGTCGGCGCGGATGTCCTCTGGATAGTCGAACGGCCAGGTCTCGGCACTCTCCTCAACGAAAAAATCGAACGGGTTGTAGACTGTCATGTCGGCAACGAGATCGACTTCGATCTTGAACTCGGTGACAGGCTCGGGGAAAACGAAGCGAGTCAGGAAATTGCCATAGGGGTCCTGCTGCACATTGACGAAGTGCAGGGAGGGGGAGACCTTAAGCGAGTAGCTGAGCACCTTGGTTTTGGAGTGCGGCGCTGGCTGAAGCCGGATGATCTGGGGCTGGAGATAAACCGGCCGGTCATATTTGTAGTGCGTCAGATGATAGACAGCGGCTTTGATCGACATGCGTACGCGTCGCTCGCTTCTTCGGCCACGAAGTTGACTTCCCGAGGGGAAGCTTAGCGGTGTTTGGGGGCGGGGGATAGGTGGTGTGTGAGCTAGCTAGGCCATTGCATCGATGGCCTGACGCTGGCGCTGCATCTCGAGGAAGATGCGGTAGTCCTTGTCGAATTGCCCGCGCGCGGCGGGATCGGGCGCGCGTTCCTGGCCACCCTGTTGCATGGCGGCGCAGGCAGCATCGAGGCTGGGGTAAACGCCAGCGGCGGTGGCGGCGACCATGGCCATGCCAAGCAGGGTTGCGTCTTTCGCCGATGGCACAACGACGGTGCAGCCGGTGGCGTCAGCGTAGAGGTCCATCAATACAGCGTTCTTGGTATGGCCGCCAGTGATGTGGAGAGTGTCGATCGCGTAGCCGCGGGTGTTGAGGGTTTCTAGAATATGCCGGACGCCCAAGGCTATGCCGACGCAGGTGCGCCAATAAAGCCGGCAGAGCGAATCGAAGTCGTTGTCGAGGGTGAGGCCAGAAATGACGCCCAGCGCTGATGGGTCGGCTAGGGGCGAGCGGTTGCCGTGGAAATCGGGCAGAACATGAAGGCGAAGCGCCAATTGCCAGCCTTCGGCCTGGCGTAATTCGCCGATGCGCGTTGCGATGACTTGGTGCATCTGGGCGTTTGGCTCACCGCCGGCGCCGTGCCAGCGGATGATGTGATCGAGCAGGGCGCCGGTGGCGGATTGGCCGCCTTCGTTGAGCCAGACGCCGGGCAGGACAGCACCGAAATAGGGGCCCCAGACACCTTTAATCGGCCGGTCTTCGGCGGACAAAGCCATGACACAGGATGAAGTTCCGGCGATAAGCGCCAGATGGCGGTCGATGGTGGCGACATCGGTAGTGAAGGCGCCAAGAACGCCAAGCGCGCCGGCATGGGCATCGATGAGGCCGGCGCCGACATGGCAGCCAGTGGTGAGACCCAGATCGGCTGCGGCCGCTTCGGTCAGGGTTCCCAAATCGCTGCCAACTGGACTCGCTATTTCGGGCATGCCGGACTTTTCCAACAGGTCTTCAAGGCCGACCAACGCCAGGAAGTCCTGCTGCCAGCCCGGCGTTGTGTGGGCCAGATAGGTCCATTTGCAGGTGAGGGTGGATTGCGAACGAGCCATGGAGCCGGTGGCTTTCCAGGAAAGGAAATCAGCGAGATCGAACATCATGCCGGCGCGGGCCCAGCTTTGCGGCATATGGCGCTTGAGCCACATGAGCTTGGGCACTTCCATTTCTGGGGACATGACGCCGCCGGCATAGTTCAGCACGAGGTGACCAGTGCGGGTGCATTCGTCGGCTTCGGCCAATGCGCGGTGATCGAGCCAGAGGATGGTGTCCCAGCGGTCTTGCCCGTTGGTCGAAACCGTTACCGGAGCGCCGCTTTGATCCCGCACGACAAGCGAGCAGGTGGCATCGAAACTAAGGCCGACGACTGCGGCAGGATCCGCTTTGGCCAGGGCCATGGCGTCCTGGACGGCGCCGCAAACGGCTTGCCAGATTTGCTCGCTATCGTGTTCGGCATGGTTGGCGTCAGTGCGGTTCATGGCGATAGGCCGTTCGGCACGGCCCAAAAGATTGCCAAGCGGCGTCAGCACTCCAGCGCGCGCACTTCCCGTGCCTACATCCACTGCCACCAGGAGGCTTTGCGTCAACGCTAGAGCGCCTTCTTCTCGGTCTGCAGCGAGCCTACAAGATCGGGCAGCTTATGCATATCGCTGAAAATAACATCGGGGCGGAGCTGTTGGATAAGTTTTTCCAGCCCGCCCGGCACCACGTGCCCGCCGCCGAGGTAAGCAAAGACCCTCATGCCTGCAGCCTGTGCGGCCTCGACACCCGCAGGGCTGTCTTCGATGACGAGACAGCGGCTTGGATCGGTGTTCATGGAGGCGGAGGCGTGGAGAAAGAGGTCGGGGGCTGGCTTACCATTTTCGACCATGGTGGCCGAATAGATGTGGTGCTCAAACCAAGGCAAGAGGCCTGTAAGTTCAAGGCTTAAGCGGATGCGCTCAGGTATCGAGGAGGAGGCGACGCAAAAGGGAATGCGGAGCTGGTCCAGGATTTGCGGCAGGCCGGGATTGGGCTGCAGCTCCTGCCGGTAGAGGGCATAAAGGTCGGTCCGCATGGCTTGATGGGCGGCTGGAGCGAGGGGGCTGCCATGGATGGCTTCGATTCCCGCGGCAATGGAAGTCATTGAGCGGCCAAGAAAATCTCGGTACGCGGCCTCGGGAGTGACCACAATGTCCTGGGCGGCGAGCGCCTGGATGAGAACCCGCATGGCCAGGGGTTCGCTGTCGACGAGGACGCCGTCGCAATCGAAGATGATGAGGTCGATCGGGGTGGTCATGCGGCTAGAGCCGGTCGGCCAGGTAGAGCTCGAGGGTTGCTTTAGTGCCTTGTTGCCAAAGGGTATTGAGGGCTTTGGTGAAAGCCTCGACGAAGCTTTGGTGGTTGGGAAGCTCGCCGTAGATGTCGGCCATGGTGAGCCAGGATTTGGGGTCGCCCTTCGCGACTTTTGCCTGGGCGGTGAGGCGATCCCAGCTTGGATCGTTGGATTCAATGACGTTTCCGGCGTCGCTTGTGCCGTAGCAATAGCGGCACCAAAGGGCACTCACCAGTGCCAATCCGTTAACAGACTGTTGACGTTGAACCCGGTCAAGTGCGGACGGAATGATAAATTTTGGTTGCCGGTTGGAGCCATCGAAAGCAAGGCGCCGGATCGTGTCGCCGATTTTGGGATTGGCGAAGCGGCGCTGGCAAAGCGAGAAGTAGTCATCAAGGTTGGTGTCGGGGACAGGGGGGACAATGGGGATGATCTCGTCGCGCTCGACCTTGGCTAGGAATGCGCCGACGAGCGGATGTTCCATGGCTTCATGGACAAAATGGATATCGAGCAACCCGGCCGGATAGGCGATTGTTGCGTGGCCGCCATTGAGGATGCGGATCTTCATGTGCTCGTAAGGCGCGACGTCAGCGACGAATTGGACGCCAACTTTTTCGAGCGCTGGGCGGCCGGCGGGGAAATTGTCCTCGAGCACCCATTGCCTGAAACTTTCGCAAAAAACGGGCCAGTTGTCCTCGATGCCGAAGTCTTCCTTGAGGATGGCGACTTCTCGGTCGGAGGTTGCGGGGGTGATGCGGTCGACCATGCCGTTGGGGAAAGCGACGTTGACGCTGACCCACTGAGCGAGGGCAGGGTCGATCAACTGGGCGAGGCCGACGACGGCGTTCTCCGTAACGTGGCCATTACCGGGAATGTTGTCGCAAGACATGACGGTGAAGGGCTGGATGCCTGCCTGACGGCGGCGTTCGAGGCCAGCAAGAATGAGGCCGAACGTCGTCTTGGGAGCATCGCGGTGGGCGGCGTCGTAGGTGATGTCGGGGTGGGTGGGATCGAACTTCTGGGAAGCCGGGTCGATGTAATAACCACCTTCGGTGATGGTGAGCGAAACGATGCGGATAGCCGGGTCGGCGAGCTTGGCGATAATCGCGGCGCTTTCGCCAGGCTGGAGGTAGTCGATCATGGCGCCGGTGACGCGGGCGGAAGAGCTATCGGCTTCCTGCTCGACCACGGTAGTCAGCCAATCCTGGGCCATGAGCTTTTGACGCATGGCTTCGTCGGCCTGGCGCACGCCAGCGCCGACAACGGCCCAATCATGGCCGGCGCCGGTGGCGAACAGGTCGTCGAGATAGACGGCCTGGTGGGCGCGGTGAAAATTGCCGACGCCGAAATGGACGATGCCTGCGGACAAGGTGCTCCGGTCATAGGCTGGCACGGAGGCGGTGAAGAGGGAGCCGAGAGCCTGAGCCGAGAGCTTGGTGGTCATTGGGGTAGTCCTTAGATGGCTTTACCGGCCGCGTCGAATTTGTAGATGCGAGACGGATCGGGCGTTAAATAGACGTCGTCGCCGTGGCTGAAGGTCTGGTCGCCATCGGTGCGGACGGTCATAAGGCCTAGGCCTTCGACGTGGACATGCAGGAAGGTGTCGGAGCCGAGTTGTTCGGCGACACCGACTTTGCCTTTCCAGGTGCCGGGTGCCGGCGCGGTGGAAAGCTGGAAATGTTCAGGGCGCACGCCGATGGAATGAGCGTTGTATTTGCCCGCTTCCGGCCCATCGACAAAGTTCATCGTGGGCGAACCGATGAAGCCAGCAACGAAGCGGTTGGCGGGTTTCTTGTAGAGATCAAGCGGGGAGCCGAACTGTTCCACATTGCCGGCATTGAGCACCACGATGCGGTCAGCCATGGTCATGGCTTCGACCTGGTCGTGGGTCACGTAGATCATGGTCGTTTTCAGCTGCTGGTGCAATTCAGTGATCTCGAGGCGCATGTTGACGCGGAGGGCCGCGTCGAGGTTGGACAGGGGCTCGTCGAAGAGAAACGCCTTGGGCTCGCGCACGATAGCGCGGCCAATGGCAACGCGCTGGCGCTGGCCGCCGGAGAGCGCCCGCGGGCGGCGGTCGAGATATGAGGTGAGATTAAGCGTGCGGGCAGCGTATTCGACCTTTTGGTCAATGACCTCCTTGGACGCCTTAGCCATCTTGAGCGGGAAAGCGATATTATCACGCACGCTCATGTGGGGGTAAAGCGCATAGGACTGGAACACCATGGCAAGACCGCGGCGGGCGGGTGGCGCCTTGGTCATGTCCTCACCATCAAGCAGGATGGTGCCGCTGGAAGTATCCTCAAGGCCCGCGATAAGGCGCAGCAGGGTGGACTTGCCGCAGCCGGAAGGGCCGACGAAGACGACGAACTCGCCTTCCTTGATGTCGAGCGAGATGTTGGGAATAATCTCAACTTCGCCGAAGGACTTCTTGACGTTTTGCAGGGATATGGAGCCCATTTTCAGTGGTCCTTTGTGCGCAGGTCGATATATTCGGTGAGGCAGAAGACCCCCACCTTGATCCTCCCCCTGGAGGGGGAGGTGTCGACTGAGATGTTTACTTCCATCATTTCACTGCACCGAAAGTCAGGCCACGGACGAGTTGTTTTTGGCTGAACCAGCCCATGAGCAGGATGGGTGCGATGGCGAGGAGCGAGGCGGCGGAGAGTTTGGCGAGGAACAGGCCCTGCGGACTTGAGAATGAAGAAATGAACGCGGTGAGCGTGCCAGCGCGGCCCGAGGTCAGGGTGATGGTCCAGAAGGCTTCGTTCCAGGCGAGTATTACGTTGAGTAGAAGCGTCGAGGCAATTCCAGGGATAGCCATGGGCACGAGGACGTGGACGATTTCATTCCAGAGTTCGGCGCCATCCATGCGGGAAGCTTCAAGTATATCGACTGGGATTTCCTTGAAGTAGGTGTAGAGCATCCAGATGATGATCGGCAGATTGATCAGCGTCATGATGATAGTAAGGCCATGCACCGTATCGAGTAGGCGCAGATCGCGGAAGATGAGGTAGATCGGGATCAGCACGCCCACCGCTGGCATCATCTTGGTGGAGAGCATCCACATCAGGACGTCTTTGGTGCGCTTGGTCGGTGCGAATGCCATGGCCCAGGCGGCAGGAATGCCGATGACGAGGCCCAGGAGGGTGGAGCCGACCGAGACCAGGATCGAATTGATGGCGTGCTTAAAGTAATCCGAGCGAGCCTGGACAGCGCTGAAATTCTCCAGCGTGAAGTTCTGGGGCAAGAAAGTGGGCTGGTTGGCGATGGCCTCGGCTTCGGTCTTGAAAGCGGTCAGCAGCACCCAAAGGATAGGGGAGAAGAGGATCAGCGCCACGGCCCAAGCGGCGATGGTGAAGCCGATTTTTGTGCCGGTGGAGACGTTGCGGGCCATTCAGTGTTTCTCCGCTGTGAGGTACGGGAGGAGAAAGACTCTCCTCCCAGCCTTCCTTGCAAGGAAGGAAGCAGACCCTGTGGGTGTGACATCATGGTGCCGATAGGCGAAGCTCATCCGCAAATTACGCATCCAAGTTCTTTCCTACAGCGCGCATCAGGAAGAAGGCGACGATGTTAGCGATGACGACGGCAACCACGCCGCCAGCAGAGCCGGCGCCAATGTCGTTGGACAGGATGCCGGTGCGGAAGACGAGGAAGGCAATATTGGTGGAGGCGTAGCCGGGTCCCCCACCAGTGGTGACGCGGATTTCAGCAAAGACGCCGAGGAGGAATATGGTCTGGATCAGGATCACGATGGTGATCGAGCGGGCCATATGCGGCAAGATGATGTACTGGAAGCGATTGGCAGCGTTGGCGCCATCCATTTCAGCGGCTTCACGCTGTTCCTCGGAGAGGGACTGGAGCGCTGTCAGGAGGATCAGGGTTGCAAAGGGCAACCACTGCCACGCAACGATGACGATGACGGAAAACAGCGGATATTGGTTGAACCAGTCGATCGGCTGCAAGCCAAGGCTGCGCCAGAGATGACTCAGCACACCGTAACCAGGGTGCATGAAACCATTTTTCCAGATCAGAGCTGCGACAGGCGGCATCACGAAGAACGGCGAAATGACGATGATGCGCAGGATGCCCTGTCCCCAGATGGGCTGATCGAGCAGCATGGCAAGCAAAATACCGCCGATAACGGTGATCAGAAGAACCCCGCCGACCAGGATCAAGGTGTTGATCAGCGACTGGGTGAAACTGGGGTCGCCAATGACGTAAAGGTAATTTCCCCAGCCGGCAAAGCCGGTCATCATCGGGTTGATCAGGGAATAGTTCTGGAACGAAAACCACAGGGTCATCACCAGCGGCACGATCATCCAGACCAGCAGGACGAGAACGGCCGGAGCCATCATGACGCGAGAGAGTGTGCGGGTTTGTGCGGTGGCCATGTCTTAGTTCCTCAAGCGTGGAGGAGACCCCCACCCAACCTTCCCAAAAAGGGAAGGAGTGCCTCCACTTGGAGCAACACTGTGTCACGAGCTTTTTGATTCCTCCCGAAATTTGGGAGGTTGGTCGGGGTATGTGGCATTCCCCTCTAAAGATGCCGCCCGCCACTAAGGGCGGACGGCCAGACGTCTTCGGGAGAAGACTACTTGATGTACCCAGCGCGGGTCATTTCACGCAGGGTTGCTTCCTGTGCTTGGGCCAGAGCCTGTTCAGCTGTCAACTGTCCAGCAACGGCAGCCGAGAAAAGCTGGCCGACATTGGTGCCAATACCCTGGAATTCCGGGATAGCGACGAACTGAATGCCGGTATAGGGCACGGGCTTGATGGATGGCTGGTTAGGATCGGCCGCGTAGATCGAGCCCATGGTCAGATCGGCAAAGGGTGCCGCAGCCTTGTATTCAGCGTTCTCATAGAGCGAGATACGGGTGCCCGGGGGAACGTTGGCCCAGCCTTCCTGCTCGGCAACAAGGCCAAGATATTCCTTGCTGGTCGCCCATTTGATGAACTGGGCGGCGGCGTCCTGCTGCTGGGACGACTTCGGAATGGCCAGCGACCAAGCCCAGAGCCAATTGGCGCGCTTGCCAAGACCGGTATCAGGCGCCAGGGCGAAGCCAACCTTGTCGGCAACGGTTGAGTCTTCGGGGTTGGTCACGAAGGACGCGGCAACAGTGGCGTCGATCCACATGCCGCACTTGCCCTGCTGGAAAAGGGTCAGGTTTTCGTTGAAGCCGTTGGAAGACGCACCGGCTGGACCGGCGTCCTTGAGAAGCGATAGATAGGTATCCAGCGTCGCCTTCCATTCCGGCGAATCGAACTGGGGCTGCCAGTTTTCGTCGAACCAGCGGGCGCCAAATGAATTTGACATGGCGGTGATGAAGGCGGTGTTTTCGCCCCAGCCAGCCTTGCCGCGGATACAGATGCCGTTGATGTCGTTAGCGCGGTCGGTCATAGCGCGGGCCGCTTCACCTATGAACTCCCAAGTGGGAGCTTCTGGCATGGTTAGGCCGGCTTCTTCCATCAGGTCCGTACGGTACATTATGAAAGAGGATTCGCCATAGAAGGGTGCGGCGTAGAGCTCGCCTTCATATGACAGGCCGCTGCGAATGGGTGGAAGAATATCGTCAGCGTCGTAGGCAGCGTCTGTGGTCAGGGCAGTTAGCGGAACAAGCCAATCTTGCTTGGCCCAGATCGGGGCCTCGTAGGTGCCGATGGTCATCACATCGTACTGGCCGCCATTGGTGGCGATGTCGGTGGTGACGTTCTGGCGCAGGGTGTTTTCTTCGAGCACGACCCAGTTCAGCTGGATGCCGGTTTCTTCGGTGAAAGCAGGCGACAGCGCCTGCATACGAACCATGTCGCCGTTGTTGACGGTGGCGATTGTCAGGGTCTGTGCAGAAGCGGAAGTAATCAGAGCAAGGGTGAATGCGCCCACAAGAATGGGTGTTAGTTTCATATGTATCCTCCCGGTTGTCGCGACGGGCATTTGTCGCGGCGATGAGCAAATACTCATCATCTATGCAGAAGAGTCAAGCGTGCTATGCGCTTGTCACGTGCTACACGTGCGGCAGAAAACGTTTTCCAAGAATAGATTTATGTTACTTTCCAAATATTTAGCGGAGATTTAATAAACCCTCAGCCGTCGCCTCGTTGGTAATGAGGCCATTCACCAAGCCACGATTCAGCGTACCCCGGATGCCAGGCAATTTCTTTTCGCCGATAGCGACCGCTACGACCAGCGAGCGATCGCGCGACGGGATCGCGGCAGAAGCGACGCGGTCCTTGATCGGGCCCTCGATGATGCGGCCATCGGCATCAAAGCTCCAGCCGCAGATTTCAGCGACGGCGCCGGCTTTTTGCAGGGCCCTAAGCTCGGTTTCGTTGATGAAGCCATCCAGAAACAACGGCGCTTGGGCGCTCATGTCGCCAAGGCCAACGAAGGTGACGTGCGCCTGGGCGGCAAGCGAGAGCGTTTCGCGAATCATGGGTTGAGCGTGCAAGAGTTCACGCTCGCGGGCCGAGGAGGCGATCACCGGCAGGGGCATCGGGAAGCTGCGGGCCTTGACCGTGTCCGCAATGTTGAAAATCACGTTGTAATAGGCGGCTGAACCGTCAGGGGCGATGTTGCCGGTAAGCGAGACGACCTTGTGGTGCGAGGCATCCATAGGCATGAGTTGCTCGACCGACGCCTTGAGCGTGCGGCCGGTGCCGACGGCCATGATGATAGGGTCAGGGCGCTTGAGCCAGCGCTCGATCTCGGTGGCAGTGGCCTCGGCAAGGCCGATGGTCGTGGAGGGGCTGGTGGGATCGGATGGGACGACTTCGGCCAGGTCGAGCGCGAACTTGTCCTTGAGGCGCGCCGCGAGATCCATGCAGTGCCCAATTGGGTGATCGAGCCGCACCTTGATCAGGCCCTCGCTGACCGAGAGGGATACCAGGCGCTGTGCGGACTGGCGGGAAATGCCGAGCTTGGCGGCGATTTCCTCCTGGGTGTTCCCGGCAACATAGTAAAGCCAGCCGGCGCGGGCGGCATCGTCCAGACGGTTCCCTGAAGTGTCCAGTCTTGGCGGCATTGTGTGTCCCGGCATTTTTGCGCGGATTATTCGACCATGGCGCTACGGGGCGCAAGGCGTTTGTGGGCCTCAGTCACGCGACGCCGAGGGGGAGGCGAGTTGGCTGAGCGCGATGCGGATGTCGCGCTCGGTGTTCTTGAGGTGCAGGCGCATGGCTTCGCCTGCGGCACGATCATTGCCCAGGCGAATCGCGTCGAGGATACGCTGGTGGGCGGCGACGATATCGGCGGGTGTCTGGCCGCGCTGCTCATGGCCGCGGCGGCTGATGAAGAAGGCTTCGCGCAAGGGCTTTGACATGGCTTCGAAGAGGTAGCCCAGGACACGGTTGCCGCTGGCGAGGGCTATGGCCTCGTGAAAGCCCACGTCGTGGCTATGGAAGCTTGACTCGGTTTCGGGAGACGAGAGGCGGTCGCCCCCTAGAAGCGTGTCGCGCATGCCTTGCAGCTCGCTTTCGATGGCAGCGACCGAGGCGCGCGTGGCGTGCTTGGCGGCCAGATTCGCCGATTGGACTTCGAGCGACAGCCGCACCGCAACAAGGTCGAACAGGCCCTTGGGATCATAGCGGATGACGGAGGTGAGGAAATCGGTGAAGGCGGCGCTATCGGGTTCGCGCACGACGGCTTTGCGGCCACGGGCGATGACGAGGAGGCCGCGGCCTTCTAGGCGCTTAACGGCTTCGCGGATGGTGAGGCGGCTGACGTCGTAGCGCGCGGCGAGGTCGGCCTCGCTGGGCAAGGTGGAGCCCGGCGACAGCTCACCCAGAATCATCTGGGCCAGATGATCGGCCACGATGCTGGCGGCCGTTTGCCCATCAGGGCGCTGTCCCCCGTTCTGCATGATTCCTCCTCAAAGGTATCAGATAAGTTAAGCACCTGCGCGAGCCGTTTGTGACTTCTGTAACTAGGCCAATCCGATACGGACGTCATACTAGACGCATGGCTTTGCCTCCGCAATCGCCCATGGGCTGGCGATAAGCGTTAATCCTGTGCGTAGAAGGGGTGCGGGACATGTCAAAATCTAGCTTTACACACCTATCTGATTATCCTAGCTTCCGGCCCGTGGGCTTGGGAGGGCCCCTGACGGTCCGTGCCGTTGGTTCAGGAGGACTTCTTGCCAGACTAGCTGCCAGCGCGCCCTTGGGTGTCCGCTTGGCCTGCTGTGGCGAGGATGTCCGGAGCGGGAGCTTGTTTGTGCCCACTCGCCAAAGCCATCCGCGCTCCAAGCCGCAGCCTCTCCCCTGATGACCATCTAGGCTTTATGACCTCGAAATACATAAGGGAGTCGAGACGTGAAGATTTTGAAGACGCTTGCCACCGTGCTGGCAGTCGGCGCCATGGCGCTGACGGCCTCCACCGCAGTCTATGCGCAGGACAAGGGCGCCGTTGGCATTGCCATGCCGACCCAGTCGTCCTTGCGCTGGATTTCGGACGGTAACGAGCTCAAGACGGCCCTGGAAGGCCTGGGCTACACCGTCGACCTGCAGTACGCAGAAGACGATATCCCGAACCAGCTGGCCCAGATCGAAAACATGGTGACCAAAGGCTCCAAGGCCCTCGTGGTTGCTTCGATCGATGGCACTACGCTGAGCGCCGTGCTGCAGCAGGCTGCCGACGCCGGCATCAAGGTTATCGCCTATGACCGCCTGATCCGCGAAACCGGCAATGTTGATCTCTACACCACGTTCGACAACTTCCAGGTTGGCGTGCTGCAGGCCAATTCTCTGGTGAAGGGGCTCAACGAACGCTTTGCCGACACCAAGCCATGGAATGTCGAGCTGTTCGGCGGTTCGCCAGACGACAACAACGCCTTCTTCTTCTATGATGGCGCCATGTCCGTGCTGCAGCCGATGATCGACTCGGGTGACATCGTGGTAAAGTCCGGCCAGCAGGGCATGGACACCGTTGGTACGCTGCGCTGGGACGGTGCTGTTGCACAGGCCCGTATGGACAACATCCTGTCCGCCAACTACTCGGACGGCTCGATCGTCCATGGCGTGCTGGCGCCCTATGATGGCCTGTCGCGCGGTATCATCTCGTCGCTGCGCGGCGTGGGCTACGGCTCGGGCGATCTGCAGTGGCCAATCATCACCGGCCAGGACGCGGAAGCTCCATCGGTCAAGGCGATCATTGCCGGCGAGCAGTACTCGACCATCTACAAGGATACCCGCGAACTGGCTGCCAAGACCGCTGAACTGGTCGACACGCTGCTGACCGGCGGTACGCCAGAAGGCCTCGACACCACCACCTATGACAACGGCGTCAAGGTCGTGCCATCGGTGCTGCTGACCCCCTATGAAGTCGATGCTGCCAACTACCAGGAACTGGTGATCGACTCGGGCTACCTCAAGCCAGAAGACATCCAGTAAGATCAAGACCGGGCCTCGCTGAAAAGCGGGGCCCTTTTGCTTTACCAAGACATGGTGCGCATGGAACGGCTTGATTGCAAGATCAATGAAATGGAACAAGACGGCCGCGCAATCCAACGGGCCGGTTTGACTATCCCCGCCAGTTTCGATGCACGTACCTCAATTTGCTTGCGAACGCCTCGTGCTTCTTCTAGTCTTGCCAGACTGGCTTGGGAGGGCCAAGGCGCTGAAGCGCCGGGAGCTATCGCACGCCAACTGCACAAACCTGTTGCGATCCGGATTGCCGGCTCGAGGGCGGATGTGCGGCGCGCGACACTCGCACCTATCCCGCCAGAGCACTCTGAAGGGAGACACATATGAACTTACTAAAATCGGCAATGGCCGCAATGGTCGCCGGGACGATGGCGTTGGGCGCAGCCCATGCCCAGGATAAGGGCATCATCGGCATCGCCATGCCGGAACAGACAACCTTGCGCTGGAACTCGGATGGCGCGGAGCTTAAGTCGGCGCTCGAAGCCAAGGGCTACACAGTTGACCTGCAATATGCCGGCGACGACATTCCAAACCAGCTTGCACAGATCGAGAACATGGTCACCAAGGGCTCCAAGGCCCTGATCATTGCTGCGCTCGATGGCACGACGTTGAGCGCTGCGCTGGAGCAGGCTGCTGCCGGCGGCATCAAGGTAATCGCCTATGACCGCCTGATCCGCGACACCGCAAACGTGGACTATTATACCACGTTCGACAATTTCCAGGTCGGCGTGCTGCAGGCCAATTCGATCCTCAAGGGCCTGGGCTATCCCGAGAACAAGGGCCCGTTCAACATCGAGCTGTTCGGCGGTTCGCCGGACGATAACAATGCGTTCTTTTTTTATGACGGCGCGATGAGCGTGCTGCAGCCGCTGATCGATGACGGCGTGCTGGTGGTCAAGTCCGGCCAGATGGGCATGGACACCGTAGGTACGCTGCGTTGGGACGGTGCAACCGCGCAGGCCCGCATGGATAACCTTCTGTCGGCCTTCTATTCGGATGGCAGCCAGGTCGATGCCGTCCTGGCACCCAACGATGGCGTGGCGCGCGGTATTCTCTCCTCGCTCAAGGGCATTGGCTACGGCTCGGGCGATCTCAAGTACCCGATCATTTCTGGCCAGGACGCAGAAATCCCCTCGATCAAGGCTATCATTGCCGGCGAGCAATATTCCACGGTCTACAAGGACACGCGCGAACTGGCACGCGTCACGGCCGATCTGGTTGATGCGGTACTCTCGGGCAGTGAGCCTGAAGGGCTCGATACCGCGACCTACGAGAACGGCGTCAAGACCGTTCCGTCGCTGCTGCTGACGCCTTACGAGGTCGATGCAACCAACTACAAGGAACTGGTGGTCGATTCCGGATACATAAAGGAAGCCGATCTCCAGTAATTCACTGGACCAAATCGGGGCTTCGCGATAACGCGAGGCCCTATGGTTCAAAGGCGCAGGCGCCAGCGGACCGGCAAATCGGGCGGACACTTATCCTGTTCGCCGGAGGCGCCCATCAGAGCGAGAAAAGATGAGCGAAACAATTCTGGAGATGCGCAGCATCACTAAGACCTTCCCGGGCGTCAAGGCGCTCTCGGACGTGAACCTCAACGTTCGTGAAGCGGAAATCCACGCCATCGTGGGTGAGAACGGCGCTGGAAAGTCGACCCTGATGAAAGTGCTGAGCGGGGTTTATCCCTCAGGCAGCTATGATGGCCAGATCATCTACAAGGGCGAAGAGCAGCACTTCAAATCCATTCGCGACAGCGAGCACAAGGGCATCGTCATCATCCACCAGGAGTTGGCGCTGGTGCCGCTGCTCTCGATTGCCGAAAACATCTTTCTGGGCAACGAGCAGGCTAAGGGCGGCGTGATCGACTGGGATGAAACCCGCGACGGCGCGCGCAAGCTGCTGCGCATGGTGGGGCTGTCGGAAGATCCCAATACGCTGGTGACCAATATCGGGGTGGGCAAGCAGCAGCTGGTGGAAATCGCCAAGGCGCTGAGCAAGGAAGTGCGGCTGTTGATCCTTGATGAGCCGACGGCCTCGCTCTCGGAAAAGGACAGTGCGGCGCTGCTCGACCTCCTCATGGAATTCCGCAAGCAGGGCATCACCTCGATCCTGATCAGCCACAAGCTCAACGAAGTGAGCAAGGTGGCGGACCGCATCACGGTGATCCGCGACGGGCGCTCCATCGAGACGCTGAACAAGGAAGATATCACCGAAGACCGCATCATCACGCTCATGGTGGGCCGCTCGCTCGATGACCGCTATCCCTCCAGAGTGCCGAAGATCGGCGAAGTGGTGTTCGAGGTCAAGGATTGGAACGTGTTCCATCCCCAGCACCGCGACCGGCAGGTCATCAAGAACCTCAACATCAACATCCGCAAGGGTGAGGTGGTCGGCATTGCCGGGCTGATGGGGTCCGGGCGCACGGAATTCGCCATGAGCGTTTTCGGCAAATCCTATGGGCAGAAGATTTCGGGCGAAGTCTATGTGCATGGCAAGAAGGTCGATACCTCGACCGTGCAACGTGCCGTTGCGCACGGGCTGGCCTATGCCACCGAAGATCGCAAGACGTTCGGGCTGAACCTGATCGACCATATCAAGCACAACACGACCATTGCCAATCTGCAGGGTGTTTCCCGCGTTGGCGTCATCGATGACATGACCGAGATGGACGTTGCCAACGAGTACCGCAAGAAGACCAATATCCGCTCGTCGAGCGTTTATCAGGTGACGGGAAATCTGAGCGGCGGCAACCAGCAGAAGGTCGTGCTCAGCAAGTGGCTGTTTTCCAATCCGGACGTGCTGATCCTGGACGAGCCGACCCGCGGCATCGACGTGGGTGCCAAGTATGAAATCTACACCATCATCAACCAGCTTGCCGCGCAGGGCAAAGCCGTGTTGGTCATCTCGTCGGAAATGCCGGAATTGCTCGGCATTACCGACCGCGTCTATGTAATGAACGAAGGCCGCATCGTGGGCGAAATGCCGACCAGCGAAGCGAGCCAGGAAAAGATCATGCGCGCCATCGTTCGCGCTGAAGGGAAGGCATCATGACCACAGAAACCATCCAGCCGGGCATGACCCCAACCGGTCCGTCAGCCAGCACGCAAGAGCTTACCGTCTGGGGCGCGCTTAAGGCGAATTTGCGCGATTATGGCCTCCTGGCCGCGCTGATCCTGATCATGCTGTTTTTCCAGTATTTCACCAACGGCGTGCTGTTCAAGCCGGTGAACCTGACCAACGTGATCCTCCAGAACAGCTACATCATCGTGATGGCATTGGGCATGCTGCTCGTCATTGTCGCCGGCCATATCGACCTTTCGGTAGGCTCGGTATCGGGGTTCGTCGGCGCACTTGCCGCCATGCTGATGGTGGGCTGGCGGTTTCCGCCCGAATTCGCGTTTCTCGCCAACCCGTTCGTTGCCGGCGCGATCTGCCTCGTGGTGGGCGCGGCAATCGGGGCGGCGCAAGGCTATCTCATCGCCTATCACAAAATCCCCTCCTTCATCGTGACACTGGCGGGCATGCTGATCTTCAAGGGCCTGTCGCTTGCCATTCTGGCCGGCAAGTCCGTTGGTCCATTCCCGGCTGAATTCCAGCTGCTGTCAGCTGGATTCATTCCCGATGTCGTTGGTCCCACGACGCTGGTTGCTGCGAGCGAGGGGGTGCAGCCGCTGGTGCTCCACACGACGACGGCCATCATCGCCGTCCTGGGTGTGGTCGCCATGGTGATCTTTGCCATTCGCGGCCGGGCTCGCCGCCAGGCACGCGGCTATGAAACGGAACCGTTCAGCCTGTTCGTGGTCAAGAATTTGATCATCGCCGCGCTGGTGCTGTTCTTCTCCTACATGCTCGCATCCTATCGCGGCCTGCCCAACGTTCTTGTCGTGATGGCGCTGCTGATCGCGCTCTTTGTGTTCATCACCAAGCGCATGACTTTTGGGCGCCGCATCTATGCCCTGGGCGGTAACCTAAAGGCGGCATCGCTGTCGGGCATCAAGACCGAGCGGCTGACGTTCTATGTATTTGCCATCATGGGCGCGCTGGCAGCGCTTGCCGGCATGATCTATGCGGCGCGCCTCAACTCGGCGACGCCCAAGGCAGGCCAGGGGCTGGAACTTGACGTGATCGCGGCCGTGTTCATCGGCGGTGCATCGGCACTGGGCGGCGTTGGCGCCGTGGCAGGTGCGGTGATCGGCGCGTTTATCTTGGGCGTGATGAACAACGGCATGTCGATCATGGGCATCAACATCGACCTGCAGCAGATGATCAAGGGCGTGGTGCTGCTCGCAGCCGTGTTCTTCGATCTCTACAACAAGAACCGCGCCTAAGCGGCACGGGTTTTCAAGCACGAGCGGCCGGGGTGACCCGGCGGCTTTTTGCTGGCTAGTAGCTCACCGCGATATCGAGCACCCAGGTGACGCCGAACTTGTCCTTGAGCATGCCATAAAGCGGGGACCAGCCAGCCGGGCCGAAGGACTGGATGATGGTGGCGCCGGCAGACAATCTGGTCCAGTGGCCCGTCAGTTCATCGCTATCGGTGCCGCGCAACGACACAAAGACCGGGCTTTCACCGGGAGCGTAAGGGCGGCTGGCGGGCACATCGAAGGCCATGATGCGGAAGCCTTCCCGGCTTTCCACCTGGCCATAGGCAATGTGGTCTGCCTCTTCGGGCGCAAAGCTTGGGTAGGTGTGGCTGTGCGTCACGAGCATTGTTTCGCCGCCGAACACGGATTGGTAGAAGGCGAGGGCTGCACGGGCCTGGCCGCGAAAGTTGAGGTGGGTGGTGGTAGCTATGGTCATGGCGATTTCCTTGTGCGCTGTGATGGGCTTGTTGTAGCTGTAGCCAACTGCCAGTTTCCGGCAGTTGGTTTAATCATGGCTCGATCCGATCGCTTGCTCCGCCTCTTGCAGGTCATGCGCGTCTTGCCCGCGCCGCTCACGGCTGCGCGGCTCGCGCAAGAGACCGGCGTGTCGCTGCGCTCGCTTTATCGCGACATCGACAGCTTGCGGGCCGCCGGGGCGCGGATAGAAGGCGAGCGGGGCTATGGCTATCGGCTGACCGAAGACTTCGCGCTGCCGCCGCAAACTTTCGAGCGTATCCAGATCGAAGCCCTGGTGCTGGGCCTGAACGAAGTGCGGCACATGGGCGATCCGGCGCTGGCCGATGCTGCTTTAGCCGTGCTGGCAAAGGTGGCTGCAACGCTGCCGGATGAGCGCGAGCAGCAGATGTTTCATGCCATTTCGCAGGTCTATCGGCCCGATGCCCGCTATGGCTTTGCCATCGACATGCATATCCTGCGCGAGAGTTGCTGGGCCGAGGCGGCGCTGGCTATTCGCTATCGCGACGAGCACGGGGTCGAGTCGGAGCGAACGATTTATCCGCTGTCGCTGGCCTATTCGGAGCGGGTGCTGGCTGTTCTGGCGTGGTGCTGCATGCGCAAGGATTTCCGGATTTTCCGTGCTGACCGGATCGAGGGGGCGGTTCGGACCGGCGAGAGTTTCCGGCCGCGCCGGGCGAGCCTGCTCCGCAGCTATTTGGAGCGGCTTAAAACGAAAGCATAGTGTGTCAGGAGAAGCCCAGGCCTGGCGTCCTTGGGTGATCAACAGAGCAGCATGGTGAGCCGATGAGCCCGACAATTACAGCCTTCACGCAATCGCCCGACGGTGGGCAGGGACAGGCGCGCGACATGCGGGTGCGCTGGGCGCTGGAGGAGGTGGGGCTGGCCTATGATGTGCGGCTGGTGACGTTCGGGCAGATGAAGGAGCCGGCGCACCTTGCAGTGCAGCCCTTTGGGCAGATCCCGAGCTTTGAGGATGGTGACCTGACGCTGTTTGAGTCAGGGGCCATTGTGCTGCACCTAGCCGAGAATCATGCGGGGCTGCTTTCTAGGAATAAAGCGGCGCGGGGCAGGGCGATTGCCTGGATGTTTGCCGCGCTAAATACCGTGGAGCCACCGATCGTCGAGCTTGAACAGGCTTATTTCTCGGCCGGCAAGAAGGCCTGGTATGCCGAGTATCGCGCGATCATCCTGGAGCGTGTTCACGACCGGCTTGACCGGCTTTCCTGTTTTCTTGGCGATGCCGAATGGCTGGATGGTGCGTTCAGCGCCGCTGATCTCATGATGGTCATGGTGCTGCGGCGGGCTGAGGGCGAGGGCATTCTGGAAAGCTATCCTAACCTACTTGCCTATATGGCACGCGGCACGGCGCGCCCTGCTTATCAAAGAGCCTTCGCGGCACAAGCGGCGGTGTTCCGGGACGCCCAAGAACGTTAAGGCTCGCCGTGCGGCTCGGGGGTGAGGTCTTGTTGCTCCAGAATAGCGGCGAGGTTATCGACCAGAGAATCGATAATGGTTTTCAGGCGCTCGTAGTCCCTATTCGTGAGCAGGGCGTCGATGTCGCCGGCCATGTGGGCGGGCGGACGGGGCAGGGCGGCGGCTTGCGGGAGCAGTCGCTTTTCGCCGGGATGGGCTGCCAAATTGGCGGCGAAGACAATGTCGAAGTAACTGCCAAGGAAGGCGGCGGTGCGGTGATTGAGGGAGACCCAATCGCCTCGTTGGGCGGCTTTGAGCATCTGGCCGCCAAAGGCACCGAAGGAGTCGCGAAGGAGAGGGTGGTTCTTTGCAATGATTGCTTGCGCCAGGGGACGGGGATAAGGGCGACTGGCGTAGAATATGAGCTGAGCGAGTGTGCCGGTACGGTCCAAGAGGATACGGCAGTTCTGAATATTGTGCCAAAGGCATGTGGTGTAGCCGATTGCGGCCTGGTGATACTCCAGCAGGTGTTTCAGGCTTTGCCTGATGCCCGCAAAGTCGCGGTACATGACATCGATATGGGTGCCGGTGTCTCGCTCATCCCATTCGTCGCCGGTTTCCCAAAAGCGGTTGTCGATCTCGAACCTGCTCGCGCGCGATGGAATCCACAAGCGGCGCGCAACGTTAGGTACGGGGACGTCCGAATAGATGTAGAGGTCGATGTCCGACCCTTGGTCTGTATTGCCGGTGCTAATCGAGCCACCAAGGGCCACTGCACCAACATCGGGCATGGAAGCAAAGGCACGCGTTAGTTCATCGAGCAGGTCGGGCGGGGGAAAGAGGCTATCGCTGTGTGCCGGTGCCGATTGCTGTGCCATGTATTTTTCCTGCGGCGTGCCGAAGCGGTCAATCGCTGGACGGAAAAGGCGTTCCCCAATGCGCTTTGGCCTATTCCGCAGGCCGTGGCTCTGCGTTGACCGCATCAAGTTCCCGCTCAAGGCGCGCTTCTTCTTCAGCTTTAGGTTTGCTGAAGCGAGCAAGGAGGAGGTAGGCGACCGGGGTCAGGTAGAGCGTGGAGATGGCGGCGAAGCTGAGCCCGCCGACCATGACCCAGCCGAGAGCGGAACGAGCTTCGGCGCCGGCGCCGCTGGCGAGCACCAGGGGCAGGCCGCCCAATATGGTGGCGATCATGGTCATCATCACGGGGCGGAGGCGGATATTTGAGGCTTCCTCGATCGCCTCGGATACGGAGCGGCCCTGATCGCGCAGCTGGTTGGCGAACTCGACGATCAGGATGCCATTCTTGGCCATGATGCCCACGACAAGGACCAGCCCGATTTGACTATAAATATTGAGGCTGCCGCCCGTGAGCAGCAGGGCATAGAGCGCGGCCGCGACCCCGAAGGGCACGGTGGTCATCACGATGATGGCGCTCCAGACGCTTTCGAACTGAGCGGCGAGAACCAGAAGGATGATGACGAGGGCAAAGCCGAATGTAATGAAGAGGCCATTGCTGGCTTCGCCCAGCGTCTTGGCCTCCGACAGTGGAACCACGGTTACGCCTTCGGGCAGCAGCGGACGGGCGATGTCGAGCATGATGCTGTAGGCCTCGCCCAAGGCAAGCTGGCCGTCCTCTAGACTGGCGGATACCGGAACCGCGCGGCGTTGCTCTTCCCGGCGCAGGGAGGGGGGTACGGCAGATTCGGCAATGGTGGCGATGGTGGACATAGGCACATAACGGCCGTCACCAGTCTTGACGAAGAGCTGTTCGAGATCGCGCGGGTCGTTGACCGGATTGCTGGTCGAGACCATGCGGACGGTGTAGCTGGTGTCGTTGATGAAGACGCTGCCCACATCGCTGCCATCGATCATCGCCTGCATGGTGGTAGCGAGGCCATTGATGTCGATGCCCAGATCATCGGCCTTCGCCCGGTTGACCGTCAGGGTGAGCTGGGGCTGGGTGGTGTCGTAGTCGACGCTGACGCGGCCAAAGCGACCGTCCTCCTCCAAACCATCGGCGATGGTTTGAGCGGTGTCGGCAAGCACGGCGTAGTCGGGACCGACGACGCCGAACTGCAGGCCCGAGCCGCCGCCGCGAATGCCAAGGCTGTTGCCCTGGCGGACGGAGGCGCGAACGCCGGGCACCTGGGCCATGAGCGTATTGATGTCGCCTGCGATTTCCTGCTGGCTGCGTTCGCGCTCTCCCCATGGTGCCAGGGTCAAGGTAAGCGAGCCGCCCGAGCCCCAGCCTGAGAGCACGAAGATGGACTGCACCTCGCCGCTTTCAACGAACGGCTGCAGCATGGATTCGACGGTCGTGAGCTGGGTGCGGATGTAATCGAGGCTTGCCGTGCTCGGCGCGCGAACGCTGAGCGATATCTGCGAACGGTCCTCGGACGGGGTAATTTCCTGGCGCAGATTGCCATAGACGAAATAGGAGGAGGCGGCAAAGAGCAGCGCGATCAGCACCACGACAAAGGGGTTCGCCAGGGCAATACGCAAGGTGCTGCGATAAAGGGCGGCAAAGGCGCTGCCGATGGCGCCGAACAGACCGCCGGCCTTGCGCTCGCCGCTTTCACGCAACAGGCGGGAGGCGACCATAGGGCCCATGGTGAGCGCAACGACTGATGACAGCAGCACGGCAATGGCAAGGGTGAAGCCGAACTCGCGGAACAGGCGGCCGGTCTGTCCTGCAAGCAATGAAAGTGGGATGAAGACGGCAGCCAGCGTCAGGGTGGTGGCGATAACAGCGAAGAACACTTCCTGTGTGCCCAGCACGGCAGCGGCGCGGGGGCCTGCCCCCATATTCTTGCGGCGCACGATGTTCTCGAGGACAACAATGGCGTCGTCGACCACTAGGCCCGTGGCGAGAACCAGGGCGAGAAGCGTGATGATGTTGAGCGAGAAGCCTGCCGCGTAGATGCCCGCTACGGCGCCAAGAAGCGCAATAGGCATGGCGACGGCCGGCACGATGGTGGCGCGCCAATCAAGGAGGAACAGGTAGATGACGAGGACAACGACGATGAGGGAGACGATCAGGGCGATCTCCACCTCGTGGAGGGCACCGTCGATGAACACGGCATCGTCGCTGGACACTTTGATGTTGACGCCCTCTGGCAGCGTCTGGCTGAGCGCCTCGACGGCGGCATGAACGCCTTCGGATATCTCGATGGTGTTGGACTGTGCCTGGCGCACGATGCCCAAGCCGATGCCGGGTTCGCCATCGGAGCGAAGGGCTGAGGTACTGCCGGCTGCGTCGAAGACGACGCTGGCAACGTCGCCGAGCAGGGTATTGCCGCTGATAATGATGTTCTCGAAGTCTTGAGGGGTAGTGACTTCCGAGATGGCACGGACAGTGATGTTCTGGTTAGGGCCGTTGATGGACCCGGCAGGGGTGTCGAACGCAATGGTGGTAAGGGCGTTGCGAATATCGGCGACGGTGAGGCCAAGGCTTGCGAGCTTGACTTGATCGACGTCGATCTCGAAGGAGGTTTCGCTGGTGCCATAGACCTGGACTTCGGCAACGCCTTCGACGGCGCCAAGGCGCTCGGAGATGACGTCTTCCACCAGTTCGCTGAGTTGAGCCACCGGGATCGTGTTGGAGGTGACGGCCAGCTGCATGACCGGCTGGGCGTCGCTGTCGGCCTTGAAGATGGTGGGGTCTTCGACATCGTCAGGCAGATTGCGGGTAGCGCGGCTCAAGGCATCGCGCACGTCGGACGTTGCGGTATCGAGATTTGTGCCGTCGGAGAACTCGAGAGTCACCCGGCTCTGGCCGGTGGACGAACTGGATGAAATCCCCGTGACGCCCTGCACCCGGGCAACGGCGCCCTCAATGATGGCAGTGACTTCGCGGTCCACCGTTTCGGCAGCGGCCCCGGTGAAGCTGGTGGAAATGGACAGAACGGGTTGCTCAACGCTGGGCAACTCGCGCACTTCAGCGCCGAGCAGCGCGGCCAGGCCTGCAACGACGATCAGCGCGTTGACCACAACGGCCATAACCGGGCGGCGGACGAAGAGCGCTGCAAGGACCCCGCCACGTTCATTCTTTTGAGCGATGGACAAAGCGTGTTCTCCGGTCAGGGGGTGATTGCAGCGGCCTGGCTCGAGCCATCGGGGCCGGACAAGAGCGTGACGTCTGCTCCTTCGCTCAGCTGCAAAATGCCCTCTGTGATGATGGCATCGTCCTCGCTCAATTCGGCACGCACCAGAACACCGTCGCTATTGCGCTGGACAATCTCGGCCATGACCTTGGTGGCCTTGCCCTGCTCATATTTCCACACGTAGGAAACCTCGGCCGACCATAAGATGGCTAGGGGATTAACGGCCGGATATTGCTCGCCAGGAAAGGAAAGGGAGACAGAGAACGACATGCCGGCTCGCAGGCTGTTGTCGGGATTGGGTATGACAGCCTGAACCTGCAAGGTGCGGCTCGCCGGATCGAGGCGATTGTCGACGGCGCTGATCTCGCCCGTGAAGTTGCTGCCCGCAATGGCGACGGCAGAGACGGTGACCGGGGTGCCGATGCCGATGGCGGCGGCGTAGCGCTCGGGCACATAGAAATCGACAAGCATGGAGGAGGTGTCGTCGATGGTCGTCACGGCCGTTTGGGCCGCAACGTAGTTGCCTGGAGTGACCTGGATCAGCCCGACAGTTCCCGCGATAGGGCTGACAATGGTGCGGCGGGAGAGGGCGACCTCAGCGGTGCGCAGTTCGAGATTAGCCGTGTCGGCCGCGAGTTGGGCGGCGGTGAGGGCCGTGGTGGCGACAAGGCTCGAGCTGGCCAGGCCTTCGGTGCGCTCGAGGGTGGCATTGGCGTCGTCGGCCGCGAGCTTGGCGCGGTCGTAGTCGATCTGTTCGGCATCGGCGTCGAGACGGGCGATGATGTCGCCAGCGGCTACGATTTGGCCGGGACGGACGAGAACCTCGTCCAATGTGCCGCCTGATGGAGAGGCTACAGTAACGGAACGGGCGGCGGTGGCTTCGCCGATGGCACTAAGGCTTGCGTTGATCGTGGCGAAAGTCACCGGCGTGGTCACAACGTTGGTTTGCCGGCTAGGTCGCCCGCCGGGGCCGCTTGGGCCGCCACCGGCACGCTGAGCGAGTTGTTCGCCTGGAGCGGGGCCGAACGGCAGGCTGATCCCGTAGGTGGCAAGTGTTGCGGTGGCGCCAGGCACGAAGAATACCCAAGCAGCTGCCGCAGCCGCCAGAACGATAAGAGACGCCAACAACTGCCGTATCAAACGCCGGACCTCGCTTGCCAATGAATGGGAGCCGGACGGGCCGGCGCATTACCAGGACACTAGCAGCGCTCTTGCGCCGTGAACCTTACAATCTGGTAAGGCACAATAATTTTACGAGACGATCTCGGCATCGGGGCGGCTGCCCCACTCGGCCCATGAACCGTCGTAAAGGGCGACCTTGTCGGCACCAGCCAGTTGCAACGCCAGGGCCAGGGTGGAAGCAGTAATGCCGGAGCCGCAGGAGGTGATGACGGGCTTGCTCAGGTCGATGCCGCGGTCGGTCAGCACAGTGCGCAACTCCTCGGGAGAGCGCATCTGGCCGGCTTCGGTCAAAAGCGAGACCGGGACATTGAGGCTATAGGGAATGTGGCCGCTACGCAGCCCGGCACGTGGTTCGGGCGCTTCGGCATGGAAGCGCGGAGCGGGGCGAGCATCGGCGATCTGGGCGGCACTGTCCTGGCTACGAGCGCGGACGAGATCGAAATTGGCAACCAGATCGGGCTTGAAATTTGGGGTGAATTTTTGACGCTGCCGAGTCACCAAACCTGCTTCGGTCGGGCGGCGTTCGGCGCGCCATTGCGGTCCACCGCCTGAGAGAATGCGCACATCAGGGGCGCCCATGACCTTGAAGGTCCACCAGACGCGTGGGGCGGAGAAGAGGCCAAGCTCATCGTAGACGACGATGGTCATGGTTTCGCTAATGCCCAAGGCTCCGACCATGCGGGCGAACTCGGCAGGCGTGGGCAGCATGTGCGGCAGTTTGGAGGCGGTATCGGCTACCCCATCGATGTCGAAGAAGACGGCACCGGGAATGTGCCCGGCGAGGTATTCGGCCTGGGCGTTCCGGATAGCATTGGGCATGTGCCAGGAGCCGTCGATCACCACAATCTGTGGATCGTTCAGATGGGCGGCCAGCCATTCGGTGGTGACGAAGGGGTTTTCCACGGCGCGACTCCTTGGCGGGTTGCGGCAAGATGGGGCGGAAGCCAGGCTTAGTCAAACTACAGATGCGTGGCCGCTATTTGGCGAGCACCAGCAAATCCTTGCTGGCGAGGCTGATCGTTATGGGTTCCCCGCGGGCAGGGGGTGCGGTGCGCTGGTCGTTGAAGGTGTCGAGGCTAACGATGTTTTGGCCGAGCGAAACGCGGAGGCGGATGACGGAACCGAGGAAGGTGACGTCGGCGATGGTGCCCGAGAGGGTAATGTCGTTCCCATTACGTTCGATCGGGGACAACATCTCAGGCCGAAGTGTTAGTGAAATGGGGGCGCCTGTAGTCGCATCCTGGGGCAAGGTGGGAACCCGGGCAGTCTGCCCATCGATGGTGACGGTTTTTGCGGCCGGATCGGCGACGATCGCCTCGATGTTGTTGAGGTGCCCGACAAAGCTGGCGACAAAGCGAGTGGCGGGTTTGTTGTAGATTTCGTGTGGGGCGCCGAGCTGTTCGATGTTGCCGGCGTTCATGACCACAATGCGGTCCGAGATCGAGAGGGCTTCTTCCTGATCGTGAGTGACGAAAACCGTGGTGATGCCGAGGTCGAGCTGGATGGCCCGGATTTCCTCCCGCAGAGATACGCGGATTTTGGCGTCGAGGGCGGAGAGCGGTTCGTCGAGGAGGAGCATGCGCGGGCGCGGGGCGATGGCGCGGGCGAGGGCGACGCGCTGCTGCTGGCCGCCGGACATTTCGTAAGGGTAGCGCTTTTCAAAGCCCGGCAGGCCGATGAGACGGAGCATTTCATCAACGCGGGCGCGGCGCTGCTCTGCCGGCATGCCGGCAATCTTGAGACCAAAGCCGATATTGTCACCCACGTTGAGATTGGGGAACAGGGCATAGGCCTGGAACACCATGCCGAGCTGGCGCTGGTTCGGCTTGAGGCCGGTAATGTCCTGCCCGTCGATGCGGATCGAACCCGACGTCGGGGCTTCGAAGCCGGCGATCATGCGCAGGATGGTGGTCTTGCCGCAGCCGGAGGGGCCGAGGAGCGAAATAAACTCGCCCTTGCTGAAGCCGAAATTGACGGATTTGACGACGGTGTTGGCGCCAAAAGACTTGGTGAGGTCGGAGACTTCGAGGAAGGCGGCCATGGTTCAGTCGGTCCTCGGAGAGGTGCGGGGGGCAAAGCGGCTAAGAACGTTGATCATGCCCATGGCGCCCCAGGTGATAATGAAGGAGATGATGGCCAGCGCCGCCGGCTCATAGGCCCGGTTAGTGCCGATGCCGACAAGGTAGGGGCCGAAGGCCGGCCGGTTGAGCAGCGACGCGATGGTGAACTCGCCAATGACGATCGCGAAGGTGAGGAAAGCGCCCGAAAGGATGGCAACAAGGATATTGGGCAGGATGATCTGGCCGATGATCTGCGCCTGGTTGGCGCCCATGATCTGGGCCGCTTCGGTGAGCGTCGCGATATCGATGGTACGCATGCCGTTGTCGACCGCGCGATACATGTAGGGCAGGGCGAGGGTGACGTAGGCGCCGGTAAGGAGGATATCGGTGCCGAGTGCGGAGCCGGTGAAGGGGATGAGCGAGGAGGAATTGTAGAGCCGTATATAGCCGTAGACCAGGATGAGTGCTGGAATGATCAGCGGCAGCAGCGTGACAAATTCCATGAACGGCCGCAGCCAGGGCATGCGCAGGCGCACGAAATAGACTGCCGGCACGACGACCAGAATGCCTACAATGATGGTAATGAGGCCGACAACGACAGAGTAGCCGAAGCTGCGAGCGAAGGCCGGGTCGGCAAAGACCGAGGCATAGGCGTCAAAGCTGTATTCGCCACGCCGCATACGCAGCGAGAACTCGAAGGTGGCGAGCAGGGGCACTATGAAGTAGGCGGCGCCGAGGGCGAAAACGAGCCAGGCCCAGAACTTGTCGGTCTTCATTTCATCCACCTTTCGGCGCGGGCCGCGACAAGAAGATAGATGACGTTGGCGAGGGACGTGATGACGATCATGCCGAGCGCCAGCGCGGCGCCGAGGCCGGGGTTCTGCAGGGCATCGCCGCGGATCTGATTGTAGAGCAGGACGGTCACGATGTTGAGGTTTGAGCCCGTAAGCGCCCAGGCGGTGGCTATGGCGCCAAAAGCATTGGCGAAGAGGAGGCTCAGCGTGCCGAGGAAGCTAGGCCAGAGGATGGGCAGGCCGACATAGCGCCAGAATTGCCATTGCGAGGCGCCGAGCATCTGGGCGGCTTCGTTCCATTCCTTTTTGAGGCCATCTACCGCCGGGGCGATGGTTAGCATCATCAGCGGAATCTGGAAGTAGAGATAGGTGAGGGTTAGGCCCCAAAAGCTCAGGAGATTGAAGCCCGAGCGGTACATGTCGAAGCCAAACACCGTGCGCAGGATGATTGTGACAAGGCCCAAGCGACCGAGCGTGGCGATGAAGGCGAAGGCCAGCGGCACGCCGGCGAAATTGGAGGCGACGCCGGAGAAGGTCATGACGGCGGAGCGCAAGGGTGCCGGCAAACGGCCGCGGATGATGGCGAGGGTAATGGCAAGGCCGATTAGGGCGCCAAGGATCGCCGAGGCGCCGGAGATACGGATGGAAATCCAGTAGGCTGAAAGAATCTGGCCGGTGAAGAGGCCGGCGATATTGTCGAGGGTAAAGTTGCCTTGCCGGTCAGTGAAGGCGCCGCCCACCAGCGACAGGGTGGGCAGCAGCAGGAACATTACCGCGAAAAGGATGAAGGGGGCGACGGCGAGGCTGTCCCAGGGGATGCGGCGGGGACGCGGCGGAGATGCGGTGGTGGTTTCGGTCATCGCTGCCGCTCAGCCTTTTTGTCGATTGTTTATGGAGTTGTCCTCGGGCGTGACCCGAGGACCCTGGTAGTATCTGCCGGACGGAGAGTGGCCCTCGGATCAAGTCCGAAGGCAAGGCCGGTGTGGGTGGAGCGATAAAGTATGCTCCACAGCTCGATTACTGCACCGAAGCGCCAACGGTGGAGTCCCAGCCGGTGGTGATGGTGGTCTTGTTGGCGTTCTGCTCTTCGATGGTCGGGAAAATTGCCTTAGCGTAGTTCTCGGCGGCAGGGAGCTTGGCCATCAGATCTTCCGGGATCACGCCGGCTTCAGACATGGCGTTGAAGCGGATCGGGTGGCAATAGCCCTCAAGCCAGCCAAGCTGGCCCTCGTCGGAGTAGAGGTATTCCATCCAGAGCTTGGCAGCGTTCGGGTGCGGTGCGTGGGCCGAGATGGCCTGAACGTAGACACCGGCGACGACGCCATCGGACGGCACGACGACGTCGATCGGCGGGTTGCCGTTCAGGTTGTCGCGGGCAGCGAGGAGATTGTAGTCCCAATTGATGGCAATCGGCGTCGTGCCCTGGGCGATAGCGGCGGCTTCAGCGTCGACAGGGACGAAATTGCCCTTATCGTTAAGTGCTTTGAAGTATTCGAGGCCTGCCTGAGCCGCTTCAGCCGGGGCAGCGCCGGTCGAGAGACCAGCAGCGTAAACCGAGAGAATGGCATTGTTTGCGGTGCGCGGATCGCCGGCGAGGGCAACTGAGTTGGCGAACTCGTCCTTGGTCAGATCAGCCCAAGAGGCTGGGTTGTCGCCCGTGATGATGTCCTTGTTGATGCCGAAAGCCAGCACGCCGTAGTAGTCGCCGTACCAGTAGCCTTCTGCATCCTTGGCATCGTCCGGGATCTCGTCCCAGGTGGAAACCTTGTAGGGCTGCAGCAATCCTTCGTCCTTGGCCTGGGGACCAAAGGCAAGGCCGATGTCGAGTACGTCGGGGGCCTGTGGGCCGGTGTTACCGATATTGGCGCGAACGGCCTCGAGCTCGTCGGCTGAGCCAGCGTCGGGGTTCAACTCGTTGATGGTCAGGTCGGGGTACTTGGCTTTGAAGCCTTCGATCACACCGCCGTAGTTGCACCAGGAATGGGGCAGGGCGATCACGGTGAGCTGGCCTTCGGCCTTGGCGGCTTCATAAAGCGCGTCGAGGTCGGCCTGGGCAAAAGCGGGGGCAGAAACGGCGAGCACGGCAAGCATCGACACCGATGCTCCGAGCGACTTCTTGATGGACATCTTCAATCTCCCTGATTGGTTGTTCGTGAGCGCCCGTTGCAAGGCTCCCCGGCGAACTGGCGCGACGAAGTAGAGAGGGCATATGACAGTGCGATGACGGTGTGTGGACGGCTGCGTGACAGCGGCCCAAAGTGGCACAAGCATCTTTATTTCAACCGCTTACGCTTTCCCCCTAGCTCCCCTGCATCCCTCCAGCTGCGAGAGAGACAGTGCCCGTTTGTGACAGTTTCGTCCAGATGGTCAAATCTGCCGATTGGCCAGCATCAGCTGCAGTTTAGACCGCTTCCAATCTGCTCCAAATGAATTGCTTTTTTAAGATGAGTGTCGTAGTCCGCTTTTAGATTTCCTGCTTTGATGACCTGGAGAATGGCCTATGGGATTGGTTGGCACACGCTTCCTGCGCAGCCTTGTTTTGGCACTGACCATATCGGTGTCGCCCATTGCGGCGTTTGCCCAGGCGCCTTCCGACACCGAGGTATTGAGCAATTATGCTGATCTGGCGCAAGCCGGCTACCAGGACTCACTGCTAACGGCGCAGGCGCTGGACCGGACTATCGGCACGCTTATCGCCGAGCCGAGCGAAGCCAGTTTGCAAGCCGCGCGTGATGCCTGGAAGGCGGCGCGCATCCCCTATCAGCAGACCGAGGCATTCCGGTTTGGTAATCCTATTGTCGACGAGTGGGAAGGGAAGGTAAATGCTTGGCCTCTCGATGAAGGCTTGATCGACTATGTCGATGCCAGCTACGGCACCGAGAGCGACAGCAATGCGCTCTATGTGGCCAATGTCGTTGCCAATCCGCTGATCAACATCGATGGCGAGGAACTCGACGCAACCGAGATCACCCCGGAACTGCTGGCCGAGCACCTTCAGGAGGCAGCAGGTGTCGAGAGCAATGTGGCGACGGGATACCATGCGATCGAATTCCTTCTTTGGGGGCAGGATTTGAACGGGACGGGGCCGGGAGCAGGCGAGCGGCCGTTTACCGACTATTCGACGGCCGAGCATGCGGAGCGCCGCGCGGCATACCTCAAAGCGGCCTCAACGCTCCTGGTTAACGATCTCGAGGAGATGGTTCGCAATTGGGAAGCCGAGGGGCCTGCCCGGCTGGCGCTGGACGAGCAGGGTATCTCGACGATCCTCACCGGCATGGGATCGCTGAGCTTTGGCGAACTGGCAGGCGAGCGCATGAAGCTGGGGTTGTTGCTGCATGATCCGGAAGAAGAGCATGACTGCTTCTCGGACAATACGCATGTGTCCCATCTGCAGGACGCTATCGGTGTGCAGAACGTTTATCTCGGGCGCTATACGCGGGTAGATGGTTCGGTTGTTGAAGGACCGTCGCTGTCGGATGTGATTGCAGCGCGGGACGCGGCGCTCGACACGGAAATCAAAGGGCTGCTGAACGACACCGTGGCCAAGATGGAGATCATGGCTGAGCGGGCCGAAGGCGGCGAGGCGTATGACGAGCAGATCGGCGAGGGCAATGCCGAAGGCAATGCCGTGGTGCAGGCGGCGATCGATGGATTGATCGCGCAGACGCGCGGCATCGAGCGGGCGGTGGCGCTGCTGGAACTTGACGATGCGGTGACGATCGAAAACAGCGACTCGCTGAGCAATCCGGATGCGGTTTTTGAGTGATCTTCCGCGGGTTCCGGTGACATTGAGTTTGGTGTGGACTTCGAGCGGACGACCGTAAATCAACGCCATGAAAACCCTTCTCACTATCGCTCTTGTTGCGCTGCTTGCAGGCGGGATGGTGTTTGCGCAAGACAGCCAGGTTCGCGGTGACCTAACGGCGGAGGATCTGGCGCGGGTGAAGGCGGTGACGGCGCCGGCGACGGATTTCACCAAACCAGAGAACTTCGAAGCCAAACCAGCGGGCAAGGGGACGACCAGCTTCAAGGCGGATGCGAACTCGTTTTCGCATTTTCTGGACAATTTGAGCTTTGAGCAGGAAGAGCAGTTCAAGCTGGGCAATGCCCTGTTCCGCAAGATTTGGGTGAGTTCGCCTTCTTCGACGCAGGCATCGGACGGGCTGGGCCCGCTGTTCAATGCGCGTGGGTGCCAGAGCTGCCACATCAAGGATGGGCGAGGACACCCGCCGTTCCCCGGACAGGACGAGAGTGCGTCCATGTTCCTCCGGCTCTCTGTGCCGCCGGGGGAGGCGGGTAAACGGCTGGCCATGGACGGTGTGATCGCAGGCGAAGTCGGCGATCCGGTGTACGGCACGCAATTGCAGGATTTCGCCGTGCCCGGTCTCAAGGCCGAGGGGCGCATGGTGATCGACTACACCGAGCAGGCTGTGCCGCTGGCGGATGGAACGGTGGTGAGCCTGCGCGAGCCGCAATATTCGGTAGCCGACTTAGGATATGGGCCTTTGGCAGACAACGTCATGCTATCGCCGCGCGTTGCCAATCCGATGATCGGGCTGGGCTTGATCGAGCAGATACCGGCCGAGGATATCCTGGCGCTGGCCGACGCGGATGATCTTGACCGAGACGGTATTTCCGGCAAGCCGAACTGGACGATCGATCCTGAAAGCCAAAGCGTCATGCTCGGGCGGTTTGGCTGGAAGGCGGGCATGCCCACCATCCGTAGCCAGTCGGCGGCGGCTTTCGCGGGTGATATCGGAATTTCAACCCCGCTCGATGATCTGCCGCATGGCGATTGCACTGAGCGGCAGCGCGCGTGCCTTGCGCTGCCGACAGGCGAGCAGGCGCGGTTGGGTCCTTCGGAAGCGCCCGATCCGGTGCTGGATCTGGTGACGTTCTATGCCCAGACGCTCGGCGTGCCGGAACGGCGCGATGTGGGAGATGCCGATGTGCTTGCGGGCAAGCAGGTGTTCTACGAGGCTGGCTGCGCTTCCTGCCATGTGCCCAAATTCGTGACGAGCCGCCAGGCGCCTAATCCGGCGCACAAGTTCCAGCTGATCTGGCCCTACTCGGATTTCCTGCTGCATGACATGGGCGCCGGGCTTGCCGACAACAGGCCCGGGGGGCAGGCGGACGGAACGGAATGGCGCACTACGCCGCTGTGGGGGATCGGGCTGACCGAGACCGTATCGGGGCACAGCTTTTTTCTTCATGATGGACGGGCGCGCAATCTGACCGAAGCCATATTGTGGCATGGCGGGGAAGCACAGGCGGCGCGGGACGCCTTTGCCGGCATGTCGAAGACCACACGCGATAATCTTCTCGCCTTTTTGGGATCGCTCTGATGCGCAAGCTGCTGGTTGTCTTGATGCTGCTTCTTGCTAGTCCTGCTCTGGCGCAGAGCCTGACGCCAGAACAAGTGCTGGACGCGGCGGTGAACAAGGCAATCCGGCCAGCAATGGCTCAGTTCAAGGAGGAGGCAAGCGGGCTCGAAGCGGCGATGATTGCGTTGTGTGCCAACCCAAGCGAGACGACGCTTGCCATTGCGCAGGAACGGTTTGCGCAAGCGGCTACGGCTTATGGCAGGATCGAATTCATTCGTATCGGACCACTGATGGAAGACAACCGCGCCGAGCGATTGCTGTTTTTCCCCGATCGTAAAGGGATCGGCTTGCGGCAGGTGCAGGCTATCCTTGCGGAGGAAGATGCTAGCGTGACCAGCGTTGCCGGCTTGCGCGAGAAGAGTGTTGCCGTGCAGGGGTTTGGCGCGCTGGAGTTCGTGCTGCATGGGACAGGGTTTGAAGGCTTAGAGAGTTCCGAGGGCCTGTTCCGCTGCCGGTTCGGGCAGGCTATCGCGGGCAATATCAGCATGATGTCAGACGAATTGGCGTGGGGCTGGTACCGGCAAGACGGAATCGCGGTCCATCTGTTGCGGCCCTCGCCGGACTACACCGATTACCGGACACCGGTAGAGGCGATGGAGGAGATCGTTGGGCTGGTTTCCCACGGGCTCGAAGCAACTCGTGACCAGCGCATCAATCCGTTTCTGCCCAAGGACAATGCTGCGGCAAAGCCGAAGCAGGCGTTGTTCTGGCGCTCGGGGCTGACGATGGCCATGGTGCGCGCCAATTTCGAGGGCATGCGCGACTTTATAGCGGTTTCCGGCGTAGCCCGGGCAGTGGGCGAGAAGGATCAGGGACTGGATGACTCAATAGCCTTCGAGTTTCGCAATGCGGAACGGGCGCTGGGGCTTGTTCTCTCGCCCGTCGAGCAGGCGCTGGAGGATCCCAAGCAGCTGCAGGCGCTCAATTATCTGGTGCTGGTCACGGGTTCGCTGCAGGCGATGGTGGGCGAGCAGCTATCGACGGCACTGGGGCTGAGCGTCGGCTTTTCCTCGTTGGATGGCGACTGAGATGTGGGGAAGACGGGCGTTTCTCAAGGCCGCTGGAGCCGGGTTCGCGGCAAGCCTGATGCCGCGACAAATCCTGGCGCTGGAGCGGAACGAACTAGTGTTTGCCAGCGCTGTGCAGACGGCGAGCGGGGGCTATGGTGCGGTGCTCCTGGGCGAGCGGGGCGATTTGATAGCGTCCATCGATCTGCCCGACCGGGGGCACGACATCACGGTCAGCCGCGAAGCGGGTCGAGGTGTGGTGTTTGCGCGCCAGCCGGGCAATTTTGCGGTGGTTTTCGATCCGGCGGGACAGGTCGCGCCCGTGACGCTGACCAGTGTCGAAGGGCGGCATTTTTTCGGTCATGGCGTGTTCTCGCCCGACGGGCGGCTGCTTTATGCAACCGAGAGCGACTTCGAGGCGGCGCAAGGTGTCATTGGCATTTACGATGCAACAGACGCCTACAGCCGGATCGGGGAGTTTCCCACTTATGGTACCGGGCCGCATGAGATGTTGCTGATGCCGGATGGGGTGCACTTCGTGGTCGCCAATGGCGGGATCGAGACCCATCCGGATTTCGGCCGTGCGGAACTGAATCTTGAAACAATGGACCCATCTATCGTGTTCATCGACCGGCGGGACGGGCGGCTGGCGGGGCAATTGCGGCTTGATGCCGGGCTGCACCAGCTTTCGATCCGCCACATGGCGATTGATGGACATGGGCGGGTTTGGTTCGGCTGCCAATATAAGGGGGCGCCGGGCGATACGCCGCAATTGGTAGGCTATGCAACGCTGGACGGCAGTATCGAGTTAATCGAATTACCGCCTGATACGCTGGGCGATCTGCGCAATTATGTGGGTTCTGTGGCCGCCTCTGCCGATGGCAAACTGGTGGCGGTGTCGTCGCCGGAGGGCAATCTGTTGGTTGCCATTGACGCCGAGGCCAAGCGGCCGGTGCTGATGCGGACCCTGCGCAGCGGGTGTGGGCTTGCGGCGGATGAAGGCGGGTTCGTGGCAACGAGCGGAGAGGGCGAGATGGTGGGTCTGGCCGGAGGCGCGCGGCAGGAACAGAAGTTCGACTTCCTGTTCGACAATCACATCCTGAGGGTCAACTAGCCGCCTGGATTTGTGGCGCGGGGCCGGAGCTTTCGCGTAGGACGAGTTCCACGGGCCAAAGTTCGTGTACCTGCTCGGCGGGTTTGCCGGCCAGAACTTGCAGGGCCAGATCCGCTACCCGCACCCCGGCCTGCCGAATCGAAGAGCGCATGGTGGACATGGTCGGGAACATGTTGTCGGCGTTGAGGTAGGGAAAAACGTCATCGTGCGCGATAACGGACACGTCCCGCCCCATCACAAGGCCAGCCTGCCGGATGGCCCGGAAAACCCCAAGGGCGGTCATCATCGAGCCAGCCAGGAATGCCGTGGGCGCCGGGCGCATTTCGAGCATGTTCTGTGCGAGGCGGAACGCGGCTTCGTCGGTGAACAGTGAATTCGATATCAGCGCCGGGTCGAACGGCACCCCGCGGGACGAGAGGGCCGCAAGATAGCCAATCTCCCGGTGCTCGGCAAAGGTGCGGCCCTTGACGCCATTAAGGAGGGCAATGCGGCGGTGGCCTAAGTCGAGCAGATGGCCGGTGGCCCGCTCCATGGCGCCAGTGTTGTCGATGTCGAGCCAGGCGACGGGTGCGCTGATATTGGTGCGGCCATGCAGCACGAAGGGTATCTTGAGCTCTGTTAGGAGCGCGGCGCGTTCATCGGTCAGGGTCGGAGAATGGAGAATTACCGCATCGACTTTCTGGCTTGAGGCCGCGCGACGGTACGCGGCGATTTCATCGGCGTAGCTTTCGACAATAGAGACCAGAATATCGACGTCGTGCTCGCCCAACTTGCTGCCAAGACCTGCCAGGAACTCGCTCATGTGGGGCCCGAGTTCATGGGCGCCGCGCAGGACCAGACCAATGGTACTCGAACGGCCGGTTGCCAGCCGCAAGGCGCTGGCATTGGGGCGATAGCCCAGCCGCTCGGCCGTTTCGGACACGCGCAGGCGAGTTGCCTCATTGACTTCGGGATAGCCATTGAGCGCGCGACTTACCGTGGTTTGCGACAGGCCCAGATGTTCGGCCAGATCCTTGAGTCTCATGACAATGTTCAGCGCCTCGCGTGGTGCAAGTTTCGTTAGGCCGCGCAAAAGTACGGCTGTGTAGACCACATTTTGGGCAAGCAGTACGCTTTGAGAGCGCTCCTACAACCTCCTCCACAATCATTCAAAGCGATTTCAAATTTCGATGCAAGAGGCGAAATCGTTGCCAATGCGGATGAGGTGCGTACCTCACCATTAAACAAGGCGAAGTTTGCACTTTTTGAATCCACCTTCTCCCACACCATTGAATTTCCAAGGTAATTTCTACTGCGGAGGAAAACTTCTTAACAATCCGGAGTAGGGGTGCTTGACAGTAAACCGCCGCTCTGTTTCTTTTTCGTTCAAAGCGCTTTGGAAGCGGGCGGAAAAAGCCGTCGGTGCGAGCGTTTTGGGAGGTAGTCGTCCGGGCAAGCGCCGCAATGCGCATGCCGGGCGGTCGTACTTCCCGAGTTTGGTAAATCCGGGAGGAATCTCAATGAAAATCAATAAGCTGCTCGTAGGTCTTCTGACGAGCGTGACGCTGATCAGCAGCGTTGCTCAAGCCGCCGAGCTGTCGATGGTGTCGGGTGACACAGGTACCGGCTTGGCATTCCTGCGCAGCCAGCTCGACAAATTCGAGGCTGATACAGGGCATACCGTCACTATCGTGCCAATGCCCTCTTCAACTTCCGATCAGTTCGGTCAGTATCGCTTGTGGCTCGCTGCCGGCAACCAGGACATCGACGTCTACCAGACTGACGTGATCTGGGCTCCCCAGTTGGCCGATCAGTTCCTCGACCTTACTGAAGCTGCCAAGGACGTTGCCGCAGCGCACTTCCCCTCGATCATCGAGTCGCAGACCGTTGACGGCAAGCTCGTCGCGCTTCCAGCCTTCACCGACGCTCCGGCACTGTTCTATCGCACCGACCTGCTGGAAAAGCACGGCAAGGAAGTCCCGACCACTTGGGAAGAGATGACCGCTACCGCCCAGGAAATCATGGATGCGGAACGTGCCGAGGGCAACAGTGAGCTTTATGGCTTCGTGTTCCAGGGCAACGCTTATGAAGGCCTGACCTGTAATGCTCTTGAATGGGTCAAGTCCTATGGCGGCGGCCAGGTCGTGGAAGCCGATGGCACAATCTCGATCAACAATCCACAGGCTGCTGCCGCCATCGAAATGGCTGCAAGCTGGGTTGGCACCATCGCTCCCGAAGGCAACCTTGCCTATCAGGAAGAAGAAGCCCGCGGTGTCTGGCAGCTGGGTAATGCTGTGTTCATGCGCAACTGGCCTTATGCTTATGCACTGAGCAATGGCGATGACTCTGCCGTCAAGGGCAAGTTCGATGTTGCTCCGCTCCCGGCTGGTACCGGCGAAGGCGCTGGCTCGGCAGCAACGCTGGGCGGCTGGAACGTTGCCGTTTCCAAGTACTCTCCAGATCCAGAGGCGGCTATCGAACTCGCCCTGTACCTGGCTTCGGAAGAAGTGCAGAAGCAGCGCGCCATCGAGCAGTCGAACCTTCCTACGATCGAAGCGCTCTACAGCGATGCAGACGTTCTTGCAGCATCGCCGTTCATGGCTGATTGGCTGGCAATCTTCCAGAATGCCGTGCCGCGTCCATCGGCCCCGACCAAGGCCAACTACAACGAAGTCTCCTCCCAGTTCTGGAGTGCTGTGCACAATACCCTTTCGGGCAATGGCACTGCCGCAGAAAACCTCGAACTGTTGGAAGCTGACCTGACCGATCTTAAGGGCGACGGCTGGTAAGTCCTCCCAGCTTGCCTACAGCAAAGCGGACGACGGGCTGGCCCTGTCGCCCGCTTTGCGCAATGATAGACGAAAAGGGAGGAGGCCTTCATGGCCACGGAAGTGATGACGGCGTCGGTCCCGGCAACGGGCCGCAAGACGAAATCGGAGCTTAGTCAGCAGCGCTTGCGCGCAGCACGATGGTTCCTGGTGCCCATGCTGGTTGCGCTGGGCGTGGTGGCCGGATGGCCGCTGGTACGCTCGATCTACTTCTCCTTCACCGATGCTTCCCTGAACGATCTCTACGGCGCCGAATGGATCGGCTTCGGCAATTATCTGCGCTGGACGGTGCTCGAGAGCGGCACCGTGCGCTATCGCGGTACCCTGGTGGACCCCGCCTGGTGGAACGCCGTTTACAATACCATGCGCTTTGCCGTGGTGTCGGTCAGTCTTGAAGCCGTGCTCGGCATGCTGGTCGCGCTGGTGCTGAACGCCGAGTTTAAGGGCCGTGGCATCGTACGCGCGGCAATCCTTATTCCATGGGCAATCCCGACTATCGTTTCGGCCAAGATGTGGGCCTGGATGCTGAACGACCAGTTTGGCATCTTGAACGATCTAGGCATGCGCTTGGGTCTTTTGAGCCAGAAAGTAGCCTGGACTGCTTCAGCTGATACTGCCATGACAGCGGTGCTGATCGTCGATATCTGGAAAACCACGCCTTTCATGGCGCTGCTGATCCTGGCCGGTCTGCAGATGATCCCCAAGGACATCTACGAAGCCGCCGAGATCGACGGCGTGCATCCGGTCAAGCAGTTCTTCAAGATTACCCTGCCGCTGGTGCGTCCGGCGCTCATGGTGGCGATCATCTTCCGCCTTCTTGATGCCTTACGTATCTTCGACCTGATCTATGTGTTGACGCCCAATAGCGCGGCAACCAAGACCATGTCGGTGATTTCCAGAGAGAACCTCTTCGACTTCGACAATTTCGCTTATGGCTCGGCGCAATCGACCCTGCTGTTCCTGATCATCGCTATCCTCACCATCCTCTATATCTGGCTCGGCAAGGTCCGCTTCGACGGGGGAGACCGCTGATGGGTGCCACCTTCAACCTCTGGAAGGCAACCAAGACCGCGTTGTTCTATTTGGCGGTCGTTGCGATTGTCGTGATCGCCGTGTTCCCGTTCTACTATGCGATCCTTACGAGCTTTAAATCGGGCACGGACATTTTCCGGGTGACCTATTGGCCAGTGTCGTTCAGCTTCGAGAACTATGCGGCCGTCTTCAACCAGGGCAGCTTCCCGCGTAATTTGGCGAACTCGGTCTTCGTGGCCACGGTCACGGTGTTGCTGGCGCTGTTCCTCGCCGTCACCGCAGCCTTTGCCCTGAGCCGGGTGCGCTTCAAGGGACGCGGGTTCCTGCTCATGGTGATCCTGGCGGTGTCCATGTTCCCGCAGATTGCCGTGCTGGCTGGTTTGTTCGAAGTCATCCGGGCGCTGGGTATCTATAATACGCCTTGGGCGCTGATCTTCTCCTACACGATCTTCACCCTGCCGTTCACCGTTTGGGTGCTGACCACGTTCATGCGCGATCTGCCGATCGAGATCGAGGAGGCTGCGATCGTCGACGGGGCTACGCCCTGGGTCATTATCACCCGCGTGTTCATGCCGCTCATGTGGCCGGCGCTGGTGACGACAGGGCTGCTCGCCTTTATCGGCGCGTGGAACGAGTTCCTCTTTGCGCTGACCTTCACGTCATCAAACGACACACGAACCGTGCCAGTGGCCATCGCGCTGCTCTCGGGCGGTTCGCAGTATGAAATTCCGTGGGGCATCATCATGGCGGCCTCGGTTATCGTAACCGTGCCACTGGTGTTCCTGGTGCTGATTTTCCAGCGCAAGATTGTGTCCGGTCTTACGGCCGGCGGCGTTAAGGGTTAGGGAGCTTTTTCAAAATGGCAAGCATAGAGCTTCGCGACGTCCGCAAGGCATTTGGGGCGGTCGAAGTTATCAAGGGCGTGGACCTCGAAGTCCGCAAGGGCGAGTTCATGGTGTTCGTGGGACCGTCAGGCTGCGGCAAATCCACCTTGTTGCGCCTGATCTCGGGGCTGGAGGATATCACCTCGGGCGAGATGCTGTTTGACGGCAAGGTGGTCAACTCCCTGGCGCCGTCCAAGCGGGGCATCGCCATGGTGTTCCAATCCTACGCGCTTTATCCGCACATGACGGTCTATGACAACATGGCTTTCGGGCTGACGCTCGAGAAGGGCCAGAGCAAGGAAGAGATCCGCCGGCGCGTCGAAAAGGCCGCCGACATGCTGCAGATCCGGCAATATCTTGACCGCTTGCCCAAGCAGTTGTCAGGCGGGCAGCGCCAACGCGTGGCTATCGGCCGCGCGATCACGCGCGATCCCAAGGTGTTCCTGTTCGACGAGCCGCTGTCTAACCTCGATGCGGCGCTGCGCGTGGCGACCCGCATCGAGATCGCCAAGCTGCATGAGGAAATGAACAACGTCACCATGATCTATGTGACGCACGACCAGGTCGAGGCGATGACGCTGGCGGACCGCATCTGCGTACTGCGTGACGGGCTGGTGGAGCAGGTGGGTACGCCCATGGAGCTTTATGAACGGCCCAATTCTGTTTTCGTGGCCGGGTTCATCGGGTCACCCAAGATGAACTTTATTTCCGGTGAGCGCGCCAACGCCTATGGCTCCCATACACTGGGCATTCGCGGCGAGCACATCACCATCGTGCCCGAGGGAGGCAAGTGGAGCGGCACCGTGATCCACACCGAGAACCTTGGCGCCGATAGCTACGTGTATCTAGAGATGGGGACCGAAGAGCCGGTGGTGGTGCGCCTTGATGGCGCCAATACCTACAAGAGCGGGGACATTGTCCACATCAACCCGATGGAAGACAAGATCCACCGCTTCAATGCGCAGGGCAAGCCCGTCAGCTAAGGGGCAATGTCGCCTCGTCACCGATAACCAAAGCTGGCTGCGGAATTGGTCCGCAACCAGCACCAGCGCAGTGCGTTGGGCTAGCCGCCCAGACAAGAGCCGGGCAGCAGAAACACGCGGAGATTGCGCCAGCTTTCCGGCGCCAGAGAAAAATGCAGCCGTGGCGGATAAGCCTCCCCTTATAGCCGCTGCGGCGTAATCATCCCCTAGGAGACCACCTATGCCGATCCGTACCCTGATCTGGGGCGAAAATGTTCACGAGCAGAAGAACAAGATCGTTGCCGACAATTACCCTGAAGGCATGCACAACCAGATTGCCAAGCTGCTCCAGAGCGACAGCAATATCGTGACCAAGACCACGACGCTGCAAGAGCCTGAGCATGGCTGCACCGTCGAGGCGCTGGACGAAACTGATGTGCTGGTGTGGTGGGGTCATGCGGCACATGGCCAGGTGCAGGACGAGATCGTCGAGCGCGTCGCCCAGCGTGTGTGGCAAGGCATGGGGCTGATCGTGCTCCATTCGGGGCATTTTGCCAAGATCTTCAAGCGCTTGATGGGTTCGCCTTGTGGGCTGACCTGGCGCGAGGCCGGCGAGCGTGAGCGGCTTTGGGTGACGAGCCCAGGCCATCCGATCGCCAAGGGCCTGCCGCCCTATTTCGAGCTCGAGATGGAAGAAATGTATGGCGAGCCCTTCTCGGTGCCGGAGCCGCTCGAAACGGTTTTCGTGTCCTGGTTCCAGGGTGGCGAGGTGTTCCGCTCCGGACTGACCTATCGCCGTGGCGCGGGCAATATCTTCTATTTCCGCCCGGGCCACGAAACCTACCCGACCTATCATGACGAAACAGTCGGGCTGGTGCTGCGCAATGCGGTCAATTGGGCGTATAACGCCAATCGGTACCCACAATTGCTTGATGCACCCAACGTGCCTGTTGACGAGGCGCGCGAAAAGATCGAAGAGCGCGGCCCGAAACTGCATCATGGGCGCGAACAGGGTTTCCGGTAAGACGCTGCTGAAGCCGCAATTACGGTGTCACCCTGGCGTAAGGCCAGGGTCCATTACGAGATTATGTAGTGCAACGCGGTTCAAGATGGGTACCGGCTCAGGGCCGGGATGACATCGAGTTCGGTGAAACATAGCGGACCAGAGGGTGCCGCATAGGAAGAACAACATGCGGATCCTCATCTTGGGAACCGGCGGCATGGCCAATCAACATGCCAAGCACTTTGCGGCCATCGAAGGGGTAACCCTGGCCGGCGGCGTCGACGTCGATCCAGCGCGCGTGGAGGCGTTCAATGCGACGCACAACATCGAGCGCGGCTTTGGATCGCTGGATGCAGCGCTTGCCTGGGGCGAGTTCGATGCTGTCGCCAACGTGACGCCGGACTCCATCCACCATCCGACCACCATGGCTGCGCTCAAGGCCGGTAAGCATGTGTTTTGCGAAAAGCCGCTGGCGACCGACCACACCAAGGCCATGGAGATGACCGAAACGGCAGAAGCTGCTGGGCTCATCAACATGGTCAATCTGACCTACCGCAATGTGAGCCAGCTGCAGAAGGCGCGCGAGATCGTGCAGTCGGGGCAGGTGGGCAAGGTCAAGCATTTCGAGGCAAGCTATCTGCAGAGCTGGCTCGTCAGCAAGGCATGGGGCGATTGGCGCACCGAAAGCCAATGGCTATGGCGCCTAAGCAAGAAGCACGGCTCCAACGGCGTGCTAGGGGATATCGGTGTACATATCCTCGATTTTGCGGCCTATGGCGCGGGCAGCGACTTCTCCAAAGTTTTTTGCCGCCTCCATACATTCGACAAGGCCGAGAACAACCAGATCGGCGAATATGAACTGGACGCCAATGACAGCTTTGCCATGACGGCGCAGCTTGAGAATGGCGCCCTGGGCGTGATCCATGCGTCGCGCTGGGCCACGGGGCATTTCAACGAATTGCGCCTGCGGGTTTATGGCGAGCTGGGGGCCGTGGAGGTGCAGCACAGGCACGACTGGTCGCAATTGCGCACTTGCCTTGGCGCCGATGCCGAAACCGGCACCTGGAGTGAAGTCGACGTCGAGCCCGTAGCGACCAATTATATGCGGTTCGTGGAAGCCGTGCGCAGTGGCAAGAACCTGGAGCCAAGCTTCCGGCACGCCACCCAGATTCAGAAGGTCCTCGACCTGTCGGTCGTTACTGACAGAGATGGTGCCGAGCACGCCGTCTGAAAATACCAAGGCCCGCAGCGATGCGGGCCTTTTTGTCAGTCAGAGATAGCGCGGCGCTGGGCTGCCGTTCTGCGTTCCGGCAAAAAGATTGGCCCGAGCTTCGTCATAGGTCAGCCAAAGGTTTTCGTCATGAACCGACGGCAGGGTGACCGCTTCGCGCTTGTCAAAGCCGGCAAGAGCAGCATCGACGAGTTGCTCGGCGGTCATGAACACCTTGGGGTCAAATGACGCGATCGGCACGCCTGCGACCTCGTAGAATTCGGTTGTGGTGCCTGCGGGCAGGACAGCCTGGACGTGGACGCCTTGGTCGCCGACTTCGTACCCTAAGGCGCGGCTGTAAGTCAGCACGAAAGCCTTGGTGGCGCTATAGAGCGACGTTGCGGGCAGTGAGTGGAATGCCAGCACCGAACCGATATTGATGATGCCGCCCTTGCCGCGCGCGGTCAGGCCTGAAAGCACGGCACGGGAGAGGGTCATTAGCGCCGTGACATTGAGCGCAAGTGTGTTGGCGGCTTGCTCATCCGATAGCTGCAAGGAAGTGGCGAACGGGCCGTTGCCGGCGTTGTTAACCAGAATTTCCAAATTGGGGCTATCACGCAGGGTAGCGGCAACGCGCTCGAGGTCGGATGGATCGGTCAGATCGGCCGCTAGCGTCTCGACCTTGATGCCATGGGCCTGCTTCAACTCGCCGGCTAGATCGGCAAGCCGGTCCGCTCGGCGGGCGATCAGCAGAAGATCATAGCCACGCTCGGCAAAACGCCGGGCGTAGACAGCGCCGATGCCGGAGGACGCGCCGGTGATGGCGGCAAGAGGCTTGGGTGAAGACATGTTCTGCTCCATTAGTTGAGTGCTCAACTAACTGGCTTATGTCTGGTGCCTTGTCAATGGTGCAGTACTCAACTATTTTTGGCGGAGGAGCAACAAGATCATGTCGACAGCTGCGAAGCCTGTTCAAGTCGAGACGCAAGAAGAGGAACTGCGGTGCACGCACACATCCTTGCGCCGGGCTGGGCGGCAGCTCACCCAGCTTTACGATGAAGCCATTGCCCCATCGGGTCTGACATCAGCACAGGCGATGCTGGTATCGCAGATTTATGAATTGCGGGATGAAAGCGAGGGAGCAGGGCCATCGCTACAGAAGCTGGCGCGACGGCTCGCCGTGCAAATTTCGGCGCTGACCCATGCGTTGCGGCCGCTGGTTCGGGACGGTCTGGTTGTTGTCTCTCCGGATGCGCATGATCGGCGGACCAAGCGGGCAGTCTTGACGCCACAGGGACTAACACAGACCTGCCAGATGTATTCGCTTTGGAGCCAGACTAATCAGCGGATCGAGGGCGTACTTGGACCCGGCAAGACGGACCAATTGCGTGAGCTGGCGGACCTGGTTGCGTCACCTGACTTCCTGAAGGCTTATCGGCAGCAAAGCGACTGAAGGCCGTTTTGGCTCAAAGTCTTGCAAGAGGGGCAGGGCGTATCGATGTAATTGCTCAACAAGCAAGGAGCGTCATGCCATGGGTATCATCTGGGCCATCATCATCGGGTTCTTCGCAGGGCTGATCGCCAAGTGGATCACGCCCGGCAGCCACAAGCCGAGTGGGTTTATCCTGACGACCGTGCTGGGCGTCGTAGGGTCGGTTGTCGCCACTTGGCTAGGCCAGGCCATCGGCTGGTATGGACCAACTGACGGAGCGGGGTTCATCGCCTCTATCGTCGGCGCGGTGATCATCCTGCTGGCCTGGGGTCAGCTGGCGCGCAGCCGGGCCTAGTAAGCAAAAAGGGCGCGTTGCGGGCGCCCTTTCTTTTCAACGGTGGCAAACCTTATTCGATGACGGTGATGCGGCCATCAAGATAGGGCGTATACTCGCCGCCCTGCTTTGCGAGATAGTCAGCCAGCACCTGCTCGAGCGGCGGGCCAAAATCGTAAGGGTTCTCGCCTTCGGCGAACGTGCCATACCCATCGCCGCCGCCGCGGACGTAGTTGTTTGTCACGATTATGTAGTCGGCCTCCGGATCGATTGGCGCCCAATCCTCACCCGAGCGGACCATGACGTCGCTAACTCGCGAGCCCGATGGAGCGCTTTTGCTGTAAGTATATTTCAGGCCAGCGACCTGTGCAAAGCGACCGGCTGCATTTTCGACATCGCTAACGCCGTTTTCCAAGGCGTCCACCACGTCTGCGCCCGATACCTGAACAGTGGCCAAAGTATTCGAGAACGGCAGAACCGTTAGAACTTCGCCCATGGTGATGTCGCCGGCATCGATGGATGCACGCAGACCACCGCCGTTCTGGAACGCGATAGTGGCGCCCTGATCGGCGACGCGGTCGAGAATAGCATCAGCAACCAGATTGCCCATCTCGCACTCGACGGCGCGGCAGGTCTCGCGGGAGCCATCAATATCTTCAGTGGTATTGCCGATCACCTGCGCGGTCAGCTCAGCGATGGGCTCTTCGAGTTCTGCCAAGCGGGCGACGACAGCTTGGTCAGGTTCGACCGAGGCGTCGATCAGGACCGGTTCGCCTTCCGCGGTGGTTACCTTGCCTGAATCGTCCCAGGTGACAACAAGGTCGCCAAGATACTTGCCGTAGGAGTAGGCAGTGACGACCGGAACTTCGTGCCCGTCTGGTCCATCAACCATGGTTGGATAAGGACCGGCCGCGCTTTCGGCAGTGTTGGACAACAAGGTGTGCGAATGGCCACCAACAATTACGTCGATGCCGGGCACATTGGCGGCGATCTGCAGATCCTGCGTGTAGCCCACATGGGTCAAGGCGATGATCTTGTTAACCCCGGCCGACTCAAGCGCAGCCACCTGAGCGCGGAGGCTGGTGAAGGTGTCCTCGAACTCGACATTATCACCAGGCGAGGAGGTTTCATCGGTATCTTCGGCCAGAGCGGACACGATCCCGACCTTCTCGCCGTCGAAATCGAGCACGTGAGTGCCTTCGATACGACCGGCCAAGAGTGGCTCGCTTTCGACATTGGTGTTGCCCGAAATCAGCGGAAAATCAATCGCGTCAAGGAACTTGGCCAATTCTTCCGGGCCGTCATCAAACTCGTGATTCCCGACGGCCATAACGTCGATGCCGAGATCTTTGGTGAATTCGGCAATGATCTCGCTTCGATACTGCGTATAGAAAAGCGAACCCTGGAACTGATCGCCTGCATCGAGCAGAACAGCATTCTGTCCTTCAAGTGCTGAACGCTTGGCCTCAATGGCGGTTTTCAGGCGTGCGATGCCGCCAAAGCATTCGCCGGCAGCATCCGTCTCGGCATCGCAGTTGGAGTCACTGTCCGTGATCGGGCCAAAGCGCGAGTGAAAATCATTGATGTGGAGGATGTTGAGCGTGAAATCCGCATAGGCGGCACTGGAGAACCCGGCGCAGAGTGTCAGCGCGGTGGCGCCTAGAAGTAGATTTTTCATCCCTGTATCCCTTTGTGCTGGTCGGTTTTGGTGTTCGTACAGCTTTGCCGATGCCCCACAATCGGCGGCGAGCTCGCGGCGAACAGCGAGCACTTAACCAGTCTTTTGTGACAGTGAAAAGCAAGGCTTTTGGTCGATATAGATCGACTGCCTGACTACCGGGTGCTCGACAGCGTTCATGCATCTTCAACCATGGCACTAACCGCCAGGGTGAAAGAGCTGCAGTAACCGGCCGGAAAGATCGACTAGGGCATGATGTGGCTCTTTAAGCATGCGTATGGACACCACCAATGAGTGCTGCACTGCTAAGCCTGATGCGTGATCCGCCTGACCAGCCTGTGCGTCCTGGAGCCTTGAAGGGGCTGGTACAGTTCTTGACGATCGGAGCAGGTGCTGCGCTGTCATTCGTGGTTCTTTCCAGCGTTATCATTTCGCTCCGTACCGGCGTTGAAAACTGGGTCGTGAACACGGCCTGTTATGGTCTGATGATAGTTCCGGTTTACCTCCTCCACCGGCGCTATTCCTTCCAGTCGGACGCGGCGCATCGCCAGGCTCTGCCGCGCTACATGGCAGTGCAAGGCATGGCGCTGTTGCTGGCTGCGCTCTTTTCGTATGTCATTCATGGCGTGTTGGCCGTGCCGGCGCTTACTGCCTCAATCCTGGTGATCGCCCTGACCTCGGGCATTAATTTCATGGTGCTGCGGAGCTGGGCCTTTGCCCGCCAGCGCATGGCTCGGGTGGCGCTTGCATAATTGCACGCCCGGGGTTTCCTTGTGGAGCCAGTCAGGTAATCTCCGCGCCGTTTGATTTGCGGGGAATTGCAGCATGAAGAGCGCACTGATTGTTTATGGCGGATGGTCGGGGCATGACCCGGAGGAGTGCGCTGCCATTTATCGCCGCTGGCTGCACGAAGACGGCTTTTCGGTTCGCATGGCGACCGAAACCAGCGCTTTTGCCGATCCTTCGATCCATGATCTGTCGCTGATTGTTCCGATTTATACGATGAGCAAGATTGAAAAGGCCGAAGTCGAGAACCTGACAAAGGCGGTGGAAAACGGGGTAGGCTTGGCCGGACATCATGGCGGCATGAGCGATGCCTTCCGCGAAGCGGTGGAGTACCAGTTCATGGCGGGCGGCCAATGGGTGGCCCATCCAGGCAATATCATCGACTACACGGTCGATGTCGCGGATCCGCTGGATCCGGTAATGGCGGGGGTCAAGTCGTTCCCATACACCTCAGAGCAGTACTATATGCATGTGGACCCATCCAACCATGTGCTGGCGACCACGACCTTTACCGGCGAGCATGCCTCGTGGATCGAAGGCGTGAAAATGCCGGTGGTCTGGAAGCGCCAGCATGGCAAGGGGCGGGTGTTCCACTCAACGCTTGGGCACCAAGCCAAGGAGTTTGAGAACCGCGAAATGGCCACGATCCTGCGCCGCGGCATGAACTGGGCGGCGCGCGAGGAGTAGGGGCGCTGGCCCTACTTGCCTCCGCTTACCATTTGAGCAGCAGCCGGCCCAGTATAGCGCCGGCGGCAGCCACCAGCAGAATCCCAAGCGTGTACCAGAGCGCCAGGAACATGATGCCGTTTTCAGGACAGGCAAAGGAGTAGATCCAGGCGCCTGTGCCGCCCGCCATGACACCGGCGGCAAAGCCTGCCAGTGTCGGGTTGGTCGGAGCCATGCGGCGCAACGCCAGCATGGCGGCAAGCAGGACAGGCGTGGCCAAGAGAGCAATCCGCAAGGGGCCGATCAGAGGCGTTTCTCCGATGATCAGTGGCATCATCTCATCCGGTTCGGCCCAGGCCATTTGAATAATGGCCCCGACCAAGACCAAGGCGAGCAGACCGATCGCGCCCAGCCACGGCCAGATTGCCCGGCCGCCCGGCCGAGCCAGCACCAGCGTGGCCGCGCCGCCAAGCAAAGCCAAGCCGAGGGTGTAGCCGAACTTGGTCCAGAACATCATCGTGTCCGTGGCCGTGTCCATGTCGGGACGCATGCCCAGCCAGCCCAGCATCGTGATGGCCGCCACGGTGCCTGAGAGGAGGACAGCGCCCAGCAGCAGGCGCTCCATCGCCCTCGAGCGCACCGGCTTTACCTCGGACGACAGCTTGGCGATCAGATCGTCCGTCATTTCATTCCTCCCGCGAAACGAACCATCAGCGCCTTCAAACCACGATGGATCGAAACTTTCGCAGCCGTTTCGGTCAGGCCGTGGGCGGCAGCCGCTTCGGCGACAGTTTGCCCATCAACCTTGGTGCGGCGGATGAGATCGCTGGTGCGCTCCGGGATAACTTCCAGGACGGTGCGAAGATCGCGCCGGGCAAGGGAATCTGCTGTGTCGTCGTTGGCAAAAATGGGTGCGTTATCCTCCAGTGGAACTGTCAGCCGGATCGATTGGCGACGAACATGATCGACGAATTTGTGGTGTGCCACGGCATGCAGCCAGGCGGTGAACGGACGGTTGCGGTCATATGTCATGCGGCGGGTATGGATTGCCAGCAGCGTCTCCTGCACCAAATCCTCGGCATGTGACGCAAAGGCTGGCGTAAGCCGTCGCGTGAAATAGGGCCGCAGGTGGCGGCCTATTTCGCTGAGCAACAAGCGGTAAGCGGCTGCATCTCCGTCCAGGGACGAGAGCATCAACGCCCGCAATCGCGCCTCAGTCGGATCAGCCTGCATATATCACTATTCGGATTGCCCCTCCTCATGGTTACACAGCTGGCAAAAACTAAACATCCCGGCAGCCTTATCACCTTGCCGTGAACACGTAACGGTCTGCTTGGTCCTCTCGAATGGGGAGCATGATCCGCACATCGGGCTGGATCAATCCAGGGAGATTTCCATGAACGTAAAAATTTCTGCTTTCGCACTTGCCGCTGTTATTGCACTGACTTTGGCTCCTGCCGCTTTTGCACAAGACGCGATGTCGAGCGATGCCATGTCCTCAGATGCCAGCACGCGGCTGACAGATGAAGAATATGCGTTGTGCATGGAGCAAGCTTCGGGGCTGAGTTTCCCTGCAGCACAGCGGGCGGCAAACGCTGCCTGTTATGGATTGCAGCAGGGAATGGATGTGATGGGGGCCATCGATGAATTGGAGATGGGCGGCGATCAGATGGCGCCCGATCCTATGAGCACCGATCCGATGGCTCCAGATGCGATGGCTCCTGACGCGATGGCTCCGGATGCGATGGCGCCTGCTCAATAATAAATCAGTGATGTGAACCATTGCCGCGCGCTTTTCCGTTACTATGGTAAGCGCCGGCAATGGTCGGCATCGCGGGGCACATCATGACAGACATTAAAAGCTTGCCGGGCAGCAGGGGGCCGCTGATTTACCGGCAGTCGATCTGGACGCGGCTGACCCACTGGATTTGGGCGATCTGCCTGTTCTTCTTGCTACTTACAGGGCTGCAAATCTTCAATGCTCATCCGGCACTTTATGTTGGGCAGGAGTCGGGCTTTGAATACGAGAATTCCATTCTCGAGATTGGCGCGATCAACACCGATGCCGGTCCGCGCGGGCAAACCACCATTTTTGGGCAAACATTCGACACCACCGGCGTGCTGGGCATGAGCGGTGCTGCGGAGCGGCCGACCTTCACGGCATTTCCCGGTGCCGTGACCATTCCGTCCTATCGTGACCTGGGCACAGGGCGGGTTGTGCACTTCTTTTTTGGCTGGGTGTTTGTCGGCACGATGCTGATCTGGTTCGTTGCGAGTTTCATCAACGGCCATATCAGGCGCGACATTGTTCCCCGTCCCGTTGACATCAAAGGCGTGCCTGGTGACGTGGTGGACCATGCCCGCTTCCGGCTCAAGCATGGCCGTAGTTATGGACCGCTACAGAAGCTGGCTTATTTCAGCGTGTTTTTCGTTTTATTTCCGCTGATCGTCCTAACCGGGCTGACGATGAGCCCGGGTGTCAATGCGGCAGCGCCTTGGATGCTTGATCTGTTTGGCGGGCGGCAGACTGCGCGCACGATCCACTTCATTGTCATGGTGCTGCTGGTGGCGTTCTTTGTCATCCATATCGTCATGGTCTTTGCTGCCGGGCCAATTAACGAGCTGCGCTCCATGATCACTGGCTGGTATCGCGCCAGCCCCGGAACGCCAACCACGCAGGGAGACAAGCCATGAGCCGCCTCATCACGCGCCGTAATTTCCTGCGCTCATCAGTGCTGGCCGGGTCAGGCCTTGTGCTGGCGGGATGCAATCAGTTCGACTTTTTTGCCGACAAAGCCAATCCGGCCCGCAAATTTGTAGAAAGCGCCAATGTGCTGACCTATCAGGCGCAGCGCGCCCTGATCGGCGACCAGGCGTTGGCGCGGGAATACTCGGCTAGCGAAATCCGCCAGGGGCAGCGGCCGAATGGGTCTACCGATCCGACGACGCCTGAATACCTGGCTCTGCGCGAAGGCAATTTTGCGGATTACCGGTTCCGGGTCATCGGTTTGGTGGACCGGCCGCAGGAATTCACCCTCGACCAACTGCGCAACATGCCGGCGCGCAGCCAGATCACCCGCCATGATTGTGTCGAAGGCTGGAGTTGCATTGCCAAGTGGACCGGAACGCCGCTCGGACCGATCCTCGATATGGCGGGTGTAAGGCCTAATGCGCGCTTTGCCGTCTACCATTGCTTTGACAATATCGAACGCTCGCTGTCTGGCGATGTTCTTTATTACACCAGCTCCGATCTGGTGGATGCCTATCATCCTCAATCCATCCTGAGCTATGGCCTTAATGACCAAGCATTGCCGGTGAGCAATGGTGCGCCAGTGCGGCTACGTATCGAGCGGGCGCTTGGCTACAAGCAGCCGAAGTACCTCCATACGGTAGAACTGGTGGATAGCCTGGCGAGCTTCGGCCGTGGCCGTGGCGGCTATTGGGAAGATACAGGCTATGACTGGTTCGGGGGCATCTGAGGCTGCCCCCCGCCACATTCCACCCATGCATGAATTTGGGGCGAATTGCCTTGCAATTGCCCGATCTGTCCCTCACATAGAGGCATCGTCACCGGCGCATGGACCTTTTGGGGATCCGCTGGCGCCAGGACTTTGGTGACGGACTTCACTTCTTATCCGATGCGGTGAGCGGCGAAGTCAGCCCGGAAACTTTGGTCCGGGTTCGAGCCAGCACCCGCGCGATATCCCTTTTATCGCCCGATTGCACCTGTTGATGCGCTTGTCCAATTTTGGCAGGCGTCACGCGCGCTGCATTGTCCTGCGCGCACCGCAGCGCCTTTGGGCGCAGAAAGAATTGTTCTTTGAACGACTTTATTTCCCTTGGTCTCCCCTCGATCATCACCGACAGCCTGACGGCTGGCGGCTTTACCGAGCCTACCAAGATCCAGAGCCAGGCCATTCCGAAACTGCTTGAAGGCCGGGACATGATGGGCATTGCCCAGACTGGTTCAGGCAAGACGGCGGCGTTTGGCCTGCCTATCCTCGCCGGACTTTTGGGCCTTACCGGTCGTCCGCGGCCGCTAACCACCCGCGCGTTGATCCTAGCGCCCACGCGCGAACTGGCTGTGCAGATCGACGAAGCTATTCGCAGCTTTGCCGGCTCCAAGATGAAGCTTGATACCGTGCTGCTCCTGGGTGGCGTGTCGCGCTACCATCAGGTCAAGAAGCTCGAGCGTGGCGTCGACATCACTGTCGCCACTCCAGGTCGCCTCAAGGATCTGATGGACGACGGCAAGATCCGGCTCAATGAAACGCGCTGGTTCGTGCTCGACGAAGCCGACCGCATGCTCGACATGGGCTTTATCGCCCCGGTTCGCGCCATTGCCAAGGCGATCGGCTTCAAGCGCCAGACCATGATGTTCTCGGCTACTATGGCGCCGGAAGTCGCGGACCTGGCCAAGAGCCTCCTCAACGAGCCCGTGCGGGTCGATGCGTCGGTGGCCGGTTCCACCGTGGTCAAGATCGACCAGCGGGTTATCCTGTCCGGCGCCAAGGCCAAGCGCGGTGTGCTGAACGAACTGCTAGGCAGCGAGACCGAGAAGATGGAGCGCGTGATCATATTTGCACGCACCAAGCATGGCGCCGATCGCGTTGCCAAGAATCTCGAGATTGACGGTCACCAGGCTGCAGCGATCCACGGCAACAAGTCGCAGAATGCCCGCCAGGCGGCGCTCAAGGGCTTCGCCACCGGTGACGTTCGCATCCTCGTGGCCACCGATATTGCCGCCCGCGGCATTGACGTGCCTGGCATCACCCATGTGGTGAACTACGAATTGCCTGACGATCCGGAGAATTATGTGCACCGCATCGGCCGCACCGGCCGCAATGGCGCCTCGGGTTTTGCCATTACGCTGTGCGATGGCACGGAGCGCGGCAAGCTGCGTGACGTGGAGCGGCTGATCCGACGGACTTTGCCGGTGTCGGGCGATCTGCACCTGGCCAATGACACAGGCGTGGTTGAAGCGCCGCGTTCGGCCTACAAGAAGCCAGCTGGTGGCCGTCCCGGTCCGCGTTCGGCCAAGAACCCGCGTGTCCAGGCCGATCGTCGCTCGCCTGCCGAGCGCCGGCCGTTTGCCGAGTTCGGCAAGGAGGGCGGCAAGCCTCAACATGCGGCCGAAGCGCCGCGCAGCCGCCCGGTAGCTGAAGCCCGCGCCCGCCCAGAAGGGCAGGCGCCGCGTGGAGTGCGTCGTGACATGGAAACGGGCAAGCCCATGGCAGCCAAGGCAATAGATGGCGCGGGCAAACCCAAGCAGCGCTGGGGCAAGGCTCAAAAAGACGCGCTGCGCACCGGCGGCCGTTCCAATGCGGATCGCCAGCGCGGCCGTGTAGCCTAGGCTTTGCAATATCGATATGGAAAGGCGGCCCTGGTGGCCGCCTTTTTTGTTTGGGATGCTGGTATGACGACGATTGCGATCATCGGTCCGGGTGCCTTGGGTGGGACAATCGCGGCATGGCTGGCGCAGGATCCGGATCACGCGATAACCGTTTGTGCGCGCACGCCGTTCTCATCGCTGCGCGTCCAAACTCCTTTAGGAGTGCTTACTGCTGAGCCGACTATTCTGACTGCCGCACACGACGCCGAGCTGGTCGACTGGGTCATCGTTGCGACCAAAGCCTATGATGTTGCGTCCACCGCTCCCTGGCTTAACGCTTTGGTGGGACCAACAACCCGAGTTGCCGTGTTGCAGAACGGGGTGGAGCATGTATGGCGGTTTACTGGCTTGCTGCCGGAAAACATCATCGTCCCGGCCGTTGCCGATATTCCCGCATCGCGTTCCGCTCCTGGGCAGATCGTGCAGGATCGGCTTGGCTGGATCGTGGTACCGGCCGGCACGAGCGGTGCGGATTTCGCGGCTTTGTTTAAGTTGAGCAAGATCGACGTTACGGCCGTTGATGATTGGACAACGCGAGCTTGGCGCAAGCTATGCCTCAACTGTGCTGGCGCCGTGACCACGCTCATCATGCGCGCCACAGGACCGGTCTGGTCGGCCGAAATCGAAGCCATGGTACGTGGCTTGGTCAGCGAATGCATCGCTGTGGGCCGGGCGGAGGGCGCAGTCCTGGAGGATTTGCTGATCGAGGAGATTGTCGATAGCGCCAGAAGGGCGCCAGAAGGATCGAGCAATTCGATGTATGCTGATCGACTGGCGGGGCGGCCGATGGAGTTGGATGCGCGCAACGGCGTCATCGTACGCTTGGGCCAAAAGCACGGCATAGCGACGCCGACCAATTCGCTCTTTGTTGCGCTTCTCTCCGCTTCGGGTAGTCCCTGGGTCAGCTAGGCAACGGACGCTAGATACAGGAAGTCACGGCTCTTGCCGTCCGCTGATTTCGTTGGCGCGAGCCGGTCAAGGAAGCTCTTGGCCCAGTCCTCGACATTGTGCTTGCGGGCGGCGTCCATCAACGCCTGCCAGCGTTCAATGCGCTCGGCCAAAGGCATGTCGAGCGCCATGCGAAGTGCTTCGGCGGTCTCGTCGGTATCGAAGGGATTGACCAGAATAGCCGTGTCAAAGATTTCGGCAGCCCCGGCAAAGCGGGAAAGAACAAGCACGCCGGGGTCCTTGGGGTCCTGCGACCCGACATATTCGTGCGCCACCAGATTCATGCCGTCGCGCAAGGGCGTTACGAGGCCCACCTTGGCGAGCCGATAGAGCCCGGCAAGACTCGCTTGCCCATAGGCGCGCTTGACGTAAGTCAGTGGTGACCAGTCCGGCTCGGCAAAGCGCCCCATTACGCGGCCGCACATCGCGTCCAGCTGGTCGCTGATTTCCTGATATTCCTTGATGCTGTCGCGCGAAGGCGGTGCCACCTGCAGCATGTGGACGTTGCGCCGGAAACGGCTGTCGTTGGCCAAAAGCTTTTCATAAGCCTCCACGCGCTGCGGCAGGCCCTTGGAATAGTCGAGCCGATCGACTCCCAGGACGAGCTTTTGCGTGCCCATCACCTTTTCCATGCGCTTGACCATCTTGGTCGCGGCGGGGCTGACCGCGAGCTTGGCGAAGGCATCGGGGTCCGAGCCAATGGGGAAACTAGTGACTTCCGTCCGGCTGAAGTCGACGGTTTCGAGCGGATCGCCGGCCAGGGTGGAAGGCGCCTGGTGCTCGGAAAACTCGGTAAACGCCGTTACATCGCGTTGCGCCTGCATGCCAACAAGATCATAGCGCGAAAGATCGCGCATGAGTTCCTGGTGGTGCGGCACGGCAAAGAGCGCATCGATTGGCGGGAAGGGGATGTGGAGGTAAAAGCCGATGCGGTTGCGCACGCCGAGGGCACGCAGTTCGCTGGCGAGCGGAATTAGGTGATAATCATGCACCCAGACGATGTCGTCGCGCCGAAGGAGCGGCAACAGAGCGCGGGCAAATTGCTGGTTCACCCGCCGATAGCCCTCGTACCAGTGCGCCTCGATGGTTGCGAGATCGAGCCGCAGGTGAAACGACGGCCACAGGATAGAGTTGGAGAAGCCGGCATAATAGGCGTGATGATCGTCGCGGTTCAGATCGATCTGAGCGACGGTGAGACCGTCGATCTCCTCAGTACGCGCTTGGCTTTCCAGCTGTTCGACCAGCTTGCCGGACCAGCCGAACCAGAAGCCCTCCCGTTCGGCCAGCGTTTTGCGCAGCGCCACGGCAAGTCCGCCGGCGGCGGGGCCCTTGCCGGGCGTGCGGTTGGAAACGACGATAATCCTGCTCACGCGACTAGCCCCCTGGCCGGCACCTTTTAGTGGGTGTGCGTCAACTCCCGGTCACGGGCGGCGATATCGCCAAGGCCCTTGATCAAGGCGTGCACGGACGCGACATTGGCGATACGCATGCGCGCCGCAGTATTGCCCTCGCCGAGCTTGATGCCGACGCCGCCGAGTTCTTGCGCGGCAATGAAGGCGTCTTCGTCAGTGGTGTCATCCCCAATGAAAATAGGGGTGCGACCGAGGAACGGCTCCTCGCGCATGAAGGCGCGCAGTGCGTCGCCCTTATTGATCCCGCTGGGACGCGCTTCGAATACCATTTTGCCGGGCACAAGGGTGAAGTCCGCCACGCTGTGCAGCGCCTCTTCCATGGCGGTACGAGCGGTGGCCTCAAGCTCGGGCGCCTGCCGATAATGCAGCGCCACAGCGCCTTCCTTGGCTTCCATGATGAGGCCAGGATGCGCGGCGACCAGCGGCTCTATGGCATGGGCGATTTCTTCAGCACCCTGGGCGGAAGCCGGGTCGATCGTCTCCACGAACCCGTCGGCACGGCGGCGCTGGGTGCCATGAGCACCGGCGATGGGAAGGTGCAAGGGCGCTAGGAACCGGTCGATATCGGCGATTTCGCGCCCAGTGATCACCGCAAAGGCGCTGTCCAGTTCGCGCGCGGCTCGTTCCAGCTGAGCTGCCAGATTCCGCGGGACGTCGACGTCGTCAGGCGTTTCGGCAAGCTCCACCAGAGTTCCGTCAAAGTCCGTGAAAATGGCAAGTTGCGGAATGGCATGAGGAGCGACTGCATCGATTTGAGACATCGGGCGTACCTGTTGCTGGACTAAGTGCCAGTGTCCAACGCCTTCGCGCCGCTTTGGTTCAGCACAGCAGCCATGCGGATGCGCGCTTTAGTCAGGCCAGGGCGATGTTGCCGTGCCCTTTGTTGTCTTGGTAAATGGCTGAGAGATCGGCATAAAGTGCAGTGATATTATCCAGGCGCGCCAAAAGCGCCTCGCGATTGCCGCGGTCGAGGCTTGCGATCATCTGGATGATATCGTGGCTCTGCCAATACGAATTGGTGCGGTTATAGAGCGGGCGATCGGGCGAAACCGCGCTGCCCGGATCGGGCACGGCATAGACAGCCTTGAGGATCTGGATGTCATAGGGGATGGCGAAGCTGTCGCGGCTGTCCTGGTGGCTGAACAGATAAAAGAAATTGTCGAACCCCGACCAGGTGATGCCCGATAGGCAGAGCGAGCAGGGTTCGTGAGTTGCGAGGAACAGGCAGTCCTTAACGTCTGGGCGCTCGCCTGCGGGCTTCTCGAAGAAGCGCTTGATAGCGTGCATTTCGCCATGCCAGAGCGGGTTTTCCGTTTCGTTATTGGTTTCGGCAATCACGACGGACAGATCGGCCTTGCGCAGGATGGCAGCGCCGAAAATCTTGTTGCCCGCCGCCACGCCGCGGCGGGTGGCAGGAGCAATGTCGGTTTCGATTACGTCGAGCAGGCGCGAGATCAGGTCGGTCTGGTCCATTGGAGCCCTCAGCTTTCCGCAAGACCGTAAAGATCCAAAAGCGAGTCGGAAAGGATCAGCGCTGACGCACGAGCCCGACCATGGGAATGCCGGCGGCATCAAGAAGCTGGAGCCTGTCGCCGGTGGAGTCATAATCGGCAGTCGCGCCAAGCGCCATGAACAATGCGGCTTCCTGTGCCATCACATCAGCCGCACAGGCCATCTTCGTGCCCGCTACTGGACCGAACTGAAGCGGGTCATCTTCGAAGCTTGCCTCTGTGAAGAAATTGTTGCAACCGCCATGGCCCCCTGCACGGCGATCTGGCGCGATAGCAAGGCTCACCTTTGTTTCAGGCAAAACAGGTTTGCCGCCAATGCTGGTGACCATCCATGCGGTGTCGAGCAGTGGATTGGCTTGAGCGTCGCCCGTTCGCGGTGCGGGTTCTCTTGCTGAATCGGGTGCGTAGGCGACGAGGATCGTACTTGGTGTGGGCGCAAGGACATCCACCGCAAGTGGCGAAGCGTTGCGAAACAGCGTCCGGCCTCCCGCACGAATATTGGCGACAAGGCCGTAGCTGCCGCCGCTCGAAATGACGTTGCTGCGCACCTTAAGCGTGAACAGAAGCGGCACTTGCCCCTTTTGTTCAACTGTAGCGGCAGCGCTCGCGATAGCCTTGCCGCTTGGCAGGGCAACAAGACTGACCCACAATTCGGCATGCTCGGGTAGGGCGATCCGCTCGCGATAGGTGACCTGGCCGGTGAAGATCACATCATTGGCGTAAACGAGCGGCACCAGAGCCAAGAAGGCAAAGGCCGCCAGCACCAGTTTTTTCAACATGGTTCCCTCCTGTCGCCGCCGAGTGAGCCTAGCGCAGTTCAGTGACGGAGGCGAGTGAACAGGCGAATTCCGGTTACTGCGACACGACGATGTGGGGCACATCGAAATGATGCTCTTCGAGATTGTTGCCTTCGCCTCCCCGGTCCACCACCAGGAAATCGCTGACTTGATGCAGCGGCGTCAGCACGCCATGCCAGGTGTTCATGGCGATGTTTACGCCTTGGCCCGGCTCGGTGATGAAAGCGCGCGGGATATCAGGCACGCCGGACACATCGGCGGCAACGATAACAAGAAACGGCAGATCGCCGAGCGGGTAAAACGCCTGGCTGCCGAGCGGGTGGCGCTCCACCAGTTTGAGCGTGAGGGGCAGCTCATAGGGCTGGCCGCGGAAGATCGAGATCAACGGCCGGGGATGCACGCCACCGAGTTCCACCTTTGCGAGATCATGGTAGCGCTCGGTCATGCCGTTGTTGATGGGATAGTGTTGGGCGCCGTCCATCTGGATCACCTGTCCGAACGGCGCGAAGGCTTCGGGGGTGAGTGGCTCGATTAGAATAGTGCTCATGGTAGCAGCTTCATGTGGCGGTTGACGTCCTTGTAAAGGAGGTAGCGAAACCGCTGCGGCCCAGCGTAGCAAGCCTGCGGGCAGAAGGCGCGCAGCCACATGAAATCGCCGGGCTCCACCTCGACCCAGTCGCGATTGAGCCGGTACACAGCCTTGCCTTCAAGCACGTAAAGGCCGTGCTCCATGACATGGGTTTCCTCGAATGGAATGACGGCGCCGGGTTCAAGTGTGACGATGTTCACGTGCATGTCGTGGCTGATATCGTCCGGTTCGACGAAGCGGGTCGTACCCCAGCGGTCCGACGTGCCCGGCATCCAGCGGATGGGCTGATCCTGTTCATTGGTCGCAAAGGCCGTTGGTTTTTCAACGCCTTCCACGGCCTCGTAGCGCTTGCGCACCCAGTGAAAGCGTACCGGCGCCGTGCTCTTATTGTGCAGGCTCCAGCCACAGGCCGGCGGCAGGAAAGCATATCCACCATCCTTGAGCAGGTGGCTCTTGCCGTCCACGGTGAGGGTCGCTTGGCCCTCAACCACGAATAGCACGCCTTCTGCACCTTGGTCGGGCTCGGGCCGGATGCTGCCGCCGCCGGGCATGACTTCGACGATGTATTGCGAGAAGGTTTCGGCAAAGCCGGACATGGGACGGGCAATAACCCAGGCGCGCGTGTGCTCCCAGTGCGGCAGATAGCTGGTGACGATATCCGTCATGACACCGCGCGGAATGAGCGCATAGGCCTCGGTGAAAACAGCACGACCCGTGTGCAGCGTCATTTGCCCCGGCAGACCGGCGGCAGGATTGGCATAGGACGAAGTGGACATTGGTCTCCTGACGCGAGGCGTATTGCTTTGGCTTTTGGATAGCGCAGTTTGCCAGCGGCAAGAAGAGGCTAGCCAAGTAGCGCCTGCAGCCGAAGCAGTGCGATCCGCTCCACCTGCGCACTGGCTGTCGCCAGTTCCACCTCGGCCGTGTTGTTCAACCGCGTCTCGAATGCCCGAAGGATCGACGCCTTGGTGTTGTCGCGCACGGCGATGATAAACGGAAAGCCGAACTTCTCGACATAGGCGGAGTTCAATCGGGTAAATTGGTCGCGCTCGCGGTCGGTCAGCGCGTCGAGCCCTGCCGATGCCTGTTCGGCTGTGGATGCCTCGGTCAGCCGCTTGGCGGCGGCGAGTTTTCCGGCCAGGTCGGGGTGGGCCCGCAGGACGCCAAGGCGCTCCTCTTGTGTTGCCATGCGGAACTGCGTGCGAAGCGCGAAATGGAGGCCAATAGCGGTGTCGTTAGCGGGGCCAATCTCCCCCTCCCAAGCGCGCTCGGCGATCCAGGGGGAGTGCTCGAAAATCGAGCCATAGCAATGCACAAACTCTTGCTTGTCGAGCGTATGGGGCCGTGCTTCGGACGCCGTGAAAGGGTGCTCGCGCGCCCAATGTTCGGCAATCTCTAGCCGCGTCGGAACCCATACCTTTTCGAAGCCCTGGATGTAGTCGACGAACTTCTTGAGCCCCTGAAAGCGGCCGGGCTGGCCGACCAGGCGGCAATGAAGGCCTAGCGACATCATCTTGGGCGCCCCGGCTTCCCCTTCGGCATAAAGGCAGTCAAAACTGTCCTTGAGGAACTGGAAATATTCCTCGCCATTGTCGAAGCCCGGACCAGTGACGAAGCGCATGTCGTTGGTCGAGAGCGAATAGGGAATGATGAGCTGCGGCTTGCCTTGATGCACGCGCCAATAGGGCAGGTCGTCGTCATAGGTATCCGAAATATAGGCGAACCCGCCGGCTTCGCTGACGAGGTCAACCGTGTTGAGCGAGGAGCGGCCGGTGTACCACCCCATGGGCCGTTCGCCCGTTGCAATAATATGAAGTCGGATCGCCTCGGCAATCTGCTGGCGCTCCTCATCGGGCGCCATATCCTTGTGCTGCACCCATTTGAGCCCATGGCTGGCGATTTCCCAACCGGCTTCCTGCATGGCGGCAAGCTGGGCGGGCGCCCGCATCAAAGCCGTCGCCACCGCATAGACCGTGACGGGAACATTGGCTTGCGTAAACAGCCGATGCAGCCGCCAGAACCCGGCCCGAGCGCCATACTCATACATGGACTCCACATTGGCGTGGCGCTCGCCGGGCCAGGGTGCGGCGCCGAGCACATCCACCAAAAAAGCTTCCGAGGCCGCGTCGCCATGAAGGATGTTGTTCTCGCCCCCCTCTTCGTAGTTGAGCACGAATTGCACCGCGACATGAGCGCCACCCGGCCAGTTGGCGTTTGGCGGGGTAGGGCCATAGCCGTGCATGTCGCGGGGATAACGCATAGGATTTGCCTTGAGGTTGGTGGTTGCGCAATAATAGGTATGCGGTCCGTCCGATCAACATGCACAAAAATGGACCAGTTGGTAAAAAATGGGCATTGCGCAACGACAATGATGCGCTAGTCTTGGGGCGGGGGACGACACACGGAGCAGAACGAATGGCGGCAGGCGCGCGCCTCACTACCCATGTCCTCGATACCATGCACGGCAAGCCGGCGCGTGGCATGCGGATCGAACTGCTCTTCGTGCATGGCGACCATAATCACCATATCACCGACAGCTACACCAATGCCGATGGCCGGGTTGACCAGCCGCTGCTTGATGAGCAGCAGTTCCAGCATGGCGAGTTCGAAATCCACTTTCATGTGGGGCAATATTTCGAGCGGCTTGGCGTGGAACTCGAAGCGCAATTCCTTGATGTCGTGCCGATCCGCTTCACCATTGCCGAAGACAAGCATTACCATGTGCCGCTCCTGGTCAGCCCCTTCGCCTACTCCACCTATCGGGGGAGCTAGGGCATGACCGAGATCAGCAATTCCATCCGTTTTATCCTCAACGACGAGGAAATCACCCTTACCGATATCAAGGCGCACACGACTCTCCTTGACTGGCTGCGGCTAGAACGGCGCCTGCGCGGCTCCAAGGAAGGCTGCGCCGAAGGCGATTGCGGCGCTTGTACTGTCCTTGTCGGACGGCTGATGGACGACGAGATCATCTATGATTCCGTCACAGCCTGTATTCGTTTCGTTGGGAGCCTGCATGGTACCCACGTCGTCACCATCGAGCATTTGCGGGGCAAGGACGGGATCCTTCATCCCGTGCAGCAGGCGATGGTCGATCATCATGGCTCGCAGTGCGGGTTCTGCACGCCGGGGTTCGTCATGAGCCTGTACGGGTTGTGGATGCGCGATCCGCAGCCGAGCCAATCGGCATTAGAGAAGGCCCTGCAAGGCAATCTCTGCCGCTGCACTGGCTACGCGCCGATCATCCGGGCTGGCAAGGCGATCTCGACCTATGGCCAGCCGCAGGGCGACCCCCTCTGGGCGGAACGCATTGCGCTCAAGGAGAAGGTCAAGGCGATCACCGATGGGCGCCGGGTGGAGATTGCGGGCCAGATCATCGTGCCACCCACGTTGGATGATTTTGCCAGTGTGTATGAGGCCAATCCCCAAGCGACCATTGTCGCCGGGTCAACCGATGTGGGCCTCTGGGTCACCAAGTTCATGCGCCCCATCAGCCCAGCCATCTTCATCGGCCATTTGCCAGAGCTGCGCCGCATAGCGGAGAACGACAGCGAAGTGCGCTTTTATGCAGGGGTGTCCTATTCGGAAGCATTGCCGACATTGACGACGCATTTCCCTCACATGGCGGAACTCTGGAACCGGCTCGCCGGCGAGCAAATCCGCAATATGGGCACCATCGGTGGCAATATCGCCAATGGCTCGCCCATCGGCGACACCCCGCCGCCCTTGATTGCGCTAGGCGCGAAGCTGCATCTGCGGCGGGGCGAGCACCGCCGCGAGATCAAGTTGGAGGACTATTTCCTCGCCTATGGCAAGCAGGACCGCCAGCCCGGCGAGTTCGTCGAAAGCGTTACCATTCCCCATCTGCCGGCAGGCGAAAAGTTCGCGGTCTACAAGATTTCCAAGCGGCGCGAAGAAGACATTTCGGCGCTCTGTGGCGCGTTCCGGGTGTTCGTCAATGATGCCGGCATGATCGGCATGGTCCGGATTGCCTTTGGCGGCATGGCTGCAACGCCCAAGCGCGCCAAGGCCGTGGAAGCGGCCTTGCTCGGCAAGCCTTGGACGCAAGGGACGATCGATGCTGCGGTTGCGGCATTCGCCGAGGATTACCAACCGATTTCCGACATGCGGGCCAGTGCCGAATATCGCCTCCTGACCGCGCAGAACCTGCTCAAGCGGTTTTACCTCGAAACCATTGGCGAAGGGCAGCGGCTCAGGCGGGAAGTGGCATGAACAAGCACGAACCCCCTATCACCCTTGCATCGCTCCACACGCCCGTCCGCCACGATAGCGGACCTAAGCATGTTGCGGGCGTGGCCGAGTATATCGATGACATGATCGAGCCGGCCGGTACGATGCATGCCTATCTGGCGCTGGCCGCCCGGCCGCATGCCGAGATCGTCTCAATCGACTATTCAGCAGTAAAGGCTGCACAGGGCGTCATCGGTGTCCTGACCGCCGAGGATATCCCCGGCGAGAACGACGTCAGCCCCAGCCACAAGCATGACGAGCCGATCTTTGCCATCGGCAAGGTGCATTTCTGGGGTCAGCCGCTGTTTGCGGTCATTGCCGAAACGCGGGACCAGGCGCGGCGCGCGGCGCATCTGGCCAAGGTCGAATACAAGGACCTTCCCTTCATCAACACTGTGCGGCAGGCGCAGCAGGCCGGCGGCAAGCTGGTGGCCGATCCGCTCAAGCTTGAGCGCGGCGATGTGGAGGCGGGGCTTGCCTCTGCACCACGGCGTGTCGCCGGCAATATCGAGATTGGCGGGCAGGACCACTTTTACCTCGAAGGCCAAATCGCCATGGCGGTGCCGGGCGAGGACGAGGATGTCACGGTTTATTCCTCCACGCAGCACCCCAGCGAAGTGCAGTTGATGGTGGCGCAGGTCTTGGGCATCCGCCACCATGCCGTGACCATCAATGTCCGGCGCATGGGCGGCGGTTTTGGCGGCAAGGAGACGCAGGGTAACCTCTTTGCCTGTGTTGCGGCGCTTGCGGCCAAAAAATGGAACCGCACCTGCAAGATCCGGCCCGACCGCGACGACGACATGACAGCCACGGGCAAGCGGCACGACTTCGTCGTGGACTACACGGTTGGCTATGACGACACCGGCAAGATCCATGCAGTCGATGCGGTGTATGGGGCCCGGGCCGGATTTTCGTCCGACCTTAGCGGACCCGTGACTGATCGGGCGCTGTTCCATGCCGACAATGCCTATTGGTATCCGGCCGTGCGCGTGCGCTCCGAACCGCTTTATACCAATACGGTTTCCAACACGGCCTTCCGGGGTTTTGGTGGGCCGCAAGGCATGCTAGCGGCCGAGCGCTGGATCCAGGATATCGCCTATGATCTCCAAAAGGACCCGCTCGAGATCCGCAAGGCCAATTTGTATGGCACGGACCGGGACAACATCACGCCCTATCACCAGACCGTGGAAGACAATGTCATCCACCGCGTGGTGGAGGAGCTTGAAGCCTCTTCGGACTATCAGGCCCGTCGTCAGGCGATTCTCGACTACAATGCCGGAAGCCCAATTCTCAAGAAGGGCATTGCGCTGACGCCGGTCAAGTTCGGCATTTCCTTCACCGCCACCTGGTACAACCAGGGCGGGGCGCTGGTGCATGTCTATAAGGACGGCACGATCCAGCTCAACCATGGCGGCACCGAAATGGGGCAGGGGCTCCATATCAAGGTGGCGCAACTGGTGGCCGACGCCTTTGGCGTGGGGCTCGACAGCGTCAAGATCATGACGACCTCCACGGGCAAGGTGGCAAACACGTCTGCCACCGCTGCCTCGTCGGGCACGGATCTCAATGGCGCCGCCGCGCTCGATGCTGCCCGGCAGATCAAGGAGCGTCTAGCCAAGCATGCGGCGACGCTCTTCGACGTTTCGGAACATTCCGTCGAGTGGGTGCAAGGCGGGGTTCAAGCCGGTACAAAATTCATCGGCTTTGCCGAACTGGCCATGTCGGCCTACCTCAACCGCGTGCAACTCTCCGCAGCCGGTTTCTACCAGACGCCCAAGGTGCATTGGGACCGCGCCACCGGTCGCGGGCGACCCTTTTACTACTATGCCTATGGCGCTTCGGTCAGCGAAGTCACCATCGACACGCTGACGGGCGAGTACGTCGTTGATCGTGTCGATATCCTTCATGATGTCGGCAAGTCGCTCAACCCGGCAATCGATCTCGGCCAGATCGAGGGCGGCTTCATTCAGGGGATGGGCTGGCTAACCACAGAGGAATTGTGGTGGGACGGTAAGGGCGAATTGCGCACCAAGGCGCCGTCGACCTACAAGATCCCCCTGGCGTCCGACGTGCCGCCGATCTTCAACGTCAAGCTCGCCGAATGGTCGGCCAACAAGGAAGCCGTGGTCGGCCGCTCCAAGGCGGTTGGCGAGCCGCCGTTCATGCTAGCGATGAGCGTCGTAGAGGCGCTCGGCATGGCAGTGGCGAGTGTCGCGGACTACCGCATCGCACCGCGGCTCAACACGCCTGTGACGCCCGAGCGGGTGTTGATGGGTGTCGAGCGGCTGAGGCGGGAGGCGCGGGGGTGAAGGCTTGGAGCCAGAACCATCGACCCCCACCCCCGACCCCTCTCCTCAGGGGGGAGGGGAGGACATGTGCACAGTGCTCCGAGTTTATCCCTCCCTCCCCCTTGAGGGGAGGGCCGGGGAGGGGGTCGCCGTCATGACTCGCCTCGCCCAACTCACCAGCTTCTTCGCCGCCAACCCCCACGCCATCGCTTGCGAACTTACCTCCGTGCGCGGCTCATCCCCGCGTGAGCAGGGCACCTTCATGCTGGTCGGGCCCGGTGCCCTGTTCGGCACCATTGGTGGCGGCGCGCTTGAATATATGGTTATCGAACATGCAAGACGGTTGACTGCCGATGGACGAGCCGAAGAAGCCATGGATGTTCCCCTTGGCCCCGAGATCGGCCAGTGCTGCGGCGGACGCGTCGGCGTCACCCTGCGCTATGCCGATGAAACCATCCGCCAGCGTCTGACGGACATCGTGGCGGCCGAGGAAAACGACCTGCCGCATGTCTATGTCTTCGGCGCCGGCCATGTCGGCCGAGCGCTAGCGCAGTTCCTGACCATGCTGCCGGTGCAGCTTGAGGTGATTGATACCCGGCGCGAGGAGCTTGCCCTCCTACCTCATGGGATCAAGTCCCGCGTCGTCGCCATGCCCGAAGCAGTGGTGCGCTCGGCGCCGGAAGGCAGCGCCTATGTCATCCTCACTCATGACCACGCGCTCGATTTCCTCATTGCCCAGGAGGCGCTGGCGCGCACCGATAGTCCTTATGTCGGTATGGTGGGATCACAAACGAAGCGGGCCAAGTTCTCAAGCTGGTTCAGGGGCGAGGGCGGCGATGAGCAGGCACTGGAGCCGCTGATTTTACCGATCGGTCGCCAAGGGCTTGGGGATAAACGGCCTGAGGTCATTGCGGCACTAGCGGCGGCTGAAATTATGGTCCACATTGGGAGGCGGGAAGCTGAAATTGCGCAGGCACGCACCTCCAATGCCTTGGGGGTGGTGATTGGACGTTAGTATGCCGCATCGGCTAGATTTGACTGGTATCACCAAGCGCTTCCCCGGCGTTCTCGCCAATGACAACGTCTCTTTTTCCGTCCGCCCCGGTGAAATCCACGCCCTCCTCGGCGAAAACGGCGCCGGTAAGTCCACCCTAGTCAAGATGATCTATGGGATCATGCAGCCAGATGCCGGCGAGATCCGTTGGGATGGGCAGCCCGTGCAGATCGCCAATCCCAAAGCCGCCCGCAAGCTGGGCATCGGCATGGTGTTCCAGCATTTTTCCTTGTTTGAAGCGCTGACGGTGTTGGAAAACATTGCGCTCGGCATGGACAGCAAAATCCCGTCGCGCGAGCTCGAAACGCGCATTCGTGAGGTGATGAGCACCTACGGCTTGCTGCTCGATCCGCACAGGACTGTGGCGACTCTCTCGGTCGGCGAGCGCCAGCGCATCGAAATCGTGCGGGCCCTGCTGCTCGACCCGAAACTCCTTATCATGGACGAGCCCACTTCGGTGCTGACCCCGCAAGAGGTCGAGCAATTGTTCGAGGTGCTGCGCAAGCTGGCGGCGCAGGGCTGCTCCATTCTTTACATTTCCCACAAGCTGCATGAGATCAAGGCGCTGTGCGATACAGCGACAATCCTGCGCGGCGGCAAGCTGGTGGACACCTGCGATCCCCGCCAGGAGACATCGCGCTCCATGGCCGAAAAGATGATCGGTGCGGGGCTCAAGGACATTGTTCGGGCGCCCGGCCGATCCTTGGGGCAGCCCAAGCTTGTCGTGTCACGACTTTCCACCGTCAAGACCGGCCACTTTGAAGTGCCGGTCGACAAGGTCAGCTTCACCGTTCGCACCGGCGAAATTTTCGGTATCGCAGGCGTAGCCGGCAATGGGCAGAACGCCTTGCTTGATGCCCTTTCGGGCGAAATCCGCAGCCACGACAAGAACTCCGTCACCATCGACGGCTATCCGCTTGGCCTGCTTGACACCACCGGCCGCCGCAAGCGGGGCCTGTGTGCCGTGCCCGAGGAGCGCAACGGGCATGCCGCCGTGGCCGACTTTACCCTGAGCGACAATTCCATCCTCACCGCCCGCGATCGCCTGGGCATGGTCATGATGGGGCTGATCAATGGGGGGGCGGCCAAGACCTATACCGGCAAGGTTATCGCCGAGTTTGCTGTTAAGGCGCTCGGTCCCGCCTCCACCGCTGGCTCGCTCTCGGGTGGGAACCTGCAGAAATACATCATGGGTCGCGAGATCCTGCAAAAGCCGAGCGTCTTGGTGGTCAGCCAACCCACTTGGGGCGTCGATGCCGGTGCGGCGGCGGCCATTCACCAGGCGTTGGTCGATCTCGCCTCGGCAGGCTCTGCCATCGTGGTCATCAGTCAGGATCTGGACGAGCTGCGCGCGCTTTGCGATACGCTGGCTGTGATCAACATGGGCCGCCTGTCACCGGCGCGGCCGGTGGGCGAGGTGAGCGTGGAAGAAATCGGCCTCCTCATGGGCGGCGTGCATGGTGCCACGGAGGTGCATGATGCCGTTCCGGCTTGAAAAGCGCCAGGAGCCCTCGCGGCTCATGGTCTATTTGACGCCAATCGCTGCCGTGCTGCTGACCATGATCGTCGGGGCCATCATCTTCACGCTGATCGGCTACAATGGCGTCGGCGCGGTGCGGGAAATCTTCCTCACGCCGCTGACCAATGCTTTCAAATGGCAGGACCTCGGCGTTAAAGCCGCGCCGCTGATCATCATTGGGGTCGGCCTCTCTATCGCCTATCGCGCCAATGTGTGGAACATCGGCGCCGAGGGGCAATACATCATGGGCGCGCTGGCAGCCACTTGGGTCGCACTTGCAACCCATGGCATGACCGGCTGGTGGATTTTGCCCGTCATGATGGTGGCTGGCTTGGCTGGCGGGGCGGCTTATGCAGCCATTCCGGCGTTCTTCAAGACCCGGCTGGGCGTCAATGAGATATTGACCTCGCTGATGCTGACCTATGCGTCGATCCAACTGATCTACTACCTTGTCCGCGCGCCGTGGAAGGACCCCATGGGCATGGGCTTCCCCCAGACGCGCCGGTTTTCTGCCGATGCTCTGTTGCCCAACATTGTTCCGCAGACGATCATCCATGCCGGCGTGCCGATCGCCATCATCGTTGCGCTGATTGCATGGTTCATCATGTCCCGTACCGTCTTTGGTTATCGCATGCGGGTGGTCGGTGCAGCGCCGCATGCGGCCCGGTACGGCGGCTTTAGCGAGAACAAGACCATCTGGCTGGCGTTGCTGGTTTCTGGCGGGCTGGCTGGGCTTGCCGGCATGCTCGAAGTCGCCGGACCGTTCCAGCGCATGGTGCCGGGTTTTCCCACCAATTACGGGTTCACAGCCATCATCGTGGCTTTCCTTGGCCGGCTCAATCCGTTGGGCGTCATCTTTGCCGGTATCATTATGGCTATCACCTTTGTGGGTGGCGAGGTGGCGCAGACGACCATCGGGCTGTCGAGTTCGGCTACCGGCGTATTCCAGGCCATGATGCTGTTCTTCCTTCTCGCAGGGGACATCCTCATCCGTTACCGCATTAGACGCGTTGCTCCTGCTGCAGAGGTGCGCGCATGAGCCCGGAACTGCTGATCGCCATTTTCATAACCGTAGTCGGCGCCTCGACGCCTATCCTGATCGCGGCACTTGGCGAACTGGTGGTCGAGAAAGCGGGCGTGCTCAATCTGGGCGTCGAGGGCATGATGCTGGTCGGCGCCATCACGGCGTTCATCATCGTGTTTCTGACCGGCAACCACTATCTGGGCATTCTGCTAGCGGCAGGAGCCGGGGTCGCAACGTCGCTGATCTTCGGGTTTCTGGTATTGAGCCTGTCGGCCAATCAGACCGCTACGGGCCTGGCACTAACCATTTTCGGCACTGGCTTGTCGGCCCTTGCCGGACAGGGCTATAGCGCGCGACCCGTTACCTTGTTGGCGCCTTTGTTTCCGGCAGAGCTCGCCGCTCATCCTGTCTGGCGCGTAGTGTTCGGCCATTCAGCGCTGGTCTATTTCGCGTTGATCATGGTTCTGGCCGTTTGGTATTTCCTCAAGAAGACCCGCGCCGGGTTAATCGTGCGCGCGGTCGGGGAGAACGATCTATCGGCACACTCGATCGGCTATTCGGTCATTGGCGTTCGCTACGCGGCCATCGCCTTTGGCGGTGCCATGGCAGGCATTGCCGGAGCGTGTTTCCCCTTACTGCTCACCCCACAATGGGCCGAGCGGATGACGGCGGGGCGGGGTTGGATCGCCGTGGCGCTGGTGGTGTTCGCTTCCTGGAAGCCGTTCCGCCTCTTGGCGGGGGCTTATCTGTTCGGCCTTGTCATGACTATGGAGCTTTATGCCAAGGCTGGCGGCGGGCCGCTTTCGGCTATCCCATCCGAGCTCTGGGCGGCCTTGCCCTACCTTGCAACAATTGCCGTGCTCGTGCTGATCTCTATCCGCCGCGACGCGTCCACCAATGCTCCGGCCTGCCTTGGCAAGCCGTTCTTGCCTGCTAATTGAGAGGGCGCCAATGATCCTCTCGATCGCTAACGAAAAGTCATTCAGGAGAGACAAATGACGCTTTCACGCCGCACAATCCTCAAGACCGGCGCTGCCGCCGCAGCCCTACCGCTGCTCGGCTCACGCGCCTTTGCACAGGCCGAGCCGCTCAAGGTCGGCTTCATGCTGATCGGAACGCCCAACGACAATGGCTGGAATTATGGCCATGCCATGGGCGCCAAGTATATGAAGGACACGCTAGGCGATGCCGTCGCCGAGCCAACCATCGTCGAAAACGTGCCCGAGGGCCCGGACAGTGAACGCGTGCTGCGTGAATTGGCGCAGTCTGGCCACAAGCTGATCTTCGCGACCAGCTTCGGCTATGGCGATTACGTCATCAAGATTGCCGAGCAGTTCCCGGACGTCAAGTTCGAGCACGCCACCGGCTACCAGCGGTCGGCGAATGTCGGCACCTATAATGCACGCTTCTATGAAGGCCGTGCCGTTTGCGGCACGCTGGCCGGTCATTTGTCCAAGACCGGCAAGGCCGGCTATATTGGCTCTTTCCCGATCCCCGAAGTGGTGATGGGCATCAACGCGTTTGTCCTAGCCGCCCGCAAGGTCAATCCTGAATTCACCATTACTCCGGTTTACATCTCGACGTGGAACGACCCTGCCAAAGAAGCGGACGCGGCCCGCGCCATGATCGACCAAGGCATCGACGTGATCGCCCAGCACACCGATGGTCCGGCGGCCCTCCAGGTTGCCGAAGAGCGCGGCATTGTGGGTGGTTTTGGCCAGGGCGCAGACATGAAGGCGTTTGCTCCAAAAGCGCAACTGACCTCGATCATCGACCATTGGGGTCCAACCTATGTCAAGAGCGCGCAAGCCGTCATCGACGGTTCTTGGGTCAGTTCCGACCAGTGGCCAGGCATCAAGGAAGGCGAAGTGCAGATCGGGCCCTATAACGAGTCCATTCCTGCCGACGTCGTGGCTGCTGCCGAAGCTGTGAAGAATGGTCAAGCCGATGGCTCGATGCATATCTTCACCGGCCCGATCAAGGACAATACCGGCGCCGAGCGCGTCGCTGCCGGCGTGGTCATGACCGATGCCGAATTGCTAAGCATGGACTGGTATGTCGAAGGCGTGAACCCACCGGCGTAAGCTGATCTAGTATATACACGCTTGGGGAGGCGGGCCATGCCCGCCTTCTTCACGACTGCCGGTTTTTATCAGGGATGGTGTGATGCCCGACTATGCAATTGCTTATGAATGGCTCAGCTTCGCAGTGCGCTGGCTGCACGTCATCACCGCAATCGCCTGGATCGGTTCATCCTTTTACTTTATCGCGCTTGATCTTGGCCTGCGCAAGACGCCCAGCCTGCCGCCCCTGGCCCACGGCGAAGAATGGCAGGTGCATGGCGGCGGCTTTTACCACATCAACAAATATCTAGTGGCGCCCGAATTCCTGCCAGAGCACCTGACCTGGTTCAAATGGGAGAGCTATTGGACCTGGCTTTCCGGCTTCATGCTCATGGTCCTGATCTATTATGTCGGCGCCGACATTTACCTGATCGACCGGAATGTCCTCGACGTGCCCAATTGGGCGGCGATCCTTCTTTCCATGGGCTCGATTGTCCTCGGCTTTGTGGTCTATAACCGGCTCTGCAAATCCCCGCTCGGCAATTCGCAGAACGGGCTGATGCTGGTGCTCTTTGTCATCTTAACCGCCATGGCTTGGGGCTATACGCAGCTGTTCACTGGCCGCGCGGCCATGCTGCACATGGGCGCGTTCACGGCTTCGATCATGGCGGCAAACGTGGCCATGATCATTATCCCCAACCAGAAGATCGTGGTGGCGGATCTGAAAGCCGGGCGCGTCCCCGACGCCAAGTATGGCAAGATCGCCAAGCAGCGGAGCCTTCACAACAACTACCTTACGCTGCCAGTTATCTTCTTCATGCTCTCGTCCCATTATCCGCTGGCTTTTGCCACGCAGTGGAACTGGATCATCGCCTCGCTGATTTTCCTCGTCGGCGTCGTCATCCGGCATTATTTCAACACGCGCCATGCCCGTAAAGGCAACCCACACTGGACCTGGGCCGCGGCCGTAATCATCTTCATCATCATCGCCTGGCTATCGTCGGGTCCCAAGCTGCCGGGTTCGGCGGGAGAGGAGGTGGCGTCTCGTGCGGCCGAGCCCTTTCTCAATGCTACTCACTTCGCCGCTGCCAGCCTAGCCGTGCAAACTCGCTGCGCCATGTGCCATGCAGCCGAGCCGGCCTGGCCGGGCATTTACCAGGCGCCCAAGAACGTGATCCTCGACAACGATATCGCCATTGCCAACCATGCCAAAGACGTTGCCATGCAGGCGGGCTATTCTCACGCCATGCCGCCCGGAAATGTAAGCGAAATGACGCCGGAAGAGCGCGCGCTTTTGGTTGAGTGGTTCCGCGAAGGCTCGGGCCAATGAACCAGACCATACTGCGCGGGCGGGTGCTGAGCTTTCTCAGCGAACCGCAGGCGATCGACGATGCCGCCAGCTATCGCTATCTCGAAGATGGTGCCGTTGTCATCGTCGATGGCAAAATTGCTGCCGTTGAGCCGTGGGCAGCAATCGCGCCCTTGGGCGCCGATTATATCGACCACCGTCCCCACCTGATCCTGCCGGGTTTCATCGACATGCATCTGCATTATGTGCAGTTGCAGATGATCGCATCCTATGCCGGTTCGCTCCTTGAATGGCTGAACACCTATACCTTCCACGAAGAGCAGAAGTTCAGCGAGCAGGGCCATGCCGGCGCCATGGCTTCGGCCTTCTACGACGAGTTGATCCGCAACGGCACCACAACGGCGGTGGCTTATTGTTCAAGCCATCCGCGTTCGGTCGACGCCTATTTTGCTGAGGCCGAAAAGCGCAACATGCTGATGGTTGGCGGCAAGGTCATGATGGACCGCAATGCTCCCGAGGCGCTCTGCGATACGGCGCAGTCCGGCTACGACGACACCAAGCTGCTGATCGAGCGCTGGCATGGCAAGGGCCGGGCGCTCTATGCCATCTCCCCCCGCTTTGCGATCACCTCCACCCCAGGGCAGATGGAAGCCGCCCAAGCGCTCGTCCGCGAGCATCCCGAGGCCTATTTGCAAACGCATCTGAGCGAGAACGACGCCGAGATTTCGCTGTCGATGGAGCTTTACCCCAACTCCCACGATTACACTGGCATCTACGAAGATTATGGCCTCCTTGGGCCCAAGACGCTGCTTGGCCACAGCATCCATCTCAATCATCGCGAAACGCGCGCACTGGCAGAGACGGATTCGGTTGCCGTGTTCTGCCCTACCTCAAACCTGTTCCTGGGCTCGGGCCTGTTCGACCGTGAACGGCTGAGCAAGGCCGGCGTGCGGATCGGCATTGCCACCGACATCGGCGGCGGCACCAGCTATTCCATGCTGCGCACGCTCGATGAAGGCTACAAGATCCTCCAGTTGCGCGGCCAACGGCTCAATCCATTTGCGTCGTTCTACATGGCTACCCTGGGCAATGCGCGCGCCCTGTCGCTGGAGGGTACGATCGGCGCCGTGGCGCCTGGTAATGAGGCCGACCTTGTCGTGCTTAATGCCGCGGCAACGCCCGCAATGGCCTTGCGAATGCAGACGGTCACGAGCCTGGCCGAGGAGCTATTCCTCCTCCAGACCCTGGGCGATGATCGCTCGATTGCGGAAGTCTATGTCGCTGGCGCAAGGGCGAAGTCCGTTTTGAGCGGGTTGGCAGCGTCATAATCCTGACTTAAGTCTGGTCAGGCTGCACATAAAGGAAGCAATGATGAGCGAGTACCTCACGAAATCCGGCCTGTCGGTTCACCCCCTCCTGGTCAATTTCGTTGAGAAAGAAGCGTTGCTCGGGCTCACCGTTTCGCCCGAGCAGTTCTGGTCGGGCTTTGCCCAGCTTGTTGCCGAACATGCACCCACCAACGCGCGCCTCTTGCAGCGCCGTGACGAGTTGCAGAGCCAGATCGATGATTGGCACCACAAATATGGTCCCGTCGCCAACAATCCGCAGGGCTATGAATTTTTCCTGCACCACATCGGGTATCTCGTCCCCGAACCCGCTGACTTCACCATCGAGACCACCGGCCTCGATCCCGAGATCAGCACCTTGTGCGGGCCGCAGCTCGTCGTACCCGTCAGCAATGCACGCTATGCGCTGAACGCCGCCAATGCCCGGTGGGGTAGCCTCTACGATGCGCTTTACGGCACCGACGTGATCAGCCGCGACGGCGATCTAGCGCCTGGCGCCGGCTTCAATACCGCGCGCGCGCAAGCCGTGGTCGAGCGTGCCGCAGCGTTCCTGGACGAAACTTTCCCGCTCCAGACCGGCAGCCACCGCGACGTCACCGGCTACCATGTCGAAAAGAACGGCGATGTCCAGCACCTCGGGGTCGACACCGCAAACGGCCGCACGGCGCTTCAGGATGCTTCGGCGTTCGTGGGCTATGGCGGCACTGAAGCCGCCGGCGAACTTGTGCTGCGCCACAATGGCCTTCATGTCGTCCTCGTCATCAATCCCGCAAGCCCGATTGGCCAGACGCACAAGGCGGGCCTCAGCGATGTCCTGGTCGAAGCCGCACTCACCACCATCCAGGATTGCGAAGACTCGGTCGCTGCAGTCGATGCCGAAGACAAGGTCGGCGTTTATCGCAACTGGCTTGGCCTGATGAACGGCACCCTCGAGGATACGTTCGAGAAGGGTGGCAAGTCCGTCACCCGCAAGCTCAATCCGGATCGGCAGTATAAGGACATCAATGGCGCTCCTCTGATACTAAAGGGCCGCTCTTTGCTGCTGGTGCGCAATGTCGGTCACCTCATGACCACGGATGCCGTGCTACACGATGGCAAGCCGATTGGCGAAGGCCTGATGGATGCCGCCATCACCGTCCTCTGCGCCATGCAGGACAAGACCAACAGCACGACGGGCGCGATCTATATCGTTAAGCCCAAGATGCACGGGCCTGAGGAAGTCGCCTTCGCCTGCGCCATCTTCGCTTCCGTCGAGCGCATGCTTGGCCTCGCGCCAAACGCCGTCAAGATCGGCATCATGGACGAAGAGCGCCGCACCTCGGCGAACCTCAAGGCGGCCATTTATGAAGCACGCAGCCGTGTGTTTTTCATCAACACCGGGTTTCTTGATCGCACCGGCGACGAGATCCACACATCGATGGAAGCCGGCGCCGTTCTGCGCAAGGACGAGGTCCGGGCCGAGCGTTGGCTGGGAGCTTACGAGGACCGAAATGTGCTGATCGGCTTGGCCTGCGGTTTTTCTGGCCGGGCACAGATCGGCAAGGGCATGTGGGCACGGCCCGACGACATGGCGGCGATGATGGCAGCCAAGTCCGGACACCCCAGCGCCGGCGCCAACACCGCCTGGGTGCCGTCACCCACTGCCGCGACGCTGCATGCCTTGCACTACCATCAGATCGATGTGTTCGATGCCCAGCGCCGCCGCCACAACCAGGCTGTGCCCCCGCTCAGCGGTCTGTTTTCCATGCCAGTTCAGGTGCCCTATTCGCTCAGCCGCGAGGAGATCAATCGCGAGCTCGAGAACAATGCGCAAGGCATTTTGGGCTATGTCGTTCGATGGGTACAGCAGGGCGTGGGCTGTTCCAAGGTGCCCGACATCAACAATGTCGGTTTGATGGAAGACCGCGCCACCTGCCGCATATCCTCCCAAGCCATCGCCAATTGGCTACGCCACGGCCTTGTCTCGCGCGACGAGCTGACCGCCACCTTCGAGCGCATGGCGGCCGTAGTTGACGGGCAGAATGTGGGCGATCCGCTCTACCGGCCAATGGCGGAGAACTTGCAGTCGGTTGCTTTCCAGGCCGCGCTCGATCTGGCGCTCCATGGCGCCGACCAGCCCAGCGGCTACACCGAACCGCTCCTCCACGCCGCTCGCCGCAAGGTCAAGGCGCGGGACGGGAAGTGAGCCTAGCACAGCTCATCACCCTTGTGCCAAACCCGAGGGCGACAATTGTGCCTGGCTTAAACTGAGTACACCGGCAAGCTAACCCCCGTTCCCTCCCAGAACACCTCCACATCGTTGGCTACCAGCGTTGTTGCCTCGCCCACCGGCTCGTCCGTCCCCAGATTGCGTGCGTAACGCGGATGAGCGCCTGAAGAGACCTGCAGGCGCAGGCGGTGTCCAGCGCGGAAGCAATGAGCAGTGGCGTGCAGGGTGAACTCCAGCGCCCAGCTACCATCGGCCTGCTTGGGTGTCTCCGGTGTGACGCGGAATAGCCCGTCGCTGATGTTGATGGAGACGCCCGCGGGGCTCACGTCGCATAGCCTGAGGAAAAAATCGACATACGGCACACTGGCCTTGGCGCGCACCGTGACATGTGCTTGTCCGATGATTGTGAGATCTTCTCCCAATGGGTCTGAGGTAAAGCTCAGCACATCCGCCCGGCTTTCGCGGCTTCCGTTATCCACTGGCCCGGCGCCAGTGAACGCAAATATCGCCCCGCCCAGATTAGGCGTCGGGTCGGCCGGATCATAGCGGTAGCGGTCTGATCCGGCCGCAGCGCCGAGGCCTTGCACCAACCGATGGTCGGCTCCAATGGTCCAGCGTTCCAGCTGTGGCGGTGATGGCGGGTAATGGTCGAACTCGCGCCACTCATCTAGCCCCGAGATGTGGATGCGCACTGGCTTTTCCCGCAGCCCCGATGCATCGCCCATCAGCTTGGCACGCATCCAAAGGAGCGTTTCGCGGAGGTTATCGCGTTGCAGCTCGTCGGCGATGTGCGTCCAAGTGCCGATCGTCAGATAGGGCGTGTGGCCAAGCCCAACCAGCCGCTGATAGTCGGCCAGCAACTGGTCGATCATGAAATCATACCAGCCCGACATGAAGTGCACGGGCGGCGTCTGGGCGGTCAGGCGCTCGCGGTGGTCGATGGAGTGCCAGAACTTGTCGCTGCCGATCGCCTCCTTGAACCAGCGTCGCCAGAACGGCACCTCGCGGCCCACGGCAGCCCTGTCGGCATGCAGCAGCGGCAGGACCATCGACGCCTTTGCCGTGGTACGCTCGATGCCCCCCGAGAACATGGTTGTGGCCGTCTTAAGGGGGAAGTTGCGCAAGCCTTCGATCACCTGCAGCCAGGAAAGCCAAAGGCCCAGGTGGAAAGCTCCGGACGGAAACACCACCGAGCGGAAATCAGCTGTCGTCACCTTGGTCGCCATGGCGCCGATTTCAGGTGCGTCCGAAATCGCCCATTGCGCATAGCCGAGGTAACTTGGTCCAGACAGCCCCAACCTGCCGTCAAACCATGGCTGCGCCTTGATCCATTCGAGCGTCTGCAGTCCATCAGAGCGCTCATTGACCAGCGGGTCGAACTCGCCACCCGACTTCTCCGTGCCGCGACACGCCTGCAGCACGACATTGAAGCCACGCTCGGCATAGGCTTCGGCAATGCCTGCAAAGCCCGATCGTCCATAGGGCAGGCGCATCAGGATGGTAGGGTGGGGCCCCTGGGACCTGGGCGCAAAATGGTCCGTCATCAGCACCACGCCATCGGCCATGGTGAGGGGTATGTTGCGGTGCGCCCTCACCCGGTTGAGCCGGGGCGGCAGCTTGTCCACCCAGCTCAGCATCATCGAACGAAGGCTCATTGGCTAATCCACAAAGTCGAACTTATCCACGTCGAACAGGCCCCGGTCCGTCATCTTGAGGTGCGGAATCACGGGCAGCGCCAGAAACGCCACTTGCAAGAACGGTTCGGGCAGAACGCAGCCCAGGGCATAGGCAGCGTCCCGAAGCAAATGCAGATCGTGCGCTACAGTTTCAAATGGCTCAAGGCTCATTAGCCCCGCAAGGGGCAGGGCAAGCTCGGCGGTGATCCGGCCACTATCAGCCACGGCGAACCCGCCGCCTAACTCGATCAGCCGGTTCACCGCCAGTGCCATGTCAGCGTCGGTCGCGCCGATCACCGTAATATTGTGGCTGTCATGGCCGACGGACGAAGCGATCGCGCCCCGTTTGAGCCCGAAGCCCGTAACGAAACCGCGCCCGATATTGCCATTGCAACCATGTCTTTCGATCACGGTCACCTTGAGCACATCGGCATCAAGATCGGGCAGGGTGCCCCCATCGCCTACGGCAAGCGCGGCGCTTTCGCGGAAGGTCAGGATCAACCCAGGTTTTACTCCGATGACCGGGGTCTGGTTGCGATCGGACCTCGGCGGCACGATGAAGTCCGCCGCGCTCACCGGCTTGGCCTTCACCGAATGAAGACCCACAGGCGCCACCAGCTGGCGCTCGCCAAACAGTTCCGGCACCACGAGCCGTCCGCCCGTGACCACCTCGGAAACGCGGCAATCTTCAAGGCTATCGAGCAGCGCGATGTCAGCTCGCCAGCCTGGTGCCACCAGCCCCCGATCGGTTAGCCCGAAGATGCGGGCGGCCGAATGGCTTGCTGCACGATACACGTGGTGCAGCGGCCTCCCTATGGCGATGAGCCGGCGAATGGAGCTGTCGAGATGCCCTTCCTCGGCAATGTCGAGCGGGTTGCGATCGTCCGTGCAGAGCGCCACGAACGACGAAGTGTTTTCATCCAGCACTTCAGCCAAGGCATTGAGGTCCTTGGATACCGAACCCTCCCGGATTAGGACTGCCATGCCCTTCGCCAATTTTTCGCGCGCTTCGGCGGCGGTGGTGGCTTCGTGGTCGGTGCGAATGGCAGCGGCGAGATAGCCGTTAAGCGCTTGCCCACGCAGAAGCGGTGCGTGCCCATCGATATGCCCGCCCTGGAAGGCCACAAGCTTGGCGATGATCCCCGGATCGGCACTGAGCACACCGGGGAAGTTCATCATTTCGGCAAGCCCAATGACTTTGGAATGGCTGCGGAACAGCTCGAGGTCCCCGATCTCGAGCGCTGCGCCGGAGGTCTCGAATGCCGTCGCTGGTACGCAAGACGAAAGATTGACCCGCACGTCCATGATGGTGCGTTCGGCGCAATCGAGGAAATAGCGGATGCCCTCGGCTCCAAGCACGTTGGCAATTTCGTGTGGATCGCAGATCACCGTCGTCACGCCATGCGGCAGCACGCAGCGGTCGAACTCGAACGGGGTCACCAGCGAGGATTCAATATGCAGATGCGTGTCGACAAACCCAGGCACGGCATAGCGTCCTGCCCCATCGATCTCGGTTTTGCCCTTGTACTCTGCATGCGTGCCGACGATCCGATCATCGACGATAGCAATGTCCGTCTGCGTTATTGCACCGGTAATGACGTCGAGCATTTTGACGTCTTTTATCACCAGATCTGCTGGCTCTTTACCCTGGCCGGCCATGATCATGCGGGTGAGGGCTTGGGCTGAGGTCATGCATGGATCCTTACTGAGTGTTTTTGAAACTCGGCTCGCATGGGGTCTGCGTCAAGAGGCGGAACCGCGACGCCTACGCACACGTTGCCATGCACGACACCACGGAGAATACGATGGAAACCTACGATCCGAAAAAATCGACGGCCGAAGTTACTCAGGCCAATCCACGCAAGATGAACTTCCGGGTGTTGCTTTTCTCGATGATCGGCATCGTGCTGCTGTTTGCCATCATTTATCTCGTCTTCACAATGGCTCAGCCAAACCCCACCTAAGGCACTATGAGACTCGTAAAAGTTAGCCGTGATAAACTGACTATCGTCAGGCAAAAGCGCGGTAAGGGCTTCTGCTATCGTGATGCAGATGGTGCATTGGTGTGTGACCCCGAAGTGGTGCAGCGCATCAAGGCCTTGGGTATTCCACCAGCCTGGCAGCAGGTGCGCATTGCGCCCCATGAGCGGGCGCACATTCAGGTCCTCGGTATCGATGACGCTGGCCGCGACCAGTACATCTATCATCCTCATTGGGAGTTGCGCCGCGACGGCAAGAAGCAGAAGCGGCTTGCCGTTCTGACCAACGCCTTGCCCAAGCTGCGGCGGCAGGTGGTCATTGACCTGGCGGCAGAAGCCGGCTCCCGCACGCTGGCGCTGGCTATCGCCGCAGCGTTGATCGACAAGACAGCAATGCGTCTGGGCCGGGAGAAATACCTCGAAGCTAGCGGCACGCGCGGCGCCGGGACGCTTTACTCCCGCGACGTGCGGGTTAGCGGCGACGAAATTTGGATTGCTTTTGACGCCAAAGGCGGCAAGCGGGCCGAATACCGCCTGGCCGATCCGATGCTCGCCGATTCCGTCCGGCGCATCAAGGAATTGCCCGGCAAGCGGCTTCTCGTGTTCCGCGACGAAACCGGCAAGGTGCGGCCCATAAAAACGCCTGCCATCAACGAATATCTGCGCAGGCTTGCAGGCGTGGACATTTCCGCCAAGGATTTCCGCACGCTCCATGCCAGCGCCATGGCGGGCGAAGCCCTGGCCCAAATGGAAGCGGGCAATTCACCATCGGCCCGCCGCCGCCAAATGGCTCAAGTAGCGCGTGAAGTTTCGGAAACCTTGCGCAACACTCCAGCCATCTGCCGCAAGTCCTATATAGCGCCATGCCTTTTTAAGCTGTTTGACGATGGCAAGCTTAAGCAGGTCTGGGAGGCTGCCGGTCGTGGCCGGGCTGGTTTGGCAACGCGGGAGAAAAGGCTAGGTGCGGTGCTTGCAACGATGTCGTAAGGCAGCGCCGCCGATACTGAAATAAAGTGCAGCGCTGGCTTCGTTGGTGTGAGCAAATGCGCTACACTTGGGCAAATGCCAAAATTGGCTAAGCTTGAGGAACACCAGATGAGCAAAGTTCGCGCCCTTGTTCTTGAACGCCAGCATGAAATGGCGCTTCGCGATATAGATTTGCCGCTCGAAGTCGGGCCAGGCATGGTCAAGATCGCGATTCACACAGTGGGCGTCTGCGGCTCGGACGTGCACTACTATACCCACGGCAAGATCGGACCTTTTGTGGTGAATGATCCCATGGTCCTCGGCCACGAGGCTGCAGGCACCGTCGTTAAAGTCGGCGAGGGCGTGACCCATCTCAAGGTCGGCGATCGCGTCTGCATGGAACCTGGCATCCCTGATCCCAACTCGCGCGCCAGCCGCCTGGGCATGTACAATGTCGATCCGGCGGTGACATTCTGGGCCACCCCGCCGATCCATGGCGTTCTGACGTCCGAAGTCGTCCACCCCGCTAATTACACTTTCAAGCTGCCCGACAATGTAAGCTTTGCCGAAGGTGCAATGGTCGAGCCGTTCGCAGTGGGCATGCAAGCTGCCAGCAAGGCCCGCATCGTGCCTGGTGATACGGCCGTGGTCCTTGGCGCCGGACCCATCGGGACCATGGTAGCGCTGGCCGCGCTTGCCGGTGGCTGTGCCCGCGTCATCGTGGCCGACCTCGCCCAACCCAAACTCGACATTGCCGCCAAGTACCAGGGCATCATTCCCGTCAACATTCGGGAAAAGGACATCGTCGCCGAAGTCGCCCGGCTGACAGACGAATGGGGCGCCGATATCGTTTTTGAATGTTCGGGCTCGCCGCATGCTTGGAAAACCATCATGAGCCTGCCCCGGCCGGGCGGGGTAATCGTCGCCGTTGGCCTGCCGGTTGATCCGGTTCCGGTGGATATCGCCTCGGCCTCCACCAAGGAATTGCGTATCGAGAATGTTTTCCGCTACGCTCACCAATATGACCGCGCCATTGCCCTGATCGCCTCGGGCAAGGTCGATCTCAAGCCGCTGATCTCGGAAACGTTCGACTTCGAGGATTCGGTGAAGGCGTTCGACCGGGCTGTGGAGGCACGGCCGAGCGACGTGAAGTTGCAAATCAGGGTAGCCAAGTAGGGGAACATGGATCTCAATCTGCGGGACAAAGTCGCTGTCATCACCGGAGGCAGCGTCGGCATCGGCCTGGCCATTGCCGAGGGGCTCGCGGCAGAGGGGATCAATCTGGTTCTAGTTGCTCGCAACAAAGAGCGGGCTGATGATGCAGCCGCTCGGATCGCCGACAAGTTCGGCGTCATCATCACGGCCATTGCTGCCGACGTGGCGACTGCCGAAGGGTGTGATGCCGTCGTCAGCGGCACGCAGAAGGCCTTCGGCGGCGCCGATATCCTGATCAACAATGCCGGCACAGGCTCCAACGAAACCATTGCCGAAGCCGATGATGCGCGCTGGCAATATTACTGGGATCTTCATGTCATGGCCGCGGTGCGGCTCGCCCGCGGGCTGATGCCGGCGATGAAGCAACGCGGCGGCGGCGTGATTCTTCATAACGGCTCCATCTGCGCCGCGCAGCCCTTGTGGTACGAGCCCATCTACAACACCACCAAGGCTGCCTTGATGATGTTTTCCAAGACGCTAGCCAATGAGCTCGTCGGCGACAACATCCGCGTCAATACGATCAATCCCGGCCTGGTTCTCACGCCCGACTGGATCAAGACCGCCAAGCAGATTGCCGGCGAAGATGGCTGGGAGGCGCATCTGCAGGGCGTTGCCAACGAAGCCGGCGGCATGAAGCGCTTTGCTACGCCCGAGGAGGTCGCCAGCTTCTTCGTCTTCATGTGCTCGGACAAGGCCAGCTATTCCACAGGCTCGGCCTATTTCGTTGACGGTGGCTGGCTCAAGACCGTCTGATGCTGCCCTCGTCAGGATCGGTTCTCGGCATCGACGTCGGCTGGTCCTTGACGCAACGCTCAAGCGCCATTTGCCGGCTGGACTGGACCGCTGACGAGATCGTTTGGACGGCGCAGCACTTCAACGGTCAGCCGGACATACGCAAGCAGGCGGTCATCGCCTCAGCCGGTCCATCGCAACTACTGGCGGTTGCCTTTGATGGTCCCTTGCGTGGTGACCTGACGGTCATCGACCGCTACCGTGCCGCCGAGCGTATTCTTAGCGCTCCGCCAATTGCCTCAAGAATTAGCCAGCCTGGTTCATCCCGAAGCCCTGTCGGGCGCTTGCTCAACCATCATACCAATGAGTTCGCGCGGCTGGTGCTGGCGCATGCCGATATTGCCGAAGCAAAGCACAAGCACGCCAGTCATTCCAAAGCGCTGCTTGAGGCTTTCCCCACCAGTTTCATGGGCTTGATGCTGGATAGTCCCGAAAAGGGCGACCGGCAGAAAAGATCCGACCGCTACTTTGAAGCGGTAGTTGCTGCAGGTACCCTGCGACGCCTGCTCGCCCATCTGCTCCCTAAAGCAGCGATCCGTCAGGACCTAGCCGCACTCACCAATCACGATGACCGTGCCGCCTTCATCTGTGCCCTCACCGCGCTCTGCGTAGCAGCGAACGACTACACTGCCGTCGGCGATGCGGATGGTTGGATCATCCTGCCACCAAGGCAATTCATCGCGCCTTGGGCACAGCCTATGGTTAAGGTCTGGAACGATGTAACCGAAGCACCGGTTATGGCAGGACTGTCATAATAGCGGAATTTCGACCATGGACATCGGTAACGAATTTGGCTTGGTGGAGACCTACCTGCCTCAGCACATTATTGCCATTCGGCTATTGATAGCTGCAGCACTAGGTGCACTGATCGGGTTTGAACGTGAGATCAACACGGCTCAAGCAGGCTTGCGCACACATATCTTGGTCGCCACTGCGGCTACCTTGTTTACCATCTTGGCCTTTGAAATCTACCACACCATTGGGGCCGGAGCCGGGGCAAATGCTTCCCAGGCAGATCCTGTGCGCGCAGTCGAAGCCGTTACGGCTGGCATCGCCTTCCTTGGCGCAGGCGCGATCTTCCGCAATGGCGGAGGCGTTCAGGGCCTAACCACCGGTGCCGGAATGTGGCTGGCTGGCGCCGTGGGCGTTGCAACTGCATTAGGCTTTTACTTCGTTGCAGGAGGCGTCGCGCTGCTGGCGGTGATCGTGCTCGCCGTGCTGCGAGCCTTTGCCCACAAAGTGGTGCGTCATGATCCGCATGCGCATCCGGCAGAATAGCAGCTAGAGTGGCCGGAGGAGCACTTGGGAATGCAGGACCACCCGTAAGTGGCTTGCAGCGCTCCTCCCGACCCCGGCATGTAAACTGTGGACGCAGATGTTACATGCCGATGAGTACCAAGACTGATTACCGTCCCGGTTTGTCTCTAGGCCTATGGCGCATGTGATACTTTTTCGATAGTGCAACATAGGTTACATGCATGTAACCCACGCTTGCTTTTTACATGTAACACGCCAGTATGGGTCTCCGTCTGGAGGCTGCTTTGGGTCACGCTGCCCCCCATAGAGATGCTGTATTAACAGCCCTTGAGCGCGTGCTCGCATGGCCCGAAATGGTGCGTTCGCCGCAGCTTGCCAATTTTCTCGACTACATCGTCCGCCGCAAACTTGATGGGCAGCAGCAGGCGATCAAGGCCTATTCCATCGCTGTCGATGTATTTGGCCGTCCGGCCGATTTCGACCCGCAAAGTGATCCCATTGTGCGCGTGCAAGCCCGGCGGCTGCGCAGTCTTCTAGCCCAATATTATCTGACTGATGGTCAGCACGACCAAGTTCGCATCAGCTTGCCGATCGGGCGCTATGTTCCCGAGTTCTTGCTGGTGGCTCCCGAGGAGCTAGCCCCTATCGCACTGCCGCCCATACCGCCTGCGAAGTCCATCGATGCCATTCGCCCACAGCGCAGAACATTATTGATCGGTCTTGTTCTTGCCGGTGCACTCCTAGCAATCACCCTTATTACCTTCCTTCTAATGCAGCAGGGCATCCAGGCTCCACATTTGCTCCGGCGACCAAGCGTCACGATTGTCGAATTTGCCAACCTCGCCGAAGCTGAAGTCGAGCCGCCGCTCGTTGCCGGGCTCGCTATCGAACTCGTCACGGATCTGCAGCAGTTCGAAAACCTTGATGTCCGCTATGGCGGTATGGCCACTGAGAATAGACAGGAAGAAAGCGACTTTATGCTTACTGGCGTCGTCCGGCGTGACGGGGACCGCGTGCAATACAGCGCGTTGCTCACTGATCTTCGCAGCGACATCAGCGTTTGGGATCATACCATTTCGGTGACCAGCCTAGAGGCACATGCCTCTCCGATCCTCGACAAGCTTTCGCAAAGCCTCAGCATGATTCTAGGCAGTGCACGTGGGCCACTTCATGCCCGAGCTAGGGAGATGCTGTCATCAATCGACGCGGGATCAGGTCCAAAAAGCCTCTATGAGTGCCATCTCCGCTTCGACCTATACCGGGAAACGCGCGACGAAGCTCATGCCGAGCAAGCCAGGGTATGTCTCGGAATATTGCCCGAAGCTGAGCGTAGCAATGCCATAGGACTAACGCTCGGCGGTATCCTCAAAGTAGCCGGCATCCGCTACGACGCTGGAGAGGACGCGAGGCGCTTGTATGATGAGGCCAAAGCCGAGGTAGAACGTGCCTTACTTGCAGCCCCGACGAGCAGCTTTGTCTGGGAGCAGCACGGCCGCCTTTGGGACTTCATGGGCGAGAAGGCCATGGCCGCATCGGATTATAGCTCGGCCATCCAGCTCAATCCTGCCAACACCGATGCGCTAGCCGCCTATGGGCGTCTGCTGGTTTTCACAGGCTCCATCGAAGAAGCGCGGCCCATCGTAGCCTTGGCCCTGAGCGGGGCTCCCAATCCGCCGCCGTGGTATCATGGTGGGCCAGCGATGCTGGCGGTGCTCAACCGGGATTGGAGCAGGGCCGTGGAACTTGCCCAGATTTATGAGCATGCCGACCGCAGTCTTGGAGCGGCACTATCGCTGGTGGCGGGGCAGGGCGCTGGCAATAACGAGGTTATCAACCGCTATCTGCCCCAGGTGCTCGACATGCCGGCCTTCCGCAGCAACGGCATCCTGGCGCGCCTGCGCACGAGCATAATCGACCCCAATCTGCTCGACATCATCGGCCAAGGGCTTCTTGCTGCCGGCGTACCGCAGAATGCGCTGGAGCAGCCGTTCTAAACGGCGCCCTTCATGTTAGGGCCGGTGCGAAAATTGTTTGCGCATATTGGACAAACATGCGCCCGCGCTCCTCGAAGTTCTTGAACTGGTTGTACGACGGTGCGCCGGGCGACAGGATCACCACATCGAAGTCGGCCCGGCGCTTGGAAAGGGCCTGCATTGCGCTATGGAGATCGGGTTGCGTCAAAACATTGATGTGCGGAGCTGCAGCTTGTGCGGCGCTGGCGAGCCGGGTTCCAGTCACCGGCAGGCAAGCCAAGGTCGTTACGCCATAGCTGGCAAGAAGGCCGGCGAGTTCGGTATAGTCCTGTTCTCGCTCATGGCCCCCGGCGATCAGCGCAATGCGATGGCCGCGATAGGCTGCTAAGGCGGCCTTGGTCGCTTCGGGAGTGGTCGAGATGGAGTCGTTGACGAAAATCGTGCCGCCGAATTGATGTTCTTCGAGCCGATGGGGCAGGGGCACGAAGGCCGCAATACCTCGGATAATCCCGACCAGCGTGCCGCCTGCGGCCAGCGCAATCTGTGCGGCCAGCCGGGCGTTGTCGAGATTATGGCTGCCCTTGAGGCGCGAGGCTCCGACCGCCTTGTCCACCATGGCTATCTCGTCCTTATCGAGCGGCCGTAGCAGCCGGCGATGGTCGCGCACCGCCGGCGCGACAATGGCATTGCCCATGGCCGCTGCCCCCAACGCCACGGGAAAGCCGCCGTCGCGGTCGATCAGGTGCAGCTTGTCGCGGTAGTAGCGCTCGACCGATCCGTGCCAATCCACATGCTCGGGATACAAATTGGTGACCGCGGCGATGTCGGGCAAAAACGACATATCAGCGGTTTGATAACTGGAGAGCTCGAAGATCACCACTGCGTGCTTGTCGGCGATCTCCAGCGGCGCCAAACCAACATTGCCCGCCAGCCCCGCATCCACCCGCGAGTGCGTCAGCATCAGGTGGACAAGCGTGGCCGTGGTAGACTTCCCCTTGGTGCCGGTGATGGCGATCACCGTCCGGCCTTGTCGATAGGTCGAGCCCCACAAATTGAGATTGGACGTCACCGGAATGCCTGCCGCCTGGGCAATGCCGAAGATTAGCTTGTAGCGCGACACACCCGGGCTTTTCACAATCAGCCCAAAGCGGTGTTCGGCAATTGCAGCCGGAAGCATCTCGGGTGCAATAGGCTCGACTTCGGCCAGGTCAGCGCTGCCGCTGTCCACAGTGACGAAGACCTTTAAATCCGGCTGGCGTGCCTTGAGGAAGGCGCGCGTCGACTGCGCCTCGCGCCCCGCGCCATAGAGCAGGACCGGCTCCTCAAAGCGCATAGGCAGCCACCTTGGCGGCCAGGGCCGGCGGTATATGGTGGTCGTGGCTGTCGGTCAGGCACTCGGCCATGGCGATCTGCAGCGCCGGCTCGCCATATTGGCTGAAAAGGTCAGCCTTCACCGCTCGCACCACCGCAGCCTCGTGCCAATCGGCATGGCGCGTGAGGGTATAAAGGCAGGCGGCGGCTTCAAGAATTTCGCCCACGCATTCCCACGGCTTCTGGCCTGCGAGCCCTGCCAGTTCGCGGAACGAGCCTTCATTGGCCGGATCGTCCAGTAAGTTCTTGCCGAAGATGGCCAGCAGCCGGTCCTTGGGCATGAACGGAGCGAAAATCAGGAATACGAAATGGCACTTGGGGCATTCGCCACACCAGAGCGGCCCATCGTGCCCGGCTAACCGGAAATTGCGATTACAGCTCGAAAACACATGGTCGAACTTGGTTTCGTGCGTGAACAGCGAGGCGATCCGTGCTTCGGAATAGGGCCGCAAGATCGAGAAATATTTGAGCGCCCCGCCGGTGGCATCGCTCAGGATCAAGGCGATCAAAAGTTCGAAGCCCAGAGACTTCGAATACTGATGGTTCGTCTCGCGACCGTCGAATTCGACATTGCCTTCGCTGGCCGAGCGCTCATTGCTGAGGACAATCTGGTTGTAGCCGTAGAGCAGGGCGCAGAGCGACGCGATCATGGAGTTAATCGCCGTCGAGGGCACATGGCCATTGTAATAGCCCGGTTCCTTGCCCAGCCGGATCATTTCAGGATCAAGTGTGCGCGTCACATAGACCGGCGCCGTGCCGATCTTGTCGACCGAGGACAGGATCGGCCCCTTTGGATTGACCGCAAAGGGACTGAACGCGACGCCGACATGGCTGAGCAGGTCGACGCTGACCAGCGAGTCCTTGCCACCGCCAATCGGTAGCAGCGTGCGGTTTGGCAGATCAGGTGCCGTATGCGTCTGGACGTCATGCGGCGTGTGGAGCACGAGCTTGCCAAAGCGCTGCAGATTGTTGCGGGCGTAGAACTCGCCCAAGCCATTTTCATAGACATCAATGGCAAAGGCCCGCTCGGCCTCGGTCAGCGCTATATTGGGTGCAGCGATCTCGAAGGGTGCCTTGAGCTTGAAATAGCTGACGCCTAGCACAATGGCGGTCAGGTCCAGGAGCTTGAGAAACGACCCGCTCTGGCTTGCCGTTACGTCGGCCCCGGCCGGCAGCACCAGCCTTTCGGTGAACCGCATTCCGTCCAGCCCATAGCTAAATTCGGCAACCCCGCTAGCGGGATCAAAGGTCGGGCGCTCGATCAGGAACTGGTCAGTCACTGGGTAATATCCTTGGCTCCAAGTCCATATAGGTGATTTGTAGACGTGGCGGGAGTGGGGCTGCTCGCGGTTTGTCGAATCCGGGCACGCTCGTTCGTTGGGAGGGCGATGGTCCATTTCGACCAAGCAAAGGAGACAGGAAAATGCGAGTTGTGGTTTTCGTCAAAGCAACGCCAGACAGCGAAGCCGGCCTCATGGCGCCGCCCGAACTGCTGGTGGAAATGGGCAAGTACAACGAAGCCCTGGTGGATGCCGGCATCATGAAGGGTGGCGATGGCCTCAAACCCTCCAGCCAAGGCAAGCGAATCGCCTTTGATGGCGCCAGCCGCACTGTCCTTGATGGCCCGTTCGCCGAAACCAAGGAATTGGTGGCTGGCTACTGGCTGTGGGAAGTGCGCGACATGGATCATGCCATCGAATGGGTCAAGAAGTGCCCCAATCCTATGCCGGGCCCGAGCGAAATCGAAATCCGCCTGGTTTACGAGTTCAGCGACTTCGATGAGATCATGACGCCTGAGGCCGCCGATGTGCATAGCCGTGTGAGCGACAAGTTGAACGCCAGCTAGATCGTTCAGGTGATCCGCATCTGCATACGCATGACGATCTCGGTGCCGAGCCGCTGATAGCCAAATTCGCGCATGGTGCAGGACCAGCCTTCGGCTGATCGTTCAATGCGGAACAGATTATAGCGCGCAGGGTCGTCGAGCCGTCCACCCTGCGCCGCACTCGCTGCCGCAACGCCCACCACCGGCACTTCCCGGTTCTTGCCCGGAATGGAGTGGATTGAGGAGCGGTGCGTATGGCCATGGAGGATCAACTCGGCCCCGTGCTCGGCGATGACCTGCCGGAACAGGCGATGTCCCTTGAGCCCGAACGAGGGATGCTGCAGTTCCGGATTGGGCGGATGGTGGATCATCACGGCCCGGAAATAATCGGCTTCGCCCATGACCTTGAGGATCTTGCCCAGCCGTTCCGCCTGTTGCTCGTCGAACCGGCCGATGGCGAGGAACGGCCTAGTTGGAACGGCGCTTGAGCAGGAAATAACCGCAAGTTCACCCACGCGGCGCACGAACGGGAAAGCGCCGCCGCCATCCAGCGTTTCGCCATGCATATAGGCGCCCCAGGCCCGGTGGGCATTCTCCAGCGCTCCCGCCACATAGGCATCGTGATTGCCTGGGCAAACGGCGATCTTGTCCGGCCCACCCAAAGCCTCAAGCCATTTGCCGGCGCGGGTCATCTCGACGTCAAGCGCCAGATTGACCAGATCGCCCGTCACGGCGGTGAAATCGGCGTTTTGCCCTTGCAGATGCGCCACAAGGCTTGCCAGCGTTTCGCTGTTGAGCTCCTCGTTGCGCCGCATCTTCCAGTTCAGATAACCGGTGATGCGCTTGCCCACCAGGTCGCGCATGGCGATGGCCGGCATAGGGGAAAGGTGGATGTCGGAGATATGGGCGAGGGTGATCATTGGTGGCGTTTTGCCAGAAGGGGAGCGCCAAGAAAACGGCCAATCGCTTAGAACCGCAATTTTGTCGCCATCAAGTTCCTGCTACCCATGTCGGCAAAGAGAGATTCCCAATGCAGATGAACCGCACCCAGCAGGCGATTTCGAGGCTTTTCCTGACAGTGAAGGGTTTCTGGCATCGCATGACCATCGGCACCCGCATAATGGTGGTAGATGGTGACAAGGTCCTCCTCATCCGCCACACCTATGTGCCCGGCTGGCAGTTTCCCGGCGGCGGTGTCGATCCCGGCGAAACCATGCCCGAGGCAGCTGCCCGCGAAGTGCTGGAGGAAACCGGCTACCGCGTCACCGGTCCGCTAGAGCTCTTCGGCATGTACCACAATTCGAGCCCGGTTACGAACCGGGACCATGTGGCCTTCTACGTCGCCAAAGGTTTCGAGAAAGCGTTCGAGCGCAAGCCCGACCGCGAGATTTCCGAAGTTGCCTGGTTTCACCGCTCCGCCCTGCCGCAGAAGGTGACGCCCGCCACCTCGCAGCGAATCGATGAGTATTTCGATGGTGCACCGAAGCGTGACATCTGGGGCTACTGAGCCTAAATCCATCCCGCCCCCGATGTCATCCGGTGCTCGACCCGGGATCCATCCTGAGATCTCGAGATGGACCCCGGATCAAGTCCGGGGTGACACCAAGTGTTTGGAAAGCTCGATTACTTCACAAACTCCAGATCCGGTCCTACCGGTATAATCCGCGTCGGATTGATCGTCTTGTGACTCCAGTAATAGTGCGTCTTGATGTGCTCGAGGTTCACCGTCTCCTTGATCCCCGGCGTCTCGTATAGCCCCTTGAGATAATGCGAGATGTTCGGGTAGTCAGCGATACGTCGGATGTTGCACTTGAAGTGCCCGACATAGACCGCATCGAACCGTACCAGCGTCGTAAATAGCCGCCAATCCGCTTCGCTCACCGTCTCGCCAGCCAGGTATGCCGTCTCGCCGAGCAGGCCTTCGGCCCAGTCGAGCGCGTCGAACAGCTTGGTAACGGCCTCCTGATAGGCATCCTGCGTTGTTGCGAAGCCAGCCTTGTAGACGCCATTGTTGATGTCGTCATAAACCCGCGTATTGATCTTATCGATATTCGCGCGCTCGTTCTCGGCATACAAATCGTCGGTGTTGCCGGTCAGCTCGTTGAAGGCCGAGTTGAACATGCGGATGATTTCAGAGCTTTCATTGCTCACGATCGTTCCGGTCTGCTTGTCCCACAGGACGGGCACCGTGACACGGCCGGTATAGTCCGGCACGGCCTGGGTATAGACCTGCCACAGGGTTTCCTTGCCCAACAGATCATCGCCGGTCGAGCCGGTCGCCTTGTCGAAGCTCCAGCCGGTTTCATCGGGCATGCGGGGTGACACGACAGACACGGGTATCAGGTCTTCAAGATTTTTGAGCTTGCGGAAGATCAGCGTCCGGTGCGCCCAAGGGCAGGCGAGCGAGACATAGAGGTGGTAGCGTCCCGCCTCCGCCTTGAACCCACCCGTGCCGGTCGGCCCTGCGCTTCCGTCGGCCGTGATCCAGTTGCGAAAGCCCGCCTTGCTGCGCTCGAATTTACCGCCGGTGGATTTGGTATCGTACCACTCGCTTGACCATTTTCCGTCGACCAGTTGACCCATGATCGCAGCCTTTCCGCCTTGTTGTGGACGCGTTGCGGGACAACACTCCCGCCTGTCCGCTTGCTTGGCCTGACACATAGGCCGCCCGGACGCGAGCGATAAGGCACTAATGGCACAACGAAGTGTTGTGTATTTCGATCACAGACAGCGAGCTGTCTTGAAAAGTGACGCCCGTGCCATGAGTTTTTGTTTTACGCGGCGCACACAGGGTGCTAATGCGATTATCAGGCGTGGAGGCGCCTAGGATGGTAAAGGTTTCGCTGGTGACACGACGACCGTAAGCGGTCTCCCAAGCGGTGCTCTTTGGAGCGCCGGGTTTGTCCTACGCATCCTTTTTCCGGATCCTTGCCATGACCCCTGTCACTGCCGCTTCGGCTGCTGCTCCCATGCCCCTGCGCGTTCCTTCCGTTCGCCCCGCCACGGACGAAGACACCCATTTCATCGACGACTTGCAGGCGATCGCTTTCGGCCCGGGCCGCTTCGCGCGCACGGCATTCCGCATTCGCGAACGCTTCCCGATCGATCCGACCTTGAGTCTCGTCGCCGAAGTCGATGGCATTGCTTGCGGCTCCGTTTGGATGACCCCGATCAGTATCGGCGGCAAGAACGGCTACATGCTGGGCCCCCTCGCCACCCATCCCAATTACCGCAAACTGGGCGCAGGCAAGCTCCTCGCCCGAGAAGTCACCCAGCGCACCCTGGCGCGCGGCGAGGGCGAGTTCGTCATGCTGGTGGGTGACCGCGATTATTACTGCCCCCTCGGCTGGGAGCCGACCACCCTAGGCAATATCCAGTTTCCCGGACCGGTCGATCCCACCCGCGTTCTGCTTTACGCCGAGGATAAGAGCTTGGCGGCGACGCTGGCCGGGCCGATTGCGGCGTTTCGGCGAGGCTAAACCTCAGCGCCGATCAAGGCACGCTGTGATATATTCAAAACAAGATGTCATAAGCAGCCTCCTGGCTTAAGCTTGCGGCTCCGAAAACCACTTCTGGTGCCCCTTTGTCGTCCGACGACACCATCATCGAGCGTTTGGCCGCGCGACTCCTCAGCGCGCCGCCGCCTCTGCCGCCAACGGAAAGCCTCGTGCCGGATTGGAAGCCGGAACGCCCCTTCGGCCGTCCCCCTGTTCCCGCTGCCGTCCTGATCGCGCTGATTCGCCGGCCCGAAGGCCTGACCGTGCTTTATACGGAGCGCTCGCCTGATCTGCGCTCGCACTCCGGACAGGTCTCTTTTCCTGGGGGCAAGGTGGACGCAGCCGATCAAGACGCTGCCGCCGCTGCCCTGCGCGAAGCGCATGAGGAGGTCGGCCTTGAGCAACAGGACGCTGACATCCTTGGCTACATGCCGCCCTATTTCACCGGCACTAATTATTTGATCACGCCGGTTGTCGCGTCAGTTTCTCCCAAGGGGCCGTTCGTGCCCAATCCGGGCGAAGTGCATTCGGTCTTCGAAGTGCCTCTGCAGCGCATTCTCGCCGCCGATAGCTATGGTGAGTTCCGCATCAGCCGCAACGGCAAGGAACACCGGACGTGGCAGATCGACCATGACGGGCACCGCATCTGGGGCATCACCGCCAATCTCACCCGGCGCTTCCGCGACCTTGCCATGAATGAGGCCGTGCTGTGAGCATCGAGGATCTCGCCAAGGCTGACTGGCTCAATCACCCTGACACCCAGGCGATCTTTGCCGCGCTCGATGGTCCACGACGGCGCACTCGCGCTGTCGGCGGCGTGGTGCGCGACACCATCTTGAACCGCCCGCGCACGACGCCTGACATCGATCTTGCAACCGAACTCGTGCCCGACGAAGTCATCGCCCGCGCCGAAGCCGCCGGGATCGCCTGGTACCCCACCGGCATCGACCACGGTACGGTGACGCTACGCCTCGGCAATATTCTTGCCGAGGTTACCACCCTGCGCCGCGACACCGAAACGGACGGACGCCATGCCAAGGTGGTGTTCGGCACCGACTGGGTCGAAGACGCTAGGCGTCGCGATCTCACGCTCAACGCTCTCTACTGCGCCGCCGATGGCACGCTATACGACCCACTGGAAGGCATAGCCGACGCCCTTGCGCACCGCATCCGCTTCATCGGCAACCCCGATCAGCGCATTGCTGAGGATGGCTTGCGCGTCTACCGCTTCTTTCGCTTCACTGCCAGCCATGGCAACGGCGTGCTGGACCAGGAGGGCCTTGCGGCCTGCACCAGGGCCGTAGGCAAGCTCGCTCACCTGTCGGCCGAACGCATCGGCGCAGAAATGCTGCGCATGCTGGCACTTCCCAAAGTCGCCGCTACCCTCAGGCAAATGGCGTTTATTGGACTCGTTCCTATAAGTCCGGAACGACTAGACGCGCTCGACGCTTACGAAATTTCAGGTGGACAATCGGCTGTTGCCCGCCTTGTGCTCCTTGGTGATCCACAAGATCTTCGCAGCCGCTGGCGCCTGTCCAATGACCTCATTGCCGCCGCCATTTCAGTGGAGCGTGCCAGCGCTTTGATTGCGGGCGGCTATACCGGGGAAGCCGCATACCGGCACGGCGAGTCAGCTGTCGAGGGGCTAGCCATTGCTGCAGCACGCGAGCGCTGGCCGAGCGAGCGGCTGGCCGAGACGGCGCGCGAACTCGGCCGCGTTGTCGTTTCGCCATTCCCCATTTCTGGGCACGATCTTGCCGACCTCGGCTTTGCACCGGGACCGGCTCTTGGCGCTGAACTCAAGCGTCTCGAGCGCCTGTGGATCGACAGCGGCTTTACCTTGAGCAAAGCCGATCTGCTGGCGCTTGCCCGGCCCTAGTGCCGGGTCTGCTGCTCGCTGCTGTCCACGTCGACGATGCGTTCCTTGATGCGCTCGATCATTTCGGGCCGCACCTCGGTCTCGCCATGCAGATTGCGCAGATTCTCCACTGCGCGCCTTACCACTTCGGCTTCGGTTTCCGCCTCGGCGCGCCATGTGGCGCCTGGGATCAGGGAACCAGATTCAAAGCGTTTCATGCTCGTTCTCCCTTGCTAGACCGTTGTTTCAGATCAACGCTAGCGATAGGGCAGGGTTCCTTCGCCCGCGTTCAGCCGCCACCCTAATCGTCAACAAACGTGCCGAGATGGTTCAGCCCTTCGAGCCAGGTGCCGCCATCTTTGCGGATTACCTCACGCGGCAGAATGCCAGTCTCCTCCGCCAACGCATCGGCCAGTACGCGGGAATGCGTTACCACCCACACTTGCGTACGCTCCGCAGCCTTGGCGATGATCCGTGCCAAGGCCGGCAGCAGCTCGGGATGCAGACTGGACTCGGGTTCATTCAGCGCGATCAGCGGTGGCAGACGATAAGATAGTAGCGCACCCATCAGCGCCAGGAACTGCAAGGTCCCATCCGACAGCTCCGCTGCGCCGAACGCCCGCTTGGGCATGTCGGGGAAGGTCAGGGTAAACCTGGCATAGCGTTCCGGCATGGGCACGTCGAGGCGCGTACCGGGAAAGGCGTCCTCGATAGCCCGGTCAAGATCGACACTGTCTTGCTTGATGTGCCGCAAAGTTGCGAACACCGCCGCCAGATTGCTGCCGTCAGCGGCCAGGAAGGGCGAGGTGACAGCCAACGATGGCTGGCGCAGGAGCGATCCTGCGTCAGTGCGAAAGCCATGGAAAAACCGCCAGGCTGCGAACGTGTCCCGAACGGCATCGACTTCAGGGTAGCCTCGTAGCTCGGAGAGTGCCGTTTCGCTGGCTAGGAGGTTTTCATGCGCCAAAACGCGCCTGCCTTCGCCATCCCTGGCCCAGGCGCTAGCGCCTTTCCGCTCCAGCAAGGTCACGGGACGGCGTCCCTTCAGCGTCAGGGTTTCCGCCTTGATCTGTGCTTCCCCGGGGAAGGCTGCGTCCGTGGGTGTCGGAAAGCCCGGGATGATCTCGTAGTTATGGGGAAAACCTGCCTCGACATCCAGGCGCCCATTTTGGTCCGCAAGACCGTCCAGATCGACGCTCAGCTTGAGCTTTGGCAGATCGCGATTGGTGCGTTCCCCCGCCCACATAACTGACGCCAGCCCACCCTCACGTGCAATTTCTTCAGCCAATTGCCCTGTCGCGGCGGCCCGCACCAGCTCCAGCGCCCGGTAAAGATTGGTCTTGCCCACGCCATTGGCGCCGACCAGAACGGATAATTGTCGCACCGGAAAATGGATGGAGCGGACCGACCGGTAGCCTGCAATGTGGATGTCGGTCAGCCCCATGGCTTTACCTCAGGGCCAGCGCACTTCTGGCGGCATGGACGACAGGATGGATTCGACATTCCCCCCGGTCTTGAGCCCAAACATCGTGCCCCGGTCATAAAGCAGGTTGAACTCCACATAGCGCCCGCGTCGCACCAATTGCTCGTGCCGGTCGGCATCCGTCCACGGGATTTCGAAATTACGGCGTACTAGTTCAGGGTAGATGCCGAGGAAGGCATCGCCCACCGCCTGGGTGAAGGCGAAATCGGCGTCCCAATCACCAGAATTATGGTGATCGTAGAATATACCGCCAATGCCGCGATGCTCGTTGCGATGGGGCAGGAAGAAGTATTCGTCGCACCAGGCTTTGTAGCGCTCGTAGTCGACGCTCGGGCGGTCGGCACAAGCCGCGCGCATCGCCGCGTGGAAGTCGCGCGTGTCCGCATCGTCCTGCGTACGCCGCCGGTCCAGCACCGGCGTCAGATCCGCCCCGCCGCCGAACCACTGCCGCCCCGTTACGATCATGCGCGTGTTCATGTGTACCGCCGGAACATGGGGGTTCCAGGGATGCACGATCAGCGAAATGCCCGAGCTCCAGAACTGGGCGCCTTCTTCGGTGCCCGGCATCTGCTTGGCAAAATCGGCGGAGAACTCGCCATGCACCGTGGATATATGCACGCCCGCCTTCTCGAACACCCGGCCATGCAGCATGCCCATTTCGCCGCCGCCGCCTGCCACCCGCTCCCAAGGGCTGATCTCGAACTTGCCGGCAGGACGGTGTGCGTTTGGACCCACGACATCAGCTTCGATCTGCTCGAAAGCGGCCATGATCTGGTCGCGCAGGGCGCGAAACCAGGTCTGTGCCTTGAGCTTCTGGCCGTCGATGTCGCTGGGGAGGGTCATGGGGAAAGTGGAATGAACTGTCATTGGAGCTCTGTAAACCCGTCGGTCTGCCTTTTTGCTTCGCCCAGAATAAGTGTTGCGGCGAGGGCTACATTGATCGAGCGCAAATTGGGCCGCATCGGAATGCGTATGGCGACATCACAGGACGCAGCCACATCGTCGGGCACGCCAGCACTTTCCCGTCCCACCATCAGGATGTCGTTGGTTTGGTACTCCACCTGATAGGCCGATTGACGAGCCTTGGTGGTCAGCAGGACAAGCCTCCGACCCTGCTCGGTTCGCCACGCATTGAACTGGCTCCAGCTGTCATGTTCCACCACATTGGCATAATCTAAATAATCGAGACTGGCCCGTGCCAGCGTTTTGGCCGAAAACGGGAAGCCCGTGGGGTGGATCACGTGGATTGTGGTTCCCAGGCATGCTCCCAGCCGGATCAGTGTGCCGGTGTTGTTGGCGATATCGGGCTGATACAATGCAAGCGCAACCGGCATCGTTTTTCCTCGACTTCAAAGCGTTTCGCGCCGCCTCGGTGAGGCGGGGTGGGTAATAGTGGCGCAGTTGATCCATGTCACCGCCTGGATCACTGGACAAGTTCTTATGACAGTGCAAAAAGGACGCAGACTGACGGGCCGCTTAAGGGCGGACGGCTGCTGATTCCGCCTATCGGGTGTGATGGTTTGCCAGATGCCGGCCGCGTCTAAAGTGATTGTACTGGGGATACGCGACCTTGGCCGAGCAAGCTCATCATTCAACAAACCGGCGCGATTTCATTTTTGTCGCCACCGGAGCCGTCGGCGCGGTGGGTGCCGCTGCCGTGGTTTGGCCGCTGATCAACCAGCTTAACCCAGACGCGTCGACGCTGGCGCTTGCTAGCATCGAATTCGATCTTGCGCCCATTCCTGAAGGGCAATCCGTTACCATCACCTGGCGCGGTCTTCCCGTGTTCGTACGCCACCGCACGGCTGCCGAGATTGAAGAAGCCAGGGCCGTGCCCTTGAGCGACCTCAAGGACCCGCAGACCGACGAAGAGCGGACCAAGCCGGACCAGGCGCAATGGCTGATCATGATTGCCAACTGCACCCATCTGGGTTGCGTGCCGATCGGGCAGTCGGGCGATTTTGACGGCTGGTTCTGCCCCTGTCACGGCTCGCACTACGATACGGCCGGCCGTATCCGCCAGGGTCCGGCGCCCAAGAACTTGGTCGTGCCGCCATATGAATTCATCAGCGATACGCTGGTCCAGATCGGCTAGTGGAGCCTTCTTCGATGTCAGAACATTCGACTTACGTTCCTGGAAATGCCGCTGAAAAGTGGCTCGATGAGCGCCTCCCGGTTGCCAGGTTTGCCAAAGAGCACCTGATGGACTTCCCCACGCCCAAGAACCTCAATTATTTTTGGACGTTCGGGGCGATACTGGTGATGTGCCTGGGCGTGCAGATCGTTACCGGCATTATCCTTGCCATGCACTACACGCCCAACGTCTCCATGGCCTTCGACTCGGTCGAGCATATCCGCCGTGACGTCAATGGCGGCCGTATCATCCAGGCCACGCACGCCGTGGGCGCCTCGATGTTCTTCCTGGCTCTATACATCCACATCTTCCGCAATCTCTTTTTCGGCTCCTACAAGGCACCGCGCGAGATCCTGTACATCATCGGCGTCTTGATCTTCATCCTCAGCATGGCAGTCGCCTTCATGGGCTACGTGCTGCCATGGGGCCAGATGAGCTTCTGGGGCGCGACCGTTATTACCAACATCTTCTCGGCGATCCCGATCGTTGGTGAAAGCGTGCTGCAGTTGTTGCGCGGTGGCTTTGCTGTCGGCAACCCGACGCTCAACCGCTTCTTCTCGCTCCACTATCTGCTGCCGTTTGTGATTGCGGCGCTTGTGGCGCTGCACATCTGGGCGCTGCACGTGCCGGGCAACAACAACCCGATCGGGGTGGACGTCAAGTCGAGCCGCGATACTGTGCCGTTCCATCCTTACTACACATTGAAGGATCTGCTCGCCATGGTGGTGTTCATGATCCCCTTTGCGTGGTTCATCTTCTTTGCGCCCGATATCCTGGGTCACCCGGACAATTACATCCAGGCCAACTCCCAGGTGACGCCGTCTCACATCGTGCCTGAATGGTATCTGCTGCCGTTCTACACCATCCTGCGCGCCATCGACTTCAACGTCTTGTTCATCAACTCCCAGCTCGGCGGCGTCATCGCCATGGGCCTGTCGATGGTCGCACTGTTGATCGTGCCGTGGCTGGATACGGCCAAGGTCCGCTCCGGCCTGTTCCGCCCCTTGTTCAAGTGGTTCTACCTTCTGTTCCTGATCAACTTCATCGCGCTCACCTATCTTGGTGCTCAGCCCGCTGAAGGCATTTACGTCACTTTGGCCAAGATCAGCACGGCCTATTACTTCATCCACTTCTTCATCGTGCTGCCCGTGCTCTCACGCATTGAAAAGCCCTTGCCCCTTCCGACCAGCATTTCCGAGAACGTCCTCGTCAAGGCGCCTGCGTGAGGACGAAAGAGTGACCATGATCAAGACCAAAACGACCCTTGCGGCCTTGGCGCTGGCCCTTGGCCTCGCCGCCACGCCAGCCATGGCTGCCGACGAACATTCGACGCCTCACATTGAAAGACAGACTTGGTCCTTCGCCAGCATATTCGGCAAATACGACCGGAACCAGCTGCAGCGCGGCTTTCAGGTTTACCGGGAAGTCTGCGCGAGCTGCCACAGCGCTCGCCTGATCTCGTTCCGCAATTTTGCGGAAGAAGATGGCCCGGGCTTCTCCGAAGAGCAGGTCAAGGCTTTGGCTGCCGAATACGATGTGGTTGACCCAACTATCGAAGGCGGCACCCGTAAAGGCGTGCCTGCCGATCGCTGGCCATCGCCATTCCCCAGCGAGCAGGATGCCCGCGATGCCAATGGCGGCGCCTTGCCACCAGACTTCTCGGTTCTTGCCAAGGCGCGCGGCATCACTGACCCGTTCCCGTTCTGGATTTTCAACTACTTCACCGGCTATTCCGAAGGCGGCGTCGACTACATCCACGCTCTGCTGAATGGCTACCATTCCGAAGTGCCGAATACGGCGCCTGAAGGCTTCGCGCTTCCCGAAGGCAAATACTACAACGACTACTTCCCCGGTCACGCCATCGGCATGGCGCCGCCTTTGCAGGATGGCCAGGTGACCTATGAAGTCGCCGAAGGCCAGACCGAAGTACCTCTCACCGTGGAGCAATATTCCACCGACGTCGCCGCTTTCATGATGTGGATGGCTGAGCCAGGCCTGCCGGGTCGCAAGGAAACCGGTTTCCGCGTCATCCTGTTCCTGCTGCTGTTTGCAGGCCTTCTCTGGGCCACCAAGCGCCGCATTTGGAAGGGCATCGAACACTAGCTGCGCTCTTGATTTCATGCATTGGGCCCCATCTGGGGCCCTTTGTGTTTGTGCCACCGCCCAAGCATCCCCTTGCTAATCCCGCCAAGGCCCGCAATATGGTGCTGACTGTGAATCAATGCCCGGGGGAGCCGCCATGTCCGCCATTCGCATCGCCGTTACCGTGGTTGGCGCTGCCATCACCATGACGCGCCATCCCGTGGTGCGCGCCGGCATCCGTGCGGTCGCCAGCAATCCCAAGGCACGCGAAACCGCGATCAACGTCACTCGCAATGCCGCCTACAATGCCGGCGTTCTTGCCCGGCACATCGTCGGGCGCCGCCTTCCTTAACTTCTTCTCATCTGTCAGGACTACCATGCCGCTCGATCTGCAATCCCTCGTGCGCACGATTCCGGATTACCCCAAGAAAGGGATCCTGTTTCGTGACATCACCACGCTGATCGAGCACCCCGAAGGCTTCAAGGAGAGCGTCGAGCGCATTGCCGCCCAATATCGTGGCCGCGGCATCACCCATGTCGCCGGTATCGAGGCACGCGGCTTCATCTTCGGCGCAGGCGTCGCAATTGCCCTGAGCGTCGGGTTCATCCCAGTCCGCAAGAAGGGCAAGCTGCCTGGCGAAACCATCGGGCAGAACTACGCGCTGGAATATGGCGTCGACACGATCGAGATTCACGCCGATGTGCTCGACAACAACGACACGGTCCTTCTCGTCGACGACCTCATTGCAACTGGCGGCACCGCCATGGCCGCAGTGGGCCTCCTCCGCCGCACCAGCGCCAAAGTAGACGACGCCGCTTTTGTGATTGACCTGCCAGCCCTCGGCGGCGCCACCAAGCTTAAGAGCGAAGGGGTGGTCGTGAGTTCATTGATGAGCTTTGAAGGTCACTAGCGGTAACTCATCTAACCCTCGGGCAGGGGACCAATTGCGTTGTCACGTCAGTTTGAGTTACTGGCACGGGCCTGTTCTGCCCACCGCTACTCGCTTAGCTGTCGCGACACCTCGGTGTTCACCAGAACCATCAGGTGCAGCGCACTCGAACTTTGATAGCCCCAACCCTTCCCCACACTCGGTGTCACCCCGGCCTTGAGCCAAGGCTTGTCCCGAGATGCGTGCCTTGCAAGGTAGATTGTCCCGACTATCTTAAGGCGGTGATGCGATCGCGGCTTAAGGCCGGGATGACACTGAGTGTGTGGCCAAGTGACATTCCCGATACCCTCACCAATTGCTCCGCCCATCCACCTGCGTGACATTGATCTTGGACCAATCCAGATCATCGATCAGACGCAAGTTCACGGCATAGGTTCTTGTCGTTGGCATGCTGTTCGGGTCCCCGTTCTTGGGCGTGCCATCGGCATTGTACATCGAGGCCCAATCAGGCGAGTCGCCCCAGGTCTGCATGCCGCAATGACCGCAGAAATGGTGCTGGTTCATGCCGTCGCTGGCGGAGTAGACTTTGTCGCCCTCAAGTGACGTGAACTGCATCTCGCCTGGCCTGAAATAGCCCCAGACGGCGCCTGTGCGCGCGCAATAGCTGCAATTGCACTGCGTGGCATAGTCGGGGAGGTGGGGCAGGGCAATCTTGGTTGCGCCGCAATGGCAAGTGGCGGTGAGAGACATAAAACGGCTCCTGAATGGCTGGTCAGGAAACCTAGTCACCTGACGTGCCAGAGCCTGTCAGCAGAACACTGCGCCGTGAACCTCAGGCCGCGACGGCTGCGGCCTGCTGCTGGGCATCCACAAGGCAGAACTGGTTGCCTTCAGGGTCCTTCATCACGGTATAGGTCGGCAGAACGCGCACTGGCTCGGCGCCAGCAGCCTTGAGCCGTTCCACTTCGCCAGTCCGGTCGGTCACTTCGATGTCGAAGTGTACGCGGTTATTGTCATGGCGCCGTCCTTCAACGTTCTGGAAGCAGATCGAAGGACCTGGTCCATCCACCATGACGGTCGGATCGCTGTCAGGCGTCAGGCCTAGTGCTGCTAGCCGCGCGATCTCAGCCTCGTCGTAGTCCCGGACGGCATAGCCATCAAGCAGTTCGGCCCAAAAGGCCGCCAAGGTCGCCGGCTTATCACAGTCGAATACGATCTCGTGGATCCTACCCATAATCGTCTCCTGAATATGTTGACGATTTCGCTAGACGGTAATTGCGGCAAGACTGGTGCAACAGTTTCTTGACACGGGAAAACCCACGCAGAACGTGGGTTTTCACTGTTTTTCGGCGCTAGGAGTGAGCGGGCTCTCGCAGAAGGAGCGCCCGCTACAAAATCGAATCAGGGTTCCAACTGTCCTGTTTGCGGCGCTACCTCGGCGGAAATGGCCGGCTCATTGCGCGTCTTCCAAAGCGAGTAGAATACGCCGCCCGCCAGGATCGAGATGGTCACCGCCAGAGAAAGGGCCGTATCGATCTTGATACCCAGCGGCACAAGGAAGATCTTGATGCCTACCAAGACCAGGATGATGGCAAGCGACACCTGCAGATAGCGGAACCGGTTCATTGCGGCCGCCAAGGCGAAGTAGAGGGCCCGCAGTCCAAGAATCGCAAAGATGTTGGACGTATAGACGATGAACGTGTCCTGCGTCACCGCAAACACGGCAGGCACCGAGTCCACCGCAAAAATCAGGTCGACCGTTTCCACCATGATCAGCGCCACACCGAGCGGCGTCAGCCAAGTCACGATCTTGCCAGTTATCGGGTCAGGCAACTTTGCCGTGAAGTCGTGCCCATGCAATTGCTTGGTTACGCGGAAGCGCTTGGTCAGAAAGTTGAAGACCGGGTTCTTCTCGATGTCAGGCTCTTCGTCCTTGTGGCTGAACATGCGAATGCCGGTAAAGACGAGGAAAGCGCCAAAGAAGAACAGAATCCAGCTAAACTGATAGACCAGGGCCGCGCCCAAGCCGATCAGAACAGCCCGGAAGGCAATCACGCCAATGATGCCCCAGAACAGCACGCGATGCTGGTAGATGCGGGGGATGGCGAGGAAGCCGAAGATCGTCGCGATGACGAACATGTTGTCCATCGCCAGCGATTGCTCGATCAGATAGCCGGTGAAGAATTCAAGCCCAGCTTGCGAGCCGCGCTGCCACCACACCCACGCGCCGAAGGCGACTGCGATGCTGACGTAGAAGCCGTAGAGAATTAGGCTTTCCTTGGCCGAGATTTCCTTTTCTTCCTTGTGCAGAATGCCAAGGTCAAAAACGAGCAGGGCTATGACGACCGCGATGAACGCGACCCAAAAATAAACAGGTGTACCTAAGAAATCGCCCGATAGGGCAACAAGCAGCGAATCCATCGCCGGACCTTCTCCATTTCGGTTGGAGCAGTTCCGACATCACGAGAGCAAAAATCATTGCCCTCGCCAGAGGGGCCCGGCGCTGCAGAGGCAAAATGGCTGATCAGCAGGAAAGGTGCAAGCTGCTGCGACCGATTGCCGCGCTTAGTGCGGCGTGCAGAGCATGATGATCGCGTCTGCCGTCTCGAGCTGGATGGCCACGCCGAAATTGGGATCGGGTACAATACGGCCGGCCTGCACCGATCGCGTAGCCTTCAGCCCGCCATCGTTGAACCCAACACCATCCTGATAGGCGGTGATGGTGCCGGTGCCTGAGCTCTTATCGCCTACCACGGTCGAGGCAAAGCCATAGACCTGGCCATAAATGGTCAGGATACCGGCTTTCCCGGCAGTGGCATCACGGCAACCCCAATTGCCCTCGAAGCTCTGAGCGAGGGCGGGGGTGGCGAACAGGGCAAACGAGCAAGCGATAAGGGCGATTCGGCGCATGGGAGACAGAGTGCCGATAGCGCCTTCAGCTTTCAAGCTGCGCGCTTGAGCAGAGGCCCGATAAACGGAAGTTTGATGAGAGCGAGCAACACTCGGGTCCGGACATCAGGCCGATAGTCGCGCAGTTTGGAAAAGCCGACGAACTCGGAAAGATACACCTGCTCGTTCCGCTGGTTCACCGCCACTATGCGGTTGAACAGCAAGCCCCAGCCGGGCAGCGAGTTGGAGTACCGCTTGTCGTAAACCGTAAGCTGGTAGCGTACGGTGTCTCCTGGCCGCACAGGCGCCGAAAACTCGATTTTGCTACCGCCGGGCGAAGGGCCTGAAACACCGGGTTCCTTCCCTTGCGCGCGAAGCCTGGCTTCCTCAGCTTCCAGCGCGTTGACCATCTTGCGATGCCCCACAGCCGCAGTGTGCCAGCCGCTCGCCACCAGTCCGCCAAAATGGCTGTGCGCGGCTTGTTCCGGATCAACATGGAAGTATTGCGGATCATAGCTACTGGCAAAGCGAATGATCTCGTCCTGCCCGAATGTGTGTTCGCCCAGATCGAACACTTCATCGAGCACGATGTTCTCGTACCACCGCGTCACGTTGCGATCTCCCGCACATCCACCAAATTGGCCAGCCGTAGCGTCATCACCTGCTGGTCCTTCTGGTTACGGATATCGAGATCAATCTTGACGATCCCCCATTGCGGGTGCGTCTCGGACCGGCGCAGTTCGGCAATCGTTGCGGTGCCGCCAATAAAGTCATCGACCATCACCGGCGCCTTCCATTTAAGGTCGGTGAACCCCAGCCCACCGGCTGACGCAATCTGCCCCAGGAACTTGTCCACCAGCATGCGCAGGCTCAGCGCCCCTGTCTGCCACCCGCTCGACGCCAGTCCACCCAAAAGACTTGCCTTTGCGGCTTTTTCATTAAGGTGAAAGGGCAGGGGATCGAACTCGCGGGCAAAGCCCAGGATCATGTCCTTGCTGATCTTGGTGCGCCCCAGTTCGATCGTTTCGCCCAAGCGCAAATCCTCGAAATGGCGCCGGTTCACAGTGACAGGATTGGTCATTTGCTTGCCCTATACGTCAAGCATGGGTTTTGCCTGCTCTAGGCGTACTTGGCAAGGCTGTTGATTGCGTCACGTCCCCGCTGCTAGCCGCTGCACTGCCCGGTATTGAAGTGGCGCCATGCCCCGCCGGCGCCGGAACGCCTTGGCCAGATAGTTCGCATCCGCAAAGCCGGTCGCCTTGGCAATCGCCATCACGCTCATGTCCGTCGCCAGCAGTAGCCGCTCAATGCGCTCGATCCGCCGCTCCAGCACAAAGTCGGAAGGGGCCTGTCCGACAGCCGCACTGAACTGCCGGACGAAGTGGGCCCGGCTCATTTCTGCCAGGCCTGCAAGCCGCTCCACCTGCAGCGGGCGCCCCAGATTGTCATCGATGTGAGCCAGCACCCGCGCGATCGCCGGCTGCACCGCCGGCTTGGGCACCGTACTGGTGCCAAACACTCCGTCATAGAGCGCCGTGACTGCGGTATAGGCGGCGGCCGACGCTGCCCCGGGCGTCAGTTGATCATGCTCGATCAGGGTCAGGCAGGCGTTCGCCAGCCGGTCGATGATTGCGCCGGATAGGTTCACAACCGGTCCCGATGAGTCGATCAACTGGCGCACCAGTCGCAGTGCCTCGCGCCCATTGAGCACCAGCCAAAAATATTCCCATTGTCCTCCTCGCTCCAACCAATAGCGATGCGCATGGGGCATGGACAGAACCATGGTCTGCCCTGGCACCAGCCGGTGCTGCACCCCGGCAAAATCAAGCCGGCCTTCGCCGACAAGCGTGTGTTGGATAACAACAAACGGCGAAGTGCCCCGCTGCATCCCATCCCAGGAATACACTTCGTTGAGACGTTGCTCATATCCGGCGCTCACGGGCATACAATGGAGCGGCACGACGCTTTTCGGTAGCGTCAGCACCCGAACGTCATGGCCGTGTTCAAGCAGTTGGGAGAGCACAAAATTACCCGCAATGGCACAAGCTTTCTCTAGCACTCATGCGGTTGTCAACGCTAGCAGTGTGCTAACGTAATTGCGGCGAATGCTGCTTTGTGAGGACCCCTATGTCGTTCAAAGTCACCGTCATCGGAGCCGGCTCGATCGGCTTCACCAAAACCCTGATTTCGGACCTTTTAAAGGTGCCCGAGTTCGTCGATTGCGAGTTCGCTCTCACCGACATCAACCCGGCAAATCTCGATATGGTGCGCCAAGTCATTGAAACCATTGTCTCGGTCAATAAGCTCCCTGCCAAGGTGACAGCCACCACCGATCGGCGCGAGGCGATCTCCGGCGCGCGCTATATCATGTCTTGCGTCCGCGTGGGCGGGCTTGAGGCCTTCGCCACCGATATCTCCATCCCGCTTAAATACGGCGTCGACCAGTGCGTCGGCGACACCATCTGCGCCGGAGGTATTCTTTATGGCCAGCGCAACATCCCGGTGATACTCGACTTCTGTAAGGATATCCGCGAGGTCGCCGAACCTGGCGCGCTGTTCCTCAACTATGCCAACCCCATGGCCATGAACACCTGGGCGGCCGATCTTTACGGCGGCGTCAACGTCGTTGGCCTCTGCCATGGCGTACAGCACGGCGCGCATCAGATTGCCCAGGTTCTGGGCGTGCGCGACGATGAACTCGACTACGTGTGCTCGGGCATCAACCACCAGACCTGGTACATCGACATCCGCGCCAAAGGCCGCAAGATCGAAGCCGACGAACTGATCGCAGGCTTTGAGAAGCACCCGGTTTATTCCCGCCAGGAAAAAGTGCGCATCGACGTGCTTAAGCGCTTCGGCGTCTACTCAACTGAGTCAAACGGTCACCTCAGCGAATACCTACCCTGGTATCGCAAGCGCCCCGAAGAAATCGGCCGCTGGATCGACATGAGCGACTGGATTCACGGGGAAACCGGCGGATACCTTCGTTATTCCACCGAGCGCCGCAACTGGTTCGAAACCGACTTTCCAATGTTCAAGGAACAGGCGAACAAGCCGCTGTCGGAACACAAGCGGACTACTGAACACGCCAGCTACATCATTGAAGCCATGGAAACCGGCCGTACCTATCGTGGCCATTTCAACCGCCGCAACAACGGCATTATTACCAACCTGCCGGATGATGCGATTATCGAAAGCCCCGGCTATGTCGATCGCTTCGGCATCAACATGATCGAAGGGATCACCCTGCCGACCGCGTGTGCGGCGACGTGCTCGGTCTCCGTTTCGGTGCAGCGCCTGTCGGTGGAAGCCGCGATGACCGGCAATATCGATACACTCAAGCTTGCCGTGCTGCATGACCCGCTGGTCGGTGCCATCTGCACGCCCGACGAAGTCTGGGCCATGGTCGACGAGATGGTAGTGGCGCAGGCGCAATGGCTGCCGCAGTTCGCTGATGCGGTCCCGGCTGCCCGGGAGCGCATGGCCAAGTCGACGGTAAAGACGCGCGAATGGGAAGGCGCCGCTCGCAAGCAGGTTCGTTCCGTTGAAGAACTGCGCGAAGTGGTGGGCGGCCACCACTAACCTGTTTTAATATGAGGCGATTTGGGGCAGGCTTTGAGGCCTGCCCCTTTTGTTTGTCGTAGAGCATGACCGGTTTGCTGCCCTTTGTTCTGGCCGTTCTGGCACTCCTTGCAACACCTGGACCCACCAATACGCTGATGGCCGCTTCAGGCGCCCAGCGGGGGATTGTTGCGTCCTTGCCGCTACTCCTCGGCGAGCTCGCCGGATATCTTATTGCAATTACGATCTGGATCGAACTGGTCGGCGCCGCCGGCGCAAGCCAGCCGCTGGTTCCCGCCATTGCCAAGTTCGTGGCCACAGCCTTTCTGCTTTGGTCCGCCTGGAAGCTCTGGCGCAATGCCGGCCAGTCCGATCTCGGACAACGCGGCATCACGCTGTACCGGGTGTTTTTCACAACCCTAATCAACCCCAAGGCGCTGGTCTTCGCTTTCGCGATTTTCCCAAGCGTTGGCTTCCTAGCGCGCATGCCCTTTTTCGGCATCTTCACCGTCCTCGTGCTCGGAACTGCCACCGCATGGATGGCCCTTGGCACGATCGCGGCTCGTTCCTCGGCAGGCTTGCTCACGTCCGCACGGGTAGAAAAGATCACGGCGATAGCACTTGCGGTCTTTGCCACCTTGCTCGGGGTTCAGACCCTGCAACCATCCTTTTAGCCACGACCCCGGTCACTCACTCGGTCGCACCTTGACCTTCCCTTAACATTGAAACCCAACGGCCCCGACACTTGACGCGTCGGGGCCGCATTTGGAAGCAGGGGAGGAGGGTGCGCCGCGAAACTACGCCACGCGCTGCTTCCGGGATCCACGTGCCCATTCCGGCAACCAGGTGCCGTGGGCTTCGGTGAGATCGTCCACCAAGTTCCAGATCTGCTCCAGATCCAGTTCGGCGGCGGTATGGGGGTCCATCATTGCGGCATGGTAGATGTGCTCGCGGTTTTCGTCCATCAGCGCACGCACGGTAAGCTCTTGCACGTTGATGTTGGTGCGGATCAGCGCAGTCAGCTGCGGTGGCAACTCGCCGATATAGGTCGGCTGCAGGCCATTCTCGTCGACTAGGCACGGCACTTCCACGGCTGCATTGTTGGGCAGAGAGGTGATCACGCCGTTATTGCGCAGATTGCCGTAGATCACCGAAGGCTCGCCGGTCCAGACCGAATTGACGATGGAGGAGGCATATTCCTTGGATTGCTTGACTTCGATGCGGTCAGCCTTGCGGTAATCCTCGGAGGTCTTCTTCCACTTGGCAATTTGCTCGACGCAGCGCTTGGGGTATTCATCGAGTGGAATGCCGAACTTTTCGATCAGGTCCTCCCGGCCTTCCTTAATGAAATAAGGCGTGTATTCGGCGAAGTGCTCCGAGCTTTCGGTGACGAAATAGCCTAGGCGCGTCATCATCTCGTAGCGCACCTTATTGGGGCAGCGCGGGTTCCACGTGGGCTTGGGCGCTTTGCCCGAAGCATAGGCCTTGAACAGTTCGGGGTAGAGATCCTTGTAGGATCCGTCGGGCTGGCGATGCTCGAACTTGAGATAGAACGCCATGTGGTTGATGCCGGCGGAGCGGTAGCGGATTTCTTCGTAAGGGATGTCGAGGTCGTTGGCCAATTCCATGGCTGTGCCCTGTACGGAGTGGCAGAGGCCAACCTGCTTAATCGTCGGGTACTTTTCCCCAATTGCCCAAGTGTTTATAGCCATCGGGTTGACGTATTGCAGCATGATCGCTTCGGGCGCGACCTGCAGCATGTCCTCGCAGATGCTCCACAAATGCGGCACGGTGCGCAAGCCGCGCATGATGCCGCCGACGCCGAGCGTATCGGCGATGGTCTGGCGCAGATTATATTTTTTTGGCACTTCGAAATCGACCACGGTCGAGGGCTCATAACCGCCGATCTGGAAGCAGACGACAACGAAATTGGTGCCGTCCAGCGCTTGGCGCTGGTTGGAATAGGTTTCCACCGTTGCTGGCACGCCAAGCGTCGCGATCAGCTTCTTGGCGATGACTTCGCTTTCTTCCAAACGCGTCGGGTTGATGTCCATCAGGCGGATGGTGGCACCGGTCAGGGCTGGGCGCTGCAGGATGTCGCCGACGATGTTCTTCATGAACACGGCCGAGCCGGCACCGATAAAGGTGATCTTTGGGTTTGCCATAAAATGCTCCTAGGCGGCTATTTCGAACGCGGCGCGGACAAGGCGCCGCGTATAGTCGGTTTGTGGGTTGGTGAGGACATCGGCCACCGGGCCCTGCTCGACGATCTTGCCGTGTTGCATGACCATGACGCGGTGACAAAGAGCGCGCACGACCTTGAGGTCGTGACTGATAAAGAGGTAACTCAGGCCCTTCTCGTCCTGCAGCTTTCGCAAGAGGTCGATGATCTGGGCCTGAACGGAAAGGTCGAGCGCCGAGGTGGGTTCGTCAAGGAGGATAAACTCGGGCTCGAGCGCGATGGCCCGGGCGATGGCGATGCGCTGGCGCTGGCCGCCCGAAAACTCGTGCGGAAAGCGGTTGAGGATGGTGTCTGGCATGCCGGCATCGCGCAGCGCCTGGCGCACCCGATCGCCGCGCTCGGTGCGGTTTTTGCCGATGTCGTTGACGATCAGCCCTTCCTCGATGATCTGGCGGATCGACATGCGCGGATTAAGCGAGGCAAACGGGTCCTGGAACACGATCTGCATGCGCGAGCGGAGCGGGCGCATGGCTTGGCGGTCCTTGGTGTCGATGCGCTCGCCATCAAAAAAGATTTGCCCACCCTGGTTGCCGATAAGGCGGATCAACGCTTGGCCGAACGTGGTCTTACCCGAGCCCGATTCCCCAACGATCCCTAGTGTTTCGTGGCGCATCAGCTGGATATCGAGGTTGTCGACGGCTTTTAACTCGAAGAAATCGGGCTTGAAGAAGCCGCCGCGCTTAAGCGTGAAGCTGACCTTGACCTCCTTGCCCTCCAGCACCGTCTCATGCACGCCCTCTTCGAGCGGCAGTGCCGTGCCCTTGGGTTCGGACGCCAGCAAATGCTTGGTATAGGCATGGGTCGGGTTGGCAAACAGCGCCTCAGTCGCATTGTGCTCCTGCACGCGCCCGTTCTGCATCACATAGACATATTCGCTGAACTGCCGGACCACGGTCAAATCATGGGTGATCAGGATCACCGCCATGCCGTACTTGTCCTTGAGGTCCTTGATCAGGTTCAGGATCTGCGCCTGAACCGTCACGTCTAACGCAGTAGTCGGCTCGTCCGCGATCAGCACGTCGGGCCGATTGGCGAGCGCCATGGCGATCATCACGCGCTGACGCTGCCCGCCCGAGAGCTGGTGCGGATAATTGTTGAGGCGCGCCTTGGGCTCGGGGATCTGCACCTCGGCCAGCAAAGCCTCGGCCTTCTCCATGGCCGCCTTGGTGCTCATGCGGTTGTGGAGCTGGATGATTTCGCAGATCTGCTGGCCCACGGTGTAAACCGGGTTGAGCGAACTCATCGGCTCCTGGAAGATCATGGCGATATCGTTGCCGCGCAGCTTGCGCATGTCGCGGTCGCTCATCTTGACGATGTTCTTGCCCGAGAGCGTGATTTGCGTCTTGGGCAGAATGGTCGCGCGCTTGGTCAAAAGTTTCATCAGCGTGCGGGCGGTCACCGATTTGCCCGAGCCGCTTTCGCCCACTAGCGCAATGGTTTCGCCCTTGTGGAGTTGAAAGGATACGTCACGCACGGCGTTGACCGTGCCACCCTCGACCTTGAAATCGACGCCAATATTGCGGGCATCAAGGATCAGTTCGCGGCCATGGCTGCCCAGATCGTGGCGGACGTCGGAAACGGGAATATAGCTCGGTTCGGTCATGGCCCGTTCCTCAATAGGGGTCGATCGCATCGCGCAAACCATCACCCAGCGCGTTGAACGCAAAGACGGTGATCAGCACAAAGACGACGGGCGAGAGGATCCAGGGATAGGAGCCGATCACCGAGAAGGTGCCGGTATCCTGCAGCATCAAGCCCCAGGAGATCAGCGGCGGCTTCACGGCAAAGCCGAGGAACCCCAGGAAGCTTTCGAGCAGCACGACGCTCGGGATAGCCAGCGTAATCGCCACGATGATGTGGCTGAGCACGTTAGGGAGGATGTGACGCGTGATGATACGGCCGTCGCTCGCACCGACGGCAATCGCCGCGCGTACATATTCGATACGCGCCAACGATAGCGTCTTGGAGCGTACTTCGCGGCTGAGCTGCGCCCAGCCCAGCACCGCCATGACGAAGATCACGAAGGTCAGGAATACATTGGACGGTGCCGTCACCGGAATCAACGAGGTCAGCGCGAGATAGAGCGGCAGCTGCGGAAACGCGAGGACCAAGTCGGTAAACCGCTGTACCCACGCATCCAGCCGGCCGCCGATATAGCCCGAGCTAATGCCCACCAAGGTACCAACAATGGTGGTCAGCGTCACCACGGCCAAGGCGATCATCAGCGAGATGCGCGATCCGATAATGCCACGCGACAGGATATCGCGGCCGAACTTATCGGTACCGAGAAGTTGAATCGGTCGCCCATCGGTCGAGCCGAAGAAGTGGATGTTGGACGGAATGAACCACAAAAATTTGTAGGGATAGCCCTGGACGAAGAAGCCGGTCGGTGTCGGATTATCTTTGATCAAGCCGGCCAGGGGCTGGAACGTAATAGGGTCAAACTCGCCCGTATCTCCAATGGGGTAAACGTAAGGCAGCAGGCTGAAATTGCCGGCAGCGTCTTCGAAGGCGATCACATCGGGCGGCGCAAACGGGAGATTGGCCTGCTTGGGGTCCATCGGCGCAAAGAAATCGGCAAAGACCGATACGACCAGCATTAGTGCAACCAGGATTAACCCGATCATGCCCATGGGCGAACGCTTGAACCGCCGCCAAACCAAGGTTGCGTAACCTTCGTTGCCTGAGCCGAACCGAGTGACCGTCTTAGGAGCGTCCGCTTCTTCAGCTGGCGTTGGCGCAGGACCGCCACCGACATCGGTGGGCAAGGGAATGGATGAGCGCGTGTCGATTTGGGTCATTCGCTGGCTCCTCCGAGACGAACCCGCGGATCGAGCGCCACCAGTAGCACGTCGGAAATGATGTTGCCGACGATAAGCGTGGCAGCCAGCACCAGCATGAAAGTTGCGGTGACATAGACGTCGCCCACACCCATCGACCCGACGATCGCCGGCCCGACCGTCGCCAGACCGAAGACGATGGCCACTTCGATCTCGCCGGTCAGCATATAAGGAAGCACAACGCCTTGATACGCCACTAGCGGATGCAGCGCGTTGGGCACCGCATGCTTCATGATCACGGCGCCTTCCGGCAGCCCCTTGGCGCGCGCGGTTTCTACATATTGCGAATTGAGCACGTCGAGCAGATTGGCGCGCATGACGCGCATATTGTAGGCGAGGCCGCCGAACGTCGCGATGAAAATCACTGGCCAGATATGGGTCAGCAAGTTGACGAACTTGTCCCAGCTCCAGGGCGCCCCGCCATAGCGAGCCGAGAAGAACATGCCGACTTCTGAAACGTTTAGCCGGAACACGAGGAAGTAAAGGATGATGATCGCCAGCAAGAAGCGCGGGATCGTCATGCCGAGGAACGAGATGATGCCGAGGCCAGTGTCGATCCAGGAATACTGGCGCGTGGCAGCTACGATACCGAGGCCAATGCCCAGCAGCGAGGCAAGCAAGTGGCAGACCAGCGCCAGGGCAATGGTTGCCGGCAGACGTTCGGCAACGACCTGGGCAACTTCCTTGTTATAATAGAAAGACTGGCCGAAATCGAAGCGAGTGACGATGCCGGTGATCCAGCGGAAATACTGCACGACCAAAGGATCATTGAGGCCATTGGCTTCGCGATACATGGCTGCCTGTGCTTCGGCTTGCTCGGCCGTTGCTCCACCCTGGTTCATCGCCATTGAGCGGATATAGTCGCCATAGTCACCCGGAGGCGCCTGTATGATGGCGAAGGTGACAACGCTGAGGATGAGCAGCAGCGGGATGGCGCCCAAAATGCGTATTGTCAAGAAACGGAGCATTGCCGCAGGCCTTTCAGTTCAAAAGCAGGGGGACGTATCCCCCCGCTATGTTCACACCATCAGACCGAAATCACATCGGGCCGGCTGAACCGGGCGCGCCCGGCAGCATTTCAGGGTGAAGCTCGTAGTCGCCCTGTGCATCGGCTGGCACGAACACACGCTCGCGGATGATGTTGTCCTCGGCCCAGTTGAACTGGAAGATCGGCGCGCCTTGCGGAATGTTGGCGAAGCGCTTGTTGACGATCAGGGCACCCGGATACTGGGTCAGACCAACCGAGTAGACGTTTTCCGTAAAGATACGCTGGTAGTCCTTCATCAACTGGGCGCGTTCTTCCGTATCGCTTGAGGTGATGAACTTGTTCACCGTATCGACCAGTTCCTGCTCGAACGGCAGCAAGTCGAGCGTGCCGTCAGTGCCGGCACGGTGGAAGGGGTGCGTGCGTGGGCCGGTTGGAGCCAGTGCTGTCGTACCCTGAACGACTGACACCATTTCCGAACCCTGGCGTTCCACCGTCCAGTCAAACTGGCCAGCTTGCGCCAAGTCATCACGGGCCGTGCCTGTCTGGAAGTTTGCGATCACGCGGATGCCAAGAGGCTCCATCTGCGCAATCACGCCCTCAGCCAGGTTCGTGTCCGTGCCGTAGTCGGTATTGGCCAAAAGGGTGATTTCGACGTCCGCGCCGCCAGCCTGATCAGCCGGGAAGTTGCGGATGCCGTTGCCATCGGTGTCCATCAGCCCCAGGCCGTCGAGCAGAGCATTGGCCGCTTCGAGATTAAATGGATAATAAACAGTCGAAGCCTTGTCGTAATAAGTCGTGCCGGCGTAGAGGCCGCCCGGGTAGATTGCGGTAAACGGACCACGCACCAGGGACTCGCCAAGACGTTGACGATCAACAGCGATCGAGACAGCCTTGCGGAAGTCCAGCTCACGGTTGAGTTCGCGAATAGCCTGGCCACGGGCGTCAGGTTCACCCCAGCCATTGCCAGATAAATTCATGCGCAGCGCATAGCCGATCGTACGGGCGCCAAACTGCAAGCGGGCAGGGGCGCTTTCCTCTGCCGAACGCCGCAGCGATTCAACAAAGCTTTCGGCCTGTTCCAAATTGGAGAAGTCGCCCGAACCGGCTACGGCCTGCACGTCACGATCGGCCCAGGTGGACAGGCGGTAGTGCAGTTCGTTGAGGTAAGGCAACTGGTTACCGGCCTCGTCGACCTTCCAGTAGTAGGGATTGCGGCGCATGACGATGATGTCGTCAGGACGATACTCAACCGGCACCCAAGCGCCCATCACCGGCATGTTCATGAATTCCGGCGGGAAGGCGTTCTTGTATTCGTCGTAGGTGTTGTCGGGATTGTACTTGGGGTGTTCGGGCTTGAGGATATGGCTCGGGCCGGGGCAGAAGGAGTCATAGGCCATGGCATAGAGATACTGCGTTGGCCGGACTTCCTTGAAGGTCCACTTGACCGTGTAGGGGTCAATCATCTCAAGCGTCGTTTCCTCGCCGAAGCGCTCCGGCGTGCCGGTGCCGGATGGAACAGCGCTGACATTGGGGTCCTGAACGTTGTCTTCCCAATAGAACATCAGATCTTCAGCATCGAAGGGATCGCCGTCAGACCATTTTGCGCCTTCGATCAGGTGCATAGTCAGCTCATGCCCGTCCTCGGACCATTCCCAACTCTTGGCGAGGTTCGGGAGCGGCTCAAGCTCTTCGGCCTTGATCTGGAACAGCGGGCCAGTGCGGGTCAGGCATTCTGATAGACCGATATCGATGCCGCCCCAACCTTGGGACTGGCCACCGATGTAGTTCCAGCCTTCCGGCCGGCCGCCGATGACGTGGCGCAGAGTGTCGCCATAGACGCCGACACCGTCCGGCATGTTGCCGGTCTTGAAGACCAGCGGTTCCTTGGGCAGGCGCTCGGCCACAGGCGGCAGCGTGCCGGCCTCGACATACTTGGAGGTAACCCAATCGGGTTCCTTGTATTCGGGCAGCGCCTTGTATTCCTGCATGTCGCCAACGCTGACGAAGATTGGTTCGCTCTGCGCGGCAAATTCCGGCGGATCCGGAAGCTCACCCGTCAATTCCTGGGCAGGGATCGCCAACAGCGATACGCCCAGCATCAAGCCTGCCCCGCCAAGGGCAATTGCGTGCTTTCTCATAAAACCTCCCATAGCAACGGGACGGCTGATTGCCGCGGACCGGACACTCCCTTCCGGTCTTGCTCCGTGCTGAACGGGTAAATGGTACGCCTTGCCATGCGCGTTACAATCCGGAATGATAGAGACTTATTCCGGTTTTCTAAGAAACGAACCGATAAGTATGATTGATGAGAAGTCAGCCGGATTGGTGTCCCGCCGCGGCAGCGCGCCCAAGCCTACCCCACGGCCGGACCGCAATTTTTACTCTTCGGGTAAGGCTTTCGGGCGTTTCGGCATACGGTCGTTTCCGCCCCAGATCATGGCGCAACCCCATAGTCACGGCCATATCGAGTTCAACTGGCTTACCCGCGGCAGCATGGATTATCAGTTCGACGGCAGTCCTTGCACCATTGGGCAAGACCGGCTCGTTGCCTTCTGGGCCGGCATTCCGCACCAGACAATGGCCCTGCACGGCACGGGCGACGCCCGGCAGATCAATATTTACCTGTCCATGGACGCGTTTCTCGAAATGCCGCAATTGGGCCGGCTCACCGAGACGCTCATGGGCGGCGGCGTGATTCAACTCACGCCTGACTGTATCGGCTTAGAAACGCTGGAGCGCTGGCACGCTGATTACCGGAGCGGTAACTCCCTGCGCGCCGATATCGTGCGCACCGAAATTGGCACCATGTTCCGCCGCGCCGCCATCACCGGCTGGGATGTCGTGTTGCCCGCCTGGGTTGAAGAGGGGACCGGCACGCGCACCCGCACCGGCTCGCCAGTACGCTACGTCGTGCGCATGGTGCGACACATCATCGAAAACATCGCCGATCCGCTCAGCGCCGAAAGCATAGCCGATGTGGTGGGGCTACACCCGAATTACGCGACCAATCTCTTCACCAAGGTCATGCGCATCTCGGTGCAGAAGTTCGTCATCCGCATGCGCCTAATTCGCGCCCGCTCGCTCCTGTTCGACGGCAGCCTGTCGATAGCTAACGTCGCCTTTCAGTCTGGCTTCGTCAGCCAGACACAGTTCTACGAACACTTCCGCAAAGCCTACGGCATGACCCCGAGCCAAATGCGCAAGGATACAATCGAGGGGTAGGGCAGCGGAGACTAAGTGTTAAACTTGAACAGCATCACGTCGCCGTCCTTGACCACATATTCCTTGCCTTCGTCGCGCGCCTTGCCCGCTTCCTTAGCCGGCACTTCGCCGCCCAAGGTCACGAAATCGTCGTAGCCGATAGTCTGCGCGCGAATGAAGCCACGCTCGAAATCGGAGTGGATGACGCCCGCAGCCGCCGGGGCCTTGTCGCCCTTGTGGATGGTCCAGGCGCGGGTTTCCTTGGGGCCGACGGTGAAATAGGTCTGCAGGCCTAGGAGCGCATAGGCCTCGCGGATCAGGCGGTTCAGACCCGGCTCGTGCAGCCCAAGCGACTCCAGATATTCGGCCTGTTCGGCATCGGGCAATTGCGCCAGCTGCGACTCGATCTCGGCTGATATCACCACCACGCCGGCGTCATGTGCCTTGGCATATTCGGCGACCTTGCGGCTCATCTCATTGCCTTCGGAAGCCGAGCCTTCATCGACATTGCACACGTAGAGCGCTGGCTTGCTTGTCAGAAGCTGCAGCTCCTGGAAGGCCTTCTCTTCCTCAGCATCACGCTTGACGAAACGGGCAGACTTGCCATCGCGCAGCAGCACCAGTGCGCGGTCGATCAGCTCCAGCGTCAGCTTGGCGTCCTTGTCGCCGCCCTTGGCTTTCTTCTCGACACCGGCGCGGCGCTTTTCGAGGCTTTCGAGGTCCGCCAGCATCAGCTCGGTCTCGACCACTTCGGCGTCCGCCAGCGGATCGACGCGGTTGGCCACGTGGATGATGTTGCCGTCCTCGAAGCAGCGCAGCACATAGGCGATGGCGTCGCACTCACGAATATTGGCGAGGAACTGGTTGCCCAGCCCTTCGCCCTGCGATGCGCCTTTCACCAGGCCCGCGATATCCACAAAGCTCATGCGCGCAGGCAGGATCTGCTGGGACTTGCCGATGGCAGCGAGTTTTTCCAAACGGAAGTCGGGAACCGAGACTTCGCCAACATTGGGCTCAATGGTGCAGAACGGAAAATTGGCGGCCTGGGCGGCTGCGGTGCGCGTCAGCGCATTGAAAAGTGTCGACTTGCCGACATTGGGCAAGCCGACAATGCCCATCTTGAAACCCATGGGGGAAGCTCCCGGAAACTGTTGGCCTCCACTTGGTTCGGATCGGCGCCGATGTCAATGCGCGCCGGCGCAGCCAAGCTTCCCGGCGTCAACTCACCGGTTGCTTGGCAAAGCCCTTGACTAGAATCGGCCCGGTTGGCCGGCCTGTGGGCGATCCCGGGAACGGCTCAAGAGTGATCTCATAGAGTTGCCCGGCTTGGGGCAGGGCCAGGTTCGGGCCATCCAGCCGCACATCGCGCGTGGTCGGCAGCGTGCCGAGCGATACCGGACCTGTCGCCGGATCAGGCAGGGTCCACACCTGGAGCACCTGTCCTTCGGGCGCCGCAAAGTTCTCGAGCGGCACCAGCCGTACACTATCATCGGCAAAGGCCTCGATGATCACGGCAGGGCTCGCATCGTTTTGGTTGAGCAATACGGCAATGACAGTCGGCGCCGTTTCGGTCCTGGTGCTTGTGCCGGCTAGAAAACCAACACCAAGCGCGACAACAACGCTTGCCGCCAGGGGTAGCCATTGGAGCCCCTGCAGCTTTGGCCGCCGCGGCGCCATTGGTATGATCTTGCGCGGCTCAGGTTCAGGCTCCGGCTGAGGCACGGCGCCAAGCTGGCTTTCGATACGCCGCCACAAATCCGGACTATAGCGCGCCGGCGCTGCCGTTTCATCGAGCGCTGTCATGCGGCTTGAAAGGCGCGCAGTCATTCCGGCCAGTTCTGCATCAGCCTTGCACGTTTGCTCGAAGCTTTGCGCCTCTACCTCATTGAGTAGGCCCAAGACATAGTCACCGGTAAGGGCGAGTTTTTCGTCACGTGTCATGACAGGCACTCCTGCAAAGCAATTGTGCCGCGCCTGATCCAGGCTTTCACTGTTCCCAAAGGGGCGTTAAGCGTGGCCGCGACTTCACCATGATTGAGCCCGATGACGTAGCACATAAGGATCGCCCGGCGTTTTGGCTCGTCCAATTGCTTGAGACACGCCTTGAGCGCATCACGCTCCGCCAACGCGTCGAAGGCATCACTGGCGTCTGCAGCCCGGTCGCCCAATGCCGCTAAGGTTTCGCCATCATGATAGTCCATCCGCCCACCGTCCCGCAGCAGGTTCAACGCCCGGTGGCGCACGATAGTCGTCAGCCACGCCAAGGCATTGCCGCGCGCGGTATCGAATTGCGCAGCGCGCTGCCACACGGCAACGAACGCATCCTGTACCACTTCCTCGGCCAGATCCTGACGGCGTACGATCCGCCGCGCAATGGCGATCAGCCGTCCGGCCTCTCGGTCGAACAGATGCGCAAGCGCCTGGCGGTCGCCACGGGCGATCCGCTGCAGCAGGATCTGGGTGTCTTGAGCCTCGTGCAAGATCGGTCTCTGGTCCTTTGTGGTCCTTATAGCAATACACGCGGCAAAGCCGTTTGGACGCAAATGAAGAATTTATTTTCGTTCCCTGCATCCAGCGGCCGATCCCATGGGTAAAGCCCTCGTAACCGGCGTTTGCAACGCCCCACCAATGAGGAGAATTCCATGTCCAATCTGTTCCGCCTAACCCTTCTGACGGGTACTGCCCTTGGCGCCTTGTCCTCCGTGGCTCTGGCCGCACCGGCCGTTGGCCTTGTCGGCGGCACGACGCTCGTTATGTTCGACACCGAAAGCCTTGAAGTTTCCGGCACCATGGAAGTGACCGGCGTCGACGGTCTTGCGGGTATCGACGTACGTCCTGCCGACCAGATGCTCTATGGCGTTTCCACTTCCGGTGAAGTGGTGACCATCGACACCGCCAGCGGCGCCGCAACCGTCAAGAGCACCTTGTCCGAAGCACTTCCCAGCTATGAAGGGGCTATTGTCGATTTCAACCCCATGGCCGACCGCCTTCGCCTGATGGCGACCGATGGCACCAACCACCGCGTCAACGTCGATGATGGCATGGTCACCGTCGATGGCTCGCTGGCCTATGCCGAGACCGACATGCATGCAGGTGAAACACCAGCCATCGTGGCCGCTGCCTACATCAATTCGATCGGCAAGCCTGAAGCCACGGCCATGTACGACATCGATTCCACGATTGTCGCCCTGATCCAGCAGACCTCACCAAATGATGGCACGCTCGAAGCTGTCGGCAAGCTGGGCATCGACGGCACTGACAATTATGCCTTTGACATTTCGTCCACCGAAGACCTCACCAACACTGCTTATCTCGTCGCCGGCTCAACCCTCTACACGGTTGACTTGGAAAGCGGCGCCGCCACTTCCGTTGGCGAGATCAGCGGCCTTGAAGGCACAGTCAGCGACATCGCCATCCTTCAGTAAGCCCTTAAACCAAAGCGTCACAACAGGAGATCGACATGCGTAAAATCATCCAGACCAGCCTTGCAGCCGCTTTGGTTGCGGCCGTAGCACTTGCCAGCACCGGCGCCGCTCAAGCCGGGTTTCTGAGCAACATCGTAAAAGAGCTGACCGCTCCCGGCACGCTTGTTTCCAATCCGCGGGACAATCCGGAAGTGCAGGCAGAAATCGACTATCACGAGCAAGCCGAACAGGACGAGATCGATTATCTGAGCCGGGACTCGCGCGCCGAGACCGAATACCTCAACCGCGATGCACAGTCGGAGATCGACTACTACAACAGCTTCAATATGTAAGCTAAGTTTTAAGGGCGGCTGTCTCAGGTATTAGATACCGGGGCAGCCGCTTTAGCATGCGGCCAAAGGGGGCGTGATCTCCCAAGCCCCTGGTCATTATAAGCGCGCCCTCGATAAGCATTATAGTCTCTTCTGCCCGCTCCCGCGCTGCGCTTTTTGGCAGGCCTGCATCCTCCGCCAATTTGGCAAAGCTTTGCAGCAGTGCAGAAAAGGCGTCGTGAATCTTTTGGGAGAAAGGTCCCTTCTCCTCAGGCGGCACGGCAAAGAGGTTGAGCAGGCAAGCGCTTTTGCCTCCTGCGTAAAATGTATCAAGCGCCACAATAACCTCTTGAAGGCGATCCGAAGCGAGCCCTGGCTGCTTGAGTGGCCCTAGTATCGCCTGATCGAAATAATTAAGGCTTGCTAGCAGGACCTCCTCGGCCATCTGCTGCTTACCGCCTGGGAAGCGGTGATAAAGGCTCGCGCGCTTAAGCCCAGTTGCTGATGACAACATGGCAAGCGAAGCGCCTTCATAACCCACACTGCGAAACACTTCGGTCAGGCGCAGCAACAAGCTGTCCTCATCTACGCTACGCGGTCGTGACACAACTGATCCTTTACAGAACGAACGGTAAAAATGCCTTGACTTACTCAGGCGAGTTAAGCTACCCCGAAATATACCGATCGTTCGGTAATTTCAACAGGGATTTCGTGCCATGTCGCTAATCTTTACGCCCGCCCACGCCGCTGAAGCACCACAGCAGGCTCACCAAAGCCTTGCTGCAGTAGAGCAGATGCTTGGCTCAATACCCAACATGTTCAGGCTTGAAGCCGCAAGCCCGGCAGCTCTAGCAGCTCATGTCGCATACTTGGGCGCACTCAGCAAAGGCTCATTGGATGGCAAGACAGCTACCCGGATCGCCGTCGCCATCGCCAATGTGAACGGCTGTGAGTATTGCAACAGCGCCCACACTTTTCTTGCGCAGCGGCAGACATTGGATGATGCGGAACTCGCGGCCAACCGCGCTGGCACCTCAAACGATCCCCGCGCGGCGGCGATAGTGCAACTTGCCGTGCAAATCGCGCAACAGCGTGGCCATGTTTCTAGTGCCGATGTTGCCGCCGCCAAAGCAGCTGGCCTGTCAGAGAGCGACTTGGTCGAGATCGTCTCTCACGTAGCGATCAACACTTTTACCAATTACCTCAACACGGCGTTCCAAACGGAAATCGACTTTCCCGTCGTTAGCTTGGCTAAAGTCGCGTAGTTCAGCCGAACAGCAACTGCCGCTACTGATCTTTGAAGAGCTTTTTCAGAATGGCAGCCATAGGTCCAGTCTCCGGCAAATCTGCCGGGGACTGGGGACGGGCCTGCCGAACATGGCTTTGCCCCTTTGGCGCTGGTTTGGTTTCAGGCGTCTCGGGTTTGGTAGCTAGCGCCAGCTTATTCATGAAGCCGCTATCATCACCCTTGAGCAGCAGGCCGACATGTTTTGCCAGACTATCGAGCAGGGGATCGAGCCAGCCCTTGTCCGCCTTGGCAAAGTCGCCGAGCACGTGAGGCGTAACGAACTCCTTGCCGGGGTGGCCGATGCCCAGCCGTACGCGCTTGTAGTCCAGCCCGATCTGGGGATCAATGGAGCGCAGGCCATTGTGGCCGCCATTGCCGCCACCCACTTTCACCCGAACCTTGCCCGGCGCCAGATCCAGTTCGTCGTAGAAAACGATGATGTCGGCTGGCTCGATTTTGAAGAACTTGGCGGCTTGCTGCACGCTATCGCCCGACCGATTCATGAAGGTCTGTGGTTTCAGCAGCAGCACCTTCTCGCCGGCAATATTGCCCTCTGCCAGAAGCCCCGCATGCTTGGTGCGGAACTGGGTAATCCCGTGTTCGCGCGCAATGGCGTCTATTGCCATAAAACCGATATTGTGGCGGTTGCCCTCATACTGGTTGCCCGGATTGCCCAGGCCGACAAGCAGCTTCATTCACCCACTCCAAACGAAAGAGGCGACCCGCAGGCCGCCTCGAACTCTTGGCATAACCGCAGGCCGATTACTCGGCTTCGGGTTGGCCTTCTTCTGCAGCAGCGTCCTCGCCACCCAAGGACTTCAGCGCGGACGGCGCAACGATGGTAGCGATCGTCACGTCTTCTTCGTGGCTGTGGTCGACCGAACCGGCCGGCAGCTTGACGTTGGAGATGTGGATGGTGTCGCCGATATCAAGGCCGGTCAGGTCGACCGTGACTTCTTCGGGGATGTTGTCAGCAGCAACGGTCAGGTCCAGCGTATGGTGGACGATGTTGAGCGTACCGCCGCGCTTGAGGCCTGGGCTTGCGTCTTCGTTGATGAAGTTCACATGCACCTGGACGTTGATCTTGGAGCCCTTGCCGATGCGCAGGAAATCGACGTGCAGCGGGAAGTCCTTGACCGGGTCAAGCTGGTAATCGCGCGGGATCACGCGGTGCTTGGTGCCGTCGACATCGAGGTCGATGACGTGGCTCAGAAAGCCACCGGCATAGATGTACTTGTGCGCATCCTTGTAGGCGAGGGCGACGGTGACGGGGGGTTGCTTGTCACCATAGATAACGGCGGGAACGAGTCCCTGACGGCGCAGTTCGCGAGCGGCCCCCTTGCCCACTCCGTCACGCGCCTGTGCTTTGAGCACCTTGGTATCAGCCATGGAAATATCCACTCTGGGTTGGTGTATGGCGTCATCACAACGACATACGCGCCCGTCCTCCAGGGGTGACGAGCGCTTCATGGCCGCGGCTATAGCTCAAAGGGGAGGAGGGGGCAAGGGAATGGTGCGGCCCGGCACAACCCTAGCCGTCCTGGAGCAAGGCTCTTTGCCCGATCAGATAACGCCGCACTGCTTCATCGCTCGATAGCCCTATGGCCAATGTGAAGGCCTCGTGCGCCTCGACTTTGTAGGCCGCGCGAGCAGCCAAATGCGCGCGGGCTGCCCAATAGGGCTGGTAGTCGGCCATGCGCTTGTCGCCGGCTATCGTATCGAGCTCGACCAGCCCTGCCTCAGGGCCCTCGATCTCGGCCAGTGCCGCGGCGCGGTTCAGCACTATAACGGGAGACTGCGTCAGCGCGAGCAGAACATCGTAGAGTTGCAGGATCGCCTGCCAGTTCGCCCTGCCGGAAATGCGGCGGGCGACATGGGCCGATTGAATCGCCGCTTCAATCTGGTAGCGCCCGGTCGGCCCAGCCTTGCTGGCATCGCGTAGCAGCCGCTCAGCCACCATGATGTGTTCCTCGTCCCACAAGGAGATATCTTGCTGCTCGAGCGGCACGTAATTGCCATCACTGCTGCGCCGAGCCATGCGCCGCGCTTCGGCATAAAGCATCAACGCCAGCATGCCCTTTGCCTCCGGTTCCTCCGGCAACAGCGAGACCACCAGCCGCCCAAGCCAGATCGCCTCATCGGCCAGCCGGTCGGCACCACTGTCCCCCAGTTCGCTCCAGCCTTTCGCGTAGGCGGCATAAATCGCTTCAAGCACAGCATCCAGGCGGCCGCTCAGTTCCTCCCGCTCGGGCACGGCAAACGGGATACCGGCTTCCTTGATCCGCGCCTTGGCGCGGACCAGTCGCTGCCCCATTGTTGCCGGCGGGATCAGGAACGCAGCGGCAATGTTGATGGCAGACAGGCCCAGAATGGCCTGCAAGATGAGTGGCGCACGCATACCAGGCTCGACCAGCGGGTGAGCGCAAGCAAACATCAGCGCCAAGCGCCGGTCGGGAATAGCACCAGCCTCTGCAGCGACGTCGTTGAGTTCCTCGGTCATGAGTTGAACATGCAGCTCCCCTGCGCTTTGGGTCTGCCGGCGCCGTGCCGCATCGGTCTGGCGGCGGCGCGCCACCGTCAGCAGCCAGCTATCGGGGTTGGCCGGAACGCCTTGTGCCGGCCAGCTCTTGAGCGCGCTAGCAAATGCTTCCGCCAGGGCGTCCTCCGCACCCGCAACATTGCGCGTGCGCGCCGCAAGAAAAGCGAGCAGGCGGCCATAACTTTCGCGGGCAGCCTGTTCGGCTGCCCGGTGTGTTGCGTCGAGCGTCAAGAAGCGCTCTGGCCCATCAGCGGGCGGATTTCTACCGAGCCATATTGTGCGCTGGGGCAACGGCCTGCCCATTTTACCGCCTCCTCAAGCGTCGGCACGTCGATAAAATAGTACCCGGCAAGCTGTTCATGGCTTTCGGCATAGGGCCCGTCGAGCACGTCGGTTTTGCCCTGCCTGTTGCGGACCGTGGCGCCGCCACGTGGTTCGCCCAGCCGCTCCCCGGCAGCAAACCCGGCACCCGCCTTGGCCAGGGCCTCGTTGAAAGCGGCGTATTCCGTCCACAATTGTTGTTGCGGCGCCTTGGCCATGGCTTCGGTGTCATGGCGGATCAGCATCATGTAGCGCATCGTCTATCTCCTTGTCTGACCGGAGCCCATACTCCGATGCAACTATGTCGCCGCGCCAGGACCACTTTCGACTTTTATCCCGAAGATTTTTAGCTAGGCGCATAATTGGGGTGATAGGGGCGGATCTCGATCGAGCCCCAGCCTGCCGCCGGGCACTGCGCCGCCAACTCAATTGCGCGCTCCATGTCCGGCGCTTCGATGATGAAATAGCCGCCGAACTGCTCGCGCGTTTCCGCATAGGGGCCATCATGCACCTTGAGCTCGCCCTTGGCCGTCGTGATTGTGCGCGCATGTGGCGTCATCTGCAGCGCCGCCGTCGCCACAAACACCCCGGCTTTTTCGAGCGCCTGCTGATAGGCGCTCAATTGCCCCATGAAGCCGGCCATTTGTTCAGGCGGGATCGTGGCTCCGGCCTTCTCGTCGGCATAAAGCATCAGCAAATATTTCATCGGTTCACTCCTCGCTGGGCACCATAGCCCGTCATGGCTATGTCGCGCGAGGAGCGCCGATTTCGACACTTTGAGCCGGCTGAAGGCAAAATCGCTACAGTGGAACGATTTCTAGGCAAGAAGGTCATATGCTCGAACGGCAGTGATGTATCAGTCGAACAGGCTCGACACGCTCTGCTCGCTGGCGGTGCGGGCGATGGCTTCGCCGATCAGTGGTGCGATGGGGATGCGGCGTATATTGCTGGTCGCACGCTGCGCATCGGTTTCCTCGATCGAGTCAGTAATTGCAAGCTCCTTGAGCTTGCTGGACCCGATCCGCTCGCAGGCGCCTTCGCTCAAAACGCCATGGGTTATATAGGCGGACACTTCCTTTGCGCCGGCCTTTAGCAAGGCGTCGGCTGCGTTGACCAGCGTGCCGCCGCTGTCCACGATATCGTCGATCAAAAGGCACGACTGCCCTTCCACGTCGCCGATGATGTTCATGACTTCCGACACACCGGCGCGCGGGCGCCGCTTGTCAACGATCGCCAGATCGGCCCCGATGCGCTGGGCGATAGCGCGCGCCCGCGCCACCCCGCCCACGTCGGGCGATACGATCATCAGATTCTTGGTGTCGTAATGCTCCTCGATATCGCGGGTCATCACCGGCGCCGAATAAAGATTGTCGGTCGGAATGTCGAAGAAACCCTGAATTTGGGCGGCATGCAGATCAAGCGTGATGACGCGGTTGACGCCGGCGCCCGCAATCAGATTGGCGACCAGCTTGGCGGAAATCGGCGTGCGGCCAGCCGCGCGGCGGTCCTGCCGGGCATAGCCGAAATAGGGGAGCACAGCCGTGATCCGGCGCGCCGATGAACGGCGCAGCGCATCTGTCAGGATCAGCAATTCCATAAGGTTGTCGTTGGCCGGGAAGCTCGTCGACTGCAGGATGAAAACGTCTTCGCCACGGACGTTCTCGTGGATCTCGACATAGATTTCCTTGTCGGCGAAACGCTTGACCGTACAATCTGTTAAAGGAAGCTCGAGATAGCTGGTAATGGCTTGGGCGAGGGCACGGTTGGAATTACCGGTCACCAGCTTCATGGATGCGATCCTGTCTCAACGGGCCGAAGGGGCGGGCGGCCTTCCAGTTTCGAGGTCTGTTTAGCGGCAAGCCGTCCAACTCGCAACGCATCAAACGCAGCAGGCTTAAAGAATCACGCCAGGCCGATGATCGCGACCTGCCGCCCGGTCTTGGTGCCCTGGTGCGTTCCATAGCGATGGGAGAAGTAGCGGTTCGGCTCCCCATAGGTGCAACCCCCGATTTTCTCAACCGTTTGCACGCCTGACTGGCGCAACTGCGCCTGAACGAACCCGGGCAGATCGAAATGCGTGCGCTTGCCTGCGGGCTCAAAGAAATGCCGCTCGCTATCGGGCTGCAGCGCCAGGAAGTCCGCCTTGAACTGCTCGCCCACTTCGTAGTTTTCGCCGGAAATTGTGGGCCCGATCGCGGCAACGATCCGGGCGGGATCAGCGCCCAGCGCCACCATGGCATCTACCGTCGCTGCGCAAATTCCGTCCACCGCACCGCGCCAGCCTGCATGGGCTGCCCCGATCACCCCGGCTTGCGGGTCGGCGAAAAGGATAGGCGTGCAATCAGCGGTCAGAATGCCTAGCGCCAAAACCGGCAGCTTGGTTACCATGGCGTCGGCTTCCACGGGCACATCATTGTCCGGGTAGTCGGTGAGCGTTCGCACATCGGCCGAATGCACCTGCTTCAGGAGGTACAAATTCTTGCGCAGGAACCTCAAAGCCTGTGCCGCACCAGCCCGGTTCGCTTCGGCCATGTGAGGTCTATCGCCAACGGCGATGGACATGTTGTTGCTGGCAAAAGGCTTTTCTGAATAGCCGCCTTGCCGGCCGAAGAAACCATGCCGAACGTTGCTAATGGCGCTCAGTGCCGCGCTTTGCTCGAAAGGCGGGGTCATGGGCCGAACCCCGCCGGCACCAGGCCCGGACTAGCTGCACAGAAAACCTTGAACAACTCGCCCATCTGCGCAGGTGCCACCAGCCGGTCACGCGCCGCCTTGATCTCTGCACCAAGCTGCGGATTGGCGCCGCTCAGCGCCTTGGCCCGCTCATCTATCCCCATGCGCATCAGCCATTCGCCCTGGGTGACCAGTTGGTGCACGGCAAGGCCCGTCTTGGCCGCGACATTTCCCAGCGCCTCGAAATCGACATGCGCCGACAGATCCGCTTTACCTGGTTCGGCCAGCACATCAGCGTATTTGTGTCCCCGCACGGCCTGCAAGGTCTCCCCCGTTTGCGTGTGACCATAGCCATAGTCGATGACCAGGATTGCCCCACCCTGGCGCGACACGATCTGCCCGAGCCGAGACATGACTTCACCGTTTGCAAGGCCCACTTCGAACACTTCGTTCTCTGCAGCATCAACGATGCTCTCGGGCATGGCCGTTATCGGAATGGGCGTCGGGTTGAGCCCGAACTGGCGCTTGCTGTCACTGAGGCCCACCATGCGCTCGTGCCAGCCATCCTTGCCGCGCACGAACTGGCGGATCGGCAGAGCGTCGAAGAACTCGTTGGCCACCACCAGCAGCGGTCCGGGTCCGGCCTTTTCGAAGCTGTCCACCCATTGCGGCCCATATGGCTCAAGCCGCGCATTCTGTTCGGCTATCAGGGCCGGGTTGGTTTCAAACAGCCGTAGATCGAGTGCATCGCGGAACCCTTCGGCGCGGCAGGCAACTCGCAGCATGTCCGCCATCAGCGTGCCCCTGCCGGGTCCCAGTTCCATCAGCGTAAAAGCCCTGGGGCTGCCCATCTGCTGCCAGATGTTGACGAAGAAGAACCCGATCAACTCCCCGAACATCTGCGAAATCTCGGGCGCGGTGATGAAATCGCCGCGCGCCCCAAGCGGGTCGGCACCCTTGTAATAACCTTTAGTCGGGTGAGTCAGGCAAAGCCCCATATAGCTTGCGATCGACATCGGACCCGTCGTGCGGATCTGCATGTCGATCAGTTCAGGCAAACTGGGCGGCGTTTCGGTCATGCGTGAGCCCGTAATGGCGATTGCTTGCGCGTCGCGGCATAGGCGACCAGGCCCGTCCCGATCAGCACCATGGGAATGCTCAGCACCATGCCCATCGTCAGCCAGCCGCTATAGAGGTAGCCAATCTGCTCGTCCGGCAGGCGCACAAACTCCACTGCAATGCGCGACAGGCCATAGCCGATCCCGAATATGCCCGCCGCCATCCCCGGCCGCCTCAAAGCGTAAAAAACATGTGTGAAGACGCGGATCAACAGGAAGAGCAGCAATCCTTCCAGCACCGCCTCATAAAGCTGGCTTGGGTGGCGGGGCACCTGCAGCGGATCCGTCGGAAAAACAACGCCCCAAGGCAGGGTGGTCGGCGCGCCATACAGTTCCGCATTGATGTAATTGGCAATGCGGACCAGGAAAATACCAATCGTGGACACCGAGGCGATTAGGTCCAGCCCGCTCAGCCAATTGCCCTTGTGCTTGCGGGTGAATAGAACCACCGCCAGCATCAAGCCGAGCATGCCGCCATGATAGGACATGCCGCCATCGAGCGTATTGATGATCTGGGCCGGATTGGCCAAATAGTACGGCAGATTATAGAACAACACATAGCCGACACGCCCGCCGAGCACGATGGCCAACATGGTCCAAAAAGCGAAATCCCAGATGTCTTTGGCCGGAAACGGCGGCTGTCCCTTGTGCCAAAGCCGTGAATTGGCCAGCAGAAGATAGCCGTAGGCTGCCCCCAACATAGTACCGAACAGATATCCCAGCGCATACCAGCGCACTGCAAAAGGACCGATGGCAAAGGCAACGGGGTTGATGTCGGTAAAGTTCAAGACCGGCTCCTGCGGCAATCGGCGGGACCATTGCCGCTTCCGCCTCTCTGGTCAAGTCGACAGCCATCGCCTAAGTATCAAGTCAACACAGAGACGCAAAAGGTGAAGCCATGAACCAGAACAACCGGATTTTCGACGGCCTGGGACGCGTGATCAACGAAGCCGCCGGCGTTGCAGACGGCGTACGGCGTGAAGTCGAAACCGTCGTCAAGTCGCAAGCCAACCGCTTCGTGTCCGACATGGACTTGGTCAAGCGCGAAGATTTCGACGCCCTGCGTGAACTGGTCCAGGTCCAGGGCGATGAGATAGACACGCTCCGTAAAGAGATTGCAGCGCTCAAAGGTGCGGCGGACACGATCTAGGTTCGCACCATCGCACCCCCCATCCCCCAGGTAAGGGGGAGGAGCCTATCGCGTGTGTGCCACCATCGTTGTTCGCCCAATCTGTCTGCTTGGTAGTGCCCGCACCCAGGAGCACGCAGGACTACCCGGATGGTGAGGCTAGGTGCGTGTCCACCTGCCGACTTTCCACCACCGCCTCCCACCCCCAATGTCATCCCGGCGGAGGCCGGGATCCATTACGAGATCAAGCCACAGCCGCAAGGTGGTTCGTACGACCCACCGGTGATAGCCCAAACACCTCATGATGGATCCCGGCCTTCGCCGGGATGACATCGAGTGTGGTGTGGGTGTGGTGCTGAGCTTGTTGCCTTGGAACACAACCCTCTCAGTCGACACCCTCCCCCTTGAGGGGGGGGATCAAGGGTGGGGGTCGTTCCCCAGCCACCAACTTATCCATCTTCTCCCCACTCCCTTGAACTACCCCATACTCCCGCCCATCACCCCGGATGAACGGGCGGCGCTGCAGCGACCAGTGGCCGGGGTGATGCCATCGCGGGAGCGTCGCTGCTCCTTCGGGTTCGAGTTGCGGCCGTAGGGGACGAGCGATCCCCTGCGCGGCTCCCCAACCACTCCAAAAATTGGACCGCACGTTCTCATGACAACCGCACCTGGGGCGGCGCTTGCGCACGCCCGATTTCCAAAGCGTTAAGCCTCCGTTAACCTTTTGAGCCTGATCATCTTCCACAGAAGAATGCCGTTCTGTTGCCGCGTTGCGTCCCTCAAATCAGCCAAGGGGTGTAGGTTACATCAACAGGACGATTCGTAAGCCCTTGTGCGTGCGGCTAGTTCCCCGAGTACCCCATGATTGCTGGCCCACGCGGGCCGCGTTGAAGATTACTCAAATTGCCAGGACGGAACTCGTCAATGTCACTTCTACAAGTCGAGCCCGATCGGAATGTCCACCCGGTGGACATCATCGAACACATCGCCTCGATCAACGACTGGACGTTCGAGCGGCAGGATGCCGATGAGATCTCGATTTCAGTGCGCGGCGGCTGGAGCGACTATCATGTCTCTTTCAACTGGATGGAAGACCTGGAAAGCCTGCATATCGCTTCGGCTTTCGATCTGCGCGTCCCTGAAGGCCGCCGCAATGAAATCCGGCAGTTGATTTCCCTTATCAACGAGCAACTCTGGATCGGGCACTTCGACATCTGGAACAAGGAAGGCGTCGTGCTGTTCCGCAATTCGCACCTGCTGACCGGTGGCGCCGAAGTGTCGCCGCAGCAATGCGAAGCGCTCCTGCGCTCGGCTACCGATAGCTGCGATCTTTACTACCAGGCATTCCAGTTTGTGGTTTGGGCCGGCAAAACGGCAGCCGATGCCCTAAGCCATGTCATGTTCGAAACGGTGGGTGAGGCGTGAGTATCCCGCTGCGCAGCATCGGGCCTGTTATGCTGCTCGGTGCAGGCAAGATGGGCGTCGCCCTGGCACGTGGCTGGCTCGATGTCGGCTTGCCGCCGTCCAACTTGCTGGTCGTAGATCCCGCACCTGGTCCTGCCGCCAAGGATCTGGCGGAAGATTATGGCCTGACGCTCAATACCGGCGCTCGCGGCCTCCATCCCAATGTCCTCGTGCTTGCGGTCAAGCCGCAGATCATCGACGCGGTCCTCGAAACGCTTGCACCTGTTATTGGTCCCAATACCCTAGTGCTCTCCATTGCCGCCGGCATCGACATTGCCCGCTTGTCACGTGGCCTTGGCATGGGCAGGGTGGTCCGTACCATGCCCAACACACCGGCACAGATCGGCAAGGGAATCACCGGCGCTGTCGCCGGGCCGGAAGTCAGCGACCATGACCGGCAAGTGGCCGCGTCGCTCCTCAACGCCGCCGGCCCCGTCCTATGGTTTAACGATGAGCCGCAGCTTGACATCGTCACCGCAATTTCCGGTTCCGGTCCCGCCTATGTTTTCCACTTGGTCGAGGCGCTGGCCGCTGCCGGCAAGAAAATGGGATTGCCGGACAATGTTGCCGATCTACTGGCGCGCCAGACCGTGATCGGCTCGGCGGCCTTGCTCGAAGTCGATAGCGCTCCGCCATCCGTTTTACGCCAGAACGTCACCTCGCCCAATGGCACAACCGCCGCCGGGCTGGCTGTATTAATGGAAGAACTGACGCCGCTCATTGAACGCACCGCGGATGCTGCTCGCCGCAGAAGCGAGGAACTGGGCCGCTCTTGACTGGTCAGTGGAAGTAAAAAAGGCGCATCCCTCCCTGGACGCGCCCCTCATGATTGTTCGCTGGTGGTAAGGTCAGCTCGCCACGAGATTGTCGGCGGCGGACTTGCCGGTCCGCTTGTCCTTTACGATCTCGTAGTTCACCTTCTGGCCTTCATCCAGGCCATCCAGACCCGATCGCTGAACGGCGGAAATGTGGACGAACACATCCTGCCCGCCTTCGTCGGGTTGAATAAAGCCATAGCCTTTTTGGCCGTTGAACCACTTTACGGTGCCAGTTGCCATGATGCGCGTTCCCTCGTGCAGTCTGCTGTAGGCAGTCCGGGCCCCAATTGACCAGGACGGAAGTAATCGAAATATCGTTTAGTGACGTCAGCAGAAGCGAAGATAAGTTCGCATTTTTCAGATCGGTCGGCCGCAATATTCGACGACGAGAGCTTAGCGGCAAAAAAATCGCCGTTCAATATCTGTTTACTCAGGATAAAATTGGCAACCAAACCGGTATTGGCTTGTGCCACCTGCTTGCCTTAACCGCCAATCTGCGCGACACCGCGCATTGCGGACGCTCCGAGCCGGTGAATTTCCGAGATCTCTTGCCTTGACCAGCGCGTTTCATTCTTCCGGCGATGTTATCGCCGACCGCCGTGCCGAATACGCCAGATCGCTCTCTGAAAGCGGTGATTTCCTTGCCGCTGCCGATCTGATGAGCCAAGCGCTGGAGCTTGCACCAGAGTGGACTGCTGGTTGGGACTTGCTGGGCATGTACCACGAGAAAGCCGGCGAGATTTCCGGCGCCATTTCGGCATGGCGCCATCTGGAAGCGCTCGACGACGAGGGCATTTTCGGCGCCCGGCTCAAGCTCGCCGTTCATGGTGCTGGAAGCGCTGGGGAAGGCACAGCCGTTTCCTACGTCGAAGCCTTGTTCGACCAATATGCCCCCAAATTCGAGACTGCTCTGGTCGGCAAACTCGGCTACCAAGTTCCCGACCTGCTCGACAAGCTGCTCAGCGCCGCCATGACCGAAACCGGCATCGCACATTTCGCCAAAGCTCTCGACCTGGGATGCGGCACTGGCCTGATGGGTGAGCGCTTACGGAGCAGGGTTGATTATCTCGAAGGCATTGACCTCAGCGCTGCCATGATCGCCGAAACGGCACGCAAAGGCATTTACGATCATCTGGAAAAGGCGGAGCTCGTCCGCTTCCTCCTAGCCCGCATGGCTGACGCCGACCTCATCACGGCGGCCGACGTTTTCATCTACTGCGGGGCCCTGCCGCCGGTCCTTGCGGCCGTCGTGCCTGCCATGAAGCTTGGCGGTTTGCTGGCCTTTTCGCTCGAGGCGCATGAAGGCGAGGAACCCGTCTTCTTGCGGCCGTCACTTCGTTACGCCCACGGGATTGCCGCCACGCGCGAAGCGCTCGAAGATGCCGGCCTGCAAACCCTTCGGTTTGAACTAGCCACCCTCCGCCAGGATCGCGGCGCGCCCATCAAGGGCATGCTGATCGTGGCGCGCAAACCTGAACACTCCGGACCCGCAGATGAACAATATTCGCTATGATTTCCGCTCAGACACCGTAACCAAGCCGAGCGCTGCCATGCGCGCCGCCATGGCAGAGGCCGAGGTGGGCGATGACGTCTTTGGTGATGATCCCACAGTCAATCTGCTGGAGCAACGCCTTGCCACGATGCTGGGCAAAGACGCGGCCATTTACGTGCCGTCGGGAACGCAATCGAACTTGCTGGCGCTAATGAGCCATTGCGGTCGCGGCGACGAGTTCATCGCCGGCCAAAATGCGCATTGCTATAAATACGAAGCCGGTGGTGCGGCCGTCCTGGGCTCGATTCAACCACAGCCGATTGCCCACCAACCAGATGGCACCATGGCGCTCAAGGACATCGAGTCTGCGATCAAGTCGGGTGACAGTCACTTTGCGACCACACGGGTCATAGCGCTTGAAAATACTTTCGGTGGCCGGGTCCTGCCGGTCGATTATATGTTCGCCGTCAGCGATATCGCCAAGCGGCACGATCTAGGCCTGCACCTCGACGGTGCCCGTGTGTTCAACGCCTGTGTGGCCCTGGACACCGACATCAAGAGCTTCGCCGCGCCGTTCGACACGGTGTCGATCTGCCTTTCCAAGGGTCTGGGCGCTCCGGTAGGTTCGGTGCTCGTCGGGCGCTCGGACCTGATCGAAACAGCGCGCCGTCATCGCAAGATGCTGGGCGGCGGCCTGCGCCAGTCGGGCATTCTTGCAGCGGCTGGGCTTTACGCGCTGGAGCACAATATCGCACGTCTCGCAGACGATCACCGCCGCGCCAAGCGCCTCGCGGATGGTCTAGCGGCATACAATATGCTGTCAGTTACGCAGCCCGATACCAATATCCTATGGGTCGACATCGACCCAAGCGTCGGCGACCGTTTCACCGAATACCTGCTGGAACAAGGCGTCGGCATAACCGGCCGCTATGGGCAGCAGCGTTGGGTCACGCATCTGGACATCGACGACGAAGCTGTTGACGGCGCACTGGACGTGGTCGCCAAGTTCTTTAGATCGCACTGAAACAAAAAGGGCAGGGAATTATCCCCGCCCTTCTAATCCCGCTTAAGCTGCGGACCTTTTGCTATGTTGCAAAGTAACTCTGTAGCGAGCGTACCACCAGGCTTCCTTTTTGCAGCGCAACGATTCCCTCTACCGCAGCTAGAGCGCCGTCAATCGTTGTATAATAGGGAATCTTGCCCATCAGCGCCGTCCGCCGGATATCGCGGCTGTCGCTGATCGACTTCATGCCATCGGTGGTGTTGATCACCAATTGCACGCCACCATTTTTCATCGAATCCACGATGTGCGGGCGGCCTTCAAGCACCTTGTTGATCTTGCCCGCGGCAATGCCGTTCTCGACGAGATATCTCTGCGTGCCGCCGGTCGCCAAAATAGTGAACCCGCCATCTACAAGGTGGCGAGCCATGTCGACGATATGCTCCTTGTCAGCATCCCGAACGGAGATAAACGCCGTTCCGGTTTGAGGCACCTTCGATCCAGCGCCCATCTGCGACTTGGCAAAAGCCAAGGCGAAATCGGTGTCGAGCCCGATCACTTCGCCAGTCGACTTCATTTCCGGCCCAAGCACCGTATCCACCCCGGGGAAGCGGTTGAACGGGAACACGGCTTCCTTGACTGCCACATGCTTGAAGACTTTTTCGGTCAGCCCGAAGCTTTCCAGGCTCTCGCCCGCCATAATGCGCGAGGCGATCTTGGCGATCGGTTCGCCGATCACCTTGGCAACGAAAGGCACGGTGCGCGAAGCACGCGGATTGACTTCGAGCAGGTAGATGACGCCGTCCTTGAGCGCATATTGGACGTTCATCAGCCCGCCGACCTTGAGCGCAAACGCGAGCTCGCGCGTCTGGCGCTTGAGCTCTTCGATGATCTCAGGCGACAAATTTTGGGGAGGCAGGGAGCATGCCGAATCCCCGGAATGAATGCCGGCTTCCTCGATGTGCTCCATGATCCCGGCGACATAAACGTCATTGCCATCGCAAAGGGCATCGACGTCGATTTCCGTTGCGCCGGAGAGATAAGCGTCGAACAGCAGCGGGTTGTCGGACAGCACCGAATTGATCTGGCCGGTCTTGTCGTTGGGATAACGCTGCAGAATATCGGGAGGCACGAGACCTGTTAGGGTGTCCTGCACGTAACGCTCGAATTCGTTGGCCGAATGCACGATGGCCATGGCACGGCCACCCAGCACGTAGGACGGGCGGATCACCAGTGGATAGCCCAGCCGTTCGGCAACAAGGCGTGCCTGCTCCAGCGAATAGGCGATGCCGTTCTTGGGCTGTGTCAGTTCCAGCTTGTTGAGCAGCTTGGAAAACAGGTCGCGGTCTTCGGCAAGATCAATCGCGTCAGGCTGCGTGCCAAGAATCGGGACCCCGGCCTTAAGCACGGCTTCGGCCAAGTTCAGCGGGGTCTGGCCGCCAAATTGCACGATAACCCCATGCAGAGTGCCATTCTGTTTTTCCGTCATCAGGATTTCGATGACGTCTTCCTCAGTCAGCGGCTCGAAATAGAGACGGTCCGAAGTGTCGTAATCGGTTGAGACGGTTTCGGGATTGCAGTTGACCATAATGGTCTCGTAGCCAGCTTCGCTCAGCGCGAAGGCAGCATGGCAACAGCAATAATCGAACTCGATACCCTGGCCGATCCGGTTCGGACCACCGCCAAGAATAACGACCTTCTTACGATCGGACGGTCGCGCTTCGTCGCTGACCTTGCCAGCAAACGGCACTTCATATGTCGAATACATATAAGCCGTTGGCGAAGCGAATTCTGCAGCCGAAGTGTCGATGCGCTTGTAGGCCGGGCGGACACTTAAGGAATGGCGCAGCTTTCGCACGTCCGACGGCTTCACGTTAGCAAGTTGGGCTAGCCGCGCGTCCGAAAAGCCCATCGCCTTGAGCGAGCGCAGATTGACAGCGTCTTGCGGAAGGCCAAACTGCTTGACCTTGTTCTCGGTCTCGACGATTCCCATCATCTGCTCAAGGAACCACGGGTCGATCTTGCAAGCCTCGAAGATATCTTCGACGCTCATGCCCAGGCGCATGGCTTCTGCCACATGCAGCAGGCGCTGGGGCGTGCCAGTGCCGAGCGCTGCCTTGATGGCGTTCTTGTCCTCGCCTTCGCCCAAGCCCGGAATGCCGATTTCATTGAGCCCGGTGAGCCCAGTCTCAAGCGAACGAAGCGCCTTTTGCAGCGACTCCTGGAAGGTGCGGCCGATTGCCATGGCTTCGCCGACCGACTTCATGGAGGTGGTCAGCCGATTGTCCGCGCCGGGGAATTTCTCAAACGCAAAGCGCGGGATTTTGACCACAACGTAGTCGATGGTGGGCTCGAACGAGGCCGGGGTCATGCCGCCGGTGATATCGTTGTCCAACTCGTCGAGCGTGTAGCCGACGGCCAGGCGTGCGGCGACCTTGGCAATAGGGAAGCCTGTCGCCTTGGACGCCAGCGCCGAGGAGCGGGACACGCGGGGGTTCATCTCGATCACCACCATGCGGCCATCGGCGGGGTTGATGCCGAACTGCACGTTGGAGCCACCGGTCTCGACCCCAATCTCGCGCAGCACCGCCAGCGAGGCGTCGCGCATGATCTGGTATTCCTTATCGGTCAGCGTCAGGGCAGGGGCGACGGTGATGGAGTCACCGGTATGGACACCCATCGGATCGATATTCTCGATCGAGCAGACGATGATGCAGTTGTCCTTCTTGTCGCGGACTACCTCCATCTCGAACTCTTTCCAGCCGAGCACCGATTCTTCCACCAGCACTTCATTAGTCGGCGAAGCATCGACACCGCTCTCTACGATGGCGAGATATTCTTCGCGGTTGTAGGCGATGCCACCACCGGTGCCGCCCAGGGTGAACGACGGGCGAATGATGCAGGGCAGGCCGATCACTTCGAGCGCCTGCAGCGCCTCGATGGTGTTGTGCGCCAGCATGGAGCGGGGCGTTTCCAGCCCAATCTTCTTCATTGCGTCGCGGAACAGTTCGCGGTCTTCGGCCTTGTCGATAGCTTCGGCCGTGGCCCCGATCATCTCGACGCCGAATTTGTCCAGCACGCCCATTTTCCGCAGCGAAAGCGCGCAATTGAGTGCCGTCTGGCCACCCATGGTCGGCAGCAGCGCGTCGGGGCGCTCCTTCTCGATGATCTTGGCCACTACTTCAGGCGTGATCGGCTCCATATAGGTCGCGTCTGCTAGGTCCGGATCGGTCATGATCGTAGCTGGATTGCTGTTCACCAGGATGATCCGGTAGCCCTCTTCCTTGAGCGCCTTGCAGGCCTGGGTGCCGGAATAATCGAATTCACACGCCTGCCCGATGATGATCGGACCCGCACCGATGATGAGGATCGATTTGATGTCGGTACGTTTTGGCATGGGGCTCGCTCAACTGTTCACAATTCAGGCGAGAAGAAAGAATCGCCCGGACAGCACCTGTCTCGCGGCAAACCGCGCAGCAACTGAGCGCTGCAGCGCGGGGCAGATCCTGAGATGGTGGTTAGGAGGGCTGTCTAGCCGAGATGATCGGCAAAGGGAAGGGGTGGCAGCCTTGCACGCAGTGCAAATCCCCTGACGGCAGGTTTAGCTGTCCCGGCAGTTACTGGCCCTGATCGAGGGATTGGCAAAGATAGCGGTTGTCACGACTAACAGCTAATTGCTGCAATCGCATTTGGCAGCGCCTCCAGATAAACTGCTCGCCATACCAAAATGCCGCAAGTACCCAGAATTGCTCGCAATAGTATCGATCACGCTGCAGCGAGGCTGGTGCAGATACACCGGCTGTTAAGCTTACCAAGCCAATAGTGCCACGGTTGGAGCCAGTTGTGGTCTTCAGTGAGTTCTGGCGGGCCAAAGGGCAGCGGCACGTTTTGCTGCTTCAAGATACGGCCTACAATGCGAGTTTTGGTGCAATGCGCCTCATAGTGGGTATCCTCGTTGTGTTCCTGTGCGTTTTCGGTGGCTATGCGGCCATGGGCGGGCACCTTGAGGTCCTGTGGCAGCCTTGGGAATATGTGATTATTCTGGGCGCCGCGATCGGTGCTTTCATCATTGGCAATACCGGCCCTGTCATCAAGGGCACGCTGGGCACTTTTGGATCGCTCATCAAGGGACCCAAGTACAACAAGGCCGCCTATATCGAACTGCTCGCTATGCAGTTCTCGCTTTATAAGCTGGTGCAGTCGAAGGGTATTCTCGCTCTAGAACAGCACATCGAGAATCCTCACGAGTCGGCGCTGTTCAATCGTTTCCCAAAATTTGCGGCCAATCACCACGCTGTTGAATTTGTCTGCGACTATTTGCGCATGGTGACGCTCGGGTCCAATAATGTGCATGAGATGGAAGCCCTGATGGATGAGGAGCTCGAAACCCATCATCAGGAGCAGCATCGCCTCGTTTCAGCGGTTCAGGCCCTTGCCGACGGCACGCCAGCGCTAGGCATCGTGGCCGCCGTGCTGGGCGTCATCAAGACTATGGGTGCCATCAGCGAGCCACCCGAGGTGCTTGGTCATATGATCGGTGGCGCTCTTGTGGGTACTTTTTTCGGGGTGTTCGTCGCCTACGGGTTCTTTGGCCCCATGGCCCAAGCCCTGCGGAACATCTATGAGGCAGAGTCGAAGTATTTTCTGTCTCTCAAGGCAGGGCTGCTGGCGCACATTTCGGGCCAGGTTCCTGTGATGGCGATCGAGTTTGCCCGCAAGGCCTTGATGTCTGAAGACCGTCCGACATTTGCCGAGGTCGATGAAGCCACTGCTAATCTTTCTGCTGCGTAACCGCGAGATTTCTGGCGATGGCCCAATACGACCAGCCGATCATTATCAAGAAGGTCAAGAAGGCCGCTCATGGCCATCATGGTGGCGCCTGGAAGATTGCCTATGCCGACTTTGTTACGGCCATGATGGCGTTCTTTCTCCTGCTCTGGCTGATCAGCATGACCACGCCCGAGCAGAAAGAGGGCCTTGCCGACTATTTTGCACCGCCGAACGTCGCGCCGACCACCAGCGGCTCAGGCGGCATGCTGGGCGGTACGGCTATGGACGAATCCGGCTCCAAGATGGCTGGATCGTCCCTTGCGGACAATCAGGACGCCGCTCTGGCACCAGCCAGTACCAAGGCAGGCCCACAAGACAAGGGCACCGGCGGCAATGAGGGCGAAACGGGCGTTACGGACAGTGCCCAGGGCGTTGCCGAAACGGAGATGAAGGCCGTTCAGGACCAGGCGTTCCACAGCGCTGCCGCGAGCATCCGCCAAGCTTGGCAGGCACTGCCCGACATTACGGAGATTTCGGACAATCTCCTGGTGGAGGAGACGGAAGAGGGTCTCAACATCCAGATCATCGATCAGGAGGGCACGCCCATGTTTCCTGAAGGATCGAAATATCCCACCGAGCAGGCGCGTCAGGCGATTGCAGCCCTCGGACCGATCCTTCAGAAACTCTCCAACCAGGTGACGATTTCCGGCCATACCGCAGCCGGGGGCAGCTATGCCAATCCCCGCTATGGCTCTTGGGAGCTCTCGAGCGATCGTGCTAATATCGTGCGTTCGCTGCTAGGTGAGTTCGGCTTGTCCGATGACCGGATCAGTTCGGTCAGTGGCCGGGCAAGCGCCGACCCGTTTTTCCCAAATGACCCCTATCAAGCCGCCAATGAGCGCATCAAGATTGTGGTCTTGAACGAAGCGCCGCCGGTCCCCGCCGACATGGGCCTCTAAGCCGTACCGTAGCGCTCCTTGGCCCGGGCTTTCGCCTTGGCCGCGACGACTTCTCGGTCCTTGGGTGGGGCGTTAGTTTCAAGTGACTTAAGGAGCTTGCGCACGCTGTGCTCGATCTCTTCCACTGCATCGTGAAATGCGGCTTCATTAGCCTTCGAGGGTACGTTGTAGCCCGATATCTTGCGCACGAACTGCAGTGCGGCATCGTGAATCTCGTCGCCGCTTGCGGGCGGTTCGAAATTGAACAGCGGCTTGATGTTGCGGCACATTATTCTTCCGGCTCCGTGGTGAACAGGAGCGGAAAGCCATTCTGCTTGGCAAAATCCGTGGCGCGCGTCGCCTTCTCCTCGGCAATTTCCTTGGTAAAAACTGCCACCACGCAAGCGCCTTTGGTATGCGCCGTAAGCATGATGCCCAGCGCCTGGGCTTCGGGTACCCTGAACTCGGACTTCAGCAGTCGTACAACAAATTCGCGTGGCGTGTAGTCATCGTTGAGTAGGATGACTTTGTGTAGCGGTGGTTTCGCCGTCTTCAGGACTGTGGTGGCGCGTGATTTGGTGCTGGTATCGGCCATGGTCAATTCTCCTGCCTGGGCAGCGGCAGTTATTTTACAGGCTTCTGCGGCGCACCGTAAGCCCGTGCGTGCTTGTTTAATTGCACCGTGCTCAAAGCATAAGCTTGAAGCCTTCGTGGCTCTGCGCAAAGCCGAGCTTGGTGTAAAACCGATGGGCATCCTTGCGGGCCTTGTTGGACGTCAGTTGCACCATCCCGCAGCCGGCTTCCCGGCAGCGCTCGATCGCCCATTGCACCATCTGCGTACCCAGTCCGGTGCCCCGCTGGTCTGCGCAGATGTGGACGTTCTCCAGCACGCCGCGCTTCATGCCGAAGCGGGGCAAGCCAGGTAAGAAACTGATCTGGAGCGTGCCGACAACCTCACCATCTTTTTCGGCGACGATTAGTCGGTGATTGGGATCGGCTTCGATTTCATCGAAGGCTGCGCGGTAGCGTGGATCGTCGAGCGTGAAGAGGTCCAGTTCTGGTGCATCGCTCCCGCGCCAGTCGCCGGCATGGCTCAGGATCAGCATGGTTGCGATGTCCTCCGGAGTCGCATCGCGGAAAATCAGTCCAGTCATCAAGCTCTCCGGGGGCTAATGGACTTGGCCAGAAGCAGTACCAGAGCTGCTACAAAAGCTGGTGCTAAAGCCAACCAGGATTGTGCCGCAAGCAGCGCGCCAGTGCCCGCCCACATGATTGATGCGAAGGCTTCGCTGAGCGTGGCAGCCCTAGATGCCACTTGGCGGCGGCGGAACATTGAACGCTTTGCTACCACTCGGAACCACAGCTGGATCGCCGTGGCCGAGCCTGCTGAAAGCGCAGCACAGAACGCTGTAACCATGGCTGCAAAGGGCGAGGTGAACGCCATCACCAGGAGCAGCGGAAGAAGCACCAGCGCAATGACGGCTAGGACGGCTTCGATCTTGGCCACCAGCACGGCGCGTGGGTGAACCGGAGCCGTAACCACCAGATCATGCGCGTCCTCGCCCGAGATAGCGAGCCATGACAGTCCGCCTGCCAATTGTCCCGCGGCCATCACCAGCACTGGCACCACGACGACCAAAGCGCCGGCGCTGTCCCCAAAGTTGATCCAGAGCAGCAGTGCTGGCGGGAGCAGGTAGAGAATTTGCATCAGTGTCTGTGACAGCAGCCAAGGGTCGCGCTGCAACAGCCGCCACTCCTTCACTCGCAAGACATGGCGCTGCGATGCCGGACGAAAGGCGCGTGAGGAGGGCCTGCGCTGGCTAGCGATATGGTTGAGACCGGCAGCGGAGATCGCTAGCTTGGCATAACTCGACGCCGAGACTGCGATAGCAAGAACGAGCGCACCCAAGCCGAGCACCAGTATGACCAGCAAGGACGGAAAATCTCCCATCGTCGCCTTGGCCGGCAGCCAAAGGAGACTGTCTGTCCCGGGAGCCGCATCGATGGCGGCTTGGGATTGGAACAGGGCAAGGCGCGACATGTCGCCATAGTAGATGATCGCCGCGGCCTGAACGCCAATGACAAAACCCGCACCGATCATCGCGGCGACGATCTGGGCGATGAAGCGCGTCTGGCGCGGGCCGACAATCTTGAACAGGAGCATGGTAATACCAACAGACAGGGCCGTGGAGATAGCGCCCATGGCAATCACCACGCCATAGCCCGCCAGCCAGCGTGGTCCGTCAAATATCGCGAGCATATTGATGAGAGGGCTTGCCAGCAAAGCCGTGAAGCCCACGCTGGTTAGCATCACCGAACCGGTGCGCACGGCGAACAGCTTCTGGGAGGAGGCAGGCGAGGACAGCACCAGATCAAGGTCAGACCGGCCATAATAGACCCGCGTCACAGCCTCTAGCGCCTGCGACAGCATCACAGTCCAGAACAGCAGGCCCATGCCTGTCAACATGACCAGGGTTTGTGCATCGGCGCTGACCCCACCGGAAGCCCAAGTGGCTACGACGCCGAAAGCCAGCAGGTGCAGCACGACAACAACGACCGCAAGGAAGATAATCAGTCCGACGCCGCGCTTGCGGCTACCGCCGGTCATCATCGCGACCAGCTCGCGCCAGGCGAGAGTCAGCTCGTGGCGCGCGAACCATCCAATAGTGGCCGGCGCGGCGCTCATGCGGCTTGCGTGCCCGTAGCGACGAGGTCGAGGAAGATGTCCTCAAGGCTTGACTCGCGCCCTGTGCGGTTGCGCAATTCGTCCAGCGTGCCCTCGGCGATGAGCCTGCCATGTGCGATGACGCCGATGCGCTCGGCCATGCGCTCGGCAACTTCAAGAATATGAGTCGTCATGATAATGGTGACGCCGTCGCGTACCTTGCCGAGCAGCACATCCTTGACCTGCCGAGCAGATCCCGCATCCAACCCGGTCAGCGGTTCGTCGAGGATGATCAGCCTGGGATCATGGACCAAGGCACCGGCCAGAGCCACCTTTTGCAGCATGCCCTTGGAGAAGCCACCGCAGAGCTGGTTCGCATGCGGCCGAAGGCCTAGCCAGTCGATCAATTCGTCAGCCTTGCCCTGCGCCACCTTGGAATTCATCTGCCAGAGCCCCGCGACGAACTCGAGATATTCAAGAGGTGTCAGCCGGTCATAAACCATCGGCTCGTCAGACACCCAGGCAACGAGCCGCTTGGCCGAGATTGGGTCTCGTTGCGTATCGATGCCGAAAATCTCGATGTCCCCTTGGTCAGGCTGCAGCAGCCCAGCAACCATGCGCAGGATCGTGGTCTTGCCGGCTCCGTTTGGCCCTAGCAGAGCATAAAACTCGCCTGAGCGGATCGTGAGGTTCAGCGCATCAACCACTTTGCGGTCAAAACTTTTGGTCAATCCCGAAATGGAGAGGGCAGGGGTGGACATGCGTACGCTCCGGATACTGCCACGCAAATTAGACCTGTCCCCTTTCGTCCGGATGAATGGGGATCGTTAAAATTTAGCCGCGCTCCAGGCATTTGTGAGCACGGAACGTACTTACCTTAGCGGCGTTTTGCTCGCGAACAAACTGGAGTTGAGTACATGGCGCCCTTGGATCGTGAAACTGTAATCGTCGACCGCGGCCGGAGTAGCTCTAGCGGCATAATCATCGGCGTGATTGTGGCGCTGGCACTGATCGCGATCGCCTATCTGGTGTTCTTTAACAACAATGGTGGCGGCGGTGGTACGGTCGATGTGGATGTACCTGCTGTAAGCGTCGATGTTGCGCCCGACGGGCAATAACTCTCTCCGGAACAGATCAAGGGCGCCCTCGTGGCGCCCTTTTTGTTTATGCCTCAAACGACGCTGAGCTTCACATCGACATTGCCGCGCGTGGCATTGGAGTAGGGGCAAACCGTGTGCGCTTTTTCCACCAGCGCATGGGCCTGCGCATGATCCATCCCGGGGATCGTGACCTTGAGTTCGACGGCGATGTTGTAGCCGGTCCCGTTGGCGTTCTCGCCGAACGAAACGTCCGCGTCGATCACGGCGTCTTCTGGTATCTGGACCTTTTCGCCGCGCGCTACAGCCTTCAGGGCGCCGAGGAAGCATGCCGAATAACCAGCGGCAAACAGTTGCTCGGGGTTCGTGCCCTGGCCACCATTGCCGCCCATTTCCTTTGGCGTATCAAGCGTAACCGACAGACGCCCGTCATCGGTCGCGCTGGTGCCAGTGCGGCCGCCGGTGCTGTGGGCGTGGGCGGTGTAGAGGGCGGATTTGATCGAGGACATGGAGAGCTCCTTGGTGCAGTTGATTGCTTAGGCCAAGCAGATCAATCGCACACAATTTAATTTTGCGCAATTATGTTTCTGTGCTATTTGCCTGATAGCTGCACTTTGCGAGGGATGCCATGCCTGCCAAGTCCGATCCGCTCAGCCTGGATGCCATGTTATGCTTTGCCATCTATTCGGCCGGGCATGCCTTCACGCGCTTTTACAAGCCGCGCCTTGAGGCGCTTGGGTTGACCTATCCGCAATATCTCGTTTTCCTCGTGCTCTGGCAGGAGGATGGTCTCACGGTAAAAGCCCTGGGGGATAAATTGTTCCTCGACAGCGGCACGATCACGCCAATGGTCAAGCGCCTTGAAGCGCGCGGCCTATTGCGCCGGGAACGGGACACGGCGGACGAGCGGCAGGTGCGGGTATTCCTGACGGATGAAGGCCGCTCCAAACGCGAGAAGGCGCTTTCTATTCCGCTGGCCGTCCGCGGGGCGCTGAGTGCGGGCGAGCAAGAGGCGATTGACCGCCTGCGTCAGGGTCTGCAATTGCTGCGTGCCCAGCTTGACACGGCTGCGTGATTATTGCTGGCCGACCTGATCGACCACACCCCCGGTACAGCCGCCATCGGTCGGACGCGCATCCATGATGCGGCCGGCAAAGCTTTCAGGGCCGTCGATGTCTCCGGTCAAGCCGATCGTCAGTTCATTGATCAGCCGCCGGCCACCATCTTCATAGCAAGCCAGCCGGACGCGTTCGCCAGCACCGGCACCGAAGGCCTCGTTGAAGGCTGAACGCACCTGGTCCTGTGTTACCTCTTCGCCGATAGCACCAGCAAAAAGCTCCTGCACCGCGGACGCATTGACGGCGGCGAGCATATCGATGGAGTCCTGGTAGTATTCTTCGGCGTCACCTTCATAGCAGGTGCCATGCTTGATCCATTCGTGCCGGTCCAGACTCGATTGCGTTCCCGGCATCACAAGCTCAAGTTTGTCGCGCAGGGCTGCGGACAGGTCCGGCGCGGGAAGCTGGTCCCACTCGCCATCTTCATCCAATTCGACCGCCGCGGCATCTACCCCGCAAAAGTCGCGTGAACGAGGCTGCGGCCAAAGGCCGTGGAGAGCAAAGTTCCCTGCGTCGAACCGGTCCTTGGTTTGCCAGGTGCACTCGGGGCGGTCCGGCCGCGTCTCGCAGAACGCCGGTTGCCAGCTGATCGCAAGGACATATTGCGTCCGCTCCTGCGCCACTGCCGTGTGAGCAAACGAGATTAGAGCAAGGGCAGCAAGAGCGATGCGCATGAAGAATTTTCCCAAAAATGGAATGGCGGCCCGAGAGCCGCCCCAATAGTTAGAGCGTGATGCGGTAGATGCCGAAGCCTTCAGCATTCGTCTCGCCCGTCGCCTCGATCTTGATGGCTGTGACATCGTCCACATAGTCGGCGGCCTTTGGCCCCGTAGCGAACAACACGCTGGTGCCTGCCACTGGTGCTAGCGACCAGTTGCTGTCGGCCTTGGGATCGATCGTGCCGTTCTCAACGATATAGCGCACGATGATGTCGCGGTTGGTATCGGGTCCTTTGAACACGATCACGTCGGGACCAATGCCCGGGAATGTGCCGCCGCCTGCGCGATAGTTGTTGGTCGCCACAACGAACTTTGCCGCTGGATCGACCGGCGCACCGTCGTGCATCAGATCGACAATGCGGTTGGCGTCGGGATTGAGCTCTTCCTTGCCGTCGGCAGAGTACTTCGACGGCTGGGTGAGGTCGATCTTGTAGGTGACGCCATCGAGCACGTCGAAATTGTAGGACGGGAAATCCGGGTTGATCAGTTCGGCATCCGTGGCGCCGGCTTCGACCTGATTGAAGATGCCAGCCGAACGCTCCAGCCAGTTCTTGACGTCAGCGCCGGTGATCACGACAGCCTGGATTGTGTTGGGGTAGAGATAGAGATCGGCCACGTTCTTGATGGCGACCGGGCCAACAGGCACGTCTGTATAGTAATCCGGACCACCGCGTCCGCCCGACTTAAACGGCGCAGCCGCCGACAGGATGGGAAGTCCTTCCCATTCGGTGCCCTTCATCATTTGGTCGATGTACCAGGTCTGGGCCTGCGAAACGATCTGCACGGACGGATCATCGGCAACCAGCGCGAAGTACGAATACATCGGCGCTGCCGTTTCGCCGACCGGGCGGCGGATGTATTCGATAGTTTCTTCATGGTCGGCCTGCGCCGCCGCAAGCACCTCAGCCTCATCCTGGACAAGTGCGTTGACCTTGCCCTCGACGCGTTCGGAGATCGGCCGCGCTTCGGAAGTGTGCGATACCACAGCCCACTTGCCGTCGGCATCCTGCTCGAGCAGCAGGTCGATTAAGCCCATATGGGAACCCCAGAAGCCGGCCATAACGGCGGGCTTGCCATTGAGCGTGCCGGCTTCGATGTCGGCGCCTTCGACTTCAGCATAGTCCGGGCCGGGGAACACTAGATGCTGGTGACCGGTCAGCACCACGTCGATACCCTCGACAGCCGCAAGCTGCAGTGACGCGTTTTCCGCGCCTGTGGTCTGATCGACGGCGATACCGGAATGTGAAAGGGCGATGATGATGTCCGCGCCTTCTTCACGCATCTTGGAAACATAGGCCTGCGCCGTTTCGACGATGTCGCGGGTGTTGACCTTGCCCGCGAGGTGGGTCGAATCCCAAGTCATGATCTGCGGCGGCAGGAAGCCGATCAGCCCCACCTTGATGGTCTTGGTAGCGCCCGAGCCGTCGGTTAGTTCCTTGTCGATGATCAGGTAGGGCTTGATATAAGTCTCGTCGCTCAGCGGATCGGCGCCAAGCTCACCCCGCACCAGATTGGCGGAAACGAACGGGAATTCAGCACCGGCCAGCGCTTTGTCGAGATACTCCAGGCCATAGTTGAACTCGTGATTGCCCAGGGTTGCCGCCTCGTAGCCGAGCACGTTCATGGCGGCGATGATGGGATGAACGTTGCCGTCCAACCCTTTTTCATAAGCGATGTAGTCGCCCATGGGGTTGCCCTGGATGATGTCGCCGTTATCGACCAGCAGAGAATTGCTTGCTTCGGCGCGAATGGCTTCGATCAGCGATGCTGTGCGCGCCAGGCCCATCGTGTCGTTCGGCGCATCGGCATAATAGTCATAGGCGAAGACGGCGACATGGAGATCGGTCGTCTCGATGATGCGCAGATGCGCCTGGTTGGCTTGGGCTAAGGTGGCGAATGGATGCATTGCGGCCAGGGCTCCAACGCTCGCAGAACCTGCAAGGAATGTGCGTCGTGAAATCTTGGGCAAAAAGTTCATGGATCGTCTCCCGGAGGCATTTCTTGGTGAACCGGTATGCGCCCGGGGGCGCCGCGCTCCCGGACAGCCGGATCAGCGATCCAGCTTGATGCTCATGCCGTCCGGAGGTGACGCTTGGATGACGGCTGGTGGACGGTAGGCAGTTTCGGCGGGTTGGTCAATTTGCTGGCGACAAGCACGCAGGGAACTGATGGGCACGCACTGCACTTGTTGCTAGGCTGGTGGCGAATGGAGAGTTTACCCGATGAAGTGGCGCGGCAGGCAGCAGAGTTCCAACATCCAAGATCGTCGTAGCCAAGGCCGCGGTGGCTTGGGCGGCTTGGGCGGTCTTGGGGGCGGCAACCCGTTTGGGCGCGGCGGCGGTATTCGGCTGCCGACAGGCGGCGGACGCGGCGCACGCGGCGGCATTGGTGGCCTTGTTGGCATGGTTATCGTCTTGGGTCTGATCTGGCTCCTGACCGGCACCAATCCAATGGACATGCTCTCAGGTGGTTCGACCAGCGGCCCGGCATCCTCCGCAAGTTCACGCAGCCAGCTGCCAACCACAGGCGAAGAGGCGGAACTGCGCGATTTCGTCGGCGTGGTGGTCAAGGAAACCGAGGATCTTTGGACGGACGTTTTCGCCCAGCAGAACGAGGACTATCCCGAGCCAACCGTCGTGCTGTTCTCCGATGCCGTGAGCACCGGTTGCGGCGAAGCCGATTCGAGCACCGGGCCGTTCTACTGCCCGAACGATCAGCAGGTTTACATCGATCTGAGCTTTTATGATCAGCTACGCGATCAATTCGGCGCGCCCGGCGACTTTGCGCAAGCCTATGTGCTGGCGCATGAAGTCGGGCACCACATCCAGAACATCACGGGCGTGCTGCCCGAGTTCAACCAGCGCCGCCAATCGATGAATGCCGAGGAAGCCAATGCCTATTCGGTTCGCGTCGAGTTGCAGGCGGATTGCTACGCGGGCGTTTGGGCTAACTACGCCGGCCAGCAGAACCTCGTGGAACAGGGCGATTTCGAAGAGGCGCTGAACGCCGCCGAGCAGATCGGCGACGATACGCTGCAAAAGCGCATGCAGGGCTTTGCCGTCCCCAAGACGTTCAACCATGGCACGTCGGCACAGCGCCAGGCCTGGTTCGATCGTGGCTATCAATCCGGCAATCCCGGGGATTGCGACACCTTCTCGGGCAATGTCTGATGACAGCGGCTAGCGTGGAAAGCCATTTCTTCGCCGATGACGGCACTTTCCCCAACAGCCGCCTGCCGCTTCTTGTATATCGCTCCGTGGCGCGTGGGTATGACCCCGACGCGCTTGAGACAGTCCTTAAGCGGAACGGCTGGCCACCGCAGTGGCAAGACACCGTCTTTACCTTCCACCATTATCATTCACGCAGTCACGAATGCCTCGCCGTCGCGACGGGGCATGCCACGCTGCGTTTTGGTGGGCCTGACGGCAAGGAATTAAGGGTAGATGCAGGCGATGTTATCGTGATCCCTGCTGGCGTCGCCCATCAACGTGGCGTTGCGAGCACCGACTTCATGGTGATCGGCGCCTACCCGCCGGGGCAGGAAAATTTCGATACGCTGCGCGGCAATCCAGGTGACCGGCCGAAAGCCGACGAGAACATCGCCAAACTTGCGACGCCGGAAACAGACCCAGTTCAAGGGCCCAATGGGTCATTGATCGGCGCGTGGGCAGGCTAGAGCTGCGGTGCAAGCTCCTCGATATAGAACCGGACAATGTCGCCCGTTTTTTCGAGCGGATTGAAATCCGCCCCTGCATTGGCCGACAGCATGATTGAAAGCGTAGTTTCTGAGGCCCCGGCGCCGTCGCGCGTTACGATATCGGACAGAACGCCACACTGGACGGCTCGGATAACATGGCCTGCACTGTTGGTATTGGCGGCGGCAAAGAGGTGGCTGGAATCAAGATTGATGATGTCGCAGTTCTGCTGCCGGAATTCATCTAACATCGCATCGCTCTCGCGGTAGATGGCATCGCCAGTCGCCGCGCGGACGGGGGTTAATGGCTCTGAATGGCTGCGCTGCCAGTGCTCTCGAACAGCGCTGCACAAGCTTTTGTCCGCGCTCTGCACTGCTTCGCCGGAGTAGTGACGAGTGGTGCCATCTGCAGCAAGGGCGCTCTCGACGAGGTAGAAGTCACCCATAGACAGGTTCTTTGTGCCAAGCCCACCGGCGAGGCCATAGGCCAACACGAATTCGATCCCATAGAAAGCCAGCTCTTCAATCGTCGCGGACGAGACGGGCCCGCCATAGACGTGCGCAAGGGAGAGGAAGCGGCGGTTCTCATGACTGACGATGCGAATACTGTTAGGCGAGAGATGAATAAAATGCTGCTCGCGCACTTTTTCCCGCGCATAATTTGAAAAAACTGCCGGAGGCGGGCAATATCCGACCAATGCAATCCGAACGTCGCCGAAAACATCTCGCCTAAAGCGCTGCCCGACAAGGTTCTGCGGCGTCAGATGGTAGAGCCCCGCCTCCAAACCGCTAAACGCCTGCTGTGACGTGTTCAGGCATTTTCTCAAGCCCCTTTTGCTCACGCACATGGTTCAAAAACCGCGTGAACAAATAATGGCTATCGCGCGGACCGGGGCTCGCCTCAGGATGATATTGCACTGAGAAGATCGGCTTGCCTTCGACGCTAAGGCCTGCGTTCGACTGATCAAACAAAGAGATGTGCGTTTCGGTGACGCCAGTGGGCAGGCTTGCCTTGTCCACGGCAAAACCGTGGTTCATGGAGGTGATTTCCACCTTGCCGGTGGTCAGGTCCTTGACTGGGTGGTTGGCGCCATGATGGCCTTGGTGCATCTTTGATGTCGTGCCGCCCAGGGCCAGGCCTAACAATTGATGGCCAAGGCAGATGCCGAATACCGGCTTGCCGGTGTCCATGAGCTTCTGGATCGTCGGCACGGCATATTGGCCGGTCGCCGCCGGATCGCCTGGGCCGTTGGAGAGGAAAATGCCATCGGGATTGTGCGCCAGCACGTCTTCGGCCGTCGCCGTAGCCGGAACGACAGTCACCTTGGCGCCCTGGTCGGCGAGGCAGCGCAGGATATTGCGCTTGGCGCCATAGTCGATCGCGACAATGTGGAAGGGTGCATTCTCGAGCTTGCCGTAGCCCCGGTCCCATTGCCAACCCGTCTGGTCCCAGTGGTAGGTCTGGGCGGTGGTGACTTCCTTGGCAAGATCCAGGCCTTCAAGGCCGGGGAAGGCATTGAGTTCAGCCTTGATCGAAGCCTCGTCGAACATGCCGGTCGGTTCATGGGCGATGACGCCATTGGGCATGCCATTTTCGCGGATCTGTGCCGTCAGCGCGCGCGTGTCGATGCCGGTAATGCCGATGATGTTGCGCTTTTTCAGCCAAGCGTCGAGCTTTTCGGCCGCGCGATAGTTGGACGGGTTGGTGATGTCGGCCTTAAGCACGACGCCGCGCACGCCGGACAGGGCGGCCATGTTGACCGTCTCGATATCCTCGTCATTGGTGCCTACATTGCCGATATGGGGGAAGGTGAAGGTGATGATTTGCCCGGCATAGGACGGATCGGTAAGCACTTCCTGGTAGCCGGTCATGGCGGTGTTGAAGCACACTTCGCCAGCTGCGTGGCCGATCGCGCCGATGCCGCGGCCTTCCAGGCGCGTACCGTCTGCAAGGATCAGAACTGCGGTCGCGGGGGATTGCTGCCAGCCGGTCACGGTGGGCCTCCAAATAAAATGACGATGTCGATTGAGGCTCCCTCATAGAAGCCAAGGCTGGGGAGCGCAAGTGGCGCAACCCGTTGTTTGTGCCTATATGGGCTCAAACAAGCAAAAGCCAAGAGGATGAAAACCCATGCGCGAACAGTTCAGCGAAGGTCTCAAGACCGCTCTCAAAGCACGCGATCAGCGGCGCACGGCAACGCTTCGCGCCATTACCTCGGCCATAAAGGACAAGGACATTGCGATCCGTCAGGAAAACCGGGGCCCCGCGACCAATGAGGAGATCCTCGCTATTGTACAAAAGATGGTGAAACAACGGGAAGAAAGCTTTGCCATCTACGCTCAAGCTGGCCGGGCCGATCTAGCAACGGTCGAAAAGGAAGAGATCGACATCCTCAACGAGTTCCTGCCCAAGGGGCTCAGCGAAGAGGAAGTGGATGCAGCCATCCGGGCAGCAATCGCCAGTACCGGCGCTGAAGGCGCCAAGGACATGGGCAAGGTGATTGCCCAACTCAAGGTTGACTATCCCGGACGGATCGATTTCGGCAAGGCCAGTGGCAAAGTACGCGCGGCGCTTAGTGCGTAAGATGGAGGTCAGGCAGCTGCCGGCATTGGCGGCGTGCTGCCTGTCCGCTGTTCCCAAATGAAGGAGAACAGCGCCACCGCTACTGCAAGCAGCAGCGCCACCGAGCCGATCAGCGGCAGATTGCGGTAGCCGAAACCTTGTTCGAGCAGCGTCGAGCCGAGCACCGCACCGATCGCGATACCGACATTGAAGCCAGAGGGGATCAGCGAGGATGCAAGGTTTGGCGCATCGGCCGACCACGCCAAAACGCGTGACTGGACAGGCGAGCCGAAAGCAAAGTTCACCCCGCCCCAGAACAGCACCGCTCCCGCCATGACCAGCGGATAAGGGCTGACCAACCAGACCAGGGTAAAGGCGAGCGCCTGGGTCAAGAGAATCGCGATCAGCGATGGCATGAGCTTCCAGTCCGCCAACCGCCCTCCGATAAAGACGCCGATGGTCGAGCCAACACCATAGAGCAGCAGCACCCAGGGCACCATGCCCGCAACAAGCCCAGTCACTTCACGCAGGAGCGGGGCGATGTAGGTAAAGAGGCTGTATTGCCCGATCATCACCAGAATCACAATGAACAGAGACGTGACGATCTGCTGGCGCCCAAGCACCTTGAACTCGCGCAGGATACTGCCCGTCGTGGCCGACGCGCCTGCTGTTCGGGGCAAGAACAGGGCAATGGCAAGCGTCGAGGCAAGACCCAGGACCGCTACTGCCCAGAACGTGGCTCGCCAGCCCAGTGCAGTGCCAATGGCTGTTCCGCCTGGCACACCCAAGATGTTCGATACAGTCAGGCCCGACAAGATCAGCGCCACCGCAAAGCCGCGTTTGTCGTCGGGCACCAGACCGATCGCTACCACGGCCGCAATGCCAAAATAGGTGCCGTGCACCACGGCAACCAACACCCGCGCCACCAGTAGGAGTTCAAAGCTTGGCGCCAGCGCGCAAAGCATCTGGCCGATGGTGAAGACTGCACCTAGTCCCAGTATCAACGAGCGGCGAGAATATTTTTTTGTTGCCACCGCCAGAAGCGGGCCGCCAATCGCAATGCCCACGGCATAAGCCGTAATCAAATAGCCTGCCAACGGCACGCTGACGTTCAGCCCGTTAGCAACTTCGGGTAGCACCCCTGCAATGACGAACTCGGCAGTTCCGAACGCAAAGGCTGCAAGGAAAAGAGCAAAAAGCGGCAGGGACATTGAATAGCTAAGCCGCCAGAGCGGACCTCGGTTGAAGCTGCTCCAAATCACAGTAGGTTTGATCCGGCAATCAACAATTCCGCAGCGGCATTATAGCAAATGTAAACAGCGCGCCTCTTGGATGCATCCCAAAATGAGATAGCCTCATTAAGGGCAGGCACATTATGCGCTGCAAAGGGGCGGGCTATGGCAGTATCGGTAGGGACGAAACGGCGTTTTGCGGCAGCAACGGCCTTGCGAGGCTTGTTCATGCTCATCGCGGGCGTTTACGCGATCATCTGGCCGGCCGATGCGCTGACGGTTTTGGTATTGGCCGGCGGCATTCTGCTCCTTATCGACGGGGCACTGGGCCTGTGGAGCCTCACGTTCGGTGGCGGCAAGAGCGGCAATTACTGGTTCGACGTCGCGGCAAACGCCCTTTCGCTCCTCCTTGGCGTGCTGATCCTCTTGAGCCCACTCCTTGCCACCATCTTCACCGTAACCTTTCTGGCGGCAATAGTAGGAGTCACGGCGCTGGTCGTAGGTGTCATGCAGATCGTGGTGATCACCCGTGAGCGCGAGCATTATGCCCGGATCTGGCCCGTTGTACTGTCCGGCATCTCCTACATCCTGCTTGGCTTGGCCTTTCTGCTCCTGCCGCTGATCAGCGTAACGATTGCAGTCATCTTCGGCGGCATTATGCTGGTGGTCTTTGCCTTTGGCCTCTTCGGTTGGGCCTGGCGGCTTTACCAGCGCACCAAAGCCTAACGGTAGATGACGCTAACCCCGGCAACATTATCGTCCTGCCGGTAAACCGGCGCATCGGCCGGCACGCTCAACTCGATATTGCCAAAGCCGTCCCAACGTGGTGCAAGCAGCGCCTTTGCGCCGATCGAGAGAAAGCTGGCGGCATCTTCGGGCAAGTCCTCTCCCGCAGGGATCAGTGCTGCCTGAGTGTTAAACCCGGTCGACGCACCGCACTCTCGTGAAAAAACCCTAGATCGAACCGCGCATCCGAAGAGGTCAGACGCTCCGAAATTTCAATGCTGCAGCCGGGAAGACTACCGGCAAAGTACCAGATCGCGCCACCGACCAAGAATGCCGGCAGGGCTGTCAGAGCTGCGAACCAAACGAGTGGAAACTTTTTCATTTGCGCCAGTTGTGCGATCCTGTTGTTGATGAGCGAGCGTACCGTGACACAGGCGCCAAGAGTGCTTATCTAACAGTTCATGCGCTTTTCCGATCAATTCTTAGATGAAATCCGCCAACGCCTGCCGATCACGCAGGTAGTGGGCGAACACGTGCTTTGGGACAAGCGCAAGTCGCAGCCGGGCAGGGGCGACATGTGGGCCTGCTGCCCCTTCCATGGCGAGAAAAGCCCCAGCTTTCACGCTGATGACCGGCGCGGCACATACCATTGCTTTGGCTGCGGCGTTTCCGGCGATCATTTCCGATTCCTGACTGAAAAGGCCGGCATGAGCTTTCCCGAAGCCGTCGAGAAGCTTGCAGGGATGGCTGGCGTACCAATGCCGGCGCGTGACGAGCGCCAGGAAAAGCGGGAAGCTGAACGCAAGTCGCTCTATGACGTGATGGAGCTGGCTACTAAATACTTCGAGGCTGCCTTGCAGCACAATATCGGCGCTCGCGCCCGTGGCTATCTGTTCGAGCGCGGCGTCTCGGCCCAGAGCCAGACGCGTTTCCGCATCGGCTTTGCCCCGGACAGCCGTAATGGGCTCAAGGAACATCTGGCGCTTAATGGCGTCTCCGCACAGGACATGATCGACACGGGCCTGGTGGCTAGTCGCGATGACGATCCCTTGACCTATGACCGGTTCCGAAACCGCGTCATGTTTCCCATACAGGACTTTCGTGGCCGGGTGATTGCCTTTGGGGGCCGGGCCATGTCGGCCGATGTGCCTGCCAAGTATCTGAACTCGCCCGAAACCGAACTCTTCAAGAAGCGCCAGACGCTCTACAATGGACAGACCGCGCGGCAGGCGGCACGCGATGGTAGTTCCGTCGTGGTGGTCGAAGGCTATCTCGACGTGATCGCGGCGGTCGCTGCCGGTTTTGAAGGAACTGTTGCGCCTCTCGGCACGGCACTGACGGAAGAGCATCTGCAATTGCTGTGGCGCATGTCGCCTGATCCGATCCTGTGCTTCGACGGCGACAAGGCCGGGCTCAAGGCGGCCGAGCGGTCAGCCGACATCATCATGCCGCATCTAAAGCCAGGCTTCACAGTCAAGATCGCGACCTTGCCGGAGGGGCAGGACCCGGACGATCTGATCAAGGCGCATGGCCGAGCAGCCTTTGCCGACGTGCTGGACCGGGCGCGCTCCCTATCAGACGTCATCTGGAGTATGGAAACGGGTGGCCTTGTTCCCGAGACGCCCGAGGCCCGCGCCGCCTTGCAGGCCCGCCTGCGGGAACGTGCCAACTCAATCCAGGACTCGTCCGTGCGGTTTCACTATGCGCAAGCGTTCGACGAAAAGCTGCGCGCCTTTCTCGCACCGGTGCGCCAGAACCGCTTCGAACCCCGTGGTGGGCAGCAGCGTTATGGCCAGAGCGGGGCTTATGGTTACCCCAGCCGGGGCACGCCGCGCCTTGTGGTGAGTGATACGCTCCGTAATTCACGCCTGCTCAAGCCTGGCAATATGGCAGACGCCACGTCGCGCGAGGCGACGATCATCCTGAGCCTTGTCAACCATCCGGCGCTGGTCGAGGATAAGTTCGAGATTTTAGCGGCGCTGGATTTCGAGACACCTGTTGCGCAAAAAGTGATGAGCGAGATTTTGAGCCTTGTCGTACGCCACCACGACATTTCGGCCGACGATCTCAAATCAGCGCTGGGCGTGCGCGGACATGGGCCGACGCTTGAGCGCATGCGCGATGTCCTCAGCCGGCAAGGGGTATGGCAGCATGGTGCCGATATCGCGCTTGTTGACGCCGAGATTGGATTGAGTCACGCGCTGGCCTTGCATAACAAGAAAGTTCAGCTAAATAAGGAACTCAAGGCAGCCGAAGCCGCGCTGGGCGAAGACCCGAGCGAAGAAACCTTCGAAAGGCTGCGGGACATCAAGAACCAGATTACCACTGTCGATGGCACAGAGGCATTGATCGAAGGATTTGGTTCGCTATCGGGACGCGCGACACGCAGTTTTTGAGGGTAAACCTTGAATCTGTGGGTACGCGCGATTTTGCGTATGACGATACGCGAAACTTTTCCCCAGCGAACCAGGTAGCTCTTGAGGCGTTAACGCCTCAGTTACCGATCCTTTACCTTGCTTTGAGGTGTCACCACTTAAAGCCTTATTCGGTCCCGGGCGCTACGGGTTCCGACGGAGTACCAGATGGCCACCAAGGCAGCTGCAAAGACCAATACCAAAGACACCGAGAAGCCAGAAGCCGGCGCCCCCGAGGCGACGAACGATAGCCCGCTGCTCGACGTCAACGATGCGGCCGTAAAAAAGCTCATCAAAGTCGCCAAGAAACGCGGCTATGTCACCTATGAAGAACTGAACGCGGTCATGCCTTCGGACGAAGTTTCGTCCGAGCAGATCGAGGATTTCATGTCCATGTTCTCTGACATGGGTATCAACGTCGTCGATGAAGACGAGGTCGAAGAGACCGAAGTTGAGAAGGACGAGGAAGATCAGGGCCAGGAAGTAGCACCGGCGAGCGGCACTGCTGTCTCGACCACTTCCAATACCAAGGCGGGTTCGGACCGGACCGACGATCCGGTGCGAATGTACTTGCGTGAAATGGGTTCGGTGGAGCTGCTCAGCCGCGAAGGCGAAATTGCCATCGCCAAGCGCATCGAAGCTGGCCGCGAGACCATGATCGAGGGCTTGTGCGAATCGCCACTGACCTTCCAGGCCATTATCATCTGGCGCGATCAGCTCGCCCAGGGCGAAATCCTGCTGCGCGACATTATCGATCTTGAAGCCACTTATGCCGGTCCCGACGCCAAGCAGGCAGCGCCCGACATGTCGGCGGCGTACCAAGCCCCCCGTGTGGAGGCGGCCGTTGTCGAGAAGCCAAAGCCCGCTCCGGCACCGCGCCGCGCGACTGGCAATGACGAGGACGATTACGTTCCAGAAGAGCCGCAGGCGCCGCAGGACCCGGTTCCTGACGACGATGACGACGAGTTCGAGAACGCCCTTTCGTTGTCGGCGATGGAAGCCGAGCTCAAGCCGCAGGTCGTTGAGACCTTTGACCGCATTGCCAATGCTTATGGCCAAATGCGTGAGATCCAGGATCGCAACGCGCAAAACCTTGGCGCCGCCGTCAGCGAAGCCGACCGCAAGAAGATCGAGGCATTCCGGGCCGAGGTGATTGCCGACGTAAAGTCGCTCTCGCTCAACAACGGCCGTATCGAAAATCTCGTAGAGCAGCTCTACGATATCAACAAGCGCTTGGTGAAGCTCGAAGGGCGCCTGCTGCGCCTCGCCGAAAGCTATGGGGTTAAGCGCGAAAAGTTCCTCGAAAGCTATTACGGCCAGGAAGTGAACCCGGCTTGGGAAACTAATCTGGCGACCTTTGATGGCAAGGGCTGGGCTGAGTTCGCCCGGCGCGAAGCCGACACTATCCGCGACATTCGCGGTGACGTAGCAACGCTTGCCACCGAAGCCGGCCTCAATATCGGTGAATATCGCCGCATTGTGCACAAGGTGCAAAAGGGCGAGCGCGAAGCTGCTATAGCCAAGAAGGAAATGGTGGAGGCCAACCTTCGCCTCGTGATCTCGATTGCCAAGAAGTACACCAACCGTGGTCTTCAATTCCTGGACTTGATCCAGGAAGGCAATATCGGTCTGATGAAGGCCGTCGATAAGTTCGAGTATCGCCGCGGCTACAAGTTCTCGACCTATGCCACCTGGTGGATCCGCCAGGCGATCACCCGCTCGATCGCTGACCAGGCCCGCACCATCCGTATTCCGGTGCATATGATCGAGACGATCAACAAGATCGTCCGGACGTCGCGCCAGATGCTGCACGAAATTGGCCGCGAACCAACGCCTGAGGAACTCAGCGAAAAGCTGCAGATGCCTTTGGACAAGGTTCGTAAGGTGCTCAAGATCGCCAAGGAGCCAATCAGCCTCGAAACCCCGATTGGTGACGAGGAAGACTCCAACCTCGGTGATTTCATCCAGGACGTGAACGCGATCCAGCCGATCGATGCCGCCATCCAGAGCAATCTGCGTGAAACCACCACGCGCGTTCTGGCTTCGCTCACGCCGCGTGAGGAACGTGTGCTGCGCATGCGCTTCGGCATCGGCATGAACACCGATCACACGCTCGAAGAAGTCGGTCAGCAGTTCTCCGTTACGCGTGAACGCATCCGCCAGATCGAAGCCAAGGCCCTGCGCAAGCTCAAGCACCCCAGCCGTTCACGGAAACTGCGGAGCTTCCTAGACAACTAGGAGCGAATTGCCATGGCTGAAGATCGCCTCAAGGTCACCAGTATTCGTGCCATCGTACCGTTCAAGCTGGTGATTACCTTTTCGGATGCGTCCTATGGCACATTCGATGCAGCGCCGATGATCGGCGAGCGGGGTGAGGGCACTGAGGCATTGCGCGACCGGCGGTTTTTTGGGCAAGTTGCGCTTGCCAATGGCGTGCCGACCTGGCCAAACCATTTCGACACCTCGCCGCTCTGGCTGCGCGAGGAGATGGAAAGACGCGGTGAACTTTTGTTCCCCGAACCGGTCCGCCGCAGGCGATAAGAAGAAGGAGACGAGCCATGTCGTTTTGGAAAAATCTGTTCGGTGGTGGTTCGTCGAGCGCAGAGCCGGAAGGCGATAAGGTATTGGGTGAAGAAAGCCACAAGGGCTTTCTGATCAAGGCCATAGAGATGAAGGCTGGTAGCGAGCTGCAACTGGCCGGCACGATCGAGAAAGAAATTGGCGGCGAACTCAAGACCTATCGCTTCGTTCGCGCCGACCGCATGACCTCGCGCGACGATCTGATCGTTCTGGCCATTTCCAAGGGCCGGCAGATCATCGATGAACAAGGCGAAGCGATCTTCCGCTAGCCCGCCACAACCAACAACAAAGACGCCGGTGCTCGCGGACAGCCATGTCCTGCGAAACCGGCCTGCCGCACAGGAGAAAACCCATGGCCAAGAAGCCAACCGCCCGCAGTGAATTCGTGATGTTCGACATCGTCTATGAAGACGGCAGCCAACGCTCCAACCGCAAGGTGGATTCCAACCTGCTCGGTGGCCTCGACGGCGACGAGCCGGCGCGCCAAGCCATCATGGAACAGGATCGCGCCATCTCGGAGAAGTCCGGCCTGCCGCCGCTTGCTATCAAATCAATCAAGCGTTCCGGCAAATAGGGGCAAGCGTCCGCAGCGCCTGAGCCAGAACGCTTGCGCGCTGGCCAAAGCTTGTGCCGCGGGCGCTGAGATGTGGCGTTGCCAAGTGCGGAATGCCATGGCGGGCACAACTGCGCGCCGCGGCTTGACCGAGGGCGATCACTTTCCGACTGGCTAGTTCATGGCGCGCAACAGCGTCGAACGACAGATCGATGGCGCATTGCGGAATGCTCGCCGACCGGCTCGGCGCCAGCAGGTGAAAGGCATGGGTGACGTAAAGGTCTGCCCGCACCAGGCCGACTTCCGAAAGGGCTAGGTCGAGCACTCTGTTGAACGGCATGGCAGGCAGAAAGCCAGTTCGGCAAAGCTCGGCTCTGTGCAGCTGAGCCGACGGGGCATCGAGATAGTTGTAGGTCAGCAGAACCGGTCCGTCGGGCGAGCGTGACCCCAGGTGATAGGGCGTTATCCACGGCCCATCTATCCCGGCGTCGCTATAGCTTGCAAAGCCTTCAATGCGCAGCGACTTCCGCGCCTCGACCAGTTCGTCGTAGGTCAAGCCAGTGCCTTGTCGATTGCTGGCTTCACCACCGTTCCATAGAGCTCGATAGCCTTCATAACCTTGTCATGGGGCAGGGTACCGACGCTGAGTTGCAAGCCGAACCGGTCGTGCTTGAACCATTCGTGCTGCATCAGGATCTTGTCGATGATCTCCTGCGGCGAGCCGACGAAGTAGGCGCCCTCGGGCTTGGTGCCATTATCGAACTGCGCTCGCGTTGTCGGGGGCCAGCCGCGTTCCTTGCCGATGCGGCTCATTGCTTCGCTGTGGGCAGGGTAAGCGATATCACGCGCGTCTTGGCTGTCGCTGGCTATGAAACCATGCGAGGCAATGCCCACGGGCAGGGTCGCGGGGTCATTGCCCAGCTTCGCGATGGTTTCACGATAAAAGTTCACCAGAGGTGCGAATTGACGTGGCTGTCCGCCGATAATCGCCACCATCAGTGGCAGGCTGTAATAGGCTGCACGCGCTACCGAATTGGGCGTTCCGCCCACAGCAATCCAAACCGGCAGCTTCTGCTGTACGGGTTCGGGATAAATGGCGATCCCTGGAATGGCCTTCGTATGCTGGCTGCCGGGCCAGCTCACCTTGCCGCCCTCGCGTATCTTGAGAAGCAGTTCGAGCTTTTCTTCAAACAGCGCGTCGTAGTCATTGAGGTCGTGACCAAACAGCGGAAAGCTCTCGATGAACGAGCCGCGCCCCGCCATGATCTCGGCCCGGCCGTTGCTCAGCAGATCAAGCGTTGCGAACTGCTGATAAACCCGGATTGGGTCTTCCGAACTCAGCACCGTTACGGCGGTGGAAAGGCGAATGGTTTTGGTGCGCGCTGCTGCCGCTGCCAGGATCGTCACCGGCGCCGAAGCGACGAAGTCCGGACGGTGATGCTCGCCAAGGCCATAGAAATCGAGCCCCAATTGATCGGCAAGCTCGATTTCCTCGAGCAGGTCCTTGAGCCGCTCGGCCGGGCTTTGCAACCTGTTGCCATTCAACGGGTCAGGCGTGTTTTCGGCGAAGGAATATAATCCCAGTTTCATGTCCGCTACCTTGTGCTTTGGCCATAGATGACCGCCAAGGTGCTGGCGTTCAAGAACGTACAGCGATGTTACCGGGGCACATCGAGCTCCGCATAAAAAGCCCCGGTGTTATCCGGGGCTTCTGCAATCAGACATTGCTGGACGAGGGCGCATAGGCGAACGGGGACATTGGTGCCGTTGCTGGCTCGGGTGCGTTTTCGCCCGCCGCCTTGTGAATTTCGGCAACGAGGCCCGCATCCAGCCGGAGCTTGGACGCCAACGCATCGAGGTAGGCCCGCTCCGCTGCCGTATCGGCGGTAATCGCCACGAGCGATGCCGCATAAATCTCCGTCGCGTGCTCAGGGGTATCCGCCCGTGCCACAACGGCGTTGATATCGAGCGGCGAAGAGAGTTCGTCGAAGACCCAGGCCTTTTCCTCTGACGACAAGTTCATCGTCTCAAGCTTGCCAAAAATCGCTTCCTTCTCCTCGGCATCGATCTTGCCGTCCGCCTTGGCTGCTGCGATCATCGCTCGAACCAAGGACTTGCCGAGTTCCTCCTGGCCGCGTTGGTCATGGGCCGCCGGAATGAACGCATCCTGCCGGGCAGGGGGAACATTGCCCTGCTGGTTCTTCTGGTAGTTCTGCCAAGCACTATATGCCAAGCCGCCTACGGCCGCTACTGCGCCCAACTGCACGGCGCTACCAGCCAGCTTTCCCAAGCCGCCCTTGCTCAACAGCATGCCCGCTGCAAGTCCTGCCGCGCCACTCATCGCGCTGTGCTGGTGACCCTTGTCGGTCTGGAGGGCTTTGACAATCTGGTCGATGTTGAACATGCGCGTTTCCCTTTGCTGTTTGCTTTCAGGGCAAATGGGAATGCTTTGCCCCTTGCGCAATGGGCACCGTCATCTGCCCAGACTTCAGCAAAAAGAAAAGACCCCGGCGGGGCGGCCAGGGTCTTCTTCAAATGCTCTCGCAGGGAGTGACGAGGCATTATGGCATGATCAGCTTATAGTGCTGGCGCTGCTTCAACTGGCGCTGCCGGGGCAGGGGCTGCGGCTGGAGCAGTTTCAGTCACTGGAGCCGTATTGGCTGGGGCTGCGTCGGTGCCGGGAGCCGTTGGAGCTGCGGTCATCGGTGCAGTGGCACCAGTTGCATCAGCTGGGGCCTCGATGGCCGGTGCGCCACCAGTGGTCGAGGTCGCCGGGCCCGAATTAGCCGAGAAAACCAGGTAACCAATAGCCAGTAGGGCCAGTGCAACGATGATGCCGACAAACCAGCCTGTGCCGCTGCTTTCGCGAGTGTACACAGTGCGGTTTGCGTCGTTGGTATAAACGGTATCGCGTTCAGGGTTAGCCATGATGTCGCTCCTTTGTTTCACCGTATGGGAAGGAAACGCGAGCTTTTTAGATTTGTTCCCATTCGTGTGATCACGAGATTCAACGCGGCAGAACACAAATTATCTTAGCTGTGCCCCTGTATTGGCAAACAAAAAGGCCGGGCGCTTGCCCGGCCTTCATTAACTGCGATGTAAAGCCTTACTGCTGCGCCACTGTTACCAGCGGAGTGATGCGACGCACCGTCACGCGGCGATTTTCGCGCTCAGAGGTTTCGGTGCGGATCTTGAGATAACGCTCTCCGTAGCCTTGGGTCGCCAGGTTTTCCGGCGGAACATCATAGAAGTCCGTCAGGATACGGGCGACTGTTGCCGCACGCAGGTCCGACAACTGCAGGTTCGACACGTCCGAGCCCACCGCGTCGGTATGACCTTCGATCAGGAAGGTTTCCGTCGGGTTCTGCTCAAGCAGCGCCAACATGCCGTTGGCAACGCTGGAGAGGGCACCGACCTGATCACGGCTGATCGTTGCAGCACCGGTATCAAAGGTCAGGCCACCGATTTCAAGCTTGCGCACGCTGTCGCGGACACGAGCCGAACGCTTGACTTCGTCGATCGAGTAAAGACGGGCAACCTGTTCCACCGGGGGCTGGCGGAAGAAGGTTTCCACTTCTTCTTCGTCGGCTTCGGAGGCATCAAGCACGTATTCTTGCACCGAGATGTTGAGGCGCAATGGCGGAAGGTCACGTGCCGGGTCACGCCACTCGATCAGGTCTTCGTCATATTGTTCGTCGAAGTAAGCCAGCACATACTCGCGGCCCGCTGGGTCGACGCGCGAACGGCGCAGGACGTCGCCGTTGCGGTTGCGAACAGTGATGATCTGGGTGCCATCCGGCCGCGTGATCGTCTCGCGGGTTCGACCATTGCTCAGGTTTTCGTAGAAGATTTCGTCTTCCTGAGCGTTGTAGAAGCGGTCGGTATCTTGGCCCACCGAGCGCACGATCAGTTCAGTACCAACTTGCAGGATCGTCTGCGTAATGTCGATATTGTTGACCTGATTGTTCTGGGTGACCTCGATATTGGTCTGCTCACCGATGTTGGTTTGCGACTGGTCGATGTTGGTGGTGGTGTTGTTGACCGTGTTGTTGTTCGTGACGTTGTTCACGACATTGGTCTGGTTGATGATCGTGACGTTCTGGGGAACTTCCTCAGGCGCCAACGCTGCAGCTGCTTCGACCCGCTGACCTTCTTCCTGGCTTACAGGCTGAACGTCTTCGCTTGCGATGAACCGCGACTGAGCGGCAGCATCTGATTCTGGTGGCGGGGCAGCCGCAGCTTCAGCGGCAGCAGCAGCTTCCGCCTCGGTTGGTGCAGCCTGAGCTGGCGCAACGGTGCCATCGGCTGCCGCTGGGGCGTCCTTAGCACTATCGAGAACCGGGGCAATCTGTTCCTGCGTTACGCCTTCAGGCAAGTCTTCGACAGGCTCGACCGGTACCTGCGCATCGATTGGCTGCTGCAGAATGCCGCCATCGCTTGGCTGGTCATCTGGGGTATCGGCAGGAGCCTGTTCCGTTTCCTGTTGCGGCAGGTTCGGCACGGCAGGTAGGGTCAGGCCATAGGTCTGCAAGCAGGAGTCGACGTCGGTAAAGCCTGCACCGGCGCAAAGGTCGGAGATATTCTGCTGTGCCTGGCTGATCTGTGCCTGTGCAGTCGCTGCGTCGCCACCGGACAGAATGTCGGCAACAGCAGCATTGTAGGCATCAACTTCCGCAGACAGTTCGGCCGAAATATCGACATCAGGGGTCTGCTGAGCTTCATCTGGCTGTTCTTGGTTCAGAATGCCGGAGTCGTCAGCTGGAGCCGACTGTTCTTCAACAGCCGGGGCTTCCGTAACCGGGTCCGAGCCGGTTTCCTCGACAGGTTCAGCTTCTTGGGTGGTTACAGGCGCGGTGTCGTCCGAGGTTCCCTGTTCCGTTTGCGACGCATCAGGCTCGCCGGTTGTTTCGGCTTCCGGAGCGGTTTCCTGCTGCAGACCTTCTGGAGCAATCTGAGGCTCGGGAGCAATTTCCTGGGTAGCTTCAGGCTCTGATGCGGCTTCCGGCTGCGTTTCTTCAGGGGCGAGGGTCACCTGCTCTTCAGTTACTTCCGGAGCAGCATCCTGCGATTCTTCAACCGGAGCGGCTTCCTCAACCTGGGCAGGCTCCTCGGTCGCTTCTTCGGCTGGAACTGCTTCAGCCTCAGGCTCTTCTACAGCCTCTTCGGCCGGTGCGGTTTCCTCGGCGGGAGTAGTTTCCTCGGCTGGTGCCGCGTCTTCGGTGCTTTCAGCTTCACCTTCGGCTGGTTGGGCCGCGATGCAGTCCTCCAGCGTGGTGTAACCGGCGTCTACACATTCCTGAGGCAGTTCCGGTGCCGCGTCTTGCGCTGTCGCTGCGAAGGGCGACAGGGTCAGCAAGGTTAGGCTCGATCCGGTTAGGAGCCAGGTTCTGAGGCGCATTGTTTTTATTCCTTTGTGTCGAATGGCACTTGAGCCAAGCATCGCGGCACCAGTCTGAACGCAAACTGAATGAATTCTGACTGCGCAACGGACAACGCTTTTCCCCGCAAGACCCGAAACGCCTGGGGTAAGCCTAAGTTCCAGCGTGCCGGGCCATTGCAGGGGAGCCGGTGATCATGGCGCGATTGCGGCAGCTCTGGCTGTCGTTGCAGGATCATGTTACGGCACAGCCCATGCAGCAAGCGATCGAAACCATCAGCCTGCCAACACGAGGGCAGGGGCTTTATGAGTTTACCCCGGCAGTACGCAAGTTTATTGCCGACAGCGAGATTTCAACGGGACTGTTGACCGTCTATGTGCGGCATACTTCGTGCTCGTTACTAATCCAGGAAAACGCTGACCATGACGTCCAAACGGACCTGCTGGGGTTCTTTGGTCGGCTGGTACCCGAAGGCATGGAGTGGCTGGTACATACCACCGAAGGACCAGACGACATGCCGGCCCATATCAAGGCCGCGCTGACGCAAACGTCGATCGGCATTCCGGTGCAGCAAGGTGAGCCGGTGTTCGGCACCTGGCAGGGCATTTATCTGTTCGAGCATAGGAACCAGCCGCATCGGCGCGAAGTGGTGCTCCATATCATCGGGGATCGTTGATGGGCTGGGCAGAGCTTGTTGCCTATTGGCCCTTCGTGCTTGGGCTGATGGTTACCGGCGTTTTTTCGGGCTTGGCGGCTGGCCTGTTGGGCATTGGCGGCGGTGCCATCATCGTGCCGGCACTGGCGACCTCGCTCTCGTTGCTGGGCTATGATTCCGATGTGGTCCAGCACGTGGCGGTCGGCACATCGCTCGCCATAATCATCCCCACCGGCATCATGAGCGCCCGTGCCCACCACAAGCGCGGCGCACTCGACATCAGGACACTTAGGCTTTGGGTGCCGTTCATCATTGCTGGCACCTTTATTGGCGGCCTGATGGCAGGACTGTTTTCAGGGGATGTGCTGCGTATCGTCTTTGCCATCATGGCGTTCCTGATCGCCGCCAATATCGTTTTTGCCTGGCAGACTCGGATAATGGGGCATCTCAATGGCTCGGGACTGACCCACCGCATCTCGGCCTTCGTCGTCGGCTACATTTCGGCGCTGATGGGCATCGGTGGCGGATCGCTTAGCGTCCCCACGCTGGTGGCGTTTGGCGCCAGCATGCACGCAGCGGTTGGCACTTCCGCAGCACTCGGCGTTGCCATCGCGCTGTCGGGCACTTTGGGCTTCATCATCTCAGGCTGGAGAGAATCGGGCCTGCCACCGCTTAGCCTTGGCTACATCAACCTTGTTGCCATGGTGCTAGTAGCGGTGCTCGCCGCCATCTTCGCGCCGTTCGGCGCGTCGCTAGCCCATAAGCTCGACCAGAAAACGCTCAGATATGTCTTTGCGTTGTTCCTGGTCGCTGTCGGGCTCAACATGCTGTGGAACGTACTAGCAGGCTAAACGTAAAGCAGAAGGGTTGGTGGGGACGGTTTGACTACGGTGGTCCGTCCCCACCGCCCAAGCCCCCTCAAAGAGGGGAATGGGATCGCTTAGTTCGTGAGTTCGGCTAGTTCCCACTGAACGGTAACGTTGATCGAAAAGCTCAATTCGCCTGCTTCCACCGGTACGGAAGCAGCTTCTGCATCGGCCCGCATCGCATACATGGGCATGGGCTGTGGCTGGTTAAAGCTCTGCGACTCAGAAATCGAGAGAAGCTCATCGAGCGAGCTATCGGCCGTCGCCGCGTAGAGCTCGGCCTTTTCACGCGCATCGGCGAAAGCCGCCCGTCGTGCTTCATTGTAAATCTCGCTGGGGTCGGCAACCGAGAACGTCACCCCATTGATGGTGTTGGCGCCAACGGTCACAGCCTTGTCGAGAATCGAGCCGAGCGCCGGAAGATCACGGACCGCAACCGTAACGGTGTTCATTACTTGGTAGCCGTTGATCTTGGGCGGCAGGCTGTAGCCATTGCCGTCGCGGTCGTCGGAATAAACATAGTTGGGGTTCACCGAAAACCCCGACGTCTGGATATCGCGTGCTTCGATGCCCGCTTCCTTGAGCGTGGCGACCAGTTCAGCCATAGCAGCGCTGTTGGCGTCTAGCGCCTCGCGTGCCGTCGCGCCTTGCGTGGTTACGCCTGAATTGATGACCGCCATATCGGGGGCGGCCCGCACTTCCCCCATGCCGTCTATGGTGATGGTTCCGGCATAAGCGGGCAGGGTCAGGCCTGCAACGAGGGCGAAAGGGGCAAGGGCAAACAGGCGACGCATTGGCAAACTCCAAAAGTTCGGGGGGACTACTCCCCACCTATTGCGTCAGTATTGCGGCCAAGATGAACAGCGCTTGAACGAGCCTGTGGAAGACCGCTCTCCGCCAAAAGTATGACTTATCAGGCTTGCGTCGCCCTGCTCCGGTGCGGTACTCACAGCACGGATCTTTTGGGGGACGCACATGAGCACAAGGCATTATCCGGACGGCGTTCTTCTGGGCCGCGCCCGGGTTCCCGGCCAGCCTTGCCCACGCATCGTCACCATCCGCGATGGTGAAGTTCTCGACATCACCGCCAAGGGCTTTGCCACTGTGCGCGACATTGCCGAAAGCGGCCATGCCGCCGAGCATGTGGGCAGCGCCCAGGGCACCAGCTTAGGCAATGCCGATGCGATGCTCGCCAACAGCGTTGCGCAGAGCCACGACGCCTCCAAGCCAAGCCTTCTGTCGCCGATCGATCTGCAATCGATCAAGGCCTCGGGCGTTACCTTCGTGGTGTCTCTGCTTGAGCGTGTCATCGAAGAACAGGCGCGCGGCGACAAGGGACGGGCCGATGCTTTGCGTGGTGAAATCCTCGAACTGATTGGCACGGACCTTAGCGAGCTCGTCCCGGGCTCCGAAACCGCCGCCAAGGTCAAGGCAGCGCTGATCGAGCGCGGTGTGTGGAGCCAGTATCTCGAGGTCGGTATCGGCCCCGATGCCGAGATATTCACCAAGGCACAGCCGATGAGCTCGGTCGGCTACGGCGCTGAAGTCGGCCTCCATCCCGTCTCGAGCTGGAACAATCCCGAGCCTGAAGTCGCGCTCCTCGTCACCAGCAAGGGCGAGATCATCGGCGCCACGCTGGGCAATGACGTGAACCTGCGCGACGTCGAAGGCCGCTCAGCGCTCCTCCTGGGCAAGGCCAAGGACAACAATGCCTCTGCGTCCCTCGGCCCCTTCGTGCGCCTCTTTGATGGTGACTTCACCCTTGAGACCGTCAAGCAGTCCGAGATCGCCCTGCGCGTTGAAGGCCAAGACGGGTTCGTGCTCGAAGGCCATTCCTCCATGAGCCAGATCTCGCGCACGCCGGAATCGCTCGTCGCCGCCACCATTGGTGGCCATCACCAATACCCCGATGGAGTAGTGCTTTACCTCGGTACCATGTTCGCCCCGGTCAAAGATCGCGACGGCGCCGGCAAGGGTTTTACCCACAAGCTGGGCGATATCGTCTCGATCTCGACACCGGCGCTGGGCACCCTCCAAAACAGCGTAAACCTGTCCACCCAATGCCCGCCCTGGACCTATGGCACCAGCCATCTGCTGCGCGACCTGGCTCAGGCCGACCTCCTCTGATTTCCTCCCGAAAGGCAAAAACAAATGGCTGAACTGCACAAGAACCTCATCGATGGGGAATGGGTCGGCTCGGACGGCGTGGAAAACATCAATCCGTCCAATACCGCCGAAGTCGTCGGCCTGTATGCCCGCGCCACCGCCGAGGAAACCAAGCAGGCCATCGCCGCCGCCAAGGCGGCTTTCCCGGCCTGGTCCCGCTCGGGCATTCTCGAGCGCCACGCAATTCTCTCCAAAACGTCCCAGGAAATCTTGGCCCGCAAGGCGGAGCTGGGCGAACTCCTAAGCCGTGAAGAAGGCAAGACCCTGCCCGAAGGCATTGGCGAAGTGACCCGCGCCGCGCAGATCTTCGACTTCTTCGCCGGCGAAACCCTGCGCCTGGCCGGCGAAGTGCTGCCTTCCGTGCGCCCCGGCGTCGGCGTCGAGATCACCCGCGAGCCGATCGGCGTGATCGGCATCATCACGCCGTGGAACTTTCCAATCGCCATTCCGACCTGGAAAATCGCTCCGGCCCTGGCCTATGGCAACACCGTTGTCATCAAGCCAGCCGATCTGGTTCCCGGCTCCACCTGGGCCATCGTCGACATTCTAGTCCGCGCTGGCCTGCCCAAAGGCGTGCTGAACCTTGTGATGGGCAAGGGTTCGGTCGTGGGCCAGACCATGCTCGAAAGCAAGGACGTCCATGCCATCTCCTTCACCGGCTCGGTGGGCACGGGCAAGCGCGTTGCCGCCGCGTCCATCGAGGTCGGCCGCAAATTCCAGCTTGAAATGGGCGGCAAGAACCCCACCATCGTGCTAGATGATGCCGACCTCAAGGTCGCGGTCGAATCCGTTGCGCAATCGGCGTTCTTCTCCACCGGCCAGCGCTGCACGGCTTCCTCTCGCATCATCGTGACCGAAGGTATCCACGACCGCTTCGTCGAAGCCCTTGCCGAACGCGCCCGCAATTTACGCGTGGGCAATGCCCTCCACAAGGATGTCGATATCGGCCCCGTGGTCGATCCAAGCCAGCTCAAGCAGGACACTGACTACATCGAAATCGGCAAGCAGGAAGGCGCCAAGCTCGTCGCCGGTGGCGAGCTCGTCCAAAAGGAAACCGAAGGCTATTTCCTCCAGCCAACGCTCTTTACCGAAGCGACCAACCAGATGCGCATTTCCCGCGAGGAAATCTTTGGGCCCGTCGCCTCTGTTATCCGCGTCAAGGACTACGAGGAAGCCCTCGCCACCTCCAACGACACTGAGTTCGGCCTGTCTGCCGGTATCGTCACGACCTCGCTCAAATATGCCACCCACTTCAAGCGCAATGCGGAAGCCGGCATGGTGATGGTCAACGTCCCCACCGCCGGCGTCGACTTCCACGTCCCCTTCGGCGGCCGCAAAGGCTCTTCCTACGGCCCGCGAGAGCAAGGCAAGTACGCGGCGGAGTTCTTCACGGTGGTCAAGACGGCTTATACGGCGGCTGGCTAGGCGGGACACCCGCCGCACTGCCCTCGGGCTCGACCCGAGGGCCGGGTCCCGCAAGCGGAAATGCCCGGTTGTTGACGGCCCTCGGGTCAAGCCCGAGGGCGAACGGTGTTTTGCTCTGTCTTGAGCAGGTCGGGCTAGACACTAGCCCGCCCCTCAATCACCCGCTCCAAAGCATCATGATGCGTCACCAACCATCCAGCGCTACGCGTCCGCCAGGTGACAGCCCATAGGGCGCTGGCGTCGGTCGTCTCAGGCGTAATCTTGGCCTCACGCGCTTCATTGGCGGCGCTGAGAATAGCAAAATCGCGCATGCGGCCGACAAATCCCTGCCGCTCCCTTCGGGGCAGTTCATAGCCGTCGAGCAGCAAGCGGACTTGCCGCCCCCGCGCCTCCGCCGAGCCCAAGCCCAGTGTCTCGACCAAATCATCATCGAACAGCAGCGCATTGAGCCAACAGGCCTGCGTTAGTTCCACCATAGGGTCGACTGGTCCGGCCTCTTCCCAATCGATCAGCGCCACGGGCATGCCATCGCGTGCGATGATGTTCCAAGCGCCCGTGTCGCAATGGCCGATTGTGCTGGCCCGACCCAGTCGGCGCCCAAACCATGGCCGCCAAACAGCATCGGCAGGCGGCACGAAGCTGGCTGTTGCTTGATGCAGTTCCTTGAGCATGCGCCCGAGCGCGGGCATGGCGTCGTCACTCCACGCATAGGGATGTACGCTTTCGCCTTGAACAAAACTCAGCGTCTCCCGGCGTTGGGCATCGAAGCCGCTCCCGATCACCCGTGGTGCATAGGGATAGCCTCCCCGCTCCAAATGCCGCAGCAAGGCGATTGTTGTAGCTGACCAGGGTGCGCTTACGCGAAAGACGATCTCTCCCGATTTCGTCACCGTGGACCGGCCACCGACCAGCGTTGTTTCATCTTGATCTGTCATGGCGCCAGTGTGCGAAGGTGCGGCAGAAATGCAATAAGGCAGCTTCACGCTGGCCTGATTGACGCAGGCGCTGGTGCCGTCTTGCCTCCATGGCTTTCCATCCTGCAGAGTGCGGAGCAGGGGGCCGGCAAAATGAACTTTCCAACAGAGCGTTTTGCAGTTGTCGAGATCGTTTCGGCAGCCGGCTTGCGCCAGTGGCTCGAAGAGCATTATGGCCAGGCCGAAAGCGTCTGGTTAATGCGCTACATGAACCACGTAGCGGACAAAACCGTGCCGATCGATGCCATTCTCGATGAACTCCTGTGCTTCGGATGGGTGGATGGGCTAGCGCGCAAGCTCGATGCCAATCGCACGCTGCGGTTGATTTCACCCCGGCGACATCAGCGCTGGACACGCAGCTACAAGGAGCGCGCGGCCCGGCTGATCAGCGAAGGCCGCATGGCCGCGCCCGGTCTCCGGGCCATCGAAGAATCCAAGCAGCGCGGCGAGTGGAATGATCAAGACGAGGTCGATGATTTGATTGTTCCCGAAGATCTCGACACCGCACTCCGCCAGAACCCCCAAGCTCTGGCTTTCTTCACCAGCGCAGCGCCGTCCTACAGGCGCAATGTGCTCCGCTGGCTCAAGCTCGCGAAAAAGCCGGACACACGCGCCAAGCGAATCGGGCAAACCATTGCGTTGTCGACTTTGCGCGAAAAGGTGCCGCAGATGTAGCGGTCGCATCAGGCCTGTTCCAATCGGAAGTTTGCTCCATGGTCTCTCCCTACAACGCCTACATTCTTTGCGGTACGCCGCGCTCAGGAAGCACGCTGCTTTGCGAAATGCTGTGGGCGACCAGGGCCGCAGGTCGACCGAATTCGTTTTTCCGGGAACTGGATATTGCAGAATGGGCCGACGCATGGGGCGTGCCGCACCCCCACAGCTTCGACGATGCTGCTTTCGACCGCGCTTATCTTAAGGCTATGGTCCGGGAGGGCTCTGCCCAGACAGGTATTTTTGGCATTCGCATCATGTGGGCCAGTATGGCAGATGCAGAACGGCGACTTGGGAGGGCATTGGGCCGGACTGGGGATCTAACCGAGCTATTTGCGTTGGCATTCGGGCAGCCGCTCTACCTACATGTCACCCGCAAGGACAAAGTCGCCCAAGCAATATCACGCGTCCGTGCCGAACAGAGCGGTGTCTGGCATTTGACGGCGGACAGGAACGTTCTAGAGGGGACACATGCACCGGGGCCAACGGTTTACGATCACAACAGGATCGCAGCTCTCGTTGCTGAACTGGAAGAGCACGACCCGGCTTGGGAAAAATTCTTTACCGAACGCGCCGTTGAGCCCATGCGGCTAGAATACGAAAGCACAGTGGCCGATCCTCAAAAAGCCTTGCGACAAGTCCTCCAGCGGCTCGGCGCTGATCCTGCCTTGGCCGACGATATCGAGGTGCCGACTGCCAAAATGGGCGATGGCACCAGCGAACAATGGGCCAGGCGGTTCAGGGAAGAGGCCGGCATGCATCAGCCTTCCACTTAACCCATCCGGCTTGCCAAGCCTTGCTTCACCGCCCTAGACACGGAGTGTCGGGTGAGAAATGCAATTGACTGAACAATCCTCCATGTTGGCCCCGTTTCGCAACGAGACCTTCCGGCTCTTGTGGCTGGCGACGCTGGTGTCCAATTTGGGTGGGCTGGTGCAGTCAGTGGGTGCCGGCTGGATGATGACGACGCTGACGGACTCGCACAACATGGTGGCGCTGGTGCAGGCGTCAACCACTTTGCCGATCATGATCTTCTCCCTTGCCGCGGGGGCACTGGCCGACAATTTCGACCGTCGAACCGTCATGATCGTTGCGCAGCTCGGGATGGCTCTCGTATCGCTGCTGCTGGCGACCATGGCATTGCTCGGGTGGCTCAGTCCCTGGCTGCTGCTGACCTTCACCTTCCTCATCGGCTGCGGCACGGCGCTATTCAATCCGTCCTGGCAGGCGTCCATGGGGGATATCGTGCCGCGTGCCGATCTGCCCGGGGCGGTGACGCTCAATTCCGTTGGCTTCAACATGATGCGCAGTGTCGGTCCTGCCATTGGCGGGCTGATCGTCGCCCTGGCGAGTGCCGCCGCCGCTTTCGCTTTCAATGCTCTATCTTACATTCCGCTGATCCTGGCGCTGGCGCGGTGGAGGCCGGAAAAGCCTACTTCCGCCCTGCCGCGCGAAACGCTGGGCAGCGCCATGTGGGCCGGTATCCGCTATGTCTCGCTGTCGCCCAATCTGGCGATCGTCCTGTTCCGTGGCATGCTGTTCGGTCTTGCGGCTATCGTGATCCTGGCTTTGCTGCCTTCGGTCGCAAGTGAATATGTCGGCGGCGGCGCCTTTGTTTACGGCACTCTATTGGGCTGCTTCGGTCTCGGTGCCATCGGGGGCGCGTTCCTCAATGGTCGCATTCGCGAGCGCTACAGCAATGAAGTCATCGTGCGGCTCGCCAGTGTCCTATTTGCCGTGGCCTGTGTCGGGCTGGGTTTCAGCCGCGACCCGCTGCTGAGCCACTTCGTTCTCTTGCCGGCAGGCGCCTGCTGGGTCTTGTCGCTGTCGCTGTTCAACGTATCGGTGCAGTTGTCGTCGCCGCGGTGGGTGGTTGGGCGGGCGCTTTCGCTATACCAGACGGCCACGTTTGGCGGCATGGCTGTCGGAAGTTGGGTCTGGGGGTCAACGGCGGATGCAATCGGTCCCGATTGGGCGCTGGCCTGTGCCGGCGTGGTGTTGCTGCTGTGCGCGCTGGTCGGCCTGCGCCTGCCCTTGCCGCAGTTCGATACGCGTGACCTTAATCCGCTCAATACCTTCAGCGAACCCATCCTGCGGCTCGATCTGCGGCCCCGCAGCGGTCCGATCATGGTTATGGTCGATTACCGGATCGAGCAAGCCGATATCCCGCAATTCCTCTCGCTGATGGCCGACCGGCGCCGCATCCGCCGCCGTGATGGCGCGCGGCAATGGTCTTTGCTGCGCGATCTGGAGCAACCCGATCTATGGGTCGAGAGCTACCATGTGCCCACCTGGGTGGATTACCTCCGCCACAACATGCGCCGCACCAAGGCCGACGCCGACAACATCGAACAATTACGCGGCCTCCACCGCGGCCCCGACCGGCCTCATGTTCACCGCATGATCGAACGCCAGATCGTGCCGCTGCACGACGATACGCCGCTGCGGGAATTGCCGGAGGTTTGAGGGCGAGTCTCATCACTAGCGCTACCGTGCGGTCAGGGCAGTCCGTCCGGGTGGTAGTGATTTGTGATGTTGACTAAGGTCCAACTTAAACGCTCACGCGCCCAAGTGGCAGCCACGGTCCGGTTCAAGCGTTCAGCCCATTGAGCCCGACCGGCCTGTCGGCTCGGCAACAATGCGGCCACCATGCTGGGAGTGCATGAGGCGTGATCATAAGCGTCCACGAACAGCACGAGCCGACGACGTTGATCTTCTGCAGTCCAAATTTCTTCGCCTAGGCTGAGCCACATCCATGCGGAATAGGTGAGGTCCCAAAGGCGGGTACCAGGCTTGATGGTATCGAAGTCGATCATGCCGGCCGGTTGATCATCGACAAAGACGGTATTGGCCGGTGTCCAATCATTGTGACACATGACTTCCGCACCAGCAGCCTGGACCGGCGGGAAATCAACTGTGCAATCATGGTACAGTCGCAAGAGTTGAGCGGCGCCGGTTAGGTGCCCGTCGGTGAAATCGTCTTTGTCGAAAAACACGTCGCCCGGCAAGTAGGTCAGGACTTCGCGTCCCTGCTCATCCACGCCAAGAAAGCGTGGCACGCGGTCGAACCCCTTGGTTGCCAAGTGATCGAAAAGCGCATGCTGAACGCTCGTGTCCTGCCGGACAGCACGTCTAACGGTATCGCCGACACGCACGACATTGTTCACATGCCCGCCAGCAAGTTTGATCTCTTCCGCCATCCAACCCTCAACTAAGTCTTAGATTAGGATTAGCGAGAACCTAGGCTTCACGCCACCTGCGCAAACCGCTCGTCGAAGGCGTAGCCCGCGCCGCGGACGGTGCGGATGGGGTCGATCTCGCGGCCGCGGTTGATGGCGCGCCGGAGGCGGCCGATGTGAACGTCAACGGTGCGTTCATCGACATAGACGTCGTTGCCCCAGACGCCGTCGAGCAATTGCTCGCGGGAATAAACCCGGCCGGGATGGCGCATCAGATATTCGAGCAGACGGTATTCTGTGGGGCCCAGATGCACGTCGCGGGTGGCGCGGCGGACGCGGTGGGTGGTGCGATCGAGCTCCAGGTCGCCGACCTTGAGTGCGGCGGTCACCAGGTTTGGGTTGGACCGGCGCAGCAGGGCGTGGATGCGAGCTATCAGTTCAGGCACGGAGAAGGGCTTGACCACATAATCGTCCGCGCCGGTTGCAAGGCCGCGTACGCGCTCTTCTTCCTCGCCGCGTGCCGTCAGCATGATGATGGGCACCCGCGCCGTTTCGTCTCGCGCCCGCAAGCGCCGGCAAAGTTCGATGCCGGAAATCTCCGGCAGCATCCAGTCGAGCAGGATCAGGTCGGGCAGTTTGTCCTGGATCGCCATTTGCGCTTCGTCGCCGGTCTCGGCTGTGACAACCCGGAAGCCTTCGGCCTCGAGATTGTAGCGCAGGAGGATGGCGATATCGCCCTCATCTTCGACAACAAGTATGGTGGCGGGCATGGGCGTGGCTCCCCATTTGGATGTGGCGAAGATCTTTCGCCGATGACGGGTTTAGGTGACCGTCGCGGTTAACAGTCTGCTAACCGATTGCGGGCGTATGCCGCGACGGATTGAAGGTCGTGCTAAGCTTTGATCTGCATGCGATGGAGGTCCTGCGCGTCAGCGGTCAGCTGCTTGCCGGTCTGCAGATAATAGGCGCGCTCGGCGATATTAGTCGCGTGATCGCCGATCCGCTCCAGGCTTTTGGCGCAAAAAAGCAAATGCGTACAAGTGGTTATGTTGCGCGGGTCTTCCATCATATAGGTCAGAAGTTCACGGAACAGCGAGGTGTGCATCGCATCGACCTCGTCGTCGCGATTGCAAACTTCGATAGCCGCCGCCGAGTCGCGGTTGGAGTAGCTATCGAGCGCTTCCTTGATCTGGCGCAGCACTAAAGCCGTCATGTTCTTGACGCCATTATAGAAAGTCGGCTGCAAGCTCATGCCTTCGAGCTTTAGCGAGCGCCGCGCCAATTGCTTCGCCATGTCACCGACGCGCTCCAGATCGGAGGCCACGTGGATTGCCGTAACAATGGCCCGGAGGTCCGACGCCATTGGCTGGCGGCGGGCGATCATCGAAACAGCCATTTCGTCGATCCGGCGCTGCATATCGTCGATGCGCTGGTCGGCGATAATGGTGACGTCCGCCAGTTCGCGATCGAGCTTGAGGAGAGACTTGGTGCCGTTTTCAATGGCAACCTCAACCTGCCCGCCCATTTCGGCAATGGACTGCGCGAGTGCGGTGAGCTCGTCCGAGTAGGACTGGACGATATGTTCGGCGCCGATATTGGGCATGGAAGGGTCCTCTTTGTGCCGCGTGATGGACTTAGCCGATGCGGCCCATGATGTAGTCCTGGGTCTGCTTGTTCACCGGGTTGGTGAAAATGTCTTCAGTGACGCCTTCCTCGATCAGATTGCCGAGGTGGAAGAACGCGGTCTTTTGTGACACGCGAGCGGCTTGCTGCATCGAGTGAGTCACGATGACGATGGTGTAGTTTTCACGCAGTTCGTCGATCAGCTCTTCGATGATGGCGGTGGCGATCGGATCGAGAGCCGAGCAGGGCTCGTCCATCAGGATGACTTCTGGGCCAACGGCGATTGCGCGGGCGATGCAAAGACGCTGCTGCTGACCGCCGGAAAGACCAGTGCCGGGCTCATTAAGGCGATCTTTTACTTCCTCAAACAAGCCAGCCTTGCGCAGCGACGATACGACGATCTCATCAAGGTCGGCCTTTGAGCGTGCCAGTCCGTGGATCTTGGGTCCGTAGGCTACGTTTTCGTAGATGGATTTGGGGAACGGATTGGGCTTCTGGAACACCATGCCAATACGTGCGCGCAGTTCGACGACGTCCAGATTAGTATCGTAGATGTCTTCGCCATCGAGTTTGATCGTGCCGCCGACCTTGGCGCCTTCGATGGTGTCGTTCATGCGATTGATGCAACGCAGGAAGGTCGACTTACCGCAGCCAGACGGCCCGATGAACGAGGTCACGGCGCGGTCGGGAATATCAATGGATATGCCGTGCAGCGCTTGTTTGGCGCCATAGTGAACCGTCACATCCCGGGCAGTCAGCCGGATGGGGCGCTCAAGCATGTCGGTGGGGTTCATGGCGTTGTTCACTGATTGCTGGGACAATTTCACTTTGCCGGCGACCATATCCATTTTGAGTATCCTTTAGCTAGGCGCGCTTTTCTAGGCGCGAGCGCAGATAGATAGCCACGCCATTGAGGCAAATCATGACTGCAAGCAGCACCATGATTGCAGCGGCGGTGCGCGGTTCAAAAAAATTGCGGTTCTCATTGCCTTGCCAAAGATAGATCTGAACCGGCAGAGCAGTAGCTTGATCAAACGGCGTGGCTGGCACCTGAGCAACGAAGGCCTTCATGCCGATCAGAAGCAGCGGAGCTGTTTCTCCCAAAGCGTGGGCGACGCCCAAAATAGTAGCCGTGAGGATAGACGGAAAAGTGACCGGCAGGACATGGTGGAACACCATCTGCGTCTTGGAAGCTCCCATGCCCAAAGCTGCCTGGCGCAGAGCTGGGGAGACGCCGAGCAAGGCACCACGAGTAGCAATGATAATGGTCGGCAGGGTCATCAAGGTCAACACAAGGCCACCCACGATCGGGGCTGAGATGGGCAGGTGCATGTAGTTGATGAAAACCGCAGCGCCAAGCAGGCCAAACACGATCGAGGGAACAGCCGCCAAATTGTTGATGTTGACTTCGATGAAATCGGTCAGCCGCGACTTGGGGGCAAATTCCTCAAGGTAGATTGCGCTCGCCACGCCAATCGGCACAGCCAAGACAATGACGATCAGCATCATATAGAGCGTACCAACAAACGCGCCGAGCAGGCCTGCAGACGCGGGAGCGGCGCGGCTGTCCACATTGGTGAAAATTGCGGAAGCAAAGCCAGTGGTAATCGTGCCGTTCTCAACAAAGGCGTCGATCAGCTGGCGGGCTGGCGCCGACAATTGCTGCTGGTTATCACCCAAGGAGCGGTCGATGTTGCCCTTGATCCAGTTGTCGGCATTGGCTGAGGCAAGCAGGTCGACTTCAACAGTCTGGCCAAGCAAGGACGGATTCTGCACAAACAAGCCGCGCACGATGTGCCGGGCGTCTGTCTCGGGAATGGACAGCAGCTCGCGGCCTTCAACTTCAAGGCCTGCCGGAGCGGCAGCGCGCATGGAAGCCTCTATCACCCTGTTCCAATTAAGCAGGGCAACATCACGCTGCCACTTGAAATTGGCAGACTGGAAATCGGCATCGGATTGGCCTTCAGCGCGGACCGGTGCGGGCTCGATGTCGATAATGGCAGGATCGAAGGTTACGGACAGATGCAGATTGGACTGCATGAAGGCCGGAGCACCCTTCCGGGCAATGTCGATGAAAAGCAGGGCGACAAAGCCGAGTGCAATGATGATTGCTGCTAAGCCAAGGGCGCGGAAGATGGCTTCGCTCATGTGCCGTTTGCGCAGACCTGAGCGGATCAGGCTGGTACGTTCCTTGGAGGCTTGCCGTGTGGTGGAGAGCATGTCGGTCATGATTATTCGTACTGCTCCCGGAAGCGGCGGACGACAAAGAGGGCGAAGACGTTAAGGCACAAGGTGATGACAAAGAGTGTCAGGCCAAGTGCAAAGGCGACCAAGGTTTGTGGACCAGTGAAATCAGTGTCGCCTGTAAGCTGGTTCACGATGGACACGGTAATGGTCGCGACTGGCTCGAAGGGATTGCCGCGCAATATTGGTGCGTTACCGGCCGCGAGCACCACGATCATGGTTTCACCCACGGCGCGGCTAACGGCCAGGAGGAAAGCGCCGACAATACCGGGTAGGGCGGCAGGCAGAAGTACGCTGCGGATCGTTTCAGACTTGGTCGCCCCTAGGCCATATGCCCCATCGCGGAGAGTGCGCGGCACTTGGTTGAGAATGTCGTCACTGAGGGAGGACACGAATGGGATGATCATAATGCCCATCACCACACCTGCAGTAAGGGCGCTAGTGGCATTGATGGATAGGCCCACGAAGCGGCCAGCATCGCGCAGAAATGGACCAACCGTCACCAGGGCGAAGAAGCCGAAAACAATGGTGGGGATGCCAGCAAGAATTTCTATGACCGGCTTGGCAACAGCACGGAGGCGGCGGTGAGCGTATTGGCTGAGATAAATTGCGGCCATGAGCCCGACCGGAACTGCCACTAGCATAGCGATGGCAGTAATCATCAGCGTCCCGACCAAGAGCGGCAGCAAGCCATAGCTGCCGTAATTGCTGCCGGTACCGGCATTATTGGGAGCCCAGACCGTGCCGAAGAAGAAATCGATCGGGTTGATAAAGGTAAAAAAGCGGAAGGCTTCGGCGACGAGCGAGGCCACGATGCCGACTGTGGTCAAGATCGCAACAGCGGAGCAGGCGAGCAGCACAAGGCTAATCACACGCTCAACGGCGTTGCGGGCGCGCAGCCGGGCGGTGATGCGGTTGCGGGCAAACCACAGCGCAACACCACCAGCCACCGCCGCAGCACCGACAACAGCCATGAAGGTGATGAATTGGAAGCTGCGCAGCGAGTCGCCGGCGCTTTGCTCGTACGGCAGAATTTCGCCGGCCACGCCATAGCCCGAAGCAATGGAGCGGATACGTGCAATGGTGGCGTTGAGCCCGGTCTGATCCAATGCCGCTATGGTGTCGACCGGGATCTGAGAGACGATGAAGTTGTGGGTGATGCCGCTGCCGAACCAAGCCCAAAGGCCGATAATCAGGAGCGCCGGGATCAGCGCCCAAATGGCAACATAGGACCCGTGATATTGCGGGCGCGAGTGGATCTTAACGCCGTTTGCGGTTGCTAAGCCCCGGCTGCGGGACCAGCCGGACTGATAAGCTAATCCCATGAGCACGAGCAGCAAGCCGGCTATGATCAACGAATTCATGTGCGCCCCGCATGGGAAAGGATTGGGCCGCGCTTGTGGCGCGGCCCTTGGGGTTGTTACTGAGCAGCGCCGGCTTCGAAGGCGGCCAAAACTTCAGCGGTGGTTTCAGCAGGCTGTGGGATCAAACCGGCAGCTTCCAGTGTGCTGCCTTCGCCCGACATGCCTTCGGAGAGGAAGAACTGGACGTATTCTTCAATACCAGGAATGACGCCGATGTGCTGGCCCTTAACGTAGAAGAACAGTGGACGGGACACCGGGTATTCACCGGCAGCAACCGATTCCTTAGAAGGAACAACGCCATTGACGGTCGCGACCTTCAGGGTGTCGGTGTTCTGCTCGTAGAAGGAGAGGCCAAACACGCCGACGGTATTGGCATCGGAGTTGAGGCGAGCCAGAGTCTCGGTGTAGTCGCCCGAGATCTCGGTTACGACGTCCTGACGGTAGGTCGAACAAGCGGTTTCAGCATCGTCTTCGCTGATGCCTTCAGGCAGACCGGCTTCTTCGCAACCATCGCCGACAACGCGGTCCTGGAAAACTTCACGGGTGCCGTGATTGGAAGCGGGAACAGCTAGCATGATTGGCTGATCGGGAAGCGAAGCGTCGATCTCGGACCAGTTGGTGTAGGGATTGTCAACCAGTTCACCATCAACAACGACCTGCGCGGCAATGGCCTTGTAGACATGAACCGGGGTCAGAGCAAAGTCTGGGCCGCTAGCGGCAGAAGCAAACACAATGCCGTCGAAGCCGAACTGGATTTCACGAATGTCGGTCACGCCAGCAGCGGTGCAAGCTTCACGCTCGCCGTCGCGCATTTCGCGCGAAGCGTTGGCGATGTCGATGGTGTTTTCGCCGATGCCTTCGCAGAACTGGCTGAAACCGCCACCGGTGCCGCCCGAACCAACGACTGGCGTGTTGAACTCTGGGAATGCTGAGCCGAATTCTTCAGCCACGATCGAGGCGAACGGTAGCACGGTCGAGGAGCCGGCGATCTGGATAGTGTCGCGCGACTGGGCGAACGAAGCAGTGGTGCCGAACGCCGCGAGCGTGATTACGGCTGCACTGGTGAAAAGTGCGGTCTTCATAGAGATTTCCCTTCCGGAATTCAGTTCAAACCTGGCTGGCCTATCCGGCAATTGCTTCCCCGGCGCCGCCCTTTGACGGGCAGACCATATGGGCCCTGCACAACGGTTTTATTGCAGTTTGGTGACGCGTTTGTGACAGGTTAATCCCTTGTTCCCAGTAATTAAATTGAGTTTGCGCGCTGTGGAATGTCATTTGGTGACAGCCGGAAACGGCCTTCTGCCGTAGCAAAACTCTGCCTTTGGCAAGATCAACGGCGTTGCAGCGTAACTGGCCTTTGTGACACTTGTACTAGCGCAACAGAGACCGTATTTCGGCCTGTATTTTGCGCATAAGCGGCAGGAAGTTGGCGATCATGTGCGAAGTTGACGCACGTGCTGATTGCGCGCCAACGTTGAGCGCCGCTATGACATGGCCTTGCGCATTGTAGAGCGGAATAGCGATAGAGCAAAGGCCCAACTCGAGTTCTTCATCAATCACGGCGAAACCCTGGGCTGCCACGACGGCCAGTTCTGTTGTGATCGACGGAAAATCTGCCTTGGTCTTGGCGGTGTAGGCAATCAGGTCCGAGTAATCGAGAATTGTTCGGGCTTTCTCCGGCGGAAGCGCGGCTAACAGAACGCGGCCCATGGAGGTACAATAGGCCGGCAGACGCGCGCCGGCGCTAAGGTTGATCGACATGACACGCCGGTAAGAGGCTCGCGCGATGTTGAGGATTTCGGAATTGTCCAGAATTGCTGCCGAAGAGCTTTCGTTGATTTTACTGGAGAGCTCCTCCAGAAAAGGCTGAATGAGGCGGGGCAGGGGCGTGGCTGCTAAATAGGAATGGCCAAGGTTGAGAATGCGCGGCGTTAAACGGAAGAACTTGCCGTCATACGTGGCATAGCCGAGGTGAGTAAGTGTCAATAGGCAGCGCCGGGCCGTAGCACGCTCTAACCCGGTGCGGTTGGCGACATCGGTTATGGATTGGCTGGCATGCTCTTCGTCGAAACAGGCGATGACGGCTAAGCCCTTTACCAAGCCATTGATGATATCGCCCTCTCGCATGACCCGATTAGCCCCTGATGTGCCTAACTAGAAGGCTCCGGGGAGAACGCTCCCGTTCAATCCGGTTGCGTTCCCTCTTGCCAGCGCCTCATACCCTGCTAATAGGGCAGTAAGGGCCTATAGCTCAATGGTTAGAGCCGACCGCTCATAACGGTCTGGTTGGGGGTTCGAGTCCCTCTGGGCCCACCATCTTTCCTTTATAGATATGGCAAAAGGCGACAGGGGCTCCAACCCCTGCCGTGATGTCAGCGATTGTCCAATTGGCTACGCACTAGTTCAAGCCCGCGACGAGAGATCTGGTAAGGGGAGCCGTTATGGGACGCAATGGCACCTTTGCTGCGAAGCTTCTTGAAGAGGGGTAGGGTGCATCGGGGGAGCAACCAACCGTTGCGGTTGAAGCACTCGACTTGTGCAATGCGCCCTTTTTCGTCCTTGAGCGGTTTTATGTAGCCGCCCTGCGCGAGTGCATGGAGCACCCGCTGTTCCGGTTTTGAAATATTCAATTGAAGAAAGACCCGAGATCGGCACCCATGCGGGCGCACAAAAACAGTCGATCGCGGGCAGCGTAACGCCTGCCGGCAATCTGGTTCGATCATCACCTCGCCCGACGTGGAGCGAGGTTCTAGAGGGTCTCTGCGTTCTTACACATGCCGGATGGATAGCTTACCTTCCTGCGTAAGACAATCGGCCCGCCTCAAACAGTTGTTTCGAGTCCGGTGCCGATCAACCCTCCTTCGGGCTCTATGGGGAAGAACAAGTTGGTTATCCAGACGAGGCCGTCTGCCGTTCCGAGTTCCACCAGGCCGCGGTCAACATAAAACTGAAATTGAAGGCACCCGTTCGAGGGGCATACGAGGTCCACAGCGTAGTCGTGTTCGAAGTCCGGCATGCCGGCGATTGGGCGACGCAGAGTGCGGATGCTTGCGCGGGTCTGGTCATGGCGTTCGATGATGAAGTGCGGCTCCTCTTCGCCGAAGAGACGAACGGAGGTGGTTTGGCCAAGAGCCAGGGTAACGACGATATCTTTACGATAGGTGCCGCTGTTGGGCGCTGCGTCTTCGAACCGGTCTCGCACGGACGCCGGAATAGATTGCGACAGACGCAAACCGGCTGGTGTTTGCACCAGATGCAGTTGGCGGGGCAGGGACATTACACCGCGGAAGGCTTCGGTTGGTGTCTGGCGGGCATAGGCCCAGTTACTGGCCCAAGCCATAATTATGGGTATACTGAGCGTCCGGTCAAAGAAGCTTTGAGCGGCGTAGTAATCGCGGCCGTAGTCCAGCCAGAGTTCAGTCTGGGCCGGATTGGCGTTGCGGAATTGATAGCCATCAAACTGGCCGACGAAGTACTGTGTGCCCGAGCCCGGCGCCAATGAGCCTGTCGCGATGCCTACGACCAGCACCCAATGCTCGGAACCATCTGGTGCGCGGAGCGGGAAGAGATCCGGGCATTCCCAGGGATGTTCGCTGTGCCGGCCCTCGCCTTCTCCGAAGACGCTTTCGAATGTCCAGTTCACAAGATCGGTGGACGCGTAAAAGCCGATGGACTGGCCCAAGGTAACTGCCATGATCCAGCGCTCAGTGGACTGGTGCCAGATCACCTTGGGATCGCGGAAGCACTCAAGGCCAGGATTGTCTATGATAGCGTTGGCGGGATCAGGTCTGAACCGGGTGAGCGTCCGGTCGGCATGAACAAGGCATTGCGTTTGGTAGTCACGATCATCTGCCGTCTTCTGATGGGCTGTGTAGAACAGCTTTACTTCGCCTTCTGAGGTCTCGATGGCGCTGCCCGAAAAACAGGTGCCAAGCTCATCGGGATAAAGCGCGATCGACATCTCTTCCCAATGGACCAGATCCGTGCTGCGCGCGTGACCCCAATGCATTGGGCCATGCTTGGTGCTAGCTGGATCATGCTGGAAGAACAGATGATACGTGCCGTCCACCAGAGCCAAGCCATTCGGATCGTTCATCCATCCGCTCTGAGGTGAGAAGTGGAGGAGTGGACGGAATTTCTCGGTCATGGATGGTCGGCCCTAGCGCTGGTCACGTCTGGGTTGCAGATGAAGCGGCGCGGAGCAGAACGCAAGTCTTTCTAGTTGGTGCACTATATTCCGAACGGGAAAGTCTCCGGCGTGCTATATGGGCTGTTAGTGGGGAGAGGCGTCACTGCACGGGTTTGTTCAAACCAAACAAACCCGTCGAACTGGTCTGGCAGCACGGCCTCGAAATAGTGGCTCTGCCGCTCTGTTTCGGGCCGATAGATAACGCCGATCGCCCGCTCGAGGCGTGGCGTCTGGAGCGCTGAGCGTGCTTGCCCGTGCTCTCGCAAATCGAGCAGGGAGCGAGGAACGCCCGTATGGCGGAAAACTCGTTCATAAGAGTCAGGCCGGGATGGCAGCACGGTCTTGATCTGCATCGGCTCGTCCCAATCGTCGGCTGCAGCAACCGTGCCGTGGTCGGTGCCGAAGCCGATTGCAATAGCTCTGTCCTTCCAAGCCGCTTTGGCGAGCTGACCGATATTGTACTGGCCCTGCCAACCCATCTCGGTGGCTGCGGCATTGCCGATGTGAGAATTGTGCGCCCAGACGACAGCCTTGGCTCGTGGACCGCGATGGTCGAGCAGCGCTTGCAAGGTATCGAACATGTGCTGATCGCGCAGGTTCCAAGAGTCGTTGTGCCCACGATACATGATGCGATAATATTGCTCGGCGGCGCGCACAACGCGGGCATTTTGAGCCGCGTCGAAGAAGTCGTCACCGCCATTTGTAGCATAGTCCACCTGGTGGTTCAGAAGTTCGGAAAGTTGCTCGACGACCTTGTCTTCACATGGATCGTGCTGGCCTGTGAGCACGGCGTGGCCGTACCAGGCCGGCTCGGCCTGCCAGGGCGTGAGGCAGCCATATCTTTTGCGAGCCCGTGCCGCTTCATTGGGATCAACTTGCTTCAAATAATCGAGCACCGCACCAACCGAGCTGCTCAGGGAGTAAACATCAAGCCCGCGAAATTCTACGCGCTGGTCGGCCAGCAACGCCGAATTGTGCTCGCGCAGCCATGAGACAAACCGTGCTACATCTTGATTGCGCCACATCCAGGTCGGGAAGCGGGCGAAGGTATTGTTGTCGTAAGCACCACCGGGACGCTGGCGGACATGCCTATCGATGCTGTTGGCATCGGGCCAGTCAGCCTCCACGGCAACAATCGTAAAGCCGTGCTGCTCGATAAGGTGACGGGTTATGGCGGCCCGCGCGGCATAAAATTCCGAGGTGCCATGGCTGGCTTCGCCTAGCAATACTACCTGCGCTTCGCCAAAGGCGTCGAAGAAGGGCCCAAACTCAAAGGCGTGCTGCGGGTCTGGCAGGGGTATCAATAATTCACGAATGGTATGCGCGGCCTCGAGCGCGGTTTTAGGCTTTAGGGCATGAACGCTCATCGTCCCCTCCTTGGCAGTGAGGCGCCAACGTCAATATTGGCAGTACGGCTGCGCGCTTATCCCACTTAACCCTCATCAGGCTTGCAGAAGTCGAGCAAGAGAAGCTGACAAAACGCTGACAGAACACTGCGGTGATCTGTAAGTTGTTGATCTACAATACTATATGGAACAAACAACAGGGGCGGTCATTCTTGTGCGTAACCTTGCAGAGGAGCAAGGCAAAACAAGGAGAATGATCATGAAGAAGCTGCTTCTTGCTTCCATTGCCATTGTCACGCTGGGTGGTAGCCCGGCACTTGCACAGAATTCGAACAGCGATACTGACGCCGATGCTGCCGTTGGAGGTGCTGCCGGAGGCGCTACGGGTGCCGTGGTCGGCGGTCTCATCTTCGGACCGATCGGAGCAGTAATCGGTGGCTTCACCGGCGCCTCTATCGGTGCGCAAGCCGGCATTGAAGCGTCTTCGGTGGACTATGTTCGCCTCAACCCAACCGAGCCCGTCGAAATAGATGGTGAAATCGAAGTTGGCTATGTGGTTCCCGAAGACATCGACATCCAAGTTATCGAAGACGATCCGGACCACGGCTACTTCTACACCGAGAACCGCGTCTATTTCGTCGATCTGGATGACCGCACCGTCATCTACTCACCAGGAACAGTGGTCGCTGCAGAAACCAGCAACTGACCCTTGAATTGGGCCGCCCCCGCAAGGAGCGGTCCATTTGCTGCAAGGGGGGCCTTACAGTCATTTTGAGGAAAACATGACCAGAACCAAAGTCTTCGCAAGCATTGCTCTCGCCGGCCTATTGCTGTCCACATCTGCTCTTTCACCTGTTGGTCCCCTGTCGGCTACGCCGGCCCAGGCCCAGTCGGTGAATGTCAGCTTCGATCTATTCTTTGACGAGCTTGAGCCACACGGCGTTTGGGTCCGGCACCCGCAATATCGCTATGTTTTCTGTCCTACTGGCGTTGATACCAGCTGGCGTCCCTATACCCGCGGCCGCTGGCTCTATCTTGCTGATCAGGGCTGGTATTTCGCTTCGGACGAACCATTCGGCTGGGCGACTTACCACTACGGCCGCTGGCTGGATGATGACAATCTGGGCTGGTGCTGGGTGCCCGGCAACAAATGGGCTCCGGCATGGGTAAGCTGGCGCCGCGGCGGCAACGCAATCGGCTGGGCGCCGCTGCCGCCGGAACGCGAGGGCTTCTCCGTTTCGCTTGAAGTGGTGCGCGAGGACTTTCCAGAAGACTACTGGATCTTCGTGCCGACCCGAAGCTTCATCGAACCCGATCTATCGGTCAGCATCGTGTTTGGGTCCGATGCCCGCGACTACTACCGCGAAACCGAGTTCCTCGGACCTGTGGTCGTTCAGGGCGATGTGGTCACCAACAATGTGATCGAGGTCAACTACATCGAGCAACAGATCAATCAGGAAGTCACCGTCTACAATGTAGAGGAGTCATCTGATCCTGCCACCGCCAGTGTAAGCGGCGAAACGGTGCAGATCTTCAGTCAGGACGTTGAAGAACCGACTGAAGAAGCGGCACCTGCCGAGGCGGTCGATGAGGCCGAAGCCGCTGAAGTGATTGCAACTGAAGGCGGCACTGCCGGCACCGACGCAACGGCTGAAGAGGACACGGACACCGATCCTGAAGCCACCGAAACCGAAACCGAGATCACCGATCCGGATGCAACAACAACTGAGGCAACCGACGAAGAAACTACTGAGCCGGACGCCACCACTACCGACACTGAAACCGAAACGGATGTGACCACCGAGGAAGAAGATCCTGCTGTAACAACCGAAACGGTAACGGAAACCGAAACCGCGGTCGAGCAGCCCACCACCACGGAAGAAGAAACAACCGAGGACGCTACGCCGGCTGCCGACGAAACGGAACAGCCGGCTGACGCTACCGAAGCCGAGACCGAAACAACAGACGAGGCCACAACGCCGGCCGATGCCGATGCTGAGCAGACCGAAGAGTCTGCACCGGCTGAAGACGATGCCGCAACTCCAGATTGCCCGCCTGAACTGCTAGTTGATGGTGTTTGCCAGCCTGCTGGTGAAACAACCGAGTCGGAAACCAGCACCGATGAAAGCACCGACACGGGCGAAAGCATCGATAGCGAGACCGATGCCGACGCTGGTGGTGGGGAAGAAACTGCTACGGAGTAAGCCGTGGCTCAGGGGCGCGGCTGGTGCCGTGCCCCAAGCTTGAACTAGTAGCCGCCGCTGGTTTCTAACCGGCTGCGGCTATCTCTTTTGTGTCAGCATGAAGCAGATCAGCGAGTGCCTCAGCAGCCATAGGCCGGGCGAGCAGATAGCCCTGCAACTGGTTGCACCCCATTTTCTCGAGCACTTTTTGCTGGGTCAGCGTTTCAACGCCTTCGACGGTCACTACCATGCGCATAGCACGGCCAAGATCGACAATGGACTGGACTATGTTCTCGATTTCCGCGTCTTCGCCGAGTTGTGCGGTGAAGGATTGGTCGATCTTGAGCTTGTCTATGCCATAGGTACGCAAATAGCTAATTGAGGAATAGCCGGTGCCGAAATCATCGAGCGCCACGCGTATGCCACGGGCGCGCAGCAGCCGCAGGGTGGACTGAATGAGCGGCGAGTTCTGCAGCAGCAGACCTTCGGTGATCTCAATTTCGAGCCGCTTAGCGGGCAAGCCCGTCTCTTCCAAGACAGCGAAAACCTTCTGGGCAAACTGCTCATCTCTGAACTGCAGGGGCGAAACGTTGACGGCAACCCACGGCAAATCGGATGCCGCCGCGAAGAGGCAGGCCTTGCGCAGGATCCACAGTCCAAGCTGATCAATAAGGCCACGCTCCTCGGCCAGGGTGATAAAAGTGGGTGGTGGTAGGAAGCCGTAAACCGGGTGGTTCCAGCGCACGAGAGCTTCGGCGCCTGCCATCTTGTGCGAGTGGATGTGATAGATCGGCTGGTAGACCAGCGTCAGCCCAGTCTGCGTGGCAAGGGCGTGCCGCAGATCATTTTCGAGCGCCCGTCGTTCGCGCACAGCCTCATCGAGATCGCCCGCGAACAATTGATAGCGACCACGCCCTCCATCCTTGGCGCCGTAAAGCGCTATGTCCGCCTGGCGCATGAGCTCGTCGGCGCGCACTGCAGCGTCGGTCGTTTCGACGATGCCCACGCTGGCTCCTACACTCGCCTGGTCACCGGATAGATCGAAAGGGATCGCAAATGCCTCAACGATCTTTTGTCCCAATGCCAAAGCGTCGCTCGCCTGCTTGACCTCGAACTGGACAATGGCGAACTCGTCGCCGCCGAGCCGCGCAACGGTGTCCACTTCATCTACCAAGGCAGATAGGCGTTGCGCAGCCTGCCGGATGAGAGCGTCGCCAGCTGGGTGGCCAAGCGTATCGTTGACGTGCTTGAAGCGGTCGAGATCGATAAAATGCAGCGCAACACGCGAGCCGGCTCGTCGCATGTGAGCCAGGGCCTGATCGAGACGATCCTCGAAAAGCGCCCGGTTTGGTATGCCGGTAAGCGGGTCATGGAAGGCTAGGAAGGATGCTTCGGCTTTGGTTTCTTCTAAAACACGTGAGGTTCTTGCCAAACGGCGCAGCAGGAGGGCCACTGCCGCCGATCCAAGCAAAACGCCGCCTCCAAGTGGCAAAGCCGTTTCATGGATGAGCTCGAAGGCTGGCTCATTTGGCTCCCATGTGAAAAAGCCCACTACGCGTCCCTTGGCGTTAAACAGAGGGGAGGCGATCCGGTCCTCGTCGCTTTCGGCCTGCTTTTCAAAAGCCAAAGCCTCAACGTCGTGGATCTGTCCGATTTCTTCGGCAACTGCTTGATTGATGACCTGGATGGAGATGTGCAAGAACTCCGACCCTGGCTCCTGAGTCAGCGCGTCGCTGGATGGCATCACGGGCCGGACACTGGCGATGGCGGCTGAACCGTCGCCCAGCACGACGATGTCGCTGGTGCCCAGGCCATTAATTGCCGGCGTGGAGTCGGTGAGACTTTGCGAAGCTACGGACATTTGCTCGCGCAGCGATTGGATCAATGGTGTAAGAGCTGCTTGATCGGCTAGGTAAGAGCTCGGATCGGCTAGTTCGCCGCCCATGACTGCGCGGAAAAGCTTGTTTTCTGAATCAAGAATGTAGACGCGGTCGTGGCTGAAGTATTCGCTCATCCACTCGGCAATGTTTTCGGCCATCCAAGGACCATCATTGGCGCGCAATCTCAGCACCGCGTCGTCCCAGATGATCGACGTGTCCTGATCAATAGAGACCTGTGCCGCGATCTCGTTTAGTCCACGCAGGATCGCGCGCAGTTCTCGCGCGATGGAGCGATCATCGATACGCGAGGCGGCCCACCAGCCAAACCAGCCCAGCCCGCACACCAGCAGGGCGCCAAACGCGAGTGACAGAAAGGTAATCTGTTGCGAAAGCGACGTGTTGGCGGGGGACATCGGACTTAACTGGGTTCGAACCAGTGCACACCTTAGCCGTTGAAAGCTAACGATCCCTGATGATCAACTCAGACGTTGATCCAACCGCCGGTTTTTTCACTGGCAAAGATTGCATCCAATACTTTCATTGAAGCAATGGCGTCTTCAACGCCCCAGGGCAGCTTTGCTTCGCCGAGCACGGCTAGCGCGAAGGCTTCTGCTTGTTCGGTATACTGATCACATGCGGCAATGATCTCACGCCGGGCCAGCGATCCATCAAACGGCGCACCTGTGTCTACAGTAATCGCGGTGCGTTCATTGGGTGGCGCGTTGAATGGAATGATGATGTTTAGCTTGGCCTTGCTGCCGAGCACCTGTACGTTTTGTTCGCCAACGGCCTGGGTTGAGCAGACAAAATTTAGCTGCCTGCCATTGCCGAAGTCCATCAGAACGCTGGCGAGCCGATCGGTACCAAACCGTGGGTCGCGCTCGACTAAGGCCACGACACGTGTGGGTTCGGCCTCAAATAGGAAGCGCCCAGCTGTCACCGGATAACACCCTATGTCCAGAATGCCGCCCCCGCCGATGTCGGCCTGGTTGCGCACATTGTTGGCGTCAGTGTTGAAGTAAGTAAATGCAGCGCTTATCGCGTGGATGTCACCAAGTTCGCCAGAGCGAATAATTTCGCGTGCCCGAAGCCATTGCGGGTGAAACCGGATCATGAAGGCTTCGAGTACAATGCGGTCCGAACGGCAATCTCGCAGGGACTCAGCTTCCTTGGCAGATAATGCAATCGGTTTTTCGCACAAGACGTGCTTGCCGGCCTGAGTGGCGGCGATAGTCATCGGCACGTGTAAATGATTGGGCAGAGGATTGTAGATCGCATCGACTTCCCTGTCGGCGAGGAGCGCCTCATACGACCCATAGGCCTTCGGAATGCCGAGCTGGGCTGCCGCTTCTTGGGCTTTCCCTAGATCGCGGGAGGCAATGGCAACCACTTCGGAGTGAGCAGATTGCTGAATGGCAGGAATGACTTTCTGCAAGCCGATGTTAGCCGTTGACAGAATGCCCCAGCGGACCTTCTTCACTGCTCTTCTCCCTAGTCTTGGTTCTTCTCTTCGGCTTATGTTTCCGAACAGCTCAGAGCGGCGTCGCGTTCAGAAGTTGTGCCACTGCCGTCGTTAATTGCGCGAGGGCGAAGGGCTTGGCAAGTACCAGACTATTGGGCACGCCTTGTGCTGCCCAATCGGCTCCGCTATCGCCGGTCATGTAAACCACCGGTAGTGCTGGGTTCAATTCACGCGCTAGTCGCGCCAAGTCCCAACCATTTGGGCCTTTGCCAAGCCGGATATCAGTGACAAGACAAGCCAGATGGCTGGCATCGGTCTCAATAGCGGTCTGCCCTGCCACCCCAGATCCCGCTAGTTTCACTTCGAAACCATCGTCAGTGAGGTGAGCTTCCAACGTCGTAGCGAGGATAGACTCATCTTCAACAACGAGAACAAGAGGCTTCTCAGTCACGCAAAATCCCTCAACACACGAAATCAAGTTGTTACGATGGCGCGCGACCCCCGGATCACTCCATTCACCGCGCCGTGCTCGTGTTGAAGCTTTTTTAACTTATCCGTTTAGAGGACACCGGCGCAACAGGCATTTGAGGCATTGTCGATTAGGGTTAGTGCAGTCCGGATAATATCCATCAGTGCTGCCAAACAACCAAACCTGCTGCCGTCGCCATCATGGCTCCTGCCGTTTTGTTGAGCCTTCCCAGCGCTTTGGGGCTCTTGAACATTTCACGCGCAGCAGAGGCAAGCCAGGCGTAACCGCACCCGATGATCAAAAGCACCACGACCACAATGAACGTCAGTTCGGCGAATGCCAGTGGGTTCATCTGGTCTAGCGGAATGACCGTCGGAAGAATTGCCAAATAGAAGACGATGGTCTTGGGATTGCCCATGGTCAGTGAGAAACCAGCCAAGAAAGTTCTCCAGCCATCTTCATTCTTGGGCTTCATCTGCTCTGAGCCAGGGCGGGCAGTCCAAAATTTGTAGGCAATGTACAGAAGGTACGCCGCCCCGACCCAACGGATGATAACAAATACGGGACCGAAATAGGTGGCGACAGCTGCAAGTCCAAAGACCGCAAACACGAAGTAAACCAAGTCGCCCGCGAGAATGCCAAGGACCATGGGAAACGCGCCCTTAAAGCCGCCGCCCAATGCTCGCGCAACCACTGCGGCAACGCCCGGTCCGGGAACCAGCACCGCAATGGCATAGGCAATCGTGAAGGTCAAAAGCGTAAAGATTTCCAAAGCGTTTACCTCTGCAAGGTCAGCAGCATTAAGCGGCCCTGTTACCCTCTGCAACTTATCTCAGGGCAGCCGTGCAAGACGCTCTGTCAGCAATCGATAGAAGCCCTCCGCGTCGCCATTCCGCACGTAGTTGGCATTCCGCACCCGGCCGGTAACATGCCAATAGTCGGCCACCGTCATCCCCATGGTAAGCTCACTTGCCGTCTCGACGGCGACATTGCAGTGCCGCCCTTGAAAGAGCTCAGGCCGTAGCAGATAGGCGATAACAGTTGGATCATGGAGCGGGGCACCGGCCCAGCCATATTTCTGTAGATCGAAAGTTTCCGAGAAGGTCAGCATGGCATGCACCGCCTCACCGGTCTTGTTCCCCAAATGCCTAATGGCGGTAAGTCGATCGGGTGTTGACTGCATCTGGTGGGTTACGTCGAGCGGAAGGATGGTGATCGGTGCGCCGCAACGCAAAACAACGTCGGCGGCTTCAGGGTCAACATAAATGTTGAATTCGGCTGCCGGCGTGATGTTGCCAACTTCGAAATAGGCGCCACCCATCATGACGATCTCGGCGATGCGCTCGGCAATCCGGGGCTCCTTCACCAGCGCCATGCCGATATTGGTCAATGGCCCGAGAGTGCAAAGCGTAACAGTGCCGGGTTCGGCATTCATTAGCGTATCTATAAGGTAATCGACGCCGTGCTGGCTCTGGAGCGGGATGGATGGCTCGGGCAGATCAGGGCCGTTGAGACCTGTATCGCCATGGACATGCTCTGCCGTCACCAGCACACGGCGCATCGGCCGGGCGCATCCGGCATAGACCGGTATGTCATTCCGGCCGGCTAACTCAACCACTTTCCGGGCGTTGTTGGCATTGTGGTGTAGCCCAACATTGCCGGCTACAGCTACAATGCCCACGACCTCCAACTCTTCCGGAGAAGCCAATGCCAAGAGTATCGCGACGGCATCGTCCTGGCCGGGATCGGTGTCGATGATGATCTTGCGTGGCATGTGCTAACCTTAAAAGCTGAATCAATTGGCCGATCCTAGCGATTGCCGATCGGGCGGTCGACGGTCCTTGCGTCATTGCACAGCCTCCTTGCTCGCGTAGTGCTTGACGCGGCGCCGTTGGCCCTAAACACTTGCGTGCTTGATAGCGCTGGAGTCGAAATTGGCAGGCGAAGTAGTTGGACACGCGGCCGAGGCCGCTTCCCATGGTGTGGATCTTGTGCCTGTCGTAGCGCTGCTCGGCGCCGCAGTGCTGGGGGTGCCGCTGTTCAAACGGCTTGGCCTTGGGTCGGTGCTGGGCTATCTGGCGGCGGGACTGCTGCTGGGACCCTCGGGCATTGCGCTGATCAACGACCCGGAGGCTGTCCTGACCACAGCCGAACTGGGCGTTGTCATGTACCTGTTCATTATCGGTCTTGAAATGGAGCCGTCAAAGCTCTGGGCCCTGCGCAAGCAGATTTTTGGCCTTGGCGTTATTCAGGTGGCGACATGCGGCGCACTGCTGACCGGCATTGGAGTACTGATTGGCTTTGCGCCTGTTGTTGCTTTCATCTTCGGCATGGGCTTTGTGCTGACCTCAACCGCTATTGTCATGCAAATCTTGGGTGAGCGCGGCCAGCTTTCCACGTCTGGTGGGCAGCGAATGGTGTCTATCCTGCTGCTGGAGGATCTTGCCATTGTGCCTTTGCTTGCCGTCGTGGCGATCCTAGCGCCGGCTAGTGGACCAGAGGCCGATCCACTACAGCGCCTGCTGGGAATTGGAGCGGCCCTGGGCGCCGTCTTGCTGCTGATCTTCGTTGGTCGGCGCATCATGAATCCGTTTTTTGCCCTTTTAGCATCGACCAAACTGCGCGAAGTGATGACGGCGGCAGCCTTGCTCGTCGTCCTGGGCGCGGCGTTGCTATTCCAGGCAAGTGGTCTCTCGATGGCAATGGGCGCGTTCTTGGCAGGAGTGCTGCTGTCTACCTCGACGTTCCGCCATCAACTGGAAGCAGATATCGAACCCTTCCGCGGTATCTTGCTTGGACTGTTTTTTCTAGCCGTCGGCATGTCGCTGGACCTCAGCGTCGTGCTTGGCAATTGGCAGATCATTGCGCTCGCTGTTGCATCATACATGCTGGTCAAGGCGGTTGCGATCTACCTGATTGCAAGGCTGCTGAGGTCTGATCATGGCGAAGCCTTGGAACGCGCGGTGCTGATGGGGCAGGGCGGTGAGTTCGCCTTTGTCCTTTACACGACTGCGGCAGGCGCCGGCATCATCGATGCACCAACAAATGCGATTTTCACAGCCACTGTGATCATTTCGATGGTGCTGACGCCGTTTCTCATCATCGGTCTGCGCTACGTCATGCCCAAGCAGCAGGAATCCTTCGACGGGATCGACAAGGCCGAGGATCTTCATGCAAAGATCCTGATCATTGGATTTGGCCGCTTCGGGCAGATTGCCAGCCAGCCGCTGCTGGCCATGAAGCACACTGTTTCCATTATCGACAACGACACCGACATGATCCGGGCCGCGGCGCAGATCGGCTTCAAGGTTTATTATGGGGACGGCACGCGCCTCGATATCCTGCGTGCAGCCGGCGCGGGTACTGCGGACGTTATTCTTATCTGTACCGAAAAGAAGGAACAGACCACCCGCATCGCAGAATTACTGCGCGACGAGTTTCCGCTGGCCAAGGTCATGGCCCGTGCGTATGACCGTGCCCATGCTATCGAGCTTGTGCGGATCGGTGTCGAGCACCAGACCCGCGAGACCTTTGAGTCAGCCGTGCTGTTCGGCGGTGCCGTCATCCGGATTCTTGGCTCCGGCGAGGAAGAGATCAAGGAGGTGCTGGACGGCGTGCGCGACCGCGACCGGCAGCGGTTTGACTTGCAAATGGCAGGGCAAGATTGGCTCCTGGGCAGCCGGCTCCTGCTCAGCAATGCGCAAGACCAAGCCCGCGAAAGCGGTGTTGTGCTGCCCGAGGACGTCGTGGAAGAGGCGATCAGCAAAAGCGTTAAACCAGCCGAGCCTGCGCAGGTGTGACCCATGGGGGCTTCCGCCTGCCCAAATTAAGTGCAAGACTGTGCCCCAACAGAGGGGAAACTGTTCGATATGAAAACGGGATTGCGAGATGCCGCAGCCGATAGTTTACGATGCCCCGACGCCAGAGCCGCGCGCGACTACAGTTGAGGCTATACAGGCCGAAATTCTTGAAAGACTGATCTATTCGGTGGGCAAGGACCCCATCGTTGCCCGACCGCATGACTGGCTGGCAGCAACGATCCTGGCCGTACGCGACCGGGTCATGGACCGCTGGATGGAATCCTCCCGCGAAACCTGGCGGACATCCAACAAGCGCGTTTATTATTTGAGCCTTGAATTCCTGATTGGCCGCCTCATGCGCGATGCAATGAGCAATGTCGGCCTCATCGAGCCAGTGCGCGATGCGCTTAAGAACCTTAATGTCGATCTAGGCGATCTCATCAATCTTGAGCCCGATGCAGCGCTTGGCAACGGCGGTTTGGGACGCTTGGCAGCGTGTTTTCTTGAGTCCATGTCTTCGCTCAAGATACCGGCCTATGGCTATGGCATTCGCTATGTGCATGGCCTATTCCGGCAAGAGATGAGTGAGGGCTGGCAGGTCGAACTGCCCGAAAATTGGCTGGCTCACGGCAATCCTTGGGAGTTCGAGCGGCGCGAGAGTGCTTATGAAGTGGGCTTCGGCGGTTATGTGCAGCCGGTGACCGATGAAGACGGCACTGTGCGCCAGGAATGGCGCCCAAATGATCATTTGCTGGCGGTAGCGTATGACACACCGATCGTGGGCTGGCGCGGTGCCCGTGTGAACACGCTGCGCCTGTGGAGTGCCCAGCCGATTGATCCTATCCTGCTCGACAAGTTCAACTCCGGTGATCACATCGGGGCGCTTGAAGAAAGCTCGCGCGCTGAAGCCATTACCCGCGTGCTCTACCCGGCGGATTCCACCGCAGCGGGACAAGAGTTGCGCCTGCGCCAGGAGTTCTTCTTCTCCTCGGCTTCGCTACAGGACATCGTGCGGCGTCATCTGCAGCAATACGGCGACTTAGGCTCGCTGCCCGACAAGGTCGCTATCCAGCTCAACGATACTCATCCAGCCATATCCATCTGCGAATTGATGCGTATCCTTGTGGACGATAACGGGCTCGAATGGGCAAAGGCTTGGAAGCTCTGCAAGGGTGTTTTCGGCTACACCAACCATACGCTCCTGCCCGAAGCCCTTGAAAGCTGGCCGGTTGCCCTGCTGGAGCGGCTACTGCCGCGCCATATGCAAATCATCTACCAGATCAACGCCGATGTGCTGGCCGATGCGCGCCAACGGGCCAAGTTCAACGACGCACAAATAGCCAATGTTTCACTGATCGATGAAAATGGCGGGCGCCGTGTGCGCATGGGCCAACTAGCATTTGTCGGTTCGCACTCGATCAATGGCGTCTCGGCGCTTCATACCGATTTGATGAAGCAGACGGTGTTTTCCGATCTGCATAAGCTTTACCCAGATCGCATCAACAACAAGACCAATGGCATCACGCCACGGCGCTGGCTGATGCAGTGCAATCCCGGACTGGCCAAGCTCATCACGAGCAGGATTGGGCCGGATTATCTCGATGACATCGAACTGCTCAAGGGGCTTGATGCGCATGCGGATGACCCAACGTTCCAAGGGCATTTCGCGGCAGTTAAGCAGGCCAATAAGCAACGGCTGGCCAAGCTTATCAAGGATCGGCTCAACATCGTGGTGTCGCCCGATGCGCTATTCGACGTTCAGATTAAGCGTATTCATGAATACAAGCGTCAGTTACTGAACATTATCCAAGCCGTTGCGCTTTATGACGAAATTCGTGCCCATCCGGAACGCGATTGGGTGCCACGCGTCAAAATTTTCGCAGGTAAGGCGGCTCCGGGCTACTGGAACGCCAAGCTCATCATCAAGCTGATCAACGACGTTGCCAAGGTCATCAACAATGATCCGGCAGTGCGGGGTATGCTGAAGGTGGTGTTCCTGCCGAACTATAATGTGAGCTTGGCCGAAGTGATTGTTCCTGCTGCAGACCTGTCTGAACAGATCTCCACAGCGGGGATGGAAGCCTCAGGAACAGGCAACATGAAGTTCATGGCCAACGGTGCCATTACCATCGGGACCATGGACGGGGCCAATGTCGAGATGCACAAGGAAGTGGGGGCTGAGAACATCGTTATCTTTGGCCTTTCAACGGCCGAAGTGAACGACAAGCGGGCCAAGGGCGAGGCACCACGCAGCGTGATTGACTCGTCGCCGCGCCTCAAGGAGGCGCTGGAGTCGATCGCATCTGGCGTGTTCTCGCCTGACGACACAAATCGCTATCGCGATTTGATCGGCGGGCTTTACGACCATGATTGGTTCATGGTGGCGCGTGACTTCGATGCCTATGTCGCAGCGCAGGCGGAAGTTGATGAGCTTTGGAAAGACAAACGCCGTTGGAACGCCATGGCGATCCGCAATACGGCGCAAGTCGGGTTCTTCTCGTCAGATCGGACGATCCGGCAATATGCGCTGGATATCTGGGGCGTGAAGGCCTGAGGCGTGAAAAACAAGCGAAATAGCAGTGGTTGGTTGAGAGCCGCCGAACGAGAATGTTAATTTAAGCGCGCTGGCTTTGGCTTGTGTTGCTTTGGGGGGAGCGAGCGTGTGACCAAAGAAGACTGGCAAGCTGACTCACGGGAAGTGGAGGCTATCGTCGGTGGCCGCCACAGCAATGCCTTTGCATTTCTGGGTCTGCACGAAGTGCAGGACAAGTGGGTGTTGCGGGCCTTTGTTCCGCATGCAGAATCCCTCGCCGCTTACACTTTGGACGGGATTGAGCTTGGCTTCTTGATCCCGCGCCATCCGGCAGGTTTCTTCGAGGGCAAGGTTGCCGTGACCAAGCGCCAGCCGATCCGCTATCGGGCACTTAATGCCGGCGGCGAGTGGGACCTTTATGATCCTTATTCATTCGGACCCGTGCTGGGCCCGATGGACGATTACTATATCGGTGAAGGCAGTCACCTTCGCCTGTTCGATAAACTTGGCGCACACGAGATGGAGTTCGAGGGTATCCACGGAACGCATTTTGCGGTGTGGGCGCCCAATGCGCAGCGCGTCAGCGTTGTCGGTATGTTCAACGAATGGGACGGCCGCCGCCATCCTATGCGAAACAGGTTTGAAACCGGCATCTGGGAAGTGTTTATTCCTGTGCTCGGCACCGGCACTCTCTACAAGTATGAGATCGTTGGGCGTGATGGCGTGGTTCAGCCACTGAAGGCCGACCCTTTTGCGCGGCAATCTGAGATGCGTCCGCGCACGGCTTCGGTTGTGCCCGACCCAACAGAGTTCACTTGGACCGACCGGCAATATCTTGAAGAGCGCAAGACCCGCGACTGGCGTCGCACGCCCATGTCAATCTATGAGGTTCACTTGGGTAGCTGGCGCCGCCGTCCAGATGGTGGGTTCCTAAGCTATGACCAATTGGCCGAGCAATTGGTGCCCTATGCTGCCGATATGGGCTACACCCATATCGAGCTGCTACCGATCAGCGAACATCCTTACGATCCAAGCTGGGGCTATCAGCCGACCGGCCTTTATGCGCCAACCGCTCGACATGGCGACCCTGCTGGATTTGCCCGGTTTGTGGATGCTGCGCATGAAGCAGGACTAGGCGTAATCCTCGACTGGGTCCCTGCACACTTCCCCACCGATGCGCATGGGCTGTCGCATTTCGATGGAACGGCACTTTATGAACATGCCGATCCACGGCAGGGTTTCCATCCGGACTGGAACACCGCAATCTACAACTTCGGACGCAAGGAGGTTGTTAGCTTCCTAGTCAATAACGCGCTGTTCTGGCTCGAAAAATACCACATCGATGGCCTGCGGGTCGACGCCGTTGCGTCAATGCTCTACCTCGACTATTCCCGCCAGCAGGGGCAGTGGGTTCCCAACAAATTAGGCGGGAACGAGAACCTTGAAGCCGTCGACTTCATCCGCCGCGTGAATTCGGAAGCTTATCGCCTCCATCCAGGCACGTTCATGATCGCCGAAGAGTCCACCTCGTGGCCCGGCGTAAGCCATCCTGCGTATACAGGCGGCTTGGGCTTTGGGTTCAAGTGGAACATGGGTTTCATGAACGACACGCTGCGTTTCATGAGCCGCGAAACGATTCATCGCAAGTACCACCACAACGACATGACATTCGGCCTGGTTTACGCGTTCTCCGAAAACTTCGTCCTGCCGCTCAGCCATGACGAAGTGGTGCACGGCAAGGGTTCGCTGCTCGAGAAAATGCCGGGCGATGACTGGCAGCAATTTGCCAATTTGCGTGCTTATCTGGCCTTCATGTGGGGCCATCCGGGCAAGAAGCTGCTGTTCATGGGCCAGGAGTTCGCACAGCGTGACGAATGGTCAGAAGCCCGGTCCCTGGACTGGCACTTGCTGGACGCCAGCATGCACGAGGGCATGCGCCGGCTGGTCGCCGATCTTAACCTGGCCTATCGGCAACTGCCTGCCTTGCACGAGCGCGATTGCGAGCCTGATGGCTTCGAATGGGTGATCGGCAACGATTACACCAATTCGGTTTTTGCTTGGTTGCGCAAGGCTCCAGGCAGCGATCCGGTGCTCGTTATTTCCAATTTCACGCCAGTGCCACGCAGCGGTTACAAGGTGCCGATGCCACTAGCGGGAAAATGGGTGGAGCGGATTAATACCGATGCGGGCTGGTATTCCGGAAGCAACACCGGAAACCAGGGGGCAATTACGGCAAATGCTGTAGAAGGGCAGCATTGGCCGGCCGAGGCAGAGCTTTACCTGCCGCCACTATCAACGCTGTTTTTGAAGTTTGAACCGGAATAAGCCGGTCGTTTGCGAATACGTCCCGGTAAACGGGCACTAGCGGAGGGTTAGAAATTGGCAGACTACAGAGTACCGTCACCGCTGGCCCGTGAGGCCATGGCTTACGTACTGGCCGGTGGGCGCGGCACACGCTTGATGGAACTGACCGACAGGCGCGCAAAGCCCGCCGTCTACTTCGGCGGTAAGTCGCGCATCATCGACTTTGCCTTGTCCAACGCCATCAATTCTGGCATCCGCCGCATCTCGGTAGCGACGCAATACCAGGCGCATAGCCTTATCCGGCACTTGTCCCGTGGCTGGAACTTCCTGCGGCAGGAACGCAACGAAAGCTTTGACGTGCTGCCTGCCTCGCAGCGGGTACGCGAAGACATGTGGTATGCCGGCACGGCCGACGCCGTGTACCAGAACATGGACATCATCGAGGATTCGGGTGCGCGCTACATCGTCATTCTGGCGGGCGACCACATCTATAAGATGGATTATGAAATCATGCTCCGCCAGCATGTCGATACGGGGGCCGACGTGACTATCGGGTGCCTTGAAGTGCCGCGCATGGAAGCCACGGGCTTTGGCGTCATGCATGTGGACGGACGCGATCGCGTAGTCGATTTCGTTGAAAAGCCCAAGGACCCCCCAAGCATCCCAGACAAGCCTGACATGGCGTTGGCTTCCATGGGTATCTATGTTTTTGAGACGCGTTTTTTGATGGAGCAATTGCGCCGCGATGCTGCGACGGAAGGCTCCAACCGCGATTTCGGCAAGGACATCATCCCCTACATAGTGAAGAATGGCACGGCGTGGGCCCATCGCTTTCCGCGCTCCTGCGTCCGCTCGAGTAATGAAGAGGTCAGCTACTGGCGTGATGTGGGCACTATCGATGCTTATTGGAAAGCTTCCATCGATTTGACCGATATCAAGCCGCAGCTCGATCTTTACGATCGCGACTGGCCCATCTGGACCTATGCGGAGATCACTCCTCCGGCCAAGTTCGTACATGATTTTGATGGCCGCCGCGGTTCGGCTGTGAATTCGTTGGTTTCGGGCGATTGCATCATCTCCGGTGGTCATCTTCAACGCACGCTGCTGTCCACCGGCTCGCGTGTACACTCCTATTCCGAGTTGAACGAGGCAGTCGTCCTGCCCTATTGCGACATCGGGCGGAATGCCCGCTTGCGCAAGGTCGTGATCGATCGCGGTGTGAACATCCCCGAAGGATTGGTCGTCGGCGAAGATCCGGAATTTGACGCCAAATGGTTCCGCCGCAGCGATGACGGCGTCACGCTCATCACGCAGAACATGGTGAACAAATATCTGGCTGGGCGATGATCGAAGTCCTCTCGGTCGCTTCCGAGGTCTACCCTCTTATCAAGACGGGCGGACTTGCGGATGTTGCCGGCGCGCTGCCGAGTGCCTTGAGTGCGCATGGGGTGACCATGCGCACGCTCGTGCCCGGCTATCCTGCCGTAATGGGCAAGATGACGGGTGGGCGCGTGGTACGAGAACTCGGTGATCTGTTTGGCGCCCCTGCCAAGCTGATCGCGGGCCGTGTGGATGGGCTCGATGTTATCGTCATCAGCGCTCCCCAACTCTATGACCGGCCGGGAAATCCTTACATCAGTCCCGATGGCTGGGACTGGCCCGACAATTGGAAACGTTTCGCAGCCCTTGGCTGGGTGGCGGCCGAACTTGGACTTGGGCTTGTGGACGGCTATCGCCCGCAAGTCATTCATGCGCATGATTGGCAAGCAGGGCTTGCCCCGGCTTACATCAAGTATAGCCCGGATGATCGGGTCAAGACGATCATGACTGTCCACAACATGGCGTTCAAAGGGTTCTTTGGCGCTGAGATCTTCGGGCAATTGCGTTTGCCGCCACATGCCTTTGGGGTAGCGGGCGTCGAATACTACGGCGGCATTTCGTATCTCAAGTCCGGCATGGAATGTGCGGACTACGTCACCACGGTCAGCCCTAACTATGCCGACGAAATCCGCACCCCTGAATTCGGAATGGGCCTTGAAGGCCTGCTGAATGGCCGTGCCGATACGGTGGTCGGCATTCTCAACGGTATCGACACCAAGGCCTGGAATCCTGCGATTGATCCGGCTTTGGCTCAAACCTATACGGCAAACACCATCCATGCCCGCCGCATCAACAAGCAGGCGGTCGCGGACAAGTTTGGCCTCGACGGCATTGATGGCCCGCTCTTTTGCGTTATTAGCCGACTGACCGACCAAAAGGGCATGGACCTCCTGCTGCAGGCTACCGATGGCCTGGTTGACTTTGGTGGGCGGCTGGCTGTGTTGGGCTCTGGTGAAGGCTATCTTGAGGACGGTTTCCGCCATTTGACGGCGAAATATCCAGGCAAAGTTGGTCTCATCACCGGCTATAACGAAGCGCTTAGCCACCTTATGCAGGGCGGGTGCGATGCCATCGTCATTCCCTCACGGTTCGAACCCTGCGGTCTAACCCAGCTTTATGGCTTGCGCTATGGCTGCGTCCCAGTCGTCAGCCGCATCGGCGGGCTGGCCGACACCGTCATCAATGCCAATCCCGCTGCGATTTCGGCAGAAGCCGCCACGGGTGTGGTCTTCGATGCCAACAGCGCGCACATGCTCTACGAAGCCCTCCGCAAGACGGTGCGGCTCTACAACGACGAGAAGCTCTGGAAAAAAATCCAGCGCCGGGGCATGAAGTCCGATGTGTCCTGGGACACCAGCGCCGCCCTTTACGCCGATCTCTACGCCACACTCACCGGGCTCAAGACCAATGACGATCCAGACAATTAGCACCACGCCCTATGCCGACCAGAAGCCCGGGACATCGGGCCTGCGCAAGCGGGTGACCGTTTATCAGCAGCCCAATTACGTCGAGAACTATATCCAGGCTATTTTCGACAGCCTTGAAGACTTCGATGGCAAGACGCTGGTGATCGGCGGGGACGGGCGGTTCTACAATGACGTTGCGATCCAGAAGGCGATCCGCATCGCCTCGGCCAATGGTTTCGGCAAGGTGCTGGTGGGGCAGAACGGCTTGCTGTCCACGCCCGCGGCCAGCCACGTCATTCGCCACCACAAGGCGTTCGGCGGCCTGGTGCTGTCGGCCAGCCACAATCCGGGCGGTCCGGACGGCGATTTCGGCATCAAGTACAATATCGGCAATGGCGGCCCGGCGCCCGAGAAGATCACCGACGCGGTTTTTGCCCGCACCAAGGTGATCGATAGCTACAAAACCGTCGATGCGCCGGACGTGGCGCTCGACAAGATAGGGCTCCATCGCTCAGGCGGCATGGTGGTCGAGGTCATCGATCCGGTATCCGACTATGCAGCGCTGATGCAGACGTTGTTCGACTTCCCGGCCATCAAGGCAATGTTCGCCTCCGGCTTCACCATGACGTTCGACGCCATGCATGCCGTGACCGGGCCTTATGCCCACGCGATCCTTGAAGGCATGTTGGGCGCGCCGAAGGGAACGGTTCTAAACGGTACGCCATCGCCTGACTTCGGCAATGGCCACCCCGATCCCAACTTGGTTTACTGCAGGGACATGTATGATCTGCTGATGACCGCCGCGGGGCCTGACTTTGGCGCAGCCTCGGATGGTGATGGGGACCGTAATCTCGTTATCGGCAAGAACCGCTTTGTAACCCCATCGGACTCCCTAGCTCTGCTGGCAGCCAATGCGCATCTGGCGCCTGGCTACAAGGATGGCATTGTAGGGATCGCCCGTTCTATGCCCACAAGCGCCGCCGCGGACCGTGTGGCCGAAAAGCTCGGCGTCGAGATGCACGAGACGCCGACCGGCTGGAAGTTCTTCGGCAATCTCCTCGATGCCGGCCGGGTTACAATCTGCGGCGAGGAAAGTGCCGGTACGGGCTCGAACCATGTGCGCGAAAAGGACGGGCTCTGGGCCGTGCTACTCTGGCTTAATATTCTTGCCGTGCGCAAGCAGAGCGTTGACCAGATCGTGCGCGAGCATTGGGCGACCTATGGCCGCAACTACTATACCCGCCACGATTATGAAGAGGTGGATGCCGCTATTGCTGGCAAGCTGGTCGATGATCTACGCGCGCAATTGCCGTCCCTGCCGGCTAGGGTCTTTAGCGACGATCTGCAGATCGCCTATGCCGACGACTTTACCTATCATGACCCGGTCGATGGTTCCACCAGTGCCAAGCAGGGCATCCGCATTGGCTTCACCGATGGCTCGCGCATCGTCCTGCGCCTAAGTGGAACTGGGACCGTCGGCGCAACGCTGAGGCTCTACCTCGAGCGCTATGAAGCGGCAGGCGGCAGCCATGATCTTGAGACCCAGACAGCCCTCGAGCCGCTGATCGCGCTAGCGGACGAACTTGCGGGCATCAAGCAGCGTACCGGCCGCCAAGAACCGAGCGTAATCACCTGATGCCGGGCACTCCATGAAACCCATGCTTGTCCCCAATGGGGGCAGTATCGAACGGCTTGGCGCCACCGTCACTCCCCAGGGCATCAATTTCGCGGTCTACTCGGAAAGCGCAACGGCAATCTGGGTGTCGATCTTTGACGAACTGGACCAGGAGACGGACCGGTTCAAGCTGGACGTACGCCGAGACAACATCTGGGCGGGGCTGATCTCGAGGCTCGACGCCGGAACGCGCTATGGTCTGCGCGCGGATGGCCCCTACGATCCGGATCAGGGCTATTTCTTTGATCCCATGAAGCTCCTGGTCGACCCCTATGCCAAGCGGCTCGACCGCGTCTTCGTGCGGTCGCCCCGTTTGCGGCTTGACCGTGAAGAGGCGGTGGATACGGCGCCGCTCATCCCCAAGGCCATCGTGGTCAGCGAAGCCTGGGAAAACGCGGTGCCGCGCAAGAAGGCGCCTGGCCTCTTCTATGAAATGAACGTGCGTGGCTACACCATGCGCCATCCTAGCGTGCAAGGCCCCTTGCGCGGGACCATCGCCGCGTTGACTACCCAGCGCGTCATCGACCATCTCAAATATATCGGCGTCGACACGCTGCAGCTGATGCCAATTGCGGCCTGGATCGACGAAGGCCATCTGCCGGCCCTGGGACTCACCAATGCCTGGGGCTATAATCCGGTCGCCTACTCGGCAGTCGATCCGCGCTTGGCACCGCGCGGGCCGCATGAGCTGCGCAACATGACCGACCTTTACCGTAAGAACGGGATCTCGGTTATTCTCGATGTCGTTTACAACCATACCGGCGAAGGAGACTCCAACGGGCCGATGCTCAGTCTGATGGGTCTCGACGCCAAGACTTACTACCGGTTCGTCGAAGTAGGCGGCAAGCAGGTGCTGGTCAACGACACGGGCACGGGCAACACGCTGCGCTGCGATCATCCGGCGGTGCAACGGCTGGTGATCGATAGTCTGCGCTATTGGGTCGAGGAGATGGGCGTCTCCGGCTTCCGATTCGATCTGGCGACAATCCTGGGCCGCGAACCCGGCTTCAACCCTAATGCCTTGATGCTGCAGAAAATTAAGGCCGACCCGGTCCTCAGCAAATGCATCCTTGTGGCCGAGCCATGGGATCCCGGTCCAGGTGGCTATGCGTTGGGCCAGTTCGGCAAGGAGTTCAAGGAGCACAACGACACCTATCGCGACGATATCCGTGAGTTCTGGCGGGGCGAGGACGGCAAAATCGGTGCCTTGGCCGGCAAGGTCGCGGGCTCTGCCGAAATCTTCGATTTCGCCGGCCGCAAGCCAAGCAACGGCGTCAACATGCTGGCTGTCCATGATGGATTCACGCTACGCGATCTCGTCAGCTATGTGCATAAGCACAACGAGGCCAATGGCGAGAACAATCGCGACGGGCATGGCCACAATGCTTCCTGGAACTGTGGCGTCGAGGGGGAAACCGATGATCCGGCCATTGTCTTCGCTCGCAAGCGAGATGTTCGGGCGCTACTCGCAACGCTCTTCATGTCGCGCGGCATTCCCTTGCTACAACAAGGCGACGAGATTTTCCGTACGCAGCACGGCAACAACAATGCTTACGCCCAGGACAACGAAATCACCTGGCTTGATTGGGAAAGCGCCGATGGTGATCTCGTCGACTTCGTTGCGGCAGCAACGCAGTTCCGCAAGGCGCATTCGGCGCTGACCCATGATCATTTCCTCAATGGCCAAGACCGCAACGGTGTACGAGACGTGGTTTGGCTTCATCCAGATGGGCGGGAAATGAGCGAGGGCGACTGGCGTTATTCGGGTGCATCCGTCCTTGGCATGCACTTGCGCAACAAGGACGACGAAGTGCTGGTCTGGTTCAACCGCCGCGTCGAACCAGTCGTAGCGCGTTTGCCTGACTGCAACTGGCAGGTTAGCTTGATATCGGACCACACGGCAAACGTCGGGCTGGTCGAGTCAACAGCGACATTGCCACCGCGATCGGTGACATCCCTCATCCGGTCTGTGCTCTCATGATCGTGGCGCAGCTGAGCGACATTCATGCGGATGGCAGCAAGGAAGCATTGGACCGGCTCGAGAGCGTGCTTGCCTGGCTAAAGCCGCTGAAGCCGGACGCGATCATCGTTAGCGGTGATCTGGCGGAGTTTGATCATGAACAGAGCTATCATGAGGTTCGCGACCGGCTAGAGGGCGCAAATGTGCCATTCTATATTGTGCCCGGCAACGTGGACGATCCTTCGGAGATGCGCCGTGCTTTTGGTGATCGGTTCGACTGGCCACAAGAAGGCAAGCTCAACTGCCTGGCGAAGCTCGACGAAAAGTTGCGAGTCATTGGCCTCGATGTCACTGTCGCAGGCTCTCACCATGGCGATGCAGGGCCGGTGCTGGATTGGCTTGGTTCGGAGCTAAATTCCGGTGGACCGCCAGCGCTTATCTTTCAGCACCAACACCCTTTCATATGCGGCATCGACGGCAAGGACCGAAATATCTGCTACAACAATGAGCCGCTGTCGCACGTGATTGGCACGGCGAGCGATGTTGTGCTGGGTCTTACCTGCGGCCATGTGCATCGGTCGATGTTCACCCGCTTTGCCGGCCGGCCTGCCACTATGGCACCATCAGTCGCGCGCGCCAACCGGCTACGGCTCGATGGCAAAGAGAGCGCAATTACTGATCCGCCAGGGCTCCTGCTGCATCATCTGCAGGAGACGCGTTTGGTGAGCCATGTGGTCATGGTGAGTTGACTGGCTTAATAAGAGCAGCGCTTTAGGCACTACTCCGCCGCTTGTGCTTCGGTGAGACCGCCTGCCTTTTCGATAAAACTGATGATCTGGTCCAGGCTCTTGCGCCGCAGCAAATCGGTGAAGACATATGGGCGGCCTTCACGCACCTTCTGCGTATCGCTTTCCATCACCTGAAGGCTGGCGCCTACATAGGGGGCAAGATCGGTGTGGGTGACGACTAGGAGATCGGAGCGGGAGATGGCCGGCCCCCCTTTTCGCGGTATCTTTTCGCCTTGTGCAACCGAAATGACATAGAGGGTAATATCGGCTAGGTCGGGCGAGAAGGTGGCTGCAAGGTTGTCGCCGCCACTCTCGATCAGAATGATGTCGAGATCGGGAAACTTGCGGTTGAGATCGTCTATGGCCGCCAGATTGAGCGAAGCGTCTTCTCGGATGGCGGTGTGCGGACAACCGCCGGTTTCCACCCCGACGATCCGGTCCTCCGAGATCGCCTGCACCCGTGCCAGGATCAGCGCGTCCTCGCGGGTGTAGATATCGTTGGTCACCACTGCCATGGAGTAGCGGTCACGCATGGCCTTGAGCAGCACTTCGCATAGCGTCGTCTTGCCCGAACCGACCGGGCCACCGATGCCGATACGGAGGGGACCGTTCAGGGACTTCATAGCAGCCTCATGATGAAAAGGAGGAGAAACCCGGCGCCGATTGCCAGGCATAGCGGAGAGTAGACGCGGCGATCGTTGAACCGGAAGTTTGGCTCTGGTGTCATGCTGGCCCACCATTGAGTGTAGCCGACAGCGCCGCGCGCAAGGAAAATAGCGGCTGCAGGAAGCGCAGCGAGTGACAAGGGTAGACCGCCGCTGGTTTTGTCGGCGAGCGATAGCGCCAGTATGCCGGCCGCAAATGTCAGAACGGCAATGCCGAAAGATGCCCAGCGCGGGGGCATGTGTTCGATACCAGGCCTGCCGACCACTGTTTGCGCGAGGAGCTTCTCGTCGCGGATGGGATAGGTCAGTCCAAAGGACCAAGCCAGATGTGCCATCGAAACGGTCAGCAGAATGACAAAGACCAGCGCTGCTACAACCATGCTCATGAGCGAAATATTCTCGTCGTAAGTGTCTCATGCGCCATCTGCGCTATGTCAGCGGCATAGGCGACCGATCCGATCTCGTCCAGTGCGGCATGGTGCCATAGAGCGGTAAGCTCGGCGACCTTCGGCTCCAGCGCCGCCATGATCGCCAAGCCATCCGATTGCCCTATTGGGACGAGCCGGACTGCCACAGAAACTTGCCCATGCACGCTGGCCGTCAGGTACGCCAGAAGCGTATCAGTCAGGCCAATGTCGTGGGCTGCAGCAATGGCGCCGACGGCTATGGGATAGGGGCAGCGCTCCGGTAGGTTCGAGATCACTGGCGTCGGCCAAGCAACAACTGCCATAACGAACGAGCGGCCAGTCGTCGTTGTTTCATCGGTCCGCTCGCGGGAAGAATTTAGCGCTAGGGCAAGATCGGCAAGGTCGCGTAGTTCGAAGGGATCGTTCGCGGAGCGATGAGCATGCGCCAGGAGAATGGAGTCGGTTCGCATCAAGCCGTGTTCGAGGTTGCCACTAATCCAGTGTTGGGCCGTATCTCGGTCATGCACAATCCTCGTCGCAATTGCGGTCTCTAGCCCTGCCGACCAAGCAAAGGCGCCGACTGGAAAGGCCGGCGATAACCAGGTTAGTAGTTTCTGCAGATTTGTGCCCGATGTCATCGCGCCAGCAGGGCATGCGGCTGCTCGCCGTGGCTGTGGTAGGCGCCATGCTCGGCGAAAAATGGCTCAGAAATATTGGTCACGGTCGCGCCCAAGCCTTCCAACATGGTTTTAAGCACATGATCACGCTTGATGAGGATCCTGTTGTCCTCCAGTTGCGCCGATGTGTGACGATTGCCCAAATGCCATGCTAGACGGATCAGGTGCGATCCGTCTCGTGCGCGCACCTCGTAGAGCAGCTCTTCCGCGGCGATGATCTCGACAATCCGCCCGTCATCCAACTTGAGCCCGCTCATCGGCTCAAGTGTTACGGTCAGCCGAAAATCGACCAGCACTTCATCGCCATGCTGGAGAGTAAGCAACTTACGGCGCAGCCGCCGCTCGTCATGCTGCAGCACGATGTTATCGAACGGGGACCCTTCACCGTGACCGGGCGGCAGGATGGCGATAGCGCGCAGCATAGTCGGGACTTTCTCGGGCTTAGGCCCGTCAGGGGGTATTCACCATTTCGGAGCAGGTCAAAACAGCCGCTGCATCCTCGCCTTCGGCCACGTCATAGAGGCGGGCATCAGGTCCTTGACTTTCCCAGAGCCAGGGGCCGGAAGCATAGCGGGCGCCGGAGCCAGATAGAACTGCCGCAAAAACCAGCGGCTGGTTCTCGCCTTCCACCGGGACAATGGCGAGGAAATTTGGCGCTGCATTAAGGTATGTCACCACCAGCGGCGTTTCACTGCCGCAGTCGTAAACGACCGTCCGCCGTTCAAAATCCTGGTCGGCACTCAGCTGCAGTTGTAGTGAGGTCTCCACGGCTTGGGCGGGCAGGGCTGCGAGCAATCCAGCGGCGGCGAAGGCTAATCTGATCGACATGAGAATGACTCCGGTGGCGCCTGCCAGCAACCACGCCCAAGCGGCAGAAGTTTGATGGGTTTCGCGAGCCATCATCAGACCAGATAGACAATAAGCAAGGAGCCAAAGATCGATACAGCATCCTCAATGATCGCGGCTGGCAGATCGCGGCCGAACGACTTGGCCAAACGAGCCCTTATTTCGGAGCCCACATAGGTTCCAATAGCAGCCCCGATGGCACCAAGAATCAAGCCAATGATCCAATTGCCCGGTAGCAAAGCGCCTGCCATGGCACCGACGACGATGCGTGCACCGAACTGAACTGGCACCTTCCGGCTTGGCGTTTGTGGCAGTTGATCGGTTATAAGTTCACCAATCGCCAGGAGTGTCAGCACTAAGGCCGTAACGATATGGCCAACGAAACTAACCGCCGTACCGCTGTAGTCAATCCACCCCAGATAGGCGGCCCAGCCTATTGCTGCGAGCGGGATCATCGTGCGTAGCCCTGCGATGAAGCCGATCAAGATCATCATGATGTAGATCATGGATTCCCCCAGTTTGCCCAGCAATAATCTCGCAGTCCCTGGCGATCAGAACAAGAAGTAGCGTTGGGCCATTGGCAGGTCCGTTGCTGGCTCGCAGATCAGGAGTTCGCCATCGGCGCGGACCTCATAGGTCTCGGGATCCACTTCGATGTGCGGGGTTGCCGAATTGTGGATCATGGCCGCCTTGCCTATGCCGCCACGGGTGTTGCTGACGGGGAGCAACTGCTTGTCGACTCCAAGCTTGTCGCGAAGCCCATCGTCATGGGCAGCCTGCGAAATGAAAGTCACCGAAGATCGGGTCAGCAGCTTGCCGAAGGATGCGAACATCGGGCGGTAGTGCATAGGCTGGGGGGTAGGGATCGATGCATTGGGATCGCCCATAGGCGCAGCAGCGATCGAACCTCCCAGCAGAATTATCTCGGGTTTAACGCCAAAAAATGCCGGATGCCACAGCACCAGATCGGCGCGTTTGCCGACTTCGATCGAGCCGATGTGCTGGCTCATACCATGGGCAATGGCAGGGTTGATGGTGTACTTGGCGATGTAGCGCTTGACGCGGAAATTGTCGTTCTCGCCTGTTTCTTGCGATAGGCGGCCGCGTTGACGCTTCATCTTGTCGGCAGTTTGCCAGGTGCGGATAAGGACTTCCCCAACGCGACCCATCGCCTGACTGTCCGACGAGATGACCGAAAGCGCGCCCATGTCGTGGAGGATATCCTCCGCGGCGATCGTTTCCTTGCGGATGCGGGACTCGGCGAAAGCTACGTCTTCTGGAATTGAGGGCGACAGGTGATGGCACACCATCAGCATGTCGAGATGTTCGGCGATGGTATTGACGGTGTAGGGCCGGGTTGGATTGGTCGATGACGGAATGACGTTCGGCAGGCCAGCGACGCGAAGGATATCCGGCGCGTGTCCGCCACCGGCGCCTTCGGTGTGAAAAGCGTGGATTGTGCGGCCCTTGAAGGCGGCGATCGTGTCCTCGACAAAACCTGACTCGTTCAGCGTGTCAGTGTGAATCATCACCTGCACGTCGTAATCGTCGGCAACAGACAGACAATTGTCGATGGTAGCTGGGGTGGTGCCCCAGTCTTCGTGCAGTTTCAGGCAGGATGCGCCAGCTAGGATCATTTCCTGGAGCGGAGCGGGAAGGGACGCATTACCCTTTCCGGCCAATGCCAGGTTCATCGGAAAGCCGTCGAAGCTTTCGATCATGCGCTGGATGTGCCAGGCGCCGGTACAGGTGGTGGCGAGCGTGCCATGAGCGGGGCCCGACCCGCCGCCGAGCATGGTCGTTACGCCGCTCATTAGGGCTTCTTCGATTTGTTGGGGCGCGATGAAGTGAATGTGGGCGTCCATGCCGCCCGCCGTGAGGATGCGGCCTTCGCCGGCAATAGCCTCGGTGGATGGGCCGATGATGATGTCGACGCCGGACTGTGTATCCGGGTTGCCGGCCTTGCCGATGGCGTGGATGCGACCATCCTTAAGTCCGACATCGGCCTTGTAGATACCGGTGTGATCAATGATCAACGCGTTGGTGATAACCGTATCGACTGCACCTTCTGCCCGGGTGCGCTGCGACTGTCCCATCCCGTCGCGGATGACCTTGCCGCCGCCGAACTTCACCTCCTCGCCATAAGTGGTGAAATCCTTTTCCACCTCGATGAAAAGCTCAGTGTCTGCCAAGCGCACCCGATCGCCGGTGGTGGGCCCATACATGTCGGCATAGGTGGCGCGGGAGATACGTGCGGGCATCAAAGGGCTCCGTTAGTCTTGGGCAAAAGGGCGCGTTGACATGAGATTGCTGCCCCGCTGGAGGAGCGAGGGGCAGATGCTACAGAAGCCCAAATCGGCGCTGTTAGTGCGCCTTTACTTGCTTGGCCTGTTGGTAGGCTGCCGCGGCACGATCGATCACCTGATCGAGCAAAGCTTCGCCCTCGACCATTTGCGGATCTTGCGTCTGCGTCCGCGCAATCAGCGAGTAAGACAGAACCTGAATGGCATAAGCTTCGTTCTGCCGGCCCGCGCGATGATGCTCGTTGCCACGCTCCTGGAATTTTCTCAGAAGTTGATCGTAGATCGCAACGTTCATCTTGGTCTTTGCGCCAGACCAGCTCTTGCTTTGCAGGTCCTTGGCCAATTCGGACGCTAGGGTGCCCAGCACCCATATGATCTCGGCATCCTTGACGCCGTCCTGCTGCAAGTCGCGTAGCAGGATCGCGAAGCGCTGCTTGAAATCCTGTTCCTTGGTGATCATGGGCGGTGCTCCGGAAGCCTTTAGTTTGCTGCCTTAAAGCATTTTGCAGCCCGCCGCACCATGGGGCAGGTCGGCTTTCGCGCCTAACATATCGGCTGCTCACAGCCTTCCCATGATCTGCTGGCGAAAACCATAGATCGTCCGGTCACCGCCTATGGGAATAAGGCGAACCTCGCGGGCCTGCCCAGGCTCGAAGCGCACGGCTGTTCCAGCGGCAATATCCAGCCGCATGCCGCGCGCTTGCTCGCGGTCGAAAGACAAGCCGGCATTGGCTTCAAAGAAATGGTAATGCGAGCCGACTTGGATGGGCCGGTCGCCTGTGTTGAAAACTTCGATGGTGATCTGTGCCAAGCCGGCATTGAGTTCAAGTTCGCCCGCTTTAGTAATGATTTCGCCGGGGATCATGACCGCCTCACCGGATCGGTTCATGAACGGTCACCAGCTTGGTGCCGTCGGGGAAAGTCGCTTCCACTTGAACGTCGTGGATCATCTCGGCGATACCATCCATGACTTGCGAACGGCTCACGACATGGGCTCCGGCTTCCATAAGCTCGGCAACCGGACGACCATCGCGCGCGCCTTCGACGACGAAGTCGGTGATCAACGCAATGGCTTCAGGATGGTTGAGCTTGACGCCGCGCTCAAGCCGTTTGCGGGCGACAATCGCCGCCATGGCAATCAGCAATTTGTCTTTCTCGCGCGGGGTCAAGTTCATCGGCTTGTTCCTAAAGGTGCCATAGACGCGGCAATTCGCCGGCGCCGGAAAGCTCGGCTAGAATTGGAACGATGCGCTGCCGCAAAGCAAGCCCGGATTGTGCCAAAGCGCGTACGACGAGGCGTTCGCCTATTGCGCTAACCGCAACCTCCGCTTCTTCAGAGATCAGGTTGCGAACGGCCGAAAGCCGAGCGAAGCACTGGTCGGCGTCGGGCGAAATATGGACGATTGTTGCAAAGGCTCGCTTGCCGGCAAGCAGGGATAATCCATTGCGCTCAGAGAGTGTGCCCTCGAGTCGAGTGGCTTCAGCATGAAGGAGGCGGCCATTTCGCCGGATGCGCCAATTGTCGTGCAGCTTAGCATCGAGTGCGATCTCGCCCATAGCGTCGCGGCCGAGCAGGACAGCTTCAATTGCGGTGAGACTGGCGCCCGGTGCCAGGTCGATCTCTATGCGCCGGTCCAAATGGCTGGCCGCAAAGAGGATGGTCTCCTGCGGCAGCCAATCGAGGTGAGCGTTCGCACAGACCGTGAGATTTGTTTGAACGCGCGCGGGCCCGCCAAGAGAGCGATAGATGCGCTCGCAGGCTTGGGTGGTCAGCGTCAGCTTCCCGCCTGCAGCCAGTTCAGCCGACCAGCGCATGTCATCGCCGCCAGTCAATCCGCCGGCGGTATTTATGAGCACTGCTTCCATGGCTGCGCTATGAGTATGGGGCAGTCTGATCTTGGCACACCCATCCTGGTAAAGCGAATGCAAGACGGTTTTTTCCTCCCGCTGCTTGGTTTCGACGCCACCAACGCCAATCGCGCGCTGCATCTTCGGCGCAATTGTACGGGGTAGCTCAGGGGTGAGCGCCAGACTATCCAAGCTGCTGTCTTCTCCCTCCCGTCATAGGGTTTTCTATACCATCAAGTGCTGGCGCACTGCTGGCAAATCTAGGTCGGTGGCCGGTCCGGAGTGCTGAATTTCACCCCGATCCATCACGTAGATGTCGTCGGCAATCTCCCGGCAGAAGTCGAGAAATTGTTCGACCAGCAAGATGGTCATGCCTTTTTCATCACGAAGAAACTGCAATGCGCGGCCAATGTCCTTGATGATAGATGGTTGAATGCCTTCTGTGGGTTCATCAAGCACCAGTACCTTGGGTCGGGTGACCAGCGCACGCCCGATGGCGAGCTGCTGCTGCTGGCCGCCCGAGAGGTCTCCACCGCGCCGACCCAGCATGGATTTAAGCACGGGAAACAGATCAAATATGTAGGGCGGTATGCTTTTCTCCCTGCCCTTGAGGCCCGCAAACCCGGTCTCGAGGTTCTCTTTCACCGTCAGCAGAGGAAAGACTTCCCGCCCCTGTGGAACATAGCCAATGCCCATGCGCGCCCGCTTGTATGGGGGCGCCTTTTTGAGCACTTCCTCTCCAAAAGTAATGTCGCCGGCGGTGATGTTATTGATGCCGGTGATCGCGCGCAGCGTTGAAGATTTGCCAACGCCATTACGCCCAAGCACCGCCGTTATGCGGCCGGGCTCGCACCTGATTGAGACGGATCTGAGGGCTTGGGCCGCGCCGTAATGCAGATCGATGGCGTTGATGGAAAGAGCGGTCATGCTTAGCGTCCCAAATAACGTTCGATTACGACGGGATTGGCGCTGACTTGGTCGAGTGAACCTTCAGCCAGGACGGAACCTTCGGCAAGACATGTCACCCGGGCGCCAAGTTCGCGCACGAAGCTCATGTCGTGCTCGACCACCACAACCGAGCGGGTCTTGGCGATGTCCTTGAGGAGCTTGGCTGTTTCCACGGTCTCAGCGTCGGTCATGCCTGCGACGGGCTCATCGACCAGTAGCAGCTTGGGGTCTTGTGCCAGCAGCATGCCGATTTCCAGCCACTGCTTCTGGCCGTGGCTCAAATCGGCTGCCAAGTCGTCCTTGCGGCCACTCAGCCTTACAGTTTCCAGGATCTCCGAGATACGGGCGATATCGTGCTCATCAGCGACATAGAAGAGTGTTGCGAACACGCCGCGCGGTTTCTTCAAAGCCATCTCGATGTTGTCCCCAACCGTATGGCTCTCGAACACGGTTGGCTTCTGGAATTTGCGGCCGATGCCTAGATTGGCGATCGCTGCCTCATCGAGCTTGGTCAAATCGGTCCGGCCGTCGAACAAAACCTGTCCGTCATCGGGACGGGTCTTGCCTGTAATGATGTCCATCATCGTCGTCTTGCCGGCGCCGTTAGGTCCGATTATGGCCAGCATTTCGGCTGGATGCACGATGATGGAGAGATTGTTGATGGCCTTGAACCCGTCGAAGGCGACTGACACACCGTCGAGATAGAGCATGGTGCCGCTTTTTCCACCTGCATCTGACATCGTCTACTCCGCTGGATTGGGTTGGGGATCGACACCAGATTCTATTTGCTTGGGGCTGGCGGACCCTCTGTCATGCTGCTCACGCTTGGTCGTGGCGGCACGATACTGACCGATAAGACCTACGATGCCTTTGGGCAGAAAGAGCGTGCTGAAGATGAACAGCGCGCCAAGGGCAAAGAGCCAGTATTCGGGAAAGGCGCCGGTGAAGTAGGATTTCCCGACGTTGACGAGAATGCCGCCGATAATCGGCCCAATGATAGTGCCGCGTCCACCTACCGCAGTCCAGATCACCACTTCGATGGAATTGGCTGGATCGAATTCGCTGGGGTTGATGATGCCGACCTGCGGAACATAAAGCGCACCCGCTACGCCAGCGATAATCGCCGACACGACAAATGCAAACAGCTTAACGTACTCGACCCGGTAGCCAATGAAGCGCGTGCGGCTTTCAGCGTCGCGTATGGCAATCATGACTTTGCCAAGCTTTGAGTTGACGATCATCGAGCATGCCAGGACGGCCAGGGCCAGGGCTATGGCCGACGCCATGAACAGCGCTGCCCGGGTAGTAGGGGCGGAGATTGGCTGGCCGATGATGTCTTTGAAGTCCGTCAAGCCGTTGTTGCCGCCAAACCCCATGTCGTTACGGAAGAATGCCAGCAGCAGCGCATAGGTCATCGCCTGGGTGATGATGGACAGGTACACGCCCGTGACGCGGCTGCGGAAGGCAAGGAAGCCGAAAACAAATGCAAGGATGCCGGGCACGACCACCACCATCAGCATGGCAAAGGCGAAATTGTCTATGCCGTACCAATACCACGGCAGTTCCTTCCAGTTGAGGAACACCATGAAGTCGGGGAGGGTGGGATTGGCGTAAACCCCGCGGGTACCGATCTGGCGCATCAGGTACATGCCCATAGCATAGCCACCAACGGCAAAGAACGCGCCATGACCAAGGGAGAGAATGCCGCAATAGCCCCAGACCAGATCAAGCGCCAAGGCAAGCATAGCGTAGGTCAGGTACTTGCCAAAGAGCGGGACAGCATAGTTGGGTAGCCGCAGGGGATGGCCAAAAGGCAAAAGCAGGTTCGAAGCCGGAACAAGGATTGCGATGGCGAGCAGAATGCCGACAATCCAAATAGCCTTCTTGTCGAGCGCGCGGAACAGAGCTTGGGTGATCATGCTTCGACCGACCTTCCCTTGAGTGCGAAGAGGCCGCGCGGACGGCGCTGAATGAAGAGGATGATCAAGACCAGGATGATGATCTTGCCGAGCACGGCGCCTGCATAGGGCTCGATGAACTTGTTGGCGATGCCAAGAGTAAGCGCACCGACAAAGGTGCCCCACAAATTGCCGACGCCGCCAAAAACCACGACCATGAAGCTGTCGATGATGTAGCCCTGGCCCAAATTGGGCGACACGTTGCCGATCTGGCTGAGCGCGACACCAGCGAGGCCGGCAATGGCGGAGCCGAGCCCGAAGGTCATGGCGTCGACCAAGGGCGTGCGGATGCCCATCGCAGATGCCATCCGCCGGTTCTGCATCACGGCACGCATGTGCAGGCCGATGGAGGTGTATTTGAGGAGTGTCAGCAGACAGAAGAACACCATCAGCGAGAAGATGACGATGTAAAAGCGGTTCCAGGTGATGGCCAATCCGCCGAGTTCAAATGAACCGGACATCCAGCTTGGATTGCCCACTTCGCGGATATTGGCCGTGAAGACCCGCTGTACGGCTTGCTGGATGATCAGCGACAAGCCCCAGGTCGCGAGAAGGGTTTCCAGTGGGCGACCATAGAGGAACCGAATAATGCCGCGCTCAATGGCGACGCCAACTAGACCAGTAAAGAGAAAAGCCAGGGGCAGAGCGATGGCCAGCGACCAATCGAACAGACCAGGGTAGTTTTGCCGGATGATTTCCTGGACCACGAAGGTCGTATAGGCGCCAAGCATGACCATCTCGCCGTGGGCCATGTTGATGACCCCCATCACGCCGAAGGTGATCGCTAGGCCAATGGCAGCCAAAAGCAGAACCGAGCCAAGTGAAATACCGAACCAGACGTTTTGCGCCACGTCCCAGACGGCGCGGTCCCGCGCCAAACCATCAATAGCAGATTGAATGGCGGGCTTCAGTTCCTCTGGTACATCGGCCAGAGCGGTTGAGAGTGTATTGAGCGCGTCTCGTCCGCCAATAGCTTGCACCAGTGGCACTGCGGCGGTTTTCTGCTTGATCGAAGCTTCAGGTGTCTTGAGCGTGATGACAGCACGAGCCTGTTCCATCACGCGCTTGATGTTGGCGTCGGTCTCGGCCGCGACCGCTGTATCAAGAAGCTCGAGTTGAGCCGGGTCCGCGTCACGCAAGATCGATTGGGCGGCCAATAGGCGGACATTGCTGCTATCGCTGAACAACGTCATCTGCCCGACGGCAGTTCGCAACACGCGGCGTAAACCGTTGTTGACTTTCACCTTGTCCAATCCGTCTTCGGTCAAGGCGGGCAGTTCAGCGCCGGTGACCGGATCTGAAATCGCGCCTTTTCCGCCCGGATCCGAGGTGAAAACAACCTTGCCGCTGGCCTCATCTGCGTAGAGTTCACCTTGGGCCAGAGTCTCCAAAACCGGAACAACGCGCGGATCACCACTAACAACCAGAACGCCAATAGCGGCTTCGCGATCCTTGAAATTGCCCGGTGCCAAGGCGTCGACGAGCGCGGATAGATCGGCATCGGCTATCTGCGCCTGGGCAGGGAGGGCCAGGGAAATTAAAAGGACAAGGAAGAGCGCAATGCGCTGAAACAAATGCAATGCTTTCATCTTCGGCCTCGGGGAGTGGTCGACGACGAGAGGCGGCGAACCGCCTCCCGAGCTTGGTGACAGTTACTGCGCCATGGCGACGTCGCCGCCGCAGGACTTTGTTTCGGTGTTGTAGTTCCCGCAGCTGATCGGCGCGGTCCAATCGGCTTCGATCATGGCCGATTCCGGCAGGAAGTCGGACCATGCGTCGCCGGGCACGAGATCGCTTTCCGACACGACTTCAAACTGGCCGTCGTCCTGGATTTCGCCGATCAGCACAGGTTTGGTGATGTGGTGGTTGGGCAGCATCTTGGCCATGCCGCCGGTAAGGTTTGGCGTTTCGAGGCCAATAATGGCTTCCAGTACGGCGTCGGTTTCAGTGGAACCGGCCTTCTCGACGGCCTGTACCCAGAGGTTGAAACCGATGACGGTAGCCTCCATTGGGTCATTGGTGACCTTTTCTGGGTCGTTCATGAACGTCTGCCAGGCTTCAATGAACGCCGCGTTTTCAGGGACATCGACAGACTGGAAGTAGTTCCAGGCAGCAAGGTGACCGACCAAGGGCGTGATGTCGAAGCCAGCCAGTTCTTCTTCACCAACGGAGAACGCCACGACCGGGATGTCTTCGGCCTTGATGCCTTGGTTGGCGAGTTCCTTGTAGAACGGAACGTTGGCGTCGCCATTGATGGTCGAGACGACGGCGGTCTTCTTGCCGGTGGAGCCGAAGGTCTTGATATCGGAAACAATCGTCTGCCAATCGGAATGACCAAACGGCGTATAGTTGATCATGATGTCTTCTTTGGCGACACCGTTGTCGATCAAATATTGCTCGAGAATTTTGTTGGTGGTCTGCGGATAGACATAGTCGGTGCCGGCTAGAACCCAGCGCTCAACGCCTTCGTTTTCCATCAGGTAGTCGACGGCAGGAATGGCCTGCTGGTTGGGAGCAGCGCCCGTGTAGAACACGTTGCGTTGGGATTCTTCGCCCTCATACTGGACCGGGTAGAAAAGGATCGAGTTCAGTTCCTCAAACACCGGCAGTACCGATTTGCGGGAAGACGATGTCCAGCAGCCAAATACGGCAGCGACGCCGTTCACTTCGATCAGTTCACGGGCCTTTTCAGCGAAAAGCGGCCAGTCGGATGCTGGGTCGACGACAACCGCTTCCAATTGCTTGCCCAGCAGGCCACCCTCTTTATTCTGCTCGTCGATCAAGAACAGCATGGTGTCCTTGAGCGTTGTTTCGGAGATCGCCATCGTTCCCGAAAGGGAATGCAGCACGCCCACTTTGATGGTTTCGTCTTGCGCGAATGCCGGAACGGCAACTGCACCAAGACCCACCGCTACGCCTAGCCCCAGTCCCGCAACGACGCGGTTTAATACTGTCATGTTGTCCTCCGACAGTTGGTAGTTTGCACCGAAAGACAGACTGCAAGGGCTATGCCATTATGTTGGTAGTTGAGCTAAGTCATAGCTGCATATAAGTTTTCTGCCGTGAGGCCGCACGTGGCTCTCACGAACACTGCTCACACTCCACTTTCGTTGCTGAGTAAATGAGCAGCAATTTTATGTGGTGCCGATTTTTTGAACTTTGCTCAAGCGGCGTGCTTTGCATTGGGGCAACTAGCTTCTGATCACAGTTTATCGGCATTGGAACCGTTGCGATTCCCTTCCGTTAGATGTGCAAGCTGGGCAACAGGTTGTTGCCTTCCAGGTTTGGTTCTCTTTTGGGAGGGCCGATGGATCGGTAGACGGCTGCAGAGGCTGACGCTCCTTTGTGGTGTCTCCGGTGGGGGTGCGAAACTCTGTTTCGCGCCCCTTTTCTTTGCCAAACAGAATTGTACGACGCTAGCAAAAGAGCGGCGATGTGCTCATTGTTTGTGCAGGTCGCAGATATGTCTCCTTGTTGAGCATTTTCTGCTTGCCTCTGTCGCGTAGCTGCGTTTGTCTTGGGGTACAACATTCCTCAAGGACGCTTCACATGCTCAGTCGCCGGCTCTTCTCCGTTTCCTTTATTGGATTTGCCTTGCTGGGCTTTACAGCTTTACCTGCTCTTGCCCAGACAGCCGTCAAGTTGACGTTGGACTGGCGCTTCGAGGGCCCAGCTGCGGGGTTCTTGCTTGCACAAGATAAGGGCTACTTTGCCGAAGAGGGGCTGGACGTCACCATCGACACCGGCAATGGGTCGGTTGAGGCGATCCCGCGTGTAGCGACTGGTGCGTATCAATTCGGGTTTGGCGATATAAACTCGCTGATCAAGTTCCTCGATGAAGATCCTGCTCAGCCGGTCAAGGCTGTGATGATGGTCTATGACAAGCCGGTATTTTCGGTTATCGGGCGGAAGTCGCTGGGTATTACAGACGATCCTAAATCGTTGGAGGGCAAGAAGCTCGGTGCGCCGCCGCCCGATGGGGCTTTTGCGCAATGGCCTGCCTTTGTGGAGGCGGCCGCTTTGGACACTTCGGCGATCACCATCGAGTCCATTGGTTTTCCCGTCCGTGAACCCATGCTCGCTTCCGGCGACTTTGATGGCGTCTTCGGCTTTGCCTTTTCGGTGATCCTGAACCTCAAAGCTAATGGCGTGCCGGATGAGGATATCTCCACTGTTCTTTTTGCTGATCATGGGCTGAATCTTTATGGCAATGCCATTTTGGTCAACGAGCAGTTTGCCGAAGCGAATCCTGCACTGGTAACCGGGTTCTTGCGCGCCTTGGCCAAAGGCTTTGCCGACGCCGTTGCTGATCCGGCAACGGGCGCTGCCGCTGTGCTGGCGCGCAACGAGACGCTCAACATCGATACTGAGACAGCACGGCTCGAGATGGCCAATGAGATGAACATCAAGACGCCTTATGTGGTTGAGAATGGCTTCGGCGGTATCGATGAAGCACGGCTTGCCGCGTCGATCGATACGCTCAAGATTTCGATGGGCCTCAAGGGTGCGGTGACGGCCGCCGACGTGTTCGATGCGCAATATCTGCCGCCAGCAGCCGAGCGCATGCTGCCCTGAGGCAAAAAGGAGGAGCGCGCCATGGCTCTTGTTTCGATCGAGAATGTCGAATTGCGCTATGGCGGCACCTCCGGGACGCTCGCCGTAGCTGGGCTGAACCTTCGGATTGAACGTGGTGAGTTCGTTGCGGTGGTGGGACCTTCGGGCTGCGGCAAGTCTACGCTGATGAAGCTCACGACTGGCTTGCACATTCCCCAGAGCGGAAGGGTGATCGTTGCCAATCAGGAAGTGACCAAGCCGGTTTCTATCGTCGGCATGGCGTTTCAAAACCCGACCATGCTGCCTTGGCGAACGACGCTGGAGAACATTCTGTTGCCGCTCGAAATTGTGGAGCGTCATCGGCATCGGTTCCGAGCTCACAAGAAGGAATATGTGGCAAAGGCGGAAGCTTTGCTGGAAATGGTCGGGCTCAAGGGCTTCGGCGAGAAGTTCCCGTGGCAATTGTCCGGCGGTATGCAGCAGCGCGCCAACCTTTGCCGCGCTTTGATCCACGAGCCGGAACTGCTGATGCTGGACGAGCCGTTTGGTGCGCTCGATGCCTTTACGCGCGAGGAGCTGTGGTGCGTGATTCGGGATCTACATGCTAGCCAGGATGTCACGATCGTTCTGGTGACCCATGATCTGCGCGAGTCGGTGTTCCTGGCCGACAAAGTCGCAGTGATGAGTGCGCGTCCCGGCCGGGTTGTGTCGGAGCATGTGGTGCCTTTCGAGCGGCCCCGGCAATTGGACATCCTTTATCAACCTGCGTTCAATGACATGGTCCAGGCACTGCACGGTGAGATAGCGACCGCGAGGGCTGCAGCATGACCAGCATCGAGACTGTCATTGCCGACGCCACTTTGCCACCAAAGCCAGCCGTGCAGATAAACTGGATAAGGCTGGCGCCGCTGCTTTATACGATCGGTTTGTTCGTGCTTTGGGAGGTCGGCGTTCGGCTATCCGGCTTGCCGTATACTATTTTGCCGGCACCGAGCCGGGTGTTTGAAGCAATCGTGCAGTACTGGTCGCCCATCTGGAAGAACTCGCTGCAGACACTCTACACGACCGTGCTTGGCTTCATGATCGCCGTTGTTGCTGGGCTGGGGATAGGTTTGTTTATCGGCTGGTCCAAGACGATCTATGCTGGGCTTTATCCAATCATGATCGGGTTCAACGCCATTCCCAAGGTTGCGCTGGTGCCCATCCTGGTCATCTGGTTCGGCATCGGGACGGTGCCCGCCGTGCTGACGGCGTTCCTGATTTCGTTTTTCCCCATCGTGGTCAATGTCGCAACCGGGCTGGCGACAATCGAGCCTGAGACCGAGGACGTGTTGCGGGCGCTTGGGGCCAAGAAGCTCGACATCATGCTCAAGGTGGGCATTCCGCGCTCCATGCCGTACTTCTTCGGCTCGCTGAAGGTTGCAATCACGCTGGCTTTCGTTGGATCGGTGGTGAGTGAAACGGTGGCGTCCAACAATGGTCTAGGCAATATGATGGCCTCGGCACAGTCAAACTTCAACGTGCCGCTGGTGTTTGCCGGACTGCTCATGCTCGCCATCGAGGGCATTGCCATGTATGCCCTGATGGCTTGGATCGAAAAGCGCATGACTGGTTGGGCGCATCGTTCGACCATGAGCCAATAGGTTTAAACGCCGGTCGTCAGGTTCAGCCGATCCAGCGTGGTGCGATCTGCGGGATCGACCATGCCGACCAGGAAGCGGGTGACGATCTTGCGCGAGTCGGGAGGCAGGCTGGCGATCGCAGACTCGATGCGGCTTGCTTGAGTGGCAGAGAGGCTGCGGAAGAACTCGCGCCCTTTGTCGGTTGCATGCAGCAAACGCTGGCGACGATCGGCATGCCCGGTTTTTTGCTCAATATAGCCATTGTCGATTAATTGCCGCAGCACGCGCGCCAGGCTCTGCTTGGTAATCTTTAGGATGTCGAGCAAATCGGCGACCGGCATGCCGGGACGAAGATTGACAAAATACAGCACGCGGTGGTGGGCGCGACCGAAATCCTGCCGTTCGAGCAGAGCGTCTGCGTCTCCCGTGAAGTCCCGATAGGCAAAGAAAAACAAGCCCATAATATCGAGCGGCAAACCATCGTCCGCAGACGAACCAGAATTTAGGTCAGCCTTGTTGACATTTTTTTGGGTTACTGCCATTGTCTTCCTATCAGGACGCCGTTGATGTCTTATCCCTCAGCCTTTGTGGTTTGCCAAGGCTTTGGGCTTGGGGCATGATCGTCGCCAAAACGGGCCATCGCAATGGTGCGCCCAGCAATATCGGGAGAGGATCATGGCCGGTGTGCCCATGGACCAGCGTGATGGCTGGATCTGGTTTGATGGTGAATTCAAACCTTGGAAAGATGCGAAAATTCACGTGCTGACGCATGGGCTGCATTACGCAAGTTCGGTGTTCGAGGGTGAGCGCGCCTATGGCGGCGAAATCTTCAAGTCGCGCGAGCATACCGAGCGGCTGATCCGTTCCGGCAAGACGCTGGACATGACCATTCCCTGGTCCGTGGAGCAGATTGAGGACGCCAAGCGGCAGGTGTTGGAGAAGAACGGCCTGGTTGACGCCTATGTTCGTCCCGTCGCTTGGCGCGGTTCGGAGGAATTGAGCGTTCCGGCCCGAAACAACACGGTTCACCTGGCAATTGCCGCCTGGGTGTGGCCCAGCTACTTCTCCGTTGAAGAGAAGCTCAAGGGCATTCGGCTGGAGTGGAGCCGCTGGAAACGTCCTAGCCCGGAGACTATTCCGTCCTCCGCCAAGGCGGCGGGTCTTTATATGATCTGTACGCTTAGCAAGGACGCGGCGATGGCTAATGGCTATTCCGATGCTCTGATGCTGGACTATCGCGGCTATGTGGCGGAAGCCACCGGCGCCAATGTGTTCTTCATCAAGGGCAAGGACATCACGACGCCGACGCCGGATTGCTTCCTCAATGGCATTACGCGGCAGACGCTGATCGATCTGGCAAAGCGCAATGGCTTTACCGTTACCGAACGCCACATCATGCCGGAAGAGCTGAGCCAATTTGATGAGTGTTTCCTCACGGGGACTGCTGCTGAGGTTACGCCAGTTAGCGAGATCGGGGATAATAAATTTCAGCCTGGTGACGCGTGCCGGACGCTGATTGATGCTTATGCGGCTGAGGTTCAGCCCAGGCGGGCGGCTGCGGAGTAGGGTCTCTACATCCTGAAAAGGCCGGGTCAGGTGCCCGGCTTTTTTGTTTAGGGCCAATCAACCCAACCTCTTGGTGTCACCCCGAACTTGATCCGGGCTCCATCCTCAGGTGTTGGAACGAACCACCTGGCGGTTGGGGTGCGATCTCGAGATGGATCCCGGATCAGGTCCGGAATGACATCGGGGGTGGGAGGGCTTGGTGGAGGCAGACGCTGTTATTTCCACCTCGCTTTGGCTTTGTCGTCTTCGCTCTTCGCTTCAACCCAGTGCGTACCTTGGGGGCTGGTTTCCTGCTTCCAGAAGGGGGCGTCGGTCTTGAGGTAGTCCATGAGGAACTCGGCACCTTGGAAGGCGGCTTGCCGATGGGGAGAGAGGGTCATGACCTGGACGATGGGTTCGTTGGGCGCGAGCTTGCCGTAGCGGTGAATGATCGTGGCGGCGAGCAGGCCGAAGCGTTTGCAGGCTTGCTCAATGATGGCAGTCAGTTGGTTGATAGCGAGCTCAGGATAGCATTCCAGCGTTAGGGCGGTGATCGGGTCTTGGGGATTGGAGCGGACCACTCCGGTGAACGTCGCGGCGGCACCGGCGCCGTGGCTGGCTTCAAGAAACGCGTTGAGCTCGGCGCCGGGGTCGAAAGCATCGGTGGTGACACGGACTGTCATGTCAGCCGCCTGTCATGGGCGGGAAAAGGGCCACAGTGCTTGCGCCGCGAATAGACGCATCGTGTCCGACGAGCTTGGCGTCGACGGCGGCCTTGATCAGGGCGCGCTTTTGCACGGCATGAGCGAAGGCTTCGTCGCGGCCGGCGAGCCAGTCGATCAGCTCGGCTACGGTGCCGATCTCTTCTGGTGGCGAGATTTCTTCCTCGCCGCGGTTGAGGCGCTCGCGAAGCCAGGCGAAGTAGAGAATCTTCATTTTGCGTCGGCGCTGAGGTGAGGCCAGCTGGCGCTCAGATATTGCCAGCCGGTCCATAAGGTTAGGATACCGGCGGCCCACAGGAAGATATCACTGATTAGGCCAAGGCCCGGTACGATGCGCTCCAGCAGAACAATGGCGAGCGAGACCAATTGAATGGTGGTCTTCCACTTGGCCAGCCAGGTGACGTTGAGCACCACCTTGGTGTTACCCAGGAACTCGCGCAGGCCGGAGATGAAGAACTCGCGGAAGAGGATGGCGCAAGCGGGGATCATGTCCCAAGCAGAGAGGCTGCCATTCCAGGCGAGAGCGGCGATCAAGATGCCGACGAGGAGCTTATCGGCGATGGGGTCCAGCATGCGGCCGAGGGGTGAGTATTGGTCCCAAGCGCGGGCTAGATAGCCGTCTAGCCAGTCACTGGCGGCGGCTACAATGTATAGGACCAAGGCCAGTACTCGCAAAGTCGTATCCCCGCTCATCACCAGCGCGACGATGGGAATGATCGCACCGATACGGGCAATGGTGATAAGATTGGGAACGAGCAGGAGGGGTGATCTGGCCATGGGCAGGACTGAACAGGAATGGGGGGAGGGGGTCAAGGTGGGTTGAACGACGGACCCCCACCTAGCCTCCCCCTGGTAGGGGGAGGGACAGGCCGGAGGGTTGGGCTAGATCGTGGGTTTAGCTCCATCTGCTCCTCCCCCTGCAGGGGGAGGTTGGGTGGGGGTGCTTAAGCGACTTGCTGGTTTGTAGCACTCCGCCGTTCGGTGACGGATTGGGCAAGAGCTTCAAGGACCATCACCGTGGTGTCCCAATCGATGCAGCCGTCGGTGATTGACTGTCCGTAGGTGAGGGGCTGGCCAGGGACAAGGTCTTGGCGGCCCGCACGCAAGTTGGACTCGATCATGACGCCGATGATGCGGCGGTCGCCGGCGGCCATTTGCCGGCCGATATCGGCGAGGACGAGTGGCTGGTTTTCAGGGTTCTTGGATGAATTGGCGTGGCTGGCGTCCACCATGATTGCGGGGGGCAGGCCGGCCTTGGTGGCGGCTGCCGCGGTGGCGTCGATGCTGGCTGCGTCGTAATTGGTGCTTTTGCCGCCGCGCAGGATGATGTGGCAATCTTCGTTGCCGGTGGTGGCGGCAATGGCGGAGCGGCCGTCCTTGGTGACGGCGAGGAAGTGATGCGGCTGGCTGGCGGATTGGACAGCGTCGAGCGCAATCTTGACGTTGCCGTCGGTGCCGTTCTTGAAGCCCACAGGGCAGGAGAGGCCTGAGGCGAGTTCGCGGTGAATCTGCGACTCGGTGGTGCGGGCGCCGATGGCGGCCCAGCTGACGAGGTCGGCGATGTATTGCGGAGTCGTCATGTCAAGGAATTCGCAGGCGGCGGGTAGGCCGAGATTGGCGATGTCGAGCAGGAGAGCGCGGGCGGTGTGGAGGCCCTGATCGATGTGGAAACTGCCATCGAGGTTGGGGTCGTTGATGAGGCCCTTCCAGCCGACCGTGGTGCGCGGCTTTTCGAAGTAAACGCGCATGATGATTTCGAGCCGGTCGCCCAGGGTCTCACGGAGCGCGACCAGGCGCTTGGCGTAATCGAGTGCTGCGGCGGGATCGTGGATGGAGCAGGGGCCAACGATAACGGCAAGGCGGTCGTCGCTGCCCTGAAGGATGTTGTGGAAGGCGTGGCGGGCGCCGAGCACGGTGCGGGTGGCGGCATCGGTGCGAGGATGCTGGCGCATGACCTCGATGGGGGTGGTCAGCTCCTTGATGGCGCTGATGCGAAGGTCGTCGGTGGATTTCAGCACGGTGTGGACTCCTCGGGATTTTATGGGCAGAGGCGGCCACAAAAAAACCGCCTCGAGTGATCGGGCGGTGGGCTGGGGTTTGAACTTATCGGGTCAGGATCAGATCAAGCGCGCGCTAGCCTCCGCCGGGAGCGGATAGCTAAAGTACCAAAACGAGATGGTGGCAACGGAGATCATTACGGCAATGTAGCTTGGTGATTCATGGTTGTCGACTCCCTTTCATGCGGGCGTGCGGAAGCGCCGCCTGTGGTGCGGTTGTCATGAACGTGCGGACCCCGAGACGGCTATCGCCTCTTAGGTTTGTAGTATGTGAGACGGTAATCGTCCCGGGGCTGCCAATTTTTGGAGTGGTTGGGGAGCCGCGTAGGGGATCGCTCGCCCCCTACGGCCACAACTCGAACCCGAAGGAGCAGCGACGCTCCCGCGATGGCACCACCCCGGCCACCGGTCGCTGCAGCGCCGCCCGTTCATCCGGGGTGATGGGTGCGAGGATAGTTCAGTTAGAAGATGGGGGGAGAAGATGGATAAGTTTCTGTTCGTTGAGAGAACCCCCACCTAGCCTCCCCCTGGTAGGGGGAGGGACAGATCGGGGCTAAACTACCATGGTGCTACACATGCGATGGGCTCCTTCCCCTCACCAGGGGGAGGCTGGGTGGGGGTGCGATGGTTTAGTCAGAACCACCTTGCGGCTGTGGAGCGATCTCGGGATGGATCCCGGCCTGCGCCGGGATGACATCGAGACTGAGGCAAGATGGTGCCGCTTACCCGCCGGGGTTGAAGTGGTCGTAGACCAATTGCGCCATGGCGCTCGAGATGCCAGGAACGGCGTTGAGGTCGGTGAGTGAAGCGCGGCTGACGGCTTTAGCGGAGCCGAAATGGTTGAGAAGGGCGCGCTTGCGGGTGGGGCCGATCCCTTCGATTTCATCGAGCGGGTTCTTGACCTGGTCTTTCTTGCGCTTAGCGCGGTGCGTGCCGATGGCAAAGCGGTGGGCTTCGTCGCGCAGGCGCTGGACGTAGTAGAGCACCGGATCACGGTGTGGCAGCATGAACGCGTCCTTGCCTTCCATGAAGAATTTTTCACGGCCCGCGTCGCGCTCTTCGCCTTTGGCGATGCCGATGAAGGTGACGTCGCGCGGCAGGTTCATGGCGGAGATGACTTCGCGGACTGCATTGAGCTGGCCGGCGCCGCCGTCGATGAAGACAACATCGGGCCAATCGGGCATGCCGCTGCCTTCGACCTCGTCTTCCTCGGCATCGCTTTCATTGGCCAGCCGGGTGAAGCGGCGGGTGAGCACTTCGCGCATCATGCCGAAGTCATCGCCCGGAGCGATGTCAGATTTAATGTTGAAGGTACGGTAGTGCTTTTTCGAGAAGCCTTCCTCGCCGGCCACGACCATGGCGCCCACGGCATTTGTGCCGGAGATGTGCGAGTTGTCGTAGACCTCGATGCGGCGGGGTGGCTCGTCGAGGCCAAAGCAATTGGCGACGCCTTCGAGCAGGGTGCGATTGGTGGCGCCTTCGGCGAGCTGGCGGCCAAGAGCTTCGCGGGCATTGTTGAGGGCATGATTGACCAGGTCGCGCTTTTCGCCGCGTTTGGGCTGCTCGATATAGACGCGACGGCCGGCGCGGGTGGAGAGCGCTTCAGCCATGACATCGGGCTCGGCCAGATCGTGGCTGACGAGGACGAGGCGCGCGGGGGTGCGGTTTTCGTAGAATTGGCCGATAAAGGCTTCGAGCACTTCCGCATCGGAGAGCGTGGCGTCAGCGCGGGGGCGATAGGGGTAGTTGCCCCAGTTCTGGAAGGCGCGGAAGAAAAAGACCTGGACGCAGAACTGGCCGCCTTCGTGGTGTATGGCGAAAACGTCGGCTTCCTCGACAGTCTTGGCGGTAGCGTCGCCTTGCGATTGGACCAGCGCCAGGGCGGAGAGACGATCGCGCAGGAGGGCCGCGCGTTCAAAATCAAGCTGTTCGGCAGCCTGGTTCATGTCGCGCTGGAGATGGTCGCGTACGCTTTGCGATTTGCCGGAGAGGAACTGGCGGGCGTCTTCAACCAGTTCTGCATAGCCTTCGAGTGAAACCTCTCGCGTGCAAGGACCGGCACAGCGCTTGATCTGGTGCATGAGGCAGGGGCGGGTGCGGGCGGCGTAGAAGCTGTCCGAGCAGTTGCGCAGCAGGAACGCTTTTTGCATGCTGGCAATGGTGCGGCCAACAGCAGTGGCGGAGGCAAAAGGGCCGAAGTAATGGCCCTGCCGGCGCCGGGTGCCGCGATGCTTGGTGAGTTCGGGCGCCTCGTGATCGGTGGCGATCAGGATATAGGGGAAGCTCTTGTCGTCGCGCAGCAGCACGTTGAAGCGCGGCTTGAGGCGCTTGATCATGTTGGCTTCAAGCAGCAGCGCTTCGGACTCGGTTTCGGTGCGCACGAATTCCATGCTGACCGTGGACGCGATCATGCGCTGGAGGCGCACTTCAAGTCCGTCGGGGCGAGTGTAGTTGGTGACGCGGGCCTTGAGGTTACGTGCCTTGCCGACATACATGACCTCGCCCTGAGCATCTAGCATGCGATAGACGCCGGGGGCGGCGGGCAGGGTGCGCACGAAATCGCGGATGACTTCGTGGCCGGATTTTTCAGGTTGGGTGGTCTGGTCGGTCATGAGCGTGGTGTGGCGCCCCGCTGGGGCGGATATTCGAGGTGCCGGCCGCCATCGAGCGCCAGCATCTGGCCGGTCATGGATGGCGTGTTGAGCAACATTATGACGCCGTCGGCGATGGCGTCCGGGCCGGCATGACGCTGTAGCGGCAGGGCCTCAATCGAGCGCTCAAAGGCTTCGGGTGATTGATGCGTGTGGGGCAGGACGGGGCCGGGGCCGATAGCGTTCACGCGGATGGCCGGGGCGAGGGATTGGGCAAGGGTGCGGGTTGCGGTCCAGAGAACGGATTTGGATAAAGTGTAGCTGAAATAAGCAGGCGTGGGATGGAGGACACGTTCGTCGATGATGTTGACGATGTTGCCATCCATACCCATGGGGATCTGCGCGGCGAAGTCGCGGGCAAGGAAAATGGGCGCTTCGGCGTGGATGGCAAAGTGCTGGTCCCACAAGGCTTCATCGACATCGTAAATGCTGTCGGGGTCGAACACCGAAGCGTTGTTGATCAGTACGGTCAGAGGGCCGAAGAAAGCTGCGGCTTGTTGAACAATTTGAGTGCGTTCGGGCCGTTTGGCGAGATCGGCCTGCAGGATCGCGGCCTGGCCGCCATTGCCGATGATGGACTGGCGCACCTTTTCAGCGCCACTGGCGTTCGAGCGGTAGTGAATGACCACCGCATAACCGTGGCGGGCTAGCGTCTGAGCGATAATTGCGCCGATGCGGTCGCCGGCGCCGGTGACTAGGGCAATTTGTGTGGGTTGATTCGTCATGAGCTAATCTAACCTGTGGGGCGCTGTTTTGTGAGATTGCCAGCGGATCGCGTCAGCGCGGCGTAAGCGAGCAGAGTGACAAACAAGGACAGCAGCTTATTGCCTAGGCAAGCGGCGGGCTTTGGGGTAGCGCTCTGGCGCAGCGCATAGATAAGCATCGAACATGACCATTTCATCTGGCGGCACCCAAAACGATAATATCGGGCGCGCTATTCTCCTTACGATTTTCACCGTCGCCGTGTTCGGCATCCAGGATGTTTTGTCCAAGACGCTGGTGCAGACCTATTCGCCGTTCCAGGTGACCATGATGCGCTATTGGGGCTTCGCCCTGTTTGCGCTTGTCCTGGTGTGGCGGCAGGCGCCGCTCAAGCAGGCGCTAAACTCCAAAGTGCCGCTGCTGCAGGTGGTGCGTGGGTCAATACTGATCATCGAAATCTGGTTCTTTGCCATAGCGCTGCAATCGGTGCCGTTGGGCGAGCTGCAGGCAATTTCATTGGTTTACCCGCTTCTAGTGACGCTGTTCGCGATTCCCATATTGGGCGAGAAAGTAGGCGTATTCCGGTTCGTAGCGGTCGGCATCGGCTTTGCCGGTGCCATGGTGATCGTGCGACCTGGTGGGCTGCCGCTCGACTGGGGCGTGTTGTTCGCAATGATCTCGGCTACGATGTATTCGATTTATATCGTGATCACCCGCAAGGTCAGCCAGTTCGATAGTGCCGCCACGAGCATGGCCTATACGGGACTTATGGGATTGTTGCTCTCGAGCGCCGTGGGGGTATTTTTCTGGCAGCCTATGGCATGGAGTGATTTCGGGCTGGTTGTCACGATCATGGTGACGTCGTGCCTAGGGCATGGGCTCATGGTCTATGCTTTGTCCATGGCGCCGGCGAGTACGGTGCAGCCGTTCAACTACTTCTCGCTACCCTGGGCCATATTCTTGAGCGCGTTAGTGTTTGGACACTGGATTGATGGAATTTCGCTGATCGGCGCCGGGATTGTCGTGGCGGCCGGGCTGGTGGTGATGGCGCGCGAGCGGATGCGCAAATCGGTTGCGACGCCGACACCGACGTTGCCAGGCACTGAATGATCAGGCGAAGAAGCGAGCAATCCAGACGCCGCCTGCAGCGCTGACGCCAGTCAAGGCCGTGCCCCATGCCATGTCGACGATTGCAACACGAGGTGAAAAGCCTGCGACGGTCGACAGATTGGTGAGGTCGTAGGTGCCGTAGGCAACAAAGCCGAGCACGGCGCCCATGAGCAGGGCCTTGAGGACCTCCCCATCGGCAGGCGCTGACACCAGGATCACGACGCCAACAAGGTAGGCGAGGTAGAAAAGCCCCGCGACAACCAGATTGGGGTTGGCAAGGAGAAGATTGCCGAGTTCAGCCCGGTAGAAGCCCTTGCCCATGTTGGAGAGCCAAACGAAGTCAAGCGGGAAGAAGATGAGGGCAGTCGCAGCGTAGAGGATCAGATATTTGGTCACGGTACGGACTCTGCCTTGATGTTGCCATTCTACGCAGGGTTCGGGCCGTGAGATCAAAAGAAAACGCCGCCCCGGAGGGCGGCGTTGTTGGCGAGGTTAATCACCGACGCAGAAATAGCCGTTCGGGCCATTGATGCAGACGCTGCTACCCGAATTGTGAGGGTAGCGCGGGTAGTGCGGGCGCGGCCAATCATCGTAGCGGGGGCGGCGTGGTGGGTATGGGCGATAGACCGGTGGGCGATCGTAGTAGTCGTCGTCATTCCAGCCAGGACGGCCGCCACGTTCGAGATAGTTGGCCGAGACCCAACCATCGGGACCGCGCTTTTCCACGTAGCACCAGCTGCCGCGGCACTGCTGCACGTCGACGCGCTCGCCACGGCGAATGGTGTCGATAACGCTATAACCAGTGCCTGGGCCGGACCGCACGTTGATGTTGCCAGTGACATAAGCGGGAGCCGCAAAGGCGGCGCCAGCCGTCGCCATGAGCGTGAGTGCCGCGAGGCCGCCAGCCATGAGTTTCTTGCTCAAAGCCATTTCGATCTCCTTTCATTGGGGGCATGGGCATGCCCCGTGACCCGTAGAAAGCAACATTGTTGATGAACCGGACCTGAATGGATTTGTCAGAATCTGCTCAGAGGGTTAGCAGCTCAACGAAACGTTTTAGATGATCGCCCAGTTTCTTGCGGTGCTTGGGCTTAAGCTCGCCCAGGAGAGCCTCCTCCAGCTGCGCCCAATGGTCGGCGAGGGCATTGCGGATGCGCACGCCGCGGTCGGTCAGGGCGATGCCCGATGCGAGTTCCGGACCAACGGCCTGCCTTGCCACGAGCCCGCGTTCGATCAGGCGCTCAAGGCGGGGCAGCAGAGCGTCTTCTGGAATGCCGAACTCACTGGCGAGCGCCGCCTCGGTCATGCCAGAGCGGCCGAGTTCGAACAGGATGGCGTCGTCGCCCGGTTCGAGCCCGCGTTCACGCAGCGGCAACAGCAGGGCCTTGTGGGCAAGCTGGCCGGCTTCGATCAGCCGGTAGAGCGTGGAGCGGGGCGAAGGCCTGGACATAAGCGGGAAAATAGTCCGAACTCCTGGTGTGCGTCGATTGCTGTTTCCATCCTATCGTTAATCGTGCAACGGCCAAGGCTGCTTATTGTTCACAAGATCCCGATGAGTTATGCGTCCATTGCGCTGATCTCGTGAACGGTTTTCTCATGACGCAGGATAGGTTTTTGTGACGCAGGATCTGGCCCGCATCCGCGCGTTTGTCCAGGTTTTCGACTCTGGCGGCTTTTCCTCGGCGGCGCGCCAGCATGGGCGCTCCAAGGCCCTGCTCAGCAAATATGTGACCGATCTTGAGGATTATCTCGGCGTGCGGCTAATGAACCGCACCACGCGCAAGCTGAGCCTAACCGAGGCGGGGGAGGCTTATTACCGGGAAGCCAGTGGGCTGTTGCAGCAATTAGATGACCTCGACGCAACGATCACCGACCAGACCGCCGAGCCGAGGGGCTTGTTGCGCGTGTCGGCGCCACGCAACTTCGGCGAGGATACGCTAGCGCCGGCGATCTATGAATATTTGCGCAAATACCCCAAAGTGACGCTCGATCTGCGGCTGGAGGACCGTTATGTCGACCTCGTCGATGAGGGCGTGGATGTCGCGTTACGGATATCGACCCTGGCCGATTCATCACTGATTGCCCGCAAGATCTCCGACATGCACGTCGTGGTCGGGGCATCCAAGGAGCTGCTCGGAAAGCTTGGCACGCCCGAGCATCCCGAGGATCTACGGCACATGCCGTGCATCATCGACATCAATCTGCAGGGGCAATCGAACTGGCGCTTTGTCGAGGACGGCAAGACCATCTCGGTGCCGGTCAATGGGCCAGTGCGGGTGAACTCACCGCTGGCAGCGCGCAAGGCAGCGGCGATGAGCCTCGGATTTGTCGTATTGCCCTCCTATCTGGCTGAGCCGGCAATCGCCAGCGGCGAACTGGTGCCGGTGTTGAACAAGTATTTGCCAACCGGGCAGACGCTGCAGGCGGTCTATCCGCACCGGCGGCATTTGGCGGGCAAGGTGCGGGCGCTGATCGATCATCTTGTGGAGTGGTTCCAGAACCATCCGATTCACTAGGGGCATGGCTTGAATATCGGTCGTCTTGGGCGCCGTTTGGTTGGCGCTGCGCTCAGTCTTGTTGCCTTTGCCGCGCCAGCATTGGCGCATCCGCATATCTTCATCGATGCCAAGGTTACCATCGTCTTTGATGATGCTGGAGAGGTGGTACGGCTCAAGCATGACTGGACATTCGACAAGGCGTTCTCGGTTTGGATGATCCAGGGGCTGGACACTAACAATGACCGCCAGACCAGCCCTGAGGAACTGCAAGGGCTGGCCGACGAGAACATGGTCGGCCTGGGCGAGTATGGGTTTTACACCTTTGCCGGTGACCAAGATGATTTGATGCAGTTTACGCCAGCGGGCGACCAGCGGATGGTCTTTGCCAATGAGCAAACCACCCTGTCGTTTTCGCTGGATGCGACCGAGCCGCGCCCCATTGATGTGCAATTCGAGTTGGGCGTTTACGACCCCGAGTATTATGTCGCTATTACGGTCGCCCAAGTTGGCGGTGTGGTGCTGGAAAATGCGCCCGCTGCTTGTGGCGTAACGCTCAGGCCGCCGGTCGAGATGAGCGAAGAATTGCAGACCAGGCTTTATGCGCTGGGGCCAGAGGTGACCGAACTGCCGCCTGACCTTGCGGCGGCCATGCGGGGTACGCAAGGGCTGGTTGTCGTCGATTGCGACGGGAGCGTTCCGTCAGCGCCCCCGGTAAACGCATCTACCGCGGCGGATGCAACGGCGCAAATTGCCCAGGCTGCGCCGAGCCTGCCCTTTGGCGGACCTCCGGCAGAGCCGGGGCTTAACCTGCCGCGCACCGGGTTCTTTGGCTGGCTACAAACCCAGCAGCGGGAATTCTATGGTGCGATGAACACTGCACTGGCGGCGCTCAAGCAGGATTGGACGGCATTTTGGCTGCTGGGCGGGCTAAGCTTTCTTTATGGCGTGTTTCACGCGGCGGGGCCGGGACACGGCAAAGTGGTCATATCGTCCTATGTTTTGGCCAATGAAACGCAGTTGCGGCGCGGGGTGACGCTTAGCGTTCTTTCGGCCCTGCTGCAGTCGCTTGTCGCCATCGGGTTCGTACTGGTGGCGGCGGGCGCGCTGGGCATGACGAGTCTTGCCATGGGGGACGCGGCCAATTGGATCGGCATCATCTCCTATGCCCTGGTGGCGCTGCTTGGATTATGGCTGATCGCCCGGAAGGTCTTTGGATGGGGCCATAGTCATGATCATGGGCCGGACCTTGCGACAAAGGCTCGCGCCCATTTGCATGATGACGGACAGAACCATCACGTTCATCACGGGCATGATCACGATCATCCTAGTCATGATCATGGTCACCATGGCCATGCTCATATCGTAACGCCGGAAGCGACCAATGGAAGCTGGCGCGAGCAGCTCGGGGTGGTGCTGGCCGTTGGCCTGCGGCCGTGTTCCGGGGCGCTGGTGGTACTGGTATTTGCGCTATCGCAAGGGTTGTTGGCGGCCGGCGTTGCGGCGGTGCTGTTGATGGGGGTGGGCACGGCGATCACCGTTGCCGTCCTAGCGTCGATTGCCGTATCGGCAAAGGGTCTGGCGCGCCGCATTGGCGGGCCCGATAATCCGGCAACATCTGCCATGATGTGGTGGTTGGAATTGCTGGGCGCGGTGGCTGTGTTTGGCTTTGGCGTTCTGCTCCTGATTGCAAGCCTCTAGCGCGACCCAACGCCGCCTTGCTTGGGGAGGGGATGTGGTTATGTTGCGCGGCAAAGTAGAACCCTTCCAAACTGGCAAGACATGTCCGAGCATCTGCCGCCTTCCCACCCGCAAGTTCTTCCGCCCAAGATCGGTGTCGTGCTGCTCAATCTTGGTACGCCCGACGCGACCGATTACTGGAGCGTGCGGCGTTACCTAAAGGAATTTCTGAGCGATCCTCGGGTAATCGAGACGCCTAAATGGTTGTGGTGGCCGATCCTGAACCTCGTAATCCTCCAAGTGCGTCCGCAAAAGAGCGGTGCCAATTATGCAAGCATTTGGGACAAGAAGCACAATGCCAGCCCGTTGCTGGTCATCACACGCGAGCAGACCGCGGCATTGGCCGAACGGCTGGCGGGGCACGACAACATCATGGTTGATTTTGCCATGCGCTATGGCAATCCATCCACCCACAGCGTTCTGGAGCGGCTGCACAAAGCGGGCTGCACCAAGATTCTCCTCGTGCCGCTTTATCCGCAGAACTCGGCGACTACGACCGCAACGGCTAACGACAAGGCGTTCGATGCGCTCAAGCAGATGCGGTGGCAGCCTGCCGTGCGCACGGCGCCCGCCTATTTCGAAGATCCCAAATACATCGAGACGCTAGGCAATTCGATCCGCGACGGGGTAGCGGCGCTGGACTTTGAACCAGACTTGGTCTTGACCAGCTATCATGGCATGCCAGTGACGTATCTGGAGCGGGGCGATGTTTATCATTGCCAGTGCTACAAGACGACGCGACTCGTGCGCGAATATCTTAGGTGGCCCAAGGAAAAGCTCATGGTGACCTTCCAGTCGCGCTTTGGGCCAACCAAATGGCTGGAGCCCTATACAGACAAGACGCTGGAGGCGCTTCCGGGCAAGGGGATCAAGAAGGTCGCCATTCTCGCGCCGGCGTTTTCCGCGGACTGCATCGAGACGCTCGAAGAAATATCGGTCGAGGGAAAGCATATCTTCATGGAAGCGGGCGGGGAGAAGTTTGCCTATATTCCATGTTTGAATGCGTCGCCGGCCGGCATGGACATGATCGAAGCGATGGTGCGGCGAGAGTTGTCTGGCTGGATTTAGATCCTTACCTCTCCGCCTAAGGGAGAGGTGAAGCGGGTGGCTAGCCCATCTTTCTCCCATCTATGATGGCTTTAACTTCGCGCTCTACCGTGTCGAGCAGGCGATTGATGACAGAGGCGGCGCGTTCCGGGTCTTCGGCCAGGATCGCGTCGGCTAGGTCGCGGTGAATAGGGAACGAGTCGAGCCCGAAATTGTCGGCGGCGAAGGGGGATGAGCCGCCGCGTTCCAGGGCTTGGTCGAGATTGCGCAGCAATTGGCCGTACATCGGATTGCCAGAAGCGTCGTAAATGGCGCCGTGAAAGGCGTGGTCGGCTTTGCGCCAGGCGCGGCCGGCATTGACCTCGATCAGCAGCACATCGCAGAGCCGGCTGATCTCGAGACGCTGTTCCTTGGTGGCATTGCGCGTCGCCTTGCGGACGACGTCGTTTTCAAGCGTGCGGCGAATTTCCATGAGGCGCAGCAAGGCCTCACCTTCAAGGCGCACCATGGTGGGCACTAGACCGCGCGAGGTTTGGACGCGGGCCGACAAATAGGTGCCATCGCCACGGCGGCGACGAATTATGCCAAGGCCCTCCCAGCGATTAAGCGCTTCGCGGATAGTGGAGCGGCCGACGCCCAGGGTTGCGGCAAGCGAAACTTCAGGCGGCAGGCGGTCGCCGATCCTAAGGCCGGACCGCTCGACCATATCGGCTAGAGCATCGAGCACCGCTACGCCGCGGGTTCGGGTTTCCAGCGGTTCAAGATAGCTTAGGGCGGGCTGCGGTCTCACATCGGCTCCGGTGGCAGCGGTGACGGCGCACAGACACCACAATTCGTGCAGTTTGTCAGCCGTCCTAGGATGCTTTGCGTGCCGCTGGTTCTGTAAGGCCCAGAAGCGATTGGAGCGCCGTCAGCAGCAGATCCATTTGTCCCTTGCTGTTGTAGCCCTGCACGGACAAGCGGGCGATGCAGCGGTCCTGCCATTTGAATACGGGTATCTCGATGTTGAACTTGTCGATCAGATCGAGCTTGAGCTGGTCGGTGTCGCACTCGGGAAGTGGTATGGCGACCATTTGCGGTGCGCAAAATTGCGGAGCGCTGAGCGGTGGCAAGCCGGTCAGTTCGCCCAAGCGGCGGGCGGTGTCCTGCGCCAAGGCCTGGCAATGTGCCTGGATGGCGGGCCAGTCATTGTCGCGGCGGTAGTTGAGGGCTGCGGACACGGTCAGCCATGGCGCCGGATCGCGCGTGCCTTGCACCTCGATTTCATCGACGAACGGGGAATTGCCAAAGGCGCCCTTGACGCCGGGTTCCTTTGATTGCGCGGTCCAGCCGTGGCTGATCACCAGGGGATTGAGAAGCCCTTGCACTTCCGGTCGGGCATGGAGGAAGGCCGAGCCCTTGGGCGCCATCATCCATTTGTGGCAATTGCCCGAGTAGAAGTCAGCGCCGAGCGCATCGAGCTGCAAGGGGATGTGGCCAGGCGTGTGGGCGCCATCAATGACGCTCCAAATGCCGCGCCGGCGAGCCTCGGCTATAGCACGCTCAATGGGGAAGAGAAGGGCGGTAGGTGAGGTTATGTGGCTCAGGAACAGGACGCGCGTGCGGTCGGTCATCCCGGCGATGATCGTGTCGGTGAACTGGGCTTCAGTCATGAGCGGCATGGGGACGCTGACCACGACGATCTCAGCGCCGGTCCGGCGCGCCACATAGGCCCAGGTTTTTTCAAGGGCCGAATATTCGTGGTCAGTGGTCAGGATTTGATCGCCGGGCTGCAGCTCAAGCGATTGGGCGACGATATTGAGGCCCATGGTGGCATTGGTGAGACCCACGATGTTTTCGGCCATCGTGCCAAGCTCGGCGGCAAGCGCGGTCCGGGCCGAGCGCATGTGTTCGGTAATGGCACGGCCGAGGAATTCAACGGGCTGGCGTTCGAGTTCGAGTTGCCAGTTCTGATAGGCTTCGAAGACCGGGCGGGGGCAAGCGCCAAACGAGCCATGATTTAGGAAGACGACGTCCTCGCGAAGAAGGAACTGCCGGGCAAGATTTTCGGACAATTCAGCGGCCTTTCAGAGTCGGATCGAGTGCATCGCGCAGGCCGTCGCCGAAGAGCGTGGTGGCGAGAACGGTGATGGCAAGAGCAAGGGTCGGGAAGACGGCGAGATGCCAATAGAAGAACATGAAGTCGATGCCTTCGCTGATCATCTGGCCCCAAGTGGGGGTGGGCGGGGGTACGCCGATGCCTAGGAAGCTCAGGCTCGCTTCGAGCATCATGGCCAGTGGTATCGCCAGGACGAAGCCGACGATGATCGGGGAGATGGAGTTGGGAATGAGGTGGCGGCGGATGATGTACCAAGGTGATGCGCCAAGCGCCTGAGCCGCGCGGACAAACTCCTTCTCGCGGAATGCCTTGATCTGGGCGCGAACGAGGAGGCAGACCTGGACCCAGCCGAACAATGCTGCGATCAGCACAATTGTGAAGTAGCCGCCGCGGGTGAGGGCGCCGAGCAGCATGGCTGCGAGCAGGGGCGGGACTACCGAGAAGAGCTCGATGACCCGCATGATGAACCAGTCCGTCTTGCCGCCGAAATAGCCGGCAAGTGCCCCCAAGGGAATGCCGATGAACACGCTGAAAAGGGCAGCGGCAAAGCCGATGGTGAGCGAAACGCGGGCGCCATAAACAATACGGGTGTAGAAATCGCGGCCGAGGTTATCAACGCCGAACCAATGTTGTGCCGAGGGGAAGGCCAGGGACTCTGCGAGAAAGGATTGGGCGTCTGGCCGGACAGGGGTAATCAGGGGAGCAAAGATCGCCATTAGGATCAGGATCGTGAGGACGATGCCGCCAGCGATGGCAGCCTTGTTGCCGGTGAAGCGGCGCCAGGCAAACCAGAGCGGGTTTCGTTGCCGATAAGCCGGCAGGGGAGCGGCTTCTGCCGTCATGCTTCGCCTCCGACGCGGATACGCGGATTGACCAACGCGTAAACGATGTCCGAGAGCAGATAGGCGATGCAGTACATGAAAGTGATCATAAGCATCAAAGCCATTTCAAGGGGATAGTCGCGCGTCTGGATAGAGGACACGAAGTAGGCGCCAAGGCCTGGAACACGGAACATGGCTTCCACAAAGATGGAGCCCGTGGCGGTGCCGATGAACATTGGCAGGAACACGGTAACAAGCGGGATGGCCGAATTGCGCAAGACATGCTGGAAGACGATGCGCCGTTCGCTCAGCCCCTTTGCACGCAGAACGGTGACAAAGGGACGGTTCAGAGTGTCGAGCATGGCAGAGCGTGTGTAGCGCGCATAGGTCGCCAGTGGGATCAAAGCATAGGCTATGATCGGCAAGATCCAGCGCTCTGGCTTGCCCCATCCGCTGGCGGGGAGCCAGTTGAGCCAGACGGCGAAAATTAGGATCAGCAGCATTGAGGTGACGAATACCGGGATGGTGAGGCCCAGCGTTGCCAGTGTCGAGGCGAAATAGTCGATCCAGGTATTGCGGTTAAGGGCTGCGGCCATACCGAGCAGAATGCCGAGCGGCGCGCCGATCAACACACCCAGGCCGCCAAGGACCAGGCTGGGGACCCAGGCGCGGGAGAGCAACTGCGTTACGGTCTCGCCGGGGCTTTGATATGGTACGCCGAAATCGAAATGCAGCACGCCCCACATGTAGCGGAAATATTGTACATGAAGCGGCTGATCGAGCCCGAGCTGCGCCATGAGTTTGGCCCGCACAGCTTCGGACACCGGCATGTCATTGGCATCGAACGGTCCGCCGGGAATGGCGTGCATCATGAAGAAAATTATGAGCGACACGACGATGAAAGTAACGGCTACGGAAACAAGGCGGCGGAGAATGTAGCTGAGCATGTTGCGCCTCCTTCAGGTCGTAACGATCGCTTCGACGCGATGGTCGGGTGCAATAGTGACCAGTTGAGGCGTGCTGTTGGGCGCCATTCCAGTTTGAATAACCGTATAACGTGGCGTCTGCGCAGCGATGGCTTCAGGTTGAAGGAAGGTACGTTCGCGCTTCTCGCGAGGATTGTTGGCGGGAATCGCATCGAGCAGGGCGCGCGTATAGGGGTGCTGCGGGCTTGAGAAAATGCGTGCGGTGGGCGCCTGTTCCACAACCCGTCCGCGGTACATCACGACGACGCTGTCGGTGAGCGATTTGACGGTGGACAGATCGTGGCTGATGAACAGCATGGAGAGACCCATTTCGGCCTGAAGCTGCTTGAGCAAGCCGATGATCTGCGCCTTTACCGTAACGTCCAGCGCCGAAGTCGGCTCGTCGGCGACCAGAACGGATGGACCAAGGATGAGCGCCCGGGCAATGGCGACGCGCTGGCGCTGGCCACCCGAAAGTTCATGTGGATAGCGCCCGCTAAAGCTGCGGGGCAAGCCGACCCGCTCGAGCCAGGCCAGTGCCTGTTCGTTTTGGTCCCGGTGTGTGCCGATCCCGTGAATATCGAGCGGCTCGGAGATGATCTGGCTCAGGGTCATCATCGGGTCGAGCGCGGAATAGCTGTCTTGAAAGACGATCTGCATGTTGCGGCGGAAGGGCTTGAGTGCCTCTGATCCAAGACTGGAAATATCGACGCCATCGACCAGGATCTGACCAGCGCTGGGTTCGGTCAAACGCATGGCCATGAGGCCAGTTGTGGTCTTGCCCGAGCCGGACTCGCCGACCAGCCCGACGATCTTGTTGCGCGGCAGCACGATGTGGAGCGGGCGCACGGCGTGGAAATCGGCAAAGCTCGAGCGCAAGCCTGTGCGGCGCTTGATGCGAAAGGTTTTCGCCAGGCTGCGCAGTTCGAGCGCAGGCGGTGCAGCTTCGCCATCGTCGCGTGATGGCTCGAAGCTCGTATGGAGGCTGGCAAGCAGGCGCTTAGTGTAGCCGTGGCGCGGTGCATCGAAAATCTGCTGCACCGGGCCTTCTTCCATGATCTCGCCGTTATACATCACGAGCACCCGGTCGGCCGTCTCGGCAATCACGCCGAGATCATGGGTGATCATGATCAGCGCCATGCCGAACTCGGCTTGCACCTTCTTGATCAACTGCAGGATTTGCGCCTGGATGGTGACGTCCAGCGCCGTGGTGGGCTCGTCGGCAATCAGCAGCTTGGGCCGGCAGGAAAGCGCCATGGCGATCATGGCGCGCTGCAGCATGCCGCCCGAAAGCTGGTGCGGATAATAGGAAAGCACGTCGCGCGCGCTCTTGATCTCGACGCGCAAGAGAAGCTGTTCGGCCTCGGCAAGGGCGTCTTTCTTGCCGATCCTGCGGTGCGCCAGAATGGTCTCGGCGATCTGGTGGCCGATAGTGAACACCGGATCGAAGGCCGTCATCGGGTCCTGGAAGATCATCGCCGCAGAACGGCCGCGCAGGCGTGCCAGATCTTCCTTGTTGGCCTTGAGCACGTCGATGCCGTCGAGTTGCAATGTTGTGGCGTCGATCTTTGCCGTTGCCGGCAAAAGGCGCAGCAGGGCGGCGCAACTCACCGATTTGCCAGAGCCGGACTCCCCGACAATGCCCAGGCTCTCGCCTTCATTCACGGTGAAGCTCATGCCGCGCACCGCGTCGATCTGGCCGCCATATTGGCTGAAGCTGACCTTGAGATCGGCGATTTCGACAAGCGGCATGAGCAGGCCTTGTGGTTTAGGATCGCTCCCCGGCTAGAGCCGGGAAGCCTGGGTTTACGGCAGTCGATTATTGCTTTGTGATGTGGGTGAAGTAGTAATGGCCGAGACGATCGAGTGGCGTGAAGCCTAAGGCGTTGGGCTCGGCACCCTCACCGCTTAGCTCGTCCGACAGCACGGCGATGGTGACCGGATGGACCAGAGGGACGATCAGGCCCTGGTCGATCATCACCTGCTCGGCCTGGGCATAAAGGTCGAGGCGGGTTGCCGGATCAGATTCGGAATCTGCCTTGGAGACCAGATCGTCGTATTCCGGCACGAAATAGCCGTGACGGCCGCCATTGAAGAAGATGCCGTAGAAGTTTGACGGATCAAGATAATCGTATTCATAGGGCGCGATGAAGATGTTGTTCTTCTTGCTGCGCAGCCCGTCCATCCATTCGGCGCCCGGCAGCACGCGGATGTTCATTGTGATGCCGAGCACCTCCTTGAACTCTGCCTGAAGGTATTGCGCCATGGCAGGAATGATGGCGCCATTGTAGCCGCCTTCTTCACGGTACCAGATTTCAATTTCTGGAAAGCCTTCGCCATTGGCGAAGCCGGCATCGGCCATGTACTGCTTGGCTTTTTCCGGATCGAACACGGCTTGCGCCACGACTTCTTCGTTGTAGCCAGGATAGCCGGGCGGCAAGATCGAGCCGGCCGGGATGGCAATGTCCTTGAGCACCGTAGAGGTCAACTCGTTACGGTCGACAGCATGGTAGAAGGCGCGGCGGACGTTAACGTCGTTGAAGGGAGCTGAGTCCAAATCATAGGAAATGTAGGACGTGGCGAACACCGCATTCTTGCGGATACCGTCGGGGTAGCGCTGCGAGGCGACGGGCACCTGTCCGGTGTTGAGGAAGGAATAATCGGCGTCACCAGCGAGAAATGCGGGCAAGCCGACTTCGGGCGCTCCAAGGCTTGGGTCCACTTCCAGGCGGTCTATTTGTGCTTGCCAGGGACCAGTGTAGGTGTCCGACTTGGTCAGGACGACCGAATTGTTGGATTTCTCCCAGCTTTCCAGATCGAAGGGGCCAGAGGACACGATCGTATCGACATTGACGGCCCAGTCATCGCCCAGCTCGTCCACCTTGTGCTTTGGCACGGGGTACCAGAGGCTGGTGACGGACGGCAGATAAGGCTTGGGCGCAACGGTGGTGACCTCGATGGTGAGGTCATCAACGGCCTTGAGGCCAAGGGTCGAAACGTCGGCCGTGCCTTCGGTGACTTCTTTCCACCCTTTGATGCCGCCGGCGAAATCCCAATACCAAGCGAAATCATAGCCCGATGTGGCGGCGCGCTGGAGGGCGAAAACATAGTCTTCGGCGGTGAGCGGCTCGCCATCGGACCAGACAAGGCCAGAACGGAGCTTGAAGGTCCAGGTGAGGCCATCCTCGGACTGGGTCCAGCTTTCGGCAGCCATCGGGGTGAGCTCGAACTCCTTGTCGAAGGTCGCGATTGGGACCTGCAGCAGTTCGGCGAAGGTCGCCCGGTCATAAACCGTCTTCATGTAGTCCATGTAGGTGCCGGTGGTGGACTGGCCGGGGGCCACGATTGTGGTCTGGGCTAGTGCCGGCACCGTCAGCGCAGTGGCGAGCGCCAGCGCTCCGGCGATCTTGAGCAGCGCGTTCATTGAGACTCCCTCCTGTTTTGGTGGAACAGTTTCAATGGCCTCGAAACTGCTCGAATGCCATATGTCTGACAAATACAGAACAGCTTGGCAAGTCGCGGGAGGAGGAGTGCGCCCTTAATTTAGGAGGGTTAGAACGATACACCAATGGGCGACGCCGTTTGTCACGCCTCTAGTTTAGCCTAGCCACGAATGCAGGGGCATAAGTTAAAAGCCGAAATTGTCGTCGTCATCCTCGCGGGCAGTGCCACCGCCTATGAAGCTGAAAGGGGTTGCCGGGATCTTGGCGGACCAGCCGATTAGATTTGACCCTCTGACCCAGCCGGCGCCAGTGACGAGGCACCAGCGATCGTCGCGGGTGCAGTAGTCGAGGGTGACCCGCTGGCCGTCGGCGAGGCGGCCGATGGTGGCGTAGCCGGTGCCGGGGCCGGTGCGGACGGCCACATTGCCCGAGACGCGGGCGGTGGGTTCGGCGGCTTGCACTGCGACCGGCAAGGCGAGGGCGGCGAGGCAGAGAAGAAGAGGGAGGCGCATGGTGAGCTCCTGTGGTTGAGCTTAAAATGCGCCAGCCCCCGTCTTGGTTCAAGCCTTGGTTAGAGGCTGACCTTCTCGTTTTCGCCCATATCGGGGGCTTTGCCGGTGACGGCGGCGAGGGCCATCTTGGTCGTCGCGATCAGGCCGTTGGGGCTGTCCCAGAGTTCGGCATCTTCGGGGGTGACGGTCAACACGCGGATGGAGGGGTCGTTCTCGTCGTCCCACCAGGCCTTGTCGAAGTCGTTCCAGAGTTCCTTGATCTTGGCGCGGTCGTTGCTGATGCTGGCGGCGCCTGAAATCACCACGTATTTATGGTTGGCGTTGTCGGCGAAGGCGCAGGAAACGAAGGGGAATTGCTCGACCTGACCGTTCTTGGCGCCGTCCTGGTCGACCAAAAAGTGCAGCGCGTGCTCTTCGCGGAAAACGCGGGCGCTGAGGGGGCGGCTCCGCTGGCGTTCGCCGTCCCAGGTGGTGAACATGCAGATATCGATCTTCTTGGCGAGTTCCCAGATGCGGTCGCGCGCCTGATCGGGGGTCATGTCGTTGTCGTGGTGATCCTTGGTGGCCATAAGGGGCTCCTGCTGGTGGATGTGCAGGTTTCAACGACTGGGCTCCGGCGCGGTTGCGCGAAATATTTGTGGCGCCGAGGTGATCCAAATCACTGCCTTATGGTCAGCACGCCCTTGTCGGGAATCATCACCAATTCGTAGGGCTGCGACAGGCGGAAGCGATTCTGCTCGGGGTTGAACTCGGCGAAGCGGAAGCCGGCTTCGGCCATCTGGCTGGCTTCGGCCAGCGTCAGTGGCAATTGACGGCCGGTGCGGCCGGCCAGATCGGTGGTGAAGGATAGCATGATGTCCTCGGCAGTTTTTGTTCCCTTTATGTTCTAGTGCCGATCTGGCCGGAGAGTCCAGAGGGTAGAAATCACAAGATGAATTCCTGCACGAAAATCCGCATGGCGCGGCGCGCCTGCGGGTATGGGGGGAGACACGTGTAACGGGCGGCCTTTGGCTCATACCGTTGTAACTTAGGGAGCCAAGGGCCGCCCGTCACGATCCGGATTTTAGGCGGGGCGGTTCAGGCACAACCAGTATTTCAGGCGCGGCTGCCGTGATCCCTCACCCAGTCGGGCGCCCCCAACTGCCGGTCATTCCGCCCGGCTTCGCGTAAAGCCGGTGACTGGCGGAACACGGGGAGAATGACACAGGCAAATGGGGGCGGGGATAAGTTTTAGTCTTTGCTGGAATCATGATCCCAATCAACGCTTTGGCTGGCTTGCGCCGCGCGGGCAAGGCCGATGGCGGTCAGATGGGCATGCCGTTCCTCGAAGGCCATGCTGGCCGCCGACAAGCGGGCCACATAGAGCGCGAAATCAAACAGGCTCATCGGCACGATGGGATCGAACAGCGGGAAATGCGGCCGGGACGGCTCCCGCTTGAAGAGTCGATTGGCGGCGCGCAGCGATGCCAGCATGCTGCGCCTTGTGGTGTCGCCAATGATGCCCGAGGGCTTGGCGACACGGACGATGTAGTTGAAAGTCGCGATATCCTGCGCCAGGCGATTATAGGCGCGAACGGCGCGGGGGCCGAGATGAGGTAGGTTCTGCATGGCTTGCTCCTTGCTGTGCAACCGGCAAGGATAGGGCAAGGGCACGACGCGGGGATTAGCGGCAGAACGGGGCGTGGTTTTTGCGGGAGCGGCGTCGGTGATAGGTTCGGAGAGATTGAATGAGCGAATGGCAAAAACTTGACGCGCCGCTGACTGGCGGCTGTCAATGCGGGGCGGTGCGCTACCAGGCCGGGGTGCAGCCGAGCAATGTGCATGTCTGCCACTGTCGCATGTGTCAAAAAGCTGTGGGCGGACCCTTTGCGGTGATCTGCCCGGTGCTGAAGACCGATTTCAGGGTCACGCGGGGCGAGATTTCCTGGTTCCAAAGCTCGGCGCTGGCGCGGCGGGGGTTCTGCAGGGATTGCGGCACACCGCTGATTTTCGACTATCCCGATTTTCCCGATATCGGCGTGCTGGCGGGGAGTTTCGACCGGCCCGACCTTGTGCCGCCCGTGGTGCAATATGGCATCGAAAGCCGCGTTTCCTGGTGGCATGGGATGGAAGCCCTGCCGGGCGACCAGCCGACCTATGCCGAAGACCCGCAAGGGTTTTTGCCGCGAATACAGGCGAGCAACCGGCAGCATCCGGATCATGAAACGTGAGAGATGGCGCTCAGTAGCGAACGGGACGCCTGGCGATGATCTGGGCAATGCGCTCGGTGTCGGCGGCGCTGAGGTAGCGGCCGCGTTCCAGAATTTCCAGGGTGTATTCCTCGTAGGTCAGCCCCAGCGCCTCGGCGCGGCGGGCGCGCATGATGGCGATAGCATAGGGGGCGTCGAAGGCCTTCTTCTTGGCAGCGGACCATTCGAAGTAATTGCCGATGCCGTTGGGACCCCAGGGACGGGGATCGTCATCAAGCGGCGGGCCGTTGTTGGAGAGGAGTGGGGCGTCGGGCATGGAGGGAGTTTGGGGCGGTGGGGGCGGGGTGTCCAACGAATGTTTTCGATGGGGGTGATTGGCGGGGTTTATGGTGTGGTTGAAGGACCCCCACCTTGATCCTCTCCCTGAGAGGGGGAGGTGTTGACTGGAAGCTCTGTGCCAAGGGCGGGACAGATCGAGGGTACGGCACCTCTTCTCCTCCCCCTAACAGGGGAGGCCGGGTGGGGGTTCTTCTCCCGAACTCGGTGTCTGCTGAACCACCGCACCCCCACCTTGATCCTCCCCCTCCTAGGGGGAGGTGTTGACTGAAAACTCTGCGCCGACGGGAGGGAGAGATCTGGGATGTGGCACCTTTTCTCCTCCCTACCAGGGGGAGGCCGGGTGGGGGTTCTCTCCACTTGCATGGTGTTGGCTGAGCCACCGCACCCCCACCTTGATCCTCCCCCTGGTAAGGGGGAGGTGTTGACTGGAAGCTCTGCGTCGACGGGGAGGGACAGATCGAGGGTACGGCACCTCTTCTCCTCCCCCTGACAGGGGGAGGCCGGGTGGGGGTTCTTCTCCGCTTGCATGGTGTTGGCTGAACCACCGCACCCCCACCTTGATCCTCCCCCTGGTAAGGGGGAGGTGTTGACTGAAAGCTATGCGTCGACGGGGAGGGACAGATCGAGGGTACGGCACCTTCTGCTCCTCCCCCTACCAGGGGGAGGCCGGGTGGGGGTCCTTCATCCAACATCATCTGCAGCGGGGCTTCACTTTCCTCTTTCACATGCTAGCCTTCCATCAGGGGGCTTCATGGACGATCCGATTACTTTTGCCCGCAAGCTGCGGCGGGAGCAGACGCCGGCGGAGCGGCGGTTCTGGCATTTGCTCGAGCCGTGGCGGGTGAGCGGGCACCATTTCCGGCGGCAGGCGCCGATCGGGCCCTATGTGGTGGATTTCGTCAGCAAGCGCGGCAAGCTGATCTTCGAGATCGACGGCGACAGCCATTACACCGATAGGGGGCTGGCGCATGACCGGAGCCGCACGGATTATCTCGAACGATTGGGCTATCGCGTGGTGCGCTTCACAAATCCCGATGTGCTCGGCAATGGCGACGGGGTGTTCGACACGCTGCGCAGCGTGCTTGGCGAACCCTGATCCCTCTGCACCTCCCGCTTCCAGGGGGAGGCCGGGTGGGGGTTCTTCCCATCCACCAGGGCTTGTGTGCCGCCGCAACCCCCAGCTTTCCTCCCCGGGGAGAGATCAAGTTCGCCTGGGCGTCTAGAGCTCGTCACTATCTCATTTGCTTAGTGACCGGTCAGACGGGTCAGACGGACGGTCAACTGGCCGATGTAGACGCCTGCAAGAAGACTATCATCCATGCATAGAAGCCGTGAGCAAAGTACTTCCCTATTACGAGAACAATAGCAACTGTAAGCGAATCGACTTCTATGTTTACGGCACGATCTCGGAGATCCACGTGGCTAAGCTTCTGTCGTTCACGATTTCGAATTTTCGCGGTGCCCGGAAGGTTACTATTGACCTAGCTAACAAGCACAACGCTCCTGTCGTGACCTTGATTGGCCTTAACGAAAGTGGAAAAACCACGATCTTAGACGCAATCTCGTACTTTGCTGGATACGATACCGCTCTCGATGAAGTGCTGGATCACAAGGAAGCACGAAGCGCGCTTCATTCTTTTATTCCGCTCTCTGAAGAAGCCGCATTCACCGGCGATGTTGAGATTGAAGCTGAAATAGAAATAACAAAGGATGACAAAGAAAAACTTGCCGCCGTAGTTCTTTCGAAAGGCGGTACGCTCTTGCGAGAAAAAGTGCCCAATAAGTGCTCCATTTCTGTCAAATACAGCTTCGTAAAAAGCAAGTTTGTAGAAAGTGAGTACGCAGCATACTGGAGCGGAGCATCATTCGAGTTTGTTCCCAAAGGAAAAAGGAAATCAATTAAAGTTTCTGGGGCCGCTGATGAAAATAAGCCAGTTTGGACCGCAATGGTTCAGAGCTTAAAGGCATCACTTCCGCAAATTGTTTATTTCCCAACTTTCCTTGTTGATATGCCTGCTCGGATTTATTTAGAGAAAATCGGCACCGAAGAAGACAATAAAAACGATTACTACTTCAAAATATTACAGAACATTGCCCAATCAGGAGAGAAAAAACTAGATCTACACGAGCTGGTGGTAGAGCGAATACGGACCTTTCAAAGCGAAGACGGCACAGCTAGTTGGAGTCAAAATTTAACTCGCTCAGTGGCGGTCAGGCCGATCAATGCGGTTTTCTCGCAGATGAGTGGAACTGTAAGCCGCCAAATATTACCTGCTTGGAAAGATGTACTTGGAAAGTCGCTTAATATTGAAAGGATAACATTCGACTGGAACACTGATCCCGAATTTGATCATGCTCCTTATGTCACAATTCAGATCCACGATAGAGAGTCCAGCTACGATCTGAAACAGCGTTCGCTCGGGTTTCGATGGTTTTTTTCGTTTCTCCTATTCACAGTTTTTGGTGGGGCCAAAGACAAAAAGAAGCTGTTCCTCTTTGATGAACCAGCAGCCAATTTACATGTCCGGGCTCAGCGTGAACTGCTAAAGAGCTTCAAATATCTAGCTGACCGTGGCGATATCATAATCTATTCCACACATAGCGCCCATATGATTGATGAGCACATGCTGTCCGGTGCTTATATTGTTGAGAACAAGGCGGTCGATCTCGATGAAGATGAGCTAGGTGACTATGTCCCCAGGCCGACGGACATCAAAGCGCTCCCATATCGTCAGTTCGTTTCAACTTACCCCGCGAGAACTAACTATTTCCAACCAGTATTAGAGAGGTTGCAGCACCTTAGTTCGCCGCTAGGCTTAGAGAGACCTGTACTGATCGTAGAGGGGCCGTCAGATTTCTATGCGCTTACGTACGTTCGCAGTAGAAAAATGCCGAACGTTACTTGGGATATTATTCCCAGCGAAAGTGCCGGGAAGTGTGGTCCTCTGATCGGGCTTTGTCTTGGAAAAGGTATCAAATTTTCCGTATTGTTAGATGATGATGGTGCAGGTCGTAAGGAGCGCGATAGATATATAGAGAATTGGTCATTAAGTGCGAGCCAAGTCCGGACTTTGGGAGACTTAGACCCGACTTATAAAGACCGAAAAATTGAGGGAATGTTAGATGAGGCAAGCTTGGACCTGGTGCGAGCTAAATTCGAAGGTAAGTCAAACAAGAAGATACTTAGTTTGTACCTTGCAGAAGCGAGCGCAAAGTTGGAAGACGGCTGGCTTTCGGAAAGCTCGGAAAGTTCAATTCTGAATGTACTTCAATTGGTCGATCTTGATTTAACTTGATTGCTGCCTATCTGGTTAGTTCATCTCGCCAATTGTTGTACCCAGCCTCATCTTCCCGAACCTTGGCTCGCTACTCGAGCATAGGTCTCACGAACTTCCCACCTGAAATCGCTTCGGAAACGATTTGATTGCGATGGGAGAAAGGCCCCTTCACTCGGCCCACGAGGGTCGACCTCTCCCCGATGGGGCGAGGTGATCAGGAGACCTCGCCGCTTAAGGTATCCAGTTCCATCTCTCTTAGCCGCTTAACCTCATCCCTGAGCCTTGCCGCCTTTTCAAATTCCAAGTTCGTCGCAGCCTCGCGCATCTGCCGTTCCATGTCCTTGATGACGGCGGCGAGGTTGGCGCCGACCTGGATCTGTTCCTTGCCGTCCTTGCCCTTACCTATGCTGATCGTGACGTGGTCGCGCTCCGCAACGCTGTCCACGATGTCGTGGATGTTGGAGCGGACGGACTGGGGCGTGATGCCGTGTTCTGCGTTATAGGCGAGTTGTTTCTCACGACGCCGGTTGGTTTCGGCGAGGGCGCGTTCCATGGAGCCGGTTGTCTTGTCGGCATAGAGGACGACCTTGCCGTCGACGTTGCGCGCGGCGCGGCCGATTGTCTGGATCAGGGAGGTTTCGGAGCGGAGGAAGCCTTCCTTGTCGGCGTCGAGAATGGCGACCAGGCCGCATTCGGGAATGTCGAGGCCTTCGCGTAGGAGGTTGATGCCGACGAGGACGTCGAAGGCGCCCAGGCGGAGGTCGCGGATGATCTCGATGCGCTCGATGGTGTCGACGTCGGAGTGCATGTAGCGCACGCGAATGCCCTGCTCGTGCAGATATTCGGTGAGGTCCTCGGCCATCTTCTTGGTGAGGACGGTGAGGAGGGTGCGGTAGCCCTTCTTGTTGGTCTGGCGGATTTCGTCGACCACGTCATCGACCTGCGCCTTGGCGGGGCGGATTTCGACGGGCGGGTCGATCAGCCCGGTGGGGCGGATGACCTGTTCGGCAAAGACGCCGCCGGTCTGCTCCATTTCCCATGAGCCGGGGGTGGCAGAGACATAGACCGATTGCGGGCGCATGGCGTTCCACTCCTCGAAGCGGAGGGGGCGATTATCCATGCAGGAGGGGAGGCGGAAGCCGTATTCGGCCAGGGTCGCCTTGCGGCGGAGGTCGCCGCGATACATGGCGCCGAGCTGGCCGATGGTGACGTGGGATTCGTCAACGAACACCAGGGCGTTGTCGGGCAGGTATTCGAACAGGGTCGGTGGTGGCTCGCCGGGCTTGCGGCCGGAGAAGTAGCGCGAATAGTTCTCGATGCCGGCGCAGGAGCCGGTAGCTTCCATCATTTCGAGATCGAACAGCGTGCGCTGTTCGAGGCGCTGGGCTTCGAGGAACCGGCCGGCGCCGTTGAGCTCCTGCAGGCGCCCCTGCAGCTCCTGGCGGATCAGCTTGATCGCCTGGTTCATGGTGGTGCGGGGCGTGACGTGGTGGGAGTTGGCGAAGACGCGGATGAAGGTGAGGTCAGCCGATTTCTTGCCGGTGAGGGGGTCGAACTCGGTGATGGCCTCGATCTCGTTGCCGAACAGGGTCACGCGCCAGGCTGCGGCTTCATAGTGGGCGGGGAAGATTTCGACGGTGTCGCCGCGGACGCGGAAGGTGCCGCGCACGAAGCCGGTGTCGCCGCGCTTGTATTGGAGGGCGACGAGCTTGACGAGCAGCTCGCGCTGGTCGATCTTTTGGCCCTTCTGCACGTCGATGGTCATGGCGGTGTAGTCTTCCACCGAGCCGATGCCGTAGATGCAGGAGACGGAGGAGACGATGATGACGTCGTCGCGTTCCAGGATCGAGCGCGTCGCTGAGTGGCGCATGCGGTCGATCTGCTCGTTGATGGTGGATTCCTTCTCGATGTACGTATCCGTGCGCGGCACATAGGCCTCGGGCTGGTAGTAGTCGTAGTAGGACACGAAATATTCGACGGCGTTGTCGGGGAAAAAGGATTTGAACTCGCCATAGAGCTGGGCGGCGAGGGTCTTGTTAGGCGCGAGGATCAGCGCGGGGCGGTTGGTGGCCGAGATGACCTGGGCGGCGGTGAAGGTCTTGCCCGAGCCGGTAACGCCGAGCAGAACCTGATCGGTTTCGCCATTGTTGATGCCCTCGACGAGCTCGGCGATGGCGGTGGGCTGGTCGCCGGCGGGCTTGTAGTCGGTCTGCATGCGGAAGGGCTTGCCGCCGAGGCGCTTGACGAGCTTGTTCTGTGCCTTGTGCGGCATCCAGGGGGAGGAGCCTTCCACCTCCTTGCGGCCATGGAGGATGATCTGTTCGAGGGCTTTGACCGTCGCGGTGATGCCGACGGTCTGGGCGTTCTCGAGGGACTCGCCCTTGCGGGCCTTGTTCTTCTTGATGGACGCGTCGAGGGCATCGAGCATGTCCGCCTTTTTCGTCGGATCGCCGACCATGCCGGCAATGGTCTTGGCCGAAGGCATGTGGTTGAAGCCGGCCTGGGGGGCCTCGCCCATGCCGTCGAAGTCCGGGCGGACGACGGAGTTGATCTTGGTTTTGTTCGGCTTGGCCGCCATGCCGGTGACGGTGTCGTGCGAGGCCTTGCGGGTGCGGCGCTTTTCGAGCGGCGTCTTGGGCTCGGCGGCTTCGCGGGCGGCGGCGTCGGCACGGTCCAGCGCGCGCTTGTTGCGCATGCGCTCGGCGTAGAGCGGCTTGCTCGCGGCGATGTCCTCGGCCTTCTCGATCTCGCCGAGGAAGTCGTCGATGGAAAACTCGGCTTTGCCGGGGCGAGCGGATTTGTCTGCCATGGGAATACACCGTGCGCTTTGGGGAGCGACTCAAATGGGGATCAGAGCACCGAAATGCAATGTTCCGCAGAGTGTACCGGCAAACGAACGGAGAGGGAACGGGGGGTGCTGACAAGGCGTGTCAGGAAGGTGTGATCGCCATGCACCGCGGGGCAGGACCCCCACCTAGCCTCCCCCTGGTAGGGGGAGGAACAGATCGGCGTATGTTAGTACACGCGGACTGAGGTCAGGTTGCGGCGGAGGTATTGGTCGAGCACGGGCTGGGAAACGATGATGCGCTCGCAATAGCTCTGGAAGAAGCGGTCGCGGCAGGCAGCGACGGAGACATTGCCGACCAGTTCGACGGACTGGAAGTGGTTGTCGAGGTTGAGCAGGGCAAAGTCCTGCACCACGCGGCCGGTTTCAGCGCAGAAGCGAGCGCCGGTGTAGTGGGTCCCGGTGTAGAAGCAGACCGTGCCCGGGCCACCGGCGGGATAATCGGGATTGATGCCGCCGGGCCAATCGGTTGGGGTCTTGCCGAAGGCGATATGGTCCTTGCTGGTCCAGCCGCGGCCGCCGGGTCCATCGACCAGGCACCAGAGACGCTGGCAACGCAGGACCTTGATTTGGGCGTTCTCGGGGATTTCGCCAGTGACATCATAGGCGGCACCGGGGCCGTTGCTCAACACCAGAAGGCGCGTACTCCAGGCTAGCGTGCCCGATTCGGTGTGGGCCATGGCGGGTGCGGCGAGTCCGACAAGAAGCAGAAGGGCGGCAAGGAAGCTGTGGCGGCGCATCGGAAGTCCTGGGGTGAACATTGAGCTGGGTAAAGGAAAACCACTGCCGCACGCGAAGAGCAATGAAAAAAGGCGCCAATCATCATTGGCGCCTTTCGAATATTTCTTTTAGCGGAGCAAAAGCCGCACCGGCTTAGCGCACACGAACCGAGACGATAAAGTCGTCGTAATCACCCAGCGAGGAAGCGCTGGTGGTATAGGTGCGGCAATTGCGATAATTGCGCTCAGAGCAGACCTGGACCTCAAGGCCATCGGGGTTTTCGATGGACGAGGCACGGTCAGCAAAGTTGCCCAGATTGCGGGAGCCTTCGCCTTCCTCGAAGCAAACGCTTTCGCCACGGAAACGGGTGCGGTCATAAAGGCAAACTTCACCAACGTATTCAGGCTCGTCAATGATCGGAGGACGTGGGGGTACCTGGTTGCCGCCACCAACGCCAATGCTGATCGAAGGTCCGCCATTCCCGCCGAAGTTGAACGAAATGCCCGGCTGAGAGGGATTAACTGGACGCCCACCGGCGCTCAGGAAATTTGCCGATACCCAGCCATCCGGGCCCGGCTTGGAAATGTAACACCAGGAGCCCTGGCACTGCTGCACATCGACCTGAGTGCCACCGCGAACGGTGTCGACGACACCGTAATTGGTGCCCGGACCGGAGCGGACATTGATGTTGCTGGTGACAACGCCTGGTGCTGCGTAAGCAGCAGGCATGAAAACAGCGGCCGAAGCGGCAGCGACGGCAATACCGGTCGCCACGTTGAGCAGCATTTTGCGGGTAGTGGACTTCATGGGGTGCTCCTGAAACGACGGACCGGCTTCCGGCGGAAGCGACGCTGACGGCCCGTCATGCACATGTTTGTTTTGTCAAGAAACGAGGGCAGAAACCAAAGAGTTCCGCCCCCGGGGAAAATGTGGAAACCGAAGCCATGCTTTCGTCAATAGACTTCGACGGAAGAGGCGCGACGATCAATATTGGAGGGCAGACGAGCCGTATCGCGGCGCAGGGTAACGCAGGCGCCATAAAGATTGCGGTCGCTGCAGAGGTCGACCTTGGCGCCGCCAAAGATCTCGACCGAGCGGATCCGGTCGTCCCAAGTGCGGAAGCGGGCAAGTTCCTCGCCCTGCTCAAGGCAGAAGCTGGCGCCGCCAAAATTGCGCTCGGCATAAAAGCACGCACCGGCTTCGTCTTCATTGGGATCGGGCAGGGGCGCTGGAATGGGTGGGCGCGGCGGCTGTGGCCATTGCGGGCCAGGGTTGGGCCATTGCGGACCTGGGTTCGGGAATGGAGGCATTGGCGGGGTGGGTATCGGTTGCGGCTGGCTAGGCAAAGGCGCATCCACCAGATATTGGGCACTCACCCAGCCTGACAGGCCGTAGCTTGTGATCTGGCACCAATCACCGCGGCACTGACCCATATCGACAACGGTGTTGCGCGGAATGGTCCCGACAGCACGATATTCGACGCCTGGGCCGCTGCGAACATTGACATGGGCGGTAACGGTCGCGGGCTCAGCGAAGGCGCTGACGGTGCTGGCGAGAATGGAAAGTGCAGCAACAATGCCGAGACGAAAAAATTTCATGGACTTCTGGACTCCAAACACTGAGCCATTGCTGGCTTGTTGAGGTGTTCATAGAGGGGGGTAGGTGAACGCTGGCTGAACGGGGTGTTTAGGAAAATGGTGGTTGTGTGAGGGTGGAGTTTTGAGCCGCGCTGTGTTTCCGCACACGCTTTGTCATCCCTGGCATTGAGCCGGGACCCAGCTTGAGATGATCGTCCTTACCGCGATGTCGACCGTTCGGACCACCTGGCGGCTAGGGTGGGGTCTCGATATGAGCCCCGGGTCGAGCCCGGGGTGACATCGTGGGTGGGGTGGGATTGGAGCAAAAGCGAGCAGAGGGTCACAAGGGAGTAAGTGTTCGTGTCAGGAGCGCCCGGGCACTTTTTACCCCTCGATGCGCCGCTTCTGCCCGTCTTCGCCAAGCGAGACATAAACGAAGCGGCCATCGGTGACCTTTTGCCGTTCGTCCAGCCGGTTGCGGCGGACCCAGGCTTCGATGGCGATGGTGATGGAGGTGTTCCCGACCCGTTCGATTTGGGTGTAGACGCACAGGATATCGCCGACCTTGACCGGGGCGATGAAGGTCATGGCTTCAACGGCGACGGTGACAACGCGGCCCTTGGTGCGTTCGACGGCGGCGATGGCGCCGGCGATGTCCATCTGACTCATGACCCAACCGCCGAAGATATCGCCGGCAGGGTTGGTGTCGGCAGGCATGGCAAGGGTGCGGATGGTGAGGGCGCCCTGCGGTTCGACGGTGATTTCAGTCATGGCTCAAATCCTTGGCTCTGGTCCCTTTACCGGCCAGCGGCCGACGGCTTCTTCCCAGTGTTTGCGGCACAAGGAAACATAGACCGATTTTTCAATCGAGACTTGCTCGCCCTCTACAAGGACCTCGCCCTTGGGGCTTTGGCGGACGACCATGGTGGCCTTGGCGCCGCATTCGCAAACGGTCCGGATTTCGCGCAGCACATCGGCAATTGCCAAGAGCTCGGAAGAGCCGGGGAACAGCTTGCCGCGGAAATCGGTGCGCAGGCCGAAGCACATGACGGGGATCTTGAGCCGGTCGCTGACACGGGCAAGTTGCCAGACCTGATCGGGCGTGAGGAATTGCGCTTCATCGACAAAGACACAATCGACCTTGCCTTCGTCGGTGTGCTCGCGGATGGCGAGATAGAGATCGTCCTCGGCGCGGTAGAGCTCGGCTGTCTCGGAGATGCCGATGCGGGAGGAGATGAGGCCAACGCCATCAGCTGCGTAAAGCGCGGAGGTATAGAGCAACGGACGCATGCCGCGCTCGCGGTAATTATAGGCGGCTTGCAGCAGCAAGGTGGATTTGCCGGCGTTCATCGCCGCGTACGAGAAGTAGAGCTTGGACATGAAGAGCCAATAGCGCGGCAGCGGTTCGGGAAACAGGGGGCGTGTTGTCGATTAACAGGTGAGTGGAGATCGTTCTGCGACCTTGCGGCCGCAACGGGATCTCGAATGGTCCCGGGGTCGAGCCCGGGATGACATCGAAAGCGGTGATTTATTTGAAGAACGCACAAACAAACAGAGCAAAAAAAGGCCACCCAGAAGGGCGGCCAGGGGTGCCGAGTGCATCGGCGTGGAAAGGGGGTTGGCAGCCGCTTTCCACCGGGGCCGGGCGCGACGTCAGGAGCGGCGCGCGGCGATCCTGGCTGCATGGGGGAAAGCCAAGACGACTGGAGGCTATTGGAGCTGTGTGACGGGAGGATGACGCCTATTGTTCAGACGCCGTTCAGCTTGCCATGGGCAGGATCACGGAAGTTTCATGCGGGAGTCTGGTTATGCGTTTCCTTCAATCGATTGTAGCGGCCGCAGCCTTGGCGGCAGGCCTGGTTTTGCCGGCGCTTGCGGCTTCACCGGATGGCATCTGGGAACTCGAGACGCGCGACACGCGCATCCAGCTCAATGTGTGTGGCGAAGGACAGCAATTGTGCGGGGCGCTCGTGTGGCTGTCGGACGCCGATTACAACGAGCGCTACAAGCCGCTGCTCAACAAGCCGATGATGGAGCGGGTGACGCAGGTGAGCCCTACCGAGTGGCGCGGCAAGATGCGGCTGTTCGGCCATTCGGCGCAGGGGACCATCACGCAGGTGAGCGAGGATCAACTGACGCTTGAGGGCTGCGTGATGCTGGTGGTGTGCAAGACCTACCAGATGTATCGGCACGCGGAGTAGGGGAGAACCCCGGGTGCGCTTTGCGTTCACGAGCGCTGGCTCTTGGGGAGAGAACCCCCACCCGGCCTCCCCCTGGTAGGGGGAGGAGAAGCAAGGTTTAGTGGAAACGCCTTTCTTCCCTCGGGCTTGACCCGAGGGCCGCGTGAGCAGCCCCGGATAACCGTTTGTGTTCGCGGAGCATGGCCTCGGGTCAAGCCCGAGGGAACCCGGTGCGTGTTGGTCATCCGAGCGTTGCAGCAAAACAATACCGCGCCTTCGCTGGGCTGATCATGTGCCGGCGAACTCGGCAGACAGGCGTGCCTTGCGCCTTGCCAGCATGGGGGGCACGGCTTCAACCATCACGATGGCGGCGAACAGGAGGGTGGCGCCGGCGTAGCCGATGGGGGTGAGGCGTTCGGCCATGAAGATGGCGCCGCCGAGCGCGGCAAAGAGCGATTCCGATGAGAGGATGATGGCGGCGTTGGCGGCGGGCACGTGTTGCTGGCCGATAGCCTGGAGGGTGAAGGCGATGGCGGTGGAGAAAATGCCGGCATAGGCGATCTGCTGCCAGCCGCCGAGAATGCCGGCGAGGTTGGGTGTTTCGAGTACGAAGGCGAGGATCATCGCCAAGCCGCCGACGATAAAGAAGCTGATGCAGGAGATCAGGATCGGCTGGCCGGCCGTGCGCATGATGAAGCCCAGCATGATGACCTGAATGGCCCAGAATACCGCGCTGATGACCACGAGGCCATCGCCGCTGTTGAGCCGGTCGAGCCCGCCGCCGTTGAGATAGTAGATGCCGACGAGCGCCAGTGGCACGCCCAGCCAGACGATCGGGTGCGGCCAGTTGCGGAAGACAAGCAATCCGATCAGCGGCACGAACAGGACGTAGAGGCTTGTCAGGAACCCGCCATTGGTGGCGGTGGTGGTCAAAAGACCCGCTTGCTGGAGCCAAGCGCCGAGCAGGAAGGCGAGGCTCATGGCGATGATGAAACCCCATTGTTTGCCCGTAAGGCGCTGCGGTGTGCGGCGGGCAAAGACCAGCGCCAGGGGTAGGATGACGAGACCGCCCAGGAGGTAGCGCACGCCGATGAAGGTGAGCGGGCCCATGCTGTCCATGGCTGATTTTTGCACGACGAAGGCAAAGCCCCAAAGGGCCGTGCAGATGAGCAGCAGGACGATGGCAAGGGGGCGGGACATGGGGATTATCTCAGTTCGGCGTCGAGCGCGGCGATGAGTTGGTCGATCTCGGCGGGGCTGGTGTAGTGAACGAAACTTAGGCGCAGAACGCCATGGTCGGGGTCGATGCCAACGGCCTCGAGCAGGCGCTGGGCGTAGAAGTGCCCGCCAGCGGCCATTATGCCGTGATTGGCCAGGCGCTTGGCAACGACCGCGCCGGGTTCGGACAGGGCAAGGGCAATGGTCGGAGCGCGTTCAGCGGGATCGTCGGGGCCGATGATGCGGACTGAGTTTTTCTTGCGCAGATAGTCGAGCAGAGGCGTGGCGAGGGCGATTTCCTGGGCGCGCATAACAGTGTGGGCGCGGCGGTAGGGGTCAGTGCCGTCCGCAGGTCCGGCAAGGGCGGCGACCGCTTCGAGATAGTCGACGATGCCGGCGCTGGCGGCGATCTGAGCGTGGTCGGGGCCGGCGGGGGTAAGGCGGTAGCGCGGCTTGGCGTCGTTGAAGTAGTGACCCTGGTTGGGCAGTTCGGCCGCGAGGGAGGGGCGGACGGCCATGATGCCCTGGTGGGGGCCGTAGACCTTGTACGTGGAGAAGAAATAGATGTCGGCGCCGAGGGCGGCGAGGTCCGGCAGGCCATGGGGTGCGTAGCTGACGCCGTCGATGACCGTGATAGCGCCAACGGACTTGGCGCGAGCGGCGATCTCGGCGACGGGGTTGATCTCGCCGGCGATGTTGGAGCAATGGGGCGCGGCGATCAGGCGGACTTTGCCATTGAGGAGATTGTCCAGGGCAGAGAGAGCCAGACGGCCGGTTTGCCGGTCCACTTGCCATTCGCGGATTTCGACGCCGATCTTGGCCAGCTTGCGCCAGGCGCCGGTATTGGCTTCGTGATCCTGGTTGGTGACGATGATGGCGTCGCCGGGCTTGAGCCAGCCGGCAAAGGCATTGCCGAGGACGTAAGTGTTGGCGGAGGAGGAGGGGCCGAAATGGATCCAGTCGGCGGTGACGTTCAGCGCACGGGCAATGCGCTCGTAGCTATCGTTCATCGCTTCGCCAGCTTCGATGGATGCCGCATAGACGCCATAGGGCTGCACCTTGGTGGCGCGGTAGTAGTGCTCTAGCCGGTCGAGCACCGGCTGCGCCGTGTAGGAGCCACCGGCGTTTTCGAAGAACGCCTGGCCTTGCAGGCTTTGCTGGCCAAAAGCGGGAAAGTGGGCGCGCAGGTGGGCGGGGTCGAGCGGCAGCGTGGTCATAGCAGGTCCAGCGGAGGTTTGGCCACTGGATAGAGGAAGCCCTGGGAAAAGCAAACCCCGGCGGTTGAGCGCCGAGGCCTGCGCGGTGCTGGAGGGAAGTTCCGCGGTGCGTTTAGCCGTTGGTGGAGGGCGCTTCGGGAGTGGCGGGAGGCGCCACCGGAGTCGTTGGCCCGCCGCGGCGCATGCCCTTGCCACGCTGCGGCATGAGCTGGGCTTGCTGCTCGTCCGTCAGGCTATCGAAGAACGCTGTGGCCGAGGGTTCGACGGCTTTGAGGGCGTCCAACTGCGCCGTGGTGATGGCGATGCGGGTGGAGAACATCTCGCTGATGGGCAGGGGCGTGGGCGTTTGGCCTGTAGCGGGCGCTGGAGGACGCACGCTGTCGAGGACGCTGGAGAAATCTTCCGCGGCAGCCATGGCGGCGGTCTTGAACGCGTCGAACAGCGGCTGCTGCTCTGGGGTCAGCTCGATGCGCTGGCTGAGGCGGACGAGGCCGATCTCGACGGCATCGGGATTGCGAAGATCGAGGAAGCCGCGGGCGCCGCCCATGCCGCCATGGCCACGCTCGGTCTGGTGCGTGCGGTCAGGGCGGGGGCTTGCGTCCTGCGCGAACGCAGGTGCGGCGGCGGATAGGCCGATCGTGGCGGTCATCAGGGCCACAAGGGCGGTGGTGGTGATCGTCTTCATGGTTGGGTCCTTTGCATGGAGCCGGTTTGGAGCCGGCGTAAGAGGACCATAGGATGCTTCGGATATCGCGGACCTTGCGGCGGAATGAAGAGTTGGAGAGTTTGGTAAGGATGGAGCCTCCTATGATCGACATCGTCACCGATCCGTTTCCCAGCGACGACGCCTTGCGCGTGCTGTGGCGTTCGGCCTGGGGCAGCGAGGGGCCGCAGAGTTTTGCGCCGATTCTGAGCCGGAGCCTGCTACATGCCGGGGCGCTGGACGGGGAGCGGCTGGTGGGGTTCGTCAATGTGGCGTGGGATGGCGGCATCCATGCGTTCCTGCTCGACACTTGCGTGCACCAGGATTACCGGCGGCAGGGCATTGCCTCACGGCTGGTGCGGCATGCGGTAGAGGAGGCCAGGCGGCGCGGGGCAGAGTGGCTGCATGTGGATTATGAGCCGCATCTGGCCGGATTCTACCAAGGATGCGGCTTCCGGCCGACGCTGGCCGGCCTCATTGCTCTGTGAAAAAGAAAAAGGCCGGCGCGAAGCCAGCCTTGAGTTGCCTGTTGAAGAGTGGAGGTCAGCTTTCGCTACTGTCGTTCGTCAGAGGCCGACGGTTGCGGGCGGCTGGGAGCTCGGCAGGGACGTTGCCCCGCAGAACCATCCGCGTCACTTCGAACATCATGGCCAGCACCAATAGGGTGAGCGGAACCATGAAGACAGCGATCTGTGCGTCGGGTTGTTGCGCCAGAGTGGCAGCGGTGGCCGGTGTGACGCCAGCCATCACGCCCGCTACAGCACCGGCAATCGCCACGATCGAAGATGCTATAGCATAGGGCATGAAACTTTTCCGCTTGGTGGACGTAGATTTGTGCATGGGGTCGACGTCGTAGTTTGTCTTCGCAATGACCGCAGTAGGCCACTCGAATGCGGTTCGAGTTTGTGTCGAATTGGGTTGGTGCCAGACCATTTGAAGGCAACAATGTGGCGGAGCCTTGCGCTCGCCGCACATCAAGCGAGGTCAACATGCGCATTTTACTAGCCTTTGCAATGATCCTGGGGCTGCTGCTGCCCGTGGCAGCGCAAGAGGAAGCAACACCTTGGCAGGACGCGGTAACCGGGCAAATCGAAGCCCTGCGCGATGGTGACGCGGAAACGGCGCTGAGTTTTGCCGCTGAAGGGTTCAGGACGCAATTCGAAGGGGAGGCAGACAAGTTCTACGAAGCCATCATGACGCTGGGCTATACGCCCATTGCCGCTTCACGCTCGCACAGCTTCGGTGAGTTCAACCGAGTCGGGGACAAGATGGTGGTGCAAATTGTCAACTTCATCGGAACCGACCAAGGGCTTTACGAAGCGATTTACGAGCTTGGTGACGAGGGCGACGGAAGCTGGCACGTAGTTGGTGTCATGCTGAAGAAAGCCGCCGGCGTCGCTGTCTAAGCAAGCGCCGGCGCTTGGGCGTCAGTCATAGGCATGGACGCCGAAATAGCGGCGGCCAGCCTTGTCGCGCCTACGCACAATGGCTGTGAATAGGTGGTGGATGGGCGTGGTCAGGCCATCGTTGAAGCGGGTGTGCTCGATTGGCGCGGGAGTACTGGTGTCCTCTTCCCAGTGCTGCTGATACAAGTCCTTGAAGAGATAGCTAGCGGGTATCATAAGAAGCTCCTTTTGAACCGATTCAGTTTGAAAGCCTACTGTTCTCTTGAATCGGTTCAACATCACTCTAAAGAATGCCGGTGTCAAGCGCAAATTGAATCGGTACAAAAATTGTGTTAGCTTGGGGGTCAATAGAAGCGAGGCATTAATTGACGGCTCAGACGGGAAAAACCATCAAGCTCAAGGATGTGGCGCACGCAGCCGGCGTTTCGCAGGGGACGGCTTCGAACGTCTTCAGCAAGCCCGAAATCGTGCGCGAAGAGGTGCGTGAGCATGTGCTGAAAGTTGCCAAGGAACTTGGCTATGCCGGTCCAAGCATCACCGGCCGATTGCTGCGCGCCGGCAAAGTCAATGCCGTGGGTGTCGCCGCTATCGAGCCGCTCAGCTATTTCTTTGAGGATTTGTGGGCACGCCAGCTGATGTCCGAGATCTCCGAAATCTGCGACGCGCGCGGGGCAGGGGTGGCACTGGTTTCCGCGCTGAGCGACGAACGGCTGGATTGGAACATCCAGTCGGCGCTAGTTGATGGTTTCATCCTTCTGTGCGTGGAAGGCGGGGAGCGGCTTGTCGAGATCACAAGGCAACGCAAACTGCCCTATGTCGCGCTGGCGATCGGGGCGGCGGATGGGTCGATCCCGGCAATTGGGGTGGACAATTTCAGTGGTGCGCGCATGGCGGCCGAACATCTGATTAGCCTTGAGCACAGACGGCTAGCCATCCTCTCGACTGCCTTAAGCGATGATCATGTCGGCCGCGTCACTGAGCAGCAGATCGAGTCAGCGGTCTATTCGACATCGAGCACCCGCGTTCGCGGGTACTGGGCTGCGATGGAAGCGGCAGGGATCGCTCGCGACACAGTACCAATTTATGAGACACAAGAGAACCGCGCCAGTACCGTTGCCGCCATGGAAGCGATCTTTGCTTCGGATGATGTTCCGACCGGAATTCTTGCCATGTCTGACATGGTGGCGATGTTCGCGATCGACTGGCTGTTTCAGAATGGGCGCACGGTGCCGGGCGATGTGTCGGTCATCGGGTTCGATGGCGTACCGGAGGCGGCGGTGTCGACGCCTAAGCTCACCACTATCGAGCAGCCCATGAAGGAGATCGCGCGGCTTGCTGTCGAGGCAGCGCTGGGGGGAACGCAGGTGAGCGGGCGGCGGGTGCTGCAGCCGAGGCTCGTCGTCCGCGAGTCTACCGCGCTGCCGCGCGATTGAGCTGTTGCCCGAAGCGCTGGGAGCCCTTATCACTCCGCGCGTTCACGGGAGGCTTTCTTGGCGTTTTTGTCTGATGCCCTGGCGCGGGTAGCGCCGTCGGCCACGGTGGCCATCACCCAAAAGGCGCGTGTGCTAGCGCAAGAGGGTCGCGATATCATCGCTCTGGCGGCGGGCGAGCCAGATTTTAACACGCCCGAGCATGTGCGTGCTGCAGCTGTGCGGGCGATGGACGAAGGCAAGACGCGCTACACCAATGTGGATGGTATTGCCGAGCTTAAGGAAGCCGTGGCCGCCAAGTTCCGCCGGGACAATGGGCTGGATGTGACCGCCGCCGATTGCTTCGTGTCTTCGGGCGGCAAGCAGATCATCTTTAACGCCATGCTGGCGACGCTGAACCCAGGCGATGAAGTCGTGGTGCCGGTGCCCTATTGGGTCAGCTATCCGGAAATCGTGCGGCTCTGTGGCGCCGAGCCGGTGTTCGCGGTAGCGGACGCTTCGACAGGATTCAAGCTCAGCCCCGAGGCGCTGGAGGCGGCGATTTCGCCCCGCACCAAATGGCTGATCCTCAATACCCCGTCCAACCCGACGGGCGCGGCTTACACCGCGGATGAACTCAAGGGCTTGGCGCAGGTGCTGCTGCGCCATCCGCATGTGCACATCCTCACCGACGATATCTATGAAGTGCTGGTTTATGACGGAGGCAAGTTCGCTACCATTGCCCAGGTAGAGCCGGAACTGCAGCCGCGCACGCTAACGATGAACGGGGTTTCCAAGTCGCACGCCATGACGGGTTGGCGCATCGGCTATTGCACCGGGCCGCGGCCGCTGCTTCAGGCCATGACGAAGTTGCAGGGGCAGTCGACCACCAATCCATCGTCGATTTCGCAATGGGCCGCGGTCGAAGCGCTGAACGGGCCGCAAGAGTTCCTGGCGGAGTGGCGGCAAGTGTTCCAGCAGCGGCGCGATCTGGTGGTGCAGGGGCTGAATGCCAATACAGGGCTCGATTGCCTCACTCCCGAAGGCGCGTTTTATGTGTTTCCGTCGTGCCAGCGCCTGCTGGGCAAGACGAGCCTTGGCGGCGTGAAGCTCGGGACGGACGAAGATTTCGTCATGGCGCTGCTGGAGGAAACGGGAGTGGCGCTCGTGCATGGTGCGGCGTTCGGCTTGCCGGGGCATTTCCGGCTGAGCTATGCGGCGAGCAATGCGGAACTGGAAGAGGCGGTGCGGCGGATTCAAGGGTTCTGCGCGGGGATTGCCTGAGGCCTGGTGCTACTTGCCCATCCAGCTCAGGAATCCCGTGCTTGAGCCGCCTGCTTCGGCAAACATCTGAGTGAGTTTGCTGGTGGATTGGTAGCTTTCGACAGCGGCCGTATAGAACTGCTCGCTCCAGCCGGCCGCTTGGCGCTCTTCGGGGCTCATGGCGGAATAGAGCGAGATGATGTTCTGGCTGAAAGCGGTGGGGTCGCCTGATTTGGAAGCGCTTTGCCAGCCGGCCATCAGGGCCGCGCCGCTCTTGCCGCGCAGGGCCTGATTGGCAGCGTTGACTTCCTCGGTCGCGAACTTGGTGCCGGTGTTGAGCGCAATGGCCGACAGGCTGCGGCTATCGAACTGGGACATGTCGATATAGGCGCCGATTGTGGTCTGCTTATTGAAGGTCGGCGCCTTGCCGTTCCTGATGGCGTCCGCATAGAGCTTGTCGAGCACCTTGCGGGCGCTGGTGGCGACATCGGCGATGGCTGGTGGCTTGGATGTGTCACCGGCTTCCACCAGGGCAAGGTAAAGCGCGACTGGATCATCGTCGCCCGCGTTGGGCATGGTCTTGGGATTGGCCTGCAATTGCTTGAGGCCTTCATCCACTGCTGCGCGGCCCGCGATCCAGTCGGCACCGGCTTTTTCCTCAAGGCCCAAGCTGTCGAGGAAAGCAGCGGCGGCCTTGTAGAGGCCTGTCAAATTGCCGGTAACCTTGGCAACGGCAGCAGGGCCGGACAAGGCGGCTTCGAAGCGGCGCTGCATTTCCAATCCGGCGGCAGTATGCTCGTCTTTCGAGAAGGCGTCCTGGCTGGCCATGGCGTAGAGTTCGCGCGGGTCAAGGCTTGAGAGATCGAGCGCCAGCGCCTCGCCTTCCAGCGGGCTGGTGCGGCCGGCTTCCTTGAGCAGGGCGTCCAATTTGGTGCGGGCGTCACTGGTGACAGTGGGCAGATCCTTGCCGGCGAGCGTAGCACGAGCCGCTTCAGACAGGGTGACCGAGGTGGCGGGATCGCCGGCTGTGCCGGTTTCCGTGGCTATCGCTTGCCTGGTACTGGCCGGGTTTGCATTGCTGCTGACAAGGCTGAGATAGCTGCCTGCAGAATAGTTTGCGCTGATGGCTACCATGGATCGCTCCTGCTGTTCGGCAGCAGCGATGCAAGCACTATGCCGCAAAGGAATTGTTGCATGGCGGGCGTTTAGGCGGCAGCAGCCGAGCGCTACGGCAGAAAGTGCCGAGCTGGCCGGTAGAACTGACCTGGCGCTGAAAACGAAAAGGCCCCGCCCGAGGGGATGGGCAGGGCCAGGGGTCATCGGCGTAAGCGTCCGACCTTGGAGGAGCGGCACCACGAATGCCGCTAAAGTCAGGCGAACTATTGGACCCGGATTGCCTCAGGCGCAATCGCCCAAACGGAAGTGCTGCCATGCAGTTTTCAGCGAGATGGCCGGGATAAAAAAAGAGGCTCCAACCGAAGTTGGAGCCTTATGATAGGGCCGAAGCCAAATCGAAAGTAATGGCCCGATGCAAGGGAGGAGGAGATGCACCGAACCGGGTGGACCCAAGCCGAGGGAGGAGGATACGGCTTGCGTCCGATGTCGCCTAAACGCGGGTCCGAGGGAGGAGGATACGGAGCGGCGTTTCCAGCGACAAAGCCAATATAGATTTTGACCGTTTGGTCAGCAATGCTTAGGTCAACATGACTGCCATGCAGTTTGCACAGCGGCATTGTGTCAACCGGCGGCGCCGAAGCGTCACTGCGCAGTCAATGCAACTGCGATGACGCGGTTCCTGGCTTGCTTTGAGTTGCGGAGGACGCAGTTGGGCGAAAAAAAAGGCCCCATCCGAAGACAGGGCCTATGACTGGGCCGAAGCCAAATCCAAAGTATAGGCAGAGAGCAAGGGAGGAGGATATGCGCTCTGCCGGTGAGCCTTGATCGAGGGAGGAGGATACGATCGCGGCTCGGTGTTGCGATGCGGGGTCCGAGGGAGGAGGATACGGAGCGCGCCTCGGCAACATGGCCAATATGAACTCTATCGCGCTGGTCGACAATGCGGCTAAGGGCATGTCAGCCATGCGGATCGTGCAAGTGAATGGAAAAAAATATGGCCCCGCCCGAGGGGAGAGCGGAGCCATAAGGCCGGCAAGACGCAAGGCTTGCCAGGAGGGAACGCAGGAGGCGCAAGGGAGGAGGAGGGAGCGCCTGCTGTGTGATGCCCATATATGGAGCGGGCGTTTGCTCAACAATTGGGCAAAAGGCATACAAGATATGCAGTTGGCGCATGGTAATTGCACGGCGGCGTCCAGCATGGCTGCATCTGGTACGATCGTTCCAAGCTACTCGTCGAAGCTTGCGTCCAAGCTTTCGCGCAGGGTGCCGCCTGCGGCGTAGACCACATCGTCGATGCGCAAGAAGGGTTCCATGCCGGGCTCGACCGGCACTGGTACCAGAACAAGCGTGTCGGTGAAGTTGGCTTCCGGCGCTTCGGGGAAACCGTAATGGATCTTGATCCCGCTCATGGTGGCGGAGGAGGAATAATCGCCCACGGTGCATTCGGCGGCGTAATCGGGATAGCTCTGCCAGGGCAGGCCGTCACCAAGCGGGGGCTTTTCGTCAGGCGCTGCGCGCTGGATCACGTCGCTGCGGGCCTCCGCATAGGCGATCGCCGTTGCAAGCACAGGTGTGGTGAGCGCAAGGACCGGCGCCATGTCGCTGGCCAGGCGGCCAAGGCAGAAGATCTCGCCGATCTGGTGCGGCGCGAGGCCGTTCTCCTGTGCCGAGGCAGGTATGGAGAGGGTGAAGACGAGCAGGACGGCTGGGGCGAATTTCATAACGGTATGATCCGGCAACCTGTTTGCTCGCTCAGAAGCTCCACTCGCGCGCCTTGCCGACGAGGAAGTCGCGGAAAACGCCAACGCGCTTGGAATTCTTGAGCGCTGGGGGATACACGAAATAGGCCTCATAGGCGGGCAGTTCGGTATTGGGCAGGACCTGCACCAAGCCGTCTTCCTTTTCGGTAACGTAGTCAGGCAGCATGGCGATGCCGATCCCGGCACGGCAAGCCTGCATCATGCCATAGATGGCGTTGACCTTGAGGGTTGCGCGGCGCGGGCTTGAATCCGTGCGGCCCATGCGCTCGAGGAAGTTGATGTCGCCCAGATAGGACGGGACCGGTTCGCCGAAGCTGATGACGCGATGATCATCGAGTTGGTCGGCGCTGGTGGGCATGCCGCGCTCTTCGATATAGCTGTTGGATGCGTAAAAGTGGTTGTGAACGGTGAACAGCTTGCGCTGGATCATCTCGGACTGGTTGGGGCGATGGAGGCGAATGGCTACGTCGGCTTCGCGCATAGCCAGATCGAGCTCGGCGTCGTTGAGGCGGATTTCGAGCTGAATCAGCGGGTAAAGCTTGAGGAATTCATCGAGCCGCGATGAAAGCCAGGTCGAGCCGATACCAACCGTTGTGGTGACGATGAGCGGACCAGTGGGGACGTCCTGGGATTCGGACATCTGGGTTTCCACCTGCTGCAGCTCCCAGTGCATGCGATGGGCGGTGCGGAACAATTGCTCGCCCACTTCGGTGAGCACGAGCCCGCGGGCGTGGCGGATGAAAAGTTTGAGGCCCAGATCGTCTTCCAGCGCCGAAATCTGACGGCTGACGGCCGACTGGCTCATGCCGAGCTTTTCGGCTGCGTGGGTGAAGCTGCCCGACTCTGCGGCGGTGTGGAAGATTCTCAGTTTGTCCCAGTCGAGCATTTTGACGCTTTCTCGTTAGGCGGGTGGTCGGGCGGCTACTCCGCCGCTTCGGCAAGTTCGTGTTCTGCCAGATATCGTTCTGCTTCCAAGGCGGCCATGCAACCCATGCCTGCGGCAGTGATGGCCTGGCGGTAAACATCGTCGGTGACGTCACCGGCGGCAAAGACGCCGGGAATGTTGGTTTCCGTCGTGCCGGGCCTCACCTTGAGGTAACCGCCCGGCTTCATGTCCAGCTTGCCCGCAAAGATCGATGTCGATGGCGCATGGCCGATCGCAATGAAGATGCCATCGATGGGCTGTTCGTAGGTGCGGTTTGCGGCAAGGTCGCGCAGGGTGACCGAATTGACCGAAGGCGGCATGGCGGAACCGCCGATGTCGGCGATCTCGGTATTCCAGCGCACTTTGATCCTGGGGTTCTTGAACAGGCGATCTTGGAGGATGCGCTCGGCGCGGAACTCGTTGCGGCGATGCACAAGGATGACCTTGGAGGCAAAATTGGTGAGGAACAGCGCTTCCTCGACAGCCGTGTTGCCGCCGCCGACCACCAGCACTTCCTTGTTGCGGTAGAAGAACCCGTCGCAGGTGGCGCAGGCGGATACGCCGAAACCCTGGAACTTCTGCTCGGACGGCAGGCCTAGCCATTTGGCTTGCGCGCCGGTGGAAATGATCACGCTGTCGGCGGTGTAGATTTCCCCGCTGTCGCCGGTCAGCACGAAGGGACGACGATCGAAGTCGACTTGGGTGATCAGGTCATGCACGATCTTGGTGCCCACATGCTCGGCTTGCGCCTTCATCTGGTCCATAAGCCAAGGGCCCTGGATTACGTCGGCAAAGCCGGGGTAATTTTCCACGTCCGTGGTAATGGTCAACTGGCCGCCGGGCTGCAGACCCTGGATCATCACGGGTTCCAGCATGGCGCGCGCGGCATAGATCGCGGCCGTATAGCCGGCTGGACCGGATCCGATGATGACCACTTTGGCGTGCATAGCAACGCTCTCCGACTATAGGCTGACTCCCTCACCGCTAGTTAAGGGCTTAGGTGCCAAGGTTTCAAGGCAAACTGTTCCACAACGCGCTTTGCGTGTGGGTAACATGCTTAATGGGATTGCCGGACGCGGGCACCAGCCCGGTCAAGCCGTCCTATTTGTACTGGATTTTGACGATCTCGTAGCTCCTGGAGCCGCCAGGGGCCGCAACCTCGAACGAATCGCCCTCTTCCTTGCCGATCATGGCGCGGGCGATAGGGGAGGAGATGGAGATGCGGCCCGCCGATGCGTCAGCCTCCGGGTCGCCAACGACCTGGTAGGTTTTTTCTTCTTCAGTGTCTTCGTCGACATAGGTGACGGTTGCGCCGAACTTGACGGTCTTGCCGCTGAGCTTGCTTACATCGATGATGTCAGCAAGCGCGAGAATAGTCTCGAGTTCCTTGATGCGGCCTTCGTTGAGGCTTTGCTGTTCCTTGGCGGCGGAATATTCGGCATTTTCGGACAGGTCCCCATGAGCGCGCGCTTCGGAGATCGCGTCGATGATGCGACGGCGCTCGTTGGCAGTGCGGTGCTCAAATTCAGCGGTAAGGGCCTTGTGGCCACCAACCGTCATCGGGATCTTGTCCATTCAAACGCCTCCAATCGGCACGGCAGATAAAATAGGCTCACCCTCAGCCAAAATCCGTTCGGCATGCGCGTCAGGAATAGTTCTGAGGGGAATACATGCAAATTGCCCGCCCGCCGCGTCGCGGTCAAGCAGGCCATGCCAATTAGATGGGCATATTTGCGCTGCCATTCAAGCTTTCGCCGGGAGAATGGCAGGATTAGATGCCGTATCGCGGCGAAGACCGGTACGGCATCCCTGAAGCGAGTGCCGGCTGTTAGGGGGTGGTCGGCGCTTCAACCACGGCACAGGCAACGCGGTCACCAGAATTGCCGGAGGGGTCAGTGACGTTGTCGTCGGCATCGGCGTGGATGACGAGGGCCGTGCCGTCATCATCAAAGACATAGTCGGGATCGCCTTCGGTCAACGAGATCGAGTCGCTGGTAAGCTCGACATCGACAATGCCTGCTTCAGTTGCGGTGACATTTGGCAAGTCGCCGGCATGGGGGCCTTCGGGGTTTTCGAGACCATGCTGATGGTCGGTGGGATTGAAATGCGCGCCAGCCGATTCGAACTGGGTAGTGGCGTCGCAATCGCCCGTTTGGTGGAAATGAAAACCATGCTCACCGGGCGCGATGCCGGTAAGCTCGCCATCAAGGGTGACGCCGCTTTCGCCCTGGGTCAGGGTGACGGCGCCAACCTCCGAGCCTTCGGCGTTGATGAACGTCGCGGTGGCGCCCGCTTGGTCCTGGCCCACGGCTGGCAGGATCAACGCTAGTGTAAGGGCAGCGCTCAAGGCTATTTTTTGCATGGTTCGATGTCCTTGGAATGGTATGGTGACGTGCCGGTTCAACGGAGGGCAGGGCCGCGCGTTCCCGACTGGCCAGAAAGTGAATGGCACTGGCTTAAAATGGCTGAACAGGCTGCTGGGCATAGGGGTGTAGGGTGGCGGATGTGAGCCAGATCGTCGGCGGAGGACCCAAGAAGGTTCTATATACGCTAGCGACCATTGCCCGCATGGGCGTGGGGAAAGCCGGCAAGGCGCTGACGGCCAAGAACGCCTGCAAAGCCTGTGCCTATGGCATGGGCGGGCAGCGCGGCGGCATGACCAATGAACTCGATGAGTTTCCATCGGTCTGCAACAAGAGCGTGCAGGCGCAATCAACCGATATCCAGCCCGCCATTCCGCACGAGATTTTCGAGCATTGCCTCGCCGATCTGCAGGAACTGACCGGGCGCGAGATGGAGCATCTGGGGCGGCTTGGTACCCCGTTGTTCAAGGCTGCGGGGTCTGATCGCTACCGGCCGGTGGACTGGGACTTTGCGCTTGACCATGCGGCGCAGAAACTGAGGGAAACCGACCCACGCCGAAGCTTCTTTTACTCTTCGGGCCGTTCTTCCAACGAAGCAGGTTTCCTGTTTCAGCTGCTGGCCCGGGCCTATGGCACCAACAACGTCAACAATTGCTCCTACTACTGCCATCAGGCGACAAGTGAGGGTCTTGCAACCACCATAGGCAAGGCGACTGCCAGTGTTGAGCTGGAGGACCTGACCGGTGCGGATCTGATATTCGTGATCGGCGCCAACCCGTCGTCCAACCACCCCCGCTTCATCCACATGCTCAAGAACTGCCGCGAGCGGGGCGGAGAGGTAATCGTCATCAACCCGGCAAAGGAGCCGGGGCTGGTAAAGTTTGCAGTGCCGAAATCTCCTAGTTCAATGCTCAAGGGCGGCAGCGAAATCGCTTCGCTTTACGTGCAGCCGCGCATCGGGTCGGACATTGCCTTGATGAAGGGTATCGCCAAGGCGGTGTTGGAAGCAGGGCACGAGGACATGGCGTTCATTGCCGCCCATGCCAGCGGGTTCGACTCGTTCCGGGAGGATCTGGAAGCGCTGACTTGGGAGCGCATCGTCGACGCCTGTGGCGTGCAGCAGGCGGACATCGATGAGATTGCGAGACGCTATGGCCGATCGCGGAACGTGGTGTTTGCCTGGGGCATGGGGATGACGCACCACATTCATGGCGTGGCCAATGTTGAGGCAATCGCCAACCTCGCTACCCTGCGCGGCATGGTGGGCAAGCGTTTTGCCGGGCTGTTGCCGCTGCGTGGGCATTCCAATGTGCAGGGGATCGGAACGATCGGGGTAAAGCCCGTTTTGGCCAAGGATGTGCTGGGCAAGATGGAAGCCGCTTTCGGCGTCAAGTTCCCCGAAGAGAAGGGTTTCGACACAATGGCCTGCCTCAAGGCGGCCGACGCTGGTGAGATCGACAGCGCCGTGATCATGGGCGGCAATCTGTGGGGCGCCACGCCCGATACGGCATTTGCCAGCGGGGCCATGGAGGCGATCGGGTTCAAGCTGTTCCTCACCACTACGCTCAACATGGGTCATGTGCATGGGCTGGGCGAGGGCGAAGTGCTGGTGCTGCCGGTGACGGCGCGCGACGAGGAGTGGGAGCCGACGACGCAGGAGTCGATGTTCAACTATGTTCGCCTGAGCGATGGCGGCATCAGGCGGCTGGAGAACGTGCGGCCGGAGAGCTGGATACTAGGCGAGATCGGGCAACGTGTGCTGCCGGCGTCGCCTATCGACTTCAAAGCGTTCAGCGCGCACGGCAGGGTGCGCGATGCGATTGCCGCGATCGTGCCGGGAATGGAGGAACTGGCCGACATCGACGTGGCCAAGAAGGAATTCCATATCAAGCACCGGGTGATGCACACGCCCGAGTTTGGCACGCCAGACGGCAAGGCGCACTTCGTGGTGACGCCCATTCCGGCGCTGCAGCGGGAGCGGCTGACGCTCGCCACCATGCGCAGCGAAGGGCAGTTCAACACCATCATCTACGAGGAAAAGGACAGCTACCGTGGCGGCGCAGGGCGGAACGCGGTGTTCCTCAATCAGGCTGACATGACGGCATTCGGCGTTAGCGAAGGGCAGGCGGTGACGCTCGCGTCGGACGTGGGACGCATGAGGGCGGTAGCGACGGCATTCGACCTGCCGCAAGGAAGTGCGATGGCGTATTATCCGGAAGCCAATGTGCTGGTGGGCACGGAGGTTGATCCCCGGAGCAAAACGCCGGCGTTCAAGTCGGTGCCGGTTTGGATAGAGGTTTGAGGGTATCCTGAGCCATCCCCAACCCCGATGTCATCCCGGCGAAGGCCGGGATCCGTCCTGAGATCGTGGGCTCAATACCGGCTCGAAGTTTGAACCGCCTTGCGGCGGTGGTGTGATCTGGAGATGGGCCCCGGCTCAAGGCCGGGGTTACGTAGTGGGTGGGGAGGCGTCAGTGCACTCACTAGGGGGTTGGTGCCACAGGTGGCGCGGCGGGTGCAGCCGGGCCCAACAGCATCGTCGTAGGCTTGGAGCCCAGCAGATCCGCAGCCGCGGCTTTCACTTCGTCCAAGGTCACGGCATTTAGCCGCTCCTCCCGCTCGGTGATGTATTCAGGCCCAAGGTCGCGCAGTTGCAGCCCGACCATGGTGTTGGCGATGGCGCTGGATGAGCCGAGTTCGTTGAGCGCATAGGAGCCGATGACGTATTTCTTGGCGGAGGCGAGTTCTTCGGGCGTCGGGCCTTCGGCGGCCATTTGTCCTACCACATCCTTGATGACCCCCAGCGTTTCGCCCGCGCGGTCGGCATTGGTGGAGGTGCCGATGACAAGTGCATTGGCGTGCCTGAGGTTGAGCAAATTGGCGCCCGCGCCATAGCTCAGCCCGCGCTTTTCGCGCACTTCCTCGTTGAGCCGGGACAGAAGGCTGTCTCCGCCCAAGATCTGGGTCATGAGGTAAGCGGCAAAAAACTGCGGATCTGTGCGCTCGATGCCCGGATAGGCCATGTATATGGAGGTTTGCGGCAGGGGGTATTCCACCGCAAGGTCCTCGCCCAGGGCGAGGCTCGCATCGGGCACCGGCTTGAGATCGGGTTCTTCGGGCAGGGCGCCGAAGAGGTTGTCGAGCACCGTCCTTGCTGTTTGGGCGTCGATGGCGCCGACGATGCCGACATGCAGGTTCGACCGGGCAAACACCGCCTGGTGGTAAGCTCGCAGATCATCGGCAGTGATGGTGCCAAGGGTTTCCACGGTGCCTTCGGCAGGGCGGGCATAGGGGTGATCGCCATAGATTGCTTGTGCCCACATTTTTTGCGCGGCGGTCTGCGGGTTCTGCGCTGAAGCGCGGATGCCGGTGATCAGTTGGGCGCGCATGCGATCGATTGGGTTCTGGTCAAAGCGTGGCTGCTCGATGGCAAGCTTGAGCAGGCCGAAGGCTTCGTCGCGCTGGTCGGCCAGGAGGCGCATGGAGCCGTAGACGGCGTCGAGATCGGAGGCGAAGGCCATTTCAGCGCCGGCATCATCGAGCCTGATCTGGAAGGCTTCGCTGTCGAGATCGCCCGCGCCTTCGTCGAACAGCGCGGTGATGAGGTCCGACAGGCCCTCCTTGCCGACAGGGTCCTGTGTCGCGCCGCCTTCGAAGGCGAAGCGGATGGTGATGATGGGGACGGAATAATCTTCCACCAGCCAGGCATCGATTCCCTTGGGCGAGGTGATCTGCTGGAATTCGACAGCGGCCAAGGTGGGCAGCGTCGTGCAGAACAGCGCGACGGCGGCAAGGACGGGGCGGAGGGCGCGGAAAAGGATCATGTTTTACTGGCCTTCCTGCTCGCTGGGCAGCAGATAGCTGGACACGGCAATGGATGGATCGAGATATTTGGCGGCAACGGCCTGCACCTGCTCGGGCGTGACGGTGCGGATGCGGTCGGGCCATTCAGCAATGTCGGCCACGGTGCGGCCGGTCGCAAGCATGGAGCCATAGATATTGGCCATGCTCGATTGCTCGTCGCGGGCAAAGATCAGGCTGCGCACGAAGCGCATCTTGGCGCTTTCCAGTTCGCGTTCGGTAATGCCGTCGCGGATCAGCCGCTCGATCTCGGTGTCGATGGCGGCTTCGACGTCAGCGATGGTGTGGTCGCCCTGTGGCGCGCCGTAGAGCGTGAAGGCGCTTGGGTCATAGGCGCCGCCGGCGTAACCGGCGCCGGCACCGGCTGCGATGCCCTTGATTACGATCTCCTGGTAGAAACGGCTGCGCGTGCCGCCGCCCAGGATTTCGCTCAGCAAGTCCAGCGCCTCAGCCTCGCCGGGCGCGGCGGTGCGGTAATTCGGCACGACCCAATTGCGCGAAAAGCTCAGAACGCCGACGCGCGGGTCCGAGAGGGATACCGTCCGGGCCGTGTTGGCCTCAGGCTCGGCAGGCCGCAGTCGAGGCGGCAGATCGGGGCCGCGCGGCACCTTGCCATAGCTCGCTTCAGCCAGGGTGCGGACGGTCTCGGCATCGACATCGCCCGCCACCACCAGCACTGCATTGTTTGGCGCATAATAACGCCGGTAGAACTCCATCGCGTCCTCGAAATTGAGCTGTTCCATTTCGTGAAGCCAGCCAATGGTGGGAATGGCATAGGGATGGTTCTGATAAAGGGCGGCGTTGACCTCTTCGGCCAGAATGCCTTGTGGATTGCTATCGGTGCGCTGGCGGCGTTCCTCGATGACAACGTCGCGCTCGGCGCCGATGATCTCGGGCGTCAGCACCAGCCCGGTCATGCGGTCGGCCTCGATATCCATCATGGTAGCGAGTGCATCGGGCGGGATGGTCTGCATATAGGCGGTCACGTCGGTGGTGGTGAAGGCGTTGTGATTGCCGCCTAGCTCCGCCACGACCCGGTCGAGTTCGCCAGCCGGGTGCTTGGCCGTGCCTTTGAACATTAGATGCTCAAGGAAATGGGCGATGCCCGATTTGCCCGGCTGCTCGTCGGCGCTGCCCACCTTGTACCACACCATGTGGGTCACAATCGGCGCGCGCCGGTCGGGGATAACGACGACTTCAAGACCATTGTCCATGGTCCAGTTCACGATTTCAGCCTCAGGCGGTGGCTCTTGCGCAATGGCCGGGAAGGCAAGCACAAGGCTAAAGGTCAGCGCCAGCAGGTCGCGAAAGATCATGAAGGGCTCCGGACAGGGGAAGGGTTCAAGGGCGGCAGCAATCAATGCCTAACGGGGCTGAATTGAGGCCGGTTGCCCTTAGGCATTCCATCCCCTAAATACGGGCGCAAATCCCTTAACGCCAAGGATCGCGCCGCATGGCTCGCCAATTCATCTATCACATGCACGGAATGTCGAAAGCCTATGCCGGCGGCAAGAAAGTGCTCGATAACATCCATTTGAGCTTCTACCCCGATGCCAAGATCGGTGTGCTTGGCCCCAATGGCTCAGGTAAATCGACGCTGCTCAAAGTCATGGCCGGGATCGAGAAGGATTTCCAGGGCGAGGCCTGGGCGGCACAGGGCGCCAAGGTCGGCTATCTGGCACAGGAGCCTGAGCTCGATCCGAACCTTGATGTGCTCGGCAACGTGATGATCGGCGTCAAGGAAAAGAAGGCCATCGTCGATCGCTATAACGAATTGATGATGGAGTATTCAGACGAGACGGCCGATGAAGCCTCCAAGCTGCAGGACAAGATCGACGCCGAGAACCTTTGGGATCTCGAATCGCAGGTCGAAGTGGCGATGGAAGCCCTAGGCTGCCCGCCGGGCGATGCCGACGTGACCAAGCTCTCTGGTGGCGAGCGCCGCCGCGTGGCGCTTTGTGCGCTGCTGCTGAGCAAGCCCGATTTGCTGCTGCTAGACGAGCCGACCAACCATCTGGACGCGGAAACCACGGCTTGGCTCGAGCGCCATCTGCGCGAGTTCGAAGGCGCGGTGCTGATCATCACCCACGACCGCTACTTCCTCGACAATGTCACCGGCTGGATTCTAGAGCTCGATCGCGGCCGTGGTGTGCCCTACGAAGGCAATTACTCGGCTTACCTTACCGCCAAGGCAAAGCGCTTTGCGCAGGAAAAGAGCGAGGACGCGGCGCGCGCCAAGGTGCTCGAACGCGAGCGCGAATGGATGGGCCAGAGCCCGCAGGCGCGCCAGTCCAAGTCTAAGGCCCGCCTCAAGGCCTATGACGAACTGGTCAAGCTCAACGAGGCGCGCACGCAGTCGTCGACTGCCCAGATCATCATTCCCGTCGGCGAGCGGCTGGGCCACAATGTGATCGACGTCGATGGCCTCAGCAAATCCTTCGGCGATCGGCTGCTGATCGACAATCTCACCTTCAAGCTGCCCCCGGGTGGCATCGTCGGCATCATCGGCCCGAACGGGGCGGGCAAGACCACTCTGTTCAAGATGTTGACGGGCCAAGAAAAGCCGGACACCGGCTCAGTCACCATCGCCGAGAACGTCCATATGGGCTATGTCGACCAGAGCCGCGATAGCTTGAACCCCAACAAGACCGTTTGGGAGGAAATTTCGGAAGGCGACGAAGTGCTGATGCTGGGCAAGCGCGAGGTCAACTCACGCGCCTATACGTCTTCGTTCAACTTCAAGGGCGGCGACCAGCAGCAGAAGGTCGGCAATCTTTCGGGCGGGCAGCGCAATCGCGTCCATCTGGCCAAGATGCTCAAATCCGGCGCTAACGTGTTGCTGCTTGACGAGCCCACCAACGATCTCGACACCGAAACCCTTGCTGCGCTCGAAGAGGCGCTTGAGGAATTCGCCGGTTGCGCCGTGATCATCAGCCACGATCGCATGTTCCTGGACCGTCTCGCGACCCACATGCTGGCTTTTGAGGGGGATAGCCATGTGGAGTGGTTCGAGGGGAACTTTGCGGACTATGAAGCCGACAAGGTCAGGCGCTTGGGGGCGGATGCGGTCAATCCGAAGCGTGCGACATATAAGCCGCTGACGCGGTAGGCGCCTGCACGTCCGACACGCGCAATGTTATCCCGGGCTTAACCCGGGATCCATCTTGAGATGTTTGCCCCGTTGCTAGGTGCATCGTTCAACGACCTAGCGGCTGGGATGCAATCTCGAGATGGGCCCCGGCCTCCACCGGGGTGACACCTTGGGTGGGGAGAGATCGTACCCGCTGCCAATTTTCATTCGATCATTTCGGGTCACCCCTCCATTCACTCAACGCACGACAAATCCAAGACAAAGACTTCCATCTCGCGCTAAAGATGCCTTTGCGGCAGGAATAGCTATGTCTTGGGGGACGGGTTGAACAGGAAGATGATGCTGGCGGCGGCGGTTTTTGCTGGCGCGGCAGGGATGACGACACTGGCGGCGGCACAGCCGGGGCAGTGTCGTGTTACGGGATTTGGCGAATTCGACTGCGATGTAGTGCAGGATGGCGGAGGCCTAAGTTTTGGCTTGCCCGATGGCAGCACGCTGGCATTTACGCTGGAAGAGGCGGAACTGGGGAGCGCCTATCTCATCGGTGCCGATGCCAAGCCGGGGCAGCGGCCGCGGGAACTGCGCGACTTCATTCCGGGCGCGGAGCCGGGCTGCTGGATGCGCGACAATGGGTTCGAGTTCTGCGCGTTCGTGTTTGAAGGAGAAGGCACATGAAGGCTTTGATCATGGGGCTGGCGCTGGCTTTGCTGGTCGCGCCCGCCTGGGCCAAGGAAGCCAAATGCTTCACGAGCGATGACGGGGAGTACCCGTGCGTGTTCGAAGCGCTCGACGATGCGGGCAGCTTTGAAATCTCGGCCGAGGGCAAGCCAAGCTTCGAAGTTTGGATGGAAGCACCGGGGCAGGCGTTCGTCGGTGCCGTTTATGAGCCGGGCGGGCGCTCCGTGGCGCTGCCGGGAATTTACAACCGCTCGCAAGAGGATGGCGCCTGCTGGGTGAGCGATGTCACCGAAACGGAGATCTGTGCGTGGTAGGTGAGGCGTCGCGGTTCCGGTCCGGGGCGGTTCGCTAGCGGCCGTGCAGACCGGGGAGGGGCTGCCGGTGGTGTTCCTTCATGCCGGGGTCTGCGACAAGCGCATGTGGGACGCGCAGATCGCGGCGGTGGCCGAGGATGGCTGGCACGCCATTGCCTATGACCGGCGCGGCTATGGCGAGACTCAGAGCCAAGATGTGCCGTTCAGCCATATCGATGATCTCGACGCGGTGCTGCGTTCGCTCGACATCCATGCTGCCGTGTTCGTTGGCTGCTCGACGGGCGGGGGCCTCGCGGTGGACTTTGCCTTGCGCTATCCGGGGCGGGTGCTTGGGCTGGTGCTGATCGGCACGTCTATTACCGGCTCGCCCTGGAGCGCGACGGAAGCCGAGAGCCAGATCGAGGCGGCGGAAGAAGACGCTTTCGAGCGTGGTGATCTGGAGATGCTCAATCGCGTGCAGGCGCATGAATGGCTCGATGGGCCCAGGGCGCAGAGCGGGCGCGTTGGCGGCGCGGTGCGCGAGCTGTTTTTGGACATGAACAGGGCGGCGCTGAGCAAGCCGGAACTGTCTCAGGAAGAGCGGCCGCCGGAGGCCTGGAGCCGGGTGGGCAATGTGGGTGCGCCGACCATGCTGCTGGTGGGTGACGAAGATTTTACAGCGCTGATCGACCGGCACGATCATCTCTCGGAGGAAATCCCCAATGCCTTTGCAGCCGTGTTGGAAGGCGTAGCGCATATCCCCAGCATCGAGCGGCCGGATCTGGTCAATTCGCTGCTGCTGGAGTTCCTCGATGCCATCGATGGGGTGGATGAGGATGAGGATGACGACGAGTAGGCGCTATGCAATTGAAACCTCCGGTGTCATCCCGGGCTTGACCCGGGATCCATCCTGAGATGATCGTTGATAAAGCTTGGTTCGTTCGAACCACCTTGTGCCGGTGGCACGATCTCAGGATGGGCCCCGGGTCGAGCCCGGGGTGACATCGAGTTTGCGGAGGCGATCAGCCGTTAAGCACTAAGCCGCAATGATCCCTTCGAAATGCTGGTCCAGTTGAGCCGTCGGCAGATTCGTCAGATCCTTGTTGAGTTCGGCAACAACGGTCTTCTTCACGGCGGGTGACATCGCCTTGCGGATATCGCCCAGAGCGATCGGGGCGGCGGCGATGATCAGGCGGTCGTAAGAGCCCTTCTGCTGATGCTTGTCGAGGATGACGGCGAGGTTCTTGACGAAATCCTCCTCGCGCTGCTCGACCGGATCAACACGGGAAGCCATGGAACCGCCATTGCCGCCACCGCCGGTGCGGTCGGAAACGATGTCCTGCGCCCGCAAGGGTTCGTTGGACCATTGTAGACCTTGCACTTGCTTGAGCCCCTTGCCCGGACCGGTGTTTTCCAGAACGCGCGCCTGTGCGCCGTCGGCGATCAAAACCCAGGTGACGGTCTTTTTCATTGTTTAGCTCCTGCTCGTATCAGTCGGGATGTGCCCGCGAAAGGCCGTGCTCAACGCCGCCGGAGAGGAAAGGTTTGGTCTTGTGTCATCAACTTTCACCTAAGTGCCGATCACAAAGTGTCATTGGCGGCGGGGCATGGGCGCTGCTATCAGACGGCGAATAGCACCCTAAATCTGGGTGCGGAGTTTTGCCTGATGTCTTTGCCTGAAGCCGCGCCTCAAGCCATTGTGCCGCCGGATGTGTCCACCCGCCCGGCCATAGCCGGCAGCGATACGGGCAATGGCGTAATTGCAGCGCTGTTCGCCTATTTCGCTTGGGGGTTCCTCCCTATCCTGTTCCGGCAACTGGATGGGGTCGGGTCGGTGCTGATCGTGGCCGAGCGCACCTTGTGGTCGCTGCTGCTGCTGGCGATTGTCCTAGGGCTGATGGGCGGCTTCGGTGAAATCCGGGTGCTTCTGGCGGACCGGAAGCGCATGCTCATAACGCTCTTGTCGGCCGTGCTTCTTGCTGGCAATTGGCTGCTATACGTGTGGGCGGTGGAGACGGGGCAGGTGCTCGAAGCCAGCTTCGGCTACTTCATTAATCCGCTGGTCAATGTCGCCATGGGCATGGTGCTGCTCGGCGAGCGGCAGAACCGTCTGCAGACGATTGCCATTGCGATTGCCGTGGTAGCCATTGCCATTCAGGCAGCAGGCCTGGGCGCGGTGCCGTTCGTGGCGCTGGGGCTGGCGCTGTCGTTCGGGTTCTACGGCTACATTCGCAAGACAGCGCAACTTGGCCCGGCAAATGGGCTTTTTGCCGAAACGCTGATGATCGCGCCGGCGGCGCTCGGCTATGTCATCTTCGACATTGCCGTACATGGAGCGGGACCGCATGCCGATCCGTACCTCCTGACGCTCCTGATCCTGACCGGTCCAGCGACAGCCGTGCCGTTGCTGCTGTTTGCCTATGCAGTGCGCCGCCTGCGGCTGACCACGATTGGGATGTTCCAGTACATCGCACCGTCCATCCAATTTTTGGTCGCGATCTTCCTTTTTGGCGAGCACCTTAATGGCTTGCGCCTATTGAGCTTCGCGCTGATCTGGCTGTCGCTGGCGGTGTTCAGCTACGATAGCTTCCGCCGCCGGGGCAGGGCTGCGACTTAGGCTATGCGGGCGGTGCGGATGGTCTCGGCCATCCTGTCGAAGATCGCGCCATAGGGCGTCGCCTCGCGCCAGACGAGCGACAGTACGCGGCCGGCACCCGGCGAAGCCAGGGCATGGATGGCAATCCGGGGATCGTTGGCTTCCTTGCGCAGGGCAATCTGCGGCAGCAGGGTGACGCCCTGACCATTGGCTACGAATTCGACGATGGTCGACAGGGAAGTCGCGGCGAAGGTGCGGGCCGAACGTTGGCTGTCCAGCCGGCAGGCGGCAATCGTCTGATCGCGGAAGCAATGGCCTTCGTCGAGCAAGAGGATGCGTTCGGGGGGCAGCGTTTTCAGCGCCACAGGACCGGAGCCACGTTCGGCGGCGCTGGTGGCGAGCACGAACAGGTCTTCGAACAAGGCGCGGCTCACCAGGCGCGGGCCGTGCTCGGGCGCATTGGTGCCGATCAGCGCGACATCGAGGCTCCCATCCACTAGCCCGTCTATCAGCGCCTCAGTGCGGTTTTCGCTGATGGTGAAGGCCAACTCGGGCAGGTCGTGGCTGAGTGCGGGAAAGATTTCGGGCAGCAGATAGGGCGCGACGGTGGGTATGAGGCCGAAGCGCAGGGGGCGGTTAGGTTGGCCGCTATTGCGCTGGGCGAACGCAGCCAACGCATCGGCGCTGGTCAGCACTTGCCGCGCGCGGGCGACGAATTCCTGCCCGAAAGGCGTCAGGCGGGTGCCGCTCTTGAGCCGGTCGAACAAGGGCGTGCCGCAGCTTTCCTCCACCGCCTGGATCTGCTGGCTCAATGCCGGCTGGCTGATGTTGCAGGCGCTTGCTGCTTTGCCGAAATGGCCCGCGTCCGCCACGGCCACGATATAGCGCATCTGCTTGAGGGAGATCGTCATAGGCGCAACTTATCACAACGAGAGGATCAATCAATTTGCCTAATCGTCATGGCTACGTCAGAAGAGCCCCCTAGCTTGCAATTTCAAGGGGAGCAGAGGCCATGGTCGACAGACCCATCATGACCACCAGCGCAGGCGCGCCGGTGCCGGACAACCAGAATTCCGAATCGGCAGGCGCACGCGGCCCATTGCTGCTGCAGGATTACCAGCTGCTCGAAAAACTTGCCCACCAGAACCGCGAGCGCATTCCCGAGCGCGTGGTGCATGCCAAGGGCTGGGGTGCCTATGGCACACTGACCATCACCAATGATTTGTCGAAATACACCATCGCCAAGATCTTCGGCGAAGCGGGCAAGAAAACCGATCTGCTGATCCGCTTCTCGACCGTGGCCGGTGAAGCAGGCGCGGCGGACGCTGAGCGCGACGTGCGCGGTTTTGCCATCAAGTTCTATACCGACGAAGGCAATTGGGACCTGGTGGGCAACAATACGCCCGTGTTCTTCGTGCGCGATCCGTTGAAGTTCCCGGACTTCATCCACACCCAGAAGCGTCATCCGCGCACCAATATGCGCTCCAAGACCGCCATGTGGGATTTCTGGAGCCAGAGCCCGGAGTCGCTGCACCAGATCACGACGTTGTTCTCCGACCGTGGCCTGCCGGTGGCGCCCATGTTCATGAACGGCTATGGCTCTCACACTTATTCGTTCTGGAACGAGAAGGGCGAGCGCTTCTGGGTAAAGTTCCACTTCAAGACCCAGCAGGGCCACAGGCACTATACCAATGCCGAGGCCGAGAAGGTCATCGGCGAGGATCGCGAGAGCTATCAGGCGCACCTGTTCGGCACGATAGACCGCGGCGAGTTCCCGCGCTGGACCATGCAGGTCCAGATCATGCCCGAGCTCGATGCCGACAAGACCAGCTACAATCCGTTCGATCTGACCAAGGTCTGGCCGCATGCGGAGTATCCGCCGATCGATGTTGGCGTGGTGGAGCTCAATCGTAACGCGGACAACTATTTCGCCGAAATCGAGCAGGCGGCATTCTCGCCGTCTAACAAGGTGCCGGGCATCGGCTATTCGCCCGACAAGATGCTGCAGGCGCGTGTGTTCTCCTATGCCGATGCGCAGCGTTATCGGTTGGGCACGCACTACAATGCCTTGCTGGTGAACCAGCCTAAGGTGCCGGTTCATCACTACCACAAGGACGGTGCCATGCGCTTCTTCCCCAACAATCCGAACCCAAATGCATATTACGAGCCAAACTCGTTCGGCGGGCCAGTGGAAGATCCGTCGGTCAAGGAGCCGCCGCTGCGGATCGTGGGCGATGCGGACCGCTACAATCACCGCGATGGCAATGACGATTACGGCCAGCCGCGGGCGCTGTGGAATTTGTTCGACGATGCGCATGAGGGCCGCCTCTACGACAATCTCGCCGCTGCCATGGACGGCGTGCCAGACGAGATCATCGAGCGGCAGCTGGTGCATTTCCACCGCATCGATTCTGCTTATGCGCAGGGCATCCGCGCTGCCCGCGCGGCGCTCGCCAATGAGGTGACAGACACAATCTCCGACAGCGAAAGCGCTGTAGCGGCGGAGTAGGGTTGGACGACCCGGAGAGGCCTCGGTTTAACCGGGGCCTTTTTCTTGGTGCAGTGAGCACGATGCTGCTTCCATGCACGGTGTCACCCCAGGCTCGACCCGGGGCCCATCCTGATAGGTAGGAACGATGCACCTTGCAGCCGTAGGGCGATCTCAAGATGGATCCCGGATCAGGTCGGGGATGACATCGAGTGTGCAGCAAGCCAAACGCCCAAACATCGATAAAACTTGAACTAAATGCCTTGTGACAGTTTGACTCGGTACGAGCAGGTTGGGTCCAGATTGATCGCATCTTTCCACGGCAGGACCGGGATATTAGGGCGATGAATACCGAACTTGATCAGGGCGAACGGGCGTTTTCCAGCTTTCGGGTGCTGAACGGCGACGACAATCATTCCGAGCGCGAGCATCTCTTCCGCAACATGGCCCAGTTGTTCAGCTATGTTTCGGACCGCTGCGACGACGAGCAGGTGGCGCAGTATGACGAAGTGCTGTGCCAGCTTGCCGAACTGGTGGAAGTGGAAGCGCGGGTACATGTCGCCAAGCTGCTGGCGCCGCTGGAGCGCGCTCCGGGCACGGTGGTTGTCAAGCTGGCCAATGATGACATCGAAGTCGCCAAGCCGCTGCTCGAATTCTCCAACGTGCTCAGCGATGACGATCTGATTGATATCATTGGTCACCAGAGCGAAGAGCATCGCGTCGCCATTGCCGGACGGACGTCCGTACCGGAACGTGTCGGCGAAGCAATCGTCGAACATGGTGATACCTCTTCGGTAAAGCGCCTCGTGCGCAATTCCAATGCCGAGTTCGACAAAGCGACGCTTGAAAAGCTGGTGCAGCGCGCTATCGAGGACGCCGAAATTGCAGCCGATCTGCGCGGCAGGCATGATCTGGACTGGAAATCCTTGCGCAGCGAGATCGACACCGCGTCGACCAAAGTGCTCGAAAATCTCGGCACGGCCAGCCACACGCTGGATCCTGTCGCAGCCGGCAAGGTCAATGCCGTCGTTTACAACCGTATGCGCAACCGCGCTGGTTTTTCCGCCACTGAATGGAAAGTGGCCTACAATCAGGTGAAGGCACTGAGCGATCGCAAGCAGCTTGACGATCGTGCGCTGGCCCGCTTCGCCCGCTTCGGCTATGGCCACCATGCTGCAGCCGCTCTCACGGTGATCCTGCGCGTTGGCCCCGAAGTGTTCGTCAAATGGCTCGCCAGCCAGGATTATGTAGCCGCCACTGTCGCCCTGCGCGCTGCAGGCCTCGTGCCAGACCTGTTCGAAGCCATCTTCGCAACGCTTCCCTGGCGCGACCTGCCAACTGAGGACGACAAGGCCATGGTCCTTAGCCGCTTCGAGGCATTGGACCAGGAAGAAGCCGTCAGCATATTCCAACTCTGGCGCGCCCACTCCTTCCGCAAGCGTGCCGTAACCGAACACCGCGAAGCTATTAGCGCCTAAAGCATCACAGCGTTTTCATGCGATTACCCCCGGATTTGTTCCGGGGGTTTTTGCTTGCTGCGGTCATGTGCCTCTAGACCCACCTTGAAAACAGATATAAAGATATCTTTATATTCGATGTGAGGTTGGCTTGGCGGATTTGGCTGAATTGGTGGGCGTGCTGAAGGCGGCGGGTGAGGGGACCCGGCTTCGGCTTTTGGCGCTGCTGGCGGATGGGGATCATTCTGTCAAGGATTTGACCGAAATCCTCAAGCAAAGCCAGCCACGCGTGTCGCGCCACCTCAAGCTTCTGGCCGATGCCGGGCTGATCCAGCGCAATGCGGAAGGGGCTTGGGCTTATTATGGGCTGGCGGAGGATGGTGACGGCGCTGCCCTGGCGCAATGGCTGATTGCCCGGGTTGATTCGAACGATGCCGACAGGCGCCGGGATATCGAGCGGCAGCAGGCCGTTCGCACGGCGCAGCAAGAACAGGCCACGCAGTATTTTGCCAAGGTGGCGAGCAGTTGGGACCTGCTCAAGACTTTGCACGTGCCCGAGGAAGCCGTCGAGGCGGCGATCGTCGAGGCCTTAGGCGGGCGCAAGGTTGATACACTGATCGATCTAGGGACCGGCACGGGGCGCATGTTGGAACTCCTGTCCGGCAGCTACAAACGCGGGATCGGGCTCGACTCAAGCCGGGAAATGCTGGCCGTGGCACGGTCGCGCCTTGCAACCAGCGGCATCGGCAATGCGCAGGTGCGATTGGGCGATATCGGCGACCCCGATGTGGTGGTTGGCCCTGCCGATGTGATCGTAATCCACCAAGTGCTGCATTATTTCGACGATCCCGGACGAATGCTGGGGCAGGCCCGGCGCCTGCTGAAGAAGGGCGGCGAGATGATCATCGTCGATTTTGCACCCCATGATCTGGAATTTCTGCGTAGCGAGCATGCCCACCGGCGGCTCGGCCTGTCGCAAACGCAGATGAGCGGCTGGGCCGCCGCGGCGGGTCTGCAGATTGCAGCGTCGCGCGAATTCCCGAGCCAGGACACCCCTAATGGGCTGACGGTCTGCCTATGGCGCCTCAGCGACAAGAGTTGAACGGAATACATGATGCTTAACGACAATCTGCGCGCCAGCCGGCAGACGGCGGACCAGCGCCCTGATCTGCAGATTTCCTTTGAATTCTTTCCGCCTAAAAATGACCTGATGGAGGAGAAATTCTGGGACAGCGTGCATAAGCTCGCGCCACTGAAGCCTCGTTTTGTATCCGTGACTTATGGGGCTGGCGGCTCGACGCGCGAGCGTACGCTCCGCATGGTCCGCTCCATCAAGTCCGACACCGGCGTCAACGCCGCAGCGCATTTGACTTGCGTCGGAGCGACCCGCGACGAGGTGGATGAGGTCGTGCGTGGTTATCAGGCCGCCGGGGTCAACGGCATTGTCGCTCTGCGCGGCGATCCGCCAGAGGGCGTGGGGCAGCCCTTTGTCCCCCATCCTGAGGGTTACCAGAACGCGGCTGACCTCGTGGGTGGTATCCGCCGAATCGGCAATTTTGACATTTCCGTATCTGCTTATCCGGAAAAGCATCCGCAAAGCCCGGACTGGGCGTCGGAGATCGACAACCTCAAGCGCAAGCTCGACGCAGGTGCGAACCGCGCGATCACGCAGATGTTTTTCTCCAATGGCGATTACCTGCGCTACCTCGAGCGGGCGCGCGCTGCCGGCATTACTGCGCCGATCGTTCCCGGCATCCAGCCGATCCATAGCTTCAAGCAGATCTCAAGCTTTGCCGCGCGCTGCGGCACCTCTATTCCGCCCTGGTTGGCGGAGCGGTTCGACGGACTGGACGATGAGCCGGAAACCCATGCCCTGGTGGCATCGGCTGTAGCGGCGGAGCAGGTAACCGAGCTGCTGGACGAGGGTGTTACCGAGTTTCACATCTATACCCATAACCGCTCGCCTCTTGCCTTGGCCTTGGCCCGTATTTTGGGGCGCCGTCCGGCACAGGTTTGAGCGGCTGTTAACGCAACGTTCACCATGTTCTGTTGCCATCAATCCGGCCGCTCGTTCGACGCAGAAAGGCCGTTCAGACCCTGTTCAGGTTCGGGATGGCACTAAAGCCGGATTGAGCCGTTTCATAAAATGGCCATGAAATCCGGCTTTGTCGCCGCCCAGGGGCGGAGTAAATCGGGACGTTAGACTATGCCAATCGATCGCCGCATTACCAATGGCCTCGCGTGGGCCGGTGCATTCCTCGTCGTAGGCGTGCCGACTGCCGACCTGCTGTCCGCTCAATTCCTGGGTGACAAGGCTGCGCCGCCTGCTGCCCAGATCGCGGTCGTGACGCCGCAGAATGTCGCGCCTGTGCCAGCACCACAGAGCCAGCGTCCGCCCGCGCCCAAGCCGGTCGAAGTGGCTGCGGTAAAGCCCGCCGCTCCGGCACCCGCGCCCGCATCCTCACCCGCGAAGCCGGTTGCGCCGAGTGCCGATGCGGTGGAAAATTTCGTTCAGTCCGGCAAGCCGTTGCCGAGCTATATCACCGACGCACCAGCTCCCAAGCCGGTGGAAGCGGCGGCCGTCAAGCCTGCTGCACCAGCCCCCGCGCCTGCTCCAGTAGCGCCGCAGCCTGCGCCCGTCGCACAGCCTCAGATTGCTGCCGCCGCTCCCGTTCCGGTTCGTACGCCCATCATCACTCAGCCGGCACTCGCTACTCCGGCAACCGATCCGATCCAGACTGCTGCCATTCCGCCCAAAGTTGCGCCGACGCCCATGCCGCTTTCGATGCGGCCGCGTCCGGCCATCGTGGCTGCTGCCAATCAGCAGACCGGCTTTGCCGTCAACGAGCCGGTCTTTGCGCCCCCGACCGTGCAGCCCATGCCGCCTGCCGACATCACCGCTGAGGAGTTGGAAGATTGGGAAACCGGTCCCTTGGCTGATTTCCTCGCCCGCCGCCAAGGCCAGCAGCAGGCTGAAGTCGAGCCGCGCTACAACCAAGACGAAGAGTTCTTCTTCGAGCGTGGGCAGGAATTTCAGCGCCGTGACCGCCTAGTCGGTCCGGAGATGTTCTTCTACGAGAATTGACAATACGGCCATGCACCGGGGCGGCTGGACCCCCGGGCATGGAGCCGCTATTCTGGGCGCAAATCAGCACTCGACGAATAACTCGTCCGATGAAAGGCATTAGGCATTTCATTGCAGCCCGGCCCTGAAAAGAAATCCGACATGTGGCATAAACTGTCAGATTATGTCGGATCGTTTAGCCAGCGCACCGGGTTCGCTGGTTCGTTGGTCAATGCGCTTGATCCTGACAATTGGCTGCCCGGCGGACGGGACGCGGCGTTTACGCTGGCGCTGATTGCCCTTGCCGCTAAGATGGCCGTTGCTGACGGCTTGGTCACGGCATCCGAAGAACGCGCGTTCCGGGCTACGGTAGAGATTTCCGCAGGCCATGAAGAGCAGGTGGCGCGGGTATTCAACCTCGCCAAGCAGGATGTCGCCGGCTACGACTCCTACGCCCGCAAGGTCCGTCGCTTTTTCTCGGACAACCCCGAAACACTCGAGCATGTGCTCGACTCGCTGTTCTACATCGCCACGGCCGACGGCATGGTGCATGAGGGCGAACTCGATTATCTCAAGTCGGTCAGCGACATCTTCGGCTTTGATGACATGCGCTTCGAGCAGATGGCCAGCCAGCATGTGCGGCTCCAAGCAGGGGTCGACCCCTATTTGGTGCTGGGCCTGACGCCCAATGCGCCGCCTGAGGAAATCCGTCGGGTTTATCGCCTCCTCGTCGCCGAGCATCATCCGGATCGCCTGATCGCGCGCGGGGTACCGGAGGATCTGATCGATGTTGCAACGGCGCGAATGAAATCGATCAATCTGGCCTATCAGGCGCTCACCAAGCCCAAACAGCGGCCGCTTTTGTCTGCCGACGCTTGACGCGGTGGCATGAAGCTTCCTACACCACGCCAGCCAGTTGACCGGGTGGCCGCTGGCAGTGGGGTAACCTGCTGCTGGAGGAAAGTCCGGGCTCCTTCAAAACACGGTGCCGGTTAACGGCCGGCGAGGGCGACCTCAGGGAAAGTGCCACAGAAAGCAAACCGCCCCGGCCTGCCGGGGTAAGGGTGAAAGGGTGCGGTAAGAGCGCACCGGGCTGCCAGCAATGGACGCCGCACGGTAAACCCCACCGGGAGCAAAACCAAATAGGGATGACGCGGGACTCCGGTCCCAGCCAGTTTTGAGGCCAGATCATCCGGGTTGGTTGCACAAGGCGTCTGGCAACAGGCGTCGCAGATGAATGGCCGCCACGTCCGCTCCGCAAGGCGCGGGCCCTACAGAACCCGGCTTATAGGTCAACTGGCGTTTTCCTTCTGTCCGGCGCTTCCGTGATGTTTGTTAAATATTCCCAACCCGCTCATGGGAAACAGAATCTTAAGCGTCGTGGGGCAATGTGCGGGGGAGTTTACGAACCGGTGTCTGAGCCGGGGATGGAGTAGTGGCATTGATGGGCAAGCGTTCTGTGCCCGAAAGCAGCCCCCCTAGCGGTCCGCACGTGCCAGTCCTTCTGGATGAGGTGCTCGCGGCCCTGTCTCCGCTTGCCGGCAAGCGCATTGTCGATGGCACGTTCGGCGCCGGGGGCTATTCGCGGGCTCTGCTCGAAGCGGGTGCCCAAGTCGTGGCGATCGACCGGGACCCGAGCGTCAAACCCTTTGCCGATGGGCTGACCGCCGAGTTCGCCAATCGCTTCGCTTTCGTGCCGGGCACCTTTTCCGAACTGGATAGCCTTGCCGCCGAGCATGGGCCGATTGATGGCGTGGTGCTTGATATCGGTGTTTCCTCCATGCAGCTCGATCAGGCGGAGCGTGGTTTTTCCTTCATGCGCGAAGGTCCGCTCGACATGCGCATGAGCGGGGAAGGCGAGAGCGCGGCCGATCTGGTGAATGGGCTGGAAACCGAAGCGCTCGCCAATTTGCTTTATGCGTTCGGGGAAGAGCGCAAGTCGCGCCGCATCGCGCAACTCATCGTTGCCGCGCGCGAGACAGCGCCGATCGAGACCACGACCGAGCTGGCCCGCATCATCGAAAAAGCCATCGGCCGGAAACCGGGCGATGCCCATCCGGCGACGCGCTCGTTCCAGGCGCTGCGCATTGCCGTCAATGCCGAGTTCGAGCAATTGGTCGAAGCGCTGTTCGCTGCCGAACGCCTTTTGGGTGAGGGCGGGCGGTTGGCTGTTGTCACGTTCCACTCGCTCGAAGACCGTATCGTCAAGCGCTTTTTTGATCCGGACAAGGGCGGCCCGGCCCAGTCCCGGCATCTGCCGCAGGTGGAAACCGAGGCGCGGCGCTGGGTGAGTGTTGCCAAGGCGCAAAAACCCGGCGAAGCCGAGCTCAGCCGTAATCCACGCGCCCGCTCAGCCATATTGCGCGCAGCAACTCGCTCGGATGCCGCAGCGCGTCCCGTCAGATTCGATGGCCTTGGCATGCCGCAAGTGAGGGGCGCCGCATGATCCGCAACCTCAACATCTTCCTGATCTTTTCGAGCGTCGTCATGCTGTCTGGCGTTTATGCGCTCAAGTTCTCCATCGAGAATACCGCAAGCGAGCGCACGGCCTTGATCGCGCTGATCCATTCCCAGGAAGGCGATCTGTCCATTCTCAAGGCCGACGAGGCCGTGCTCAACCAGCCCGGCCATATCGAGCCGATCATCAAGCGCCATCAATTGGCGCTGGCGATGGAGCCGGTGAAGCAGGAGCAGTTCGGCTCGTTCACAACGATCCCCATGCGGCCTGCCAAGCCTAATTCGGCGGCCATGGATTCCCTGTTCCTGTCGCTGGAAGCCGGTGTCGATCCGATCGACGCCATCCTCGAACTCGAGGGCATTGAATAATGGCCATGACTGCTGACGATCTGGGCTCAACCATTGCGCTGGACGGCGCGCGCAAGGTGCGCGGCAATCTCACCCAGGCGCGCATTCGCTGGATGGTGCTGGCGCTGGTGCTGGGTTTTGGTCTGGTCGGCGGGCGCCTCGTCCAGTTGGGCATGGTGGTGCCTGATAGCACGATCGAAGGCCAGACCCGTGATGTGATCACGGCTACGCGTCCGCCGATTCTTGACCGTAACGGTCTTGAGATGGCTGTCGATATTCGCGTGCCCTCGCTTTATGCCGAGCCGCGCCGGATCATCGATGTCGAAGAGGCTGTCCGCAAGATCAGGACGGTGCTGCCGGACCTTGATGAAAAATGGCTGCGCGATCGGCTGACTGGCGACAAGGGATTTGTGTGGGTGCAGCGGGAGCTTTCCCCGGCCATCCAGGACCGCGTCATGCGGCTGGGAATTCCGGGGGTCGAGTTCCTCACCGAGTCCAAGCGCTTTTACCCAGGCATGAGCGAAGCGTCGCACATCCTGGGTTCGACCAACATCGACAATCAAGGCATTGCGGGCATCGAGCGCCACATGGATGGCGAAGACGTCGCGCTGCTCCAGGAACTGGGTCTGGCGCGCGGCAATGCCCTGGCGCCAGTCGAGCTATCAGTCGACATGCGCGTGCAGCACGTGATGCACGAGCAGCTCGTTGACGCGATGACGCGCTACCAAGCCATCGCGGCTGCCGGCGTGATGATGGACATCTACAGCGGCGAGATAGTCGCCCTGGCATCCATCCCTGATTTCAATCCGAACGAGCCGGCCACAGCCCTCGTCAAAGACAGCTTCAACCGGATCACGGCCGGTATTTTCGAGCCGGGTTCCATATTCAAGACGGTGACTTTAGCCGGTGCGCTCAGCAGTGGCGCGGTGTCTATCAACGATCAGTTCGATGCGCGCTTCGGCGTCCGCTTCGGGCGTTTCACCATCGACGACTTTCACGGCAAGCACCGCATTCTAAGCCTGCCCGAAGTCTACAAATACTCGTCCAACATCGGCACGATCCGCATCATGCAGGCCATGGGCAAGGACGCTTACCGGGAATTCCTCACGACCATGGGGTTCGATCAGCGCGTGCCTTTCGAGTTGCCGGAAATGCGCCTGCCTGCGATCCCCAAGGAACTCTCTGAAGTCGGCGCCGCCACGGCATCGTTCGGGCACGGTCTGTCGGTGTCGCCACTCCACATGGTCACGGCGTACGCATCCTTCGTCAATGGTGGCAATTACGTGCCGCCGACGCTGTACCGGCGCGACCGGGCCGAGGCTGAGCCGCTTTACCGCCGCGTTGTCACCGAAGATACCAGCACGCAGATCCGCTATCTAATGCGACTCAATGCGCTGGAAGGGTCGGGCACGCAGATGAACAAGGCAGCCCTTGGCTACCGTGTCGGTGGCAAAACCGGCACGGCGGAAAAGGTGGTGGACGGGCGCTATTCATCCAACAAGGTCACCAACTTCTTCGGCTCGGCCTTCCCGCTCGATAACCCGCGCTATGCCATGGTCATCATGGTCGACGAACCCAAGGCCGAAAACCCACAATCGGGCACCACGGCTGGCTGGAACGCCGGCGCCGTCACCGGCCGCATCGTCCAGCGCGTTGCGCCCATGCTCGGAATTGCGCCAGATTTCTCGCCTTTGATCGACGAGAATTTGGTTCCTCCCCAACTTCGCTGACATCCAGAAGGATTGCCTGCCGTGTCCCTAAGCGTCACACAATTGCTCGAAGGCTCCGGCGCCCGGCCCAAAAAAGGTCTGGGTGCGGTCTTCGGGCTAAACTCCGACAGCCGCCGGATCGAGCCGGGTGATATCTTTTTTGCGCTACCGGGGCAGAATGTGCACGGCAACCAGTTCGTGCCGGATGCGGTACGGCGGGGTGCCCTCGCCATCATCACCGACATTGCGCCACCCGGCGATCCGGGTGTCCCTGTGATCGTGGTCAAGGATGTTCGCGCCGCCTATGCCCGCGCCGCCTCGCGCATTTTCGAGCCGCAGCCGGAAATCACCGTTGCGGTCACCGGCACCAATGGCAAGACATCGGTCGCGTCCTTCGTGCGCCAGATTTGGGAGCATGCCGGCATTGCAGGTGCAAGCGTCGGCACGCTTGGCGTGCAGACTGCGCGCCGGTTGATCGAGGGGAGCCTAACGACGCCAGACTCCCGCACGCTGCACCAATCGATGCGCTCGCTTAAGGCGCAGGGGATCGACCATGTGGCGATCGAGGCGTCGAGCCATGGTTTGGACCAGCGCCGACTCGATGGCATGCATTTCGAGGCGGTGGCGTTCACCAATCTCAGCCGCGACCACCTCGACTACCACAAGGACATGGACGAGTACCGCAACGCCAAGTTGCGCCTGTTCACCGACTTGCTGGTTGATAGCGGTCCGGCCGTGGTCAATGTGGATGATCCGGAATACGAGCCATTCATGTTCGCGGCCTTGGGCGCCAGCGCGACGCTGCTGACAGTCGGCCGGGAAGGGGCTTACATCGAGATTCTCTCGATCAAACCGGAAGGCTATGGTCAGCGCGTTGAAGTGCGTCATGTCGGCGAAAAGTTGAGCTTTCACTTGCCGTTGACCGGCGAGTTTCAGGTCAGCAATGCCCTAGTTGCGGCGGCCTTGGCCATGTCGACCGGTGTCGACAAGTCTCAGGCCTTTCCGGCGCTCTCCGAACTCAAGGGCGCCAAGGGCCGGCTGGAGCTTGTCGCCGAGCACAACGGCGCAGCCATCTTCGTCGATTACTCGCACAAGCCTGTGGCGCTCGAAACGGCGCTTGCATCGTTGCGGCCCTATGCCAAGAACAAGCTGCGCGTTGTATTCGGCGCCGGTGGTGATCGTGACAAGGGCAAGCGGCCGATGATGGGAGAAGTTGCCCAGCGCATGGCCGACGACCTTATCGTTACGGATGACAACCCGCGGACAGAAGACCCGAAGACTATCCGGGCCGAAATCCTGGCAGCGGCCAAAGGTGCCAAGGAGATCGGCGACCGCAAGGCCGCCATCACTGAAGCGGTGAAATCGCTTAAGCCGGGAGACGTTTTGCTGGTTGCAGGCAAGGGCCACGAAGATTACCAGATCGTGGGAACCACCAAACACCATTTCTCCGACCATGAAGCTGTGGCGGAGGCTATCAAGGGGCTCTGATGCCGAAGCTGTTCACCGTCGCGGAAATCCTCCAAGCAACGGAGGGGCAGGCCGAGGGTTTAGGGGAGCAGGCAATCGAGTCAGTGTCCATCGACTCGCGCGAACTGGGCCCCAATGCCTTGTTCGTTGCCATCAAGGGCGACCGCTTCGACGGGCATGACTTTGTCGAAACGGCCCTCGCCAATGGTGCTGTCGCGGCGCTGGTGAGCCGGGGCGAGGGTCCCAGGCGTATAGTCGTTCCGGACGCGCTTGAAGGGATGCGCGACCTTGCCCGCGCCGCCCGCAAGCGGAGCCGGGCTGTGGTCGTGGGCGTCACCGGAAGCGTCGGCAAGACCACGACCAAGGAAGCCATTCGCGTGGTGCTTGAAGCGGCTGGTGCAACCCACGCTTCCATCAAGAGCTTCAACAATCATTGGGGCGTGCCGCTGATGCTGGCGCGGTTCCCTGCCAATGCGCAATTCGGCGTTTTCGAAATGGGCATGAACCATGCCGATGAAATCCGGCCGCTTAGCCAATTGGTGCGGCCGCATATTGCCGTCATCACCACGGTGGCCGCAGCGCACCTTGAGAATTTTAGCTCGCTGGACGGCATTGCACGTGCCAAAGCGGAAATCTTCGCCGGGCTGGAGCCGGGCGGGACGGCCGTCCTGAATGCCGATCACCCGCAGCTTTCCATCCTGCTCGATGAGGCTAGCGCCGCAGGCGTGCGCAATATCGTCACCTATGGTGAGGCGCAGGGCGTCGATTGGCAGATCCTCAACATCGAAACCGCTGCCGACAAGAGCTTTGCAACTATCGAGCACCAGGGCGTTCGCCACAGTCTGGTGCTGTCGGTGCCCGGCCGGCACATGGTAGCCAATGCAACGGCGGCCCTGGCCGTAGCGCATCTGGCAGGCGTGGAGCCTGCCATTGCCCTTCGTGCGCTCGCGAGCTTCGGCGCGCAGGCGGGGCGGGGACAACGGAGCCTGTTAGGACCGAAGGACAAGCCGCTGGTGCTGATCGATGAGAGCTACAATGCCAACACGGCTTCGATGGGCGCAGCGCTGGACGTCTTTGCTGCACAGGCAGCGCCCGGTGGGCGCAAGATCGTGATCTTGGGTGACATGCTGGAATTAGGCGCGCAAAGCGCATCGCTCCATGCCAGCCTCAAACCCGCCGTCCTAGCCTCAGGCGCCGAGCGGATTTATCTCGTAGGGCCCGCGATGCAGGCCCTTGCCGAAGCGCTCGGGCCGGGCTCTGTTGCGGCGCACACACAAAGCGCAGGAGAGATGGCCGAGATCGTGTTGAACGATCTTGCCTATGGCGATGCAGTTATGATCAAAGGCTCCAACGGCGTGGGGCTGACTAAAATCGTGGACGAACTTCGCAAGCAGTTCGCGAACAACTGACCCCAGCCAGCAAGGACGCTTCCCTCAATGCTCTACTTTCTCGGCCAGCTCGGTGAAGCGTTCGCGGCCTTCAACGTCTTTCGCTACATCACCTTCCGCACGGCCGGAGCAGTCATAACGGCGCTGTTCTTCGTGTTTATGTTCGGCCCCGGCATGATCGCGCTCCTGCGCCTTAAGCAAGGCAAGGGCCAACCGATCCGCGAAGATGGTCCGGCCGGGCACCTGCTGACCAAGAAGGGCACGCCCACCATGGGCGGGCTGATGATCCTCTCGGGCGCGGTAATCTCGACCTTGATCTGGGCCAATCTCAGCAATGGCTATGTCTGGGTTGTGCTGTTCGTCACCGTCGGCTTCGGCGCCATCGGATTTTACGACGATTATCTCAAGGTCAAGCGGATGAGCCACAAGGGGTTCGGCTCGCGCCAGCGGCTCTTGCTCGAAGCGCTGATCGGCTGCATCGCGGCCTTCTCCATTTCGCAATTGGCTTCAGGCGCTTACGGCACTTCGCTGCTGTTCCCCTTTGTCAAAGACCTCGCGTTAAACCTTGGCTATTTCTACATCCTGTTTGGCGGCTTCGTTGTTGTCGCAGCCGGTAATTCGGTGAATTTGACCGACGGTCTGGATGGTCTTGCCATCGTGCCGGTCATGGTGGCTGCGGCCTGTTTTGCTCTTATTGCATACTTGGTCGGTAGCGCGAACTTTTCGGATTATTTGCTCCTTAACCACGTGCCCGGCACGGCTGAACTCGCCGTCGTTTGCGGCGCGCTGATTGGGGCGGGCCTGGGCTTCTTGTGGTTCAATGCGCCCCCGGCACAAATCTTCATGGGTGACACCGGCTCGCTTGCTCTGGGCGGTGCGCTTGGCTCCATCGCCGTCGCGACCAAGCACGAAATCGTCCTTGCCATCATCGGCGGCCTGTTCGTTCTTGAGACTGTGTCGGTGATCGTCCAAGTCGCGTCCTTCCGCCTCACCGGCAAGCGGGTCTTCCGCATGGCGCCGATCCACCACCATTTCGAGCATCTCGGCTGGACTGAATCACAGGTGGTGATCCGCTTCTGGATTATCAGCTTCGTGCTGGCGCTAGTGGGTTTGTCGAGCCTAAAGCTGCGCTAAGGCGCTGCCGTTTTCCACCGACTCGCAAATTGCACGACCGGTTGGGAAATCGGTAACCATCGGGCTGCTACAATTGGGTTCAATTCGTATCGAACCAACCCGGCTCCATCATGATGTTTTCCCGCGCCGAAAAGACGCCGCTCGCCGAATGGTGGTGGTCCATTGACCGGGAACTGCTCGGTGCGCTGATACTCCTCATGACCTGCGGCATGGTGCTGAGCTTTGCCGCCAGCCCGCCCGTGGCCGAGCGCATCGGCCTGTCGCCCTGGAACTTCGTGATCCGCCACGCGATCTTCTGCGCGCTGGCCCTGCCGGTGATGATTGGCGCTTCACTGCTGAACCACCGCCAAGCCCGCGTCGCAGCCTTGGTCACGCTAGTGGTCAGCATCGCCCTTCTATGGGCCACGCTGCGCTTCGGCACCGAAGTCAAAGGCGCCCGGCGCTGGATTTCACTCGCAGGGCAATCCATTCAGCCATCCGAGTTCGTCAAGCCGGCCTTTGCCGTGCTCGGCGCTTGGCTGTTTTCGGAATCCATGATCCACAAGAACGTGCCCGGCAAGATACTGGCAACGCTCATCATGCTGTTCATCGTCGCCGGCCTGCTGCTGCAACCTGACATCGGCCAGACCGCGCTGATCACCGGCACCTGGGCCGTGCTGCTGTTCATCAGCGGCATCTCATGGTTCATCATCTTCGGCCTGGCCGGGGCTGCCGGCGGGTTGATCTTCGGCGCGTATCTCCTGTTCCCCCACGTGTCGCGCCGTATCGACACGTTCCTCAACCCTGAAGGCGGCGGCAATACCTACCAGATCGACCGAGCTCTCCAATCCTTGCTCGAGGGCGGCTGGTTCGGGCGCGGCCCCGGTGAATCCATTGCCAAGAAACTGATCCCCGACGCCCACGCCGACTATGTCTTTTCGGCTGCGGCGGGTGAATACGGCATTCTGTTTTGCATGGTGCTGGTGGCGTTGATCGCCTTTATCGTCCTGCGCGCCATGATGGGTGCCCAGCGCCAGTCGAGCCTGTTCTCGCGCCTCGCGGCGTCTACATTGGCCATCCAGTTCGCTATGCAATCGGGCATCAATCTGGCGGTGAACCTCAATCTAATCCCGCCCAAAGGCATGACGCTGCCTTTTGTGTCCTATGGCGGAACGTCTATGATCGCTATTGCTTTTGGCATGGGGCTGATGCTCGCCTTCACCCGCACCAAGCCCGAGGAGCGTATGGCAACCGGAATTCCGAGCTACAAGAGCGCCGTGGCGCCGCTGGTCCCCGCCGAATGAGCAAGTTCATTTTGATGGCAGGCGGCACGGGAGGGCATCTCTTTCCGGCCATGGCTCTGGCGCAGGAATTGCTGCGGCGGGGCCACGTCGTGGAGCTGATGACCGACCATCGCGTGGAAAGCTATGGCGCGGACTTCCCCGCCAGTGCGATCCACATCGTGCCCTCTGCCACCCCGTCGGGCAAGAACCCGCTGGCGATGGCTGGGGCAGGGGTGAAGATCCTCCGCGGCATCGCGGTTGCGGCGGGCAAGCTTCGCACCAGCAAGCCTGATTGCGTGATCGGCTTCGGTGGCTATCCCACTTTCCCGCCGTTTGTCGCCGCGCATTTGCTCCGCATTCCCGGCATTTTGCATGAGCAGAACGCGGTGATGGGCCGCGCCAATCGGGCCCTGGGGCGCTTTGCCGACGCGCTCGCACTGAGCTTTGGCACGACCGAATATGCCGATGGCTTTGCTGGCGAAAAGGTCGTTACGGGCAATCCGGTCCGTGACCGCGTGCGCACCGTGGCCCAGACGCCCTATCCTGCGCTAGATGCGGACGGCGAAATCCGTCTCGTCATCTTTGGCGGCAGCCAAGGGGCCAAGGCGCTGTCCGACATCGTTCCATCAGCAATTGCGACGCTGCCCGAAACCCTGCGGCAGCGCCTCAAGCTTGTGCAGCAATGCCGTGCCGAGGATATCGACCGGGTCGGCGCGGTCTACCGCGACGCCAGAGTGGACGCGGAACTCGCCGCCTTTTTCACCGATTTGCCAGAGCGTATCGCGCAGAGCCATCTAGTGATCGGGCGCTCGGGGGCTTCGACGATTGCCGAGCTCACCGTGCTTGGCCGTCCGGCGATCCTCGTGCCACTGCCCGGGTCGCTCGATGCCGACCAGAAGAACAATGCCTTGATCGTGGAAGCCGCTGGCGCAGGGTGGGTGGCCGAGCAAGCCACGCTGTCGCCGCAATCGCTAGGCACTCGCCTCACGACCTTGTTAACTGATCCGGCCGGACTGACCAAAGCCGCTGCCGCTGCCCGCTCCCTGGGCCAGCCGCAAGCAGTAGAAAAGTTGGCCGACCTTGCCGTACGACTGTCCGGCAAGACTGCCTCCAGAATGGAACAACACTCATGAAAATGCCGCGCAATATCGGGCCAGTCCACTTCATCGGGATTGGCGGCATCGGCATGAGCGGTATCGCCGAAATCCTCCACAACCAGGGCTATACGGTCCAGGGGTCTGACGCCTCGCTCAACCCCAACGTCCAGCGCTTGCGCGACATGGGGATCAAGGTCGAAATCGGCCAGAGCGGAGAAAACCTTGGCGCGGCTGAGGTCGTTGTGGTCTCCTCGGCCATCAAGAAGGACAATCCCGAGTTGGTCGCCGCCCGCGCCAAGGCGCTGCCCATCGTGCGCCGCGCTGAAATGCTCGCCGAGATCATGCGCTTCAAGACGGCCATCGCCATTGGCGGCACGCATGGCAAGACTACGACCACGACGCTGGTCGCAACGCTCCTCGACGCGGGCAATCTCGATCCGACCGTCATCAATGGCGGCATCATCAATGCCTATGGCACCAATGCCCGCCTGGGTGGCGGCGAATGGATGGTGGTAGAGGCCGACGAGAGCGATGGCACCTTCGTCAAATTGCCCGCCGACGTGGCTATCGTCACCAATATCGATCCCGAACACCTCGACCACTACGGCAATTTCGAGGGCGTGAAGAAGGCGTTCCTCCAGTTCGTCGAGAACGTGCCGTTCTATGGCTTTGCCGTGATGTGCCTCGATCATCCCGAGGTGCAGGCGCTGGTCGGCGAGATCAAGGACCGCCGCGTCATCACTTATGGCCGCAATCCTCAGGCGGATGTGCGGCTCATCGACCTCGAAAACCACGATGGCGTGCAACACTTCTCGGTCGAGATCCGCGACCGCATCCGGCTGACGCAGCTACGCATTGATGGGCTCGAACTGCCCATGCCCGGCGTCCATAATGCGCTCAACGCCACGGCTGCCATTGCAGTCGCCGACCAGCTTCATGTCCCGGCCGAAGCCATCCGGAAGGGACTTAAGGGCTTCACCGGCGTCAAGCGGCGCTTCACCAAGACCGGGGTTGTCGGCGGCATTACAGTTATCGATGATTATGGCCATCACCCGGTGGAAATTGCCGCGGTGTTGCGTGCGGCGCGCCAATCCACCAAGCGCGACGTCATCGCAGTGGTGCAGCCACACCGTTATTCGCGTCTCCATGATCTGTTCGATGATTTCTCCGCCTGCTTCAACGATGCGGACACGGTGATCATCGCGCCGGTCTATGCCGCGGGCGAACAGCCGATCCCTGGCGTCACCCACGAAGAACTCGTCAACCGTATCCGTGCCCGCGGCCACCGCGACGCGCGCGTGATCGATCGGCCCGAGGCATTGGCGCCGCTCATCGCAAGCCGCGCCGCCGATGGCGATTATGTCGTGTGCCTGGGCGCCGGTAACATCACACAATGGGCCGCCAGCCTGCCGGCTGAACTCGGGGCCTTGCTGGGAGTAGACCCTCAATGAGCTATCCCGATCTCATCCCCGAGTTCCAGCCCTGGATCACCCAGGTCCGCGGCCGGCTGATTCCCAACCAGCCCCTGAGCGAAGTCACATGGTTCCGCGTCGGCGGCCCGGCACAGCTGTTCTTCACGCCGGCCGATGAAGAGGACCTTGCGTTCTTCCTCAAGCATCTGCCTGCCGACATTCGCATGACGGTGATCGGGCTAGGCTCCAATCTTCTCATCCGGGACGGCGGGATTGATGGAGTTGTCATCAAGCTTTCCGGCAAGGCGTTCGGACAGGTCGAAGTCCTGCCTGACCACAAGATCCGCGTCGGCACGTCGCTGCCGGACGTGAAGGTCGCAACGGCTGCTGCCGAAGCCGGTATCGATGGCCTAACGTTTTATCGTGGCATTCCCGGTGGCATTGGCGGCGCGCTCTACATGAACGCGGGATGCTACGGCACCGAAACGCGCGACCGCATGGTGGAACTGCGCGCGGTTACCCGCGAAGGCGAGATCGTCACGCTCAGCAATGCGGACATGGGTTATCTTTATCGCAAGAGCAACGGCCCGCGCGGCGCTGTCTTTACTTCGGCGGTCTACCAAGGCTTCGGCGGCGATCGCGAAGAAATCCTCAACCGCATGCGCGAGATTACTGAGAAGCGCGAAAGCTCGCAGCCGACCAAGGCCAAGACGGGCGGCTCGACCTTCAAGAACCCTGAAGGTCATTCGAGCTGGAAACTGATCGACGCTGCCGGTTGCCGGGGCTTGATGATCGGCGGCGCGCAGATGAGCGAGTTGCACGCCAATTTCCTTCTCAACATCAACAATGCCAGCGCTCATAACATCGAGACCCTAGGCGAAACCGTGCGCAATCGCGTCCGTGCGCATTCCGGCATCGAGCTCAAATGGGAAATCCGCCGCATGGGGCACTTTTTGCCAGGGCAAGAGGTGCGGGAGTTTTTGGATGGCGATGTGTTTACGGGGGCCGTGTGAGTTCTCTGCTGCCCAACGATCTTCCCCCAACCACCGGCGCCGCCCTCGGACTTGATCCGAGGGCCATTCTCCACCCGGCACAAGCGGCAAGTGACCCTCGGATCAAGTCCGAGGGAAGCGACAGTTCATGGCCCAAAACATCATCAATCAACAGGATCACCCCATGACCAAACACGTTGCCGTTCTCATGGGTGGCTGGTCCAATGAGCGCCCGGTGTCCCTCAAGTCCGGCGCTGGCTGTGCCGAAGCCCTGCGTCGGGCCGGTTACCAGGTCACCGAAGTTGACGTGGACCGCAATGTCGCCAACCGCCTTGTCGAGCTCAAGCCCGACGTCGCCTTCAATGCCCTTCATGGTCCGTTCGGCGAAAGCGGCATGATCCAGGGCGTGCTGGAACTGCTCCAAATCCCCTACACCCATTCGGGTGTGATGGCCTCGGCGCTGGCCATGAACAAGCACCAGGCCAAGATCGTGATGAAGGCTGCCGGCGTGCCGGTCACCGACCACGTCATCGTGCCCCGTGCGGAAGCCGCAAAGTCGCACGTCATCGCCACGCCCTATGTCATCAAGCCAATTGCAGATGGTTCGAGCTTCGGCGTCCATATCGTGCGGGCCGGAGCCAATCAGCCGCCGCAGGAGATCCTAAGCGAGGCTTGGAACGGCGGCGAAGAGGTCATGGTCGAGCGCTATATTCCCGGGCGCGAGCTGACCTGCGCTGTCATGGGCGACGTGGCGCTTGGCGTCACCGAAATCGTCACCGAAGCGGACTTTTACAACTATGACGCCAAATACGCTAAAGGCGGCTCTGTCCACGTTATTCCGGCGCAGTTGAAACCGAAAATTTACGACAAAGTGCAAAAGTTGAGCTTGGCCGCGCATGCGGCTCTCGGCTGCCGGGGCGTGACGCGGTGTGATTTCCGCTACAATGACGCGGCGGGCGAGGATGGCGAACTGGTGTGCCTCGAGATCAATACCCAGCCGGGTATGACCGAGACATCGCTGGTGCCGGAGCAGGCCCTTCATGCGGGCCACTCTTACGAAGAACTGGTCGCCTGGATGGTGGAGGACGCGAGTTGCAACAGGTAAAAAGCGAGGCTTTTCTCGCTGGTGCGCGGATCGTCGATCCTCGCGCCCTGCCTGTTCCCATGCGCTCTCCCCGGCGCAAGATCGCCAACAATTGGGGCCGCGCCTGGGTGCTCCATCGCAAGGCAATGGTGCGCAGCATCTCAACCATGGCGCTGCTCGCGGTCGCCGTTGGCATCTATCAGGTGCGCGAGCCGATCGCCTTTGGCGCCATGACGCTGGGCGAGATAGCGCAGGGCCGCTTTGCCGCCGCCGGCTTTGCCATCGGCGAAATCTCCATAACCGGACAGACCCTGACGGGCGAGCAGGCGATTTTCGATGCCTTGGGCGTCGAGCCGCACACATCGACCATGAGCTTTGATGTGGAAGCGGCCCGCCAGCGCATTGCCGAACTGCCTGCGGTTGAAACAGTCAGCGTGCGCAAGACTTATCCCGGCGACATCATTGTCGAGGTCACCGAGAAGGTTCCGGTGGCGCGCTGGCGCGTTGACGGCATCACCTTCGTGGTGGATGCAACGGGCGAACAGATCGGCGAGGACAAGGGCGCTTATGGCGAACTGCCGCTCGTGGTCGGCGATGGCGCGAGCGATGATGCCCTCGTGATGATCCGCGCGCTCGACCAATATCCCAGCCTCAAGGAAGGCCTGGTGGCTTTGTCGCGGATCGCCGATCGTCGGTGGGATCTGATTTACGACACGGGCCTGCGCGTGCAATTGCCCGAACTGGGCGTTGCCCGGGCGCTGCGGAATCTCGTGATGTACCAAACCGATTATCAGCTCCTGGATCGGGACGTGAACCTGATCGATCTGCGCGTCGCCAATTTGGTTGCCGTTCGCCCCAACAAGACCGAGGAAGAGCTAGCTGAGGACGAAAAGAAGCGGCAGGAGGCTCTTGCCGAGCGCATTCGTTCTCCCAACCCTTATCCGTTGCCACCTCGCAATCTGCCATCCCAAACACTCCCTCAACCGGCCGCCCCGCAATGATGACCGACGCCATGACCTCCCGGCTTCGCCCCGTGCAACCCGGCAAGACAACCCTGGTTGCCGTACTTGATATCGGCTCCACCAAGATCTGCTGCGTGATCGCGCGCCTGACTCCACGCCCCGAGGGCAAGGCCCTGCGCGGCCGTACGCACCAGGCCGAAGTCATCGGCTTTGGCTATGGCCCTTCGGCAGGCGTCAAATCTGGCGTGGTCACCGACATCGAGAAGGCCGAGCACACAATCCGTTCTGTCGTGGGCATGGCTGAGCGCGCCGCGGGCCTGACGCTCGAATCAGTGCTGGTGAACGTCACCGCGGGCCGGCTGGGCTCCGAAACCTTCTCCGCCGCCGTGTCGCTGGACGGGCAGGAAGTTGAAAAGAGCGATATCCACCGTGTGCTGCGCGCCGTCAACGAGCGCTCGGTGCGGCCGGAGCGCTCCATCATCCATGCGATGCCGATCGGTTACGCGATCGACGGACAAAAGGGCATTCGCGATCCCAAGGGCATGGTGGGCGACAAGCTCGGCGTCGATGTCGCCGTGGTGAGTTCGGAAACGCTCGCCATGCGCAATCTCGAACTGGTGCTGCATCGCTGCCATCTGCAGATCGAAGCATTGGTCGCCACCCCCTATGCCTCAGGACTTGCCACCCTGGTCGACGATGAAGCGCAGTTGGGCGTTGCCTGCATCGATTTTGGCGGCGCGACAACGACCGTCTCGGTCTTCAACGAAGGCCATCTGGTTTATGCCGACGCCATCGCCATTGGCGGCCATCACCTGACGCTCGACATTGCCCGCCAACTGTCGGTCTCGATCGCCGATGCCGAGCGCCTCAAGACCTTCTATGGCTCGGTCCTTCCAGGGCAGGCCGATGAGCGCGACCTGATCCCGATCCAGCCCGTTGGCTCCATGCACGACGAAGCGCCCGGGCAGGTGGCCCGCTCGGTGCTCACCCGCATCATGCGTCCGCGCATCGAAGAAATCCTCACCGCCATTCGCGACCGCATGCAGGCCACGGGCATGATGGACGTTTGCGGCCGCCGCTTCGTGCTCACAGGCGGCGCCAGCGAAATGACGGGCCTGCCCGAAGTGGCCCGCCGCACGCTTGCGCGCAACGTTCGAAATGGCCGACCAATGGGGATCGCCGGCCTGCCCGAAATGGCCAAGGGCGCGGCCTTTGCGACTGTCGCTGGCATGCTGATCTACCCACAGGTCTGCAGCCGCGAATACGCCGAGCCTCGCGGCAGCCACAAGCTCACGGGCACCGACGGTTACTTTGCCCGCGTTGGCAATTGGCTGCGGACAAGCTTCTAGGATCGAAAATCGTCCTTTGCCGTTCTCCCGCGATCATGCCGGAGAATGCCCATGTTTCGTTCCTTTCTCATCGGCCTCGTCGCTGGCCAGCGCGGCATCACGCCATTGGCCGCCATCGGCCTTGCCACTTACCGCGGCGAAGTGGATGACGACCTGCCACTGCAGACGCTGTTCCATCATCCGGTGGTAACAGCAGGCGCCGTTGCGCTGGCCCTCGCCGAAATGGGCGGCGACAAGATGAAGTCTGCGCCCGACCGGACCGTGCCCATCGGGCTGGCGGTACGCGCCATCACCTCCGCCTATGCGGGTGCAGCTTTAGCGCCGAGAAACCAACGCATCGCAGGCGCAGCGGTGGCGGTCGGTGCCGCTCTTGTTTCGTCCTACGTCGGGCTGCGTCTGCGCTATGCGGCGATGGATCGAGTTGGCCAGACCCCCAGTGGCCTTGTCGAAGATGCGTTGGTCTTTGGCGCTGGCCTTGCCATCACCAATCCAGAACTCACCGGCACCAAGGCGCTGATGCACCAGCCTTAGCCAGCCTCACCATCCATTCCCTACCGCAACTCCGAGCGTCTCCGTCAAGCGCCGCCTTGTGGCCGCTTCAAAAGCATCGGGCCATTCAATTCCCAACCGCTCTGCCATAGCCCTCGCCCGCGGCATGAACTCCCGGGCGATGGCCAGGTTTGCTTCGATCAGCGCCTCCCGTGCAGGGCCCGGATAGGGCAGGCTTTCAAGCAGGCGCATCTGCTCGGGCGGCAAGAGCTTGGACTGGTGCAGAATACCGCCCGGATCGGGGTTGCGCACGTCCTGCATCAGCAGCGTGACCAGATGGTCGCGCATCATCCCGACGCCAACCACCATGGTTACGTATTCGCCCCTTCCAACGCCAACCGGCATCAGCCCCAGCATGCGGATGAATTCATGGATAAGGTACGATACCGTGCCCCGGTCCGGTTCCCGCTCAGGCAGGCTGGCGGGCAATTCGTCATAGACCTTGTCCCGATCGATCAGCGGCCACACAATGTTCTTGGCCCGCCCGCCAAAGCCATCGGGTGGCAGGATGTGCAAGTCACACCGCAGCCATTCCTCGGACACGGCGTTGAGCAGCAAGCCGCCGCGCTCCAGTTCCTGCCAGAAGACAATCGGCGTTGTTTCGTGCAAGGCAGCTCGACAGTCCGCCGCCACTGCGGCCCGGTCTGGACCGGCAACCAGCGCCACGAAATCCACGTCGCTCCACTCGTCCGCATCGCCGCGGCCGAAGCTGCCCGCAAGAAAAAGCCCACGGATGGCTTCGTTGCCCGCGAGCTTAGCCGTCATGGTCGCAATGAGTTCCTGCTGGTTCATCGTGTTCTCCTCCTTGGTGGAGGTGAACACGCCAGCACGGCGCAGCCTAGTCGTCCGCGCCTGCGACTTTAGGAGGGGCGCAACAAGGGGGCAATCACGCCCCTTCATAGGCCCTTTCGAGTTCGGCCACGTCGAGCTTGACCATCTTCATCATTGCCGCCATGGCGCGCTGACCGCCAGCCTTGTCGCTGCCGCCAACGGTTCGGTACAGCGCCTCGGGCACGATCTGCCATGGGATGCCGAATGGGTCGGTCAGCCAGCCGCACTGGATTTCCTTGCCGCCATTGGCGCTCAGACCCTGCCAGTAGTGATCGACCTCGGCCTGGTCCTTGCAGCGGATGACAAACGATACGGCCTGGGTGAAAGGATAGCCCGGCCCGCCATTGATGCCTTCGAAGCGATTGCCATCAAGGGTAAACGTCCCTGCGATGATGCTGCCTTCCGGCCCGGGGCCGTCTGGTCCGGCGCGGACGATCTCGCCCATTTCGACCGATTTGAACACCGTCCGGTAAAAATCGAGCGCTTCTTCAAGATTATTGTTGAACCAAAGACTTGGGATGATCTGGACCACTTGTTCCTCCATGGTGGGTGCCGATGCATCATCAAGACGAGCGGCAATGCTGGATTTCGACAGCGTGCCAGCATTTTTCCTCATGGTTAACGAGTGACGAATTGGTTTCCGGTTCGTGTCGCAAAATGCGTTCACGTTAACACCGATGAGACAATTGTTAGGAGGCGGTTAACGTTTGCCGGGGTAAATATTTACCAACAACGCCACCACGAGGCCATCCATGACCATCAACCTCACCATCCCGGACATTCAAGAACTTAAGCCACGCATCACCGTCTTCGGTTGCGGCGGCGCTGGCGGCAACGCCGTTAACAACATGATCGAGTCCGGACTTGATGGCGTGGACTTCGTCGTCGCCAATACCGATGCGCAGGCACTCGCCCTGAGCAAGGCTCAGCGCATCATCCAACTCGGTGTCAACGTCACTGAAGGGCTTGGCGCCGGCTCGCATCCAGAAGTGGGCCGTGCGGCTGCCGAGGAAAGCTGGGACGAAATCAATGATCACCTCAGCGGCTCGCATATGGTGTTCATCACCGCCGGCATGGGTGGCGGCACCGGAACTGGCGCTGCACCTGTAATTGCCCGCGCTGCCCGCGAACAGGGCATACTGACGGTAGGCGTTGTCACCAAGCCGTTCAACTTCGAAGGCAATCGCCGGGCGCGCCTTGCTGCCGATGGCATCGACGAACTGCATCGCCATGTCGACACGCTGATCGTCATTCCGAATCAGAACCTGTTCCGTGTCGCCAACGAGAAGACCACTTTTGCCGACGCCTTCGCGATGGCTGATCAGGTGCTGTTCTCGGGCGTCGCCTGCATCACCGATCTGATGGTCAAGGAAGGCCTCATCAACCTCGATTTTGCCGACGTGCGCGCTGTGATGCGTGGCATGGGCAAGGCAATGATGGGTACCGGCGAAGCATCAGGCGAAGATCGTGCCCGCCACGCCGCCGAAGCCGCCATCGCCAATCCGCTGCTCGACGATGTTTCGATGCAGGGCGCTCGTGGTCTTTTGATCTCCATCACCGGCGGTCCGGATCTGACCCTTTACGAAGTCGATGAAGCCGCTTCCCGCATCCGCGAAGAAGTCGATCCCGATTGCAACATCATCCTGGGCGCGACTTACGATCCAAGCCTCACCGGCACGATCCGCGTGTCTGTCGTGGCTACCGGCACCGACGCGGCCATGGTTCAGGCGCTTGAGCCCGCAAAGCCACACGCTTCGCGTACCCCATTGGAAGTGCGCCGCCATGTTCCGGTCGAGCCGACCCGTGTTGCCATCGAACGTGCCGTCGAGCGTCAGCCACAACCGGCTCCAGTCGTTCACCAGCAGATCGAGCACCAGGTCGAACAGGCCGTTGCCGAAGCTTTCAGCTTCGACGCGCCAGCGCCGAGCTACCAGCATCAGGAAGACGATGGCGTTTTCGTCGAGCCATACATCCCGGCTGCTCCGGTTTCCCAGGAAATCGAAGAGCCGACCATGATGCACGACGAATCGCCGGTTCCGAGCGTTTATGTTCCGTCCAATGCCGCTCGCCCCGAAGGCCAGCGCCGCATGCCCCGCACTGAGGAGCTTCCGGTTGTTGCGCGCCGGACACAGGAAGTGCAGGAACGTCAGGAAGCAGAACCCCGCAACGCGCGTGCTTTGTTCAAGCGCCTCGCCTCCAATGTCGGTCTGAATTTGGGTCAGCCTGCTGCCCCCGGACGTGACGAAACCACCTACTCGTCCGCCGACGACAATGCTGCCCGTAGCGCGATTGAAGCAGGCGGCGCAAGGACTTCGCGGGTTCCGCCGGCTGTTGAAGGTGCGCGCGGCGCCCTTGATCCGCATGGCCGCCAGCCGGCCGCTGCGCCGCAAAAAGAGAGCCTCGAAATCCCGGCATTCCTTCGCAAGCACGGTTAACAGCGGCTTGTCCTGCAACCAAAACATGGCTCGGTGCGGCTTCCGCACCGGGCTTTTTTTGTCTAACACAGCCTCAGGCGTTCGGGCTTGTTCGGAGTAATTTCCAGTATGAAGAAACTATCCACGCGCCAGCGTACAATAGCGGCTGCCATCAGCTTTTCCGGCTACGGTGTTCACAGCGGCCTGCCCGTCACGCTGACCATCAAGCCCGCTGCGGCCGATACTGGAATATCGATTTCGCGCGAGATGGCTGATGGACGCGTGACCATGCCCGTCCCGGTGCATTTCTCGCGGGTGACGCGGACGACATTGTGCACCACTCTCGACCTGGGCGATAGCGTTAGCGCTGCCACTATCGAGCATGTGATGTCGGCCCTTTCCGGCATGGGCGTGGACAATGCTCTGATCACGCTCGATGGGACCGAATGCCCGATCATGGATGGCAGCGCGCGGCCTTTCGCCGAGGCCATTCTCCGCGTGGGTCTCGAAATCCAGCCAGTGCAGCGCAAGTTCCTCAAGATCATGCGCGCCGTGACCGTGCGCAACAACGATGCCTTTGCTGCGCTCGAACCCTATAACGGCCGTGCGCTCGACCTCGAGATCGACTTCGATTCCAAGGTCATCGGCCGCCAGCGCATGATATTCGACTGGACCCCGCGCCGTTATTATGAAGACGTCTCGCGCGCGCGCACCTTCGGTTTCGTGCGCGACGCCAAGATTCTGCGCCAGGCCGGGTACGCCCTGGGCTCCAGCCTTGATAATTCCATTACCGTCGACAACGACCGGATCCTCAATCCCAATGGGCTGCGTTACGAGGATGAATTCGTGCGCCATAAGCTGCTCGATGCGGTGGGGGATTTGGCGCTCGGCGGCTTGCCGATCTGGGGCCGCTTCCGCTCCTACAAGGGCGGGCACGCCCTCAACGCACATGTGTTGTCTGGTCTCTTTTCGAGCGAAGCCAATTATGAAATGGTTAGCGCTGAAAATCTGCCGCTGGAATTCGATGCATTCGAAGACCAACCGGCCGGGTTGGCAGTCAATCACTATTTGCGGTCGGTTCGATAGCCTTTGGAGGCTGCCGGGCCGCGCCACAGTTTTGAACCAATTGCTGACTACGCCGCCAATCGGCAAGAGCTTATAAGGACGGGGCACTTCGTGACAGTTGGAATTATTGGTGGCTTCACCAGCCGGGCAGGGCGGATTGTTTCGGTTGCCCTGCTTACGGTCATGCTGGCCGGTTGCTCGGGCATGAACCTGTTCGGGCCGCCCAAGATCAAGGAAGCCCCGGTTATTCCTGCGCAGGCGCTCTACCAAAAAGCGCTGGACGATATGGACCGGCAGTATTTCCAGACCGCCATCAAGAATCTCGAACAGCTTGACCGCCAGCATCCGCGCGATCCGCTGGTCGAAAAGTCCAAGCTGATGCAGGTCTATGCCAATTATCGCAGCGGTGAGCTGGAAGAAGCCATTCTGGCTGCTGACCGCTATCTGGCGCTGTATCCCAATGGCAAGGACGCCCCTTACGTTCTGTATCTCAAGGGCAATGCCTATTTTGCCCAGATCAAGGACATCACGCGCGACCAGCAGCTCTCGACCGATGCGATCGACACTTACACTCTGCTGATCTCAAACTACCCGCAGTCCGAATACGCCAAAGACGGCAAGGAAAAGCTGCTCGTCGCCTATGACCAGCTTGCTGGCAAGGAAATGTCGGTGGGCCGTTATTACCTGGGCAATGGGCAATATACTGCCGCGATCAACCGCTTCCGCACGGTGGTCGAAACCTGGCAGACCTCGACCCATATCGAGGAAGCCCTCTACCGGCTGACCGAAGCTTATCTGTCGCTCGGCCTCACCAATGAAGCCATGACGGCTGCGGCCGTGCTCGGCCACAACTATCCGTCGAGCACCTGGTACCAGCAAGCCTTTGCCGTGCTGGGCAAGCAGGGCCTTGCTCCCGCCGTCAACGGCGGCAGCTGGATGGCGTCGCTGCGGAACTAGTGGGTTCTTCACACCCGCGAAACATTTGGTTGCTAGTTTGTTCCGGGGCGCTACAATGCGTCCCGGTTTGCTTTCCAGCCTGCCCCCTAAATGACGTCCGGGAAGAGTTTTGCGCATGCTCAACGCGCTTTCGGTTCGCAACATCGTTCTGATCGACCAGCTCGACCTGGCACTCGACGGCGGCATGACGGTGCTGACCGGCGAAACCGGCGCGGGTAAATCCATTCTCCTTGACGCTCTCACGCTTGCACTTGGCGGAAGGGGGGATGCCTCGCTGGTGCGCAGCGGGCATGACAGCGGGCAGGTGGTTGCCGTCCTGCAATTATCGGCCGAGCATCCCGCCCGCACAGCGCTGCGCGACAATGCCATTCCCGACGACGAAGACATCATCCTGCGCCGCGTGCAGTTCGCCGATGGTCGCACCCGCGCCTTCATCAATGATCAGCCGGTGTCCGCTGCGCTGCTGCAGAAGGTTGGTGCGCAGATCGTTGAGATTCACGGCCAGCACGACGATCGTGCCTTGGTCGATGTCGCAACCCACCGCGCCGCGCTCGATGCCTTCGGCGAGCTCGATACCATGGCCGCCAAGGTGCGTGACGCCTGGCAGGATCTCGCCGACGCCCAGGAAGCCGTTGCTGCGCAAAAGGCGCTCGTCGCCGAAGCGCTCGCGGCCGAAGACTATGCCCGCCACACCGTGGACGAGCTAGGCAAGCTCAAGCCGCAGCCGGGCGAAGAAGAAGAACTCGCTGAACGCCGCCAGCATCTGCAGCAGGCCGAGCGTGCGGCATCTGACGTGGTCGAGATCGACGACATGCTGAACGGTCCCTCTGCGCCCGGTCCGGCGTTGGCTGGCCTCATGCGCCGCCTCATGCGCAAGATCGATGGCGGTGCCACCCTGTTCCAGCCGCTCGTCGATACGCTCGACGGCTCGCTTGCCGCGCTTGATCGCACCACCGATGCGCTCGAAGAGCTCAAGCGCGAGATGGCCTACGATCCCAACGAGCTCGAAGCCGTCGAGGAGCGCCTCTTCGCCCTGCGCGCTGCCGCTCGCAAGCACCAGACGACCTGCGATGGCCTGAGCGAAGTGCTGGCGAAATATTCTGCCGATCTCGACACGCTACAAAGCGGGGAAACCAAGCTCGTAGCGCTGGAGGCAGCGCAGGCCAAGGCAATGGAGACCTATCGCAAGCATGCCGAAGCGCTCAGCAAAGGCCGCGCCAAATCGGCCGCTGCCCTCGGCAAGGCGGTGGGCTCGGAACTGCCGGACCTCAAGCTTGGCGCTGCCAAATTCATCGTCGATCACCAGGTCGACCCCAACCGGATTGCGGCCTCTGGATTCGACCAGATTGCCTTCCACGTCCAGACCAATCCTGGCACCACAGCCGGCCCGCTGCTCAAGGTCGCCTCGGGCGGTGAGCTCAGCCGGTTCCTCCTCGCGCTCAAGGTCGTGCTCGCCGATCGCGGCTCGGCGCCGGTGCTGATCTTTGATGAAATCGACACAGGCGTCGGCGGCGCGGTCGCCGATGCAATCGGCCGCCGCCTGGCCCGGTTGGCAGGCCGCGTGCAGGTGCTGGCCGTTACCCACGCGCCACAAGTCGCCGCGCGGGCTCAGCGCCATTTGCTGATCGAAAAGCAGGCGGTGAAAGAGGGTGCCTTCATGCGCACCCACGTCAAGCCGCTCGACACCGATGCCCGCCAAGAAGAAGTCGCCCGCATGCTCGCGGGCGCCAAGGTGACAGACGAGGCGCGGGCAGCGGCGAGTAAATTGCTGAGCGAGGTAGGGTAGGGACCCCCACCTAACCTCCCCCTGGTAGGGGAGGGACTGTCCTGCGGTCTTGACTAGATGGAGCCACTTGCGTGATCTGTTCCTCCCACTCCCAGGGGGAGGCTAGGTGGGGGTTCTCACCAGCTGCCGTGAGTTGAGTAAACGCGATGACCGATTTGTCCACCAAACCTGTCGAAGACCTGACCCCCGACGAAGCTGAGACCGAACTCGCGCGCCTCGCTGAGGCGATAGCTGCCGCCAACATCGCCTATCACCAGAAGGACGCGCCCGAGATCACGGACGCCGAATATGACGCGATGCGCCGCCGCAACGACGGGATCGAGGAAGCCTTCCCCGATCTGATCCGGCCCGACAGCCCGGCCAATGCAGTCGGCGCACCACCGGCCGAAGGCTTTGCCAAGGTGCGCCATGCCGTGCCGATGCTCAGCCTTGCCAAGGCTTACACCGACCAAGATGTGGTGGATTTCATCGAGCGCGGCCGCCGCTTCTTCGAGCGCGACAAGGACCTCGAAATCGCCTTTACCGCCGAGCCCAAGATCGACGGCCTCTCCGCATCGCTGCGCTACGAGAACGGCGTGTTCGTCCAAGGCGCCACGCGTGGCGATGGCGCGGTAGGCGAGGATATCACCGCAAATCTGCGCACCATCAAGGACATCCCGCCCAGACTGCATGGCAAAGACTGGCCGCAAAGCATCGAAATCCGTGGTGAGGTCTACATGACCTATGCCGAGTTCCAGGCGCTGAAAGCTCGCTCCGCCGCTGCAGGCGGGCAGGACTATGTCAATCCGCGCAATACCGCCGCCGGCTCGCTGCGCCAGAAGGACCCGTCCATCACCGCCAGCCGCAACCTCAAATTTTTCGCCTATGCCTGGGGCGCCACCAGCGAAGATCCCGCGCCCACCCAATACGAGGCGGTGCAGAAGTTTGCCGAGTGGGGTTTCCCGATCAGCACGCTGATGATCCGCGCCAAGACCGTGGAAGAACTGATCGCGCACTACCGGCTGATCGAAGCGCAGCGCTCCTCGCTGGGCTATGACATCGATGGCGTGGTCTACAAAGTCGATCAGCTCGAACTGCAGCGGCGCTGGGGCTTCGTCACCGGCGAGCCGCGCTGGGCCGTTGCCCATAAATTCCCCGCGGAACAGGCCACCACAATCGTCCGCCGCATCGACATCCAGGTCGGCCGCACCGGCACACTGGCGCCCATCTCCCGGCTCGAGCCGGTGACTGTCGGCGGCGTTGTCGTGGAAAATGCCACGCTCCACAACGAAGACTACATCAAGGGCATCGACAGCAACGGCCTGCCGATCCGCGGTGATGAGCCCATCGACATCCGCGTCGGCGATACCGTGGTCATCCAGCGGGCGGGGGACGTGATCCCCCAGATCGTGCGCGTGGTGCTCGAAAAGCGTCCGGCCGAGGCCGTGCCTTACGAGTTCCCTCATACTTGCCCAGTGTGCGGCTCTCCCGCCACGCGCGAGCTCAACGAAAAGACCGGCAAGGAAGACTCCCGCCGCCGGTGCACGGGCGAGCTGATCTGCCCGGCACAGGCCATCGAGCGCTTGCGCCATTTCGTGTCGCGCGGGGCGATGGATATCGAAGGGCTGGGCGCCGAGAACATCGATTTGTTCTTCAACGCCGGCCTCGTCAAAACCGCTGCCGACATCTTCACCCTCAAGGACCGCCGTCTGGAGGTGCAGAAGGCGCTGGCAGAAAGACGCGAGCAGCAGGCGCGCGTGCGGGAAGCCGCTTCCGGCAAGACGCGCAAGAATGTTCGCAGTGTCGAGGACCGCAATTACGAAGGTCTCGACAAGCTATTTGCCGCCATCGATGCCCGCCGCGAACCCGAACTCGACCGCTTCATCTTCGCCCTGGGGATCCGCCACATCGGCGAAACCACCGCAGCGGTGCTGGCACGGACCTTCTCGACCATCGAAGAGCTGATCCGTGTCGGCAAGGAGACGGCGGCAGCTGCCGATCCCAAATCGGTGTTTCCCTCAGTCGATGGCATCGGCGGCACGGTGATCGAGGCGCTGGTCGACTTCTTTGGCAACGAGCGCAATGACGACGTTCTTGACGCCTTGCTCTCCCAGGTCCATCCCAAGCCCTACATCGTCGCAGTCTCAGCCGACAGTGCGGTGGCCGGTAAGACCATCGTCTTCACCGGCTCGCTCGAGCGTATGTCACGTTCGGAAGCCAAGGCCATGGCCGAGCGGCTCGGCGCCAAGGTAGCTGGCTCGGTTTCCGCAAAAACCGATATACTTGTGGCTGGCCCCGGTGCAGGCTCCAAGCTCAAGAATGCTGAGGCGATAGGCGTCGAGGTCATCAGCGAAGACGAGTGGTTCACGCGCGTCGGCAAATAGGAGAGGGACTATGAAGTTTCTGCCGATTTTGGCGGCGCTCGCCATGTTTTCCGGTACAGCGCAGTCGAGCGAGTATATCGACGCGATCACCGCGCATCTCTATTCCGGCACGGCCGAAGCGGGGCTGCGGGAAGCTCATAAGGGCTGTGCGGAGTCCAACACCGAGGCGTGCTTCGGTGCGGGCTTGCTGATGCTGGTTACCGCCTATGAGGGTTTGGCACGCGACTTTCACCGGCATGGTGCGGTCATGCCGGGGGAAACACCAGCATCGATCCTGCTCGGCATTGGCTCGACAGGACCTAGCACGCCCTCCAATCCAAACCCTGAACAGCTTACCTACCCGCAGTTCCGTGACATGCTTGATCGCTTCGTTCGCAAATTAGACGAGGCGAAAGTTGACTTCTCGTTTGCTGGGAAGTCGGGCGATTATGTCGTGACCATCGATCCGAGATTGGTGATCATCGACTTTAACGGTGACGGAAAGGCAGGCGAAGGCGAGAACCTGGGCGCATTGCTGGATGTAAACGCCGATTGGGCCATGGTTCCGGCTCCCGAAGCGTCTGCTACTGGCAGCACCAAGGACAAGGGAACGGGATTGGCGCCGGATTGGAGGGTCGGTTTCGATCGCGCGGATGCATTCTGGTTTGCCGGATACACCCAAGTGGTTGCCGCCCCGTTCGATCTGCTGCTCGCGCACGACTTTTCCGAGTTTTTCGGCGCCTATATGCACCGCGTCTTCCCCAGGGCCGGTTTGCCGATGCAGAACCACACCACGGGCGGCATAGTGTTCGTGGACCCGATGGGCGATTCCGGCATCGCGGATATGATAGCCTCCGTTCACACGCTGAACTTTCCAGTTATCGACAAGCAACGCCTGGCTACGGTTCTTAGCCGCCTGAAAACAATAACGGCCCTGTCCCGGCAGAACTGGGAGGTGATCCTTGCCGAAACAGACGATTACCGAGAGCTGGTACCCTCGCCCCGGCAAACCGCCATTCCCAGTGTTTTGCCGGTGACGCAAGAAGTCGTCGATGCGTGGCTCGCTACCCTCGATACCGTCGATCAGGTGCTGGCAGGGGAATTGCTCGTGCCGCACTGGCGCTTCAAGTAAGGGTTCGATCTGAAGCTTTATTTCGAAACGGCGGAACGGACGGACTTGGTTATGCTCTTTACCGGCTCAGGCGCGCTCCCATACCTGCGGGACGGACCGATCGCCGATGAGCAGAGCTTTGCCGAAGCCAACCAGACCCTTGGTTATGATTGGCTCACTTACGCCTTCTGGTTCAACTAGCGCTGCTTCCCCTTCGGAGATTTCGATGCGTCTTTTATCCATCGCCGCCTGCCTGTTCCTGACGCTCACCGGCGTCGCCGCGGCGCAGAGCTTCGACACCCCGCAGGCACTGCTTGAGGCTTTCTATGCCCCTTACATCGGGGATGACATGCCAGAAGACGATCCAAGCTTCCGCTCCGAAGCCTTGCAGGCGCTTTATGAGCGGGACGACGAACTAACTCCCGATGGAGATCTGGGCGCACTCGGCTTCGATCCATACGTGAACGGGCAAGACTACCAGCTCTCCGGGTTCGAAGTCGGCGAGCCGCTCATTGACGGCGACAGCGCCGTGGTGGACGTTTATTTCAAAACCTTCGGCGAACCACGCAGCCTCACCTATGAGCTCGTGAACGAGGACGGCTGGAAAATCGACGACGTCGTATCCGAAGAAGGTGAGTATCCCTATCGCCTGAGCGAGATTTTCGAAGAGGCTGCGGCAGCAGCGGAGTAGGGCGCTTCCTTTGGGAAAATCGAAGATTTAGGTCGACCCCACCCAACTCTCCTACTCAGGGAGGTTAGGTGGGGTCCTTATTCCTACAATGGCGCTGTAGCGCCCTTCAGCCACTCGCGAACATTTCCTACTACCAGCGGTCCGATCTCCGTCCATACCCGCTGATGATAATCGTCTAGCCAGCCGCGTTCCGCGGCCGTCAGCAGGTCCTCTGCAATCAGCCGCTTGTCGATCGGCGCCAGCGTCAGTGTTTCGAACTCCAGATAACCCGGGAATGCCGCACTCTCGACGACCGTAATCAAATTCTCGATGCGGATGCCGTATTCGCCTTCTTTGTAGAAACCCGGCTCGTTGGAAACGACGTTGCCCACTTCGAACGGTGTCGAGTACCGCGACGAAATGCCGACGGGCCCCTCGTGCACGCCAAGATAAGCGCCTACGCCATGGCCGGTGCCGTGGTTATAGGTGACGCCGTCCTGCCAGAGGAATTGCCGCGCCAGGATGTCGATCTGCGCGCCGGTTGTGCCCTTGGGGAATCGTGCCGTCGAAATAGCGATCATACCCTTCAGCACTCGGGTGAAGCGGTCGCGCTGTTCGGGAGTCGATGATCCGGTAGACATGGTTCGGGTGATGTCGGTCGTGCCGGACAGATATTGCGCGCCGCTGTCGAGCAGCATGATTTCGCCCGGGTTGAGCGTGCGGTTGGTCTTGTTGATAACGCGGTAATGGACGATCGCGCCGTTCGGCCCCGAGCCGGAGATGGTGTCGAAGCTGGCATCGACGCAGCTTTCGTCTTCGCGCCGGAACGCTTCGAGCGCGGTGACGATGCCGATCTCGGTCAACTCGCCTTGTGGTGCATTGGTGTCGAACCAGTGGAGGAACTTGGCGAGCGCCACGCCGTCGAGCTTGTGCGCCTCGCGCATGCCGGCTAGTTCAGCTTCGTTCTTGCGCGATTTTGGCAACAAAACCGGATCGCGCTTTTCGATCAGCTTGGCTCCGGCGGATCGAAGGCTCGTGGCAATCGCTTCAGGGGCGGTAACCGGATCGATTAGCACGGCTGTGTCGGTTGCGCCCAGCCGGCGCAAATCGGCAGTCAGATCGGCGCTGCTGACAACATTCGCCAGCCCTATTAGGCCGGTTCGAATTTCGTCCGTGATCTTAGCGGAATCCAGATAAAGCGTCGGCGTGCCCTCGGCGGGAACAATGGCGAAGCCGAGAACGAACGGCGTATTGGGCACATCGCGGCCACGCATGTTGAACAGCCAGCAGATCGACTCCGGCAGGGTCAGCACGCTGGCCTGCGCGCCCTCGGTCGTGAGCGTGTTCTGGATTTCGGCGATCTTGTCGCTGGCGTTACGTCCGGCGCGGTTATGCCCCAGGAACTCGACCGCGCTCGCTGGCGCAGCAGGCCGGTCGGTCCAGATTTCATCGACCAGATTTGGACCCGGGACCAGCGTGGCATGGCCACCTAGCAGTGTCGCCATGTCGCGGATTTCGCCCGGCGTGTGCAGCCAGGGGTCATAAGCGATGGTGCCTCCGGCCGGAATGATCTCGCGCGCCTGCCCGCTAAGCCCGCCGCGATCGGTCTGCAGCACCGTGATCAACGTCGTGTCCGTCTGCGTCGGCGCCTGCAGCGTATAGCGGCTATCGACAAACAAGGCTGCCTTGTCCCGCCCGATCAGGGCGAGCCCGGCCGAGCCGGTAAAACCCGTAATATAGGCCAGCCGGGCTTCGCTCGCTGGCACCGACTCACCGCGATGCGCGTCAGCCCGGGGGATCAGGAAACCATCGACACCTGCGTCGGCCATCGCCTGCCGGAGTGCCTTGAGACGCGGCGCGACGTTGGAGGGGTCCGCCTGTTCCACAAAGCTCTGGAACTGGGCAGGTGGAAAGCTTTGCGTCGTCATCAAGTTTATCCTCGTCGTCGCCGCTGCAATTAAAAGGGGCTGATAAAGCGTTGCACTGTTCCTATCTCAGGTGCGCGCGGGACGCACTAGGAGCTTGGCTCTTTCCCAGTTGGTTCAAGCTTTAGCGGCTGCGTGAACCCGGGATTAACAAAGCGGTAAGCGGGCTTGCGAGTCATGCAGGGCTGGCTTGATGATTGTGGCCTAACCAAAGTCAGGCCAGGCGCCTATCTAGGGCGGGACGGGGGCATAATACCGTCGCGGAAGTGCATGGAGACTGGAATGACCGAGAGCAGACAAGATTTTCGCAAGGCGCTGGGGTCGGTTATCGACGCTCGCGGCCGCGAGTCGACCCGCCAGGTTAGCTATCGCATGCAGCATCAGCTGATCGGCGCATTCACCAAGCGCCCATAAGGCCGCTGCAGCGTAAAGCTGACGATCTGGTTTTGATCCCCGGAGCACCGCTTCGGGGATTTTGCTTTTCCGGGTAGCGCAAGAGCCTGATCGGTGTTGATCAATGCTAACAGTCTGTTAGCGAATTGGGCCGGTATGCGACACCTGATCCAATGTCATGCTACTTCATTTCGAGCATCAGCGTGGTCCAGTCCCTGCGCTGCAGCTTCTGCGTCAGCGTCATGCCCTGACGTGCATAGGCGTTGATCACACCGCGCGCCTGATGCTGCAAAATACCGGACAGGATGATCGTCGCACCCTTCTGCGCCGCGCGGCCAACAGCGGGCGCCAGCGCCATCAGGGGACCGGCTAGGATATTGGCGACGATCAAATCGTAAGGCCCATTTTGCGCAATGGTAGGATGGGTTAGCCCGGTTGCCTCAAGCGAGATGATGAGCTTGCCGACGCCGTTCTGCTCGGCATTTTCCCGCGTTGTCGTTACCGAAATCGGGTCTATATCACTGGCAATGACCGGGGTCCGGGTGCGCTTGGCCAGGGCAATGGCGAGAACCCCCGTACCCGTCCCGACGTCCAGCATTCGCTGGGGTTTTCTGCGCTTGAGGAGGATGTTGATGGCCTCCAGACACCCTGTTGTGGTCTCATGGTGACCGGTGCCAAAGGCTTGAGCCGCATCGATTTTCATGGCCGTCAGACCCGCCGGGACAGGCCCTGTTTCGTGGCTGCCATAGACATAGAACCCGCCCGCAACCACTGGGGCGAGACCTTCAAGGGATTTGGCTACCCAGTTGACCTCCAGGTCCAGCGGCTCGACTGACAATTGTACAGGCCGGCCAAGGATTTGCTGCGCGAGCTCAGAAAAAGAGTCAACTGCTGCCGGACTGTCGCAGCCAGCTTCGAACACCCAAAGCCCAGTCGATTCGTCCTCATGCGCCGAGGCGGTCAGTGCCAGATCGTCACGCTCCATGACCGCATCGACCAGCGCATAGGCCTCGTCCTTGCTCAGCGGTTCGGAAGAGATCTGATCGACAGCCATGGCAGGATTCCTTGAGGTTTCCAGCCTAGTTGCGCGATCCCGGCCCGGCGGTCAACTGGAGTTATCCCCGTGCTTTTGCTTGCCACTACAATGGGGCGGCGAACTAGAGCCGGACGGCCGTACCGGTGATCGAAACCATCAGCATGGAGCCGTTCTGCCCAACTACTTCATAATCGAGATCGACAGCCACCACTGCATCGGCGCCGATGCGTTCGGCTTCGTAGCTCAGTTCTTCATAAGCCTGGCGGCGCGCATCGCGTAGCGCGCCCTCATAGGCACCGGCGCGACCGCCGACGATGTCGCGAATGCCGGCGAACAAATCCTTGAAGATATTGGCGCCAACGATCACCTCGCCGGTGACGAGACCCAGATATTCGCGGATCGGGCGGCCTTCAAGCGTCGGCGTGGTCGAGATGATCATGGGCAGGCTCCTCTTGTGGTGAGTCAGCTATAGGCCACTAGCCCTTGGTGATAAAGCTTTCGAGCACCTTCTTACGGCCGGCCTTCTCGAAATCGATAGTGAGCTTGTTGCCCTCGATTTCCGCGATATCGCCATAGCCGAACTTGAGGTGGAACACGCGCTGGCCTTTGCCGAACGCCGAGCGGTCGCCGTCCAGATCGACCGAGCGGGCCACCAGATCGCCATCGATGGTCAATGGGCCGCCACCTTTGCGGGTCGATTGCTGCGCCCGGGCGCGCTGCCAGCCGGGCGTCTGGTAGACGCTTTCGAACGGGTCGGCCTTGTTGAAACGCGACGTGGCGCCGCCGCCATAGCCGTAGCCGCCGTAGGATGAACCGGTGTCTTTGACTTCAACAGCGTCGGCCGGAAGTTCGTCGAGGAACCGCGAGGGAATGGCCGATTGCCAGAGCCCATGGATGCGCCGGTTCTGCGCCGCAGAGATGCGCACGCGCTTGCGGCCGCGCGTGATCCCGACATAGGCTAGGCGCCGCTCTTCCTCCAGCCCCGCACGGCCGTTTTCATCCATCGAGCGCTGGCTGGGGAAGGTGCCTTCCTCCCAGCCAGGAAGGAAAACAGTGTTGAATTCCAATCCCTTGGCCCCGTGGAGCGTCATGATGGTTACGGCATCGCCGGCCTCGCCGCTGTCACGGTCCATGACCAGCGAGATGTGTTCTAGGAACCCGCCCAGCGTATCGAACTCTTCCATGGAGCGGCTGAGTTCCTTGAGGTTTTCCTTGCGGCCTTCTGACTCCGCCGACTTGTCGGCGTTCAGCATGTCGATGTAGCCGCTCTCTTCGAGAATGTGCTCTGCGAGCTCGAACGGCTTCAATGTCTCCGCGCGCATCGCCCAGTCGTCAAACTGGACAACCAGCGCGCGCAGGGTGGTGCGCTGCTTGGGCTTGAGTTCTTCGGTGTCGACCAGCATGCGAATGGCCGATAGCATGGGAACATTGGCTGCACGCCCGGCGCTATACAGTAGCTGAACTGTGGAGTCGCCCAGCCCACGCTTGGGGGTATTGATGATGCGGCCGAGCGCCAGATCGTCGGCGGGTTGCGCCACGAGGCGAAGATAGGCGATAGCGTCGCGGATTTCCTTGCGCTCGTAGAAGCGGGGGCCGCCGATGACGCGATAGTTCAGGCCCAGCGTGATGAAGCGCTCTTCGAATTCACGCATTTGGAACGAGGCGCGCACCAGGATAGCCATGGAGTTAAGGCTCTCGCCCTGGCGCTGGAACTGCTCGATTTCCTCGCCAATGGTACGGGCTTCCTCCTCGGAATCCCAGACCTGGGTCACGGAAACCGGCTCGCCCCTTTCGCCCACATCGGTCTGCAGCGTCTTGCCCAGGCGGCTTTCGTTGAAGGCGATGAGGTTGGAAGCGGCCTTGAGGATGTTCGAAGTCGAGCGGTAATTGCGCTCGAGCTTGATCACCTTGGCGCCTGGAAAATCCTTTTCGAAGCGCAGAATGTTGTCGACCTCGGCGCCGCGCCAGCCATAGATGGACTGATCGTCGTCGCCCACGACGCAGATATTGGCTTCACTTGCGGACTTTCCCTGTGCCAGCAGCCGCAGCCAGAGATACTGGGCCACGTTGCTGTCCTGGTATTCGTCCACCAGCATGTAGCGGAACTTGCGGTGGTACTCGGCCAGAACGTCCGGATTTTCCTTGAACAGCCGGATGCATTCGAGCAGCAGATCGCCGAAATCGGCGGCGTTCAGCGACTTCAGCCGGGCCTGGTAATCAGCGTAAAGCTTGGCACCACGCCCATTGGCATAGCTGCCGCTATCAGCGGGAGCGACATCCTTAGGGAGCAGACCCTTGTTCTTCCAGCCATCCATCATTGAGGCGAACAGCTTGGCCGGCCAACGCTTTTCGTCGATGTTGTCGGCTTCCAGCAATTGCTTGATCAGCCGGATCTGATCGTCGGTATCGAGGATCGTGAAGGACGAGGTAAGGCCCACCAGCCCGGCATGGGCCCGCAGGATACGCGCACCGATGGAGTGAAACGTGCCCATCCAGGGCATCGACTCCAAGCGCGGTACGAGCTTTTCGATGCGCTCCTTCATTTCCCGCGCGGCCTTGTTGGTGAAGGTCACTGACAGGATCTGGGAAGGCCAGGCGCGGTTGGTATTGATGATGTGGGCTATGCGTGTGGTGAGGACGCGCGTCTTGCCCGTACCAGCACCGGCCAACACGAGCAGCGGGCCTTCGATCGACTCCACAGCCTCACGTTGCTCGGGATTTAGACCGCTCAAGTAGTCAGGCGCCTCGTTCCGCCGGAACTGGCCGGTAATAGCGCCTCCCGTGGGGCGGTCCAAATCGTAGTTTTCACCGGGCATCTAAGGCCTTTCCATCGCTGCAGGCCGGAGCAGGCAGGGCAGCGCGGGCATGGACGAATCTTATTTTGTTCTGGTCGGCAATATAGGGGCAGTGACGGTCCCTGTATAGAACGGGCATCGCGGGCTCGCGCGTCACATGGCTGTCATCTGCCGCCCCTAAGCGGAGGCATTCTTTGGGGGCACCATCATGACACACAAGACTCTGAGCGCGCTAACGGCTGCGCTGCTGGCTACGACGACGAGCGTATCGGCCGCCGAAACTTTCAACCGTATCGCAAGCTTCCCTGTCGAGTTGAACAATGCCGAAGCCGAGGTGTCCTCGGCCGAGATCATCACGGCCACCGACGATGGCATGATGCTGATCTATTCAGACAGCCCAGCGGGCGGTATTGGCTTTGTCGATATCACCGATGCCAAGGCGCCAAAGCCGGCCGGTTTCCTCTCCATGGATGGCGAGCCAACCTCGGTCAGCGTGATCGGGGAGAAGGCCTATGTGGCCGTCAATACTTCGGAAAGCTTTACCGAGCCTTCGGGCAAGCTGGTGGTTGTAGACATCGCCGGTAAATCGATCGATGCCGAGTTCGACCTCGGTGGCCAGCCTGACTCCATTGCTCATAACAAGGACAAGACTATCCTCGCCATTGCGATCGAAAACGAGCGCGACGAGGATTTCAACGATGGCGCGATTCCTCAGGCACCGTCAGGCTTTGTGTCTATCGTGACGCTCGAAGACGGCGCTGTCACGCAAGCCGGTATCAAGAAGGTCGAACTCACCCGCTTGTCTGAAGTAGCGCCTGATGATGCCGAAGCTGAATTCGTTGCCTTCAACAATGCCAACGAGATCGCGGTGACGCTGCAGGAAAACAATTATATCGCAATCATCGATGCCGAAACCGCTGCGGTGACTGGCGGCTTTTCGGCAGGGTCGACCGCCGTGGCCGGGGTCGACATTGCCGATAATGGCAATATTGATTTTACCGGCAACAAGGATGAAGTGCCGCGCGAACCGGATGCCGTCAAATGGCTCGACAATGATCGTCTCATCGTCGCCAATGAAGGCGATTTGGACGGCGGCTCGCGCGGCTTCACCATCTTTGATCGCGATGGCGCCGTGCTGTTCGACTCCGGCAATACGCTCGATGTCAGCGCCGCCCAGATGGGTCATTATCCTGACGGCCGCAATAGAAAAGGGGTCGAGCCTGAAGGTCTTGAGGTCGCGACGTTTGGCGATCAGCAATACATCTTCATCGCCGAAGAACGTTCGTCGCTAATCGCCGTTTACAAGGACAACGGCGGTGAGCCTGAGTTCGTCCAGTCGCTGCCATCGGGCATTTCGCCCGAAGGGTTGATTGCTATTCCCGAACGCAATCTGCTCGCTACAGCCAACGAGGTCGATCTGCGCGAGGACGGCGGAATTGGCTCCCATGTGATGCTCTATGAGCTCCTTGAAGGCGTAGCGGCCTATCCGCAGATCGTGTCCGATTTGGACACTGACGGTAACCCGATCGGCTGGGCGGCGCTTTCTGGCGCCATTGCTGATGCTGAAGAAGCCGGCAAGCTCTACGCCGTGAGCGACAGTGTCCTGTTCTCGGCGCCTGCCATTTACACGATAGATGCGACCACCCAGCCAGCCCGAATAACGGCCAAGACGCTGATCACCCGTGATGGTGACAGGGCGCAGAAGCTGGATCTCGAAGGCATCACGCTAGACGGCGAAGGCGGCTTCTGGCTTGCGTCGGAAGGCGATACGGCAGCCCTGCGGCCGCATGCGCTGTTCCACGTCAACGCCGAAGGCGAGATTGAAGACGAGATCGCTTTCCCGGCAGAACTGCTCGCCGGTGAAATCCGCGCCGGCGCCGAAGGCATCGCTGCATTGGGCGAGGGCGACGAGATGGTGCTCTGGATTGCCATCCAACGCGAATGGAAAGATGACGAAAGGGGCTTTGTGAAGCTCGTTTCGTACAAGCCATCGAGCGAAGAATGGGGCGCGGTGCGCTACCCATTGGAAGCCGCGCCTGAAGGCGGCTGGGTTGGCCTGAGCGAAATTACCATTCATGGCGATTACGCCTATATCGTCGAGCGCGATAACCAGATCGGCAGCAAGGCAGGCCTCAAAGCCATTTACCGCGTGCCGGTGAGCGAGTTGGTTTCCGCGCCCTTGGGGGGTGAACTTCCGGTGGTCAGTAAGGAATTGTTGCGCGACCTTATTCCCGAGCTCAAGGCGTACAATGGCTATGTGCTCGACAAGGTGGAAAGCTTTGCCGTCGATGCCAAGGGTAATGGCTTCGTGATCACCGACAATGACGGGGTCGACGACTCCTCGGGTGAAACCTATTTCTGGTCCATCGGCGCTCTCTAAGCCTTTGCCAATCAAGCTTGAAGCTGGCCGGATCTCCCAAGATCCGGCCATCTGCTTTACCCATTGAGCCAAGTGTGATTGGTAAGCCCTTTCAGTGCCATCATTCTCTCATGTACTGGCGCCGATAGGGCGGTCTTGCGCGGAGCCGCCGCACGCCTAAACTTCGCGCGAAGATTCCGGATGGCCGCGCTAAGTGCTCAATCGCATCTACATTATTATCGGATTGCTCGCGATTATCATCCTGGCGGGCGCCTTTGTTGCGCCGCGTTTCATCCATTGGGGCGATTATCGCGGCCGGATGGAGCAATTGGCAACGACCATGCTCGGGACGCCGGTGACCATCAGAGGCGAAATCGATTTTTCGCTGCTGCCCCGGCCGCGGTTGCAGCTTGCCGATGTGCTGGTCGGATCGCCCGAGGAGCCAGCAGCGACGGTAGATAGCGTCGAAGCCGAGTTTTCGCTGCTCGATTTTCTGCGCGACAACTATATTGTCACCAAGCTGGTGCTGGTTGCCCCCGTGGTCGATTTCTCGCTCGACGAAAGCGGGTTCTTCGGCAGCGGTGTCACCGTAGCGCCGCAGGGCAACACGGTGGGTCTGAGCCAAGCGACCATTCAGAACGCCACCCTGCGTCTAATGGATCGCCGTTCAGGCGAGACGTTCGTTGCCGATGATGTGGATGGCGAGCTCAAGATCACGAGCTTTGCCGGACCTTTCCAGTTCCAGGGCTCGGCCTTTTACCAGAACACGCGCTACGGCGTGCGGTTCAACTCCAGCGCGCCGGACGCGGTCGGCGACACGCGCGCGACTGGAGCAATTACCGGGGACGGCTTTTCACTTACCGCCGAGGGCCTGCTGACCCCCGGCATGGCACCAAAATTCGATGGCGCGCTCGTTTACCGGCAAACGCCCCCGCCCAGTGAAGCGGCAGACGATATCCGCGGCGATCTGGTGCTGGAAAGCCGGATGACCGGCTCGACGGACCGGATTGTCCTCTCAGGCTATACGCTGCAGCCAGACGAAAATCGGGCGGGGACCCGACTGACCGGCGCAGCCAGCATTCAGCTGGGCAATCGCCGGAGTTTTGACGCGGTGGTTTCAGGCGGCGTGTTCAGTTTGCCGCCGCGCGATGCCAACGAAGACGCAAGCGTACAGCCCTATGAACTCGTGCGCCTGCTTGGTGAACTGCCAACGCCGCTCGTGCCGCCAATGCAGGGACGTGTAGGCATTGATCTTGCCGAGATTGGTCTGCGCGGCTTTGCCCTGCGCGATGTGCGGGTCGATGCGATGACGGATGGCTCAGACTGGGAAGTGGAGCAGTTCATCGCTCAATTGCCGGGTAGTACCGAGATGCGGGCCAGCGGGCGCTTAGGCAATGACAACGGTGACACCGTGTTCAATGGCCGCTTCTCTGTGGTCAGCGAACGGCTGGATGGCTTGGCACAGTTGTGGCGCAAGCCTAACGAGAACAATGTTCTGTTCAATCAGCCAGGCAAGCTCGAGGGCGAGATGCTGCTGGGCAGCGACGCGGTGGGCATCAACAATGGCATGCTGACGCTAGCTGGCTCTACCCATGCGCTCGAACTGCGGTTGGGGTTCGGAGAAGAGCGGCGGCTCGATGTCGTGGGGCACTTCGATGCGCTGGATAATCGAGGTAGCGCACTGGTCGCTGCCTTGCTGCCCAATATTCCGGCCGAGCCCGGATTCGGCAACAGCTTTCCCGATGGCAGTTTTTCGTTGACCGGCGAAAGGGCGCTGCTGCTTGGGCTCGAAGGCCAGGAGCTTAAGGCCGAAGGGTATTGGAGCCCTGGTGTGATCACCTTCGACAGGTTTGTTGCCGCCGATTGGGGCGGCGCGGCGCTTGACACTTCCCTCCGGCTCGCCGGAACAGCACAGGCGCCGCAGATTTCTGGCTCCGGGCAATTCGCTATCGCTGATGCCGCAGCGCCTGCGCTGGCAGCGCTTTACGATCTGGGCGGATTGCCGGAGGGCTGGCGTGAGGCGCTGGCTCGTTCCGCACCGGCCGATGTGTTGCTGGATTTGAGCATTCCCCAGGAGAGCGGTGCGCAGGTGCTGACCCTTGGCGGAGCGCTGGGGTCAGGCGAAGTCAATTTGCGGGCTGAACTGGGCCTCGGCCTTGCCGGAATGTCCACTGGGCAACTGCGGCTGACCGCATCGCTGGACTCGAACGATCCGGCCGGTTTGAGTCAGCAGCTAGGTCTTGGTGCTGAGGGCATATTTCAGGGAGAGAGCCTCCTCGTCAGCCTTGGAGTGCAAGGGGTGCCAGCCGAAGGCCTCCGAGGATCGATCAACGCGAGTTCAGATGACGAAAGCATTGGCTATACCGGCGATTTGCGGTTGGTGGCAGAAGGCGAACTGCAAGGGACCGGGCGGCTTAACGCTATTCTGGCTGACGCAGGCACGGTGGCGCAGATCGTCGGGGCCACAGGCTTGAGCCTGCCAGCCGCGGAGGGCAGCGCAGAACTTCATTTTGAAGGTAACCGCATCGTTCGCCTGAGCGCTATTGCCGGCACTTCCGGCGAGTCTAGCTTCTCAGGCGATCTATCTTTGTCGCGCACGGGTCAAACCGCCGCTGTGGCAGGCGCTATTGCGTTGGACACCGCGTCAGCCGAGGCGCTGGCAACCGCATTGTTTGGGCCGGCTGCGCTCTTGCCAGGAGCGCCGGTGTGGTCCGATGGGCCCATCAGCGTCGGTGACGAGGTCCGGGCTACACGCGGCACTGTTACTGTGAAAGCTGGTGCGGTGACGGCTGGCGGCCAGCCGCGCCTCGGCGCAACGAACTTCGAGCTTTCGTGGGACGAAACAGAATTGCGACTTGGCCGGTTCGAGGCAGCGCTTGGCGAAGGGTCCGCCAGCCTTGACCTTATCGTTTGCTGCGCCGGACCGCTCGCCGACAAAACGATCAAGGGCCGGCTCGGTTTGGTCAACGTCGCCATAGCCGACATCGCCACGTCCGCTGCGGCAGAAAAAGTCGGCGGCAGACTCGACGGCGGCGTGCAGTTCGAGGCGACCGGCGCAAGCCTTGCCGACGCGATCGATGTGCTGGCAGGTGACGGCAGTTTCACCATCGCTGACTTCAATGTGAGTAGCCTGGCGCCATCGGTGTTTCCCACAATAGCCGGTCTTGAAGATGTGCTGGACACCGATGCCGATGCACTCGACGCGCTTATCGGGCTAGCATTGGGGCAGGGGAGTTTTACCGCACCTTCCGCCGCTGGTGCGTTCACTATTGCTGGCGGGGTGGCGCGCTTGACCAATTTCATCGTGGAGGGCGACAGCGGACGATTGGCAGGCGATATAAACCTTGCCCTTGCCGATCTTGGCCTTGATGGCAGTTTTGTGCTGACCCCGATCGGCTTTGATGATCCAAACGGCCTCGTGCGCAGCGATACGGCCCGGATCGTCACTAGGCTGGCGGGTACTCTGCTCATGCCCGACGTGGCGCTTGATCTTGCCGAGATGGTAGCAGCCATCCAGGTTCGGGCAAACGAGCTTGAAGTAGATCGGCTGGAAGCATTGCGGATCGAGGATGCCGAACGGCAACGGGCTGCCGCCGACGAGCGGAACCGGCTGATCGAGGCGCAGCGCCAGCGTGCTGCCGCAGAAGCGGCACGGCTAGCTGCGGAGCAGGAAGCGGCTCGGCAGCAAGCCGAGGCAGAGCGGCTAGAGGAGGAGCGGCTGGCGCGCGAACTGCAATTACAGCAGCAACCGCCTGCTCAACCGCCGATTACGCCTGCACCAGCACCGAACGGACCGTTCGACTTCAGCTTCCAGCCGCAGGTGAACCAACCCTTGGGCCCGCCGGTCAATCAGCCGTTGTAACTGGCGCTACTTGCGCTTGATACCAGACCAATACGGCGAGGCGAATGGCCGAAGACAAATTGGGTGTGGCGCGGTTTTCATCGATGCTGCGGATGAGTCCGGCCAAGCTCTGTCCGGACTGCTTGGCCATAGCTTCCAGAGCAGCCCAGAATTGCGGCTCAAGAGCAATGGATGTTCGGTGGCCCGCAATAGAAAGCGACCGTTTTTCCAATTCGGTTCAGTCAGGGTTTCTTGCGGAACGCATCTAAGCTAACGACCTTTTCGCCGGGCTTTTCGCCCTCTGCCGACGGACCAGTAGCGGCTGCCGCCACAGCGTTGTCGGCCTCGGCTTCAACTGCCGATGCACCAGGTGCGGTAGCTGGATCGAACTGTAGGCCGAACTGGACAGATGGGTCGAAGAACCCTTTGACCGCCGAGAAAGGAATAACCAGCGTTTCGGGAATGCCGTCGAACGACAGGCCAACTTCAAAGCCGGTCTCGTTGACCTTGAGGTCCCAATACTGGTTCTGGATGACGATCGTCATTTCCTTGTCGTACTGGGAGAGCAGTTTCTCGCTCAGACGCACGCCGGGCGCGCGGGTAACAAAAGAAATAAAGAAATGGTGGTCACCGGGAAGGCCGGTTTTCGCAACTTCAGCCAGAACCTTGCGCACCACGCCGCGCAGGGCTTCCTGAGCGAGAATATCGTAGCGCATATGGTCTTCGGCCATGGTCACCCTTCCGGTGTTTTTCAGAGAATCCCGAATGGCCCATATCAGCCTTACGTTCCAAGAGAATTCAAGGACAAAGGGACCAAGGTAAGCAAGATTGAAGAGAAGGTGCAGGCTTCTGTTGCCAGGTGCCTGCGGACCCCGCCTGTCAGCCGGCTAGGGCTGGAGGACTTAATTTCCCAATGCTAGCACTGCTTACGCAGCGAGAGCGACTGGAGCCTTATGGTTGTCATTTGCAACTATAAGTTTCGGACCGATAACGGTGGTACCTCACCGAGCAAAAGCACACCCTTTACGCCCTCGTCGATCCTGTTTCGCCCCCATTGGCTGCCCGAAAGACCGGGAAGATGGTGGAGGCGCCGGGTACTGCCCCCGGGTCCGAAAGGTTTATTATGATGACAGTTTATCGCCATAGCCCTTGCGGGCAAAACCTATATAGGCGCCCCGGCAGTGCGATGCAATGACATCGGCTAACCGTTCCATTTCATGCCCATGTAGACGCCACCCTTGCGCAGTTCATCGAGCATCTGCTCAAGATGCTTAAGCTTGGTGTCCTCGCGTTTCACCTTGTTGATCCAGAGCAGATAGTCATTGCGCTGATAGGCAGGTCTCGCCTCGTACTTCGCGCGTAAATCACTTTCCTCCAGCGCCACGCGGACGAATTCGGGCATCTCTTCCCGTTTTCGCAACGGACGCAAAACGGGGCTCATGGTGTTTCTCCTTGAGTGAAAGCCAACGCGGAAACGACGTTTGCTTACTCCTGCTGACAAGTTGCGCCAGCAAGAAAATGGTATTCCCTTACCGCTGCCAAGTGCGTCGAACGCTGAAACGAATCGCTTTATTGATGGTGGCATGCAGCCATATCTCAAGCTCCTCAGCGATATTCTCGAACACGGCACCGACAAGTCGGACCGCACCGGCACCGGTACGCGTAGTCTTTTCGGCTATCAGATGAGGTTCGATCTGGCGCGGGGCTTCCCACTGCTGACCACCAAGAAGCTGCACCTTAAATCCATCGTCTATGAACTGCTCTGGTTCATTCGCGGGGAGACCAATGTGCGCTGGCTGCAGGAACGTGGCGTCAAGATCTGGGATGAATGGGCCGATGAGAACGGCGATCTTGGTCCAGTCTATGGCTCACAATGGCGCAGCTGGCCGGCTCCGGACGGGCGCAAGATCGATCAACTGGCAGGCGTGATACACGCCATCAAGACCAAACCTGATTCTCGCCGCCATATTGTCTCGGCATGGAACCCAGCCGAGGTGGACGACATGGCGCTACCGCCGTGTCATTGCCTGTTCCAGTTCTATGTTGCCAATGGTAAGCTTAGTTGCCAACTTTACCAGCGCTCTGCCGACACTTTTCTTGGCGTGCCGTTCAACATTGCGTCCTATGCGCTCCTGACGCACATGATTGCCCAGGTGACCGATCTTAAAGTAGGCGATTTCGTGCACACTTTTGGGGACGTGCACCTGTACTCCAATCATTTCGAGCAGGCACGGCTGCAACTCAGCCGTGAGCCGCGCCCGCTACCAACGCTCAAGATGAACCCGGACGTCCGAAGAATTGAGGACTTCGTTTTCGAAGATTTCGAGTTCACCGGCTACGATCCCCATCCTCACATCAAGGCTGCAGTTTCGGTCTAGCTCATGGGGGCAAGAACCGGCTAGATATCGCCGCGCAGGCCCTATCGGGCTGAAGATTGGGACGCTTTGTTTGGGGGAAACATGAAGCTGTTGCTGAGTCTTGGTGTACTGCTTGGAGCAAGCATTTCCGTGTTGGCCAACGACACCACGGCTGTCCTGACAACCGGTGGTCTGCAGTTCGTCAATAACGAGCAGGTCGTTATGGAAAGCGAGGATCTGTTCATCTCTAGGGAGGAGATCCGGGTCACCTACACGTTCCGCAACGACAGTGCCGAGGATCAGAACGTCCTCGTGGCATTCCCCATGCCCGACCTGGTGCCAAACTTCTACTCGCCCACCTCCTTTCCTGCGGGACCCAACAACAATCTTTTCGAGTTCGAGACCACGGTAGATGGCGAGCCCGTCGATGCAACGCTGCACGAATATGCCTTCGCGGTGGGAGTCGATCGGACGGATATCGTAAGGGACATGAACCTGCCGCTCGTGCCCATCAACATGATCGTCGCAGATGCGGTCAACGCCCTAAGCGATCGGCAGAAGGCCGAGCTCTTACATCTGGGCATGCTGACGATCGATGAATATGGCGACGAAAGCGGCTGGAAGCAGCAGTTCTATCCGGCCTGGACGTATCGAGCGACCTACACGTGGGAAGCCAACTTTCCGGCTGGCGAAACAGTGACCGTAAAACATCGCTACAAGCCAAGCGTCGGCGGCACAGTGGGGGTCAGCTTCCTTTCCAAGCCCTACGAGGGTTATGATCCGGCCACTGAATACAAGACTAAGTACTGCACCGACGAGAGCTTCATCGCTGCCTTGCGTAAGACCCTGCCTAACCAGGACGAGCCGTGGGGCGCGCCATTTTTTGAGAGCTGGATTTCCTACATCCTTACCACAGGCGGCAATTGGGGCGGCGGAGCGATCGAGCGGTTTCGGCTTGTGGTCGATAAAGGAAGTCCTGACAATCTGGTCTCGTTCTGTGGCGATGACGTCAAGAAAACTGGGCCCACGACCTTTGAAATGGTCAAGACTGATTTTTGGCCCGAGGACGAGCTAGAAATCCTCATCCTTGAACGCCAGTCTGCCATACAATGAGCCTGGCCATCCGCACCGCGACAGCCGGGGACTCCGGCACCATTGTGAGCTTCATCAAGGCGTTGGCCGAGTACGAAAAGCTAAGCCATGAAGCCAAGGCCAGCCAGGCCGACATTGTGCGGGATCTATTTGGCGCGGAACCCAAGGTGTATTGCGAAATAGCCGAATGGGAAGGCCAACCCGTAGGGTTTGCCCTCTGGTTCTACACCTATTCCACCTTTCAGGGGCGCTATGGCATCTGGCTCGAAGACCTTTATGTCGATCCATCCATGCGCGGCAATGGCATCGGCAAATCATTGCTGGTGCATCTGGCAAAGCGGTGCGTTGTGGAGGGTCTGGGCCGTTTCGAATGGTGGGTGCTCGACTGGAACACGCCCTCTATCGACTTTTACAAATCGCAAGGCGGCGTCATGCAGGATGAGTGGACTAAGGTCCGCGTTGACGGTGATGCCCTGCTGAAGCTTAGTGCCGCATGACGATCCGGATCTCCATGATCGCTGCGGTAGCCGAAAACGGCGTCATCGGCAGCCACCAGACGATCCCGTGGCGCATCCCATCGGATTTTGCATATTTCAAGCGCACGACCATGGGCAAGCCTATCATCATGGGTCGTAAACAATATGAAACCGTCGGCAAGCCATTGCCGGGCCGCGCCAACATCGTCGTAACGCGGCAGGAGAGCTTTGCGCCAGACGGCGTCATCGTGGTGGGCGACCTAGAGCAGGCCCTCGAAAAGGCAAAGGCTGTCGCGCAGACTGACGGCGTCGACGAGATCATGATCATTGGCGGTGGCGATGTTTACGCCCAGTTCCTCGAACACGCTGACCGGCTATACATAACCCATGTCGATCTGGCGCCTAAAGGCGAAATTCGCTTTCCGCCGATCGATCTTGCCCAATGGGTTGCTGTCGATCTGCCCGAGCTTGAACCGCACCCGAAGGATGAGGCTACGTACCGCGTCAAAGTGTACGAGCGGCGCGATGCGGGAGCGCATTGATCGCGCGAAGGCCTTGCCTATATAAGTCGTCAACGAAACGAGTTTTACCGAAAGGGACGCGATGCCGTGGGAGAGTAACGGAGGCGGGGGTGGCCGCAACAACAATGGCGGCCCCTGGGGGCAAGCCCCCGGCGGTGGCGGGGGTGGACCGCGCCGTCCAGGTGGTGGTGGCAATACGCCCAACCTCGAAGATATTCTCAACCGCGGCCGCGACCAATTCCGGGGTGGGGTTCCGGGCGGGCGCTGGGCTATCATCGGTGGCGTACTGGCGCTGGTGGCGTTTTGGGCATTCAATTCGGTCTACACCATCAATTCGAGCGAAGTGGGCGTGGAACTGCGGTTTGGTGCTCCCAAGCCTGAGCTTTCCGGTGAAGGCCTGCATTTCCACCTATGGCCAATTGAGACCGTCGAGCGCGTACCGCTCACCCTCAACCAGACCCAGATCGGCAATGCAACGCCAGCGACCAACACGTCCAACCGCAATGCTAACGCTGTTACCGATGGCATGATGCTGTCGGGTGACCAGAACATCGTGAACGTGCAGTTCTCCGTGTTCTGGGCGATCAATGATCCGATTGCATATCTCTTCAACGTTCGCGACCAGGAGGCCATGATCCGCTATGCCGCCGAAAGCGCTATGCGCGAAGTGGTTGGCCGCCGTCCGGCGCAGGAAGTCTATAGTGACGATCGTGCTGGTATTCAGACGGAAGTCTTGGGGATCATCCGCAGCGTGCTGGAAAGCTACCAGCTTGGTGTGGACGTAACGCAAGTGCTGATCGAAAACGCCGGTCCACCGGCCGAAGTGATTGATGCCTTCAACGAAGTGCAACGCGCCCGTCAGGACGAGACCCGCTTGCAGGAAGAAGCACGTTCCTATGCCAACACTCTCCTTGGCGACGCTCGCGGCCGTGCCGCGGCCCTTCGTGAAGACGCTGCCGCTTACACCAACCGCGTGGTGCAGGAAGCAACCGGTGAGGCGGAGCGCTTCAACTCGATTTATGCCGAATACGTCAACGCTCCCGAGGTGACCCGCAAGCGTCTGTTCCTTGAAACCATGGAGCAGGTCTTGGGCGAAAGCCAAAAGGTCTTGGTCGAGAATGGCGCAGGAGCTTCGGGCGTGTTGCCTTATCTTCCGTTGCCTGAATTGCGCTCCGGCACAGTTCCGCCAGCCACTCCCTCTACGTCGACGGGGAACTAACCGATGCAAAACCGTCTAATTATCATCGGCGTGGTCGTTATTGCGGCCCTATACGTGTTCTTTTCCTCCATCTATGTCGTGAACGAACGCGAGCAGGCGATCGTGACGCGCTTCGGCCAAATCACCGATGTGCGGACCGATCCCGGAATCTATTTCAAGATCCCGACCGACTTCGTGGACCGTGTGCAGATCGTCGAAGATCGTCTGCTGCGCTACGACATCGCCAATATGCGCGTGCAGGTGTCCGGCAACGCCTTCTACCAGGTCGATGCCTTCCTGACCTATCGCATCGCCGATGCCCGGCTGTTCCGCCAGCGTGCTACCGGCCAGCTTTCTGTGGTTGAAGATCGTGTCGGCGCCAATCTCGACTCAGCCTTGCGTCAGGTCTATGCGGCGCGCGAGTTCAACGCCGCCTTGTCGGACCAGCGTGCACAGATGATGCAGGAAACTCGTGACCTGATCCGTCCGGACCTTGCGGAATTAGGTGTGGATGTCGTTGACGTGCGTATTTTGCGTACCGATCTCGACCAGGACGTTTCGGCAACCACCTTCGAGCGTATGCGGGCCGAACGCCTTGCCGAAGCCGCACTATTGCGCGCTCGCGGTCAGGAACAGGCACAGAGCCTTCGTGCTATCGCCGATCGTCAGGCGGTAGAGATCGTCGCTGCCGCCACCCGTGATGCAGAAATCATCCGTGGTACGGGCGACGCCGAGCGGAACCGCTTGTTTGCGGCTGCCTATGGGCAGGACCAGGAGTTCTTCGAGTTCTATCGCTCGATGGAGTCTTATCGCACTGCCATGCGGGGCGAGAACACCACGCTGGTGCTGTCGCCCGAAAGCGAGTTCTTCCGCTACTTTGGTTCGAATGGCGAAATTCCGCCGGCAAACCCGAACCTGGCGCCGCCGTTAGCAGCAGCAGTCCCGCCACCAGCGCCGGCGGTGACGTCAGACGAACCGGCCCTTGATGGGCTTGGCATCGAAGACACTGCGGCGCCGACTTTGACGCTGGAAGATGGGTCGCAGTTGGCACCGACCGTAGGCACCGATATTCCGGCGCCTGCCGAAGCTCCACCGCCAGCTCCCGCTCCGGCTCCAGCCGATGTTCCACCTCCAGCGCCGGCTCCTGCCGCGCCGGTGGTGCCACCTTTGCCGCCTGAGGCAGCGCCGGTTCCGGCACCAGTGACGCCTTAGTTGCTAGACTGAGATGAAGAAGCCGGCGCGGTCCTCGCGCCGGCTTTTCCGTTTCTAGCGGACGATCTCTTCGTCGGTGTAGCCCTGGACGTAAAGCAGGGCAGTAAGGTCGCTATGATCAATTCGGATGCCTGCTTCTGCCGCGACAGCTGGCTTGGCATGCATGGCGACGCCAAAGCCCGCGATGCGTATCATGTCGAGGTCGTTAGCACCGTCGCCCACTGCAATTGTCTGGCTAAGCGGCACATTGCGCTCGGCTGCAATGGCCGCCAGCCGTTGCCGCTTGGTGTCCTTGTCGACGATTGGCTTGGTGACGGTGCCGGTCAGTTGGTCACCATCGAATTCAAGAACGTTGGCGACCGCTTCATCGAAACCAATGCGCTTGGCGAAGTAGTCGGCAAAGAATGTAAAGCCGCCCGATACCAGCGAGGTATAGGCGCCGTAGGCCTTCATCGTCTGCACCAAAGCGCGACCGCCGGGCGTCAAGGTGATCTGCTCGCGACGCACCTCCTCGATGATTTTGCGTTCGAGCCCCTTTAGCAAAGCAACGCGGGTGTCGAGTGCTTGAGCAAAATCGAGTTCGCCGCGCATGGCGCGATCAGTAATCGCGGCTACTTGTTCCTTGATTCCCAGAGCCGCAGCGAGTTCGTCGATGCATTCCTGCTCGATTATGGTCGAGTCCATGTCGGCGACAAGAATTTGCTTGCGCCGCTGCCCGGTGGGTACAAGGGCACAATCGATCCGGCGCGAAGCCACAATCTCGCGCGCGGTAGCGAGCGCATCGGTTGACTTCGGCTCGATGATCTCGCAGGCAATGGCGTGATTGAGCCAATTCAGTTCCCCGCCAGTTTCCCTCACCACGGCGGCGGCCAAGGCAGGGTCGAGCTCGGAATCAATGGGATTGGCGATAAGGCAGAGAACCGGCATGGGAATGACTCGGAGGGTAAGCGCGTGACGGGCCACGGGCGTGCGGTGCTGATAGCGGGTCCCACCGCCAGCGGCAAGTCGGCGCTGGCGCTAGAGCTTGCCGAGAAGGAGGGCGGCATCATCATCAATGCGGATGCCATGCAGGTGTACGACACGCTGAGGATTGTCACTGCGCGCCCTTCCGGCGAAGATCTGCTTCAGGCAGATCACCGCCTCTATGGCACAGTGCCTGCCGATATGCGCTTCTCGACCGGCCAATGGCTCACGGCAGCCCAATCGATCATTGCTGATACGCCGCTAGAGCAACCGCTCGTTTTTGTGGGGGGAACAGGGCTCTATTTCGACGCACTAATCCGCGGCTTTGCTGAAATCCCGCATGTACCCGAGGCAATCACAGTTCAAGTTCAACAAGAGATTCAAGTTCTGGATGCTGCTGGACGACTGGCGCTGCTGGAGAGTGAAGACCCGAATGCCGCAGCGCGACTCAAAGTGGTCGATCCGCAGCGGTTGACTCGCGCCTTGGCCGTCAAGCGCGCAACCGGGCGGCTGTTGTCGAGCTACCAGGACGATCAGCAAACCGGATTGCTGGAGGCATTCAATGTCGAGCGGATGGTGCTCGATCCGGAACGTCAGGTGCTCCGGGAGCGGATTGCGCGGCGGTTCCAGGAGATGTTCACTAGTGGCGCGGTGGAAGAGGTACAGGCTCTTCGATCGCTGTCACTCGACCCGAGCTTGCCGGTCACGAAGGCGATCGGGGTCCGTGAAATTGGCGATTGGCTTGATGGCACCTTAAGCCGAGAGCAGGCTATTGAACGCGCCATCATCGCCACTCATCAATATGCGAAGCGGCAACGCACATGGTTTCGCAACCGCTTCGGTGATTGGCCGCGGCGTGGCTGAGCCCCCTAGCGCGGGCGCAACAAGCCTAGACGCTCGCGCATGGCGAAGCGAATGACCAGCACCACCGCGACGAAAGCTAGTCCTGCGGCAAGGCCGATCCAGATGCCCACACCGCGCCAGCCAACGATGAAGCCAAGCACATAAGCAATAGGCAGGCCGATGAGCCAGTAGCCAAGGATCGCCAGGAGCATAGGCACCTTGGTATCGCTGAGACCGCGCAGCGCATGAGCGGCCACGACCTGTGCACCATCGACAAGCTGAAAAAGCCCAGCCACTACCAAGAAAGTGGCCGCAAGCGCCACGGCATTGGCATTGGCATCGATGTGCGGATCAAGGAACAGCGCTACGACCGTCGGGCCTGCCGTGAGGAAAATTGCGCAGGACAGCGTCATGAACCCAGTGCCCAGGGCAAAGGCAGTCCAGCCGGCCTTGCGGATGCCGTCGGGATCGCTGCGGCCGTAAGCGGTGCCGACGCGCACGGTGGCTGCAATGCCCAAGCCGAGCGGCACCATGAAAGCCAGGGATGCGCATTGAAGGGCGATCGCATGGGCCGCCACCTCGTCTGTTCCTAGGCGCCCCATCAAAATGGCGGCGGCGGTGAACAAGCCCACTTCTGCCAGAACGGTCAAGCCAATCGGCAGGCCCACCCGGAAGATTTCGCGGAAACGCGGCCAGTCCGGTTTCCAGAACCGCAGAAGCACATGGAAACGCTTTAGCCGCCGATGCCGCAAAACATAGACGACCATCATCACGAACATGGCGACGTTGGTGATAAGGGTGGCTATAGCTGCGCCGCGCAGTTCCAGCCGAGGAAAGCCGAAATTGCCAAAGATCAGGACATAGGCAATGGCAGCATTCAGCAGCACACCAAAGACGGTGATCACCAGAATAGCGCGGGTCGCATCGAACGCAGAAAGAAGCGAACGGAACGCTACAATTCCCAAGGCGGGGAAAAGTGTCCAAGCGGCAATCTGCATAAACTCTTCAGCGCGCGCGGTCGCGGTCGGGTCTTGGCCAAGCGCCAAATAGATCGGCCGGATCTGCAGGACAAACGGCATCAGCACGGCTGCGATGGCAATGGCTGCCCAGCATCCCTGGCGCACAATCCGGCGCACAGCCTTGATGTCCCGCGCGCCGCGCGCTTGCGCAACTAGAGGCGCCACCGCACCTACGATGCCGATGCCGGCTACAAGGAACGGCATGAGAAACGTGGTTGCGAGCGTCCCGGCGGCAAGAGAGGCAGGTCCCAGCCAGCCTAGCAGGATCACGTCAGTGGTGTGCAGTGCATTTTGCGCCAATTGCGCAATGACCAGGGGCCAGGCTAGGGCAAATGTCGCGCGCAGCTCCTCGGCCCAACTGATCGCGGGGGCAATGGTGCGTTCGGCGACGCCGGGCGCAACCGTGATTTGCTCGTTCATCTTAATATGTCCTACTCGCGAGGACTTGCTCTAGACCAAACGGAGATGCGGCGAAAGATGCGGACCTTGGACAACGAAACCTCCCCTTTGCTAGCCGGAACCGGAAATCGCCTAGCTATCATCACCGCTGGGTTCTGCGGCGCGGCAGGTGTGATGGCGGCAGCATCGGCATCGCACGTTGGCGAGAGCCGGAACCTGTCGGCCATTGCAGCAATCTGCCTCGCCCATGGTCCGGCGCTTCTGGCACTTGGTCTTGCGGGCAGGGGACGAATCTTGGCTCTTGCGTCAATCCTGCTCGGCTTTGGAACAGTGGTGTTCGCTGCGGACCTAGGCGTGCGCGAGTGGCGGGGCCATGGCCTCTTTACCGGTGCAGCGCCGCTTGGCGGCTTCAGCATGATTGCCGGATGGGTCGTGATCATCTTCGCGGGAGTGCTATCTGGCCGGGCAAGAATTTAGTTCAAATAAACTTAAGAGCGGGCGGGAACCTATCGATGAACAATTTGTTATGCCTGCCGAGAGTGTCCTCGGAGGGTTTCTAATGCATAAGTTTCTGATTATCGCCGCCACTACGCTATCGCTTGCTGCTTGTACTGCAACCGAACAAGGTGCTGCAGTTGGTGCGGGTGCTGGCGCAATTGTTGGCGCGGCTACGACCGGTAGCGTTTTGGGTACCGCAGTCGGTGCCGGCGTTGGTGGTGTGGTCGGTGCGGCAGCAGGCAACGTCCTGGGCCGCGCGAGCGAAGGCAGCAACATCTGCATCTACGAACGCCCGAATGGTTCGCGTTACCGCGACACCTGCCCGCAGGGCTAATAAATTGCAGCATCGCCCCATGCTGCAACGCGCCACCTAGGCGCCGTGCACCCGATCCGGAGTCCCTCCTGGATCGGGTGTCTCTTTTTGAGCTGTTAATCAGCTTGAAATTCTCGCCGTTTGACTGCATATATTTGCCATACGACACTATCTTGCGTTATCTGATCGACCGGTAAAACCGGGAACTTGGCTACCTCCTGATCTGTGAATCGTTAGGCCGGGCCTTCTGTTTGGGCTCGTTTTCAACCCTTAGCTGCAGCTGCAGCGACCACTATTGAGGACCTCGTTCCATGGCAACCATCACCGGTACCGTCAAATTCTTCAACACCACCAAAGGCTTTGGTTTCATTTCGCCAGAAAATGGTGAAAAGGACGCTTTCGTGCACATCTCTGCCGTTCAGCGTTCGGGCCTGCAGGGCCTGTATGAAGGCGACAAGGTGACCTACGAACTCGAAACCGGCCGTGATGGCAAGGTTTCCGCAACCAACCTGACCCTGCTGAGCTAAGTCTCGCAGTTAGTGTTTTCGGAAGGGCCCCAAGGGGCCCTTTTTTGTTGATCCATGTTGCTTGCAAAACTCGTCGCTGGACCGCCGAATTGCTTCGTCCGTAGTCCACAAGATTTTACCCACCCATGTTTCGCGAAATCTTCCAAGTTTGGCGACGGCGGTCCGCATCCGCTTCCGAAGTCCGCCAGTCCGGCGCGATGCCCTATTGTTTCATAGACGGACGCATAGTTTTTCTGCTGGTTACAGCGCGACGGACCGGACGGTGGATCTTCCCCAAGGGCGGCATTGTGCAGGACATGACGCCTTGGGACAGCGCTGCCAAGGAAGCGCTCGAAGAAGCTGGAGTTTCCGGAACGATCGGGACGACCCCTATTGGCACCTACTATACCAGTGACAAAGGCCAGATCGTTCCCGTTGACCTCTATCCCTTGGAAGTTGAGCAGCAGTTCGATAGCTGGAAGGAAATGGACCAGCGCCTGCGCCACTGGGCACTGCCAGCTGAAGCACAGCGGCTGATTGCCGACTGGCGGCTGTCGCGAATCCCCGTGTCGTTCCACCGCCAGCTTATGCGGCAGAAAAACCGACAAAGCGGTAAAGCAGGGCATAGAACAATGCCGCCAGAAGGGCCGCAGCCGGGAGCGTGATTACCCAGGCAGCGGCGATCCGCACGACCTTGAGGCGCCTCACCAGAAAGCGCCGCTCACCCCGGCGCTCGCGCTGCAAGGCCTGTTGCGGCGTGTCGTTAAGCGTGCTGGCGTCCACGGCATAGGTCTGCACTGGCACAGCGGCTCCGTGCATGTTTCGCATGGCCAGGTATTCCCGCAGGAACCCCACACCAAAGACGGCGCCAACGGCCACATGCGTGGAGGAAACCGGCAGGGCCAAGGCGGACGCGGCAAGCACGGTAGTGGCTGCAGATAATGCCACGCAGAACGCGCGAATTTCGTTGAGCCTTGTAATCTGCTCGCCAATGGTGCGGATCACCCTCGGACCAAAGAGCAGAATACCTAATGCTATGCCCAAGGCGCCGATCAACATGACCCAGAACGGCGTGGTCAGTGGCGTTGTCGCTCCGCCTTGGAGCACCACAAGGATTGCTGCTAGTGGCGCTACCGCGTTCGCCAGATCGTTAGCTCCATGCGCAAAGGATAGAAGTGCGGCCGCGCCGATGAGTGGCGGCCGGAACAGCCGGCCCACTTGCTTTTTTCGGTTCTCAAGACCGCGAGACTGCCTCCGAGCCCAGGGTTTTGCGAGCAGGCATGCCACCAAGCCAGAGCCAAAGCCGAGCAATGCCATTGCCGGCCAGTTTGTTGAGAAAGGGTTGAACACCATCTGCAGATAGACAGCAAAGGTGCCGGCCATGGCGCCAATTAGAATTGGGACCCAGCGTCTGGCCGCCGCAATCTTGTCCTGGCGACGAGTTATGCGCCGTCGGATGAGAGCATGGAGACCCGCGGCGATGACTCCGCCGAGTACGGGCGACAAGGTCCAACTCACGGCGATCACGCCCACACTCGGCCAATCAACGGCGCCTAAACCCGCCGCTGCAATACCCGCGCCGACCACTCCGCCCACGATGGCGTGCGTCGTGGACACCGGCGCACCGACGAAGGTAGACGCGTTGATCCATAGGGCCCCAGCAAGCGTTGCGGCAATCATGACAAAGATTAGTGTATGGCCTGGCAGGGCTGGATCAAGCGAAAGCAAATCCTGCGAGACCGTCTTGATTACGCCGCGGCCTGCTAGGAGCGCTCCCGCAACCTCCAGAGTGGCTGCAATGGCTAGGGCAGTGCCCATTTTAAGTGCGCGGGCCCCAACAGATGGACCCATATTGTTGGCGACGTCATTCGCCCCGATGTTGATAGCCATGTAAGCAGCGGCGGCAGCACCGGCCATGCCCATGAACATCAGTGGATCAGAAGGCAAAAAGAATGCTGCGCACAGTGCAGCCGCCAAGATTGCAGTGAGCGCTATCCCGACTGGTAGGATTGATTGTCGCAAGGAAAGGTGCATTTATCCTGGAGCGGTTGAACCCTCCTTGGACTATTGTTTGCCCGGTTTGTCCATGCACGCCCGCAGGCTGCTAGCTCCGCCTCAGCGCGCCTTGTGGCGTTGCAAGTCGTAGCTGATGGCAAATATCAAAATGACGGCGACAACGCAGGAAACGGCGAGCATTTGAGCAACCATGGAGTGAGATTGCCTTATCAAAACACGAAGACCTTAACGCCAGGTGAGCATTTTAGCTTAAGGCGATGCATCCTTGTCAAAGAGGCTCAATGGTCATCGCTATATGGCGCCTCTTGACACCGCAGCGCGGTTGCACCTATCAATGCCGCGATATTTTGCTTTGGAGAGGTCCCGTGCGGGCACTCATTCTCGTAGTACGCAGGCGCATCGGCACCGTGGGATAGGATCCCGCGCGATAGCTGGTGCGCCGAAAACAGGTCCCGAAGGGGGCCTTTTTTATTGCCCGGTTTTCGCCGCGACGAGATTGGGCTCCCAAACATGAAGATCAGGGAAGGACTTGTTAAATGGCCGAAAAGATGACCGGCGCAGAAATGGTGATCCAGGCGCTGACGGACCAAGGCGTGGAGCATATCTTCGGCTATCCCGGCGGGGCGGCATTGCCGATCTATGACGCCATGTTCCAGCAGGATGTCGTGCAGCACATCCTGGTGCGCCACGAGCAGGGTGCCACGCACATGGCCGAGGGTTATGCCCGATCAACCGGCAAGCCGGGTGTGGTGCTGGTGACGTCGGGTCCTGGCGCGACAAATGCCGTGACGGGCCTTACCGATGCTTTGATGGACTCCATTCCCCTCGTCTGCATTACGGCGCAGGTGCCCACCACTTTGATCGGCTCGGACGCCTTCCAGGAGTGCGATACCGTCGGCATTACCCGTTCATGCACTAAATACAATTACCTGGTGAAGCGCGTCGAAGATCTGCCGCGCATCATGCACGAAGCTTTCCTGATCGCCACGACGGGGCGCCCCGGTCCCGTTGTCATCGATATCCCAAAGGATGTGCAGTTCGCCGTTGGCGAATATTACAAGCCCAATCTTGATACGCTACGCCACCAAAGCTACCGCCCGCAGGTGGATGGCGACGCTGCCGCCATCGAGGCAGCCATCGATCTAATGCTCAAGGCCGAGCGTCCGATCTTCTACACAGGCGGTGGCGTAATCAATGCCGGCCCAGAAGCGTCCGAGCATTTGCGCGAACTGGCCGAACTCACCGGCTTTCCGGTGACCTCGACATTGATGGGCCTTGGCGCTTTCCCGGCGTCGCATCCGCAGTGGATGGGCATGCTAGGCATGCACGGCACCTACGAAGCGAACCTCGCAATGCACGACTGCGACGTGATGATCAACATCGGCGCGCGGTTCGATGACCGCATCACCGGCCGCGTCGACGCGTTCTCGCCCAACAGCCGCAAGATCCATGTCGATATCGATCCGTCCTCGATCAACAAGGTGGTGCGCGTCGACGTGCCAATCATCGGCGATTGCGAGCGGGTGCTGTCCGAGATGGTGCGTGTGTGGCGGTCCAAGACCAATCAGCCGCGCACCGAGGCGATCGCGCCCTGGTGGGCAGAGATCACGAAGTGGCGGGCGGTTAATTCGCTGGGCTACAAGAACTCCGACACTGTGATCAAGCCGCAATACGCCATCGAGCGCCTCTATGAGGCCACGCGCAACCAGGGCAAGGACGTCTTCATCACCACCGAAGTCGGTCAGCACCAGATGTGGGCAGCGCAGCACTTCCACTTCGACAAGCCGAACCGCTGGATGACGTCCGGTGGTCTGGGGACGATGGGATACGGGCTGCCGGCCGCCGTAGGCGTGCAGGTGGCGCACCCAGAAGCGCTCGTCATCGATATTGCCGGCGAGGCTAGCGTGCAGATGACCATGCAGGAGCTCTCGACGGCCGTGCAGTACCGTCTGCCGATCAAGATCTTCATCCTCAACAATGAGCGCATGGGCATGGTCCGGCAATGGCAGGACCTCTTGCACGGCTCGCGCTATGCTCATTCCTACTCGGAATCGTTGCCCGATTTCGTCAAGCTGGCAGAGGCTTACGGCGGTAAGGGGATCCGATGTGAGAACCCTGCAGAGCTCGACGCTGCCATTGCCGAAATGCTCGACTATGACGGTCCGGTGTTGTTCGACGTGATTGTCGAGAAGGATGAAAACTGCCTGCCCATGATCCCATCAGGCAAGCCGCACAACGAAATCATTCTGCCCGATACCGCCAACATCGGCTCCATCATCGACGAAAAGGGAAGGGCGCTGGTTTAAGCGCTGCGGAGGAAACGACCATGAACGCACATCTGCAGCCGACCGGCTCGGCCTATTTTATAACCAGCGAAACTCAAGATATCGAGCGGCATACTCTGTCGGTGTTAGTAGATAACGAGCCCGGCATTCTAGCGCGGGTCGTGGGCCTGTTTTCGGCCCGCGGCTACAATATCGAGAGCCTGACTGTCAGCGAAACCGAACACGGCCGCCGACTTAGTCGCATCACCGTTGTCGTGACTGCCACGCCCAAGGTGCTGGTGCAGATCAAGCTGCAGCTCGAGCGGCTGGTGCCAGTCCACAAAGTGCATGATCTGACAGCCGAAGGCGCATCGCTCGAGCGCGAGCTGGCTCTGATCAAGGTGGCTGGTTCGGGTGACCATCGGGCCGAGACGTTGCGCCTGGCCGACGCTTTTCGCGCCCAGATCGTTGACGCGACCGTCGAAAGCTTCGTATTCGAGGTGACCGGCAAACCCGGCAAGATCGACAGCTTCATCGCTTTGATGCAGCCGCTTGGGCTCGTCGAAGTGGTGCGCACCGGGCTTGCAGCTATTTCGCGTGGTCCTCAGAGCATGTAGACGAAAGGCTAGGGCATTTGCCCGCAGCAGGACCACGAACCATGACCGTTCTATCCGTCAATCTTAATGCCGTGGCTCAGTTGCGTAACCGGCGCAATTTGCCATGGCCTAGCGTGACTGGGATGGCAAGGGTGGTGCTTGATGCCGGCGCAGGCGGTATCACGGTTCATCCACGGCCCGATGAGCGGCATATCCGCCGGACGGACGTGTTAGAGTTGGCGGCCTTGTTGCGGGACGATTATCCTGCGGCCGAGTTCAACATAGAAGGTTACCCTAGCGAGGATTTCTTCACCTTGATCGATGCGGTCAATCCGCATCAGGTGACGCTGGTCCCAGACGATCCGGCACAGGCAACATCCGACCATGGCTGGGATTTCCATGGTCAAGGAAATTTCCTTGCCAATGCCGTTCGCCGCCTCGCCGCACCGGACCGCCGTATCTCGCTCTTCTGCGACCCCGATGCAGGTGCGGATGGCTGCAGGGCGGCTAAGGCAACTGGCGCTGATCGCATCGAGCTTTATACCGGTCCTTACGGCGGCTGCTATGCCGATCCGGACAAGGCCGATTACGAATTGGCAGTTCTTGCCGAAACGGCGCGCGCGGCTCTTGCTATCGGGCTGGGTGTCAATGCCGGCCATGACCTTACTTTGGCAAACCTTCCGGCTTTCCAAGCGGCGGTACCGGGCGTTGATGAAGTGTCCATCGGCCATGGGATAACGGCGGACGCCTTGCTGCTGGGCTTTGCCGAGGCGGTCCGCCGATATCGTGCGGTTTTGGACACCTGAGTTGGTCGGAACGGCCGATCGGGTGACGCCGAGCCGGTAAAATCAAAGGCGATTGAGGTACGGCCTAGTTAGCCGGTGCGGCCGCCGCCTTGTCATGGCACGGCCTGATTGTCGCCTGGCCGCGAACAGTGTGTCATGGGTTGCGGACTGGCCGACGACCGCCTCGTTCAAGATTGCCGAAAAGCCGGAACTTCAGCCGCTTCAGACACTTACATTGCTGTGCCCTAGGCAGGTTGATGGCACTGGACCACAACAAGGTGCCTCCTTGCGATAGTGGTTCAGGGTCACTTATATCGCCTCAGTTACGATTTGTTACCAATGAGGGCTCACATGTCCAAACTCAAGATTGCCGTTATCATCTCCTCCACCCGCGAGAGCCGCTTTGGCGACAAGCCAGCGCAGTGGATACTCGAAAAAGCCAATCAGCGTCCCGAAATCGAGGCCGAACTGGTCGACATTCGCGATTTCGATCTGCCATTCTTCAACGAGATAGCCTCCAACCTCTGGATGCCGTCCAGCGACCCGCGGGCAGTAGCCTGGCAGAACAAGATCGGCCAGTTTGATGGCTACATCTTTGTGGTTGCTGAATACAACCGCTCCATCACCGGTGCGCTGAAGAACGCGATCGATCAGGCCTATGTCGAGTGGAACCGCAAGCCGTTCGGCATTGTGGGTTACGGCTCTGTTGGTGCTGCACGAGCTGCCGAGCATCTGCGTGGTATCGGCGTTGAAATGCAGATGGTTTCGACCCGTTCTGCCGTTCACATCGGCGGTAGCGACTTCTTCGCCGTTCATCCGCTTGGCCAGCAGAACAAGCCATTGAGCGAGATCGAGGGCTCTATCGGACCCGGTGCCAAGGACATGCTCGATCAGCTGATCTGGTGGGGCAACGCCACCAAGGCTGCCCGCGGCGAAAATGCGGCGATTGCCGCTGAATAGACTTCACGAAGACCTCCAAAGCTTCGTTTACCAGAGGGGCCGTTCCGCAGGGAGCGGCCCCTTTGGCTTGAACCATTGTGGCGGCAAGGTGTTGTATGCGACAGTGGGCGGGTGTATAGCGGCGCCCGCCCTTGACCAGAAAGCATCAGGTTCATGACGCAGACGAACACGGTCGGCTCCCATAGCGCCGGCGTCGATTCGAGCCAGCTTCACCAGTCCCGATCCAATAAAGATTTGCCCCTGCTGACCTTGGGCGCTCTGGGCGTGGTCTATGGCGATATCGGTACCAGTCCGATCTACGCTTTTCGCGAAGCCATGCACATCCGGCCTGGCGCTACGTCCACGACGGTTGAGATCCTGGGCTTGTTATCGTTGATCGTCTGGGCACTGACGCTGACGGTTGCGGTGAAATACATCTTCTTCGTGACGCGCGCCGACAACAACGGCGAGGGTGGCACACTTTCATTGGTAGCCTTGGCTCGCAAGGCATTCACCAATGCGCCCGGTTGGATTACCGGTTTGGGCGTCCTTGGCGCGGCACTCTTTTTCGGCGATGCCATAATTACACCGGCCGTTTCCGTTCTTTCGGCTGTCGAAGGATTGGAAATAGTTGCCCCGAGCCTCACTCGTTGGGTCATACCGATCACGCTGGTGATCATCATCGGCATTTTTGCCGTTCAGCGCTTCGGTACGGCAAAAGTCTCCACGGTCTTCGGGCCTATAACAGCTATTTGGTTCCTTGTTCTCGGCATATCGGGCCTGACGCATATTTTTGATTATCCAGCCGTTCTGCTGGCGCTCAATCCGTACCTGGGTCTCGAATTTCTCTTCACCCATGGTGGCATTGCCTTTATCGTCATCGGCGCAATCTTTCTGGCCATAACTGGCGCTGAAGCGCTCTATGTCGATCTTGGTCACTTCGGCCGTAAGCCGATCGTTATTGCCTGGTTTGGACTGGTGTTCCCATGTCTGTTGCTCAACTATTTTGGGCAGGGCGCTTTCGTACTCAGCGTCGGCGTTGAAAACGTCGAGAGTCCATTCTTTGAAATGCAGCCAGAATGGGCACTGCTGCCCTTTGTTGGGCTCGCGACAATGGCCACCATCATTGCCAGCCAGGCAGTGATTTCCGGCATGTTCAGCCTTGCCCAGCAGGCCATCGCGCTCAACCTTCTGCCTCGCATGGTGGTGCAGCACACCTCCGAGACGCAGAGCGGACAAATCTACATGCCCCAGATCAACGCGATGCTGATGATCGGCGTTTTGGTCTTGGTGCTGTCGTTCCGCACCTCTGGCGCATTGTCACAAGCTTATGGCATCGCCGTATCAGGCGTCATGGTCGTGACGTTGATGTTGCTCGTCGTCGTCATGTGGCGGAACTGGAAGTGGCATCCTGCGGCAGTTATTGCATTCGGGCTGTTCTTCGGTGTGATCGACGGCTTCTTTTTTGCCGCCAACGTATCGAAGGTTTTCCAGGGTGGCTGGGTCCCGGCGGTCGTCGCCGTTGTGGTCGCAGTCCTGATGGCAAGCTGGATGGGTGGCCGCAAACGTTTGGCTGAAAAAACGAAGCGCGACGAGGTGCCACTGCAGTTCCTGGTAGACAACCTCTCCAAGAAAAAGCCGACCTTAGTGCCAGGTACGGCTGTGTTCCTGACCAGCGACATCGAGGGTGCGCCCACGGCGCTGCTGCATAGTCTGAAGCACTACAAAGTCCTGCACGAGCAGAACGTCATCCTGACCGTCCGTACCTCTGCATCGCCGCGCGTGCCCGACGACGAGAAAGTCACTATCGACGCTTACAATGAGCTTTTCAGCCGTGTTGTGGTCAGCTTTGGGTATATGGAAACACCTAATATTCCAAAGGCTTTGGCACTTGGGCGCAAGCTGGGTTGGAAGTTCGATATCATGTCGACATCGTTCTTCCTGTCGCGCCGTTCGCTCAAAACCGGTGCAAAGCCGGGCAATCTGCTGCGCTATTGGCAGGACCGGTTGTTTGCCCGCCTCGCGCGCAACGCCAGTGACGCAACCGAATACTTCCACATTCCAACCGGCCGCGTGGTGGAAATTGGAACGCAAGTTATCCTTTAGAATGCCTGCGCCTTATTTTTCCATATCGGGGCAGACATAGGGCACAACTGCGGACACGAAGCGCTGCTCTTGCAGTTCGCTGCCCAGCTTGAGGTTCAGCACCAGTTCGGTTGCACTGACACTGGCAATATCGGCGTTGATGGTCATTCCATCTTCATCCCAGCTGATCGCGCTATCGGAAACCTGCTGCCATTTAGAGAGCCGGTAGGTTTCCCAGCAGCTGTCGCTCACCAGGGTGCCATCGGCGAGAAAGATCTGCATGGGTCCGGGCAGGGCTTCATCAGCATCAGAGCGAACCCAGACCTTGTTCAGCAATGGATTGCTGGTATCGCCCTCATCGTTCGCTGTATCTTGGGTGCCTTGCGCCATCGCTGGAACGACGCTGGCACAGGTACCCACGCCCCAAACGCTCAACAGAGCCAATATCGCAGCCTTGGTATCCATCGTCATTCCTCCGTGCCCAACCCTGATCTGGTATTGCACGCGCAATAGGGCAAGGGTGCCGTCGCAAATGCGGTGTTTTTGAGAGCGAGTGAACTGTTCCTAGCCGGCGAAACTGCGGCGTTTGAGCGAGCGGTCCATGCTTTCGACGCGATTGGTCTGCACCGGCCAGAGCGTATATTTGGATTCACCCAAAATGTGGTTGGCATGGAGTGCCCAATTAGGGTCATCAAGGGCGCCGCGCGCCAGTGCCACGAAATCAGCTTCGCCATTAGCAATGATCGCTTCGGCGCGGTAGGCTTCGTCGATCAGGCCCACGGCCATGGTGGGGATGTCGGCGCCCTGACGAACGGCTTGGGCGAATGGCACCTGATAATTGGCGACCGGGTCGATCGTCCCGCCATCAAAGCCGCCGCTCGAGCAGTCGATGACGTCAACGCCACGTGTTTTTAGTTCCTTGGCCAACGCAATACTGTCTTCCACCTGCCAGCCATTCGGGTGATTGTCGCTGACCGAGATGCGCACGAGCAAGGGCTTGTCGTCCGGCCAAACCGCACGCACGGCTTCGGTTACCTCCAGCACCAACCGCATGCGGTTTTCGCGGCTACCGCCATATTGGTCGGTGCGCTTGTTGGCGAGTGGCGAAAGAAACTGGTTGAGCAAATAACCAGGGGCTGCATGAATTTCCACGGTGTCGAACCCCGCAGCAAGAGCGCGCTTGGCCCCGTCAGCAAAAGCGTCGATCACGCCTTTGATGCCAACGAGGTCCAGTGCAGTGGGCTTGGTAAAGCTCGGATCGCTGCTGTGGGGCTCAGCCGAAGGCGCGACAGGCGTCCACGCCGCATAACCCACCGAAGCCTGGCCTTCTGGAGTCTTGATAATCTGGGCGTTCCAACTCACAGGCGTTGACGCTTTGCGCCCCGCGTGGGCCAATTGGATGCCTGCGGCTGCGCCTTGCTTGTGGATGAAATCAACAATCCGCGCCAAGGGCGCGACATGCTCATCCTTCCAGATGCCCAAATCCGCATAGGAAATCCGGCCCTCTGCGGTGACACCAGTAGCTTCGACCATGACCAGCCCAAAGCCGCCCATAGCAAAGCGCCCAAGATGGACGAAGTGCCAGTCATTGGCGAAACCATCGATGGCGGAATACTGGCACATCGGCGCAACAACAGTGCGATTGCGTAGCTGGAGGCTACGCAGCGAAACAGACGAAAACAAATGGGACATAGATGCTCGATTGGTTGGTGCCGTCATGAGGGCAAACACAACATGCACATTTCGCGTTCCATCGGCAATTGCCGATAAAGAAACGATTTGTTGCCGAGTGAACCACTAATGTGATGATTTCCCGCCCAACGTCAGGGGAATGGATCATGAAAATCACGCTGGATCTGGATCTGCTGGTCAGCCAGGGCAAGCTTTCCTTGAGCGAGGCTGAGCGGCTCAAGTCCTTTGCTGCGCAGGAAACCAGTACGCTAGGCAGCAATATCTTTCTCGCCTTCGGCATCGTCGCTGTGGTGATCGGGGCAGGGGTCCTGTTGCCGAGCTTGCAGACGGTGCTGGTGCTGGGCGGTCTGCTCTTCGCCCTAGGACTGGGTTTGATTCTCGGTAAGGTCGAGCGCTGGGCGGTGTTCGCGCAGATCATGATGGTTGCCGGTGCGCTGGCGCTTGGCGGCTCTATTATCGTGCTGTTCGGCGAGAGCCTCCTCGTTAAGCTGATCCTCTCTGCTGGGCTTGCTGCAGCGGCGGTCGCCGCCACATCGGGCCTGCTGGCAGCGTTGGCGGTTTTGATGCTTGCAGCGGCGATCATGACTGGCACCGAGACGTGGGATCCCACCAACTATCTCGTGGTAACGATCGGCATCCTGTCAGCCCTGGTGCTGGCGCTCTATATACTGTCGCTGCGCTTGCAGCCTGCCTATGAGCGGATCACAATCATCGCGATGCGAACGGCTATTCTCATGATCAACGTTGCATTTCTCGTTGGCTCCCTGTTTGGCGACAGCATGCTCGACGTGCCCGGCTTAGCCTTCACCATTGTCTGGGCGCTAGCGCTGATCGGGCTCGGCACCTGGGCCGTTTTCGCCAACAGGCGTTGGGTGGTGAACAGCGTTGGGGTATTCGGTGCGCTTCACTTCTTCACCCAATGGTTCCTGGCGCTTGGCGCCCAGCCGTTCTCGATCTTGGGTGGCGGCCTGCTCCTAATAGGCTTTGGTCTGGCGCTTGCGCGGTTCAACCAGGTGCAACACGCCCGACGTCATCCACCAGCGACAGCAATCGGCTGATTTTACCAAAAATTTGTGCCGGGCTCACCTTTGAAGGGGCCGACAATGTCCGAGGTAATCCAGCCGCCGTAAAACCCACCTGGCTGCGGTGTGACGACTTCACCATCCACCGTACAGCGACTCATTGCCTGGGCGTAAAAGGCGACAGCTCCACAGATGTCCGCAAAGCCTGCGCTCGGCTTGAGGTAAGTCCAGGCCGCACGTTCTGCTCTGCGGCCGCCCGCGGTCACGTCGTAATAGCTTGCATTGCCCTTCCACTCGCAAAAGCTCGAACCGGGCACCTGCATCAACACGCCGGGCAAGATGTGCTCCGGCGCGATGTAGTAAACCGGGGGGTGGCTGGTTTCGAGTACCCGATGGCACCAAGGCGCATCCACGATCGAGACGCCTGCAAAGACGATCTGGACCGGCTTTTCGAGGCGTTCTAGTCGCGGCGGGCGCGGATAATCCCAGACGCTTTCCTGTCCCGGTTTGATCGGCAATGCGCGTGAATGCATGGTCTCAAATCTCCTTAGGGCATCAACTGTCCGCCATTGACCTCAATGGTTTGCCCGATGATGTAGCCGGACAGACTTGGCGAGGCCAAAAACAGATAGGCGCCGACGCAATCTTCCGCCACGCCGAAGCGGGCTTGCGGAATGGTGGCCAGCATGGCGTCCATCTGCGCCTTGGTCGAATAGCGCTCATGGAACGGCGTGGTAATCACGCCCGGGGCCACTGCATTGACGCGAATGCCAAAGGTGATCAGTTCCTTGGCCATGCCGCGGGTAACATTGGCGAGGAACGCCTTGGACGACCCGTAGAGCCCCGCACCGCCGCCAGCGCCGTTGCGGCCGGCAATGGAGGTCGTATTGATGATGAAACCCCCATTGACCTTTAGATGCGGAATTGCCGCGTGCGACGCCGCCAGCACCGAGCGTGCGTTGAGGTCCATGATCTGGTCGTAGAGCGCGCTCGTCCATTCCTGGTAGGGCTGCCGCGCCACCATGCCTCCGGCATTGTTGATAAGCCCATCCAGCCTACCAAAAGCCTTTTGTGCTGCGCTAACCGCCTCGGCAATCTCGCCTTGCTTGGATGCGTCAGCCCGGATCAGCTCCACGGTTCCGCCATTGTCCCTTATGCTTTTGGCGAGCGCTTCAGCCGCTTCGACGCTTGAGTTGTAGTGCAGGCCAACCAGCGCCCCCTGCGCAGCAAAGGCGGTGGCGAGCGCTGCGCCGATGCCCGTCGATGCTCCCGTGATGAGGACAGATTTGCCGGCAAGATCAGGTATCGTCAGCGCCTGGGTGGTCATCGCATAGTCTCCGTTTTGTGCTTTGCTGCGATATCAGTCAGGCGCCGTGCCGTTGTCACGCGATTTGTCATTGTACGGTGTTCGGGTGGAATCTGGACCAACAGCCTAGAATTGGACTTGCCTAGAACCGTACCGTACGGTACGCCTGCGAAAATAGTCTGCCGGTGTAGGACTGGCAATCGGGGACAGCAGCGTGTCAGCGACCATCAAGGTCAGTGAAGAGGTTTTTACACCACGCCAGCAGGCGGTGCTAACGGCCGCGCTTGACCTCCTCGTTGAAAATGGCGACGGGCTGACCATGACTGCTGTTGCCCGGCGCGCGTCGTGTTCCAAGGAGACGCTCTACAAATGGTTCGGTGATCGCGATGGCCTTCTCACGGCCACCGTTCAGTGGCAGGCGGCCAAGGTGCGTATGCCGCAGGTCAGCCGCTCCGGGCTCACTGCCAAGACGCTCCGCCTCAGCATGGAACAGTTCGCCCGCGATCTGCTGACCGTCATCACCGGCGAGGTGTCCATTACTCTCAACCGCACGGCCGTTACCCATGCGGCCCAGGAAAAGGACAGCCTCGGGATCATCGTTTTGGAAAACGGTCCTTTAGCCATCCGCCGGCGCCTCAAGCCTATTTTGGAAGCCGGTCGCGACGCGCGCCTATTGCGGTTCGACTCGAGCGAAGACGCCTACCGCACCTTCTTCGGCCTTGTCATACGCGACGTACAAATCCGGCTCTTGCTCGGCGACAAGAGCCTCACTCAATCCAACGTCACCGCCAACATCGAAGCCGACGTCAAGGCCGCGACCGACCAGTTTTTCGTCCTTTATGGGACAAAAGCCATCACTTCATAGCAGTTCTCAGGGAGAGACTCATGCGCGTGTATTACGATCGGGATGCCGATCTCAACATCATCAAGTCCAAGAAGGTCGCTATCGTCGGCTATGGCTCTCAAGGCCACGCCCATGTGCTGAACCTGCGTGATTCTGGCGTCAACGACGTTGTCGTTGCCCTGCGTCCGGGCTCCCCATCGGCCAAGAAGGCTGAGGGCGAAGGCCTCAAGGTGATGAGCGTTGCCGACGCGTCCGCATGGGCTGACGTCATCATGATGCTGACGCCCGACGAGCTGCAGGCCGACATCTACAAGCAGCATATCGAGCCAAACATCCGCGACGGTGCAGCGCTAGCCTTCGCCCACGGACTCAACGTCCACTTCAACCTCATCGAGCCCAAGCCAACTGTCGACGTGATCATGATCGCGCCGAAGGGCCCCGGCCACACCGTGCGCGGTGAATACCAAAAGGGCGGCGGTGTGCCGTGTCTGATCGCCGTTCACCAGGACGCTTCGGGCAACGCCCATGATATTGCCCTGGCCTATGCTTCGGGTGTTGGTGGCGGCCGCTCGGGCGTCATCGAAACGAACTTCCGCGAAGAATGCGAAACCGATCTGTTCGGCGAACAGGCTGTCCTCTGCGGCGGTCTGGTTGAGCTGATCCGCGCCGGCTTCGAAACGCTGGTGGAAGCCGGCTACGCGCCTGAAATGGCCTATTTCGAGTGCCTGCATGAAGTGAAGTTGATCGTCGATCTGATCTATCAGGGCGGCATCGCCAACATGAATTACTCGATCTCCAACACCGCCGAGTGGGGCGAGTACGTCACCGGTCCGCGCATCATAACCTCGGAAACAAAGGCCGAGATGAAGAAGGTGCTCTACGACATCCAGTCCGGCAAGTTCACCGCCGAGTGGATGCAGGAAATCAAGGCTGGGGGTTCGCGCTTCAAGGCAACCCGGCGCTTGCATGACGAGCACCAGATCGAGGCCGTGGGCGCCAAATTGCGCGACATGATGCCCTGGATCAAGGCCGGTGCGCTGGTCGACAAAGCCAAGAACTAATCTGTGCGAATAGAGCAGGGGTCCTTCGGGGCCCCTGTTGTTTATTCGGCGGAAAGCATTGCCGCCCGCTTCGGCTTCTGTCAGATGCCAAGTTCGGCTAGAAGCGGATCAATGATCCATTACGAGTCGCAGGGGGCGCGATGAGCTTGCCGGAGTTTCCCGTGGAGGGCGGCTGCCAGTGTGGTGCGGTGCGTTACCGGCTGAACGCGAGCCCGCTCAGCGTTTATAATTGCCATTGCAAAGACTGCCAACGCTTCTCTGGCGCCGGCTGGTCCATGTCCATGATCGTCAAGGATGAGGCGTTCGAGCTGATCGCTGGCGAGACCGTGCGCTATGACCGCAGGGCCGACAGCGGCAATGTCATAGCGATGAACTTTTGCGCCCATTGCCATAACTGGCTTTGGAATGATCCTCCGACGCCGGGCATTAAAGTGGTGCGCGCCGGAACTTTGGATGATCTCGATTGGGCGGCGCCCGTGGGCAATATTTGGACCGACAGCAAGCCCGCCTGGGTGACCATCGATCCCAACCTCGTTAACTTCGCCAAGGGAGCCGTTGACCGCACGCCCTTATATGATGCTTGGACGCGCTCTCATCAGGATATACAATAATGGCCGTCTCCGACGATATCGCGCTGGTCAAGCATCAGGAACAGGCGCTGGTGCTGCCCTTGTTCGATGAGGATGTAGCGTTTGAACTGGGCAACGCCATTCGCGCGCGTGCGTCGGCGGAAGCCCTGAGCCTGGTTGTTGATATTCGCACCTGGGACCGCCAACTATTTTTCGCCGCCACGGCTGGCACGACGGCCGATAACGCCGAATGGGTGCGCCGCAAGATCAACACTGTCCGGCGTTTCCAGCGTGCCAGCTACCGCATGGTGCTGGAACGCGGGGAAGTGCCGTTCACGCCTCAGTCTGGCGCCGATCCGGCTGACTATGTTATCGCAGGCGGTGGCTTCCCGATCCGTGTCAAAGGCGCCGGTATTATTGGCTGCCTGACCATCTCGGGCCTGCCAGGCCGCTCCGATCACGGTGTGGCTGTCGCAGCGTTGGCGGTGCACCTGGGCTTTGTGCCCGAAGATTTTGCCTTGCCCGCGGAATAAGACCATGAAGCTCCCCTATCTGCTGCTCGATGTATTTACCCGCGAGCCCCTCAAGGGCAACCAACTGGCCGTGGTGCCCAAGGCCGATGGCCTCCTGGACGGCGAGATGCAGGCTATCGCGCGTGAGTTCAACCTCAGCGAAACCGTGTTCATCCTCAAGGCGAACGCCGAGCGCAATACGGCATCGGTTCGCATTTTCACGCCGCACCAGGAACTGCCCTTTGCCGGTCACCCCACAGTCGGTGCCGCGGTGGCTCTAGGCCTGCAGAACAAGGTCAGTGCTGTCCGGCTCGAGGAAAAAGTTGGGCTGATAACGGCTCTCTTCGAGAGGGTAGATAAGCGTTCTGGCGAAGCACGCTTTGCCTTGCCTCGGCTCCCGTCGCGCGTTGCCGAGTTGCCGGATACCCTGGGCATTGCCCAGGCACTCGGGCTCGAGGTCGAGGACATCGGTTGCGATATCTATCGCCCGGCTGTGTTCTCAGCAGGCGTTACCTTCCACCTGGTTCCCGTTCGCGACGCCAGCGTCTTGCGGCGGGTCGAGGTGAATCAGGGGCTGTTCGACAAGGTGTTCCACCACGACCACAACTCAGCCTATGTCTTTACGCTTACGCCCGAAGAGCCGGAGAACGATCTTGCCGCGCGCATGTTCGGCATGGGCTTGGGGGAGGACCCCGGCACCGGTTCAGCGGCTGCGGCCCTGATCGGGCTGTTGGCAGAGCAGGCATTGTCTACCGAGCAAGCCGATTACGTGCTGCGCCAAGGGCATGAGATGGGCCGTCCCTGCCGCATCACCCTGCAGCTGCGCAAGGATCATGACGTGCTGATTCACGGCGGTATTGGCGGGCATGCAGTGATCGTCGGGGAGGGGCTGCTCGACCTCGGCGATTAACGATCTTCGCAGTTCGGGCGAAAAAATCGACTTCTGCTACGACCGAGACTTGCAACACTGAAGCGATTGAAGCATTCTTCACCCGCAAATCGAGACCGCATCCATGCAGCGCAACCGCGCACAAGCCAAAGCAATCAGCCAGCGCGAGGCCCTTAAGGCGCGCCTGACGCTTGCCGGTGCCATGCTGCTGCTTCCGGCCGCGCTCCTTCTCCTTCTTATCAGCCCCTGATCACCGGCAGCTCGGCTATGCGAGCGGGTCATCAGGGGATAACGCCATAAGCCGAACAGTTTGATGTCCGGCCTTAGTTGAGCTTTGCTCCAGGCCGCCTGATAGGAAACCGACAATGTCCGCCGCAACCGACACCAATAAAGACCGCGTCTTCATCTTCGACACTACGCTGCGTGATGGGGAGCAATCGCCCGGCGCGACGATGACGCTGGAGGAAAAGCTGCAAGTCGCTGAAGCGCTCGATGAGATGGGCGTCGACATCATCGAAGCGGGCTTCCCTATTGCCTCCAACGGTGACTTTGAGGCGGTGGTCGCCGTTGCAAAACAGGTCAAACGCGCAACGGTCGCCGGCCTTGCCCGCGCTATAGCCGCCGACATCGACCGTGCTGGTGAAGCGGTCCGCCACGCTCGCCGCGGCCGCATTCATACCTTTGTCTCGACGTCGCCGATTCATTTGGCGCACCAGATGAAAAAGACCGAGGGCGAGGTGATCGAGATCATCTCGCGCACGGTGGCGCAGGCCCGTAACCTCATCGACGATGTCGAATGGTCGGCAATGGATGCCACGCGCACGCCACTCGAGTTCCTCAAGCGCTGCGTCGAGGCTGCCGTCAAGGCTGGCGCGACGACCATCAACCTGCCCGATACTGTCGGCTATGCTGTGCCCGATGAGCATGAACAGATGTTCCGCACGGTCATCACAGCTGTTCCTGGCGCCGACAAGGCGATCTTTTCGGCCCACTGCCACAATGATCTGGGCCTAGCCGTCGCCAATTCGCTGGCCGCCGTGCGCGGTGGTGCGCGGCAGGTAGAATGCACCATCAATGGCCTTGGCGAACGCGCCGGCAATGCGGCGCTCGAAGAAATCGTCATGTCACTGCGCACGCGCGGCGATGTCATGCCTTACCAGACGCAGATCGAGACGACCCATCTGGCCCGCGCCAGCCGCATTGTTTCGGCGGCGGCCAACTTCCCGGTGCAGTACAACAAGGCTATCGTGGGCAAGAACGCCTTTGCCCATGAGAGCGGCATCCATCAGGACGGCATGCTGAAGAACGCCGAAACTTATGAGATCATGACGCCCGCGAGCGTCGGCATCAAAGCCACGACGCTCGTGATGGGCAAGCATTCTGGCCGCGCCGCCTTCAAAGACAAGCTCAAGGAACTGGGCTACGAGCTGGGCGACAATGCCTTCCAGGAAGCGTTCGTGCGCTTCAAGGATCTCGCCGACCGCAAGAAGCATGTCTATGACGCCGACATTGTCGCGCTGGTCGATGACGAAGTGGGCTCGGTCGGCGACCGTATCCGCCTAGTAGACATGGAAGTTGTTTCCAAGACCGGCGGCGTGCACCGCTGCGATCTGACGCTGTCCATCGATGGCGAGGAAACCTCCGTTACCTTCGATGGTACTGGCTCGGTTGACGCCATCTTCAACGCCATCAAGCAGGCCGTCGGCCAGCAGCCGCATCTCGTTCTGTACGCAATCGACGGCGTCACCGGCGGCACCGATGCCCAGGCAAGCGCCCATGTGCGGCTCGAAATGAATGGCCGCATCGTCTCCGGCAACGCTGCCGAACCCGACACCCTCGTTGCTTCGGCCCGTGCTTACCTCAATGCCTATAACCGCCTCTTGATCGACCGCGGCGCAGCGGCACAAGGCGCCTTGGCGGGCTGATGGCCTACGAACTCGTTGATGTCCGCGAACCTGCCGATTGGATGGCCTATCATGCCATCCGGCGGCAAGAGTTATTTGAGGCACGCGGACGCTATGGCGTTTACGACGAGAACTATCCAGGCGAGCAGGAGCCCAACATGTACCAGCTCCTGCTCAAGTCCAATGGCCGCTCTATTGGTACGACGCGCCTTGACGTGCGTGCGGACGGAACGGCTATCTTCCGGCTCGTCGCGATTGCCGCCCACGCACAGGGGCAAGGTCATGGCCGGATGTTGAGCACCCTCGTGGAGGAACGCGCGCGTCAGCATGGCACGCATACGCTTTACGTCAATGCCGCTCGCACAGCCCATGGCTATTACCTGGCCATGGGTTGCACGACTACATATGGAACGCAGAAGAACTCGCCAGCATGGCAATAGAATGCGTTCAGATGCGAAAGCATCTTGCATGATATGCACGCTTGGCGATTGCCAAGCTGAGCAAAAACCCGCATCGCTTGGCTCGTGCGATAACGCAGAACCGACGGGGCGCCGGTGAAACTTGCAGCGGAAATTCGCGGGCTTTTGTCCGGGCTGGCGCTTGTCGGCATAGCGGCACTTGTGGCCATCGACGGGCCGTCGATTGTCCCTGGCCAGGAATTGCTGCAAAGCCTGCGCTTCCATATCGCTGCCGCGCTGATCGCCCTGGTGCTTCTCCTGCTAGTCAGCCGGGCGTGGTGGCGGGCAGTCGTCATGCTTGTGCTGGTCGTGGCGAGCCTTGCATGGGGCGGCGTCATCATCGCCCGCCAGCATGAAGGCCGCCAAGCCTATGAAGGCCGAACGCCTGCTGCCATAGTTCGCGTTTTGAGCTTCAACGTGCTGGCAAGCAATGAGCGCGGCCAGGACATCGTCGATTACATGTTCGAAACGGCGCCCGACATTGTCATGACCATGGAATCAAATGCCATCGTTCCTGAACTGGGCCGGATCGCTACCCAGTTTCCGCATCGGGCTGGATGTACGCCCGAGGGAAATGACTGCGATACCATGCTGTTTTCCCGCACGCCTCTCACCGATGTCCGCGTGCTGCGCATCGGCATATTCAACCGGCTGCGGTTGATCATCGCCAAGACCAATGTCGGTGGCCAGGACGTGACGATTGTCGCAACACATCTCACCAAGCCCTATTTCGACGAAGCGGCTTGGGTCGAGCTTGGTCAGATCAGGGGCGTGCTGCGCAATATATCGGGGCCCGTGATCCTCGCTGGCGATTTCAACGCTGCTGCCTGGTCCGAACTGGTGGCGCGCTTTGCCGCCGACGCAAGGCTCGTGCCGCCGCCTTTCTATCCTGCTACGTGGCCCATCCGCCTCGGTGGCTTAGGCGTTCCGATCGACAATATATTTACGCGCGACGGCGCCCGCATCGAGAGCATCGAAGCCATGAGCGACCCTCTCGGCTCCAATCATCGGGGCCTGCTGGCGACCATTGGCCTCTACGCGCTGGACTGAAGCGCGGCCAAGACCTTCCCAAGCGCATGATCCAGCAATTGCCGGTCTGCTGAAGTGCCGGCGCTGACGCGGATATGCTGGCTCAGCCCGGCCACGGCTGGTTTGCGAACGAAGACACCATGCGCTGCAAGGCCGGTTAAAACTGCCTGCGCATATGCTCCATCACGGCCACAGTCGATCGCCACAAAATTGGTGGCGGTCGGCAGGGGTGAAAGACCATGCCGCCGGGCAATGACCGCCGTATCGGCCAGCGACACCTTCACCGCCTCTATTGAACTTCGCAAGTGGTCTGCATCAGCAAGCGCGGCGATGGCGCCTGTTTGGGCAATGTTGCTGATGCCGAAATGATTGCGAATGCGGTTGAAGGCAGAGATGCTGTCCTTCTCTCCGAAAACATAGCCTACTCGCGCGCCTGCCAAGCCATAAGCTTTGGAGAAGGTGCGCATGCGCAGGAGGTTGGGCCGTTCGATTTCAATGGGCGGCAAGGTGCCCTCCGGCGCGAACTCGCCATAGGCTTCATCCAGGATGATCATCGTGGTTTCGGGCACTGCCGTGATGAAGCGCTCCACTGATACCGCGTCCCACCAACTCCCCATCGGGTTGTCGGGGTTCGCAAGGTAAACCATGGCTGCACCGGTCTCGCGCGCCGCCGCCGCCAAGCCGTCGATGTCCTCGCGCGTGCCGATGTAGGGCACGGTATGCATCACGGCCCCATACCCTGCAATGTGGTAGTTAAAGGTGGGATAGCCACCCAGTGACGTTACGACCGTCGATCCCGGCGGCGCATAAAGGCGCACGGCCATGCCCAGAATGGCATCCACGCCTTCGCCCGGCATGACGTTTTGCGCAGGGATGCCAAGATGGGCGGCAATTGCCTCGCGCAAATCGTGGTTTTCCGGATCGCCATAGTGCCAGCTGTCACGCGCCGCTTCTTGCATCGCCGCCAGCACGGACGGCGCCGGTCCGAACGGGTTTTCATTGGCCCCAATACGCGCCCTTGTGGGCACGCCGTCACGCCGGACAATGGCCTCTGGCCCAACGAACGGCGTAGTCTCGGGCAGGGCGGCAACGATGGGGGCGAGTTCTGGACGGGACAAAGGTGACTCTTGCTCGGTTGTGCCCGGTTCAGGGCTCTGGCTTGATCCATGACATTGCTAGCAGCACCCGGCGCCAGCGGCAAAGTGCTCTTTTGCACAGGTGTGGACATGAAGTACTCTGGCCAAACCGCCGCCGTTACGCGGTTTTCTGGCCCAACATACATAGCTGGCATTCGAATTAATTTGCACCAGCCCGGGCAAGGTCCGCGAAGGCATAAGCCGCGCACTCTGGCGCCGCGTCAAACGACTCGGCGCTCCGAAAATCGTTGCCAAGGAGCCAATTCTCATGCTGCCCACCTATCAACTTGCCCGGGATCATCTCCAGCGCGCCGCGACCATCCTGCAGGGGACCGACAGCCGTTCCCGGCAATTGCGCTACATCATCGAGCGCACCGTGTCGCTCATGGACGATTTCCAGCCACAACCGGAAGTCAGCACCACCGACAACGTGCTCGACTTCGCTCTCTACAGGAACCGTTCGGCTCAGCGGCACTAGCCGTCAAACCTGCGCTGGCGGGGCAAACCCGCCGGCGCGGTCGATCACCAACTTGAGCTTTTCCTGCAAATCGGCCCTTGCCATATTCCAGTCTCGGCTGCGTACCGGTATTCGCACGCTCATGGTCACCGAAGTATCGGCCAACGTATCGACCAAAACTTCAGGCGTCGCTTCAGCTGCCACGTAATCTCCTGTGAGGCCCTGCTGAACCTGCCGGCGAACATCGGCTAGATCGGCGGTCCGCGGCACATTGAACTTGAGTTCTACCACCCGCGACGCCTCACGGCTGTAGTTGGTGATCTTGGCATTGGACAGCTTGGCATTGGGCGCGAAGACAAAGACGCCCTCGAGCGTACGCAATTGCGTACCGAATAGACCCACTTCAACTACCGTGCCGACGATCCCATCCGCATCGATGTAGTCACCGACATTGAAGGGCCGCAGGAAGATCAGCAAAATACCCGCTGCAATATTGGAAAGCGTGCCCTGCAAGGCCAAAGCAATGGCAAGACCGGCCGCGCCCAGCACCGCCAAGATCGAGGCGGTCTCCACGCCGAATTGTCCGAGCACGATGATGAAGGTCACGAACAATATGCCGTAGCGCACCACTTGGCTAACCAGCGGCCCGACCGTCGCGTCACGCTTCAGGCGGGTTCCCATCAGATTGCGAACGTAGTTTGAAACCAGTCCGGCCAGGAACCAGCCTGCTGCAAGAACAGCAAGGGCGATCAGAAGCGACCAGGCGCTTGCAATCATCCAGGCTGAAGAAAACCCTACTACTGCGTCGTTCATGATGCGCCCTCGTGCTTGCTGCCCGCTAAAGCTGGCTTCTTTGTAATGGTTCCTGCATGGCTTTCATGAGCCCGATTGGGTTTCAGGCGAGGGATTGGCAGGATCCGGCGTGACGCTGATCCCCGATTTGTCCGCATCGCTCCCTGTCAGTTCCCGATGCAGCGCGATCTTGGCGGCTTCGGTGAGGTCATGCAGCGTTTCAAGGTATTGCCCTGTCGGAACCCAGGCACGAAGCTGGAGATTGGCAGCAGCGTCGGAAAAGCTATCCACATGTACATTGGCTGCAGGCTCCGGCAGAACCCGATTGTCCTCATTGGCGACCCGCAGCAGGACTTTGCGCGATTTGCCGATGTCGATGCTGTCAGGCACGCTGACATTGACATCAATGCGCCGGCGCGGCTCCCGGCTGTGATTGGTGATGGCCGAAGCCCATAGGCGCTGGTTGGGCGTAAAGATGTAAAGCCCGCTCGATGAGCGCAGTCGTGTCCCGAACAGGCCAATCTCCACCACCACACCAGCCACCCCATCACCCTGGATGAACTCGCCGATCGCAATAGGTCGCAGCCAGATCAGCATGATGCCGGCGGCAATATTGGCCAAAGTGTTCTGCAGTGCCAGAGCCACGGCAAGTCCAGCGGCACCAAGTACCGTCAGGATCGAATTGCTGGCAACGCCCAATAGGTTGAGGGCCGTCACCAAGGCAAAGATCAGTATGCCATAGCGTGCCGCCTGGGAAAGCAGGGGGGCGAAATTCCTGTCCACGCCATAGGCGAGCGGAAGGAACTGCTTGATAGCTCTGGAGGCTAGCCGTGCGGCGTACCATCCCACGGTCAGTACGGCCATTGCTGCTAGAATGCTCAAGGCATTGCCCGCCAGCCAATTGGCCGGTTGAAGAAGAGAGGAAGAAATAACCATGTCGCCCCGAATGTTGGCGGCGTTTGCGCCTGCGGCACTCTAGCAAACCAGCCATGTGAGGAAAGTGTCATCAAGCGCTGGACACGGCAAAGTCCCTTTGATAGAGAGGCGCCACTTTGGAAGCTCCAGTAGGGGCGAGTAGCTCAGCTGGTAGAGCAGACGACTCTTAATCGTCGGGTCCACGGTTCGAATCCGTGCTCGCCCACCAAAGCCTTTCTATTTGCAGTGAACGTTCTTTAAGGCACAGTCTCTCCCACACTTTGGGAGGAGCAGATGCGATTAGCCGTGGGGCTATTGTGTTCAGGGTTTCTTGTCGCGCCAGTATCCGCGCAAGAGCGCGACATCTTCAAAGAAAAAGCCTGCTCCGCCTGCCACGCAATTGGTCCGGGCGCCGGGACCAAGGTGGGGCCGCACCTCAACGGGATTGTTGGCCGTCCAGTTGGCGGGCTCGACGACTACAACTACTCCAGCGCGCTTGCCGCCGCGGAAGCGAAAGGCCAGGTTTGGACACGTGAACTGCTCGGGCTCTACTTGAAAAAGCCGGCGCATCTCTTTCCCGGAACCACCATGAACTACGCTGGCATTGCTCGTCGCGCTGATATCGAGGAACTCATCGATTACCTCAAAGGTTTTCCTGCAGAAGGCGCGGCGAACAGCCCTTAGCGGGCAATCTGTCACCAGCCTGTCAGACGAGCACTAAAACGGCAGAAATCTTTGAACTTTAGTTTCAGCAGCCTCAGTTCTGCTTCCCACCGCGGCTAGCCAGGGCTATAGCCCTGCCAACCTTCCCGTCCAATACCCAAGGAAAATCTATGTTCGGCATTGACCCGAGTTTTCTAAGCTCGCTTGTCCAGGTCATCTTGATCGACCTCGTGCTCGCCGGCGACAATGCCGTTGTGATCGGCCTTGCAGCTGCAGGCCTTGCCGACGATGTGCGCCGCAAGGCCATTCTCATCGGCATTATCGCCGCGACTCTGCTGCGCATCTTCTTTGCCCTTATCACCACGCAATTGCTGGCGCTTGGCGGCGGCCTTCTCATCGCCGGTGGCGTGCTTCTGCTTTATGTCTGCTGGAAGATGTATCGCGAGCTCACCACCTCGCATGACGAAGAGCATGAGGCACAGGAGGCCCTCGAAGGCGCAGATAAAAACGCCGATGGTACGGTTGCGGGTAGGGCTCCGCGCAAGACGCTTCGGCAGGCCGTTACGCAAATCATTATTGCCGACGTTTCAATGTCGCTAGACAACGTGCTGGCCGTCGCCGGCGCGGCAGCGCACCATTTCGAGGCGCTCATTATCGGCTTGGCTCTGTCGGTCGTCATGATGGGCGTCGCCGCGACATTCATCGCAGGTTTGCTGCACAAATATCGTTGGATTGCCTGGGTTGGCCTGCTGATCATCCTCTTTGTAGCAATCCGAATGGCTCTTGAAGGCCTTGGCGCCTTCGTAGATATCCCAGCTATTCCGTTGCTCTACACGCCGCATGCCGAAGTCGCAGGGGCAGCTACCCATTAGTGTTTAGTAACCACAGCCCCAACTTCGCGGCATTTACCGACGCGGAATAGGGATTTGCTCATCTTGCACCGCTAGCTTTCCGCTCGATTGTTTTGAGCGGAAAGTTTTTAGATGTCCGTGCTTGCCGATAGACTGGCGCAGAACCAGCCCGATGCTCGCCATGAGGTGCGTTCCGCTGCCGCTTCTGCCTCCATGCTTGAAACGCGTATTGTCAGTGGCGCCGTTTGGGATGCGGCGATCGCTAGCTTCGATGAGGTCTGCCAGGAGCAGCTCTATACGTTTGCCATCAGTCGCTGGCCCAATGCCGTGCAGGAGCCGATGCTCTTTCTGGCCGACGGGGAAATCGTGGGCGGCTCCTTAATGATGGTACAGCGCCTGCCGCTGCGGCTGGGCGCCATAGCGGTCTCCAAGTGGGGTCCGATGCTGAAGTACGCCGGCCGTGCCGACGCCGAGATGATCTATGCCGGTATGGTTGAGGCACTGATCGATGAATATGCCCAAAAGCGTGGGCAGATGCTGTCCGTTTTACCTCGCGCCTCCATAATGCGGGCTAATCACGCCTATGAGCGGCTTGTCGCCCGCGGTTTCAAGCGCGGCTCGGAACTACTGTATCCCAATCGATACATCGTTGCGCTCCGGCTTGATGACGCAGCTCAACGCAAAAGCTTTCACCAGAAATGGCGGTACCACCTCAACAAGTCCGAAAAGGCGGGGCTCAGTTTCGAGCATGCCGCGCCTGATCGCTTCGGCGAGTTTGAAAAGCTCTATACGGCTATGACCGATCGGAAGCAGTTCACCGATCATTCGGCCTATGACTCGGCGTCGGTGCTGATGCAACTCGATGATCCCTTGCGTCCCGAGTTGTTCTTCGTACGGCATGAAGGCGAGTTGGTCGCCGGTGCGCTGATCTTCAAAGCTGGAGATCGCGCTGTTTATCTTTATGGCGCCACCAACGACAAGGCGCTGCCCCTGCGCGCCGGATATTTCATGCATTGGCACATCATCCGCTGGCTGCGCGACAACACCAGCGCCACTTGGTACGACCTTGGCGGCACTGATGGCTATCAAGGTTTGCACCAGTTCAAGAAAGGCATGGTTGGCGACGCGGGCGTGATCCGACCCGTACCACCAGTCGCTAACTATGCGAGCAGTCCTTGGGCTTATCTTGGCGGCACAGGCGCCTTCGCCGCGCGAGATGCCTTCTATCAGGTTCGCCGGCGTTTCGATGCCTGGCGCAATCCTAAGGCGCGGCCCACGCAAACCCGCTTAGGCGACGAGGCGGCCGAATGAGCCTCCACCGGCGCCTTGCCTCCCAATCCAGCATTATCTTTGCCGCGCGCCTGGGTGGCGCAGGCCTGATTTTCATTGCTCAGGCTCTGATAGCCCGCATTTGGGGCCCGGTCCTGCTGGGAGAGTATCTTGTCGTGATCGCCACGGTGAATATTGTGGCCGTCATCATGCCACTGGGCTTTCATACTGTCGGCACCTATTTCGCAGCCGAGTATCGCGCCCGCGGCGAGCGCCGGCAGTTCATCGTCTTTCTTGTGCGCAGCTATGGACACGTGTTTGGGGCTTTTTTGCTTTTGCTCCTCCTGGGCTTGCCCGCGCTTGGCGCGATAGGGCAGGGCGACAGCGTCCTTGCACATCATTTTGTGCCGCTAGTGCTCCTCGCCTTCGCCACGGCCGTCAACTATGTCAGTGGTGCCGTGCTGATCGGGCTCAAGCGCCCTTTTGCCGGCTTCTTCGCAGATACGATCTTTCGCCCCATGATTATCCTCGGTTCTTTCATGGGCGGCCTGGCGTTCATCGTACCTGCTGACGGCTTTTCCTTCATGCTATGGACCGTCGGCTTTGGCTACATCTTCGTGTCCGCTGCGCAGTTTGTGTTCGTGGTCACTTCGCTGCGCCGGATCAACGATTCCGTCGCCGTGCGGCCGCTTGAAGCAAGCCGGTGGTGGCGTTTTGCCCTCCCTTGGGTGCTTATCTCTCTTGCGACCGACTTCTTCTTTGATATCGATCTGCTGCTGCTGACCCATTTGTTGAGCCGCGAAGAGCTTGCCATTTTCGGCGTTTGCACCCGCATCTTCTCGCTTGTCTCGTTCGGCGTTGCCGCTGTCTATGCCGTCACGATCCCCGACATGTTCGAAAGCGAAGCCAATGCCGACCGGGTCGCTTTCAAACGGAAGATCGGCGAGGCTAACGTTGTGGCCAGCGGGCTTTCCGTCATTCTTTTTGGCATCATGACAGCTGGTGCGCCGTTTGCTCTAATGCTGTTCGGTCCGGCTTTCTCCGCCGGTGCCGCACCTCTTGCGGTGCTCTGCCTCGGCCTCGTGGTTCGCTCCATCATGGGCCCGGCCTCGCTGGTGCTGTCGATCCATGACCGGCCCTACGCCAGCTTGCCGTCGGTTGCGCTGGGAATGGGCACTCTTGTGATCTGCAACTGGCTTCTTGTGCCGCCTTTTGGGCTCATGGGGTCGGCCGTCGCAGCGCTGACGTCCATTACCGTGTGGTCGGTTGGACAATGGTGGGTGGCGCTCCGCACCACCAAGATGGACGTATCCATCCTTGCCTGGTTCCGCAGCCGCCGTGCTCTTCCGGTACCTGCCCAATAGGCAGGTCTATCTGGTGAAGGCCAGCTTGAGCCTACGCAGCAGCTTGTGCTTGAGCCCGCCTTTCGTGCCGCGGTCATAACCGGGCGTGACCTTGGTCAGCTTGTGCTCATAGAGCAGGTAATCCTCGCCAAAGATGTGCTGCTCAAGAGTTGCTGTGTGAATAAAACCCATGCGCAACATGATCGCGGCGGCCGCTTCATTGCCATGCTTGGTATAAGTCGCAATCTTGTGGAAGCGCCCGTTATCCCAATGCTTGAGGAACACACGCATTCCTTGCACACCAAGTGTCGAGCGGCGGTACTCCGGAAAGACATACGACCAATAAAGCCACAAGGTGCCCAGTTCCGGCCCCGAGATCTGAAAGCCTGCCACTTTGCCGTCCCGCAAATGCAGCATCACGTGGTACGGATCGGCATCAATCAGGCCCGCAAGATAGTCCGGTGTCAGCCGCGCAGCCTCATATTGCTTGAACGCATCGCTGTAGAATGGTGAAGTGGCGATAGCCTCCTGCAGCCGCTCGTGCACCAGTGGGATGTCGCGATAGGTGGCGCCGCGCATCGTAGCGGCCTTGACTTGCGCCGGGGCTGCGGCTTCGGATGGTGCGATCAGCGTCTCGGTCATGATAGGCTCCATCGTCGGGGAACTGCGAGAGTACCACTGCCGAGACCTTGGCCGAAGTGAACTCCCTTCCAGCAGTTAACGCCGCCTCGCCAGGGACGGCAGCCAATATGGCGGCAACGCCCTTGCCCAGCGCAACGGTGCTCACTAGAACGGATAGCGGGAGAGATAAGGGAGCACGACTATGAGCGAACAGCTCGTATTCCAGCCAAGTGCGGCTGCGATCGCACACACCCATGTAAATGCGGCACAGTACGAGGAAATGTACGCGCGCTCGCTCAGCGATCCGGATGGATTCTGGGCCGAACAGGCCAAGCGGTTGGATTGGGTGAAATTCCCAACCATTATCAAGAACACGAGCTTCGCCTATCCCGACATCTCGATCAAATGGTTCGAGGATGGCGTGCTCAATGTCTCCTACAATTGCCTGGACCGGCATCTGGCGACTCGTGGCGAGCAAACTGCGATCATCTGGGAAGGCGACACCCCAGGTACCGACGGCAAGGTAACGTACCGCGAACTGCATGACCGCGTCTGCCGTTTCGCCAATGTGCTCAAGGCCAATGGCGTCAAGAAGGGCGACCGCGTCACCATCTACATGCCCATGGTCATCGACACCGCCGTGGCCATGCTCGCCTGCACCCGCATCGGCGCCGTCCATTCGGTAATCTTTGGCGGCTTCTCGCCCGACTCAATTGCCGGCCGCGTCACCGATTGTGGCAGCAAGATTGTCTTGACCGCCGATGAAGGCCGGCGCGGCGGCAAGACCATCCCGCTCAAGAAAAATGTCGACGAGGCGCTCAAGAAAACCGAGGGCGTCGAGAGGGTGATCGTGGTTAAAGTCACCGGCAATCCGGTTGAGATGACCGCCGGTCGCGACGTCTGGTTCCATGAGGCGGTGACGCAGGTCGACGCCAATTGCCCGCCCGAACCGATGAACGCGGAAGACCCGCTGTTCATCCTTTACACCTCCGGCTCCACTGGCAAGCCCAAGGGCGTGCTGCACACGACGGGCGGATATCTCGTCTATGGCTCGCTGACGCACCAGCTTAGCTTCGACTACCAGGACGGCGACGTTTTCTGGTGCACGGCGGACGTAGGCTGGATTACCGGCCACACTTACATCGTCTATGGCCCGCTCGCCAACGGTGCCACAACGCTGATGTTCGAAGGCATTCCGAGCTACCCCGATGCCTCGCGCCTCTGGCAGGTGGTCGAAAAGCACAACGTCAACATCTTCCACACCGCGCCGACCGCAATTCGCGCCCTGATGGGCGCTGGCCCCGAGTTTGCCGATAAATACGACATGCCCAGCCTCAAGCGCCTGGGTACAGTAGGTGAGCCGATCAATCCCGAAGCCTGGATGTGGTATCGCAAGCATGTCGGCAAGGAGCGGTGCGAAGTCATCGATGCGTGGTGGCAGACCGAAACCGGCGGCCACATGATCGCGCCATTCCCTGGCGCCATCCCAACCAAGCCCGGTTCGGCTACCAAGCCATTTTTCGGCATCCGCCCGATCGTGCTTTCGCCCGAAGGCAAATTGCAGGAGCAGACAAAGGCCGAAGGCGTCCTCGCGATTGCCGACAGCTGGCCCGGCCAGATGCGAACCGTCTATGGCGATCACCAGCGGTTCGTCGATACTTACTTCACGCAGTACAAAGGCTACTATTTCACCGGCGACGGCTGTCGCCGCGACGAGGATGGTTATTACTGGATCACCGGCCGTGTCGATGACGTGCTCAACGTATCCGGCCACCGCCTCGGCACCGCCGAAGTCGAGAGCGCGCTTGTCGCTCACCCCAAAGTCTCCGAGGCCGCTGTGGTCGGCTATCCCCATGACATCAAGGGGCAGGGGATCTATTGCTACGTTACCCTGATGGCCGGCGAAACCAGCGATGACGCGCTCAAAATCGAGCTCCGCAACTGGGTGCGCAAGGAGATCGGCCCGATCGCCACGCCCGACCTCATCCAATGGGCTCCTGGCCTGCCAAAGACCCGCTCCGGCAAGATCATGCGCCGCATCCTGCGCAAGGTGGCCGAGAACGACTTTGGCGCGCTAGGCGACACATCGACGCTCGCCGATCCAGGTGTAGTCAATGACTTGATTGAAAACCGCCAGAACCGCTGACGCCCAGACTACCCTCCCCTAGGGGAGGGTCGCTGCCTTCGGCCAGCAATGGCCGCTAGCTAGCCATTCCAGCGCCATTGTTTCGGCTGCTTTTTCCGATCTATTCTCACAACCATTCACCACCCGGACCTTGCCGTGATCTCCCTCCTACATCTTGCTCTTGCCCTGCCGCTGCTGGCGCTGGCTGCTCCCGCCGTCAATGCCGCGACTATCGAGCAAATGGCCGGGCAGATGATCGTTGTTGGCTTTCAAGGCGATGATGCGGGTGACGCCTCAGTTGAGAAACTTCGCGCCGAAATTGCTGCCGGCGAGCTTGGTGGCGTCATGCTGCTCAAAACCAACGTCAAGAGCCTGCCCGCGGTTTCCGAGATGAACGCCGAGTTCCGTGACGCTTCTCCAGACCTGCCGCCCTTTATCACCGTCGATCAGGAAGGCGGTTCGGTCGAGCGCCTGACTAGGGCTGTTGGCTTCACGGAAATACCTAATGCTGCGGCAGTTGCCAAAGGCAACTCGCCCGAAGGTGCTGAGGCTGTCTATGGGAAGATGGCTGCGTCCCTTGCCGATCTGGGCTTCAGCGTAAATTTCGGCCCGGTGGCCGACGTAAACCTCAATACGGGCAACCAGATCATCGCCAAATTCGGTCGCTCCTTCAGCGCCGATGCAGCTGTTGTTGCGAGTTATGGCGAAGCCTTCATCAAGGCGCATCAGGCTGCCGGTGTGCTCACCGCACTCAAGCATTTTCCCGGCCACGGTTCATCGACTGCCGACAGCCATGAGGGCTTTGTCGATATCACCAAGAGCTGGAAGCCCGAGGAACTCGATCCCTATCGCACGCTGATTGCCGCAGGGGACGTTGACATGATCATGGTCGGCCACCTCTACCATGCCGATTATTCCGACGCCGACGCGCAAATACCTTCATCTCTCTCGCCGCAATGGATCACGGATGTCCTGCGCACCGATCTCAAGTTCGACGGCGTGGTGATCAGCGACGATCTTGAGATGGGCGCCATCCGCGATCACTTCTCGCTAGAGCAGACTGTCACCATGGCGGTCCGCGCTGGGATGGATGTGCTGCTGTTCTCCAATACTGCCGATTATCGCGCCAGCCTGGCGCAGGAGATCCGCGATATCCTCGTTGCGGAGGCGGCAGCCGATCCTGCTTTTGCCGAACGCATTGAGCAGAGCTATAACCGCATCGTCGCGCTTAAGACGCGCATCAAGTAGCTCGCGGCCAGCAACACACTATCGCAGCCCCGCAACACTTAGCCATCTTCTGGCCACAGCCTGTTTCCACGGCGATTAACCCCGGATAAAGTGCAGCGACGAAGCAGGAGTCGTTGCTCGATGGCGGATGACCGCGAAATCCGACATGTCCGGGCGATGTTCATCTCGGACGTCCATCTGGGCATGAAGCCTATCCGTGTGGGGCAACTCACCGAATTCCTGCGCGCCCACGATGCCGAAACCATCTATCTTGTGGGCGACATCGTCGATGGCTGGCGGCTTGCCAAGGGATGGCACTGGCCTAGCGAATACAACATCCTCGTACAAATCCTTCTTGATAAGGCGAACGCCGGAACCAAAGTGGTTTACCTGCCCGGCAACCACGACGAGTTCCTGCGCGAATATCTTGGCACATATTTTGGCGAGATCGAGTTTGTCGACCGCACGGTTCATACCACCGCTACCGGTAAGACCTATCTCGTGATCCATGGTGATCAGTTCGACGTTGTGGTGATGAACGCCAAGTGGCTCGCCCATGTCGGAGACTGGGCCTACAACGCGGCCTTGCGCGTCAACATTGCCATCAATTGGGTGCGCCGCCGGCTTGGCCTGCAATATTGGTCGCTCAGCGCCTGGGCCAAGCAGAAGGTCAAGAACGCCGTGTCCGTCATCGGGCGCTTCGAGGAAGCGCTGGTGCATGAGGCCAAGCAGTCCGGTGTCGACGGTGTTATTTGCGGCCACATCCATTTTGCCGACATGCATGACCGCCTGGGCATCCACTACATCAATACCGGAGATTGGGTGGAGTCCTGCACCGCCATTATCGAAACCCCCGAAGGCGGGTTCGAGCTGATCAAATGGACCGAGATGGTGGTCGGCGAACCGCGCCGTTTCCGCCTGCGCCGCGCTGCCGCCGGATAGTGCCAATCCATCTTGCAGCGATCACACTGGCGGCGCATTGTTGCGTCACCTGACACCGTCCGCTTCTTTCCCCGGAGCTCCATCGCAATGGGTCTGCCCTTGGCAGCGCGCGCTGATTCGCCCGCTGTCCGCACTGGTCTTTACTACGCGACCTTGTTCACCTCAGGCGCGGTCAGCAATCCGTTCCTGCCTATTTGGCTGAGCGAGCGCAGCCTCGATACTGCGTCGATCGGCGTGGTCAATGCCGTGCCAATCTTTGCGATGATCGTCATCAATCTTGTGGTGGGCCGAATTGCCGACCGTGCCAGCGACTGGCGCACCGTCATTGTCATCGGCTCCATACTTGCGGCAATCCCACCCATTTTTCTGCTGTTCATGGATGGCTATGCCGCCATCATCATCCTGTGGACGCTGGTGATCGTGCCCTTCCAGGCCATTGCTCCAGTGGTCGATGCCGCTGCATATCGTATGGCGCGCCGCACTGGTCTGGACTTCGGCGCCATCCGCGTCTGGGGGACGATCGGCTTCGTCCTTGTGACGCTGGTTTCTGGGCTGGTGCTAGATCGGCTAGGACCTTCCGCCTTCATACCCCTGTTGATCGGCGTCAGTCTGGTTCGCGCGCTTGCCTCCCTGCGGCTGCCCTTGTTTCGGGGGCAGGACGACCATATCCGCCCCACGCACCCGATCGACGCGCCGATCAACCCGCTCATCGCCATCCGCATCGGCCAGCTTTGGCGCCCATGGTTCCTGATGACGCTGATCGGCGCCTCTTTGCTCCATGGAAGCCATATGATGCAGATGGGATTCGGCGCGCTCCTATGGGCAGAGCAGGGCGTCCCCGGCTGGGTTATTGGCCTGCTTTGGGCTGTTGCGCCCACGGCTGAAATCCTCGCCATGCTCTACTTCGAGCGGATCACCAAACGTTTCGCCGCCCGCCACCTGATCCTCATCGGGTGCATATGCGGCGCCATCCGCTGGTGGGGTTTTGCGCTCGAGCCCAGCATCGGCGTCCTCGTCCTGCTGCAAACTTTGCATCTGGCCACCGTTGGCCTCACCTTCCTCGGTATCACCAATTTTATCGCTAACTGGACCACCGAAGACATCGCCGCCGAAGCTCAAAGCTTCTTCGTCGTGCTCCGCCAGATCGTCACTGTGGTCACCCTGCTTGGCTTTGGTGTTCTGGCCGGGAGCATAGGTTCGGGCGGGTACTACGTGGCAGCGATTCTCAGCGGCGTAGGCGCCGTGATGGTGTTGATGTCGCTGATCATCATGAACCCTAAAAAGGAAGCCGCATCTGGATAATTCCGGCACATCGCAGCTTGCGTTGCCTCGATAACGGAGTCACGAACGGCTCCGGGCACTGATTTGCCCGGAGTTGATTTCCCATGCCATCGACACCTCCGCGTTTGGGTTCGCCCGAACTGCGCGCGTCACTGTTCCAGTTCACCGTTTATCTTCCCGGCGCCATCAGCTCGGTGTTCTTGGGCATTTGGCTTAGCGATCACGGCATTCCTGCCGATCAGATCGGCATTATCAATTCGATCCCAATGCTGTGCCTCCTGGCGCTCAACATGGTGATAGGGCGCCTCGCGGACCGCGCGAACGATTGGCGCACGGTCATCATTATCATCGCCCTGATCGGTGCGGCCGTGCCTATTGGGCTGTTCTTCGTCACTGAGTTTTGGGGCATCATGCTGATCTGGGCGATGGTCTCCATGACTGGAGGTTCCATTCCGCCCATTATCGATGCTGCCACCGTGCGCATGACGCGACGCAATGGGACTGATTTTGGGACCGTACGCGCCTGGGCCACTGTGGGCTTTGTGTTCGGCACCGGCGCCCTTGGCCTGCTTATAACCACATGGGGATCGGCTGCCTTCGTTCCGCTGTTTCTCCTCATGTGTTTGCTGCGCGCCGGTTTGAGCCTCTTGCTGCCCCGCTTCCGCGCACCTGGCCATGTGGCGACCCTTGCCGATACGGCCAGTGTGACCAAGCTGCGTGACAGCCTTAAGCTCTGGTTCGTGCTGCCCCTGATCGCTTTTGCTTTCGTGAATTCCAATCACGCCTTGATTGGCGGCTTTGCAGCCCTGATCTGGCACGAAAACGGCATTCCGGACTTTTACATCGGACCGTTGTTCGCGGTTTCCGCCGCTGCCGAAGCCGTCATGATGTTTGCTTGGCGCCGCTTTGGTAGCCGTATTTCGGCGCGCAACATGATCCTAGCGGCTTGTATCGCCTGCGTCGTGCGCTTCGGCGTCATGGCGTTCAACCCATCGGTCGAACTGCTCTTCCTCGTGCAAATGCTCCATGCCATCACCTTCGGTGTAGGCTATTTCGGCATCGTCCATTTTATTGCCAACTGGACCGACGAGTCCAATGCCGCTGAGGCTCAAGGCTTTGCCAACACCCTGCAACAAGCCGCATCAGTCCTGTCACTAGCCGCCTTTGGCTGGCTGGTCGTTCACATGGGAAGCTACGCCTTCATCGCCCCTACGCTGTTCAGCGCCCTCGGCGTCGTCTGTGTCCTGATTTCACTTCATCTGAGGCCACCCAAGGACACATAGGGCCCGACCTGCGGCTACCGCATCATGGACTGGGCTGACCGTTAGCCGTACAAAGGGGTTGTCACGTGACCTCACGGCTGAGCGGTAAATGAACGCTTTCATCGACGCTCTGCCGGCATCCTTCTGGTCCGTTCCTTACAACGGTGCCCGAACGCCTGACCAAACGAACGACCTTTCGGACGGCGCCAATTGCCAACGCTTTGCCTATGCCGTTCTCGGTCAATCGATCCCGTCATTCCGGTCCAGTGAGCTCTGGGAAGATGCGCGCTACACTCAACGAGTGACGCAGTTCCAGCCGATGGATCTATTGTTATTCGGACCCGACAACAATGCCTGGGGCGCACATGTCGCACTTTGTGCGGGAGATGGACATGTGCTTCATCTCTCCAAGCACGTCGGCTTCCCCGCAGTTTGGTCGTTCGCCCAATTCAAACGCCTGCCAAGATACCAAATCTCAATTGGCGCCAAGCGGATTATCTAACCTCAAACAAAACGGCCCCGGTTTCCCGAGGCCGTTCAAATTCGTTTGCTGCGCTTAGCTCAACCGACCGCTGGCGTGGGCCAGGGTGGTGTAGACCTTGCCGCGGTCACTCAACAGATATTCGCGTGTTTCCTGGGCAGGGCGGGGACCGGCAGCGGCGCGCTTGAGGAGTTGCTCGAACTCGCCCATGTAAGCCTGAGCAGTGCGGGCAAATTCCGGGTCACGCTGCAGGCGGCGGCGTACATCGTCATAGGTGCTCTGGCCTGACAGCGTATAAATCCGGCGCGAGAACACATTGCTTTCTCCCGCTTGGTAGCGTGCCCAGGCATCCGACAGGGCCGCATCGTCGATCGAGCGGGCAATCTCTTCAGTCAGTCCTGAAAGCCCGGCCTGCTGCGGCTGCGCACTTTGTTGCTTGGCTGTGGCGTTCCGCAGCACATCACGCAGCCAGCCACCAGCTTCTGTCAATTGCGGCGCTGCTGCCGGCTCAGGCGAGGGCTGCGGCTCAGCTTGGCGCACAGGCTCGGCCTGACGTATCGGCTCGGCCTGCCGCGCAGGTTCGGGGCGGGCTGCTGGTGGCATGACCGGTCCCTGGAACACTGGTTGGCGCGCAGGCTGGACAGGTTGCACCGGCCGCTCGACCGTGCGGATCGGGTCTACCAAGGTTTGGCGGACCGGCTCCGGCCGATACGTCTCGCGCACGGGCTCCGGCTGGCGTGGTTGGTACACCGGCTGCTCTTGGCGCGTTTCCTGGCGCGGCTCCGGCCGCGGCAGTTCCTGGCGTAGGGCAGGGCGCGCCGGTGGCCGGCGGTCGTTGATGTCGAGCGTTGCCGGCTGGCTGCGCACGATGGCGTTGAGTTCGCTCAGCGCTTCGATCTGCTCGGCGACGACCCGGCGCATGGCGGCGGCGCTGGCGCGGGTTTCCTCGGGCAATTCATTCACGCCGCGCGCCAGTTCCGCCCGCGTTGCTTCCAGTTCACTGCCCACTTCGCGCGCGGTTTCGCGCATGGCGCGGGCCGTGTCATTGAAGCGCTGGGTAGCTTCCTCGATGGCGCGTTGCATTTCGCTGACCATCTGCTGCTGAGCCTGCTGCAGCGCGGCATTGGCCCGGCGCCCTTCGGCCCCGGCCGTGTCGCGGAACTCGCCCAGGCGCGAGGACACATCGCCCGTGGCCTCGTCCATGACCTGGCGCAGGCGGTCGCCCGTGCCATCGATGGCACGGTGGAAGCCGTCGGTGGTTTCGTCCAGTCGCTGGCGGAACGTACCGGTGGTTTCGTCGAGCACCTGGCGCACAACGCCGGTGGTCTCATCCATGACCTGGCGCAGATTGCTGGTGGTTTCGTCCATCGCCTGGCGCACGCTGCCCATGCTCTGGTCGATGGCATTGCGCAACTGGCCAGTGTTGGTAGCAATGGCCGAGCGCACTGATGAGGACGAGTCGTTGAGCGTTTCGGCCAGGGTGCTGGTCGTCGATGTCAGGACATCGGTCACCGACGAGGCTGTCGAAGTCAGCACGTCGCTCACACGGTTGCCGTTCTCTTCAAGCGCAGCATTGACCTGCTGTGCCTGTTCCGACAGCGCCAGCCGCACCGAAGATGCGGTTTCGTTGAGAGCATTGGCAGCCGCTTCGGCTGCGCGCTGCACCACATTGTCCACCTGCGCCACATTGTTATCGAGCGTCGAGGTGAAGCGTTCATTGGTGGCGTAAAGCGCGTTGGCGACGTTATCCGAGGTCGAGCGCAGTGTCTGGTTGATCTCGCCAGTGGCAGCGGCCAATTGCTCGCTAATGGTCGAAGTGGTCTGCGCCAACGTCTCGGCCACCGTGCCGGTCGTGGCATTGAGCGCCTCGTCCATGGCGCGACGGGCGCCGATCAAGCGGCGTTCGGTCTCATTCACGGTGTCGGCGATCGACTGGGCAAACATGCGCATCCGGCCGTCGATATCGTCGGCGCGATTGGCAAAGCTTTGGGCTAGCGCATCCATGGCGCCACGGCGCTCTTCGAGCACTTCCATGGCGTTGTCGCCGCTGATGGTGAGCGCACGCGAGGCCTGGTTCATAGTCTCGGCTTCGGAATCGAGCCGGCCGAGGACGCTCGAGAACTCGTCGACCATGCCGCGAATGGTTGCCTGCAGTGCCGTAACGTGCTGGCTAACCATGTTGCCGGCCTGTTCGGTTTGCCCGATGGCCTCGCGGACGGTACTGGAGTAGTTGGAGGTCTGCTGAGCCACCGAGGTTTCGAGATTGGCCAAGTTCGCCGTCGAAGCATCGAGCACGCGTTGCAGCAACAAATTGCTGTCGTTGAGTTTGCCCAAGGCCGCCGTCACGTCCGTTAGGATGCGCGACGTCGACACCGCCATGATGGCTTCGGCTTCGCGGGCATTGTCGCTCAAGGCATCGCGCAAGAGATTGCCGTGGCTGGCCAAGGCCCCTTGCAACTGGTCCGAACGTTCGCTCACCAGCGCCGCAAAGGCGTTGGTGTGCTCCTCGACCGATCGACTGATGTCGGTCAGGCGGGTTTCGATATTGCCCACCGCATCCACGGCCCGCACGGTCAGCAAGTCGTCGATATTGCCGGCCGCGAGGCGGATCTGTTCCAGTGCCGTGCGCACCGCATTGTCCATGCGGTCGGCGGTTTGAGTGATGTCGCTGGCAATGTTGTGCGTGGCCGCACTGATGCGGGTCGCGATGGTTTCCTCGATCCGGTCGGCACCGGCTTCAAGGTCCGCCATGGATTGGGTGATCGAAGTGTTGATCGAGGCATTAAGCGCAGCAAGACGCTCGGCCGTGATGTCGGCGCGTGCGGTGATCGCCTCGGGCAGGGTGCCGAGGCGGCTGTCGACCATGTCGGTAATGGCCTTGCGCGCTGAATTCACGCCAGTTTCGATGATGTCTGCGGCTTGGCGTGCGCTGTCGCTGACGGTAGCGCTTGCGGCGTCGATGCGACTGGTCACGCCGTGTTCGGCATCGTTGATGCGGGCAATGGCATTGTCGAGGCCGGTGCCCAGATTGGTGTTGAGCTCCATAACGCGACCAGCAATGAGGTCCGACATGGTGTTGACGCGCTCGCTCATGTCATCGCTGGCCGAACGCATAGAGTCTTCGATCTTGCGGCGCGCTTCGTCGCCTTGTGCGGACAGGGTGTCGGCCAGCTCGCTCGTGCGCAGGCCGATCGTTTCGCCGATTGAAGTCGTGTGCGTCGCCAGCGTGTCGCCCAGTGCCTGGGTGCGCATGCTGAGCGCATCGGACAATTGCTGGGTGCGGGTGTTTACCACCTGAGCAAGATCCTGCGTACCGCCATCGAGCGCCGCGCGCAGATCGGATGCGCGGGTTTCCAGCTCGCCGGTGAGAGTGTTGGTCCGCTCGGCGATTTCAGACGCAATCTGCTCGGTGCGCTCAGCGATGCGGCTCGAGAGATTAGCGGTACGGGCTTCAATCTCGCCTGCAAGGCTGGTCGTCCGCGCATCGATCTGCTCAACCAACGAATCTGCGCGGGCATCTAAGCTGTCCACCAGAGAGCCGGTTCGCAGATCCAGACTATCGGCCAGGGCAATCGTGCGCTGGTCGAGATTGTCGATGAAATTGCCGGTGCGGGTGTCGAGCCCCTGGGTAAGCTGGCTCGCGCGTTCGTCGATGGCGTTCAGGAGCGCACCAGTGCGGCCGTCCATCGCCTCGGCAAGAGTACCGCCGCGGCTGTCCAGTCCTTCAAACAGTTGAGCACCCTGGGCTTCGATCTCGCCAGCAAAGCGTGCTGTGCCTTCGCCCAGACGGTCAAGCAGCTGGCCGGTTCGTTCCGCAATCTGGGTTGCCAGCGCTTCCGTGCGTTCGTTGAGTTCATGCGTTAGCGTGCCCGTGCGGCTGTCCAACTCCAGCGAAAGCGCCGTGGTTCGCTCTGACAAAGTGTCCGCCAAGCGCTGCGTACGGCCGGCGATTGCCTGATCGAAAGCGTTGGTGCTGGTCGACAGCGTGTCGCCCAGTTCCTGGCTGCGGAGGCGGATGGCTTCGCTCATATCACGGCTACGACCAGACAGCGTTTCGTCCAGCGCCTGCACATGCGTTTCGATCGTGGCGGTCAGTTCACCCGTGCGGTTGGCAAGAATGTCGTCTATGGCCTTGGTGCGGCCGTCCAGCGCATCGGCAATAATGCCGGCATGCCCCTCAAGCGAGTCCGCGATCTCGCGGCTGCGGTTCACCAAGGTCTCGGTGATGGCGTGAGTGCGCGCGCCGAGCACTTCGCCCATTTCGCGGGTGCGTTCGGCAACCACATCGTTGAAGCGGCCCGATTCCTGGTTAAGCGCCATTTCAAGGACATTAGCCCGAGCGGCAAAGCTGGTGCCCTGCTGTTCAAGGCGGGAGATGAGTGCCTCGCCCTTGTCGCCGATCACGCCATCGAGCGTGTTGAGACGCGTATCCAGAATGGCAGCGATTTCAGTCAGGCGTGCGTCAAACTGGCTGAGTGAATCCTGTCCGGCAGATGCCAGCGTGATCCGGGCGCGTTCGGAGGTGTCATCAAGCGCGCCGTTGATCTCGATCACGGCAGACTGAAGGCGGCTGTCCATAGCATTGAGCTGGATCGAAACGGACTCATCCAGTTGTCGGCTTAGCGCCGAAAGCAGCACTTCGGCTTCGCGCGAACGCGTCGAGATATCCTCGGCAATGCGCTGGCCAATCACGTCTAGCCCGGCAGTAACGTCTTGGCCGCGGTTGCGCAGATCGTCGAGCAGGGCAGTGCTGCCGGTGCTCAAGACGCCAGAGATTGCGGCGGTGCGTTCATCGAGAGTTGCGGCCAACCGCGTTGTGTTTTCGTCCAGCGCGTCGGCAAGACGGCCCGTTGTTCCGCCCAGCAGGTTTTCCAAGCGAGCCGTGCGTTCGTCCAGGGCCGAAGCGAAACGGCCGGTGGTTTCGTCCAGGGTTTGAGCAATGCTGCCGCTCGTGCTGTCGAGCAGCGACTCCAGCCGTGCAGTACGTTCGTCCAAAGCAGACGCGAATTGGCCAGTCGTAACGTCAAGGCTATCCACGATCCGTCCGCTGGTACCATCCAGCAGTGATTCCAACCGTGCGGTGCGCTCGTCCAATGCGGAAGCGAAGCGTCCGGTCGTGAAGTCCAGGCTATCGACAATCTTGCCGCTGGTGCCTTCGAGCAAGCCTGCGAGATTGGCGGTGCGCTCTTCGAAGCTGCCGGTGATGGTGCCAGTTCGCTCATCGATTAGGCGTGTACGCTCGTCCATAGCGGAGGCGATGGAGGCTGCATGGTTGTCCAATGCTTCGGTTAGGGCGGTAATCCGGCGCTCAACTCCTTCGTTGAGATTGCCGGCACGGCTATCGAGCGCGTCGGTCAGCGACGCCGTCTTGTCATCGAAGGTCAGCGAAAGACGTGCGGCGCTGTCATCAAGTGCCGAGATCAAATCGCCCGTGCGGTTTTCCACCAGATTGACGAAGCTGTCGGTCCGTTCGCCGAAGGAATTGGTGAGCGTATTGCCCGCTGTTTCCAGCGCCCGCGTCAGGTTCCCGCCGCTTTCAACGATCGTGCCGGAGATTCGTTGGCTGATCATGTCGAGATCAAACACCAGGCCCGTATGGCTCTCGGTGATTGCCTCGCGCACGCGCTCGGTGTTGGTAAGCACGCTTTCGCGCTGGTTGGCCAATTCGGCGATAAGCGCGCGCATGCGCGATTCGTTGTCCGAATAGGTGCGTTCGAGCGCCGTGACCTCGTTGTGGATCATCACCTCGAGCTCGCCGGCTCGGGACAGGGCGCGTTCCAACCCATCACCAAGGGCGTTTACTTCACGGCGCACGGCTTGCCCGACCGAGGCCACCTTGTCGGCGGCCGTCACTTCAGGCTCTGCCAAGCGAATAGCCGCCTGGGTGATCGAGGACGCAGCATTGCGCAAGTCCTGGGCGCGACGGAACAGCGTCGCCACAGCAAAGAACCCCGCGACCGGCAGGATCATGATGGCTAGCAAGCCAATAAAATCGATCGTTCCAGCGAACTGGCCAAAATTGCTTAATTGCGAGCCATAGCGCAAATAGGCGCCAATGCCCGAAACGGCGAGCCAGAGTACAGAAAGCGCAACTGCTATCCAGATCGGCGCCGCTGACGAGGTGTTGTGCAGGCCATAGAGAATCTTGGAAGGCGCAAAGCGGTCGTCATTGGCGACGGTCCCGGCCTGCTGGGCGATCTTGTCGGCCGCGCGCAGACGCTCCGAGCGGACCGGGTCTGGCTTCTTTTCCGCCAGCTTTGCCTGAGCGGGGCTGTCTATATTGAACACCGAATCCTTGAGCGCATCTTCGACGGCTGAAAATGCTAGCGCTGCCGGATCATTATTGGGGGTCGGGTTCTTCGCCATACTCTTTACAACTCTCGCGTCGGCTTAGCAGCAACAAGGCGGATAGTATGAGTGGTCATGCCAGCCCACCCGTTGCCGGTTGGACCGTCAAATAGAAACAATTCAAGGCAAATGCCACCGAATGTTCCTCAACCTACGCCGCCGCGCGCTGGTTCAAAGCCCATTAATACATTCAATTTGAACCAAACCGAACGCTTTCTTACCCATAGGTTAATTTTCTGGGGAAGACTCGGGGCGTATAGAAAAGGCAAAGCCGTGGCAAAGATGTGGCTTAATCAGTCGTTCACTTGCCGCTTCTAGGTTGGCCCTGCAGAGCTCCTTGTTGGGAGGCTGGCGTGTTGTGTTCAGGAGTAAACGATATGGCCCAAAGATCCGCAGCCGAAAATGCTGGGCCAGTCTATCTTATCCGTCCCTCCCGTCCCATCGATCTGGTGCATTTAGCCAAGCAATGCCTGGGCGACGAGCATCTCGAATACGAGATCCTGCGGCTGTTCGACACCACGGTGAAAACCTATTTCGCGCGCCTGATCACATCAGAAGCGCCCGAGGACATCCGCCTCAACCTTCACTCGATCAAAGGCGCTGCCAGCGGCGTCGGCGCCTGGACCATTGCCGACCTCGCCAAATCAGTCGAAGCCGATTTGCATGCCGGCAAGCCGGTCAATCCAGAAACTCTGGCTGACCTCGGCCAAGCCATTGAAGAGGCCGGCGAGTTCATCAAGGTGATGCTGAGCAACGAGCCGGCATAAAATCGCCTGGCCGTCATCTGCGCTCACCCACCCACTAGGTCATTCCCGCAAGCGCGGGAACCTCTGTTTATCACCCACACATTTGACCACCTCCCAACCGCACCCTATATACGGAGGAAAATAGCGCTTGTTTGCGCTCAACAACCCAGCAGACCCGATGTCCCTATCCACCGCTGCCGTGGCCGCGCCCCGGCCAATTGCCGAACCGTTCCGCACCCGGCGTACCTTTGCGATCATTTCGCACCCGGACGCCGGCAAGACGACACTGACCGAGCGTCTGCTCGCCGCGGCGGGCGCTATCCAGCAGGCTGGGGCCGTGCGCGGCAAGGCGGGCGTGCGCTCCACCCGTTCGGACTGGATGGAGATGGAGCAGCAGCGCGGCATTTCCATCACCTCATCGGTAATGACATTCGACTATGACGGCTTGACGCTGAACCTCCTCGACACGCCCGGCCACTCCGACTTCTCGGAAGACACCTACCGCACGCTCACGGCTGTCGACGCGGCCATCATGGTCATCGACGCTGCCAAGGGCATCGAGGCGCAAACTCTCAAGCTTTTCGAAGTCTGCCGCCTGCGCGACATCCCGATCATCACGTTCATCAACAAGGTGGACCGTGAAGGCCTGTCGCCGCTCGATCTGATCGACGAAATCCAGGGCAAGCTCGCGCTCGATCTCACCCCCGTGCTGTGGCCGATCGGGCAGGGCGTCGATTTCCACGGCTATCTCGACCTCCTTGAGAAGCGCGTGCTGAACCCCCAGGGCAAGCCGATCGCCGAGTACGAGCAGATCGAGGATTTGCTGGACAACGAAACACTCGTCGACGACCCAGTCTTCATGACGGCGCTCGAAACGCTGGAAATGGCTACCGCCATGCTCCCGGCGTTCGATCTCGACACCTTCCATGCCGGCCATCTCAGCCCGGTCCTGTTCGGATCGGCGCTCAAGGGCATCGGCGTTGCCGAACTGTTGCGCACGTTGGGCGAGTGGGGCCCCGAACCCCGGCCACAACCCGCCATTCCCGAGCCGATCGAGCCGGCCGACAAGAAGGTGACCGGCTTCGTGTTCAAGGTGCAGGCGAACATGGACGCCAACCACCGCGACCGCATCGCCTTTGTGCGCCTGTGTTCCGGTACCTTCACCCGCGGCATGCGTTTGAGGAACGTGCGCTCGGGCAAGGACATGGCGGTCAGCAATCCCATGTTCTTTTTCGGTAATGATCGGGAACTCGCCGAGCAGGCTGTCGCGGGCGATATCGTCGGCATTCCCAATCACGGCACGCTGTCGGTGGGCGATACCCTCACCGAAGGCCCCGCAATCAACGTCACGGGCATTCCCAATTTCGCGCCCGAAATCATCCGCCGCGTGCGCCTCACCGATCACATGAAGACCAAGCAGATGGCCAAGGCGCTGTCCGATCTGTCCGAAGAGGGTGTCACGCAGGTTTTCCGCCGCGTCATCGGCGCCGACTGGATCGTGGGCGTCGTCGGCCAGCTGCAGCTGGAAGTCCTGAGCTCGCGCGTCGCCAAGGAATATGGCGTGCCGATCACCTTCGAGAGCCTCAACTATGAAGTGGCGCGCTGGATCGAGAGCGACGACCCCGAAGAGCTCAAGCGGATCATCGCGGCGCAAAAAGCCAACATTGCGGAAGACCGCACCGGCGCGCCCGTGTTCCTGGCGCAAAACGCCTGGTGGGCCGATCGCGCCAAGCAGGATTTTCCAAAGATCCGTTTCCTCACCACCAAGGAACGGCATTGAGCGCCCCTGACTGCATCGAAGAGCTGCTCAGCGCCGTTAAGACGTCGTTCACCGACGGCTCCCTGGTGCGGCTGAAGCTGGGGGGCTACCATGGCGGAGAGGCGGATCTCAAATCCGTCGAGATCAAGAAGATCACGCTCAAGGCCGGCGAGCGCTTCTCCTTCACCTATCGCTACAAGACACGCGACATCATCAAGAACTTCATCCAGCCCGAGGCGCTGGCGCTGCTGCGCACCGGGCTCAAGGATGAATTTCGCAGCGCGCAGCTGAGCACCACGGCGTTCGACATGAGCTTTGAGCGCAATGGCGACAAGATCCGCCTCAAGCGCACCGAAGTCGCCGGTCGCGAGGCGCCGTCAACCGAGCATAATCGCGCCAAAAACCGCCCGCTCACCGAGACCAACAAGCCCTATCTGCAGGCGCTTGGCATCACCGGCAAGGACGGCCAGATTCGCAATGATGCGCAGGATAAGTTCCGCCAGATCAACAAGATGGTCGAAATCTTTGCACCCCTGATTCAAGCCATCAAGGCCGACAAGCCGCGCATTGTCGACATGGGCGCGGGCAAGGGCTACCTCGATTTTGCCCTCTACGATTACCTCGCCAATACAGCGCAAAAGCCTGCCGAGGTGATCGGCGTCGAGATGCGCGAAGGCTTGGTCGCCGACGGCAACTCCACCGCCGCCGCCTCGGGCTTCACCGATCTCCACTTCCAGCCCGGCACCATTCTCGATTATGACGCCACCGGCGCTGACGCCGTCATCGCGCTCCATGCCTGCGACACGGCCACCGACGACGCGATATTCAAGGGTATCGCTGCCGGCGCCTCGCTGATCGCTGTCGCTCCGTGCTGCCACAAGCAGATCCGCCGCGAAATGGAAGCCGGCCAGCCCGAGGGCAAGCTCGGCGTGCTCCTCCGCCACGGCATCTTTCTCGAGCGGCAGGCCGAAATGGTCACCGACGCCCTGCGCGCGCTCCTCCTTGAACTCAACGGCTATCGCACTAAGGTCTTCGAGTTCGTTTCGGACGCTCATACCCCGAAGAACAATCTGATCGTCGCCGAGAAAGACGGCCGGGCCGGGCGGGATCGTGAAGCCGTGCTCAAGCAGATCTCCGAAACCAAGGCCATGTTCGGCATCAAGCGGCACTATCTTGAGGGTCTCTTGGGCCTGTAGCGCCGACATTGTCCCACCCACGATGTCACCCCGGGCTCGACCCGGGGCCCATCCCGAGATCGCACCACAGCCGCAAGGTGGTCCGAACAACCACCTCAGGATGGATCCCGGCGCAAGGCCGGGATGACACCGAGTTTGTTGCGGGCTCCGGTGTCATCCCCTATATCCCACTCAGCCCCCATGCTCCCCGAGACCTCATGACCAAGATCACATTCGTCCAAAAGGACGGCGAACGCGTCGAGACTGAAGCGCAGAACGGCGCGACCGTCATGGAAACCGCCATCATGAACGGCGTGCCCGGTATTGTCGCTGAATGCGGCGGCGCGTGCACCTGCGCCACCTGCCATGTCTATGTCGATGATTCTTGGACCGAAACCGTAGGCGGCCCATCCATGATGGAAGAAGACATGCTTGATTTCGCCTTCGACGTGAAGGCCTCAAGCCGCCTCAGCTGCCAGATCAAGGTCAAGGACAATCTGGACGGCCTCGTCGTGCACGTTCCAAGCCGCCAGGGGTAGGCGTCACCTTAACTCCAGGCCCAAACGCTTCAGTCGACACCTTGCCCAGCAGGGGAGGATCAAGGTGGGGGTTCTCTGCTCAAACATCCGGGCTCTCCGACTCTTACCCAACCTCCCCCTGCTAGGGGGAGGAGTGAAGCGGTGTACGATCAGAGCAAAATTTGCTCCATGGCTCTGTCGCTAAGATTCATTTAGCGGCTGCGGGGCTAGAACGCTGCCGGCTTTCCAAGCGCTGACCCCAAAGGGAAATATAAAGGCTATTGAATCTCAACGGCTTGTTCCCTTGGTGCAATCCGCCTATTTTCCGGCCACTCGCAACAGGATCAAGATGGGCTCTCTCAACACATTTCCGTTGAGCTACAAAGTACAGGGTCAGCGCATCGTCATCATCGGCGGTGGAGACGAAGCCCTCAACAAGGTCCGGTTGGTTACTAAGACTACTGCGCAAGTCGTGATTATATCGCGGGTGATTGAGGCCGACTTTAGCGGCTTCGAAGTTCAGGTCGTCGCCCGAGGCTTCGAGCCATCCGATCTTGATGGCGCCGCGCTGGTGTTCGTCGCCGAAGAGAGCGACGACGGGGAGCTGGCAAAGCATGAAGCGCGCCGTCGTAAAATTCCGCTCAACGTGGTCGATGTGCCCTCGGAGTGCGATTTCTACACTCCGTCCATTGTCGAACGTGCGCCGCTGACGATCGCGATCTCCAGCGAGGGCAATGCACCCGTGCTGGCCCGATTGGTTCGCGCCCGGATCGAGGCCATGCTTTCCCCGGGCTTTGGCAAAATCGCCAGACTGGCCGGAGGCTTGCGTCACCGCGTTGAACATCTGATTCATGATGGTGCCTCCCGTCGCCGCTACTATGAGGCTCTGGTGACCTCGCCAAAGGTCGAGACTGCGACTGAGGCCAGTCCGGTTGCCGGGCGCTACGAGGCTGAAATCTTGCTGGAGCAGCATCTTGGTCATGGCGCCGGCGAGGGTGTCGTCTGGCTGATCGGGGCAGGGCCGGGTTCAGAGGACCTTCTGACCCTGCGCGCCCAGCGTCTGCTGCAGGAAGCCGATGTCATTGTCCATGATCAGCTGGTGCCCAGCGTCGTTGTCGACATGGGCCGCCGCGATGCCGAACGGATCGATGTCGGCAAGGCCAAAGGCCACCACAGCTTTAGCCAGGCGCAAATCAACACCTTGATCGTCCGCCTTGCAAAGGAAGGCAAGCGCGTTGCTCGCCTCAAGTCGGGCGACCCCATGGTGTTCGGCCGCGCCGGTGAAGAGATCTCGGCGCTTCGCCAAGCCGGAATAAGCTATTGCATCGTTCCCGGCGTCAGCGCGGCTCTCGCCGCTGCGGCGGACACTGCAACGCCGGTGACATTGCGCGGCGTGTCGAGCGGCTTCATTATGGCAACCGCTCATGGTGCCGACGACACCGATCTGCGCCATTGGGTGGCGCTCGCGCAGTCCGGCATGACGCTTGCGCTCTATATGGGCAAGTCCATCGCGTCCGAAGTGGCTACACGCCTTGTGGCGCATGGCGCCAGTCCAGAATTGCCCGTTGGCATAGTTGTCAACGCCGGGCGCCACAACACGACAGCATATTCGGGCGATTTGCGGTCCCTGATCGAAAGTCATGCGACGTTCAGCGAAGGTCCGGCAATCATTCTCATAGGCGAAGCAATTGCAGCCGGGGATTGGGCCAATAGCGCCAAATTCGCCGCTGAACGCTTCAAGGTAGCTTAGATACATGGAAATTCTGACAGGCAACGAGTTGACGTCCGGCGGGACGGTTTATCTCGATCGAACAGGAACTTGGGTCGAGGATCTGCAGTCTGCACGCATCTTCGGCAAGGACGAGGCCGCGGAACGCGATGCGGCGCTTGCCGCCACCAAGGCGACTGGTCGCGTGATCAGCCTTGAGATCGAAGAAGTAACGCTGGACGAGGGGCGGATTACCCCCAAGCGCCTGCGCGAACGCATCCGGGCTTTGGGTCCGACTGCGCCATTGACATTGAAGGGCGAGATTTACGACCGCCAGCATTTGGGTGAGGACGGTCATGTATCGATATGACGAATTCGACGCGGCTTTCGTAGCAGGCCGCACCGCGCAATTTGCCGACCAGGTAAAGCGCCGCCTATCGGGCGAACTGAGCGAGGACCAGTTCCGGCCGCTCCGCCTGATGAACGGGCTTTATCTGCAGTTGCACGCCTATATGCTCAGGATTGCAGTGCCTTATGGCACCCTGTCATCCCGTCAAATGCGTATGTTTGCTCATATTGCGCGGACCTATGATCGCGGCTACGGCCACTTCACCACCCGCCAAAACATCCAGTTCAACTGGCCCAAGCTCAAGGACATTCCGGTGATCCTTGAGGAACTGGCATCGGTGGAAATGCACGCCATCCAGACCTCGGGCAATTGCATTCGCAATGTCACGGCCGATCACTTCGCCGGCGCTGCCGCCGACGAGATCATCGACCCGCGTCCCATCGCCGAGATCTTGCGGCAATGGTCCAGCTTGCATCCAGAATTCTCGTATCTGCCGCGCAAGTTCAAGATCGCCATCACCGGGTCCCCGAACGACCGCGCCGCCATCCGCTTCCACGATATTGGCCTGCAGGCTGCAACCAATGCTGCCGGCGATATCGGCTGGGAAGTCTGGGTCGGTGGCGGCCTTGGCCGCACGCCGATGATCGGCAAGCTGATCAACAGTTTCGTGCCCAACGAGCACCTGCTGGCCTATCTCGAGTCGATCATGCGCGTGTACAACCGCTATGGCCGGCGCGATAACAAGTACAAGGCGCGCATCAAGATTCTGGTGCACGAGGAAGGCCTCGAAACGATCAAGGGACAGGTAGAGGCCGAGTTCGCTGAACTTCGCGGTGGCGTGCTCACGCTCCCCCAGGCCGAGGTTGATCGGATCACCGCCTATTTTGCGCCGCCCCAGTTCAAGCCGCAGCCGGCCACCAAGATTGACATTGCCTATCAGTCCATCATTGATCCAGCCTATGGCCGCTGGCTCGACAACAACATCAATTCGCACCGCGAACCCGGCTATGCCTCGGTCACCATTTCGCTTAAGCCCATCGGCGGCGCTCCGGGGGATGCGACTGACAAGCAGATGGACGATGTCGCTGATATCGCCGAGCGTTACGCCTTTGACGAGTTGCGCGTAACTCACGAGCAGAACCTTGTCCTGCCCCATGTGGCCATTGCCGATCTTAGGGCCGTCTACGACGCGCTGGTCGCTACCGGCCTTGCCGATGGCAATACGGGGCTGATCACCGACATGATCTGCTGCCCAGGCCTGGATTTCTGCGCTCTGGCTAATGCGCGCTCTATCCCCATCGCGCAGGAGATCAGCAAGACCTTTGCCGAACCTAAGCGCCAGGCCGAGATCGGCGATCTCAAGATAAAGATATCGGGCTGCATCAATGCCTGCGGCCACCACCATGTCGGCCACATCGGCATCCTTGGCGTTGAAAAGAAGGGCGGCGAGCTCTACCAGATCACACTGGGCGGCGACGCCACCGAGCAGGCTGCCGTCGGCAAGATCATTGGACCGGGCTTTGAGGCCGAGAAATTGCCCAAGGCCATCGAGACCCTGGTCGACACCTATATTGCCAAGCGCCAAAGCGCCGAAGAAACCTTCATTCAAGCCTACCGGCGTCTTGGGGAAACGCCGTTCAAGGAGGCCCTCTATGGCAATGCCTAAACTCGCACCGGTCCAGCCTGCCCACGACAAGCTGCGCGCGCTTGGCATTCTTGCGCTCAATGGCATGTTCGACGAGATGGATGCCGTTGGCGTGCTCCGCTATGCCACCAGCGACGTGCTGCCCGGCGACCTGGCGATTGTTTCGTCCTTCGGCGCTGATTCAGCCGTGCTGCTGCACCTTGTGGCGCAAGTCGATCCGAGCCTGCCGGTCTATTTCCTCGAAACCGGCAAGCACTTCACCGAGACGCTCGAATATGTTGAGACGCTGAAGCGGCACCTTGGCCTGATCAACGTCCATGCCATCTATCCAAACGAAGGCGATGTGAAGCGGTTCGATCCAACGGGTACGCTGTGGGAAACCGATCCGGATAGTTGCTGCCATATCCGCAAGACCGAGCCGCTTGAGCCAATCACCGAGCAGTATGGTGGCTGGGTCACCGGTCGCAAGCGCTTCCAAACGGTGGAGCGCGGCGTGCTGCCGCATTTCGAGTTGACCAGCGACAATCGCATTAAGGTCAACCCGCTCGCCTACTTCTCCGATGCTGATGTCAATCAGTATAAGATCAAGCATGGCTTGCCCGAGCACCCGCTGTTCGCTAAGGGCTACAAGTCGATCGGCTGCGCGCCTTGCACCTCGGTGGTTGCCGATGGAGAAGACCCGCGCGCCGGACGCTGGCGCGGCCTCAACAAAAAAGAGTGCGGCATTCATTTCGACTTCAACGGAGCGATTGCCTCGCCCATGACTGCTGCGACCCGACATAACCTCTGGAAGAACGGCGCCTTCATTGCCGATCCTTTCCATGCCTGGGCCGAGGGCGATGACCCGGCAAGCGTCAGCTACAAGCATGTGCCGTTTGCCGTCTTTTTCGCCCATCGCGACGCTTTCCTCGCCAACCCTCATCCGCTGGGCTTACTGATCGCTCCGGGCGATCGGATCGAGGACGTGCAATCGGATCTGCATCGCTTTGCTTCCGTGGCTATCCAGTTCCCTGCATTCGGCGATGGGCGTGGCTATTCTACCGCACGTTTGCTCTCTCAACGTTATCAGTACGCTAGCGAAATCAGGGCTGTTGGTGACGTTTTGCAGGACCAGATTCCATTGATGCGCCGCTGCGGGATCAACGCTTTCGTGGTCACGCATGAGCCGACCCGCGCCGCGCTGATCGAGAACCGCCTGCCCGAAGTCAGCCTATTCTACCAGCCAGTCGGCACGACCGAGATCCCCGTCGGCACGCGCCCCTTCCTTCGCTGCGTGTCCTGAGGTAAGCGGATCGCGCACATACATTAACTCGCAATGTCAATGACTTGCGGCATTCTGGTCCGCTGTGACGCTGCTGCCGTATAATCGGGAGCAGTGAGCGGCAGACCCCGGTTCAAAACGGACTTTGAGATAGACATGTCAACTGAAATCACCACCGACGTTGTCGTGATCGGCGCAGGCCCCTGCGGGCTTTTTGCGGCCTTCGAACTCGGTCTGCTCGATCTCAAATGCCATTTCATCGACATCCTCGATCGCCCCGGCGGCCAATGCGCCGAGCTTTATCCCGAGAAGCCGATCTACGACATTCCCGGCTTTCCCGTGGTGACGGGCCAGCAACTGACCGACAATCTAATGGCACAGATCGCGCCGTTCGCGCCCGAGTTCCACTTCAACCGCATGGTCAACTCGATCGAGAAGCAGCCAGATGGCTCCTTCAAGCTGGCCACCGATGCCGACGAAATCTTCAACTGCAAGGTCGTGGTGATTGCTGCCGGCGGTGGCTCGTTCCAGCCCAAGCGCCCGCCGGTCGAGGACATCGAGCAGTTCGAGAACAAGTCGGTGTTCTATTCAGTCCGCAAGATGGATGATTTCCGCGGCCAGGACGTGGTGATCGTTGGGGGCGGAGACTCGGCGCTGGACTGGACACTCAATCTACAGCCCATCGTCCGCTCCCTGACGCTTGTGCACCGCCGCGCCGTATTCAAAGCCGCTCCAGCCTCGGTCAACAAGATGCAGGAGCTGGTTGGCGAGGGGAAGATCAACTTCCTAACCGGCCAGATTGCCAAGCTCGATGGCGAGAACGGCCAGATCAACCACGTGCACCTTACTACCGATGCGGGCGATCTGTCAGTTCCAGCAACGCGTTTGCTGCCTTTCTTCGGGTTGACCATGAAGCTGGGTCCAGTGGCCGACTGGGGTCTCGAGCTCAACGACAATACAATTGTTGTCGACACCGAAAAGTTCGAGACGTCCGTACCCGGCATCTTTGCCATCGGTGATATCAACGCCTATCCGGGCAAGCTCAAACTGATCCTGTCGGGCTTCCATGAGGCGGCGCTGATGGCCCAAGCGGCCAAGGCCATCGTCTCGCCTGGCGAACGCGTTGTGTTCCAATACACCACCAGCTCGACCAAGCTGCAAAAGAAGCTTGGCGTCGCTTAAGCCCAAAAGCGTAGTGCCTCAGCCTTGTCGGCGGGGCATATACGGGGGTAAGGACGCCCCCTGAGAAGGAAGCGCCCATGATCATCCATGTCACCGACCAGGCAGGCGAAAACCACGAGCTTGAAGGGCTCGAGGGTTGGCGCGTCATGGAGGTGATCCGCGATTGGGGCCTCAACATCAAGGCGGAGTGTGGCGGCGCGCTGAGCTGCGCCACCTGCCATGTGTATGTTGATCCTGCTTGGACGGACACTGTCGGTGCGCCAAGCGAGGAAGAAGAAGACATGCTCGACAGTGTCGGCGATGTCCGGTCCAATTCTCGCCTGTCCTGCCAGATCCTGATGAGCGACGCGCTAGACGGCTTGAGAGTGACCTTAGCCGCCAGCGCCGCCAAGGATTGATCGATTATTCAGCGGCAATCGCGGGCACATGAACATGGCCGTGCCGCTCGATCCAAGCGGTATACTTTTCTACCCAGTTGTTGAGAAATACCTGGGTTGTCTCGTCGGTGATCTCTAGATCGTCCGTGATGATGCCCGGCTTCATGTGGAAGTAAACTTCCGGCTGGCCCATGACGACAAAGCCATAGACCGGGAGGATGGAGCGAAGATGGCCTTGTCCTGCAGCGGTGCCAGTTGTTCCCGGCGTTGCGCCGATCACAGCTACTGGCTTGTCCGTCCAAGAGCTTGATCCGTAAGGGCGGGATGCCCAGTCCAGTGCGTTCTTAATGACGCCAGGGAACGAGCGATTGTACTCCGGCATGACAATCAGAACGGCGTCGGCTGCTTCTACGGTGCGCTTAAGATCGAGCACTGGCTGAGGAGGGTTCAACCAGAGTTCATTGTCATAATGAGGCAGGCTGGCGATATCGGGATAGTTGAAGTTCAGCTTGCCGGCAGCCAGCACTTCCAGGGTCCGCGCCAATTTACGGTTTAGTGAGTTGGGGCTTAAACTTCCGACGAGAACAGCAATTTTTTTCATGTCAGTTCCATGGTATGCGTTAGTAACTGACGCTATATGAATAACCTGCTTTGTTGCCGCAAGACGGCACTTTATCGATACGGAAGGTACGAAAATGAAACCATCGGTCGAGACACAGGACCATGACTGCCGCCCGGTAGGCGAGATCCTGCACCAGATTGGTGGCAAGTGGACAGTGCTCGTGATCAACACGCTAAGCGATGGTCCAATGCGATTTTCCGAGATCAAGCGGATGGTCGGTGGCATTAGCCAGAAAGTCCTAACAGCTACTTTGCGCGATCTTGAGATGGACGGTTTCGTCACGCGTACGGTAACGCCATCCATCCCGCCACGCGTGGACTACGAGCTGACCGAACTGGGTCAAGACTTGCAAGGACCGCTCAAGACTTTGGGTCAGTGGGCGATCGACAATCGCGCAAGGGTGCTTGAAGCTCGGCGTCAGTACATGCTGGAAAATCCACATGCCGGTAGCCCGAACAAGGTTTCTTTCACGCCAATGCGGCTTCAAGCAGCAGAATAACTGCTTGGATAACCTAAGTTAATCAAGTTGGTCATAGGTGTTTGCGTCTGCTTAACTCTTTTGAGGGACCGTGAAGCCATCAAGAATTCATTTGCATGAAGAGCAGTGTGATGGCGGCGTCCGGATGTGAAGGTTGTCGAAATGCCGACGCAAACGCTTTTTCCATTCCGTTTACCATGGCCTTCCAGCCCATCATCGATCTGCCGGCTGGCAAGATATGGGGTTATGAAGCGCTGGTGCGCGGCGTGGCCGGCGAGGGTGCCTATCAGGTTCTGAGTCAAGTCACTGACCAGAACCGTTATGCGTTCGACCAGGCATGCCGCGTCAAGGCGATTGAACTGGCTGCAAACCACATCGGTGACACGCAAGCCAAGCTCAGCATCAACTTCATGCCGAATGCCGTTTATGAGCCAAAGGCCTGCATCCGCGCTACGCTTGCAGCGGCAAGCCGGACCCAGTTTGATCCGAGCCGGCTCATGTTTGAGTTCACCGAAAACGAGCGGATGACCGATGTCGAGCACGTCAGTCATATCGTCAGCGAATATCGACGCATGGGCTTCACCACAGCGCTGGATGACTTCGGGGCTGGCTATGCTGGTTTGTCGCTGCTCTCGCAATTCCAGACTGATCTTATCAAGCTCGATATGGAATTGTTGCGCGGCATAGAGGCCTCGCCGGTCAAGCAAGCCATTGTGCGCGGGCTGATTAGCATAGCGGCGGAACTCGGCATCATGCTGCTGGCTGAAGGCGTAGAAACCGTGGCCGAACTCGGGGTGCTGAAGGCTTTAGGAATTAACCTGTTCCAAGGGTATTATTTCGCCAAGCCTAAGCTGGAGAGTTTCGTCTCGTTTGGTGATGTGGCGCAGGCCGCCTAAGGCCGCCTGGCAGTTTCGCCGACAAGCTTGGTAAGCTCCGGGATGAAGTCCCGCACCGACGGCTGGGATTGCGTTTGAAACGGCATAGGCCGCACCACTCGCATTGCGGCGATGCCGACTCGCACCGTCATCAGGCCATTGACGACACCTTCGCCCAATCGGGCGGAGACTTTGGCAGCCAGTCCTTGGCCGACCAATTGCTCGACTATCCCGTCAGTCAGAACCAGCCCGCCAGTAACGGCAAGATGGGCCAGGATTGCGCCGGCGAGCCGCCAGGATCCGAAAAAGCCTGGCCGTGCTCCGTAGAGGGCGGCAATCGCGCCTGCGAGGCGGACGCTTTCGTAAACAACAAAGGCAATGTCTACCAAAGCACGTGGCGACACAGCGGTGACCAGCGCTACGCGCCGTGCGGAGGCTGCTGTCAGTGTCTTTGCCCTAGCGTCGAGTGGAGCCATGAGGCTGCGCTCTGCTAGAGCGGTGATCTCGTGACCGTCAAAGAGGTGAGGGAGATGATCGGCTACAGACTGGCGGGCTCGCGCGAGATCGCTTCGGCTTGCGTAAACGTCCAAAAGACTGTCGACTACGATCTTTGCGCCATGCTGATCATTCTCGGCGGAGGCTAGAGCTGTATCGTTACGCAGCTGGTCGAGTACACGGAGACGACGAAGCGCCAGAACCTCTCGTATGACGAGTGCTGTTAGGGCGAGGATAAGAACGAAGAGGACCACCAAGCCGAGCCATCCTAACAACGGATTGGTTTGGTACAGGTCCCGGATTAGCCGCTCTGCCGCGAGCCCTAGACCGGCAGAGATTAGAATACCAACTGCCGTCCAGGCCAGCCGCCCCAGCCAAGTTGTGCGTCTTGCTGGCGGAGCGACAAGAATGCTGTCGGTTTCAGGTTCGAAAACCGGTTCGCTTACGATGGTTTGATCCGGTGAGAAGGCTTTTGGTGCACGAACGGCACTTGCCTCTTCTTGCGCTTGCACCGGTCGAGCTATCGGGCGTTTCATTGCAGACGATCCCCCAACAAATAGTCCAAAGCGCGATCGAACCGGATATGGGGCAGTACAACATCGCCATTGGCGTTCCGCTCGAGCTTTTGCGGCGGAGCGAAACGGAGGAAGTTCAGCGCTACCGGCGTGCCGTCTTCAAACAGTGAGTCCGGCCGCTCCGGTAAATCGCCAGGGAACAAGGCTATTTCGGTTTTACCGTCATAGGTCTGGCCGTCTAGCGTCTCGCCAGGCAAAGGCATGCCGATGAGTGTAGGCAAGGTATCGCCGGCTTCATTGATCGTGCCTTCGCGCGTAGCCCTGATCCCTGCCACTGCGAGGGACTTCGTCTTAGCTCCGGCAAAGCGCGCGCGTTTGGTGGCGTTAGCGACAAGGCGGTTCAGGATTGCTTCCAACCGGTCATGGCTCGTGTGATGTACATGATCCACTTTCGTAGCTGCGAAGAGGATGCGGTCGATCTTGCGCGTAAAAGGGCGCATCAGCGGATTGGCTTCGCCCTGACGGAAACAGGCCAAGACGGCGCTGAGTGCAGTTTCGAGATCAGCGACAGCAGCCGGTCCTGCATTGAGGGCCCGCAAAGTGTCCACCAGGACGATTTGCCGGTCCAGCCGGGCGAAATGGTCGCGGAAAAATGGCCGTACGACGCGATCCTTATAGGCCTCAAAGCGGTTTTCCAGCATGCTGTAGATTGTCGTGCCGCGTCGTAACTGCGCTGGAGGCAGGGGCGAGAAGGTCAGGGCAGGAGAACCCTCCAAATCTCCAGGCAAAAGGAAACGCCCTGGCGGCAGGGTCGACAAGGCACCGTGTTCCCGGCTCCGGCGCAGGTAATCGGTGAACGCCGCAGCCAACCGTTCGGCGTCAATGTCGTTGGCGTCCTTGGACACATCAATGCCGTCGAGCACCTCAAGAAAAGGCGCAGCCTCCTTGCCCGAGCCTGTTCTGCGGGCGCGCTCGAGTGCCTCGGCGCTCCACTCTGAAAAGCTCAGCCCAAGCAGGGGTAGGTCCAGCAGCCATTCGCCGGGATAATCGACAATGTCGAGATTGAGCGTCGACGGACCACTAAAGCCCGAATACCAGTTTTTGGATTGATATTTGAGGACAAGCCGCAACTGGGAGATGCGGCGCGTTCCGTCTGGCCAGGCAGGCTGGCGTCCCGTCAAGGTTTCGAGATGCTGCTCATAGGCAAAGCGCGGGATCGTTGCATCGGGATATTCGGCAAGTTGCGCACCAATGAAGCGCCCTTCGGCAAGTGGAGTAAAACCCGGCAACCGGCCGCCGGTCAGCAGATTATGCACAAGGGAGGTGATGAAAATGGTTTTGCCAGCGCGGCTAAGGCCCGTGACACCCAGGCGCAGGGTGGGGGTAAATGCACCGGTGGCATTGTCAGCAAGATTGGCAAGGGCAATGCCCAGTTCGTCGACAATTGTCGTAGGAGGCTGGGGCAAGCGCGGTTTTCTCCACCTAGACCGCAAAAGTAGTCGTTCCTGCAGTGCTTTCAAGCGCCGGGCTGATTGAACATCACCCACTCAGCCCGGCAACTGGCTACGCCGCTCAGGCCTTTTCCGTTCCGATTTTGGTCAGATCATAGGGCGTCGTCTGGTAGATTTCGTTGATCCAGTTCTGGAACAACAAATGTGCATGGCTGCGCCAGCGGTTTTCGGGCTCGGCTGAGGTGTCGCCGTTGGGGAACAAATTGGCAGGTGGCGGCGTCGCGAGACCGGCTTTGATGTCTCTTTGATATTCATCCACCAGCGAGCGATTGTCATATTCCAGATGATTGAGGAAGTGCACGGCTCGGTGCTTCCGATCGCCCAGCATGCACACCCCGATCTCAGGATTGTCGATCATGATTTCCAGATCTGGCGAAAGCGTTGTCCGGTCTATATCGTTGTAGCGGGAAACTGGGATCATTGGGCTATCCGAGAACCCACGCAGGAACGGCGACTTGGGTGCCTTCACCTTGTGCCGGAACACACCGAAGGCTTTATCGGGCATGCGATAGCGTTGCGCGCCATGGAAATGGTGCAGCGCTGCCTGGGCGCCCCAGCAAATGAACATGGTATGGTGCACGTTGGTCTGCGTCCAGTTCATGATCTCGAGCATCTCGGGCCAGTAGCGAACCTCCTCAAACGGTATGTTGGCGATCGGCGCTCCCGTTACGATGAAGCCATCGAACTTCTTGTTCCGCACTTCTCCCCAAGTCTCGTAGAAGGTTTTCAGGTAATCCTCGGGGGTATTCTTGGCGATGTGGTCGGTTACGCGAACAAGCGTTAGTTCAACCTGCAGGGGCGTCGAGCCGATCAGCCGAGTGAACTGGGTTTCCGTGCGCTCCTTGTTTGGCATGAGGTTCAGAAGGCCAATTTCAAGGGGGCGGATGTCCTGCCGCGCGGCGCGCGTGGAGTCCATCACATAGACGCCCTCGTCTTCAAGGGTCTTGCGAGCAGGCAGATTATCGGGAATTCGAATAGGCATTGGAGCCTCTTAGTAGAGGAAGTTCAAAAAGCGGTTTGAGGCGGTGCGCGTCTCCCAAAGGAGCCGCGCTAACGCATTCGCTTTTCGATCGACGCTGCCATCAAATCCACGAACTCATCGCCATCACGAACTGTCGCCAGGTCTGATGCTTCCACCACATAGCCGAAATTGTCGGCAAGCGCCTGGTAGCGCGGAAGCCTATCGTGCAGCAAGGCTTCAAAACCCCAGGCACCAAAGCCCGCTGGGTCCACATCGCAATCTTCGATGATGCCGTTGATCAGCTTGTACTCTGCCCATTTCTCCACCAGGAAATGTGGCCGATAGTACATCGGTTTGGGGCTTTGCTCGAAGCGCCGCACTAGTTCGGATGCGTCCTTGCCTGTTCCCCGGATGTAAAGCAGGGCGGTTGAACCCGTAAGCGTCTTGATGACGGGATCGTTTGGATTTGCTGGATCAATCACTTCGATCAGCGAACCGCCCGTGTCGGCGATGAAATCGCTGTAGCCATAGAGCGCTTTTGCACGCTCGACAAAATAGGGCACGTCCTGCAAAGCCGCAATTTCGGCAACTCGATGCTGTTCCTGTCGGCGCTGATATTCGGCGAGCGGAAGACCACCCTTGTCGGGGTCCCCCGGAGTGCCGAGATAACTCGAAAGCGGGTCCAGATTGTCGAAGGTGATGTTGGACGAGATGTAGATCGAGTCCGAACGCAGCAGTTCGGCCAGGAAGGGCACCTTCATGGCTTCATGCTTGAAATTGTCGACGATGAACTCGCCCATGTAGCGAGTTCCGATGCGATAATCGGCCGAGTAGTGAAACCAGTTGTGGGCACGAAGCAAATTGGACAGCCGCGTCTTGCCAACGCCTGCCATGCCGAACACAGTCACTGCGCGACGTGGCGATTTGACGAACTCATCGGCGTTCTTGAACAGCATCTAAAGCCCCGGTCTTCAGCGCTCCCCAATACTGCAAGCTCTTGTCCTCCACAAGCAGGCGGCAAATTCTGCCGCCTAGTCGGACTCAATTGCCGGTGGGCAATGATCGGGTGCCCAGATGCAGACGAAAACATCAACAAAAACAAAGCTCCAAGGAGTTGGCATCCAATTTGCTCCTATTCCAGCGAATAAGCGCATCTGGGCGCACGATCTTTGGAGAGTTGTTATGGGCATCTACGGGGCTCTTTCCGCGGCAGTCACCGGCCTTCGGGCCCAGTCGCATGCGCTGGAAAACATATCGGGCAATATCGCGAACTCGCAGACCACCGGCTACAAGCGCATCGAGACCGACTTTCTTGACCTGATCCCCGATGCCCCCTTGAAGCGCCAGGTCCCCGGCGCTGTCCTCGCCCAGTCCCGCGGCACCAATGAAGTGCAGGGCGACATCAAGACCGTTGCAAACGAGACGTTCATCGCGCTCAACTCGAGCGGTTTCTTTGTGGTGGAGCCAAAGGTCGGCCAGTCCGACGGCAATTCAGAATTTGCCGGTACAAACTTCTATACCCGCCGTGGCGACTTTCAGATCGACAAGGACGGTCTGCTGGTCAACGGCGCTGGCTATTACCTCAAAGGGCTGCCCATCGACCCAGCAACTCGCAACATCTCGGGCTCGGTGCCGGAAGTCATTAAACTATCCAACGCCTTCCTGCCAGCGCAGGAAACCGCTCGTATTAATTATCAGGCAAACTTGCCGCAACTGCCAAAGACTACAGCCTACAACGCGACCGTCTATAACAGCGAACTGATCGAGCCCAGCAAGTATGTCGGTTATGCAGGGGCTTCAACGCCCGCAACCATGACGGGCGCTGCGCTCACGGGCGCCAATGCCGCTAATACGGTGTTCAACGTGGGCGAAACGATCTCGTTGAACGTCAATGGCAATGAAATAACATTCGAGTTCACCAGCGGCGCTCCAGCTGCTGCTGGCAATCAGGCTATTGATATTTCTACTGCTCCCGCGACGGTCGACGGTGTCTTGGCGCGCCTACAAACTGCCCTTCGGTCCGCCGGCGGACCAGCGGCGGCTAGCGCCACCGTCGCGATCAATGCTGGCAATTTCCAGATCACTTTGGGTAGCGACTATCATGCCGATTTCTCTGTCGTAGGGGGTGACGCAGCCCAACTCACCGCACTTGGCCTGACCAACCCAAGCGTGTCTACCGTGCCAACACGGCCGGCCTTCACCACCATTGCCGCGAGCGATGATACCCTGTTCAAGTCCAACTCGGTCGCAGGTGGTGCTATCACCGTTTACGCCCAGAACGGTGCGCCCGCGAACGTGCAAATGCGCTGGGCCAAGGTGGACAGCGCCGCCTCCGGTGGCGCCGATACATGGAACCTTTTTTACATGTCTGATAGCGCCGCGACGGGCGGTGCGCCCATGTGGACCAACGTTGGCCAGAACTACACGTTTGGTCCTGATGGTTCGCTGGTTGCTCCGGGTATCTCGACCACAACCATCAACGATCTTTCGATCAACGGTGTTGTCATAGGGGACGTGGAACTCAAGCATGATACCAATGGTATCTCGCAGTTCAACGATGTGAACGGCACGGTGAACGTTTCTACGCTGAACCAGAACGGCTATGGCGCCGGCGAATTCCTATCAGTGGCGATCAGTGACAGCGGCCGTGTGGTTGCGACCTATTCGAACGGTGAGCGCATCGACATGGCGCAAGTGGTGACCGCCCAGTTCAACGCGCAGAACTCGCTCAAGCGTCTGGACGGCGGTGTGTTCTCGACCACGTCGGAGTCGGGTGAAGCCATTCTCGATATGTCCGGTTCAGGCATTATCGGCGGCGCACTAGAGTCCTCCAATACAGATATCTCGGACGAGTTTACCAAACTGATTATTACACAGCAGGCCTATTCGGCTGGCACGCGCATCGTCAGCACAGCCGACGAGATGCTTCAAGAAGCTCTGAACATGATCCGCTGACGCTGAGCTAAAGCGAACCGGTCCCGCATTTTCCGCCGGGTCCGGTTTGGCGTAAGGAGTTCTGTACAATGGGTTTGACATCCTCGATCAACAACGCGACCTCGGGTTTGCGCGTCAACCAGGATGCTTTGGACATTCTGAGCCGCAACATCGGCAATTCTGGGACGCCGGGCTATCACAGGCAGTCGCTAAACGTTGTTGACCACAATACCGATACAGGAACCTACGCGCGCTCGGCAGGAACAGTCCGGGCGTTCAACAGCAGCCTTCAAACCTACTATACCCGTCAGGTATCCGACACCTCCACAGCTGGCATACAGGCTAGCTACCTCGACCGTTTTCAAGGCTTCCTAGGCAAGCCTGGTTCGGCCGGCTCTTTGGATACGCTCTACGGGCAGCTTGAGAATGCGTTGAAAGGCATTTCGACCGGCCCGGACAATTACACAGCGCGCTCCCAGGCTGTTTCTTCTGCTCAAAACATGGTGGAGGCACTTAATCGCCTCTCCAACACCGTGCAAGGCATGCGCCAGGAAGCCGAGGGCCAGATGGCCCTGAATGTCCAGAATCTCAATGGCATGCTCACTTCCCTTTCAGAAGTGAACACGCGCTTGCTAGATCTGGGCATGACCGGCAATGCGCGGGCAACGCTGCTCGACCAACGTGATCGGCTTGTTGCATCAACCGCCGAACTCATCGACGTTCAGGCCGCCTATCGTCCGAACGGCACTGTGGCGCTGATGACCCGCTCCGGTGTTGGCCTTCTCGACAACGGCGTCTCCACCTTTAACTTCGAAAGCGCCGGCAATCTATCTGCCAACGCCGTTTTCGACCCTAATGCTGCGGACACTAAAGTTGGCAAGCTGACCCTAACGACGCCGTCGGGCTTGATTATTGATCTCGTCGCCGAAGGGGTCATTCAAGGAGGCGAAATCGGTGGGTTGCTGACCCTCCGGGACAAAACTCTGGTCGAAACGCAAGAGCAGTTAGATGAGATCGCCGCCGGGCTCGCCCAGGCGTTCTCAACCGTTAAGACCCCTGGCATTGCTGCCACTGCGGGTGCCGCAGCCGGGTTCGATCTCGACATCAGCAAGCTTCAGCCTGGCAACGACGTCCAGTTCACCTACTCTGAAGGTGGCATAGACAAGCGTGTTCGCGTGGTGAATACGACCGAGGCCGTCGATTATCTGGATGCAACTGGGCAGCGCGTTATTGGGGTTGACCTTTCTGGTAGCTCAGTTGCCGCAGCGGGCGTGCTGAGCAGCAAATTGCCATTGCTGGCTATCAGCAGTACAGGTCCTGGCAATCTGCGGATACTGGATGATGGCGCCACAGGCAGAACTGACGTCAAATCCGCAGTAAGCCGGTCCACCTCGGCCGGGCTGCAGGGGCAGGGACTGGCGTTCAACATGTTTGTTGATCAGGGCAACGCCGCCTTCACGAACAATCTCGACTCCAACCCGCCGCAGAAGCGTGGCTTTGCAGCACGCATTGCCATCAATCCGGCAGTGCTGGCCGACAATCGCCTTGTTGTTCAGGCCGAAGCCGGTGCAACGCTGGGCGATGCCGACCGGGCAAACTACGTTATCGGTCAGCTTGCGGACATGAAATTCGTTTCCGGCGGCAATCCACAGGCGAGCCAGGGCAAGTTCCAGCTGACGGGCAACGTCAACGAGTTGATCTCACAGGTTGTCAGCTTCCAAGGCACGAGCATCAACGCTGCTCTTAGTAAGAGTGATGACCGTCAGCTCACCCTGGACACCATCATGGACCAGATGGAAAGCGAGTACGGGGTGAACGTTGACGAGGAGATGGCCAGGCTCATCGAACTGCAGAATGCTTATGCGGCCAATGCGCGTGTCGTATCGGTAGTCAAGGAACTGCTTGACGCCTTGTTCGCGACCACCTGAGGAGTTGGATAGATGATCGTCAACAAGTCCATGTTTCCGCTCCAGACCGGGTTTGGTGTCATATCTAAAATGCAGGGTCGCTTCGCTGACCTGCAGGTGCAGTTGGGAACGGGCGAAAAGTCGCCCACTTTGGCTGGAATGGGACGCGATCTGCCTATGTCGCTTTCGGTGCGCTCGCGGCTGAGTGCAATTGAGGGATATTCCGCGAATATCGAAACCGTTAGCCTGCGCATGACATTCCTGGACAACGCCATGTCCCGTTTGGACAAGATCGAGGGCGACGCGCGCAATTCAGCAGTGCAGGGGCAATACGGCACCAATAACATCAACATGGCTACTTTGCCTGGCTTATCCAAGGCGCGCTTGGATGAGGTCGTTACACTGCTGAACTCCGATGTTGCCGGCCGGTATCTATTTGGTGGTGCCAACACCGATGAGGCACCGTTGCCGGATGTGGACAGCCTGCTGGAAGGCATCGGTGGCAAGGACGGCTTCAAGACTGTAGTTAGCGAGCGCAGGGCTGCCGATGCTGGAACGGCCGGGAACGGCCGCTTGCTGCTGGCACAGCCGACTACCAATTCGGTTAGTCTCACCGAGGACGGCAACCATCCCTTCGGGTTCAAGCTGCTGCGTTTAACCAGCACTGCTCCTGCGTCGGCCGTGAGCATGACCAATGTCGCTCCGTCGGCCCCAGTGACTCCGCCGGCTATCCAGACTGGCGACACAACGACCATCACCTTTGCTCCGGCACCTGCCGAACAGATGAAGCCGGGCGAGACGATCACGCTGGGCGTGCAATTGCCCGATGGTCTTGACACGCAGATTACGCTTAGTGCCATTGCGCTTGAGGATGCTCCGGCGTTGGCCGGGCAGTTCGTCGTTACTGATGATCCTGATGCTAACGCCGCAAGCTTGCAGGCTGCACTGGGTGTGAAACTCAAGGCTGTTGCCGAGAGCGACCTTGCAGCGGCCTCTACCTTCGCTGCGGCCAAGATGTTCTTCAATGGTCCCGGCGAACCTAGCCTGCGAGTTGATGGCAATGATCCTGCCAATGCGCAAGGGCTACGGCTGGCGACGGAAATGGATACGGTGCAGTGGTACAAAGGCCAGAGCCCGGCCGTGTCGGCCGAAGGCATGGGCCGGTTAGGTGTCACGACTGCGGGCACGACGGTGACGTTGGCCGAAGCGTCCCCAAGTTCGGGGTCTTTCGGGTTCCAGATTAGTGCGGCAACGGCATCTCCAGTGGTAGCGCCCGTTCGTATTGCGACGGGCCATACGGCGGCCGACCCGAGCAGCACCAGCGTCACCATGGCTAGCAATCCGCAGATTGGCGATACGGTGAGGCTCACCTTGACCGAGCCGAGCGGAGCCACGCGGGACGTGACGCTGACTGCAGTGAACGGCAAGGCTGGGGCAGGGCAGTTCAGTATTGGCGCGACTGCTACCGAAACCGCCGGCAATTTTGCCAATGCGCTCAAGTCTGTCGCGACTTCCGCTGCTATTGCTGCTGAAGGCAATCCGCGCCAGAGCGTGACCGCGCAGGTAGATGACTCGACCAAGGTCAACTATGGCATGCAGGCCAATGAGAGTGGTTTGCTCCGGATGGTGCGGACCTTTGCTTCGATGTCCGTCCAGACTTATCCGGGCGATACGAAGGAGTCGCGCGGGCTGTTCGATGCCATGGCGACACGCCAACAGTCCGAGATGTCGGAGAGCCATAATTCGGAAAAGGGCTCGATCGAGATCATGACAATGGAACTGGGCGTTGCGCACGGTACGCTGCAGAATTCCAAGGAGCGGCACACCGACTATAAGGCCCAGCTCGACAATCTCTTGAGCGATGTAGAGACGGTGAGCAAGGAAGACGTGGCCATGGAGATTCTAGCACTCCAGACGCGCTTGCAGGCGAGCTACCAGGTGACCTCCATGGTCAGCAAGTTGAGCCTGGTGAATTTTATCTGATTACCGGCGAGAGTGGATAAATTGAAGCCCCGCAGAGCGGGGCTTTTGTTTTGCAGCTCAGCTGCCGCGCAAGCCGGCGGCCAGCTGGCGGTTGAGGCGGACCAGCACATCAAGCTTTTGGGGCGATGGATAGGGCTCGAGCAGAATTTCGCGGGTCTGGTTCATGATGAACATGCCAAGATTTGCGATGTTCTGGCGCACGTCATGGGGAAGCTGGCTGTCTTCCTTGGTCACTGCGGACATGAAGATAGTCCACAGTTTGCGATTGAAGGTCAGGGCCGGCTTGAGATTGTCAAAGCTGTCGGGCCATTCGTCCTTGACCTTCTGAAGGCCAGCAGCAGCCTTCATCAGGAGGGCAGATTCACGTTCACGCGCGGATTCAACAACTTTAGCGGTCTGCTGGTAGGCTTTAGCGCCCTGCTGATACATTGGAGATCAGATCCTGTTCGTACTCGATAAGCCTTTGCGCGGCTTTCAGAGCTTTATAAAGCTGCCCAGTTAATATCTCGTTGTTGATTTGATTAACTATCTCAGCAGAGGAAGGAACCGCAGCGAGGAACTCCCGCGTCAAGGCGAAATAGGCGTCCTGCATGCTGGGCACATCTTCTTCGATATACATAAGCTGCACAGCCAAATAGATGCGCTTGGCAGGGGTATTAGCCGTCTCTGCGGTCAGGATGTCCTTTTCGCGCAGGATGGGCGCACGGCCGTCGATAAACAGGCGCGTACGCTGATCGGAATTGGTGATGATGCAATTGCCGACGAGCAGTTTTTCGCCTGGCTTGAGTTCGACCTTGAGTGCCATGTGCGCCTCCGTGGTTTGCTGAAGTGGTCTACTCCGTGCCGCCTTGGAAAACAATGAAGGCGGGCTTGTGGCCCGCCTGCGTCTTGGTCTTTTGCCGGTCCTGTTACTGCAGCAGCTGCAGTACGCTCTGATCGGCCTGCGAAGCCAGCGACAGCGAGGATGAGGACAGCGACTGACGGGTCTGAAGAGCAAGCAGATTGGCTGCTTCTTCGTTCATGTCAGCCAGCGTCAGGTTTGCACCGCCGGTTTCAAGCGTGTTGATCATTTCCTTGGTAAAGCTCTGGCGGTTTTCGACAATCGACAGATTGGAGCCGAAGGTGCTCGACTGCGAACGGACATCGTTGAGCGCGAGCTTGACGTTTGCGATCAGCCCATCGATGCCGGTGTCGCTGTCAAGGTCGTCGGCCGTGATGTCAAAAACGTTGAGGCTTGCCGCATTGAGTGCCTCGCCATCCTTGGTACGGATGTCGATCGAAGAGGTTCCGGTTTCGTTGAACGTGATCTTTAGGTTGTCACCGCGCAGCAGGTTAATGCCGTTGAACGAGGCGTCGTCGGAGGTCTTGTCCAGCTGATCGCGCAGTTCGTTGAACTGCAGTGCAAGATCGGCACGAACCGAGTTGCCGACAATCTGCGCCGCACCAGTGGAGTTGCCGTCGATCTGGCCGGTGGAGTTCACGCCGTCGATCTTAAGAGCTTTGGTGCTCAGGTTCTCGATGCGCAGCTTGCCATTGTCGTTGGATGCCCGGATCTTGGTATTGAGCATCTCTGTTGCGTTGATCTCGCGAACGAGGGTGTCGGTAGTCTTGACCTCGTTGACCTGGGCAAGGGCTGCGACTGTGCCGGACGCACGTATGCCGTTGGCGGTGGTACCTGCCGTAAGGCCAGCACTGGCGAGACCAGCACCGGAGAGGGTAAAGTCAGCGCCGTTAGCGGCGGTGAGGGTCAGTTCGCCGGTACCAGCGGCAGTGACCTGAATGCCGTATTTTTGCGCCACTGCGGATTGGTTGACCGCATCGCGGATAGCGTTGGCGTTACCGCCTACAGTGCCGCTGTTGACCGCCGGCACGTTGATGACTTCATTGTTGATCTGGAAAGAAAAGGCTGCAATTGCCGTTGCCGCGACCGCCGTTCCGGTGACCGTTGCGGATGTTGCAGTGGTGTTGCCGGCTTCAAGGCCGATGTAGCGGGCCGAGTTTGCCGTGCTGCCCAGGGTGATGGTTTCGCCTTTGGAGCTCTGAATGCTGAGCTGGCCGTCGATGACCTTGGCCGAAATGCCAGAGTTGCCGCCGGTGCTGGCTAGATGGCTGTTGATCTTTTCAGCGACCGAGTTGGCCGTGTCAGTGGCCGAGAAGGTGAAGCTGACTGCTGTGCCGGTGTTTAGGCTTGCAGCCTGAATGGTCACGTTGCCGGACTCACCAGCCGCTCCATTATTGGCAAAGCCGTTATTGCCGGTGATGACCGTGCTGTGCAGCTTGACCTGTTGTGCAGTGCCGAAAGCACCTTCGGAGAAAGTGAGGTTCTCGACAGCGCCGTTGCCGACAAAAATCGGATCAAGGTTGAACGACTGGGTTTGGAAGCTCTTGTCCTGCCGGGCTTGGCGGAGCGTGGACTGCATCGATTCGAGCGTCTTGGTGATCGAGGTCAGGCCATTGTCGGCCGCTTCCAGGGTCTGGATGCCATTGGCCATGGAGTCCATCAGCGAGTTCAGATCGCCGGCGCGGCTCTTGAGCGACGAGGCCGTGAAAAAATTGGTCGGATTGTCAAGCGCCGAATTGACCTTGTTGCCGCTCGAGAGGCGATCCTGGGTCTTGCCCATCATATCGGCCGTGTTCTGCAGCGAGAGGAGGTTGGAGCGGACGGCTTTCGAAAGGGAGATATCGGACATTGTGGTTCCTTCACTACGATGCCGACTGGGCGGCTATGCCTCTCCTTGAGGTTGATTAACCTTTTACCCATTGATTCCTAACGCAGCGTTAACCATGAATTTTCATGTGTCATAAACCATGAGTATAAGGTTTGGGCGTGCACAAGCGCCGCCTGGGATGCGGTTGTCGTGTGGAACGAGCGGACCCCGAGACGGCTTTCGCCTCTTAGGTTTGTAAGTGTGAGACGATAACTGTCCCGGGGCTGCCGATTTTTGGAGTGGTTGGGGAGCCGCGCAGGGGATCGCTCGTCCCCTACGGCCGCAACTCGAACCCGAGGCAGAGCAGCGACGCCCCCTCGACGGCACCTTCCCGGCCGCCGGTCGCTGCAGCGCCGCCCGTTCATCCGGAAAGATGAGAAGAGTATGGGGCAGGTTTGTGGATGCGGGGATAAGGGGCATAAGTGCGCGGCGAAGACCCCCACCTAACCTCGTCCTCCAAGGAAAAGGGACAGGGCGGTGGGTAGCTCCTGATCGTGCCCTAACCACAATAGTCACCTTCGGCCTTGATGCGAGGGAACTCTACTAGCAGAACGGTCAGCAAGTGCAGGCGCTAGGGTCAGGCCCGAGAGTAACGTGCGGTGCTAGGGCAGATGGGTTATTCTCCAGTTCAGCCCCGAAACAAAAAGGCGGGCCGAAGCCCGCCTTTCCTAATTGGTTAATTTAACCGATTAACGGATCAGCTGGAGGACCGACTGGTCGGCCTGCGAAGCCAGCGAGAGCGAGTTGGACGACAGCGACTGGCGAGTCTGGAGGGCCAGCAGGTTGGCGGCTTCTTCGTTCATGTCGGCAAGCGTCAAGTTGGCAGCGCCAGTCTGCAGCGTGTTGATCATGGACTTGGTGAAGTCCTGACGGTTCTGCACGATCGAAAGGTTCGAACCGAAAGCAGACGACTGCGAACGAACATCGTTCAGAGCGGTCTTGAGCTTGGCGAGTTCGGCGTCGATGTTGCTGTCGCTGTCTAGGTTCTTGGCTTCGAGAGTAGTCGAGACGCCCAGATTACCGGCGTTGACCTGCTCGGAGCCCTTGGTCTGGATGTCGATCGAGGACGTGCCCGTTTCATTGAACGTAATGGTCAGCTTATCGCCACGCAGCAGGTTGATACCGTTGAAGGAGGCATCGTCTGCAAGCTTGTCGAGCTGGTCACGCAGTTCGTTGAACTGTTCAGCCAAATCGGCACGAACGGTGTTGCCAAGGATTTCAGCTGCACCCGAAGAAGTACCATCAATGGCGCCTGAAGAGGAAACACCGTCAACAGTGAGTTCCTGGGTCGACTGGTTTTCCAGGCGGAGCTTGCCGTTGTCGTTAGACGCACGCACCTTGCCAGCAAACTCACTATCAGAGTCGTTGATTTCACTAACCAGTTGATCAACGGTCTTGGCTTCGTAGGTCTTAGTCTGGGTCTGAGTTGGTGTCGCTGCCGAGAAGCCGAAGTCACCGAGTGTCAGGGCCGTACCAGCACCACCGTTGGCAATAGCGCCGGCGGTGATCGCAACAGAAGCATCCTCGTAGTCGTCGGCCTTAGGACCAGTAAAGGTCAGATTGCCGCCGTCATTCGCAACGGTGACGTCCATGTCAACAGCGGCAAAACCACCATTAAGGGCTTCGATCAGTTCGTCACGAGTTACCGCCGCACCATCAGCTACGTCCATCGTGAAGGACGTGGCACCGGCGTCGACGGTAATCGTGTTGGCACCAGCAGAACCGCGAACGGTTACCGCGGTAGCCGAACCACCATTAGTTGCAATCGAGAAGTCGAGGCCGTCGCCAGCTTCGTCAAGGTCGAAAGTTGCGTCAGCAGCACCGAGTTCGGTGGTGGCCGTTGCGCCGCCAATCAGACCAATCTTGGCTTCGGCACCTTCGGCAAATGCGCCACCGGAAACGGTAAGTTCCTTTGCAGCAGCAAGAGCGTCAGTCGTCACGCCGGTTTCGATCGTGGTAGCAGACATCGTGTAGGAAGCGGTTTGGAAGGACTTGTCCTGACGCGCCTGGCGCAGGGTAGACTGCATCGATTCCAAGGTCTTGGTGATCGAAGACAGGCCATTGTCAGCAGCTTCCAGGGTCTGGATACCATTGGCCATGGAGTCCATTAGCTGGTTCATGTCGCCTGCGCGGCTGTTCAACGACGAAGCAGTGAAGAAGTTGGTTGGGTTGTCGAGAGCAGAGTTTACCTTGTTGCCGGTGGACAGACGGTCCTGCGTCTTTGCCAACATGTCGGCGGTGCCCTTGAGAGAAAGCAGGTTCGAGCGAACGGCTTTCGAGAGGGAGATATCACCCATAGTATACAGTCCTTTTCTAGGATTACGCAAAACTAACACGCCTCTTCCTGAGGCATCCCGAACATCATCCGGCAGCTCATAAAGAAGGGTTAAGCGGACGGTGAAAATTTAGGCAAATGCGAGCCGATGAAATTAGACTGCCAGAAAAGGAAAGCCCCGCGGTGCGGGGCTTTGGTGGGCTGGTCGGGGCATTTTGCGCTTACAATGCGTTAACTAGGCAAGCAGGTCTTTGAGCCGCGCTTCGGACTCTTCGGGGATCGTGCTGGTGCCGATGCGGATCATGAGTTCCTCCATGGTCTGCGGCGTAGGGCGCAGGGCGCCAGAAATGACTGCGGCGGCAAACATGGCCGAGGAGTCTTTGTCTACCGGCGGCTCGGCTGTCCGGTCTTGCTGGGGAAAGCGGCCGTCTTCGCTGGGCGCAGTGTTCTTGGCAGTCTTGGGTGCGCTGTCGGGCAGAATGGTGCGTTCGCTGACCGTGGGGCGGTAGCGGTAGTCCAACATATTGGCGGCTGTAGATACAGCCGGCGCCGGGCTGGTCGCTGTGATCATGACGCGTCCTCGCATTAGACAATGCAGAGAATAACGCTAGGCAGACAAAGCTTTCAGCGGGTTTATGTGATTCGGTAAAATTTGGCTTAAAGGCTGCAGATCAAAGCGCGCGATTCACAGCTATTCCGCGCGCCGAAGCGGCCGGGTCCGTCTTGATCTGGCCGCTATAGCCGTAAGTCTTGGCCTTGTTCTGCTGGCCGACGATCTTGGCGACATCGGTAAGCAAATCCTCGGTGACGGTGCGGGATGTAGCAAGGACGCGCAGGTTTTCGGCCATTTGGGTGGCAAGCCGCTCGTGGCCGGAGCGGAGGCGGTCTATCGCGTCGGGCGCCTGGGCCTTGAGCCGAGCGGACTGGCGCTGCACTGAGCGGGCGAAACCGACATAGTCCTGCGCGAGGCGGGTTTTTTCGGGCGTGAGGGTGCTGGCCTGACGCATGTGGCCGGCGCGGAGCAGGGTGGTTTCCTGGTTCATGACATCGACAAGTGCAGCAAGGGCGATCTCGGCCATCTGGCAAAGCTCGTTGGCCGGCAGATTGTCGAGCGCGGCGAGGCGGGCGGCTGCGGTCATTTGTAGGCTCCCTTAGGCAATATGTTGTTCTGGTTGTTGGCGGCTTCCTGAAGCGCCAAAAGGTCCGGCATGAGCTGGTCGGCAATGCCGAGGCCGCCGTTCTGGGCCATGGTGGCGGCAAGCTGCTCAGCCTGCATGGAGCGCCATGTTTCTTCACCGAACCCGCCGCCCATTGCGGTGTCGTCGGTCTTGATGCTCGAAAACATCTGCTTGGTGAGAGTATTGAGAAAGATGCCCTCGAACTCCTCGGCTTGGCGGCGCACCTGGGCAATCTGGTCGGTCGAGAGGGTGCTGGGTTTTTGCGCGAGCGGGGTGATCATCACAGCACCTCGATTTCAGCCTGAAGGGCACCGGTCGCCTTAATGGCCTGGAGAATGGCGATCAGGTCGCGTGGGGCGATGCCGAGGGCGTTGAGGCCGTCGACGAGTTCCTGCAGGGTGACGGACTCGTTGACAACAGTTAGGGCGGTTTCGGACAGATTGGCGTTGAGCGTTGTGTTGGGTTCGGCGGCCGTGACGCCGTTGCTGAGCGGGGCGGGCTGCACGAGCGTCGGGTCTTCGGCAATGGTGACGGTGAGGTTGGACTGGGCCACGGCAACGCTTGAGACGCGGACGTCCTTGCCCATGACGATAATGCCTGAGTTTTCGTCGATGACGATCTTGGCGTTCTGGTCGGTGTCGACCATGAGCTGCTCGATGTCGGTGAGAAGGTCGACGATGTTGCCATTGAAGCCCGGGGGCAGGGTGATGCGCACGGTTGAGGGATCTTCGGGCGTGGCGGTGGGTGCGCCGATGAAGTCGTTGACCGCAAGGGCAATGCGGCGGGCTGTGGTGAGGTCCGGGTTGCGCAGGGCGAGGCGGAGGGAGGTTTGCGAGCCGAGGTGGAAGTCGATCTCGCGCTCCACAAGGGCGCCGGAGGAGATGCGGCCGGTGGTGGGCACGCCCGAGATGATGCTGGCCGCGTCGCCTTCGGCCTTGAAGCCGTTGATGCTCACCGGGCCCTGGGCGATGGCATAAACTTCGCCATCGGCGCCGAGGAGGGGCGTGACGAGCAGCGTGCCGCCCTGCAGGCTGTCGCTGTCGCCGAGCGCCGCAACGGAAACGTCCATGCGCGAGCCTTGCGTCGCGAAGGGGAGTAGATTGGCCGTGACCATGACTGCGGCGACATTGGCCGTGCGGACGTTTTCGCCGGCGGTGTTGACGCCTAGGCGCTCCAGCATGGACTGGAGCGATTGCTTGGTGAAGGGCGAGTTGTTGAGGCTGTCGCCAGTGCCGTTGAGGCCAACGACCAGACCATAGCCGACGAGCTGGTTCTCGCGAATGCCTTCGAAATCGACGATGTCCTTGATGCGGGCGGCGGCTGATTGAGCCTCGCCAATGGGCAGCAGCACCATGGCGGTGCTGATCGCGGCGGCAAGAATTTGCCTCAACCATTGCTTGTTCATCGCGCTTCCCCGTTCAACCGGCCTTACGAGGAGTTCATTGCGAAAACCGTGCCAGTCAGTTTATTTGGAGCTAAGTAGCTGTCTAGGAAAGGAACTTTGCCTTGGCCAACATGCCCCTTGTCCCCGCATTGATGCGGTTAAGCAATTCTTGCCGGGTGCGTTAAAGAGTTGTTAACGGCTCTGGGCAGATTTTGCCGGGGTGGCAGCGAACTGATTTGAGTCCCCCTTTGCGCATCGACAATACCGGTCGGATCTCCGGCGTCAGCAAGAGCGGTTCTGCCGGGCGGTCAGGCTCCGGCGTTGATTTTGTTCCCGCTGGTACGAGTGGCGCCGCACATACGGCACAGGCTGCGCCCGTTGCGAGCATGACGGGGCTTGACGCCATATTGGCGCTGCAGGCCGTCGACGGTCCGCTCGAAGGCAAAAAGAAAGCCGTGCGGCGCGGGCAGACGTTGCTCGATACGCTTGATGACATCAAGGCCGACCTTCTTGTTGGACGCGTGAGCTTCGAGCGGTTGGATCAACTCTCCTCCATGCTCGATGAGGTGCGGGAGCGCTCCTTGCCGGGGCTCGATGCAGTGCTCGACGATATCGAATTGCGTGTCCGGGTCGAGCTGGCGAAGTTCGGGCGCTTTCCCCAAGGGTGACCGCCTTCATCAAAATGTTGTCAATCCTGAGCTATTCGCCTGACGCGCTGCCAGATTTGCTTATTAAGCAGCCTCGCTTTGCGTGCTTGCCGGGTTCGGCAGAGCCGCATATATAAGCCGCCTTAGGGGCGCATTGGGAGTTGAGTCCACTGATGTCTTCGGTTGCTGAAGTAGTTGAATACCGGCCCAGTGACGATGAGCCGTTCATGAACCCGCGGCAGCGGGACTATTTCCGGGGCAAGTTGAACGCCTGGAAGGAAGATATTCTGCGCGAGAGCCGGGGAACTCTCGATAATCTACAGGAAGAATCGCAGAACCATCCCGACATGGCCGACCGCGCCAGCTCCGAAAGCGATCGTTCGCTGGAACTGCGCACGCGCGACCGGCAGCGCAAGCTGATCAGCAAGATCGATGCGGCGCTCAAGCGGATCGACGACGGCACCTATGGCTATTGCGAAGATACGGGCGAACCGATCGGCATTGCCCGGCTCGATGCCCGGCCAATCGCCACGCTGAGCCTGGAAGCTCAGGAAATGCACGAGCGGCGCGAAAAGGTTTACCGCGACGAATAGGCGAGACGGATAAGAGAACAAGGGCCCGCAGCAATGCGGGCTTTTTTGTTTTGGTCCCAACCTGTTGCAAACGCCTCGTGGCGCGATAGTGTGCGGGCAGGGGGCAAGCGTGACAGCATCGATCGACCACTTCATTGCGCGCTGGCAAGGCCAGACCGGCGGCGCAGAACGCGCCAACTATGCGCTGTTCCTGACCGAGCTTTGCGGCGTTTTGGGTGTCGAGCCGCCGCAGCCTGCGTCGGCCGAACACAGCAGCAATGACTATGTCTTCGAGCGCGCCGTATCCTTCAAGGAAGCCGGCGACAAGATCGGGCATGGCCGGATCGATCTCTACAAGTGCGGCCATTTCGTTCTTGAAGCCAAGCAGAGCCGGCAGAAAGGTGGCGGCAAAGCCATTGCTGGGCAGGAGGAATTGTTCGAGCCCAGCACGGCGCCCGCTGGCCGCCGTTCCGCCAACCGCAATTGGGACATTCTCATGCTCAACGCGCGGCGGCAGGCGGAGGATTATGCCCGTGCCTTGCCCGAGAACCACGAATGGCCGCCGTTCATCATCGTTTGCGATGTGGGCCACGCCTTCGAAATCTTTGCCGACTTCACCGGCAAGGGGCGCAATTATACCCAGTTCCCAGATCGGCAAAGCTTCCGCATCTATCTTGAAGATTTGCGCGACGAAGCGGTGCGGGAGCGCCTGCGCCTGATCTGGACCGATCCGGCGGCGCTCGATCCGACTCGCAAGGCCGCCAAGGCGACGCGAGACGTGGCCGAACGGCTCGCGGCCGTTACCAAACTGCTTGAGGGGCGCGGAATCGACCCGGAGCTTGTGGCGCAATTTCTGATGCGCTGCCTTTTCACCATGTTTGCCGAGGATGTCGAATTGCTGCCCAAGGGGAGCTTTCGCGGCGTTCTGCAGAAGTGCGCGGCGGAACCGGCCAAGTTCAAGCCGCTGGTGAGCCAGCTTTGGGCTGCCATGAACACTGGCGAGTTCGCCTTTGCCATCGAGGCGCAGGTCAAGCGCTTCAATGGCGAATTCTTCCGCAATCCCGTGGTGCTCGACCTCCAGCGCGAGGAGATCGGCGAATTGCTGATGGCGGCGGGCAAGGAATGGCGCGATGTCGAGCCCGCGATTTTCGGCTCGCTGCTGGAGGGGGCGCTCAATCCAAAGGAGCGCTCCAAGCTAGGCGCCCATTATACGCCGCGCGCCTATGTCGAACGGCTGGTGATTCCCACCATCATGGAGCCGCTGCGGGCCGACTGGCGGGACGCGGCCGTGGCGGCCGAAAAGCTGATGGCCGAGGGACGACGTGACGAGGCGATCAGCACGGTCAGCGATTTTCACGATCAGCTCTGCCTTACGCGCGTGCTCGATCCGGCCTGCGGCACGGGCAATTTTCTTTATGTTGCCATGGAACTGATCAAACAGCTCGAGGACGAAGTGGTGGACGCGCTGGTATCAATGGGCGGGCAGGAAAGCCTGGCGCTGGCGGGTCATACCGTCGATCCGCACCAGTTCCTCGGCATCGAGGTCAACCCGCGCGCGGCGGCGATTGCCGAACTGGTGCTGTGGACCGGCTATCTGCAAATCCATTACCGCTCCACCAGCGAACATCCGGCGGAGCCTATTCTGCGCGCCTTCCACAATATTGAATGCCGCGATGCGGTTCTGGTCTGGGACGGCTATCCGCTGCCCAAGGTGGTGGATGGGGTGGAGACCTATCCCAATCCGCGCCAGCCTGACTGGCCCATGGCGGATTTTATCGTGGGCAATCCGCCGTTCGTGGGCGGCAAGGACATTCGCTCGCGCATGGGCGATGGATATGTGGAGGCGCTATGGGCGGCGCACCCGAAGATGAACGATAGCGCTGATTTCGTGATGTATTGGTGGGACCGGGCAGCGACGCTGCTCACTGCCAAGGGCACATTGCTGCGCCGGTTCGGCCTGGTCACCACCAATTCGATCACACAGGTGTTTCAGCGCCGGGTCATCGAGCGGCACCTGACGGATACGAAACCGGTTTCGATCCTGATGGCGATTGGCGATCATCCCTGGACCAAGGCCAGCCGGGATGCAGCGGCCGTGCGGATTGCTATGACGGTAGTGCAGGCCCGGCCGGGCGAAGGGGTGTTGTATGAGGTGGTGAGTGAAAAGGGGTTGGAGACGGACAGTCCCGAGATCGTGCTGACGGAACAGCGAGGGCGGGTAAATGCGGATTTAACTGCAGGGCTCGACGTTGGTTCGGCCGCTGAACTTTGGGCGAGTTCCGGTCTTGGCTATCGTGGCATGCAGTTGATTGGATCAGGGTTCATTGTTCAGCCCTCCGTTGCTGTTCAACTCGGCTTAGGAACGAGCGCCGGTTTGGAACAATTTATCCGACCCTACCGGAACGGGCGTGACCTCACTGGGGCATCGCGCCATGTCATGGTCATCGATCTGTTTGGCCTTAGTGCTGAGCAAGTCAGGGAGAGCTATCCCAAAGTGTATCAGCATCTGTTGCAAACCGTGAAGCCAGAGCGGGATTCCAACAACCGTGAGAGCTATAAGAAGTTGTGGTGGATCTTCGGAGAGCCGCGCAAGGACTTGCGTCCCGCTCTCGTCGACCTCCCCCGCTACATCGCCACCGTCGAAACTGCCAAGCACCGCGTGTTCCAATTTCTCGACGCTGAAATCCTGCCGGACAACAAACTGGTCGCCATTGCCACTGACGAGGCGTTCGATCTAGGCGTGTTGAGTTCTGACACGCACGTAAACTGGTCACTGCGAGCAGGCGGATGGCTCGGTGTCGGTAATGATCCGGTATATGTGAAGTCTAAGTGCTTTGATCCGTTTCCGTTTCCTGATTCGGACGAAAGCACAAAAGCCGAAATCGCCCACATCGCCGAAACGCTCGATGCCCATCGCAAGCGCGCCAGGCCGAGCATCCCGACATCACCCTGACCGAGATGTACAATGTGCTCGAAGCGCTGCGTGCCGGAAGGGTACTCACCCCGCGTGAGGAGGACATCAAATCCCGTGCGTTGATCCTGATCCTGCGCGAACTGCATGACGAACTCGACGCCGCCGTGCTCCGTGCCTATGGCTGGCCGCAGGGTTTGTCGGACGAGAACATCCTGACCCGGCTGGTGGCGCTCAACAAGGAGCGGGCGGCGGAGGAAGCCCGCGGCCATGTGCGCTGGTTGCGCCCCGATTATCAAATCCCCCGCTTCGGCAGCGCTACGCAAAAAAGGGAGAAGGGGCAACTCGATCTGGTGGCGCCTGCGGACAAGGCCAAGCCCAGCTTCCCCACCGAGGAACGCCGCCGAACGGCCGCGATCTTTGCCATTCTGGCCAGTGCGCAGCGTCCGCTCACCGCCGGCGACATTGCGGCCCGGTTTCGCCAGGGCAAGAAGGTGGAAAAGGACATCGCCTCGACGCTGCGGGCCTTTGTGCGCTTCGGCGATCTGGCCAGCGCGGATGGCGGCGTCAGCTTCGCCCTGCGGCAGGTGGCTTAAGCGCAAACAAAACGGGGCCCGAAGGCCCCGCTGGATGGCTGATGTGGTTAGGTTCAGAACCCGAACACGCCGGTGACGCTGGACTGGCCATTGCCGTTCTGGTCGCATGAGGCGTTGGTGTTTTCGCCGAACTGGAACAGGCCGCAGGAATTGTTGTTGCCGTTCTGGTGGATGGTGCCGTTGTGGCCGTTGCCGTCCTGGAAGATGACGCCGTTGTTGTTGGAGCCGTTCTGCGAACCGCCGGCGGAGTTGCCATTGCCGTTCTGCATGACGTTGGCGCCGTTGCTCTTCATGCCGTTGACCAGCGAGAACATCTGCAGGCCAAGGCCGAGTGCCTGTGCTTCATCTGGGTCGGTCGGTGTGTAGCTGACGGACACCTGACCACCGGCCATGGCAGGGGCGGTGAGGGTGGCGGCGCCGATGATGATGGCGGCGAAGGCGGCGGTGAAGGTCTTGGTGAAGGTCTTGGTCATGGCGTCTCTCCTGTTGGGTTCTGATCTGGTGTTTGCTGGTGTGTTCCAGCCGATGAATGAGAGATAGCGAGGGCGGGCTGAACCGATCCGGAGCGGGGTGTTCAGAATCCGTTCACGGGAGTGTTATTGTGGGGGTGGTGGCGGTTTTTGCAGGAACTGGTGCCGACACGGGTGCACTCCTCGCTCTTGAGGGGGGTTGGGTGGGGGTGGCCACGTGTCGGGCTTCAGGCGGGATTACCCCAACCTTGATCCTCCTCCTGATAGGCGGACGCGTCGACTGAGAGAGCGTGGCTGGGGGATGCCGCTCCGGCGATCTTGCCGCCGTGGCGTGAACTCGGGATGGGCCTCGGCTTGCGCTGGGGTGACACCGTGGGTGGGAGAGGGTGCGCCAGGGACGAAAGACTCAAAAACAACAAGGGCCCCGGTTGCCCGAGGCCCATGTCGACGATGTGCATGACTTTTATCGCAGGCTGGCGAGGTCCTGGTCGCAGTCGAGCTTTTGGCCGTTGGCGGTGACGTCGAGGACGACTTTGTAGTTGGAGCCGGCGTTGATCATGACCTGGCCCAAGGCCGTTTCCTGATTTGCCGGCGCGGAGAACTGGCCGCCCTGGCTGACATTGCTGCTGCCGCCACCGCCCGAGCTCTGGACGCTGAACTGGTAGGAACCATCGAGCGCCACTGGACTCAACACGGCGCCCTGGATGAGTAGCATCCCATTTTGCGCCGACGTGACGACGCCGCAGGTGCCGCTATTGCCGCTGGCATTGGCCATGCCGCTGGAGGCGGCGAGGGCTGCAGTGATAAGGCCGAGTGTGGCGATGGCGCCGATATGCTTGGTTTGGGTATTCATTTGATCCTCCTGAAAATGGGTTACTAAGGCGATAAGCCGGAAGGGTCGGCCCTCCCGGCTATCGCGCATTCACGTCAGAAAGGCTCAGGGGCAAGCCTGGACGAAGGCGGACACATTGCCCGAACCGGACTGCTGGATGTCAGCATTGCAGCCATCACCAACCTGTACGCCGGCAGCGATATTGCCATTGCCGTCCTGGGTCAGGACCGCGTTGTGGTTGGAACCGAACTGGCCAACGCCGCCGGCGTTGCCGTTGCCATACTGATTCACTTTACCCTCGTTATTGAAACCGTTCTGGCCGATTGCGCCGACATTGTTGTCGCCGAACTGCTTGACAACACCTTCGTTCCAGACCCCGGTCTGATCCACGCCAATTGTGTTGTTCCAGCCGATGTGCTCGCCGCCGGCCTTGTTGCCCCAGCCGTTCTGCTTGACGATGATGCCGCCGGCGAAAGCGGGGGCTGCGGTGAGTGCGAGGACGGCGGCGAGTGCGGTGGTGATGACGATGCGGTTCATTTGATCTCTCCTGTTTGGCTGCGCTCCCTCCGAGCGCTTCTTGCCGATGACCGCTGGTTTAATGAGGTGAGCCGGAACCGAGCCTGAACCCGCAATTCAGAATTCGTTCATGATCAACTTTTCTCGATTTCTTTCAGCGCGATGGTGCGTTCGATACCGATTTGCGCAAGGAAATCAGCATCATGGCTGATGACCAGCAAGGCGCCATCATAGGCGCAGAGGCCTGCTTCGACCTGTTCGATGGCATGGATGTCCAAGTGATTGGTGGGCTCGTCAAGGATCAAGAGGAGCGGCGGGTGGTTGCCGCCAATGGTGCAGGCGAGACCGGCGCGCAGCATTTCGCCGCCACTCAGCGTGCCGACTTGCTGGAGCGCGGCATCGGCGCGGAACATGAAGCGGGCTAGCGCGGCGCGGCAGGTGTTTTCATCGGCATCGGGGTTGAGGCGGCGAAAAGTTGTCGCGGATGTCGAGAGAGGGATCGAGCAGGCTGATTGTCTGATCGAGGAGCGCGAACGGTACGTTGATTCGGGCTGTGCCGCTGGAGGGTGGCAGGGCGCCGGTGAGCAGACGCACCAGTGTGGTCTTGCCGGAGCCGTTTGGCCCGGTGATGGCGACGCGCTCTGGGCCGGCGAGGTTCAGGGATAGGTCGCGGATGATGGGAGCGGTCGGGTCGGGGCCCCCAGTGAGGTTGTCGGCCTGGAGCACGGTGCGGCCGGCGGACAGGCCGGTGGGGGTGAGGGTCACTGAAAGCGGGGTCAGGATTTCGATCTTGTCGCGGGCCTGGTGGGCCGCTTCAGCGGCGTCATTGCGCAGTTTGCTGGCGAGGCGATCGGCGTTGGCACTGCTGTTTTCGGCACCTTGCTTCATTGCTCCCAATACCAGTTTGGGTATTCCCCCCTTGGCGGCCTTGCGCTTGCCGGCGCCGTCCTTGCGAGCTTTGCGCTCGGCCATTGCCTGGACCTTGCGATCGACCTCGGCGGCTTTGCGCTCCGCACTGGAGAGGTCGTGTTCGGCCGCCGTGAGTTCGAGCGCCTTGCGTTCGGCATAGTGATCCCAATTGCCGCCATAGGTGGTGGCGCCGAGGGTGGTCAGTTCGACAATGGCATCCATCTGGCGCAGCAAGGCACGGTCATGGCTGACGACAATGGCGGCGCCGCGCCAGTGGTGGAGTAGGTCCGCAACGGCCTGGTGGCCGTCGGTGTCGAGGTTGTTGGTGGGTTCATCGAGGAGGATGATTTCGGGTCGATCGAGAAGAAGGCGGGCGAGGGCCAGGCGCGTGCGCTGCCCGCCGCTGAGCGTAGCCAGAGGACGGTCCGGATCGAATGGGGGCAGGCCCAAAGCGGCAAGGGCGGTGTCGATGTCAGCCAGGAGAGTCCAGTTGGCATTGGCGGCATCGTCAACGGAGCCAAGGCCGTGTTCAAGACGGTCCAGAACGGCTAAAGGCTCCTCGACTCCTAGATGATCGGCCATGGTTTGCCTATCGACCTGTACGGTCTGGTTGAGCATGCCAAGCGATCCGCTGATCGCGACCGATCCGGAGGATTGGGGGACCAGTCCGGCAATGATGCGCAGGAGCGTGGATTTGCCGGTACCGTTGCGGCCGATCAGGCCCGTGCGGCCGGGGCCGAACGAGAGATTTAGGCCGGAAAAGAGCGGTTGGCTATCGGGCGTCGAATAGCTGATGTCGTGCAGGGTGACGGAGGCAGGCATGGGCGGATTCCAGATGAGCGATGCGGGCGAGGCAGTCGTTCAATTGGATGTCCATGGGGTACCGTCCGGTCAGCGCTGCGGATGGGGGTAGGATAGGGGAGAGGGTGGGGATGTCAAGGTTTGAGGTTGTTTCGCTGTGGTGGTGGGTGGTCCTGGTGGGCTGCTAGCCCACATACCGCTTCTGTAAATGCGCTTTGAAGTAATCGGTGTTGAGCGGCTCGCCGGTGGCGCGGGTGATGAGGTCAGGGGTGGACCAGCGGGAACCCTGGGACCAGATGTTGTCGGCGCGCCATTGGTTGACGCTGGTGAAGTCGCCCTTGCGGATGGCGTCGCGCATATCGGGTTGCGCTTTTTCGAGAGCGGCCCATTGCTGGGCGGCGATCATTGCGCCCAGCGTGTAGCTAGGGAAATAACCAAAGGCGCCGCTTGGCCAGTGGACATCCTGCATGGGACCGTCCTTGGGGTCGTTGATGGTGGAAATGCCGAGATACTCGGTCATCTTGGCGTCCCAAGCTTCAGGAATCTGGCTCGCTTCGAGCTTGCCGTTGACCAGATCTTGCTCGAGTTCGTAGCGCAGGATGACGTGGAGCGGGTAGGTGACCTCGTCCGCATCGACGCGGATATAGCCGCGTTCGACGAAGTTGACCTCGTTGAGTACATCGGGAACGTCCCAGCCGGGGATGGCGTCTTCGCCGAGGTGCAAATGTACTAGCGGGAGCATGAACTCCCAGAACTCCGGGCTGCGCGAGAGCTGCATTTCGACAAACAGCGACTGAGACTCGTGGATGCCCATGCCGCGCGCCTTGCCCAGCGGCCAGTGGGACCATTCGATTGGCAGGCCTTGCTCGTAAAGGGCGTGGCCGGTTTCATGGAGCACGCCCATGAGCGAGGAGAGGAACTCGTCGGTGCGATAGCGTGTCGTCATGCGCACATCGGTCGGCACGCCGCCGCAGAAAGGGTGGTGCGACACGGCGAGGGAGCCATGGGTGAAATCAAAGCCAATGGCGCGCATGGCAGCAAGGCCGAGTTCGCGCTGCTTTTCGATGGGATAGGGGCCGTTGAGGGTCTTGCGCGGACGGGTGGCGAGACGCTCTTCCTGCGCCGCGAGCGCCTGGGGCACGAAGTTCTTGAGGAAGCTTTTGAGGTCGGTAAAGACGCGGTCGAGTTCGCCCGTACGGTTGCCGGGGTCGTATTGCTCCATCAGAGCGTCATAAGGCGCGAGCTTGAGCGCGTCGGCCCGCAGCTGAGACTCCTCGCGAACCAGCGCGATGACGCCTTCAAGCGCGGGCAGGAAGCTGTCCCAATCGCCCTTGGCGCGCAGCTCGCGCCAGAGCTGTTCCGAGCGCATGCTGGCGGCGGTGCGGCGCTCGACGAACTCGGTCGGCAGGCACGTGGCGTTGGTGTATTGCCGCTTGAGCTCGGCGAGCGCGAGTTTCTGGTCCTCAGTTTCCGGCCTCGCGGCCTCGATCCAGTCGGCGATCTCGGGAGCAGTCGCCTGAGCGTGATACATACCGGCAAGGTTGGACATCGCCTCGGCGCGCTTTTCGCCGCCGCCGATAGCCATGTGCGTTGCTTCGTCAGCACCCAAAATGGAGAGGGCATGTTCGAGAGCTTCGAGCTTGCGGCCGAGTTGATCCAGTTTTTCGAATGACATGCGCGGGCTCCCGTTAGCGGGAGAGGTTTTTCACAAGGCGGAGCTGAGAGCAAGGCGCTCGCTAGCGTCCCTCTGATGCGCCTCAGTCGCCGGTGATTGCCGGCATAATCGTCACCGCTTGGTTTTATCACTGCGATAGGCGTGCCATGCGCCGCCCATGGCAGCGCCTAGAGCGATACCAACGCCAATCCCCAAGCCTATATTGTCCATGGCAATACCAATGCCGGCGCCAATTGCTATGCCGACAGCAACACCAACGATCATGCTTGTCCCAATGTTCATACCATGGCTCCGTTCGCCCATGTTCAACCCGAATTCCGAAAAACCGTTCCTGAGAAACGAACGAGGCGCAGCCGGGGAGCTGCGCCTTCGGGGAAGAGCCGGACACTGTTCTGGCGCCGGCCAGGCAATCACCTTCTGGCGTTTGCCGGGGAGCCCTGCCGCACCATTTGGGAGTGCGCGGCACGGGAAGGAGATTAGAACGGCAGGATCGCGTCCATGACCTGCTGGCCGTAGCGGGGTTGCTGGACTTCGGTGATCTGGCCGCGGCCGCCGTAGGAAATGCGGGCTTCGGCGATCTTTGAGGAAGGAATGGTGTTGTTGGCCTGGATGTCGGAGGGACGGACAATGCCGGCGACGATGAGGTCGCGGACTTCAAAGTTGACACGGACTTCCTGGCGGCCCTCGATGACGAGGTTGCCGTTGGGCAGGACCTGGGTGACGACGGCGGCAACGGAGGTTTCGAGACTCTCCGAGCGGTTGACTGAACCGTTGCCGGCGTTCTGCATGCCGGAGGTGAAGTCAATGGCTTCAGAGGCATCGATGGTGCCAGCGCTCGCGGTGGTGACCGCGGCGCCGAGGATGCCACCCATACCGGCAGTGTTGGACGCAGTGCGTCCTGAGGAGGTGGTGTTGGCCATCTTGGCACTGTCATCGATGGTGACCAAAACGGTCAGAATGTCGCCGATGCGGTGGGCGCGCTCGTCCTTGAAGAAGCCCTTGGCCGACGTGCGGTAAAGCGAATTGGGCTGGTAAGTGTCGGCAATTGCGACGGGCATAGGCATGTTGACGGGCTGGTAGCCGGCGGTGGTGGTCGGATCGGTGATTGGCGTCAAAACCGGCGCTGTGCCGACATTGGCAAGGCGATCCATGGTGTTGCAGCCGGCGAGGGTAGCGGCGAGCGTCAGGAGGATTGCGAGCTTGATGAGTTTCATTGGGTTTCTCCTGAGCTTTCAGAGGCCGGCCAGGGCCAGCGGGTCATTGCTGACCTCGACGGCGCCGGCAGCAAGGGCGGTGGCGCTGATGACGCGCTTGGACATCAGATTGATAACCTGAACCGGGCCGCCGATGGTGGCGCCGGTGACGGCTTGGCCCTTGACGGTCAGCGTCATTGGGCCTTTGCGAAAGTAGATGGTGACGAGGTCGTTCTTGCTGATGGTCAAAGGCGCGGACACATCGGCCGCCTTGAGCATCATGCCATCGCGGCTGGGGCGGTTCAGTGCCTTGCCGACGAGATCTTCAAGGCGTGCGATGCCGGTGCTTTCGGCAAAGCGCAGGGGAATGGGGCGCATGTCGATGTTGTCGGGACCAAGGATCGTGCCGGCAGGCAGATGTGCCGTGAGGTGGGGAGCCTCAATCATCATTTCGATGTTGCCAGTGACGTCGAGCGGCTGCTCGAAGCCGGCAATGGCGAAGCGGGCGGAGAATGCGCCCGTGCCGGGGAGGTAGCGCAGCGCGATAACCGAGGCGGGCCGGGAGACTGCCTCGGCGTTGATGGGGGAGATTGGGGTGGTGAAGATCGTATCGGCAGACATCCCGGGGGAGATGATGCCACGGGCGGCAAGGTCTGCATTGATGAGGTTTGTCAGAACGGCTTGATCGACGATGGTGGCGGCGCGGCTGACGCGAACGGCATCCAGGCCATTGCTGTCGAAGGCTTCTATGCCGATGCGGGCCGTGGCCGCACGGATATCGGTGATCTGCACGAGGCCGGATGTGCCGGGCAGGGGTGCGCGGAACAGTGGGCTTTCGGCGGAAATGCCAGCATCGTCGAACATGTCGCCGACGGTGACGATTGTGTCCGTGACGGTGATCTCGCTCTTGAGGACGGGCGTGGCGAGAGCGGTGCCGGTGAGCAGCAGGGCGATGAAGGCGGAGCGGATGATCATCTCTCAGGTCCCCTTAGCGCAGCTGGCTCGTCGCCTGCATCATCTCGTCAGCACCGGAGATGACACGGGCGTTCATCTCGTAGGCGCGCTGGGCGGCGATGAGGTCGGCGATTTCGGTGACCGAGTTGACGTTGGCCATTTCAAGGTAGTTCTGCAGCAGATTGCCGGTGCCATCGGCATTGGGCACGCTGACCTGGGCCGGGCCGCTTGAGGCCGTTTCGATGAATAGGTTGTCGCCGAGCGACTCAAGGCCTGATTTGTTGACGAAACGGGCGAGCTGAAGCTGCCCGAGCTGGGTTGGGGCGGACTCGTTGTTGAGGTAGGCGGAGACGGTGCCATCGGGGGAGATGGCGACTGAGGTTGCCGTGCCAGGGATGGTGATGCCCGGATCGACTTCGTAGCCAGTCGAGGTGACGATGGTTCCTTCGGGGCTACGTTCGAACGAGCCGTCGCGGGTGTAGGCGGTACGGCCATCAGGAAGGTTGACCATGAAGAAGCCTTCGCCGCGAATGGCAACGTCCATTTCGCGCTCGGTGCCGTTGATGCTGCCCTGGCTCATGATGCGCGGGGTGGATACGGTGCGGACGCCCGAACCGATCTCGAGGCCTGATGGCAGCTGCGTGCCCTGCTCGGAGGTCGGCGAGCCGGCACGGGTCATCTGCTGGTACAGGAGGTCCTCGAACTCGGCGCGCTGGCGCTTGAAGCCAGTGGTTCGCATGTTGGCGATGTTGTTGGAGATGACTTCGACGTTGCGCTCCTGCGCGCTCATGCCGGTCGATGCGATGTAGAGGGCTTTCATGGCACTGCTTCCGGTTTAGGCGTTGGTGTCGCCGAGGCGCTGGATGGCATTGCGGCGCAGTTCATCCTGCTTGGACGAAAGATTTGCCGCCGACTCATAGGCACGCTGCACGCGGATCATTTCGGCCATCTCGGAAACACCTGAAACATTGGACTTTTCGACAAAGCCTTGCATGACACGCGTCTGGGTTGGTGCAATCGGCGTGCCACCGGCATAAAGATTGCTGCCCTCGCGGGTGAGGTCCTGCGGATTGTCGAATTCGACGAGGCGCAGGCTGCCCTTGGCGCCTGCGCTGGAGCTTACCGAGCCATCGCTGCCGATCAGGATGCCGGTTTCTTCAGGGCCGAACTGGATGGGGCCGCCATTGCCCAGCACGGGGTTGCCGTTGAGGTCGACCAAGGTGCCGCTGGCGCTGAGCTGGAACGAACCCGCCTTGGTATAGCGCTCGCCAGCTGGAGTCTGGACGGCGAAGAAGCCGGGCCCATTTAGGCCGATGTCTAGTTCGCTGCCGGTCTGCACCATCGCGCCGCCGGAAAGGTCATGCATGGTCGCCCAGTCCTGCACATAGGACAGGGGCTGATCGAGGCGCGGGAAGTCGCGGTCGCGGGCGACCGGCATGACATATTCCTCGAACAGGATGTTCTCGGCCTTGAAACCAGTGGTGTTGATGTTGGCCATGTTGTTGGCCACCACGTCCATCTGGCGCTGCAAGCCTATCTGCCTCGACAGGCCGATCAGTTGTGCATTCTCGATCATCGCTGATCCCCGGTGTCTTCATTCCCCGAAACCGCCGCTTCCCCAAGCCGCCGCCTCGCCGTTTACACTGCAGAAACCATGCCAGGGCGAAAACTTGAACAAAATCAGAGCAGTGCTGCTCACGCGGTGTTGGCCTTGCCGGTTCACCTTAAAGCCGGGCGGCAAAAGCTGCCCGGCAAAATCTGCCGCTTTGGCGCTGATTGTAACCAATCATTAACCATGGGCGGCTTAGCTGGACGGAAAGCCGGAATCGTCCGGAATCGTTGATTTTTGGCAGGTTCAAATGGCCGCTGAGGCAGACATCCAGGAAGCCGGAGCCAAGAAGGGCATCCCCAAGCTCTTTATCATCATCGGTGCGGCAGCCCTTGTAGTGCTGCTGGGCGGGGCCGGCCTGTTCTTTTTTCTGTCCAAGGGAGCAGCCGAGGCGGAGCATGCCGATCCCCACGCGGCGGAAGGCGAGCACGGCGGCACCCTTGAGGCAGCCCACACGTTCATTTTCAACCTGCCGCCGATGATCATCAACCTCAACAAGGAGGAAGATGGCGAAGCGGTGATGAAGCTGACGGTGGCTCTCGAAGTCGCCGACCAGGCGATGATGACCGAGATCCAGCCACGCCTGGCCAAGGTGGTCGATGCGTTCCAGGTTTACCTGCGCGAATTGCGCAAGTCGGATCTGGAAGGGTCGGCCGGCATTTACCGGCTCAAGGAAGAATTGCTGCGCCGGGTGAATGTCTCGATCTATCCGTCGCGGGTTGAATCTGTGCTGTTCAAAGAAATCCTGGTGCAGTGATGGCCGGGCCGACCGACCAGGACAAGCTGAGTGACGACTGGGGGATCGATGACTCGATCGTGCCGGTCGATGCCGTTGAGCAAAGCGACGAGGAAAAGGCAGCCGAGGCCGCCGCCGAATGGGCGGCCATGCTTGAGGGCGGTGGTGCCGATGGCGAAAATGGCGCCGACCGCGTCCTCAACCAGGATGAAATCGACAGCCTTTTGGGCTTTGACGCAAGCATCGGCAGCAATGTCGAGCTGACGGGCGTCCAGGCGCTGATCAATTCAGCGCTGGTGAGCTACGAACGCTTGCCGATGCTGGAAATCGTATTCGATCGGCTGGTACGATTGGCGACGACGTCCTTGCGCAATTTCACATCCGACAATGTCGAAGTCACGATGGACTCGATTTCCTCAGTCAGGTTCGGCGATTATCTGAATTCCATTCCGCTACCGGCCATCCTTTCCGTCATCAAGGCGGAAGAATGGGAAAATTACGGGCTGCTGACGGTCGACTCGAGCCTGATCTATTCCATGATCGACGTGCTGTTGGGTGGCCGCCGCATCAATGGCAATATTCGCGTTGAGGGCCGGCCCTATACGACGATCGAGATGGCGTTGGCGCGGCGCATGATCGAGGTCATTCTTGAGGATACGCACCGGGCGTTCGAGCCGGTGACGCAGGTCAATTTCAAGCTCGAGCGTATGGAAACCAACCCGCGTTTCGCGGCAATATCGCGTCCAGCCAATGCCGCTATCCTGATTGAGCTTCGCATCGAAATGGATGATCGCGGCGGCAAGATCGAAATCCTGCTCCCCTATGCCACGATCGAGCCGATCCGTGAACAATTGCTGCAGATGTTCATGGGTGAAAAGTTCGGCCGCGACCCGATCTGGGAAGGCCACCTGGCGACAGAAATCTATTCGGCCGATGTCGAGATCGAAGCGATCCTGCATGAGCAGGACGTGCCGCTGTCGCGCATGCTGTCGATGAAGCCGGGCGATACTGTGATGTTCGAACGCCTGCCGAGTGATCCGGTGCGCCTGCGCTGCGGCGATGTGGAACTTACCGAAGCCATCATGGGCCATATCGGCAATCACGTTTCGGTCCGCGTCGCGCGCCCGCTCAACCCACCAAAAGTCACCATGGCCGCCTTCGAGGCGCTCGACGAAAAAATGGAACAAAGATGATGTTTGGCTTGCCTTTTGGAATTGTTGTTGAAGGTGCTGTCGCCGTTTTGCTTGCGCTGACAATCGGTTATTGCGTGGTGCTCAACGGGCGCTTGAAGCGGCTGCATGCCGACAAGGACGTGTTGCGCCAGATGGTCGCCGATCTAGTCGGGGCTACGAACCTCGCCAACCAGGCAATCAAGGAACTCAAGCAAACCGCCGTCGAGACCGATCTGGCGCTGAACTCGCGGCTCGAAGAAGCCGAGCGCTTCGGGATTGAACTGGCCAATCACGTCAATGCCGGAACGGTGTTGATGGACCGGATTGTCAAGATCACCAGCGCAGCGCGGCAGAGCCCGGTCATCGAGCAGATCGAGACACCTAACAAGGTACAGTCGGCGCTCGAGCAATTGTCGGCGCGTGTCCGTACCCGCGGAGCGGCTGCGTGAATAAGATCCGGCTGCTCCCTGTCGTTGTCGTAGCAATTGCTGCGCTCTTGGTGCTCAAGACCTTGGGTCTGGTGACCAATGGCGGCTACGTGTTGGGCGGTGTGGGGGTGGCGCAAGCCGCATCGGATCCGGCGGCTGCGGGACCTGCAGAAGGCGGCGATCTGGCCTTGCCGGGCGAGCCGACGATCAAGGATACGAGCCCAACGTTGACTGATCCGAACCCGACGCTGGCGCCTGCAAGCGCAGCGGCGGTAGGTGGTCACGGTGGTGCTGAAGCTGCTGGAGGTGAGCATGCCGAAGGCGGAACTGAAGACGAAGCGACCGAAGGGGAGCACACGGCGGCCGAGGGTGAGCACGCCCCGGCGGAGGGTGAACACACCGGTGCGGCAAACATTGCAGCGGCTGGCACATATTGTCTGGAATCTGATGCCAAGATTGGCGAGGACGGATCCGTCACGCTGACCAATCCACCAACTGAAGAGGGTGCGGCGGAAGCCGACATAGCGCCAGCCCCGGTTAGCTTTGCAGCCTCCTTGTCGGACTGCCTGCCTTCGGGGGATGCCATTCCGGTGCAGATTGATGGTAATGGCGGTGTCGTCCCGCTGATCGATGCTAATGCAACATCGCTCAGCCAGCAGCAACTGCTGGAGCGGCTGACCACGCGCCGTACTGAACTCGAGAAGTATGAGCAAGACCTTGCCCTGCGTGCCGCCATCGTCGACGCCGCAGAAAAGCGGATCGAGGAACGGGCAGCGACCCTGGAAGCCTTGGAGGCGCAAATCTCGAAGCTTGTCGATCAACGCACCGAAATGGAAACAGGGCAGTTTGCCGGCATCGTTGCGATGTATGAGACCATGAAGCCCAAGGATGCGGCGCTGATCTTCAACAATCTCGAGATGGAGGTGCTGCTGCGCGTGGCCAAGACGATGAGTCCGCGCAAGATGGCGCCGATCCTGGCGGAGATGGACCCGGCCCGGGCGCAGGAGTTGACCGTCAAGATGGCGTCCTTGGCCGATCAGCCACCGGCCGAAATGGCGGCAGACGATCTGGCCGCCCTGCCGCAAATTGTCGGGCAGTAGTCAATCGCAGCAGAACTCGCTAAGGCTTTCGCCTAAAGGGTAAGGCGACGTTAAGGGCACATCGGTAATCTGGCGGCAGAGTATTGTAACCTCTGTGCGTTTTGCCGGCCTAGGAATTGGCCCCGCGGGCGCGCAGGATTTTGCGTCGGGCGGGCAGAAGCCGGTGAAGACTGCTATCAAGGCTGGCTGGCAGAAAGCTGTTCGAGCCATTGCGCTCGGCGTCGTGCTTGCCGCAACGAGCCTTGCCGCTCCTGCCTGGGCGCAGATCGATGGCCAACTTTTTGCCACGGAAGAAAATGGCTACGCCCGGCTGATCTTGAGTTTTCCAGGCTTAGACAGCTTGCCCGAGTATACGATGCGCCTTGAGAACGGTGTGCTGTCGCTGGAGTTCACCGAGCAGGTCTCCGTTTTGCTGCCCGATGTCGGGTTGACCATGCCGGATTACCTTTCCGTCGCGCGGGTCGATCCGGATGGGCGAGGGCTGCGCTTCGGCCTGCGCTCGGCATTCACCTTCAACCGCATCGAGGCTGGCGAGAAGCTGTTCATCGACTTGCTGCCGACAAGCTGGCAAGGCATGCCGCCGGCGCTGCCGCAGGACGTCATTGACGAGTTGGCAGAGCGGGCACGCCTGGCGGCAATCCGGGCGGAGCAGGAGCGCAAGGCCAAGGGCGTTGCCGAGCTTGACCCCAAAGCAAGTGTTCGAATTGGCCGGAACCCAACTTTTCTGCGCGTGCAGTTCGACTGGACCGTGCCGACTACCGGCAATTTTACCCAGATTGAAGACGAGGCCGTGGTCGCGTTCGAGTGGCCGGTCGACATTGGTTTGAATGAACTTCTTGCCGACCTGCCGCCTGAGATCGCCTCCGTGGAGCCGGGCGTCAATGCAGACGGCGCGACTATTGCACTCAAGCTCGCGCCGGGCGTGACGCCGCGCTTTTATGAGACGTCACCGACCCAGTATGTGCTGGACATCGACATTGCCGGGCAAGAGCGGCCGGCATTCGATGCGGCAAGCCTGGTGGCTGAAGAAGAGGCGCATAAAGGCGCGCACAGTGACGGCGAACATGCGGCGCCAATCATCGACAAGCTGACGCCCCAGGTGGCAGGTGAACCCATCGAGCCGTTCGTTAGTGTGCTGGGCTCGACGGTTCGGGTGGTGTTCCCGTTTGAGCAGGATACGCCCGCGGCCGTGTTCCGGCGTGGCGATACGGTGTGGATGATCTTTGACACAGTGGCCGGCATCTTGCCACCAGACCGGTCAGCTGAGTTCGATGCTCTAGCCAGCAAGTTCGACGTAGTTGCCGCTGGCGACACCCAAGTGGTGCGGATCAACCTGTCGCAAGATAGGCTAGCGACACTTGGCTCTGAAGGCATGGCCTGGGTGCTGTCGCTGGGCGATATCATGCTGACCCCAACCGAGCCGATCGACATCACGCGCCGCCGCAGTGTCGAGGGCGACGTCGAGATGGTAGCAGATGTCGAACGTCCGGCTCGGGCGCATGACTTCCGCGACCCCGAAGTGGGTGACGTTCTCAAGGTGGTTACGGCTTATCCACCAGCGCGAGGCGTGACCCGGACTTTGGACTTCGTCGATTTTTCGGCCCTGCGGAGCGTGCATGGTCTGGTGATCAGGCCCAAGACCGACGAGATCGACATGAAGGTCGAAAACACGCTCGCAGTGATTTCTGCACCGGACGGATTGACGGTTTCGGCGCTCGATGGCGCGCGCGGTACGGGCAATGGCGTGACGCAGGAAATGCGTGGCAGCTTTGTTGATCTCGCCCGGCTGGAGCACAAGGATTTCGGTGAGCTGCAGAAGCATCAGAGCCAATTACTTGTGCAGGCTGCAGGTGCCGAGGGGCGCCAGCGCGACCAGGCGCGGCTTGATCTAGCGCAGTTCTATATTGCTAACCAGTTTGGCCTGGAAGCGATCGGCGTTCTGGAAGTGCTCACAAGCGACCTCAAGGACGAAAAGCTCACCGCCAAGGTGCGGCTGGCGACGGCGATGGCGGACACGGTTGCAGGGCGCAGCCGAGACGCCTTGGGCATTCTCAATGCTGCGGCTTTGGGCAATGAAATTGATGCCTTGGTATGGCGCACTATTGCCAGGGCTGATCTTGCCGATTTCAAGGGCGCCAAGGCAGACGCACTGGCGGCACTGCCGGTTATTGCCAGCTATCCAGCCTGGGTGCGTGACCGGTTCCATTTCGCGGCCATACGCTCGGCGCTGGAAACAGGCGATGTTGCGATGGCCGAGCAATTGCTCGATGGAATGGATTTCCCTGGCCTCAATGCCGAGCAAACAAGCCTTTACCTGCTGATGAATGGCCGAATTTCCGAACTGCGCGGGCGGGAAGCCGAGGCGATCGATATCTACGGGCAGGTGATTGCTGCCGATATTCGGCCCACACGGGCCGAAGCGATCTACCGGACATTGTATCTGCTCGACAAGGCCGGCAAGCTCAACCTCGCCAAGGCGACTGAGACGCTGGCGGCCGAGGCATTGCTGTGGCGTGGCAATCCGCTCGAAGCCGATATGCTCAAGATGTTGGCAGACTTCTTTTTCCGCAGTGGTGACTATCGGTCCGGCTTCGAGACCGTGCGGCAGGCCGTGGCGACCTATCCTGAAAGCCCGCCGGTCAATGCCCTGCGCGACCAGGCACAAGCTGTGTTCTCCGATCTGTTCCTCAACGGACGGGCGGATTCGCTCGGGCCAGTAGATGCGCTCAGCCTCTACTACGACTTCCGCGCTCTGACACCGCCGGGCACGCGCGGCGACGAGATGATCCGCAATCTGGCGCGCCGACTGGTGCGGGTCGATCTGCTGGAGCAGGCCGCGACTCTTTTGGAATACCAGCTTGAGAACCGCTTGCGTGGCGTTGCCAAAACGCAAGTGGCCGCTGACCTGGCGATTATCTATCTGGCCAACCGCAGGCCGCAGGACGCCTTGCGCGTGCTCAATGCGACGCGCCTGCCGGACATTCCGGACGCTTTGGCGCGGCAGCGGCGGGTGCTCGAGGCGCGTGCCTTGCTCGATGGCGGTCGCGACCAGCTCGCTCTGGACATGGTACGCGACATGACTGGCAGCGATGTGGTGCAGTTGCGGATCGATGCGCAATGGAAAGCCAAGCGCTATTCGCAAGCCGGCGAAATCATCGAGGCACTTTATGCCGATCCGATCGGTGCGCCACTGACGCCGAATGCACGCATGAGCCTGATCAAGGCAGCTGTTGGCTATGTTCTGGCTGAGGACCGGTTTGGGCTGGCGCGGCTGCGTTCCAAGTTTGGGGAGGCCATGGTGACGACGCCGGAATGGCCGATGTTCGATCTGGTGACGGGCAATATCTCGGTGACCAGTGTCGAGTTCAAGACTGTGGCGAGCCAGATCGCGGGTCTTGAAGGCATCAACTCGTTTCTTGAGTCGTACCGCGAAACCTATAGCGGGAAAGGAGCTTTGGCCCCGCTTGCCGCCAGTGAGCCAGGCGATATCGCAAGCGCCGAGTGATTAGCCGGCGCCGGTGGTGCCGCTGACGAAACTACGGACCAGTGAGCCCGCAACCAGATACCAGCCATCGACCAGCACGAAGAAGATCAGCTTGAAGGGCAGCGAGATTACAACTGGCGGCAGCATCATCATGCCCATGCCCATCAAGACTGAAGCAACTACCATGTCGATGACCACGAACGGCAAGAACAGCAGGAAGCCGATTTCGAACGCGCGCCGCAATTCGGAAATCATGAAGGCTGGGATGAGCAATTGCAGCGGAATGGCTTCCGGTTCATCGGGGACGACAGCTTCGGTGAGATCGTAGAAGAGGCTCAGATCCTGCTCGCGCACATTGGCGCGCATGAATTCATGCAGGGGCGCGCTGCCCAGTTCAAACGCTTCGGCAATCTCGATGTCGCCGGCAAGGAGGGGGGCTATGCCCTGGTCATAGCTCGCCTGAAGCGTCGGCTGCATGACGAAGATAGTGAGGAACAGCGCCAGCGAAACCATCACCGAATTGGGTGGCGCGGTCTGCAGGCCAATGGCGGTGCGCAGCAACGACAGCACCACGACAATACGGGTGAAGCTCGTGACCATCACAAGAATGGAAGGCGCTAGCGACAGAAGCGTGATCAGCCCGATGATCTGGACGGCACGCTCGGTAATGGTGGTATCATCACCAAAGTCGATCGACACGTCCTGCCCAAAGGCTAGGGTTGGGATCAGCGCAAGGGCGAGGACCGCAAGGACGGCAGGGGGTAGCAAGCGACGCAGAGGCAATCGCTCAGATCCGGTTAGCCCCGTTATTGCCCTCAAAATTTGTGCCTTCGATGTCGCGCCGCGCCCTGTCCTTTTTAACTGAGTCGCGTTCGACGGCACCGTGCATCACCGAGTTTTCAGAGGAAACACTTGGCTCGATCTCGCTGACCGGTCGCAGAAGGCCTGTGTGGCGGAGGGAGAGGTGCGTTTTACGGTCGGTGGGCTGGCCCATTTCGCGCAATTGGTCGGCGACGGTAGCCGGTCCGGGCGAGAGGGGCTTTACCGCTGGAACGACCGGTGTGGGGGCGGAAGAAGTCGCCGGCTTGCCAGGGGCAGGTTTGCGAGCGGCAACCATGGGAACCGGGCGGCGGGTTGGTTGGGTGGGCTGCTCGTCGGCGATGGCGATGCCAGTTTCTACGACCACGTCTTGCGGGCCGCCAACGAGAATCAGGTGCTCGACATCGTCGCGCCGCACGATCAGCAAATGGCGCTTGGGATCAAGCGCCAGGCTATCGACGACGCTCAACCGCTTGTTGCGGCCGCGCGCGACATTGCCTGATGCGTTGAACAGGAACTTGAGCAGCCAGACGACGAGGAAGATCAGCACCACAACGACGCCGAGGGCCAGAAGCATGGTCAGCCAGCTATTGCCGGATCCGCCAAAGAGGCTCGTGATGAACTGCATATTCACTCCAGATCGCTTCCGCCCGATGGTGGACGGCATATATTGCCCAGTTAGCCATTGCAAATGTGCATATTGCGAGGCTGACCCGCCCTAATGGCTCGAGGTTAACACTTGCTTAACCATGCCGCGGCAAGATTTGCCTATCGAGCCAGACTCGCAAGGATCCTGGGCCATGGCCTTTCTGAACATGCCGGTGTTTTCGGCGCTGACCGACAAGATGCGCTGGCACCAGACGCGTCAAGGCCTGCTTGCCGAAAACGTCGCCAATGCAGAGACGCCGGGTTACCGCGGGCGCGATCTGGCGCAGTACGATTTTGCACAGAGCAACAGCGCGTTCTCTTCTGCCAGCGTCACAACAACGGCAACGCAGCCGACCCATTTTTCAGTGTCGAGCAGTGCTGACTCGGCTTTCGGGGCGCAGCGTATGGCAAACTTCGAGATTACGCCCGAAGGCAATGGCGTGACGCTGGAAGATGAGATGATGAAGGTGACCACCAATATGATGGACTACCAGGCCGCCACCGGCCTCTATACCAAGTCCATCAAGATCCTCAAAACCGCGCTTGGGCGGCAGGCTTAAGGGGTAGTTCGCAATGGATTTCAATTCTTCGCTTCGCATCGCCGCCACGGGCCTGCATGCTCAGACAGCGCGCATGCGCGTTATCGCGGAAAACCTCGCCAATGTGGACTCTGCAGGCAAGGCGCCTGGAGAAGAGCCTTATCGCCGGCGTATCCCGACCTTCCAAACAAGCTTTGATCCGGAAGTAGGCGGGCAGATCGTGGAAGTGGGCAAGCTGGCCTACGACATGGGTGATTTCACATCGCGCTACGAGCCAGGGCATCCGGCGGCCGATGATCGGGGCTATGTGCAGTATCCGAACGTCAATTCGCTGATCGAGACCATGGATATGCGCGAGGCCCAGCGCACTTATGAAGCCAATCTCAACGTCGTCACCGTGACACGGCAGATGCTCGGGCGCACGCTCGACATCCTGCGCGGCTGATCGGGCAGGAAACCATCATGGCAATCACCACTCCCTTCAACGCCGCCACAGCCGCTTACGGCAACGCATCCAGGTTGATCAACCAAGCCGCCAAGCCCAATACCGATCTGACGGCGCTGGCAGCGCCCAACGGCGGCAGCAACTTTGCCGATATATTGGCGCAACAGGTGCAGGGCGTAGTTGATAGCGGCAAGGCCTCGGACGCCATGGCCATCGACATGGTCAATGGTAAGGCCAATGTCGTGGACATGGTCACGGCGCTGAGCGAAACCGAAATCGCCATCGAAAGCATGGTAACGGTGCGAGACCGGGTGATCTCGGCCTACGAAGAAATCATGCGGATGCCGATCTAGACCAATGCCGGTCTCGCCCTCAGGGGGCGTTAGGGCTATCTTAACCCAGCGCGATTCGGGCGCAGCGAGACCCATATGACCGGCGCCGAAGTTCTCGACATTGCCAGTGACGGTATCTGGACTATCATCATCGTATCGGCGCCGATGATGATCGTTGGGCTGGTGGTCGGCGTGGTGATCGCGCTGTTCCAGGCGCTGACGCAGATCCAGGAACAGACGCTGGTGTTCGTGCCCAAGATCATCGCAATCTTTGTGACAATGCTGCTGACACTCCCGTTTTTGGGCGCGACTATGGGCGGTTACATGAACCGGGTGGTCGATATGATCATTGTCGGCGGCTAGTGGTGACTGTCGGGCTCGACTGGCTGCCCAACACGGCCTTTTTATTTCTGCTGCTGTTTACGCGTATTGGCGCCATTTTGATGCTAATGCCGGCGCTGGGCGAGGACATGATCCCGACCCGCATGCGCCTGAGCTTTGCACTGGCATTTACGCTGGTGGTCTACCCGCTGCTGTCGCCCAACCTGCCAGCGATGCCGGACGATGTCATGGCGATCGTTGGACTGATTTTTCATGAACTCGCGGTTGGGCTGATCTTGGGCGCCATTGCCCGGCTGACGGTTTCGGCGACGCAGGTGGCCGGAGCTATCATCGCTTTTCAGGTGGGGCTATCCACCGCCATGGCAGCGGACCCGACGCAGACAGGCATTCAAGGCGCGATCTTTGGAAGTTTCCTCAGCTTTCTGGGCATGGTGCTAATCTTTGCGACCGATCTGCATCATCTGGCGCTGGCCGCCACCTATGACAGCTACATGGTCTTTCCGCTCGATGCGCCGCTGATGTTCGACGATGCGGCGCAAATGGCGATCCGCACTGTAGCCAGCGCTTTTTCCATTGGTATCCAGATGTCGGCGCCATTCATCGTTTTTGGCCTGGTGTTCAATCTGGGCGCGGGAATCCTGGCCAAGCTGATGCCCGCGCTGCAGGTGTTCTTCCTCCTGATGCCCGCCAATATCTTTGTGGGGCTCGTGCTTTTCGCGCTGCTGCTCACCATGATGATGGGCTGGTATCTGTCGGCGTTCGAAAACCACCTCATGATGTGGAGGGGCTAGATGTCAGACGAAGCCCCCGAGAACGACGCAAAAACAGAAGACCCTTCCCAAAAGAAGCTCGAGGATGCTTTCAAGAAGGGCGACGTCGTCAAAAGCCAGGAGGTGGTGACCTGGTTCATGCTGCTCGGATCGGCTGTGGTTTTTGCAACTATGGGGCCGGCCGCCGCGCAGAGCCTAATGGAGTCGCTCAAGGACATCATGGCCAATGCCGACCGGGTGGAGCTGGGTGGCGCGGGGTTTGCAGCATTCTTTAACGGGCTGGCGCTAGCGGTCCTTGGTACAGTCATGCTGCCGCTGGTGGTGCTGTCGGCCTGCGCCATCACGGCCAACCTCATCCAGCACAAGCCGCTAATCTCGGTCGATCCGATTACGCCCAAATTTTCCAAAGTATCGCCGCTAGCCGGGTTCAAGCGGCTGTTTTCCAGCGAGTCACTGGTCAACTTCGCCAAGGGTCTGCTCAAGATCATTGTGGTCAGCACTGTGCTGTTCCTCGTGGTTTGGCCAGAGCGGGACCGCCTAGATACCATGATGACTGCCGATCCGCTGATCATCCTGGCCGATTTCCAGGAGATTGGGCTCAAGATCTTCATTGCGACGCTGGCCATTGTCACCGTTATCGCAGGGGCCGATTACTTCTACACCCGCCAGAAATGGTGGAAGCGCCTGATGATGACGGTGCAGGAGCAGCGCGACGAATATAAGCAGATGGAAGGCGACCCGCACATCAAGGGCCGTATCCGGCAATTGCGGCAGGAACGCTCGCGCAAGCGCATGATGGCCGCCGTGCCGGACGCAACCGTGGTCATCACCAACCCGACCCACTTTGCCGTGGCGCTCAAATATGATCGTGACATGGGCGCGCCCAAATGCGTGGCCAAGGGCGCTGACGCCGTGGCCTTCCGCATTCGCGAAATGGCCAAGGAGCACGACGTGCCGATTGTGGAAAATCCGCCGCTCGCCCGCGCCTTGTTCGCAAGCGTCGATGTGGACGAGACAATTCCCACCGAGCACTTCAAGGCGGTAGCCGAAGTCATCGGCTTTGTGATGCGGCTCAAAAAGGGTGCCGGCTGGAAGGCGCGTTAGCGATCGGAGCAGGCTTGCGCCGATTTGCGGCGATGTTGAAAACGCCGAACTTACTCCCCTCGCGTTAGGGCTTTTGATAGACCTTTCTGCAGGCCGCGATTCGGGCCGACTCAAAAGGCACGGAGCAGACCGACTCATGGCATCTACGCCCCTTGGCGAGGGAAACTACCCAGACCCACTAGTTTCCGCCGGCCGCGGCAGCGCGGGGCTATGGCGCGTGGTGGTGCTTGGCCTTGTGCTGGTGGCGCTGGCGGTGGTCTTTTCCATATTCGGCAGCCAGATTTCGCAGGATTTGGTGCTCACCTTTGTAGGCATTCTGGCCGTGGTGGGCGTGTTTTGCTTATTTGGCCTGGCGGCGGGGCTGTTCCGCTTCGCTAACGGGGAAGAGCGGCGCACGATCTCCAATGCTGTGGTCGATAGCCTGCCGTTCGGCGCCGTGGTAGCGGATCGCGATGGCAAAATCTCCTATGTGAATGCCCATTATGGCAGCTTTGCCGGGGCGGTCACCAACGGCGTGCCGGTCGGCGTGCCGCGCCTTTTTGCCGGGCAGGCCGACGCGAGCGAGGCAATCTACCGGCTGTCGCGGGCAGCCAAGGATGGCCGGGCAGCAGTCGAGGACATGCGCATCGTCGGCGGGCTGGGCGGTGCTGCGGCGGACAGCAACAAGGCGTTCTGGTACCGCGTCGGCGTGCGGCCGCTGCCGGAATCGGACGAGGCCAAGAAGCCGCTCGTCATCTGGTCGGTCGAGGATATTACCCGCGACCGGGACAACAACGAGAGTGCCTTCCGTGACTTGCAGCGCGCGATCGATTATCTCGATCATTCGCCGGCCGGCTTCTTCTCGGCCGACGCCCATGGGCGCATTCAATATCTCAACTCCACCCTAACCGATTGGCTGGGCTATGACCTTGCCGAGTTCAACTCGGGGCACTTAGGTCTGTCCGACATCGTGCGCGGCGACGGCGCGACGCTGCTGATGCGCGGGCGGCGCGATGGGGAAATCCACACCGAAATCATCGATATCGATCTGGTGCGCCGCAATGGCACCAGCCTGCCAGTGCGCCTGCTGCATCGTGCTGCCCGGCTCGCCGATGGCGAACTGGGCGAGACGCGCACGCTGGTGCTCGATAAATCCAATGCCCCGGATAGCGAAGAAGAACTGCGCGCCGCTGAAGTGCGCTTTTCGCGCTTTTTCAACGACACGCCCTTTGCCATAGCGACGCTGGACGACCAAGGCCGCATCATCCGCACCAACGCGCCGTTCGGGCGCATTTTCAAATGGTCGGGCGAGGAAAAAAGCCTCGAAATGCAGCCGCTCAGCGAGATGATCGGTGAAGGCAGCCGTGAGAAGTTTGCGCGGGCACTGGCTGATGCGGCGGCGCACCGGTCCGAGATCGAGCCTGTCGATGCGCTTTTGAGCGTGGAAGGGGACCATGCGGTCCGGCTTTATCTGTCTGCGTCCGAGATGAGTGCTGGTTCGCCGGAACAGGTCAATGTCTATGCGCTCGACATGACCGACCAGCGCAAGCTTGAGGCGCAGTTCGCCCAATCTCAGAAGATGCAGGCGGTGGGCCAGCTGGCCGGTGGCGTGGCGCATGACTTCAACAATCTGCTGACCGCCATCATCGGCTTCTCCGATCTTCTCCTGCTCAAGCACAAGCCGGGCGATCCGTCATTCGGCGAGCTGATGCAAATCAAGCAGAACGCCAATCGTGCAGCCGGTTTGACGCGGCAATTGCTGGCATTTTCGCGCCGGCAGACGCTGCGGCCGCAAGTGCTTGAACTGCCGCTGATCGTGGATGATCTAACTGTCCTGCTCAAGCGCATGATCGGGGAAAAGAACACGCTCGCGGTCGAGCATGGCCGCAATATCTGGCCAGTGCGAGCCGACGTTGTGCAACTCGAGCAGGTGATCATCAACCTTGTCGTCAATGCGCGCGACGCCATGCCTAATGGTGGCGCCATCACCATCCGCACGGCAAACGTCGAGCAGGCGGAAGCCGAAGGCATGAGCTTCGAGGGCATGGTACCCGCCGATTACGTGCTCATCGAAGTGCAGGACACCGGCACCGGTATGAGCGCGGAGGTCATGGAGAAAATCTTCGAGCCATTCTTCACCACGAAGGAACTGGGTAAGGGTACGGGCCTGGGGCTCTCCACAGTTTATGGCATCGTGAAGCAGACCGAAGGCTATATTTATCCCGTGTCCACTATCGGCGTGGGCACCACCTTCAAGATCTTCCTGCCGCGCCACATCGTCAGCGCCGCGGAGACGGCCGGCAAGATCGCTGCGGCTGCCGCACCGGTTAAGGATTTGACGGGCCACGAGCGGATTCTGCTGGTCGACGACGAGGAGAGCGTACGCGCCTTCTCCGCCCAGGCCCTGCGCGCCACCGGCTATGAAGTCTTCGAAGCGGATGGCGGCGAAGAGGCGCTGGAAGTGCTCGAGGATGAGGATTTCAAAATCGACCTGATGATCTCGGACGTTGCCATGCCGGAAATGGACGGGCCAACGCTGCTCAAGCATGTGCGCGAGCAGATGCCCAACCTCAAGGTCATCTTTGTTTCGGGCTATGCGGAAGAAAGCGTTCGCCGCGATATCGAGGACGACCAGAGCGTGGAGTTCCTGCCCAAGCCCTATTCGCTCGACCAGATTAACTCCAAGGTCAAGGAAGTGCTGCAGAAGCTGGGCAAGGACGAAACGCGTTGAACGAGCAGGGGCGTTTCGAGGGCCCAAGCGAACTCAATGTCCTTGGCGAACCGCTTCAGCCTTGTTCCAGCGACCCGCTGACCGGGTTCTTTCGCACCGGCTATTGCGCCGCTGGCCCCGACAATGCCGCCGTGCACCTGGTTTGCATCGAGGCGACCGACCGCTTCCTTGCCTATTCCAAGTCGGTCGGGAACGATCTGTCGACGCCCATGCCGCAGTTCGGCTTCAAGGGACTAGCTGCGGGCAATTGCTGGTGCCTCGTGGCGCAACGCTGGTGGCAAGCGCACGAAGCAGGCGAGGCGCCCCGCATTTATCTGCGCGCCACCAATCGCAAGGTGCTGGGCTTCATCCCGATCGATGTGCTCAAGAGCTACGCGCTTGATTTAAACTAAGGTTTTAAGAGCACAAGCCCTTTCCTCGTTGAACGCCTTGGCCCGCCAGTTAGCCAGATGTGTTTACATCTTGTTGTTTCTGCAGGGCTTTTTGCCAGATACTTTTTTCTTGTTCCTCCTCGCGGCAGATTCGAGCTGACTTCAGGAGGCTTTGATGAAGATGATGCTTGCAGTGTTGGCGGCAGTGGTGATGCTTTCGATGGGAGCCGCAGCCTGGGCCCTTAAATTACCGGCGACTCGGACAGGAACAGCAATAATAGAGATCGCCGCATCTCCCTCGACAATCATGGCGGTGCTGGAAGATGTTGAAGCCCAGCCGAAATGGCGCGAGGGTATCGCCAGCGTCGCGCGCCACAACAATGGCTGGACTGAGACAACAGCGCGTGGCGAGAAGATCGACTTCGTATGGACGGAACAGTTACCATTAAAACTGTCGATGCAGTTGGCTTCCGACGCTGGCTATACCGGGGAGTGGACTGCAGTTCTTGAACCAACGGCGTCCGGCACGGAGCTTGTGGTGACGGAGAGCGCAACCGCAAACAAGCTCTTGACCCGGCTGCTAGCCCATTTGTTTTTTGATCCGCAGACTTATGCCCGCGCATACATCATTGCTCTTAAAGACAGGGTAGAGGAACTGAAATGAGAGGCAAGCCTACCAATTGGCGGCGGCGCTTCGGAGCCGCGAAGGCGCCTCATATCGTTACCCTTCCTTCGGACTTTGCGGGCGTCAAAGCTGGCAGCACGATGCTGATCTCGTCGCCAGGCGAGATTGCCTCCTATATCGGTTCGATCCCCGCCGGACAGAAACGATCTATCGCACGGTTGCGCAGCGATCTTGCCAAACGCGCCAGGGCAGACGCCATGTGTCCGGTGACTACCGCCATCTTCCTGCGCGTCGTTGCCGAAGTTGCGCTCGATGATCTCCAGGCCGGCAAGGATCTAAGCGAAGTGGTCCCGTTCTGGCGTCTCCTGAGTGCGTCGGATAAAATCACGGCGCGGTTGTCTTGCGGGCGAGAAGGTTTAGAACATCTGCAGCTGCTGGATGGTGCAGCAGGACAAGTCACCCATAGCGGTGTCCTGTCCCTGTGATTTCACGCCTTTCATCTTGGCTGCGGGACCGGTGCTGCCTCAAGCAAAGCCGCCGGGGATGGGGGTGCCCGGAGCCAGCAAGCCCCTTTCCGCGAGAGCTGTCCACAGCTCACCCGGTATGTCCATGAACCACCAGTCCAGAATGCCATCGAGTTCTTCAGGTGAGCGCGGACCGGGCAGGACGTTGCAGATGGCCGGGTGCGTCAGGGGAAACTGAAGCGCCGCCGCGGGAAGCGGCACCCCGAACTCCTGGCAAACGGCTTCGATCTGGCGCACCTTGGCAACGATATCCTCGGGCGCCTTGGCGTAGTTGAAGGTTTCGCCGCCAACAAGAATCCCGGAGTTGAAAGGGCCGCCGACAACCACGGAAGCACCGCGCTGCAAGCAGGTGGCAAGAAATGGATCGAGAGAGGTTTGCTCGAGCAAGGTGTAGCGCCCGGCCAGCAGGAACACATCCCAGTCGCCCAGGGCAAATGCGTCCATGAGCACCTGCCATTCATTAACGCCAAGTCCGATAGCCTTGACCATGCCACCATCGCGCAATTCGCGCAGCGCCTTGTATCCTCCGGTTACCAATTGTTGCCACAGGGGCTTGTTGGCTTCCTCGCCGTGGGTCGCGACCCCGATGTCATGCACGTAAAGGATACCGATGGTATTAAACCCTAGCCGCTGCTGGCTGTCCTCGAACGAGCGCATCACCCCATCATAGGAATAGTCGTAGCGCGCTTCGAACGGTAACGGATTGGCAAATTCGGTCTTGTTTTCTGCCTTGCCTTGCGCGGCCGTGAACAGGCGCCCGACTTTGGTGGAGAGCACCGCCTGGCCCGGGCGCTCGCGCAGCACGTCACCGATCATATGCTCGGAGCGGCCGGCACCGTAATGAGGCGCTGTGTCGACGTAGTTTATGCCGCTATCGAGCGCATGCGCAACCGTGGCGCGGGCCTGTTCCGGGCTGACCGGGCGGAAGCTGCCGGCGAGCGTCGCGCCGCCCAGGCCCAAAGTCGTTACCTCGAGATCAGTCTGGCCGACGCGGCGCTTTTCGAAATTGCGAGCCATCATTTTGTCCCTCCACTTGAGAGGGATAACTGACATGTTAGTTGAACAGCTTCAAGATCAATAGAGATCGCCGATGATCACCGGATGGTCGGCGTCGACGCGGATCGGATTGCGCAGGGCAGTGCCGAACTGCTTTTCCTCGATCTCGAACACATCATTGGGCTGGGTGGAAATGCCATCGGCAAAGCTCAGTGTCGCCGTGCCAAAGCAATGGACATGGACATCGCCGGGATTGCGGAACAGCTCGTACTTGAAGTGGTGATATTCAAGATTGTCGATGGTGTGGCTCATATTGTCTTCGCCGCTGAGGAACGGCTTTTCCCACAGCACCTGGCCACCGCGGTAGATGCGCGACATACCCTCGATATGCGCCGGCAGATCGCCCACGCGCAGCTCGGGCCCAAAGGAGCAGGCGCGCAGTTTAGAGTGAGCGAGATAAAGATAGTTGATGCGTTCGGTGACGTGGTCAGAGAATTCATTGGCCAGGGCAAAGCCAAGCCGACGCGGCTGGCCGTTGCGGTCGATGAGGTAGATGCCGGCGATCTCGGGCTCTTCGCCGGCATCAAGCGCGAAGCCAGGTGACGGGATCGGGTGGCCTGGGTTGACCACAGTGTAGCCGTTGCCCTTGTAGAACCATTCGGGCTGCACGCCGCGCGAGCCATCGGCCGGCTTGCCGCCTTCAAGGCCCATGCGGAACATCTTCATCGAGTCGGTGAGATTGTTCTCGGTTTTGGTGCCGTTGGACTTGTGCATGGCGTCGCGTGTGGCAGCGGAGCCGAGATGGGTAAGGCCAGTGCCGGTGACGTAAAGATGGGCCGGATCAGGATGATCGATCGGCGAGAGCATGCGCCCTTCGGCCAGGATCACGTTCCGGTCCACTGTTTCGCCTAGGCCGTGTGCTTGGATAAGGCTTGCAAGCCCGCCATTGTTCTCGAGGGCGGATTGCGCGAGCTCGTAAACACTTGTGGTGCCGTTAACCTGGCGGGCAATGCCGTTCTCGACGGCTGCGACCGCCCGTCCGCCATTGTGATCAAAGAACTGAATGAGATTCATGGTTAGGCTCCTCCGCCGGCTGGCCTCGCAGCCATTTGCCGGGCATAAAACGCAACAAGCCGAGTAGACGCAAGCCTAAAAATCATACTTTTACTGGAAGGAAGAAATTCTGTCGCTCGGCGCCTGAATTCGCAGCTTTGTTCTCACTTCGTGCTTGACTTAGGTGGAACAAAATGAGAACAAAGCGCATAGTTTCAATACGTGACCACCGGCGGTTTCATCGCGTTGCGCGAGTCCCCTGAGCGTGGAATAAGGAGAGAATAAATGGCTAACGCGCCGCTTCGTGTTGTTGAAGGTGGATCAATGGATAAAGACAAGGCACTTGCCGCAGCGCTCAGCCAGATTGAGCGCAATTTCGGCAAGGGCTCGATCATGCGCCTGGGAGAGGCGTCTTCGATTGAGGTCGAATCAATTTCTACCGGATCTCTGGGCCTGGACATCGCTCTGGGTATCGGCGGGCTGCCCAAGGGCCGTATCGTTGAGATCTTCGGGCCAGAATCGTCGGGCAAGACGACGCTTGCCTTGCATGTGATTGCCGAAGCGCAGAAGGCCGGCGGCATCTGTGCATTCGTTGACGCTGAACATGCCCTTGATCCCATCTATGCGCGCAAGCTGGGCGTCAATGTCGACGATCTGCTGATTTCCCAGCCAGACGCCGGCGAGCAGGCGCTCGAGATTACCGATACGCTGGTGCGCTCCGGCGCCATCGACGTTCTGGTGGTCGATTCGGTAGCGGCACTGACGCCGCGCGCCGAACTCGAGGGCGAAATGGGCGACTCTCTGCCGGGCTTGCAGGCGCGCCTAATGAGCCAGGCCATGCGTAAGCTAACCTCGTCGATCAGCAAGTCCAAGTGCCTCGTCATCTTCATCAACCAGATCCGCATGAAGATCGGCGTTATGTACGGTTCGCCTGAGACCACCACGGGCGGTAACGCGCTCAAGTTCTATGCCTCGGTGCGCCTCGACATCCGCCGCATTGGCGCGCTCAAGGATCGCGAAGAGATCGTGGGTAACCAGACGCGCGTGAAGGTCGTCAAAAACAAGTTGGCGCCGCCATTCCGCCAGGTGGAATTCGACATCATGTATGGCGAAGGCATTTCCAAGACGGGCGAACTGCTCGATCTAGGCGTCAAGTCTGGCATCGTCGACAAGTCGGGTGCCTGGTTCTCCTGGGACTCGCAGCGTCTGGGGCAGGGGCGTGAGAATGCCCGCCAGTTCCTCAAGGACAATCCGGAGGCCGCAAAGGCCATCGAGCAGGGCGTCCGCGAGAGCTCGGGTCTTTTGGGTGAAGTACTGCTGGTTGCCGGTGGCGACGATGTGGTCGACGACGAATAAGATCTCCCCCATGCAGGGATTTGAGGGCATCGCGTGAGCGGTGCCCTTTTTTGTGGTCTCGATGGAGGGATAATTTCCTCTACGAGGTCATGCGTTTGCCGCAATGCTGGACATTGCCGCAGGCTGCACGATAGAAAGCCAGCCGAACTTGTCTGTGGCGCCCCTGCGCCAGCTTCCGCAATGAAAGCCTCTTGATGACCAGCGTAAACGATCTTCGCTCCAGCTTTGTCGATTACTTCGCCCGCAATGGTCATGAGGCGGTGGCGTCGAGCCCCTTGGTGCCGCGCAACGATCCGACCCTGATGTTCACAAATTCGGGCATGGTGCAGTTCAAGAACACGTTCACTGGTGTTGAAAAACGCCCCTATGCACGTGCAACGACGGCGCAGAAATGCGTGCGCGCTGGCGGCAAGCACAATGACCTCGACAATGTGGGGTTCACCGCACGCCATCACACCTTCTTTGAAATGCTCGGTAACTTTTCGTTCGGCGATTATTTCAAGGATCGCGCGATCGAACTGGCGTGGGGCTTGCTGACCAAAGACTGGGCGCTGCCCAAGGACCGGCTGATGGTAACCGTCTACGAGGACGATGACGAGGCGCTCAACCTTTGGAAAAAGATTGCCGGGCTTTCGGAAGACCGGATCGTGCGTTTGGGCGCAAAGTCTAACTTCTGGCAGATGGGTGATACGGGGCCCTGCGGTCCGTGTTCGGAGATCTTCTATGATCATGGCGATCACGTCTGGGGCGGCCCACCGGGTTCGCCCGATGAAGACGGCGATCGCTGGATCGAAATCTGGAACCTTGTCTTCATGCAGTATGAGCAGCATGGAGACGGATCGCGCACGGGTCTGCCGCGGCCATCCATTGATACGGGCATGGGCCTCGAGCGCATGGCTGCAGTCATGCAGGGTGTGCACAACAATTACGATATCGATCTTTTCAAGTCCCTGATCGGGGCTGCGGCTTCCGCCACGGGCGCCGACATCGAGGGCGAGGGCAATCGCAGCCTTCGTGTCATCGCCGACCATTTGCGCTCGATGAGTTTTCTCATTGCCGAAGGCGTGCTGCCGTCCAACGAAGGGCGTGGCTATGTGCTGCGCCGCATCATGCGCCGCGCCATGCGGCATGCGACGCTGCTGGGAAGCAACGAGCCGGTGATCTACAAGCTCGTGCCAACGCTTGTGCGCGAGATGGGTCAGGCTTATCCCGAACTCAGCCGTGGCGAGGCGCTGATCACCGAAACGGTACGGCTTGAAGAAGGGCGTTTCCTCAAGACGCTCGGCCGTGGCCTGCAGATCCTCGCGGACGAGACGCGGGACATGGGCGAGGGCGCGGTGCTTGATGGTAGTTCGGCGTTCAAGCTCTATGACACCTATGGTTTCCCGCTTGATTTGACGCAGGATGCGTTGCGGTTGCGCGGCATCAGCGTTGATCAGGCAGGGTTCGACGCGGCCATGGCGGCGCAAAAGGCCGAGGCGCGCAAAAGCTGGTCCGGCTCGGGCGAAGCGGCCACCGACACTGTTTGGTATGGCTTAGCTGACCGATTAGGTCCGACGGAGTTCCTGGGCTACGAAACCGAGACGGCCGAGGGCGAGGTTAAGGCCTTGCTCAAGGACGGTGCGGAAGTGCCGAGTCTCGGCCAGGGCGAAGATGGCTTCGTCGTTCTAAACCAGACACCATTCTATGGCGAAAGCGGCGGTCAGGTCGGTGATACCGGTGCGATGACCGGAGAGGGCGTTCGTCTTGAGGTGACCGACACGCAGAAATTCCACGGTGTCTTTGCCCACAAGGTGCGCGTCGTCGAAGGCGAGCTGAGCACCGGTGCCGCGCTGACGCTGCTGGTCAACCATGACCGCCGCTCGTCCATCCGCGCCAATCATTCGGCAACTCACCTGCTGCATGAGGCTTTGCGTATCATTCTGGGCGACCATGTTGCGCAGAAAGGTTCGATGGTGTCGCCGGACCGGCTGCGGTTCGACTTCGTTCATACTAAGCCAGTGACGCCGCAGGAAATGGCCGAAGTCGAGGATATCGCCAATGCCATCGTGCTGCAGAACGCGCCCGTCGAGACCCGGCTGATGGGTGTCGAAGAGGCAAAAGAGTCCGGTGCTCGCGCGCTGTTCGGCGAAAAATACGGCGATGAAGTGCGCGTCGTGGCCATGGGCGAACCAAATGGCAACGGCCTAGGCTGGTCGGTGGAACTGTGTGGCGGCACGCATGTGCGCCGGACCGGTGATATCGGTCTGGTGTCCATCGTTGCGGAAAGCGCCGTTGGCGCCGGGGTGCGCCGCATCGAGGCGTTGACGGGCAATGCCGCCCGCCATCGTGGTAACAATCATGTGGCGATCGTTGAGTCGGCTGCTTCATTGCTGCGCTCCAGCAGCCAGGATGTGCTCGACCGGATTGCGGCACTGCAGGACAGCCTCAAGAAAACCGAACGCGAACTGACCGATGCCAGAAAGAAGCTGGCGCTGGGCGGTGCGGGTTCCGGGCCGGCCTCGTCGGGAGACGAGACGATCAACGGCGTGACCTATGTAGCCCGCACCGTCGAAGGCATTCAGGCGAAGGACGTCAAAGGTCTGGTTGATAGCGAGAAAAAGCGCATCGGCTCCGGCGTGGTCACCGTCGTGCTCAAGGGTGATGATGGCAAGGGCACCGTAGCCATCGGCGTTACGCAGGATCTGACCTCGCGTTATGCCGCCGGCGATCTGATCAAGCTGGCGACCGTAGCATTGGGCGGACAGGGCGGTGGTGGCCGCCCCGACATGGCGCAAGGCGGTGGTCCGGACGGCAGCAAGGCGAGCGAAGCCATCGCTGCGGTTCGCTCGGCGCTTTAGAGATCACCTTCAGAATGGCGGTCCGCTCAATGGCGGTCCGCTTCTTCACAGACCGGTGCGGAAGAAGAACAGCCGCGGCTTCCAGACGATCTTGAGCTTCTCGGTCAGAACATTTGCCAGGCCTGCGGCCAGGACGATGAAGAGCCCGATGACGGCAACGTAGTCGGGGTATTCGCCGAAGAACGCAGCGCCGAAGATGATCGCCCAAATCAGCTGGCTGTATTGAACCGGTGCCACCAGATTGGCTGGTGATTGCTTAGCGGCAGCGATCAGCAGGAGGCCGCCTGTGCCACCGATCAAGCCAATGCCCATGAAAACGGCAAGCTGTTCCCATGAGGGAACCACAAAGCCGGGTAGCATAAGCAAGCCATTGAACAGCCCCGAATAGAGCACCTGCAGGCCCACGAGGCTCACGCGCCGTTCGCGGGGGGCTATATGGCGCAAGATGACGGTGGTTATACCGCCCATGAAGACGCTGCAGAAAATAGCTAAATGGCCCAATTGCAAGTCGCGGACACCTGGCCGGATCACCAGTACGACCCCAAGAAAACTGATCACGAGAAGCAGCCAGCGATGGATCGCCACGTGTTCCTTGAGCACGAGCACACCCAGCAGCGTCACCATGATCGGAGTGAGGAAGCCGATGGCATAAACATCGGCAAAGGGGATGTGTGTGAAGGCATACATCACGCAAGCCGTGCCGATGATAGCCGTGGCGCAGCGCAGATGGACCAGCCAGGGGTGCTGGAGTTTATAAAGGTCGCGCCACCGTTCGCCGCGCTTGGTCAGCACGGCGGGAATGATGGAAAAGCTGGTCGTGAAAAAAGCGATCTCGAACACCGACATGGTCGGCCCGATAACCTTGATCAGGGCGTCAGCAATGGAGAAGCTCGCATAGGCCAAAAAGGCCAGGAGGACGCCGACAGGCATCATTGATCCAGATGGTTTGGAATGGGTAGGTAAGCCATCTACCATACAAGTCCAGATGCGTCACGTCGATGGCCTGCCGAACTAAATTTCAGGCCCTTGAACCTCGGTGATGTCGGTGGGTGAGGTGTCGCGGCGGGCCCGGTATTCTGCGAAACGCCCGGCAATCCGCGTCCGCGCGCCGTCGAAGGCGACGTTGGCCAGACCCGAAAGAACGACCACGCCGATGCCGACATAGGCTATCCAATCAGGGTATTCGGTGAAGAAGAATGCGCCTAGCCCAATCGCCCAGACGATCTGCAGGTATTGGATGGGCGCAACTTGGCTCGCGGGAGCGTTGCGAGTGGCGGCGATTAGGAGGATATGGCCTAGGCCGATCAAGGCGCCGCTGACGATCAGCATGGCGAACTGTTCGAGTGTTGGAACCACGAAGCTGGGGACCATCAGCGCGGCGTTCACAACGAGCACGTAAAGTGCCGGCAAGGCGATGAGGCTGACCCGCTTCTCGGCGGGGGCGACAACGCGGAGGATGGTCGTGGTCATGGCGCCAAAGAAGGCGCAGCACAAGGCCGCCAGATGACCAAGCTCCAACTCACGGAAGCCGGGCCGCACGACCAGCATGACGCCTAGGAAACCTAGCGACAGCATGGCCCAGCGCAAACCATCCACCCGCTCCTTAAGCAGCAGCACCGACATTGCCGTGATGAACAGCGGCATCATGAAGACCAGCGAATATGCCTCGGCAAAAGGGATGTTGACAAAGGCATAGGTGACCAGCACGGACGAGGTGACGCCGCTGAAGGCGCGCAGATGGACCAGACGCGGGTGCTTGAGCTTGAAACTTTCCCGCCAGCGCTCCCCTTTGGGTTTGGCGAACAGCGCCGGGATCAATGAAAACAGCGCAACGAAAAAGCCGATTTCGAAAATTGAAAGGCTCTGCCCAAACCCTTTGATGACAGCGTCGCCGCAGGAGTAAACAGAATAGGCGACGATTGCGTATAGCACGCCGGCGGGCATGGCGAATCCAGACTGATGGGGAGGCAGGCAGGTCTTTGTGTAAGGCGCGTTGCCGCCGCCGTCGATGACGTTTTTCGACATGCCTCACCTGTGCGATAAAACCTGAAGGCATGTCTAGGTAGTTAAGGTGGAGCCAGAGCCAGCATCAGAGCCAGTTGCTGTGCTCAAGCCAGCGCCTGCTCCCGAATTCAACCTAAAGCCAATCGTGTCGCTATCTGAAGGTGGTCTGATCTGGACGATAAAGACTATTAGATGTGGTTCAAACCCGCTGCTAGCGGCAATGCCGGGGCGATGATCGAATAAGATTACTATGACGGTTTCGAAGGTGCGCTGGAGCTTAGCGACTACATCCTCGAAGTCGAAGTGGGCACCTACATTACTGTGCAGCATCCAATAACAATTGTGGAATGCACAGTGGCCACTTTAAACTTCGTCGTCAACGCCGCCATTTCCAAACTGCATTCGCGGCCTGCCGGAGGCGCTGAGGCCGCGAGGGCCAGAGCATTGCTCCGGCCCATTGCTACATCCAGGCCTTAGAACGACGCTTTGGCACTGACGCTGAATGCCAGTACGTTGCCGTTGTCCCAGGTTTCGCCCAAGGCGTTGCTGTCGGCGCTGATCAGCGAGTACGACACGCCGCCGGAGAGTTCGAAATTCTTGGATGGGCGGTAAGCCGCCCCAAGCGCTGCGCTCCAGCGATCCGACTGCACCCCATTCGCCAAGGCGCTGGCCCCATTGCGGCGCGAGGTGCCCTTGTCCCAGGTCAGCGTTCCAAGAACCGTCAGCTCCTCGCTTAGCACATGAGCAACGCCTGCCGAGACGGTCCAACCGTCCTCATAGTTTAGCGTGGTGCTGATATCAGGCCCAGGAACGTTGACCGAGAGCACATTGAGAACCGACCAATCCACCCATTTAATGCTGCCCAATGCGAGCCAGCCTGGTGCAACACCGCTTTGCGCCTTAACTTCGAAGCTTTGCGGCATCGTAACATCGGCTGTTGCGCCCACGCGAGGCAGTAGATTGCCAAAGGCTGTGCCGTCGAGTTCGTAGTCTACGGCAGCGTTATAGATAGCGCTAACGCGCAAGGCGAGTTCGGGAACCTCGTAGGCAGCGCCGAGGCGCCAACCGACAGAGGTCCCATTAAGGTCGACGTTCTCGGTCCGTACAATCGGGCCGGGGATCGGAAGGGCCAGAGTTGCTTCGTAATCGAGCTGCTGGGCCGAAACGCCGCCGATGATACTGGCAATACCGGGGCCGACACCGAAGCCATAAGAACAGGTAACGCCGATGTCGTTCGAGGTGAGCCGCTCGCGAACAGACTGTCCTGTAGCGCGCGCATAGGCGGCGTTGCGGTCCGTACCGGAGCCCCATGGGTTCTGTACGGATATCAGGCACGAGCCATTTTCAACGAAATCAGCCTTGAAGCCCGTATTGTAATAAACGCGATCGGACGAGGTCGCGACCGTGCCCGGGCCAAAACCAGGGTTCTGGATGTCGTGATCGATCATCACGTAGGACAACGTACCTTTGCCGGCATAGGTCGCTGGATCAAACAAGAGATCCCAATTGTAGCCGTTGGCTTCAAGCCCACCGGCATAGGCGGTACTGGCGGCCGAGCCAGCGAGAGCGGCAAGCGCCAAGGCGCGCTTGATTTTATGTACCATTGGTATCCCCCAAAAGTTGATCGGCGATCCTCCTCGCCGCGCCGCAACTCTGCCGTTTGCCGACATGTGTTGACGTTAGCGTCAAGGCGACCCCAATTGCCCTTCCGGGTCAACTCAAACTTGGCGGAAAAAGGTTTAAAATATGGTGCTGGTGCAGCATGGCAACAAACTAGTGTCGCTATCGCTGCGCAAATGCAAACAGCACCGACTCGAAAGCCGGTGCTGTTGTAAATGACTGATGCTAGACGATAAAGTCTAGTGCTTACGCCATGGCCTTTTGAAGGTTCTGATCGATTGCATCGAGGAAGCCCAGGGTCGAGAGCCACGGCTGATCGGGACCAACGAGCAAGGACAGGTCCTTCGTCATCTTGCCTTCTTCGATGGTCGCAATAGTCACCTTTTCGAGTGTTTCGGCGAATTTGGCGAGTTGGGCATTGTCGTCGAGCTTGGCGCGGTGAGCGAGGCCACGCGTCCAGGCAAAGATCGACGCGGTGGAATTGGTCGAGGTTTCCTTACCCTGCTGGTGTTGGCGGTAGTGACGAGTGACTGTGCCGTGGGCCGCTTCAGCTTCCACGATCTTGCCATCGGGCGTCGCCAAAACCGAGGTCATCAGGCCAAGCGAGCCGAAGCCTTGGGCTACGATGTCGGACTGCACATCGCCGTCGTAGTTCTTGCAAGCCCAGACATAGCCGCCGGACCATTTGAGGGCCGAAGCCACCATGTCGTCGATCAGGCGGTGTTCGTACCAAATCTTCTTGGCTTCGAACTGCTGCTTGAACTCCGCGTCGTAGATCTCCTGGAAGATATCCTTGAAGCGCCCGTCATAGGCCTTGAGGATGGTGTTCTTGGTGGAGAGATAGCAGGGCACGCCACGCGCGAGTGCATAATTGAAGCTCGAATAGGCGAAGTCGCGGATCGAATCATCAAGGTTGTACATCGCCATCGCGACACCGGCACCAGGGGCCTGGAAAACCTCGTGCTCGATGACTTGGCCGTCCTCGCCGGTGAACTTGATCGTCAGCGTGCCCTTGCCGGGAAAGGTGAAATCAGTGGCGCGGTACTGGTCGCCAAAGGCATGGCGGCCAACGATGATCGGCTGAGTCCAGCCGGGCACCAGACGGGGTACGTTCTGGCAGATGATCGGCTCGCGGAAGATCACCCCACCAAGAATGTTGCGGATGGTGCCATTGGGCGACTTCCACATTTTCTTGAGCTTGAATTCTTCAACGCGCTGCTCGTCAGGCGTAATGGTGGCGCATTTAATGCCAACGCCATGCTTCTGAATCGCCTTGGCCGCATCGACTGTGATCTGGTCATTGGTGGCATCGCGGCTCTCGACGCTCAGATCGTAATATTCGATCGGCAAGTCGAGATAGGGATGGATGAGCTTGTCCTTGATCGCCTGCCAGATGATGCGGGTCATCTCATCGCCATCGAGATCGACGACCGGATTGGCGACCTTGATTTTGCTCATTGGAAAGTTCTCCCTAAATTCTGGATTGGCCCTGTGGCCAAGTTCGGCTGCCCCTATAGCATTGGCTGCCAAAAGCGCAAAGACCGCCTCGGCAAGGGGGCTTGCCAGCCGGGCGCTACTTGGGCGGCAAAGTCGAGACGAAAGCGCGAGCGCTCCCAAGCCACTGCCGCAGTACATCATCGTCCTCGAGCACATCGCCGGAAACATGGACAAATCCGGCCATCGTCCGCGCACCCATGCTCATTGGGCCGGCACCCGGCAGGGCAAGGTGCTCACTCATTGCGTCCCTGCCAACACGCACCAAAAGGCCGCCCTTCTTAGTAACCGCGACGAGCATATTGCCGCCCAGCATGAAAGCACGGCCACCGAACATCTTCTTCTCGCTGAGCGGCAGGCGTGGATCGAGCGCGTCGCGAATGCGGTCAGAGAGTTCATCGCAAGCGAAGCTCATGGCGTGCCACCTTCGCGATAGGTATGGTGCCTGGGCAGATGGTCCGCCACAAAGTCCCAGCCTTGCTGGCTGCGCGCAAAGATCAGCTGGTTAGGCGCGAACCACTCGTTTTCGCCGGCAAAGAAGCCGACGAGGAACATGCGCATATGCGGCGCGCGGCTCGAATAGCCAAAGAGCGGGGTACCGCACTCCGGGCAAAAGTGCCGCGTGAAGGTCGCGCCCGAATCACTTGGCCGCGCATGGGATTTGACCGGGCCCGTTGCACTGAGGGCCTGAGCCGGAACAATGGCGATGCTGCTGTGTCCGACGCCAGTGGCCCGTTGGCAATCAAGGCAAGAGCACATGAGCATGGAAAGCACTGGGCCATCGATCGACATCTCGATAGAGCCGCAGGCACAGGGGGCACGAAGGTTGATGGTGAAACGGTCCGGCTTGCTCATAGTTGAAAGGCTTGCATGACGTTTGAAATGCGGCAAGGGGCTGCCCTTGCGTTTAGCCGCGGCACTGGCCAGATTGTGCGCCGGTCCGGGAGATCACGATGGCGCTCTATCCAACCTATCCGCTCCGTACCACCCGCCTGACCTTGCGCCCTTTCACCCGTGGCGATGTTGACGGGGTGTTCGCCTACAGGCGGCTCGAAGAGGTTGCGCGTTTCTTGTTTGACCATCCTCTGAGCCGGGAGGAGTGCGCGCTAGCCGTGCAGCAGCGCATTACGCAGACGGCGCTAACGGAGGTGGACGACAAGATAATCCTTGCCGTGGAACTTACCGAAACCAGCGCCCTCGTCGGCGAAGTGTCGCTGATCTGGCGCAGCGTCGAGGCGCGCCAAGGGGAAGTCGGCTGGATCTTTGATCCACGCTATCAAGGTCAGGGCTTTGCCACGGAGGCTGCCAATTTCATGCTCGATCTCGCATTTGGGCCCGGCGACATGCATCGCGTATCGGCCCGGTGCGATGTGCGCAATGAAGCTTCGTGGCGCTTGATGGAACGCCTAGGTATGCGGCGCGAGGCGCATTTCCTCGAACATGCGATCTTCAAGAGCGCTTGGGACGAGGAGTTTATCTACGCTATCTTGTGGCAAGAGTGGCACAAGCTCAGGAACCCTCAGGAAAGCCGCGCCTGAGAGCGCTTCCAAATATCGAGCAATTGAATTTTCGGTGGTGTCAGGAACTTACAACATTGAGGTGACGTTGAAGAAGCTGGGTCATTCCAATTGGCCAGGGAGCGGAAAACACCATGTCATCATTGTCACTGCCTATCGAAACTGACCGTATGGTCCTGCGGACCTTTGAGCGCGGCGACATTGATGATCTTTGCGCTTACCACTCGCTGCCCACAATGCAGCGCTATGTCTTTGCCCGCACACGCGATCATGGGGAAGTTGCGGGTGCGCTGAGTATCATGCGCAACCATGTAAGCCTGCAGCGTCCGGGCGATACGCTGACACTAGCAATGATCCGCAAGGGCGACAAAAAGCTCATCGGACACATTTCTCTTCATTGGTCCGACGCAACAGCGGGGCAGGGTGAAATCCGGTTCTGCATTAATCCAAGTTATTCGGGGCAGGGCTTTGCCAAGGAAGCAATCAGCGCTGTGCTCGATTTGGCTTTCGATCATTTCCGCATTCACCGCATCTTTGCCCGGTGCGACGGACGCAATCACCATTCCATCAAGCTCATGCAGCAAATGGGCATGCGGCTCGAAGCGCACTACCGCGAACATGCGCTGTTCCAGGGCGAGTGGGACGAGGAATTGCATTTTGCTATCCTTGACCGTGAATGGCAGCGTTCGACGAAAGTCAGGGATCTACCGCCGCGCCATCGCGTCGCCTGATTTGATTTGAGGGCAGAAAATCGGCTATGTCGCCTGATCGTTTGGATTGGGCAGCATGGCCGGTACGAATTCATCCCAAAAAATAGAATTGCGGCCAACGCCGGCCGTCATCCTGTGTGAGCCGCAACTGGGCGAGAACATCGGCACGGCGGCTCGCGCTATGGCCAATTTCGGCCTATGGGATTTGCGGCTGGTCCGCCCGCGCGATGGTTGGCCTAATGAACGCGCTGTAGCTGCCGCGTCGCGCGCCGATCATGTCATCAACCAAGTGCGGGTATTCGACACGCTTGAGGAAGCAATTGCCGATTTGAGCCTGGTCTATGCCACGACTGCTCGTTCGCGTGACATGCAAAAAGAAGTCCTGGGGCCAGACGAGGCTGCAGGCAATCTTCACACCCACATCAGCAACGGGCGGGGGGCAGGGCTGCTCTTTGGGCGGGAACGCTGGGGCTTGCTGAACGAAGAAGTCGCACTGGCGGATGCCATTGTTACCTTGCCGGTTGAACCGGCCTTCGCCTCGCTCAACATCGCTCAAGCCGTCTTGTTGCTCGCCTATGAATGGCGCCGGCATAGCGACCTTGGAACCGAACTGCCGTTCACCGATGCCATGGCCGAAGTGGCGCCACGTGAGGAACTAATCGGATTGTTTGGTCATCTGGAGACAACGCTAGATGGGTCCGGGTTTTTTACCGCGCCGGACAAGCGGCCTACAGTGATCAACAATCTTCGGACAATGCTCGAGCGTGGAAAGTTTACAAGCCAGGAGATACGCACCTTACGTGGAGTGATCTCATCAATCGACCGGCGGCACCAACGTCCCAATCCTAACCGGCAAAAGCCACAGGGCCAGGACAGCGAAACTTAGCAGCGAGTGGACGCTTCTGGCCAATCTGGCTTTGACTGTGTTCATGTGCCGTGCAATTGGCTTTTGCCATGAGCACGAGCACGCCCGCCGACCCGTCCCGTCAAGCTTTCAGCTATATCGGCTTCCGCTATTTCTGGGTCACGACGCTGCTGGTGAGCTTCGCGGTCCAGATCATGGCAGTGTCTATCGCGTACCAAATCTACACCGTTACGCGCGAGCCGCTGCTGGTGGGGCTTGTCGGGCTGTGCCTGTTTCTTCCCGCTCTGGTGCTGATCCTGGTTACCGGGTTAGTCGCAGACCGGTTCAACCGGCGGGCGATCATGGCTATCTGCCTGAGCGTGGAACTGGTCTGCGCGCTGAGCTTCCTGCTTTTCGTCAACGCCGAAGCTCATGAAATTGGCCCCTTATTCGGCATCTTGATTGTGCTGGGTACTGCACGCGCCTTCTGGGGGCCGGCCGCGCAATCTTTAGCGCCCAATCTGGTACCGTCCGAAGCGCTTTCCAACGCTATCACGGTCAATGCTTCGGCCTGGCAGTTTGCTTCGATCGCCGGGCCAGCTCTCGGCGGCGTGCTCTATAGCTTCGGGCCTGTTATCGCCTTTGGCACGGGCGCCGTCTTGCTGATTGCATCCATCGGCAGCGTCTTGATGATCCCCAAGCCGCCGCAGCGCGGGTCCCAGGCGACCACCAGCATGGAAACCCTGCTCGGAGGATTTCGCTATATCTTCAGCAACAAGGTCGTGCTGGGAGCAATTTCGCTCGACATGTTTGCCGTGCTCATGGGCGGCGCCGTTGCGATGCTGCCGATTTATGCCACCGATATCTTGCAAGGCGGCTCCATCGCCAATGGCTTATTGCGTGCTGCTCCGGGCCTGGGCGCCATCGTCATGGCGTTGTACCTGACCCGCTATCCGATCCGCAATTTCGCCGGACGCATCTTGTTCGTCTTCGTTGCGCTCTTCGGCGCTTTCACCGTCGTCTTCGGCTTTTCGACCTCGATCTGGATTTCCATTCCGGCGCTGGCGCTAGTGGGAGCGTCCGACATGGTCAGCGTCACAATCCGCGAAACCATTATGCAGCTCTGGACGCCCGAGGAAGTGCGCGGCCGCGTCAATGCGGTGAATTCGGTGTTTATTGGCGCGTCCAACGAGCTTGGTGAATTCAGGGCAGGGACAGTGGCGCATTTCATAGGCCCCGTCGCGGCCGTGGTCATCGGCGGCTTTGGCGCCATAGCCGTTGCGGGTATCTGGAGCGTGATATTCCCCGGCTTGCGCGAGCAGGACACACTGGACCAAAGAATGGTTTCGGACGGGGTGGCTGAGCCTGTCGCCAAAGCTTAGCTCCGGCTTGACTTTGGCCGGCATGGCTTATATTACGCGCCCACCTATCCGGGCCTTTGTGCCCCTAGGCGCACCCGGGATCTCCTAACATATTGGGATCTGTCGGTCATCCTTCCGGGGATGGCAGAGGAGGGCGCGATCCATTTTTTCGACTTCAAAAAGGATACGCGATGTCGAAGCGCATTTCTGCTAAGCACAAAATCGATCGCCGTCTTGGCGAAAACATCTGGGGCCGTCCTAGCTCCCCGCTCAATGCACGCGCCTATGGCCCTGGCCAGCACGGCCAGCGCCGCAAGGGCAAGCTGTCGGACTATGGTCTGCAGCTGCGCGCCAAGCAGAAGCTGAAGGGCTATTACGCCTCGATCACCGAGAAGAGCTTCAAGAAGCTCTACAGCGAAGCCGCCCGCGTCAAAGGCGACACCGGCGAGAACCTGATCGGCCTGCTCGAGTCGCGTCTAGACGCGATCATCTATCGCGCCAAGTTCGTGGCAACCCCGTTCGCTGCCCGTCAGTTCGTCAACCATGGCCACATCCTGGTCAATGGCAAGCGCGTCAACATTCCGTCCTACCAGGTCAAGATCGGCGACAAGATCGAAGTGCGCGAGCGCTCCAAGCAGCTTACTGTTCTGCTCGAAGCCACCCAGCTCGCCGAGCGCGACGTTCCTGATTATGTCGAAGTCGACCACAACAAGATGACGGCGACCTATGTACGCGTTCCGGCTCTGTCGGACGTACCGTATCCGGTTCAGATGGAACCGAACCTGGTCGTTGAATTCTACTCGCGCTAAGCGGAACGACTACCCAGTTAGAAAGGGCCGCTCCTCGAAGCGGCCCTTTTATTTTGCTTAAAACTGCGCTGGCTGACGTGGGATGGCGTCGCTCGTCTGTGGTTCCGCCATTTCCCTCAGAAACACAGGATCGTCGTAGTCATTCGCCGCGAGAGCATGGGGTGGGATGTTCGCCTCAAACGCGCGCAACCTCTTGAAGACCGAGATCAACGAGATAATCGTGGTCCAAGAAGTCGCCAGAAACTTGAACGAATCCTCCACTTGGCCGAAGGCGTTGCTGACCTGCTGGAACAAGCCTAGCGTCATGGTTCCGGCGACGATGGACGGGCCCATTGCAATCAACGGGACGAAATTCGACCCCTGCAGGTAGGCATAGCGGGCTATGTTGAAGTACAAATAGTGCCGGTAAAGCCGGAAATAATTGTGCTGCATGTTGATAAACAGCTGCCGGATTGTAACGGGCTCCGCGCGATCGCCGTTGTCCTCGCCATAAACAAGCTCCTTGCGGAAGGCAGCCTCGACCCGCTGGTTGTCGAACTCCAGCCCGGGCAGCTTCCATCCAACAGCTGCCAACAGAACAGTGCCGAACGCCGAGGAAACCAGCGCTACCCAGACTAGGCTGCCATTCACCGCCCCGACAAACGGCAACTCGGTGATGTTCGAGGACAGGTCCCATAGCAGCGGCAGAAACACGATCAGGGTCATAACCGACGCTACGAGCGACACTGCCAGCCCCTCGACAATGCTGGAAAATCGCTGGGTATCTTCCTGAATACGCTGGGAGGCCCCTTCTATGTGGCGTAGATGCTGCCAATGGCTCTGGTAGAAGAAGGTCATAGCCCGGCGCCAGCGGAACAGGTAATGCGCGATGAAGAAGGCGTTGATCACCAGCACGGTGATGTTGGGGATCAGCACATAGGCGACCGTCCAGATTTCGCCTAGGAACTGGTCAAGCGTCACTGATCCGGGCGTGGTTAGTGCCGCCTGGATCAAATTGTAGAATGCGCCATACCAGTCATTGAGCCAGGCGCTGATCTGCACGTTGAAGTACACGATCTCGATGATGGTGACGCTGCCGACGACGCTCCACCAGTACCAGCGTCGATTGCCGCCAATCCAGTACCACGGAATGCAGAACAGATATCCTGTGGCCAGCACATATTGATAAAGCCAAACCTTGTCGGATGAAAAGAATGGCTCGGGGTTGGACTCGGTGGCCGGAACTCCGAGCCACGGCCCCAGGCTGAAGACTGATTGCAGCTGGCTGCCGACAGTGTACCACGCCACCATGGCAACGGCGACCCAGCACAAGGCGGCGGTGAAAAACAAACGCGGATTAGGGAAAAACGAGCGAAACACCGCGAGACTCCTGGGTGCCATGAATGTGTCATCTAACGGCGGCATTTGGGTGAAAGCAAGAACGGCGCATTAAGCTTTGGTAAGCTTGCCTCGTGCCGGTTTTCCTTCCCTCGCGCGGGCAGTGGCGCTATCAGCTACGCAGCGACAGGAAAGAGAGTTTCGGAGATGAACCAGGTCATGGAGGCGCCGCCCGGCAGCCTTGAGGAGTCCGAGACCGGCGGTCACCCGGTCTATGCCCGCGCGCCCCGCACCGTCGAGTTTAACAAGCTGCGCAAGCGGCTGATCCGCAATACGCGCGAAGCGCTCGAAAAATTCTCCATGGTGCGGCCGGGCGAGAAGTGGCTGGTCGCGCTGTCGGGCGGCAAGGACAGTTATGGCATGCTGGCGCTGCTGCTTGATCTGCAATGGCGCGGGCTGCTGCCGGTGGAACTCCTCGCCTGTAACCTTGACCAGGGCCAGCCCAATTTCCCCAAGCACATTTTGCCACAGTTTTTGAGCGATCTGGGCATTCCGCACCGCATCGAATACAAGGACACCTATTCGATCGTCACGGAAAAGCTGCCGGCGGGCGCGACCTATTGCTCGCTTTGCTCCCGGTTGCGTCGCGGAAATCTTTATCGCATTGCCCGCGAGGAGGGCTGCACGGCGTTAGTCTTGGGCCATCATCGCGACGATAGCCTTGAAACCTTCTTCATGAACCTGTTCCACGGTGGCAAGCTCGCCGCCATGCCGCCGCGCCTGCTCAATGACGAGGGCGACATCGAGGTGCTGCGCCCGCTCATCTATTGTGCCGAGGATGATCTGCAGCGCTTTTCCGACCACATGGCCTTTCCGATCATCCCCTGCGACCTCTGTGGCTCGCAGGATGGACTTGAGCGCAATGCCATGAAGGCCATGCTCAGCGATATCGAAAGACGTATGCCGGGCCGCAAGGACGTGATGATCCGTGCGCTGGGGAACGTAAACGCCAGTCACATGCTTGACACCAAGCTATTCGATTTCAACGCCTTGTTCGACAAGAGGACTGCCTCGTGACTTTTGACGCCTTGGAGCTTGCTCACATTCTGCGCGATGCCGCGCGTGCCGAAGCCCTGCCGCGCTTCCGGCGTTTGGATAGTTCCATGGTGCACACCAAAACCGAGGCGATTGACCTTGTTACCGAGGCCGATATCGCCACCGAGCAGGTGATCAAGGCGCGCATTGCCGAATGGATGCCCGGTGCTTTGTTCGTCGGCGAAGAGTCTGTAGCGGCCGATCCGGCGCTGCTGGCGCGCCTTGCTGATGCCGAGGTCGCCGTAGTCGTCGATCCCATCGACGGCACTGCCAATTATGCTGCCGGGATGCCCTTATTTGCGACCATGGCGGCAGTGGTGTCGGGGGGTGAGACAATCGCCGGTATCATCTACGATCCAATGGGCGACGACTGGATCATGGCCGAGAAGGGCGCCGGTGCATTTCTCCGCCGCCCCGATGGCGAAGCGGTGCGCCTCCATGTTGCCGAGCCTTTGCCGCTCGATCAGATGGTGGGCACCGCATCGGTCGCCTACATGCCCGCCGAAACGCGCCCGCAAATCCTGCAGAACACCTCCAAGGTGCGGCTGCTGTCCAATTTCCGCTGCGCCGGGCACGAATACCGCATCTTTGCCTCGGGCCATACGCAGTTCCTGAGCTACAACAAGCTGATGCCTTGGGATCACCTGGCAGGCGTGTTGATCAGCCAGGAAGCTGGCGGCTATGCAGCGCGCATGGATGGCTCGGAATACCGGCCGCACCATACAGAGGGCGGATTGCTGCTCGCTGCGGACCAGGCGAGTTGGGAAGCGCTGCGGCATGAGGTGTTTACGTTCTAGGAGAGGTGGGGGTTACCGCACCAGCTTACTTCCAAACCGCTCCCGCGGCTGCTTCCAGTGCCCCTGGCCCATGCGGTATTCCCAACGCCTGCATGCCTGCTTCCATCGCCGCAAGCACGCCCAGCACCATGTGCGCATTCACATGTCCCATGTGCCCGATCCGCAGGAAATCGGCATAGGCCGGCTCAGATGGCAGAGCCATGCCCAGCCCTATCCCCAGGGTCACGCCGGCCTCTGCCTCCGACCACCGCCGCAGCGCACCAGCTCCGCCTTGGGGAATGCTCGCCGCCGTCACCGACCAGCCGCGTGCCTGGCGATCGGCAATGTTGAGCCTGATACCGGTACCCATGCTCCAAGCCTCGAACGCCGCCCAAACGGTACTTGCCAGCCTCCTGTGCCGTTCCCAGGTGTTCTCGATGCCTTCTTCATCAAGGATCATGGTGAGCGCTTCGCGAAGTCCATAAAGGTGATGCGTCGGCGCTGTGCCCCCGAAAAATTGCCAGAACTCCGCGCCGGTGCCGCGCGGCTTCCAATCCCAATAAGGCGTTACCAGATCGGCCTTGCGTGAGACGTCCAGCGCCTTCTCGGAAAACCACAGGAACCCAAGGCCCGGTGGGACCATCAGCCCTTTCTGGCTGGCGCCGACTATGACGTCGATGCCCCAATCATCCATGCGCAGCTCATCGCAGCCAAGCGAAGCAATGGCGTCGACGGCAAGCAGGGCCGGGTGGCCGGTTGCGTCCATTGCCGAGCGGATGGCAGCAATGTCGTTGCGCGCACTTGATGCGGTATCGACATGGGTCACCAGTACGGCGCGGATTTGCCGGTTAGTGTCCGCCTCTAGCGCTTGGGCGATCCGCTGGGGGTCGGCGGGTCCGCTTTTGCCGAAGTCGATGATGTCGACGTCAATGCCTTGGCGACGTGCCGCCTCCGCCCAGCCAAAGCCGAACCGGCCCGTGGCCGCGAGCAAGGCTTTGTCGCCGCGCGAGAACATGTTGCAATTGGCGGCTTCCCAAGCGCCGTGACCATTGGCGATGTAGATAGCGGCATGCTGCCGTGTCACGGCAACGCGCTTCAAGTCAGTGAGAATGGTCCTGGTCATGTCGACCAGTTCGCCCTCGTAGATGTTTGGCGCCGTCCGGTGCATGGCATTGAGCACCCGGTCCGGCGACACGGAAGGGCCGGGAATGGCGAGGTAGGAGCGTCCCGTGGCTAAGGGCATGTGATGGTCCGGTGTAGTCGAGGTGGGTGGATGCCATGAGCCACGACTCGGAGGGAAGGAGCAAGGGTTTGCTGCGCAGGGGTGCCTTCGCTTAACCCACCCCCACTCCGATGTCATCCCGGCGAAGGCCGGGATCCATCCCGAGATCGCGCCACAGCCGCAAGGTGGTTCTGACTAAACCATCGCACCCCCACCCAGCCTCCCCCTGGTGAGGGGGAGGAGCCCCTCGCGTGTGTGGCACCATCTCTATTTAGCCCCGATCCGTCCCTCCCCCCACCGGGGGGAGGCTAGGTGGGGGTTCTCTAAACAAACAGAAACTTATCCATCTTCTCCCCCCCATCTTCTAACTGAACTATCCTCCTCCCATCACCCCGGATGAACGGGCGGCGCTGCAGCGACCGGTGGCCGGGGTGATGCCATCGCGGGAGCGTCGCTGCTCCTTCGGGTTCGAGTTGTGGCCGTAGGGGACGAGCGATCCCCTGCGCGGCTCCCCAACCACTCCAAAAATTGGCAGCCCCGGGACGATTACCGTCTCACATACTACAAACCTAAGAGGCGATAGCCGTCCTGGGGTCCGCACGTTCCTGACAACCGCAAGGCAGGCGGCGCTTGCGCACGCCTCTTGCCACGACTCATAAGTTTGTGCTTATGTATCCGCATGAGCGATGTCGATATTTTCAAAGTCTTGGCCGACCCGACCCGGCGTGCCGTGCTCGAACGGCTTGCGTCGGCCGAAATGACGGCGACGGAACTACGCGAAGGCTTTCCGATTTCGCAGCCGGCCATGAGCCAGCACCTTGCGTTGCTGCGCGGGGCCGGGCTCATCAGCGAGCGGCGCGAAGGCCGCTTTGCTCATTACCGGGTCGAGCCAAGCGGCCTGGCGCCGCTGCATCAATGGCTCGCTCGTTATCGTGCCTTCTGGCCCGATCGCATCGGCGCCCTGCAAGAACTGCTCAAGGAGATGGATCAGTGATCGACGAGAACAACGAGCTCGTGTTCGAATGCGCACTTGATGCGCCGCCGGAAAAGGTTTGGCGCGCGCTGACCATCCCTGAATATCTCGCCCGCTGGCTCAAACCCGAGCAGGACGTCGACCTCGCCGTCGTTACGGCTGAGGAAAACAAGAGCCTGACCTATCGCTGGCGAGAGTCAGGGCAGGGCGCCATCGTTGGCGCCGAGGATAGCCTCGTCACCTTCGAGCTGACCCCGACGCTCGATGGCGGCACCTGGTTCAAGCTCACCCATGCGCCCCTCGCCATTTCGGCGGCGGCCAACAGCAATCTGCGCGGCCCGCTCATGCTGGCCGCCTAAAGCACTCAATTCCACTTTCTGATAGGAGATCGCCGATGCGCGACATGATGCAACTCGTCCCTATGGTCGTTGAACAATCCAGCCGCGGCGAGCGATCCTTTGACATCTACTCCCGCTTGCTGCGTGAGCGGATCATCTTCGTCAACGGCGAGATCGAGGACAACATGGCCTCGCTCGTTTGCGCGCAGCTCCTCTTTCTTGAGGCGGAGAATCCGAAAAAGGAGATAAGCCTTTATATCAACTCGCCCGGCGGTGTTGTGACCTCGGCCATGGCAATGTACGACACCATGCAGTTCATCAAGGTGCCCGTGGGCACGCTGTGCATGGGCATGGCGATGTCGGCGGGTTCATTCCTCCTCATGGCCGGCGCTCCGGGAAGCCGCATCTGCCTGCCCAATGCGTCGATCATGCTCCATCAGCCGAGCGGCGGCTACCAGGGCAAGGTCACCGACATCATGCTCCATGCCGAGGAGAGCCAACGCCTCAAGCGCCGCATGCACATGCTCTATTCCAAGCACTGCGGCCGCACCTACGAGGAGGTGGAAAAAGCGCTTGAGCGCGACCACTTCATGACGCCCGAGCAGGCCCGCGACTGGGGCCTGGTCGATCATGTCTATGCCGATCGGAGCGCAGTCGAAGCGGCCAGTGGCGGTCCTGAAGGCGGTCAGTGAGCCGCTTGGCTGAGTTCGGGTTTGGCATATTCAGTGCCGAGCCCGAACAAGCGGCCGCGTTCGGCAACAAGCACGCAGACGATGGCCAGCGTGCCCATGGCGAAATATCCAGTGGCGACAGGTACGACCGTGCCGTTAAACTGCTGGCCGATAAAGCTGCCGATCAGCGCGCCGCCCACGGTCTGGATGAAGCCGAACACCGATGAGGCGGTGCCCGCGACGGCGCCGAGCGGCTCCATGGAGAGCGAGTTCATATTGGACGCTGCCCAGCCGAACATGAACATGATGACCGACAATAAGGAAAAGAACAGCCATAGCGGCATAAACCCGGCCATGCTCAGCGTCAGCAATACCGCGGCCATGCCGGTATAAACCAGCAAGGCGAAGTGGGAGAGCCGGCGCATGCCATAGCGCGCAACGATGCGTGAATTGAGAAACGACGACACTGCCATCAACCCGGCCATGGCGGCAAACGCTACGGGGAAATAGACCCCCAGATCATAGATATCCACGTAGATCTGCTGCGATGTACTAATAAAGCCGAACAGTGCGGCAAACAGGAACATGCCAGCCAAGCCATAGGAGAATGCGGCTCGATTGGTGCAGACGATGACGAAGCCGTCGAAGACACCCTTGAATGTGAGTGGCCGGCGATTAGCGATTGGCAGTGTCTCAGGCAGGCGCAGCAGGCCCCAAAGTCCGAACACCGCAGCAAGGCCGGCCATGAAGAAGAAGATGTATTGCCATGGACCGGTTAGCAACAGAACTTGCCCGATACCGGGTGCAATCACCGGAATAGCCATGAACACCATGAAGGTCAGCGACATAACTTCGGCCATGGCGCGTCCTGAGTAGAGGTCACGCACCATGGACGTCGCAATGACGCGCGTTCCCGCCGCGCCCATTCCTTGGGTGAAGCGAAGCGCCAGAAGCACAGCGAAAGTGGGAGAGAAGGCAGCAGCAAAAGCGGCAACGATGTAGACTGCAATGCCGATCAGGAGCGGAGCGCGGCGCCCGAATCGGTCAGAGAGCGGCCCGAACGCCAATTGCGCCACACCAAAGCCGAGCATGTAAGCAGATATGACGAACTGGCGGTCGTTCTCCGACTCAACGCCCAGTGCTTCGCCCATGTAAGGCAAGGCGGGGAGCATGACGTCGATTGCCAAGGCATTGAGGGCCATCATTGCCGCCATAAGGGCAATGAATTCGGGGCGCGACAAGACGCGCGTGAAATGATCGGACATTGAGGAACTCTGAAAACATGTCGCCGCAGAAAGGGGGCGCCAAAGATGTGCGCGGACCATGAACCCCGCGCGGCGCTTTGGCAAGCATTGATCGGCAGGAAACGATGGTTCCTGCTGATCGTTCCCGGTCAGGCGGGCTTTAAGGCAAAAGAAGGCGCACTGCGCTCATTGATGGGAAGATGAAGGGCTGCCGAGCCAAGCCCAAGCAGGATGCCGAGATACCAGACAAGGCTATAGGAGCCGGTCTGGTCATAGACGTAGCCGCCTAGCCAAACGCCGACGAATGAGCCGATCTGGTGGCTGAGAAACGCCACACCGTAGAGCATGCCCATGTAGCGTGCGCCAAAGAACAAGGAGACGAGCCCTGCCGTCAGCGGCACAGTTGAGAGCCACAGCAAGCCCATCGCTGCAGCGAACGCATAGGCGGTAACTTCGCTAACCGGGATCAGGAGGAACAAGCCGATTGCTATCGCCCGGAGAAAATAGATGGTCGCGAGCAGCATCTGCTTGGGCAAGCGGCCACCAAGATAACCAGCGAGTAACGAGCCCATGATGTTGAAAAGCCCAATTACCGCAATGGTCCAGCTACCCACCTCGGGAGAAAGGCCGCACTGCACCAGATAGGCGGGCATATGAACGTTGATGAAAGCAAGGTGAAAGCCGCAGACGAAAAAGCCAATCACCAGCAGCCGGTACGAACCATGCCCCCACGCTTTGGCCAGCGCCTCCATGAACGGCAGATCAGCCTGGCCGGTTGTGTTTTCCGTGCGGCCACGCAGCGCATAGCTCAGCGGAATGATCAGCAGCAGCGCCATGGCAAGATAGAGCAGGGCGGATTGCCAGCCAAAGGCATTGATGAAACCTTGGCTGATCGGCGCAAAAGCAAATTGTCCAAAGGAGGAGGCAGCGGTTGCGACACCGAAGATCAACGAGCGCTTTTCCGCCGGTACGGCTCGGCCAAAAGCGGCCATGACCACGCTGAAAGAGCAGATCGCGATACCCACACCGGTGACGATTCCGGCTGTTATAGTAAGCAGCCCCGCACTTGGCGAAAACGCCATGCCCAGCACGCCAAGAGCATAGATGGCAGCGCCGACAGCAATGGTGCGGCCGGTTCCAACGCGGTCGGCGAAGGCGCCGGCGAAGGGCTGCGCAATTCCCCAGGCAAGGTTCTGGATAGCCATCGCCATGCCCCAGCCTTCACGGCTCAGCCCCAGATCGCCTGTCATAGGCAGGGTGAAAAGGCCAAAGCTGGTTCGCACGCCATTGCCAATCGCCGCGATCACGCATCCTGCGATGATCAGCAACAGCAGTGGCACGGCAGGGCGGAGCGTGGAGGTGGACATGACGCAGATTCCAGAAGGTTCATTCCCCTTCTACGCCTGCGCCACGATGCCGCAAAGCAACAAAGGGGAATGAGGGCCATCAATGGCGGTGATGACTTGACCCATGCGCCGTCAGCACTCAAAAGACGGCGCCTGAACAAGGACAGTACCTTTGATCCGCCACATCGTTTTCTTCACGGCCAAGGACGGCCAGGACATCGACACCATCTGCGAAGGCTTGGAGCTGCTCGGCACGATCCCGTACAGCCAGCACTTCGAAGTGAGCCGCAACAGCAAAGTCGATCAGATTTCCAACGAGGTGGACGTAGTGGTCTATGCCGAGTTTGCCGACGCCGCGGCGCTCACGGCCTACAAGGCGCATCCAACTTATGCCGAAGCGACGCGCCGGGTGCGGCCCTTGCGCGAGCTGCGGCTCTCGGCCGATTTCGAGGCGCAATAGAAAACGCCGGACCTTTCGATCCGGCGCTTACAAAGTTCTATCGCTTATCAAGCAGACTGCTTGACCTGAATGCCAGCTGCCTCAAGCTGGGTCTGCAGTTCACCGGCCTGGAACATTTCACGCACGATATCGGCACCACCAATGAACTCGCCCTTGATGTAGAGCTGTGGAATGGTCGGCCAGTTGGTGTAGGCCTTGATCCCGTCACGCAGTTCGACGCTTTCAAGCACATTGGCGCTGCCGTAGTCGACGCCGAGGTAATTCAGGATCTGGACGACCTGGCCCGAAAAACCACATTGTGGGAAGTCCGGCGACCCCTTCATGAACAGGAAGATGTCGTTGTTCTTTACCTTGTCGTCGATGAAGCTATTGATGTCGCTCATGGGAGAACCTTTCGTCGGGCCATCGCGCCCAGATTGCTTTGCCCAACAAATAGGTCATCGCCTTGCCGATGTCGAGGTCACCATCGGTAAGCGCCGATCATGTGAAAGCCGTGCGGCTATCCAAGGGTGCGCCAGGAAGTCATCCACCGTGTTGAACAGCACAGCCTCCCAGCCCGCAGCACGTGCGCCTTCGACAACTTTCGGCGTGTCGTCGAAAAAAAGTGGCGGCTCAGATTGAGGGCCGATGCGCTGGTCGACAAAGTCGAAGAAACCACGCTCCGGCTTTCGAATGGCAACCCGGGCTGAATAAAAGATATCCTCGAAGAGTGAACCAAGCCCCATACTCTGCCACAGCCAAAGCGCACGCGTATGGTCCTGGTTGGTTGCGATATAGAGGAAGAGGTCATCACGTTTTTTAAGGACACGGACGATGTCGAGCAGCGGGTGGTTCAGTTCGCTGTCGTGGGTCAGCCAGTAATCGATGAAGATCATGGGCGAACCCTTGAATCCCAAGGAGGGCAATCGCCGGTCTAACGCCTCGACCAAACTCATTTTGCCTACGACAACTTGTTTGATGAAGATGTCGAAAATGAACTCTTGGGTGAAGCGATCGGGATCAACGCCTAGGTCAGCCAGCAGGTTCTCGTTCCACTGGCGCGTTAGTTCTGGCCGGGCATGATATCCATGTACCAGGACGCCATCGACATCGAAGATGACGGCGCGGGTCACCGCTTTGGCTTGTTCATTGCGCCAAGACCGGCAAGCACTTCGCCGGGTATTTTGAGTTCCTGGATGACGTCGGTGTGCCTGCGGAAGCCGACCAGTTCGCGCTGGACGAAATATTCCCACACCACGGTGCGTGCAGTGGAGAGCGCTTCAGCGCGGTTGGCCCCAGCATCGTTCAAGGCCGCCACGGCTGCGATCACCTTGCGCTCAGCAGCGCCGAGCGAGGAGGCGCGTTCCGCGACGATTTCGTGCTCGATCGCTGCGGTTCCCGCGTCTGGGCGAACGGTGCGGATCAGGTCCAAAGAGTCTCGAAGCGACATGGCGCTACTGGGGTACGCCGGTTTGCAAGGCAAGGGCATGCAGCGCACCGCCCATATCACCCTTGAGCGCCGCATAGACGATCTGGTGCTGCTGGACACGCGACTTGCCGCGGAACTGTTCGGAGATAACCGTGGCGGCCCAATGATCGCCATCGCCAGCCAGATCACGAATCTCGATCGTGGCGTCGGGCAGGGCGGCAAGAATGCGGCGCTCGATTTCAGCGGCTTCCATGGGCATAAGACTACTCCTAGGCAAGGGCCGGCAGATTGGCCGACTCCTTCAAGATATGGCAGCCAAGGCACCGCTTCAATATCATGCGGCAAGAAGCCTATGCGGCGGCGGTGCCTTCCATATAGGCAGGGAACCAGCCCTCATGCGCCGCCTTCAACTCTGCCACGGGAAGCGGACGGGCTGCGCCGAGCACCAGATCGGCTCCGCCGGTTGTACCAATCCAAGGAGCAAATATGCCCAGCCGCTCGGCTTCGTCCCAGAGCGCCAAGATTTCCTCTCCCTGAGGATCGAGCGACACGGTCACCAGATAGCGTCCCTGGTCCTCACCGAAATACTGCAGGATCGGATCATGGTCGTTGATGTCAACAACAGTCGCTCCAATGCCGGAGGCTGCTGCCATTTCTGCGAGCGCAACTCCAAGCCCGCCATCGGAAAGGTCGTGCACGGCGGTCGCCACGCCATCGCGGATCAACTTGCGCACGAAGTTGCCCGTGCGGCGCTCGTGGGCGAGGTCGACGTGAGGCGCGGAGCCATCGCGACGGCTAAAAAGGTCGCGCAAATAAATGGACTGACCAAGATGGGTGCCTCGGTTCGCAGGCGCGCCGACAAGGAGGATGATCTGGTCTTCGGCGGCGAAGCCGATGCGCGCCATCTTCGTCCAGTCGGGCAGCAGACCGACACCACCGATGGTAGGCGTAGGCAGGATGCCGCGGCCATTGGTTTCGTTGTAAAGCGACACATTGCCGGACACGATCGGGAAATCCAGAGCACGGCAGGCTTCGCCGATGCCTTTGATAGCGTGGACGAGCTGGCTCATGATTTCGGGGCGTTCGGGATTGCCGAAATTGAGATTGTCGGTCGCTGCCAGCGGTTCGGCGCCCGTCGCTGTAAGATTGCGCCAGGCTTCGGCGACTGCCTGCTTGCCGCCCTCATAAGGATCGGCTTCGCAATAGCGCGGATTCACATCCGAGGTGAAGGCAAGCCCCTTGGTTGGGTGACCCTCGACGCGGATCACGCCGGCGTCGCCACCGGGACGCTGCATGGAATTGCCCTGGATAAGCGTGTCGTACTGCTCGTACACCCAGCGCCGCGAAGCGATCTGGTGACTGCCCATCAGCTTGAGCAGGGCATCGGCAATTTCCATCTGCGGAACATCACCGGCAGCCAAAGCAGCTGCAGGCACGGACGGCGTCCACGGGCGGTCGTATTCCGGAGCTTCATCGCCCAATTCCTTGATCGGCAGATTGGCCATTTCCTGGCCCTTCCACGTCACGCGGAAGCGCAAATCATCCGTGGTCTTGCCAACTGTGGCAAAGTCGAGTTCCCATTTCTCGAAAACCGCGCGAGCTTCCGCCTCCTTTTCAGGATGAAGCACCATGAGCATGCGCTCCTGGCTTTCGCTCAGCATCATCTCGTAAGGCGTCATGTGCGTTTCGCGCACCGGTACCTTGTCCAGGTCGAGCTCGATCCCAAGATCGCCTTTGGCGCCCATTTCGACGGCCGAGCAGGTGAGGCCGGCAGCGCCCATGTCCTGGATGGCAATGACAGCGCCGGTCGCCATGAGTTCAAGGCACGCTTCGAGCAGGCGCTTTTCGGTGAAGGGATCGCCGACCTGAACGGTTGGGCGCTTTTCATCGATGTCGTCGCCGAACTCAGCCGAAGCCATGGTCGCGCCGCCCACGCCGTCGCGGCCGGTTTTGGCCCCGAGGTAAACCACCGGCAGGCCCACGCCTTCAGCCTTGGAGTAAAAAATCTTGTCCGTGTCAGCAAGACCGGCGGCAAAGGCATTCACCAGGATATTGCCGTTGTAACGCTCGTCGAACTCGACTTCGCCACCTACGGTAGGCACCCCGAACGCATTGCCGTAGCCACCAACGCCAGCGACAACGCCAGAGACGAGATGGCGGGTTTTTTCGTGGTCCGGCGAGCCGAAGCGCAAAGCGTTCATCGCAGCAACTGGACGGGCACCCATGGTGAAAACGTCCCGCAAGATACCGCCGACGCCTGTAGCAGCCCCTTGATATGGCTCAATAAAGCTCGGATGGTTGTGCGACTCCATTTTAAAGACGATTGCCTGGCCATCACCGATGTCGACAACCCCAGCATTTTCGCCAGGCCCTTGGATGACGCGCGGCCCGGTGGTGGGAAGCGTCTTGAGCCACTTCTTGGAGGATTTATACGAGCAGTGCTCGTTCCACATCGCCGAAAAGATGCCCAGTTCCGTGTAGGTCGGCTGGCGGCCGATCAGGGCCACGATCTTGTCGAACTCGTCAGCCTTGAGGCCATGGTCGGCGACGAGTTGAGGCGTGATGGCAATGTCGTTCTGATAGGTCATCAAGAGGCTTTTCCGTAGGGAGGCTCTGGAAAATATTCCATGTGAGATTGGGTAGTGCGGGCCGTGTCTTCGCCAAAAAGATGTCCAACCAGCCACAAAGACATGTCGATGCCTGCGGACACGCCCGCGCTGGTGACGACGCTGCCGTCGTGCACGTAGCGCTCGTCCAAAATGTAGGTATGGGGTGCATGGGCACGCAGAAAATCCAGGGCGCTACGGTTTGTGGTGGCGCGACGGCCCTCCAGGAAGCCGGCACGGGCCAGCAGGGCCGACCCCGTGCAGACCGACGTCTGCCATGTCGCGGCGGCCAGATAGCTGCGGATGAGGGCGTTGAACTCGTCATCTTGGGCAAGCTGTCGTGTGCCCTTGCCGCCGGGTATCAGGACGATGTCGGCGTGCGGGGCTTCAGAAAGGCTATAGTCGGCGATAATTTTAAGGCCTTTGGCGCAAGTAATTTCAGTGTTCGGCCAGGCGACCGTGAACGCATCCAAGGGTGCGCCGATCAGCTTGGCCATGGTGAAAACCTCCCACGGGCCGACGAAATCCAATTCTTCAACACCGGGGAATACCAGCACTGCTGCGCTTAGCCGTTTGCTCTCACTCATGGACCAGGTTCCAATTGCGGGAGAGAATCCTGTCCAAGCCGATGATTAGAGCGGCGAGAACAGCAAGCCCTGTAGCGAGCATAAGGGCACCGACGAGGACGCCACTATATCCGAGTTCAACTGCATTCATGAATGGAGAGGGATATTCCTGAACCCAAGTGCCGCGGAGCATGATCAGGACGAAGTAAGCCAGGGTCGGCACCAGCATAACGGGAATATTGCTCCAACGCAGGAGCCCATGTGGTTGCGCTATGGCCCACCAGATCAGGTACAGAAGCGGGGCAACGTAATGCAGCAAGGTATCGGCCAGCTGCGATAGGCCGGTCAGAGCATAAAGAAAGCGCAACACGAAGAAGACGTAGATGCTGACCAGTGCGATGCAAGCGGCCATGGAAGCGCGAACAACAGGGTGCCGGAAGAGTTGCAGCCGTGCCGATGGAAGGACTTCCGACAGGTAGATCAGAACCAGCACGCAATTGGTTAGAATGGTGTAATAGGCGAAGAAAGCGCCCAATGCCCCGGGTATGTTCCGGCCCGCAGCAATATAGGCTTGCATGGATATATAGAACTGCAGGAGCAAGCCTGCGAGACCGATTGCGAGTCCAAGCGCGGTCAACAGCTTGCGCGGATCGACCGGCGCTCTGCGCATCAAGCAGCCTGGCCGAGAAGTCCGGAAAACAATGCCCTGCCGTCATCGCCACCATGCGCGGCTTCGATCAGGTTCTCAGGATGCGGCATGATGCCAAGCACGTTTTTGCGCGCGTTGAGAATTCCGGCGATATTGTTGATCGAGCCGTTTGGGTTGGTGCCTTCGGCATAGCGGAAGGGGACAAGGCCCTCACCTTCCAGTCGCCCAAGCGTCTCACTATCGGCAAAATAATTACCATCATGATGGGCAACGGGGCACCGGATGATCTGCCCGTGCGAATAGCCGCGCGTGAAGGCAGTGTCGGCGTTAGTGACTTCGAGCTTGACCTCGCGGCAGACGAATTTTAGCGACTTGTTGCGCATCAGCGCGCCGGGCAGCAGCCCCGCTTCGAGCAGAATCTGAAAGCCGTTGCAGACACCGAGGATGTTCACGCCCCTCTCGGCCCGTTCGCGGACCTTGTCCATGATCGGGGAACGGGCTGCAATGGCGCCGCACCGGAGGTAATCGCCATACGAAAAGCCGCCGGGAATGACCACGAGGTCTACATCCGGCAATTCGGCATCCTGGTGCCAGATAATGGCCGGCGCAGTGCCAGAAATCTTGGTGAGCGCCGCAATCATGTCGTGGTCGCGATTGAGTCCGGGGAAGACGATGACGGCGGATTTCATCGGCTGGTCCTCGCAATGTCAGGAGTTGCGAAGCCCTTTTGGTGAGTCTTGGCGTAAAAGGCAAGACTCTTTGCTTCAAGCCGGATCGAGTAGTCTGTCGCAGCCTATTCCGCCGGCACCGGCGCCGGATTGTTGCGGGTTCTGCCCGTGCCAGGTAGGTGTGCCCAGTCTGGCCGTTCGAATAGGAAATGACCGAAGCCGGTGCGCACGACCAGCCAATAGAGGACTAGGGGCGAGACAATTGCGACGATTATTGTAGCTAGGGTGAGCAAAGTGGGCTCGAGCAGGCCGAACTTGATTAGGAGCGTGCGAGCGATACCCATGGGGAGCACAAAAGCGAGATAGACGATCAGGGATCTTGCGCCGAGCCAGCGTAGCCAGTTCATCCAGGGCAAACGGGTGAGTAGAGCGGCTACGACGCACAGCGCAGCGGTGCCCAGCAAAGCAAGAGCAAGGTGTACGCCTGGAAGGGCTGCGAAACCCACCACAGGGTGGATCGGGTGCATGGCGAAACCCTGGGAGAAAACCAGGACCGTGTTGAGCAAAGCCCAGATAGCCAGACCAGCTAGCGCCTGAAGTGCGCGATCTTGTGCCCAAGCCGCCAAGCGGAACAGTTGCGGCGCAAGGACATAGCCACCGTAAAAGAAGACGAAGTAGGCGCAGAATTGATCAACCAAATAGCTGCCGGTGTGTACCTTAGCCATCTGAAGAATAGCGCCGATAGCAAACACTGCCCATGTAGGTGCCTTCAGATCATGCAGCAGTTTGGTGGCGGCGCCGACAACTGCCAGCATGTAAATGAACCAGAGCACGCCATAAGGCTGCACGATCGCCCAGGCGATCTGTTCAACAGCGCCGATGGGATCGGTCGAGAGAAGGCCGACTTTGAAGATGATGTGGATCAGTGCCCAAAGCACATAGAAATAGAGGTAGTGCACGACGCGCCGGTCGGCAAAGGCGCGCCAAGAACGATTGATGATTTGAGAGAGGAACAGCCCTGAGATGAGGAAGAACTCGGGCATGCGGAAGGGCGTGGCAAAGGCGATGGCCCAGTGAAACGCTCCGATGCCGCCGGTATCCTCGCCGACGCTCGAGGCGGCATACATCATAACGACAAGGAAAATGGACAGGCCCTTGGCCATATCCACCCAATCAAAACGCCTTGCATCTGCTGCCATCTGCCGCACTCCTGCTTTTGACAGGGTGACAATAACGGCAAGTGCTGCGGCAAACCCGAAGAGATTTGGATCAGGGTTAAAGCTAATATGCTGGCCTAATCAGCAGGTTGTTCGAAAAGCCAAGGCCATGTGGTCTTAGCTTCAACATGAACACCTTGTTAGATGGCTGCTCCAGTTGCTCCTTACACCCGGATCAACTGAAAACCTGCCTCAATCCTCAGACCGGCACCGAGGCATAGGCCGCAAACAGCAGGCCAAGGGTGGCGAAGAACATAACGGAAAGAGAAACAGTTTTGAGCATGGCAATATGGTCCTGCGCCGCTTCTTGGCGCGAAAATAGTTATCGTCGTCAGACGTTAATTAGTGATTTCGATCGCGAAATTCTCGATCACAGTATTCGCCAGCAGCTTTTCACACATGCTAGCGATCTGAGAACGAGCGGATTCCTCGTCGGTTCCATCAACTACAAGGTCGAACACTTTGCCTTGACGGACGCTTAAGACGCCCGGGAATCCCAGGCCTTTCAGCGATCCTTCGATGGCTTGTCCCTGGGGGTCCAGGACGCCGGCCTTGAGGGTGACGGTTACACGAGCCTTCATATCGCCGCTCCGATGAACGATTACTGAACGAGCCGCGGACCAGTGGTCAGCGCGTTTTCAGTCTCAACGAGAATGCCAAGCCGCTGCGCGACTTCACGGTAGTTCTCAATGAGCCCGCCCAGATTCTCGCGGAAGCGGTCCTTGTCCATCTTGGTACGGGTCTTCACGTCCCACAGACGGCACGAGTCGGGAGAAATTTCGTCGGCGAGGACGATGCGCATGAGGTCGCCTTCATAGAGACGCCCGCATTCGATCTTGAAGTCGACGAGCTGGATGCCGACGCCCATGAACAGACCGGTCAGGAAGTCGTTGACGCGGATGGCAAGGCTCATAATATCGTCAAGCTCGGCTGGGGTGGCCCAGCCGAAGGCGGTGATGTGCTCTTCGCTAACCATGGGGTCATGCAGAGCGTCATCCTTGTAGCAGAATTCGATAATGGAGCGGGGCAGCTGCGTGCCGGGCTCAAGACCCAGGCGCTTGACGAGCGAGCCGGCCGCGAAATTGCGCACGATGATCTCGAGCGGAATAATCTCCACCTCCTTGATCAGCTGCTCGCGCATGTTGATGCGGCGGATGAAGTGAGTCGGGATACCCAGGCCGTTAAGCTTGGTGAAGACAAACTCGGAAATGCGATTGTTGAGCACGCCCTTGCCGTCGATGATCTCGTGACGTGCGCCGTCTCCGGCCGTGGTGTCGTCTTTGAAATATTGAACCAGAGTGCCCGGCTCAGGACCTTCGAAAAGGATCTTGGCCTTGCCCTCGTAGATTTTACGTCGACGGTTCATTGGGAATCCGGACTAATGGGAGGGAGATTTTGGCGCTTCATGCGCTAGAACTACTCAAAAAGGCAAGCTCTTTCGACGACGCTGCACGGGTCTGCGGCCTGCGCATGCATAAGGTCGCATGTCCGAGCGGGACGTTGATTTGGCTCGACTAACCGCCTATGTGCTTGTCTGCGCGCTGCAAACACATTTATCGGGGAGACTTGCATGAGCCAGTTCGAGGATCGTCAGAAGGGCCAGGAGGCAAAGTTCGCTTTCGATGCTGAGAAGAAGTTCAAGGCCGAGGCGCGCCGCAATAAGCTGGTCGGCATTTGGGCCGCGGAACTGATGAGCCTTACCGGCGATGAAGCAAAGGCCTATGCTGCCGAAGTGGTCGCTGCGGATTTCGAAGAAGCGGGCGATGAGGACGTGTTCCGCAAGGTTTCCAATGATCTCAAAGCCAAGGGGCTGAGCATCGGCGATGACGTGATTCGCCAGAAGATGTTGCAGCTCAAGCAGACTGCCAACGAGCAGATCGCTGCCGAGGGCTAACTTGACTCTGAAGATCGATCATGAGCCGGCCCCTGTGGGCCGGCCTTTTGTTATCCGCCAAGCCGCTGCATAAGGCGGGTGAACATGAGCAGCCCTTCGGGCCAGGGGCCGTGCCCTGACTCCACATTGATGTGGCCCGCGTCTCCCGCTTGGTGGAAGTCGGAACCCCAGCAGGTAGCAAACTCGACGGCGCGGTCTATGCTGCAGAGCGGGTCGTTGCCAGAGGCGACCAGCATGGAAGGAAATGGCAGTGGATCGCGGGCGATCGGGCGGAAGCCATGCGTCTCCTCTGGCGCGAGCGGGCTAAGCTCGACATCGGCTGGCGCGACCAAGAAGGCGCCGCGGACATTGCGCGGAAGACGCGGACTGGCATGGGCAACGGCAATGCATGAAAGGGAATGGGCAACCAGCACCACCGGACGGCTGGTGAGGCGGGCGGCCTGATCAATCGTGTCCACCCAATCGTCAAGTTCGGGTTCAAGCCAGTCGGCTTGCTCGACGACGGCAGCATTGCTCATGCGTTCGGCCCAGCGAAGCTGCCAGTGACCGGGTTTGGACCCGCCGAGCCCCGGTAGGATCAGAATATCGCACTCGGACAGCTTCATGTCGCATCTCCAAAGACGCGCGCAAAGATCGTATCGACATGCTTGAGGTGGTAAGCATCATCGAACATAGCGTCGATCTGCTCATTGGATAGGGTCACTTCCGGGTCGGCCTTGAGGTTAGCTGCGAACTGGCCGGCGCGGTCGCCGTGCATCTCCCACACCTTCATCGCGTTGCGCTGGACGGCGGCGTAGCTGTTCTCGCGGCTGTAACCGGCTTGGGTGAGGGCAAGCAGCACGCGCTGCGAATTGTGCAGGCCGCCGAGCAGGTCGAGGTTGCGGCGCATGTTTTCGGGATAGACTACGAGCTTGTCAATTACGCCGGTCAGGCGGGCCAGAGCGAAATCGAGGGTGATCGTGGCGTCAGGGCCGATCATGCGCTCGACAGACGAGTGAGAGATATCGCGCTCGTGCCAGAGGGCGACGTTTTCGAGCGCCGGCGTGACCATGCCGCGCACGAGGCGGGCGAGGCCGGTGAGGTTCTCGGTCAGCACTGGATTGCGCTTGTGCGGCATGGCCGAAGAGCCCTTCTGGCCGGTGGAGAAGAACTCCTCGGCTTCGAGCACTTCGGTGCGCTGGAGGTGGCGAATCTCGACGGCGACGCGCTCAATGGACGAGGCGACGACGCCAAGCGTGGCGAAGAACATGGCGTGGCGGTCGCGCGGGATCACCTGGGTGGAGACAGGCTCGACGCTCAACCCGAGTTTTTCGGCAACATATGCTTCGACTTGCGGGTCGATATTGGCAAAGGAGCCGATGGCGCCGGAAATGGCAGCGGTGGCGATCTCGGCGCGGGCCGCGACGAGGCGGGCCCGGTTGCGGGTGAACTCGGCATAAGCTTCGGCCAGCTTGACGCCAAAGGTTGTCGGCTCGGCGTGGATGCCGTGCGAGCGGCCGATGGTAATGGTGTCCTTGTGCTCATAGGCGCGGCGCTTGAGGGCGGTGAGCAGGGCATCGACATCGGCGATCAGCAAATCGGCGGCGCGCGCAAGCTGGACCGATAAGGTGGTGTCGAGGATATCGGACGAGGTCATGCCCTGGTGCACGAAGCGGGCATCAGGTCCGACGATTTCACTGAGGTGCGTGAGGAAGGCGATGACGTCGTGTTTGGTGGTGCGTTCGATCTCATCGATGCGGGCAATATCAAAGGCATAATCGCCGTGCTGGGCTTTACGCGCGTTCATCACGTCCCAGATGTTCTGGGCAGATTCCTTTGGAACGACACCAAGTTCGGCCAGCTTGGTGGTGGCGTGAGCCTCGATTTCGAACCAGGCGGCGAAGCGCGTCTCGGCCGACCAGATGGACACCATTTCGGGGCGAGAATAGCGCGAGATCATGGGCTTAGGCTTTCCGGTTCAGAGATCGAATTAGGCAATGCGGGTGGTTGCCGCGCTGCGAATTGCGTGGATGCGCGGCGCATAGGTAGCTGGGTCATTGCCGCCATAAACGGAAGAACCAGCAACGAAGACATTGGCTCCAGCGTCGGCAACCGCGCGGGCGTTTTCGGCCGTAATGCCGCCATCGACTTCAAGATCAATTGGGCGGTTACCGATGAGAGCGGCAGCCTGGCGCAGCTTGGCAAGGCTTTGAGGAATGAAGCTTTGGCCGCCGAAGCCGGGGTTGACCGACATGACCAAAAGCAGGTCGATATCGTCGATGACGTTCTCGAGCGTTGAAACGGGTGTGGCTGGGTTAATGGCAACGCCGGCCTTCTTGCCCTCGGAGCGGATGGCCTGGAGTGTCCGATGAAGGTGAGGGCCAGCCTCGGCGTGAACGGTGATGATGTCGGCGCCAGCCTTGGCAAAAGCGGCAATGTAGGGATCGACCGGGGCGACCATCAAGTGGACATCGAACGGCTTCGTCGTAAGCTTACGTACTGAAGACATGACCAGGGGGCCAAAGCTGATGTTGGGCACAAAGTGGCCGTCCATGACGTCGACATGAATGTAGTCGGCCCCTGCGGCATCAATGGCAGTGATTTCATCGCCCAAGCGCGAAAAGTCCGCAGACAGAATCGATGGCGCAATGCGGATGGGGCGGGCTGTCATCTGAACCTCGGCGGTGGCTGATGCATGCCTTAACGCCGCGGGTGAATGGAGACAAGGGCGGGGCAGCTATAGGTCACAAACCAGGGATGCGACAGGGTGGGCGTTGCTTTGTCTGTCCGACGCGGTAGAACACGGCGGCAGTAGGAGCGTCGGCCGCTTGGAATTTTCGTTGCCATTGGTGTTCGGGGCAGGGGTGTTGAGCTTTCTCTCGCCTTGCGTTCTGCCGCTGGTGCCGCCCTATCTTACCTATATGAGCGGAGCGAGTTTCGATCAGTTGCGGGCTGAGGGGACCAGTGCCGGGGCGCTGCAGCGCCGGGTTGCGTTTACGTCGCTGTTCTTTATTTTTGGCTTTGCCGTAGTCTTCGTGACGCTTGGCGCCACGGCGACGGCGTTCGGACAGGCATTCCGTCAGGCTCTGCCGGTGCTGACGCCTGTTGCTGGCCTGCTGATCATAGCCATGGGGCTGCACTTTATCGGGCTCTACCGCATCGGCTTGCTGGACCGGCAAATGCGCCACCAGGGTCCGGGCATGGCCAGCGGGCCTTTGGGTGGGTTCCTGCTGGGGCTGGCATTTGCAATAGGCTGGACCCCTTGTATCGGGCCAGTGCTGGCAGCGGTGTTGTCGGTGGCGGCAAGCCGGAGCACAGCGTTGGAAGGGGCATCGCTCCTCGGGCTTTATTCGCTTGGGTTGGGCGTCCCGTTCTTTCTGGCAGGTATAGCCGTTGGGCCATTCTTGGCGTTTTTCCAAGGCTTTAAGCGCCATTTGCACACTGTTGAGCGGGTGATGGGTGGTCTGCTTGTGCTGACCGGTGTGTTGTTCCTCACCGGCAATCTGACGCGGCTGTCTTATTGGTTTCTCGAAACCTTCCCGGCACTGTCGGCTTTCGGCTAGGCCTTAGAACAGCTTGAGGCTGCGCAGGGATGCATGGCCTGATTTCCCGACGATGATGTGGTCATGAAGGGTGATGCCAAGTGACTTGCCGACGTCGGCAATCTCCCGTGTCATCCGCACGTCGGCCGATGACGGCGACGGGTCGCCCGAGGAGTGATTATGCACCAGGATCACGGCGGTTGCCCCCAATTCTAGCGCACGCTTGATAACTTCGCGTGGGTAGACCGGGGTATGATCGACAGTGCCAGTTTGTTGCACTTCGTCGGCCTTCAAGCGGTTCTTTTTGTCTAGGAAGAGGACGCGAAATCTCTCGATGTCATCATAGGCCATCTGAGCGGTGCGATACTCGATCAACTGCGTCCAGGAGGACAGAATGGGTTTTTCGAGATCGATCCCGTCGCGGGCGAAGCGTGCTGCCGTGGCCTGGATGATCTTGAGGGAGGTCACTGTTTTGGTGCCAAGGCCTTTGATGGATTCCAGGCGCGCCTGGCTCGCTGAGAAGACCCCGGAAAAGGAGCCAAACTCTCTCAGTAGTTCTCTAGCGAGTGGCTTGGTGTCCTTGTAGGGGATAACGATGTGGAGCAGCATCTCAAGCAGTTCATAATCTTCGAAAGCATCGCCTCCGACCTTGAGAAAACGCTCACGAACGCGTTCTCGATGGCCAGCATGATCAGGCTTTGACTTTCGTGTTTGGTCCTTAACCTCGTAGATGATGTCTACTGGCTCTTCTGCGTCCGGTAGTACAGCCGGCAGAAGGAATGGCGCTTCGGCGAATTCCTTGTCTCCGGCCATCAAGCGGCTCGCGCCGCGAGAGGATTGAACAAGCCGCCGGGCGACTGCGTGAAGATTTCACACCCGGTCTCGGTGATGCCGATGGAGTGCTCGCATTGCGAGGAGAGCGTCCGGTCTCGGGTCACCGCGGTCCAGCCGTCGGAGAGAATTTTGACGTGGGGCCGACCCAAATTGATCATCGGCTCGATGGTGAAAATCATGCCAGCCTTGAGCGGCACGCCTGTGCCGGCGACTCCGAAATGGAGAATGTTGGGCTCGTCATGGAAGAGCTTGCCGAGACCATGGCCAACGAAGTCGCGTACGACGCTCATGCGCTCTGCCTCGGCAACGGCTTGGATGGCGGCACCGATGTCGCCCGTCGTGTTGCCGGGCTTAGCAACTGCAATGCCAGCTTGGAGGCTTTCATAGGTGACTTCGATCAGCCGTTCGGCTTTGCGGGAGATTTCGCCAACGGGGTACATCCGGCTCGAATCACCATGCCAACCCTCGACAACCAATGTCAGGTCGATGTTGACGATGTCGCCTTCGCGTAAGGGACGGACATCGGGAATGCCGTGGCAGACGACATGGTTGATCGAGGTACAGAGGGAGTGGCGATAGCCCTTGTAGAAAATGGTGCCAGGGACAGCGCCGTGATCGCGAGCGAACTCGTAAGCAATCTTATCAAGCGTAGCCGTGGGTACGCCGGGTTCGACGAACTCAGTTAGGATGTCGAGCGCCTGGGCAGTTAAGGCGCCAGCCTTGCGCATGCCCTCGAAGCCCTCGCTGCCGTGCAGGGGGATGACCCCGGCTGTGCGGCGGGCTTTTGCGGGTGCATCGACAAAGGTGATCATCATAGACTCCAGGTATTCCACGCAAAATAGTCACTGAACGCCGAGATGGAAAGGGCAAGCCGTTCGCTTGACGCATGGAATGCGTGCGGGCATTGCTGGCGCACAGCAAGCCTGATGGAACTCAGCCATGTTCACTACAGAAAGCGTTACAGCCGCCCTGATCGTCATCGGGGATGAAATTCTTTCGGGGCGGACCAAGGACGTTAATATCGGGGCGGTGGCGGATTTCTGCACCGATCTTGGGATCGACCTCAAGGAAGTGCGGGTGGTGAGCGACGAAACAGACGACATCGTTGCTGCCGTCAACGCCCTACGGGCGCGCTACAGCTATGTGTTCACCACCGGTGGCATCGGGCCGACGCACGACGACATCACCGCCGATGCTGTTGCCAAGGCATTTGGGGTGGCGCTGCCGATCAACGCGCGGGCGCGCGAAATGCTGGAGGCGCGGTGGAAAGAGACGGGAACCGAGGTCAACGAAGCGCGGCTGCGGATGGCGAGGATCCCGGAAGGTGCGGATTTAATCATCAATACTGTGAGTGCTGCACCAGGGTTTAGAATCGGCAATGTGCACGTTATGGCCGGCGTGCCGATCATCATGCGAGCTATGCTGGAGGCAATTGCGCCGACGCTCAAGGGCGGCAAGAAGGTGCAGTCGGTGACGGTGAGAGCCGCAGTGGGCGAGGGTACAGTCGGCGGGGCGCTGGGGGAATTGCAAACGCTCTATCCGGACGTGAAGATTGGCAGCTATCCGCAGATGGGCAAAGGGCGGACCATGACGGAGCTAGTGCTGCGTTCGTCCGACCCGTTGCGGCTGGAGGAGGCGGCAGGCAAGGTGCGGGCGATGGTTGCGGCAGCGCATGCAAAGGCTGGTGTGCAAGCCCCAGAAGAATGATTGGCGCGGACGCGCCGCTTTGCTAAGCAGGCGCCTTGCGGCTTTAGCCGACGCCAATAGTGCGCCGGCCCAGGAGACATGATTTGAGCAGTTCCAACGAGAAGTCATTTCCCGTTACATGGGATCAGTTTCACCGCGATAGCCGCGCCTTGGCCTGGAGGCTGGCAAGCGTTGGTCCATTCGACGCTGTGGTGGCGATTGCGCGCGGCGGGCTGGTGCCGGCCGCGATCGTGGCGCGCGAGCTCAATATCCGCACTGTCGAGACGGTTTCAGTCAAAAGCTATGACCATCAGAATAAAAGCGGCATCAAGGTGCTCAAGGAAATCAGCGCGCCAGTGCTGCAATTGGCACGTGATGGTGCCAAGGTGCTGATCGTGGACGATCTTGTGGATACTGGCTCGACAGCACGCGTGGTACGCGAAATGCTGCCAGGGGCGCACTTCGCAACGGTCTACGCTAAACCCAAGGGGCGCGAAATGGTGGATACGTTCATCACCGAGGTGAGCCAGGACACTTGGATTTTCTTTCCTTGGGATTTGGACGTGGCTTATGTTGCGCCAATCTCTGGGGGCACGGATTAAGAGTTTAGCGGGCGTGGTGGAACGGTAGACACACCGGACTTAAAATCCGGAGGGGGTATCCCCGTGCGGGTTCGATTCCCGCCGCCCGCACCAAGTGGAACGAGCAGATGATCGAAAAGATCGATGTCGGCATGGCGCCCTCTGATGCACCGGTGAGCGACTGCACCAGGGCCGGCAGGCAAGTGTTTGCCGTGGCAATTTCGGAAGACCCATCTAGTGGCGATCTCGTCACTGGCGACATCGCCGTGCAGACGAGACAAACGCTTGAGAACCTCAAGCGGGCGATCACGGCTGCGGGCGGAACCCTAGCCGATGTGGTCCAGGTGCAGATTTTTTTGACCGACAAGGCAGATGCGGCGGGCATGAATGCGGTCTATCGGGAGTATTTCAAGGAGCCATATCCGGTACGCGCTACGGTAGTTGCTGGGCTGCTGGCGGAGGGGCTGAAGGTCGAGATGCTTGCAACGGCGGTGATTGGCTGATGCTTCTCAAGCGAGAATTGCTGGAGCAGATAAAGGCAGGCGAAGTCGACCTCGTTTTCCGACGCTGGAGCAAGCCGACGGTGAGGGCTGGCGGAACGCTCAAGACTAAAATCGGCATGCTGGCCATTAAGGCGATTGACGATATGAGCCCTGATGAGGTGACCGAAGCGGATGCGAGGCGCGCGGGATTCGAGGGCATTGCGGACTTCAGGAACTGGCTGGATACGATGAAGACAGGGCACTTGTTCCAGCGCATTCAAGTGCAGTTTCTGGGCGAGCGTTAGAATGGGGTGGGTGCAACGAACACCTTGAACTCGCCCGTGGTTGGGTGGGTAAAGCCTAGCTCGGCAGCATGCAATTGCAGCCGATCGGCCGCAGCGAAGGTTACTGGATCTGCGTAAAAGGCATCGCCGAGAATTACATGGCCGATGGCTTTCATGTGAACTCTGAGCTGATGCGTGCGGCCGGTGAGGGGATGGAGGCGAACTCGGGTGACATTGCCCTCGCGCTCCAGAACGGTCCACTCGGTCTGCGACGGCCGGCCATTTTCATAATCAACACGCTGGCGCGGTTTGTTTTCCCAATCAGTGGCGAGGGGCAGGTCGACGAGGCCCGTATCGTCCTTCACAATTCCAGCAACACGTGCCACATAGGCCTTGGTTGTTTTGCGATGCTCGAATTGCGAGCCGATACGACCGTGCGCACGCTTGTTAAGCGCCATGACAAGGACGCCGGACGTATCTTTATCCAGCCTATGGCACATGCCGGCTGTAGGCCATCGCTGACGCGCACGGTATTCCAGGCAGTCCCACAAGGAAGGGTCCTTGCCTGGTACGCTGAGCAGACCGCTTGGCTTATCAAGCACCAGTATGTCGTCATCGACATGAAGGACGCTGAGGTAAGGATCGAGTGGGGGGCGATAGTCGACAAGAGTAGGCATGGGGCCGGGCATGGCGGATGTCTAGCAGAGAGGTTGTGCTTTGAACAACCGGCCAGGCGAGAGTGACAGGTCCGTGATGGAACATATGGAGTCACCTTCCATTGATTAGGCAACAACTAAACAGAGGAGGATTTCATGCATAAAGATGAACAGAATGGTCTTGGCAAACAGGTCAAGGGTGCCGTCAAGGACGCTGCTGGCGGTTTGACCGGCGACGATAAGATGCAGGCTGAAGGCAAGATGGATAAAGCGGAAGGCAAGCTGCAGAAGAAAGTCGGCGAAGCTAAGAACGACGTGCGTGACGCACTGAAGCACTGATCTGCACCAAAGAGTCTACCAAGGTCGCTCGCAAGGGCGGCCTTTTGTTTTGATCCGTTGGGTGGCTAGTTTGTGACAAAGTTTCCGCACTATGGTTGGGCATGGAAACGGTGATCTTTAATACGGCACTTGGCCATGTCGGGCTTGGCTGGACCGATAAGGGTATAGCCCGGCTGCAATTGACCGGGCTGTCCAATGTTGATTTGGAGCAGCGGCTAAATCGTAGCGGAGCCCGGCCTGGTGAGCCACCGCGCTTCGTTGAGGCAGTAATGAACCAGATTGAAGATCACGCAGCGGGTGAGCAAGTCGATCTTTCGGACACGCGGCTGGATCTAGCTGGTGTGCCCGACTTTCATCGGCGCGCCTATGTGTTGCTGATGCAAATCCGGCGCGGCACAACCACTACCTATGGTGCCTTAGCGCGGCAATTGGGTGATGTGAAACTAGCGCGAGCCGTCGGTCAGGCCATGGGTGCGAACCCGATCCCCCTAATCATACCGTGCCATCGTGTGTTGGCCAGCGATGGCAAGTCGGGCGGCTTTTCGGCACCAGGTGGCCTCAATACCAAAGCCCGCATGTTGGCGCTTGAAGGCGTGGTGCTAGGTACGCCGCCGGGTCAAATGCAACTTGGATTTTAGCGCATGAGTTTTGCCTTCACGCACCGTAAGAATGTGCCGGCGCAGGTGTGCGCCATCGCCGCCGAGCAGATTAAGAAGGGGTTGGAGGAAGCTAGCCAACCTGGAAGCGATACAGACAAAATCGTGCATGGCCTGCGCCGGCGGTGCAAGAAGCTACGAGGATTGGTGCGGCTGGTTGCGCCGGATTTAGATGATCCGGATCAAGAGAACGCGGCTTTTCGTGATGCGGCGGCTTCGCTGTCGCAGGCACGTGATGCGGCCGTAATGGTCGAAACCTTCGACGGCTTGCTTGAGTATGACCGCAAGAGTGGGGATGCAAGAGTCGATAAGACCGAAGCGGACGACGTTGCCAAGGCGCTCAAAGCGCAAGCGGACCAACCGGACGGCGAGGGAGAAGATCAGTTCGCCAAGTTCCGGGACATCTTCCTAGCGGCACAGGAGCGGGTGGAGCTATGGTCATTCGATGGGCGAGGTTTCGACATCATCGGGGACGGGCTCGCAGCCAATTACAAGCTGTTTCGTAGGCGCATGGAGAAGGCCGAGGACGATCCGGCGCCGGAGAACTTTCACGATTGGCGTAAAGTCGCAAAGTACCATGGCCATCATGTAAGCCTGTTCCGTCGTGCCGCGCCAGACTTGATGAAGGGGAGGCAGGCTGCCGTCGATCAATTGGGTGACCTGCTGGGCGATCACCACAACCTGGCTGTGCTGGAGGAAAACCTGCTGAAGCTGGGTATATCTGGTTCGGCCGGGGACGTGATCAAGCTTTGGCAAGGCGAGATGGCGCAAGCGGCGTTTGCACTAGGAGGGCAATTGGCCGCTGAAAAGCCGGAGGCGCTGCGCCGGCGCTTTGAAAATTACTGGTCCTTGCTGCCGGAGAAGGCACGACATGGCGACTGAGATTGAGCGTAAGTTTCTTGTTTCTGGCGATGGCTGGAAAGCTTTGGTCACCAAGCGAACGGCTATACGGCAGGGATATTTGTCATCAAACGCCAAAGCCACTGTGCGGATTCGCAGCCGGGACGATGAAACGGCCTTTATTACGCTGAAGGGGGCTGTCAGTGGCTATTCGCGTGCGGAGTATGAGTATGAAATACCCATTCATGATGGTCGGGAACTGCTTGCAATGGCAGCACCGCAGGTGCTCGAAAAGTACCGACATTTGGTGCCTTTTAGCGGGCTGACTTGGGAGGTGGACGAGTTCGTCGGCCGGCACGAAGGCTTGGTGATGGCTGAGGTTGAGCTTACCAGCGAGGACCAGCACGTCCAGATGCCTGATTGGATCGGACGCGAGGTGACGGATGACGAACGGTACTACAATGCCAGCTTGTCACGAGCAGAGGAGCCGCCTGAAGGCTGATGCACTTATTGCCAGCGCTTGAAGCTTTTAAGGTGATCAAGCGCTTTCACGGTCGTCATGGTAATCTTGTCGACATTGTCGGTAACAGGAACGATCAGGACGTTCTCGGTAGTGGGATCGGGCGGTTCCAGAGTTGCGAACTGGGAATTAAGCAAACTCGCGGGCATGTAATCGTGCTGGCGTTTTGCCATGCGCTCAGCGATGACCTCTTTGGTGCCTTGCAGGTAAACAAAGAGAATGGGCTCGCCAGCCTTTTCAATCAGGTAGTCGCGATAGATGCGGCGTAGGGCGGAGCAGGCACCGACTGCCGCGTCCTTGCGATTGGCTGCCCCGTGTAGGGCGCCAGCAAGGCTTTGAAGCCAAGGCCAGCGATCCTCATCGACTAAGGGAATGCCAGCGCGCATCTTTTCGACGTTGGCAGGCGGATGGTAGCCGTCGCCGTCAAGAAACGGCACGTGCAAGCGGCGGGCGATAGACTGGCCGACGGTCGATTTCCCGGATGAACTGACGCCCATGACGATGATGATGCGGGCAGGAACAAGAGCCATGGTTTAGACTACCGCAGTAAAGCCGCCATCAACATAAAGGATGTGGCCGTTGATGAAACTCGAAGCAGGCGAAGCGAGAAAGATCGCAGCGCCGCCCAACTCGTTCAATTCGCCCCAGCGGCGTTGCGGAGTGCGTTGCTCGACCCAGTCGTTGAACTTCGGATCGGCCATCAGGGTCTTGTTGAGGTCGGTCTTGAAATAGCCGGGCGCAATGGCGTTGATGTTGAGGCCCTTGGGTGCCCAATCGGCGGCCATACCACGGGTGAGGTTGGCTACGGCAGCCTTGGCAGCGCCATAAGGAGCGGCTGTGGGCCGTGCGACGGACGTGAGGACGGAGCAAATGTTGATGATTTTGCCATGTCCGCGGCCGATCATGCCTTTGGCGACGGCTTTACTCACGGAGAAGGTCGAGACGACGTGGGTTGAAAGCATCTGCTCGAATTTTTCTAGAGTGTAGTCTTCAAGCGGGCCGCGGAACTGCATGCCGGCATTGTTGACGAGAATGTCGATCTGGCCAATTTGCGTTTCGCAGTGCGCCACAGCTTCGTTGACGCTGTCTTCGCTGGTGACGTCGAAGGTTAGTGCTTTGACGTCCGCCCCGGTCCTAGCCAGATCAGCGGCAGCAGCACCCAAGGCGACCTCGTCTCGGGCGTTCAAGACCACGGCAGCCCCTGCGCCGGCCAAAGCATGGGCCATTGCAAGGCCAAGACCCCGGCTGGAGCCGGTGACCAGAGCGCGACTGCCGGTCAGATCGAAACTAGGCGCCATCTGTGTCCTCCGCGAAGTTGACGGACGGTATGAGCAGGTCTGCCTTGAAGCAATAGCTTCTTCCATACAAGAGGCAATAATTGGACGCTTGGTGCGCGAATCCGCCTTCCGTACCTCGCTCAATTGTGGTCAGGTCGCGCTCGCGCTGCATGTATTGCGCGCATGGATTGACGGAAAGACCTTCGGAAGGACGTTTGTATGTCGACTGCGGATATTGGCCTGATCGGGCTGGCGGTGATGGGCTCAAACTTGGCCCTCAACATTGCAGAAAAAGGCTATACGATTGCGGTCCATAACCGGTCCCCTGGGCGTATTGACGAATTTGTATTGGAGGCCGAGGCGCAGGGGCTCGATAGCCGCACGGTTGCGAAGTACGAATTGGCCGATTTCGTGCAGGCGGTAAAGCGTCCGCGTTCAATCATCATCATGGTCAAGGCTGGTGCGCCTGTGGATGCAATGATCGAGCAATTGCTGCCTCATCTGGAGCAAGGCGACGCAATTATCGAGTGTGGCAATTCGCTGTTCACCGACACACAGCGTCGGTTCAATTATCTCGGGCCCAAGGGCATCGGATATCTGGGGGTCGGTGTGTCCGGCGGTGAAGAGGGCGCACGGCATGGTCCGTCGATCATGGTCGGCGGCTCAAAGGAGCAGTGGCACAATGCGGAGGCCGTATTGACCGCAATTGCTGCCAAGTTCAATGGCGAAAGCTGCTGTGCGTATCTGGGCGAAGGCGGCGCTGGCCACTTCGTTAAAACCATCCACAACGGTATTGAATACGGCGACATGCAGATGATCGCCGAGGTTTACGGCGTGATGCGCGACGGCTTGGGTATGGGCCCTGGCGAGTGCGCCGATGTGTTCAAGGAGTGGAACAAAGGGCCGCTCAATTCTTATCTGATTGAGATCACAGGGCATGTACTGGCGGCGTTGGACGATCAAACGGGCAAGCCGCTGGTAGACCTGATCCTCGACAAGGCGGGACAAAAAGGCACAGGCGTTTGGTCGGCCATTGCGGCGCAGCAGATGGGCGTACCGGCTACAGCGATCGAGGGCGCAGTGGCGGCGCGCTCGATTTCAGCGCGCAAGGATGAGCGCGTGGCGGCCGAGGGCATCTATGGCAAGCCGAACCGCAGCACAACGGGCGTGACGCTGGCAGATCTTGAGAAGGCCCTGCTAGCCGGCAAGATCGTGTCCTATGCGCAGGGCTTCGCGGTAATCGCGAAAGCTTCGGAAGAAAATGGCTGGGGCTTGCCCTTGGCGACGATTGCCAAGATTTGGCGTGCCGGTTGCATCATCCGTTCGCAATTCCTCGATCAGATGTCGGCCGCGTACGAGAAGGGCGGCAACGTCAATCTTTTGGTAGTGCCGGATTTCGTCGAACTGATGAAGGACGCGCACCCGAGCCTGCGCAGGGTTGTCGCGGCGGCAGCGACAGGCGAATTCCCGATGATCTGCCTTTCTGCAGCCCTGAGCTATTTTGACAGTTACCGGCAGGCGCAGGGCACTGCCAATCTGATCCAAGGACAGCGGGACTTCTTTGGCGCGCATGGCTTTGAGATTGCCGGCCGTGGCGGTGATCTGCACGGCACCTGGCCTTCAACGCTGGGCAAGTAAGCCCCTCGATGAAAGCCCCGCTGGTGCGGGGCTTCTCTATGCTTCCGTCTTGTCGTCGGTAGGTTGGATTTGCTCTTGCTCTTGCTCTTCCGGTTCCGGAGCAGCGACGTAGGGCACACGGGCCACAACGACACGGCCTTCGTCCTCGATTTCAAAGACCCCTTCGGTCGGCTCGTCTGCTAGAGCAGCGGCAGCCTGGGCGGCAAAACTGGCTTCCTCGATAGCGTTGTTCAATGACGGCAGCTTTAGGCCATCGATATCGATCTCATGCTCGCCGGACTTGCTGGTGTGATTAAAGAAAAAGCGTGGCATCTTCCTGGCTCCTGATCCCTCATGAACTAGGCGCGACTCCGTTCGTTCCGCGCGGTCCCGATCACAAATGGGGATAGCTATACGTCCAAGGACAATTGCTCCGAGGCGGGTAGAATATCTTGCGCTTTAACCAAGCTGGCGAGGAAGGTTCGGGAGTCGCGCATGATCTCCCGCTGACGCTCCGACTCCATGCGGTCGAGGTTGCGATAGGGCATGCGCAGGCGCGGATTGCGGCCCAGAGCTGGGCGGTTCTCCAGCAGGAAGTTCCAGTAGAGGTAGTTGAACGGGCAAGCGTCCGGTCCGGCTCTGACGGACGGTTTGTAGCGGCATGGGCCGCAGTAATCGGACATGCGGTTGATGTAGGCGCCGGATGCTGCGTAGGGCTTGGAGGCCATCAGGCCACCATCGGCGAACATGACCATCCCGTGAGTGTTGGGTAGTTCCACCCAGTCATAAGCGTCGATGTAAACAGCGAGGTACCACTCCTCGACCTGGGCCGGGGCAATTCCGGCGAGCAGTGCGAAATTGCCGGTGACCATCAGGCGCTGGATGTGGTGGGCGTAGGCGTGCTCCTTGGTGGCGCCTATGGATTGCGCCATGCAGTTCATCTCGGTTTCGCCCGACCAGTAGAACCATGGCAAATCGCGCTTGGCGCCAAGGGCGTTCGTCGTTCCATATTCAGGCATGCGAAGCCAGTAGACACCGCGAATGTATTCGCGCCAGCCAATGATCTGGCGGATAAAACCCTCTACGGCGTTGAGCGGCGCACTGCCATCATAGAAGGCGCGCTCGGCGGCGGCGCAAACTTCATCCGGCAGCAGGAGGCCTGTGTTGAGGTAGGGCGATAGGATAGCGTGGTAGAGGAAAGGCTTGCCAGACTGCATAGCGTCCTGGAAGCGGCCAAAGTTTGGAAGGCATTCGGTGATGAAGTGATCAAGGGCGGCTAGTGCATCTTCGCGGGTCACGGCCCAACCAAAGGGTTCCAAGGCGCCAAAATTCTTGCCGTAGCGCTCGCGTACGAGTTCAATGACGCCCCGGGTAATTTCATCCGGTTCGAAGCGCTCACGCGCGGGGATGAGACGGTCGTCGGGGAGGGGTTCCCGGTTATCGGTATCGTAGTTCCACTGGCCGCCCTCGGGATTGTTGCCGGTCATCAGCAGGCCAGTTGACCGGCGCATCTCGCGATAGAAGAACTCCATCCGCAGTTCCTTGCGGCCTTCGGCCCATTGGCGGAAGCGATCATGAGAGCAGAGGAAGCGGGTGTCTTCGCGGATTTCCACGGGGCAACCGGTTGCGGCGGACCAGTCGTTCATCTCGTTTCGAACACGCCAAGCACCAGGCTCGGTGACGACAACACTGGTTGGTACATGCCGCTGACAGGCTCTGGCGAGTTCGCCGATCAAAGTTTGGGTGTTGCCGTCCGCATCGAGATTAACATAATCGACTCTGATGCCTTCGCTTCGCAGATCTTGCGCAAAGTGGCGCATAGCCGAATAGATCAGCACGAGCTTTTGCTTATGGAAGCCGACAATCGTGCTCTCGCCGCCGACCTCTACCATGAGGACCACATCGCGCCCTTTGTCGATATTTTGCAGTGCCGCCATGGAGCGGCTGAGCTGATCGCCAAGGATGAAGCGGAGCGTGGTCATGCTCGGATACGCGCGGAAGAGTGCGAAGGTTCAGCTCCGAAGATCACGAAACATCACGTAGGCGTCTACATAGCCGTGAGTCGGATGCTTGAAGGCTTCGGGCAGCGTGCCCACAATGGCGAAGCCGAGCTTTTTCCAGAGCCTTACCGCCCCCTCATTGGTGGACACAACGTGATTAAACTGCATGGCGCGAAAGCCGCGTGCCCGGGCTTGGTCTAGCGAGTGCTCGCCCATAGTGTAAGCGACGCCTTTCCCTTGTGCTGCGGCAGCAGTGACATAGCCGCAATTTGCAACATGACTGCCGCCGCCTTGCCGATTGGGCATGAGGTAATAGGTGCCCAGTATCTTGCCATTGGCTTCGGCAACGAAAACTTCGTGCGGCGGGCCGAACCAGAACGCGAGGATTTCATCGTCGCTGAGATCTCGAGCGACCGCGTAAGTTTCGCCAGCAGCCAGCACGGGCTTGAGGATCGTCGAAACGGCTGGATGATCAGCCTCAACGGCTGGACGGATCTGCATCGTCGTCTTCGTCCAGAGGTGGTAAGCGCACCTGGCCAGGCGGGGGCATGTCAGGAGGATGAGGCTTGTTGGCGATGCTAGGGCGATGGCCGAGTTCGTACCGCCATGCTGCCACGGAGAAGATAACCAGAGCGGCCACTACAGCGAGGGCGGCTGCCAGAAAAGGCGCTCCGGGGAAGTACCCCGGCGAATCGGCCGCGGTGGTAAAGTAGGAGAAGATTTGGGTGGCGGCGAGCGGTCCGATAATGGTTGCCAGTGAATTGGCGGCATTCACCGCGCCTTGCAATTCGCCTTGAGTGTTGTCGGGCACTTGCCGGGACAGCACGCCATTGATCGCGGGGGCGGCAAGGCCGCTCATGGCGCCGATCATGATGAAAACGTAAAGATAAAAGACCTCGTCCGTGAAGGCTACGCCGACAAATGCTCCAATTGCGGCAAGAAGCCCAAGGATGGCTACGGGTGGTTCGCCGACGCGCTTGACAAGAGGTCCAACTATGAAGGCCTGGCAAATGGCAAAGCCAATGCCGAAGGCGCCTAGCGCCCGGCCGATGTTGGACGACGTAAAGCGGAAAACTTCCACCGTAAAATAGCTGAACACGGTAGGGAGCGCTTGGGCTGCCAACGAGAAGGCGAAAAGTACGGCAAGGAGCCAAAGAACGACCGGGTATTGCCGGAGCGCGACTACCGCACCGAACGGGTTGGCGCGGCGGATATCGAACTTGCGCCGAAGGGGCCTAGGCAAGCTTTCGGGCAGCACTAGAAGGCCGAAAAGAAAGTTGGCGAAAGCCAAAGCTGCCGCTGCATAAAACGGCACGCGCGGACCGAATTCGCCTAATTCGCCGCCGATCACCGGACCAATGATGAAGCCGAGCCCGAAGGCCGCACCAATGAGGCCGAAGCGATGTGTGCGTTTATGCGGGGGCGTGATATCGGCCATGTAGGCTGTCGCAGTGGCCACAGCAGCTCCCGCGACGCCGGCAATGACGCGGCCGATGAACAAGTACCAGACGACTGGGGCAATCGACATCATGAGGTAATCGAAGGTCAGGCCAAGCAGCGAGCAAAGCAGAACCGGGCGACGCCCAAAGCGATCGGACAAATTGCCAAGCACGGGCGAGAAGACGAACTGCATGAACGCATAGGTGAAAACGAGATAGCCGCCGATCACTGCCGCATTAGCGACGCTGCCGCCGGTCAGGTCCTCGAGCAGTTCGGGAAGGACTGGGACAATGATGCCCACCCCAATCATATCAAGCAGGATCGTCACCAGGATACAGGTGAGTGTCAGGCGTGAGCGAGTCGCAGCTTGCATGCTTGGGCGCTAACCTTGGTAAGTCCGAACGGGTCTCGGAATGTGCCGCGCAGTTGACACACGCAGGACAGCGAAGGCAAGGCCAATGCCCCGGTTCATAGTGGTGTCTTAAGTGCCTTGGTGGATGATAAGTGAGTCAATTCCAAGGCTTAGAAGCTTCGACTTTAATCTGGAATCAGACCGGGATCAAAGCCGTAAAGCCAGCTGAGCCGGCTCAGATGACTCCGGCTGCCCTGCATGGCGATGGCCAGATTGCGAGCAACGCTGAAGGGCCATGCCATGTGAAAGATACGTCCATTGGTCTCTGAAAGATGCGCTACGCGCCTCACGCGCCGCTGCCGTATTTGCTGGAATTGGCTGAAAGCTAATTCGGCATTGTCGTGCCGCACGAGTAATGGCGCTATGACCGCAGCATCTTCGATGCCCATGGCAGCGCCTTGTGCCTGGAAGGGCACCATCGCGTGCGCAGCGTCGCCAACAAGTCCAATATTGCCCTTGTGCCAAACTGAAGTTGAGACCGTGTAGAGCGGCCACGATGTCCAGTTTTCACCCGCCGCCGAGAGGATAGCGCTGAAGCGGGCATTGCCCTGAATAGGCCTGGGAAGGTTCGGGCGTTTGCTGGAGGCATCAGCTGATCCACGGGCGAAAAGCGCGGTGTTGACCTGCCGGCGATGAGGCAGGGGGTAGCAGACCAAGTGCAGGCTTGGGGCAAAGAGTACCGAAACACGGTCCAGCGCGATGTGGCCGATAAGGCTGTCGAACGGCAAGAGGGCGCGCCAAGCGAGACGACCGCCGAATCTGGCGTCGGGGCCGTTAAGCAGGTTACGTCGGGTAAAGGAGTGCACGCCATCGGCGCCGATCAGGGCATTGGCGCGGCCGGTGCGGGTTTGCCCATCGGCCTCGTCGATCGACATAGTGACACCACGCTCGTGCGAGACGGCATCCCAGCCGCGCACGCCGAAGAGAATGTCAATGTTGGCAAAGCGCCGGACAGCTTTGTAGAGCAGATCGGCAAGGTCGGCGCGGTGCATGACGGCATAAGGGGAGCCGAAGCGCTCTTGCATAATGGCGCCGAGTTCCAGCGTCACGAGCGGCCGGGTGCGTTTAAATGAATAGACATCGATGCCCGCGGGCTCAAGGCTGTGGCTGGTCAGGGCCTCGTCGAGACCAAGTCGATCAAGGATCAGCCGTGCATTGGGGCTGATCTGCAGGCCCGCTCCAAACTCGGAGAGTACCGGGCTGCGCTCAAGCACAATCACGTTAGCGCCAAATTTGGCGAGCGCTAGAGCAAGGGTCAGTCCGCTAATGCCAGCGCCAGCGATATAAAATGTCTTGCCGGTGCCCGGCATACGGCGCGGCTATGCGGCGTCTGAGTGAAACACCGCCGACAGCGGGTTGGATGTGCCTGGGGTCAGGCGCGAGCTATAGACAAAGTGAGTGGAGCAGTATGGGCAAACGATTTCGTTGTCCTTGCCCATATCTAGGTAGACATGGGGATGGTCGAACGGGGGCAGGGCACCGACGCACTGGAATTCCTTAGACCCCACTTCAATTTGGCGCAGACCTTCGGTGTTGTGGAAATGAGGCGTGGAATTGTTGGCCATCGCAGAAACCTAATGCCGTGTGCTTGAGTTGGCCGGACCATAGTGGATGGGTTGGGCTAAGGGAAGTGGGCGTGGCATAAGGCCAACGCAAAGAGGAATCGCTCATGCCGATATTTCAATCCGAAGGGCTTAACCTTGCCTATGAGGTCTTTGGCCGAGGTAAGCCGGTGTTGTGCATTCATGGATTTGCATCGAGCGCCAAGGTCAACTGGATCGATACCGGCTGGGTCGAGGCACTCACCGGAGCGGGCTATCAGGCAATCGTATTGGACAACCGAGGGCATGGGCAATCGGACAAACCGCATGATCCGGAGGCTTACTACCCCAGCGATATGGCAAGGGACGCCGTAGCGCTGCTCGATCACCTCGAGATCGCTCGGGCAGCGGTGCTGGGCTATTCGATGGGTGCGCGGATTGCCGCGTTTATGGCGTTCGAACATGAAGAGCGAGTGGCCTGCGCTATTTTTGGCGGGATGGGCATGAATTTGATTAACGGCTTGAGCGATGGCAACGACATTATCGCCGGGTTGCGGGCGCCATCGCTTCAAGCGCTGACACATCCAACCGCTCGACAGTTCCGGATTTTTGCCGACCATACAAAATCAGACCGCGAGGCATTGGCGGCTTGTATGGAGACCTCGCGCCAGCCAATGGCGCGCGCGGATGTGCGGCGGATCTCCGTGCCAGTGCTGATTGCGGTTGGGGAGACCGATGACATGGCCGGATCGCCGGAACCGTTGGCGGCGCTGATCCCGCGTGCGCAAGCCTATGTTATCCCCAAACGTGATCACATGCGGGCAACGGGCGACAAGGCCTTCAAGCTTGCTGCACTCGAATTCCTTGGCACTGTATTCGCCCTAGAGAGCTAAACATGAACCAATAATGCGCTGGGGCTTTGTATCCGAGCATCAGATGGCTTATATCGGTGAGCCACGATGAAGCGGAGTCCCGCCATGAGCAGCAACGCGAAACATTCAGCCGAGATCAAATCGATCGATCCTGTCTGGGAAGCGGTACGAAGCGGCGCGCGCCAGATCGTGGTGGACGAGCCTTCGTTGGCCAACATGGCGATCTCGTCGATTCTTAACCACGATAGTTTCGAGCAGGCGCTAGCGCACCGGCTTGCTGCGCGGCTGGACCATGACGACGTTTCGGCCGACATCGTCCGGCAAGCGTTTGCCGAGACGCTGATGGACGCGCCCGAGATCGGGCACAATGCGCGGGTGGATCTGGCCGCAACGCTAGAGCGTGATCCGGCTTGCAACCGGGCGCTCGAGCCGTTGCTCTACTTTAAGGGCTACCAAGCTATTCAAACCCACCGGTTTGCCCATGCCATGCACAAGGCCGGGCGGCGCGATTTCGCGCTTTACTTGCAGAGCCGAGCGAGCCAGGTGTTTCAGGTCGACATCAACCCCGCAGTGGTCATGGGCAAGGGCATCATGCTCGACCATGGCACGGGGTTGGTTATAGGGGAAACGGCAGTGATCGGGGACAACGTCTCGATGCTGCAGAGCGTCACGCTAGGCGGCACAGGGAAATCGGATCAGGATCGCCACCCCAAAATCGGCAATGGCGTGCTGATCGGGGCGGGTGCAAAGGTTCTGGGTAACATCAAGATCGGGGATTGCTCACGCATTGGTGCCGGGTCGGTGGTGCTTAAGGAAGTGCCACCGCGAGTTACCGTTGCGGGCGTTCCGGCCAAGGTGATCGGCGAAGCAGGCTGTGCGCAGCCGGCGCTGGTGATGGATCATGTGGTGCTGGTGCACGATCTGAACGCGTAATCTGCCAAGTCCTTGCAAGACGTTGTTACCGTTAAAATGCCACCCTTTGGGGTTGAATGCGTTTAAGTGGTGACTAGATTGCCGCCTCAACGCAAAACAGCAGGACCCACACAGTGAACCACCCAGAGATCATCAAGCTGCAAAAGTTCCTGCAGATGAAGTTCAATAATAAGAACATCGACGTGCGGCCACGCGCCAAGCTCAACGATTCCGTGGAAGTCTTCATCGGAGACGAATCGATCGGCTTGATCCATGCGGACGACGAAGACGGCGATAAGTCCTATATCTTCAACATGTCTATTCTAGACATTGATCTGGACGAGGTCTCCTGACCAAGCTCTACCAGGCATTGATGCGCGCGAACCAGCGCTGCATCTCGTCATCGAACTGACGCCACGACTGCAGGGCCGTGGCGTCAAAGGCATAGGTCGCAGCTATGCCGCTGGGCAGATAAACCGTGCGCACGCATTGCGCGGGTTCGCCGGAAGCAATCGGCTCCACGCATTTGGCGACAAATGGGTTGGGTGACAGCGCATCGTACCAGACGGTTTCGCCGCGATAGCCACTGGCTGCCTGCATGGGTTTACCAATCAGTCCAGGCACGCCCTCAAGTGTTTCACCACCAAATTGATGCAGATACACTGCGTCGAGCAGGGCAGCACTGGTACGGGCGCGGCTCCGGGGCAGCAGGGTTACCTCGATTGGCAAGCCAGGCGCACCTGAGTTCGCGGTGAATATCAAGCGCAAGTCGATCTGGCTGGTGAACCCGGGCTTAAGCTGTTCGCCATAGCGGAACCATGACGCAGGAATGGCCAATTCCCGGCCGGAAATCGTCTGGCTGATGGGGTTGCCGTCCGCTAACCCCGGCAGCGTTTCACGCTTCTGCCGAGTGAGTTCGTCAACGAGATAGGCCGCACCAACTGCTAGTAGCAACACGATCGCTGCGATACCTGCCATGTTGAAACCTAGCGAATGAGACGCTTCGCTTTTGAGGGTGGAGACGGTCTGCAGAGTCATCGCCAGCGTTAACCAAATTCGCGGAGGGAAGGTGACAGATCAAAGGGCGGGTAATATCCTTAATGAAGCGTTAAGTTTTGCGTGCGGCGCGCAAAAGCCTGCGGTGGAGATTAGGCGAGATGACCAAGGAATTGCTTCTGGCTGCGTTTCTGATCGGCGTCGGCCTCTGCATGGCAGGCGCTTCAACACATCTCTACCAGATGCTTTTTAAGCAGCCGGCCATGCTGCGCTACGACGGCAAGACCTTTGTCGGTTCGCTGGGCAATTTGGCAATGAGCTTCGTGTGCGGCCCGTACATCATGTTGCAGCTTGGCTGGCGCCATGAAGAGGGCGGTACCCTGTCCATGACATCGGCGCTAGTTTCTGCATTCGTTGCATTTGGCTGGGCATTCATTACGGGCCTGCTGTTCATGGGTATGTATGTAGCCATACGATACCAGTAATTCGGCGCATTCGTTGGCGGACGTCACCCGCGAGCAACTCAGGCGCCAAAACAATGAGGCCAGCTTCAGAAAACCGAAGCTGGCCTCATTCTTCAGACCCCTATCAGGGATAGGCTTTTGGCGGGGCCCGGAAACCAGGAATTAGTTAGTAGACGCGGTAGCCACGACAATCTCGCGACCGTCGATCATGTCGACCCATTTGCCGGCATCTGCCTGCGACTGGCGCTTGATGAACTTGTAGGGCGTGGCGCTCCATAGATCGATGGTGCCAACCTGGTTGTCGAGGACCAGGTCGCCACGATCGGTACGAACAAGCAGCACTGCGTGGCCTTCGCCATTAGCCTGCTTGACCACCGACATCAGCAGCACGCTGGCGGGCCAGCCGGCATTGATCAGTTCGCGACGCTTGGCTAAGGCATAATCTTCGCAATCGCCGTAGCCATTGGGGTAGGTCCAGAACTCGGCGACCTGATACAGATCGTTGTCCGTCACAGCTGTCACAGCCTGATTGTAGTACGCATTGACAGTCTGAAGCTGCTGCCAAAGATTTTCGGTCAGCGGCATGGCGGCGACAGGATTGTTGTCGGCGGCGCACTCAGCAGGGCGGGCCTTACAGAACTCGGCATGGCCGACTGGAATGCTCGTGTTGGCCGCAGAGGTTTGAACGAAAGCGACATTGGCAGTGTCGATGGCCTGAGCGGGAACGGCGATTGCCAGCAGCGCGATCATTGCGCTGAGCAGTGCTCCCAATTCCTTCTTGTGCGAAAACATTGTGTAATCTCCCTGATGGAGATCACGTTAGAGACGCCGGCTTAGGCCGATCGAAAAACTACCATGCAGTTTTTATGCGTGTTTTATGGATTGGATTTAGGAGCGATTTACCATGCGGTTTGGCGGCTCAGGACGCAAAGTTCAGTTGCCAATACTTGCGAGCACCTCGGCATAGGTGGCGTCATCCTCGGAGCCGCCATTGCGGCATTGCTTGGAGCCGATGTGGATGGTTTTTGCCGTGGCTAGCGCGGGAGAGGTGTAGGCAAAGCTCTCTTGCACGACGTCGCCAGATCCGATCTGCCAATTCTGATGATGAGCGATCAGGTCTTTACCGGTGCCGTCCACGACTAAGACGGTGACGCAAACATGGTCGCGGTCGCTGCGGTCATTGTTAGTCAGGCGCTGAGACAATGAAACTTCATCGGTCGCGATATCGAGTGATAGAGTGATGTCGACCCATTGATTGCGCTTCCAGTCCCATTTCTGGTGGTAGACAGGACAGGCAATGGTGGTGTCGAGCCCTGCGCAAGCGCTGATCTCGATCTTCTGCCAGGCATAACCCGACCAGTCGCCGCGCCCACCGGCAAAACTGAGTTGTGGCCTACCGAAAGAGAAAAATGTTGCAATTAGTATCGCGAGAAACGACACGCGCAGCCAGTTTGTCATGGAATTGTCATAACGCATGGATGCGGCTAGCCGCTACTGCATTTGCGGCATAAAGCGTTAGTTCATGCGTAGGTTTTGCTGCACCACCGTGAGCATCTCTTGGGAGGAGGCGAACTCGACGGCAACGCCGTTCTGGAAATGGCGAACCACGCGAGCACGCATGCGGCCCAGGGTGATGGGAGTTCCCATAGCCGGGCGGACGTCCAGTTCAACGGCCGCGCCTGACAGCGAGATATCGATGATCTTGCAATTGTAACGGCGGCCATCATCAAGGACGACGGTGGAGTGACGAATATCGGGCACGACGCGTTCGTGGCGGCGGTCTTCGGGAAGGTTCAGAATATCCTTATTAGCCAGCCAAGTCAGCTGTGCTGCCATCTTGTCGCGTTTGCGCGTAGAGGCGGCAATGTCCATGACGAAGCCCCCGTCGATCTGGCTGGTGATAGTGCCTTCGATGCGGCCAACGTGGTCGATATAGGCGATGACCTTTTCGCCCACCATGCCTGCGACGGGAGCGACCACCATGGCTTCGCCAGGTGACATTTCTAAAACCTGGCATGGGAATTCACGGCGGTCCGCGAGCATATAGCGGCCGAGCACCGAAACTTTAACGCGCTGGAACTTGGTGGCTTCAGCGCGTGTGCGCACCGGAGCGATGAACCGCGGAGAGGGGAGATCGTCGCTGAGCATTCGCCTGACCGCCGAACATGATGTTTGGCTTACAAACTAGCGCCCGTTGGTTAATGCAACATGAGGAAAGCGGCGATTTCGCGTGACTGAGGCCGCGTAATTATAATCAAATTGGAACAATTGCTTATTGCCGTCCGCCGTCGATGACTGCCAAGTGGGCATAGCGGCGCGCCGTACGGCCGTAGACCGTTGCTGGCATGCCGCTCGGTACAGCGCTGCCGCTGAATTCTACTTCGTTGACAACCTTTGTCGCCACTTCACGAGCGCTATCCTGGTATTCAAGATCGTCCGGCCAGATCAACCGCAGGCCCGTGATGCGCTGCTCCATCACTGGCTGCACACCAAGCCAGTAAGGCTCTTCCAGCGAGGTCATGGCCCCGAGCAGGCGCGTATGCGTCGAGCCATTGTGCCGGAGCGGCATCAGGATCATTTCGAAGCTGACCTTGGTGTGAATAGCGGTGGTGCCCTGGAACGTCACGAGCGCAACCGCATGATCTTCGGTTACCGCGCGAACCAGCGTTTCGATCGCATCGATGTCGCGCTCATGCCAAAGGGCTGAGAACGAGCGCCCCTTCAACTCGCGGCAATAGCTGGTGCACAGGTGTGAGCCGGCCAGTCGGAAGGAGAACCCTTCGTTCTCGTCGAGTTCGAGGATAAAGGTGTTTGCAAGCGACTCGCGAATCTTGGTGGGGTCAATGTCCTTGCGTTCGGGTGCGCTGCGCGAGCCACGGATGGAATTCCAATAGTCGTAGAGCGTCCGGGTACTGGTCTTTTGCATTTTTGTGATCCGCCGATGCGCGTTCGGGCGTTCCCCCCATGGAGCGCCTCAGCCGCAAGTCGACATTGGCAAAAGGCAGAGGCAAAAGCGCTCTTAAAGAATAGTTAAGGTTAACCGGGCTGTCCCAATGTGGAAAAGAACGGTGTAAGCCGCGGGCTGCCAGCGTGTTGGAGCGAAGTGATGAGTGAACGAGAACTGCCGCCGCAAAAGCCTAGCTCTGCAGCTCGTGAGCCAGTTTTCCTGCTGCCAGGCTCAGTTACGGCGGTTATTGGAGTCCTAGTGGCTATTCACCTGGCATCAACCCTGGTGCTTAACGAAGAGGGAAAGTTAATGCTGGTATTTTACGGAGCGTTCCAGCCGCTCCGGATATTGGCCAGTTTCGAAGAGATTACGCTTGGCATCCCCCTTTTGTGGACGCCGTTCACGCACGCCCTGCTGCATGGCGGCTGGGACCATCTGTTCGTCAACGTTGCCTGGTTCGCCATCTTTGCGACTCCGCTGGCGCGCCGCTACGGGGCAGGGTCGATGCTTGCCATTTTCTTTCTGTCGGCTGCTGCCGGCGCGGCGCTGTTTGCGGCAACGTCGTTCTCAACCGGATCTTACCTGATCGGTGCGTCCGGTGGCGTTGCGGGGCTCACCGGCGCGGCCACACGGTTCATCTTCCAGCCTGTTCTCGTAGGCCAGCACCCCGAAACGGGGCAGCGGATCATGTTGGGACGCAAGCTCGCCAGTTTCGGCGACATGGTCCGTGACTCGCGGGCGCGCTTTTTTGTTTTGATTTGGGTGGTGCTGAATGCAGCTGTTCCGCTGTTTCCACTCCTGACAGGCAGCGATATCTCAATCGCCTGGCAAGCCCATCTAGGCGGGTTCTTTGCAGGGCTGTTGATGGTCGGGCTGTTCGAGCGACCAAGCCGCTAGGCTTTGTAGACCTGATTGGGATCAAAGAGCTGTGGCAGGCCAAGGTCTTGGAGTTTAGGCGTCCCGTCGATTAGTTCAACCTTGCGGTAGAAGCATGATTTTCGGCCGGTGTGGCACGCAGCGCCGCGGCCCGTCTGGTTGACTATGAGTACAATGGCATCCTGATCACAATCGGTGCGTAATTCGACTACTTGCTGCAGTTCGCCGGAGGTCTCGCCCTTCTTCCATATCTTGCCACGGGAGCGGGACCAATAATGTGCGATCCCGGTCTCTAGCGTGAGCGAGAGCGCTTCGGCGTTCATGTGGGCGAGCATAAGCACCTGGTTGGTACCTACCTCTGTAGTGACCACCGTGACCAGCCCGAACGCGTCAAACCGTGGCGCAAAAATTGTGCCTTCTTCGAGTTGCTCGTGGGAAAGGGTTGCTGGGTTTGAAAAGGAGGTGCTCATGACGCGGTTTTAGCCCGCGCCATGGACGGATGCTAGCCTGCTCAGCGCTTGCTGATCATAGCGTAAAAGCGGTCCTGCTCGGAGCGCTCTTCGGCGAAGACACCGGTAAAGCGGTGTGTGATGGTGGCGGCGCCATGGGCGCGGACGCCGCGCATGGACATGCACATGTGCTCGGCTTCGAGCATCACGGCAGCGCCGCGCGGCCCCAGATGTTCGTTGATTGCCTCGATAATCTGCGAAGTAAGATTTTCCTGCGTCTGGAGGCGACGGGAGTAAACTTCAACTAGGCGGGCGAGCTTGGAGAGACCGACAACGCCCTCGTGAGGCAGATAGGCGATGTGAGCCTTGCCGACGAACGGAACCATGTGGTGTTCGCAATGGGAACTGAACGGGATGTCGCGCACTAGGACAATGTCGTCGTAACCGCCGACTTCCTTAAAGGTCTTGGACAAGATCGCGCCAGCGTCTTGCTCGTAGCCACCAAAGAACTCGCCATAGGCCTTGGCCACGCGCGCAGGGGTTTCAAGAAGCCCCTCGCGTGTCGGATCGTCCCCGGCCCAAGCCAGCAGCGTGCGAACGGCGGCTTCGGCCTCTTCGCGCGTGGGCTTAGGATAGGCTGCAGTGGTCATGGAAAGGGCGCCGAGCGGCTTGGTATGGGCATCCATTTGAGAAGGCTCCTTGAAGCGTGACCAATCTACGCTGTCACAGCAATTTTGGACCAGCGTATGTGGCATGCCTGACATTCGCCGCCGGAGCTTCTATATATGCTTTGTGTCAAACAGCGACAAGAAACAGAATTGTTTGGTTGATGGACATCAGCGATCTCTATTCTCAAAAGATACTTGAGCTTGCGGCAAATGCCGTGCAGCCGCCCCGGCTTGTCGAACCTGACGCCAGCGCGCGCAAGGTGAGCCGGATATGCGGGTCGCTGATCGAGGTGGATATCGCGGTTCGCGACGGCGCGTTTGCTCAGTACGGACATCATCTATCGGCTTGCGCCTTGGGGCAGACGTCGGCGGCTGTCGTCGCGCGGGAGATCGTCGGCACGAGCGTTGCTGACTTCTTGCGGTTGCGCGAGCAGATGCATGCCATGCTGATTGGGAATGGTGCGCCGCCAGACGGCAAATGGGCGGATTTGGCCTATCTTGAGCCAGTTCGCGAGTATAAGGCGCGGCACATGTCTACTTTGCTGGTGTTCGATGCGGTGGCCGAGGCGCTGACAAAGATTGAGTCTGGACAGAGGCTTGCGGCTGCGGGCTAATGGAAAGAGTCAGCGCTCTGCTTTGGCGGGCTGTCGACCTGCCGTTCAAGATCGTGGCGGTGCTGCTGATCACGACCTATCGCTACACTTTGTCGGCCTTTGCGGGCCGAACTTGCCGGCACTTGCCGACGTGCTCGGAATACACCAGCACCGCTATCTGGACCTTCGGCTTTTGGCCGGGTGGCTGGATGGGGCTGGCGCGCTTCGTGCGGTGCAGGCCGGGTGGAACGCATGGCTATGATCCGGTACCCGCCGAGGTTCCGCAGGGTGCCCGCTGGTATGCCCCATGGTCGTATGGGCGCTGGAAATAAAACCCAATCATGCTAGACAGGCGCGCCTGCCACGATGATCGCGGCAAGGAACTTGTTTCTGGAGATACTAAAATGACGATCAAGGTGACGTTTCCCGACGGTGCAGCTCGCGAATTTACGCGTGGCACCACCGGGACCACCATCGTCGAAGGTATCTCCAAGTCATTGGCCAAGAAGACTGTGGCTATGCGCTGGAACGGCGTGCTGAGCGATCTCAGTGATCCCCTGGAGGCAGATGGCAGAATTGAGTTCGTCACGCGCGACAGCGGCTCCAAGGATGCGCTGGAGCTGATCCGGCACGACACGGCGCACGTGTTGGCAGAAGCCGTCCAAGAGCTTTGGCCCGGTACACAGGTGACGATCGGGCCGGTTATCGAGAACGGCTTCTACTATGATTTCAAGCGCGACGAGCCGTTCTCGGAAGAGGATTTCCCGGCCATCGAGAAGAAGATGGCCGAGATCATCGACCGGGGTGCCGCCTTCACCAAAGAGATCTGGACGCGCGACCAGGCCAAGGACTTCTTCCGCACCAAGGGCGAGAATTTCAAGGTCGAGTTGGTGGATGCCATTCCGGCTGACCAGTCGCTCAAGATGTACAAGCAAGGCCAGTGGATCGACCTTTGCCGCGGCCCTCATATGCGGACGGTCAAGGACGTCGGAACAGCGTTCAAGCTGACCAAGGTGGCGGGCGCCTATTGGCGTGGCGACAGCAATAATCCAGTGCTCAGCCGCATCTACGGCACAGCCTTTGCGACCCGGGAAGAGCTCGACGCTTATCTCCACATGGTGGAAGAGGCCGAAAAGCGCGATCACCGCAAGATCGGGCAGGAAATGGACCTCTACCACTTCCAGCCCGAGGCGCAGGGATCGGTGTTCTGGCATCCCAAGGGCTACGTGCTCTACAATCAGATGGAGGCGTATATCCGCCGCCGTCTGAATGAGTCTGGCTATGTCGAGGTGAAAACCCCGCAGCTGATGAGCTCCAAATTCTGGGAGCAGTCGGGCCACTGGGGCAAGTATCGCGAGAACATGTTCGTGGTTCCCGACGAAGTGCCGGGGACGGAAGACGAGGGTCCGGTGCTTTCGGGCAAGGGTGACCTCATGGCGCTCAAGCCGATGAACTGCCCGGCCCACGTGCAGATCTTCAACCAGGGCATCAAAAGCTACCGCGACCTGCCGCTGCGCATGGCGGAATTCGGTTGCTGCCACCGTAACGAGGCACACGGCGCCCTGCACGGGCTGATGCGCGTGCGCCAGATGACGCAGGACGACGCGCACATCTTCTGCCGTGAAGACCAGATCCAGAGCGAGACTGAGCATTTCGTGCATCTGCTTTACTCGGTCTACGGTCATATGGGCTTTGAGAACGTTGTCATCAAACTGGCGACGCGACCGGAAAAGTTCGGTGGCACCATCGAGCGGTGGGACGCGGCTGAAAGGGCACTGGGTGACGCTCTGCGCGCCACTGGCTATGATTTCGAGATCGCGGAAGGCGAGGGGGCGTTCTATGCACCGAAGCTCGAATTCCACCTCCGGGATGCTATCGGGCGCTCCTGGCAGGTGGGCACGCTGCAGCTCGATTATGTCCTACCCGAGCGGCTGGATGCCACCTATGTGGCCGAGGATGGGTCGCGCAAGTATGCCGTGATGCTGCATCGGGCGATCTTGGGTTCGCTCGAGCGGTTCATCGGCATGATGATCGAGAACTATGCGGGCAAAATGCCGATGTGGCTGGCGCCGACGCAGGTTGTCGTCGCGACCATCGTGTCGGAGGCGGATGAATATGCCGAAAAGTTGGTGCGCCAGCTCAAGGCGGCCGGCATCCGTGCCGAGATCGACACGCGCAACGAGAAGATCAACTACAAGGTGCGCGAGCACTCGGTGGGCAAGGTGCCCCTGATGTTTGTGGTTGGCCGCCGTGAGGCCGAGGAGGGGACCGTTTCGGTGCGCCGTCTTGGCACCGAGGGACAGAAGGTCGAGCCGTTCATGGATGCAATGGTGTCCCTGATCGCCGACGCTACTGCACCCGATCTCAAGGCCAAGGCCGCTTGAGCCATGCCGCAGCGCCCGTCCAATCGCGAGATCAAAGCCCTCACCCATCTGGGTGAGGACAATGCGCTTGGGCCGGGCGACTTCAAGGATATTGGCGAAAAAGTTTTCGCCGCTATGCTCAAGAAGGGCTGGGTGGTTGAGGCGGAGACGCCGGGCAAGTACCGGGCAACCATCAAGGGCCTGACGATCCACGAAGGTGAAATCATCTTCGCGGGTCGCTTGCGGCGTTAGGTCGATGGCCGACCCGATCCAGATTACCCGCACGATTGCGATCGATCCTAGCGAGATCGAGGAGACCTTCGTACGGGGGACAGGGCCGGGCGGACAAAACGTCAACAAGGTATCAAGCGCGGTGCAGCTACGCTTTAACCTGCTCAACTCGCCATCCATTCCCGAGCCGATGAAACGGCGCGTTGCGGCACTTGCCGGCAAGCGGCTGACCAAGGACGGCGTGATCGTGCTGATGGCGAACAGCCATCGCGACCAGCCTATGAACCGTGCAGAAGCGCAGGCCCGGCTAGTGGCGCTGCTGGCGGAGGGCGCTCATGTGCCCAAGCCGCGGCTCGCGACGCGACCGACGCTGGCGTCTAAAAAACGACGATTAGAGGGGAAGGCAATTCGCTCGACCGTCAAGCAGATGCGCACTATTCGTCCGGAGAGCGATTAAGCATGCGCTATCTGGTGACCGGAACGGCGGGTTTCATCGGGTTTCACCTGGCGAGGCGCTTGCTTGCGGATGGGCATGAGGTGGTCGGTTTTGATGCGGTTACCGACTACTATGATTTGCGGCTGAAACGAGCGCGTCTTGCGCTACTCGGCAAGAGCAGGCGGTTTACGCCTGTCGAAGGGGGGCTTGAAGACGGGACGGTGATTGCCGAAGCGGTGACGGATGCACGAGCTGATATCGTGGTGCATTTGGCCGCGCAGGCTGGGGTGCGGTACAGTATCGAGCATCCACAAAGCTATGTTCAGGCCAATTTGGTCGGTACGGCGAACCTGCTTGAGGGTTTACGTTTAAATCCGCCTCAGCACTTGATTTTTGCCTCGTCGAGCTCGGTTTATGGCGGCAACAGCAAGGTGCCGTTTTCCGAAACGGACCGCGCCGACTCGCCAGTGTCGCTTTATGCCGCGACCAAGAAAGCGGGCGAGGCGATGGTGCATTCTCATGCACATCTTTGGGGCTTACCAACCACTTGCGTGCGGTTTTTCACCGTGTACGGGCCTTGGGGGCGGCCGGACATGGCGCTGTTCAAATTTGTCGAGGCGGTGTTGGCTGATCGGCCGATCGATGTTTACGGACATGGTAAGATGCGGCGGGATTTCACCTTCGTTGATGATGTCGTGGAGGCGTTGGTCAGGCTTAGTGATAGGCTGCCGGCGCAGGGGCAGGAACTTGAATTTGATAGCCTTTCAGAGGTGGCACCGTGTCGGACGGTCAATGTAGCAGCTGGCCAACCCGTTGAACTGATTGAATTTATCAAAGCTATCGAGCGGGCTACGGGCAAAACGGCGGTGCTCAATATGCTGCCCATGCAGGCGGGTGATGTAGTAGCCACCGCGGCTGACACGCGATTGCTCGATGAGCTGATCGGGGTGCGGCGGCAGACCGGCGTCGATGAGGGCGTCAGCCGGTTTGTCCAATGGTATAGAGAATTTTATTCAGTGTAGCAGAGGTTTAGTATTGAACCAGGGTAGCTTGAAGTTTGGAACGAGCGGGCTGCGGGGATTGGCGGTCGAACTGGAAGGGCAGGCAGCGCGCCAGTATACGGCGGCGTTCATGCGGCACCTGGAGAGCCTGGATGCGCTGGGTGGCGGCAAGGTGTTCCTGGGGCGCGATTTCCGGCCTTCGAGTGAGCAGATTGCGCATGACTGTGCTGTTTCCATTGCACAATCTGGCTTGGAGGCGGTGGATTGCGGGACGCTGCCGACGCCGGCGCTGGCACTTCATGCGATGGCGCAGGGTTGTGCCGCGATAATGGTGACCGGTAGCCATATCCCGGTCGATCGAAACGGATTGAAGTTTTATTTGCCATCCGGCGAGATCAGCAAGGCTGACGAAGCGGGTATCATTTCGGCTCTTTCGAGTTCACGGACTGCTAACGTTGACGTTGTCATGGGTGATGAGTCCGATGACGCAACCGAGAAGTACTATCAGCGCTTCGCAAATGTGTTGCCGGAACGGGCACTGGCTGGTCAGCGCATCGGTGTTTTCGAGCACTCGACGGTTGCACGTGATTTGTTGACGCGGATCATGCGGCGGGCAGGAGCTGAGGTCATCAGCCTGGGCCGGATCGACGGGTTCGTCGCGGTGGACACCGAGGCGTTCGGTGATGCGGTGTTCGCGCCACTCAAGGATTGGGTTGCCAATGAAAAGCTCGATGCGATTGTGTCAGCGGATGGTGATGGTGACCGGCCGCTGCTGATGGATGAAGCCGGGCAGTTTGTGCGTGGGGATGTGCTGGGATTGTTGGCAGCGCAGTTCCTCGGCGCCAAGACGGTCGTCACCCCGGTTACGTCGAATTCAGCCATCGAGCGGACTGGGTTCTTCAGCAATGTGGTCCGCACCAAAGTGGGCTCGCCTTATGTCGTAGCAGCAATGGAGGCGGCGCATGATGGGGTGGTGGGCTTTGAGGCCAATGGGGGGACGTTTGTCGGAGAGGGCGTCTCGGTTAAAGGATCGCCGCTGACGGCGCTACCAACGCGGGATGCGGTGTTGCCGCTGCTTTGTGCGCTGGGGCTCGCGGCGGAGCAAGGCGAGGCGCTGAGCGGCCTTGTCGCTGCCTTGCCGCTACAGATCGCCATGGCCGACCGGTTGCAGGATGTTCCGGGGGAGCGGAGCGGGGCGTTCCTCAAGCGGCTGGAGATCGACGACAGTTTCGCCGCGCAGTTTTTTGATGGTCATGGGATTGCCAGCCTATCGACCATCGACGGGCTGCAGTTCCGGACGGTATCGGGCGACATGGTGCACTTCCGTGCGTCGGGGAATGCTCCCGAGCTGCGCTGCTATGTGGAAAGCAGCACGGCTGAAGGCGCCAAGAGCCTGTTGGGCTGGGCTATTGCGGCCGCCGCAAGGCAGGTCGCTTAAATGGAAGGGCCGCCCGGAGGCGGCCCTTCTTTTATTATTTGGCAGTGGCGTTGATCGTAACTTTGCCGATCAGCACCGATGGGTCCGTCTCGGCGGCCATGAAGTCATCGACTCCCAAGCCAGGCTGTTCCTTAGCGACCATGTCGATGGAAAGGTTCTTGGCCTTGCCGCTAACAAAGCTATTGATCGCGGCGCCGACCTTTTGAGCTTCAGCCGCGCCGGCGAGAATGCCAACAACGGTGCCTTCAGCCAATCCGGCAAACACCGGCCGCATCGTGGCAGCGTCGGAGCCTTGTTCAGTGGCGACGCTGGCCAGGATGATGTCGGATAGGCCTTGGTCGGTGACGTCTAGGTTCAGGTTGGAAATTACGACGCCCATGGCGGCGGCAAGGGCTGCATCATTGTCGATGCCGAACAGATCTTCGGTCGCGTTGGCGAAGGTTCCCGCGAGCTTAACGGTAGCAAGGTCGGCGCCCGACACGGAGAATTCGGTCAAGTCGATCTTGTCCTCGGCCTCGTTCCAGGCAGCCTTGAGGGCAAAGCCGAGGTCTATGGAAGTTACGCCAAGGGCCAGCAATTGGGCGAGTTGCGGATCGGCAGAGTCCGCTGGAATATCAGCGACAATGTTGGATGCCGTCGTGCTGACGCTTGTAGGGATGCCGTTGAGATAATCGCTCAACGTCAGATCAAACGCGCCGATACCGCCGACGATACGCTCACTGGGGGCTTCAGGGTCTGGAATGTCAACGGACACATCGCTGAAGGAAAACCCTTCAAAAGCAGGGATGAGCGAGCGGGCGTTTTCCGCAAACCACAAGTCGTCAATCGCTTCCGGTGCGCCCTGGATCGCAGCGATCGGGCCCGAGATATCCATTCCCTTGAAAGTGAAATTCCCAAGGTTGATCTGACCATCGCCATCGACACTCATCTCGAGGCCGTCAACGGCGTATTCGGGATAATAGCCGGGCGACATGGCACCCATGGACAGGCCCGCCATGTTGAACGTGAAGGACTGGTCCTCTTCGTCCACGCCAGAGCATTGGAAGCCGTCAAAAGTTACCGGGGAGGTTTCAAATGAGGTCAGCAGATCGACATACATGCGCAAGGCATCGCCGGTGGTCTTTGGGTCCGGCAGTTCTTCGTCAGCCTGCTCCATGGCGTCTGCTAAAGCCATTATCTCGGCAAACGAATAGTTCAAGGGCCGTGCCTTGAGCTCGCCAACATTGGCCGTACCGATTGTGCACTCGACGCCAGAACCGGAGAATGAGCCGCCTTCAAAGCTGAAGTCGGTGTAGATCGTTTCAAGCTCGGCTGACCCTTCGGCAGGAACGAGGCCATAAAGACCTAGAACGCCGCCAATGTCGAAGTTCGAAGCTGTCAACGATCCGAGTTCGGCATTGCCTTCTTCACTTTCACTCGTGGTGCTGCCCAGCGTAACGGAAGCAGCAATGCCATGGGTGACGTCGTTCAGGACCAGATCGTTGAAGGCGATCGTCACGGTGGTGGTTTCCCCTTCCAGCGTGGTGGAGCCGGTCAGGGTGATCTCGGGAATGGTGATGCTGGTGGCCGTCAGCCCGGCGAGGGCCTCGGCATTATCAACGATGTTGCCATTGAAAATTTCGCGCAGCGTCGCCTCATCGACATTGGAACCGGCGGCGTCAATGGTGGGAATGTTCACCGAAAAGTCGGACGTGGCAGCGCTGCCGGTGTCCGTTTCCGACGTGCTGGTTTCAGCGGGAGCGGGATCTTTCGTCTTGGTCTTCTGGGCCCAGGCCGACATGGCGGGCAGGGCAACGCTAAGTAGGCATGCGGTGCCGAGTGCAGCCAGGCGGCGGTGGGTTGGGGTCTTGACGAGCATGAAACATTATCTCCCGCGATGATGAGGGCGCAATCTGAGCTATCCGTCTAGCCGCTTCAAGTGCAAACAGCGAGCTAGCGCAGCCGCAAATTAACGCAGTGGCATGACGAAGTGGCGGTCGGCGACGGCTTAGAATGCAGAGGTCAAAACTTCGATCTCGCGTGGCGAACCGGGCTGAACCTGGAACTCGCGATTGAAGACCTGCTCGCCTTGCTTAGCCAAGACGAGGTAGTCGCCTTCGGCCAGGACCGTAGATGGAAAGGCGCCCAGATCAGTGAAGATGGTTTCGCCATCTGCCGTTTTGACCGTCCACTCGACGTCGGCAATCGCCTCGCCTCCAGCTTCCGAGACCAGCTTGAAGGCAATCTGCGCTGCGTGATGGTAGAGCGTGGCATCGGTCAACTGGCCAGGCTCGACGCGCAGATCTGCACGCACGATGGCGTTGATGGAGCCGAAATGCGAGACGATGTGATAAGTGCCGGCGTTGAGCGTGACGATCTCGTTGGCAAGCAGGCCGTCGGCGATGGGGGTGCGGTTCGCGTCGTCGCCACCGGTGAAGATATCGAACTTCAGCAGTTCGGCAGGGATCGGGATATCGCCTGTGACGGACGAGTTCAGCCGTAGCGCACCGGCTTCGATGACGAAACTCTTCTCATTAGGCCCCGGCGCAATGGACATGGTCTCGCTGGTTTGCGCGCGGCCATAGGCAACGTGAACTACGTATTCACCAGGCGGCAGTTCGACATTTGCAGGACCGCCCTCTGACTTGGCGACCAGGGCCAGTTCGCCGGTTGCGTCGGGTTTCGTATCGAATATGCGCCAGACCAGCCCGTCGGGGATGGGAGCGCCGTCCGGCGTGATGCGGGCCGACATCAGCACCGACTGCGGCGCGGACGTCACCGAGGCAATGGCTGCAGCGGCAGGGTTGGCCTCGGCGTCTGGTGCGGGAGCCGCTGCGCGGGGCAGCGTTGCCGGATCCGGGCGGGGCCGGGGCATGGGCGGCATTTCGCCTTCCGCCTCTTGCGCCCAGATGGGAACAGCGAGCATGGCAGGGAAAGCTAGGAACAGCATTACAAAGGCAAGCAGGGCGACCAACAATTGTCGCATGCGCATCGATACTCCTGCCGCGAGAGGCTTCATGTCGTTCCGTTGCTAGGTGGCGAATTGGGAGAAGCTGTGTCACAGAGCGGCGGTGAAGAAAACAGGGCATAGCGCGCCACAAGCAAATTTGTCCCAGTTGCACGCCCTGCGTTTGTTTAGCGCCTGATGATGGAGCCTATGTCATGCCTGCCAATGAAGCCTTGCGCGACTATCTGCTGACCCGACGTTCCGTTGGTATCGCGTTCCTCCAGGAGCCTGGGCCAACGGCAGAGGAGCTCGAGCTGATATTGACCATTGGCACGCGCGTGCCCGACCACGGCAAGATCACGCCGTGGCGGCTTGTCATCATCGATGGCGAGAACCGCGCCAAAGCAGGCGAGAAGCTGGCGCAGATTGCGGCACGGCAGAACCCAGCTCTAGACGAGGCCAGCCTTGATGCGGAACGTAAACGCTTCCTGCCAGCGCCTTTGACCATCGGAATTATTTCGTCACCGCAGCCGCACCCGAAGGTGCCGGAATTCGAGCAATTGTTATCGGCCGGCAATGTGGCGTTCAATCTGCTGCACGCGGCGCATGCCCTAGGGTTTGGTGCTTCGTGGGTGACCCGCTGGTATGCCTTCGACCAAGACGCGGCTGCGATGTTGGGAGCAAGGGACGGCGAGCGGTTTGTAGGGTTTGTGCATATCGGAACGCCGAGCGCCGTGATCGAAGACCGGCCGCGTCCGGCACTGGAGACGATCGTCAGCCGCTGGTCCGAATAGCGTCAAAACTGGAATGGTTAACGCGGGCTTAACCAGTTTGGGCGAGTTTGTGCAGGTCGAATCCCTGGATTGTTCTTGCACATGGGCGTGCAGCCGATTTCCGTGCCACAAGGTCTGGCTTATGTGCTGAACGCCGCCGGCGAGCGGAATGGCGTCGATTTCGACTATCTGCTGCAAACGGCGGTGCGGGAGAGCAGCCTAAATCCCGCGGCGAAGGCGCAAACTTCGTCAGCGGTGGGGTTGTTCCAGTTTCTCGAGAGCACCTGGCTGCAGGTGATGAAGGAGCATGGTCCCCGGCTGGGCTATGGCGAGATAGCGGCTCATATCGAACAGACCGACTCGGGCGATTATCGCATCAGCGATCCCGCCAAGAAGGCGGAAATCCTCAAGCTGCGGGAAGACCCGCAAATTGCTGCTGATCTAGCGGCAGCGTTCACCAAATCCAATGGTGACTATCTGCGGCAGCGGTTTGGCCGCATGCCCAGCGCCGGGGAACTCTACATCGCGCACTTTTTGGGGGCACAAGGCGCCGAGCGCATGTTCAATGCCGGTTTGCAAAATCCGGACCAGATCGCGGCAGATCTGTTTCCGCGGCAGGCAGACTCCAACCGTGCCATTTTCTATTCGAACGGCCAGCCACGCACGATCCGCGAAGTCTATCGTGTGCTGGTGTCCAAGCATGAAGCCGGTGACCCCAATGCCAGTTTTGCTGCCCAGCAATTGACGGGGGCGGCGCCCCCGGAGCCCGCACCCGTGGTGCCGTCCGGGTTCTCGCCGGAGAACATGTCGTTTACCGGTTTGTTCAAGACGGAAGCAGAAGCGCCGCTGGCGCCTGATGCGAGCGGGGCCTTTTTCACGCAATTGTACGCGCAATAGGAAGTTGGGGTGCACAAAAGCCCGGATCGTTCAAATGCCATCTAGGGAAATAAACGGCCATTAAGGCGTTGTTCCCTCTATAGCATCAACGCGGGAGGATGCGCATGAAACATGCTTTGACAGCTCATGGCGGCCATAAAGCGGCTATGCGCAGCCTGGCACGCATACCACGTGGCTGGATCGTAATTGGCGCAGCCTTGATGTCCTGGGTCATCCTGGTGGGTCTTGGCACTGCGGGAACGCAGCTTTTCCTTTTCGTGGCATCTCACATTTAGACCTGAGATTTATGGTGAACAATTCCTTAAGCCTTGTTGTGTAAGCTGGTTTCCGCAGTTGTGCGGAGAGTTGCATGGTCGGGTATCAGGAGTTTCTGTCGCTTTCGCAGTCGCCCGATAGCGAAGAGCGCGGCAGCGCTGCGCATCTCTCGGCACTTGCCTATCTCAGCCATTCCGGACCGGCTGACGAGCAGGCAGCGCTTTATGCGTCGCTGATCGGCTTTCTTGATGATCCTTCGGTGAAAGTACGGGCCGCCCTGGCTTACGGCCTGCTCCATTCACCCGCTGCGCCGCGCCCGATCATGCTGGCGTTAATGCAAGATAGCCCCGTGATTGCGCGCGCAGTGTTGCAGTATTCGCCTGTGCTGGTGGATGCCGATTTGATGCGGTTGGTCGGCTCGACGCCCGACGTAGCGATCTTGCTGGCTATCAGCCAGAGGGAAATCCTGAGTTCGAGGCTGGCTGCTGCGCTGATCGCCCGAGGGGAGTTGCCGCTGACGTTGCGGCTGCTCCGCCGGGATGATGTAGCGCTCGAAGCGAAGCTGTTGAGCGATTTGTGCCAGGCGCTTGGGGACGATGCGCAGGCGCGTGGCGTGTTGCTCGGCCGGCGTGATCTGCCGGCCTCGGGGCGGTTGTATCTACTCGGCAAGATTACCGCAGCGCTGAGCGGTTGCCGGATGGTGAAGGGGTCTTTGCCGGCCGAGCGATTAGCGCGCCTGCTGCGCGACAGCACCGATACTGCAGTGGCCGCCATTGGAGAGCGCGAGGCGATCCGCACGGCGCCGGACTATGTTTCAGAACTGGTGCTGAGCCAGCAGCTCAATACGCGCATTCTGCTGCATGCGGTGGTGACCGGGCATGTGATGTTCTTTGCCGATTGCATTGCGGAACTGGCGCAAGTGCCGCGCAACAAGGTGTTTGCCATGCTCGAGGGCGGCAGCCGGGTAGCACTGGGGGCGCTGCTGGCGCGGTGTGGATTGGCCGATAGCGTGCGCGACCTGCTGGTGCGCATCGTTCTGCTAGCGCGGTCGACCGATCTGGCGGACGATGCGGGCGCGCGGCACTATGTAGTGACGGTTTTGACCGAGGAACTGATCGCCGAGCACGAGGGCGTCATTCCACCGGATTTGGAAGAGGCATTTGCGTATCTAAGCGAGCAGAACATCGTTCTGGCGCGCAAGGCGGCTCGGGGTGTTATGGCGGCATTCGCGGGGGAAACGCCGCGGCTAATGGCGCTGCCGGTTTCCGATGCGGCGCCACAATTGGCACTGACGGCGGCCTAGAAGCGGAACTGCTCGCTCAGCACGCGCTCTTCAAGGCTCGTGCCAGGATCGAACAGCAGGGTAACGCCGCGCGTGCGGTCTTCGCGGACGGTGACTTCGAGGACGTCGGTGAATTCCACATTGTCGGCTACGGCGTTGACCGGGCGTTTGCTCGCTTCGCGCGTGATGAACTTGACTACGGCGCGGTTGGACAGGATCGCGCCGCGCCAGCGTCGCGGGCGGAATGGCGAGATGGGCGTCAGGGCGAGGAGTGGGGCTTCGATGGGCAGGATCGGGCCATGCGCGGACAGATTATAGGCGGTTGAACCGGCAGGGGTCGACAGCAGGGCGCCATCGCAGATGAGCTCTTCGAGACGGGTTTCGCCGTCCACCACGATCTGTATTTTGGCGGCTTGGTAGGTTGCGCGGAACAGCGAGACTTCGTTGAGCGCGAGAGCAGTCGGCGTGTCGCCCTTGGCGTCCAGAACAGTCATCGAGAGCGGATAAATGCGGGTGCGCTGCACGGCGCCGAGGCGGTCCTGCAAAAGGTCCTCGGAGAAGGCATTCATCATGAAGCCGACCGAGCCGAAATTCATGCCGTAGACAGGGGTGCCGGTGCGCATGGCTTTGTGCAAGGTTTGCAGCATCAGCCCGTCGCCGCCTAGGGCAACCACGATATCGGCGGTGTCCGCGTCGTGGTCACCATAGCGGTCGCGCAGGCGCTGTGCGGCGATCTTGGCGTCGGGTGTGTCATTGGTGACGAAGCAAATGCGCTCAGTGCTTTGGCTGGACATTTTCGTCTCCCACAAGATGGGCGTTGCCTAGCATGGCGCCCGGTCCGGAGCCAGAACCAAAGCAGCGATTTGCGAGGGCGCTGCTGCTGGGGATCTCCTGTTTGTCCCCATTCCCGATGCTGGCGCTAAAGTTGTCGGCACAGGGAAAAGGAATAGAGCCATGGCAGATCGTTTTGCAGGATACGCAGGTTCACTGGATGACCTGGCGAGCCTTTGCCGCAATATTGAACCCAGCGACAGCATTCCGCTGCCGGAAATGTCGCGCGCTATTTTTATCGGTGGCGCCGGTACGCTCCGGCTGGTTGACGCGTCGGGGAACACGGTGACCTTCGAAGGGCTGGTCGGCGGGTCGATCCTGCCCGTGCGCGCGCAGATGGTGCTAGGCACCGGAACGACCGCGAAGGGCTTGGTGGCCATGCTTTGAAGGTTCGGATCAGTGCCAGCGAATGTTGATGCGGGCGCTGACAGCAAACAGCAGGAAGAGCCACAATGAGGGTAGGGCACCGGAGGTGGACTCAAATAAGCTGTGGACAGCCAGGGCGCAAACGATCGCCAGGCTGATGGCTGCCAAGGGCTCTCGCTTGAGGATCGCCCTCCCGGCGGCGGTGACAAAGGTCAGGGTTAGCCAGGAGCAGAATATCAAAAGCCCGGGGTAGCCGAGCTCGACTAGGAGGGAGAGATAGCCGCTGTGTGGTGTTTTAATGTGCGGCAGGTCGAGGATTTGCCGGATAAGGGGAAGCATGTGGTCGGTTGTGGAGATTGTTGCCCAACCCCAGCCGCTCCACGGACGCTGCGATGCATAGTGGATGAACTGCTGCCAGATTTCGGTGCGGCCGGTGAATGTCAGATCGCGGCCAAGGGAGGCTGCGAGAGGTTCGATGAGCGCGATGCTTGTTGCGACGGCTGTAATCAAACCTGCAAGGAGAAGCCAGTACCCTTGTTGGGGAACGACACGCAGACGAACGATGGTGAGTGTCGTGGTGAAGACAAGAGCGCCTATGGCAGCGGCAGCCAGGGACGTTGCAGAGCCTGACATGATCAGGCAAGCGCTGGCTACGATGCCCGCAAACACCCAGAGATAAGCTCGATAGGCCTTGATGGTAGCGAGGCCAAAAGCTGCAAGAGCAGCAATTGCGGCAGTCTCTCCCAAGGTATTCTTGTGGTTGAAGACGCCGCGCCAGCGGCCCGCATCGAAGCCAGGCATGATGCCGAGCGGGGTAGCCAAGGCGGCGAAGATGGAAAGGACCATTAGAATTGCGAGGCCCCCTGCAAAGAGACGCAGGGTGTAGAGTGGTGGAAACCGGTAGCGGATGAAAAGGCAGGCGCCAAGGAACAGGGCCGCAGTGCGGACCATGGCGAAGCTGTTGGCGTGGGAAACCGAGACGAAAGCGGCCAACGCGGCAAACACCAGAAGCGCGGAGTAGGCGGGTTCGGAAAAGACGGCTGCCAATGGTTTGGCGAACAAAAGCCGTATGGTGCCGTAGAGGCAGAATGCGAGAAACAAGGCGTTAAGCAGGGCGAGGCCAGGGGCGCTGTGGCTGGGCGTGAAGCTCGGGTGCAGCCAGGCGCCGCTGAGCTTCAGGATGAGAACAACTGGCAAGGCATGATCGAGTAGTGCCAGAACGTCCTGGTCAACGGTTCGCCTTGCTGAAGGCGACGACGTCTCGGCGGGTGTCATAATGTTTTCCGCAGAAGGTCTTTCTGCTCGAGCAAACTGTCGTAGATGCGTTCCAGGAACGCGGTTTGGCGTTCGATGTCGAAATTTTCGCGAACAAAGGCGTAGGCTTTGACGCCCATGGCGCGCGCCTGTTCCGGCTTGTTCAGGAGGGTGAGGAAGGCTGCGGCAAGCTCGGTTTCGTTGCTGGGATCAACTGCCAAGCCGGTTACGCCATCGATCAGCGCCTCGGCCGTTCCGCCCTGGTTCTTGCAGGAGCGCCGTTTCGTCGCTGGCGAGGGCAGTTGCGAGGACGTCCCAATTCTCGTTTGCCAAGTCAGCAACCAGCCTTTGCGCCTGATAATTTGTTCGCTCACGCTCGACGAAGAGCGCATCAATCTGCCCTGTTAGGTCTTGAAGGTTAGAACCTTGGGGAGAGTGGCGAGTTGGACAGTGCTTTGGTTCAGGAACTCGTTGAAACTGGCTTCAGACAAGACGATCTCGTCGCGTGCTTGGGCCAACCGTGCCTGAAGAACATCACGTGAAGAGAGCATCGATGCCACTTTGGCGGTAACTTGGTCATCGATGTGGATTTGGGCGATTGTATTCGCCAGTCGAGCGGCTTGCGCAGCATCAGCGGCTTGCACGCTAATAGCTATGAGATAGGTGGGTCCCCGCCGCTGGACGTTAACAGCACTACGGAGCCGCGCTACGGCTTGACCCAGCCGCTCATCTTCGCTCAACGGTGGGGGTGGGAAGCCGAAAAGTGCTAGAAGGCGGCTTCTAAGGCCCTGTGGGGCGGCTAGGTCCGGATCACCTGCTAGGTTCTCAGCGACAATGACTTTGCGGAGAATAGCGTCGGAGCGCAAAAGCTCCACTTCACTCTCCACTAGTGCATTGTCGGCCGGCCCAGATCCCGATCGGGCATCCGGTTCAAGCAGGTTTTTGTGGCTCGGGTCAAAGATAAGGAGAGTGGTAGCGGAATATATTGGCGCCATCCATGCTGCCAATAGGCCAGACAAGCAAAGCGACACACTAGTAGCTAGAAGGATCAACTTGATCCTGCGGCGGACAAGCCCTAAAAGCCGCCGCAAATTGATCTCGGCGTCTTCCATAACTTGACCCACGCCGACAATTACACGCCAGCGGCCCCAGAGCCCGACAACTACTTCTACCTAGTGAGGGTTGTAACGTAGGTTATTGGTTTAGCAATGGAGGATGTTAAAGAAATTAAGGGTCTGTTTACGAATAAGCTCTTGTGGCGCTAGGAGGCTTTGCGCGCCATATCTGGCCGGGGAATACGGTCTTCCTCATAGCCCGCCCAAGTCCGGGTGCGGGCATTAACCAGCAAATCAATGGAGTATGCCTTGGCTGGAAAAGCTACAGCTATCTCCGCCAGTTTGTGCTGGCTTTCATCTAGCTGGCGTTCGATGGCATAGGCATCATTGTTTTTGATGCCGGTAATCGTCATCGTCCACTCTTTAAGCAAGGAGCGGTAATCGGCAATGCACTTGTCAGCTTCTGTCTCGGTCATTGCAGCCTTCCAGTTTCGCTGAACTGCATAGCTGATTTGCGCTGACAAAACGCTGACAGCGTCAGACGGCTAGGGATTGGCCATCGACACGATGCTGTTGGTGCACCAGCTCTGCTCGCCAGAACTTCCCTCGATGTGATCAATCTGCCAGCCATGCTTGTTTTCCCTAACAAGATCGAAGACGATTTCGGTGCTAGATGCCTCATCTTTGAAGCTGGCGCGCACCTTGGCTGATGTGGGTGCCTCGCTGATCAAGTCCAGCTTGAAGCCTTGGGGCTGCCAATGAAGCCGGCCCGTCAAAGGATCGAACCCTGCTTCCCGGAACTCATTGCGGCCGACCACCGCGTTCTCCAGCCGCTCGGTGAGTCGGTCCGAAAAGTAGGGCCGAATGTCACGAAGTGGCACATTCAAAAAATACGTATTGTAAAGCGTGCTCACCACATCCAACGGAGAGGTGAACTCTTGGGCAGATACCAACCCCGGCATGAACGACGCCATCAACGCCAGCAAACAGCTACGCATGTTAAAACAACCCTGCGCCCCCGCGCTACCTTTATATCGACGGTGGGTATAACCAGATCAAGTGCGGATTATGCATGGAATTGATGCAAGTTAGCGACTTGGCGGATCAGGGTTCGATGGTAACGATTTAACTTGCCTAAGCCGCAGCGGATCTATCGCCGATAATAATGTTCAGGGGAGCCGTAACCATGCAGGAGACCCCTTCCGGCGCATAGGCGAGCTTCACAGTGCCGCTGATTTCATAAGCGAGAACCTTTTGGATCATCTGCGTACCGAAGCCAGCTTTGAGGGGTTCGGTGACCGCTGGGCCATCATGCTCTTGCCAGAAAAAGCTGAAGATCGGCTGATCGGCTTCGGCGACGCTCCAACTGATGCTGACGTAACCTTCAGGCTTGCTGAGCGCTCCATACTTGACAGCATTAGTGCAAAGCTCATGCAAGGCCATCGACACGGACATGGCGGCACGGGCGCTGATCATCATGGGCGGACCACTAATCTGGAAGCGTGCCGCGGCCTGGAACAGCGAGGTGCCGGCGCTTACAACCTCAGCTAAATCGGCGTCAGTCCAATTTCGGGTGACCAGAACCGATTGCGCTTTGCCCATGGCGGCGAGGCGTTGACTGAATGTTTCAAGCTGGTCGACATCCTCGTGTTTGGCGAAGGTCTGGGTGGCAATCGCCTGAACGGTTGCGAGCAGGTTCTTGATGCGGTGCTGCAGTTCTCTGCCGAGCATGTCGCGTTGCTGGTCAGCTCTTTGCCGTTCTTCGCGTGCCTGGTTGAGTTCTGCAAGAAATGCATCGATGGACGCGCCGACATCACTGATCTCATCGCGATCGGGCGACATGCCGGTCCGGGCAGCGGTCTTGCCGGCACGCCAGTTGTCGATCGTGGCTTGCAACAATCTGACGGGGCGAAGCACCAGCTGCCGGGCAACCAGATGGGCGATGGCAAAGGCAGCAAGCGCGGACAGCATTGCCAGCAGAAGGTTTCGCTGGGTGGCCTCGTTGATGCTGCGGAACGCATCGGTTTTGGAGATGCCGGCGCTTACGTAGATGCCCAAGGGAGGAACGGTTGCTGGAAAATAGCCTTGCACCCGTTCCGTACCGTCCTGGCTTGTAAGCTCCAGTGTGCCGGGCTGGTCCGCACTTATTAAATGCTGGAAATTTGCGGGAATGCGGGTGCCGACAAAACGCTCGGGCGAGGGTTCACGCGCGATGATCACGCCGTTGCGGTCGGCAATGGTCAGGGAGCTGTTGGCAGCAAATTGGCGCTCCCGAAGCCGGTTGCCGAGCCAGTTAAGGCTGAGCCCGGCCACCAATACGCCGATGGTAGTTCCTGCGGCGTCATTGATCGGTACAGCAAGCGGCAGCACAGCGATCGGGTCGTTGCTGCTCTCCATGTACTCGCCGACGGTGAAGCTGCGATTCCGCATGACGGCTTGGAAGTAGGGCCGCTCTTGAAAGCCGGTTACCACCCTGGCGGTGCTGGAGCGGCAGCGCAGGTTGCCCTCTGCGTCCAGCGCAGCAATGGCATTGAACTGAGGCAGTTCCTGCCGCAGATCGCGCAAATATGGAGCACAATCTTGTTCGCTAAAGGCGCGCACTACGGGAGCTCGGGCCATGGCCGCCAAGATGCCGCTGCTGCCTGAAATGATCCGTTCCATTTCGAGCGCTGCTAACTCAGCCGTGCGTAGCGCGGTTTGGTGCACCTCCATGCCGCGCACGTGACGAAACACCGCTTCGTTGTAAAGAATGGTGCCCAGGGCAGGCAGAAGTGCGACAGCCGCAATCAGGGCCAGCCTTGGACCCAAACCGATGTTGCGTGGTTTTGGCAGCCGCACCATTGCCCCTGGGTCCGCTCATCCGCCCCGAAGATGCATAGGGTAGGTTTGATGCGCGTGGCAAGTGCCGCGCGCTTAGGGATCAAGGCAAGAGTGGGTAGTATAGTTTACCTGGTGTTGTGCAGCATGCCCTGAAATGCGCGATAGCTGGACTTTGGCGCTCGCTTTTGCGTTTCGTAATCGACATGAACGATGCCGAACCGTTTTTCGTAGCCTTCGGCCCATTCATAATTGTCGAGCAGTGACCATGCAAAATAGCCTCGGACGTCGGCACCCTGCTGGCGGGCATCAAGAACCGCCTTCAAGTGATCATCATAATATCTGACGCGGCGTGGATCGTCATCGCCTTCGACTTCCGCCATGCCGTTTTCAGTCACGTAAAGAGGGATCTTGGTGTAGTCGTTGGATACGCGGACCAGCAGGTCGCTCAGGCCCTTAGGATAGATTTCCCAACCTATGTCGGTCTTTTCCAGATCCCCTTTGACCTGCTCTAGCTGCTTGCCCGGCTCGTTAGATGCCTGGTAGAGGCCACGAGTATAATAGTTGATGCCGAGCCAATCGAGAGGTCGGCAGACGACTTCCATATCCTTCTGGTAGTCCTTGGGCATGTGTTCGCCTAGCCAATTGGTGACTTCCTCGGGATATTGTCCCTTGAGCACGCCACCCAGATACCAGCGGTTGAACAGGGCGTCTCCCATGTTCATGGCAGCTAAGTCTTCAGGCTTGTCGCTGACAGCTTCAGACTTTTCGAGGTTCAGCACGATACCGAGGTTCTTGGCACCATTAGCACGCAGCGCGTCGATTGCCGTACCATGAGCGAACAGCACATGGTGCATGGCGCGGGCTGCGGCACGCATATCGCGATAGCCCGGCGCATGGATGCCAAGATAGTGGCTGAGGAACGCAACGCACCATGGCTCATTGACGGTGGCGGTTGCATGGAGGCGGTCTCCGAATTTCTGCGCGACAAGCGCAGCATAGTCGGCGAACCACCCGGCAATATCGCGATTCATCCAGCCGCCGCGGTCTTGCAAGGCAGATGGCAAGTCCCAGTGATAAAGAGTTGCGTAGGGCACGATATTGCGCTCCAGCATGCCGTCGAGCAGCCGGTCATAGAAGTCGATGCCAGCTTGGTTGATTGCGCCTGTTCCCTCGGGGATCAGGCGTGGCCAGGCAAATGAGAAGCGATAGACATCGAACCCACCATCGCGGATGAGATCAAGATCTTGGGGCCAGAGTTCATAATGGTTGCAGGCCACCTTCCCGGTGTCGGCGTTGCGCACGTTTCCGGCGGTCGCCGAGAAGCTGTCCCAAATGGAAGGGCCACGACCGTCGCGCTGTCCGCCCTCAATCTGGTAAGCGGCAGTGGCGACACCGAAGCTGAATTCGGAACCGAAATCCTTACGATCAACTGAAAACATAAAGTCTCCTCAAGCCGGCGTTTTGCCGTGTTAACGATCGCAAATAACGCAGCGTGGGGTCTTATGCAATCGATTGCACAAGAGGTCATTTGGGTTAGGAAAGCGGGAACTGTTTAGGATTGCATTTGCGTTAAGTGGAGCGCACCCTATTTCGACTGGACAGTTGGCATAGCTGATAAGGCATAGGCATTCGCCTATGAGTACGACTATGTCCAAGAGTTCCGACGAGCCGTTTCGACGGATCGAAGTCATTACGTCCGTG